>Ga0209572_1000007_pt1 | contig 734998 bp, 727 predicted proteins | sample EBPBio232012_DNA_FD_185867 | JGI IMG/M metagenome (GOLD analysis project Ga0209572, IMG submission 185867) | Wastewater treatment Type I Accumulibacter community from EBPR Bioreactor in Madison, WI, USA - Reactor 1_1/23/2012_ DNA (SPAdes)... | ecosystem: Engineered > Bioreactor > EBPR >...
TATGGAAGGGCCATCGCTCAACGGATAAAAGGTACTCTGGGGATAACAGGCTGATACCGCCCAAGAGTTCATATCGACGGCGGTGTTTGGCACCTCGATGTCGGCTCATCTCATCCTGGGGCTGTAGCCGGTCCCAAGGGTATGGCTGTTCGCCATTTAAAGAGGTACGTGAGCTGGGTTTAAAACGTCGTGAGACAGTTTGGTCCCTATCTTCCGTGGGCGCTGCAAGATTGAGAGAGCCTGCTCCTAGTACGAGAGGACCGGAGTGGACGCACCTCTGGTGTATCGGTTGTCACGCCAGTGGCATTGCCGAGTAGCTAAGTGCGGAAGAGATAACCGCTGAAAGCATCTAAGCGGGAAACTCGTCTCAAGATGAGTCTTGCCGGGGCCTTGAGCCCCCTGAAGAGTCGTTCGAGACCAGGACGTTGATAGGTCGGGTGTGGAAGCGCAGTAATGCGTTGAGCTAACCGATACTAATTGCTCGTGAGGCTTGACCCTATAACTTTGACGGAATGTCAAAGACGGTTATGCCAGTTGTACGCAATCTGCTGATTTGATTCTATGGATTGGCTGCTTCGCCCTGATGCGGGGCAGCAAAAAGTTAAGCCTGATGACCATAGCGAGGTGGTCCCACTCCTTCCCATCCCGAACAGGACAGTGAAACGCCTCAGCGCCGATGATAGTGCGGGTTCCCGTGTGAAAGTAGGACATTGTCAGGCTAATAAAGGGAAAGGCCCGGTTCATAACTGAACCGGGCCTTTTGCTTTTCTTGCCTTTCGCGTTTGGATGCCGCGCGTATCGCGCGGCAAGTCATAAGCTACATGCTGCGCCGATATTGGCCACCGACCTCGAACAGCGCGTTCGTGATCTGGCCCAGGCTGCAGCATCGCACGGCGTCCATCAGCACCTCGAAGACGTTGCGGTTCTCGATGACTGCGTGCTTCAACCGTTGCAGCATCGCTGGCGCGTCGGCGGCATGCCGTGCGTGGAATTCATTCAGTCGCTGTAGCTGCGACTGCTTCTCCTCTTCGGTCGAACGTGCCAGCTCCAGACTTTGCGGCACCGGGTCACCGTGCGGATTGCGGAAGGTGTTGACGCCGATGATCGGGTACTCGCCCGTGTGCTTGAGCATCTCGTAGTGCATGCTCTCTTCCTGGATCTTGCCGCGCTGGTAGCCGGTTTCCATCGCCCCCAGCACGCCGCCCCGCTCGGCAATCTTCTCGAACTCGGCCAGCACCGCCTCCTCGACCAACTCGGTCAGCTCGTCGACGATGAAGGCGCCCTGGTTCGGGTTCTCGTTCTTCGCCAGACCCCACTCGCGATTGATGATCAACTGGATCGCCATCGCACGGCGCACCGAATCCTCGGTCGGCGTGGTGATCGCCTCGTCGAAGGCGTTGGTGTGCAGGCTGTTGCAGTTGTCGTAGATCGCGATCAAGGCCTGCAGCGTGGTGCGAATGTCGTTGAACTGGATCTCCTGCGCGTGAAGTGAGCGTCCGCTCGTCTGCACGTGGTACTTCAGCTTCTGGCTGCGCTCGTTGGCGCCGTAGCGCTCGCGCATCGCCACCGCCCAGATGCGGCGCGCAACGCGGCCCATCACCGTGTACTCCGGGTCCATGCCGTTGCTGAAGAAGAAGCTCAGGTTTGGCGCGAAGTCGTCGATGTGCATGCCGCGGGCCAGGTAGGCCTCGACGAAGGTAAAGCCGTTGCTCAGCGTGAAGGCCAGCTGGCTGATCGGGTTGGCACCGGCTTCGGCAATGTGATAGCCCGAGATGCTCACCGAATAGAAGTTGCGCACCCGGTGGTGCACGAAGTACTCGGCGATGTCGCCCATCACCTTCAGGCTGAACTCGGTGGAGAAGATGCAGGTGTTCTGGCCCTGATCTTCCTTCAGGATGTCGGCCTGCACGGTGCCGCGCACGTTCTCCAGCACCCAGGCGCGGATCTTCTGCGCCTCGTCATCGGTGGGCTCGCGGCCGTTGTCGGCGCGGAACTTGTCCAGGTTCTGGTCGATGGCGGTGTTCATGAACATCGCCAGGATCGTCGGCGCCGGTCCGTTGATCGTCATGCTGACGCTGGTGGCCGGGTGCGTCAGGTCGAAGCCGCCGTACAGCACCTTCATGTCGTCCAGCGTCGCAATCGACACGCCCGAATTGCCCACCTTGCCGTAGATGTCGGGCCGCAGGTCCGGGTCGTTGCCGTACAGCGTCACCGAGTCGAAGGCCGTCGACAGCCGCTTGGCCGGCATGCCCTCGCTCAGCAGCTTGAAGCGCCGGTTGGTGCGGAAGGCATCGCCCTCGCCGGCAAACATGCGCGTCGGATCTTCGTTCTCGCGCTTGAAGGCGAAGGTGCCTGCGGTGTATGGAAAGCTGCCCGGCACGTTGTCCAGCAGCAGCCACTTCAGGATCTCGCCTTCATCCTCGTAGGCGGGCAGCGCCACCTTGCGGATCTTGTTGCCGGACAGCGTGGTGTGGGTCAGCGTGGTGCGGATCTCCTTGTCGCGGATCTTCACCACGTATTCATCGCCGGCATAGGCCTTCTGCATGTCCGGCCACATCGTCAGCAGCTTGCGCGAATGCGCATCCAGCTTCGTCTCGCGCTGCCCGGCCAGGTCCAAAACCGCCTCCACCGCGCGGTGGCGTTCGGGCTTGTCGGTCTGCAGCATGGCGGCCGTGGCGCGCAGCTGCTGCAGTTCGCGCGCGATGCGCGCCTGGCTGCGGGCATGGCGCTTGTAGCCGCGCACGCAGTCGGCAATGTCGGCCAGGTAGCGCACCCGCGCGCCTGGCACGATCGCCACTTGCTGCGTGCTGTGGCGGGTGTGCACCTGCGGCAGCGCGCCTTCCGACAGATCCAGCCCCAGCGCCGCCAGCCGCGGCTTCAGCCCCTGGTACAGGGCCGTCACGCCGTCGTCATTGAAGCGGCTGGCCATCGTGCCGTACACCGGCATCTCCTCCGGCGGCGACTTGAAGGCCTCGCGGTTGCGCTGCACCTGCTTGGCCACGTCGCGCAGCGCGTCGGCCGCACCCTTGCGGTCGAACTTGTTGATGGCCACGAACTCGGCGAAGTCGAGCATGTCGATCTTCTCCAGCTGGCTGGCCGCGCCGAACTCCGGCGTCATCACGTAGATCGGCACGTCCACCAGCGGCACGATGGCCGCGTCGCCCTGGCCGATGCCCGAGGTCTCGACGATGATCAGGTCGAAGCCCGCCACCTTGCAGGCGCACAGCACGTCGGGCAGCGCCTGGTTGATCTCGCTGCCGAAATCGCGGGTGGCCATGCTGCGCATGAACACGCGCATGCCGTCGTCGTCGGGCCGCGGTGCCTTCCACGGGCCGATGGCGTTCATGCGGATGCGGTCGCCCAGCAGCGCGCCGCCGCTCTTGCGCCGGCTCGGATCGATGCTCACCACGGCAATCTGCAGCTGGTCGCGCTGGTCCAGGCGCAGCCGGCGGATCAGCTCGTCGGTCAGGCTGCTCTTGCCCGCGCCGCCGGTGCCGGTGATGCCCACCACGGGCGTACGCACCGCTTTCGCCGCGTTGCGCACGTCGGCCAGCAGCGCCGGGTCGGCCTGGCCGTTCTCCAGTGCGGTGATCAGCTGCGACAGCGCGCGCCGCGCCATGGCGCCGGGGCCGCGCACCGCGTCCAGCGACTTCGGTGCATACACCGACAGGTCCTGGTCGCTGATCATCAGCATCTCGCCGATCATGCCGGCCAGCCCCATGCGCTGGCCGTCCTCGGGGCTGTAGATGCGCGTCACGCCCGAGGCCTGCAATTCGCGGATCTCGGTCGGCACGATGACGCCGCCGCCGCCGCCGAAGACCTTGATATGGGCGCCGCCGCGCTGGCGCAGCAGCTCGATCATGTACTTGAAGTACTCGACATGCCCGCCCTGGTAGCTGCTGATGGCGATGCCCTGCGCATCTTCCTGCAGCGCGGCGGTCACGACCTCGTCCACCGAGCGGTTGTGGCCCAGGTGGATGACCTCGGCGCCCATGCCCTGGAGGATGCGGCGCATGATGTTGATGGCCGCGTCATGGCCGTCGAACAGCGATGCGGCCGTCACGAAGCGCAGCTTGTGCTGCGGGCGGTACTCGGCAAGGGCCTTGAATTCGGCAGACAGGTCGGTCATGGCGGGCTTGGGCTTTGGAGGTGGCGCAGACGCCGCCACCGTTAGACAAACTTCGATCATGGCATCGCTGGATCACCTGCGCCTGACACCGGCGTCCACAGGGGTCATGGTTTACCCGGATCGGCGGCGTGCGCAGGGCGATCGCCTGATAGCCTCGCGCCTCCGCAGCCGGCCATCCGCCCCGCATGAGCTTCCTTGCCATCGACATCGGCAACACCCGCCTGAAGTGGGCGCAATATGCCGCCGCGCGGCCCGGCGCGCCGATGATCGCCCAGGGCGCCGTGTTCCTGGAAACCATCGACACCCTGGCCGATACCGAATGGAAGCCGCTGGTGCCGCCCACCAGCATGCTGGGTTGCGTGGTGGCCGGCGAGGCCGTGCGCCGGCGGGTCGAAGAGCAGCTCGAGCTGTGGGACATCGAACCCCACTGGGTGGTGCCCTCGGCCCGCGAGGCCGGTCTGGTGAACGGCTACGACCACCCCAACCGCCTGGGTGCCGACCGCTGGGTGTCGCTGATCGGCGCCCGGGCGCGGCTGCTGGCCTCGGGGCCGCCGCGGCCGGGGCTGGTGGTGATGATCGGCACCGCCGCCACCGTCGATGCGCTGGATGCCGAAGGCCGCTTTCTCGGCGGGCTGATCCTGCCCGGCTTCGGCCTGATGCTGAAGGCGCTGGAGATGGGCACCGCCGGGCTCAAGTTCCCCACCGGCGAGGTGGTCGACTTTCCCACCAACACCAGCGATGCGCTGATGAGCGGCGGCGCCAATGCCATCGCCGGCGCCATCGAGCGCCAGCACCGCAAGCTGCTGGAGCGCACCGGCCAGGCGCCGGCGCTGTTCATGACCGGCGGTGCGGCGGTCAAGCTCGCGCCCATCACCGACCTGGCTTTCGAGACCGTCGACACCCTGATCTTCGACGGCCTGCTGCAGATCCAGGCGCAGCGCCTGGGCGGCTGAGCCGGCGCCGCACTACAGGATGTAGCGCGACAGGTCCTCGTTGCGCGACAGGTCCGACAGCCGCTGGTCGACCAGCGCCTGGTCCACGCGCACCGATTGGCCCTGGTACTGCGGCGCGTCGAAGCTGATGTCGTCCAGCAGCCGTTCCATCACCGTGGCCAGGCGCCGCGCGCCGATGTTCTCGGTGCGCTCGTTCACCTCGTAGGCAATCTGCGCCAGCCGGCGCACGCCCTCGGGCGTGATCTCCAGCGTCACGCCTTCAGTGGCCAGCAGCGCCTGGTACTGCTTCACCAGGCTGGCATGGGTGCTGGTCAGGATGGCCTCGAAATCCTCCACGCTCAGCGAGCCCAGCTCCACGCGGATCGGGAAGCGGCCTTGCAGCTCGGGGATCAGGTCGCTGGGCTTGGACAGGTGGAACGCGCCGGAAGCGATGAACAGGATGTGGTCGGTCTTGACCATGCCGTACTTGGTGTGCACCGAGGTGCCTTCCACCAGCGGCAGCAGGTCGCGCTGCACACCCTGGCGCGACACCTCGGCGCCGCCGTGTTCGCTGCGCGAAGCCACCTTGTCGATCTCGTCGATGAAGACGATGCCGTTGTTCTCGGCGTTGGCCAGCGCGGCGGCCTTGATCTCGTCCTCGTTCACCAGCTTGCCGGCTTCCTCGTCCACCAGCAGCTTCAGCGCCTCGGCGATCTTCAGCTTGCGCGTCTTTCGCTTGCCCTGGCCCAGGTTGGAGAACAGGCCCTTCAGCTGCTCGGCCATCTCCTCCATGCCCTGCGGGCCCATGATCTCCAGTGCCGGCCGCGGCTCGGCCAGGTCGACCTCGATCTCGCGGTCGGCCAGCGCGCCTTCGCGCAGCCGCTTGCGCATCACCTGCCGCGCGGTGTTGTCACTGCTGGGTGCCTGGGCGATGCCGAACTCGGCGCGCGGCGGCGGCACCAGGATGTCCAGCACGCGCTCCTCGGCCGCGTCTTCGGCTTGCGCGCGCTTGCGTTTCACCTGCAGCTCGCGCTCCTGCTTGACGGCCACTTCCAGCAGGTCGCGGATGATGCTGTCCACGTCCTTGCCCACGTAGCCCACCTCGGTGAACTTGGTGGCCTCCACCTTGATGAAGGGCGCATCGGCCAGCCGCGCCAGCCGGCGGGCGATCTCGGTCTTGCCCACGCCGGTGGGCCCGATCATCAGGATGTTCTTCGGCGTGATCTCGCTGCGCATCGGCTCGTCCACCTGCTGCCGGCGCCAGCGGTTGCGCAGCGCGATCGCCACCGCGCGCTTGGCCGCCTGCTGCCCGACGATGTGGCGGTCGAGTTCGGAGACGATCTCCCGGGGCGTCATCTGGCTCATTCCAGCGTCTCGATGGTGTGGCTCTGGTTGGTGTAGATGCAGATGTCGCCGGCGATTTCCAGCGATTTCTTCACCATGTCGGCCGGCGCCATCTCGGTGTGCGCCAGCAGCGCGCGGGCTGCGGCCTGGGCATAGGCGCCGCCAGAGCCGATGGCGATGATGCCGTGCTCGGGCTCCAGCACGTCGCCGTTGCCGGTGATGATCAGCGACGCATCGCGGTCGGCCACCGCCAGCATCGCCTCCAGGCGGCGCAGCACGCGGTCGGTTCGCCAGTCCTTGGTCAGCTCGATGGCCGCGCGCACCAGGTGGCCCTGGTGCTTCTCCAGCTTGGATTCGAAGCGCTCGAACAGCGTGAAGGCATCGGCCGTGGCACCGGCAAAGCCGGCCAGCACCTGGTCGCGGTACAGCTTGCGCACCTTGCGGGCGCTGGACTTGACGACGATGTTGCCCAGCGTCACCTGGCCGTCGCCGCCGAGCGCGACGCTGCGGCCGCGACGCACGCTGACGATGGTGGTGCCGTGGAACACGGGCGCTTCGGCGGTGGACATGGGCGGGGCCTGGCGATGCCGGTTGCAGGGAAGTTGGGATTGTCGCCCGGCAGGCCTGCCGGGCTGCCTGCCGGGTCAGACCTTGCGCACCTGCACCCGGGCGTGCTCGTTGATGCCCATCGCTCCGAAGAACAGCGCCACCAGACGGTGCGCGTCGACGAAATGCACCATGCGCTTCTCGCCGCGCTTGACCAGCACCCAGTTCAGCAGATCACCGGCGGCGATGAAGTCCACCCGGATCAGCTTGGCGCAGGACACGCTCACCAGCGAGGCCTGGCCGAGCTGGCCATTCAGCCGGTTCAGCGTCTCGCTGATGTCGCCCACCAGCTGGCCCGACAGCTCGATGCTCGCCACCTGCGTGCCGGTGGCAGCGTCCTCGATCAGGCCCGATTCCATGAAGCCGGTGGACACCTCGCTCACCATCGACAGCGGCGGGGTGTGGGTGTTCATGCCCGAGCCGCTGATGCGCACGTTGCAGCGCGTGTGCTCCCACGACGGTGGCGACACCTCGTAGGTGACACAGTAGTCGATGGCCGCCTCGTCGAACTGGTCGGCACGGTTGGCCAGGCGCAGCGCGTCCAGTCGCGCCTGCCAGTAGGCCGGGTCGGCGTCGCGCACGCCGGTGGGCGCGGCCTCCTGCAGCGTGGCGAACAGGTTCTCGCCAGACATCCAGCGCATCTCCAGCTGCTGCTTGCTCCAGTGGCGGAACAGCGACGACAGCTGCGTCGCCGCTTCGGGCTCCACATGGCGCAGGCCCGACCAGTCGAACACCCAGGGCAGCGGCATCTGCAGCGTCTGCGAGCGCAGCCGCGCCACGGCCTCCAGGTCCAGCACCTCGGGGCACACCCAGCCGACGTCGCCGGCCATTGTGCCGCTGCTGCTGCGCTCGTGCTGTGCGGCATCGGCCACCGCATCGGACACCAGCTTCGGCAGCGAGAACCACTGCGGCGCCGACCAGCCGAACTGGTGCGCATAGTCGCCCGCCAGCTGCTCGAAGCGCTGTTGCTGGCCCGTCGCGCGGTACAGGTCGAACAGCACCAGCCAGGTTTCGGCATGCTGTGCGCGGGCGCCGCCGGCGCCGGTGATCTGCGACAGCGATTGTTCGCACTGCGTGAAGTCGGCATTGGCGAAAGCGATCACCGCCTCGTCCAGTTCCGGGTCGTGCACGACCTCGCTGACTTCGACGCCAAAGCGGTGCTCGAATTCGCCCGTGTCGCCCGTCGTGGCCAGCGAAAGCGGCGCCAGCGGCGGCAGACCCGGTGCATTGAATACGGGCGCTGGCGGCTCGTCCGCACGGAGATCCAGGTCGGGCAGCGGCGGCAGCGCCGGCAGCACATCGCGCTGCGCGTCCAGCGGGGCGCTGCCCGAAGGCGGCGGCAGTCCCGAGCGCGCCAGCACGGCCGGCTCGGTCGGCGCGTTGGAGAAGCCCGTATTGCGGCGTTCGGAGGGCGCAAAGCCGCTGTTGCCCACCATCTGCTGCTCGATTTCGTCGATCTTCGCCTTCACGCCGCCTTCGGGCCGCGCGCTGGCGTTGTCGGAAGGGCGAGCCTCGGAATCATCGAGACGCGACGAGCGGCCCAGCGTGCCCAGCTGATCAGGCGTCAGGCCCTCGCGACGCACCTTGCGCAGCATGTCGAACTCGCGCTTGCGCACGAAATCGTTGCGTCGCTTGCGCTCGACCATGGCCTTGAGCTCGGACTTCTCGAGCTCCAGCTCGCGGGTGTCTTCCTGACGGCTACCCAGCTCTGCCCAGTCCGTGGCCGGGTTGGCCACGAAGCGGACCATCTTGCGGAAGAAGCCTTGGCCGTCCTTGTTGTCCGCCATCAGATCGCCTGGGGAAGGGGCACGCTCAGTCGCCGAACATCTTCTGCTTCATCTCGCGGCGCTGCTGGGCCTCGAGTGACAGCGTGGCGGTCGGCCGAGCCAGCAGCCGCGCCAGCCCAATGGGCTCGCCGGTTTCGTCGCAGTAGCCATAGTCGCCGGATTCCACGCGGGCCAGCGACTGGCCGATCTTCTTCAGCAGCTTGCGCTCGCGGTCGCGCGTGCGCAGTTCCAGCGCATGTTCTTCCTCGATGGTGGCGCGGTCGGCCGGGTCGGGCACGATCGAGGTGTCCTCGCGCAGGTGCTCGGTGGTTTCGCCGGCGTTCGACAACAGGTCGTCCTTCTGGGCCTGCAGGCGCAGGCGGAAGAACTCGCGCTGCTTCTCGTTCATGTACTCGCTGTCAGGCATGGCCAGCAGCTCGGCTTCGGTCAGGTCGCGCGCCGACTTGGTTTTCCAGGCATTGGCCAGCTTGGGATCGGGCTTGGTCTGCGGCTTGACGAAATCCGGCGGATCGTCGTGGCCGCGCGCCGGCGTGCGCGCCGGGCCGAAGCGGTCGGTGAAGCGGTTGGGTGCCGGAGCGGAGACCGCCGGGGCAGGTGCCACGGCGGCCACGGGCTTTGCCGCTGCGCGCGCGGCCGCCTTGGGCGCCGGGGCGCTCTTGGCGGGCGTGACCGGGGCGGGGACCTTCTTTGCGGGGGTCGCGGCACTCTTTGCCAGCGTCTTGCTCACTTGCGGTCTCCTTGCCTGGACTCACGGTAACTCGGGCCTCGACCCTGGGCCGGCGGGGCCACTGTGGCGCCCCGGGGGCCGGTTTCGAGCGCGCGGATTGTAGCCACGCTCCCTGGCGCCCATCCGCGGCCGCCGCGGGGCCGTGAAAAGCTGCTCAGCTCACGCATTGCTCCAGGCCCTGAAGCAGGATGTCCTTGGGCAGATCGATGCCGATGAACACCATCTTGCTGACCTTCTTCTCGCCGGGCGCCCACTTCGGGCCCAGGTCGCTGCCCATCAGCTGGTGCACGCCCTGGAAGATGACCTTGCGTTCGCTGCCCTGCATGTGCAGCACGCCCTTGTAGCGCAGCATCTTCGGGCCGTAGACCTGCACGATCGCGCCCAGGAAATCCTCCAGCTTGGCCGGGTTCAGCGGCCGTTCGGCGCGGAACACGAAGGACTTGACGTCGTCGTCGTGGTGATGATGGTGCGGGTGGTCGCAATGCTCGCCATGCTCGTGGTCGTGGTGATCGTGGTCATGGTCATGGTGATCATGACCGCCGGCATCCAGGAACTCGGGGTCGATGTCCAGCTTGGCGTTCAGGTTGAAGCCGCGCAGGTCGAAGACCTCCTTGATCGGAACCTCGCCGAAGTGCACCGGCCGCTGTGGCGCGCGTGGGTTCATGTGCTTGAGCCGGTGGATCAACGCATCGACCTCGTCCTTGGCCACCAGATCGGTCTTGCTGATGAAGATCTGGTCGGCAAAACCCACCTGGCGGCGCGCTTCCTGCCGGGTGTCCAGCTGGTCGTCGGCATGCTTGGCATCCACCAGCGTCAGGATCGAATCGAGCAGGTAGGTCTCGGCGATCTCGTCGTCCATGAAGAAGGTCTGCGCCACCGGGCCCGGGTCGGCCAGGCCGGTGGTCTCGATCACCACGCGGTCGAAATCCAGCTCGCCCTTGCGCTTCTTCTCGGCCAGGTCGGACAGCGTGGTGCGCAGGTCCTCGCGGATCGAGCAGCACACGCAGCCGTTGCTCAGCTGGATGATCTGTTCGCTGCTGTCCTGCACCAGGATGTCGTTGTCGATGTTCTCGGCGCCGAACTCGTTCTCGATGACGGCGATCTTCTGGCCGTGCGATTCGCTGAGCACGCGCTTCAGCAGCGTGGTCTTGCCCGAGCCGAGGAAGCCGGTCAGGATGGTGGCGGGGATCAGGCTTTGCGACATTTTGGTGCGCCTTGGTGCGGGGAGGCGAGAGAATAACCAAGAAAGATGAGGCCTGCCGGTTGCATTTCAAGTCGGTCCAGGCCCGCGTCCGGGCGGCAGATGGGCCTGCTATTCTTCGGCCAGCGCCACTCACCGACACCAAGTTGTCCGATCCCCAGCCCTTGCGGCCGCCGCGATCCGCGGAAGACAAGCGCTCCCTGTTCGACCGCCTGCTGGATTTCATCTCGCCCGGGCCCGACACCCGGGCCGAGCTGATCGCCACGCTGGCCGATGCCGAACATCGTGAACTGATCGAGCCCGAATCGCGGCAGATGCTGGAAGGCGTGCTGCGCATGGCCGACCTGAGCGCCGGCGACGTGATGGTCGCCGCGCCGCGCATGGACCTGCTGAACATCGACGCACCCTACGACGAGTTGCTGGCCGTGGTCATCGACACCGGGCATTCGCGTTTCCCGGTTTATGAAGAGCGGCGCGACAACGTCATCGGCATCCTGATGGCCAAGGACCTGCTGAAGCTGCAGCGTGCGCCCGAGCTGAACCTGCGCACGTTGCTGCGGCCGGCGGTGTTCGTGCCCGAATCCAAGCGGCTGAACGAGCTGCTGCGCGATTTCCGCTCCAACCGCAACCACCTGGCCATCGTCATCGACGAGTTCGGCCAGACCGCCGGGCTGATCACAATCGAGGACGTGCTCGAGGAAATCGTCGGCGAGATCGAGGACGAGTTCGACGACCAGGACGAGGAGAGCGGCGTCTACACCCTGGCCGACGGTTCGCACCGCGTGGCTGGGGACGCGTCCATCGCCTCGGTCAACCAGGCCTTCGGCCTGCACCTTCCGGCCGATGAGTTCGAGACCATCGGCGGCCTGGTGGCCCATGAACTGGGCCGCGTGCCGCGGCGCGGCGAGACGGTGGATGTCGGCAGCCTGCGCTTCGCCGTGATGCTGGCGCGCGGCGGCGCGGTGCGTTGGTTCCGCGTGGCGCGGCTGCCGCACGGCGGCGAAACGCGCGCCGACGCTTGAGTCGCACCGCCGGTCCGCCCGGCCTGCAGGCCCTGGCCGCAGCCGCGCTCGGCGCGCTGCAGACGCTGGCCTTCGTGCACACCGCCTGGTGGCCGGTGCCGTTGCTGTGTGCCGCCGGGCTGGCCGTGCTGGTCTGGCAGGCGCCGGCGGGCCGGGCCGCGTGGCTGGGCTGGCTGTATGGCACCGCCTGGCTGGGGGCGGGCACCTGGTGGCTGTTCATCAGCCTGCACCAATACGGCGGGTTGCCCGCCTGGATGGCGGTGGCGGCGGTGGGGTTGCTGAGCATGGCGCTGTCGCTGTACCTGGGGCTGGCCATGGCGCTGTTCGCGCTGCTGCGGCGTGGCCGTGCGGTGGCCGACGTGGCGCTGTTCGCGGCGCTGTGGCTGCTGGCCGAGCTGGCGCGCACGGTGCTGTTCACCGGTTTTCCGTGGCTGGCCAGCGGCTACGCGCAGATCGACGGCCCGCTGGCCGCCTGGGCGCCGTGGGTCGGTGTCACCGGCATCGGTCTGATCGGTGCTTTGCTGTCGGCCTTGCTGGCGCTGGCCTGGGTGCGTCGGCGCCGGCCGCTGCAGGCGTTGGGTGCGCTGGCCGTGGTGTTGCTGGTGCCTGCGTTGTCGTTGGCCCTGGGCCCGCGCGAGTTCAGCCGCCCGGCCGGCGAGCTGAGCGTCAGCCTGCTCCAGGGCAACGTGCCGCAGGAGCAGAAGTTCGCGATGGAGCATGTGCCCGCGGCGATGGCCTGGCTGGCGCAGGCGCTGGGCGACGCCCGCGGCCAGCTGGTGGTGGCGCCGGAGACGGCGATGCCGCTGCTGCCCGAGCAGCTGGCCGACATGGCGCCCGACTACTGGCCCGCCATCCGCCAGCGCTTCGAAAGTTCGCGCCAGGCGGCGCTGATCGGCGTGCCGCTGGGCGACTACACCCAGGGCTACACCAACTCCGTGGTCGGCCTGTCGGCGGCCAGCCGCGACGCCGCACCCTACCGCTACGACAAGGTGCACCTGGTGCCCTTCGGCGAATTCATCCCCACGGGCTTCCGCTGGTTCACGCAGATGATGGACATCCCGCTGGGCGACTTTGCCCGCGGCCGGCTGGATGCGCCTTCCTTCGCCTTCGCCGGCCAGCGCATCGCGCCGAACATCTGCTACGAAGACCTGTTCGGCCATGAGCTGGCGCAGCGCTTTGCCGACCCCGCCACCGCGCCGACGATCATGGCCAACGTCAGCAACATCGGCTGGTTCGGCAACAGCATCGCTGTGCCGCAGCACCTGCACATCTCGCGCATGCGCGCGCTGGAATTCCAGCGGCCGATGCTGCGCGCCACCAACACTGGGGCCACCGCCATCATCGACCATCGCGGGCAGGTCACGGCGCAGCTGCCACCCTTCACCCAGGGCGTGCTCGATGGCCAGGTGCAGGGTCGCGACGGCCTGACGCCCTTCGCGCGCTGGAGCCAGCGTTTCGGCCTGTGGCCCTGGCTGGCGCTGGCGGTGCTGCTGGTCGGCCTGGGCCGTCTGCAGCGCCGCGGCCACTGAGCGCAGCGTGCCGGATGCACGCACCACGCAGGGGCGGGCACGGAGGCTGCTTCGTAGAATGGCGGGTTTCCCGTCACGCCCGCCCCCGCCGATGTTGAGCTTCCAGCAGATCATCCTCACGCTCCAGGACTACTGGGACCGCCAGGGCTGCGCGCTGCTGCAGCCCTACGACATGGAGGTCGGCGCCGGCACCAGCCATACCGCCACCTTTCTGCGCGCGCTGGGCCCCGAGCCCTGGAAGGCGGCCTACGTGCAGCCCAGCCGCCGCCCGAAGGACGGCCGCTACGGCGAGAACCCGAACCGCCTGCAGCACTACTACCAGTACCAGGTGGTGCTGAAGCCGGCGCCGGCCAACATCCTGGACCTGTACCTGGGCAGCCTGGAAGCGCTGGGCTTCGACCTGAAGCGCAACGACGTGCGCTTCGTCGAGGACGACTGGGAGAACCCCACGCTGGGCTGCTGGGGCCTGGGCTGGGAGGTCTGGCTGAACGGCATGGAAGTCACCCAGTTCACCTACTTCCAGCAGGTGGGCGGCATCGACTGCCGGCCGATCACCGGCGAGATCACCTACGGCCTGGAACGGCTGGCGATGTACATCCAGGGCGTGGAAAGCCTGTTCGACCTGAAGTGGGCCGAGGGCATCACCTACCGCGACGTCTACCACCAGAACGAGGTGGAGCAGAGCGCCTACAACTTCGAGCACAGCGACGTCGATTTCCTGCTGCAGGCCTTCGGCGCGCACGAGCGGCAAAGCCAGCACCTGATGGCCCAGCAGCTGGCGCTGCCGGCCTACGAGCAGTTGCTGAAGGCGGCCCACACTTTCAACCTGCTGGACGCGCGCGGCGCGATCAGCGTCACCGAACGCGCTGCCTACATCGGCCGCATCCGTAACCTGGCGCGCGCCGTCGCCCAGGCCTACGTGGACAGCCGCGCGCGGCTGGGCTTCCCGATGGCGCCGCGCGAGTGGGCCGACGAGGTCAGCGCCCAGCTGGCGAAGAAGGCGGCCTGAGCACCATGGACAAGAACAACCTGCTGGTCGAACTCTTCGTCGAGGAGCTGCCGCCCAAGGCGCTGAAGAAGCTGGGCGAGGCCTTCGCCACGCTGCTGGCCGACAGCCTGAAGGCGCAGGGCCTGGCGGCGGCCGATGCGGCCGTCACCGGCTATGCCACGCCGCGGCGGCTGGCGGTGCAGGTGCAGGGCGTGGCGGCACAAGCCGCCGACCGCCAGGTGCAGCAGAAGCTGATGCCCGTGGCCGTGGCGCTGGACGCTGCTGGCCAGCCAACGCCGGCGCTGCAGAAGAAGCTGGCCGCCCTCGGCGCTGCCGATACGCCGGTGTCGGCGCTGCGCCGCCAGGTGGACGGCAAGGCGGAGACGCTGTTCCTGGACAGCCGGCTGCCCGGCGCCAGCCTGGCCGAGGGCCTGCAGAAGGCACTGGACGACACGCTGGCCAAGCTGCCTATCCCCAAGGTGATGAGCTACCAGCTGGCCGACGGCTGGCACAACGTGCATTTCGTGCGCCCGGCCCACGGCCTGGTGGCGCTGCATGGCGATGCGGTGGTGCCGGTGCAGGCGCTGGGCCTGAGCGCCAGCCGCCTGACGCACGGCCACCGCTTCGAGGCCGCGGTGCCGCAGATCACGCTGCGCCATGCCGACAGCTATGCCGCGCAGCTGCGCGAAGAAGGCGCGGTGATCGCCGCCTTTGCCGAACGCCGCGCCGAGATCGCGCGCCAGCTGCAGGCGGCGGCCGACGCGCTGGGCCTGCGGCCCATCGAGGACGAGGCGCTGCTCGACGAGGTGACCGGCCTGGTCGAACGGCCCAACGTGCTGGCCTGCGAGTTCGACCCGCAGTTCCTGGAAGTGCCCAGCGAGTGCCTGATCCTGACGATGAAGGCCAACCAGAAGTACTTCCCGCTGGTCGATGCGCAGGGCCGGCTGACGCAGCGCTTCCTGGTGGTCAGCAACATCCGGCCGGCCGACCCCAGCCGCGTGATCGAAGGCAACCAGCGCGTGGTGCGGCCGCGTCTGGCCGATGCCAAGTTCTTCTTCGACCAGGACCGCAAGCGCACGCTCGAATCGCGCGTGCCGGCGCTGGCCAGGGTGGTCTACCACGGCAAGCTGGGCTCGCAGGGCGAGCGCGTCGAGCGCGTGCGTACGCTGGCCCGCGCCATCGGCGAACAACTCGGTGGCCCGGCGCTGGCCGCCAGTGCCGACCGCGCCGCGCTGCTGGCCAAGGCCGACCTGCTGAGCGACATGGTCGGCGAGTTTCCCGAGCTGCAGGGCATCATGGGCGGCTACTACGCCCGCCACGACGGCGAGACCGAGGACGTGGCCTTCGCCATCGAGGACCACTACCGCCCGCGCTTTGCCGGCGACGCGCTGCCGCGCGGGCTTTGCGGCGTGGCGGTGGCGCTGGCCGACAAGCTGGAGACGCTGGCCGGGCTCTTCGGCATCGGCCAGCTGCCCAGCGGCGACAAGGACCCGTTCGCGCTGCGCCGCCATGCGCTGGGCGTGATCCGCATGCTGATCGAGCGCGAACTGCCGCTATCTTTGGACTGGCTTACCCGAGCCGCATATGCCGCCTTTCCGGCGGGCATGCTGGTCGACAACCAGACCGAACTGCGCGTGTTTGTCCTGGAACGGCTGGCCAGCCTGCTTCGCGAGCGGGGTTACAGCGTGATCGAGGTCGAGGCCGTCTTGGCGACGAACCCAATGTCGCTGGATCTGGTGCCGAAACAACTGACGGCCGTGCGCAGTTTCGCGGCGTTGCCTGAGGCGCCAGCGCTGGCATCCGCCAACAAGCGAGTTGGAAACATCCTGAAGAAGGCCGACGGTCAATCCAATGTACGGGTCGCTAAGGCGTTGCTCGTCGAGCCTGCCGAGCAGGCCCTGGCTGCGGCACTGGAAACCGTAGCGCCGAAGGCGAGTTCCGCATTCGAGCGAGGCGATTACACCGCGTCGCTGCAGGCCCTGGCCGCGCTGAAGGCGCCGGTGGATGCCTTCTTCGACCAGGTGATGGTCAATGCCGACGATGCCGCGCTGCGCGCCAACCGCCTGGCGCTGCTGGCCCAGCTGCATGCGGCGATGAACCGCGTGGCCGACCTGTCGCGCCTGGCCGCCTGAACCCCCAGCACTGCGCCGCACCATGCAGCCCATTCCAAAGCTGATCATCCTGGGGCGCGACGGCATCCTCAACGAGTTCCGCGAGGACCACATCAAGGCGCCCGAGGAATGGGTGCCGGTGCCTGGCGCGCTGGAGGCGGTCTCGCGCCTGAACCATGCAGGCTGGCACGTGGTGGTGGCCACCAACCAGTCGGGCATCGGCCGCGGCATGATCGACATGGCCGCGGTGAATGCGGTGCACGCCTTCATGATGCGCAGCCTGCAGGCGCTGGGCGGGCGCATCGATGCGGTGTTCTTCTGCCCGCACGCGCCCGACGAGCAGTGCGACTGCCGCAAGCCGCTGCCCGGCATGGCGCTGGAGATCGGCCGCCGCTACGGCGTGGACCTGGCGATGGTGCCGATGGTCGGCGACACGCTGCGCGACCTGCAGGCCGCGCAGGCCGCCGGCTGCGAGCCGCACCTGGTGCGCAGCGGCCGCGCTGCCGCGCTGGACGCCGCGCAGGTGGCCGGCCTGGTGGCGCAGGTGCCGGGCACCACCGTGCACCGCGACCTGGCCGAACTGGCCTCGCACCTGCTGGAGCGCGAGCACCTGCGCGATTCGCAGTCGGGCGCGCTGGCATGACGCTGCTGGCGGCCCTGCGCTCGGCGCTGCTGCTGGTGTGGATGCTGGTCACCGTGGTGCCCATCGCCCTGTCGGTGATCGTCGCCTCGTGGTTCATCCGCGGCACCACGCTGTACTGGATGTGCATCTTCTGGCTGCGGCTGGTGATGTGGGGCACGCGGCACATCTGCGGCGTGCGCCACCGCGTGCAGGGCATGGAGCACCTGCCCACCAAGGCCGAGGGCCTGCGCTCGGTGGTGCTGGCCTCGAAGCACCAGTCCACCTGGGAGACCTTCGCCTACCCGGTGCTGATGACGCACCCGCTGTGCTACGTTTTCAAGAAGGAGCTGCTGCTGATCCCCTTCTTCGGCTGGGCGATGGGCAAGCTGGACATGATCCACATCGATCGCAGCCGCCGCGCCGAGGCCTGGAACAAGGTGGCCGAGCAGGGCCGCCGCTTCATGGCGCAGGGCAACTGGGTGATCATGTTCCCCGAGGGCACGCGCAGCGCGCGCGGCGCGCAGGGGCAGTACAAGTCCGGCGCGGCGCGGCTGGCCATCGTCACCGGCACGCCGATCGTGCCGATCGCGGTGGCCTCGGCGCGCTGCTGGCCGCGGCGCAGCTTCCTGCTGCGCCCCGGCGTGGTGGACATCTCCATCGGCGCACCGATTCCGGTGGAAGGGCGCAAGCCCGATGAACTGATGGCGCAGATCGAGGCCTGGATCGAGGCCGAGATGCGGCGCATCGACCCCGAGGCGTACCGCGGCACGGCCACCTAGAATCCCCGGCCATGTCGCTCTGGCCCGCCCCGTGGAAGCAGCTGCAGCGCTCGCTGTTCGACGAGCCCGAGCCGCCGCCCGCGGCCGCCGTGCCGGCGCCACCCGCCCCGCAAGCGCCACTGACGGCGCCCGTCCCGGCACCGCGCGAGGTGCTGGCCGGCGAGGTGTTCCGCCACCCGCGGGCGCAGCGTGACGTGCGCCTGGACGGCCACATGGTGGCCTACGAGATGCGCCGCGCGCGCCGCCGCAGCATCGGCTTCGTGGTCGGCCCCGAGGGCCTGACGGTCAGCGTGCCGCGCTGGGTCAGCGCGCGCGAGGTCGATGCCGCGCTGCAGGAAAAGCGTGGCTGGATCCTGCGCAAGCTGCGCGAGCAGCGCGAGCGCGCCGAGCGGCTGCAGGCCGCTCGCATCGACTGGCGCGATGGCACCGGCCTGCCCTTCCTGGGCGAGACGGTGATCGTCGTGCTGGACCCGCGCACCACCGGTGCGGTGCTCGACGTGGCGGCCGAGGCGCTGCCCGGCGTGCCCAGCCGGCTGCTGCGCGTGGGCCTGCCGCACACCGCCAGCGCCGAGCAGATCCGCGACGTGGTGCAGGGCTGGCTGCAGCGCCAGGCGCGGCGCATCTTCGACGAGCGCGTCGAGGTCTATGCCCAGCGCCTGCAGGTGCGGGTGCGGCGCATCGCGCTGAGTTCGGCTGCCACCCGCTGGGGCAGCGCCAATGCCGACGGCTCGATCCGGCTGAACTGGCGGCTGGTGCACTTCGGCCTGCCGATCATCGACTACGTGGTCACCCACGAGCTGGCGCACCTGCGCGAGATGAACCACAGCCCGGCCTTCTGGGACGTGGTGCGCTCGGTGCTTCCCGACTACCGCGAATCGCGCGCCGCGCTGCGCGACGGCACGCTGCCGGTGCTGGACTGATTGATGTTCGGCTCGGTCCGCAACCTGTGGCAGCGGCTGCTGCGCCGCACCGGCCGCGACCACGACGCCCCCTGGCTGCGCCAGCTGCGCGGCGTGATCCACGTGGGCGCCAACACCGGGCAGGAGCGCGACCACTACCAGCAGTACGGTTTGCAGGTGCTGTGGATCGAGCCGGTGCCCGAGGTCTTTGCCCAGCTGCAGGCACACATCGCCGGCCTGCCCGGACAGCGCGCGCTGCAGGCGCTGGTGTCCGACCAGGAGGGCGACGAAGTCGACTTCCACGTGGCCAGCAACCAGGGGCTGTCGAGTTCGATGCTGCCGCTGGGCCAGCACAAGGACATCTGGCCCGAGGTGCAGTACAGCCGCTCGCTGCGGCTGCGCACCACCACGCTGGACGCGCTGGTGCGCGACGGCCAGCTGGAGCCGGGCGCCTACAACGGCCTGGTGATGGACACCCAGGGTTCGGAGCTGCTGGTGCTGCACGGCGCGTTGCAGGTGCTGCCGCACATCGACTTCATGAAGACCGAGGTGGCCGACTTCGAGGCCTATGTCGGCTGCTGCCAGCTGAAGGACATCGACGCCTTCATGCGCGAGCACGGCTTCGAGGAGCACTCACGCCGCCGCTTCGCCGAGCGCGAAGGCGGTGGGGCCTACTACGACGTGGTGTATCGCCGCCTGCGTTGAGCGTGGGGCGCGGGTTCCGGCGCGTTGCTGACTTTCGTTGTGCTCGGTGCGTATTGGCGCCGCTGAGGCAAAGCCGACGAGGGGGTGGCCGGCTCCGTTCAGCCAATTCCTATTCACTCCGCCGGCCACCCCCTCGCCGGCTTTGCCGGCACCCGCAGCGCGCTTCGGCGGCGCGAACTCAGCCTTCGAACACCACGGCCCCTGGCCACCCCGCTGACGGACAGCGTGCGCCTCAAGGCAACATTGGAGCTGCGGCCAAACGCCTCAAGGAGACTCAAGCCAACGCAAAGCGCAGCACCCCATCGCTGGAGGCCACCTGCCGCAGCCGGCCCTCGGACTGCAGGGCATGCACGTGGGCCACGGCCTCGCCCAGCGCGAAGGTGGTCTGGTGCCAGTCCAGGTCGCGCTTGAACATCACCGGCAGCAACTCGGCCGCGCTGCGCGGGCCGGTGGCGCAGGCCTGCAGCACCTCGGCAAAGCGCTCGTCATGGTGCGCCAGAAGCTGGTCGATGCGCCGGTGCAGCCCGGTGAAGGGCTTGCCGTGCGAGGGCAGGACCAGCAGCTGCGGCGACAGCGCACGCATCGCGCGGATCGATTCCAGGTACAGCGGCAGCGGGTTCGCCTCGGGCTCGGTGTCGTAGACGCTGATGTTGGTGGAGATGCGCGGCAGCACCATGTCGCCGGAGATCAGCACCTGCAGCGCCGGGCAGTGCAGCGCGATGTGCTCCGGCGCATGGCCATAGCCGGCGATGCACTGCCAGTCGTGCCCGCCGATGCGCAGCCGCATGCCGTGCATCAGCCGGCGGAAGCGCTCGGGCACCTGGCGCACCATGCTGGCGTACAGGTTCGAGCGGGCCCGCACCTTGGCCAGCGCGCTCGGGTCGTCCAGCCCGTGCTGCGCATAGAAGTCCGCCGCGCCATGGCCGCTGTGCGCGTCGCCGATGGCCGCGCTGGCCACCCGCGCGGCGTTGAAATCGGTGGCGCTGATCCACAGCCGGCATTGCCAGCGCTCGGTCAGCCAGTGCGCCAGGCCGATGTGGTCGGGGTGCATGTGCGTGCAGACCACGCGCAGCACCGGCAGGCCCTGCAGCTCGGTGGCGAAGACCTGCTCCCAGTCGGCGCGGGTGCCGGGGTCGTCCACGCCGCAGTCCACCACGGTCCAGCCCTCGCGCCGGCCGGCGGGCCCGTCCTCGTGGTCGCGCAGCAGCCACAGGTTGATGTGGTCCAGCGCGAAGGGCAGGCGCATGCGCAGCCAGCGCACGCCCTCGGCCACCGCCAGGCTGCTGCCGGGCGCCGGCAGCGCATCGCCGAAGGGATAGTGCAGTTCGCTTTCGAGGGAGTTGGCCATGGCGGGACGGGGTACGCGGGCCGGCAGTCTAACCAGCAGCCCTGGCGCCCTGGCCCGCGCCTTGCCTACACTCGGGCCATGGATGCCGACATCGATGCCCTGTTCGACAACAACCGACGCTGGGCGCAGCAGATGCAGGACCGCCAGCCCGGCTTCTTCAGCCGCCTGGCGCACCAGCAGAATCCGCGCTACATGTGGATCGGCTGTGCCGACAGCCGCGTGCCGGCCAACGAGATCACCGGGCTGGACCCCGGCGAGGTGTTCGTGCACCGCAACGTGGCCAACGTGGTGGTGCACTCCGACCTGAATGCGCTGTCGACGATCCAGTTCGCGGTCGAGCATCTGAAGGTGGAGCACATCATCGTCGTCGGGCACCACGGCTGTGCGGGCGTGCGCGCCGCGCTGCACGGCACCCGCGTCGGCCTGGCCGACAACTGGCTGCGCCACATCCAGGACGTGCGGCTGCGCCACCGCAAGCGGCTGGAGCACCTGCCGCCGGGGCAGCAGGAAGACATCCTGTGCGAGATGAACGTCATCGAGCAGGTGGGCAACGTCGCGCTGTCCACCGTGGTGCAGGACGCCTGGCAGCGCGGCCAGAAGCTGTCGGTGCACGGCTGGGTCTACGACCTGAAGGACGGCCTGCTGAACGACCTGCAGGTGACGATGGACCGGCCCGAGTGCGTGGTGGACGTGTTCGCCGCGGCGATCAAGCGCTATCCGCGGGCGCCGCTGCCCGCCGACAGCGAATGAGATGTTCCCGCACCGGCTGACCGACACCCGCGCCTTCGACGTGGCCCAGGCCATGCTCGACGGCTTCAACCGCCACTATCGGCTGTTCCGCGAGGCCAGCGCCGCGGCCAAGGCCCGCTTCGAGGCGGCCGACTGGCACGGCCAGCAGCGTGCCCAGGCGCTGCGCATCCAGTTCTACGACCAGCGCGTGGCCGAATCGGCCCAGCGCCTGCGCGAGGAATTCGACGTCGACACGCTGTCGATGGACAGCTGGCAGCAGGTCAAGCTGCACTACATCGGCCTGCTGACCAACCACCACCAGCCCGAGCTGGCCGAGACCTTCTTCAACTCGGTCACCGTCAAGCTGCTGCACCGCAGCTACTTCCGCAACGACTTCATCTTCGTGCGGCCGGCGGTCAGCACCGAATACATCGAGGACGAGCAGCCCGGCGCGCTGCCCACCTACCGGGCCTACTACCCGACGCGCGAGACGATGCGCGAGGTGCTGATCCGCATCGTGCACAACTTCCAGCTGAAGCGCGAGTTCGAAGACCTGGGCCGCGATGTCGACCACGTGCTGCGCGCACTGGGCGAGCGCATCGGCCTGCCGGTGGCCGAGTGGACGCTGCGCGCCAACTTCCAGATCCAGGTGCTTTCGTCCCTGTTCTACCGCAACAAGGGCGCCTACCTGGTGGGCAAGATCGTCAACGGCTACACCGAGGTGCCCTTCGCGCTGGCCATCCTGCATGGCGACGCCGGCCGGCTGGTGATCGACACCGCGATGTTCCACGAGGACGAGCTGCTGATCCTGTTCAGCTTCGCGCGCGCCTACTTCATGGTCGACATGGAGGTGCCCAGCGCCTACGTCCAGTTCCTGCGCGGGCTGATGCCGCGCAAGCCGCGCACCGAGATCTACAACGCGCTGGGCCTGCAGAAGCACGGCAAGAACCTGTTCTACCGCGATTTCCTGGCGCACCAGCGGCACAGCAGCGACCAGTTCCGCATCGCGCCGGGCATCAAGGGCATGGTGATGCTGGTCTTCGACCTGCCGAGCTTCCCCTATGTGTTCAAGGTCATCAAGGACTTCTACCCGCCGCCGAAGGAAACCACGCGCGAGCAGATCAAGGCCAAGTACCTGCTGGTCAAGCAGCACGACCGCGTCGGCCGCATGGCCGACACGCTGGAGTACAGCAACGTCGCCTTCCCGCGCGCGCGCTTCGAGCCGGCGCTGATCGACGAGCTGAAGCGCTACTGCCCGAGCCAGATCGAGGACGACGGCGACGCGCTGGTCATTCGCCATGTCTACATCGAGCGGCGCATGATCCCGCTGAACATCTTCCTGCACGAGGGCACGCCCGAGCAGATCGAGAAGGCCGTCGTCGAATACGGCAACGCCATCAAGGACCTGGTGGCCGCCAACATCTTCCCCGGCGACATGCTGTGGAAGAACTTCGGCGTCACCCGCCACGGCAAGGTGGTGTTCTACGACTACGACGAGATCGAGTACCTGACCGACTGCAACTTCCGCCGCGTGCCGCCGCCGCGCAACGAAGAAGACGAGATGAGCGGCGAGGTCTGGTACAGCGTCGGCCCGAAGGACGTGTTCCCCGAGACCTTCGGCCCCTTCCTGCTGGGCAACCCGGCCGTGCGCGAGGTCTTCATGAAGCACCATGCCGACCTGCTGGACGCCGATTTCTGGCAGGGCCACAAGGAGCGCATCCTGGCTGGCCATGTGCACGACGTCTTCCCCTACGAGCCGCACAAGCGCTTCGGCCATGCGGCCTGAGCAGGTCGGCGGCCTGCTTCCTACAATTCAGCCCTCAACCAATGCGGGAGCCCGCCATGCCTGAATCCATCGTCATCGTGTCCGCTGCGCGCACGCCGATCGGCGGCCTGCTCGGCGATTTCGCGTCCGTGCCTGCCTGGGAACTGGGCGCGGTGGCCATCCGCGCCGCGGTCGAGCGTGCCGGGGTGCCCGGCGACGCCGTCGACGAGGTGCTGATGGGCAACTGCCTGATGGCCGGCCAGGGCCAAGCGCCGGCCCGCCAGGCGGCGCTGAAGGCCGGGCTGCCGCAGTCGGCCGGTGCGGTGACGCTGAGCAAGATGTGCGGCAGCGGCATGCGCGCGATGATGTTCGCGCACGACATGCTGGCCGCCGGCAGTGCCGAGGTCATGGTCGCCGGCGGCATGGAGAGCATGACCAACGCGCCGCACCTGATGTTCGCGCGCAAGGGCGTGCGCTACGGCGCGGCACAGCTCTTCGACCACATGGCGATGGACGGCCTGGAAGACGCCTACGAGCGCGGCAAGGCGATGGGCGTGTTCGCCGAGAGCTGCGTGGCGAAGTACGGCTTCAGCCGCGAGGCACAGGACGCGTATTCGATCACCAGCACCCAGCGCGCCAAGACCGCCAACGAGGACGGCAGCTTCGCCTGGGAGATCGCGCCGGTCACGCTGCCCGGCAAGGCCGGCGACACGGTCATCAAGTTCGACGAGCAGCCCTTCAAGGCCAAGCTCGACAAGGTGCCGACGCTGAAGCCGGCCTTCAAGAAGGACGGCACCATCACCGCCGCCAACGCCAGCAGCATCAGCGACGGCGCCGCCGCGCTGGTGCTGATGCGTGAATCCACCGCCGCGCAGCGCGGCTGCAAGCCGGTGGCGCGCATCGTCGCGCACAGCGTGCATGCGCAGGCGCCGGAATGGTTCGCCACCGCGCCGGCAGGCGCCATCGCCAAGGTAATGGCCAAGGCCGGCTGGCAGGCCAAGGACGTGGACCTGTGGGAGGTCAACGAAGCCTTCGCCGCGGTGACGATGGCGGCGATGGCCGAATACAAGCTGCCGCACGAGATCGTCAACGTGCATGGCGGCGCGGTGGCGCTGGGCCACCCGATCGGCGCCTCGGGCGCGCGCATCGTCGTCACGCTGCTCGGCGCGCTGAAGAAACGCGGCCTGAAGCGCGGCGTGGCCAGCCTGTGCATCGGCGGCGGCGAGGCCACCGCGCTGGCGCTGGAAATGCTGTGAGCGGCGGCGCGCGGTCGTGCTGAGCACGCTGGCCGCGCTGCTGCCGGGCCCCGCCGAGGCGGCGGTCTTCGCCGCCGCGGTGGCGGTGCTGAACGCCACGCCGGGCGTCGACTTCCTGCTGACCGTCAGCCGCACGCTGCAGGGCGGCGCGCGCGCCGGCGTGGCCGCGGCGCTGGGCATCAGCGCCGGCTGCGTGGTGCATGCGCTGGCCGCGGCCTTCGGCCTGGCCGCCCTGCTGGCGCTGTATCCCGGCGCGCTGCAGGCGGTGCAGTGGCTGGGCGCGGCCTATCTGGCCTGGCTGGGCATCGGCCTGCTGCGCCAGGCCTGGCGGCCGCCACAGGCGGTGGACCCCTCGGGCGGTCCGGCCACGCGCAGCGCCTGGGCCGACTTCCGCACGGGGCTGCTGACCAACGTGCTGAACCCGAAGGTGGCGCTGTTCTTCCTGGCCTTCCTGCCGCAGTTCGTGCCGGCCGGCAGCCCCAGCCCGACCGCGTCCTTCCTGCTGCTGGGCGGCTGGTTCGTGCTGCAGGGCACGCTGTTCCTGCTGGGCCTGGTGGCGGTGGCGGCGCGGCTGCGCCGGCTGCAGGCCTCGGCCCGCGCCGCGCGGCTGCTTCGGCTGGCGGGCGGTGGCCTGTTCCTGGGGCTGGCCCTGCGCCTGGCCGGCGCCCGCGCATGAAGGTGCTGGTGGTCGGCGCCAGCCGCGGCATCGGCGCGGTGCTGGTGCAGCAGTACCTGGACGACGGCGCCACCGTGCTGGCCACCGCGCGCACGCCCGAGGCGCTGCAGCGCCTGGCCGCTGCCGGCGCGCACACGCTGCGGCTGGACGTGGGCGACGCGGCCGGCAGCTCCGGCCTGGCCTGGGCCTGCGACGGCTGGGCCTTCGACGTGGTGATCGTCAATGCCGGCGTCTACGGCCCGGACCGCGCCGCCTTCGACGTGCCCACCGAGGCCGAGTTCGATGCCGTGATGCGCACCAACGTGCTCGGCGCGATGCGCGTGCTGGCGCAGGTGGAGCCGGCGCTGGCCCCCGGCGCGCGGCTGCTGCTGGTGTCGTCGAACATGGGCAGCCTGGGCCTGCGCAGCCATGCCGCGCGCTGGCTGTACCGGGCCAGCAAGGCGGCGCTCAATTCGGTGGCCAAGGATGCCTCGCTGGTGCTGGCCGGCCGCGCCGTCTGCGTGGCCGTGCACCTGGGCTGGGTGCGCACCGCCATCGGCGGGCCGGAGGCGCCGCTGTCGGCCGACGAGAGCGCCGCGGCGCTGCGCCGGCTGATCGGGCGGCTGCAGCCCGCCGACAATGGCGGCTTCTTCGACCCTGACGGCGCGCCGCTGCCCTGGTAGGCAGGCGCCGCGCCGGGAGCCACGACCATGCTGTTGAGCGATGACCATCGGGCGGTGCAGGACGCGGTGCGCGCGTTCGTGCAGGAACAGATCGCGCCGCACGCGGCCGCCTGGGACAAGGACCACCATTTCCCCAAGGCCCAGCTGCGCGGCCTGGCCGATCTCGGCTGCTACGGCGTGGCCGTGCCCACCGAATACGACGGCGCCGGGCTGGACTACCTGGCGCTGGCGCTGATCCTGGAGGAGATCGCCGCCGGCGACGGCGCCACCAGCACCATCGTCAGCGTCAACAACTGCCCGGTGTGCTCGATCCTGATGGCCTTCGCCAACGACGCGCAGAAGGCCCAGTTCCTCAAACCCCTGGCACGCGGCGATCTGCTCGGCGCCTTCTGCCTGACCGAGCCGCATGTGGGCTCCGAGGCCGGCGGGCTGAAGACCACGGCCGTGCGCGACGGTGACCACTACGTGCTCAATGGCGTCAAGCAGTTCATCACCAGCGGCAAGAACGGCGACGTGGCCATCGTCATGGCCGTCACCGACAAGGCCGCCGGCAAGAAGGGCATCAGCGCCTTCATCGTGCCCACCGCCACGCCCGGCTACACGGTGGCGCGGCTGGAGGACAAGATGGGCCAGCACGCCAGCGACACCGCGCAGATCCTGTTCGACAACTGCCGCGTGCCGGTGGCGAACCGGCTGGGCGAGGAGGGCGAGGGCCTGAAGATCGCGCTGTCGGGGCTGGAGGGTGGGCGCATCGGCATCGCCAGCCAGAGCGTGGGCATGGCGCGCGCGGCCTTCGAGGCGGCGCTGGCCTACAGCAAGGAGCGCCAGGCCTTCGGCCAGCCGATCTTCGGCCACCAGGCGGTGCAGTTCAAGCTGGCCGACATGGCCACGCAGATCGAGGCCGCGCGCCAGCTGATCTGGCATGCCGCGGCGCTGAAGGACGCCGGCCGGCCCTGCCTGAAGGAGGCGGCGATGGCCAAGCTCTTCGCCAGCGAGATGGCCGAACGCATCTGCTCGGCGGCGATCCAGGTCTTCGGCGGCTATGGCTATGTCAGCGACTTCCCGGTGGAGCGCATCTACCGCGACGTGCGCGTCTGCCAGATCTACGAAGGCACCTCCGAGGTGCAGAAGATCCTGATCGGCCGCGCGCTGGCCTGAGAGCGTGAGAGGCCATCCAATGCACCCGCGTGAGGCCCCAGAGCCGGCCCAATCTAGGCGCGAAGCACAGCCGGGGCGGGGTCCCGGCGAAGCTTTGCAACGACGAGTGGGCCGGCTCTGGGGCCTCACCCGCAGGGCCGGGGTACCCAAGGGCGCCGGGGGGTGTTGCGCCGCTTGCGCAGGCGTCGGCCTGCGCTGCGCGTCGTGCCTACCCCGGCGCCCTTGGCCACCCCGGCGCGGGTGCATTGGATGGCCTCTCACGCTCTGAGCGCGCCGGGCGCTGCTGCAGAATGGCGCACCTCAGCTTAGCGCCGCCGCCGATGAACGCCTTGCCTCGTGCCCTCCGTGCAGCCCGTCGTCTGCTGGCCCTGAGCGGTCTGCTGTTGGCCGGCGCCGCCGTCCAGGCCCAGCCGTCGGCGATGCCCGACCTGATGTTCCAGAGCGAAGGCAATGCCGGTGCCCAGCTGGCCGCGCGCGGCTACACGCTGTCGAACCAGCAATCGGCTGGCGGCAACCGCTTCTGGCAGTACTGGTGGAGCGCGCAGCGTGGCGAATGCCTGCGCGTGGCCATCAACCATGCGCAGGTCACACAGATCATCGCCACCCGGCCCAGCGACTGCCCGCAGCAGGGCGGCGGGGGCAGTTGGGGAGGTGGCGGCAGCTGGGGTGGCGGTGGGTCCGGCCCGCAGTCGGATCTTGTCAACCGGCCCGAGAGCGTGGCCGCATGGGAGCTGCCGCGACGCGGCTACCAGTTGTCCAACACCGTGGCGGCCGGCGCCGGCTACTGGCAGTACTGGTGGAGCGGCCAGCGCGGCCAGTGCCTGCGTGTGGCGGTCAACCAGGGCCAGGTCACGCAGATCATTGCCACGAATGCCAACGACTGCCCGCAGCGCGGCGGCAACCCGCCGCCCTTTGGTGGGGGGGGAGGCTGGAGTGGCGGCGGTGGCGGCGGCACCCAATCGGACCTGGTCTACCGGCCGGAGGCTCAGGCCGCGCGCGAACTGCAGCGTCGCGGCTACCTGCTGTCGAACAGCGTGCCGGCCGGCGCAGGCTATTGGCAGTACTGGTGGAGCGGCCAGTACGGCCAGTGTCTGCGCGTCGCGGTCAACCAGGGCCAGGTCACGCAGATCATCGCGACCAATCCGGCCGAATGCCCCCAGCGTAACGGCGGCATGCCGCCCGTCGGCCCCGGCGGCCCGCGCGAACCCACTGATCTGCTGAACCAGAGCGTGTCGACGGCCGAACGCGTGATGCCGCAGCGCGGCTATGTGCTGGCCAACAGCGCAGGTGCGCAGGGCGGCGGCTTCTGGCAGTACTGGTGGCAGGAGCAGTACCAGCAGTGCGTGCGTCTGGCCGTCAACGGCGGCCGGGTCACCCAGGTGACATCACGCGGCCGCAGCGACTGCCGGCGCTAGGGCCCCTAGGGCTTTCCCTGGCTGCGCGGGTATTCGCCAGCGCGTACACCCAGCGCGCCTGCCTAGCATTTGCGGTTCGCGCAGCGCGCACTGGCGCGACCCATGATCTCTCCATCCCACCTGACGCATAGGAGTCTTCCCCGATGAGCAAGAGCAAGAGCCCCGCACAACGTCGCAAGTTCCTGGGCAAGGCCGCCGCCGGCGCGGTGGGCACGGGCACGTTGGCCTTCCCGATGGTGTCCAAGGCACAGACCGTGAGCATGCGCTTCCAGAGCACCTGGCCGGCCAAGGACATCTTCCACGAGTACGCCAACGACTTCGCCAAGAAGGTCAACGACATGGCCGGCGGCCGGCTGAAGATCGAGGTGCTGCCCGCCGGTGCGGTGGTGCCGGCCTTCCAGCTGCTGGAAGGCGTGGCCAAGGGCACGCTCGATGGCGGCCACGGCGTGGTGGCCTACCACTACGGCAAGAACTCGGCGCTGGCGCTGTGGGGCTCGGGCCCGGGCTACGGCATGGACCCGAATATGCTGCTGTCCTGGCACTACTACGGCGGCGGCGAAGCCCTGCTGCAGGAGATCTACAAGTCGCTGAACATCGACGTGGTCAGCTTCCTCTACGGCCCGATGCCCACCCAGCCCTACGGCTGGTTCAAGAAGCCGGTGGCCAAGGTCGAGGACATGAAGGGCGTCAAGTTCCGCACCGTGGGCCTGGCGGTGGACATGTACACCGAGCAAGGCGCCGCGGTGAACCCGCTGCCGGGCGGTGAGATCGTGCCGGCATTGGACCGCGGCCTGATCGACGGCGCCGAGTTCAACAATGCCACCAGCGACCGCATCCTGGGCTTCCCCGATGTGTCCAAGGTCTGCATGCTGCAGAGCTTCCACCAGAGCACCGAGCAGTTCGAGATCCTGTTCAACAAGGGCAAGTACGACGCGCTGCCGAACGAGCTGAAGCGCATCATCGACTACGCGGTGCAGGCCTCCAGCGCAGACATGAGCTGGAAGGCCGTGGATCGCAACTCGAAGGACTACGCCGAGCTGAAGAAGGCCGGCGTGCAGTTCTACAAGACGCCGGACGCGATCCTGCGCAACCAGCTCGAGGTGTGGGACAAGGTGTCGGCCAAGAAGTCGGCCGAAAACGCGCTGTTCAAGAAGGTGCTCGACAGCCAGAGGGCCTTCGCGCAGCGTGCCACCGCCTGGCAGAACGACTACCTGGTCGATTTCAAGATGGCGTCCAACCACTACTTCGGCCGCCGCTGAGGCGTTGCCGTCGCCCAAGGGCCGCCGCGGGGCGGCCCTTGTCGCTTGATCCGGGCTCCAAGGAACTTCGATGCAATCGCTGCTGCTCGGCGTGGACCGTCTGTCCACCTGGATCGGCCAGGCCTTTGCCTGGCTGATCGTGCTGCTCACCCTGATGATCTGCGGCGAGGTGTTCTCGCGCTACGTGCTGAACGATCCGCATGACTGGGCGCTGAACGCGCAGATCATGCTGTACGGCACGCTGTTCATGATGGCCGGCGCCTACACGCTGGCCAAGGGCGGCCACGTGCGCGGCGACGTGCTCTACGGCTTCTTCCAGCCGCGCACCCAGGCCACCATCGACCTGGTGCTGTACATCGTGTTCTTCCTGCCTGGCATCGTCGCGCTCACCTGGGCCGGCTGGAGCTATGCCAACGAATCGCTGGCCATCCGCGAGAAGACCTTCTCGGCCACGCCGCTGCCGCTGTACCCCTTCAAGTTCATCGTGCCGCTGGCCGGCGCCATCCTGCTGCTGCAAGGCCTGGTCGAGATCGTGCGCTGCGTGCTGTGTCTGCGAACCGGCGAATGGCCCTCGCGCGAGCAGGATGTCGAGGAGGTGGATGTCGGCAAGCTGAAGGAAATGGTCCACGTCAAGGACGAGGACATCGCCGCGCTGGACAAGTTCGTCGTCGGCGCCGAGCACAAGACCGGAGCCGCGCGATGATGATCCGCAAGGAACTGTGGTTCGGCTTCACGCTGATGGCGATCATCATCGCCGGCACGGCGGTGATGATGCTGTCGGCCGACACCATCAGCAACGGCCACTACGGGCTGATGATGCTGGCGCTGGTGGTGGTGGCCATCATGCTGGGCTTTCCCACCGCCTTCACGCTGATGGGCATGGGCATGCTCTTCACGTACTTTGCCTATCACAGCGGCGGGCAGAGCGCGGGCGGGGCGATCAGGCAGACGCTGGATCTGATGGTGCAGCGCGCGTTCTCGGTGATAAGCAACGACGTGCTGATCTCGATCCCGCTGTTCGTCTTCATGGGCTACCTGGTCGAGCGCGCCAACCTGATCGAGAAGCTGTTCCGCAGCCTGCACCTGGCACTGGCGCGGTTGCCGGGCTCGCTGGCGGTGGCCACGCTGTTCACCTGCGCCGTCTTCGCCACCGCCACCGGCATCGTCGGCGCGGTGGTCACGCTGATGGGCCTGCTGGCGCTGCCGCAGATGCTGCGCGCCGGCTACGACGTGCGCGTCTCGGCGGGGGCCATCACCGCCGGCGGCTGCCTGGGCATCCTGATCCCGCCCAGCGTGATGCTGATCGTCTACGGTGCCACCGCTGGCGTGTCGGTGGTGCAGCTGTATGCCGGTGCCTTCTTCCCGGGCCTGATGCTGGCCGGGCTGTACATCCTGTACGTGGTGGTGCTGGCCAAGCTGAAGCCGCGGCTGATGCCGCCGCTGACTGCCGAAGAGCGCCACGTGCCGCTGCCGGCCGCGCTGCAGCAGCTGGCCGATACGGTGTCGAAGCGCGCGCTGCCGGGGCTGCTGGCCGGGCTGAAGGGCCGGCGCAACCAAGACGTGTCCACCGGCTACCTGCTGCGCCAGCTGGCCGCCGCGCTGCTGCCCGCGCTGCTGTTCCTGCTGGTGGCCTTCTGGGCCTGGGACTTGAACACCCGCCGTGCCGAGGCACCCGCCGCGCAGGTGTCCGGCGGCTTGCAGGAACCCGGCAGCGCGGCACGCTCGGCGCCGCCGGCGGGCGGGCTGGCCGAGCCACCCGGCGCGTCTTCGGGTGGGCTGGCCGAGCCGCCAGGGGCGTCGTCGGGCGGCCTGGCCGAACCCCCGGGTGCTTCGTCAGGGGGCTTGGCCGAACCACCTGGATCGTCGTCGGGCGGCCTGGCCGAGCCGCCGGGCGCTACATCGGGTGGCCTGTCGGAGCCACCGGGTGCTTCGTCGGGTGGTCTTGCGGAGCCGCCGGGCGCTTCTTCGGGTGGGCTGGCCGAGCCGCCAGGTGCCAGCGGCGGGCTGCGTGAGCCGGGCGCCGGCGCAGGCCCGGGCGCGGCCGCGTCCACCGCGCAGGCACCGGGTCGCGCCGCGGCCAGCACCGGCTACTGGATCGGCGTGGCGGTCGGCGCGCTGGCTCTGGTGGCTTTCTATGCCTTGCTGAGCTTCCAGCACTTCGAGGTCTTCAAGATGCTGCTGGGCAGCTTCTTCCCGCTGCTGGTGCTGATCCTGGCGGTGCTGGGCTCCATCGTCTTCGGCCTGGCCACGCCCACCGAAGCGGCGGCAGTCGGCGCCTTTGGCGGCTTCCTGCTGGCAGTGGCCTACCGGCAGTTCAACATGCGGGTGCTGAAGGAGTCGGTGTTCCTCACCGCCAAGACCAGCGCGATGGTCTGCTGGCTGTTCGTCGGATCGGCCATCTTCTCGGCCGCCTTCGCGCTGCTGGGCGGGCAGGAACTGGTCGAGAACTGGGTGATGTCGCTGGACCTGACGAAGACGCAGTTCCTGGTGCTGAGCCAGGTGATCATCTTCATCCTGGGCTGGCCGCTGGAGTGGACGGAGATCATCGTCATCTTCATGCCGATCTTCATCCCGCTGCTCGACAACTTTGGCGTCGACCCGCTGTTCTTCGGCCTGCTGGTGGCGCTGAACCTGCAGACCGCGTTCCTCAGCCCGCCGGTGGCGATGGCCGCGTTCTACCTGAAGGGCGTGAGCCCGCCGCATGTGACGCTGAACCAGATCTTCGCCGGCATGCTGCCCTTCATGGGCATCCAGGTGGTGGCCATCGTCCTGCTGTACCAGTTCCCGGCCATCGGGATGTGGCTGCCGCAGGTGCTCTACCGCTAAGGACTGGCCCGGCCGCCGCGCTCGTCGCGGCGGCACACTCTTCAGCACACCTGCTCACCGCAGGGGTCCGACGCTGCGTTTGCAACGGTCTCCATGGCTGGGGGTCGAGGAACACCGCGCACGCGTTGTCAGGCGCGCTTGTCAGCCTGTGTTGGTTTCGCGTCAAGACAGGGTCAGCGCGCACGCCGAACATGCCGGCCATGCGTCCTGCGGGCCGCAGCCCTGTCCACCATCCCGAGGAGACAACCCATGGAAGACGATCTGGCCAAACGCATAGCCAGCCACCCGAAGTACCAAGAGCTGAAGGGCAAGCGCAGCAGCTTCGGCTGGTGGCTTACTGCCGCGATGATGGTCGTGTACTACGGCTTCATCCTGCTGGTGGCCTTCGACAAGCCCTTGCTTGCGTCGCGCATCGGCAGTGGCGTCATGACGCTGGGCATGCCCATCGGACTGGGCGTCATCGTGTTCACCATCGTCATCACGGCCATCTACGTGCGCCGTGCCAACAACGAGTTCGACAAGCTGTCGGACGACATCAACAAGGCGGTGCTGAAATGAAATCCACCAGCAAGTACGCATTGCCGTTCGCCGCGCTGATCGGCGCCGGTGCCGCCATTGCCGCGGGCGCCGACCTCGGCCAGGCCGACAAGCAGGCCACCAACTGGACCGCGATCTCGATGTTCGCGATCTTCGTCATCTTCACGCTGTGGATCACCAAGTGGGCCGCGGGCAAGACCAAGAGCGCCGCCGACTTCTACACCGCCGGCGGCGGCATCACCGGCTTCCAGAACGGCCTGGCGATCGCCGGCGACTACATGTCGGCGGCCTCGTTCCTGGGCATCTCCGCCGCGGTGATGGCCTCGGGCTTCGACGGCCTGATCTTCTCGATCGGCTTCCTGGTCGGCTGGCCGGTGGTCACCTTCCTGCTGGCCGAGCGGCTGCGCAACCTGGGCAAGTTCACCTTCGCCGACGTGGCCGCGTTCCGCTTCGCGCAGACGCCGGTGCGCGTCTTCGCCGCCAGCGGTACGCTGGTGGTGGTGGCCTTCTACCTGATCGCGCAGATGGTCGGTGCCGGCCAGCTGATCAAGCTGCTGTTCGGCCTGGAGTACATGTACGCGGTGGTCATCGTCGGCGTGCTGATGATGGTCTACGTGCTGTTCGGCGGCATGACCGCCACCACCTGGGTGCAGATCATCAAGGCGATCATGCTGCTGGGCGGTGCCACCTTCATGGCCTTCATGGTGATGGCGCAGTTCGGCTTCAGCCCCGAGGCGATGTTCGCCAAGGCAGTGGAGATCAAGACCGGCATCGCCGTCAAGGCGGGCAAGACAGAAGCCGAGGCCGCGGCGCAGGGCTTCTCGATCATGGGCCCGGGCGGCTTCGTCAAGGACCCGATCAGCGCCATCAGCTTCGGCATGGCGCTGATGTTCGGCACCGCCGGCCTGCCCCACATCCTGATGCGCTTCTTCACCGTGCCCAACGCCAAGGAAGCGCGCAAGTCGGTGCTGTGGGCCACCACCTGGATCGGCTACTTCTACATCCTGACCTTCATCATCGGCTTCGGCGCCATCGTCTTCGTGCTGACCAACCCGCAGTTCCTCGACGCCAAGGGCGCGCTGCTGGGCGGCAACAACATGGCGGCGGTGCACCTGGCCAACGCGGTGGGCGGCAACGTCTTCCTCGGCTTCATCTCCGCGGTGGCCTTCGCCACCATCCTGGCGGTGGTGGCCGGCCTGACACTGTCGGGCGCCAGCGCCGTGTCGCACGACCTCTACGCCACCGTCATCAAGAAGGGCAAGGCCGACAGCAAGGCCGAGCTGAAGGTGTCGCGCATCACCACGGTGTGCCTGGGCATCGTCGCGGTCATCCTGGGCATCGCCTTCGAGAAGCAGAACATCGCCTTCATGGTGAGCCTGGCCTTCGCCATCGCCGCATCGGCCAATTTCCCGGTGCTGCTGATGAGCGTGCTGTGGAAGGGCTGCACCACGCGCGGCGCGGTGATCGGCGGCTTCCTCGGCCTGATCAGCTCGGTGGTGCTGACCGTCGTGTCGCCGGCGGTGTGGGAAGCCACGCTCGGCAACCCGAAGGGCTCGGCCTGGTTCCCGTACACCAGCCCGGCGCTGTTCTCGATGACCATCGGCTTCGTCGGCATCTGGCTGTTCTCGGTGCTGGATGGCAGCAAGCGCGGCGCGCAGGACAAGGCCGGCTTCCTGGCCCAGCAGGTGCGGTCCGAGACCGGCATCGGCGCGGCCGGCGCATCGGGCCACTGAGGCCCTCCACGCAGTGGCGCACACCCACGCCGCTGCGGCAACATTCGGGGGACTGCGGCCTGCGGGCGCGCAGTCCCTTTTTCGTTCCAGCCAGCCCATGACGGCCCCCTTCGATTTCGATGTTCCCCCGTTCGACACGCTGAACGCCGGCCAGCAGGAGCTGGTGCGCGCCACTGCCAACCTGGTGCAGTTCGCGCCCGGCGACCCGGTGCTGACGCCGGAGATGGTGCCCAGCCATGTGTTCCTGCTGGTGCAGGGCCATGTGCGGCGCGCCGCCGGCGTGCTGCCCGAGGCCACCTACGGCGCCGGCACGCTGTTCGGCGCGCGCGCGCTGCTGGCTGCGCGGGCCACCAGCACCTCGGTGGCGCTGGACGAAGTGCGCGCCTGGCAGGTGCCCAAGGCCACGCTGCAGACCCTGCTGTCGGCCAACCCGGCCTTCTGCGCCGCGGTCTTCGCCGAGGTGGCGCGCCGCCTGGGCCCGCCCGAGCCGCGCGCCGAGCAGCGCGAGTTCCTGTCGCTGATGATGGCCCGCGTGCGCGATGCCTACGTGCGCAAGCCCTTCTACGTGGACGGCGCGCTCGATCTGGTCAGCGTCTGCGCGCGCATGGCCGAAGCCGGGCAGAGCAACGCGCTGGTGCGCGACGGCGAGCGGCTGGGCATGTTCACCACCACCGACCTGCGCGACGCGCTGCTGCGCGGCGCGCCCGACCGGCTGGCGGTGCGCGAGCTGGCGCGCTACGAGCTGATCGCCATCGACGCCGATGCCGAGCTGTTCGAGGCGCTGCTGCTGATGCTGCGCCACCGCGTGCATCGCGTGCTGGTGCGCGACGGCGCGGGCATCGTCGGCGTGCTGAGCCAGCTCGACCTGATGAGCTTCGTCTCCAACCATTCGCACCTGATCGCGCTGCAGGTGGAGCAGGCCCGCAGCCTGGCCGAGCTGAAGGCCGCCGCGCTGCAGCTGGACGGGCTGGTGGAGCTGCTGCACGGCGGCGGCGTCAAGATCGAGGTCATCGGCCGCATGGTGCGGGTGCTCAACGCCCAGGTGCTGGCCAAGGCCTGGAGCTTCGTCGCGCCGGCCGAGCTGGTGGCCCACAGCTGCCTGGTGGTGATGGGCAGCGAAGGCCGCGGCGAGCAGATCCTGAAGACCGACCAGGACAACGCGCTGCTGCTGCGCGACGGCTTCGACAGCGCCGCGCTGCCGCAGGCGGCCGAGGCCTTCAACCGCGCGCTGATGGACTTCGGCTGGCCGCGCTGCCCCGGCGACATCATGCTGACCAACCCGCTGTGGCGCGGGCCGGTGGCCGCCTTCCGCGAACGCATCCGCGGCTGGGTCTACGGCAGCGCCGCCGACGGGCCGATGCAGCTGGCGATCTTCATGGATGCCACCGCAGTGGCCGGCGACGCCGCCCTGCTGCAGCAGGCCAAGGCCTATGCCTTCGAGATCCTGCCGGGCAGCGACGCCTTCCTGGCACGCTTTGCCGCGGCGGCCGATCAGTTCGAGGAGCCGGCCGTGGGCTGGTGGGCACGGCTGACCGCGCCGCGGGCGCGCGACGAGCAGCCCTTCGACCTGAAGAAGCTGGGCACCTTCCCGATCGTGCAGGGCGTGCGCGCGCTGGCGCTGCAGGCGCAGGTCAGCGCGCTGGGCACCACCGAGCGGCTGCAGGCGCTGGCCGCGCAGCAGCTGATCGAGCCGGCGCTGGCCCGCGACCTGGGCGAGACGCTGCACTTCCTGATGGGCCTGAAGCTGAAGAACAACCTGGCGCAGCGCGCCGCCGGCCAGCCGGTGGACAACCTGGTGCGCATGGCCAGCTTGAGCACGCTGGAGCGCGACCGCCTGCAGGACGCGCTGGGCATCGTGCGGCGCTTCCGCCAGCACCTGCAGCAGCACTTCAAGCTGGGCGCGCTGTAGCGCGGCGCGCGTAGCATGGGGCGGTGGCCCACTGCACGCGATCCTGCGACGATGAACAGGCCCCTTCCTTCCGCCCTCGACGACGCCGCCGACATCAGCGCCATCACCCAATGCGTGCTGACCGAGCGCGAAAGCCGCGACCTCGGCCGCTGGGCGCGCATGCGCGACTGCTTCCACGCCGATGCGATCGTGCGCATCAGCTGGTTCCAGGGCAGCGGGACCGATTTCGTCGAGCGCTCGATCGACATGGCACGGCGCGAGGTGAGGGCCACGCACCGGCTCGGCCCCGTGGCGGTGCGCTTGAACGGCGAGCGCGCGGTGGCCAGCCTGGGCGCCACCATCGACATCCCCGGCACGCTGGACGGCGTGGACATCGTGCTGTCCAGCCATGCGCGCTTCCTGTACCGCGTCGAGCGCCGCGATGGCCGCTGGCGGCTGTCCAGCTTCGAGGCCTTCTACCTGCGCGACGAGCTGCATCCGCAGCTGCCCGGGCAGGCGGTGCCGGTGACGCCGGAGCACGTGGCGGGCTTCCGGCCGTCGTACCGCATGCTGTCGCTGCTGCTGACGCGCCAGGGCTACGCGGTCAACCACGAGCTGCCGGGCATCGACCGGCCCGAGACGGTGGACGCGATGTGCCGCGAGGTCTACGGCTGGGCCGGGCTGGAGCCCTGAGCCCGGTTCGCGTCAGACCCCGGTCAGCCCCGCGGACAGAATAGGCTGCAGCAGGGTCCGTCCACCGGGCCCGACGACCGGGAGACAAGCGCGATGCTCGAAGGCCTGCGCTCGCAGCGGCTGCTGGCGCTGTTCTGCGCCGGCTTGGCCCTGTTCAACTTCCCGCTGCTCGCGCTGTGGGACCGCGACCTGACGCTGCTGGGCCTGCCGCTGTTCCCCACCGCGCTGTTCGTGCTGTGGGCGCTGCTGATCGCCGCGCTGGCGCTGATCCTCGAAGGCCGGAAGGACTGAGTATGGTCGCCGCGCCGCTGGTCATCGGCGTGGCCTTCGCCTACCTGCTGCTGCTGTTCGCGGTGGCCAGCTTCGGCGACCGGCGCGCCGCTGCGGGCCGCTCGGTCATCGGCAATGCCTGGGTCTATGCGCTGTCGATGGCGGTGTACTGCAGCGCCTGGACCTACTTCGGCAGCGTCGGCCGCGCGGCCAGCGGCGGCGTCTGGTTCCTGCCGATCTACCTGGGGCCGATGCTGGCGATGATCCTGGCGTGGATGCTGCTGCGCAAGATGATCCGCATCGCGCGCGCCTACCGCATCACCTCGATCGCCGACTTCATCGCCAGCCGCTACGGCAAGAGCCAGGCGCTGGCCGGGCTGGTGACGCTGATCACCGTGGTCGGCCTGCTGCCCTACATCGCACTGCAGCTGAAGGGCATCGCGGTGGCCTATGCGCTGATGACGCAGCCGGCCGGCGCCGCCGGCCACGGCGCCGCACCCTGGTGGGCCGACAGCACGCTGTACCTGGCGCTGGCGCTGGCCGGCTTCACCATCGTCTTCGGCGCGCGCCACCTCGACAGCGCCGAACGCCACGAGGGCATGGTCGCGGCCATCGCCTTCGAGTCGCTGGTCAAGCTGCTGGCCTTCCTGGCGGTGGGCGCCTTCGTGGTCTGGGGCCTGTTCGACGGTCTGGGTGACCTGTTCGCGCGCGCCCAGGCGGTGCCCGAGCTGGCGCGGCTGCTCACGCTGGGCCAGGGCAAGGCCTTCGCCTACGAACAGTGGTTCGCGCTGACCATCCTGTCGGGCCTGAGCGTGCTGTTCCTGCCGCGGCAGTTCCAGGTGATGGTGGTGGAAAACGTCGACGAGCGGCACCTGAAGCGCGCCGCCTGGGCCTTTCCGCTGTACCTGCTGCTGATCAACCTGTTCGTGCTGCCGATCGCGCTGGCCGGGCGCCTGAGCTTCGGCGCCGACGCCAATGCCGAAGGCTTCGTGCTGACGCTGCCGCTGGCCGCCGGCCAGCAGGGGCTGGCGCTGCTGGCCTTCGTCGGCGGCCTGTCGGCGGCCACCGGCATGGTCATCGTCGAGGCCATCGCGGTGTCCACCATGGTCTGCAACGACCTGGTGATGCCGCTGCTGCTGCGCACGCGGCGCTTCCAGGCGGCTGCCGGCAGCGACCTGACCGGCTTCCTGCTGGCCATCCGCCGCACCGCCATCGTCGCCATCCTGCTGCTCGGCTACCTGTATTACCGGCTGGCCGGCGAGGCCTATGCGCTGGTGGGCATCGGCCTGATCAGCTTTGCCGCGGTGGCGCAGTTCGCGCCGGCGATGCTGGGCGGCATCTACTGGAAGGGCGGCACGCGCGCCGGCGCGCTGGCCGGGCTGGGGGCCGGCTTCGCGGTGTGGCTGTACACGCTGCTGCTGCCGTCCTTCGCCAAGTCGGGTTGGTTGAGCCGCGATTTCCTGGCCCACGGCGCCTTCGGCTGGGAGCTGCTGCGGCCCGAGGCGCTGCTCGGCCTGAAGGGGCTGGACTACCTGACGCATTCGCTGTTCTGGAGCCTGCTGGCCAATGCCGGGCTGTACGTGGCGGTGTCGCTGTGGCGCGCGCCCACCGCGCGCGAGACCAGCCAGGCGCTGCTCTTCGTCGACGTATTCCGCCGCACCGCAAGCAGCGACCCGGTGTTCTGGCGCGGCCGCGCCCGCGTGGCCGACCTGCTGCCGCTGCTGGGCCGCTTCGTCGGCCCGGGGCGCGCGCAGGCGTTGTTCGACGACTACGCGCGGCGCCGCGGCGCGCTGCACCGCGACGCGCTGCAGCCCGATGCGGCGCTGGTGCAATTCGTCGAGACGCAGCTGGCCGGCGCCATCGGCAGCGCGTCGGCGCGGGTGATGGTGGCCTCGGTGGTGGAAGAGGAATCGCTGGCGCTGGACGACGTGATGCGCATCCTCGACGAGGCCTCGCAGATCCGCGCCTATTCGCAACGGCTGGAGCAGGTGACGGCCGAGCTGAAGCAGGCCAACGAGCAGCTGAAGAGCCTGGACCGCCTGAAGGACGACTTCATGTCCTCGGTGACGCACGAGCTGCGCACGCCGCTGACTTCGATCCGGGCGCTCGCCGAGCTGATGCGCGACGACCCGGAGATGCCCGCCGAACAGCGGCAGGAGTTCATCGGCATCGTCGTCGCCGAGACCGAGCGCCTGAGCCGGCTGGTCAACCAGGTGCTGGACATGGCCAAGATCGAGTCCGGCCATGCCGAATGGCACACCGAGGACATCGATCCGAAGGCGCTGGTGCAGCAGGCCGCGCAGACGGTGCGCGAGCTGTTCCGCGAACGCGGTGCGGTGCTGGATCTGCAGCTGCCGGCGCGGGTGCCCACGCTGCGCGCCGATGCCGACCGGCTGATGCAGGTGCTGCTGAACCTGCTGAGCAACGCGGCCAAGTTCGTGCCCGCCGGCCAGGGCCGGGTGCGGCTGCAGCTGACGCACGATGCCGAGGGCCTGACGGTACAGGTGCACGACAACGGCCCGGGCGTGCCGCCCGAGCAGCGTGAGCTGATCTTCGAGAAGTTCCGCCAGGGCGGCGACGCGCTGAACCGGCCGCAGGGCACCGGGCTGGGCTTGCCGATCAGCCGGCAGATCGTCGAGCATTTCGGCGGCCGCATGGGGCTGCGCGATGACACGGAACAAGGCGCGTGCTTCTTCTTCACGCTACCTTGGCGGCCAAAAGACGATGGAGACAAGCGATGACGCACAAGATCCTGATCGCCGACGACGAGCCGAACATCGTCGTCTCGCTGGAATACCTGATGAAGCGGGCCGGCTACCAGGTGCTGGTGGCGCGCGACGGGCAGCAGGCGCTGGACCTGCTGCGCGCCGAGCGGCCTGCGCTGGTGCTGCTGGACCTGATGATGCCGGTGAAGAGCGGCATCGAGGTCTGCCAGGAGCTGCGCGCCGACGAGGCGTTGCGCGGCACCAAGGTGCTGATGCTCACCGCCAAGGGCCGTGACACCGACGTGCAGAAGGGCCTGGGGGTCGGCGCCGACGCCTACATGACCAAACCCTTCTCCACCAAGGAACTGGCGGCCAAGGTGGCCGAGATGCTGGGCGCGGCATGAAGACGCTGGACACCGGCAAGCTGGTGGCGCTGCTCGCGCCGGGGCTGCTGCTGGCGCTGTTCGGCCTGGGCGGCGGCGCCTGGCTGTGGGCCACGCTGGAGCCGGCCGAGCGCGCCACGCTGGCCGGGGTGCTGCAGTCGCGCGGCATGGTGCTGGTGCTGAGCGGGCTGGCGCTGTGGGGCGCAGCGGCCTGGACGCTGAACCGGCTGCATGCCCGCCACGTGGCCGCCGCCGGACGCCTGGCCGAGCAGGCACAGGCGCGCGTCGGCGCCGAGCTGGCGCAGCCGCTGCCCGCCGAGGGCTCGGCCGCGCTGCAGCAGCTGGCCGGCACGGTGGACCAGCTGGTGCAGCAGCGCGCCGAGCTGCGCGAGCAGATGGCGGCGCGCGTGGCCGAGGCGGCGCGCCACATCGACCAGGAGCGCCAACGCCTGGCCGCGCTGATGGCCGAGCTGACGCAGAGCGTGGTGGTCTGCAACCTGGACGGCCGCATCCTGCTATACAACCAACGCGCCCGCGCGCAGTTCCGCGCGCTGTCGTCGGCGCCCGCGGTGGCTGCCGGTGCCGAGCTGATCGGCCTGGGCCGCTCGATCTATGGCGTGTTCGAGCGCCGGCTGGTGGCCCATGCGCTGGAGAACATCGAAGCGCGCATGCGGCGCGGCGCCGCGCACCCTACCGCGCAGTTCGTCACCACCACCCGCTCGGGCCAGCTGCTGCGCGCGATGATGGCGCCGGTGCGCACCGCCGAAGGCGAAGATGCGCTGCACGGCTTCGTGCTGATGCTGGACAACATCACCGGCGAGTACGCGCAGGAATCGGCACGCGATGCGCTGCTGCATGGCTTCACCGAAGGCACGCGCGCCTCGCTGGGTAACCTGCAGGCGGCGGTGGAGATGCTGGAGATGCCCGACCTGGACGCGCCGATGCGCGAGCGCTTCCAGGCGGTGGTGCGCGACGAGGTGCAGGCCATGGGCCGGCGCGTGCAGGAGCTGGCCGCGCGCGGCGCGCAGGAGCTGCGCAGCCGCTGGCCGCTGGAGGACATGCTCGGCGCCGACCTGCTGCAGGCGGCGGCCCGCCGCATCGAGACCCTGGGCCTGCGCGTGTCGCAGGCCGAGGTGGACCGCGCGCTGTGGCTCAAGGTGGAAAGCTTCTCGCTGCTGCAGGCGCTGAGCAGCCTGGCCGCGCGGCTGGCCGACGAGTACGACATCAAGCTGGTGGAACTGCGCCTGCAGCCGGCGCCCGACGCCGCCCGCGCCCAGCTAGACCTGCTGTGGCTGGGTCAGGCGATGAGCACCGAAACCGTGATCGGCTGGGAGACCGAGCCGATGCGCGCCGGCACCGAAAGCAGTGCGCTCAGCGTGCGCGACGTGGTGCAGCGCCACGGCGGCGAGTTCTGGTTCGAGCGCGAGCGGGTGCGCCATGCGGCCTTCTTCCGCTTCCTGCTGCCGCTGGCCGGCGCGCAGGTGCCGCTGGAGGCCGACACCTTCGTGCGCAGCGACAGCCGGCCCGAGTACTACGACTTCGACCTGTTCGCGCAGAGCGAATCGAGCCGCGCGCTCGACGAGCGGCTGCTGGCCGAGCTGAGCTACACGGTGTTCGACACCGAGACCACCGGCCTGAACCCGTCGGAGGGCGACGAGATCATCCAGATCGGCGCGACGCGCATCGTCGCCGGCAAGCTGCGCCGGCAGGAATGCTTCGAGCAGCTGGTGGACCCGCAGCGCGACATCCCGGCGGCCGGCATCCCGATCCACGGCATCGAGCCGCAAATGGTGCAGGGCCAGCCGACCATCGACACCGTGCTGCCGGCCTTCCATGCCTTTGCGCAGGACACGGTGCTGGTGGCCCACAACGCCGCCTTCGACATGCGCTTCCTGCAGCTGAAGGAGGCGCGCACCGGCCTGCGCTTCGAGCAGCCGGTGCTGGACACGCTGCTGCTGTCGGCGGTGGCCCAGCCGAACCAGGAGTCGCACGGGCTGGAGGCCATCGCCGAGCGGCTGGGCGTCACCGTGATGGGCCGGCACACCGCGCTGGGCGATGCGATGGTCACCGCCGAGGTGTTCCTGAAGCTGATTCCGCTGCTGCAGGCGCAGGGCATCCACACACTCGGCCAGGCGCGCGAGGCGGCGCAGAAGACGATGTACGCGCGGCTGCAGTACTGACGAAAGCTGCCGTTCGAAAGCTGCTGTTGCGGTGCACGCTGCAGGCCACCCCCTCGTCGGCTTTGCCTCAACGGCGCCAAAACGCATCGAGCACAACGAACTTCAGCTTGGCGCCGGCCGCAGCGCTTCGTTCAGCAACAGTCGAGTGCATCGAAGCCCGTTCAGAACGGCAGACCGACGTAGTTCTCCGCCAGCGAGCGCTGCGCAGCCTCCGACGAGAACAGGTAGTCCAGTTCGGTCTGCTGCAGCTTCTGGTCGTACTCGATGCTGTCCGGGAAGGTGTGCAGCATCGTCGTCATCCACCACGAGAAGCGCTGCGCCTTCCACACCCGCGCCAACGCCTTGGCCGAATAGCCCTCCAGTCCGCTGTCGTCGCCGCGCTGGTAGTGCGCCACCATCGCGTGGTACAGGTAGTAGATGTCGGAAGCCGCGCTGTTCAGCCCGCGTGCACCGGTGGGCGGCACGATGTGCGCCGCGTCGCCGGCCAGGAACAGGTTGCCGTAGCGCATTGGCTCGGCGACGAAGCTGCGCAGCGGCGCGATGCTCTTCTCGATCGACGCGCCGGTGATCAGCCGCGCCGCCACGTCGGCCGGCAGCCGGCGCTTCAGCTCGGCCCAGAAGGCGTCGTCGCCCCAATCTTCCACGCTGTCGGTCAGCGGCACCTGGATGTAGTAGCGGCTGAGCACCTGCGAGCGCAGCGAGCACAGCGCGAAGCCGCGCTCGTGGCGCGCGTAGATCAGCTCGGGCGACACCGGCTTGGTGCGCGACAGCACGCCCAGCCAGCCGAAGGGATAGACCTTCTCGTATTCCTTCAGCACGTTCTTCGGGATCGACTTGCGGCTGACGCCGTGGAAGCCGTCGGCGCCGATGACGTAGTCGCAGTCGATGCGCACGATCTCGTCGCCGCTGCGGTAGGTGACGTAGGGCTTGGCACTGGTCAGGTCGTGCGGCTGCACGTCCTCGGCGTTGTGGATGACCATGCCCTTCATGCGGTCGCGCGCCTCGTACAGGTCGCGCGTCAGCTCGGTCTGGCCGTAGACCACCACCGAGCTGCCACCGCTGTACTTGTGCAGGTCCACGCGCTGCATGTTGCCGTGGTTGCTGATGAAGAAGCCCTCGTGGATCTCGCCCTCGCGGTCCATGCGCTCGCCGCACTGCGCCTCGCGCATCAGCGCCGCGAAGCCATGCTCCAGCACGCCGGCGCGGATGCGCGCCAGTACGTACTCGCGGCTCTGCCGCTCCAGCACGACGGTGTCGATGCCCTTCAAGTGCAGCAGCTGCGACAGCATCAGCCCCGACGGGCCGCCGCCAATGATGCAAACCTGGGTCTTCATGCCTGTCTCCTGTGGGTGTGTTGCGACGGCGCGCATCTTCGGCTGCAGCGGCCGCTGGCGGAATGACCGGATCGCGCCACGACTTGTACATTTCGAACATGCGCACCGGCAGCATACGCACCTATGGCCTGTTCGGCGAGACCGGCAACCTGCCGGATCCGATGCATATCGAAACCATTGCCGCGCGCTCGGCGCTGCACGACTGGGAGCTGGCGCCGCACCGCCACGTGCGGCTGCACCAGCTGCTGCTGCTGCACCGCGGTGCCGGCCGGCTGCACCTGGAGGGCCAGGCACTGCCGCTGGGCGCGGACACGCTGGTCAACGTGCCGCCGGGCGCCGTGCATGCCTTCGCCTTCGAACCTGGCACGCAGGGCTGGGTGGCCACGCTGGCCGATGACCTGGTGGCCCAGCTGCTGCCGCGCCGTGGCGAGGAGCGTCTGGCCCTGGCCACTGGCGGCAGCTTTGCCGCCGACGGCGCGCTGGCGAGGCTGATGGCGCAGATTGCCACCGAGTTTGCGGGCACCGCGCCGTCGCGGGCGCTGGTGCTGCAGGGGCTGTGCGCGGTGCTGCTGGGACTGGCGGCGCGCGCGGCGATACAGGCCGCTCCGGCGGCGCGCGATGCGCCGGGGTCGGCCTTGCTGCGCCGCTTCGAGCAACTGCTGGAGACGCAGCCGCTGGAGCATGCCAGCGTGGCCGCCTGTGCGCGCGCGCTGGCCGTGACGCCCACGCACCTGAGCCGCGTGCTGCGGGCTGCCACCGGGCAGCCGGCCTCGCGGCTGATCGAGGCCCGGCGCATGCGCGAGGCACGGCGCCAGCTGGCCTACACCAACCTGCAGGTGGCCAGCATCGCCTATGCACTGGGCTATGCCGACCCGGCGCACTTCAGCCGGGTGTTCAGCCGTGTCGAAGGGCTGTCGCCACGGGCCTTCCGCGAACGGCTGGTGGCAGGCGCGCAGTCGTCGCCGGTGTGAGAATTCCGCCATGAACCTGCGCCGCCTGCTGCTACTGTCGCCATGGCTGTGGGCCGGCTGGCCGCTGGGCGTCGGGGCACAGACACCGCCCACGGCGGCCGAGGCTGCGCGCTACGGCGGGCTGCATGCAGCAGCCTGGCAGGGCGATGCGGCGCGCATTGCCCAGTTGCTGGCCGCGGGCGCCGATCCGAACCCGCGCGACGGCCATGGTCGCACGCCGCTGCACGTGGCCACCTTCGCCCGGCGGCGCGAGGCGATCCGCGCGCTGGTGAAGGGCGGCGCGGACCTCGGCGCACTGGAGAACGACCGCTACGACGCGGTGACCATCGCCGCGGTGGCCGACGACGACGAGACGCTGGCGCTGCTGCTGCAGCTGGGTGCCAGCGCCAGGCTGATCACCAGCCGCTACGACGGCACCGCGCTGATCGCTGCCGCGCACCTGGGGCACGACGGCGTGGTGCGCCAGCTGATCGCCGCCGGCGCGCCGCTGGACCATGTGAACAACCTGCACTGGACGGCGCTGATCGAATCGATCGTGCTCGGCCAAGGCGGGCCGCGCCACGTGGCGACGCTGCAGGCGCTGGTGCGGGCCGGCGCCAACACCCAGCTGGCCGACCGCAGCGGCCGCACGCCGCTGCAGCTGGCGCGCGAGCGCGGCTACCAGCCGATGGTGGAGATCCTGCTCAAGGCCGGGGCGCGCTAACGCAGGCCACCGCATCGGCCGGCGCCGCGGCGGGCACGGCCTGCAGGGCGGCCTCGACGGTGATCTGCACGACCTGCGCCTGGCGCGTGGCATCGGCGGCGCCGCAGATCTGTTCGCAGCGGGCATCGGTGGGGGCCTCGAAATCGCAATGCGAGGCATCGTCGATGCGCCGCAGCGTGTGGCCTTCGGGCAGCCAGCCGGCGATGCGCCGCGCGCTGCCGCCGACATTGCAGGCGCTGGCCGGCGCGCGCAGCACCAGCGCCGGCACGGGCAGCGCCTGCGCGGCGCGGCGCCCCTGGCGGAAGGCATCCACCGGGTCCAGGCCCACCCACAGCGCCAGCCGGGGGACGCGTTCGGCCGCCAGCAGGGTGGCCAGCCCGCCGGCCGAGGTGCCGATCAGCACCACCGGCAACTGGGTGGCGCAGGGCAGGGCAGCCAGTTCGGCGGCCAGCGCCACCAGCACCTCGGCATTGGCCTCGTGCCGCGTCCAGTGCGGCAGGTCGGGCACGGCCACCACGAAGCCGGCCTCGGCCAACTGTGCGGCCAGCTGCGCGTGCTGCGCACGCGAACGGGTGAAGCCGTGCGCCACCAGCGCCAGGCCGCGTGGCGGCACCTCGGGCAGGACCAGGTCGTAGACGGTGGACTGCGCACCCAGTGCCAGCGGCAGCGTCTGCACTGGCGGTGCGGCGTCGGCCGGCCCCAGGCACAGCAGCAACAGCAACAAGGTGGCGCGCAGGCTCATGCGGCCGGCATGGTAGGGCCGACCGGGTCGGGCGCTACGGCTATGCTGCCGGCAACGCAAGGAGTCTGTGCATGAGCGAAACCTGGGGCCTGGCCGCCGGCGTGCTGCTGGCGGCGGTGCTGGGCATTTGGGCGGTGGCCCGCTTCCACCTGAGCGGCGCCGATCTGTCGGCCTTCGACCGGCCCGCCACCGCGCCGTTCTCGCGCGGGCCGCAGCCCGGGCCGGAGATCGGCGCCGTGCTGCAATCGATGGCCGCGGTGCCGCCGATGCTGCAGGCCGCACCGATGCGGCAGCGCAAGTTCGTGCTGCGCAAGTACGTGGACGAGGCCTTTGCCGACCGCGTGCTGGACGCCACCTTCGTGCCCGTCGATGCCGGCGGCGTGCCGGCCGAATGGGTGCTGGCGCCGGGCGCCGACCCGGCCCGCCGGCTTCTCTACATCCACGGCGGCGCCTTCATCTTCGGCAGCCCGCGCAGCCACCGCACGCTGACCAGCCGCTTCTCGGCCCTGGCTGGCGCGGCGGTGCTGGCCATCGACTACCGGCTGATGCCCGAGCACCCGCGGCGGGCCGGCATCGAGGACTGCCGGCGCGCCTGGCAATGGCTGGTTGGCCACGGCCCCGGCGGCGCTGCGCCGGCCCAGGTGCTGTTTGTCGCCGGCGATTCGGCCGGCGGCAACCTGACGCTGTCGCTGCTGAACTGGGCGCGCGATGCCGGCCAGCGCGCGCCCGATGCGGCAGTGGCGCTGTCGCCGCTGACCGACAGCACGATGGCCAGCCCCAGCATGCGTGCCAACGTGCACAGCGATGCGATGTTGGGCCCGCTGTTCGGCGCGCTGGCCAGGGTGCCGCACAGCCTGCTTCTGTGGATGGGCTGGCTGCAGAACCGCATCAACCCGCGCGACCCGGTGGTCTCGCCGCTGCGCGCCGACCTGTCGGGCCTGCCGCCGGTGCTGGTGCAGGCCAGCGCGGTAGAGATGCTGCGCGACGACGCGCAGCGCTATGTCAACAAGGCGCGCGCCGCCGGCTCGCCGGCCGAACTGCAGCTGTGGGACCACATGGTCCATGTATGGCAGATCTTCAACCCCGAGCTGCCCGAGGCCGAGCAGGCGCTGGAGCGCATCGGCCGGTTTCTCGAAGCGGCCGCCCCGCGGCGGCGGGCCGCCTCCCCATTGCAGGAGGCTGCATGAGCAAGACCCTCGTCATCACCACGCTGGCCAGCCTGGCCCTGCTGGCCGGCTGCGCCACCAACCTGGCTACCTCGCAACTGCTGGGCGAGCGCTACATCCTGACCAACATCGACACCTACCCGGTGCAGATCGTCTCGGTTGACGGCGACAGTTCCACCGTGTCGCCGCAGCGGGTGGAGCCGGGCCGGCGCGAGCAGCTGCTGCGTGGCCCGCCGGGCTGACGCCTCTGCCCTGCGGCGGGCGGCGCGGCTACCTAGAATGGCCGGTTCCGCCCTCGTTTCAGCCGCACTAGAGCCATGTCCTCCGGACTCATCCGCATCCGCGGCGCCCGCCAGAACAACCTGAAGAACCTGGACCTGGACATCCGCACCGGCGAGATGACCGTGGTCACCGGGCCCAGCGGCTCGGGCAAGTCCAGCCTGGTGTTCGACACGCTCTATGCCGAAGGGCAGCGGCGCTATGTCGAGACCTTCAGCGCCTACGCGCGGCAGTTCCTGGAACGGATGGACCGCCCGGCGGTGGACCGGGTGGACGGCGTGCCGCCGGCCATCGCCATCGACCAGACCAACCCGGTGCGCACCAGCCGCAGCACGGTCGGCACGATGACCGAGCTGAACGACCATCTGAAGCTGCTCTACGCCCGCGCCGCGCAGCTGTTCGACCGGCAGACGGCGCTGCCGGTGCGCCACGACACGCCGGAGACCATCTACGCGGACTTGCTGCAGCGCGCGGCCGATGACCCAAGGCTGGTCATCACCTTCCCGGTGGAGCTGCCGGCCAACACCAGCGCCGCCGAGATCGAGCAGTGGCTGTCGGCCAGCGGTTTCTCGCGCGTGCAGGCCGAGCGCGAGGCCGACGGCAAGAAGCTGCTCGACGTGGTGGCCGACCGCTTCCGCATCGCCGGCACCGAGAAGGCGCGGGCCATGGAGGCGATCGAGCTGGCGCTGAAGCGCGGCAGTGGCCGGCTCAACGTCTACAAGCTGAACGACGACGCCGAGCCCGAGCTGTGGCGCTATTCCACCGGCCTGCACTGCCCGGAAAGCAATCTGCGCTATGCCGAGCCGCAGCCGGCGCTGTTCAGCTTCAACTCGGCCTTCGGCGCCTGCGAGACCTGCCGCGGCTTCGGCCGCGTGATCGGCGTGGACCTGGGGCTGGTGATCCCCGATGCACGCAAGACGCTGCGCAACGGCGCCATCAAGCCGATCATGACCCCGGCCTGGGCCGAGATCCACGACGACCTGCTGCGCCACGCCGGCACCGCCGGCATCCCGCGCGACACGCCGTGGAACCAGCTGACCCCAGCGCAGCGCGACTGGGTGCTGAATGGCTCGCCCAACTGGAACGGGAAGTGGAACCAGCAGTGGTACGGCATCCACCGCTTCTTCGGCTACCTGGAAAGCAAGGCCTACAAGATGCACATCCGCGTGCTCTTGTCCAAGTACCGCAGCTACACACCCTGCACCGCCTGCGGCGGCGCGCGGCTCAAGCTCGAGGCGCTGCTGTGGCGTGCCGGCACCCAGGCGCAGGCCGATGCGGTGCTGGATCCGGCCAGGCGCATGCTGCCGGTGGGCGTGGCCTGGTCGCGTTCGCAGCTGGAAGCCCTGCCGGGCCTGAGCCTGCACGACCTGATGCTGCTGCCGATCGAGCGCGTGCGCCGCTTTTTCGACGGCTTCGAACTCGCAGTGGGCGACGAGGCGCTGAAGCTGCTGCTCGACGAGATCCGCACGCGGCTCAAATACCTGTGCGACGTCGGCCTCGGTTACCTGACGCTGGACCGCCAGAGCCGCACGCTCAGCGGCGGCGAGGTGCAGCGCATCAACCTGACCACGGCACTCGGCACCAGCCTGGTCAACACGATGTTCGTGCTGGACGAGCCCAGCATCGGCCTGCATCCGCGCGACATGGACCGCATCGTGCAGGCCATGCATCGCCTGCGCGATGCCGGCAACACGCTGGTGGTGGTGGAGCACGACCCGGCGGTGATGCTGGCGGCAGACCGGCTGATCGACATGGGCCCGGGCCCCGGCGAGCGCGGCGGGCAGATCGTCTTCGACGGCGCGCCCGAGGACGCACGCCAGGCCGACACGCTGACCGGCGCCTATCTGGGCGCACGCAAGCAGGTCGGCATCGGCCTGCGGCGGCTGGTCGATGAATCGACGCCGAAGCTGATCCTCGAAGGCGCGCGCGAACACAACCTGAAGAACGTCACCGTCAGCCTGCCGCTGCAGCGCCTGGTGGTGGTGACGGGCGTGTCCGGCTCGGGCAAGAGCACGCTGGTGCAGGACGTGCTGTACCCGGCGCTGGCGCGGCACTTCGGCAAGGCCACCGAAACGCCGGGCGAACACGACCGCCTGCTGGGCGCCGACTGGCTCAGCGACGCGGTGTTCGTCGACCAGAGTCCGATCGGCAAGACGGCGCGCTCCAACCCGGCCAGCTACGTGGGCGCGTGGGACGAGATCCGCAAGCTCTTCGCCGACGCACCGCTGGCGCGCGAGCGCAGCTACGGCGCCGGCATGTTCAGCTTCAATGCCGGCGACGGCCGCTGCCCCACCTGCGGCGGCTCGGGCTTCGAGCATGTGGAGATGCAGTTCCTGAGCGACGTCTACCTGCGTTGCCCGGACTGCGACGGCAAGCGCTTCCGCAGCGAGATCCTGGACGTGAAGATCGTGCGCGGGCCGCACCAGTTCAGCGTGGCCGATGTGCTGGAGCTGACGGTGGCCGAGGCCGCGCACTGGTTCCAGGCCGACCGCGAGGTGGTGGCGCGGCTGCAACCCATCGTCGACGTGGGCCTGGACTACGTGCGCCTGGGCCAGCCGGTGCCGACGCTGAGTGGCGGCGAGGCGCAGCGGCTGAAGCTGGCCGGCTTCCTGGCCGAGGCGGCGGCCGGGCCGCGCCAGCCGGCGGCCAAAAAGGGCCAGCTGTTCCTGTTCGACGAGCCGACCACCGGCCTGCACTTCGACGACATTGCCAAGCTGATGCGCGCCTTGCGCAAGCTGCTGGAGGCCGGCCATTCGCTGATCGTCATCGAGCACAACCTGGATGTCGTGCGCGCGGCCGACTGGATCGTCGACCTCGGCCCGGAGGGCGGCGAGGCCGGCGGCGAGATCGTCTGCTGCGGCACGCCGGACGACGTCAAGGCGCACCCGCGCTCCTTCACCGGCACGGCGCTGCGTGACTACGAGCGCAGCCTGGGCCTGGGCACGCCCCGCGCCGAGGAAGGCACGCCGCTGCAGTGGTTGGCCAAGGCGCAGCGCCAGGCGCGGCAGGTGGTCGACGAGGCGATCCGCATCGTCAATGCCCACGAGCACAACCTGAAGCGCCTGAGCGTGGACATCCCGCGCGGCAAGTTCAGCGTGATCACGGGCGTATCGGGCTCGGGCAAGAGCACGCTGGCCTTCGACATCCTGTTCAACGAAGGGCAGCGCCGCTACCTGGAAAGCCTGAACGCCTATGCGCGCAGCATCGTGCAGCCGGCCGGCCGGCCCGAGGTGGATGCCGTCTATGGCATTCCGCCCACGGTGGCCATCGAGCAACGCCTGAGCCGCGGCGGCCGCAAGAGCACGGTGGCCACCACCACCGAGGTCTGGCACTTCCTGCGGCTGCTGTGGGTGAAGCTGGGGCTGCAGCATTGCGTGCACGACGGCGCGCCGGTGCGGCCGCAGAGCGCCGAGAGCATTGCCGCGCAGCTGCTGCGCGACCACTGCGGCCAGCACGTCGGCCTGCTGGCGCCGCTGGTGGTGGCGCGCAAGGGCGTCTACACCGACCTGGCCAAGTGGGCCAAGGCGCGCGGCCACACGCACTTGCGCGTCGACGGCGAGTTCCTGAAGCTGGACCCCTGGCCGCGGCTGGACCGCTTCAAGGAGCACACGCTGGAGCTGCCGGTGGCCGACCTGGTGATCGAGCCCGCGAATGAGGCCGAATTGCGCGCCGCGCTGAGCAAGGCCTTGGAGGCCGGCAAGGGCGTGATGCACCTGCTGCACCCGCTGGACGGGCTGGCCGCGGCGATGGAGTCCGGGCAGAGCACGGTGGGCCTCGGCGCGGTGAAAGTCTTCTCCACCAAACGCGCCTGCCCGGTCTGCGGCACCAGCTACCCCGAGCTGGACCCGCGCATGTTCTCCTACAACAGCAAGCACGGCTGGTGCACGACCTGCGTGGGCACCGGCTTGGCGCTGACGCGTGAGCAGCGCAAGGCCTACGACGACTCACGCCGCGACGACGACGACAAGGGCCGCGAGCAGAGCTTCCCGTCCGAGGAGCCCGAGGTCGAAGGCGTGATCGACCAGCCCTGCCCCGATTGCCATGGCACGCGGCTGAACCCGGCCTCGCGCGGCGTCAGCTTCGACGGCCGGGCGATCAGCGAGGTGGCGGCCTGGTCGGTCAGCGAGGCGCGGGCCTGGGTCGACAGCCTGACGCAGCAAGGCAAGCTGTCGGTGCGCGAGGCCGGCATCGGCCGCGACGTGATCAGCGAGATCGCCGGGCGGCTGCAGTTCCTGGAGCAGGTGGGCCTGGGCTACCTGACGCTGGACCGCGCCGCGCCCACGCTGAGTGGCGGCGAGGCGCAGCGCATCCGCCTGGCGGCGCAGCTGGGCAGCAACCTGCAGGGGGTGTGCTACGTGCTCGACGAGCCGACCATCGGCCTGCACCCGCGCGACAACCGCATCCTGCTGAACGCGCTGCAATCGTTGAGCGACAAGGGCAACACGCTGGTGGTGGTGGAGCACGACGAGGACACCATCCGCCATGCCGAGCACCTGATCGACATCGGCCCCGGCGCCGGCAAGCGCGGCGGCACGCTGGTGGCCGAAGGCTCGGCGGCCGATCTGGCGGCGGCGCCGGCCTCGGTCACCGGCCGACTGCTGGCCCGGCCGCTGCAGCATCCGCTGCAGCCGCGCCGGGCGGTGCAGTCAGAAGGTCCGGCGCTGTGGCTGCGCGGCGCCAGCCTGCACAACCTGCAGCAGGTGGACGTGGCGGTACCGCTGCAGCGGCTGGTGGCGGTGACGGGGGTCAGCGGCTCGGGCAAGAGCACGCTGGCGCGCGACGTGCTGCTGGCCAACCTGCAGTTCATCAACACGCGCGGCGCCAAGCCGAACTGGCAGGGGCTGGAGGGCATCGACGGCTGGCAGCAGGTGGACCGCGTGCTGGAAGTGGACCAGACGCCGATCGGCAAGACGCCGCGCTCCTGCCCGGCCACCTACATCGGCTTCTGGGACACCATCCGTAAGCTCTTCACCGAGACGCTGGAGGCCAAGGCGCGCGGCTATGCGGCGGCGCGCTTCTCCTTCAACACCGGCGACGGCCGCTGCCGCACCTGTGAAGGGCAGGGCATGCGCACCATCGAGATGAGCTTCCTGCCCGATGTCAAGGTGCCCTGCGAAAGCTGCCACGGCCAGCGCTTCAATGCCGAGACGCTGGCGGTGAGCTGGCGGGGCAAGAGCATCGGCGACGTGCTGAACATGGAGGTGGACGAGGCGGTGGAGTTCTTCGCCAGCATGCCGTCCATCGCCCACCCGCTGCAGCTGCTGAAGGACGTGGGCCTGGGCTACCTGACGCTGGGCCAGCCCTCACCCACCTTGAGCGGTGGCGAGGCACAGCGCATCAAGCTGGTCACCGAGCTGAGCAAGGTGCGTGACGACATCACGCGAAGAGGCCAGAAGCCGCCGCACACGCTGTACGTGCTGGACGAGCCGACGGTGGGCCTGCACATGGCCGACGTGGAAAAGCTGATCCGCGTGCTGCACCGGCTGGTCGACGGCGGCCACAGCGTGGTGGTGATTGAACACGACCTGGACGTCATCGCCGAGGCCGACTGGATCGTCGACTTGGGCCCCGAAGGCGGCAGCGGCGGCGGCCGCGTGGTGATGGCCGGTACGCCGGAACAGCTGGTGGCCGCCGGCACGCACACCGGCGTGGCGCTGGCGCCGGTGCTGGCGCGCGGCGGCTGAGGGTGGCTCAGCCGGCTTCGGGGCCGGCCGGCGCCCCGGCCGGCTCGGCAGCGGCATGCGGCCCGTACATCAGCCGCATCGCGCGCGACTGCAACACCACCGCGTCGTCATGGTCGCCGCAGCGGTCGAGCACGTCGCTGATGCGCAGCAGCACCTTGATCTCCCAGTCGGGGTCGGCCACGTGGCCGGCCAGCGCGGTGGCTTCGAACACGCCGTCGCGCATGCGCTCCAGCGCAGCATGGCTGGCCCGGGCGTCGTCCTCCACCAGCTGTTCGGCCAACGCACAGCGCGTTTCGGCCAGCAGGCACAGGATCTCCACCGCCTGGTCGATGGCGCCCAGCACCCGGGCCCAGCCCAGGGCCTGCTGCAGGTGCCATTCGGCCGGACCCAGCGCGTTCAGCGCGCGATAGCAGCGCGCCATCTGCGCCAGAGCCAGGCTCATCTCCAGCGGCTGCTTGTGGCGCTCGGCCAGGTCCAGCGCCTTGGCCGCCTCGCGCAGCGCGCTTCGCGCCCGGCTCGGCAGCAGCGCATTCGACGGATGCATCAGCGCTTCGGTCGTCGCCAGGTTCGGTGCGGTCGGGTTCATTCGGTTCCTTCGCCAGCGGCGGGAGGCTGGCTTCGAGCTTGGCCCCATGCTATGCGCGGGCTTTGTGTGCCGCGTCCCCCGACTCAGGGGGACCGCGGGGCCGTGGCCGGTAACGCCGGCACCGTGCGTGGCCCCGGCGTGACCTGCGTCACGACCCGATCGCTTGAGGAAAACCACCAGCGCCGTGCGCTATCCTCGCGCCGACAATCGCGGCTTTGCCTCAACCGCCCTCCGGAGACTTACCCATGTCCAAGTTCAAGTCCTTCGCCCTGCCTGCGCTCGCCCTGGCGGCGCTGGGTGCCAGCGGTGCCGCGTCGGCCCAGATCGTGCTGACGCTGTCGAGCTGGGTGCCGCCGACGCATTCGCTGACGGTGACGCAGCAGGAATGGTGCGCCATGCTCGAGCAGAAGACCGCCAACAAGGTCAAGTGCAACCAGCTGCCGCGTGCCGTGTCGGCGCCGCCGGGCACCTTCGACGCGGTGCGCAACGGGCTGGTGGATGTGTCGTTCACGGTGCAGGGCTACACGCCGGGCCGTTTCGTCACCACGCAGATCGCCGAGTTCCCGTTCCTCGGCGATTCGGCCGAGGCCACGTCGATCGCCTTCCAGCGCGTCTACGCCAAGACGCCGGCCATGCAGGACGAGCACAAGGGCGTCAAGGTGCTGAGCGTGTTCACCCATGGCCCGGGCATGGTGTTCAACACCAAGAAGCCGATCAACAACCTGGCCGACCTGCAGGGCCTGAAGTTCCGCATCGGCGGCGGCATGGTCAACGAGATCAGCAAGTCGCTGGGCATGAACGTCACGCTGAAGCCGGCGCCGGAAAGCTATGAGCTGCTGTCCACCGGTGTCATGGACGGCACGCTGTTCCCGGCCGAATCAGTGGAGAGCTTCAAGCTCGACAAGATCGTCAAGTACTCCACCACCTTCCCGGGCGGCCTGTACAACACGGCGTTCGTGTTCATGATGAACCAGGCCAAGTACGACAGCCTGCCGCCCGACGTCAAGAAGGCGGTGGACGAGATGTCCGGCGAATTCGCCGCGCGCATGCTGGGCCGCAGCTGGGACAAGGCCGACCGCCGCTCGCTGGCCTTCATGCAGGCCGCCGGCGTGCAGACCAACAAGGCCGACGCCGCCTTCGTCAAGGCGGTGACCGAGAAGACCGATCCGCTGGTCGACGGCTGGGCCAAGGCGGCCGAGGCCAAGGGCATGAAGGATCCGAAGAAGGCGCTGGCCGACTTCCGCGCCGAGATCAAGAAGCTTTAGCCGTGACGGGGCCGCGAAAGGGGCCGGGCAAGAGTCCCGCGCGGCCGATCCAGGGGTTGGCGTGAGAAGACTGCTCGAGCGCTTGTGCAGCCTGCTGTCGGCCACGGCGCTGTTCGGCATCATGGTGCTGACCCTGGTGGACGTGGTCTCGCGCAAGCTGCTGTCCGGCTCGATCCCCGGCTCGCTGGAAGTGACCGAACTGCTGCTGGTGGTGGTGATCTTCGCCGGCCTGCCGCTGGTGTCGCTGCATGGCGAGCACGTGGTCTTCGATTCGCTGGACCCGCTGCTGCCACGCGTGGTGAAGAGGGTGCAGGGTGTCTTGGTGGACCTGTTCTGCGCCGGCGGGCTGGCGGTCATCGCCTGGTTGATGTGGACCAAGGCCGGCCAGATGCTGGAATACGGTGACAAGACACAGCAACTGGGCCTGACGCTGGGCTGGTTCGTCTACCTGATGAGCGTGCTGCTGTTCATCAGCGCGCTGGTGCACCTGATCCTGATGGTGACGCCGGTGGCCCATCACCATATCGGCGTGGACGAAGGCGCCGCCTCATGACGGAGGCCTTGCTCGGGTTCGGAGCGATCTTCGTGCTGGCGCTGCTGAGGGTGCCGCTGGCCTTCGCCATGGGTTTCGTGGGTTTCGTGGGCCTGGGTCTGTTGCGGGGCTGGCCGGCCACCGCCGCCAGTGCCGCGCAGGTGGTCTATGACAGTGGCTTTGCCTACACGCTCAGTGTCGTGCCGCTGTTCATCCTGATGGGCAATTTCGTGGCTCGCGCCGGGCTGGCCAACGAGCTGTTCCGCGCGGCCTTCGCGTTCATCGGACACGTGCGCGGCGGCCTGGCGCACGCGACCATCCTGGCCTGCGCCGGCTTTGGCGCGATCTGCGGCTCGTCGATTGCCACTGCGGCGACAATGGCCAAGGTGGCCTATCCGCAGATGCAGCGGCACGGCTATTCACCGTACCTGTCGACCGGCGTCATCGCCGCAGGCGGCACGCTGGGCATCATGATTCCGCCGTCGACCATCATGGTCATCTACGGCATCGTCACCGAGACCAACATCGGCAAGCTTTTCGCCGCCGGCGTGCTGCCCGGGCTGATGTGCGCTGGCCTGATGATGCTGGCGGTCACCTGGATTACCTGGCGCGACCCTGCTGCCGGCCCGGCAGCCGAGCGTGCCACCTGGGCGCAGCGCTGGAAGGCGCTGCGGGACATCTGGGGCGTTGCGCTCTTGGTGGTGGTCGTGCTGGGCGGCATCTACGGCGGCTGGTTCACGGCGACCGAGGGTGCTGGCATCGGGGCGTCTGGCGCCTTCTTCTTTGCATTGATGCGTGGTGCGCTCAGCTTCAAGGTCCTGTACCAGGTGCTGGTGGAGAGTGTGCGAACCACGGCCATGCTGTTCGCGATCCTCATTGCGGCGACGTTGTTCTCCAGCTTCGTCAACTTCACCACCATGCCCTCGGACCTGAAGGAGTGGATCCTGCACCTCGGCCTGTCGCCGCTGATGGTGGTGGGTGCGATGATGCTGATCTACGTGCTGCTGGGCACCATCATGGAAGAGCTGTCGATGGTGCTGCTGACCATCCCGGTGTTCTTCCCGATCGTCGTCGGCCTGGGCTTCGACCCGGTGTGGTTCGGTGTGTTGATCGTGCTGGTGGTGCAGATCGGCCTGATCAGCCCGCCAGTGGGCATGAACCTGTTCGTGTTGAATGCACTGCTGAAGGACGTCTCGCTGCCGCAGATCTTCCGTGGGGTCTGGCTGCTGGTGGCAGCGTTGGTGCTGGCGCTGGTGGTCTGCCTGGAAGTCCCGGCACTGGCGCTGTGGCTGCCCAGCTTCATGCGCTGATGCGGCGGCGCGCGCGTTTCCACAACCGCCACCCCAGCAGCAGCGCCAGGACCGCGGCATAGACCGCCACCTCGCCGAAGTTGTTCTTGGCGCTGCGCATCCAGAAGAAGTGCAGCAGGCCCAGCAGGGCGATCGCATAGACCAGGCGATGCAGCGCGCGCCAACGGGGGGCTCCCAGTTGCCGGACGGCGCGATCGAAAGACGTGGCGGCCAGCGGCAGCATCAGCAGCAGGGCCAGGCTGCCCACCAGCACGAAGGGGCGTTTCGGAATGTCCTGCAGCACGGCCGACCAGTCGAAGCCCATGTCGAGCCAGGCGTAGCAAAGGAAGTGCAGAAGGCCGTAGAAGAAGGCGAACAAGCCGAGCATGCGCCGCCAGCGGGCCAATGCGGTCCAACCGGTCCATTGGCGCAGCGGTGTGACAGCCAGGGTCACGCACAGCAACCGCAGCGTCCAGTCACCAGTGCCGCGGGTCAGTGCTTCGGCCGGATTGGCACCCAGGCTGTCGGTGAGCGCACCGCCCAGCAGGTAGGCAAAGGGCCCCAGCGCCAGCAGGAACAGCAGCGGCTTGACAGCCGGGTGCAACAGCAGCGCGTTCACGCAGCGGGCTATGGCGGCTTCAGTAGAACTTGGCCAGGTCCATGCCGGCGTACAGCTGCCCGACCTGGGCTTCGTAGCCATTGAACATCAATGTCGGCCGCTTCTTGCTGAGCAGGCCGTCGTCACCGATGCGCCGCTCGGTGGCCTGGCTCCAGCGCGGATGGTCCACCTTCGGGTTGACGTTGGAATAGAAGCCGTACTCGTCGGGCGCAGCGGTCTCCCAACTGGTCTTCGGCTGCTTCTCGACGAAGCGGATGCGCACCAGCGACTTGGCCGACTTGAAGCCGTACTTCCACGGCACCACCAGCCGCAGCGGAGCGCCGTTCTGGTTGGGCAGCACCTCGCCATACAGCCCGAAGGCCAGCAGCGTCAGCGGATGCATCGCCTCGTCGATGCGCAGGCCTTCGACATAGGGCCAGGCCAGCACGGCCGAGCGCAGGCCCGGCATCTGCGTCTTGTCGGCGAGCGTTTCGAACTGCAGGAACTTGGCGTTGCCGGTGGGCTCGACGCGGCGGATCAGCTCGGCCAGCGAAAAGCCCACCCAGGGGATCACCATCGACCAGCCTTCGACGCAGCGCATGCGGTAGATGCGCTCTTCCATGGGGCTGAGCTTCAGCAGCGCGTCCAGATCCCAGCTGCCGGGCTTGCGGACCTCGCCTTCGATCATCACGCTCCAGGGGTGCGTCTTCAGACTGCCCGCCAGCTGGGCCGGGTCGGACTTCTCGGTGCCGAACTCGTAGAAGTTGTTGTAGGTGCTGATGTCCTGGTAGCTGGTGAGCTTTTCCATCGTCACCGCGCCGCCGACCGCACTGCGCGCACCAGGCAACGCCTTCAGCTTGCCCGGGGCGGCAGTCTGCGCCCGTGCATCGCGCGCAGCCCAGGTGGCCATTGCCGCACCGCCGCCCCCGGCGGCCAGCCGGGCCAGGAACTGGCGGCGCCCATCGAAGACGGCGCGCGGGGTGACCGGCTCATCGGCCCTCAGGCCATGGCGGTGGAACTTCAGCAGGTGCATGCAACCTCCAGCGGATCAGGCCTGGGTCGCACGCGAGGCGGCAAGCCTTACGCCTGCGGCGGCGCTCAGCGCAGGCCGGCCATGTAGTCGGACAGGGCCTTGATCTCGCGATCGTTCAGCTTGGCGGCCACGCCGGCCATCTGCAGGCTGTTGGCACGCTGGCCGGAGCGGAAGGCCAGCAGTTGCGATTCGGCGTATTCGGCGTGCTGGCCGTTGACGCGCGGGTACTGCACCGGAATGCCGGCCCCACCAGGGCCGTGGCAACCGGCACAGGCGGCAATCTTGCGATCGGCGATGCCGCCGCGGTAGATGCGTTCGCCCAGGCCGACGGTCTCCTTGTTGGTGGCAAAGCCGGGCTTGGCCGTCTTGCTGGCATAGAACGCAGCCACGTCCAGCATGTCCTGGTCGCTCAGCGTGGTGGCGAAGCCCTTCATGATGGCGTTGGCGCGCGCGCCCGACTTGAAGTCGCGCAGCTGCTTGACCAGGTATTCGGGGTGCTGGCCCGCGATGATCGGGTTGGCTGGCTGGCCCCGGTTGCCGTCGAACGAATGGCACGCACCGCACACCTGGGTGGCGATGGCCTGGCCCTTGGCCGCGTCGGCCTTGGGGGCGGGTTTGGCATCGGCCGCCAGCGCCGGAGCAGAGAAGACAACGGCGATCAGCAGCAGCAGGGGCGACTTCATGTCCGGGGTGGTGTTCGTGTTGAGGAGCAAACCCGCTGATTTTACAATGGCTGGTGAACACCACTTCCTCCAGGGCCACCGCCGGGCCGAAGAGCGCGGGGCAGGTGGCCTTGGCCTGGGCTCACACCGCGCGCTTCCTGACCACCGCCGCGCAGCTGGACCAGTTGCCGGCTACCGAGCTGCCCGAGATTGCCTTCGTCGGCCGCAGCAATGCCGGCAAGTCCACCGCCATCAACCGGCTGGCGCAGCAGAAGCGGCTGGCCTTTGCATCGCGCACGCCCGGGCGTACCCAGCACATCAACCTGTTCGCGCTGGGTCCGAAGGCGGCGCCGGATGCGCTCATTGTCGACCTGCCCGGCTATGGCTATGCGGCCGTCGAACGTGCGGCCAAGCTGCGCTGGCAGGAGGTGATGGCCCGCTACCTGGTCGAGCGGCGCAGCCTGTCGGGCGTGGTGCTGATGGTCGATTCGCGGCTGGGCTTCACCGACCTGGACCAGCAGCTGCTGCAACTGCTGCTGCCCCGGCTGGCTGGGGGCGCAGTGCGACTGCTGGTGCTGCTGACCAAGGCCGACAAGTTGTCGCGGGCCGAGGCGGCACGGGCGCTGCAGTTGGCGCAGGCGCTGCTGGCGGCCTGCTGCCCGGAAGGTGCCGATGTCTCGATCAGCCTGTTCTCGGCGTTGAAATCCTCGGGCGTGGACGATGCGGCATTGGCCCTGCACCAATGGGTGCACGCCCGCTTGCCGTCCGCAGCGGGCCGCTAGACGACGACGAACTTGCCTTTCAGGTAGGGCAGCGCCAGGCGAAGATGCTCGCGCAAGTGCGGGAACAGCTCGGAGGTCGATTCGCTGGCGTAGATCGGCCGCACGGCATGGGGCGTCGGATTGCCGATGTTGACCAGGCAGATGCTTTGGCCGTCGGCGTACTCGAGCAGGTCCGGGCTCAGCGGCCGCAAGGACCAGCCCTCGGTCGACCGCACCTGTCCGTTGGCTGCGGCAATCAGCTGGCTGGGCGTCGGGATGTCGGTGGCGGGTTCCATGGCGGGCTTCTTCATCGATCACTGGCCGCTGGAAAGTCCGGCTCATCGATCAATGTGAAGAAAGTTTAGGGCGCGCGCCCGTGCTTCCCATCCCCGCGCTTCGGGGGGAGAGAAGCAACCGCCTCGGCGTCGGCGTGCATAGGTCACACGCACCGATCCCGAGCCATCGTCCCAACAAAGAAAAAGCCCGCGGCCGGAAGGCACGCGGGCTTCGAGCAGGCGGCCGGGGCGCAAAGCCCCGGTGCGCAGCAGGACTTACATGTCCATGCCGCCCATGCCGCCCATGCCACCCATGCCGCCGGGCATGCCGCCGGCCGGGGCTTCTTCCTTCGGCGCTTCGGCCACCATGGCTTCGGTGGTGAGCATCAGCGAGGCCACCGACGCGGCGTTCTGCAGCGCGGTGCGGGTCACCTTGGTCGGATCCAGGATGCCCATCTCGATCATGTCGCCATAGGTGTCGTTGGCGGCGTTGAAGCCGAAGTTGCCCTTGCCTTCCAGCACCTTGTTGATCACCACGCTGGGTTCGCCACCGGCGTTGGCCACGATCTCGCGCAGCGGCTGCTCGACAGCGCGCAGCACGATCTTGATGCCGGCTTCCTGGTCATGGTTCTCACCCTTGATGGTGCCGGCCGCCTGGCGGGCACGCAGCAGGGCCACGCCGCCGCCGGCGACGATGCCTTCTTCCACCGCCGCACGGGTGGCGTGCAGGGCGTCCTCGACGCGGGCCTTCTTCTCCTTCATCTCGACTTCGGTGGCGGCACCGACCTTGATCACCGCCACGCCGCCGGCCAGCTTGGCCACGCGCTCTTGCAGCTTCTCGCGGTCGTAGTCGCTGGTGGCTTCCTCGATCTGAACGCGGATCTGCTTGACGCGCGCCTGGATGTCGTCGGCCTTGCCCGAACCGTCGATGATGGTGGTGTTCTCCTTGCCGCACTCGACGCGCTTGGCCTGGCCCAGGTCGGCCAGAGTCACCTTCTCCAGCGTCAGGCCCACTTCTTCGGCGATGACCTTGCCGCCCGTCAGGATGGCGATGTCTTCCAGCATGGCCTTGCGACGGTCACCGAAGCCCGGCGCCTTGACGGCGACGACCTTCAGGATGCCGCGGATGGTGTTGACCACCAGCGTGGCCAGCGCCTCGCCTTCGACTTCCTCGGCGATGATCAGCAGCGGACGGCCGCTCTTGGCCACCTGCTCCAGCGTGGGCAGCAGATCGCGGATGTTGCTGATCTTCTTGTCGTACAGCAGCACGAACGGGTTGTCGAGCACCGCGCTCTGCTTCTCGGGGTTGTTGATGAAGTAGGGCGACAGGTAGCCGCGGTCGAACTGCATGCCCTCGACGATGTCGAGCTCGTTGTTCAGGCTCTTGCCGTCCTCGACGGTGATGACGCCTTCCTTGCCGACCTTGTCCATCGCGTCGGCGATGATCTTGCCGATCGATTCGTCGCTGTTGGCCGAGATCGAGCCGACCTGGGCGATTTCCTTCGAGGTCGTAGTGGGCTTCGACTGCTGCTTCAGCTGCTCGACCAGGGTGGACACGGCCTTGTCGATGCCGCGCTTCAGGTCCATCGGGTTCATGCCCGCGGCCACGTACTTCATGCCTTCGCGCACGATGGCCTGGGCCAGCACGGTGGCGGTGGTGGTGCCGTCACCGGCCAGGTCGCTGGTCTTGGAAGCAACTTCCTTGACCATCTGCGCGCCCATGTTCTGCAGCTTGTCCTTCAGCTCGATCTCCTTGGCGACCGAGACACCGTCCTTGGTGACGGTGGGGGCGCCGAAGCTGCGCTCCAGCACCACGTTGCGGCCCTTGGGGCCCAGGGTGACCTTGACCGCGTTGGCCAGGACGTTCACGCCCTCGACCATGCGGTGACGGGCATCACTGCCGAAAATGACGTCTTTTGCTGCCATGTGTACTTCTCCGTGTTCGATTCAGGGGTTCGGGTGCGGTGAGTGGATTACTTTTCCACCACGGCGAACAGGTCGTCTTCCTTCATGACGAGCAGTTCCTCGCCATCGACCTTGACCGTCTGGCCGCTGTACTTGCCGAACAGCACGCGGTCGCCGACCTTGATGTTCAGGGCAACGAAGTCACCCTTGTCGTTGCGCTTGCCCGGGCCCACGGCCAGCACTTCGCCCTGGTCGGGCTTTTCGGCGGCGTTGTCCGGGATGACGATGCCAGAGGCGGTCTTGGTCTCGTTTTCCAGGCGCTTGACGATCACGCGATCGTGCAAAGGACGAAGTTTCATTGCATCTCCTTAAGGATCAGGGGGGTTCATGCCAGCCTGCGCCAACGAAGTCGGTGCAAGCTAACTTTCTCGATGCGAGGCGCAGCGTCATCCCGCTGCGCCTAGATCGTTAGCACTCAACCGAGTTGAGTGCTAGCAGATAAATTATAGGGGCGTCACTCAAGACTTCAAGGGCGGGCTGGCGAACCCGCCGGGATCAGTGCGCAGGGGGCAATGCCGGCCCTGGCGGCTCGTCGTCAGCGGGTCCTTCGCTTGCGACGCGATAGCTCTCGCTGGCCCAGGCGCCCAGATCGACGCTGCGGCAACGCGGGCCGCAGAAAGGGCGGGCCGGGTTCTCGGGTGCATACAAGGCCGGCTTGCCGCAAGCCGGGCAGCGCACGCGCCGCGCCCCTGTCGATGGGTCTGCCGTCATGCGCAGAGCGTCAGCTCGAACTCGGTGTCGCCAGTGCTGGGCCGCAGCCGGCCGTCGGGCTCGGGCTGCATCAGGCGCACCATGGCCATCAGCCGGTGCCCGCTGATTTCGGGGACCAGGGCCACGCTGCCGTCGAGCCGTACCCGCATCAGGTGGTAACTGCGCCCGCTGGGCAGGCTTTGCTGGTACTGGCCGCCCGTGGCCACCACCCGCTGCGGAGCGCCGCTATCGCGCAGCAACTGCAGCAGCAGGCGCAACGCTTCGGCCAGCGGCATCAGGTTGGCCGTCCAGCGCATCAAGTCGGCGCGGCGGCGCTCGGCCGGATACTGCTGCCAGGCGTAGTAGCCGGGGAGGTCGAACTCACAGGTGCCGCCGGGGATGCTGATGCGGCTGCGAATGCTCATCAGCCAATCGTTCCCGGTCAGCGCCTGGCCGGCCTTGCCAGGAAGCTGGTTCAGGCCATCGAAGGCATGGTCGATCCGTGCCATCACACCATCCAGCGCCGCCTCAGAGATGCGCGGGTTGCCTCGGTAGCTCTGCAGCAGTCCCCGGTGGCGCTCGAGTTCCTTCAGCAAGTCGGACTTCAGATCGGCGCGCGCCGCGACGTCCATGATCTCGAACACTGTGACCAGCGCGAAGTGGTGATCGACCGCTGCATCCCGCGACATCAGTTCGCCCAGGCGGTCGAACAGATGCTCCAGCCGCAGCATCGTGCGGATGCTTTCGTTGAACGGGTATTCGTACAGTACCAAGGCCGCCTTCTCAGCACCGTCAGGTGCTCTGCCCGGGTTGGAGCCCGAAGCCCCGCGATTGTTTCACACGGAGGGTGCCGCGCTTTGCGGCAACACACGCCAATGGTCCCACAGGGCGCGGACCTGGTCTCGCAATCCAGGCATGTCCAGACCATCGTTGTGAATCACGGCATCGGCCAGTGCGCGCCGCGCCGACCGCGGCGTCTGTTGCACGATCACGCGGCGCACTTGCTCGTCGGTCCAGCCGGAACGCTGCATCACGCGCTGGACCTGCGTGTCCTCCGCGCAGTCGACCACCAGGATGCGGCGCACGCGTTGCCGCCACGGGCTGCCGGGCGTCAGCAGCGGCACGTCGAAGAACACCGGCTGCGTGCCGGCCATGTGGGCCTGGCGCTGTGCCTCGGCGCCGATCATCGGATGCAGGATTCCCTCGAGCCGGCGTTTGGCGGTGGCATCGGCAAACACCCGTTCGCGCATGCGGCCGCGGTCCATCGCGCCGTCGGCCGCAACGATCTCGGGCCCGAACTCGCGCTGCAGTGCCGGCATCGCGGCGCCGCCCGGCGTCGTCAGCATGTGGGCAATGGCATCGGTATCCACAAGCACCGCTCCATGTTCCACTAGCAGGCGGGCGACGGTGCTCTTGCCGCTGCCGATGCCGCCCGTGAGCGCGAAATGCAAGGCCATCACAGTCCGGGGAACCACAACTGGGTGAGCGCCTGACCGAAGAACATCGCTGCCAGGCCCCCGCCCACCAGATAGGGGCCGAAGGGGATCGGTACCTCTCGCTTGTGGCCGCCGAAGGCGATCAATGCCAGGCCGACCACCGCGCCCACGGCCGAGGCCAGCAGCACGATCGACGGCAGCAGCTGCCACCCGAGCAGCGCGCCCAGGCCAGCCAGCAGCTTGAAGTCGCCTTCGCCCATGCCTTCGACGCCGCGCAGCTTCTTGTAGCTGTAGGCCAGCAGCCAGAGCGCGCCATAGCCGGCGAAGGCGCCCCAAGCCGCCGATTCAAGCGTGGTGCCGGTCCAGCCCATGCCTGCGCCCAACAGGCCCAGGCCTATCAACGGCAGCGTCAGGTCATCGGGCAGGTAGGTGGTGTCCAGGTCGATCAGCGCCATGGCCACCATCAGCGCCACGGCAGCGCACCAGACCAGCGTCTGCGGCTGGGCGCCGAACTTCCACCCGCAGGCCGCGAACAGCAGGCCGGTGATCAACTCGACAATCGGATAGCGCTTGGAGATCGCGCCGCCGCAGGCGGCGCAGCGGCCCTTCAGGCGCAGCCAGCCCAGCAGCGGCAGGTTCTCGTGCCAGCGCAGCACATGGCCGCAGTGCGGGCAGCGCGAACGCGGCCGCGCCAGGCTGAGCGCGGGCAGCGCCTCGAGTGACTTGGCAATGGCCTGCGCCGACTGCGCAAAGGCCGGCGGAGGCGCTCCCTTCTGTCCGCTGACACGGCGCCAGGCCTCGGCATCGCCGAGTTGGTTATCGGCCACGTCGAGCCACCACTCGCGTTCCAGCATCACCGGCAGCCGGTGGGCGACGACGTTCAGGAAGCTGCCCACGCACAGGCCGAGCACGGCCAGCGCGAGCGGCGAGAACCAGATCTCCTGCGCCATGCGGCGCTCAGACCACCGCGCCCAGCTTGAAGATCGGCAGGTACATCGACACGACGATGCCGCCGATCAGCGTGCCGAGGATGACGATGATGAAGGGCTCCATCAGGCTGGACAGGCCCTTGACCATCTCGTCGACCTCGTCCTCGTAGAACTCGGCGCACTTGGCGAGCATGTGGTCCAGCGCGCCGGATTCCTCGCCAATGGCTGCCATCTGCAGCACCATGGTCGGGAACACGCCCGTGGTAGTCATGGAGGCCGTCAGCGCCGAGCCGGTGGACACGTCCTTCTGGATCTGCTGTGTGGCCAGGCGGTACACCGCATTGCCTGAGGCACCGCCGACCGAGTCGAGCGCTTCGACCAGCGGCACACCGGCAGCGAACATGGTCGAAAGCGTGCGGGTCCAGCGGGCGATCACCGACTTGAGGACCAGGTCGCCAAACACCGGCATGCGCAGCAACAGCCGGTCCATGGCCATCTGCATCTTCTCGGAGCGCTTCCACGACTCGAGGAAGAAATACAGGCCGCCGAACAGCAAGCCGAAGATCGCCCACCAATAGGCAACGAAGAACTCCGACATCGCAATCACCGCCAGCGTCGGTGCCGGCAAGTCGGCGCCGAAGGAGCGGAACACTTCCTTGAACGACGGGATGACGAAAATCATGATCACCGTCAGCACGACAAAGGCAACCACGATCACCGCGATCGGGTACATCAACGCCGACTTGATCTTGGCCTTGATGGCCAGCGTCTTCTCCTGATAGATGGCCAGGCGCTCGAGCAGCGCTTCCAGGATGCCGCCGGCCTCACCCGCCTCGACGAGGTTGCAGTACAGCGCATCGAACTGCATCGGATGCTTGCGGAAGGCCGAGGACAGGCTGGTGCCTGTCTCGACATCGCTGCGGATCTCATTCAGCAGCCGCGTCAGTCGCGGGTTGCTGCTGCCGCGCGCCACGATATCGAAGGCCTGCAGCAGCGGCACGCCAGCCTTCATCATCGTCGCCAACTGGCGCGTGAAGATCGCGACGTCCTTCTGCTTGATGGCCTTGCCGCCACTGGTGCGCCGCTTCTTGATCTTGTTGACCAGGATGCCCTGGCGCCGCAGGCTGGCGTTGACCACGGCTTCGCCGCCGGCGCGGATCTCGCCACGCACCAGCTTGCCGTTCTTGTCCTTGCCCTCCCATTCGAAGATCGATTCCTTGGGGCCTCTGGTGGCTACTGCAGTTGCCATCGTGTCTCCGGCGCATGCCTGAACAAAGATCGAGATCGCGGAAGGCGTCGGCTCATTCGTTGGTCACGGAGATGACTTCTTCCAGGGTCGTGGCCCCGTTGCGCACCTTGAGCAGCCCCGCTTGCCGCAAGTCCCGAACGCCTTCCTTCTGTGCCTGGGCCGCAATGTCCATCGAGGTGCCTTCCGCCAGGATGATTCGCTGGATGGACTCCGTGATAGGCATCACCTGATACAGGCCGACCCGGCCCTTGTAACCGCCGTTGCAGGCCGAACAGCCGACGGCCCGGTACGGCTTCCAGCTGCCATCCAGGTCGGTCTCGGCGAACCCTGCGCGCAACAGCGCCTCGCGAGGATAGTCTGCCGGCGCCTTGCAGTTTTCGCACAGCCTGCGTGCCAGCCGCTGCGCCGTGATCAGTAGCACGCTTGCGGCGATGTTGAAGGGCGCCACGCCCATGTTCAGCAGCCGCGTCAGCGTGGTCGGCGCATCGTTCGTGTGCAGCGTGGACATCACCATGTGGCCTGTCTGCGCGGCCTTGATGGCGATGTCGGCGGTTTCCAGATCGCGGATCTCGCCCACCATGATGATGTCCGGATCCTGCCGCAGGAACGACTTCAGCGCCGCGGCGAAGGTCAGGCCGGCCTTGTCGTTGACATTGACCTGGTTCACGCCCGGCAGGTTGATTTCGGCCGGATCCTCCACCGTGCAGATGTTGACGCCCGGTTGGTTCAGGATGTTCAGGCAGGTGTAGAGCGACACCGTCTTGCCGCTGCCGGTGGGGCCGGTCACCAGCACCATGCCGTAGGGGCGCTGAATCACCCCCATCAGGCGCTCGCGTTCGACCTTCTCGTAACCCAGTGCCTCGATGCCGAGCTTGGCGCTGGACGGATCGAGAATCCGGATGACGATCTTCTCGCCGAACAGCGTGGGCAGCGTGCTGATGCGGAAGTCGATGGCCTTGTTGCCGAACTTCAGCTTCATCCGCCCGTCCTGCGGGACGCGCTTCTCTGCAATGTCCATGCGCGAGATGACCTTGATGCGCGAGGCCAGCTTGTCCTTGATGGCGATCGGCGGCTGGGTGATCTCGCGCAACTCGCCGTCGATGCGGAAGCGCACCCGGTAGTTGTATTCGAAGGGCTCGAAATGCAGGTCGGAGGCGCGCATGTTGATCGCGTCGATCAGCATCTTCTGCAGGAAGCGCACCACCGGCGCGTCTTCAACCTCCTGCGAGACCTCGGCGTTCTCCTGGGCCGCCGTGTCCTCGTCCGTGACGTCGAAGTCGAAGTCGCCGCCCGCCAGGTTTTCGACGGTCTGGTTGACGTCGGCACCCTGGGCCTCCAGCACGCGCATCAGCTTGTCGTACTCGACGATCACCCACTCGGGCGACATCTGCGTGGCGAACTTGATCCGCTCGGCTGCCTCCTGGTCGGTGGGATCGGCCGCGCCGATGAAGAGCCGGTTGCCGCGCTTGCCCAGCACGAGCAGTTGGTACTGCAAGGCCAGCTTGGAATCGACGATGCCGCGCGGCAGGCGGGCGACGTCAACCGCGTTCAGGTCCAGAAGCGGCAGCGCCAACGATGACGACAGCGCATGCGCCAGGTCCGCAGGGGGGACGGCGCCCGCGGCAACCACCGCGGAAACGAAGCTGGTCCGACGCTCCTTCGCGCCGCGGGCCAGGTCTTCGGCGGCCTTGGCGTTGAGCTTGCCCGCATGTACGAGTACCCGGGCAACCCCGGAAAGCGCCGACTGGGGCGACTCGACAAGCGTGTCAACGGCCATCGGCAGTGGCTTTCCTGATGAAGATCCGCACCATCATCGCGTATCGCCCTGGCCCTGTAAACCGAAGTGCCCGTCGATCGTGCATTCGTTCATGTCAGACCCGCTTGGAAGTCGACAGCCAACGACAGGAATCTGGTCGGGGTGAGAGGATTCGAACCTCCGGCCTCTACGTCCCGAACGTAGCGCTCTACCAGGCTAAGCTACACCCCGATGAGGCCGGCTGGGGGCCGGCCCGACGATCGGCCGCTCAGAACGAGCGATGCACCGACCGAACACATAATTCTAGCAGAGCCTCGCGGGCCGAAGACGGCGGCAACACGCGAAGGCAACTGCGCGCCTGGTCCGCTTCCAGTTGCGCGACGGCACGGGTGGCGTCGAGCGCCCCGGTGCGACGCACCACCTCGATGATCTGGGGCAAGCCTTGCACCTCGCCATGCTCGATGGCATGACGGATCAGGCTCCGCTCGGCATCCGTGCCACGCTCCATGGCGATCAGCAGCGGCAAGGTCGGCTTGCCTTCACGCAGGTCGTCGCCGACGTTCTTGCCCAGCGAGGCGGGGTCGCCCTCGTAGTCCAGCAGATCATCCACCAGCTGAAACGCCGTACCCAGCGAGCGGCCGTAATCCGCGCAGCATTCTTCGACGTCAAGCTCGACGCCTGCCAGAACCGCGCCCAGCCGGGCGCTGGCCTCGAACAGCTTGGCCGTCTTGAAGCGGATGACACGCAAGTAGTCGGCCACCGCCAGGTCTGCATCGTGGATGTTCATCAACTGCAGCACTTCGCCTTCGGCGATCACGTTGGTGGCGTCGGCCAGCACCTCCAGCACCCGCATGCGGTTCACGGAAACCATCATCTGGAATGCGCGTGAGTACAGGAAATCGCCCACCAACACGCTGGCGGCATTGCCGAAGGTGGCGTTGGCCGTCTTGCGGCCGCGGCGCAACGACGATTCGTCGACCACGTCGTCGTGCAGCAGGGTCGCGGTGTGAATGAACTCCACGATCGCCGCCAGCTCGTAGCGTTCGCGGCCCTCGAAGCCCAGGGCTTGTGCAAACAGCAGCACCAGACGTGGGCGGATTCGCTTCCCGCCGGCACTGATGATGTAGTTGGAAATCTGGTTGATCAAGGCGACGCGCGAAGACAGGCGCTCGCGGATGGTCGAATCCACTTCCTGCATGGCCGCCCGGATCGGGTCGGCACGAATTTCGGCGGTGGCTTGGGCCTCGATCACTGGCGGCTGGAGCATTTCGAAGAAGGCCGATTATAGGAAGCCGCCCACTGGGCGCCGATTGCGGGCCTCTCGGCGATGGCGTGCCTGGTCGAGGCTTTGCGCGACCTGGATGACCGGCCAAGCCGCATGTGGACTCGAAGTCGCCCAGCAGTGCTATACTGCAAGGCTTTTCCCCCGAAACTCACACTCATCGGCCGCGACATAGCGGCCGAGATGCAGGTTTCGCAGTGCGGGTTGGGCCCGATGCCCCACGGAGGCCAGTCGGCAGGGGTCTCAAGAAAGGTCAGATATGTACGCGGTCGTAAAAACCGGTGGCAAGCAATACAAGGTTGCTGCTGGCGAGAACATCAAGGTAGAACAGATTGCTGCGGACGTCGGCCAGGAAGTGGTTCTCGATCAGGTCTTGGCCATCGGCAACGGTGCGGACCTGAAGGTGGGTACACCCTGGGTCAGCGGTGCCAGCGTCAAGGCCACGGTGGTGGCCCAGGGGCGGCACGACAAGGTGCGCATCTTCAAGATGCGTCGCCGCAAGCACTACCGCAAGCAGGGCGGGCACCGTCAGGCTTACACCGAGCTGCAGATCAGCGCGGTCAACGTCTGAGACGCCGACGTCCCAACCCCTATTTCAGGAAGGCTGAACCATGGCACAGAAAAAAGGCGGCGGCTCTACCCGTAACGGCCGCGATTCGAAGCCCAAGATGCTGGGCGTCAAGGTGTACGGCGGCCAGGTCGTCTCGGCCGGCGCGATCATCGTGCGCCAGCGCGGCACGCAGTTCCATGCTGGAACCAACGTCGGCATGGGCCGTGACCACACCCTGTTCGCCATGGTGGATGGCACCGTGTCCTTCGGCGTCAAAGGCTCGCTGAACCGGCAAACCGTCACCGTGCAGCCGGCCTGACCCGCAGCTGCCGCGGACCGAAGCCCCGGTTCCCCGGGGCTTCGTCGTTTTGGCGCCGCATGGCCAACAATTGCCGATCATGAAGTTCGTCGACGAAGCCACTATCGAGGTTGCCGCGGGCAACGGTGGGGCGGGCTGCGCGAGCTTCCGGCGCGAGAAGTTCATTCCCTTCGGCGGGCCGGACGGTGGCGACGGCGGACGCGGGGGCAGCATCCGCGCCGTGGCCGACCGGAACCTGAACACGTTGATCGACTACCGCTACGCACGCAAGCATGTCGCGCGCAACGGGGAAGGTGGCCGGGGCTCCGACCAGTACGGCGCCGCTGGCGATGACATCCTGCTGCGCATGCCGGTAGGCACCATCGTGACCGATCTGGATACGGGCGAGGTGGTGGCCGAGCTGATCGATCCCGAAAAGCCGGTGATGCTGTGCAAGGGCGGCGACGGCGGCTTCGGCAACCTGCATTTCAAGTCCAGCACCAACCGCGCGCCACGGCAGAAGACGCCGGGCTGGCCCGGCGAGCAGAAGCGCCTGAAACTCGAATTGCGCGTCATGGCCGATGTCGGCCTGCTGGGCATGCCGAATGCGGGCAAGTCCACGCTCATTGCCGCCGTCTCCAATGCGCGGCCGAAGATTGCTGACTACCCCTTCACCACGCTGCACCCGAACCTGGGCGTGGTCCGCGTTGCGCCGGAGCAGAGCTTCGTCGTTGCCGACATTCCCGGGCTGATCGAGGGCGCTGCCGAGGGCGCGGGCTTGGGGCACCGTTTCCTGCGCCACCTGCAGCGCACCCGCCTGCTGCTGCACATCGTCGATCTGGCGCCGATGGATGAAGCCGTCGATCCGGTGAAGGATGCCCGCGCGATCGTCGCCGAACTGAAGAAGTACGACCCCGACCTGCACGCCAAGCCGCGCTGGCTGGTGCTGAACAAGATCGACATGATCCCGATCGAGGAGCGCGAAGCGCGTGTCAAGGACTTCGTGCGTCGCTTTCGCTGGAAGGGCCCGGTGTTCCAAGTCTCCGCGCTGGCCCGCGAGGGCTTGCAGCCGCTGGTGCGCGCGGCCTACGACCATGTGGCGCAGTTCCAGCAGAAAGCAGCGGAACCCGACCCTCGTTTCCCGGCCGAGGCGGAGCCCGGTCATGGCTGAGGTGCTGAAGCAGGCGCGGCGCATTGTCGTCAAGGTGGGCTCCAGCCTGGTCACCAATGAAGGCCGTGGCGTCGATGCCGATGCCATCGGCAACTGGTGCCGACAATTGGCTGCGCTGGCCGGGCAGCGCCGAGAACTGGTCATGGTGTCCAGTGGGGCGATTGCCGAGGGCATGCAGCGCCTGGGCTGGCGTACCCGGCCGAAGGAACTGCACGAGCAGCAGGCTGCCGCGGCTGTGGGCCAGATGGGCCTGGTGCAGATGTACGAGACCAAGCTGCGCGAGCACGGCCTGCGCAGTGCCCAGGTGCTGCTGACGCATGCCGACCTGGCCGACCGCGAGCGCTACCTGAACGCCCGCTCCACGTTGCTGACGCTGCTGTCGCTGGGGGTGATCCCGGTGATCAACGAGAACGACACCGTGGTCAACGAGGAGATCAAGTTCGGCGACAACGACACCCTGGGTGCGCTGGTGGCCAATCTGGTGGAAGCCGATGCGCTGGTGATCCTGACCGACCAGCGCGGCCTGTACTCGGCCGATCCGCGCAAGGACCCGCAGGCCAGATTCATCGACGAGGCCGAGGCCGGTGACCCGGCGCTGGAGCTGATGGCCGGCGGTGCCGGCTCCGCCATCGGCCGCGGCGGCATGCTGACCAAGGTACTGGCCGCCAAGCGCGCCGCCGGCAGCGGCGCCAGCACCGTCATCGCCTGGGGCCGCGAGCCCGATGTGCTGCTGCGTCTGGCGGCGGGCGAAGCCATCGGCAGCGCGTTGGTGGCAAGCACGCCCAAGCTAGCGGCACGCAAGCAGTGGATGGTCGACCATCTGCAATTGCGTGGTGCGGTGGTCGTCGACGCCGGTGCCGAGCAGAAGCTGCGTGGCGAAGGCAAGAGCCTGTTGCCGATCGGCGTGGTCGAGGTGCAGGGTGACTTCCGGCGCGGCGACGTGATTGCCGTTCGTGGCCTGGCCGGCGGCGAACTGGCGCGCGGCCTGGCCAACTACTCCAGCGCCGAAACCCGGCTGATCGCGCGCAAGCCGTCCACGCAGATCGAAGCGGCTCTGGGCTACGTCAACGAGCCCGAACTGATCCATCGCACGAACCTGGTACTCGGCCCGCAAGAGGTGGACTGAGCGGTCGGCGTGTTCAGGCGTCCTGCGGGTCCGGCTCGGGCGGGGCCAGCGTGGGCCGCGGATTGCCGGCGGCATCACGAGGAGGCTCGTGGCCGGCATCGTCGTGCCGTTGCGAACGCATGCCCGCGCGCAGATAGCGGTTGTGATGGTGCACCCGGGGCAGGAAGCGCGACAGCTCGGTCAGCGCCATCTCGTAGACATTGCGCTTGAACTCGATCACCACGTCCAGCGGCACCCAGTAGTCGTTCCAGCGCCAGGCGTCGAACTCGGGGTGATCGGTGGCGCGCAGGTTCATGTCGCTGTCGCGGCCGATCAGGCGCAGCAGAAACCAGATCTGCTTCTGGCCGCGGTAGTGCCCCCGCGATTCCTTGCGGATGAAGTGATCCGGTACCTCATAGCGGAGCCAGTCGCGAGTGCGCGCAATCACCTGCACGTGTTCAGGGCGCAGGCCCACCTCTTCGTGCAGCTCGCGGAACATCGCCTGCTCCGGCGTCTCGCCATGCTTGATCCCGCCCTGCGGGAACTGCCACGAATGCGTGCGAAGCCTCTTGCCCCAGAAAACCTGGTTGCGCGAGTTGAGCAGGATGACGCCGACGTTGGGCCTGAAGCCGTCACGGTCGAGCATAATCAAACCCCGATTTCTTGATTGAAATCATTATTGCACCGGCCGCCCAGCCCGCGCGAGCCCTTGCTTTCCCGCATCCGGCCGGGCCCTCCGGCCCACGGCCGGCGCCGCTTTCCACCGCCACCTTGTCCGTGCCCGAAGCCCGATGAAAGCCAGCCAGTTCCTCGTCTCCACGCTGAAGGAAGCCCCTGCCGACGCGGAGGTCGTCAGCCACAAGCTGATGATGCGCGCCGGCATGATCAAGCGCCTGTCCGCGGGCATCTACAACTACATGCCGATGGGGCTGCGGGTGATCCGCAAGGTCGAGGCCATCATCCGCGAGGAGATGAACCGTGCCGGTGCCATCGAGTTGCTGATGCCGGTGGTGCAGCCGGCCGAGCTGTGGCAGGAGTCGGGCCGCTTCCAGGCCTATGGGCCGGAACTGCTGCGCGTGAAGGACCGGCACGAGCGCGACTTCATCATCCAGCCGACCAGCGAAGAGGTCATCACCGACATCGCCCGGCAGGAGCTGCGCAGCTACAAGCAGCTGCCGCGCAACTTCTATCACATCCAGACCAAGTTCCGCGACGAGCGCCGGCCGCGCTTCGGCATCATGCGGGGGCGTGAATTCACGATGAAGGATGCGTACTCCTTCGACCGCGACAAGGCCGGGGCATTGCGCAGCTACGAGGTGATGTACCAAGCCTACTGCCGCATCTTCGACCGCTTCGGTCTGCAGTACCGCGCCGTCGCCGCCGACACCGGCGCGATCGGCGGCGATGCCTCGCACGAGTTCCAGGTGATCGCCGACACCGGCGAGGACGCCATCGTCTACTGCCCGACCAGCGACTACGCCGCCAACATCGAGCTGGCCGAAGCGCTGCCGCTGATCGCACAGCGCGCGGCGCCGGCGATGGCGCTGGCCCGGACGCCGACGCCCGGCAAGTCCACCTGCGAGGACGTCGCCGCACTGCTGGGCACGGCGCTGCAGAGCACGGTCAAGTCGCTGGTGCTGGCCACCGACCGCAAGACCGAAGCTGGCGACATTGCCGAGACCACCGTGTGGCTGCTGCTTGTGCGCGGCGACCACAGCCTGAACGAGATCAAGGCCGGCAAGGTGCCGGGCCTGAAGGACGGCTTCCGCTTTGCCACCGTGGCCGAGATCGAGCGCCACTTCGGCTGCAAGCCCGGCTACCTGGGGCCGATCGGCACCACGCAGCCGGTGAAGGTGGTGGCCGACCGCACGGTGGCCGCGATGAGCGACTTCACCTGCGGCGCCAACGCGGAAGGCTTCCACTACACCGGCGTCAACTGGGGCCGCGATCTGCCCGAGCCCGACTTGGTGGCCGACATCCGCAACGTGGTGCCGGGCGATCCTTCGCCCGACGGCAAGGGCGTGCTGGCCATCCAGCGTGGCATCGAAGTCGGCCACGTGTTCTACCTGGGCACCAAGTACAGCAAGGCGATGAACGCCACCTTCCTGGACGAAGCCGGCAAGCCGCAGGTCATGGAGATGGGCTGCTACGGCATCGGCGTCACGCGCATCCTGGGCGCGGCCATCGAGCAGGGGCACGATGCGCGCGGCATCCTGTGGCCCGATTCGATCGCACCCTTCACTGTCGTCGTCTGCCCGATCGGCTACGACCGTCAGCCCGAGGTGCGCGAGGCGGCCGACCGTCTGCACGACGAACTGGCCGCGGCCGGCGTGGACGTGATGCTCGACGACCGCGGCGAGCGCCCCGGCGCGATGTTCGCCGACTGGGAGCTGATCGGCGTGCCGCAGCGCGTGGTGGTGTCCGAGCGTGGCCTGAAGGAAGGCCGGCTCGAGGTGCAGGGCCGCCGCGAGGCGCAGGCGCACAGCGTGCCGCTGGCCGAGGTGGCCGGCTTCGTCAGGGGGCGGCTCGCGGCATGAAGCGGCTGGCCGGCCTGCTTCTGGGGCTGACGCTGTCGGCCGCCGTGCATGCCGGTGCGCAGCTGGAAGAACCGCTGGCCGACAAGGTGCGCAGCGCGCTGGCCGCGTCGGTGGCCGACGTGGCGCCGCCGCGGCCCAGCTTCGAATCGATCGAGGACCGGCTGGCCTACCTGCGCTGGCTGGGCGAGATGAGCGATCGGCTGAAGAAGCGCAAGGCCGAGCACCTGATCCGCGTCGAATTCCTGGAGACCGTCTGGTATGAGAGCAAGCGCGCCGGGCTGGAGCCGGCGCTGGTGCTCGGGCTGATCCAGGTGGAAAGCGGCTTCCGCAAATACGCCATCAGCGTGGCCGGCGCGCGCGGCTACATGCAGGTGATGCCCTTCTGGGCGCGCACCATCGGCAACGGCGACGCCAGCGCGCTGTTCCACCTGCAGAGCAACCTGCGCTTCGGCTGCGTGATCCTGCGCCACTACCTCGACATCGAGAAGGGCGACCTGTTCATGGCGCTGGGCCGCTACAACGGCAGCCGCGGCCGCAGCGAGTATCCGAACGCGGTGTTCGCCAACCGCAAGCACTGGCTGTACGACGACAGCCTGCCATCCTCGGCCGCCGCGCTGAAGGCGCCTTCGCCGGGCAGTTGAGCGGCGGCTACGCCGGCTTCAGGCCCTGCCAGCGCTGCGGGTCGGCGCCAGGCAGGCGCAGCATCTGCAGCACCCGCTCCACCGTGTCGGCGACCATCTCGTCGATGCTGGCCGGCCGGTGATAGAAGGCCGGCAGCGGCGGGAAGACGATGCCGCCCATCTCGGTCACCGCGCACATGTTGCGCAGGTGGGCCAGGTTGAAGGGCGTCTCGCGCACCATCAGCAGCAACGGCCGGCGCTCCTTCAGCATCACGTCGGCGGCGCGTGTCAGCAGGTTGTCGCCGAAGCCGTGCGCCACCGCGGCCAGCGTCTTCATCGAGCAGGGCGCGATCACCATCGCCGAGGCATCGAAGCTGCCGCTGGCCAGGCAGGCGCCCACGTCGCCGGGCGCATAGCTGCGGTCGGCCAGCGCCTCGATCTGGCGGCGCTCCAGGCCCAGCTCGTGGTGCAGGTTCAGCACGCCGGCCGGCGTGACGATGAGGTGGGTTTCGATGCCCAGCTCGCGCGCGCGCAGCAGCAGCCTCTGGGCATAGACCGCGCCGGTGGCCCCGGTGACGCCGACGACCAGGCGCGGCGGCATGCTCAGCGGGCCGCGCCCAGCATCTGCTGCAGTTCGCCCGACTGGTACATCTCGGTCATGATGTCCGAGCCGCCGACGAATTCACCGTCCACATAGAGCTGCGGGATGGTCGGCCAGTTGGCATAGGCCTTGATGCCCTGGCGGATTTCCTCATCCTCGAGCACGTTGACGGTCTTCAGCTCGCGCACGCCGCAGGCATTGAGCACCTGCACCGCGCGGCCGGAGAAGCCGCACATCGGGAACTGGGCCGTGCCCTTCATAAAGAGCACCACGCGGTGGCCCTTCACCAGCTGGTCGATGCGTTGCTGTGTGTCGCTCATGAATGACGTCCTCGCCGCGCCGGCGCTGTTGCAGATGAGCCCGTGTTTATACGGCAAAGCGCCCTGGCCGGCAGGCGCCGGCTGCCAAGGCCCCGCCGTGCGTCAGAACGAGTAGTTGACGCCCAGTTGCAACATCGGCGACAGGCGCAGCTCGCGCATCAGCTCTTCGGCACTCTGCCCGCCCCACAGCACGCGGCCCACGCCCAGCGCCTGGCCTGGGCTTTGAACCACCAGGCCGATGTCCGCCCAGAAGCCCCACCCGGTTTTCAGCGAATGCTCGCTGTAGCCCAGGCCCACATAGGGCATGGCGCTCAGGCCCTGCGCGGCCGGGTCATACGGCCCCGTTGCCAAGCTGGCGGCGGGGCGGTGGATCGCGCGTGCCGACCAGGCCAGCTCGGACAGCGAAACCCCGGGCTGGCGGATCAGCAACGCGCTGCTGGCGCGAAAGCCGCTGCGCGGCGTCAGGTCATCCAGCAGCTGCCTGGAAAAGTAGTAGTCGCTGCCCAAGCTGAGCGCCATCGGCGCGCTGCCGGTCCAGCTCGACAGCGGCACGGTGCTGTCCAGCACCACCGCATTGATCTGCAACTGGGTCTGCGTGGCCGACCAGTAGCCGTTCAGGCGCTCGACCTTCAGGCCGCCTTCGGCCAACGCCAAGCCACCGGTGCACAGCAGCAGCGGGAACAGCAGGCAACGCGAAATGCGCATGACCGACTCCTCGACGGTGGCGTGGCACAGGGGTGCACGTCCAGTTCATCGTAGCGGGACGATGGCGTTGCGGGGGCAACGGCATCCCACAGGTACGGGATAAGCAAGCCGGAAGCGTGAATTCCACGCGGCCGGCGTGGCGTCGCCGCGTCGGTTCAGGGGGGTCGCCGGCCGCCCGAACAGCGCGGCCGCCCGGCCAGGTCGGCGCGGGTCTGCACCTGTTCGAAGCCGGCCTCATGCAGCAGGCGGCACACGGCGCCGGCCTGTTCATGGCCATGTTCCAGCAGTAGCCAGCCGCCTGCCCACAGGTGCTCGGCTGCCCCGCGCACGATCGTTGCCAGCGCAGACAGGCCGTCGCCCTCGGGTGTCAATGCGCCGCGCGGCTCGTGGCGCAGATCGGCCAGGTGCGGGTCGTCGCCGGCGATGTAGGGCGGGTTGCTGGCCACCAGATGGAAGCGTTTGCCGGCCAGCGGCTGCCACCAGTCGCCCTGGTGCAGCGCGACGGTCAGCGACAGCCGGCGGGCGTTGGCGGCAGCCACCGCCAGCGCGTCGGCGCTGCAGTCCACCGCCACCACCTGGGCCGACGGGTGGCGGTGTTTCAACGCCAGCGCCACCGCACCGCTGCCAGTGCCCAGGTCAGCCACGCTGGGCGCCGGCTCGGCCAGCGCAGCCAGGCATTCCAGGGCCCAGTCGACCAGGGTCTCGGTATCGGGCCGGGGCACCAGAACCGCCGGGCTCACCTGCAGCAGCAGGCCATGGAACTCGCGTTCGCCCAGCAGGTAGGCCATCGGCTCGCCGGCGCCGCGGCGGCGGCAGGCGGCGCTGAACGACTGCTGCTGCGCGTCGGACAACAAGGCCTCGTCATGGGCGATCAGCCAGGCGCGCGGCTGCTGCAGCGCCTGCGCCAGCAGCAGCTGCGCGTCCAGCCGGTCCAGCCCCAGCGCCCGCGCCTGTGCCAGCGCCGCGCCGACCTTCACGCACCCGACTCCAGCTCCGCCAGCTGCTCGGCAGCGCGGGCGGCGCGCAAGGCCTCGACCACGTCGTCCAGCTCGCCGTCCATCACCCGGTCCAGCTTGTACAGCGTCAGGTTGATGCGGTGGTCGGTCACCCGCCCCTGCGGGAAGTTGTAGGTGCGGATGCGGTCGCTGCGGTCGCCGCTGCCGATCAGCCCCTTGCGGGTGGCGGCCTCCTTGGCCTGGCGCTCGCTGCACTCCTTGTCGCGCAGCCGCGCCTGCAGCACCGCCATGGCCTTGGCCTTGTTGCGGTGCTGGCTGCGGTCGTCCTGGCATTCGGCCACCAGCCCGGTGGGCAGGTGGGTGATGCGGATTGCGCTGTCGGTCTTGTTGACGTGCTGGCCGCCGGCGCCGCTGGCGCGGAAGGTGTCGATGCGCAGCTCGGCCGGGTTCAGCGTCACTTCCTCGGCCTCGTCCGGCTCGGGCAGCACCGCCACCGTGCAGGCGCTGGTGTGGATGCGGCCCTGGCTTTCGGTGGCCGGCACGCGCTGCACGCGGTGGCCGCCGCTTTCGAAGCGCAGCGATTCGTAGACCTGCTCGCCGCTGATGCGCAGCACCAGTTCCTTGTAACCGCCGAGTTCGGCCGGACTTTCGCTCATCACCTCGGTGCGCCAGCCGCGGCGCTCGCAGTAGCGCAGGTACATGCGCGCCAGGTCGCCGGCGAACAGCGCCGATTCATCGCCGCCGGTGCCGGCGCGGATTTCCAGGAAGGCATTGCGCGCGTCGTCCGGGTCGCGCGGCAGCAGCGACAGCTGCAGCGCGGCCTGCAGCTGTTCCAGATCGGCCTCGGCGGCGGCGATCTCCTCGGCCGCCATCTCGGCCATCTCGGGGTCGGAGAGCATGTCGCGGCCGGCCTGCAGGTCACGCTCGCGCTGCTGGTAGCGGCGGAACTGCTGCACCACCTGCGACACCTCGGCCTGCTCGCGCGACAGGCTGCGCCAGCGGCCGATGTCGGCCAGCACCTGCGGATCGCCCAGGTTGGCATTCAGCTCGGCCAGCCGCAGGCCAAGACGTTCGAACTGTTCGCGCAGCGTGGGATTCATCGGGAGAAGCAGGCAGGAAGGGAAGGAAACGAGACCGCGGCACAGGGCCGCACACGACAGGGCGCCGCAACGCCGCTAACGCTCGTCGCCTTCGGGGCTGCGCGTGGTCTGCCGCAGGAACAGCCGCGACACCGTCTGCGCCAGCTGTTCGCGCTGCGCGCCGTCGGTGGCATGCAGCTCGGCCAGCGCGCCGTGCAGCAGCTTCTGCGTCAGGCCGCGGGCCAGCGCGTCGAGCACGCGGTCGACGTCCTCGCCGCGGGCCAGCAGCTTGCGCGCCCGCGCCATCTCGGCGCTGCGCCAGTCGTCGGCCTGCCGGTTCAGCGCCTGGATCAGCGGCACCGCGGCGCGCTGGTCCAGCCAGTGGGCAAAGCTCTGCACGCCGGCATCGACGATGGCCTCGGCCTGCTCCACCGCGGCCTGGCGCTTCTCGCCGGCGGTCTGCACCACGGTGGCCAGGTCGTCCACGGTGTACAGGTAGATGTCGGACAGGCGGCCCACCTCGGGCTCGATGTCGCGCGGCACGGCCAGGTCGACCATGAACATCGGCCGGTGGCGTCGCGCCTTCAGCGCCCGCTCCACCGCGCCCAGGCCGATGATCGGCAGGCTGCTGGCGGTGCAGGACACCACGGCGTCGTACTCGTGCAGGATCGCCGGCAGGTCGGCCAGGCGCAGCGCCTGCGCGCCGAAGCGGTTGGCCAGCTTCTCGCCGCGTTCCAGCGTGCGGTTGGCCACCGCCATCGCCTTGGGCTCGCGGGCCGCGAAATGGGTGGCCACCAGCTCGATCATCTCGCCGGCGCCGACGAACAGCACGCGGGTCTGCCGCAGGTCCTCGAACAGCTGGCCGGCCAGGCGCACCGCCGCGGCGGCCATGCTGATCGAATGGCTGCCGATCTCGGTGCTGGTGCGCACCTCCTTGGCCACCGAGAACGAACGCTGGAACAGCTGGTGCAGCGTGCTGCCCAGCGTGCCGGCCGACTCGGCCTGGCGCACCGCCTCCTTCATCTGGCCCAGGATCTGCGGCTCGCCCAGCACCATCGAATCCAGGCCCGAGGCGACACGGAAGGCATGACGCGCGGCGGCGCGGTCTTCCAGCACGTAGCTCAGGTCGCGCATGCGCTCGCCGCTGATGCTGCCGTGCGCGGCCAGCCAGTCGATGGCTGGGCGCACCAGCTCGGCCGGCCGGCCGTTGTCGGCGGCAAAGTACAACTCGGTGCGGTTGCAGGTGGACAGCAGCGCCGCTTCGGGCTGCCGGCTGCCGCCCAGCCGGTCGCGGAAGGAGTGCAGCGCGCCGGCCAGCTGCTCCGGCGCAAACGCAAAGCGGCCGCGCAGGTCTACCGGCGCGGTCGCATGGTTCAGCCCGAGCGTGATCACACTCATGGGCCAATTATAAAATCCGACCGCTTCGGCCCAGGCCGTGCGGTCTTGGCCGCTGCTTGACCTGCATCAACCCCGCCGGGCCGCCCGGCCCACCCCCCGATGAGCCCGCTCGACGCCCTGTGGCACCTGCTCGGCCTGTTCATGCCGGCCGTGGGCACCGGCCTGCTGGCCGCGGGCATGGCCAAGCTGCTGTGGCGGGCCGAGCTGCGGCGCATCGGCTGGCTGCGGCTGGCAAGTTGGCCGGTGGCGGCCGGCGCGCTGGCGCTGCTGGGCGGGCTGGTGGTCTTTGGCCGTGACGGCCGCATGGCCACCTACGGGCTGATGCTGCTGGCCTGCGCGCTGGCGCTGTGGTGGGCGGGCTTCGTGCGCGGCCGCGCCTGATCCTCGGCCGCATCGGCCGGCCATTCGCCGCGCAGCGAGTGCGGGTAGGCCAGGCCGATGCGCACGTCCACCAGCTGGCCGACCAGCGACGCCGGCCCGGCAAAGTTGACGATGCGATTGCATTCGGTGCGGCCCATCAGCTCGGGCGCCTCGGGCGTGGAACGCCGTGACGGCCCTTCCACCAGGATGCGCTGCACCGTGCCCACGCGCGACTGGCTGATGGCCTGGGCCATCGACTCGATCCGGGCCTGCAGCTGCTGCAGACGCTGCAGCTTGACGGCCTGCGGCGTGTCGTCGGGCAGGTTGGCGGCCGGCGTGCCGGGGCGTGCGCTGAACACGAAGCTGAAGCTGGCGTCGAAGCCGACGTCGTCGATCAGCTTCATCGTCAGCGCATGGTCGGCCTCGGTCTCGCCGGGGAAGCCGACGATGAAGTCGGTGGACAGCGAGATCTCCGGCCGCAACGCGCGCAGCCGGCGCACGATGCTCTTGTACTGCAGCGCGGTGTAGCCACGCTTCATCGCGCTGAGGATGCGGTCGCTGCCGTGCTGCACCGGTAGGTGCAGGTGGTTCACCAGCTGCGGCACGCGGCCGTAGACGTCGATCAGCCGCTGGCTGAACTCGTTGGGGTGGCTGGTGGTGTAGCGGATGCGCTCGATGCCGGGGATGGCGGCGACGTATTCGATCAGCAGCGCGAAGTCGGCGATCTCCGCGGCGCTCGCGCCGCCCGGATGCTTGTCGCCCATCGCGCCGCGATAGGCGTTGACGTTCTGCCCCAGCAGCGTCACCTCGCGAACGCCCTGGCCGGCCAGCTGCGCCACCTCGGCCAGCACGTCGTCGAAGGGGCGGCTGACCTCCTCGCCGCGGGTGTAGGGCACCACGCAGTAGCTGCAGTACTTGGAGCAGCCTTCCATGATCGAGACGAAGGCCGTCGGCCCGTCCACCCGCGCCGGCGGCAGGTGGTCGAACTTCTCGATCTCGGGGAAGCGGATGTCCACCTGCGGCCGCCGCGTCGCGCGCCGCGCGTCGATCATCTGCGGCAGCCGGTGCAGGGTCTGCGGGCCGAACACCAGGTCCACGTAGGGCGCGCGGTCCAGCAGCGCGGCGCCTTCCTGGCTGGCCACGCAGCCGCCCACGCCGATCAGCACGCCCTTGCTCTTCAGGTGCTTGACGCGGCCCAGGTCGCTGAAGACCTTCTCCTGCGCCTTCTCGCGGATCGAGCAGGTATTGAACAGCACCAGGTCGGCCTGCTCGACATCGTCGGTGGGCTCGTAGCCATCGGCCGCATGCAGCAGGTCGGCCATGCGCGCGGTGTCGTAGTCGTTCATCTGGCAGCCGAAGCTGCGGATGAACACCTTCTTCGGGGCGCCGCTCATGGCTTGGTCCAGGTCTGGGTGTCGAAGTTGAACTGCCAGACCTGGGCTTCCTTCTCGGTGGTGGGCCAGGGTTTCTTGGCCTGTTCCTGCGGGCTCAGGATCCACACGTCGAGCAGCATGCCTTCCAGCTCGGTGGTGTAGTTGACCACCGCCTTGCCGCCCACCAGCGTGCCGGACATCAGCACCAGGTTGTTGGCGTCGCGGATGCGCGCGCCGGGCGCCAGCCGCGCCGGCTTGCCGTTGAGCGTGACCTCCGGCGGCGTGCCGAAGACGATGGTGCCGCGCAGGGCCTTGTTGGTGAAGTTGCGTTGCACCTGGGCGGCGGCGGGAAGGGCCAGCGCCAGCGCCAGCGCCAGGGTGGAAGCACAGCGAAGCATGGTGTGGATCCAGGGGCTGTGAAGCGAAGGCGCGAAGTGTAGCCGCGGCCCGGCCGGCTCATGTACGCTTGCAGTCACAACAGCCCGCAAAAGGCGACACGATGCACACGCCCATCACCCACCCCGAGCGAGACAAGGCGATGACCCTGCCGCTGGAGCAGATCGACCCGAGCAAGGGTTACCTGTTCGAGCTGGACTACATCGGCTGGATATTCGAGCGGCTGCGCCGCGACGACCCGGTGCACCTGGCGCACAGCAAGCGCTACGGGCCGTACTGGTCGGTGACCAGGTACCAGGACATCCTGGCGGTGGACACCGACCACGCCACCTATTCGTCGGACGCGCACCTGGGCGGCATCTCGCTGGCCGAGCGGCCGGCGCCCGAAATCTTCCCCAGCTTCATCGCGATGGACCCGCCGCGTCATGACGAACAGCGCAAGACGGTGAGCCCCATCGTCGCGCCGGCCAACCTGGCGCGGCTGGAAGGCACGATCCGCGAGCGCGCCGCGCGCATCCTCGATGGCCTGCCGGTCGGCGAGACCTTCGACTGGGTGCCCCGGGTGTCCATCGAGCTGACCACGCAGATGCTGGCCACGCTGTTCGACTTCCCCTTCGAGGACCGGCACCTGCTGACCTGGTGGTCGGACATGGCCACCGGCGACCCCGACGGCAACGGCCCGGTCACGTCCTGGGATCAACGGCTGGCCGAGTTGGGCAAGTGCCAGGACTACTTCACGCGGCTGTGGAATCAGCGCGTCAATGCCGAACCGCGCAACGACCTGATCTCGATGCTGGCGCATTCGCCAGCCACCCGCCACATGAGCGCGCAGGAGTACCTGGGCAACCTCATCCTGCTGATCGTCGGCGGCAACGACACCACGCGCAACAGCATCAGCGGCGGGCTGCTGGCGCTGAACCAGTTCCCGGACGAGTACGACAAGCTGCGCGCCAACCCAGCTCTGGTGGAAAGCATGGTGCCCGAGATCATCCGCTGGCAGACGCCGCTGGCGCACATGCGCCGCACCGCGCTGCGCGATGCCGAGCTCGGCGGCAAGACCATCCGCAAGGGCGACAAGGTGGTGATGTGGTACCTGTCGGGCAACCGCGACGAAGAGGCCATCGAGCAGGCCGACCGCTTCATCATCGACCGTGCCCGGCCGCGCCAGCACATGGCCTTCGGCTTCGGCATCCACCGCTGCGTGGGCAACCGGCTGGCCGAGCTGCAACTGAAGGTGCTGTGGCAGGAAATCCTGCAGCGCTTCCCGTGCATCGAGGTGGTGGGCGAGCCGAAGCGCACCAGGTCCAACTTCGTGCACGGCTTCACTTCGCTGCCGGTGCGCATTCCGGCGCGGCACTGAGCCGGCTGGGCGCGCAGCGGCCAGCGCTCAGCGCGCGCGGGCGGGCGCCGGCGGCCGCACCCAGCGAAACACCTGCATTGGCGGGATGTTGACCCACTCCATGCTGCGTTCGGGCGTGCCCAGGTGCGGCGTGCTGAAGCGCGCCACGTGTGCGCGCAACTGATAGGCGACGAAGCTGCCGCCCGGTGCCAGCACCTGGGCCACCGCGGCCGCGATGCGCTCGGCCACCTCGGGCGGCATGGTCGAGAACGGAATGCCCGAGATCACCACGTCCGGCGCCGGCAAGCCGTGCGCGTGCAGGTACTCCGCCACGCGCTCGGCACTGCCGTGCTGCACGCTAAGGCGCGGGTCCGGTTGCAGCCGCGCCAGACGCTCGGCGAAGGCCGGCGACAACTCGATCGCCAGCAGCCGGGCCTGCGGGGCCATGGCGCGCAAGAAGGCGCGGGTGGTCCCGCCCGTGCCCGGGCCCAGCTCGACCACCGTGCGCGCCTGCGCCAGCCGCGCCGTGCGCACCAGCCGCCGCTCGAGCCGGCCTGAACTGGGGATCACCGAGCCGACTTCGCCCGGGTGCTGCAGGAAGCCGGAGAGAAAGGCCCACCGGTCCGCCCATGGCCTGACCGCCGGCGCGGCGCGGGCCCGTTCGGCTGCCTGCGGCCGCGCGCTGTCGACACGAACGCTGTCCTGCGTCTTCTCTTGTACCGGGTGCTGCATGCCACGGGCCGTGCGATGGGGAGCTTGCCCGCGGGACCCGCGTGCGCTCGCGACGGTGTTGCCAAAGGGACCCGCAGTCTACCGGCCCGCCATGCAGCGCTATTCTTGGCGGATACACGCCTTGTCTTCAATGTCCTACCTGTACCTGGCCATCGCCATCGTTGCCGAAGTCATCGGCACGTCGGCGCTGAAGGCCTCCGAAGGCTTCACCCGGCCCAAGCCCTCGCTGGTGGTGGTCGCCGGCTACGGCGTGGCCTTCTACGCGCTGTCGCTGGCCTTGCAGACGCTGGCCGTGGGCGTGGCCTATGCGGTGTGGTCGGGTGCCGGCGTGGCGCTGATCACGCTGATCGGCTGGCGGGTGTTCAAGCAGCGGCTGGACGCCGCCGCGCTGCTGGGCATCGGCCTGATCGTGGCCGGCGTGGTGGTGCTGCAGCTTTCGGGGACACGCACTTGAGTTCCCGGCCCACGCCCGCGACGCCCGCCCGCGCCGCCGCGCCGGCCAACGACGATGTCTTCCAGGTCGAGCCCGGCGTGCACGAGCCCTTGGCCGACCTGGCACGCGAGGCCGGTGCCCTCCTGCCCGATGCTGAGCCGCACGATGCCCACCCTGCCCGGCGCCGCTGGGTGGCCTGGCTGATGCTGGCCGTGGCGATCGTCGGCGGCGCGATCGGCACCTCGGCGCTGGCGGCCAGCGCCGGCTTCACCCGCATGGGCCCGATCGCGCTGATGGCGGCGGGCTATGCGGTGTGCTTCGTGGCGCTGACGCGCGCGCTGCGCGTGATCCCGATCTCGGTGGCCTATGCAGTGTGGTCCGGCGTCGGCATCGCGCTGGTCTCGGCCATCGGCTGGCTGTGGCTGGGCCAGCAGCTCAACCGCGGCGAGCTGCTGGGCATCGCGCTGATCCTGGCGGGCACGGTGGTGATCCAGCTGTTCTCGCGCTGCCACGACGGCGCGCGCTGATCATTCGGACACTGCGCGCTGGCGGCCCAGCGTCGGCACCACCTGGTGGGCCCGGTGCTGCAGCGTGTACTCCGCATGCTGCTGGATCAGCTTGGCCACCAGCGCGGTCCAGCCGGTCTGGTGGCTGGCGCCCAGCCCGGCGCCGGTATCGCCGTGGAAGTATTCGTAGAACAGGATCAGGTCGCGCCAGTGCGGGTCGGTCTGGAACTTCTCGTAGCGGCCGTGCACCGGCCGGCGGCCCTGCGCATCGCGGGTGAACAGCGCGATCATGCGCTGCGACAGATCGGCCGCCACCTGCCACAGCGACACCGGCCCCTCGGCGCTGCCGCTGGGCACCTGGAAGCCGTCGCCCAGGAAGTAGTCGTGCTTCTGCAGCGCCTCGATCAGCAGGTAGTTCAGCGGGAACCACACCGGCCCGCGCCAGTTGCTGTTGCCGCCGAACATCGCGCTGGTGCTCTCGGCCGGCTCGTAGTCGAGCATGAACTCGCGCTCTTCCAGCTTCATCACGAAGGGGTGCTCGGCATGGCGGCGTGACACCGAGCGCACGCCATAGGGCCCCAGCAGCTGCGCCGGGTCCAGCACATGCTGCAGCAGGCGCCCCAGCCGGTGCGAATCCACCAGCGCCAGCCGCACGCGCTGGTCCACGCCGCGGTGCGTCAGGTCGGCCAGGTTGCCCAGCAGCTCGGGCCGGTTCTCCACGAACCAGGCAAAGCGCTCGCGAAAGCCGCTGAAGCCGCGGAAGCTCTGCGGGTCGCCCACCGCGATGGCCAGCAGCGGGATCAGCCCGGCAATCGTGTAGGCCTCGATCACCCGGCTGTTGCCGTCGGGCGTCTTCAGCAGGTCGAAGTAGAAGCCCTTGTCCTCGCTCCACAGCCCGCTGCCGTGCCGGCCCGGCCGGTTGACGGCCGCGCCGATGTAGACGAAGTGCTCGAAGAACTTCGTCGCCACGTCCTCGTAGGCCGGGTTCTCGGTGGCCAGCTCCAGCGCCAGCGTCAGCATGTTCAGGCAGTACATCGCCATCCAGCTGGTGCCGTCGGCCTGCTCCAGCTGGCCGCCCGAAGGCAGCGGCGCGCTGCGGTCGAAGGCGCTGACGTTGTCCAGCCCCAGGAAGCCGCCCTCGAACAGGTTGTTGCCCTCGGCATCCTTGCGGTTCACCCACCAGGTGAAGTTCAGCAGCAGCTTCTGGAAGATGCGCTCCAGGAACAGCCGGTCCATGCGGCCCGTCATCTTGTGCTCGATCTGGCAGATGCGGATCGCCGCCCAGGCATGCACCGGCGGGTTCACGTCGCCGAAGTTCCATTCGTAGGCCGGGATCTGGCCGTTCGGGTGCATGTACCACTCGCGCGTCAGCAGCAGCAGCTGGTCCTTGGCGAAATCAGGGTCGATCAGCGCGAAGGCCACGCAGTGGAAGGCCATGTCCCAGGACGCGAACCACGGGTACTCCCACTTGTCGGGCATCGACAGCACGTCGGCCGCGTCCAGGTGCCACCAGCCGTGGTTGCGGCCGTGCAGTCGCTGTTCCGGCGGCGGCGGCTGCGTCGGGTCGCCTTTCAGCCAGCGGTCGACGAACAGGTGGTAGTACTGCTTGTTCCACAGCAGCCCGGCAAAGGCCTGGCGCTGCACGCGGCGCAGGTCCTCGGGCATCGGGAACGGGTTCACGCGCTGGTAGAAGGCGTCGGCCTCTGCGATGCGCAACGCGAACAGCGCATCGAAGCCCTCGTCCAGCGGTTGGGCCGTGGCCTCGTCGGGCTGCAGCCGCAGCTTCAGCACCCAGGTCTCGCCGGGCTGCAGCACGCGGTGGTAGTGGCCAGCCGCCTTGGTGCCGCTGCGCGCCGGGTTCACCGCATCGGCGCGGCCGTGCACCAGCCAGTCGTGGAACGCGTCCTTCGCATAGCCGCCGGGTGGCGCGCCCCACAGCCGCTCGGCATTGCTCTCGTTCTCGGTGAACAGCAGCGCCTCGGCCGGCGGCAGGTCCAGCCGGTACGGTGGCAGCTTCGGATGCTGCACGCGCAGGCAGGGCGCGCCGTGCGCATCGGCCGTGATCAGCGGCCGCGGATGGCCGGCCGTCCACGACCAGTCGTTGCGGCACCAGAGCGTCGGTAGCAGGTGCAGCGGTGCGGGGTCGGGCCCGCGGTTGATGGCGCTGATGCGCACGAGCATCGAGTCGGGGCCGTCCTTCGCGTATTCGATGAACACGTCGAAGTAGCGGTCCTCGTCGAACAGGCCCGTGTCCAGCAGCTCGTACTCCGGCTCCAGCCGGCTGCGGCGGCGGTTCTCGGCACGCAGCTGCGCGTACGGGAAGGCCTGCTGCGGGTACTTGTACAGGTACTTCATGTACGCATGGGTGGGCGTGTTGTCGAGGTGGAAGTAGTACTCCTTCACGTCCTCGCCATGGTTGCCCTCCGGCCCGGTCAGGCCGAACAGCCGCTCCTTCAGCAGCGGATCCGCGCCGTTCCACAGCGTCAGCGCAAAGCACAGGTGCTGGTGGTCGTCGCTGATGCCGCCGATGCCGTCCTCGCCCCAGCGGTAGGCGCGCGCCGCCGCCTGCTCGTAGCTCAGGTAGTTCCAGGCGTCGCCGTCGGCGCTGTAGTCCTCGCGCACGGTGCCCCACTGGCGCTCGCTGAGGTACGGGCCCCAGCGCCGCCAGGGCACGCCGCGTTCGCGGGCTTCGGCCAGGCGCAGGTCTTCGGCGGTGGGCGGCAGGGTGTCGGGCATCGTCGTGTCCTTCAGGTCGGGGCAGGGCCGCGGGCATCGGCCAGCGCCTCGTGCAGCGAAGCATGCAGGTGCTGCGGGCCCAGCGCCGCGGCAATGCCGTGGCGCTGCATGTCGGCCTGCAGCGCCGGCGACACCCGGCCGAACACCAGCCCGATGCGCCGGGCCTGCAGCTCGTCGATCAGCGCCCGCAGCGCGCGTGCCGCAGAGTAGTCCAGGTCCGAAACCGCCGAGGCATCGACCACGATGGCGCGCAGCGCCGGCCCGGCCCGTTCGACCAGGCCGCGCAGCTCGTCGGTGAAGCGGCGCTCGTTGGCATAGAACAGGTCGGCACCGAAGCGGTAGACCACCACGCCGGGTTCGCTGAACCGGGCCTCCTGGCTGGGCAGCACCAACCATTCACCACCGCTGCGCACCAGCACGCCGGTGTGCGGTTGGTAGCTGTGGCGCACATGGCGCAACAGCGACAGCGCCATGGCCAGCAGGATGCCCAGTTCCACGCCCAGGCCCACCACCGCCAGCGCGGTCAGCACGGCCAGGCGGAACTCGCCGGGGCTTTCGCGGCGGATGTCGCGCAGCGCCCGCAGGTCGATCATGTGCAGCGCGATGGCGAACACCAGCGCGGCCAGCACGCCGCGCGGCAGGTACTGCAGTGCCGGCGTCAGGATCAGCAGCACCGCCAGCGTCACTGCCGCAAAGGCCACCTGCGCCCACTGGCTGCGCGCGCCGGCGGCTTCGGCGGTAGCGGTCTGCGTCGGGCTGCCGTTGACGACGAAGGCGCCGCTCACGCCGGCGGCGGCATTGGCCGCGGCCAGGCCGAGCAGGTCGCGGTTGAAGTCGTCGGTCTCGCCGTGCCGCTGCGCGAAGCTGCGCGCGGTGGCCGCGCTTTGCGCGACGATGACGATCACGCACGAGGCTGCGACCGGCAGCAGCGCCAGCACCTCCCGCCAGCCGACCTCGGGCAGGCCCAGCGGCGGCAGGCCGCCGGCCACCGGGCCCAGCACGGCGATGCCGCGCCCGGCGAAGCCGAAGGCCGCGCTGGCGGCGATGGCGCCGGCCACCAGCAGCAGCGGCACCGGCCAGCGCGGCAGCAGGCGGCGGCCGGACAGCAGCAGCACCAGCGCGCCGCCCGACAGCAGCGCCTCCGGCCCCACGCGCGCCAGCCCCGCGGCCGCAAGCTGCCCCGGCAGTGCCACCAGCTGCTGCCAGGGCAGGTGGCCGGGCAGCGACAGGCCCAGCATGTCGCCGAGCATGGCGGTGCCCACCTGCAGGCCCACGCCGGCCAGGAAGCCGACCAGCACCGTGCGCGACAGGAAGTCGGCCAGGAAGCCCAGCTGGAACCAGCGCGCCAGCAGCAGCATCGCCGCGGCCAGCAGCGCCACCATGCCGGCCAGCGCCATGTAGGGTGCGCTGTGCGGCTCGGCCATGTCGCGCAGGCCGCTGGCGAAGATGGCGGCGGTGGCCGAATCGGCCGCCACCACCATGTGCCGCGACGCGCCGAACAGCGCAAAGGCCACCACCGGCAGCAGCGCGGTGTACAGCCCCGTGACCAGCGGCGTGCCGGCGATGCGCGTGTAGCCCAGCACCTGCGGCACGGCCATCGAGGCCAGCGTCAGCCCGGCCAGCAGGTCGCGGCCGGGCGCGGCCTGCCGGCGCCGGGGCGCGCTGGGCTCGACCATCAGTGCGTCTTGCGGACCTTGCCGCGGAAGATCCAGTACACGCCGATGGTGTAGACGGCGATCACCGGCAGCACGAACAGCCCCGCGCCCCAGAACAGGAAGCTCAGCGAGGCCTCGGCGTTGGCCGCATCGGCCACGGTGATCTGGTACGGCACCATGTAGGGCCAGTACATCACGCCCAGCGTCAGGTAGGCGCAGACGAAGAACAGCACCGTCATCGCGAAGGGCAGCACGTCGTGCTGGCGGCGCGTGAACAGCAGCACCGCCAGCAGCGCGGCCACGCCGAGCACCGGGAACACCAGGCCCCAGGGCCGCTCGCCCAGGTGGCTCTGCGCCAGCGTGCTGTGGTCCAGCGTCAGCCCGAAGGCCAGCGCCAGCACGCCCAGCATCGCGCCGGCGATCGTCGGGATGCGGCGCAGCGCCGCATCGCGCAGCGGGCCCTCGGTCTTCATCACCAGCCAGCCGGCGCCGAGCAGCGCGTAGCCCAGCACCAGGCCGATGCCGGTGAGCACCGGGAAGGGCGCCAGCCAGTCGAATGCGCCGCCGGCGTACTGGCCGTCGGCCACCGGGATACCGCGCATCATCGCGCCCAGCGCCGCGCCCTGCACGAAGGCCACCAGCGCCGAGCCGACGAAGAAGCCGGTGTCCCAGAAGCGCCGCGTGCGCGTGCTGTGCAGCCGGAACTCGAAGGCCACGCCGCGGAAGATCAGGCCGAACAGCAGCAGCAGCACCGGCAGGTAGAAGGCGCCCAGGAACACCGCATAGACCATCGGGAAGGCGGCATACAGGGTTGCGCCGATGACCACCAGCCAGGTCTCGTTGCCGTCCCAGAAGGGCGCGATCGAATCCATCATCTGCGTGCGCTCGGCCTCGTCGGCATGCAGCCCGAAGAGGATGCCCACGCCCAGGTCGAAGCCGTCCAGCACCACGTAGACCAGGATCGACAGCGCGATCACGCCGGCCCAGAACAGCGCCAGGTTCGAAGCCGCCATCATCCGTCGCGGGTGATCGCCACCGCCATCGGCCGCTTCGGCGTGGTGCCGTCGGGCAGCGCCGGTGCGGCGTCGGCCGGGCCGTCGCGCAGCAGCTTGTAGATGTAGCGCAGGCCGAAGCCCACCAGCACGCTGTAGACCAGCACGTAGCCGGTCAGCGAGACCAGCACGTCGCGGCCGGTGAGCGACGGCGTCACCGCGTCGGCGGTGCGCAGCAGGCCGTACACCACCCAGGGCTGGCGGCCCACCTCGGCGGTGAACCAGCCGGCCAGCACCGCGACGAAGCCAGTGGGGAAGCTGAGGAAGGCACCCCACAGGAACCAGCGCGCCTGCTCCAGCCGCCCGGTCCAGCGCAGCCACAGGCCCAGCCAGGCGACGGCCAGCATCACCAGCCCCATGCCGACCATGATGCGGAAGGCGAAGAAGGGGATCAGCACCGGCGGCCGGTCGGCCTTGGGGAAATCCTTCAGCCCCACCTCGCGCGAATCCCAGGTGCCACTGGCGATGAAGCTGCCCAGCCGCGGCACGCTCAGCTCGTAGAGGTTGCGCTCGTTGCGCTCGTCGGGCCAGGCGATCAGCACCTCGCGCGCCGGCTGCTCGGCCTGCCAGCGCGCCTCGATGGCGGCGAACTTCACCGGCTGGTGCCGGTGCACCACGTCGCCGGCCAGGTGGCCGACGAACAGCTGCAGCGGGATCAGCAGCGCCACCAGGCCCAGGCCCCAGTTCAGCATCAGGTGGCCTTCGGCGCGGTGCACGCCGCGCAGCAGGTACCAGGCGCCGGTGGCGATGATGCACATGCCGGTGGTCAGGAAGGCGCCCAGCAGCATGTGCGGCCAGCGCACCAGCATCACCGGCCCGGCAACGATGGCCCACCAGTCGGTGGGCACGATGCGGCCGTCGACGATGGCATGGCCCACCGGCACCTGCATCCAGCTGTTGTTGGCCATGATCCAGAAGGACGAGAACATCGTGCCCAGCGCCACCATGCAGCAGGCGAACAGGTAGAAGCGCGGCGACACGCGCTCGCGGCCGAGCAGCATCACGCCGAAGAAGGTGGCCTCCAGCATGAAGGCGGTGAAGCCCTCGTAGCCCAGCAGCGGGCCCTGGATCGAGCCCATCTTCTCGGCCAGCACACCCCAGTTGGTGCCGAACTGGAAGGCCATCACGATGCCGGTGACCACCCCCATGCCGAAGGACACGGCGAACACCTTCATCCAGAACTCGAACACGCGGCGGTAGATGGCGCGGCCGCTGCGCAGGTGCGCCGCCTCCAGCACCGCCAGCCAGGCCGCCAGGCCGATGGTGAAGGCCGGGAAGATGATGTGGAAGCTGACGACGAAGGCGAACTGGATGCGCGACAGCAGGACGGGGTCGAGGTCCATCGGCTTCTCAACCCAGTGCGGCGCGGTCGCCCAGCAGCCAGGCGCGGTCGGCGCGCACCCGGCCGGCGGGGATGCTGGCATCGCCGGCGCGCAGCCGGGCGACCATCTCGCGCTTCTCGGTGCCGGTGGCCAGCCACAGCACGGCGCGCGCGCGGTTCAGCACCGGGTAGCTCAGCGTCATGCGGCGGTGGCCCTGGTAGGGGCCGGCCAGCGTGACGTCGGCATCGGCCACCTGCAGCGCGGCATCACCCGGTACCAGCGACGCGGTGTGGCCGTCGCTGCCCAGGCCCAGGTGCACCAGGTCCAGCACCGGCGGGTGGCCGCACACGCGCTGCAGCGTGGCCGCATAGGCCTGCGCCGCGGCATCCAGGTCCGGCGCCGTCACCGGCATCGCATGCAGGTTCGCCGCCGGCAGCGGCGCGTGGGCCAGCAGGCTGGCCTGGATGTTCGTCAGGTTGCGCACCGCGTCGCCGTCCGGCGCCACGCGCTCGTCCACCTGGAACAGCTGCAACTGCGCCCAGGGCAGCGGCAGCGCGGCCAGCGCGCGCAGCATGGCCCACGGCGTGCGCCCGCCGCTGACGGCCAGCGTGAACACGCCGCGCGCACGCACCGCCTCGGCCGCGCGCTCGGCAATGAAGGCGGCGGCGCGCTGCGCCACCGCGGCATCGTCGTCCAGCGTCTCGATCTGCATGGCGTGTCGGGCGCTCAGGGCTGCGGGTCGTGCCAGCCGCCGGGCGGGGCCAGGCGGGCGGCCGCGTCGGGGCCCCAGCGGTGCACCGCATAGGGCTGCACCGGCGGCGGCGCGGCCAGCGCCGGGTCGACGATGCGCCAGGCTTCCTCGACCGCGTCCTCGCGGGCGAACAGCGTCGCATCGCCGTGCATCGCGTCGCCCAGCACGCGCTCGTAGGCATCCATCTCGCCCGCGCCCGGGTGGCGGCTGGCCAGCATCTCCACCGGATGGCTGAGCGACTCGTCGTTGGGCGACAGCACGTTCATGCCGATGGCCAGCGTGATGTCCGGGCTGATGCGCATGCGCACATGGTTCGGCGCCGGGCTGTGCGCCGAATAGACCGAGGGCGTGCGCTTCAGCCGCACCATCAGCTCGGTGCAGGTGACGGGCAGGTTCTTGCCGGCACGGATGTAGAAGGGCACGTCCTGCCAGCGCCAGTTGTCCACCCACAGCCGCAGCGCGGCGAAGGTCTCGGTGCCTGAAGCCGCGGCCACGCCGGGCTCGCTGCGGTAGCCGTCGAACTGGCCGCGCACCAGGTCGTCGGGCGCCAGCGTGCGCACCGCGCGCAGCAGCTTGATCTTCTCGTCGCGGATCGATTCGCTGTCGGTGCGCACCGGCGGCTCCATCGCCAGGTGGCACAGCACCTGGAACAGATGGTTTTGCACCACGTCGCGCACCGTGCCGGTGGCGTCGTAGAAGCTGCCGCGGCCCTGCACGCCGAAATCCTCGGCCATCGTGATCTGCACGCTGTCCACATGCCCGCGGTTCCAGAAGGGCTCGAGGAAGGCGTTGGCAAAGCGGAAGTGCAGCATGTGGTGCACCGGCGCCTTGCCCAGGTAATGGTCGATGCGGTAGATGTGCGCCTCGTCGAAGTGCGCCAGCAGCACCTCGTTCAGCGCCACGGCCGAGGCACGGTCGCGGCCGAAGGGCTTCTCGACCACCACGCGCGCGCCGGCCGTGCAACCGGCCGCGGCCAGCTGCTGCACCACCTGGCCGAACAGCACCGGCGGGATGGCCAGGTAGTGCATCGGCCGATGCGTGGCGCCCAGCGCCTGGCGCAGCGCGGCGAAGGTGGCTGGGTCGGCATAGTCGCCGTCCACGTAGCGCAGCAGGCCCAGCAGCTTCGGCCCGGCCTGCGGGTCGAAGCCGCCATGCTGCGTCAGGCTGTCGCGGGCACGCGCCTGGAACTGCTCGAGCCCCCAGCCGGCCTTGGCCACGCCGACCACCGGCACGTCCAGGTGGCCGCGCTTGACCATCGCCTGCAGCGACGGGAAGATCTTCTTGAAGGCCAGGTCGCCGGTGGCGCCGAAGAACACCAGCGCGTCGGCGGTGGACGGTTCCGGACGGCTCATGAGGCCTCCCGCCCGGCAGCCCGAAGGGAACTTGAGGGCTTCATTGCTCTGCCGGCTTCTCGTGGTGGCCGCCGAACTGGAAGCGCATCGCCGACAGCAGCTTGTTCTGGAAATCGGCCTCGCCGCGCGAGCTGAAACGCGCGTTCAGCGCGCTGCTGAGCACCGGTGCGGGCACGGCCTCGTCGATGGCCGCCTTCAGCGTCCAGCGGCCTTCGCCGGAATCGGACACGCGGCCGGCGAACTGCGCCAGCCCGGGGTCCTGCGCCAGCGCCGCCGCGGTCAAATCCAGCAGCCAGGACGAGACCACGCTGCCGCGGCGCCAGACCTCGGCGATGTCGGGCAGGGGCAGCTCGTACTGGTAGTGCTCGGGGTCGCGCAGCGGCGTGGTCTCGGCATCGGCGTCATGGCTGCGCTTGCCGATGTTGGCGCCCTTCAGGATGCCCAGGCCTTCGGCGTAGGCGGCCATCAGGCCGTATTCGATGCCGTTGTGCACCATCTTCACGAAGTGCCCGGCGCCGCTCTCGCCGCAATGCAGGTAGCCGAACTCGGCGGTGCCCTGGCCGGCCGGACGGCCGGGCGTGCGTTCGATCGTGCCGATGCCCGGCGCCAGCGTGCGAAATATCGGGTCCAGCCGCTGCACGGTGGCCGCGGGGCCGCCGATCATCATGCAGTAGCCGCGCTCCAGGCCCCACACGCCGCCGCTGGTGCCCACGTCCACGTAGTGCAGCTGGCGCGGCGCCAGCGCCTTGGCGCGGCGGATGTCGTCCACATAGTACGAGTTGCCGCCGTCGATCAGCGTGTCGCCGGGCTCCAGCAGCGGCAGCAGCTCGTCGATGCTGGCGTCGACCACCGCCGCCGGCACCATCAGCCACAGCGCTCGCGGCTTGTCCAGCTTGGCCACCAGATCGGCCAGCGAGGCCGCGCCGGTGGCGCCTTCCTGCGCCAGGTTGGCCACGGCCTCGGCCGAGCGGTCGAAGACCACGCAGCGGTGCCCGCCCTTCATCAGCCGGCGCACCATGTTCGCGCCCATGCGGCCGACGCCGATCATTCCGAGTTGCATTGGGTTCGTCCCTTTCTAGGTTCGCGAGGCTTCGTAGATGGACTGGATGGCATCGTCGAGCCCGGCATCGAAGGCTTCGTCCGACTGCTGTGCCGACAGCCCTTCGACCAGCGCGCGCGAGAAGCTGGCGATGACGCCGGGGTTGCGCGCCAGCCGCGCGTTGCCCTCGGCGCGGCTGTAGCCGCCGGACAGCGCCACCACCTTCAGCACCCGCGGGTGCTGCACCAGATCGGCATAGAAGCCGTCGTGGCTGGGCAGCGTCAGCTTCAGCATCACCTGCTGGCCGTCGGGCAGCGTGGCCAGCGCCTGCTGCAGCGCGGCCTTCAGCAGCGCCTCGGCCTGCGGCTTGTCGGGGCAGTGGATGTCGACCTCGGGCTCGACGATCGGCATCAGCCCGGCAGCCAGGATCTGCGCGGCCACCTCGAACTGCTGCGCCACCACCGCCTGGACGGCGGCCGCATCGGGCTGCTGGATCACCGAGCGCATCTTGGTGCCGAAGATGCGCTTCGCATTCGCCCGCGCCAGCAGCGCGTCCAGCCCCGGCATCGGCTTCATCAACTGCACGCCCTGCGCGGCCGGCGCCAGGCCCTGGTCGATCTTCAGGAAGGGCACCACCCGCTTGGCGCCCCACAGGTAGTCGGCGGTGGGCCGGCCTTCCACCTCGCGGTCCATCGTGCCTTCGAACAGGATCGCCGCCAGGATGCGGTCGCCGTGGAAGGCCGGGCTGGTCATGATGCGGGTGCGCATCTGGTGCACCAGCGCGAACATCTGCTCGTCGTTGCCGAAGGCCGTGGCCGGCACGCCGTAGGCCGCCAGCGCCTTCGGCGTGCTGCCGCCGCTCTGATCCAGCGCGGCGATGAAGCCGGCCTGCGTGCGGATCTTGCGCGCCTGCTGCTCGCGCAGCGTCAGCCCGTTCATGGACGGCCCCGCATCTGCCGCACGCGCCGGATCAGCGCATTGGTCGAGCTGTCGTGGGCCAGCGCCAGTGCCGCCGGGCTCTCCAGCTCGGGGATGATGCGCTGCGCCAGCGCCTTGCCCAGCTCCACGCCCCACTGGTCGAAGGCATTGATGTGCCAGACGGCGGCCTGTGTGAACACGCTGTGCTCGTACAGCGCCACCAGCTTGCCCAAGGCGGCCGGCGTCAGCTTGTCCAGCAGCAGCAGGCTCGACGGCCGGTTGCCCTCGAACACGCGGTGCGGCACCAGCGCCTCGGCCGTGCCTTCGGCGCGCACCTCGTCGGCGGTCTTGCCGAAGGCCAGCGCCTCGGCCTGTGCCAGCACGTTGGCCAGCAGCATGTCGTGATGCCGGCCCAGCGGGTTCAGCGGCTGCGCGAAGGCGATGAGGTCGCAGGGGATCAGGTGCGTGCCCTGGTGGATCAGCTGGTAGAACGAATGCTGGCCGTTGGTGCCCGGCTCGCCCCACACGACGGGGCAGGTGGGCACGCCCACCGGCTGGCCGTCCAGCGTGACGTGCTTGCCGTTGCTTTCCATCGTCAGCTGCTGCAGATAGGCCGGGAAGCGCTTCAGGTACTGGTCGTAGGGCAGCACGGCCAGCGTCTGCGCATCGAAGAAGTCGGCGTACCACAGCGACAGCAGGCCCATCAGCACCGGCAGGTTGCGCTCGAAGGGCGCGGTGCGGAAATGCGCGTCCATCGCATGGAAGCCGGCCAGCATCTCGCTGAACTGCGCCGGGCCGATGGCCAGCATGGTCGACAGGCCGATGGCCGAATCCATCGAGTAGCGGCCGCCCACCCAGTCCCAGAAGCCGAACATGTTGTCGGTGTGGATGCCGAAGGCCGACACCGCGGGCGCGTTGGTGGACACCGCGACGAAGTGCTTGGCCACCGCCGCCGGATCGCCGCCCAGGCCGGCCAGCGCCCAGTCGCGCGCGCTGTGCGCGTTGGTCATCGTCTCCAGCGTGGTGAAGGTCTTCGACGAGACGATGAACAGCGTCTCGGCGGCGTCCAGGTCCTGCACGGCCTCGGCGAAGTCGGTGCCGTCGACGTTGGAGACGAAGCGCAAGCGCAGCTCGCGCGCACTGTAGTGGCGCAGCGCCTCGTAGGCCATCACCGGCCCCAGGTCCGAGCCGCCGATGCCGATGTTGACGATGTTGCGGATGCGCTGGCCGGTGTGGCCGCGCCAGGCGCCGCTGCGCACCTGCTCGGCAAAGGCGGCCATGCGGTCCAGCACCTGGTGCACCTCGGGCACCACGTTGACGCCGTCGACACGGATGTCGGCGCCGCGCGGCGCGCGCAGCGCCACGTGCAGCACCGCGCGGTGCTCGGTGACGTTGATGCGCTCGCCGGCGAACATCGCGTCGATGCGCGCGCGCAGCCCGGCCTGCGTGGCCAGCGCCTGCAACAGACGCAAGGTCTCGTCGGTGATGCGGTGCTTGCTGTAGTCGAGGGTGATGCCCTCGGCCTGCAGCGCCAGCCGCTCGCCGCGCTGCGGGTCGGCCGCGAACAGCGCACGCAGGTGCGTGCCGCGCAGCGCGTCGGCATGGGCCTGCAGCGCCTGCCAGGCGGGGGAGGCGGTCAGTGCGCTCATGCCTTCGATCCTTTCGCGGTCCTGCGGACCGGCGCCTTCTTTGCCGCGGCCTTCTTCGCGGCCGTGGGCCACAGCCGGAAGCCGCCGGCAAAGGCATTGGCGTTGTCGCCGGCCCGGCTGCCCGGCGGCAGCGTCTTCAGCAGCCGCACGTTGCCGCCGCCCAGCACCACCTCGTCGGGCAGCAGCGCGGCCTGCAGCCGGGCCACGACGTCCTCGACGCGCTTGCGCCACTTGCGCTTGCCGTCGCGCTTCAGCGCGGCCTCGCCCACGTAGTCCTCGAAGGTGGCATCGCGGTAGGGCAGGTGGCCCAGTTCCATCGGCACCACCACGCCGTCGACGATCAGCGTGTTGCCCAGCCCCGTGCCCAGGCCCAGGAACAGCATCTTGCCCTTGTCGTAGCTGCCCAGCGCCTGCATCGCGGCATCGTTGATCAGCTTCACCGGCTTGCCGAAGGCCTTGGCAAAGTCGAAGCCCACCCAGCCCGGCGCCAGATTCGGCGGCTCGCCCACCGGCGCGCCGTGGCGCACCGGCCCGGGGTAGCCGATGGACACGGCGTCGTAGTCCCAGCCTTCAGCCAGGGCGCGCACCGCCTGCACCATCTGCGCCGCGTCCATCTTGGGCCCGGAGGGCGTGCGCCGCGGCTCGGCCTGGCCGGTGGCCAGGATCTTCAGGTTGGTGCCACCGACATCGACGACCAGGATCTTCAAGCGGTGCTCCTCATGACGACAGGCTGGCGCTCTTCGAGGCGATCTGCCCCAGCAGCTCGTGCCAGCTCTTGACGAAGGCGGCGGCGCCTTCGCTCTGCAGCCGCGCGGCCAGCGCGTCCAGGTCGATGCCGGCGGCGCGCACGGCGGCCAGCACCGCCTCGCAGTCACCGCCGTCGGCCGGCGCCGGCGCAGCGGCGTGGCCGTGGTCGGCAAAGGCCTTCAGCGTGCCTTCGGGCATGGTGTTGACGGTGAAGGGCGCGGCCAGCGCCTCGACGTACAGCGTGTCCGGCGCCTGCGGGTTCTTGGTGCCGGTGCTGGCCATCAGCAGGCGCTGCGGCGCGGCGCCTTCGTTCATCACCCGGCGCACGCGCGGCGAAGCCAGCCAGTCGCCATAAGCCTTGTAGGCCTGCAGGCCGACGGCGATGCCCAGCTTCATCTCCAGCGCCGCCGGCAGCTTGCCGGCCACCGCCACGTCCCAGCGGCTGATGAACAGCGAGGCCACCGAGCCGACGTCGGGCGACAGCCCGGCGGCCAGCCGGCGCTCGATGCCGCGCAGCCAGGCCTCGGCCGCGGCCAGGTAATGCGCGGTGGAGAACAGCAGCGTCACGTTCACCGGCACGCCGGCGAAGGTGGCTTCCTCGATGGCCGGCAGCCCCTCGGCCGTGCCCGGGATCTTGATGAACAGGTTGGGCCGCGCGGCGCGCGCGTGCAGTTCGCGCGCGGCAGCCAGCGTGCTCTGCGTGTCGTAGGCCAGCAGCGGCGAGACCTCCAGCGACACCCAGCCGTCGACGCCGCGGGTGCGCTGGTGCACCGGCCGGAACAGGTCGGCCGCGCGTGTCAGGTCGGCCAGCGCCAGCTCGAAGAACAGCGCCTCGCCCGACTGGCCCTGCTGCAGGCGCTGGCGGATCTCGTCGTCGTAGTCGGCGCTGCCCTTCAGCGCCTGGTCGAAGATGGTCGGGTTGCTGGTCAGGCCGGTGACCGACCAGGCGTCGATGTAGCGCTGCAGCGTGCCGCTGTCGAGCAGCGCGCGGGTGATGTTGTCGAGCCACAGGCTCTGGCCCAGCGCATGCAGCCGGGCGGTGTTCGGGTTGGGTGTCGTCATGGGCTTCTCCGGGCGAGCAGGTGCGCATCATGCGTCAGAAGCTCGGCGATGGAATCGATTTGCAGGTCCGGCGCCGGGCCGGCGGCCAGGGCCGTGGAATCGTGCGCGTACTGGCCCTGGCGCGGCATGACGGTGGTGACGCTCTCGCCCCACTGTTGCTTGACGGCGGCCAGGATGCGCGGCTTGTCGTCCACCAGCACGTAGTGCCGGGCGGGGTGGCGGCGGCGCACGTCGTCCAGCGCCTGCTCCTTGTGGATGTAGATCAGCACCCGGCCGTCCACCGCCGCGGCGATGCCGGCGCGCTGCACCTTGTGCGGCTGGAAGACCACGTCGCCGTCGGACAGGATCACCACCGGCCCGGCGCGGCTGAAGCGCGCCAGCACCTGCAGCGCGCCGGGGTACAGCCGCTGCGCGAAGGGATAGTCCAGCAGCCATTGCGCCATGGCCATCAGCTCCACGTGCAGCGGGTGCTCGGAGCGGTAGCGCTGCAGCGCGCCCAGGTAGTCGCGGTAGCCCAGCGTGTCCCACAGCTGCTGCAGGATCTGCGCATAGCGGTCGCGGCTGTCCTCTCCGTAGGCCGCGGCCAGGTGCGTGCGGATGTCGGCCTGGATGCGGTCGTTGTCGAGCAGCGTGTTGTCCACGTCGACCAGGAACACGCAATCCGCTTCAGGGCTGGACATGGCGGGTGTCGTTCCAAAGCCGGATCACCGGCTGGTCCAGGCCGTGCTCGTAGCCCAGCGTGCCCAGGCTGGCGGTGTCGAGTGCGAAGCGCGCGCCTTCGGCCGGCGGCAGGCCCAGCCAGCGGGCGGCCAGCATGCGCAGGAAATGCCCGCTGCTGAACAGCAGCAGGTCGCCTTGCAGCCCGCGCAGCGTGGCGATCAGGCTGTCGGCGCGCGCCGCGACCTGGGCCACCGTCTCGCCGCCGGGGCAGCCGTCGCGGAACAGCCGCCAGTCGGGTCGCTGGGCATGGATCTCGGCGCTGGTGCGGCCTTCATAGTCGCCGTAGTCCCATTCGAGCAGCCGCGCATCGGTCTGCGCCACTGCGCCGAAGCCGGCCAGTGCGCAGGTGCTGCGGGCGCGCTGCAGCGGGCTGCACAGTACGGTGCCGAAGGCCAGCCCGGCCAGGCGCGGGCCCAGCCGCGCGGCATTGGCCTCGCCGGCGGGCGTCAGCGGCAGGTCGGTCAGGCCGGTGTGCTGGCCCGACAGGCTCCAGGCCGTCTGGCCGTGGCGCGCCAGGAAGACGCGCGGCAGCACCTTACTCATTCGGCCCCCAGGGACCTGCGGTCCGGCCCCCCGAGGGGACGCGAGCGCCTTCGGAACGGCCGGGCGGCGCTCATTCCATGTACCAGCCGTGGCTGACCACGACCGACTGCCCGGTGAGCGCGTTGTCCGGGAAGGCGGCGAACAGCAGCGCCACGTCGGCCACGTCCTGCACGGTGGTGAACTCGCCGTCCACCGTGTCCTTCAGCATCACCTTCTTGACCACGTCGTCCTCGCTGATGCCGAGAAGATGCGACTGCTCGGGGATCTGCTTGTCCACCAGCGGCGTGCGCACGAAGCCCGGGCAGATGACGTTGGCGCGCACGCCGTAGGGCGCGCCTTCCTTGGCCAGCGTGCGGCACAGGCCCAGCAGGCCATGCTTTGCGGTGACGTAGGGCGCCTTCAGCGGCGAGGCCAGCTTGGAATGCACCGAGCCCATGTAGATGACCGCGCCGCCCTTGCCCGAGGCGTACATGTGCGGCAGGCAGGCCTTGGTGGTCAGGAAGGCGCCGTCCAGGTGGATGGCCAGCATCTTCTTCCACTCGGCAAAGGGGAACTCGTGGATCGGGTGCACGATCTGGATGCCGGCATTGCTGACCAGCACATCCACCCCGCCCCAGGCCTTGACCACGGCGGCGACGCCGGCGTTGACCGCCTCCTCGCTGGTCACGTCCATCGCCAGGCCCATCGCCTGGCCGCCGGCGGCGCGCAGTTCGGCGGCGGTGGCCTCGGAGGCCTGGGCGTTCAGGTCGGCGATGGCGACGCGCGCGCCTTCGCGCGCATAGGTGGTGGCGATGGCCTTGCCGATGCCACTGGCCGCGCCGGTGACGATGGCGACCTTGTCCTTCAGTTTCATGGAGCTTCCTTCAGGGTGCGAGATAGTCGTGGACGACCGTGCCCAGGCCGAGCGTCAGGTCGGTGAGGATGTGCATGCCGGACAGCACTTCCAGCACCGGCAACTGTGCCACCGGTGCCAGCGCGTGCTGGAACAGCTCGATCGCCGCCGGGCCCTCCCAGGCGCCCTTGACGGTGATGTCCTCGAGGTAATAGCGCACCAGCTCGCAGATGCGCGGCGAGCCGTCGACGTGCGGGATGATCTTCAGCAGGTAGTTCGGCGTGGACAGCGCCTGCAGGATCGGCGCGGTGGGCAGCGTGCGGTGCTTGTAGCCCATCGTCGCCTGCGCCACCGGCACCGAGCCGTACTTCAGCTGGCCGAGCAGCGTGTCTTTCTCCACCCGCAGCTCGGGCCAGGCCAGCTTTTTCGGGAAGCCCCACAGCTCGCGCCCGCCGGCGATCGGCGGGTGGTCGTTCAGGTACATCGCGTGCACGTAGCCGCCGCGCTGCCCGTTCAGGCTGACCGGGATCACCTGGCCGCTTTCGGTGAAATCGCCGAAGCCGGTGGAATCGGGCATGCGGATGAACTCGAACTTCACCACCGGCTCCACGAACTGCAGCGGCGCCGGGATCATCGCCCGCAGCAGTTCCGGGTCGGTGCGGTAGCTGACGATGAAGAACTCGCGGTTGATGAAGCGGTAGGGCCCGGGCGGAAAGGCGGGGCTGCTGATCGGCATCGCGAAGGCGCGCTGCCGGACTTCGTCTTCGGTCATGGGCTCGGGCTTTCTGGCGGCGTGGCGCCGCAACCGAATGCTAAGCGGCGGCCACTCCGCATTGCAGAATGCGCACATGCCGACCCCCCAGCTTGTCAATGGCCCGCGCCGCCGCTGCGTGCTGGCGCCGCTGGTCGCGTGGGCGCTGCCCGGGGTGGCGGCCGCGCAGGCCGGCACGCCACTGCAGCAGGCCATGCGCCAGGCCGAGGCGCTGCGCGACGAGGCGGTGCGCGCCGGCGACCAGCCCTACGGCGCGGTGGTGCTGCGCGGCGACACCGTGGTCGGCGCCGCGCCCAGCCGCGTGGTCACCGCCACCGACCCGACCGCGCATGCCGAGATGGAGGCGATCCGCGATGCCGCGCGGCGGCTGCGCAGCCGCGACCTGTCGGGCTGCGTGCTGGTGTCCACCTCGCGGCCCTGCCGCATGTGCGAGACCGCCGCCGGCTGGGCCGGCATCGAACGCATGGTGCACGGCCCGGCGCTCACCGACGCCGGCCCGCCGCGATGAAGCGCCGCACGCTGCTGCTGGCCGCCGCGGCCCTGCCCGCGGTGCCGCGTGCCCAGGCCGCCGCGCTGCACGAGGCCGCGCGCCTGGGCGACCTGGCCACCCTGCGCCGTCTGCTCGATGCCGGCGCGCCGGTGGATGCGCGCGACAGCCGCGGCCGCACCGCGCTGCTGGTGGCCACCCATGCCGACCAGGTGGCGGCCGCACGACTGCTGATCGAGCGCGGCGCCGACGTCAATGCGAAGGACGATATCCAGGACAGCCCCTTCCTGTATGCCGGCGCGGCCGGGCGGCTGCAGATCCTGCGCCTGACGCTGGCCGCCGGCGCCGACCTGAAGAGCACCAACCGCTACGGCGGCACCGCGCTGATCCCGGCCGCGCACTACGGCCATGTGGAGACGGTGCGCGAGCTGCTGAAGACCCGCATCGACGTCGACCATGTCAACCGCCTGGGCTGGACCGCGCTGCTGGAGGCGGTGATCCTGGGCGACGGCGGCCCGGCGCACACTGAGATCGTGCGCCTGCTTCTGGCCTATGGCGCGACCGTGAACCTGCCCGACGCGCAGGGCGTGACGCCGCTGCGCCATGCCGAACAGCGCGGCCAGACGGCGGTGGTGGCCCTGCTGCGTGGCGCCGGCGGCCGGCCCTGATGCGGCGGCGCCAATTCCTCACTCATGGCGGAGCCCTCTGCATGAGCGCCTTCATCCCCCCTGCGGCTGCCGATGCCAGCGGCCCCGAGCTGGCGGCCTACTACGACTGCCACCTGGCGCTGCGCGACGGCGTGGTCTGGGGCTGGCAGGGCCGCGGCACGCCGCAGCGGCTGATGGACGGCGTGCGCCAGGTCGGCGTGGGCCGCGACCATGGCTATGCGCTGCAGCGCGACGGCCGCCTGCTGCGCTGGACCGACGACCCGGCGCGCACCACGGTGCTGCGCGAAGGCGTGGCTTGGTTCGCCGCCGGCCACAGCGGCTGGTTCGCGGCCGATGCGGCGCAGGCGCTGTGGTACGGCGCCGCCGACGGCAGCGCGCCGCGCCGCGTGGCGGAAGGCGTGGTGGCGGCCTGCATCGGCGACAGCGCCGATTACTTCATCACCGCCGACGGCCGGCTGTGGGTGCAGGGTCTGGCGCACCGCGGCCAGTACGGCGATGGCAAGCTGCAGGCGACGCCCGGCTTCGTGGCCACCGCCACCGACGCGGTGGCGGTGAAGGCGCACACCGGCCATGCGATCTATCTGCGCAAGGACGGCACCGTGCTGGGCACCGGCGGCAACCGCTACGGCCCGTTGTCGCGCCACGGCCTGGGCGACAAGGCCGACCGCTGGGGCCCGATCTTCGACGGCGCGGTGGCCATCGCCACTGGCTCGCGCCATTCGCTGGCGATCCGCGCCGACGGCAGCCTGTGGGCCTGGGGCGAAGGCTTCGGCCTGGACCCGCGCCAGGTGCATACGCAGGTGCGCAGCGTGGCCGCTGGCGACACGGTGACGCTGGCGCTGGCCAGCGACGGCAGCCTGTGGCAGTGGGACGGCGGCGTGGGGCCGCGCAAACTGCCCTGGTGAAGGGGTGCGCTCAGCCACCGCCGGCGGCCAGTTCCGCCGCCATCGCCCGCAGCCGGGCCCGCTGGATCTTGGTGCCGTTGGCGCTGGGCGTGGTCGGGAAGGCGTCGATGGCGATGAAGCGCCGCGGCACCTTGTAGCTGGCGAGCCGCGCCTTGCACCAGTCGTGCAGCGCGGCTTCGTCCAGCATGGCGCCGGGCCGGGCCACCAGGTAGGCCACCGCCACCGGCTCGCGGCCGAAGGTCGCGCCCACCACCTGGGCGCCTTGCACGCCGGGATGGGCCTCCAGAACCGCCTCGATCTCCTGCGGGCTGGTCAGGAAGCCGCCCAGGCGCAGCACGTCGCCGATGCGCGCGACGAAGCAGAAGCGCCGCGGGCCGTCCAGATAGCCCAGGTCGCCGGTGCGGAACCAGCCGTCGTGGAAGGCCGCTGCGGTGGCCGGCGCATCGCCGAAGTATTCGCGCAGCAGGCTCGGGCCCTTCAGCTCGATCTCGCCCTGCGCGCCAGTCGGCAGCACGGCGCCGCTCACCGGGTCGCAGATGCGCACCTCGGCTGCCGGCGACACCAGTACGCCACCGGCCTTGGCCCGCTCGGCGGCGTGCAGTTCCGGCGGCTGCAGCGCGTACAGCGCGTGCACCTCGCTCATGCCGTACAGCCCGCAGGCGCGCACGCCGCGCTGCTGCGCGCGCTCGACCAGGTCGTCCAGCGCCGGGTTGAAGCGCGCATAGCCGAAGAAGCGCAGCGCCGGAAAGGGCTGCGGCTCGGGTCGCGCGGCCAGCAGCCGGTCGAGCATGTCGTCGCCGCCGTTGGCATGGGTGATGGCCTCGTCGTGCAGCGCCGCGGCGGCCTCGGCGGCGTCGAACAGCGGCAGCATGCGCATGGTCGCGCCGCCGGCCAGCGCGCCCAGCGCCTGGGTGAAGCCGAACACGCCGCACAGCGGCAGCGCCTGTAGCACGCGCGCGCCGGGCTGGTCCAGGCCGAAGCCGGCCGCCACGTCGCGGGCGTGGCGCACCACGCCTTCCTGCGCATGGCAAACGAACTTCGGCGCCTTGGTGGTGCCCGAGGTGGTGAAGATCACGCAGCGGCTGTCGGCCGGTGCGGCCGGGGCGCTGTCTTCCGCGCCCTCGCGCAGCGCGGCATAGGGCAGCGTGCGGCGGCCGGGCAGGCCGATGTCGGCTTCGTCGGCGCCTTCGCCGTAGACCACCAGCTGCTGCACGCTGGCCAGCGCCGCCGGGGCGGCCGCGGCCAGGATGCCGCGGAAGTCGATGCCCTTGAAGCCGGGCCACAGCACCAGCGCGCGGCAGCCGGCACGGCCGACGATGTCTTCGATCTCGTGGCTGCGAAAGCGCGTGTTGACCGACACCGCGATCGCGCCCAGCCGCGCGCAGGCGAAGAAGCATTCCAGCCACGCCGGGATGTTGGGCAGCCACAGCGCCACGCGGTCGCCGGGCCCGATGCCCAGCCGGCGCAGCCCCCCGGCCACGCGCCGGCTGGCGGCGGCCAGTTCGCCCACCGTGATCGTCTGCGCGCCGTAGGCGATGGCCGCGCGCTGCGCGGGCAGCGCGTCCAGGAAGTCGGTCAGGCTGTCGGCCATGCGGGCTCCGGGTCGGGGGCGTCCGGCACTCTACGCAAAGACGCAGGCTAGCGCTCGGGCGGTTCGGCCCCCACCGCCTGGGCGACGTTGCGCACGCGCTGCCACTGCATGTACAGCACGCCGGCCAGCACCAGTGCGCCGCCCACCAGCTGCTCGACCAGCGGCTGCACGCCGAAGAACAGCAGCGAGATCAGCACCGCGAACACCGGCACCGTGTTCTGCCACAGCCCGCCCACCTGGATGCCCAGCCGGTTGACGCCGGTGTTCCAGGCCACGGTGGCCATGCCGGTGCAGAACACCGCGGCCACCAGCAGCTGCACGGTGGGGCCCCAGCCGGGGTCCAGGTTCGGCGGGCCGGCCAGGCCGGTCAGGCGCGCCGCGCCCCAGGCCAGCAGCAGCCAGGGCAGCGCGCCCAGCGTGGTCAGGAAGGTGCGGCGCAGCTGCGGCGTGCCCGGCGCGAACCAGCGCTGCGCCAGGATCGAATAGGCCGTCCAGCTGCAGATGCCCAGCACCACCATCACCTCGCCGCCCTTGTAGGCCAGGCCCTCGGCGCCGGCCGCGCGCAGGCGGCCGGTGATAGCGATGCCGGCGCCCAGCAGCGTCAGCGCGGTGGCGCCCCAGAAGCCGCGCTCCAGCCGCGCGCCGGTCATCAGCCGCGAGACCACCGCCACGTACACCGGCGAGCCGGCCGACAGCGCGGCCACGGTCATCGGGTCGGTGCGGTGCAGGCCCACGTTGAACAGCACCAGGAAGCCGGCGACGTACAGGCTCAGCACGGCCACGCGCCATGCCGGGATCGGCGTGCGCAGCTGGGCCAGGCCGCTGCCGGCCACCACCAGCGTGCCCAGCACCAGCGCCGACACGCAATAGCGCAGCGGTGACACCCAGAAGGGGTCGAAATGCTTCAGCAGGTCGGCCGACAGCGGCAGGTTCAGGCCGAAGAGCACGCAGGCCGTCAGGTAGCCCAGCGTGCCGGCCAGGGCGGCGCCGGGCGGCTTCAACGCGGGTCGATCGGGGTCATCGGCGGGCGGTGGCCCTCGATCGCCTGCGCGGCGTCGAGCAGCAGGTCCTCGCGGAACGGCGGCCCGATCAGCTGCACGCCCATCGGCACGCCGGCGTGCAGCCCGGTGGGCACCGACAGCGCCGGCAGCCCCAGCACCGGCACCGCGAAGGAGCTTTCCTGCGCGCGCACCACGCGCTGCATGGTGGCCTCGTCCTGCACGTCCAGGCCCCAGGGGAAGGGCGGCTCGCCGGAAACCGGGCACAGCACCAGCGGGTGCTGCTGCATGAACAGTTGCCACTGCCGGCGCAGCGTGGCGCGACGGGCGAAGGCCTTCAGGTGGGCGTCGTGATCCAGCGGCGCGGTTGTGCCCAGCATCCAGCCGAAGGACTTGCGCACGCCCTCGTCGCCGAGCTTCTCCACCGCGGGCCACATGAACTTGCGCGCCTCGTCGTTGCCCACCAGCATCCACAGATGCTGGGCCTCGCTCAGGCTGGGCGGCTCGACTTCCTCCACCTGGTAGCCGGCCGCCTGCAGCCAGGCGGCGGCCTGGCGCAGCGCGGCCACCACCGCCGGGTCGGCCGGCTGGCCCTGGCAGTTCAGCGTCAGCGCCACGCGGCGCGGCAGCGCCGGGCCCTGCAGCGGCGCCGGCACCCACCACGGGTCGCGCGCATCGCCGGCGCTCATCGCCTGCAGCGCCAGCCGCAGGTCGGCCACGCAGCGCGCCAGCGGGCCCTGCACCGACATCGTGGCCATCGACAGCGGCCGCTCCTCGGCCGCGCTGGGCAGGAAGGCCGGCACGCAGCCGAAGCTCGGCCGCAGGCCGAGCACGCCGGTGCAGTAGGCCGGGTAACGCACCGAGCCGGCCAGGTCGTTGCCGTGGGCGATGGCGCCCATGCCGGCGGCCACCGCGGCCGAAGCGCCGCCGCTGCTGCCGCCGGGCGTGTGCGCGCGCGACCAGGGGTTCTGCGTGCGGCCGTGCAGGTCGTTCTCGGTGAACCAGCGCACCGAAAACGCCGGCGTATTGGTGCGGCCGATGATCACCGCACCGGCCTTGCGCAGGTTGCTGACCACCGGGCTGTCGTCGCGCGCGATCGCGTCCTGGAAGGCGACGATGCCGTTGGTGGTGGCGTGGCCCTTCATGTCCACGTTGACCTTCACCGTCACCGGCACGCCGTGCAGCGGGCCCAGCGCGTCGCCGCGGCGGCGCGCGGCATCGGCTTCGCGCGCGGTGGCGCGCGCCTCGTCGGCGGTCAGGTCGACGATCGCGTTCAGCGCCGGGTTCACCGCCTGCACGCGCTGCAGCGCTGATTCGGTGGCTTCCAGCGCCGACACGGCACCGCTGCGCACTGCATCGGCCAGCCGGTGCGCAGGCCAGGACCACAGGGCATCGGTCATGTCTCGCCTTTCGTTGCTTGGGGGTTGGTTCGAACCATTATGCGCAGCGCCCCGGCGGGGCCCGGCGCGGGCTGGCCGACAATGCGGGCATGAACCCGAATGAACCCTTCGACGCGCCGGTGCTGGTGGCCGGCGGCGGCATCGGCGGCCTGGCGCTGGCGCTGACCCTGCACCAGATCGGCGTGCCCTGCCGCGTGCTGGAGGCGGTGCCCGCGCTGCAGCCGCTGGGCGTGGGCATCAACCTGCAGCCCAATGCCGTGCGCGAGCTGCACGACCTGGGCATCGGCAACGAGCAGCTCGACACCATTGGCATCCCGGCGCGCGAATGGGCACTGGTGGGACGCAACGGCAACGATGTGTACGCCGAGCCGCGCGGCCTGCTGGCCGGCTACCGCTGGCCGCAGTACGCGGTGCACCGCGGCCTGCTGCAGATGCTGCTGCTGCACGAGGTGCAGCGCCGCATGGGGCCCGAGGTGGTGCTGACCGGCCACCGCGTGGCGGGCTACCGGCAGGACGATCGCGGCGTCACCGCGCTGGTCGAGCGCCGCGACGGCAGCCGCACCGAACTGCGCGGCCGCCTGCTGGTGGCCGCCGACGGGCTGCATTCGGCCACGCGCGCGCAGATGCATCCGCAGCAGCCGCCGATCCACTGGGGCGGCGCGATCATGTGGCGCGGCACCACGCCGGGCCGGCCGATCCGCAGCGGCTCGTCCTTCGTCGGCTTCGGCAGCCAGCGCCACCGCATCGTGGTCTACCCGATCTCGCATCCCGACGCGGCCAGCGGCCTGTCCACCATCAACTGGATCGCCGAGATCACGGTGGACAACTCGCAGGGCTGGACGCAGGGCGACTGGAACCGCCGCGTGCAGGTGGAGGAATTCATCCACCACTTCCACGGCTGGAACTACGGCTGGATGGACGTGCCGGCGTTGCTGCGCGGCGCGCGCGAGGTATTCGAGTACCCGATGATCGACCGCGACCCGGTGCCCACCTGGGTGGACGGCCGGGTGGCGCTGCTGGGCGATGCGGCGCACGTGATGTACCCCACCGGCAGCAACGGCGCCAGCCAGGCCATCGTCGATGCGCGGGTGCTGGGCGCCGAACTGGTGGCCCACGGCCTGACGCCGGCGGCGCTGCGCGCCTACGATGAGCGGCTGTGTGCGCCGGTCTCCGCGCTGGTGCTGCGCAACCGCGGTGCCGGGCCCTTCGGCCTGCTGACGCTGGTGGACGAGCGCTGCGGCGGCGTGTTCGACGACATCGACCAGGTCATCCCGCCTGAAGAACGGCAGGCCTTCATGGCCGGCTACAAGGCCGCTGCGGGCCTGGCCATCGACAAGCTGAACGCTGCGCCGCCGACCATCGCGTCCGGCGCGCGCGTGCCGATGGATTGATGCCGTTGCGGCCGGCGCGCGGCGCTGGGGCCGCAGGCAGACCGCGGCGCGCCCAATGCATGCCGGGCCTGCCGGCCGACGATCACTGCGGGTCGGCGCCCTCGATCGCGAAGCTCAGCCCGGCGTTGGCCTGCAGCCGCGCGATCAGCGGCTCGCCCATGGCCGGCGCCGGGGTCCAGATGCCGCCGGCCAGCGCGGGCATGTCGCGCAGCAGGCACACCGCGCTCTCGGCAATCATCTTGCTGGTGGAGCCGTAGCCGGGGTCGCGGTCGCCCTTGACGCCGGCGCGCAGGCGCTGGCCCTGTGCATCCTCGGCCAGGAACAGCAGGTCATAGAAGCCGCTGTCGCGTTCGGCCTTCGACGGGCCTTCGCCAGGCTTGGGCCCGCCTTCGCCGCCCAGCGACTTGTCGCCGGCCACCGCCTGCGCGATCTGCTCGCCTTTGGGCCCGGGGCCGGTGATCAGCATCTCGTCGTAGACGAAATCGGCGCCGTAGGCCTGCTGCATCAGGAAGTTGGAGCGGTGCACGTTCTTCGTGTTGATGGCCGCCATCACGAAGGGCGCCACCCAGATGCCTTCGCCGTTGAGCTGGCCCAGCGCGTCGTCGATCATCGGCTTGTTGCCCGAGGGCTGCTTCGGCCCTTCGAAACCCGGCGTCAGGCTGAAGGGGCTGCGCAGCCAGTCGAGCACGCGCGGGTCCTTGGCAGCGGCGGCCATCGTGGCCTTCAGGCTGGCGGCGGTGCCGCCGGAGAAGGTGCCCTTCATCTTGCGCACCCGGCCGCGCACGCGGGGCGCGGCATGGCCGTAGCGCTGGCGGAAGGCCTGCTGCAGGAAGAACACGCCCAGGTCGAAGGGGATCGAGTCGAAGCCGCAGGAGAACACGATGCGCGCGCCGCTGGCCTGCGCCGCGGCGTGGTGTGCATCGATCATCTGCCGCATCCAGGCCGGCTCGCCGCACAGGTCCGCGTAGTGCACGCCGCTGTTCGCGCAGGCGGCCAGCAGCTCGTTGCCGTACAGCTGGTACGGCCCGACGGTGCTCAGCACCAGCCGTGTGCGCTGCATCAGCTGCGCCAGTGAGGCCGCGTCGTGCACGTCGGTCACCACCAGCGGCGTGTCGGCCGGTGCGCCGATCTCGTCGCGCACCGCCGCCAGCTTGGCGGCATCGCGCCCGCCCATCGCCCAGCGGATGCCTTCGGCATGGCCGGCGTTCGGATAGCGCTGGGCCATGTACTCGGCCACCAGCCGGCCGGTGAAGCCGCTGGCGCCTTGGATCACGATGTCGAAGTCCTTGCTCATGGGGCGTGCCGTGCGTGGAGGGACGCGCATTGTGCGCGTTGCGGCCGTGCTCAGGTGCTCACCGGCCAGGGCCCGGCCACGGCCACCGCCTCGTCGGGCCCGGGCCAGGGCGGCATCGTCACCGCCACCGCCACCAACGGCGCATCGCCTTCGCAGCGGAACTGGAAGGCCGCGCCCAGCGGCACGGTCAAGCAAAGGCCCGGCGCCAGCGGCGTGATGCTTTCCTGCGTGGCGCTGCGCCGCCACATCGCGCCGTGGCCGGAGACCACGTACCAGAGCTCTTCCACCGTGCGGTGGGTGACGGCGGCCGACACCTGCCCGGGCTGCAGCGTGAAGGTGGCCATGCTGCCGCCGCGCAGCGCCAGCAGCACCGCGACCTGCGACCCGTCGGGCGCCGTGACCTGCAGCGCGTCGGCCGCGGCCAGCGTGGCGAAGGCTGCTTCAGCCGGCGCGGACATAGGCCGGGGCGCGCGGGTCGCGCGGCTGCTCGCCGTAGCGGATGCCGTCGGGGTAGTACTCGGACGCGAACTGCACCTGGCCGGCAGTGTCGGCGCCGGCCACCTGGGCGATGTAGGCCAGCATCATGTCGATGCCGGCGGACACGCCGGCGCTGCTCCACACCGGGCCGTCCTGCACGAAGCGTTCTTCCACCACCTGCACGCCCGGCAGCGTGCGCAGCCGCGGCAGCATGCCCCAGTGGGTGGTGGCGCGCCGGCCCTGCAGCAGCCCGGCGGCATGCAGCACCAGCGAACCGGTGCATACCGACATCACGACCTGCGCCTGCGCGGCCTGGCGGCGCACGAAGTCCACCAGCACCGGGTTGTCGACCTCGGTGCGCGTGCCCTGGCCGCCGGGCACCAGCAGCGCGTCCAGCGGCGGGCAGGTGGCGAAGTCGCATTGCGGCAGCACGCGCATGCCCTTGGCGCATTCGACCGGTGCGTCCTGCTGCGCCACCAGCAGGCATTCGGGCGGGCCGCCGGCGTACAGGCTCCACATGCGCAGCATCTCCCACGGGCCGACGAAGTCGAGCTCCTCGGCGCCGGGGAAAAGCAGGATGCCGAAACGTCGTGGGCTCATGGGGGGCTCCTTGCGTGCCGGGTCAGGGGGTGTCGTTCAGGCTGTCCAGGAAGGCCAGCAGGTCCTCGGTCTCCTGCGGACTCAGGCGCAGCGGCACCAGCAGCTTCTCGCCATCGGCATGCAGGCGCTCTTCGTTCAGCTCGGAGTAGTGTCGCAGCACCTCGCGCAGCGTGGCCGCGCTGCCGTCGTGGAAGTAGGGCGCGCTCAGGCGCAGGTTGCGTAGCGAAGGCACCTTGAACTCGCCGTAGTGGCGGTGCTCCAGCGCCACGTGCACGGTGGGGGTGGCGGTGCTGCGCGTCGGGTCGTCGTTGAAGGGGCCCAGCAGGTTGTAGCGGCTCAGCAGCAGCTTGCGGATGCCGCCGTGGCGGCCCGGGTCCACCCGGCCGGGCTCGGCAAAGTGCGGCAGCCCCAGGTCGTGGAACTCGCCGTTGCTGAAGCTGGGCCCCAGGTGGCAGGTGTAGCAGCGGCCGCGGCCGAGGAACAGCGCCAGCCCGCGCTGCGCGGCCTGCGGGTAGCGCGCCGCGGCTTCGCGGTCGCCGCGCGCCACCGCGTCGCGGAATTCGTCGAAGGGCGTGCGGCCGCTGCGCAGCGTGGCCTGCCAGGCGGCCAGCGCCTTGGCCACGTCGACGGCCACGCGCTCGTCGTCCGGCCCCGGCGGCTGGCCGAAGGCGGCCGTGTAGCCCTGGCGCAGCGCCGGCGTGTCGCGCACGGTGGCGGCCACCGAGGCCAGGCTGCCGCCCATCTCGCGCGCATCCAGCAGCGGGCGCAGGCTCTGCGCCCAGAGGTTGTCGTTCGCGCCGTCCCAACCGAACCAGCGCTGCAGGTCCAGGTCGTGCAGCGCCAGCGTGTTGCGGTCGCCGCGCGCCAGGCCCACGCCGCGCGGCAGGCCGTCGCTGAAACCTGAAGCCGCCTGGTGGCAGCTGGCGCAGGCGATGCGGCCGTTGGCCGACAGCGCCGGTGTGTGGAACAGCGTCCGGCCAAAGTCAATGGCCGCAGGCTGTCCCCAGACGCGGTTCGACGGGTCGGGCTGCAGCGGCGGCGGCCACGGGCCGAAGGCCAGGATGCGCGGGATGTCCTCGTCGTGCAGTGGCGAAGGCAGCGGCTCGGCCACCGCCAGCAGCGCCACCGTGGCCAGCAATGCCGCGAGGCGCTTCACTGCACGGTCAGCGCCTGCGACTGGCGCCGCGGGGTGCCGGCCGCATCGCGCCATTCGAAGACCAGCTCCCATCGGCCGGGCATGTGGAACATCAGGCCTTCGGCACGGAACAGGCCGGCGCCCCGCGCCTGGACGCTGGGCCGGTAGTTCATGCCGTGCTTGTGCTCGGGCATCGTCGCATCGACGCGCAGCGTGGCCGGCAGCGCCTGGCCGGCCGGCGCGCACAGCGCGATGTCCAGCGCGAAGTGCTTGCCCACCGGCACCGGGCTGGGCGCGGCGCGCCAGGCGACCTGCCAGCCGTCGGCGGCCAGCGTCTGCCGGCCGGCGCCCAGCGATTCGCCGCAGGCCCAGGCCGATGCCGCGCCGCCGGCCAGCGCGGCGGCCAGCAGCCACTGCCTCACGGTGCGCCCTGCTTCCAGTGCGCGAACAGCGCCTCGCCGTTGCGCCAGGCGATGCGTTCGGCCAGCGGCGCCGGCAGGTCGGCCAGCCAGGCGCGGGTCCACTGCGCATGCTCGACCAGGTAGTGCCAGCGCTCGGGCGTGAAGGTGTCGGTGCCGACCATGAAGCGGTCGGGGAACTCGGTGAACAGCGCCTTCCATTCCGGCGCCACCTTGCCTCCGCTGCCGTGCTCGCTGCGGTAGGCCAGGTCGCACCACAGGTTCTTGTGCTTGCGCAGCATGGCGGCCACTCCTTCAGGCCGCTCGAAGCCCGAATGCGCCCACAGGATGCGCGCCTGCGGGTCCTGCTTGAACAGCCGCTCCACCGCGTCGGCATCGCTGTGCGCATGCAGCACCAGGCCGTACTGTTTGGCCAGCTGCACCATGCGCCGCGGCACGGGCAGATCGGCATCGGCGCCGAACAGGTGGAACTCGCCGACCGCCGCGTAGCGCGCGTTCTTCAGACGCTCTTCCAGGAAAGTGGCGACGCTGTCGTCGCGCACCCAGGTGCCGACCTCGGCGCGCGTGCGGTACGGGCGCAGCGAGGGGATCACGATGTCCGGCGCCTCGGCCAGCAGCTTCTGCGTGCCGGCATCGCCCGAGCTGGAGACCAGCGCGCGCTTCAGGCCGGCCTTGCGCAGGATCTCGGCGGCCTGGCGCGGTGGCGTCAGGTCGACCGCGTCGTGGCTGTAGTGCACGTGGGCGTCGAAGATCGGCAGCTCGGCCGCGGCGGCCGGCAGGGCCGCGAAGATCAGGCAGGCGAGCAGGCTGGACAGGCGCATGGCGGTCTCCGGCGACAAGGCCGACTAGTCTGCCGCAGACTCCGGCTGCGTGCTGGCCACCACCCATTCGGCATAGGGCGCATGGGCCTGCGCCACAGGCAGCGCGTGGATCGCCGGCAGCTCGTAGGGGTGCGCTTCCAGCAGCGCCGCCTGCAGCGCCGGCACCAGCGCCTCGCGCGTCTTCAGCAGAAGCCGGTGCTCGGCGTCGTGCGCGACGGCGCCCTGCCAGCGGTAGATGCTTTCGATGGCGGTGATCTGCGCGCAGGCCGCCAGCCGGCGCTCGACCATCTGCCGGCCCAGCGCGCGGGCCTCGTCGACCGTGCCGACGGTGGTGACCACCAGCCAGGGCAGTTCCATCGCCGGCCGCTCAGTGCAGCTCGATCACCGGCCAGCCGCGCTCGGCCGCCACTGCGGCCAGCTTGGCGTCCGGGTTGACGGCTACCGCGCGCTGCACGGCACTGAGCAGCGGCAGGTCGTTGATCGAATCGCTGTACAGCAGCGTCTCACAGTCGGCCAGCGCCAGCCGTTGCGCGGCCAGCCAGTCGTGCAGGCGCAGCACCTTGCCTTCGCGCATGTTCAGCACGCCCTGGCTGCGGCCGGTGAAGCGGCCGGCCGCATCGATCTCGCATTCGGTGGCGATCAGGTCAGCGAAGCCCAGCACCTGCGCGCTGAGCTCGCTGAGGAAGCGGCAGGTGGCGGTGGTCAGCACCAGCCGGTCGCCGGCCTCGCGGTGCTTGTCTACCAGCGCCCGCGCGCGGGCGCCGATGCGCGGCGCGACGCGCGTGTCCATGAACTCGGCGCGCAAGGCCTGCCACTCGGCCGCGCTGCGCCCGGCCAGCGTGCCGATGTAGAAATCGCAGAAGGCCTGGGCGCTGACGGCGCCGGCCGCGTAGTCGCGCGCCATCTGCCGGTTCTGCGCCTCGAAGGGGTCGCGCGGCAGCACGCCGCGGTCCATCAGGAACTCGCACCACAGCTGGTCGCTGTCGCCGTCGAGCAGCGTGTGGTCCAGGTCGAACAGCGCGAGACGCATCTAGGGCCTGTCAGCGCCACGGGAGGGCTCGCGCCGGGTCGCCGCCGGCCGCAGGGCTAGGCGCGAGTGAGGCCGCGTGCCCGAGGCACGCAACGAGCGAGCAACGACGCCCTGCGGACGGCCGCGATCCGGCCCGCAGGGTGATCTCAGCAAACGACCGCCAGCCGCGTTGCAAATCCTCGCCATAGCGGCGGCTATGGCTGCGGTTTGCGCCTTGCTGGCGGCCGTTTGCTGAGTCACGCGAACCCTCCCGTGGCGCTGACAGGCCCTAGGGCTGTCGCAGGTGCCAGGCCTTCGGCCGGGTGAAGGCCTGGATGCCGTAGGTGGACAGCGTCAGGCCCACGCCCGAATCGCCGTGGCCCGACCAGGGCAGCCGCGGGCTGACGCGATCGCAGCAGTTCCAGTACACGGTGCCGGCGTTCACCTGCGCCAGCAGTTCGCGCGCCTTGGCCTCGTCGCGGGTGTAGACGCCGGCCGTCAGGCCGTAGCGGGTGTCGTTCATCAGCGCGATGGCTTCGTCATCGCCACGCACCTTCTGGATGCCGATGATCGGGCCGAAGCTTTCCTCGCGCATGACTTCCATCGTGTGGTTCACGCCAGTCAGCACGGTGGGCTCGAACCAGTGGCCCGGGCCGGGCCGGCTGCGCCCGCCGCAGTGCAGCGTGGCGCCCTTGGCCACCGCATCGTCCACCTGCGCCTGCAGCACGGCCAGCTGCGGCGCGCGCGTCACCGCGCCGATGTAGGTGTCGCCCTGCAGCGGGTCGCCCATGCGCATGCCCTTCACCGTGGCGACGAAGCGCTCGACGAAGGCATCGTGCAGGCTTTCGTGCACGTAGATGCGCTCGACCGAGCAGCAGCTCTGGCCGGTGTTGTACATGGCGCCGTCGGCCAGGCCTTCGGCGGCGCTCAGCGGGTCGGCATCGGCGCGCACGTAGACCGGGTCCTTGCCGCCCAGCTCCAACTGCAGCTTCAGCAGCTTCGGCGCCACCGCCTGCGCGATGCGCACGCCGGTGGCATGGCTGCCGGTGAAGAACACGCCGTCCAGCCGCTGTGCCAGCAGCGCGCTGCCCACCTCGCCGGCGCCCACCAGGCACTGCATCACCGCGGCCGGCACGCCGGCGGCATGCAGCAGCCGGGTGATGTGCTGTCCGGTCAACGTCGCATGTTCGCTGGGCTTGTAGAGCACCGCGTTGCCGGTCAAGAGCGCCGGCACGATGACGTTGCAGCCGACGAACCATGGGTAGTTCCAGGCCGAGATGTTGGCCACCACGCCCAGCGGAATGTGCGTGATCTGCTCGTGCATGCCGCCGCCGTCGAACACATGCTCGTCGCGGATCGAGGCTTCGGTCTGCTCCAGGAAGAAGTCGATGCGCGGCAGCAGGCCGTTGAGCTCGTTGCGCGCCTGGGCGATGGGCTTGCCCATTTCCATCGTCAGCGTGGTGGCCAGCGCGTCCAGCTCGGCGACCACGCCGGCGCGGAAGCGCTGCACGACCGCCAGCTTCTCGGCCAGCGGCACGGACGCCCAGGCCGGCTGCGCGGCGCGCGCCGCGGCGGCCTTGGCAGCGACGCTCGCGGCATCGTCGGCATTCGGTTCGACGAGCAGCGCGCCGGTGGCGGGGTTGTGGATCTTCAGCGTGGGCATGGGGTGCTCAGTCTTTGCGGGTGGCGCGCGCCGCGGCCAGGAACTCGGCCAGCAGCGCGCCGTCGTCGAAGGTGCCGTGCTCGGTGTCGTGGAACTCGGGGTGCCACTGCACGGCGGCCAGGTAGCCGGGGCCGCGGCGGCGGATGGCCTCGATCATGCCGTCTTCGGGGCAGCGCGCCTCCACCTCGAAGCCGGGCGCCAGGTCCTTGATGCCCTGGTGGTGGATACTGTTCACCTTGGCGCGGCGCTGGCCGGGGTACAGCTGCGCCAGGCGCGAACCCTCGACGATCTCGATGTCGTGGAAGTGGCGTTCGTAGCTCGGCCCGTCGCGGTGCGCACGAGATGCAGGGCGCTGCGTCGGGATGTCCTGCAGCAGCGTGCCGCCGTGCATCACGTTCAGCAGCTGAAAGCCGCGGCAGATGCCGAACACCGGCTTGCCGGCGGCAAGGAAGGCCTGCACCAGCTCCATCTCGTAGCGGTCGCGCACGCGGTCGCCGGCCCATTCGGGCTTCAGCGGCGTCTCGCCGTAGCTTTCGGGCGCCAGGTCGTTGCCGCCCTGCAGCACCAGGCCGTCCAGCGCCTCGGCATAGTGGGACAGCTCGATCTCGCTGCGCTTGACGATGCTCTGCGCATCGACCGCCGGCACCATCACCGGCAGCGCGCCGCCGCGCATCACCCAGTGCGCGACCGATTGCTCCAGGTAGTGCAGCGTCTTGGTCCACACGCCGCCCAGGTCCAGCACCGGGCCGGCCGGGTAGTAGATGCGCGCCGAGACGCCGATCGTCAGCCAGGGTCTGCGGAAGGGCATGTCACATCGCCTCGCGGAACAGCCGCTCGTAGTCGGCCTCGGTGGCCGGCCGCGGGTTGGTCTGGCTGGTGAAGTCGGTGTTGGCCAGCGGCACCAGCCGCGGCAGGTGCTCCAGCGTCACGCCGCGCTGCGCCAGGCCACCGGTGATGCCGATCTGCTGCTTCAATGTTTTCAGCCAGGGCACGAAGGCGGCGCCGCCGCCGCTCAGGCCGGCGGCATGGGCCAGCTCGTCGAACTTGGCCGGCACGGCCTCGAAGTTCCAGGCCAGCACGGTGTCGATCATCAGTGCGTTGGCCAGGCCATGGTGCATGTCGCAGACGGCGCCCAGCGCATGCGCGCAGGCATGCACGCCGCCCAGGTCCTTCTGGAAAGCGACTGCGCCCATCATCGAGCTCATCATCATGTCGGCGCGGGCCTGCAGGTTGCCGGGCTCGGCCACTGCGGTGGCCAGCGCGCGCGCACCGATGCGCAGGCCCTCCAGCGCGATGCCGTCGCACATCGGGTGGAAGGCCGGCGACAGGTAGCTCTCGATGTTGTGCGTAAGCGCGTCCATGCCGGTGGCCGCGGTGACGGCCGGCGGCAGCGCCAGCGTCAATTCGGGGTCGGCGAACACCGCGCGGGCCAGGATCTTCGGGCTGAAGACGGTGCGCTTCTTGTGCGTGTCGTTCTCGCTGACCACCGACGAGCGGCCCACCTCCGAGCCGGTGCCGGCGGTGGTGGGCAGCGCCACCATGTACGGCAGATCGTGCTCGATGGGCCGCACCTGCGGGTGGTCCCACACGTATTCGAGGATGTCGCCCTCGTGCGTGGCGGCCACGCCCACCACCTTGGCCACGTCGAGCGCCGCACCGCCGCCGAAGCCGATGATGCAGTCGGCGCCGTGCAGCTTGTAGGCCTTGGCGCCGTCCATCACCATCGCGCAGGTCGGGTTGCCGTGGATGCCGTCGAAGACCACCGCGTCCAGAGGCGCCAGCAGCGAGCGGAACTCGGCCAGCACCGGCAGGCCCGACAGCCCGCGGTCGGTGACGATCAGCGGCCGGCGGCAGCCGGCCTCGGCCAGATGCTCGGCCACCAGCTTGCGAGCGCCGGCGCCAAAGTGGATGGGGGTGGGGAAGGCGAAACGGGTGATGCTCATGGGCAGGGGCGGAATTTACCGGCCAGCGCCTTGTCGCCGAACTGCTTGCGCAGCGGCTTATCGGCGTCGACCGTGAGGTAGGGGCCGGTGCGGTCTTTCATGGCCAGCAGGCTCAGGCCGGTGGGCTGGCCTTCGCCGAGCAGCGCCACGTCAAAGCCGGCCGGCGGCGGCTGCTTGCCGAAGTAGCTGAAGGCGCTGAGCGGCGCGGTGGTGCGCAGCTGCCGGCCATCGGCCTGCAGCGTCAGCGATTGCACGTCGACCACCAGCCGCGGGCCGGCCGGCGCGCGGCAATCGACGGCCCAGATGCCGGCGTACTTCTTCAGCACCTCGAGGTCGTTCGGGGTCTGCTGGGCCCACGCCGGCAAGGCGGCGGCCAGCAGCAGGCACAGGGCGACGAGAGGCATCGGGTGGGCGGTGCTCAGATGATCTCGAAGTATCGCTTCAGTTCCCAGTCGGTGACGCCGTCCTGCCACTGCCGCCACTCCCATTCGCGGGTGGCCGCGAAATGGTCCACGAAGGTGTCGCCGAGCCAGTCGCGGGCGATGGCCGATTCGCGGAACTGCCTGGTCGTCTCGATCAGCGTGCGCGGCGCGCGCGGGATGTTTTCCGCGCCCTGGTTGGTGCCGGTGATCGGCGGGGCGGTCAGCTTGAGTCCCTTCTCCACGCCATGCAGCCCGGCGGCGATGACCGCGGACATCGCGAGATAGGGGTTCACGTCGGCGCCAGGGCAGCGGGTTTCCAGCCGCGTGCTTTTGGGGCTGCCGGCAATGACGCGGAAGCTGGCGGTGCGGTTGTCGATGCCCCAGGTGGGCTTCACCGGCGCCCAGAAGCCGTCCACCAGCCGCTTGTAGCTGTTGATCGTCGGCCAGATCAGCGGCGCGAACTCCATCATGCAGGCCACCTGGCCGGCCAGGTAGCTTTCGAACAGCTTGCTCATGCGGCGCGGACTCTTCGCGTCGTAGAACAGGTTGGCCTTGCCGTCCGAAAGGCTCTGGTGGATGTGGCCGCTGCAGCCCGGGTACTGCTGGCTCCACTTGGCCATGAAGCTGGGCATCACGCCGAAGCGCTTGCCGATCTCCTTGGCGCCGGTCTTGAAAAGGATCGCGCGGTCGGCCGCCTCGAGCGCGCCGCTGAAGGCGATGGCCGCTTCGTACACGCCGGGGCCGGTCTCGGTGTGCAGGCCCTCGATCGGCACGCCAAAGGCCCCCATCTCGTCCATCAGCGCGTTGAAGAAGCCGCGCTGGTCGCCCATGCGCAGCAGCGAGTAGCCGAACATGCCGGGCGTGATCGGCTCCGGCCCCACGCCGCGCTTGGCCGCCCAGCTCTGCGGCGTCTCGGCGAAATTGAACCACTCGAACTCCATGCCGGCCATCGGCGCGAAGCCCAGCTTCTGCGCGCGCTTCAGCACGCGCTGCAGCGTCTGCCGCGGGCACACCGGGTAGGGGCTGCCGTCGGCATTGACGAACTCGCCCAGGAAGAAGGGCACGCCGCCGTCCCAGGGCACGCGCCGCGCGGTGCCCAGGTCCAGCCGCGCCAGCGCGTCGGGGAAGCCGTGCTGCCAGCCGGTGACCTGGGTGTTGTCGTAGCACACGTCGTGCGCATCCCAGCCGAAGACCACGTCGCAGAAGCCGAAGCCGCCGTCGGGGTGGGCTTGTGCGGCGCCGAAGAACTTGTCCTTGTGCAGGTACTTGCCGCGCAGGATGCCGTCGATGTCGCTGACCGCGACCTTGACCTTGGTGTGGCCTTCGTTGCGGATTGCCTGCAGAGCAGGATGCTCGGTGTTCTTCTTGGTGGCCATGGCCTGGTCTCCTCGGGTCGAATCAGCGTGCCGGCGTGCCGTCCGGAATGCCCATCTCGGCCAGCGTCTCGGCCACGGCGTTCACCGCCTGCTGCATCTCGTTGCGGCCGATGGCGCCGATGCAGCCGACGCGGAAGGTCTCCACCTCGGTCAGCTTGCCGGGATAGAGGATGAAGCCGCGCTGCTTGGCGCCGTCGTAGAAGCGTTTGAAGTCGTAGTGGGCGTGCGCCGGCGCATGGAAGGTGACGATGATCGGCGCCTGCACTTCGGGCTTCAGGAAGGGCTTGAAGCCGAGCTTGGCCATGCCGTCCACCAGCGTGCGGCAGTTGTCGGTGTAGCGCGCCAGACGCGCCGGCTGGCCGCCTTCCTCGACGAACTGGGCGGTGGCCTCGTCCAGCGCCGCCACCACGTGCGTCGGCGGCGTGAAGCGCCACTGCCCCGTCTTGCCCATGTATACATGCTGGTCGTGCAGGTCCATCGCCAGGCTCTGGCTGTTGCCGGCGCAGGCGTCGAGCACTGCCTTGCGGATGAAGACGAAGCCCATGCCCGGCACGCCTTCCAGGCATTTTCCGCTGGCGGCGATCAGCGCGTCGAATTGCAGTTCTCGCGCATTGATCGGCAGCGCCGCGAAGCTGGACATTGCGTCGACGATCAGGCCTTTGCCATGCTTGCGGCAGACTGCCGCGACGTCGGCCAACGGGTTCTCGACGCCGGTGCCGGTCTCGCAGTGGATCAGCACCACGTGGGTGATCGAGGCGTCGGTCTTGAGCCGCTCGTCCACCGCCGCGGCCGAGACCGGCTGGTCCTCGGCGAAGGGCAGCACGGTGGCCTTGCGGCCCATCATCTGCGTCAGCTTGCCGGCGCGCTTGCAATAGGCGCCGTTGTCCGGCACCAGCACATGGCCGTCGCGCGGCACCAGGGTGGCCACTGCGGCCTCGACGCTGAAGGTACCGCTGCCCTGCAGCGGCACGACGACATGCGTGTCGTGGCCATCGACGATGTCCAGCAGCCGGCCGCGCAGCCGCGCGGTGATGGCGTTGAAGTCGGCGTCCCAGCTGCCCCAGTCCTTCAGCATCGCCAGCTTGGTGCGCAGCGTGGTGGTCAGCGGGCCGGGGGTGAGCAGGATGCGGTCGCGGTCCATGTCATGCCTTCCATTGTTGAGTGCGGCGTTCGACGAGCCACGACAGGCCCATGAACAGCAGCGTGGCCACGGTGGAGGCGGCGGCGATCAGCAGCGCCATCGCCGCGGCGGCGCCGGTGTCGCCGGCTTCGTCCAGGTTCAGGATCGCGATCGAGGCCACCTTGGTCTCGGGCGAGTACAGGAAGACCACCGCCGAGATGGTGGTCATCGCGTTGACGAAGAAGTAGCGCGCGATGTCCACCAGCGCCGGCGTGCAGATCGGCAGCGTCACGCGCCAGAAGGTCTTGTAGAACGGCACCTTCAGCGAGGCCGACACCGATTCGAACTCGGCGTCCAGCGCCTTCAACGCCGTCACCGCCGTCAGGTGGCCGGTGGTGTAGAAGTGGACGATGCTGCACACCGTCATCAGCGTCAGCGTGTGGTAAAGGCTGTTCAGCGGGTTGGCGGGCTCGTTGAAGAAGAAGATGTAGCCCAGGCCCAGCACCAGCCCGGGCACCGCCATCGGCAGCATCGACAGCATGCGCACGCCGCCGCGCAGCGGGCCGCCGCCGTGCGTCTTCTCCAGCAGGTACGCGCCGACGAAGACCAGCGTGGTGCCGAACAAGGCCGTGCCTGCGGCCATCAGCAGGCTGTTGACGAAGCCGGTGGCCACCTCGCCCTCGACCAGGCCGGTGCGGTAGTGGTTCCAGCTGAAGCTCAGGTCGTAGGGCCAGAACTTGGCAAAGCTGGCGAAGATGGCCATGCCCAGCATCGCCAGCATCAGCAGCGCGATGAGCAGGCAATAGGCCTGCATCAGCGCATCGAACCAGGGCACGCGCTTGGGCCGGTAGGGCACCGCGCGGGCGCTGAGCATGGCCGTCTGCTTGCGCTGCACCAGGTGGTCGACGCTGAAGGTCAGCACGGCCGGTGCCAGCAGCAGCAGGGCCACCACCGCGCCCTTCTGGAAATCCTGCTGGCCGATGACCAGCTTGAACACGTCGGTGGCCAGCACGTTGAAGTTGCCGCCGATCACCTTGGGTATGCCGAAGTCGGTGATGACCAGCGTGAAGGTCACCAGCGCCGCCGAGATCAGCCCGTACTTGGCGCCGGGCAGCGTGATCGTCCAGAACTTGCGCGCCGCGCTGGTGCCCATCGCGTCGGCGGCCTCGTACAGCCGCGCGTCGGCGGTGGTCAGCGCGGTGACCAGGATCATCAGCGCATGCGGGAACAGCGCGAACACCTCGGCCATGACGATGCCCGGCGCACCGTAGATCTGGTCGATGCCCAGGGCCTGCATCCAGGCCTTCAGCACGCCCTGGTTGCCGAACCAGTAGATCAGCGAGATGGCCGACAGCAGCGAAGGCGCCAGCAGCGGAATCAGCGTGATGCCACGCAGCAGCTTCTTGAAGCCCATGCGGCTGCGCGTCAGCGCATAGGCAAAGCCGAAGGCCAGCGGCACGGTGATGACGGTGACCAGCGCCGACACCCACAGGCTGTTCCACAGCGACTGCAGCAGCGCCGGGCTGCGCGCATAGTCGATGAAGTTCTTCAGCCCGATCCATCGGCCGTCGCCGTCCTGCACCGACTTGATCAGGATGGCCAGCAGCGGCGCCGCCAGGAAGGCCAGCAGCACCAGCGCCACCCCGGCCAGCGCCACATGCGCCAGCCGGTCGCTCCAGTGCACGCGCAGTGTCACGCGGGCCGGGGCGGGAAGCGTGGTGGTGTTCACCCTCAGGAAAAGATGCGCATGCGCTCGGGCAGCAGGCGCAGCGGCAGCCGCGCGCCCACCTCGAGGTGCTGCTCGGACAGGAAGTTCAGCGACAGCACCACGGACAGCCGGTGCTCACCCAGCGCGGCAGAGCGCACCTGCACCAGGCAGTAGGAACCCAGGAACTCGATCTTCTCGATCTGCGCCTCGAAGACATTGCTGTCACCGGGCGCTATCGGCCGGGCCAGCACGTCCTCGGGCCGCAGGTAGACCTTGACCTCGCTGCCTGCGGCGCCGTCGTGCGGGCAGTGGAAGGGCATGGCGCCGTTCGGGGCAAAGACCACGTGGTGGCCCTCCACCAGTCGCGCCGGCAGCACGTTGATGCGGCCGACGAAATCGGCGACGAAGGGCGTGCCCGGGTCGCGGTACACCTCCATCGGCGTGCCCACATGCTCGATGACGCCGTGGTTCATGACCACGATGCGGTCGGCCACGGCCAGCGCCTCTTCCTGGTCGTGCGTGACCATGATGGTGGTCACGCCCAGCTGGCGCTGCAGCGCGCGGATCTCCTGTCGCAGGTGCACGCGCACGATCGCGTCCAGCGCCGACAGCGGCTCGTCCAGCAGCAGCAAGCCGGGTTTCGTCGCCAGCGCACGGGCCAGCGCGATGCGCTGCTGCTGGCCGCCGGACAGTTGCGCCGGGTACTTGCCCTGGCTGCCGGGCAGGCCCACCAGCTTCAGCAGTTCGTCGACGCGCTGCTGCGCCTGCGCGCGTGGCACGCGCCGGTTCACCAGCCCATAGGCCACGTTGTCGGCCACCGTCAGGTTGGGGAACAGCGCGTAGCTCTGAAAGACGATGCCGTAGTCGCGCTGCGCCGGCGGCAGCACCGAGATGTCGCGCCCGGCCAGCTCGATGCGGCCGGCCGTCTGCGCTTCCAGCCCGGCAATGATGCGCAGCAAGGTGGTCTTGCCGCATCCCGAAGGGCCGAGAAAACAGACGAACTCGCCCTTGGCAATGTCGAGACGGATGTCGCGCAGCGCAGTGAAGCTGCCGAAATCCTTGCGGATCCCGGCCAGCTTCAAGTACGCGGAACTCACTTCTTGGGTTCGGATTTGGCGTTGTAGCGCTTGTTCCACTCGTCGAGGATGCGCTCGCGGTTCTCGGCGGCCCAGTTGAAGTCCATCTTCACCAGGCGCTGCTCGTAGTCCTTGGGCACGTTGGCCAGCGGCGCGGCCACGCCGGGCTGCGCGGTGATGGCGAAGTTCTTGCCGTAGAGCATCATCGCGTCCTTGCTGGCCGCCCAGTTGGCCAGCTTCTGCGCGGCCTCGAGCTTCTTCGTGCCCTTGTGAATGGCGAAGGCCTCCAGGTCCCAGCCCAGGCCTTCCTTGGGGAAGATCAGGTCGATCGGACCACCCTTGGCCTTGATGGTGTTGGCGCGGTACTCGAAGCTGATGCCGATGACGGCCTCGCCGTTGCCGGCCATCACGCAGGGCTTGGAGCCCGAATGGGTGTACTGCATGATGTTCTCGTGCAGGGCGTCCATGTACTTCCAGCCGCCGCCCTTGCCGTTGTCGTCGCCGAACAGCGTCAGCCAGGCGGTCACGTCGAAGTAGCCGGTGCCCGAGGACGCCGGGTTGGGCATCACGATCATGCCCTTGTAGATGGGCTTGGTCAGGTCCTTCCAGGTTTCGGGCTTCGGGATGTTGCGCTTCTGCGCTTCCACGGTGTTGAAGCACACCGTCGCGCCCCACACGTCCATGCCGAACCAGGCGGGCGGGTTCTTCTTGTCCCGGTACTGGCTCATGATGGCATCCAGGTTCAGCGGGGCATAGGGATGCAGCATGCCGTTCTTGTCCAGCAGCGCCAGGCTGGAGGCAGCCACGCCCATGATCGCGTCGGCCTGCGGGTTGCCCTTCTCGGCCAGCAGCTTGGCGGTGATGACGCCGGTGCTGTCGCGCACCCACTTGATCTCCACCTCCGGATGCACCTTGTTGAAGCCTTCCTGGTAGGCCTTCAGCTGGTCAGTCTCCAGCGCGGTGTAGACCAGCAACTGCGTTTTCTGGGCGGCGGCAGTGCCGGCGGCCAGGCACAGCGCCAGGGCGGCTAGGGGCAGGAAGGGCAGGCGCATGGAACGGACTCCTGGGTGAAGGGGTGTGTGTGGGAAGCCAAACCGAAAAGCGTGCCGCACGACGATGACGCAGGCGTGACGCCACCATGCCGGGCACAACGCTTGCATGCTGCCGTGTCGCGCCGATGCCTGTCAACCGAAGTTTCATGTAGGTTGCAGATTGTTGACATTGTCGCGGCGTCGCGGTCCAATGCACGAGCCATGACCGATCCCGCCCGAAGGGGCTCCGCCCGCCGCCCGCCCGTGGCGGCCGTCGCCGTTTCCCCGTGCAGCACCTGCTGAACCTGCTGGCGGCGATTGCGCTGCTCGTCTGGGCCACGCACATCGTGCGCACCGGCGTGCTGCGGCTGTATGGCGCCAACCTGCGGCATGTCATCTCGCGCAGCGTAGGCAACCGCTTCCAGGCGCTGCTGGCCGGCTTTGCGGTGACCACGCTGGTGCAGTCCAGCACGGCCACCGGGCTGATCGTCTCGTCCTTCGTCGGCCGCGGGCTGATTGCCACCGCCGCGGCGCTGGCGGTGATGCTGGGTGCCGACCTGGGCACCAGCGCGATGGTGGTGGTGTTCTCCTTCGATCTGTCGTGGCTGTCGCCGCTGCTGATCTTCGTCGGCGTGGTGCTGTTCATCAGCCGCGAGTCCACCAGCGTGGGCCGCTTCGGCCGCATCGTCATCGGCCTGGGGCTGATCACGCTGGCTCTGCAGCTGATCGTCGGCGCGACGAGGCCGCTGATCGAATCGCCGGCGGTTCGCCAGCTGCTGGCCACGCTGCCCAACGACGTGCTGCTGGACCTGCTGGTCGGCGCGGTGCTGACGGTGCTGTCCTACTCGTCACTGGCCATCGTGCTGCTGACCGCCACTCTGGCTGGCGCCGGCATGCTGCCGGCGGGCGTGGCGCTGGGCCTGGTGCTGGGCGCCAACGTCGGCAGCGGCGTCCTGGGCGTGCTGACCACGGCGCGGGCCGACATCGCCACCCGCCGGCTGCCGATGGGCAACCTGCTGTTCAAGCTGGCCGGCTGCGTGCTGGTCGTGCCCTGGTTGCCGCAGATCCACGTGCTGCTGCAGCAGCAGCTGGACAACGTGCCGCAACAGGTGGTGGCCTTCCACCTGGCCTTCAACGCGGCATTGGCGCTGCTGTTCATCGGCCTGACCGGCCCGCTGGCGCGCCAGCTGGAGCGCTGGATGGTTGCGCCCGCGCCGCACCCGTCGCAGAGCCGGCCGCGCCACCTGGACCCGGTGGCGCTGCAGACGCCGTCGCTGGCCATTGCCTGCGCCGCACGCGAGGCGTTGCACCAGGCCGACGTGGTGGAGACCATGCTGCGCGGCGTGATGGACGTGATGCGCCGCAACGACCTGCAGCTGGCCGAGCAGCTGCGCAAGATGGACGACACGGTGGACGACCTGTACTCGGCCATCAAGTTCTACCTGACGCAGATCAGCCGCGAGGCGCTGTCCGAGCGCGAGGGCCGGCGCTGGACCGACATCGTCAGCTTCACCATCAACATGGAGCAGATCGGCGACATCGTCGAGCGTGTGCTGCAGGACGTGGAGGACAAGAAGATCAGCAAGGGCCGCAGCTTCAGCGAGGCCGGCATGGCGGAGATCAGCCACCTGCACGAGCGGCTGCTGTCCAACCTGCGGCTGGGCATGAGCGTGTTCCTCGACGGCCATGTCAACGACGCGCGCAAGCTGCTGGAGGAGAAGGCGCGCTTCCGCGAGCTGGAGCACGAGTACGCCGCCAACCACATCGCCCGGCTGCGCGACAACACCGCGCAGAGCATCGAGACCAGCAGCCTGCACCTGGACCTGATCAGCGAGCTGAAGCGCATCAACTCGCACATCTGCTCGATCGCCTACCCGATCCTGGAATCGGCCGGCGTGCTGGCCGCGACCCGGCTGCGCGAATCGCGGCTGGCCGAGCTGTCGGCCGACGAGACGCTGCGATGAGCATGGCCCACCGCGGATGAGCACCGGCGTCGTGCTCGCGGTGCTGCTGGGTGCGTTGCTGCACGCGTCGTGGAACGCGCTGGTCAAGAGCAGCGGCGACAAGCAGCTGGACATCGCGCTGGTGCACCTGCTGGGCGGCGTGGCGGCGCTGCCGCTGCTGCTGTGGGTGGGCCTGCCGCCGCCGGCAGCCTGGCCGTACATCGCCGCCTCGCTGCTGATCCACGTGGCCTACTACATCACGCTGAACGGCGCCTACCAGCATGGCGACCTGGGCAGCACCTACCCGATCATGCGCGGCAGCGCGCCGATGCTGGTGGCGCTCGGCAGCTCGGCCGTGCTCGGCGAGAGCCTGTCGCCGGCCGCCTGGCTGGGCGTCATCGCCATCACCGCCGGCGTGATGCTGGTCGGCCTGGCCCGGCCGGCCGAGGCGCTGCACCACGGCCGCGCCATCGGCTTTGCGCTGGCCAACGCGGCAGTGATCGCCACCTACACCTTCGTCGACGGCAGCGGCGTGCGGGTCGCCGCCGACGGCGGCGCCACCGCCGCCAGCTACGTGGTGCTGCTGTTCGTGCTGGACGGCATTCCGTACCCGGCGCTGGTCTTCCTGCGCCGCAGTGCCGAGGCACGCCGCGCGATGGCCGCCTATGCCCGCAAGCGCTGGCCGCTGGCCACGCTGGGCGGGCTGGCCTCGCTGGGCTCGTACTGGATCGCGCTGTGGGCGATGACGCGCGCGCCGGTGGCCGCGGTGTCGGCGCTGCGCGAGACCTCGGTGCTGTTTGCCACCGCGCTGTCGGTCATCGTCCTGAAGGAGCGTTTCGGCCTGCAGCGCGCGGCGGGCGCGGTGGTCATCGTCGGTGGCGTGGTCGCGCTGCGCCTGAGTTGAGGAGGAAGCCGTGAACGACTTGCCGCGTGACTTCAAGGTGGTGCGCACCGACCGCGAGCTGGAGATGCAGCGCACCGACCAGGCGCTGCGCCAGGCCGGCGGCCGCCTGGTGGTGCTGCCGGATGGCACGCCCGAGGCCGAACTGGCCCGCGAGGTGGCCGATGCCGACCTGCTGCTGATGTGCTATGCCCGCATCACCGCGCCGGTCATCCGCGGCGCCACGCGGCTGAAGGCCATCGTCAAGTACGGCGTGGGCATCGATGCCATCGACATCGATACCGCGCGCGCATGCGGTATCCCGGTGGTCAACGTGCCGGCCTATGCCGAGGAGACGGTGGCCGAAGGCGCCTTCGCGCTGCTGATGGCGCTGTTCAAGCGCTTCAAGCCGATCCAGCACGCGATGCAGACGGCGGGCTGGGCCTGGCCCGAGCCGCGCTGGCTGGCGCAGGACCTTTCGGGCAAGACGCTGGGCCTGGTGGGCTGTGGGCGCATCGGCCGCAGCATGGCGCGCATGGCCGGGGCCTTCCGCATGCGCGTGCTCGCCTACGACCCGCATCTCGACCCGCAGGCCTTTCCGCCCGGTGTGGAGCGCTGCGCCGATCTGGACACCCTGCTGGCGACGAGCGACGCGGTGTCGGTGCACTGCGTGCTGAACCCGCAGACCCGGCACCTGCTAGGCGCGGCGCAACTGGCGCGCATGAAGCGGGGCGCGCTGCTGGTCAACGTGTCGCGCGGCGAGATCGTCGACGAGGCGGCGCTGCTGCAGGCGCTGCAGAGCGGCCACCTGGGCGGCGCCGCGCTCGACGTCTACGGCCAGGAGCCGCTGTCACGCCACGGTCATCCGCTGTCGGCACTCTACGAAATGGACAACGTGATGCTCTGGCCGCACCTGACCTTCTACACCCACGAGGCGATGCAGCGGCTGGAGGACGAAACCCTGGCGCGCTGCTTCGAAGCGCTGCGCGGCCAGCCGCTGCAGGTGGCTTCGATGGACCCGCGGCTGCGCGCGCAGACTCGCGGCGTGCGCTTCGTCGACGCGGCCTGAAGGCCAGCCCATGGAATTGTCTTTTGTTGACAATCTTCAACCTGCTGCCTAGCATCACGCCCATGCCGAGCGCCAGCACCACCAAGCGGCCCACCGACGCCTCGCTGGCCATCGAGGTGCTGCGCGAGCATTCGCTGGCCACTCTGGCGCAGCAGGAACTGGAGCGCCGCATCATCAGCGGCGAGATCCCGGCCGGCAGCAAGCTGAACGAGGTGGACGTGGCCACCGCCTTGGGCGTGTCGCGCGGCCCGGTGCGCGAGGCCTTCAGCGCGCTGGCCCAGGCCGGGCTGGTGCGGGTAGAGAAGAACCGCGGCGTGTTCGTGCGCCAGGTGTCGGTGGAAGAGGCCAACGAGTTCTACGAAGTGCGCGCCGCGCTGGAAGGCCTGATCGGCCAGCTGGCGGCGCGGCGCATCTCCATCGACGAGGTCGAGGCGCTGCGCGCCGTGGTGCGGCGCATGCACCAGACCCACAAGTCGCGCAAGGCAGACGACTACTTTGCGCTGAACGTCGAGTTCCACGACCTGCTGGCCCGCGCCGCGCGCAACAACGCACTGCTGGCGCAGTACCGCGGCATCGTCAACCAGCTCGACCTGTACCGCCGCGCCACGCTGATGCACGGCACCGAGAACATCCCCGTGTCCACGCAGGAGCACGAGGCCATCATCGACGCCGTGGCCGCGCGCGACGAGCAGCGTGCGCAGACGCTGCTGGTCGAGCATGTGCTGGTCAGCCGCGCCCGCCTGCATGCGGCGCTGGGCACGCCGGCGCCCAAGGCCTGAGCCCCCATTTTGTTGATCGGAAAGCCATCATGAGCAGCCCACGACCCACCGTGCATGTCAACGGCACCGACTACCGCTGGCCGCTGCGGCCGGTGGTGGTGGTGTGCATCGACGGCGGCGACCCGCGCTACCTGCAGCAGTTGCTGGCCGAGGGTTGCATCCCGAACATCGCGCGATTCGTGCGCGAGGGCTATGCCACGGTGGCCGACGGCTCGATGCCGTCCTTCACCTGCCCGAACAACATGTCGATCATTACCGGCACGCCGACGGCGAAGCACGGCATCTCGGGCAACTTCTACCTGGACACCGCCACCTGGCAGCCTGTGGTGATGACCGGGCCCGAGCTGCTGCGCGGCGACACCATCATCGCCCGATTTGCCGCGGCCGGCGCCAAGGTGGTGAGCATCACGGCCAAGGACAAGCTGCGCAAGCAGCTGGGCAAGGGGCTGGACGTGTCACAGGGCCATGTGTCCTTCTCCAGCGAATTCGCCGGGAAGTGCACGCTGGCCGAGAACGGCATCGAGAACGTGCTGCCCTGGCTGGGAATGGAACAGCCGGGCATGTACTCGATGGAGCTGAGCCTGCTGGTGCTGGAAGCCGGCATCAAGCTGCTGCGCGAGCGCCGTCCCGAGCTGCTGTACCTGTCGCTGACCGACTGGGTGCAGCACAAGTGGTCGCCCAGCGAGGACGGCGCGCGCGAGTTCTACGCCAAGCTGGACGATTGCATCGGCCGCCTGGCGGCGCTGGACGCCACCATCGCGCTGACCGCCGACCATGGCATGAGCGACAAGAGCACGCCCGAAGGCGAGCCGCAAGTGCTGTGGCTGCAGGACCTGCTGGACGCCAAGCTGGGGCCCGGCAGCACGACGGTGATCTGCCCGATCACCGATGCCTTCGTCGCCCACCATGGCGCGCTGGGCGGCTTCGTGCGCGTCTGGTCCAAGGGCCAGGTGACGGCGCGGCAGATCATCGACGCGATCGGTGACGCGCCGGGGGTGGAGCTGGCGCTGGACCGCGCGACCGCCTGCCGCATGTTCGACATGCCGGCTGACCGTGAAGGCGACGTGGCGGTGATCGCGCAAGAGCACTGGTGCATCGGCAGCTCGGCCCAGAACCACGATCTCGCGGGCCTGAAGGGCCACCGGCTGCGCACGCACGGCGGCACGTCGGAGGCCAAGGTGCCGGTGATCCTCAACCGGCCGCTGAACGAGGCCTACCGCTACAAGGCCGCTGGCGCGCCGTTGAAGAGCTACCAGGTCTTCGACTACGCCATCAACGGAACGCTGTAGCCATGTCTGCTGCGCCGTCGCAGAGCGAGGGCGACGTCAACGGCACGCCGCAGCGTGCGGCCTGGCAGCAGGCCCATGTCGATGAGACCGGCCGCGCGCTGCTGGCGCGCGACGCGGCGGCCTTCCTGCACCAGAGCGTGTCCACGCCCTGTCTATCGACCATTGCCAAGGCCGAAGGCCTGTGGATCGAGGACCTGGCCGGCCGCCGCTACATGGACTTCCACGGCAACAACGTGCACCACCTGGGGCACAGCCATCCGGAAGTCATCGCCGCCATCAAGGCGCAGCTGGACGACTTGAGCTTCGCGCCGCGCCGCTTCGTGCCCGAGCGCGCGGTCGAACTGGCCGAGGCGCTGAACGCGAAGTTCCGCGCGCTCACAGGCCAGGCCGGCCGCGTGCTCTTCACCACCGGCGGCAGCGACGCGGTGGAGGTGGCGCTGAAGCTGGCGCGCGCCGCCACTGGCCGCTTCAAGACACTGAGCTTCTGGGACGCCTTTCACGGCGCGGGCTTCGGCTCGTCCAGCGTCGGCGGCGAGTCGCTGTTCCGCTCCGGCCGGCTGGGGCCGCTGCTGCCGGGCAGCGAGCATGTCGCGCCCTTCGGCTGCTACCGCTGCGCCTACGGCCATCCGGTGGATGCGCAGGGCCGGCCGGACCTGGATCGCTGCCGGCTGGCCTGCGCGTCGATGGTGCGCTACGTGCTGGAGCGCGAAGGCGACGTGGCCGCGGTGATCGCCGAGCCGGCGCGCGCCGTGCCCTACCTGCCTCCGCCGGGCTACTGGCAGGCGGTGCGCGAGGCCTGCCATGCCCATGGCACGCTGCTGATCTTCGACGAGATTCCCACCGGCCTGGGCAAGACCGGCCGCTTCTTCGCCGCCGAGCACGATGGCGCGGCGCCGGACATCGTGGTGCTGGGTAAGGCGCTGGGCGGCGGCGTGCTGCCGATGGCCGCCTGCATCGCGCGCGACGAACTCAATCGTGCCGGCGAATTCGCGCTGGGCCACTACACGCACGAGAAGAACCCGGTCACCGCCGCCGCAGCGCTGGCCACGTTGCGCGTGATCGAGCGTGATGGCCTGGTCGAGCACGCGGCACGGGTCGGCGCGCGGGCGCTGGAGCGGCTGCACGAGATGCAGCGCAAGCACCGCCTGATCGGCGACGTGCGCGGCCGCGGGCTGCTGATCGGCATCGAGCTGGTCAGCGACCGCGATGCCAAGACGCCCGCAGCGGCTGCGGCCGAGCGTGTGCTGTACCGCGCGCTGTCGCGCGGCCTGTCCTTCAAGACCACGATGGGCAGCGTGCTGACGCTGACGCCGCCGTTGATCACCACCGAGAGCCAGATGGACCAGGCGCTCGACATCCTGGACACCTGCCTGAAAGAGGAAGCCCCATGAAGCCAAGAACATCCGTCATCGACAGCCCGAAGCGCGAGGCGATGCGCATCGCCGGCGACAAGGTCCACGGCGAGCGCACGATCGACGTGCGCTACCCCTGGACCGGCGAGGTGGTGGCCACCGTGCCCAAGGCCACGCTGGACGACGTGCGCCGCGCCTTCAAGACAGCGCGTGACTACAAGCCCACGCTGACGCGGCACGAGCGCTACAAGATCCTGATGAAGGCCGGCGACCTGATCGCCGCGCGCAAGGAAGAGATCGCCCGGCTGATCACGCTGGAATCGGGCCTGTGCATCAAGGACACGCTGTACGAGGTGGGCCGCGCCAGCGACGTGCTGCTTTTCGCCGCGCAGCAGGCGCTGGTCGACGACGGCCAGAGCTTCGCCTGCGACCTGACGCACCACGGCAAGAGCCGCCGCGTGCACACGATGCGCGAGCCGATGATGGGCGTGATCAGCGCGATCACGCCCTTCAACCACCCGCTGAACCAGGTGATCCACAAGGTGGCGCCTTCAGTCGCCACCAACAACCGCATGGTGCTGAAGCCCACCGAGAAGACGCCGCTGGCCGCGCTGCTGCTGGCCGACGTGCTGTACGAGGCCGGGCTGCCGCCGCCGATGCTGAGCGTGATCACCGGTGACCCGGCCGAGATCGCCGACGAGATGCTGACCAACGAGCATGTCGACGTGGTCACCTTCACCGGTGGCGTGCCCATCGGCAAGTACATCGCCGCCAAGGCGGTCTACAAGCGGCAGATCCTGGAGCTGGGCGGCAACGACCCGATCGTGGTGATGGACGATGCCGACATCGCCAAGGCGGCCGACCTGGCGGCCAACGGCAGCTACAAGAACAGCGGCCAGCGCTGCACGGCGGTGAAGCGCATCTTCGTGCACGAGAAGATCGCGGCCGATTTCACCGAGGCGCTGCTGGCCAAGACCCGCGCCTGGAGCTACGGCGACCCGCTGGACCCGAAGGTGGACATGGGCACGGTGATCGACGAACGCTCGGCCATGCTCTTCGAGCGCCGCGTCAACGATGCGGTGGCGGCGGGCGCCCGGCTGCTGCACGGCAACCAGCGCGACGGCGCCAGCTACAGCCCCACGCTGATCGACCGCGTGCGCGGCGGGATGGAGGTGGTGCTGCAGGAGACCTTCGGCCCGGTGTCGCCGGTGATGACCTTCAAGAACGTGGACGACGCGATCGCGCAGGTCAACTCCACCGCCTACGGGCTGAGCTCGGGCATCTGCACCAACCGGCTCGACGACATCATGCGCTTCGTCCGCGAGCTCAATGTCGGCTCGGTCAATGTGTGGGAAGTTCCGGGCTACAGGCTCGAGGTGACGCCCTTCGGCGGCATCAAGGATTCGGGCACGGGGGTCAAGGAAGGCGTGCAGGAGTGCTGCAAGGCCTTCACCAACGTCAAGACCTACTCGCTGCCCTGGTAACCGGCCGCGCGGGTCCGGGATACTCGGCGCCTTTGGCCGAACTGCCCGTGCACCCATGACTGCATCGCCCGCTGAACCCGCGCCGCGCCATCTGTGGCTGGTGGTGGCCCTGGTCTGCACCGGGGCCTTCGTCGGCCAGGTGGATGCCACCATCGTGCAACTGGCACTGCCCACGCTGGGCAAGGTGTACGACGCGCCGCTGCAGCACATCAGCTGGGTGGCGCTGGCCTACCTGCTGGCCTTTGCGTCCTTCCTGCCGATCTTCGGCCGGCTGTGCGAGATGCTGGGCCGCAAGATGCTGTATCTCGTCGGGTATGGCATCTTCGTGGCCGCCAGCGCGCTGTGCGGCCTGGCCGGCAGCCTGCAGGAGCTGCTGGTCTACCGCTTCGTGCAAGGCATCGGCGGCGCGCTGCTGGGCGCCAACAGCATCTCCATCCTGGTGGCCACCGTGCCGTCGGCCCAGCGCGGCCGGGCGCTGGGCTACTTCGCCGCGGCGCAGGCCGTGGGCATGAGTGCCGGGCCGGCGCTGGGCGGGTTGATCCTCGATGGCCTGGGCTGGCGCTGGGTGTTCTGGATCACCGTGCCCTTCGGCCTGCTGGCCATGGTGGCCGGCGCCTGGCTGCTGCCCAGCGTGCCGCGCCGCGGCGCGCAGCGCTTCGACTGGGGCGGCATGCTGCTGATCGGCCCGGCGCTGATCCTGGTCGTGTCCACCTTGAATCACCTGTCGAGCTGGGGGCTGCTGTCGCTGGCCACGCTGGGCAGCGTGGCCGGCTCTGCGCTGCTGCTGTGGCTGCTGGTGCGGCGCGAGCGCAGCGTGCCGGCGCCGCTGGTCAACCCGCGGCTGTACGGCACCCCGGCCTTCCGCAGCGGTGCGCTGGCTTCGGTGATGGCCTATGCGCTGCTGTACGCGGTGTTCTTCCTGATGTCCTTCGCGCTGGAGCATGGCTACGCCGAAAGCCCGGCGCAGGCCGGCCTGCGGCTGGCGCTGGTGCCGGTGGCGCTGGGGCTGACGGCGCCCTTCAGCCAAGACCTGAAGCGCCTGGTCGGCGCGCGCCGCATCGGGCTGCTGGGCATGGCGCTGTGCCTGGCCAGCGTGCTGCTGCTGATGGCCACGCTGGGCCTGTCGCCCAACCACCACCTCTACGACACGCTGGCCTTCGTGGGCGTGGGCATCGGGCTGGGCCTGTTCATCGCGCCCAACTACAACGCCACGCTGGCCGCCGCGCCGGCCGATCTGGCCGGCGGCGCCGGCGCGCAGCTGAACCTGATGCGTGTGCTGGGCACCAGCCTGGGCGTGGCCGCGGCGGCCACCACGCTGTCGGCGCGCCTGGGCAGCGGCGCCGATGCAGCACATGGCTGGATGTCGGCCAGCAGCGACAGCCTGCTGGCCGCCGTGCGCCAGAGCCTGCCGGTGCTGGTCGTCATCATCGTGGTGGCGGCCGTGGCCGCGCGGGCCACGGTGCGGCCGGCGCATGCCAAGTAGCCAGCCTCACTTGGCCGCGCAGAAGCCGGCATTGCTGAAGCTGCCGCCGGGCGCCAGCGTATTGCCCCAGCTCGGCCCGCTGAAGCTGAGCGTGTCGCCGCTCTGCGTCCAGTCGATGTTCCAGGCGCCGTTGATGCGGCCGGCGATCTTCATCGAGGTACGCCACGGCGACACCGTGCTGCTGCCGTTGTTGCGCACGGTGATGGTGGCGCAGTAGCCGGTGGCCCAGTCGCTGTTGACGGCATAGCTGGCCGTCACCACAGCAGCCGGCGCGGTGACGACCAGGAACGCGCTTTTGACGTTGGCCCCGTTGCGCGCATAGACGCGGTTGCGCGTGGCATCGGCCACCGGTGCGATGGTCTGGCCATCGGCCGCCAGCACGCCCACGCGCAGGCTGCCGTTGGCGGCATTGACGGCCTGCGCCAGCGCCAGCGGCCAGGCGCTGGCGGCGGTGCTGCCGCTGGCCAGCTTGAGTGCCGGCACGGGGCTGTACTGGTCCTGCCCGTTGGTCAGCACGGCGCGCACGGCCAGCAGGTCGCCGGCCTGCAGCGTGCGCGCGGTGCTCGTCAGCGGGCCCAGGTCGGCCCAGGCGGCGACGATGCTGGGCTTGTGCGTCAGCGTGGTCGAGGCGGTGCTGCTGCGGCCGATGGCATCGCGCACCATCAGGCCGATCTGCAGGCTCTGCTGGGCTGCGGGCTCCAGCAGCACCAGCCGGGCCTGCGGGCGGTTGGCATCTTCCAGCCGGTGGCTGGCCGAACTGGCCGGCGTCACGCTCCACTGATAGCTCAGCGCGGTGCCGCTGGAGCGTCCGGCGTCCAGCACCAGGTTGCCGGCGCCGACGAATTCGCTGCCCGCCGGGCTCAGCGTCATCACCGCCTGCGGCGCCGGCGTGGTGCTGCCGCCGCCCCCGCTGCCAGTGCCGTCGAAGGCCACGTCGATACAGCCGTGGAAGCGCTCCAGCGTCCACTGGTTGCGGCCCCATTCGGCATAGATGACATGGCGGCCGCTGCGCGCCGGCACGGTGCAGGTGGTGTGGAACATCGTCGCCGCCTTGTCGGCCACCACGGCAGGGTTGGCGGTGGGGTTCTTGTCGTCGTACTTCTGCACGCAGAAGGGCTGGTCCTCGAAATCGCTCCAGGCCAGCGGCCGGGTGGCGCTGAACGCGAAGCCTGGCTTGGTGATCCAGTAGCGGAACTCCTCGGTGTCGGAGAAATGCGGCCCCCAGCTGATGTTCCAGCTGAACTTGCGCGGACCGGCACTGATCTTCGTGGTGGGCCAGTCCATCGCCGCGTCCCACGGGGTGGGGCCGTTCTTGAAGGACTCGGAGTTGAAGCCGCACACGTTGGCCGGCAGCGGCGTCACCGCGGCGCGGCCGCGCGCATGCGTCAGCACGCTCATGAAGTGGTAGCCGGCGTTCGGATCGGGGTGGCTGTCGAAGGCCTTGCCGCACTGCGGGTACTGCGGCGTGCCCCAGCGCACCTGGTCGGGCTTGGTTACCGCGCCGCAGTACCAGTTGCGCGACGGCGGGTCCTGCACCAGGCCGTGGGCCGCGGCCCCGCTGATGGCGGCCCAGGCCAGAGCCGCCAGGCCGGCGGCGCGGCCAAGTTTGCATTCGTTGTTCATCGTCCTCGCTCGCGTTGTTGTGGGATGGTTGCGCGGGCTGGCGCCCAGCGCGGCTCCACTTCTACGCAGCGCCTGCGAGCCAGGCAACGTCAGGCCGTAACAGGCGGTGCAAGCGGTAAACGTGTGGCGCGCGCGCCGCAGCGCTCAACCCGCTGCCGAGGGCAGTGCCAGGAGGCGGCGCACCGGCGATGCGGCAATCACCGCCAGCTGCAGCCCGAAGCCGGCCAGCGCCAGCCACAGGCAGGCGGCTTCGCCCCACTGTGCGCCGACCACGCCGCCGAGGGCCGCGCCCAGCGGCCTTGCGCCCATGTTCACCGTCAGGAACAGCGCCGACACGCGGCCCAGCATCGCGCCCGGCGTCAAGGTCTGGCGCAGCGTGGTCGAGGTGATCGTCCAGACGATGGGCCCGAAGCCGAACAGGAAGAAGGCCAGCGCCGCCAGCGCGCCGCTGGGCCGCCACAGCGTGGCCACCATTGTGGTCATCGCCGCCACCGACACCACCGGGCCGAAGACGATGGCCGGCCCGAAGCGCAGCCAGGCGACGATGCGCGGCGCCAGCAGCGCGCCAGCCACCATGCCGGCGCCGTAGGTGGCCAGCGTGAAGCCCACGCCTGCGGCGTCCAGGCCCAGCGCGCGCATCGCATAGGGCACGTAGGCCGCCTGCAGCACGAACCAGGCGATGTTCCAGGCCACGGCGGTCAGCAGGATCGGCCGCAGCAGCGCATCGCCCCAGACCAGGCGCGCGCCCTCGGCCAGCTCGGCCAGCGGGCGGCGCTGGCGTGGCGCGGCGCGGGCCGGCTCGGGCAGCCCGCGCAGCAGCAGCACGGCGGCTGCCGACAGCATGGCTGCCAGCACGAAAGCGGTGGCGCCGCCGGCCCACGACACCAGCGCGCCGGCGAGGGCCGGCCCGGCGGCGAAGGCTGCGCTGCGCGCCAGCTCCAGCCGCGCATTGGCGCGCGCCAGACCCTCGGCCGGCACCAGCGCGGGCAGCAGCGCCGGCGCGGCGACGCTGTAGCCCACCGTGCCGACCGCGCCGACGAAGCCCAGCACGGCCAGCAGCGGCAAGGACAGTTGGCCCAGCAGCAGCGCCACCAGCAGGCCCAGCAGCGACAGACCGCGCAGCAGCTCGCAGCCCACCATCAGCAGGCGGCGCGAATGGCGGTCGGCCCACAGGCCGAAGGGGATGGCCAGCAGCAGGAAGGGCAGCGTCTGCGCGGTGGCCAGCGTGCCGATCTCACCCGCGCCTGCGCCCAGCGCCAGCACCGCGACGATGGGCACCGCGGCCAGGCTCAGCTGCTCGGCCGATTGCGCGGCCAGGTTGCTGGCGACCAGGCGGTTCAGTGCGGCGGGGAGGGGTGCTTGCATGGCCGCGATCATCGCCGCCCGCAGCCACGCGGACTGGCCGGATTCGGACCCGTGATCGGCTGCGGTAGTCTGGCGCCATGAACCTGCCCACCCACGCTCGCATCGTCATCGTCGGCGGCGGCATCGCCGGCTGCTCCACCGCCTATCACCTGGCCAAGCTCGGCATCACCAATGTGCTGCTGCTGGAGCAGGGCAAGCTGACCAGCGGCACCACCTGGCATGCCGCCGGGCTGATCGGCCAGATGCGGCCCAACCGCACGATGACGCGCATGAGCAAGTACGGCATCGAGCTCTATGCCACGCTGGAGGCCGAGACCGGCCTGGCCACTGGCTGGAAACCCTGCGGCAGTGTCAACGTGGCGCGCACGCCCGAGCGCTGGCAGGTGCTGCAGCGGCAGGCGGCGCTGGCGCGCGGCTTCGGCGTCGAGGTGCAGCTGATCACGCCCAAGGAAGCGGGCGACCTGTACCCGCTGCTGCGCACCGACGATCTGCAGGGCGCGCAGTGGGTGCCCGGCGACGGCAAGGCCAACCCGGCCGACCTGTGCATGAGCCTGGCCAAGGGGGCGCGGCAGCGTGGCGCGAAGCTGCTCGAAGGCATCGAAGTCACTGGCGTGATCGTCGAGAACGGGCACGCGGTGGGCGTGCGCACGGCACAGGGCGAGGTGCGCTGCGAGGTGGTCGTCAACTGCGCCGGCCAGTGGGCGCGGCAGTTCGGTGCGCTGGCGGGCGTGACGGTGCCGCTGTACTCGGCTGAGCACTTCTATATCGTCACCGACCGCATCGAAGGCGTGCACCCGATGCTGCCGGTGATGCGCGACCCCGACGGCTACATCTACTACAAGGAAGAGGTGGGCGGCCTGCTGATGGGCGGCTTCGAGCCGCAGGCCAAGCCCTGGCGCGTGGACCCGATTCCGGCGGACTTCCAGTTCCAGCTGCTCGACGAGGACTGGGACCAGTTCGAGCCGCTGATGACCGCGGCGATCCACCGCACGCCCTGCCTGGAGACGGCGAAGATCAAGATGCTGCTGAACGGACCGGAGAGCTTCACGCCCGACGGCAACTTCATCCTGGGCGAGGCGCCGTCCCTGCGCGGCTACTTCGTCTGCGCGGGCTTCAATTCCTCGGGCATCGCCAACAGCGGCGGCGCCGGCCGGCTGATGGCCGAATGGATCGCTGGCGGCGAGGCGCCGATGGACCTTTGGGACGTGGACATCCGCCGCTTCGGGAACTTCCACGCCAACCGCAAGGCGCTGGCCGAACGCACTGGCGAGACGCTGGGCCTGCACTACGCGATGCGCTGGCCGCGGCAGGAACTGCAGACTGCGCGGCCGCTGCGCACGTCGCCGCTGTACGACCTGCTGGGCGCCCAGGGCGCCAGCTGGGGCTCGAAGTTCGGCTGGGAGCGCGCCAACTACTTCAAGCCAGTCGGTGCGGCCGAGCCGGCCTACACGCTGGGTCGCCCCGGCTGGCTGGACTGGGTGATCGAAGAGCAGCGCGCCACGCGCGAGGCGGTGGCCCTGTACGACCAGAGCAGCTTTGGCAAGCTGCTGCTGCAGGGCCGCGATGCGCTGGCCGTGCTGCAGCGCTTGTGTGCGAACGAGATCGACGTGCCCATCGGCCGCATGGTCTACACCGCGATGCTGAGCGAGCGCGGCGGTTTCGAAAGCGACCTGACGGTGATGCGGCTGGCCACGGACCGCTTCCTGATCGTCACCGGCTCGGCACAGCCGGTGAGGGATGCCGACTGGATCCAGCGCCACATCGGCGACGCCTTCGCGGTGCTGACCGATGTCGGCACGCAGTGGAGCGTGCTGTCGGTGATGGGCCCGCGCTCGCGCGAGCTGCTGGGCCGCGTGAGCCCGGACGACCTGTCTCCCGCCGGCCTGCCCTTCAGCCACACGAAGGAGATCGACCTGGGTCACGCGCGGGTGCGCGCCGCGCGCATGGCCTACGTGGGCGGGCCGGGATACGAGCTGTACGTGCCGGTGGAGATGGCGCGGCATGTGTACCTGGCGCTGCACGAAGCCGGCGCCGGCCTCGGGCTGCCCGACCAATCAGGCCGCAGCCGCGGCCTGGTGGACGCCGGCTACTACGCGATCGACGCGCTGCGCATCGAAGCCGGCCGCCGCGCCTGGGGCGCCGAACTGGGCCCCGACGAGACGCCCTTCGAGGCCGGGCTGCAGTTTGCGGTGAAGCTGGACAAGCCCGCGGCCTTCATTGGGCGCGACGCCTTGTTGGGCTTGCGCGATCAGCCGCTGAACAAGAAGCTGCTGACCTTCGTCTTCGAAGACCCGCAGGCCTACGCCTGGGGCGGTGATGCGGTGTCCATCGACGGGCAGGCGGTGGGCGAGTTGTCGTCGGCGGGCTGGAGCCCGAAGGCGTCTGCCTGCGTAGCGCTGGGCTATGTGCGCGGCGACGCCGCGCGGCGCGTGCACCGTGGCACGCCAGTGCAGATCGATCTGTACGGCCGGCCGGCGGCAGCTACCGCCTGGGACCAGTGGCCGCCGAAAGCCGGCGGAGCCTGAGTGAGCCGATCCCGGCCCGGCACGGCGCCGTGCAGCGTCGTCGCACGCTACGCTCCGGCAGGTTATCCCCGATAGCCGGCCCGCCGTGGCGCGGGTCCAATGGTCCGATCTTCGAGGAGCGCCCGATGACCGACCCGACGACCTTCTCCCCGCGCCGCCGCGCCGTGGTGGCTGCCGGCCTGGGCAGCTTGATCGCTGCGCCGGGCCTGGTCCGCGCCCAGGCGGCGTGGAAGCCCGAGCGTCCGATCACCGTCTACAACCCGTTTGCCGTGGGCGGCATCACCGACCTGCACATGCGTCTGGTGGGCGAGAAGGTCGGCAAGATGCTCGGCCAGCAGGTGCTGATCGATGCCAAGCCCGGCGCCGCCGGCACGCTGGCCCCGGCGACGCTGATGACGGCCAAGCCCGACGGCTACCAGCTGGCTGTCTACACCATCAACAGCCTGCGATACCCGCACTATCAGCAGGTCAACTGGCATCCGCTGAACGACTTCACCTTCATCACGGGGCTGTCGTCCTACACCTTCGCGCTGGTGGTGCGCGCCGACTCGCCGTGGAAGACGGTGCAGGACCTGCTGGCCGCCGGCAAGGCCAGCCCCGAGAAGCACACTTTCGGCACCAGCGGCATCGGCGGCTCGGGCCATCTGATGATGATCGAGATCGAGCAGAAGACCGGCGCGCGCTTCACCCATGTGCCCTACAAGGGGGGTGCCGAGTGGATGCAGGCGCTGATGGCCGGGCAGATCGACTTCATCGCCGACGCCTCGCAGTGGGGCCCCTTCGTCGACGACGGCCGCGCGCGCATCCTGGCCATGGTGACCGAGGCCCGCCTGCCCAAGTATCCGAACGTGCCGACGCTGCGCGAACTCGGCATCGACGCGGTGGGCCAGAGCCCCTACGGCCTGGTCGGCCCGAAGGGGCTGCCGCCGAACATCGTGCAGACACTGTACGAAGCCTTCAACGCCGCCAACAACGACCCGGCCACCGTGGAGCTGCTGGCGCGCTATGTGCAGGTGCCGTGGAACCGCAATCCCACCGAGTACCGCGCCTTTGCCGAGAGCTATTTCGTCAGCGTGAAGCCGCTGCTGGTGAAGGCCGGGCTGGCCAAGGGCTGAGCTTTCCCCGGGGCCGTCAATCGATCGGCCACTTCGGCCGGCGGATCTTCTGGTAGGGCAGGGTCTTCAGGTCCACCGTCACCGCGCCCGGCGCGGCGACGTAGATCACCTTCTTCGCCAGCTTCGAGAACGAGGCGTAGAAGTGCTGCGAGGACTTGACGACGATGATCTTCTTCGCGGCCAGGTCGACGCCGATGTTCGTGAACACGTCGCTGCCCATCGCCTGGTTGCGCATGCTGCACAGCAGGATGTCCACGCCCTGGCAGCGCACGACGGCGCTGTCGCCCATGGCAGTGGGCGTGTCGGCCAGGCCGGTCATCATCAGCTCGGGCTGCACGGCCTGCACGGTGACGCGCAGGTCCAGCGGCGCGCCCGACAGCGGGCCGATCTTGCCGCCAATGCGCAGGTTCAGCGTCGCGCCGGCGCCGGCCTCGAAGGCGATGCGCGCGGCCACCGGGTCCCACAGCGGGCCGATGCAGGCATTGCCGATGCCGCGCTCCAGCAACCGTTGCAGGATGAAGGTGGAGTCGCCCGGCGCGCCGCCGCCGGGGTTGTCGGCACCGTCGGCCAGCACCACCGGGCCGCCGTCGAAGGCCAGCGCCTCGTCCAGCGCCTGGTCGATGCCGGGCATCGGCACTTCCAGTTCGTGGCGCAGGGCGGTCAGTTCGTCGGCCAGCTGGCGCGCCAGCGCGGCGCCGCGCGCGCCGTCGGCATCCACGCGGGCATCGCTGTAGACCAACACCTTCGTGCCCATGTCGGGCACGTCGCCCCAGGGGAAGCCGTGGCTGATCGAGATCGACAGGATGCCGTCCTTCCCTTCCAGCGCCTGGATGCGGTCGACGAAGCCGCGCGCCGGCTGGCGGCTGGTGTGCATCACCACCAGGCCGCCGGTGTCGGCCACCGCGGCCCGCGGCTGTACGCGGCCTTCGGCCTCCGCCTGGCACAGGTCCACCAGCTCCAGCGCGCGCTCCAGGATGTCGGTGTGCGGATACTCCTTGAAGGCGATCAACACATCGGCGTTTTGCACCATCGCTTCGCTCAAATGGTTGTGCGGGTCGAGCTCGGCACCCACCACCACCTGCGGGCCAACGATCGCGCGCACGCGCTGCAGCAGGTCGCCTTCGCAATCGTCGTAGCCGTCGGCGACCATCGCGCCGTGCAGGCCCAGCAGCACCATGTCTACCGGCAGCGCGGCGCGCAGGTCGGCCAGCAGCTCGTCGCGCAACGCCTCGTAGGCGGCGCGCGTCGTCGTGCCGCTCGGTTGCGCCGCGGCGACCATGCCTTCGCACAAGGTCCAGCCCTGCGCCTTGCCGCGCAGCCGCGCCGCCCACAGCGGGCCGGCGAAGAAACTCATGTGGTCGGGGTGCTGGCCGGCCTTGTAGTAGCCGCGCTCCTTGAAGCCGGCCAGCCCGGTGGGCATCGGCGCGAAGGTGTTGGTCTCGGTGGCCAGCGTGGCGGAGAAGACGCGCATGCTTTTCCTCAGGTGGGGCGTAGCCGCGCCGGCGACAGCATCGCCGGCGTCAGGCCGAAGTCGGCCAGGTGCGACGGCATTGCGTGGCCCAGCAGCAGCGCGGCGCAGGCCTGACCCATCGCGGCCGAAGTCTGGATGCCGTAGCCGCCCTGCGCCGCCACCCAGAAGAAGCCCGGCACCCGCGCATCGAAGCCGCCGACCAGGTCGCCATCGGCGACGAAGCTGCGCAGCCCGGCCCAGGTGCGGATCGGCCGACGGATCTGCAGCGTGGTGGCGGTCTCGATGCGGTCGATGGCGATGGCGATGTCCAGCTCCTCGGGCTGCACGTCGTGCGGCGGCACCGGGTCGGCATTGGCCGGCGAGCCCAGCAGCACGCCGGCATCGGGCTTGATGTACCAGGACTCGTCGGCGCCGACCACGCTGGGCCAGCGCGTCACGTCCAGCCCCGCCGGCGGCGCGAAGGTGAAGGCCGAGCGGCGTTTGGGCTGCAGGCCGATCGGCGCCACGCCGGCCAGGCGCGCCACTTCGTCGCACCAGGCGCCGGCGGCATTGACCAGCAGCGCGGCGCGGTGCTCGCGGCCGCCGGCCTGCACGATCCATTTGGCGCCGTGGCGCTCGATGTGCGTGACCTCGGCATCGCACACCAGCTGTCCGCCCTGGCGGCGCAGGCCGCGCAGGTAACCCTGGTGCAGCGCATGCACGTCGATGTCGGACGCATCGGGCTCCAGCGCGCCGCCGAGCAGCAACTCGGGCCGCAGCGCCGGCACCAGGGCCACCGTCTCGTCGCGGCTCAGCCGCCGCGACAGCGGCGACATGCGCGCCAGCAGCGCGCAATGCTCGTCCAGCAGATCGGCCTGCTCGGGCGTGGCGGCGAACAGTGCGCCGCGCGGCGACAGGATCGGCACCTCGGCAAAGCCCGGCGGCGGCTGGTCCAGGAAGGCGCGGCTGGCGCGCGTGAGCGCGCGCACCTGCTCGGTGCCATAGCTGGCCAGGAACAGCGCGGCCGAGCGGCCGGTGCTGTGGTAGCCGGGCTGCGCCTCGCGCTCCAGCAGTGTCACGCGCGCGTGCGGCGCGAGGAAGTAGCCCAGCGAGGCGGCGGCGATGCCGGCGCCGATGATCAGGACGCCGTCGGACATGGGTGCGTGGGCGCCAGCCAGGCCTCGGCCAGGCGCACCCAGTAGGTGGCGCCCAGCGGGATCAGCGCGTCGTTGAAGTCGTAGCTGGGGTTGTGCAGCATGCACGGGCCTTCGCCGTGGCCGTGCGCGCGGTGGTCGCCATCGCCGTTGCCGATGAAGCAGTAGGCCCCTGCCTTGGCCTGCAGCATGAAGGCAAAGTCTTCCGAGGCCATGGCCGGTTCCTGCGGCAGCGCCATCGCCTCGCCGACGATGCCGGCCATCACGCCGCGCGCGAACTCGGCCTCATCGCGGTGGTTCACCACCGCCGGCGCACGGCGCTGGAACTCGAACTCGGCGCGCGCGCCGGCGGCCGCGCAGGTGTGGCGGGCGATCTCGCCCATGCGGCGTTCGATCAGGTCCAGCACGTCTTCACGGAAGGTGCGCACCGTGCCCTGGATCTCGCAGTGGCTGGGCACGACGTTGGTGGCCTCGCCGGCATGCAGCATGGTCACCGACAGCACGGCGGTGTCGATGGGCCGCACGTTGCGGCTGACAATGCTCTGCCAGGCCGTCACCAGCTGGCAGGCCACCGGCACCGGGTCCATGCCGCGGTGCGGCGCGGCCGCATGGCCGCCCACGCCGTGCACCACTGCGCGGAAGAAGCTGGCCGAGGCCATCACCGGGCCCGGGCTCACCGCCAGCGAGCCGGCCGGATAGCCGGCCAGTTGTGCATGCCGAACACGGCCTCCACCGGGAAGCGCTGGAACAGGCCTTCGTCGACCATGCGTTGCGCACCGCCGCCGCCTTCTTCGGCCGGCTGGAAGATCAGCACGACGGTGCCGTCGAAGCGGCGCGTGGCGGCCAGGTGCCGCGCCGCGGCCAGCAGCATCGCGGTGTGGCCGTCGTGGCCGCAGGCGTGCATCTTGCCGGGCAGCGTGCTGGCGTGCGCGAAGGTGTTGTGCTCCTGGATCGGCAGCGCGTCCATGTCGGCGCGCAAGCCCACCGCGCGGCCGCTGCGGCCGCCGTCGCGGCCGTGCACCAGGCCGACGACGCCGGTGGTGGCGATGCCGCGGTGCACCTCGATGCCCCAGCGTTCCAGCTGCCGGGCCACCAGCGCGGCGGTGCGCACCTCTTCGTAGTTCAGCTCCGGATGGGCGTGGATCTCGCGCCGCAGCGCGATGATCTCCGGGGCGTGGTCGGCGATGTCCTCGATCAGCTGCATCGCCGGCAGAGTCAGGGCAGGGCGGCGCGCAGCGCCTGCTCCAGGTCGTCGATCAGGTCGCCGCAATCCTCGATGCCCACGCTCAGGCGCAGCAGGTCCGGCGGCGCCGGCGTGCCCGCGCCTTCGACACTGGCGCGGTGCTCGATCAGGCTTTCGGTGCCGCCCAGCGAGGTGGCGCGCTTCCACAGCTGGGTGTGCGCGGCGACGGCGATCGCAGCCGTCTCCCCGCCCTTGGTGCGCAGCGACAGCATGCCGCCGAAGCCCCCCGTCATCTGCCGCGCGGCCACCGCATGGCCGGGCGCGCCGGGCAGACCCGGGTAGAGCACGGCCTCGACACGCGGGTGCTGCGCGAAGTGTTCGGCGATGCGCTGCGCCGAGGCCGAGGCCTGGCGCACACGCAGGTACAGCGTGCGCATGCCGCGCTGCAGCAGCCAGGCCTCGAAGCTGCCCAGCGTGCCGCCGAGCTGCGCGCGCACCGTCTTCACGCGCTTCCAGAAATCGTCGTCGCGGGCCGTGACCAGCACGCCGGCGATCAGGTCGCTGTGGCCGTTCAGGTACTTGGTGCCGGCGTGCATCACGATGTCGGCGCCATGCTCGATGGGCCGCGTCAGCACTGGCGAGGCGACGGTGGAATCCACCGCCAGCAAGGCGCCGGCCGCATGCGCGATCTGCGCGGTGGCGGCGATGTCGGTCACCGTCCACAGCGGGTTGGCGGGCGTCTCCACCCACACCAGCTTGGTCTTGCCCGGGCGCACGGCGGTCTGAACCGCGGCGGGGTCGGTCATGTCGATCAGCTCGACCTGCAGGCCCCAGTGCGTGGCGAAGTTCATCAGCCAGTTGCGCAGCGACCAGTACATCACCTTCGGCGCCAACACATGGTCGCCAGGCGCCAGCGCCTGGAACACGGCCGTGGCTGCAGCCATGCCGCTGGCGAAGAGGGCGGCGTGCGAACCCTGCTCCAGCCGGGCGATCAGCTGTTCGGCCTGGTCGAAGGCCGGGTTGTCGGCCCGCGCATAGACGCGGCCCGAGCGGTACTTGTTGTCGGGGTCTCGCAGGTAGGTGGACGAGGTGTGGATCGGCGGCGAGATCGCGCGCGTGGCCTCGTCGATCCAGCCCAGCGCCTGCGCGGCCAGGCTCTCCGGCTTCAGCGTGGGGCCGGCCATCTAGTAGGCCAGGCCCATGGCTTCGCGCACGTCGCGCATCGTCTGCTTCGCCACCGTGCGCGCGCGCTCGGTGCCGTTCTCGACGATCCACTGCACCTGCTTCGGGTTGGACAGGTACTTCTCGGCACGGTCGCGCCAGGGCTGCTGTTCCTTCAGGATGCCGTCGATCACCGGCTGCTTGCATTCCAGGCAGCCGATGCCGGCGCTGGTGCAGCCCTTGACCACCCACTGCTGCGTGGTCTCGTCGCTGTAGACCTTGTGGAACTGCCACACCGGGCACTTGGCCGGGTCGCCCGGGTCGCTGCGGTGCACGCGCGCCGGGTCGGTGGGCATGCGCTTGACCTTGCGCTCCACCTCGGCAGGCGCTTCGCGCATGGCGATCGAGTTGCCGTAGCTCTTGCTCATCTTCGCGCCGTCCAGGCCGGGCAGCTTGGTCACCTCGGTGTGCAGCGCCTGCGGTTCGGTGAGGATGGTCTTGCCGGCGCCGCGCAGATGGCCCAGCAGCAGCTCGGTGTCCGATGCGCTCCAGCCCTCGATGGCGGCAGCGGCGCGCTGCACCAGCGCTTCGCCCTTGGCCAGCGGCTCGGCCTTGCCCGATTCGCCGAACTCGCGTTTCTGCTTGGCGAAGTAGCGCTGGTCGTCCTTGCTCAGCTTGGCCAGCGTCTTGGCCACCTGCGCCTCGAAGTCGGCGGCGCGGCCATACAGGTGGTTGAAGCGGCGCGCCACCTCGCGCGTCAGCTCCACGTGCGAGGCCTGGTCCTCGCCCACCGGCACGAAGGCGGCCTTGTAGATCAGGATGTCGGCGGCCTGCAGCAGCGGATAGCCCAGGAAACCGTAGGTGGCCAGGTCGCGGTCGGCCAGCTTTTCCATCTGGTCCTTGTAGGTGGGCACGCGTTCCAGCCAGCCCAGCGGCGTGCCCATGGCCAGCAGCGTGAACAGCTCGGCATGCTCGGGCAGGCGGCTTTGCAGGAAGATGGTGCAGCGCTCGGGGTCCAGGCCGGCGGCCAGCCAGTCGGTGACCATCTCGTACACGTACTGGCCCATCACCTCGCGCTCTTCGTAGTGCGTGGTCAACGCATGCCAGTCGGCCACGAAGTAGAAGCAGTCGTAGTCGTGCTGCAGCCGCACCCAGTTCTTCAGTGCGCCGTGGTAGTGGCCCAGGTGCATGGCGCCTGTGGGGCGCATGCCGGAAAGTACGCGGGATTGCATCGTGGCAGCAGGTGTCGGGGGATGACCGATTCTATGGGCCGGCCTGCCAAAGGGCCGTCGTTACACTGGCCGCAATGAAGTCCATCGTCATCCTGATCTCGGGCCGCGGCTCCAACATGGAAGCCATCGTGCAGCGCTGCGCCGCCGAAGGCTGGCCGGCGCGCGTGGCCGCGGTAATCAGCAACCGCGCCGAGGCCGGCGGGCTGCAGTTCGCGGCCGCGCACGGCATCGCCACCGCGGTGGTGCCGCACAAGGCCCATGCCACGCGCGAAGCCTTCGACGCGGCGCTGGCCGCGGCCATCGACGCGCATTCGCCCGACCTGGTGGTGCTGGCCGGCTTCATGCGCATCCTGGGCGAGGCCTTCGTGCGCCGATACGAGGGCCGCATGCTCAACATCCATCCGTCGCTGCTGCCGGCCTTCCCGGGGCTGCACACGCACGAGCGCGCGCTGCAGGCCGGCTGCAAGCTGGCCGGCGCCACGGTGCACTTCGTCACGCCGCAGCTGGACCACGGGCCGATCGTCATGCAGTCGGTGGTGCCGGTGCAGCCCGGCGACGATGCCGACGCGCTGGCCGCGCGCGTGCTGGCCACCGAGCACCAGATCTACCCGCGTGCGGTGCGCTGGTTCGTCGAAGGCGCGCTGCACGTCGAAGACGGCGTGGTCCGGCAGCGCAGTGGCGAGCCGCAGCTGCTGGCGGCGCTGTAGACCCCATGCATCCTGCCGCACTGCTGGACCTGTGCACGGGGCTCGTCACCCAGGTGCTGAAGCTCGACGCGCCGGCCGACGGCGTGGTGTCGGCCTTCTTCCGTGCGCACCGCAACCTGGGCCCGCGCGAACGCCACACGCTGGCCGAGACCGCCTATGCGGTGCTGCGTCGCCGCCTGCTGTTCCAGCACCAGGCGCAGGCCGGCGGTGGCCGCCTGGAGCGGCGGCTGGCCATCCTGGGCTGGCAGGGCAGCGACGACTTCCTGCGCTCGGCGCTGGAGCCGCACGAGCGCGACTGGCTGGCGCATTGCCGCGCGGTGGACCCCGCGACGCTGCCCGACAAGCTGCGCCACAACCTGCCCGACTGGCTGGCCGGCGCGCTGCGCGCGCAGCTGCCCGAGGCCGAGTTCTGGCCGCTGGCCGACGCGCTGCTGCAGCCGGCACCGTTGGACCTGCGGGTGAACACCTTCAAGGCCAAGCGCGAGGCGGTGCAGCGCGCGCTGGCCGAGGCCGGCATCGAGGCGGTGCCGACGCCCTATTCGCCCTGGGGCCTGCGCGCGCACGGCAAGCCGGCACTGCAGAAGCTGGAGGTCTTCACCCGCGGCGAGGTCGAGGTGCAGGACGAAGGCAGCCAGCTGCTGGCGTTGCTGACCGACCCGAAGCGGGGCGAGATGGTGGTGGATTTCTGCGCCGGTGCCGGCGGCAAGACGCTGGCGCTGGGCGCAGCGATGCGCAACACCGGGCGGCTGTACGCCTACGACACCTCGGGCCATCGACTCGATGCGATGAAGCCGCGGCTGGCGCGCAGCGGCCTGAGCAACGTGCACCCGGTGCAGCTGGCGCACGAGCGCGATGAGCGCATTAAGCGCATGGCCGGCAAGATCGACCGGGTGCTGATCGACGCGCCCTGCTCGGGCCTGGGCACGCTGCGCCGCAACCCGGACCTGAAGTGGCGGCAGTCGCCGCAGGCGGTGCAGGAACTGCAGGCCAAGCAGACCGCCATCCTGGACAGCGCCGCACGGCTGCTGAAGCCCGGCGGCCGGCTGGTCTATGCCACCTGCAGCCTGCTGCGAGCCGAGAACGAGGACGTGGCCGATGCCTTTGCCGAGCGTCACGCTGCCGATTTCGAGCCGCTGGCGGCCGGCGCGCTGCTGGCGCCGACGGTGGGCGAGGCCGCGGCAGCGCTGGACAGCGCTGGGCGGCTTCGCCTATGGCCGCACCGCCACGGCACCGACGGCTTCTTCGCCGCCGTCTGGCAACGGCGCTGAAGCCCCTGGCGGCTTGATCTGCCGCAACTTCGCTGGCGGAACCGCGAATTGGACCTGCTGCACTAAGTGATTCCCGGCACTTTCTTCGGAAACGGCCGTCTACAATGTGGAATGACCCATTTCTGGGTCGGCAAGGCAAGCAACACAATGGAAATTCTCTCGACGATGCACGACGCCGTGGTCGATCTGCTGGCTCACGGCCTGCTCGGCGCATCGCTTTGGCAGGTGGTGCTGTTCACGTTGGTGACCACGCACATCACGATTGCCGCCGTCACCATCTTCCTGCACCGCTCGCAGGCCCACCGGGCGCTGGAGCTGCATGCGATTCCTTCGCATTTCTTCCGCCTGTGGCTGTGGCTGGGCACCGGCATGGTGACCAAGGAATGGGTGGCCATCCACCGCAAGCACCACGCCAAGTGCGAAACCGTGGACGACCCGCACAGCCCGGTCACCAAGGGCATCAAGACCGTGCTGCTGACTGGCAGCGAGCTCTACCGGGCCGAGGCCAAGGTGCAGGAGACCCTGGACAAGTACGGGCACAACACGCCCGACGACTGGCTGGAGCGCAACCTGTACAGCCGCTACACCTGGCAGGGCGTGGGCATCCTGCTGGTCATCGACCTGCTGCTGTTCGGCGCGCTGGGCGCGGCGGTGTGGGCGGTGCAGATGGCCTGGATCCCGGTCACCGCGGCCGGCATCATCAATGGCCTGGGCCACTGGTGGGGTTATCGCAATTTCGAGGCGGCCGACGCGTCCACCAACATCTCGCCGTGGGGCATCCTGATCGGCGGCGAAGAGCTGCACAACAACCACCACACCTATCCGACCTCGGCCAAGCTGTCGGTCAAGCCCTACGAGTTCGACATCGGCTGGCTCTACATCCGGCTGATGGAAATGGCCGGCCTGGCCAAGGTGCGCAAGACGCCGCCGCAGCTGAAGCTGGGCGAGGTGCGCCCGGTGGCCGACAACAAGACGCTGGAGGCGATCATCGCCAACCGCTACGAGGTGATGGCCAACTATGCGGCCGAACTGAAGCGGGCCTGCGCGGCCGAACTGGCGCGCATGAAGGCGCAGGGCACCGCCAGCAGCGCCAGCTGGAAGAGCATGACCGCGGCCAAGCGCTGGCTGCACCGCGATGCCGACAAGATCCCGCAGGGCCAGAAGCCGCTGCTGGCCAAGGCCGTGGGCGACAACCCCGCGCTGGGCAAGCTGGTGGCCATGCGCGAGGAACTGCGCGGCCTGTGGACCCGCAGCAACGTCTCGGCCGACCAGCTGGTGGCCGACCTGCAGGCCTGGTGCAAGAAGGCCGAGGAGAGCGGTATCACCGCGCTGCAGGAGTTCTCGCTGAAGCTGCGCGCCGCGCGCGCCTGAGGCCAGAGGCCGAGGCCTCGCACCAACGACAACGGGGCCCGCGGGCCCCGTTTGCTCTTGGCTGAAGCGGCCGCGCCGTGTGCGGCGGGCCGTGCCCGGTGGGCTTACTTCAGCTTGGTTTCCTTGTAGATCACGTGCTTGCGCGCGACCGGGTCGAACTTGTTGAACTCCAGCTTGCCCGGGGTGGTCTTCTTGTTCTTGCTGGTCGTGTAGAAGTGTCCGGTGCCCGCCGAGGATTCGAGCTTGATCTTTTCGCGTCCGCCTTTGGTGGCCATGGTGTCGCTCCCGGTTCAGTTCAGAGTTCGCCGCGGGCACGCAGGTCGGCGACGACCTGGTCGATACCCACCTTGTCGATCAGGCGCAGCGCCGCATTGCTGATGCGCAGGCGCACCCAGCGGTTCTCGCTCTCGACCCAGAAACGCCGGTACTGCAGGTTAGGCAGCCAGCGGCGCTTGGTTTTGTTGTTGGCGTGGGAGACGTTGTTTCCCACCATCGGGCCCTTGCCCGTGACCTGACAGACGCGTGCCATGGACGCTTCTCCAAAAAATCTGGTCTTGCCGGATGCGGCAAAGCCCTCAAGTATAACCTAGTTGCCCTGTTCCAGGAAGCGCTGCGCGTCCAGCGCCGCCATGCAGCCGGTGCCGGCGCTGGTGATGGCCTGGCGGTAGACATGGTCCTGCACGTCGCCGGCGGCAAAGACGCCGGGCACGCTGGTCATCGTGGCCATGCCGTTCAGGCCGCTGCGGGTGATCAGGTAGCCGTCCTTCATCTCCAGCTGGCCCTTGAACAGCTCGGTGTTTGGCTGGTGGCCGATGGCGATGAAGCAGCCCTTGAGTGCGATCTCGGTCTTCGCACCGTCCTGGGTGGACTTCAGGCGCACGCCGGTCACGCCGCTGGCATCGCCCAGCACCTCGTCCAGCGTGTGCCACAGGTGCAGCACCACCTTGCCGGCGGCGGCCTTGGCCATCAGCTTGTCGACCATGATCGCCTCGGCGCGGAACTTGTCGCGCCGGTGCACCACGTGCACCCGCTCGGCGATGTTCGACAGGTACAACGCTTCTTCGACGGCGGTGTTGCCGCCGCCGACCACGCAGACCTCCTGCGCGCGGTAGAAGAAGCCATCGCAGGTGGCGCAGCCGCTGACGCCGCGGCCCATGAAGGCCTGCTCGCTGGGCAGTCCCAGGTACTTGGCGCTGGCGCCGGTGGCCACGATCAATGCGTCGCAGGTGTAGGCGCCGGCATCGCCCTGCAGCTTGAACGGCCGCTGCGACAGGTCGACCGCGTTGACATGGTCGAAGACGATCTTCGTGTCGAATCGCTCGGCATGCTTCTGGAAGCGCTGCATCAGGTCAGGGCCCATCACGCCGTCGACATCGGCCGGCCAGTTGTCGACGTCGGTCGTGGTCATCAGCTGGCCGCCTTGCGCCACGCCGGTGATCAGCAGCGGCTGCAGGTTGGCACGGGCCGCATAGATGGCGGCGGTGAAGCCGGCAGGGCCGGAACCGAGGATCAGCACCTTGGCATGCTGGGGCGTGGCACTCATGGCAGGTCTTCCGGATGTGGGATCGGGGGCCGCGGGCGTCGCAAGAATCCGACGGGGCCGGGTCGTTGGCAGCGTGCCCGGCTGGAATCCCTGGGCTCCATGGGCACAATACGCGGCATTGTAGTGACCGTGGCTTCAGACCGCGGCCTGCATGCCTACCAACCAAGAGTGAGGGGACCGTCGATGTCGCTGATGTCCAACCTGGACCTGATCCGCCGGGTGCCGTTGTTCTCGATGCTGACCAACGACCAGGCGCAGTCCATCGCCGATGCCGTCGTCAAGCGACGCCTGCGCCGCGGCGAACTGGTGGTCGAGCAGGGCCGCAAGAGCAACGCGCTGTTCATCCTGCTGAACGGCCGGGCCCGGGTGCTGACCAGCGACTCACGCGGCCGCGAGGTCATCCTGGCGGTGCTGGAGGCCGGCGACTACGTGGGCGAGATGAGCCTGATCGACAACGAGCCGCATTCGGCCACGGTGCGCGCCGAGGTGCAGACCGACATGCTGGTGCTGGCCCGGGCCGACTTCGCGCGTTGCCTGCCCGAGAACTCCACGTTGTCCTACGGTGTCATGCGCGGCCTGGTGCGGCGCCTGCGCAATGCCGACCGGCAGATCGAGTCGCTGGCGCTGCTGGACGTCTACGGCCGCGTGGCGCGCACGCTGCTCGACATGGCCGAGGACGACAAGGGCGTCAAGATCATCCGCCACAAGGTGTCGCGCCAGGACATGGCCAAGGTGGTGGGCGCCTCGCGCGAGATGGTCAGCCGGGTCATGAAGGACCTGGAAGAGCGCGGCGTCATCGAGACCCAGGAAAACGGCTCGGTGATCATCAAGGAACGGCTACAGAACGATTGAGCCGGCCCGGGCGCCTGCGGGCCGGCCGAAGGGATCGGCCAAAATGGCGCCCATGACCTTTCCGCTTGGTTCCCTGCGCGCCGAAGGCGCCGCATCCGGCGCCACCTACACCCGCGGCAAGTCCGCCGCCCGAAGCGCGCCGACCGAGCCGTCGGCGCCCTCGCCCTGGGCGCGGCTGCGCCGCCAGGCCTTGCTGGTCGTCGGCGCCGTGGCCTGGCTGCTGTTGTTTCTGGCGCTGGCCACCCACCACGGTGGCGATCCGGGCTTTTCCACCACTGGCGATGGCGAGCCGCTGCGCAACAAGGCCGGGCTGATCGGCGCGTGGCTGTCGGACTTTGGGTTGTTCCTGTTCGGCTGGTCGGTGTGGTGGCTGGTGCCGGTGGGCCTGCGCGCCTGGCTGGCCAGTCTGGCCCGCGCGGTGCGACGTGAGGGCGATGCACCACCGGCCGTTGGTGCCTTGCCGCGACTGGCCTTCTGGCTGGGGCTGGCGCTGCTGATGTCGGCCAGCTGTGCGCTGGAGTGGACGCGCCTGTACCGTTGGGAATCGGGCCTGCCGGGCCATGCCGGTGGCGTGCTGGGCTTTAGCCTCGGGCCGCTGTCGATGCACTGGCTGGGCTTTGCCGGCTCGGGCGTGATGTGGATCGCCGCGCTGGTGGCCGGCATGTCGCTGGCGCTGGGCTTCTCGTGGCTGGCGCTGGCTGAAGCCATCGGCGCGGCCATCGACGGCCTGCGCGAACGCCGCCAGCAGCAGAAGGAGCAGGCCGAGGATCGCCGCATCGGCGAGGCCGCACTGGTCGAACGCGAGCAGGTGGTTGAGGTCGAGCGCGAGCAGGTGATGGACCACTTGCCGCTGGTGATCGAGCCGACGCTGCTGGAGGTGCCGAAGTCCGAGCGCGTGGCCAAGGAGCGGCAGAAGCCGTTGTTCGTGGAACTGGCCGATACCAAGCTGCCGCAGGTGGACCTGCTGGATGCCGCGCCGGCGCGGGTGGAGACGGTCACGCCCGAATCGCTGGAGATGACCAGCCGGCTGATCGAGAAGAAGCTGAAGGACTTCGGCGTCGAGGTGCGTGTGGTCGCGGCCAGCCCCGGCCCGGTGATCACCCGCTACGAGATCGAGCCGGCCACCGGCGTCAAGGGCGCGCAGGTCGTCAACCTGGCCAAGGACCTGGCGCGCTCGCTGTCGCTGGTGAGCATCCGCGTGGTGGAGACCATCCCCGGCAAGAACTACATGGCGCTGGAACTGCCCAACGCGCGGCGCCAGACCATCCGGCTGGCAGAGATCCTGGGCTCGCAGGTCTACAACGACGCCGCGTCGATGCTGACCATCGCGCTGGGCAAGGACATCATCGGCAACCCGGTGGTGGCCGACCTGGCCAAGATGCCGCACTGCCTGGTGGCCGGCACCACCGGCGCCGGCAAGTCGGTAGGCATCAACGCGATGATCCTCAGCCTGCTCTACAAGGCCGAGGCGCGCGATGTGCGGCTGATCCTCATCGACCCGAAGATGCTGGAGATGAGCGTCTACGAGGGCATCCCGCACCTGCTGTGCCCGGTGGTCACCGACATGAAGCAGGCCGCCAACGCGCTGAACTGGTGCGTCGGCGAGATGGAGCGCCGCTACAAGCTGATGAGCAAGCTGGGCGTGCGCAACCTGGCCGGCTACAACAAGAAGATCGCCGAGGCCGCCGAGCGCGGCGAGAAGCTGCCCAACCCCTTCAGCCTGACGCCCGACGCGCCCGAGCCACTGGAGCGGCTGCCGAACATCGCCGTCGTCATCGACGAGCTGGCCGACCTGATGATGGTGGTCGGCAAGAAGATCGAGGAGCTGATCGCGCGGCTGGCGCAGAAGGCGCGGGCCTGCGGCATCCACCTGGTGCTGGCCACGCAGCGGCCCAGCGTGGACGTGATCACCGGCCTGATCAAGGCCAACATCCCGACGCGCATCGCCTTCCAGGTGGCCAGCAAGATCGACAGCCGCACCATCCTCGACCAGATGGGCGCCGAGGCGCTGCTGGGCCAGGGCGACATGCTCTACCTGCCCTCCGGCACCGGCCTGCCGGTGCGCGTGCACGGCGCCTTCGTGAGCGACGACGAGGTGCACCGCGTCGTCGACTACCTGCGCAGCCAGGGCGAGCCCAACTACATCGAAGGCCTGCTCGAGGGCGGTACGCTGGAAGGCGAGGCCGAGGCCGGCGCGCCCGGCGAAGGCGGTGCCAGCGGCGAGAGCGACCCGATGTACGACCAGGCGGTGGCGGTGGTGCTGGAGCACCGGCGCGCGTCGATCTCGCTGGTGCAACGGCACCTGCGCATCGGCTACAACCGCGCCGCGCGGCTGCTGGAGCAGATGGAGAAGTCCGGCCTGGTGTCGGCGATGGCCACCAACGGCAACCGCGACATCATCGTGCCGAAGCGGGACGCATGAAGCGCTGGGCGGTCGCCTTCCTGCTGTCCGGCGCGGCCGTGATCGCGCGAGCCGATGCCGTCGACGCGCTGCGCGAGTTCGTGCGCGACGTGAAGTCCGGCCGCGCCGACTTCACGCAAACCGTGTCCTCGGCCGACGGCAAGCGCCAGCGCAGCTCCAGCGGCAGCTTCGAGTTCGAACGGCCCAACCGCTTCCGCTTTGCCTATGCCAAGCCCTTCGAGCAGCTGATCGTCAGCGATGGGCAGAAGGTGTGGATCCACGACGTGGACCTGAACCAGGTCAGCGTGCGCAGGCTCGGCGCCGCGCTGGGCGCCACGCCGGCGGCGCTGCTGGCAGGTGCGGCCATCGACAAGGAATTCGAGCTGGCCGCGCAGCCGTCGACGGACGGCATCGACTGGGTGCAAGCCACGCCGCGGCAGAAGGACGGCGCCTTCCAGTCGATGCGCGTGGGCTTTCGCGGCAAGGCGCTGGCGGCCGTGGAGATCCTCGACAACTTCGGCCAGCGCTCGCTGCTGCAGTTCAGCCAGTACGCGGCCAACGCGGCGCTGCCGCCGCAGAGCTTCCGCTTCGTGCCGCCGCCCGGCGCCGACGTCATCGAGCAATAGGCACGCGGCGCATGGACGCGCAGGAGCCGCTGTTCGACACGCCGCCGGCCGAGGCCGCAACGGCCGGGCCGGTGCCGCTGGCCGAGCGGCTGCGCCCCCGCACGCTGGACGAGGTGGCCGGCCAGCCGCAGCTGCTGGGCCCGGGCAAGCCGTTGCGCGTGGCCTTCGAGGCCGGTCGGCTGCATTCGATGATCCTGTGGGGCCCGCCGGGCGTCGGCAAGACCACGCTGGCCCGGCTGATGGCCGGCGCGGTGGAAGCCGAGTTCACCGTGCTGTCGGCGGTGCTGGCCGGCGTGAAGGACATCCGCGAAGCCGTGGACCGCGCCCAGGCCGCGCGCCGCGCCGGCCGCGCCACCGTGGTCTTCGTCGACGAGGTGCACCGCTTCAACAAGGCGCAGCAGGATGCCTTCCTGCCGCATGTGGAATCGGGGCTGTTCACCTTCATCGGTGCGACCACCGAGAACCCGTCCTTCGAGGTCAACTCGGCGCTGCTGTCGCGGGCCACGGTGCATATCCTGAAGCCGCTGGAGGCCGAGGACCTGGGCGCGCTGCTGCAGCGCGGCCAGGCGCTGCTGCAGGCGCCACCGCTGGACGACGCGGCGCGCGACCGGCTGATCGGCCATGCCGACGGCGACGCGCGGCGGCTGCTCAACGCCTACGAGAATGTGGCCACGCTGGCCCGCGACCGCGGCGTCGCGGTCATCGATGAAGCGCTGCTGGAGCAGGCGCTGGGCGAGCAGCTGCGCCGCTACGACAAGGGCGGCGACCAGTTCTACGACGCGATCTCGGCGCTGCACAAGTCGGTGCGCGGCTCCGACCCCGATGCCGCGCTGTACTGGCTGGCGCGCATGCTCGACGGCGGTGTCGACCCGCGCTACGTCGCGCGCCGGCTGCTGCGCATGGCCAGCGAGGACATCGGCCTGGCCGACCCGCGCGCGCTGCACCTTGCGGTGGACGCGGCCGAGGTCTACGAGCGGCTGGGCTCGCCCGAAGGCGAGCTGGCGCTGGCGCAGGCCGCGGTGTACCTGGCCATCGCGCCGAAGTCGAATGCCGTCTACAGCGCCTGGAACCAGGTGCGCGAGCTGGTGCGCAGCGACGGCACGCGGCCGGTGCCCGAACACCTGCGCAACGCGCCCACCCGACTGATGAAGCAGCTGGGCCACGGCGCCGGCTACCGCTATGCCCACGACGAGGCCGGCGGCTTTGCAGCGGGCGAACGCTACCTGCCCGAAGGCCTGCCGCGCAGCCGCTTCTACGAGCCGGTGGCGCGCGGCCTGGAGCTGCGCATCGGCGAGCGCCTGGCCGAACTTCGGGCGCTGAACGCTGCCGCCGACAAGCCGCGCTGAGCGCGCGCGAAGAGCCCGCCAGCGCGGCCTGCCAAGGCGGAAAACCCGTGCCTTGGCCATGAAAACCGGCCCCTACAATGCCGCCGCCCCAGCATGGTGCGGCACGGTCCATGCAAGGGCTGCCGACGGCGGGCCACCCGACGGCAGCGACACAGGAGAACCATCGATGGAGACCTTCATCCAGCAGATCATCAACGGTCTGGTTCTCGGCAGCATGTATGCGCTGGTCGCGCTGGGCTACACGATGGTCTACGGCATCATCGGGCTGATCAACTTCGCCCACGGCGATGTGCTGATGGTCGGTGCGCTGGTGAGCTGGACCTTCGTCACGGCCATGGCCGGTGCCGGCATGCCGGGCTGGCTGATGCTGCTGCTGTCGGTGCCGTTGGCCATCCTGATCTGCTGCGTGCTGAACTTCAGCATCGAGAAAGTCGCTTACCGACCTTTGCGCAATGCGCCACGGCTGGCACCGCTGATCACGGCCATCGGCATGAGCCTGCTGCTGCAGACGCTGGCGATGATCATCTGGAAGCCCAATCCCAAGCCCTTTCCGGCATTGCTGCCGCCGGACCCGATCGACCTGGGCGGCCCGGTCATCACGGTTACGCAGATTCTGATACTCGGCCTGACGGCCGTGATCCTGGCCGCCCTGATGTGGCTGGTCAACCGGACGAAGCTCGGACGTGCGATGCGTGCCACCGCCGAGAACCCGCGGGTCGCCGGGCTCATGGGGGTCAAGCCCGATTTCGTCATCTCCGCCACCTTCGTGATCGGCGCGGCGCTGGCCGCCGTGGCGGGCATCATGTGGGCGGCCAACTACGGCACGGTGCAGCACACGATGGGTTTCCTGCCCGGCTTGAAGGCCTTCACCGCGGCCGTGCTGGGCGGCATCGGCAACCTGGCGGGTGCCGTGGTGGGTGCGCTGCTGCTCGGGCTGGTCGAGGCCCTGGGCGCGGGCTACCTGGGGGAACTGACAGGCGGCATCTTCGGCAGCCACTATGCCGACGTCTTCGCCTTCGCTGCGCTGATCCTCGTGCTGACGCTGCGGCCGCAAGGCCTGCTGGGCGAGCGCGTGGCGGACCGCGCCTGAGGAGTCACGCCGATGAAGAACAAGCTCGTGATCTTCCTGGTCTGTGCGGTGGCGCTGCTGGCGCTGCCGCTGTTCGTGCAGCAGTTCGGCCACGGCTGGGTGCGCATCATGGCCACCGCGCTGCTGTACGTGCTGTTGGCGCTGGGGCTGAACATCATCGTCGGCTACGCCGGGCTGCTGGACCTGGGCTATGTCGCCTTCTACGCGGTCGGCGCCTACATGTATGCGCTGCTCGCCAGCCCGCACCTGTTCGAGACCTTCCCCTGGATCGCGCAGATGTTCCCGAACGGGCTGCACACGCCGATCTGGCTGGTGGTGCCCTTGGCCGCCGCCCTGGCCGCGTGTGCCGGCATCCTGCTCGGCACGCCGGTGCTCAAGCTGCGTGGGGACTATCTGGCCATCGTGACGCTGGGCTTCGGCGAGATCATCCGCGTGTTCATGAACAACCTGGAGCATCCGATCAACATCACGAACGGGCCGCGCGGGCTCGATCGCATCGATCCGATGACGATGTTCGGTCTGAGCCTCGGCAAGCCACTGGTCATTGGCGGCTTCACGATTGCACCGGTGACGCTCTACTACTGGTTGTTTCTGGCGCTGGTGGTGGGCAGCGTGGTGCTGTGCCACCGCCTCGAGCTCAGCCGGATCGGCCGCGCCTGGATGGCCATCCGCGAGGATGAGATCGCCGCCAAGGCCATGGGCATCAACACACGCAACATGAAGCTGCTGGCCTTCGGCATGGGCGCCACCTTCGGTGGCGTGGCCGGCTCGATGTTCGCCGCCTTCCAGACCTTCGTCTCGCCAGAATCCTTCAGCCTGATGGAAAGCGTCATGATTGTCGCGATGGTGGTGCTCGGCGGCATGGGTCACCTGCCCGGCGTCATCCTGGGTGCGCTGCTGCTGGCGGCGCTGCCCGAGGTGCTGCGCTACGTGGCCGGCCCGCTGCAGCACATGACCGACGGCCGGCTCGATGCATCGATCCTGCGGCAGCTGCTGATCGCGCTGGCGATGATCGTCATCATGCTGCTGCGGCCACGCGGCCTGCTGCCGCCGCCCGAGCACGGCAAGGCTGCGCCGACGCCCAGTGGCGCCAGCTGAGGTGGCAACGACCATGAGCGATGTCGTACTGAACGTTCAAGGCGTGAGCAAGCGCTTCGGCGGGTTGCAGGCGCTTTCCGACGTGGGCATCAGGATCCACGCGGGCCAGGTGTACGGCTTGATCGGCCCCAATGGCGCCGGCAAGACCACCTTCTTCAACGTGATCACGGGGCTGTACACCCCCGATGCCGGCAGTTTCGAGCTGGGCGGCAAGCCCTACAAGCCGAGCGCCGTGCACGAGGTGGCGCGCCAGGGCATCGCGCGCACCTTCCAGAACATCCGCCTGTTTCCCGAGATGACGGCACTCGAAAACGTGATGGTCGGCCGTCATGTGCGCACGCATTCCGGCCTGGTGGGGGCGCTGTTCCGCACCCCATCGTTCAAGGCCGAAGAGGCAGACATCGTGGCGCGCTCGCAGCAGCTGCTCGACTATGTCGGCATCGGCCGGTTCGCCGAATACAAGTCGCGCACCCTCAGCTACGGCGATCAACGCCGGCTGGAGATTGCCCGCGCACTGGCCACCGAGCCCAAGCTGATCGCGCTGGACGAACCCGCTGCCGGCATGAACGCCACCGAGAAAGTGGTGCTGCGCGAGCTGATCGACCGCATCCGCAAGGACGGACGCACCATCCTGCTGATCGAGCACGACGTCAAGCTGGTGATGGGCCTGTGCGACCGCGTCACCGTGCTCGACTACGGCAAGCAGATCGCTGAAGGCACGCCCTACGACGTGCAGCGCAACGAGAAAGTGATCGAGGCCTACCTCGGCGCTGGCCACAAGGCACATTGAGAGCGATCCGATGACACAACCCGTGCTGTTGAAGGTAAGCGCGCTGAAGGTGGCCTACGGCGGCATCCAGGCCGTCAAGGGCGTGGATTTCGAGGTGCGCCAGGGTGAACTGGTCAGCCTGATCGGCGCCAATGGTGCCGGCAAGACCACCACGCTGAAGGCCATCACCGGTCTGCAGCCGGTGGCCGGCGGCGAGATCGAGTTCATGGGCAAGTCGATCAAGGGCCAGGGTGCCTGGGACCTGGTCAAGCAGGGCTTGGTGATGGTGCCCGAGGGCCGCGGCTGCTTCACGCGCATGACCATCACCGAGAACCTGCAGATGGGCGCCTACGTGCGCGACGATACCCAGCAGATCGAGGCCGACATCGAGAAGGTCTTCACCATCTTCCCGCGGCTCAAGGAGCGCCGTTCGCAGCTGTCCGGCACGATGAGCGGTGGCGAGCAGCAGATGCTGGCCATGGGCCGCGCGCTGATGGCGCGCCCCAAGGTGCTGCTGCTGGACGAGCCCTCGATGGGCCTGTCGCCGATCATGGTCGACAAGATCTTCGAGGTGGTCGCCGACATTCACCAGCGCGGCACCACCATCCTGTTGGTCGAGCAAAACGCTAGCCGGGCGCTGCAGCTGGCCAACCGTGGCTACGTGATGGAATCCGGCGAAGTCACGATGAACGGCGACGCCAAGCAGCTGCTGAACGATCCGAAGGTGCGCGCCGCCTACCTGGGCGAATGAGCGTCAATTCGCCTGCGCGCCGGAAGCTTTCACCACCTTCTCGTACTTGCCCAGTTCGGCCTTGACGAAGGCGGCGAACTGCTCGGGCGTGGTGGGTGAGGGCTCGGCCAGCAGCGTGGCCAGCCGTGTCTTCAGCTCGGGCGAGGCCAGCGCGTCCGTAAAGGCCTTGTTCAGCCGCTGCGTGGTAGCAGCAGGCAACCCCGCCGGGCCGAACAGGCCGAACCAGGTGTTGATGTCGAAGGCCGCCAGCCCATAGGCCGCGCCGCTCTCGGCGATGGTCGGCACCTCGGGCATCGCGCTGGAGCGCTTGGCGGTGGTCATCGCCACCGCCTTCAGTTTGCCGCTCTTGATGTTGGCCGAGGCTGCGGCCAGGTTGTCGAAGTTCAGGTCCACCTGGCCCGACACCAGCGCCAGCTGCGCCGGTGGCCCGCCGGCATAGGGGATGTGCACCATGAACACGCCGGCCTGGCTCTTGAACATCTCGCCGGCCAGGTGCCCGGCGCTGCCGTTGCCGCCCGAGCCGTAGTTCAGCGTGCCCGGGTGCTTCTTCGCATAGGCCACCAGGTCGGCGACGCTGGCGATGCCCAGCTTCTTGGCCACGTCGACGTTCATCACCAGCACGTTGGGCACCTGGGCCACCAGCGTGATCGGCGTGAAGTCGCGGATCGGGTCGTAGGGAATCTTCGCGTACAGCCAGGGGTTGATGGCATGCGTGGCCACCGCGCCCATGCCGATGGTCAGCCCGTCGGGTGCGGCCTTGGCCACAAGGTCCATGCCCAGGTTGCCGCCGGCACCGGGGCGGTTCTCCACCACCACCGGGCCGAGGCTGTCCTTGACCTTCTCGGCCAGCGCGCGCGCCACGATGTCCAGCGGCCCGCCGGGCGGGTAGGGCACGATCAGGCGGATCGGCTTCGACTGTGCGAAGGCCGGGCGGGCGAAGGGGCTGGCCAGGGCGGCCAGGGTCAGCAGACGACGTTGCTTCAGCAAGGTGCAGCTCTCCTAGACGTTGGGGTGCTTGTCGGCTTCGGAGGTGAAGGCGTCAGCATAGAACTCGTCGGCCGGCAGGTCGCAGCGTGCAACGAAATCGTCGCGCGCCGATTCGACCATCACCGGGGCGCCGCAGGCGTAGACCTGATGGCCCGACAGATCGGGCAGGTCTTCCATCACCGCACGGTGCACCAGGCCAGTCCGGCCGGTCCAGCCTTCGTCGATGCTTTCCGACAGCACCGGCACATAGCGCAGGTTCGGCATCTGCGCGGCGGCGGCCTCGGCCCAGTCGTGCAGGTACAGGTCGGCGCGACGCCGGCAGCCCCAGTACAGCACCGTGGGCCGGTCGACGGCCTTCAGCTGCATGTGCTCGATCAGCGCCTTGATCGGCGCGAAGCCGGTGCCCGCGGCCAGCAGCACCATCGGCTTGGGCGATTCGTCGCGCAGGAAGAAGCTGCCGAAGGGCCCTTCGATGCGCAGGATCTCCTTGTCGCGCATGCTGCCGAACACATGGTCGGTGAACTGGCCGCCCGGCAGGTGGCGCAGGTGCAGTTCCAGCGCCGGCGGTTGCCCCAGGTTGTGCATCGCATTGGCCATCGAGTAGCTGCGCCGCGCGCCGTCGCGCAGGATGATCTCGATGAACTGGCCGGCGCGGTACTGCAGGTTCTGGTTGGCCGGCAGCTGCAGCTTCAGGATCATCACGTCGGCCGCGGCGCGCTGCAGGCTCAGCACCCGGGCCGGCATCTTCAGCACCGGGAACTCGCCGGCGCCCGGCACGGTACGCGCCTCGATCACGCAATCGGTCTGCGCTGCCGCGCAGCAGGGCAGGATCCAGCCGGCGTCCTCTTCGGCCACCGACAGCGCGCGTTGCTGGTGGGCGCCGTGGATCACGCGGCCTTCCAGCAGCCGGCTCTTGCACGAGCCGCAGGCGCCATCGCGGCAGCCATAGGGCAGTCCGATGCCCTGGCGGATGGCGGCCGACAGGATCGGCTCGTCGCGCTGCACTTCGAAGCGGCGCTCGGCCGGCTTCAGCTGGATGGTGAAACTCATGAGAATGGGCCGGCACTTACACTGCCGGCCGATTGTGCCCGCAAGACTCTGGCCTCATGCAACCCACGCCCACCCGCCACGCGCGCATGCCGGCGCTGCTGATCGTCGGCTGCGGTGACATCGGCTTGCGCGTGCTGCGCCTGCTGCGCGGCCGCTACCGGCTGCTGGCGCTGAGCTCCAGCCCCGGCCGCCGCCAGCTGCTGCGCGACGCCGGCGCCGTGCCGCTGCGCGGCAACCTGGACGATGCGGCCACGCTGGGCCGGCTGGGCGGGCTGGCCGATCTGGTGCTGCACCTGGCGCCGCCGCAGAGCGAAGGCGCGCGCGACCTGCGCACGCAGCGCCTGTTGGCGGCGCTGGCGCGCGGCGGCCGGGTGCGGCGCATCGTCTATGCCAGCACCAGCGGCGTCTATGGCGACTGCGGCGGCGCGCGCTTCGACGAGACCCGCGCCGTGCACCCGACCACCGACCGGGCGCGCCGCCGCGTCGATGCCGAGGCGCAGCTGCGCGCCTTCGGCCGGCGCGCCGGCGTGGCGGTGTCGCTGCTGCGCGTGCCCGGCATCTATGCGGCCGACCGGCCCGGCGGCCATCCGCGCGAGAGGCTGCAGCGCGGCACACCGGTGCTGTGCGCGGCCGACGACGTGTACACCAACCACATCCATGCCGACGACCTGGCGCGCGCCTGCGTGGCGGCGCTGCACCGCGCGCTGCCGCAGCGGCCGCTGCACGTCAGCGACGACACCGAGCTGCGCATGGGCGAGTACTTCGACCTGGCGGCCGACCTGTGCGGCCTGCCGCGCCCGCTTCGCATCAGCCGCGCCGAAGCCGCGACGCAGCTGTCGCCTATGCAGCTGAGCTTCATGAGCGAATCGCGGCGCCTGGGCAACCACCGCATGAAGCGCGAGCTGCGGCTGCGCCTGCACCATCCCACCGTAGCCGAAGGGCTGCGGGCCTGACGACTTGAGCACGATGAAGACCCTGCTGCTGACTCACCCCATACCGCCGGCCGGCTTCATGGCGGCCATCCGCGCGCTGGAGCCGCGGCTGCCGATGCTGGAATACCGGCCCGGCATGCCCGATGCCGAGCTGGCCGACGTGCAGGCGGTGCTGGGCTGGCGCTTCCCGGACGGCGTGGCGGCGCGGCTGCCGCAGCTGCGCTGGGTGTGTTCGGTGGGTGCCGGCGTCGAGAAGCTGCTGGTGCCGGACCTGGCGCCCGCCGTGCAGGTGTCGCGCATCGTCGATACCGAGCAGGCCGATGGCATCGCCCAGTTCGTGGTACTGATGGCGCTGCGCCATCTGCGCGAGCTGCCTGGCTACGAGGCGCAACAGCAGAGCCGGCAGTGGACCCGGCGGCCGGTGGGCGCGCTGCGCAGCCATGTCGGTGTGCTGGGCATGGGCGCAATGGGCAGCGCGGTGGCGCGCATGCTGCAGGCGGTGGGCTTTCAGGTCAGCGGCTTCAGCCGGCATTCGGGCCAGTCGCTGGCCGCCGTGCTGGGCAGCAGCGACATCGTCGTCTGTGCGCTGCCGCTGACGCCGGCGACCCACGGGCTGCTCAACGCCCAGGCCTTTGCGCAGATGCCGCGCGGCGCCTATCTGATCAACATCGCGCGCGGCCAGCATGTGGTGGAGGCCGACCTGATCGCCGCCGTGCAGGCTGGCCATCTGGCCGGCGCGGCGCTGGACGTGCAGCAGCGGGAGCCGCTGCCCGCCGACGATCCCTTGTGGGCCGTGCCGGGCATCACCATCACGCCGCACATCGCCGCGCAATCCACGCCGCAGACCATTGCCGAGCAGTTCGTGCAGGGCTGGCGGCGCCTGCAGCGTGGCGAGACGCCGCACAACCTGGTCGATCGGGCGCGCGGTTACTGATCAGATGCCCTGGGCGCTCTTCAGCGTCTTCATCCGGTCCACCGACTGCAGCTTCACCGTCTGCGGCCGGCCCTGGCGCACGATGTCCAGCGTGACTTCGCGCTCCGGCGCGCCGCCGGCCCACAGCGTCTTCCACAGCACCTCCAGCGCCTTCACCTCCACGCCGTCGATGCGCACGATGCGGTCGCCGGGCTCCAGCCCGGCCACGTCGGCCGGGCTGTCGCTGTTGACGCGCACCACGCGCACCGTGCCCTCGGCCTCGACGCAGTTGATGCCCATCCAGGCCCGCTGGCTCAGGCGGCTGGTGCCGCGGCTGCGCAGCTCGGCCAGGATCGGCGTCAGCAGCTCGATCGGCACGAACATGTTGCCGGTCTGCGGCGGGCCGGCGGCGCCGGCCGCGTCGCGAACCAGCAGCGAGCCGATGCCCACCAGCTCGCCACGGCTGTTGAAAAGGCCGGCGCCGCTGTGGTCGGGCCGCGCCGGCGCGGTGAACAGCGCGCCGTCGACGTGGTATTCCCAGTAGCCGGAGAAGTTGCGCCGCGACACCAGCTGCGCCGCGCTGATGGCGCCTTCCTCGCCGCCGCTCACGACCATCAGCGTCTCGCCGCGGGCCAGCGTGCTGCCGCTGCCCAGCGGCACCGGCTCGATGCGCAGCGGCACCAGTGGCTGCACCAGGCCGAAGCCGGTGGCCACGTCATAGCCCACCAGCCGGGCCGGCACCTCGCGCTCGTCATCGGTGACCAGCTGCACCTGCTCGGCCTCCAGCACCAGGTAGCCGATGGTCAACACCAGCTCGCCGGGCCCGATGACCACGCCCGAGCCCTGGCGCTCACGGCCCAGTGTCGATGCCGAGCGCGCGTCCTCGACGGCCTGGGCGCGCAGCCCCACCACCGAAGCGCTGGCGCGCTGCAGCGCACGCGACTGCGCCTCGATGGCCGAGGGCCCTTCGGCCGCGAGCGCGGGTGCGCTGGCCACCAGGGCCAGGCAGCTGAGCAGGCGTAGCGGCAGAGATGTCAGTGCGGTGGGCATGGCGCACCTCCAGCGGCAGGGCGTTGCGACCATCATAGGTCGCCTGCCGATTCGGCGTGCGCCGCAGGCTTCAGCGCTGCCGGCGGCTGCCGAAAGGCGCCTGGCCGCGCCAGAAGCGGATCATCAGGAAGCCGCCCAGCATGCCACCCAGGTGGGCGAAGTGGGCCACGCCGCTGCGGCCCGACAGGCCGAACAGCAGCTCGATCACGCCGAAGACGATGACGAAGGTGCGCGCCTTCATCGGAATTGGAGGGAACAGCGGCATGATCGTGCGGTTGGGAAACAGCATGCCGAAGGCCAGCAGCAGGCCAAACAACGCACCCGAGGCGCCCACCGTCGGCACATTGGAACCCGTCATCCAGGTGATCAGCAGCTGCGTCAGCGCCGCGGCCAGCAGGCTGGCCAGCAGGAACTGCGCATAGCGGGTGCGGCCCCACAGCCGCTCCAGCTCGGAGCCGAACATCCACAGCCCCAGCATGTTGAAGAACAGGTGCAGCATGCTGCCGTGCAGGAAGCCGTAGCTGACCAGTTGCCAGGGCCAGAACAGGCCCGACTGCAGCGGCCACAGCGCGAACAGGATGTCCAGCCGGATGAACTGCTCGACGCAGAACACCGCCGTGCAGATCAGCATCAGGGCCTGGGTCAGCGGGGGGATCGGCGGCATGGCGTCGTCGGCGGTCGGAGGGGTCGGACGCCGGCGTTGCCGCGGGCGATTCGGGGCGTGGCGCTGCACTGGTGCCCGGGGCCGGACTCGAACCGGCACGCCTTGCGGCGGGGGATTTTGAGTCCCCTGCGTCTACCGATTTCGCCACCCGGGCTGTAGGGCTGCGACCTTCAGGCTCGCGAGGGCGGCGATTATGGCATGCGACCTTCACGCGGCAGGCGCTGCGCTGCCACAATAGTGCGCTTTGCGTGACGTTCGAACATGGCCGCCAAGAAACCGCCGCACTACAAGACCCTGCAGCAGACCATCGGGGCCACGCCGCTGGTGCGGCTGCAGCGCCTGCCGGGCGCCGAGCAGGCGCAGCGCGGCAATGTCATCCTCGGCAAGCTCGAGGGCAACAACCCCGCTGGCTCGGTGAAGGACCGGCCGGCGCTGAGCATGATCCAGCGCGCTGCCGAACGCGGCGACATCAAGCCAGGCGACACCTTGATCGAGGCCACCTCGGGCAACACCGGCATCGCACTGGCCATGGCCGCGGCGATGCTGGGCTACAAGATGATCCTGGTGATGCCGGAGGATCTGTCGATCGAGCGTGCGCAGACCATGAAGGCCTACGGCGCCGAGCTGGTGCTGACGCCGCGCTCCGGCGGCATGGAATACGCCCGCGACCTGGCCGACCAGATGGTGGCCGACGGCAAGGGCCGCGTGCTGGACCAGTTCGCCAACCCCGACAACCCGCGCATCCACTACGAGACCACCGGCCCGGAGATCTGGGCCGACACGGCCGGGCAGGTGACGCACTTCGTCAGCGCAATGGGCACCACCGGCACCATCACAGGCGTGTCGCGCTACCTGAAGGAAATGAACCCGGCGGTGCGCATCGTCGGCGCGCAGCCGAGCGAGGGTTCGCGCATCCCCGGCATCCGCAAGTGGCCCGAGGCCTACCTGCCGAAGATCTACGACCCGAAGCATGTCGACGAGATCGTGCTGGTCAGCCAGGCCGATGCCGAGGACATGGCCCGCCGGCTGGCGCGCGAGGAAGGCCTGTTCGCCGGCATCTCGGCCGCCGGTGCCTGCTGGGTGGCGCTGCAGATCGCGCGCACGGTAGAGAACGCCACCATCGTGTTCATCGTCTGCGACCGCGGCGACCGTTATCTCTCGACCGGCGTGTTCCCAGCATGAACTACCGTTTCTGCCCGCAATGCGCCACGCCGCTGGAATGGCTGCCGGCCATGGAGGACGGCGGCGCCAAGGAGCGGCTGCGCTGCACCGGTTGCGGCTGGACGCACTGGAACAACCCGACGCCGGTGCTGGCTGCAGTCATCGAATGCGCCGACCGCGACGGCCAGCTGTTGCTGGCCCGCAATGCCGCCTGGAAGGGCAACATGTTCGCGCTGATCACCGGCTTCATGGAGGCCGGCGAGAGCCCGCAGGAAGGCATCGCGCGCGAGGTCGCCGAAGAGACCGCGCTGCAGGTCGATGCGCTGAACCTGATCGGCGTCTATGACTTCCAGCGCATGAACCAGGTGATCATCGCCTACCACGCGCTGGCCCGCGGTGAGGTGCGGCTGTCGCTCGAACTGGCCGAGTACCGGCTGTTCGCGCCGCCGCAGGTGCGTTGCTGGCGTGCAGGCACCGGCTATGCGCTGGCCGACTGGCTGCGCAGCCGAGGCCACGAGCCGCAGTTCATGGACCTGCCCGGCCGCGGCTGAACCCCCGAACGAGGACGACGATGGAAGTGCAGAAGGAAATCGACACCCGCGGGCTGAACTGCCCGCTGCCGATCCTGAAGGCGAAGAAGGCGCTTGCCGAGATGGCCAGCGGCCAGGTGCTGAAGGTGGTGGCCACCGACCCGGGATCGGTGCGCGACTTCCAGGCCTTTGCGCGTCAGACCGGCAACGAACTGCTGGAGCAGAGCAACGCGAACAACGAGTTCGCGCACTACCTGCGCCGGCGCTAGATCGACAGCCCCTTCAGGAAGCTGCGGAAACCCGGGCCCAGTTGCGGGTGCGCCAGCGCCAGCTCGACGTTGGCCTCCAGGAAGCCTTCCTTGCTGCCGCAGTCGTAGCGCTTGCCTTCGTAACGGTAGGCGAACACCTTCTCGCGGCGCAGCAGCGCGGCGATGCCGTCGGTCAGCTGGATCTCACCGCCCACGCCGCGCGGCTGCGAGGCAATTTCGCGGAACACGCCCGGTGTCAGGATGTAACGGCCGGCCACCCCCAGACGTGAGGGGGCATCTTCCGGTGCCGGCTTCTCGACCATCTTGCTGACGTCGACCAGCCGCTCGTTGATCTGCGAGCCGGCCACGATGCCGTAGCGGCGGGTGTGCTCGGCCGGCACCTCCTGCACCGCCAGGATCGAGGCCTGCCATTCCTCGAACTGCTCGACCATCTGCTGCAGCACCGGCGGCTTGCCGACCATCAGGTCGTCGGCCAGCAGCACCGCGAAAGGGTTGTTGCCGACCAGCCGCTGGCCGCACAGCACCGCGTGGCCCAGGCCAAGCGCCTGCGCCTGGCGCACGTAGATGCACTCCATGTCGTCGGGCTTGACGCTGCGCACCACCTCCAGGAGATCGCGCTTGCCCGCCTGTTCGAGGGCTACCTCCAGCTCGAAGGTCATGTCAAAGTGATCCTCGATCGGCCGCTTGTGGCGGCCGGTGACGAAGATCATCTCGCGCACGCCGGCGGCATAGGCTTCCTCGACGGCGTACTGGATCAGCGGCTTGTCCACCACCGGCAGCATTTCCTTGGGCTGCGCCTTGGTGGCGGGTAGGAAGCGGGTCCCCAGGCCGGCCACGGGAAAGATGGCCTTCTTGACCGACATCGGCATCTCTACAATCCCCTCGAATTCCTCGGTTCATTGTGGCACGCAGTGCCCGCAGGACCATCCCGGCGCCGAGGCACAAGTCACATGGACGTCCTGATCGTCGAGCCGCTCGAACCCGAGGTCCTGCAGTGGATCGACGCGCGCCATCCGGTGCGATATGCGCCGCAGCTCGACCGCGATCCGCGCGCCCTGCGCCAGGCGCTGTTCAATGTGCGCGCGCTGATCGCGCCGCCCTCGGTGGCGCTGGATGCGCAGGCGCTGCATTTCGCGCCGGTGCTGCGTGCGGTGGGCCGGCTGAGCGCGGGCGCCGAAAACCTGGATGCCGAGGCCTTCGCCCGCGCCGGCGTGGAGATCGTGCGCCCCGGCACGGCCAGCGCCGCGGCCGAGGCCGAGTTCGCCATCGGCGCGATGCTGCAACTGCTGCGCCGGGTGCCGGTGCGCAGCAACGACGGCATGCTGGTGGGCCGCGAACTGTCCGGCGCGACGGTGGGCCTGGTGGGCCTGCCGGCGGCAGCGCGGCCGTTGGCCGAGCTGCTGGGCGCCTTCGGCGCGCAGGTACAGGGCTACGACCCGGCGATCCACCTGTCCGACGGGCTGTGGGAGCGCTGGAAGATCACGCCACGCGGCCTGCGCGAGGTGGTCGAGAGCAGCGACGTGCTGTGCGTGCTGCTGAACTACTTCAGCCGCTACAAGGGCCTGCTGGGCGAGCGCTTCCTGCCGTACTGCAAGGCCGACCAGGTGCTGGTCAGCCTGGGCCACAGCAGCTTGTTCGACGAGGCGGCGCTGGCCGAGGCGCTGGAATCCGGCCGCATGGCGGCGGCCTGGTTCGACAGCATGGAGCCCAGCATGCTCGACTTCGGCCGGCCGCTGCGCGCGGTGCGCAACCTGCAGGTCACGCCGCGGGTGTCGGGCACGACGCGCGAATCCCGCATCCGCAGCGCCTGGGCGGTGGTGCGGCGCATCGACGAGATTCTCAGCGAGGCCGGCCCGCGGCCCGAGTTCAGGCCGACGACCGAAGACGATGCGCTTGATCTCGAAGCCGATCCAGCGTCCGCTGAAAATCCTCGAGCCGCTGCTTCTCCTGACTGACCACCGCCGCTGGCGCACGCTCGACGAAGCTGGCATTGCCCAGCTTGGCGCTGGCCTTGGCGATCTCGCCTTCCAGCCGCGCCATTTCCTTGGCCAGGCGCGCGCTTTCGGCTTCCACGTCCACCTGCACATGCAGCGCCAGCCGCGCCGCGCCCTGCACCGCCACAGGGGTGGCGCGCGTGGCCTGGTCGAAGTCGGCGTCGGACAACTGCTGCACCTCGGCCAGGCGGCCCAATGCCTTCAGCACGGGCGCGGCCGAGGCGATGAACTCGGCCTCGCCGGCCACCCACAGCGGCACGCGCTCGGCCGGTGACAGGTTCATTTCGGAACGCAGCTGCCGGCAGGCGCCGGCCACCGCCTTCAGCTTGGCCATCCAGGCGTCGGCCGTGGCATCCACCCGCGACAGCTCGGCCTGCGGATAGGGCGCGGTGACGATGCCCTCGGTCGCACCCGCTGCCTTGCGGCCGGCCAGCGGGGCCACCTGTTCCCACAGCTCGGCGGTGATGAAGGGGGCGATCGGGTGCAGCAGTCGCAGCACGGTCTCCAGCACGCGCAGCAGCGTGCGCCGCGCGGCGCGCTGCTGCTGCGGCGTGCCGGTGGCCAGCTGCACCTTGGCGATCTCCAGGTACCAGTCGCAGTACTCGTCCCAGACGAAGGCATAGATCGCGTTGGCCACGTTGTCCAGCCGGTACTCGGCGAAGCCGCGCGACACCTCGGCCTCCACCCGCTGCAGCTCGCTGACGATCCAGCGGTCGGCCGGCGAGAAGTGCATGTAGCCCTCGGGCCCGCAGTCGTTGCTGCAGGGCCGGATGCCGCGCTCGTGCTCGTCCAGCCCCTGCACCTGCATCAGCACGAAGCGCGTCGCGTTCCAGAGCTTGTTGCAGAAGTTGCGGTAGCCCTCGCAGCGCTTGGTGTCGAAGTTGATGCTGCGCCCCAGGCTCGCATAGCTGGCCATCGTGAAGCGCAGCGCGTCGGCACCGTAGGCCGGCATGCCCTCCGGGAACTCTTTCTTCACCCGTGCCGCCACCTTCGGCGCGGTCTCGGGCTTGCGCAGGCCGGTGGTGGATTTCTTCACCAGCGTCTCGAGGTCCACGCCCTGGATCAGGTCCACCGGGTCGATGACGTTGCCCTCGCTCTTGCTCATCTTCTTGCCTTCGCTGTCGCGCACCATGCCGTGGATGTACACGGTGCGGAACGGCACGCGGCCGGTGAAGTGGGTCGTCATCATGATCATGCGGGCGACCCAGAAGAAGATGATCTCGTAGCCGGTGACCAGCACCGACGACGGCAGGAAGAGCTTCAGCTCGTCGGTCTGCTCCGGCCAACCCAGCGTCGAGAAGGGCACCAGCGCCGAGCTGTACCAGGTGTCCAGCACGTCGGGGTCGCGGGTCAGCGCGCCGCGGTAGCCAGCGGCCTCGGCCTTGGCCTTCGCCTCGGCCTCGTCGCGGGCAACGAAGATCTCGCCGCCGCTGCCGTACCAGGCCGGGATCTGATGGCCCCACCACAGCTGGCGGCTGACGCACCAGTCCTGGATGTTCTTCATCCACTGGTCGTAGGTGGCCACCCAGTTCTCGGGCACGAACTTGACCTCGCCCGAGGCCACCGCGTCGATCGCCTTCTGCGCGATGCTCCTGCCGTCGGGCCCCGGCTTGCTGACGGCCACGAACCACTGGTCGGTGAGCATCGGCTCGATCACTTGGCCGGTGCGCGCGCAGCGCGGCACCATCAGCTTGTGCTTCTTCACCTCGACCAGCAGGCCCTGCGCCTCCAGGTCGGCCACCACCTTCTTGCGCGCGACGAAGCGGTCCAGCCCCTGGTAGGCCGCTGGCGCATGGGCATTGACGCGCGCCTCCAGGTCCAGCACGCACAGGCTGGGCAGGCCATGGCGCTGGCCTACCGCATGGTCGTTGACGTCGTGCGCCGGCGTCACCTTGACCACGCCGGTGCCGAATTCGCGGTCCACGTACTCGTCGGCGATCACAGGGATCAGCCGCTCGGCCAGCGGCAGCCGCACCTGCTTTCCTATCAGCGCGGCGTAGCGTTCGTCGTCGGGGTGCACCATCACGGCGGTGTCGCCGAGCATCGTCTCGGGCCGCGTGGTGGCCACCACCAGCGAGCCGCTGCCATCGGCCAAGGGATAGCGGATGTGCCAGAGGAAGCCGTCTTCCTCCTCGCTTTCCACCTCCAGGTCGGACACCGCGGACTTCAGCACCGGATCCCAGCTGACCATGCGCGTGCCGCGGTAGATCAGCCCCTGCTCGTACAGTTGCACGAAGGTCTCGGTGACGATGCGCGACAGCCCTTCGTCCATCGTGAAGTACTCGTGCGCCCAGTCGACGCTGGCGCCGACGCGGCGCATCTGCTGCGTGATGGTCGAGCCCGAATAGGCCTTCCAGTTCCATACGCGCTGCACGAAGGCCTCGCGGCCCAGCTGCTGGCGCGTGGTGCCTTCCTGCTCCAGCTGGCGCTCGACGACGATCTGCGTGGCAATGCCGGCATGGTCGGTGCCCGGCACCCACAGCGTGTTGAAGCCGCGCATCCGGTGGTAGCGCGTCAGCGCGTCCATGATCGTCTGGTTGAACGCATGGCCCATGTGCAGCGTGCCGGTCACGTTGGGCGGCGGCAGCTGGATGCTGAACGAGGGCTTCGCCGCGTCCAGCGTCGGCGCATAGGCACCGCTGGCTTCCCACAGCGGCGCCCAGCGGGCCTCGATGGCGGCGGGTTCGAAGGACTTGGCGAGTTCGCTCATCGGCGGTGTCACATCAGCAGGTGTTCGCCGGCATTGTCGCCGCCGAGGATCACGTAGTTGACCTTGCGGATGTCGAACAGCTGCGTGCCGCCGCCGTAGCTGATGGAGCTCTGCACGTCCTCGCGCATCTCGCGCAGCGTGTCGGCCAGCTTGCCCTTGATCGGCTCGAGGATGCGCTTGCCCTCGACATGCTTGTACTCGCCCTTGTTGAAGTCGCTGGCGCTGCCGTAGTACTCCTTGAACAGCTTGCCGTCGACCTCGACCGTGCGGCCGGGCGATTCCTCGTGGCCCGCGAACAGCGAGCCGATCATCACCATGCTGGCGCCGAAGCGGATGCTCTTGGCAATGTCGCCGTGGTCGCGGATGCCGCCGTCGGCGATGATCGGCTTGGTGGCCACGCGCGCGCACCACTTCAGCGCGCTCAGCTGCCAGCCGCCGGTGCCGAAGCCGGTCTTCAGCTTGGTGATGCACACCTTGCCCGGGCCCACGCCCACCTTGGTGGCGTCGGCACCCCAGTTCTCCAGGTCGATCACCGCCTCGGGCGTGGCCACGTTGCCGGCGATGACGAAGGCCTGCGGCAGCTTGGCCTTGATGTAGTCGATCATGCGGTGCACGCTGTCCGCATGGCCGTGGGCGATGTCGATGGTGATGTAGTCGGCGCCCACGCCGTCGGCCGCCAGGCGGTCGATCATGTCGCGGTCGGCCTCCTTGACGCCCGAGCTGATCGACACGTACAGGCCCTTGCGCCGCATCTGCAGCGCGTAGTCGACGTTGTCGATGTCGAAGCGGTGCATCACGTAGAAGTAGTCGTTGGCCGCCAGGAACTCGGTGATCGGCTCGTCGACCACGGTCTTCATGTTGGCCGGCACCACCGGCAGCTTGAAGCGGCGAGGGCCGAACTGCACCGACGGGTCGCACTCGCTGCGGCTTTGCACGCGGCACTTGCGCGGCAACAGCAGGATGTTGTCGTAGTCGAAGATTTCCATGGACGCGGCTCCAGCAAATGAGGTTGCGAGCGCTTGACCGGGTGCCGGTCGTTCGGGGGGCGGCGCCCCAAAACAAAACCGGGCGCCTGAATTTGGGCCCGGTGTCTCATTCTACGCGGCTCCTAGAATCCCGCGATGAACCCACAGACCCCCGAGGCGCCGGCCGGCAAGCTGCTGCAGAACCTGAACCCCGAGCAGCTGGCGGCGGTGACGCTGCCGCCCGAGCCGGCGCTGATCCTGGCCGGCGCGGGCTCGGGCAAGACGCGGGTGCTGACCACCCGCATCGCCTGGCTGCTGCACACCGGGCAGGTGTCGCCGGGCGGGGTGCTGGCCGTCACCTTCACCAACAAGGCGGCCAAGGAGATGCTGGCGCGCCTGCAGAACATGCTGCCGGTGAACGTGCGCGGCATGTGGATCGGCACCTTCCACGGCCTGTGCAACCGCTTCCTGCGCGCCCACTGGAAGCTGGCCGGCCTGCCGCAGGGCTTCCAGATCCTGGACGCGCAGGACTCGCAGAGCGCGGTCAAGCGTGTCATCAAGGCGATGAACCTGGACGAGGAGCGCTACGTCGCCAAGCCGGTCAGCTGGTTCATCGCCAATGCCAAGGAGCAGGGCCAGCGGCCGCGCGACGTGGAGGTGCGCGACGAGCACACCCGCAAGCTGGTCGAGATCTACCAGGGCTACGAGGCGCAGTGCGAGCGCGAAGGCGTGGTCGACTTCGCCGAGCTGATGCTGCGCACTTACGAGCTGCTGCGCGACAACGACCCGCTGCGCGAGCACTACCAGCGCCGCTTCCACCATGTGCTGGTGGACGAGTTCCAGGACACCAATCGGCTGCAGTACGCCTGGCTGAAGATGTTCGCGCCGCCCGGGCGCGGTGGCCAGGGCGTGTTCGCAGTGGGCGACGACGACCAGAGCATCTATGCCTTCCGCGGTGCGCAGGTCGGCAACATGGCCGATTTCGAGCGCGAGTACCGCGTGCCGCGCATCATCAAGCTGGAGCAGAACTACCGCAGCTTCGGCAACATCCTGGATGCCGCCAACGCGCTGATCGCGCACAACGCGCAGCGCCTGGGCAAGAACCTGCGCACCGAGGCCGGCCCTGGCGAGCCGGTGCGGGTCTTCGAGGCCACCAGCGACTATGCCGAGGCGCAGTGGCTGCTGGAGGAACTGCAGGCGCTGCACCGCGGCGGCCTGGCGCGCAGCGAGATCGCGCTGCTCTACCGCAGCAACGCGCAGAGCCGGGTGCTGGAAAGCGCGCTGTTCAATGCCGGCATCCCGTACCGCGTCTACGGGGGCCTGCGCTTCTTCGAACGGGCCGAGGTCAAGCATGCGCTGGCCTACCTGCGGCTGATCGAGAACCCGAACGACGACACCAGCTTACTGCGGGTCGTGAACTTCCCTACCCGCGGCATCGGCGCGCGCACCGTGGAGCAGCTGCAGGACGCTGCGCGCGCCAGCGGCCGCAGCCTGAGCCAGAGCGTCGGCGCGGTGGCCGGCAAGGGCGGCGCCAACCTGCAGGCCTTCGTCGCGCTGCTGGACGCGATGCGCGAGCAGACCCGCGGGCTGACGCTGCGCGAGATCATCGAGCACATGCTGCAGGGCAGCGGCCTGGTCGACTTCTACCGCACCGACAAGGAAGGCCAGGACCGCATCGAGAACCTGCAGGAACTGGTCAACGCGGCCGAGGCCTTCGTCACGCAGGAGGGCTTCGGCAAGGACGCGGTGGCGCTGCCGGTGGACGAGCAGGGCGCCGGACCGGCGCCGGTGCCGGATACCGAGACGGGTGAGATCATGTCGCCGCTGGCCGCGTTTCTGACCCATGCCGCGCTGGAGGCCGGCGACAACCAGGCGCAGGCCGGGCAGGACGCGATCCAGCTGATGACGGTGCATTCGGCCAAGGGGCTGGAATTCGACGCGGTGTTCATCACCGGCATCGAGGAAGGCCTGTTCCCGCACGAGAACTCGCTGGCCGATGCCGGCGGCGTGGAAGAAGAGCGCCGGCTGATGTACGTGGCCATCACGCGCGCCCGGCAGCGGCTGTACCTGAGCTTCAGCCAGACCCGGCTGCTGCACGGCCAGACGCGCTACAACGTCAAGAGCCGCTTCTTCGACGAGCTGCCCGACGCCTGCCTGAAGTGGCTGTCACCGCGCAACGCCGGCTTCGGCTCGGGCCATGCGCGCGAGTACCAGAACGCCTGGGCGCGCGGCAGCGGGCTGGGCTCGATCGTCGGTGCCGGCCGCGTCGAGCGCCCGGCCGCCGCGCCGGCCTTTGGCGCCGGGCCGTCCAGCGCCGGCCAGGGCACGGGGCTGCGCACCGGCCAGGCGGTGTTCCACAGCAAGTTTGGCGAAGGCGTGGTGCTGACGCTGGAAGGCCGCGGCGCCGATGCCCGGGCGCAGATCAACTTCGGCCGCCACGGCACCAAGTGGCTGGCGCTGGGCATTGCCAAGCTGACGCCGATCGACTGAATCAGCACGTCTGGTGTGATCTGCGCCAAGGCGCGTTGATGTGGGCTCCCCCGAGCCCCCTCCGAGAGGGGGCTCCAGCATGGCCGACGGGCCCGGCATTACGGCCGGCGCGCGCCCCCTGCGCGTGTCTGGCGAATGCCAGTTTCGCCTGACTGTCGGCCGCGAGGCCGACTCGTCTAACGAACTGGAGCCCCCTCTCGGAGGGGGCTCGGGGGAGCGGTGTGTAGCGCCCGAGGGCAGACGCCCGGTTCCGCGGCATCGGCCGCGAACCGGTATCAGGCGGGCTCGAGCTGTGTCCCGCCGGCCGGGCTGAAGCAGCCCTCGTAGGTGGGCAGCAGCGATACGTAGAACACGGTGGAGAACACCAGCCCGGCCGGCATCGCGATCAGCCCGGCCATCTGCCGTGCGCCCAGCAGTGCGAACAGCAGGCCCACCACGGTGCCGAAGAGTGCGATCACGCCCACCCAGGCCAGCGAATACATCAGGAAGGCGCCCTTGCATCGCCACACCGCCAGCGTGCTGGAGAACAGCGCCTGGGGCACGCCCTGGCCCTGCCAGTAGACCAGCGCCGGCGCGTGCCAGAAGGGCACCGACAGGCAGGCCGCCAGGCCAAAGCGGGTGAACAGGCCCCAGGCCAGCTTCGGGTCGGCCAGCAGGGCTTCGATCTCTGCGCTGCTGCCCTCGTCGCCTTGGGCCATCAGGCGCTGCAGCTGCTCGAAACTGCCGCCGTCGATCCATTCGCTGATGCTCATGATCAGCAGGGTGCACAGCGCATACAGGCCGCACAGCGACAGCAGCAGGTTGCGGCGCTGGCGCCCCGCGCGCAGCGGCTCGATGAACAGCCCTGGATGCACCGGCAGGTCGTCGCGCGCCGCGCGGCTGCCGAGCATGAAGCCCAGGCTCAGCAGCGGCAGCGCCATCAGCATGACCACGCCGCCCACCACCGGCACCAGCGTGGCCAGCAGCGCGCACAGCAGAAAGGCCACGAACATGGCGGTGAAGGGCAGCGGGCGCTTGACGTAAAGGCGGAATGCATCGCGCATCCACTGCACGCCTTCCATCGGCGCGGCCTGTCGGATCGAAAGTGCCATGGGCGGTCAATTCAGGGTTGGGGGTGCCAGGGCCGTTCGATGCGTTCGCGCAGCACCCGTTCCAGTGGCGACGGGTCCTTGGCCTGCAGCAGCGCGGCCTCGCGCGGCAGGTGCCAGTCCCACAGGCGAGACAGCCAGAAGCGGAAGGCCGCGGCGCGCAGCAGCGCCGGCAGCAGCCGGCGCTCGCCGCCGTCCAGCGGGCGCACCTGGGCGTAGGCGGCACAGAAGGCAGCGGCCTGCTCCTCGATCAGCCGGCCGCTGGCCAGGTCGGTGCACCAGTCGTTCAGGCACACCGCGACATCGAACAGCAGGCAGTCGATGCCGGCGAAGAAGAAGTCGAACAGGCCGCTCAGCCGGTCTTCGCCGCCAGCCTCGGCGAAGGCCACGTTGTCGCGGAACAGGTCGGCATGGATCGGCCCGCGCGGCAGCGCGCGCGCCGCGGCCGAGGCGGCCAGTTGCTGCTGGAAGGCCAGCTCGTCGCGCAGCAGCGCCGCCTGCGGTGCATCGACAAAGGGCAGCACCACCGGCACCGTCTCGGCCCACCAGGCCAGCCCACGCAGGTGTGGCTGCTGCAGCGGGAAGTCGGCGCCAGCCAGGTGCATGCGCGCCAGCATCGCGCCCACCTGGGCGATGTGAGCCAGGTCGGGTGCCAGCACATGGCGGCCGGGCAGCCGGTTGGCCAGCGACGCCGGGCGGCCGTTCAGCCCATGCACCAGCCGGCCCTCGGCATCGGCTCGCGGCTCGGGCACCGGCAGGCCGTGGCGCGCCAGGTGGCGCATGAACTGCAGATAGAACGGCAGCTGGTCGGCGTCGAGGCGCTCGAACAGCGTCAGCACCCATTCGCCCTGGTCGGTGCCCACGAAGTAGTTGGTGTTCTCGATGCCGGCCTGGATGCCCAGAAGCGACTGCAGCCGCCCGCAACCCAGGCGCTGCACGAAGTCGGCGGCCTGGGCCTCGCTGACGGGGGTATATACGGCCATGCGCTGCCCTGGCTCAGGTGGCCGCCGCCGGGACGTACCCGGTTGCTGTCAGAACGCGAACAGCTGCCACAGCGCGCGGCCGTCGGAGCGGCGGTCCTGCGTGGCGTCGCGGCCGTCGCTGGTGCTGCCGATCTCGTAGGCCGGCGCGCCTGCCAGCTTGGGTTGCACGGTCACCTTGCGCGTCACGCCGCGCACGCGCAGTTCATCGATGCGCACCAGATCGTCCTCGCTGACCAGGCGGCGAACCTGCGGCTCGCCGCCGCGCTGCGGCACGGGGGTGGGGTCGCGTTCGACCCGCGCCGCAGGTGCCGTGGCTGCTGCGGGAGCCTGTGCCAGACAAGGCAGGCTCAGGCAGGTCAGCACGGCGGCCAGAACGGTCTTCATGCCGCGATTCTAGGCGGCCCGGTCGATCAGTTTCGCCAGCCCTCGGCCCATGCCCTGCAGCGCACGGGCCAGCGCGGCCGCGTCCAGGTCCAGCGGCTGCAATCGGGCGGCATCCACCAGCAGCACGTTGCCCGACCAGGCATCGGGCGAGCCCGGCACGAACACCACGGCCCGGCCGTCGGCCAGCCGCTCGATGTCGTAGCCGATCTGCTGCTGGTCGTCGAAGCTCAGCAGCACCGGGCGCAACAGCTGATGGCCGATGGCGCCGTGCAGGTTCTGCGACATCGCCTTGATGACGTGGTAGCGCGGGTAGACGGTGGTCAGCTTGTCCTCGAAGCTGGTGGACAGCCGGCGGCCCACGGCCGCGCGCGCCAGCACGCCGGCGCCGTAGCACAGCCCAATCAGCAGCAGCACCGCCGCCACCGTGGCCAGCGTGAGGCCGAACACATGCCCGTCGGGAAGCTTCTGCACCAGCGGCGTCACCGCCTGCACGGCAATCTGCAGCGCATGGCCGACGACCGCCAGCACCACGATCATCGGCAACAGGAAGACCACGCCGCCGATCAGCGTGGTGGTCAGCGGGCGCAGGCGGGCCTGGGACATGGCGAGCTTCCTCGGGCAAGGGGTGCGCGAGCTTACCCGGCTGCCGGACAATGGCCCCATGGACACCCCGACCCTGCTGCTGGTGGATGGCTCCAGCTACCTGTACCGCGCCTACCACGCGCTGCCCGACCTGCGCTCGCCGGACGGCTTTCCCACCGGCGCGATCCACGGCTTCATCGCCATGATGAAGTGGCTGCGCACCCAGGTGGGTGCCGGCCATGCGGCCTGCGTGTTCGACGCCTCGGGGCCCACCTTCCGCGACGACTGGTATGCCGAGTACAAGGCCCAGCGCGCGCCGATGCCCGAAGACCTGCGCGCCCAGATCGGCCCCATCCACGAGGCCGTGCGCCTGCTCGGCTGGCCGGTGCTGGAGGTGCCCGGCATCGAGGCCGACGACGCCATCGGCACGCTGGCCCGGCTGGGCGAAGCCAGCGGCCACCGCGTGCTGATCTCCACCGGCGACAAGGACCTGGCGCAGTTGGTCACCGCGCAGGTGACGCTGATGAACACCATGGCCAAGCCGCCCGAGACGCTGGACGTGGCCGGCGTGATGGCCAAGTTCGGTGTGCCGCCGACGGCCATCGTCGACTACCTGACGCTGATGGGCGACAGCGTGGACAACGTGCCCGGCGTCGACAAGGTGGGCCCGAAGACCGCCGCCAAGTGGATCGCCGAGTACGGCAACCTGGACGGCGTGATCGCCGCCGCGCCGCAGATCAAGGGCGCGGTGGGCGAGAACCTGCGCCGCGCGCTGGACTGGCTGCCCACCGGCCGCAAGCTGGTGACGGTGCGCACCGATTGCGACCTGAGCGGCCACGTGCCCGGCTGGCCGGGGCTGGAGGCGCTGGCGCTGCGCGAGGTGGACCGGCCCGGGCTGCTGGACTTCTACGGCCGCTACGGCTTCCGCACCTTCCGCAAGGAGCTCGAAGACGCGCTGGCCGCCGACGGCTCGGCCACACCTGCCCCGGTGGCCGCCGCCGTGCTGCCGCGCGAGTACGAGACAGTGCTCGACTGGCCGCGCTTCGAACACTGGCTGCAGCAGCTGCAGGCCGCGCCGCTGGTGGCGCTGGACACCGAGACCGATTCGCTGGACGGCCTGCGCGCGCAGATCGTCGGCCTGTCCTTCGCCACGCAGCCCGGCGTGGCCGCCTACGTGCCGCTGGGCCATGACTATCCCGATGCGCCCGCGCAGCTGCCGCGCGACGAGGTGCTGCAGCGGCTGCGGCCCTGGCTGGAGGATGCCGCCGCCGCCAAGCTGGGGCAGAACATCAAGTACGACCTGCATGTGTTCGCCAACCACGGCATCGCCGTGCACGGCTATGTGCACGACACGCTGCTGCAGAGCTACGTGCTCGAAGCGCACAAGCCGCACGGTCTGGAAAGCCTGGCCGAGCGCCACCTGGGCCGCAAGGGGCTGAGCTACGAGGACCTGTGCGGCAAGGGCGCGCACCAGATCCCCTTCGCCCAGGTGGACGTGGACAAGGCGGCCGAGTATTCCGGCGAGGACAGCGAGATGGCGCTGCAGGTGCACCAGACGCTGTGGCCGCAGCTGCAGGCTTCAGCCGGCCTGCGCTTCGTCTACGAGAAGATCGAGATGCCCACCTGCACGGTGCTGCAGCGCATCGAGCGCCACGGCGTGCTGATCGACGTGCAGCAGCTGGCCCAGCAGAGCAAGGACCTGGGCGAGCGCCTGGTCGCGCTGGAGCAATCGGCCTACGCGCTGGCCGGACAGCCCTTCAACCTGGGCAGCCCCAAGCAGATCGGCGAGATCCTGTTCGGCAAGCTCGGCCTGCCGGTGGTCAAGAAGACCGCCAGCGGCGCGCCCAGCACCGACGAGGAGGTGCTGGAGAAGCTGGCCGAGGACCACCCGCTACCCAAGGCCATGCTCGAGCACCGCAGCCTGGCCAAGCTGAAGGGCACCTACACCGACAAGCTGCCGCTGATGGTGAACCCCGGCACCGGCCGCGTGCACACCACCTATGCGCAGGCGGTGGCCATCACCGGCCGGCTGTCCAGCAACGACCCGAACCTGCAGAACATCCCGATCCGCACGGCCGAGGGCCGGCGCGTGCGCGAGGCCTTCGTCGCCCCGCCGGGCCACGTGATCATGTCGGCCGACTACTCGCAGATCGAGCTGCGGCTGATGGCCCACATCAGCGGCGACGAAGGCATGCGTGCGGCCTTCGCCGCCGGGGAGGACATCCACCGCGCCACCGCGGCCGAGGTCTTCGGCCTGCCGCTGGCCGAGGTGGGCCCCGAGCAGCGGCGCTATGCCAAGACCATCAACTTCGGGCTGATCTACGGCATGGGCGCCTTCGGCCTGGCGCAGGCCCTGGGCATCGAGCAGAAGGCCGCGCGCGACTACATCGACCGCTACTTCGCCCGCTTTGCCGGCGTGCGCCGCTGGATGGACGAGACCAAGGCGCAGGCGGCCGAGCGCGGCTACGTCGAGACATTGTTCGGCCGGCGCATCCACCTGCCCGAGATCCGCGGCGGCAACGGCCCGCGGCGCAGCGCCGCCGAACGCCAGGCCATCAACGCGCCGATGCAGGGCACCGCGGCCGATCTCGTCAAGCTGGCGATGATCGCGGTGCAGCAGGTGCTGGACGCCGAACAGCGCGCCACGCGCATGGTGATGCAGGTGCATGACGAGCTGGTCTTCGAGGTGCCCGAGGCCGAGCTGGCCTGGGCCCGCGAGGCGGTGCCGCGGCTGATGGCTGGCGTGGCCACGCTGTCGGTGCCGCTGCTGGCCGAGGTGGGCGTGGGCAGCAACTGGGACGAGGCCCACTGAGCCCCTTGCCTAGAGGCATCGCTCTAGCGAAAGTGCCGGAATTGGGGTGCCTTCCCTACGGCTCGTGGGCACAGTGACGTCATCCACTTCCAACCCAGGAGCACACCTTGAGCAAGAACCTGTCCACCGTCGCCACCGCCGTGATCGAGTCCTACGGCAACACCGCGCGCAACGTCATCCAGGCCTACCGCGTCGGCGGCGAGCGCGTGATCGGCTTCGTCGACCAGCGCTTCGAGGCGGCCGTGAACACCGGCGCCGCGCGCCTGAGCGACGAACTGCGCAGCAACCTGATCGATGCCGAGAAGCGCCTGAGCGGCTATTACAGCAAGGGCCTGGAGTTCGGCACCGAGCGTGCCGAGACGGCCGTGAGCACCGTGGTCGACTTGGCCGCCAAGGGCGTCGAAGTCGTCGCCGCCAACGCCGAGCGCTTCGACCAGGCCACCAAGCTGGGCGCGCTGGACATGCTGAACCGCGTCGCGCTGCCGGCGGCCACCGCCGTCAGCCAGGTGGTGGTGCGCATCGAAGAAGGCTCCAGCGAGCTGAAGAAGCGCGTGGCCGGCAAGCCGGCGGCCGTGAAGGCCGTGGTGAAGAAGGCCAAGGCGGTGCGCAAGGCCGCTGCCAAGACCACCGCCAAGACCGCCAAGAAGGCCACCGCCACCAAGAAGGCGGTCGTGCGCAAGGCCACTGGCGTGGCCCGCAAGGCCCGCGCCAGCGTGGCCCAGGCCGCGGCCTGAGCCAACAACGGCCCCGCAACGGCCGCCGCAGCCCGCGGCGGCCGTCATGAGCCGGTCGCGTGATCGTCACAGGACTGTCACACGGCCGGCTTAAGCTCGTCTGCGAGGCGCATGCCGACCCCGGGAAGGGCCCGTGGGTGCCCGTGGTGCCCACCCTAAAATCGGGATGATGAGCGAAGACCGTAGTGCCGGCGCCACCCCGGCGGCCGGGGTGCCGGCCGCTGGCGCGGTGCTGCAGCTGCTCAACCGCGAGAGCGCCATCCTTGGCTTCAACCGCCGGGTGCTGGCCCAGGCGCGCCGGGGCGACGTGCCGCTGCTGGAGCGGCTGCGCTACATCACGATCGTCTCGTCCAACCTGGACGAGTTCTTCGAGGTGCGCTTCGCCGACTATGTGGAGGCCTCGCGCACGCCGCGCACCGGCGTCACCGCGGCCGACGTGCGCGCGCTGTCGGCCGAGGCCCATGCGCTGATCGACGAACAGTACCGCGTCTTCAACGAAGAGGTGGTGCCGGCGCTGCAGAGCCGCGGGCTCACCGTGCTGAGCCATGCCGAGCGCAACCCGGCGCAGCGCGAATGGGTGGCGCGCTTCTTCGAGCAGCAGGTGCGTCCGCTGCTGATGCCGGTGGGGCTGGACCCCTCGCACCCCTTCCCGCAGGTGGCCAACAAGTCGCTGAACTTCATCTGCCGTCTGGAAGGCCGCGATGCCTTCGGCCGCGAGAACCTGATCGCCATCATCAAGGTGCCGCGCGCGCTGCCGCGCGTCATCCGCCTGCCCGAGGCGCTGAGCGGCGGCAAGCAAGCCTACGTGCTGCTGACCAGCGTGATCCGTGCGCACCTGGGCGAGCTGTTCCCGGGCCGCAAGGCCGAGTCCTTCTCGCAGTTCCGCGTGACGCGCGACTCGGACCTGGACGTCGACGAGGACGAGGTCACCAACCTGCGCCAGGCGCTGCGCACCGGGCTGTCCACGCGGCACTATGGCCAGGCGATCCGGCTGGAGGTGGTGGCCACCTGCCCGGAAGAGCTGGCGCAGTTCCTGCTGACGCAGTTCGGCCTGCCGCAGGACGCGCTGTACCGCGTCAATGGCAATGTCAACCTGGGCCGGCTGACACAGCTGATCGACCAGGCGGTGGCCGACGAGCTGCGCTTCCCGCCCTTCGAGCCGGCCTGGCCGAAGGCGCTGCTGGCACCGGGCCGCACGATGTTCGACACGCTGCGCCAGGGCGACGTGCTGCTGCACCACCCCTTCGAGAGCTTCGAGCCGGTGGTGCAGTTCCTGCGCGACGCCGTGCACGACCCCGATGTGCTGGCCATCAAGCAGACCATCTACCGCACCGGCGCGCAGTCGGTGCTGATGGAGCTGCTGATCGAGGCAGCGCGCCGCGGCAAGGAAGTGATGTGCGTGGTGGAGCTGAAGGCCCGCTTCGACGAAGAAGCCAACATCAACTGGGCCGAGCGGCTGGAGGCCGTGGGCGCGCAGGTGGTGTACGGCATCGTCGGCCTGAAGACGCATGCCAAGCTGCTGCTGGTGACGCGGCGCGAGGGCAAGAAGTTGCAGCGCTACGTGCACCTGTCCACCGGCAACTACAACCCGCGCACCGCCCGGCTGTACACCGACGTTGGCTTTCTCACCGCCGACCCGGGCCTCACGCAGGATGCCGATGCGGTGTTCCTGCAACTGGCCAGCCAGGTCAAGCTGAAGGCGCCGCGCCACCTGGTGACCGCACCCTTCGGCCTGCACCGGCGGCTGCTGGCGCATATCCACCAGGTGGGCCAGGCCGCGGCGGCCGGCCGGCCGGCGCGCATCGTCGCGAAGCTGAACGCGCTGACCGATCCGGCGCTGATCCACGCGCTGGTGGCCGCCAACCAGGCCGGCGCGCAGATCGACCTGATCGTGCGTGGCGCCTGCATGCTGCCGCCCGGCGTGGCCGGGCTGACCGAGCGCATCCGCGTGCGCTCGGTGGTCGGCCGCTTCCTCGAGCACACGCGGGTGCTGTACTTCCGCTGGGGCGAGAGCGAAGACGACGAGGTGCTGTACCTGAGCAGTGCCGACTGGATGACGCGCAACATGCTGGGCCGCATCGAGCTGGCCTGGCCGGTGCGCGACGCCGCACTGCGCCAGCGCGTGATCGACGAGTGCCTGGTACCCTATCTGCATGACACGCTGGATGCCTGGACCCAGCGGCCCGACGGACAGTACCGCCGGGTGGCCGAACAAGGCATCAGCGCGCAACAGGCACTGATGCGCCGCTATGCGGCCGACAAGGAATAGACGATGGACCTGATCCTGTGGCGCCATGCCGACGCCGGCGAGCCGCTCGAAGACCCGTTGGCCGACCTGCAGCGCAAGCTGTCCGGCAAGGGCGAGAAGCAGGCCGCGCGCATGGCCGACTGGCTGAATCGTTTCCTGCCCGAGAGCACCCGGGTGCTGGTCAGCCCGGCGCTGCGCTGCCAGCAGACTGCCCAGGCGCTGGGCCGCAAGTTCCAGACGCGCGAGGCGCTGGGCCCGGGCGGCAGCGTTACTGCGCTGCTGACGCTGGCGCGCTGGCCCGACCGCCGCGAGCCGGTGCTGGTGGTCGGCCACCAGCCGACGCTGGGCATGACCGCGGCCATGCTGATGGCCGGGCAGGATGCCTCGGACGCAGCAGCTGCGGGCGCGGCCTCGGCGCATGCGACGCCCGCCTGGTCGGTGCGCAAGGGCGCGGCCTGGTGGCTGCGCCACCGCGAGCGCAACGGCGTGGCCGACGTGGTGCTGGTGTCGGTGCGCGCGCCCGACAACCTGTAGCTGCCGGCAAGCGCGCAGATCTTGCGCGGCCCGTCCGGTGGCCGCCGCGGAACCGGCTCTGCCGGGCCGCTGGCGGCGCCCCCTTGAGGGGGAGCGGCGCCAGCCGCTTCGGGGGTGGGCCTATCTCGGCATCTGCAGCCGCAGGCTGCCCTGGCGCGACCAGGCCTCGGCCTCCTCGCGCAGCAGGTGCAGCGTGCGCGGGTTGGCCTCGGCCCAGTCTGGGCTGAAGACCAGCAGGGCCTGGTCCCCGCTGCGCTTCAGGCGCAGGGCCTGCGGGTCGATGGCCCGCCGCGCGTGGCACTTGATGACCGCCAGCCGCAGGCACAGGGCCTGCCAGGCAAAGCCGGGGTTCGACAGCGTCGGGTCCAGCTTGCGCAGGCCGCCGCGCTGGCCCAGCACCAGTTCGCTGATCCGCCGTTGCTGGCTTTGCGAGAACCCGGGCGCATCGACGTTCGCCATCAGGTACGCGCTGTGCCGATGGTGGTCGTGGTGCGAGACCATCAGCCCCACCTCGTGCAGGTCGCAGGCCCAGCCCAGTTCGCGGCGGCTTTCATCGAACTCGTCGCTGGCCTCGGCGACCGCGTCGTACAGCAGCTGCGCCAGCGTGCGCACGCGCAGCGCCTGGTCGGTGGCCACGCCGAAGCGGACCTGCAGCTCTCGCACCGACTCGTCGCGCATGTCTTCCGGGTGCGCATGGCGCAGCGCCTCCAGGCGTTCGCGCAGGTCGATGATCACGCCCTGGCGCAGCGCGCCGCGCGCCGGCTGCAGGCTTTCGATGCCGAAGTGCGTGGCCAGCGTGTACAGGATGGCCAGCCCGCCGGGCAGCACCGCGCGGCGGTCGGCGCGCAGCGCCGGCCAGTGCAGCCGATCGGTGTGGCCGGCCTTCAGGCAGCCGGCGATGCACCAGCGCAGGCCTTCGGGCGTGATGCGGCCATCGGTAATGCCGTTGGCCGCCAGCAGCTGCGACACCGCGCCCACCGTGCCCGAGGAGCCCAGCGCCTCCTGCCAGCGATCGGGCGCAAAGGGCTGCAGCGCCTCTTCCAGTTCGGCGCCGGCGGCGATCTGCGCGGCGCGGAAGCCCTGCTCGGTGAGCCGGCCGTCGCCGAAGAAGCGCAGCGACAGGCTGACGCTGCCCACCTGGAAGGATTCGGCCAGCAGCGGCGTGCGGCCGTGGCCCAGGATCATCTCGGTGGATCGGCCGCCGATGTCGATGACCAGCCGCGACGCATCGCCTGGCTGCAGGTGCGACACGCCGGCGTAGATCAGCCGCGCTTCCTCGCGCCCGGAGATCACCTCGATCGGGTAGCCCAGCACCTCCTGCGCGCGCAGCAGGAAGGCATTGCGGTTGCGCGCCTCGCGCAGCGTCTGCGTGGCCACCGCGCGCACCTGGCGTGGCGTGAAGCCGGCCAGCCGCGCGGCAAAGCGGCGCAGGCAGTCCAGCCCGCGCTGCACCGCGGCTTCGGTCAGCATGCCGTCGGCATCGAGCCCGCCGCCCAGCCGCACCGTCTCCTTCAGGTAATCGATGCGACGGTAGCGCCCGTGCTGCAGCTGCCCGATCTCCAGCCGGAAGCTGTTGGAGCCCATGTCGATGGCGGCCAGCGGGGCGGAGAGCAGGGGGTGGGGGCGGGGCATGCCGGCATTGTGCCGATACCCGGCGACGCCTTTCCTACAATGCCGCGCCTTGTGACCCCCCGGGAGAATCCATGCTTCGCGATGAGTTCGAATGTCTGGTGCCGCAGCGCGAGTTCAGCCGCCGTGCCTTCGTGCGCACCTCGGTGGGCAGCGGCTTCGCCGCGGCTGCGCTGCCGGTGGTGGCGCAGACGACGATCAAGACCGACACCCAGGGCCTGCTGGCCGGCGAGGTGACGATTCCGGTCGGCGACTTCAAGATGCCGGCCTACCGTGCGGCGCCGCTGAACAAACGCAATGCGCCGGTGGTGCTGGTGATCAGCGAGATCTTCGGCGTGCACGAGCACATCGCCGACGTGGCGCGGCGCTTCGCCAAGCAGGGCTACTTTGCCATCGCGCCGGAGTTGTTCGTGCGCCAGGGTGATGCCCAGTCCTATGGCGAGATCGCCAAGCTGATCGCCGAGGTGGTGTCGAAGACGCCGGACGCGCAGGTCATCGGCGACCTGGATGCCACCGTGGCCTGGGCAGCCTCGCAGGGCGCGGCCGCCAACCGGCTGGGCATCACCGGCTTCTGCTGGGGCGGGCGCATCGTCTGGCTCTATGCCGCGCACAACCCCAATCTGAAGGCCGGCGTAGCCTGGTACGGCCGGCTTCTGGGCGACGTGAGCGCGATGAACCCGAAGCGCGCCATCGACCTGGCGGGCTCGCTGAAGGCGCCGGTGCTGGGCCTCTATGGCGGCGCCGACACCGGCATCCCGATGAGCTCGGTGGCGGCCATGCAGCAGGCGCTGGCCACCGGCAGCCCGGCGGCGCGGCGCTCGAAGTTCGTGGTCTTCCCCGACGCGCCGCATGCCTTCCACGCCGACTACCGCCCCACCTACCGCAAGGCCGCGGCCGAAGAAGGCTGGGCGCTGGCGCTGGACTGGTTCCGTACGCACGGCGTGGCTTGACAAGCCTGCTAAGGTGAAGACGGGCCTGCCGAGGCGGGCCGTCCACGGGGCCTCATGACGCTGACCTACATCGTGCTGGCCACCCTTGCGGGTGGCCTTCTTTCTGTGCTGATCGCCGCCAGCCTGACCATCGGCGTGCTCAGCAGGGTGGTGCAGAGCCTGGTCAGCCTGTCGGCCGGCGTGCTGCTCGGCACGGCGCTGCTGCACGTGCTGCCCGAGGCCTTCGAGAGCCATGTCGGCGCGCACGAGCTGTTCCTGACGCTGCTGGCCGGGCTGCTGTTCTTCTTCCTGCTGGAGAAGGCCGAGCTGTACCGCCACACCCACCACCACGAGGGCGACGGGCACCACCACCACCACCACTTCGATGCCGAGCAGGCCGGCCGCGGCGGCTGGAGCGTGCTGGTCGGCGACAGCATCCACAACTTCTGCGACGGCGTGATCATCGCCGCCGCCTTCCTGACCGACACGAGCCTGGGCGTGGTCACCGCACTGGCCATCGTCGCCCACGAGATCCCGCAGGAGGTGGGCGACTACATCGTGCTGATCAACGCCGGCTTCTCGCGGGCCCGGGCGCTGCTGTTCAACGCGCTGTCCGGCCTGGCCGCGGTGCTGGGCGGCGTGCTCGGCTACTTCGTGGTGGGGCCCTGGGAGGACCTGTTCCCGTACCTGCTGGTGGCGGCTTCCAGCAGCTTCATCTACGTGGCCGTGGCCGACCTGCTGCCGCAGATGCAGCGCCGCCTGCCGTGGCGGCAGACGGCGGCCCAGCTGGCCTGGCTGGCGGCCGGGCTGGCGGTGGTGATGACCGCCACCTCGGCACTGCACAGCCACTGACCCGGCCGCGCCGGGCGCGCCGCTTTACTTGATCACCAGCACCGGGATGCTGGAGTGCGTCAGCACCTTCTGCGTCTCGCTGCCCAGCAGCATGGCCGACAGGCCGCGGCGGCCGTGCGAGGCCATCACGATCAGGTCGCAGCCCTGCGTCTTGGCATGGTCGAGGATCGCCTCCCACGGGTGCAGCGCCTCGACCGTGTGCGCATGGCACTTGACGGCGGCCTTGCCGGCCACGTCGACCACGGCCTTGACGCGCTCGCTGGCGATGCGCTCCTGCGCGTCGAAGAACTCCTGCGGCGGCACGGGCTGCATCTCGGAGATGGCGCTGTAGGGGAAGGGCTCCTTCACGCTGATCGCGAACAGCTCCGCCGCCGAACTGCGCGCCAGGTCCACCGCGGCCTGCACTGCCTTCTGGCTGATATCCGAACCGTCGGTCGAGATCAGAATTCGCTTGTACATGCTGTGCTCCTGTGAGGGTGATCGACGATCATGGGACGCCGTGCATTCCCATGGTCCATTATCGGCCGCAGGGGTGGCTTGACCCGCATCAAGCGGGCGGCCCCAGAGTGTGAGAGGCATTCCCAGGCACCCGCGCTGGGGTGACCAAGGGCCCTGGGCTAGGCGCGGCGCGACGCCCGCACTGAGGTGCGCGCGAGCGACGCAACGACGCGCAGGGCCCTTGGGTACCCCAGCCCTGCGGGTAGGCCCCCAGAACAGCCCCACTCGTTGTTGCGAAGCCTCGCCGGGTCGGCCACACGGCTGCGCTTCGCGCCTAGATTGGGGCTGTTCTGGGGGCCTACGCGGGTGCCTGGGAACGCCTCTCACACTCTCAGCCCCGGGCCACCGGGCGCGCCGGGTCGGCGCACCATTCGCTCCACGAGCCCGGGTACAGCGCCGAGCCGGCCAGCCCGGCATGCTCCATCGCCAGCAGGTTGTGGCAGGCGGTGACGCCCGAGCCGCACTGGTGCACCAGCTGGGCCGGGTCGGCCACCAGGGCAGCGAAGGTTTCGCGCAGATCAGACGCCGGCTTGAAACGGCCGTCGGCCTGCAGGTTGTCCTTGAAGAAGCGGTTCAGCGCGCCGGGGATGTGGCCGGCCACCGGGTCCAGCGGCTCGACCTCGCCGCGGAAGCGCTCGGCCGCGCGCGCGTCGAGCACGGTCAGCCGGCCCAGGCTGCGCAGCAGCTCGTCGGCCTGCAGCATCGGCATGGCCGGCAGGCGCGCGGGGTAAGGGCCTTGCGGCCGGGCCGTGCCCGGCACCGTGTCGAGCGTGCCGCCGGCTGCCAGCCAGGCGGCCGTGCCACCGTCCAGCACCGCCACGGCCTCATGGCCCAGCCAACGCAGCAGCCACCAGGCGCGCGCCGCATAGGGCATGCCCATCGCGTCGTAGCAGACCACCGGCACATCCGGCGCGATGCCCCAGGCGCCCGCGCGTTCGGCCAGCGCGGCGCGCTCCGGCAGCGGGTGGCGGCCGTTGCGGCCGGTCTTGGGGCCGGACAGATCGCGGTCGAGGTGCACGTAGAGCGCGCCGGGCAGGTGGCCGGCGGCATAGGCGCGCTCGCCGGCCGCCGGGTCGGCCAGGTCGAAGCCGCAGTCCAGCAGCACGCAGGGTTGCCCACTGGACAACAGCGCCAGCAGCTGGCTTGCACTGATCAGCGGGCGGGGCATCGGCGGGTTGGCGGTCATGGTTCGGTTCTCGCGAGGGTTCTGGGCGTGGCGGGCTCTACAGCCAGCAGGGTGGCGGCCAGGCCGGCGCCGACGATCAGCAGCATGCCCAGCCAGGCCGTCCAGGACAGGCTTTCGCCGAACAGCAGCACGCCATACAGCGCGGCAAACAGTATGCCGCTGTACTGCAGCCCGGCATTGGACAGCGCCGAGCCGATGGCGAACGCGCGGGTGACCATCAACTGGGCCACCGTGGCCAGCAGGCCCACCGCCAGCAGCAGCCCGGCGCCACGCCAGCTGTGGGTGCTGAAGCCGGTCCATAGCATGCTTGCAGCGCCGGCCAGCACGCCGCCCAGCGCGAAGTAGAAGACGATGCGCGCCTCGGGCTCGCCGCGCCGGCCCAGCGCGCGCACCTGCAGGTAGGCCAGCGCTGCCAGCATGCCCGACAGCAGGCCGGCCAGGCCATGCCCCAGCTGCTGCGGGGTGATCGTCGGCCGCAGCACCAGTGCCACGCCGCCGAAGCCCACCAGCACCGCGGCCACCAGCCGGCCATCGACCCGCGCCGTGCCCAGCCACAGGGCGCCGCCGATCATGAACAGCGCCATCCACACCGAGGACATGTAGTTCAGCGTGACGGCAGTGGCCAGCGGCAGCCCGGCGATGGCCTGGAACCACAGGCCCAGTGCGGCCACGCCACAGGCACTGCGCCAGAAATGCGCCATCGGCACGCGGGTGCGAAGGCCGGCGCCAGACGAGCGCGCCACCAGACCCGCGAAGACCATGCCCACCAGGCCGCGGTAGAACACGATCTCGCCGGGCGGGTACAGCGCCGAGGCCAGCTTGACGCACAGCCCCATCGTCGCGAACAGCAGCGACGCCCCGAGCATCAGCCAGGGCGCGCGCCCCATGACAGTGGCCTCAGCGCCGCGCCATCTCGCGGTGATACCACTCGTGGAAGTGCTGCATGCCGTCTTCCATCGGGCTCTGGTAGGGGCCGACCTCGTCGTCGCCACGCAGCAGCAGCGCCTGGCGGCCTGCGTCCATGCGCAGCGCGATCTCGTCGTCCTCGACGCAGGTCTCCATGTAGGCGGCCTGCTGCGCGGCGACGAACTCGCGTTCGAAGGCGACCACTTCCTCGGGGTAGTAGAACTCCACCATGTTCAGCGTCTTGCGCGGCCCGCGCGGGTGCAGCGTGGACACCACCAGCACGTGCGGATACCACTCGACCATGATGTTCGGGTACAGCGTCAGCCAGATCGCGCCGTGCGCCGGCAGCTTGCCGCCGGTGTAGGCCAGCAACTGCTCGTGCCACTGGCGGTAGGTGGCCGACCCGGCCCGCGCCAGCGCGTTCTGCAGGCCCACCGTCTGCACCGAGTAGTGCTCGCCGAATTCCCAGCGCAGGTCGTCGCAGCTGACGAAGCCGCCCAGCCCGGGGTGGAAGGGCCCCACGTGGTAGTCCTCGAGGTAAACCTCGATGAAGGTCTTCCAGTTGTATTCGCACTCGTGCATCTCGATGCGGTCGAGCACGTGGCCGCTGAAATCCAGCTCGGCCGTGGCCTGCAGGCCGGCCAGCGCCTGGCGCACGTCGCGCCCGCGGTCGTCGAACAGCAGGCCCTGCCAGCCGTGCACCGGCCAGGTGTTCAGGTTCAGGCAGGGGTCGGCCGGGAAATGCGGCGCACCCTGCAACTGGCCGTCGGTGCCGTAGGTCCAGCGGTGGATTGGGCAGACGATGTGCTCGCGGGTCTGGCCATGGCCGCGCAGCATCAGCGCCTGGCGGTGCCGGCAGACGTTGGAGACCAGGCGCACGCCGGCCTGGTCGCGCACCAGCGTGCGGCCTTCGGCCTCGTGGGCCAAGGTGCGGTAGTCGCCCGGCTCCGGGATCCAGAGTTCGTGGCCCGCATAGCGCGGGCCGGGCTCAAAGATCAGCGCGCGTTCGTCGCGGAACACGCCCTCGTCGAAATAATGGTTCGCGGAAAGCTGCGAGCGGACCCGCGTCTGCTTCAGAGCTTCGAGACTGATGCTCAGGTCGGACATGATCCAGAGGATCTCCATGAATGGGTATGTCGGCCCCCCACCCGGTGGCCCCGCGGGTGGGTTTGTGCGCCCAGACGACCCTGCCTGGGCGTCGAGGAGGGCGGGATTCTACCCACCCCTGTTGCGGCCCCGGCACATCCCGAAGGCTGCGGAGGGCGGCTGCGCAGAAGTGGTGCACGGCACGCCCGACGCATCCCGCTCGGCGTCTAAAATCGGCGAACCCCCTTTGATGCCTGCCATGCCACGCAGTTCCGCCACCGCCACCCCGCCTGCCACCTATGAGCAGGCGCTGGCCGAGCTCGAATCGCTTGTGCAGGCGATGGAAGCCGGCAAGATGCCCTTGGACCAGCTCCTCGGCAGCTACCAGCGCGGGGCCGAACTGCTGCAGCAATGCCGCCAGCGCCTGCAGGGCGTGGAAGAGCAGGTCAAGCTGCTCGAGGACGGGCAACTCAAACCCTGGACCGGCGCATGAATTCGACGTCGGTGCTGACACCCCCCGCCGCCGCGGCCACGCCGCAGGGCTTCGAGGCCTGGATGCAGGCCGAGTTGCGCGCCGTCGAGGCCGCGCTGCAGCAATGGGTGCCGGCCGATGCGCCTGCGGGGCTGGGCGAGGCCATGCGCTACGGCGTGCTCGATGGCGGCAAGCGGCTGCGCCCGCTGCTGGTGCTGGCGGCCTGCACGGCGGTGCAGGGCGCCCGCGAGGCCGCGCTGCGCGCGGCGGTGTCGGTGGAACTGATCCATGCCTATTCGCTGGTGCACGACGACATGCCCTGCATGGACAACGATGTGCTGCGCCGTGGCAAGCCGACGGTGCACGTGCGCTACGGCGAAGCCCAGGCCATGCTGGCCGGCGACGCCATGCAGGCGCTGGCCTTCGAGGTGCTGACGCCCGAACAGGGCGTCGAGCCGGCGCTGCAGGCCCGGCTGTGCGGGCTGCTGGCGCGCTCGGCCGGCCATGCCGGCATGGCCGGCGGCCAGGCCATCGACCTGGCCAGCGTCGGCAAGCCGCTGGACGAACACGCGCTGCGCGACATGCACCGCCGCAAGACCGGTGCCCTGCTGCAGGCCAGTGTGCTGATGGGTGCAGCCTGCGGCCCCTGCGACGAGCGGGCCTGGTCGGCGCTGGCCGACTATGGCGCCGCGCTGGGCCTGGCCTTCCAGGTGGTGGACGACATCCTCGACGTGACGCAGGAGTCGCACACCCTCGGCAAGACCGCCGGCAAGGACCTGAACGACAACAAGCCGACCTACGTCTCGGTGCTCGGCCTGGATGCTGCGCGCCGCCAAGCGGCCGAGCTGCGCGATCGTGCGCAGGAGGCGCTGCGCGCCAGCCGGCTGGCCGGCACGGCCACGCTGGCCCAGCTGGCGGACATGGTGGTCGAACGCGAAAGCTGACATGAAGAACAACTTCTCCCTGCTGCAGACGGTCGACGACCCGTCGGCCCTGCGTCGCATGTCGCGCGCGGAACTGAAGACACTGGCCACCGAGCTGCGCGAATACGTGCTGACCAGCGTCAGCGAGACCGGCGGCCACCTGGGCAGCAACCTGGGCACGGTGGAGCTGACCGTGGCGCTGCACCATGTGTTCGACACCCCGCGCGACCGCATCGTCTGGGACGTGGGCCACCAGACCTATCCGCACAAGGTGCTGACCGGCCGCCGCGACCGCATGGGCAGCCTGCGCCAGCTGGGCGGCATTGCCGGCTTCCCGCGCCGCGAGGAAAGCGAGTACGACACCTTCGGCACCGGGCACTCGTCCACCTCGATCTCGGCCGCGCTGGGCATGGCCCTGGCCGCCAAGCTGAAGGGCGAGGACCGCAAGGTGGTCGCCGTCATTGGCGACGGCGCCATGAGCGCCGGCATGGCCTTCGAGGCGCTGAACAACGCCGGTGTCTCCCATGCCGGCGTGCTGGCCGACATGCTGGTGGTGCTCAACGACAACGACATGTCGATCAGCCCGCCGGTGGGGGCGCTGAACAAGCACCTGGCGCGGCTGATGAGCGGCAACTTCTACACCAGCGCCCGCGAGGGCGCGAAGAGCGTGCTGCGCAACACGCCGCTGTACGAGTTTGCCCGTCGCTTCGAGGAACACACCAAGGGCATGGTCGTGCCCGGCACCATCTTCGAGGAGTTCGGCTTCAACTATGTCGGCCCGATCGACGGCCACGACCTCGATTCGCTGATCCCCACGCTGGAAAACCTGCGCGGCAAGCGCGGGCCGCAGTTCCTGCACATCGTCACCCGCAAGGGCCAGGGCTACAAGCTGGCCGAGGCCGACCCGGTGAAGTACCACGCGGCCAGCGGCAAGTTCAATCCGGCCGAGGGCTTCCCCAAGAGCACGGCGCCGGCCAAGCCCACCTTCACCCAGGTGTTCGGCCAGTGGCTGTGCGACATGGCCGACGCCGACGAGCGGCTGGTCGGCATCACGCCGGCGATGCGCGAAGGCTCGGGCATGGTCGAGTTCCAGAAGCGCCACCCGAAGCGCTTCTACGACGTGGGCATCGCCGAGCAGCATGCGGTCACCTTCGCCGCCGGCCTGGCCTGCGAGGGCCTGAAGCCGGTGGTCGCCATCTACAGCACCTTCCTGCAGCGCGGCTACGACCAGATGGTGCACGACGTGGCCATCCAGAACCTGCCGGTGGTGTTCGCGCTCGATCGCGCCGGCATCGTCGGCGCCGACGGCGCCACGCACATCGGCGCCTACGACATCGCCTACATCCGCTGCGTGCCCAACATGAGCCTGATCGCGCCGGCCGACGAGGCCGAGTGCCGGCAGGCCCTGACCAGCGCCTTCCGTCAGAGCCATCCCGTGGCCGTGCGCTATCCGCGCGGCAGCGGCGTGGGCACGGCGCTGGGCACCGACCTGTCCGAGCTGCCCTGGGGCAAGGCCGAGCTGCGCCGCAGCACCGGCAAGGCCCATGCGGTGGGCGGCCCGCGCATCGCCATCCTGGCCTTCGGCCCGCTGCTGTACCCGGCGCTGAAGGCGGCCGAGGCGCTGGACGCCACGGTGGTCAACATGCGTTTCGTCAAGCCGCTGGACGAGGCCATGGTGCTGGAGATCGCGCGCAGCCACGAGGCCCTGGTCACGGTGGAAGAGGGCTGCGTGATGGGCGGCGCGGGCAGCGCGGTGGCCGAATGCCTGGCCGCCCACGGCCTGGCCGTGCCGCTGCTGCAGCTGGGCCTGCCCGACCAGGTCATCGAGCACGGCGATCCGAACAAGCTGCTGGCGATGTGCGGCCTGGACGCCGCTGGCATCGAACAGGCGGTGCTGAAGCGCTTCGGCGGCCGGCTGACGGTGCTGCGGCCGGCGGCCAACCATTGACGCCTGCGCGACAGCCGGGCAACCCCGCCTGAGCATAGAACCCAGATCGGTGTCATGCTGCCGCCCCCGGCCAGCGGCCAACGATCCTCTGCCCCATGAACCACCTGACCGAGGCCCTGCACATCCCCGACACGCAAAGCGAGCGTGACGGCCGCCATCTGGCGATCCAGCGCGTGGGCGTGAAGGACCTGCGCTACCCGCTGCAGTTGCGCGTGGCCGGCCAGGTGCAGCAGACCGCGGCCGCCTGGGACCTGGACGTGGCGCTGCCGGCCGAGCAGAAGGGCACGCACATGTCGCGCTTCATCGCCTGGCTGGAGGCGCTGGACGTGCCGCTGGATGCGGCCACGCTGCGCGAGCGGCATGCGCAGATGCTGGAGCGGCTGGGTGCCAGCGAAGGCCGCGTCGAGGCGCGCTTCAGCTTCTTCCTGCGCAAGCGCGCGCCGGTGTCGGGGCTGGCCAGCCTGCTCGACTACCAGGGCCGCTGGATCAGCGAGACGCTCGGCGGCGTGACCTCGGTACATGCCGAGGTCGGCGTGCCGGTGAAGAGCCTGTGCCCCTGCTCGAAGGAGATCTCCGACTACGGCGCGCACAACCAGCGCTCGCTGGTGACGCTGCGCGTCGAGCTGCTGCAGCCGGTCGAATGGCACGAGCTGGTGCGCTTCGCCGAGGACCAGGCCTCCAGCGAGCTGTGGCCGATGCTCAAGCGGGTGGACGAGAAGTGGGTCACCGAGCGCGCCTACGAGAACCCGAAGTTCGTCGAGGACCTGGTGCGCGACGTCGCGCTGGCGCTGAACCGCGACCCGCGCATCGGCCGCTACCGCGCCGAGGTGGAGAACTTCGAGTCCATCCACAACCACAGCGCCTACGCCTGCATCGAGCGCTGAGGCCACCGCAAGCCGGCGATGCTGCAGACGGCCGAGGCGATCCACGATGCCGAGCGCATGCGCCGCGCCGGTGCCGACCTGCTGTCGCTGGCGCTGATCGATGCGCGCAACCACCTGCTCCGCTGGCTGGCGGCCTTCGAGCCGCACCTGAACCAGCTGCAACCCAGCGGCGACGTCGAGCCGCCGCTGTGGCTGGTGGGCCATGCGGCCTGGTTCCAGGAGTACTGGGTGGCGCGCAACGTGCAGCGCCAGCGTGGCGAATCGCCCGACAGCTCGCGGCTGCGGCTGGCCTCGATCGAGCCGCGCGCCGATGCCTGGTTCGACCCCAGCTGCCATGACCGCGCGCACCGCTGGCGCATGCCCTTGCCCGACCCGGCGGCGCTGCGCCAGTACCTGGCCGAGACGCTGGAGGCCACGCTGGACCTGCTGGCCGCCAGCGAGGAGGACGACGCGCACCTGTATGTCTACCGGCTGGCGCTGCTGCATGAAGACCGGCTGTGCGAGGCGCTGGCCGTCTGCGCCGAGGCATTGCAGCTGCCGCAGCCGGCCGAAGGCTCGCCGTGGCCGGCGCGGCCCGCACGCGCGCAGCGCGAGCCGTTGTGGTTCGGTGCGCAGCGTTTCCGCCTGGGCAGCGAGCCCGGCGGTCTGGTGCCGCCGGCCGAACGCTGGGCGCACGAGGTCGAGCTGCTGGAATTCGAGATCGATGCGCAGGCGGTGAGCTGGGCGCGCTATGCCGAGTTCGTCATCGACGGTGGTTACGACGACCCGCGCTGGTGGGGCCCCGACGGCTGGGCCTGGCTGCAGGCCGAGGCGCGGCGCGTGCCGCGCTATGTCGAGCAGATGCGCCAGGGCGTGCTGGTGCAGCGCCACGGCCAGATCCAGCGTGTCGGCGCCGCGCAGGCCGCCGTGCATGTGACGCGCCACGAGGCGCGGGCCTGGTGCCGCTGGGCCGGTCGCCGCCTGCCGACCGAAGCCGAATGGGAACTGGCCGCGCTGACCGGGGCCTCGCGCGGCTTCGTCTGGGGCGATGTCTTCGAATGGGCGGCGGGCAGCGCCCGGCCCTGGCCCGGTGGCGGCACCGAGCTGCCCGGCTTCGCGCCCTGGCCCGAGCCGGGCACGCTGGGCGTGCTGCGCGGCGGCTCATGGGTGACGCGGGCGCGCTGCCGCCATCCGCGGGCGCGGCGCTTCGTCGCCCCGGGCCGCGACGAGATCTTCTGCGGCTTTCGCAGCTGCGCGCTGTAGTGGCTTAGCGCTTCGGCCGGCGGTAGCGCCACCACGGCAGCACGCCGCGCAGCGACAGCACCTCGCCGCTGCGCTCGGTGGCATAGCCGGGCAATGCGGCCAGCTGGCGCTGCCATTCGGCGCTGCGCAGCAGCGTCAGCAGTGCCTGCACCTGCGGCTGTTCCAGCGCCGGCCGCAGCACCACCAGGAAGTACTGCTCGCGGGCCAGCGGCACGAAGCCCTGGCCCAGTGCGCACGCCGCCGCCTCGATGCCGAAGCTGGCATCGGCCACACCGCTGGCCACGGCGTGCGCGGCGGCGCGGTGCGAAGGCTCCTGCAGGGCCGGCGGCGGCAGCGTGGCTGGATCCCGCCCCTGCGTCGCCAGCAGTTCGTCCAGCAGCACGCGCGTGCCGGTGTGCGCCGGCCGCGCGGCAAAGCGCAGCCCGGGCCGCCACAGGTCGGCCAGGCCCTGCAGGCGCAGCGGGTTGCCCGGCGCGACGATCAGCCCCTGCGTGCGCTGCGCAAAGCTCACCACCTTGTGGCGGCCCGGCTGCAGCAGCGGACGGTAGGCGCGCGCCGTGGGCGAGCGCAGCGGTGCGTCGGTCAGCGCATGGAAGCCGGCCATCAGGCAGCGGCCGGCGTTCAGCGCGGCCAGCGCCTCGACGCTGCCGCCGAACTGCAGGTCCAGGTGCAGCTTGTGATGGTCGGCCGCCCACTGGCGCAGCAGCGGCAGCGCCTCGTCGTGGCTGGCCGAAATCGGCAGCACGCCGGCGCTGCGGTCGAAGGCCACTGCGAAGGCCTGTTCCAGCTCGGCGCGCAGCGCCTCGATCTGCGGCGCCAGCCGGGCCTGCGCGCGGCGCTCGGCCCACAGCAGCTTGGTGCCGAAGGGCGACAGCACGGCGGGCTGGCCCTTGACCCAGTGCACCAGCGTCTGGCCGAGCTCGCCCTCCCAGCGCTTCAGCTCGCCCCAGACATGGCGGTATGACATCGACAGCCGCCGCGCCGCGCCGCTGATCGAGCCGGCCTCGTGCACCGCGGCCAGCAGCGCCAGCAGCGGGTGGTGCAGCTCGCCGGGGCCGTGGGCTCCGTCGTGCAGCGTGTAGGTCAGGCGGACTCTATGCATGAGGCTTCATATCGACGGCCACCGGGGCGGCCGACCAGAATGCCGCGCAAATGACAGACCGTGCACGAGCGCGCCGGGCCGTTCCCAAGCGCTCGTCCTGAAGCACGCAGTGCGGAAGGATTTCCATTGAGCGCTTTTGCGCAGAGTGTCCACACGGCCTTCGACCTGATTGTCCACGCCGACCCGGCCTTGCAGCGCACGGTGGCACTGTCGCTCTGGGTCAGTGGCTCCGCCTGCCTGATCGCCTCGGTGATCGGGCTGGGCTTTGGCGCCTGGCTGGCGGTGGCGCGCTTTCCCGGCCACCGGCTGCTGCTGGGCGCGATGCACACACTGCTGGCGCTGCCTTCGGTGCTGGTAGGGCTGGTGGTGTACCTGCTGCTGTCGCGCAGCGGGCCGCTGGGCCACCTGGGGCTGCTGTTCACCCCCAGCGCGATGATCTTCGCGCAGACGCTGCTGGTGCTGCCGGTGGTGGCGGTGCTGACGCGGCAGCTCGTCGGCGACGCGCTGCACGAAGGCGGCGACCAGCTGCGCTCGATGGGCGCCGGTCGGCTGGGCGCGGCGCTGCTGATGCTGCTGCACGGCCGCTGGGCGGTGCTGACCATCGTCGTCACCGCCTTCGGCCGGGCGATTGCCGAGGTCGGTGCGGTGATGATCGTCGGCGGCAACATCGACGGCTTCACCCGTGTGATGACCACCACCATCGCGCTGGAAACCAGCAAGGGCGACCTGCCGCTGGCCCTGGCGCTGGGGCTGGTGCTGCTGGCCGTGGTGGGCCTGCTGAACGGGCTGCTGGCGTTGCTGCGCCGCGCCCCGGCGCCCACCGTCGCGGGGGCCTGGTGATGCTGGTGCGGCTGCAGGACGTATCGGTCGACCTGGGCGGCGTGCGCGCGCTGCAGGCCGTGACGCTGGCGGTGCAGCGCGGCGAGGTGCTGGCGCTGGTCGGCGCCAACGGCTCGGGCAAGACCACGCTGCTGCGCGTGCTGCACGGCCTGCTGCAACCGCCGGGGCGCCAGGCCGGCGAGCCGGGTATCTCGCAGGCGATGGTCTTCCAGCGGCCGTTCCTGCTGCACCTGTCGGTGCGCAACAACCTGCGGCTGGCGCTGTGGCTGACCGGTGTGCCGCGCGGCGAATGGGCGGGGCGCGCCGACGAGGCATTGCAACGCGTCGGCCTGGACGGGCTGCAGGCGCGGCCGGCGCGGGCGCTGTCCGGCGGCCAGCAGCAGCGCCTGGCGCTGGCCCGCGCGCTGGTGCGGCGGCCTGAACTGCTGTTCCTGGACGAGCCCACCGCCAACCTCGACCCGGCCGGCAAGCGCGAGATCGAAGCCTTGCTGGCCCGCCTGGCGGCCGGCGGCATGACGCTGGTGCTGAGCACCCACAACCTGGGCCAGGCCAAGCGCCTGGCCAGTCGGGTGGTCTACCTGGAGCAAGGCCGCATCCATGCCGACCTGCCCACCGACGCCTTCTTCCACGGCCCGCTCAGCGGGCCGGCGCAACAGTTCCTCAAAGGAGAACGCACATGAACCGTACCCTTTCCCGGCTGTCCCGGCGGCTTTGGCTGGCCGTGGCCTGCCTGCTGCCGCTGGCAGCTGCCCATGCGCAGGACCGCACCGTGGTGATGGCTTCCACCACCTCCACCGAGCAGTCGGGCCTGTTCGGCCACCTGCTGCCGGCCTTCAAGAAGGCCACCGGCATCGACGTGCGGGTGGTGGCGCTGGGCACCGGCCAGGCGCTGGACATGGGCCGCCGCGGCGATGCCGACCTGCTGTTCGTGCACGACCCGGCCGCCGAGGAGAAGTTCGTCGCCGAAGGCTTCGGCCTGCCGCGCCGCGCGGTCATGTACAACGATTTCGTGCTGGTGGGCCCCAAGGCCGACCCGGCCGGCCTGCGCGGCTCCGACATCGCCGCGGCGATGCAGAAGCTGGCCGCCGGCAAGGCCGAGTTCATCTCCCGTGGCGACAAGAGCGGCACCCATGCGGCCGAGCTGCGCTACTGGAAGGCAGCCGGCATCGACACGCCGGCGGCCAAGGCGGCCGGCTACAAGGAATGCGGCTGCGGCATGGGCCCGGCGCTGAACATCGCCGCCTCCACCGGCGCCTACGTGCTGGCCGACCGCGGCACCTGGCTGTCGTTCAAGAACCGGGCCGACATGGCGGTGCTGGTGGAAGGCGATGCCCGGCTGTTCAACCCCTACGGCGTGATCGTCGTCAACCCGGCGAAGCATCCGCACGTCAAGCGCGAGCTGGCCCAGGCGTTTTCGGACTGGGTGGTGTCGCCCGAAGGCCAGGCCACGATCGCCAGCTACCGCATCGGTGGCGAGCAACTGTTCTTCCCGAACGCGAATCGCTAGCAACCCGGCGCATCGACCTAGGGTTAGACCCGCGTTGTGCCGGGGTGCGCGGGGCTCGGACAATGGTTCGGCAAGCCGCGCCATCGGGCGCCTGGCGACGACCCCCTCGGAGGAGACAGAACGTGAGCATTCCCATTTCCCTGACGGTCAACGGCAAGGCCGTGCAGGCCAGCGTCGACCCTCGTACGCTGCTGGTGCAGCTGATCCGCGAACACCTGCAGCTGACCGGCACCCACGTCGGCTGCGACACCGCGCAATGCGGCGCCTGCACCGTGCACATGAACGGCCGGGCGGTGAAGGCCTGCTCGATGCTGGCCGTGCAGGCGCAAGGCGCAAGCATCACCACCATCGAAGGACTGTCGCAAGACGGAACAATGCACCCGATGCAGGCGGCCTTCCGCGAGTGCCACGGCCTGCAGTGCGGCTTCTGCACCCCGGGCATGGTGATGTCGGCGGTGCAACTGCTGGCCGACAACCCGAAGGCCAGCGAGGCCGAGATCCGCGAAGGCCTGGAAGGCAACATCTGCCGCTGCACCGGCTATCACAACATCGTCAAGGCGATCCAGTTCTGCCAGTCGGGCGCGCAGCCCGCGGCGGCCTGAGCGCGCAGGAGCCCCAGCCATGACCGACATGTCCCAACCCCCCAACAACCCCATCGGCCAGTCGCTGCGCCGCCGCGAGGACGCGCGCTTCCTGACCGGCGCCGGCCAGTACACCGATGACGTGGTGCTGCCCGGCCAGACCTACGGCGTGTTCCTGCGCAGCCCTTACGCGCACGCGCGCATCAAGTCCATCGACACCAGCAAGGCCAAGGCGATGCCGGGCGTGGTGGCCATCTTCACCGGCGCCGACATGACTGGCGTGGGCGGCCTGCCCTGCGGCTGGCTGATCACCAGCAAGGACGGCACGCCGATGAAGGAGCCGCCGCACCCGGTGCTGGCGCAGGGCAAGGCGCGCCACGTCGGTGACCAGGTGGCGCTGGTGGTGGCCGACACCTACCTGCAGGCCCGCGATGCGGCCGAGGCAATCGAGGTCGACTACGAAGAACTCACGCCGGTGATCGACATGAGCAGCGCCGAGACCATCGGCTCGGCCGTGCACGACGACGTGCCCAACAACGTCTGCTACGACTGGGGCCACGGCGACAAGGCGGCGGTGGATGCGGCCTTCGCCAAGGCAGCGCACGTCACCTCGCTGACCTTCCACAACAACCGGCTGGTGCCCAACGCGATGGAGCCGCGCGCGGCCAATGCGCACTACACCCGGCACGACGACGCCTACACGCTGTACCTGGCCAACCAGAACCCGCACGTCGAGCGGCTGCTGATGTGCGCCTTCGTGCTTGGCATCCCCGAGTCGAAGATGCGCGTCATCGCGCCCGATGTCGGCGGCGGCTTCGGCTCGAAGATCTTCCTCTATGCCGAAGAGACCGCGCTGATCTGGGCCAGCAAGCGTGTCGGCCGGCCGATCAAGTGGACGGCCGAGCGCAGCGAGTCCTTCCTGACCGACGCACACGGCCGCGACCATGCCACCACCGCCGAGCTGGCGATGGACGCGCAGGGCAACTTCCTGGCCATGCGGGTGAAGACGCTGGCCAACATGGGCGCCTACCTGTCCACCTTCGCCTCCAGCGTGCCGACCATCCTGTACGCCACGCTGCTGGCGGGCCAGTACAAGACGCCGGCCATCTACTGCGAGGTGAAGGCCATCTTCACCAACACCACGCCTGTGGATGCCTACCGCGGCGCCGGCCGGCCCGAGGCCACCTACGTGGTCGAGCGCCTGGTGGAAACCGCGGCCCGCGACATGAAGATGGACCCGGCGCAGATCCGCCGGCAGAACTTCATCACCACCTTCCCCTACGCGACGCCGGTGGGCCTGACCTACGACACCGGCGACTACGCCGCGCACCTGGACAAGGCCATCAAGATCGCCGACGTGGCCGGCTTCCCGGCGCGCAAGGCGGCCTCGGCCGCCAAGGGCAAGCTGCGCGGCCTGGGCTACAGCTGCTACATCGAGGCCTGCGGCCTGGCGCCCAGCAACATCGCCGGCGCCCTGGGCGCCCGCGCCGGCCTGTTCGAGGCCGGCGAGGTGCGCGTGCACCCCACCGGCACGGTGACGGTGTTCACCGGCTCGCACAGCCACGGCCAGGGCCACGAGACCACCTTCGCGCAGGTGGTGGCGGCCAAGCTGGGCCTGCCGGTCGAGAACGTGGAGATCGTGCACGGCGACACCGGGCGCATCCCCTTCGGCATGGGCACCTACGGCAGCCGCAGCCTGAGTGTCGGCGGCACGGCGATCATCAAGGCGGTGGACAAGATCATCGCCAAGGGCAAGAAGATCGCCGCCCACCTGCTGGAGGCCTCGGACACCGACATCGATTTCGAGAACGGTGAGTTCAAGGTCAAGGGCACCGACAAGAAGCTGCCTTTCGGCGCGGTGGCGCTCACTGCCTATGTGCCGCACAACTACCCGCTGGACAAGCTGGAGCCGGGCCTGAACGAGAACGCGTTCTACGACCCGACCAACTTCACCTATCCGGCCGGCAGCTATGTGTGCGAGGTGGAGGTCGACCCGGAGACCGGCAAGACCACGGTGGCCAGCTTCGTCGCGGTGGACGACTTCGGCAACATCGTCAATCCGATGATCGTCTCGGGCCAGGTGCACGGCGGCATCGCCCAGGGCCTGGGCCAGGCGATGATGGAAGGCGCGGTCTACGACAGCGGCAGCGGCCAGCTGCTGAACGGCAGCTACATGGACTACACCATGCCGCGCGCCGACGACCTGCCGAGCTTCACCGTCGACCACACGGTCACGCCCTGCACCCACAACCCGCTGGGCGTGAAGGGCTGCGGCGAGGCCGGGGCCATCGGCTCGCCGCCGGCCTTCATCAACGCGCTGACCGATGCGCTGGGCGTCAAGGACATCGCCATGCCGGCCACGGCCGAGCGGGTCTGGCGCGCCGCCAACAAGATCGCTTGAGGAGACACACGCCATGTACAACTTCCAATACCAGCGTCCCGGCGATCGGGCGGCGGCAGCGGCTGCAGCCAAGGCGGCCGATGCGCGTTACCTGGCCGGCGGCCAGACCTTGATCCAGGCGATGAAGCTGCGCCTGTCGTCCAGCGACGCGCTGGTCGACCTGGGCGGCATCGCCGACCTGAAGGGCATCAAGGTCGACGGCGGCAGCGTCACCATCGGCGCCACCACCACCCATGCCACCGTGGCCCGCTCGGCCGAAGTGCAGAAGGCCATCCCGGCGCTGGCCGAGCTGGCCGGCGGCATCGGTGACCAGATGGTGCGCAACATGGGCACGATCGGCGGCTCGATCGCCAATGCCGACCCGGCCGCCTGCTATCCGGCGGCGGTGGTGGGCCTGGGCGCGACGGTGAACACCGACCGGCGCAGCATCCCGGCCGACAGCTTCTTCACCGGCATGTACGAGACCGCGCTGCAGCCCGGCGAGCTGATCGTCTCGGTCAGCTTCCCGATCCCGCAGAAGGCGGCGTACATCAAGTACAAGCAGCCGGCCTCGCGCTTTGCGCTGGTGGGCGTGTTCGTCAGCCAGGGCGCGGGCGGCGTGCGGGTGGCGGTCACGGGCGCGAAGAGCAGCGTGTTCCGCGCCACGGCGATCGAAGCCGCGCTGAACGCCAGCTTCACGCCGGCCGCGGCCAAGGCCGTCAAGCTGCCGGCCGACGACATGAACAGCGATCTGCACGGCTCGGCCCAGTACCGCGCCGCGATGGTCAGCGTGATGGCCGCGCGCGCGGTGGAGAAGGCGCTGTCGCGCTGAGGACCCGCACGAGCTTGTTCCTGCCGGGCCGGCTCCGTAAGGGCCGGCCCTTTGCATTGCGCGGCCCACTGGCCGTGGCGCGACAATAACCCCCTGTACCGGCCCGAGACCTTGCCATGAGCCTGCCCCTGCCCGAGTCCGTCGACGCCGTCATCGAGCTGCTGGCGGCCGAGAACTATGTCTGCGACCGGCAGCTGGCCACGGCGCTGTTCCTCAGCCTGAAGCTGAAGCGCCCGTTGTTCCTGGAGGGCGCACCCGGCGTCGGCAAGACCGAGCTGGCCAAGACGCTGGCCCGCGCGCTGAACACCCAGCTGCTGCGCGTGCAGTGCTACGAGGGCCTGGATGTGGCGCAGACCGCCTACGAGTGGAACGTGGCGCGCCAGATGATCGAGATCCGCCTGGCCGAGGCCGTGCACGAGGCCGACCGCGAGACCTTGTCGCGCAAGCTGTACTCGCGCGAGATGATGATCGAGCGGCCGCTGCTGCAGGCGCTGACGCAGACGCGCTCGCCGGTGCTGCTGATCGACGAGCTGGACCGCGCCGACGAACCCTTCGACGCCTTCCTGCTGGAAGTGCTGGCCGAGAACCAGCTGACCATCCCCGAGTACGGCACCGTGGTGGCGGCCGAGCCGCCGATCACGCTGATCACCAGCAACCGCACCCGCGAGATCCACGACGCGCTGAAGCGCCGCTGCCTGTACCACTGGGTCGGCTTCCCGACCGTCGAACGCGAACTCGACATCGTGCGCCTGAAGGCACCCGGCGCATCCGAGCGGCTGTACCGCCAGGTGGTGGAATTCGTGCAGCGCATGCGCACGCTGGACCTGTTCAAGTCGCCGGGCGTGGCCGAGACCATCGACTGGACCAACGCGCTGGTGGCGCTGAACACGCTGCAGCTCGACCCGGCCAGCGTGCAGGACACGCTGGGCGTGCTGCTGAAGCACCAGGACGACCTGGTGAAGATGCAGAACGGCGACACCGCCAAGCTGCTGGACGAGCTGCGCGCCAAGGCCTTGCTCTGACGTGATCGCCGACAACATCGTCCACTTTGCCCGCGTGCTGCGCGGCGCCGGCATGGCCATCGGGCCCGACCGCGTGCTGGCCGCGCTGGCCGCGGTGGAGCTGGTGGGCCTGCAGCGCCGCGAGGACGTGCATGCCGCCTTGAGCGCGGTGATGCTCGAGCGGCACGAGCAGCAGCCGCTGTTCGACGCGGCCTTCGACACCTTCTGGCGCGACCCGAAGCTGCTCGAGCAGATGATGTACCTGCTGCTGCCCAAGATCAGCGGCCGCGGCGACAAGCAGCGCCCGCCGCGCGCCAACCGGCTGGCCGAGGCGCTGTCGGTGCCCAAGGCGCCCGAGCCGCCGAACCCGGCCAACCAGACCGCCAAGGAGGAGGTGCAGTTCGACACGCACTTCACCTTCTCCGACCGCGAGCGGCTGCAGAAGGCCGATTTCGAGACCATGACCACGGCCGAGTACGAGCTGGCCAAGAAGCTGGCTGAAGCGATGCCGCTGCCGGTGGAGCCGGTGCGCCGCCGCCGCCACGAAGCGGCCAGCTCCGCCCGCGACGGTGGCCGGCTGGACCTGCGCGCCACGCTGCAGCGCATGGCGCGCCAGCCGCACACGCTGACGCCGCTGTACACCCGGCCGCGCGAGGAGTTGCCCGGTCTGGTGGTGCTGCTGGACATCTCCGGCTCGATGGACCGCTATTCGCGGTTGATGCTGCACTACGTGCACGGCCTGATGCGCCGCGCCTTGCGCGTGCACACGCTGACCTTCGGCACGCGGCTCACCAACATCAGCCGCTGCCTGAAGGAGCGCGACCCCGACGTGGCGCTGAAGCTGGCCGACGAGCAGGTGCAGGACTGGAAGGGCGGCACGCGCATCGCGTCCTCGCTGGAAGAGTTCAACCGTCTGTGGGCGCGCCGGCTGCTGGGCGCCAATGCCGCGCTGCTGCTGGTGACCGACGGCCTGGACCGCGACGAGCATGGCGACCTGTCGGCCGCCGCGGCGCAACTGCACCGGCTGGCGCACCGCGTGGTCTGGCTGAACCCGCTGCTGCGCTACGAAGGCTTCCAGGCCAAGGCCTCCGGCGTGCGCGCGCTGCTGCCGCATGTGGACCGCTTCCTGCCGGTGCACAACCTGGCCAGCCTGGCCGACCTGGGGGCCGCGCTGCGCAGCGCGCCGGTGGCCCCCCATTCCCTGCTGCATTGAAGAAAACGACACGACATGGAACTGCACGGTGAACGACTGATCCCCGCCCCGCTCGACACCACCTGGGCGGCCCTGAACGACCCCGAGACGCTGAAGGCCTGCATCACCGGCTGCGAATCGCTGGAACGCACCGGTGACGACAGCTTCGCTGCGGTGGTGGCGGTGAAGGTCGGCCCGGTCAGCGCGCGCTTCAAGGGCAACCTGAAGCTCAGCAACGTGCAGGCGCCGCACAGCTACACGATCAACTTCGACGGCCAGGGCGGCGTGGCCGGCTTCGGCAAGGGCTCGGCCGACGTCAACCTGGCCGACGAAGGCGGGCAGACGCGGCTGAAGTACCTTGCCAAGGCGCAGGTGGGTGGCAAGATGGCGCAGGTGGGCTCGCGGCTGATCGACGCCGCCGCCGGCAAGGTGGCCGAGGATTTCTTCAAGGCCTTCGAGGCGCAACTGGCGCCGCCCGCGCCGCCGGCCGGCGAGGCCGTCGACACCGGCCAGGTGCCGATGCCGGCCGACGAGGAGAAGGGCAACAAGGCGCTGTGGTGGGGCCTGGCGGTGCTGGTGGTGCTGCTGCTGGCCTACTGGCTGAGCCGCTAGCGGAGGAGGGCAGGGCGATGGACAGTCTGGATCTGCAGGTGCTGCAACAGGCGCGCGACTGGTTCCGCGCCGGCCAGCCGGTGTGGCTGGTCACCGTCATCGAGACCTGGGGCTCGGCCCCGCGCCCGCCGGGCGCGCTGCTGTGCCTGCGCGGCGACGGCCTGGTGGCCGGCTCGGTGTCCGGCGGCTGCGTCGAGGACGACCTGATCGAGCGCGTGCGCCATGGCGAGCGCGTAGCCACGCCCTCGCTGATCACCTATGGCGTCACCAAGGAAGAGGCGGCGCGCTTCGGCCTGCCCTGCGGCGGCAACCTGCGGCTGGTGCAGGAGCCGCTGCGCGCGGTGGACTGGATCGACGAGGTGCTGGCCCGCACCGCGCGCCACGAGCTGGTGGCGCGCACGCTGCGCCTGGACACCGGCGAGGTGCGCGTGGAGACCGCCACCCGCGGCGAAGCCTTCCAGTTCGACGGCCAGCAGCTGCGCGCGCTGTTCGGCCCGCGCTGGCGGCTGCTGATGGTCGGCGCCGGGCAGTTGTCGCGCGTGCTGGCGCAGATGGCGCTGGCGCTGGATTTCGAGGTGATCTGCTGCGACCCGCGCGAGGAATACCACCTGACCTGGGACGTGCCGGGCACCACCTTCAGCAAGGCCATGCCCGACGACCTGGTGCTGGAACTGCAGCTCGATCCGCACAGCGCCGTGGTCGCGCTGACGCACGACCCCAAGCTCGACGACATGGTGCTGCTGGAGGCGCTGAAGTCGCCGGCCTTCTACGTGGGCGCGCTGGGCTCGCGCGGCAACACCGCCAAGCGCAAGGAGCGGCTGGCGATGTTCGATCTGACGCCGGCCGAGATCGGGCGGCTGCACGGCCCGGTGGGTCTGGACCTGGGCAGCAAGACGCCGGCCGAGATTGCGGTGTCGGTGATCGCCGAGATCGTGGCCGTGCGCAACGGCGTGGCGCTGGTGCAGAAGAAGGAAGGCTCGGCCGTGCCGGCCTCGGCCGCCAGCGCCTGCGCGACCGGCAGCGCAGACGCCTGACGCCGCGGCCCGCGCGGCGGCCGTTCAGTTCGCGTCTGAGGCTGTGCGCCGTTGCGCAGGCAAATGCGCAAGCCGCCGGCCCGCCACGCTCTGCAGCAGCGCGCCCGCCGCCACGGCGGCCGACCAGCAGCCCAACAGCATGGCCCAGGCGGCTGCCGTGCCGCCCGGCCCCCAGCGCAGCCACAGCGCCGTGGCCGCCACGATCACTGCGTAGTGGATCAGGAACAGCGCATAGGACGCGTCGCTGGCGCGGGCCAGCCACGCCGACGGCCCGGCCGGCGACGCGGCTGCGGGCGCTGGCCGGGCGGCCCACCACAGCCCTGCGGCCGTCAGCGCGGTCAGTGCCAGCCGCGGCCGATCGTCGAAGACCGCGGCGGCCAGCATCAACAGCCCCAGCACGGCGGCGAGGCCCGCGCAGCGGCGCGACACCCGCGCCCAGGCGGTGAGCACGCCCAGCCCGTAGGCGGCGAAGAAGTAGATCGCCCAAACGTCCAGCGCATCGATGCGGTTGAACACCGTCAGCGAGGCCAGCGCCAGCGCCGCCACTGCCCAGGGCAGCGGGCCCTGCCAGAGCGGCCGTCCGGGGCGCCGCCACAGCACCGTGCCCAGCGCCAGCAGCGCGTACAGCTGGAAGTCGATGGCCACGTACCAGACGCCGGCCGACAACGCCGGGATGCCAAGCAGGTCCTGCAGCAGCAGCAGGTGGGCGATGAACTGGCCGACCGTGGGCCAGGGCGTCACCCAGTCCGGCCAGCGGCCCGGCGGCAGCAGCGCGCTGGCCGCCAGCACCGCCAGCAGCGCCAGCGCCAGCATCGGCACCAGCCGCAAGTAGCGGGCCCACAGCAGTCGGCCCCAGCCGGCCTGCTGACGCGCCAGGCCCTGGGCGGCGAGGAAGCCGCCGATGACCAGGAACACCTGCACCATGTAGCGCGCCTCGCCGGCCAGGAAATCGCGCAATGCCGGCCAGGCCGCCAGCACGTCTGCCATCGGTGCGTAGAGCACGATGTGATGCAGCACGATCAGCTGCGAGGCCAGGACCTTCAGCCCGTCGATGAACAGCGAGCGCGGCGCCATGGCCGCACTCTAGCGCCTGACTTCAGGAGTTGCTGCTGGCGCGCACTTCCTCGATGGTGGACACGCCGGCCCAGACCTTGTCGATGCCGTCCTGGCGCAGCGTGCGCAGGCCTTCGCTGAGCGCGGTGCGCAGCAGCTCGTCGGGCCGTGCGCCGGTCTGGATCAGGTGGCGGATCTCGCGCGACACCACCAGCAGCTCGTGCAGGCCGGCGCGGCCGCGCAGGCCGCTGCCGTCGCAACTGGGGCAGCCCTTGGCGTAGTGGTGCATCAGCTTGCCGTCCTTGCCGAAGCGCTGCTTCCAGCCGGCCAGCACGTCGTCGGGGTTGGGCTTCTTCTCGCTCTGTCCGAAGGCGTGCAGGTAGTCGGCCATCAGCTCGTCCACCTGCTCGGGCGTGGCCGGCTGCGCCTGCACGCACTTGCTGCACAAGCGCCGTACCAGGCGCTGCGCCAGCACTGCCAGCAGCGAATCGGCGAAGTTGAACGGGTCCATGCCCATGTCCAGCAACCGGGTCACCGTCTCGACCGCGCTGTTGGTGTGCAGCGTGCTCATCACCAGGTGGCCGGTCAGCGAGGCTTCCACCGCCATCTGCGCGGTCTCGCGGTCGCGGATCTCGCCGACCATGATCACGTCCGGGTCGGCGCGCAGGAAGGCGCGCAGCGCCTTGGCGAAGGTCCAGTCGATCTTCGGGTTGACCTGCACCTGGCGCATGCCGGCCTGGGTGATTTCCACCGGGTCCTCGGCCGTCCAGATCTTGCGGTCGGGCTGGTTGATGTAGCCCAGCACCGAATGCAGCGTGGTGGTCTTGCCCGAGCCGGTGGGGCCCACGCACAGCATCATGCCGTAGGGCCGCTGCGCGGCGGCCTTGATGTGGCCCAGGTTCTCCGGGCTCAGGCCCAGATTGTCGATCGGGATCGGCTTGGCCGAGGCCAGCAGCCGCAGCACCGCGTCCTCCAGCCCGTTGGCGGTGGGGATGGTGGCCACGCGCAGTTCCAGCCGCTGGCCGGGCACGAACTTGCCGAAGTTGATCTTGCCGTCCTGCGGCTTGCGCCGCTCGCTGATGTCCAGGTCGCACATGATCTTGATGCGTGCGATCAGCGCATTGCGATAGGTGTGCGGCAGCTCCATGTAGGGCCGCAGCGAGCCGTCCTTGCGGAAGCGGATCTTCACCTTGTCGCGGCCGGGCTGGCATTCGATGTGGATGTCCGACACACCCTGGCTCTGCGCCTCGGCGATCATCGAGTTGATCAGCCGCACCAGCGAGTTGTCCGATTGTTCGATGGTCTGGTCTTCGCGCTCGGACAGGTCGGGCGCCTGCTGCTGCTCCAGCGTGGCCAGCAGCTTGCCGGCGTCGTCGGCATCGAACTCGCCCTTGGCCGCGCCGGAGCCGTCGGCATGGCCAGCGCCATTGCCGATGCCGATGCGCTCGTAGGCGCGCTGCACCGCCCCGGCCAGCAGCCCGGCCCGGGCCAGCACCGGCACCACCTTGGTCTGCGCGGCGAACTCCACGTCGTCCAGCAGCTCCGGCCGCGAAGGGTCTTCCACCGCCACGATCAGCCGGCCGCCGCGCATCAGCAGCGGCAGGGCCGGCACGCGCAGTGCCACCGCATAGGGCAGGCGCGACAGTGCCTCGGCCTCGGACGGGAACTGGCCCACGTCCACCAGCGGGTAGCCCATCTTGCGGGCAAGCGCGGTCTGCAGATCGGCGCGCGACACCAGGCCGCGGCGCACCAGCAACTCGCCCAGCGGCATGCTGCGATCGCCGCGCTGCTGCGACAGCGCATCGTCCAGCTGCGCCTGGTCGATGAAGCCCAGCGCGATCAGCGCCTCGCCGATGCGCACCATCGGCATACGCGACTGTTCCAGGATGGCTTTTTCCAGCTCTTCGGGCGTGACGATCTGCCGGGTGAGCAGGATGTCGCCCAGCTTCTGGCTGCGCAGCTGCTGCTGTTCGGCCAGCGCCTGCTCCACCTGTTCGGGCGTGGCCGATTTCTGGGCCACCAGCAGCTCGCCGATGCGCTCGCCGATGTCGGCCTGGTCGTAGGCGGCCTTCGGGATGAAGCAGCGCAGCACGCTGCCGCGCGCGTCCACCGGCGGAAACAGGAACAGCCCGCTGGCCTCCTCGCGGTGGCCGATGCTCAGCCCGTCCAGCGGCGCCGCGCCCTTCAGGTGCACCTTCACGCCGATGGCCGGGCGCTGTGCCATGAAGCTGCCGGCGCCTTCGCCGTCGTCCAGCGGCGCCAGCGGCCGGGTCAGCGTCAGCCGGCGGAACTGGTTGAAGCGCAACGGAATGGCAATGCGCGCCGGCGGGATGCGCACCTTGGCCACGCCTTCGGCCAGATCCATTTCGATGAGCAGGCCGTTCATCAGGCGGCCGTTCATGCCTTCGATCTGGCAGGCTTCGGGTTCGCTCAGCCGCTGCGGCGCGGGGTAGCAGGCGAAGGGCGGCGTCGGCCAGGCGAAGGCCGTGGCGCCGCCCGCGGCGGGGGCGCTGGCGTCTTCCAGCGGCACCAGGGACAACGGCGGCGATGACAGGTCGGACATGGCGGTTCCTCGGCAGGCGTGCACGGCCCGAGGTACCTGCATGGAAGCACCTCTGCGCACACGATCCTAGGCGGGCCGCCCCGCCGCCGAACCCTGGAATTGCGGGTCTTCAGCGCCGCATCTGCGCCGGCAGCCAGGTGACGATCTCCGGCACCAGGTAGATCAGCCCCACCGCCACCACCATCAGCAGGAAGAAGGGGAAGGTGGCGCGCGCGATCCAGCCGATCTCGCGCTTGGTCATGCCCTGCAGCACGAACAGGTTGAAGCCCACCGGCGGCGTGATCTGCGCCATCTCGACCACCAGCACGACGAAGATGCCGAACCACAGCGGGTCGATGCCGGCCTTCTGCACGGTGGGCAGGATCACGCCCATCGTCAGCACCACCATGCTGATGCCGTCGAGGAAGCAGCCCAGCAGGATGTAGAACAGCATCAGCACCAGCAGCAGGCCGAAGGGGCTCAGGCCCAGCGTGCCGATCCATTCGGCCAGGTGGCGCGGCAGGCCGATGTAGCCCATGGCCAGCGTCAGGAAGGCGGCGCCCGACAGGATCAGCGCGATCATGCAGTACAGCCGCGTGCCGCCCAGCAGCGATTCCTTGAAGGTCTGCCAGTTCAGCGAGCCCTGTGCGGCCGAGATGATCAGCGAGCCCACCACGCCCAGCGCCGCGGCCTCGGTGGCGGTGGCGATGCCGCCGTAGATGCTGCCCAGCACCGCCGCGATCAGCAGCATCACCGGGATCAGGTGGCGCGATTCGCGCAGCTTGGCGCCGAAGCTCATCGGCGCATCGCGCGGCGGCACCTTCGACGGGTTCATCAGCGCCCACACCACCAGGTAGCCCGAGAACAGCAGTGCCAGCAGCAGCCCGGGCAGCACGCCGGCGATGAACAGCTGGGCGATCGAGACCTCGGCGCTGACGCCGTAGACGATCATGATGATCGACGGCGGAATCAGCAGCCCCAGCGTGCCGGCGCCGGCCAGCGAGCCGATGCTGATGCCGTCGGGATAGCCGCGCCGGGCCAGCTCGGGCAGGCTCATCTTGCCGATGGTGGCGCAGGTGGCGGCGCTGCTGCCCGACACCGCGGCGAACAGGGTGCAGCCGGCCACGTTGACATGCAGCAGCCGCCCCGGCAGCGCCTGCATCCACGGCGCCAGGCCGCGGAACATGTCCTGGCTGAGCCGCGTGCGGAACAGGATCTCGCCCATCCACACGAACAGCGGCAGCGCGGTCAGCGTCCAGCTCGACGCGCTGCCCCAGATGGTGACGGCCATCGCGTCGCCCGCCGGCCGGCTGCTGAACAGCTGCATGCCGATCCAGGCCACGCCCGACAGCGTCAGGCCTATCCACACCCCGCTGCCCAGGATCAGGAACAGCGAGACGACCAGCAGTGCGGTGATCGCCAGATCACTCATTCCGCACGGCCTCGTCCGGCACCGCGTGCGAGCGCCGGCCGCGCAGCTCCAGCACCAGCTCGTCGACGAAGGCGATGAAAAGGATCGTAGTGCCGATGGCCATGCCGAGCTGCGGGATCCACAGCGGCGTGGCGTCGTTGCCGGTGGAGATGTCGTGAAACTGCCGGCTCTGCCAGGCCAGGCGCACGCTGTAGAAGGCGAACAGCGCGGCCAGCGCGGTGGCCGCGGCCAGCGCCCAGATCTCCAGGCCGCGGCGCGCGCCGCCGCGCAGCCGCGACAGCAGCAGCGTCACGCGGATGTGCTCGCCGCGCTTCAGCGTGTGCGCCAGCGCCAGGAAGCCGGCGCCGGCCATCAGGTAGCCGGCATAGGCGTCGGTGCCGGGCACATGGAAATGCAGCAGCCGGCTGACGATGGCCAGCAGCACCATGCCCAGCAGGCCGATCATGAAAAGGGCCGCCAGCCAGGCGGCCCCGTCGTACAGCGCGTCGAGCAGCCGGCGCACGCGCGCGCCTTACTTGCGGTAGGCGTCGACCAGCTGCTTGCCCTCGGGGCCGGCCTTGTCCAGCCATTCCTTCAGCATCGTCTCGCCGACCTTCTTCATGTCGGCCGACAGCTGCGGCGGCGGCGGCAGGATGTTCATGCCGTTGGCCTTGAGCTTGTCCAGGCTGTCGGTGTTGGTCTTCTTGCTGGCCGCCAGGCCGCGCACCTCGGCGTCGGCGGCAGCCTTCAGCAGTGCCTGCTTGGTGGGCGCGTCCAGCGCGTCGAAGGCGGCCTTGTTGACGATGACCGCGTTCTTCGGCAGCCAGGCCTGGGTGTCGTACCAGTACTTGATGTGCTCGTAGGTCTTGGTGTCGAAGCCGGTGGAGCCGCTGGACATGTAGCTTTCCACCACGCCGGTGGCCATGGCCTGGCTCAGCTCGGCGGCCTGCACGGTGACCGGCTGCGCGCCCACCAGTTCGGCGATGCGTGCCGTGGCCGGGCTGTAGGCGCGCCACTTCACGCCCTTCAGGTCGGCGGCGGAATTGATGGGCTTCTTCACGTAAATGCCCTGCGGCGGCCACGGCACCGCGTACAGCACCATCAGGCCCTGCTCGGCCAGCTTCTTGTCCATCATCGGCTTCTGCACGGCCCACAGCTTCATCGCCTCGTCGTAGCTGTCGGCCAGGAAGGGCAGGCCGTCGGCACCGAAGACCTGCCATTCGTTCTGGAAGTTGACGAGCAGGATCTCGCCGATCTGCGCCTGCCCGCCCTGCACGGCGCGCTTGATCTCGGGCGCCTTGAACAGCGAGGCATTCGGGTGCACGGTGATCTTCAGCTTGCCGCCGGTGGCCTTGTCCACGTCGTCGGCAAAGGCCTGCAGGTTGACGCTGTGGAAGTTGGTGGCCGGGTAGGCGGCCGGCAGGTCCCACTTGGTCTGGGCCTGGGCGGCCAGGGCCGCGCAGGTGGCAGCGGCAACGAAGAGCGAGCGTAGGGCGTTCATGCGGACTCCGAAAGGCATCTGAACAGGGCGGCTAGCATAGGCCATGCCTGCCCAAGCCCACCCCGGGGCCTACCCGCAACGGCCCATGCTGGGCATTCTGATGCTGCAGACGTGCTTCCCGCGGCCACGCGGCGACATCGGGCACCCCGAGACCTTAGGCTTTGCGACGCGGCGGCGGGTCGTCACCGGCGCCTCGCCGGCGCGCGTGGTGCGCAGCGACGACCCCGCACTGCTGGAACCCTTCATCGCCGCGGCCCGGCAGCTGGTGGCCGAAGGCTGCACCGCGCTGAGCACCAGCTGCGGCTTCCTGGCGCGCTGGCAGCGCGAGCTGCAGGCCGCCGTGCCGGTGCCGCTGTGGAGCTCGGCGCTGCTGCAGCTGGCCGAGGCGCAGGCCCTGGGCCTGCGCTGCGGCGTCATCACCATCGAGGCCGCATCGCTCGGCCCCGCGCATTTCGAAGGCGTAGGCGCCGACCCGGCCACGCCGGTGGAAGGCATCACGCCGGGCAGCGCGCTGCACCGCACGCTGCTGCAGGACCTGCCCACGCTGGACGAGGCCGATGCGCAGGCCCAGGTGCTGGCGGCCGCACAGCGGCTGCTGGCGCGTCAACCGGGTATCGATACGCTGGTGCTGGAATGCACCAACCTGCCGCCCTATGCGCCGGCGCTGCGCGCCGCCACCGGCCTGCAGGTGCTGGACGTGGTGACGCTGCTGAACGCGCGCATGGCGGCGCTGGCCGCTTCAGCCGCGCGCTGAGCGCTCGCGCAGGTACAGCAGCCGCGCCAGCATCGCCAGCAGGCCGATGCTGCCGCTGCACACCACCGCCAGCAGCCAGAAGCCCGGCCGCATGCCCGCCGCGCGGGCCTGCGGCAGCAGCGCGGCCCAGGCGGTGCCGGCGGCCAGCAGCAGGTCGAACCAGATCTGCTGGCCCCACAGGTTGCGCGTGTGTTCGGGCCAGAAACCCAAGGGGCCTTCGCGCCACACCGCCCACAGCGAGAAGGCCAGGAAAAGAAGCGACAGCGCCGCCGCCACGCGCCACGCACCGGCCGGCGCGGGCCCCGGGCGCTGCAGCGTCCACAGGCCGAAGAGCACGAAGCCCAGCCCGGCGGCCGCGGGCAGCAGCGCGTTCATCGCGTGCGCCCGCCCAGGGCGAGCGTCAGCCCGAAGGTCCACAACAGGAAGGCCGCGGCGCGGTGCAGCACTTCCGGTGGCTGGCCGTACAGCCCCGGCGCCCACATCAGCGCCACCGCGTCCATCAGCAGCGCGGCCCAGCACATGAAGGTGATGGCGCGCGGCTGCTGCGCGGGTTCGAAGGCACCCAGCCGGGCCGACATCCAGATCGTCAGCCAGGCCATCGGCAGCGCCGCGGCAAAGGCCGCCACCGACCAGGCACCCACGTCCGTCCACACCCAGGGCGTGAAGCGGATCAGCAGCACGCCGGCCACCCAGAAGCCAAAGGCCAGCAGCAGGCAACGGGGCGTGTTCATCGGCCACCCCCGGCGCGGCGCGGGCCGAGCAGCAGCGCCGCGGTATCGCCCTTCACCTGGGCCAGCGCCACCAGCAGGTAGGTGGCCAGGAACAGCATGCCGCCGAACACCGCCACCAGGCCGAGGCCCGTGCCCGCCGCGCTGAAGTGGTGGCGCCAGGCCACCCACAGCCCGGACAGCAGCAGGAAGCCGAGGAAGTCCATGTTGAACTGGCCGTTCCAGGTCAGTGCCGCGATGTCGCCGAAGAAGATCGGCAGCAGGTCCCAGCCGTGGCGGCTGCCCACCACCAGCGTGTAGCCGCCCAGCACCAGCAGCACCGCCACCAGAAAGAGACGCAGTCCGTTCATGCCTTGTCCACTTGCGCAATGAAGTCGAGGATGGCCTGCGCGCCCGCGGCCGGGTTTGTCGGGTACCACATGTGCGGCGCGCCGGGCACCGCCACGCGCCGCGTGCCGGGCGGCAGGCATTGCATCAGCCGGTCGTTGGTGACGCGAAAGCCGGCGACGGTGTGTGCGCCTTCCATCACCAGCACCGGCATCGGCAGGCGGCCCAGCGCCTCGACCGAGGTGTCGGGCAGCGCACCGGCGCGGGCCAGCGGCAGCCAGGAACCCTGGTTGTCCAGGAAGCGCTGGCGGGCCTCGGGCGTCAGCCGCTGCCAGCCGTCGGCATCGCCGGTGACGGCGATCACCAGCTGCACCGTGGCGCCCACGGTGTCGCCCTGGCGCAGCGGCACGGCGATGCGGCCCAGCGCCTCGGCCAGCGCTGCCGCCGCGGCTTGGGCCGGCGGGTCGACCGGCGGGGTGATGAAGGGCTCACTGGTGGCCAGGCTGCGGAACAGCGCCGGCCGCTGCACCGCGGCCTCCAGCACCACGCGCCCGCCGTAGCTGCCGCCCACCGCATGCACCGGCCCGGCGCCCAGCCGCTCGACGAAGGCGATCAGGTCCTCGGCCTGCGCGGGCACGGTGTAGGGGCGGCCGCTGGCGTCCGGCGGGTTGGGGTGGTGGTAGCGCCGGCTGTACGCGACGAAGCGGTGCCGTGCCGCGATCAGCGGGCGCAGCGGTTCCCAGGTGCGCCAGTCGCCGCCGCCGCCGTGCACGAAGACCACCGGCAGGCCGTCGCCTTCGTCCACGTAGGCCAGGCGGCCGTCGCCCAGGTCCATCCAGCGCAGCGGGGGAGGGGTGTCTTGCATGGGCCCGAAGCCTAGGCAAGCCGCGGGTCAAGGTCCTCATGGAATACTCAAATTTCAGTGAAATCGCGCGCCGCTCCCCTGGACACGGACCCGCCCGCCGCGGCCGGCATGCTGCCGCTGGGCGACTTCCGGCTCGACCTGGCGGCCGGTGAACTGCGTGGCCCCGACGGCGCGCTGGCGCCACTGCGCCGGCAGGCGCTGGCGGTGCTGCTGATGCTCGGCCGCGAGGCCGGCCGCGTGGTCGGCAAGGACCGGTTGATGGCCGCCGTGTGGCCCGGCGTGGTGGTGGGCGAAGGCTCGCTGACCCAGGCCGTGGCCGACATCCGCCGCGTGCTTGGCGAACCCGGCCACCAGCTGCTGCGCAACGTCGCGCGGCGCGGCTACCTGCTGCAGGCCGAACCGGCGCCGCCGATCGGCACGCCAGCGGCCGAGGCGCCGGCGCTGTCGATCGCGGTGATGCCGCTGCAGCCCGAGGGCCTGCCGGCTGACGAGCGCTGGCTGGCCGACGCGCTGCACGGCGAGCTGATCACCGAGGTGTCGCGGCTGATCGGCAGCCTGGTCATCGCCCGCGACACGATGGTCGGCTATGCCGGCCGCACGGTGGACCCGCGCACGGTGGCCCGCGAGCTGGGTGTGCGCCACGTGGTGCGCGGCTCGCTGCGGCCCGAGGGCGAGCGCGTGCGCCTGAACCTGGCGCTGGTGGACGGCGCCAGCGGCGCACAGTGCTGGGCCGACATCTTCGTGGCCGAGCGCCAGGGCCTGCCGCTGGCGCTGGGCGAGTTTGCGGTGCAGGTGGAGCGTGCGCTGCAGGGCGAGCTTTACCGCGCCGCGGTGCGCCGCCCCGGCCCGGCGCTGCAGCCACCCAGCGATGCCGAAGGCCTGGCCATGCGCGCCTATGCGCTGTGGTACCGCGGCTGCCGGCGCGAGCATGTGCTGGAAGCCCTGCCGCTGCTGCAGCAGGCGGTGGCGCGCGATGCCGACTGTGCGCGTGCCTGGGCCGGGTTGGCCTTCATGCGTGGCGTGGCCTGGGCACAGGGCTGGGCCGGCGTGCTGCCGCAAGTGCTGGCCCAGGTGGACGAGGCGGTGGCCCAGCTCGACCGGCTGGACCGCGATGGCCACTACACCGACCAGTCCAAGTTCCTGGCGCTGTTCCTGCGCGGACAGGAGCAGGCCATGCGTGTGCAGGCCGAAGCCTGGTGCGAACGCCATGCGCGGCCCACCGCCTTCGGCAGCCTGGGCGCGGTGCAGTTGATGCAGGGCGAGTTCGATGCGGCCGTGGCATCGCTGCAGCGCGCGCTGCGGCTGAGCCCGCGCGACCCGATACGCGCCGACTGGCAGCACCGGCTGGCGATGGCGCACCTGGCCGCCGGCCGGCTGCAGCCGGCGCACGACTGGTCGCAGCGCGCCGAAGGCAGCAGCCCCGGCCTGGCCTGGCCGCCGATCCGTGCCGCTGCGCTGGCGCTGCAGGGCCGCCTGGACGACGCGCGTGCCGCCTGCGCCATGGCCGGGCCGAAGCCGATGGCCGAATGGTGCGGTGCCATCGACAGGCTGCTGCCCGGTACCGGCACCCGCTGGCGTCGGGCCCGCGCCCGGCTCGAGCAGGCCCTGGCCCTGGCGCAGCAGACCTGACGGTGCTCAGATATCCAGCTGCCGCGCCGCCAGGTCTTTCATGATCTCCTCGGAGCCGCCGCCGATGATCATGACCTTGACCTCGCGGTAGATGCGTTCGCTCTTCGTGCCGCGCATGAAGCCCATGCCGCCGAGGATCTGCACCGCCTGGTCGGCGCAGTACTGCATGGCCTGCGTGGCCACGATCTTGGCCATGCAGGTGCGCGCCACCAGCGCCGACGCCGGCCCCAGGCCCTGCTGCAGCCGCCAGGCCAGGTCGTAGACGAAGCTGCGCGCCGTCTCCACCCGCAGCGCCATGTCCACCAGCTTGTGGCGGATCACCTGCCGCTCGGACAGCGATGCGCCGAAGGTCTTGCGCTCGCGCGCCCAGGCCAGCGCCTCGTCGGTGCAGGCCTCGGCATAGGCGCAGGCCAGCGTGGCCATCATCAGCCGCTCGCTGTTGAAGTTGTGCATGATGGCCTTGAAGCCCGCGCCTTCAGCGCCGATCAGGTTGCCCACCGGCACCCGGCAGTTGTCGAAGCGCAGGTGCGCGGTGTCGCTGGACCACCAGCCCATCTTCTTCAGCTCGGTGCGCGACAGGCCCGGCGTGTCGCCCTCGATCAGCAGCAGCGACACGCCGCCCGGGCCCTTGTTGGCCGGGTCGGTGCGCACCGCCACGCTCAGGTAGTCGGCGCGCATGCCCGAGGTGATGAAGGTCTTCTCGCCGTTGACGACGTAGTGGTCACCATCGCGCACCGCAGTGGTCTTCAGCGCCGCCACGTCCGAGCCGCCGCCGGGCTCGGTGATGGCCAGCGCGGCGATCTTCTCGCCGCGGATCACCGGCGGCAGCACGCGCTGCTTCAGCGCCTCGCTGCCGTGGGCCACCACCGGCGGCATGCCGATGCCGTGCGAGCCCAGGCTGGCCTGCAGCCCGCCGCAGCCGGCGCGGGCAATCTCTTCGGCCGAGACGATGCTGTAGAACACATCGGCCGGCGTGCCGCCGTATTCCTCGGGGTAGCCCAGGCCGATGATGCCGACCTCGGCCGCCTTGCGGTACAGCTCGCGCGGGAAGCTGCCGGCCTCGTCCCATTCGTTGACGAAAGGCGCGATCTCGCGGGCGACGAACTGGCGCACCGTGCGCCGGAATTCCTGGTGGCCTTCGCTGAAGTACTCGGGCCGCGGGGCGATGTCGAAGAGCGTGTCCATCAGGCGAGAATAGCGCGAGTCCCGTCCCGTTCCCTGCCAGGAGAGATCCCGATGCCCCGTGCCTACAACTTCAGCGCCGGCCCGGCCGCGCTGCCCGAAACCGTGCTGCGCCAGGCGGCCGAGGAGATGCTCGACTGGCACGGCAGCGGCATGTCGGTGATGGAGATGAGCCACCGCGGCAAGGAGTTCATCTCGATCCACGCCGAGGCGGAGAGCCTGCTGCGCGAGCTGCTGGCCGTGCCGGCGAACTACAAGGTGCTGTTCATGCAGGGCGGCGCCATCGGCGAGAACGCCATCGTGCCGATGAACATGCTGCGCGGCAAGGCGTCGGCCGACTACATCGACACTGGTGAATGGTCGAAGAAGTCGATCAAGGAGGCCGGCAAGTACTGCAAGGTCAACGTCGCGGCCAGCGCCAAGGACGCCGGCTACAGCTGCGTGCCGCCGCGCGACAGCTGGAAGCTGGATCCCGACGCCGCCTACGTGCACATCTGCAGCAACGAGACCATCGGCGGCGTCGAATACCACTTCACCCCCGATGTGGGCAACGTGCCGCTGGTGGCCGACATGTCCAGCAACATCCTCAGCCGGCCGGTGGACGTGGCCAAGTACGGCCTGATCTACGGCGGTGCGCAGAAGAACATCGGCCCGGCCGGGCTGACGATCGTGATCGTGCGCGACGACCTGATCGGCCAGGCGCTGCCGATCACGCCGTCGGCCTTCGACTACAAGCAGCAGGCCGACAACGACTCGATGCTGAACACGCCGCCCACCTATGCGATCTACATCGCCGGGCTGGTGTTCAACTGGATCAAGGCGCAAGGCGGGCTGAAGGCGATGGAGGCGCACAACCGTGCCAAGGCCGCGCTGCTGTACGACTACCTGGACAGCACCGCGTTCTACAGCAGCCCGGTGGCCAAGGCCGACCGCTCGCTGATGAACGTGCCCTTCAAGCTGAAGGACGAATCGCTGGACGCCGCCTTCCTGAAGGGCGCGGAGGAGCGCCACATGCTGCAGCTGAAGGGCCACCGCTCGGTGGGCGGCATGCGCGCGTCGATCTACAACGCCATGCCGATCGAAGGCGTCAAGGCGCTGGTGGCCTACATGAAGGAATTCGAGGCGAAGCATGGCTGAGGCCGGCAAGCTGCAGGTGCTGGTGCTGAACCAGATCTCGCCGCTGGGCCTGCAGCGGCTGCCCACCGACCGCTACCGCGTCGGCAAGGACATCGCCGCACCGGACGCCGTGCTGCTGCGCTCGGCCGACATGCATGCGATGGACATTCCGGGCAGCGTGCTGGCCATCGGCCGCGCCGGCGCCGGCACCAACAACATCCCGGTGCCGAAGCTCAGCGCGCGTGGCGTGCCGGTGTTCAACGCGCCGGGCGCCAATGCCAATGCGGTGAAGGAACTGGTCATCGCCGGCATGCTGCTGGCGGCGCGCCACCTGCCGGCGGCGCTGCGCTTCGTCGAGGCGCTGGACGTGAACGCGACCGACCTGGACAAGAAGGTCGAGGACGGCAAGAAGGCCTTCGCCGGCTTCGAGCTGGCCGGCCACACGCTGGGCGTCATCGGCCTGGGCAAGATCGGCTGCCTGGTGGCCGATGCGGCCATCAAGCTGGGCATGGACGTGCTGGGCTATGACCCGGACATCACCGTCGACGCCGCCTGGAGCCTGCCCTCGCAGGTCAAGCGTGCCGGCAGCATCCCCGAGGTGCTGCGCGCCAGCGACTTCGTCACGCTGCACGTGCCGCTGGTGGCCGCCACGCGCGGCCTGGTGGGCACCGCCAACCTGGGGCTGATGCGGCCCGGCGCGGTGCTGCTGAACTTCTCGCGCGAAGGTGTGGTCGACGACGCCGCCGTGCTGGCTGCGCTGGCCGCTCAGGCGCTGGGCGGCTATGTCTGCGATTTCCCGTCGGCGGCGCTGCACGGCCAGCCGGGCGTGATCGCGCTGCCGCACCTGGGCGCCTCCACCCGCGAGGCCGAGGAGAACTGCGCAGTGATGGTGGTGGACCAGCTGCGTGACTACCTGGAACACGGCAACGTCGCCAACGCGGTGAACTTCCCTGCGGTGAGCATGGCGCGCGAAAGCGGCTTCCGCGTGGCCATCGCCAATGCCAACGTGCCGAACATGCTGGGGCAGATCTCCACCGCGATGGCGCAGGCCGGGCTGAACATCCACAACATGGTCAACAAGTCGCGCGGCGAGATGGCCTACACGCTGGTGGACGTGGACAGCGCCGTCGATGCCGCGGTGCTCGACCGGCTGCGCGCCATCGAAGGCGTGCTGTCGGTGCGCTACCTGCCGCAGGCGCGGGCCTGAGCGCCGGCGGCCGATGGCCAAGAAACGGCGCGCGGCGGCCGGGGCTTCCAGGCCCACCGAGCGGCCGGCCGAACCACCCGCCGCGCCACCCGCCCCGCCCGCGCGGCACCTGCCGGTGTGGCTGTTGGGCCTGCTGGCGCTGGTGCTGGTGGGCGCCGGTGCGTGGGCGCTGCAGCGCTTCGCCACGCCCGCGCCGGCCCCGGCGACATCGCTGCCGGCGGCCGCGCCCACCGTCGCTGCCGACTACGTGCCGAATGCGCAATGCCTGTCCTGCCACCAGGGCGCGGCGCAAGCCTGGGCCGGCTCGCACCATGCGCATGCGATGGCGCCGGCCACGGTCGACACGGTGGCCGGCAACTTCGACGATGCGCAGTTCCGCCACCAGGGCGTCACCACGCGCTTCTTCAAGCGCGGCGACAAGTTCTTCGTGCACACCGACGGCCCCGACGGCAAGTTGGCGGACTTCGAGGTCAGGTACAGCTTCGGCGTGGCGCCGCTGCAGCAGTACCTGATCGAGACCGACGGCGGCCGCCTGCAGCCGCTGCAGATCGCCTGGAACACGCAGACGAAGCAGTGGTTCCACCTGCTGCCTAAAGAGAAGGCGCCACCCGGCGACGTGCTGCACTGGACCGGCCGCTACCAGACGGCCAACACCATGTGCATCACCTGCCACACCACCGGCTTCGAGAAGCGCTACGACGCGGCAGCGGACCGCTTCGATTCGCGTTGGCGCGAGGTGAACGTGTCCTGCCAGAGCTGCCATGGCCCGGGCTCGGCGCACGTGGCCTGGGCCACGGCGAACCCCGGTGCCGCCTCAGCACCCGCCGGCCAGCTGGCCGACCTGAAGACGGCGAAGGCGCAGGTGGAGGTGTGTGCCGCCTGCCATTCGCGGCGCAGCGAGCTCACCGCCCTGCCGGTGCCGGGCCAGCCGCACCTGGACCACTACCTGCCGGCGCTGCTGCGCGAAGGCCTGTACCACGCCGACGGCCAGCAGCTGGACGAGGTATTCGTGGTCGGCTCCTTCCGCCAGAGCAAGATGTTCCGCATGGGGGTGACCTGCACCAACTGCCACGACCCGCACAGCGCCAAACCAAAGCTGCAGGGCAACGCGCTGTGCCTGCAATGCCACGACACCCAGGCCAACCCGGCCTTCCCCAGCGCCGCCGGCGCTTTCGACACGCCGCAGCACCACCACCATGCGCCGGGCACGCCGGGCGCGCAGTGCACGGCCTGCCACATGCCGGCCAAGAACTACATGATCGTGCAGCCGCGGCCCGACCACAGCATGCGCATTCCGCGGCCCGACCTGTCGGTGACGCTGGGCACACCGAACGCCTGCAACCAGTGCCATGCCGACAAGCCGGCGCAGTGGGCGGCCAATGCGGTGACGCGTTGGTACGGCACGCCGAAGCGCCCGCCGCACTATGGCGAGGCCTTCGCGGCGGCGCGCGGCGGCGCGCCGCAGGCGCCGCAGGCTCTGGCCGCGCTGGCGGCCGATGCCGCGATGCCGCCGATCGTGCGCGCCACCGCCCTGGACCATCTGCGCGGCGGCGGGGCCGGCGTCGACGCGCGCATCGCTGCCGCGCGCGATGCCGATGCCGAGGTGCGCGCCGCGGCCGCGGCCAGCCTGGAAGACGTGGAGCCCTCGCTGAGCGTGCCGACGCTGGCGCCGCTGCTGAAGGACCCGGTGCGCGCCGTGCGCATCGCCGCCGCGCGCAGCCTGGCGCCGTTGCCGCACGACCAGTTCGACGCCGCCACGCGACAGGCCTTCGACGCCGCGCTGGCGGAATACGTGGCCGCGCAGCAGGTGGCCTTGGACATGCCGGGCCCGAACCTGAACCTGGGCGTGCTGTACGCGCGCACCGGCCGCGATGCCGAGGCCGAAGCCGCCTACCGGGCGGCCTTGAAGATCGACCCGGACTTCACGCCCGCCAATGCCAACCTGGCGCAGTTCTATGCCGAGCGCGGACGCCTGCCGGAAGCGGAACAGGTGCTGCGCCAGGCGCTGCAGCGCGAGCCCGGCATCGGCGAGCTGCAGTACTCGCTGGGCCTGCTGCTGGCCGAACAGCAGCGCCTGCCCGAAGCCGCCGACGCGCTGGACAAGGCGGCCAGGCTGCTGCCGCAGCGTGCGCGGGCGCACTACAACCTGGGCCTGGCGCGCCAGCAGCTGGGCCAGCCCAAGCCGGCCGAAGCAGCGCTGCGCAAGGCGCGCGAGCTGGCGCCCGGCGACCCAGCCATCGCCTATGCGCTGGCCGTGTTCTATGCCCAGCAGGGCCGACGCGCCGACGCGCTGCGCGAGGCCGAGGCGCTGCAGCAGCTGCAGCCCAGTAACCCGCAGGCCGCGCAGCTGCTGCAGCGCCTGCGTGCGGGCTCCTGAGCGCCGGCGCCCGTGGCCCAGGGCACCGCGTCGTCTTGATGCACGATCATGCCCACCGGCTTGCCGCCGCCGTCATTGACGTGCTCGATCTGCGGCTGCATGACCTGCTCGCGCTCGCGGCCCTGGACCTCGTACAGCAGCTTCTGCATCGGCTGGTCGGTGAGCGTGTCGTCGGGCCACCAGCAGCAGTTCGACCAGCGCCTTCTCGCTGCCCGCCATCAAGGCGTGCGGGTCAGCGGCAACGGGTGACCGACAGCGTCGCTCGTATCGGCATGGGGCTCTCCGGCTTCAGGACGAGCAAGCAGCTGCGAGCCCGAAGGCCCGCAGCGCGTCATGCGTCCGGCTCGCTCAGTTGCCCGTCGGCAGCGGCAGGTGGATGCCGTCCTTCTGCAACGCTTCGCGCACCCACTGGAACTTCTCGTAGTTGGTGATGGTGACCGGGCCGCTGTAGCTTGCGCTCTGCAGCTTGCGCGGCGGGTACTGCGCGTAGGTCTTCATCAGCTTGGTGATCGCCTCGGTGATGGTGACCAATGTCCAGGTGCGCTCGGTGAAGTTGTTCATGAAGATGTCGTAGCGCTCCTGCGGGTCGGCCCACAGGTCGAACACCTGCGGCACCGTGGCGACGTACTTCTCCTGGCCCTTCCAGCCGAGGTTCGAATCGACCGCGAGTCCGCCCGTCGGCTGCCCGTTGTCGCCGCGCAGGTTGAACACCGCCTTGTAGTTGCCGACCCGCGCCGCCCCCGGCGTGAGCTCGTTCTCGGTGAAGTAGAACCACTCCTTGCGCGGCGACTTGCCCGTGCCGAACAGCACCGGGCTCATGTCGTAGCTGTCGAAGATGATCGGCTGGTTCGCGCGGTCGTTCCTCGGCAAGGCGACGCCGCCGAGGCTGGCAAAGGTGGCCATCAGGTCCAGCCCGCCGAGCATCTCGTGGCTCTTCACGCCGGCCTTGACCTTGCCGGGCCACACCGCGATCGCCGGGACGCGGTTGCCGCCTTCGCGCACCGTGCCCTTGGTGCCGCGGAAGGGCGTGTAGCCGGCGTCGGGATACACGTCCTGCCAGGCGCCGTTGTCGGTGGTGTAGAAGACCAGCGTGTCCTTGTCCAGGCCGAGCGCGCGCAGCTTGTCCATGATGCGGCCGATGCGCGTGTCGAGCTCGACGATCGAGTCGGCATACTTGCTCTTCGACAACGACTTGTACTGGAACTCCGGCGCCGGCAGGTTCGGCTGGTGCACCTTCATGAAATTGACGTTGATGAAGAAGGGCTTGCTCGGGTCCTTGGCCGCTGTGTCCAGGAACTCGATCGCCGCCTTCTCGACGTAGCCGTCGAAGAACGGGATGCCGACCACGCCGTTGGGGTAGTTCACGCCGTGCAGCGTGACGTTCTTGCCCGGCTCGTCGACGTACTGCCCGTTGATCTTGAAGTCTTCCTTCGCCTTCTCGCCCGCCCGGCCCGACAGCGCGCCGATCGTCACCTTGTTGAACATCTCGCGCAGCTCCGGATCCATGTCCGGGAACCAGGTCGGGTCGCCGTAGGTGTAGGCATTCAGGTGGTACAGGCCGACGTACTTCATCACGTCGTAGCCCTGCGCATTGGGCAGCGCATAGTCGGACTCGCCCAGGTGCCACTTGCCGGTGAAGTAGGTCTGGTAGCCGCCCTGCTTGAGCACGGACGCCAGCGTCCACTCGGCCGCCGGCAGGCCGCCGCCCTGGCCCTGGAAGGCCACGGTGGTCATGCCGCTGCGGTTGGGGATGCGGCCGGTCTGCATCGCGGCCCGGCCGGGCGTGCAGCTGGGCTGGGCGTAGAAGGTGAAGAAGGTCGTGCCCTCGGCCGCCATGCGGTCGATGCTGGGCGTGGGCATGCCGCGGCCGACTCCGCCGCCGTAGGGGCCGAGATCCCCGTAGCCGGTGTCGTCGGAGACGATGAACAGGATGTTGGGCTTCTTGCCCTGCGCGTGCGCCAAGGCACCCAGGGTCATGCCGATCAGCGCGATCAGCAGTGTCAACCATCGATTCAGCGACATTTCCTTCCCCTTCCTTGCGCGAACGCAAGCACCGACACGGCCGGAATTCTTGGCAAGCGCCGTCGTTGATGTCCAATGCAATGCAGGTCAACGCACGATGCCTTTGCCGACATGAACCAGCTCAGGCTGCTCGAGTTCGCCGTGGCCCTGGACCACCACCGCAACTTCGCCCGCGCCGCGCAGGCCATGCACGTCACGCAGCCGAGTTTCAGCCGGGCCATCGCCACCCTCGAGTCGCGGCTGGACGCGCGTCTGTTCGAGCGCAACAACCGCGAGGTGCGGCCGACGGCGGCCGGCCAGATCCTGCTGCAGCGGGCACGCCGCCTGCTCGCCGACCATGCCGCCATCGGCGATGCGCTGGACGCGCAGCGCACGCTGCGCAGCGGCAGCGTCACGCTGGCCGCCGGCCCGTATGCACTGGAGGTGTCGGCGATCGACGCGGTCGCCCGCCTGTCGCGGCGCCATCCGCGGCTGCAGGTCGAGCTGATCGAAGGCGACTGGCGCCGCCTCGCGCCGCTGATGCTGGCCGGCAACCTCGACATCGGGCTGTTCGACCACCGCCTCATCGAGGATGACAACCGCTTCCACACCGAGACCATGCCCGCCCACCCGGGACACTTCTTCGCCCGCCAAGGCCATCCGCTGGCCGGACGCCCTGGGCTGACGATCCAGCAGGTACTGGCCTACCCGCTGGTCGGCGTCCGAGCGCCCTACAAGGTGCTGGCGGCGGCGGGGCCTGCGCTCGGGTTGCAGATCGACCCCGCCACCGGCGAAATCGTGCCGCAGCTGGCCACGACGTCGTCCGCGGCCACGCGCGCCATCGTGCGGCGCACCGACGGCGTCGGGCTGGCGGCTTGGGCGCAGGTGGAAGAGGACATCGGGCTCGGACGCCTCGTCACGCTCGATGTCGCCTGGCCCGGCATCCGCAGCAGCTATGGCATCGTCACGCTGCGCGAACGTCCGTTGTCGGCCGCGGCGCTGGCGCTGGCCGACTGCATCCGCGAGGTCGAGGCCGAGCGCGTGGCGCTGGAGGCCGTGCCCCGCCCCGCGCCGCCCGCCACCGTCCCTGCCTGACAGCTGGCCGCTGTGTGACAGGCATCAAGGTACCGCACCGGCCCGGTGCCGCCGGGCGGTTGTCAGGGCGTGATGGTGTTGAAGTCCGGCCTGAAGGTCACGACGTGCGCCACCAGCGCGCCCAGCGCCTGCGGGTCGCCCGCCCCCTTGTCCATGCCGGACGGCCGACGCCCACGAAAAAGGGCGCCACCTGGGCGCCCCCTGAGACACGGACCGGGCCTGGGTCAGTTCAGGTCGGTGTCCTTCCAGGCCTTGATGCCACCGATCGACAGGCCCGCTTCGAGGCCGGTCTTGGTGAGCGTGAAGGTCTGCAGGTCGCCCGTGGCCGAACCGCCCTGGCCGCCGCCGACGGCTCCCTTGGCGCCGGCCCCGGCGCCAGCGCTCACACCGCCGGCCACGTCCCAGCCCTTGTCGATGAAGCCCTGCATCGCCGCCGGCGTCTTGAAGATCACCAGCACGTCGTTCTCGACCGCGCCCAACTGGAAGCCGGCGCTGGCGCCGCCCAGCTTCATGAAGGTGTTCTTCTTGGTCTTGTTGTCGTGCACCAGGCCGGTGCCGCCCTGGCCGCCGACGATGAAGCTGACGCCATAGGTGGTGAACACCGCATAGCCCGGCGCCTTGGCGACGGTGGCCTTCAGGTCCGGCTGCTTGGCGTAGAACTTTTCCAGCGCGGCATTGGTGGACTTGATGACTTCGGCCTGCTTGGCGGCCTTGTCCTGCGCGACAGCCGAGCCGGCCACCAGCGACAGGGACAGCGCGCCGAGCGCCAGGAATTTCGTGAGTTTCATGGGACCTCCTGGGAGTTGGGTGGGGAGCGTGGCCGGAAGGGCCTTGTGGACGCGCTTCCGAGTTCAGCAAACGGGATTCTAGGCCGTGCCGTTGACCGCTTCGGCCCGGCGCCTTGAGACCGCTCAATAGCCTTCGTCTTCGCCGCGCAGGCGGGTATGGGCGGCTTGCGCCGGCAGCGGCCGCAGCACGGCCGCCAGCGTGGGGAAGACCAGCACCGACAGCAGTGCCGCGCCGACCATGGCCGCAGCCAGCGGCGCGCCGATGCTGTGCGTGTGCACGCCGATGTCGGTGATCACCACCACCAGCGACAGCGAAGCCACCGACGAATACAGCGCAAAGGGCAGCCGGTCCGGCGGCGCCAGGTGCCGGCGGTACAGCAGCACCGGCAGCCCGCGCACGGCCAGCAGCACGGCCAGGATCAGCGGTACCAGCAGCGCGGTGGTCAGGTCGTGGGTGATGGCGTGCAGGTGGAACTTGACGCCGGTGCCGACGAAGAAGAAGGGAATGAACCAGCCGAAGAACAGCGCGTCGATCTTGTGCCGCACCGCGCGTGCCTCGTGGCCGCGCGTGGCCAGGCCCACCACCATGCCGGCGGCAAAGGCGCCCAGGATGTTCTCGAAGCCGAACTCCTCGGTCAGCACGAAGTAGAAGGTGGTGATCAGCAGCACCAGCCGCACCGGCAGCTGGGTACTGGCGTGCAGCGTGCGCTTCAGCAGGCGCACCACAGGCGCCGGCCGCAGGCCCATGCCGGCGGCGGCGCTGGCCAGCACCAGCGCCAGGAACAGCAGCAGGAAGCCGAACTCCTGCCAGCTGCTGTAGTGCTGCGACAGCAGCAGCGACATGGCGACGATGGGCGCCACCTCGCCCACCGTACCGGCGGCCAGGAACAGCCGGCCGAAGGGGCTGTCGAGCTGGCCGCTGTCGCGCAGCACCGGCAGCAGCGCACCCAGCGCCGTGGTGCACAGCGCCAGCGTCAACGTCAGCGGCGCATTGGCCAGCGGCGTGGCATACAGCAGCACGGCCGCCCCGGCCGCCAGCAGCAGCGACAACCCCCAGCCGCTCAGCGCCAGCCACAGCGGCGTGCCGCGGATGTGCTTGAAATCCAGCTCCATGCCGGCCATGAACAGCGTGGCCGCCATGCCGAAGGCGTACATCGACGCCATGAAGCCCTCGAAGCGCACCAGCCCCAGCCCGTGCGGACCGATGGCGATGCCCAGCAGCACCTCGATCACCACCACCGGCACGCGCAGGCCGATCGGGATCTCGGCCAGCAGCGGCGCGGCCACCGCCGCGGCCATGATCCAGAACACGGGGTGCAGGTCGGTCATCGGCGGGCGGCAGGCGGCATCGGGCGGACCGGCCCATTGTGCAGGCGCTGCCACGCCAGGGTCATCGCGGCTCGGCACAATCGATGCACCCCCCAACCGGAGTGCACCCATGGACACCCGCACCGTCACCCGGCCGCCTGCCCACCCCTTCGCGCGCACGCGCAAGCGCCTGCGCACCGCCTCGGGCCGTGAGGCTGCCTACTTCTCGCTGCCCGAGCTGGCCAAGGCGCATCCCAATGTCAAGCGCCTGCCGGTGTCGATCCGCATCGTGCTCGAAGCGGTGCTGCGCCATTGCGACGGCCGCAAGGTCACGCCCGAGCATGTGCAGCAGCTGGCGAACTGGCAGCCGACCGCGCCGCGCACCGAGGAGATTCCCTTCGTCGTGGCCCGCGTGGTGCTGCAGGATTTCACCGGCGTGCCGCTGCTGGCCGACCTGGCGGCCATGCGCAACGTGGCCGCCGACATGGGCCGCGATCCGCGCACCATCGAGCCGCTGGTGCCGGTGGACCTGGTGGTGGACCACTCGGTGATGGTCGACCACTACGGCACCAGGAACGCGCTGGACCTGAACATGAAGCTGGAGTTCCAGCGCAACCAGGAGCGCTACCAGTTCATGAAGTGGGGCATGCAGGCTTATCGCACCTTCGGCGTGGTGCCGCCGGGCTTCGGCATCGTGCACCAGGTGAACCTGGAATACCTGGCCCGCGGCGTGCACCTGGGCGACGACGGCGTGGCCTATCCGGACACCCTGGTCGGCACCGACAGCCACACCACGATGATCAACGGCATCGGCGTGGTCGGCTGGGGCGTCGGCGGCATCGAGGCCGAGGCCGGCATGCTGGGCCAGCCGGTGTACTTCCTGACGCCCGACGTGGTGGGCCTGAAGCTGAAGGGCCGGCTGCGCGAGGGCTGCACCGCCACCGACCTGGTGCTCACGGTCACCGAGCTGCTGCGCAAGCACAAGGTGGTGGGCAAGTTCGTCGAGTTCTTTGGCGAGGGCACGCGCACGCTGGCGCTGCCCGACCGCGCCACCATCGCCAACATGGCACCGGAATACGGCGCGACGATGGGCTTTTTCCCGGTGGACGAGCGCACCATCGACTACTTCAAGGGCACCGGCCGCCGCAAGCGCGAGATCGAGCTGTTCGAGGCCTACTTCAAGGCGCAGCAGCTGTTCGGCGTGCCCGGCGACGGCGAGATCGACTACAGCCAGGTGATCGAGCTGGACCTGTCGACGGTGGCGCCGTCGCTGGCCGGCCCGAAGCGGCCGCAGGACCGCATCACGCTGACCGACGTGGCCGCCAAGTTCACGCAGCTGTTCAGCGCGCCGGTGGCCGACAACGGCTTCAACCAGCCGGCCGACAAGCTGGGCGTAACCTTCCCCACCCGCGACGGCATCGGCCTGCGCAATGGCGACGTGCTGATCGCCGCCATCACCAGCTGCACCAACACCAGCAACCCCAGCGTGCTGTTGGCCGCCGGCCTGCTGGCGAAGAAGGCGGTGGAAGCCGGCCTGAAGGTGCAGCCGCACATCAAGACCTCGCTGGCACCGGGCTCGCGCGTGGTCACCGAATACCTGCAGAAGACCGGCCTGCTGCCCTACCTGGAGAAGCTGGGCTTCAGCCTGGCCGGCTACGGCTGCACCACCTGCATCGGCAATGCCGGCGACCTGAGCGTGCCGATCAACGAGGCCATCACCGGCAACGACCTGGTGTGCGCGGCGGTGCTGTCGGGCAACCGCAACTTCGAGGCGCGCATCCACCCCAACCTGAAGGCCAACTTCCTGGCCAGCCCGCCGCTGGTGGTGGCCTACGCGATCGCCGGCAACGTGACGGTGGACCTGATGACGCAGCCGCTGGGCCTGGGCAAGAAGGGCAGGCCGGTCTACCTGGGCGACGTCTGGCCCGGCAGCGACGAGGTGCATGCGCTGCTGAAGTACGCGATGAACCCGAAGGTCTTCCGCGAGAACTACGAGAACGTGGCCGCCAAGCCCGGCAAGCTGTGGAACGCGATCCAGGGCGCCAAGGGCCAGGTCTACGACTGGCCGCACAGCACCTACATCGCGATGCCGCCCTTCTTCCAGGGCTTCACGATGACGCCGCGCCCGCCGGAGGCCGGCGTGAAGGGCGCGCGCATCATGGCGCTGTTCGGCGATTCGATCACCACCGACCACATCTCGCCGGCCGGCTCGATCAAGGCCAGCTCGCCGGCCGGCAAGTACCTGATCGAGCAGGGCGTCAAGCCGGTGGACTTCAACAGCTACGGCTCACGCCGCGGCCACCACGAGGTGATGATGCGCGGCACCTTCGCCAACGTGCGCATCAAGAACCTGATGATCCCGCCGGGGCCCGACGGCTCGCGCGAGGAAGGTGGCGTCACGCTGTACCAGCCCACCGGCGAGAAGCTGCCGATCTACGACGCCGCCATCAACTACATGGAAGCCGGCGTGCCGACGGTGATCTTCGCCGGCGAGGAATACGGCACCGGCTCCAGCCGCGACTGGGCCGCCAAGGGCACGATGCTGCTGGGCATCAAGGCTGTGGTGGCCAGGAGCTTCGAGCGCATCCACCGCAGCAACCTGGTGGGCATGGGCGTGCTGCCGCTGCAGTTCAAGGGCCACGACAGCTGGCAATCGCTGGGCCTGCAGGGCGACGAGGTCATCGACATCGAGCTTTCCACGCCGATCGTGCCGCAGAGCGATGCCACGCTGGTGATCACCGGCGGCGACGGCGCGGTGCGCCGCGTGACGGTGACGCTGCGCATCGATACGCCGATCGAGGTGGACTACCATGCCCACGGCGGCATCCTGCCCTATGTGCTGCGGCAGCTGCTGGCCGCCTGAACAACCCCGCGAAGGAGACAGCCATGATCAAGGTCAGCGTGATGTACCCGTACAAGGAAGGCGCCCGGTTCGACCACGACTACTACCGCGACAAGCACATGCCGCTGGTCAAGGCGCGCATGGGCGAGCACTGCAAGTTCTACACGGTGGACAAGGGCCTGGCCGGCGGCGCGCCCGGCGCGCCGGCCACCTATGTGGGCATGTGCCACATCTACTGCGACAGCGTCGAGTCCTTCCAGGCCGGCATGGGGCCGCACATGAAGGAGATCATGGGCGACATCCCCAACTACACCGACATCGCGCCGGTGATGCAGATCAGCGAGGTGGTGGTCGGCCCCTGAGCCCCAACGCCGCGTCGACGGCCCCGTCGCGCACCGGGGCCTCGGCCGGCGGGCGGTCCTGCTCGGCTGCCTCGCGCAGGGCGGTAATCTCGGCGCGCAGCCCGGCCAGCTGTTTGTGCAGGTCGGCAAGGATCTCGCGCTCGATCGTGCGTTCTTCGGTAGCAATCCAGGCCGAGGCGATGCCGGCGGCCACCAGCGTGATCGCGCCCACGCCCAGGAAGACGACGAACACCGCGAAGATCTTCGAGGCCGGCGTGGTGGGCACCGAATCGCCGTAGCCCACCGTGGCGGCGGTGGTGAAGGCCAGCCACAGCGCGTCACCGAAAGTGGGCGTGGTCGGCTCCAACCACCAGAAGCCCAGCCCACACAGCACCAGCACCAGCAGCGCGGCGATCAGCCGGTACAGCGTGCCGCCGCGCGTGACCACGTAGTGCGCGGCCCAGAACATGCGCGACATGGTGAAGAAGCCCACCACCACGCGGAACCACAGTGCCATCTCGGAGCCGGCACTCGGCGGCAGTACGGCCGCGACCACCAGCCCGGCGCACAGCAGCAGATCGAAGCGGTTGGCGCGCAGGTGCGCGCGCAGGTTCCCGCTGCGCAGCCCCACGTGCAGCAATGCGCCGGCCATGGTGCCGGACGCCACCAGGTAGCTCAGCACCGCGAACAGCGGCGGCTTCTCTTCCAGCAGCTCGACATAGAACGAGGGCACCGTGCTCAACAGTGCCAGCGTGATCGGCCACCGCCATTTCAGCTCGACCGCCCGCGCCCGGGCCGTGGTCTGAGCGGCGAAGACCGAGGTCAGCCCTTCCTGTTCGGGCTCGCGCAGCGGGTTGGCAGAGACAGGGCGCGTCACGGCGTCTCAGGCCTTGCGCAGCCAGGCTTCGGCCAGCTTGACCCAGTAGGTGGCGCCCATGCTAAGCACCCGGTCGTTGAAGTCGTAGCCGGGGTTGTGCACCATGCAGCCCCCCTGGCTGCCGACGCCGTTGCCGATGTTGACGTAGCAGCCGGGCACCTTCTCCAGGAAGAAGGCGAAGTCCTCGCTGGCGGTCACCGGCTCGGCCTGCGGCTGCAGGCCGCCTTCGCCCAGCCAGTCGCGGATCACCTGCATGCAGAACTCGGTCTCGGCCGGGTGGTTGTTCAGCACCGGATAGCGGCGGATGTAGTTGACCTCGGCGGTGGCGCCGTAGACGGCGGCCTGCGTGCGGGCGATCTCGCCGATGCGCCGCTCCAGCAGGTCGCGCACCTCGGGGCGGAAGGCGCGCACCGTCAGCCGCAGCTCGGCCTCGCCGGGGATCACGTTGGGTGCATCGCCGGCCAGGAAGGCGCCGACGCTGATGATGCCGGCATGCAGCGGCGGCACGTTGCGCGAGACGATGGTCTGCAGCGCCATCACGATGCTGGCGCCGGCCACCACCGGGTCCACCGCGCTCTGCGGCATCGCGCCGTGGCCGCCCACGCCCTTGACCTTGATGATGCAGGTGTCGCCGCTGGCCATCGCATAGCCGGGCACGACGACGAACTGGCCTTCCGGCACGCCCGGCGCGTTGTGCATGCCGAACATCGCGTCGCAGGGGAACAGGTCGAGGAAGCCGTCCTCCAGCATCTTGCGCGCGCCGGCCAGGCCTTCTTCGGCCGGCTGGAAGACCACGTGCAGGATGCCGTCGAAGTTCCGCGTGGCCGCCAGGTGGCGCGCCGCCGACAGCAGCATCGCGGTGTGGCCGTCGTGGCCGCAGGCGTGCATCTTGCCGAACACCTTGCTGGCCCAGGGCTTGCCGCTGGTCTCGGCGATCGGCAGCGCGTCCATGTCGGCGCGCAGGCCGATGCGGCGGGTGGATGTGCCGGCGCGGATCGTGCCCACCACGCCGGTGCCGCCCAGGCCGCGATGCACCTCCCAGCCCCAGCGCGCCAGCCGCTCGGCCACCAGGTCCGACGTGGCGTGTTCCTCGTAGGCCAGTTCGGGGTTCTGGTGGATGCGGTGGCGGATCTCGATCATTTCGGCCTCGTGGGCACGGATCTGATCCAGGGCGGGCGGTGGCAGCGGTGCGTTCATGGGTCGGCGGCTCCAATGGGATGGGCGCATTCTGGGCCATGTCGCAAACTGCAAGAATGCGGCGATGAACACCGACCCATCGACGCGCTGGCAGTTCTGGATCGACCGCGGCGGCACCTTTACCGACATCGTCGGCCGTGCGCCCGACGGCGCGCTGCACACGCTGAAGCTGCTGAGCGAGAACCCCGAGGCCTACCGCGACGCGGCGGTGGAAGGCATCCGCCGGCTGCTGCAACTGCCGCCGGGCGCGCCGGTGACGCCTGATCAGGTGGAGTGCGTGAAGATGGGCACCACCGTCGCCACCAACGCGCTGCTGGAGCGCAAGGGCGAGCGCACGCTGCTGGTCACCACGCGCGGCTTCCGCGACGCGCTGCGCATCGCTTACCAGGCGCGGCCGCGCCTCTTCGACCGCCACATCGTGCTGCCCGAGCTGCTGTACGAGTGCGTGGTCGAGGCCGACGAGCGCGTCGGTGCCGATGGCAGCGTGCTGCAGCCGCTGAATGAACCCGCGCTGCGCGCCGAGTTGCAGGCGGCCTTCGACGCCGGCCTGCGGGCCTGCGCCATCGTCTTCATGCACGGCTGGCGGCATGCGGCGCACGAGAGTGCCGCCGCCGCGCTGGCCCGGGCGATCGGCTTCACGCAGATCAGCGTGTCGCACGAGGTCAGCCCGCTGATGAAGTTCGTCTCGCGCGGCGACACCACGGTGGTCGATGCCTACCTGTCGCCGATCCTGCGGCGTTATGTCGAGCAGGTGGCCGCGCAGATGCCCGGCGTGCGCCTGTTCTTCATGCAGAGCAGCGGCGGCCTGACCGAGGCGCACCGCTTCCAGGGCAAGGACGCCATTCTCTCCGGCCCGGCCGGCGGCATCGTCGGCATGGTGCGCACTGCGCTGGCGGCCGGGCACGAGCGGCTGATCGGCTTCGACATGGGCGGCACCAGCACCGACGTGTCGCACTACGCCGGCGAGTTCGAGCGCGCCTTCGAGACGCAGGTGGCCGGCGTGCGCATGCGCGCGCCGATGATGAGCATCCACACCGTGGCGGCCGGCGGCGGCTCGATCCTGGCCTTCGACGGTGCGCGGCTGCGCGTCGGCCCGCAGAGCGCCGGCGCCAACCCGGGGCCGGCCAGCTACCGCCGCGGCGGCCCGCTGGCCGTCACCGATGCCAACGTGATGCTCGGCCGCATCCAGCCGCAGCACTTCCCGCGCGTCTTCGGCCCGGCCGGCAATCAGCCGCTGGATGCCGAGGGCGTGCGCGCCCGCTTCGCGCAGCTGGCCGCGCAGGTGCAGCAGGCCACCGGCCGCGACACCTCGGCCGAGGCGTTGGCGGCCGGCTTCCTGCGCATCGCCGTGCAGGCCATGGCCAATGCGATCAAGCGCATCTCGGTGGCGCGCGGCTACGACGTCACCGGCTACACGCTGCAATGCTTCGGCGGCGCCGGCGGCCAGCATGCCTGCGGCGTGGCCGACGCTTTAGGCATGACGCGCGTCTTCGTGCACCCGCTGGCGGGCGTGCTGTCGGCCTACGGCATGGGCCTGGCCGACCAGATCGCGATGCGCGAGGCCTCGGTCGAGCGTGCGCTCGATGCCGAGGGCCTGGCCGCGGCGCGGCAGCTGGCCGACGCACTGGCCAATGCGGCGGCCGAGGAGCTGGTGGCGCAGGGCGTGCCGCCGGCGGTGATCGAAAAGCGCGAGACGCTGCACCTGCGCTACCAGGGCACCGACACCGCGCTGGGCGTGCCGATGGCCGACGCGCAGGCCGCGCGCAGCGCCTTCGAGGCGGCCTATCGCCAGCGCTTCGCCTTCCTGATGCCCGACCGGCCGCTGGTGATCGAGGCGGTGTCGGTGGAAGCCATCGGCCCTGGCGAGCGTGCGCCCAAAGCGGCCGCGCAAGCTGAAGCGGCCGCCAGCGCCGCCGCGCCGGCCGAGCGCGTGCGCATGTACTGCGAAGCCGACGAGTCACCCGCCGGCTGGCGTGAGGCAGCTCTGTACCTCCACGAGGCGCTGCCGGCCGGTGCGGCCGTGGATGGGCCGGCGATCATCGCCGAGCGCAACGCCACCACCGTGGTCGAGCCCGGCTGGCAGGCGCGGCGCACGGCCGACGGCGCGCTGACGCTGCAGCGCGTGCGCCCGCGCGTCGCCGCCCATGCCATCGGCACGCAGGTGGATCCGGTGATGCTGGAGGTGTTCAACAACCTGTTCATGAACATCGCCGAGCAGATGGGCCTGCGGCTGCAGAACACCGCCTACTCGGTGAACATCAAGGAGCGGCTGGACTTCAGCTGCGCCCTCTTCAGCGCCGCCGGCGAGCTGATCGCCAACGCGCCGCACATGCCGGTGCACCTGGGCAGCATGAGCGAGAGCATCAAGACGGTGATTGCCGGCAACCCACGGATGCAGCCGGGCGATGTCTACGTGCTGAACGATCCGTACCACGGCGGCACCCACCTGCCCGACGTGACGGTCGTGACGCCCGTGTACCTGCAGCCCGGCGATGCGAAGCCCAGCTTCTACGTGGCCAGCCGCGGCCACCATGCCGACATCGGCGGCAGCACGCCGGGCAGCATGCCGCCGTTCAGCCAGAGCATCGCCGAGGAGGGCGTGCTGTTCGACAACTTCCTGCTGGTGCGCGACGGCAGCCTGCGCGAGGCCGAGCTGATGGCGCAGCTGCAGTCCGGCCCGTACCCGGCGCGCAACCCGGCGCAGACCATCGCCGACCTGCGCGCGCAGATCGCCGCCAACCAGAAGGGCGTGGACGAGCTGCAGGCGATGGTCGCGCAGTTCGGCCGCGAGACGGTGGCGGCCTACATGCAGCATGTGCAGGACAATGCCGAGGAGTCGGTGCGGCGCGTCATCACCGCCTTGAAGGATGGCGCCTTCGAGCTGCCGCTGGACAACGGCGCGGTGATCCGCGTGCGCGTCACCGTCGATGCCGCGGCACGCGAAGCCACCATCGATTTCACCGGCACCAGCGCACAGCTGCCCAACAACTTCAACGCGCCAAAGGCGGTGACGATGGCCGCAGTGCTGTACGTCTTTCGCACGCTGGTCGACGACGACATCCCGCTGAACGCCGGCTGCCTGAAGCCGCTGCGCGTGGTGGTGCCCGAAGGCTGCATGCTCAACCCGCGGCCGCCGGCGGCGGTGGTGGCCGGCAATGTCGAGACCTCGCAGTGCGTGACCAACGCGCTGTTCGGCGCCTTGGGCGTGATGGCCTCGGGCCCATGCACGATGAGCAACTTCACCTTCGGCAATGTGCGGCACCAGTACTACGAGACCATCTCCGGCGGCAGCGGGGCGGGCGAAGGCTTCGACGGCACTAGTGTGGTGCAGACGCACATGACCAACTCGCGCCTGACCGACCCCGAGGTGCTGGAATGGCGCTTCCCGGTGCGGCTGGACAGCTATGCGATCCGCACGGGTTCCGGCGGCGCCGGCCGCTGGCACGGCGGCGACGGCGGCGTGCGCCGCGTGCGCTTCCTGGAAGCGATGACGGCGTCGATCCTGAGCAACGGCCGCCGCGTGCCGGCCTTCGGCATGGCTGGCGGCGCGCCCGGCGCGCTGGGCCGCAATGGGGTCGAGCGCGCAGACGGGCGCATCGAGTCGCTGGGCCACATCGGCTCGGCCGAGATGGCACCGGGCGACGTGTTCGTCATCGAAACCCCCGGCGGTGGCGGCTGGGGAGTGCCGCTGCCGTGAGGCGCTGGATCGCCCCGGCGCTGCTGGCGCTGGCTGGCTGCGTGCAAGCTCCGCCTGCGGTGCCGCCCAAGCCGGAGCCGACGGCGGCAGAGGCTGCTGCCCGGCAGCAGGCCGAAGCCGCCGCGCTGGAGCGGGCCGCGCTCGAGGCCCGCATCGCCGAAGCGGTGCAGCGTTCCGACGAGGCCTTCGTCTACGGCTACCCCTTGCTGGTGGGCGAGATGCTGCGCCAGCAGATGAGTGCCGTGCCGCGGGCGAGCGGCTTCCGCGCGCCGGCCAACAGCTGGTGGCACGCGCGTCGCCTGCCCGCTGCCGGCGAGCCACGCCACCCGCTGGTGGACGATGCCGATGTGCTGGCCTCATTCGCCTGGCTGGACCTGGGCCGCGAGGCCGTGCTGGTGGCCTGGCCGGCCATGGGCAAGCGCTGGTTCGGTGTGGCGCTGCACAGCCAGTGGATGCAGCCGCTGCACACGGCCGGCAGCGGCCTGGGCGAGGCCCGGCCCGGCCGCCTGCTGGTGGCCGGCCCTGAATGGCAAGGCAGCGTGCCACCGGGTGCCACGCTGGTGCGATCGTCCACCCGGCATGTGCTGCTGGCGCTGCGCATCGCGACCAGCGGCAGCGAGGCCGACCTGCGCGCCGTGCAGGCCCTGCAGGGGCAATTGCGATTGGTGCCGCAGACGCAGCGCAGCCGCCGCGCGCCGGCCGAGGCCGCCGCCGCCGTGCCGCTGCCGTTGCCCGGCGGCGAGCGCAGCGCGCAGCAGGCGGTGGCCGCGCTGGACACGGCCCTGGCCTTCGAGGCACTGGCGCACCTGCTGGGCGGGTCAGCGCCGCCGGCCACGGCGGACGCGCCGCTGCTGCAGCGCATCGCCGCCATCGGCCTGGAGCCGGGCAAGCCCTTCCGCATCGACGCGCTGGAGCCGGCGGTGCAGGCTGCGCTGGCCGACACCGGTGCACGTATGCAGCGCCGGCTCGCGGCACTGCAATCGCAGCTCATCAGCCCGGCAGGCACCTGGCAGGTGGCGCCGGCCGGCGGCGATTTCGGCACCGACTACTTGCGTCGTGCCGCCGTGGCAGCGTGGCAGTGGCCCGGCACCGAGCCGCGGCAAATGCTGCTGCTGAGCACCCGCGTCGATGCCGAGGGCCGGCCGCTGGACGGCGCACACGACTACCTGCTGCGCTTCGCGCGCGGCGAGCAGCCGCCGGTGGACGGCTTCTGGTCGCTGACGGTGACGGCCGATGCCGAGGAGGATGGTCGTGGCGCTTTCGTGGCAGACAGCGCCGGCCGCCTGAACCTGGGCAGCCGCGACAAGCCCCCGGCCGAAGCGGACGGCGCGCTCGCGCTGTTCGTGCAGAACCTGTCGCCAGGGCTCGACAACGCCGCGCGCTGGCTGCCGGCGCCCAAGGGCGGCTTCACCGTGACACTGCGCCTGTACGCACCGAAGGCCGCGCCCCCTACAGCGTTGCCGCCGGGGCAGGGCAGCTGGGTGCCGCCCGGGCTGCAGCGCACGCATTGAGCGATGGCGGAGCAGCGACATGCCTGCGCCCCGGGCGCGAGCTGATGAGCGCATCGGAGCTGAGCGCACTGCTGCTGGTCTGCGCCGCGATGAGCTTTTCGCCGGGGCCGAACACCACCTTGTCGACCGCGCTGGCCGCCAACCATGGCTTGCGCCGGGCGCTGCGCTTCTGCCTGGCCGTGCCCGCCGGCTGGACCCTGCTGATGCTGGCAACGGGCCTTGGCCTCGGTGCCCTGGTGACGGGGGTGCCGGCGCTGCGCTGGGGCGTCAAGGGCCTGGGCATTGCCTATCTGCTGTGGCTGGCCTGGCGCCTGGCGCAGGCCTCTGCGCTGGGCCAGGCCGACGCGCGCCGCTTGAACGTGAGCTTCATGCAGGGCGTCGCGCTGCAGTTCGTCAACATCAAGGCCTGGATGCTCGCGCTGACCCTCAGCGCCGGCTGGGTCGTCAACGCGGCCGGCCAGCCCGCCCGCAACGCCGGCGAGCGCCTGGCCATCGTCTGCGGCGTGATGGTGGTCTTCGCCTTCGGCAGCAACTTCACCTATGCGCTCGCGGGCTCGGTGCTGCGCCGCTGGCTGGCGCAGGGCCGCCGCCTGCTCTGGTTCAACCGCGCCATGGCGGGCGTGCTGCTGCTGACGGCCGCATGGATGTTGACGGTATGAACCGAGCGCTGCCTCACTCCGGCAGCTTCAGCCGCGCCGCGATGTTGTTCTTCTGCATCTTCGACGAGCCGCCGACGATCGGCATGACCAGCAGGTCGCGCACGTAGCGCTCCATGTCGTAGTCGGGCGCGGTGCCGTAGGCGCCCATCACCTGCTGGCACTTCAGCACGATCTGCACCGCGGTGTCGCCGACGAAGAGCTTGGCCATCGAGGTCTCCACGCTGCACGGCCGGCCCTCGTTGGCCAGCCAGGCCGCGTGGTACAGCATGTGGCGGCAGGCCTGCAGCTGGGTGCGCGCGTCCACCAGGTCGTGGCGCACCGACTGGTGCGCGCAGATCGGCTTGCCGAACTGCGTGCGCTCCTGCGCGTAGCGCCAGGCCAGCTCCACCGCGCCGGTGGCGAAGCCCAGGGCACAGGCGGTGATCTCCAGCTTCTCCACGTCCAGCGAGGGGCCGGCCAGCTTTTTCCAGCCCTGGTTCCAGCCCTCCGGGCCGCCGACGATGTGCTCGGCCGGCACCGACACGCCGTCGAAATGCACGTCGCAGGTCTCGGCATAGCGCAGGCCGCTGTGCTCGATGTCCTGCACCGTGAGGCCCGGCGCATCGGAGGGCACCAGCACGAGCGACAGGTTGCGGTAGCGCGGCGCCTCGGCGTCCGAGCGCACCAGGCAGTAGTACCAGTCGGCGAAGCGCGCGCCGGTCATCCATCGCTTGCAGCCGTCGATGACCACCCGGTCGCCCTCGATGCGTGCGCGGGTGCTGACGCTGGCCAGGTCGCCGCCGACGTCGGGCTCCGACAGCCCGTAGGCGAAAGTGATCTCGCCGCGCGCCAGCAGCGGCAGCAGTTCGCGCTTCTGCGTCTCGGAACCGCTTTCGCTGATGTTGACGCCGCCATAGAACGCGCAGTGGATGAAGGGCGCGGCCAGCGCCGGGCCGTGACGCGATAGCTCTTCGATCACCGCCACCGCGGCCACCAGGTCGCGGCCCTGGCCGCCGTATTCTGGCGCGATGGTCAGGCCGCACACGCCCAGCTCGGCCAGCCGGCGGAAGGACTGCCGGTCGAAGCTCTTGTCGCGGTCGCACTGCCGTGCCTTCTCGGGCGGCAGCTCGGCTGCCAGAAAGCGGCGCAGCGTGTCGCGCAGCATCGTGATGTGCGCCGGCTCGTCGGTGAAGTACATCGTCGCCTCCTCAGCGGCCGGTGAAGCGCGGCGCGCGCTTCTCGACAAAGGCGCGCACCGCCTCGTGGTGGTCGGCCGTGCGGTTGGAGGCCATCTCGTAGGCCACCGACGGGTCCATCAGCTCGTGCGCGCGCTTCACCAGCGGCAGGTTGGTCACCACCTTGGTCCAGCGGATGGCCTGCGTGGCGCCGGCCGCCAGCTCGTCGGCCAGCGCATCGACCTTCGCGTCCAGCTGCTCGTCGGGCACCACGTGGTTGATCAGGCCGATGCGCTCGGCCTCGGCGGCTGGCAGCATGCGCCCTGTCAGCAGGTATTCCTTGGCGCGGGTGAAGCCCACCAGCTCGGGCCAGATGACGGCGCCGCCGTCGCCGGCCACCAGCCCCATCTTGACGTGCGGGTCGCCGATGCGCGCCGACTGCGCAGCGATGACGATGTCGCACATCAGGGCGATCGTCGCGCCCAGCCCGGCGGCCGCGCCGTTCAGGCGGCAAATGATGGGCTTCTCCAGCTCCAACAGGCCGAAGACGATGCGCTTGGCCTCGGGCGCGATGGCGTCGAAGCGCGCGGGCGCCTCGGCCATCGCCGTCAGCCAGGCGGCGTCGCCGCCGGCGCAAAAGGCGCGGCCGCTGCCGGTGAGCACCAGCACGTCGCTGTCGGCATCGGCCTGGGCATCGTGGAACACATGCGCCAGATCGTGATGCAGCTCGGCATTCACCGCGTTCATCGCCTCGGGGCGGTGGATGCGGATCGTCAGGATGCGCCCGCGCCGTTCGAAGGCCAGCGTGCGGTAACGGTCGAAGTCCATGGGTGTCTCCTGGTGCCGACGATGGTAGCGGCGGGGCCTACATCTGCCACTGGTTGGCCGCGCCGGCCAGGCGCTTCAGGCCGCGCGCCGGATGCTCCGGTTCCAGCCCTTGCAGCGCCAGGCGGATGTCGCGCGCGACGCGTCCGTTGGTGTAGTAGCTGTGCTGCGTCAGCCCGGCCACCAGCGCGCTGCAGTCCACCTGCATCATCTTGTGGTGCAGCGCCTGCGGCCGCGCCGCGCCGCGCTGGCCCAGCCGGTCGGGGTTGGCCTTGGTGTAGTCGGACACGCGCAGCGCGTTGTCGTTGGGGTTGTGATAGATCGCCACCAGGTTGGCCACCTGGTGCACCTGCTCCATCGGCTTGCCGGGCTCGAGCACGTCGTCGTCGACATCGGCCGCGCACAGGAACACCCGGTCGAACAGCCGCGGCAGCGTGGTGCCGGGGCTGAATTCCCACAGCCGGTTCAGCGCATGCTGCAGCACGAAGTTGCCCATCGAATGCGCCAGCAGGTGGATCTTCTGGCCGCAGACCTCGGTGGTCTCCAGCTGCGCCACCGCGCGGTCGATCTCGCTGGGCCGCACGCCCTGGGCCTGCAGCTGTGCGCGCAGCCGCAGCACCTGGCGGTTGCCGGCGCGCACCTCGCGGCCCAGCTCCTGCAGGTAGTCGCGCACCTTCAGCAGCCCGCGGCCCACCGCGCCCGACGAACCCGAGGCGTCGCCGCGGTCGCTCTTGTAGCTGGCGAAGGGCAGCGCCTGGCCGTTGGACGGCCAGGTGAACAGCACCACCCGCACCGCCTGGGTGCTGGCCACCGTGTCGTCGCCCGCGCCGCGCGGCGCCGGGTCGGGGCGGTTCATCGTGGCCTCCAGCGCGGCGGCGGTGCCCACCGCCTCTTCCCAGCTGACGTTGTAGCCATGGATCAGCAGCAGCATGTCGCGGCCTTCGCGCATGTCGGCCTGCAGGTCGGCGAACATCGCTTTGGAGCCGAGCAGCACCTTCTTCTGCGCGGCCTCGTTCAGCGCGGTGTCGGGGATCGACTCCACATAGGCCTCGATGCGCTGCGTCTTGGCCACGCATTGGGCAAAGTAGTCCTGCAGCGCCTCGCCGTCGCCGGGGCCGGTGTGCGGGCGCTCCTGGTCCAGCAGCGCCTGCACGCGCGCGGCGTCGGCACGGAAGCTCACCCGGCCGAAGCGCAGGTTCTCCATGCCATCGCTGGAAAAGCGTGTGCCGTAGCGCGTGGGCTGGAAGCGGTCGGCGCCCTCGTGGGCGCGGTTGGTGGCGTAGAAGACGGTGATGTCCATGCGGTCTCCGTGGAATGGCGCCGCCGCACCTTGCCGGTGGCGGCCGCTGCCGTCAATCCCGTGCGGCCCGCAGGCCGCGTGTAAGAAAGTGAGAATGCGGCGCGACCGACACGCGTCGCAGCCATGTCGGCCGACCCCCCGCAACCCAGGAGAAGCTTTTCATGAACCACCGTCTGATCGTCAGTTCCGCCCTTGCTTCGGTGATGGCCCTCGGCCTGGCCGGCCACGCTGCCGCGCAGGAGAAGGAGAAGTGCTACGGCATTGCCAAGGCCGGCCAGAACGACTGCGGCAACCTGTCGGGCACCCATTCCTGCGCCGGCCAGAGCAAGGTCGACAACGACCCCGGCGAATGGAAGTACGTGGCCAAGGGCACCTGCAAGGACATGAAGGGCATGACGGCCGACGAGGCCAAGGCCAAGATGCAGAAGAAGTGAGATCCCGGCCCGGCACGCAAGACTCGCCATGCAGATCGACTCCGGCCACGGCTGCGCAGGCATCGGCCTGCGCCAGCCGCACTACGCTGAAGCGCTGCGCGAGCCGCCCGCGCTGGGCTTCGTGGAGGTGCACTCCGAGAACTTCTTTGCCGACGGCGGCGCTGCGCTGGCGGTGCTGCACGCGGCGCGCGAACGCTGGCCGGTCAGCCTGCACGGTGTGGGCCTGTCGCTGGGCTCGGCGGCCGGGCTGGACGCATGGCACCTGGATCGGCTGGCGCGGCTGGTGCAGCGCATCGATCCGGTGCGCGTCAGCGACCATGCCAGCTTCGCCCGCGCGCCGCGCCAGTCCGGTGCGGCGCCGGTGCATGCCAGCGACCTGCTGCCGCTGGCCTTCACCGAAGCCTCGCTGGACATCCTGGTGGCCAACGTGCAGCGCGTGCAGGAACGGCTTCGCAGGCCGATCCTGGTGGAGAACCTGTCGGCCTACCTGCGCTGGGCCGACGATGCGCTGCCCGAGCCAGCCTTCTTCAATGCGCTGGCGCGGCGCAGCGGCTGCGGACTGCTGCTGGACCTGAACAATCTGGTGGTCAACGCGCTGAACGACGGCGTGGACGAAGTGGCCGCGGCCTGCGCCTGGGTCGATGCCATCGACCCGGCGATCGTCGGCGAGATCCACCTGGCCGGCTACCACGATGCCGGCGACATCGTGATCGACGACCACGGCAGCCGCGTGCACGACAACGTCTGGCAGGTGTACCGCCACGCGCTGCAGCGGCTGGGCCCGCGGCCGACGCTGATCGAATGGGACACCGACCTGCCGGCCCTGCCGGTGCTGCTGGGCGAGGCGCAGCGCGCCGCGCAGTGTCAGCGGGTTGCCCAGCAGGAGCCGGCGTGAACGCGGCACTGCAGAAGGAAGCCCTGCGCCAGCGCCTGCTGCTGCGCGCGCTGTGGGCCGATGCCGGGCCCGAGGCCCTGGCCGGCTGGTTGCGCGACGCACCGCCGCGCCGGGCGCGCGCGCTGCAGGCCTACCGCGCCAACGCCGGCGCGCTGGCCGAGCGCGCGCTGGCCGCTGCCTTCCCGACGGTGGCGCAGCTGGTGGGCGAGGAATCCTTCGCCGCGCTGGCCCGCGCGCTGTGGTTTGCCAGGCCGCCGCAGCGCGGCGACATCGCGCAATGGGGCGAGGGCCTGCCCGGCTTCATCGCCGATGCGCCGCAGTTGGCCGACGAGCCCTACCTGGCCGACGTGGCACGCCTGGACTGGGCCGTGCACTGCGCCGAACAGGCGGCCGATCAGGGCGCGGTGGTCGGACTGCAGCAGCTGGCGCTGGCCGATCCCGCAGGCCTGCGGCTGCGGCTGGCCGAAGGGCTGGCGCTGTGCGATTCGGCGCACCCGGTGGCCAGCATCTGGCTGGCGCACCGCCGCGCGGACGAAGACCGCTTTGCCCAGGTGCGCGCGGCCTTTGCCGCGGGACGCGGCGAATGTGCGCTGGTCTGGCGCGATGGCTTGCAGGCCCGGGTGCAGGCGCTGCCCGAGGCCGACGCGCGTTTCATGCGCGCGCTGTGGCAGGCGCAACCGTTGGGCGCGGCGCTGGACGCCGCAGGCACCGGCTTCGATTTCGGCCAGTGGCTGCCGCAGGCCCTGCAAGGCGGCTGGCTGGCCGCCGTGGAACCTTCATCTGGAGACACTGTGTCATGAGTTCACTGGCCCGCCTGGCGCTGCACCGCGCCCAACCGCTGATCGGCTGGCTCGAGGCGCTGCAGCCGCTGGCGCTGCTGGCCGCGCGCGTGTACGTGGCGCAGGTCTTCTTCCTCGCGGGCCTGACCAAGCTGCGCGACTGGGACATCACGCTGGCGCTGTTTGCCGACGAATACCGCGTGCCGCTGCTGCCCCCCGCGCTGGCGGCCTGGCTGGGCACCGGCGGCGAGCTGCTGCTGCCGGTGCTGCTGGTGCTGGGCCTGTTCGGCCGCTTCGCGGCGGCGGGGCTGTTCGTCGTCAACGCGGTGGCGGTCATCAGCCTGGTGGACATCCCGCCGGCGGCGCTGCAGCAGCACCACTTCTGGGGCAGCCTGCTGCTGGGCCTGCTGCTGTGGGGGCCGGGCCGCTGGTCGGTGGATGCCTGGCTGCACAGGCGGTGGCTGGCCTCGCCTACGATGCGGCCATGAATCCGCGCCTCCGCCGCCGATGCTCGACCGCGCTGCGCTTGCGCTGCTGAAGCCTGCACTCGAACGCATCGCCCACGGGCTGGTGCGCGCCGGCATCGGCGCCGATGGCATCACGCTCTTCGGCTTCGCGCTGGGCCTGGCAGCCGCCGCAGGCATCGCGTTGGGCCATTTCATGGCCGGGCTGGCGTTGCTGCTGGCCAGCCGGCTGATGGACGGGCTGGACGGCGCGGTGGCGCGGCTGACGCAGCCCACCGACCGCGGCGCGTTTCTGGACATCACGCTGGACTTCCTGTTCTACGCCAGCATCCCGCTGGCCTTTGCGCTGGCCGACCCGGCGGCGAATGCGCTGCCCGCGGCCGTGCTGCTGGCGGCTTTCATGGGCACCGGCTCCAGCTTCCTGGCCTTTGCGGTGCTGGCCGAGCGCCGCGGGCTGAAGAGCGAGGACTATCCGCAGAAGGGCCTGTACTACCTGGGCGGCCTGACCGAGGCCAGCGAAACCTTGATCTGCTTCGTGCTGATGTGCCTGTGGCCGCAGCACTTCGCCGGGTGGGCCTACGGCTTTGCGGCGCTGTGCGCGCTGACCATCGCCACCCGGCTGCTCGGCGGCTGGCGGGCCTTCCGGGTGTAAGGTCCGCCCGCCACCCACGACTCCAAGGCCACGATGAACCCGCGCAAACTGCTCTTGCTGGCCGTGCTGATGGCGCTGGTGGCGGCCTTCTTCGCGCTGGACCTGGGGCGCTACTTCAGCCTGGAGTACATCCGCGGTGCGCGCGAGGACTTCGCCGCGCTATACCAGGCCCATCCGCTGCAGGTGATCGGCGCCTTCTTCGGCATCTACGTGGCGGTGACGGCGCTGTCGCTGCCCGGTGCGGCCATCCTGACGCTGCTGGGCGGCGCCATCTTCGGCCTGTGGGTGGGCACCCTGGTCGTCTCCTTCGCCTCCAGCCTGGGCGCCACCCTGGCCATGCTGGTGTCGCGCTACGTGCTGCGCGATGCGGTGAAGTCCAAGTTCGGCACCCGCCTGGCCGACATCGACCGCGGCATCGAGCGCGAAGGCGCCTTTTACCTGTTCACGCTGCGGCTGGTGCCCGTGTTCCCCTTCTTCGTCATCAACCTGCTGATGGGGCTGACCTCGATGAAGGCCGCCACCTTCTACTGGGTCAGCCAGCTGGGCATGCTGGCCGGCACGCTGGTGTACGTCAACGCCGGCACGCAGCTGGCGCAGATCCGCTCGCTGCAGGGCATCCTGTCGCCGGGGCTGATCGGCTCCTTCGTGCTGCTGGGCCTGTTCCCGCTGGTGGCCAAGAAGCTTGTCGAGGCGGTGCAGCGGCGCAAGGTCTACGCCCGGTGGGCCGATCGCAAGCCCAAGACCTACGACCGCAACCTGGTGGTCATCGGCGCTGGCGCGGCCGGGCTCGTGACCAGCTACATCGCCGCCGTGGTCAAGGCCAAGGTCACGCTGGTGGAGATGCACAGGATGGGCGGCGACTGCCTGAACTATGGCTGCGTGCCCAGCAAGGCGCTGATCAAGACCGCCACCCTGGCCCGGCAGATGCGCGATGCCGCCGACTACGGCCTTCAGCCTACCGAGCCGCGCATCGACTTCGCGCAGGTGATGGAACGCGTGGCCAAGGTGATCCGCGACATCGAGCCGCACGATTCGATCGAGCGCTACACCGCGCTGGGCGTGGACGTGGTGCAGGGCCGGGCGACCATCGTCGACCCGTGGCATGTGAAGATCGAGCGCGAGAACGGCGGCGAGCAGGTGCTGAGCACGCGCAGCATCGTCGTCGCCACCGGTGCGGCACCCTTCGTGCCGCCGCTGCCGGGGCTGCAGGAGGTAGGCTTCCTGACCAGCGACACGCTGTGGGGCCTGCGCGAACTGCCGGCGCGGCTGATGGTGCTGGGCGGCGGGCCGATCGGCTGCGAGCTGGCGCAGTCCTTCGCCCGGCTGGGCGCGCAGGTCACCCAGGTGGAGATGGCGCCGCGGCTGATGCTGCGCGAGGACGAGGAAGTCTCGGCCTATGCCCGCCGGGTGCTGGAAGCCGACGGCGTGACCGTGCTCACCGGCCACAAGGCGCTGCGCTGCGAGAAGGAAGGCGAGCAGCAGTTCATCGTCGTCGAAGCCGGCGGCCAGACCCGGCGCATCGCCTTCGACCAGCTGCTGTGCGCGGTGGGCCGGGTAGCGCGGGTGCAGGGCTTCGGGCTGGAGGAACTGGGCATCCCGGTGAACCGCACCGTGCAGACCAACGAGTACCTGCAGACCGTCTACCCCAACATCCTGGCCGCCGGCGATGTGGCCGGGCCCTACCAGCTGACCCACGTCGGCGCGCACCAGGCCTGGTACGCGGCGGTCAACGGCCTGTTCGGTGCGTTCAGGAAGTTCAAGGTCGACTACTCGGTGATCCCCTGGTGCACCTTCATCGACCCGGAGGTGGCGCGCGTCGGCCTGAACGAGCAGGAGGCCAAGGAGAAGGGCATCGCCTATGAAGTGACGCGCTACGGCATCGACGATCTGGACCGGGCGATTGCCGACAGCGCCGCGCACGGCTGGGTCAAGGTGCTCACCGTGCCAGGCAAGGACCGCATCCTTGGCGTGACGATCGTCGGCGCGCACGCCGGCGAGCTGCTGGCCGAGTACGTGCTGGCGATGAAGCATGGGCTGGGGCTGAACAAGATCCTCGGCACCATCCACACCTACCCGACGCTGGCCGAGGCCAACAAGTACGCGGCCGGCGAATGGAAGCGCGCCCACCAGCCGCACGGCCTGCTGCGCTGGGTGCAGCGCTTCCATGACTGGCAAAGAGGATGAGGATGCGCAAGACCCTGCGGTGGTTGACGCTGCTGCTGCTGTGCGCCCCGGCCTGGGCGCAGTTCGACCACGGTTATGCCGCCTGGGACGGCCTGCTGAAGAAGCACGTGCGCTGGCTGCCCGACCAGAAGCAAAGCCGCGTCGACTACAACGGCTTCCAGGCCGACCGGGCGGCGCTGAAGCAAGTGCTCGACGCAATGAGCGCGGTGCCGCCGGCGGAGTTCGAGCGCTGGAGCCGCGCGCAGCAGATGGCCTTCCTGGTGAACGCCTACAACGCCTTCACGGTGGAGCTGATCCTGACGCGCTGGCCGGACTTGAAGTCCATCAAGGACCTGGGCTCGCTGCTGCAAAGCCCGTGGAAGAAGAAGTTCTTCGTGCTGCTGGGCGAACAGCGCCACCTGGACTGGATCGAGCACGAGCAGCTACGCCCGCGCTACCAGGACCCGCGGGTACATGCGGCGGTGAACTGTGCGTCCATCGGCTGCCCGGCGCTGCGCAACGAAGCCTTCACCGCGCCGAAGCTGGAGGCGCAGTTCGACGACGGCATGCAACGCTTCATGAGCGACGGCACGCGCAACCGCGCGACCGCCGGCAAGCTCGAGGTGAGCATGATCTTCAAGTGGTTCCGCGAGGACTGGGAACAGGGCTGGCTGGGCTACCGGCAGCTGAACGACGTGTTCGCGCGCTACGCCACCCAGCTGAGCGACCAGCCGGAGGTGCAGCGCCAGCTGCGCGAGCGTGCGCTGTCGCCCGGCTTCCTGGACTACGACTGGTCGCTCAACGCGGTGGGGCGGTGAGCCGCGGGGCCGTCATCGCCTTGATGCTGGGCGGTGCCGCGCTGGCGCAGCCGGTGCCGGGTGCCTCCCTGCTGGCGCCGCTCGATGGCCCGGGGGCCTCGCCGTCGCCGCCTTGGCGAGAGGTGCTGCTGCCCCAGCAGACGCTGCCGCGCACCCGCTTCACGCGGGTCGAGCTGGACGGCCAGGGGGCGCTGCGCATCGAATCGCCGGGCAGCTACGGCAACCTGGTGCACGCGCTGGCGCAGCCCGTGGACCCGCAGGCCCAGCTGTCGTGGCGCTGGCGGCTGGATCAGGCCATCGAGGGTGCCGACCTGCAGCGCAAGGGCGGCGACGATGCGGGGCTGAAGGTCTGCGTGCTGATGGATGCGCCGCTGGAGGGCATCCCCTTCGTCGAGCGTCAGCAGCTGCGGCTGGCCCGTTGGCTCAGCGGCGAGCCGCTGCCCTCGGCCACGCTGTGCTACGTGTGGGACCGCAGCCTGCCCGCCGGCAGCGTGCTGCCCAATGCCTACACCCGCCGGGTGCGCTGGATGGTGCTGCAGGGCCGCGACAGCCCGCTGGGCCAATGGCGCGAGGAACGGCGCATGCTGCGCGCCGACGTGCTGGCCGTCTTCGGCGACGAGCTGCGCGAGCTGCCGCGCATCAGCGCCGTGCTGGTGGGTGCCGATGCCGACAACAGCGGCGGCCACGGGCGGGGCTACCTGGCGGGGCTGGCGCTGCGATGAAGCCGCTGCCACGCCTGCTGCTGCTGGGCGGCGGCCATGCGCATGTGCAGGTGCTGGACGCGCTGGCGCGCCAGCCGCTGCCGGGGCTGCAGGCCACGCTGGTCACGCCTTATGCGCGGCAGATGTATTCGGGCATGGTGCCCGGGCTGCTGGCCGGCCACTACAGCGCCGATCAATGCGCGATCCCGCTGGCGCCGCTGGCCGCGGCCGCTGGCGTACAGCTGCAGCTGGCGCGCGCGCTGACGCTGGATGCCGGGGCGCGGCAGGTCACGCTGGATGACGGACAGCGCCTCGGCTACGAGCTGTTGTCCGTCGACACCGGCCCGGAGGCCGACCTGGACAGCCTGCCCGGTGCACGCCAGCACGGCCTGCCGGTGCGGCCGATCGAGGAAATGCTCCGGCGCCTGGCCGAGCGGAATGCCGGCGCGCGCACGCTGGTCGTGGTGGGCGGCGGTGCGGCCGGCGTCGAACTCGCGATGGCGCTGGCGCATGCACGGCATGGCCGCGCGCAGGTGGCGCTGGTTGCCGGCGCGGCGCCATTGGCTGGCCTGGGGGCGGCCGTGCAGCGGCGGGCCTGGCGCGCGCTGCGGGCCCAGGGCGTGGCGCTGTACCCGCGCAACGCCGTGGCGCTGACGGCCGATCATCTTCAGCTGGACGATGGCACACGGCTGCCATGCGACGCTGCGCTGCTGGCGCTGGGCGCGGCGGCACCGCGCTGGCTGGCCGGCAGCGGCCTGGCGCTGGATGCGCGCGGCTTCATCGCCACCGGGCCGACGCTGCAGAGCACATCGCACGCCGAGGTGTTTGCGGCGGGCGACGTGGCCACGCGCAGCGATGCGCCACACCCGAAGAGCGGCGTGTACGCGGTGCGCGCGGGGCCGCCGCTGACCGCCAACCTGCGCGCCTGGCTGCAGGGCCAGCCGCTGCAGACCTATACGCCGCAGCGGCGCACGCTGTACCTGCTGTCCTGCGGCGAGCGCCGGGCCATCGCATCGTGGGGCGGCTTCAGCGCCGAGGGCGCCTGGGTCTGGCGCTGGAAGGACCGCATCGACCGGGCCTTCGTGGCCCGCTATACCCGGCCTACGGCGTGAAGGTGATCACCAGCACCGGCGGCACGCGGCCGTCGGTGTCGCGCGGCAGCTCGCCGGTGCGGTCGATGGCGCGCAGCACGGCCTCGTCCCAGTCCTTGTTGCCGCTGCTCTTGACCAGCCGGCGGCTCAGGATCGTGCCGGTGGGCGAGGCGCGCACCTCCACGTCGGCGGCCGGGTTGCCGGTGACCGTTTCGGTGAGCAGGATGTTCGGCTTGATGCGCGCGATCAGCCGGCCGGCATAGCTGGCCGACGGCGCCGCGTCCTTCAGCGCCGTACCTGTGGAGCCCGGCGCGCCGGTGGCGCCGGCCTGGCCGAGCATGCGCTTCAGGTTGTCCTCGCGCTGCTTGGCCAGGCGCTGTTCCTCGGCCTGCTTCTCGCGCTGTTCCTGCCTGGCCTGGGCTTCGGCCTTGGCCTTGGCAGCGGCCTGGCGCTCGCGTTCGACCTTCTCGCGTTCTGCCTTCTCCTTCTCGGCGCGCGCCAGCTTCTCGCGCTCGGCTTTCTCGCGTTCGGCCTTGGCCTTCTCGCGTTCCGCCTTTTCACGCTCGGCTTGTTCCTTTTCGCGCCGCGCCTTCTCGATGGCGATCTGCGCATCCACCGCCGGGGCCGGCGGCGGTGCCACGCGCGGCACGGGCGCAGGGGCTGGCGGCGGGGGCGGTGGAGGTGGCGGGGCGACCGGCGTGCTTTCTTCGGCGCGCGGCGCCGCCACCTGCGGCGTGCTGGCCCACAGCTCGGCGCTGAAGGTCTGCGGCGTCTGGCTGCGCCAGCTGACCGACACCGCCAGCGCCACCACCAGCAGGCCGTGCACACCCAGGGCCAGCAACGCGCCGCGGCCCATGCCGCCCGGCGGCTGCGGCCGCAGCGGATCGGTACCGCGCGGGGACAGCGTGGCCGCGGACAACTCAGCCTCCCTGCTTGACCGACAGCCCGACGCGCTGGATGCCTTCGCGCTGCAGCACGTCCATCACGCGCACCACGGCCTCGTACTTCACGTTGCGCTCGGCGCTGATGACCACCGGCACCTGCGCATCGCCGGCCTGCGCCTGCTTGACGCGCGCCGGCAGCTGCGCCAGCGTCAGCGTGCCGGCCTCCTTGTTGTCGATGCGCAGCTTCAGCTTCTCGTCGGTGCCCAGCACCAGCTCGATCACATGGTCGGGCCGCTGCTTGGCCTTGCCCACGCTGGGCAGGTCGACCACGCCCGTGGTGATGAGGGGCGCGGTGACCATGAAGATGATCAGCAGCACCAGCATCACGTCGATGAACGGCACCATGTTGATCTCGTTCATCGCCCGGCGCCTGCGGCTGCCGCCGCGTCCGGTGACCGCCGCCATGCTCAGCTCCCGGTGGCCGGCTGCCCGGCGCTGCGCTGCAGGATGTTGGAGAACTCCTCGATGAAGGTCTCCAGCTGGATGGCGATGCGGTCGATGTCGCGCGACAGCCGGTTGTAGGCGATCACCGCCGGGATGGCGGCGAACAGGCCGATGGCCGTGGCCACCAGCGCCTCGGCGATGCCCGGCGCCACAGTGGCCAGCGTCACCTGCTGCATGTTCGACAGGCCGACGAACGCATGCATGATGCCCCACACCGTGCCGAACAGGCCCACGTAGGGCGAGACGGAGGCCACCGAGGCCAGGAAGCTCAGGTTGCTCTCGATCACGTCCAGCTCGCGCTGGAAGCTGGCGCGCATCGCGCGGCGCGCGCCGTCCAGCTGCGCCACGGCGTCCAGGCGCTTCTCGCGCAGCTTCATGAACTCGCGCATGCCGCTGGCGAAGATGCGCTCCAGCGGCGCGGTCTGCGGCTTGGACGCGGTGGCCTGCTGCAGGTCGTTGAGGCTGCGGCCCGACCAGAACTCGCGCTCGAAATCCTCGTTGCCCTGGCGCACCCGCTTCAGGCCGAAGAACTTGCCGAAGATCACTGTCCAGCTGGCCAGCGACACCCCCAGCAGCCCGGCCATCACCAGCTGCACCACCAGGCTGGCGTTCAGCACAAGGGCGATGATCGACATGTCCTGGTTCATCGGATCTTTTCGAGTATGGGTGCCGGAATGCGGCTGGGTTTGAAGTGGTCGCTGCCGTGGCCGGCCACGCAGCCGATTCGGATATCGCCTTCGGCCAGAAGTTCGCTGCCGCGCCAGGCCTGCTGCGCCAGCCGCAGCGACGCGCGGCCGGCCTCGGCCACGCGCACCGTCACCTGCAGCAGGTCGTCCAGCCGGGCCGGGCGCAGGTAGCGCAGGGCGGTGGCGCTGACGACGAACATCAGCCCCTCGTCGCGCAGCAGGCGCTGCTGCTCGAAGCCCAGCGCGCGCAGCCATTCGGTGCGGGCGCGCTCGAAGAACTTCAGGTAGTTGGCATAGAACACCACGCCGCCGGCGTCGGTGTCTTCCCAGTACACGCGCAGCGTGTGCGTGAAAGCGGCGTCGCTTGCGGCGGGCAGGGTCGGCTCATGCATCGGCGCGGGCGATTATGCGCGAGGCCTCCCGCGCGACCCTCGCGACCCCCGGCCACGCGGCCGCGGCTACGGCGTCAGGCTCTTGTAGACCGGGCCCCACACCGGGTGGCCGGCCTCAGAACGGCTGAGCGCGAAGCTGGCATCGGCCGCCCGCGCATCGCGGAACTGCTGCTGGCAGTCCGCCAGCCGGTTGCTGGTGCAGGTGATGAAGGCCAGCAGCTTGTGCGCGGTGGCGCGGTCGCGCTGGCTCTGCAGGCCGTCGGCCAGCGCCTTGCGCAGCAACGGTTCGGCCTGCGCGTACTGGCCGTCGTCGTAGGCGCGGATGCCGTCGAGCAGCGCGCGTTCGGCCGGCCGCTCCATCACCTCGGCCAGGCCGGTGGGCTTGGGCGGGGGCGGCGGGGCGGCGCAGCCGGCCAGCAGCAGGGCCAGCGCGATCGGCAGCAGCAGGGCAGGGGGCAGGCGCGGGTTCATGAGCCGAAACGATGCTTGAGGGTGACGGGCCGTTCGGGGTCGACCTGCACGCGCTGCGTGTAGGGCGGGAAATCCTCGTTGCGCACGGTGATGGTGTGCGCGCCGGCGGGCAGCTCCAGCCGCGACAGCGGCGGCGTGGTGCCGACGGCTGCGCCGTTCACCTCCACCTGGCCCCAGGGGCTGATGGCCAGCTGCACCAGGCCCTGCGGCGGCGGCGCGGCTTCCACTACCGGTGCCGCGGCGACCACCGGCGCGGCCTTGGCCACCGGGCGGCGCGGCTTGTCGGCACGCGCGGCGGCGGGCGGTGGTGCGGGTGCGACTTCCGCGGGCGCTTCGGCGGCTGCGGCAGGCGGCTCGGCGGCCGGCGGCGGGGCCTCGGCCGTCACGGCCGGTGCCGCGGCCACCCGCGCGGCGGGCGCAGCGGCCACCGGTGCGGTCGGCGCAGGCGCAGGGCGGGCCACGGCCGGTGCTTCTGGCGCGCGCGGCCACAGCGCGGCCAGCAGGCCGGCCAACACCAGTGCCAGCGTCGCGGCGCGCACGCTGCCGCGGGCCCACAGCGGGCGCGGCGGCGGCAGTTCGGTGGCCGGTGCGCTGTCCGGCGCCTCGGACTCGCTCGCCGGGCCCGCGTTGGCGGCCTGTTGCGCCAGCCATTGGCGCAGCGCCAGCGCCATCTCCTGCGCGCTGGCGTAGCGGGCGTCGGGCTCGCGGGCCATCGCGCGCATCGCGATGGCCGACAGTGCCTCGGGCACGGCCGGGTTCAGCGTCTGCGGCGCCGGCGGGCTGTGCTGCAGCACGGCGTCGCGAATCTGCGCCAGCGAATCGCCGCCGAAGGCCTTGCGGCCGGTGAGCAGCTCGTACAGCACGGTGCCCAGCGCATACAGGTCGGTGCGCGCGTCGATCGGCCCGCCGTTCAGCTGCTCGGGTGCCTGGTGGTGCGGCGAGCCGGCCACCAGGCCTTCCATTGCCGGAAGCGCGGCGCGGTGGGCGACGCGGGCGATGCCGAAGTCCAGCACCTTCGGCCGGTCGCGCCGGGTGAGGAAGATGTTCGCCGGCTTGATGTCGCAATGCACGACGCCGCGCAGGTGCGCATAGGCCAGCGCATCGGCCACGCGGCGCACCAGCAGCGCGGCCTCGGCGGGCGTCGGGCGCCAGCCGGCCTGCAGCGCCTGGCGCAGGTCGCGGCCGCGCAGCCGCTCCATCGCGATGTACACGCCATGCGCCGACAGCCCGGCGTCGTAGACGGTGACGATGTGGCTGTGGCTCAGCCCGGCGGCGGCGCGCGCCTCGTTCAGGAACAGTGCATCGAGCGACACGCGTTCGGGCATGGCCAGCTCGAACTGCAGCGTCTTGACCGCCACCATGCGCGACAGCAGCGGATCCCAGGCCTCGAACACGGTGCCCAGGCCGCCCTGGCCCAGTTGCCGCTTCAGCGCATAGCGGCCGATGCTGGACAGCGTGGGCCGCGCGGCGCTGAGGTCGTCATCGGCGGGCAGGTCCACGCCCGAGTCGGCCTCCAGGCCGGGCACCGAGGCCGGCACGGCCGAATCGGGCGCCAGCCGGGGGTCTTCGTAGGGTACCGAGACCACCGTGGCCGCGAACACCGACTCGTGTGCGTCGGTCGCGGCAGGGCGCGTGAAGAGGCGATGTCCCACAGCGCCGAAGCTTAGGCGGCCGGCCTGCGCGCCGCTGCACGAAAAACGTGGCTTCTGCCCGGCGGTTAACGGCTTGTCACGAAATTTCGCACGCCCTGCGGCGCGGCATCAACGCAGCACGCGCTGCAAGCGCGCCAGCGCCTGCTCCAGCTGCGCCATGCTGCTGGCGAAGGACAGCCGCAGGTAGCGCTCGGCCGCATGCGGGCCGAAGTCGCGGCCCGGGGTCAGCGCCACATGGGCGCGGTCCATCATGTCGAAGCAGAAGTCCCAACTGCTGCGGGCGTGGGCGCTGCAGTCGGCCCAGGCATAGAACGCGCCGTCGGGCATCACCGGCACCTTCAGGCCCAGCGCATCGAGCGCCGGCACGACCACGTCGCGACGCCGGCGGAACTCGGCGCGGCGGCGTTCGTATTCGGCGATGGACTCGTCCTCGAAGCAGGCCAGAGCCGCATGCTGGGCCACGCTGGAGGCGCAGATGTAGAGGTTCTGCGCCAGCTTCTCCACCGGCGCCACCAGCGCCGGCGGCAGCACCAGCCAGCCCAGGCGCCAGCCGGTCATGCTGAAGTACTTGGAGAAGCTGTTGATCGAGATGATGTCGTCGCCATGCGCCAGCGCGCTGTGGCCGAAGGCCTCGTCGTAGCTCAGGCCGAGGTAGATCTCGTCGATCAGCGTGACGCCGCCGCGGGCCCGCACCGCCGCGGCGATGGCCGCCATCTCGGCCGGCGCGATCGAGGTGCCGGTGGGGTTGGAGGGCGAGGCCAGCAGCACGCCGCGGGTGCGCGGCGTCCAGGCCGCCTGCAGCGAGGCGGCGTCCGGCTGGAAGCGCGCCGCCGGCGACGCCGGCAGCAGCCGCGCGGTGGCGCCGGTGGCGGCCACGAAATGGCGGTTGCAGGGGTAGCTGGGGTCCGGCATCAGCACTTCGTCGCCGGGCTCGAACAGCGCCAGCGTGGCCAGCTGCAGCGCGGCCGAGGCGCCGGCGGTGACGACGATGCGCTCGGGCCCGATGTCCAGGCCGAAGCGCGTGCCGTACCAGGCGGCGATGCGCTCGCGCAGCGCCGGCAGGCCGGTGGCCTGGGTGTACTGGGTGTGGCCGCGGCGCATGCAGGCCTCGGCCGCGGCCACCACCGGCGGCGGCGCGACGAAATCGGGCTCGCCGATGTTCAGGAAGATCATCGGCTCGCCGCCGCGGGCCGGATCGCAGGCCGCGCTGTGCGCGATCTCGACCGCGGTCTTCGCGCACTCCATGACGTAGAAGGGCTCGATGTGATCGAGCCTGGAGGCCAGGCGCATCAGCGGCCCCGTGCTGCCCGTGCGGCCGCCACCTCGGCCGGCCGCAGCTCGGCGGCGGCCTTGTCGAGCACGCCGTTGACGTACTTGTGGCCGTCGGTGCCGCCGAAGCTCTTGGCCAGCTCGACGCCTTCGTTGATGGCCACGCGGTAGGGGATGTCGATGCAGTGCGTCAGCTCGTAGGCACCGATCAGCAGCACCGCATGTTCCACCGGCGACAGCAGGCTGGTCTTGCGGTCGACATGGCGGGCCAGTACCGCGTCCAGCGCGGCGGCTTCGCGGATACAGCCGTGCAGCAGCGCGTCGAGGTGCACACGGTCGAGCTTGTCGAAGTCCTCGTGCTCCTGCAGGTGGGCCTCGATCTCGGCACCGTCGCTGCCCGACAGCAGCCACTGGTACAGGCCCTGCAGCGCGACTTCGCGGGCACGGCGGCGGGCGGCGTTGCCGCTGGCGCGGCGCGCGCCGCCGGCCTTGCGCGTCGCGGCCGGTGCGGCGGCCTCGGGTTCGCTCACGTCAGCTCTTCCATCAGGTTGGCCATCTCCACCGCCACGCGGGCGGCATCGCGGCCCTTGTCGGCGGCGCGCGCCCAGGCCTGCGCCTCGTTCTCGACCGTGAGGATGGCGTTGGCCACCGGCAGCAGGTGGTCGAGCGCGACGCGGGTGACGCCGGCGCCGCTTTCGTTGGCCACCAGCTCGAAGTGGTAGGTCTCGCCGCGGATGATGCAGCCCAGCGCGATCAGCGCGTCGTAGTCCTCGCTCTCGGCCATGGCCTTCAGCGCCACCGGGATCTCCAGCGCGCCGGGTACCAGCACCTGACGCACGTCGGCCGCAGCCACGCCCAGCGCGGCCAGCTCGGCGGTGCAGGCTTCGGCCAGCGCGCTGGTCAACATGTCGTTGAAGCGGGCGCGCACGATGCCGATGCGCAGGCCCTCGCCATCGAGTGCGGCGGCTCGTCCCTTGTCGGCATCCAGCATGGTCAGGCCTCCGGGTTCAGGTTTCGGCAGCGACGAAGCCGGTGACTTCGAGGCCGTAGCCAGTCATGCTGGGCATGCGCCGCGGGCTGCCCAGCAGCTTCATGCGGGTGACGCCCAGGTCGAGCAGGATCTGCGCGCCCACGCCGTAGGTGCGCAGGTCCATCTGCCGCGGCGCCGGGCCGCTGGCGGCATCGGGCAGCAGCCGGGCCAGCGTGTCGTCCAGTTGCTGGGTGCAGTTCAGCAGCACGGCCACGCCGCGCGGCGTGGCCTGCAGCGCGGTCAGCGCGCGCGGCAGCGGCCAGGAATGGCCGCCCGGGCCGGCATCCAGCAGGTCGATGGCGGTGAAGGGCTCGTGCACGCGCACCAGCACCTCGTCGCCGCGGTCCCAGCGGCCGTGCGTCAGGGCCAGGTGCAGGCCGCCGCTGCGGTCGCGATAGGCATGGCAGGCGAAGCGGCCCTGCGGCGTGTCGAGCGTGCGCTGGCCGGCGCGCTGGATCAGCGATTCATTGCGGCTGCGGTAGCCGATCAGATCGGCGATGGTGCCGATCTTCAGGCCGTGCTCGCGGGCGAAGATCTCCAGGTCCGGCAGGCGGGCCATGGTGCCGTCGTCCTTCATCACCTCGCAGATCACCGCGGCGGGTTCCAGGCCGGCCATGCGGGCCAGGTCGCAGCCGGCTTCGGTGTGGCCGGCGCGCATCAGCACGCCGCCGTCCTGCGCCTGCAGCGGGAAGATGTGGCCGGGCTGCACCAGGTCGGACGGCCGGGCGTCGCGGGCCACCGCGGCGGCCACGGTGCGCGCCCGGTCGGCGGCCGAGATGCCGGTGGTGACGCCGGTGGCCGCCTCGATCGAGACGGTGAAGGCCGTGCCGTGCTTGGTGCCGTTGCGGCTGGCCATCGGCGGCAGATGCAGGCGCTCGCAGCGCTCGCGGGTCAGTGTCAGGCAGATCAGGCCGCGCGCATGCCGGGCCATGAAGTTGATGGCCTCGGGCGTGACATGCTCGGCGGCGAGCACCAGGTCGCCTTCGTTCTCGCGGTCTTCCTCGTCGACGAGGATGACCATGCGGCCGGCCGCCAGGTCGGCGACCAGCTCGGGGACAGGGGAGATGGGCATCCGCGGATTGTAGGTGGCGGCCCTCGTTCGGGCCTGTCCCGGCCGGGTCAGCCCGCGGCGGGCGCGGCGGACAGCATGCGCTCGACGTAGCGGGCGATCAGGTCCACTTCCAGATTGACCCGCGTGCCGGCCTGCAGCGTGCCCAGCGTGGTGTGCTGCAGCGTGTGCGGGATCAGGTTGATGCTGAACTCGCAGCCGGCGGCATCGTCCTGCACGCGGTTGACCGTCAGGCTGACGCCGTTGACGGTGATCGAACCCTTGTAGGCCAGGAAACGGGCCAGCTCGCGCGGCGCGCGCACGCGCAGCTCCCAGTGCCCGCCCAGCTCCGCAAAGTGGCTGACGGTGCCGATGCCGTCGACATGGCCGCTGACCAGGTGGCCGCCCAGCCGGTCGTGCGCGCGCAGCGCCTTTTCCAGGTTGACCGGGCCCGGCTCGCCCAGTCCGGCGGTCTTGTCCAGGCTTTCGGCCGAGATGTCGAGCGTGAAGCGCGCGGCCGACAGGTCCAGGCCGGTGGCCGTCATGCAGGCGCCGTTGAGGGCGATGCTGTCGCCGGGCTGCACGTCGTCCAGGTAGCCGGGCGGGGCCTGCACGACCAGGCGCTTGCCCTGGCCGGCGGGTTGCGCGTCGACGATGCGGCCGAGGCCGGTGATGATGCCGGTGAACATGGGCTCAATTGTCGTCCAGGAAGTCGGCCCGCCCCGGCGGCCGCGCCAGGATGCGCAGATCGTCGCCAATGCGCTCGACGTCCGTGAAGGCCAGCGGCATCGCCTCGGCCAGGCTCTGCAGCGGGCCGAAGGCCGCCATCTCGCGGCCGCGGCCCAGCAGCTTGGGCGCCAGGTAGACCAGCAGTTCGTCCACCAGCCCGGCGCGAAGCAGCGAGGCATTCAGCTTGTGACCGGCCTCGACATGCAGTTCGTTGACGCCGCGCTGCGCCAGATCGGTCAGCATGGCGGCCAGGTCCACCTTGCCCTGGCCATCCGGCAGCGCCACCAGCTCGGCGCCCTGGACGCGCAGCGCGTCGGCCGCCGGGCCCTGGTCGGCCGCGGTGTAGATCCGCACGGCGCCGGGCGGCGCCAGGATGCGCGCCTGCGGCGGCGTCTGCAGCCGTGCATCGACGATCACGCGGAGCGGCTGCAGCGGGCTGTCGACCAAGCGCACGTCGAGCCGCGGGTCGTCTTCCAGCACCGTGCCGATGCCGGTGAGCACGGCCGAGGCGCGGCGACGCCAGACATGGCCGTCGGTGCGCGCGGCGGGGCCGGTGATCCATTGGCTGAGGCCATTGTCCAGCGCGGTGCGGCCGTCCAGCGAGGCGGCGATCTTCATGCGCAGCCACGGGCGGCCGCGCTGCATGCGCGAGAAGAAGCCGATGTTCAGCTCGCGCGCCGCGCGAGCGGTGGCGCCGTCGGCCAGGTCCACCGTCAGGCCAGCGGCGCGCAGCCGGGCGATGCCTTGCCCGGCCACCAGCGGGTTCGGATCGCGGGTGGCCACCACCACGCGGGCCAGGCCGGCGTCGACCAGCGCATCGCAGCAGGGCGGTGTGCGGCCGTGGTGGGCGCAGGGCTCCAGGCTGACCCAGGCGGTGCCGCCTTGCAGCGATAGGCCGGCCGCCCGCGCCTGCGCCAGGGCCACGGCCTCGGCATGCGGCCCGCCGGCCTGCTGGGTGGAACCGGTGGCCAGCACGCGGCCGTCGGCCTGGCCGATGACGCAGCCGACGCGGGGGTTGGGGTCGCTCAGACCGATGGCCTGGCGGGCCAGATCCAGGCATTGCGCCAGGCGTTGGCGGTCGGTGTCGTCCAGAGCCATGCCGACAGTCTATGCGGCAGGCCCCGTAAAGCGACGATGCCCGCCATTGGGCGGGCATCGGTCAGAAACCGAAACCGGGATCAGCGCCGCTGTCGGCGCGCGGCGCCCACCACCAGCGCGAGCCCGCCCAGCAGCAGCGCGTAGGTGGACGGCTCGGGAACGGGAGCGGTGGTGAGAGCGATGTTGTCGAACACCACCGAATTCGGCGTACCCAGGAATCGCACGGCGGTTACCTGGCCACGCGCGAGGTCCTCGCCAGACACCGTGTACGACTTCCACTCGCAGAACGCGCCCACACAGGGCGTCAGCGCCAGCGGTGTCCCAAGCTGCGTGCCGTTGGCATACAGGATGACGCTCGGGAACGACCCTTGGCCCGCGTCCGTGTATTCGAAGCTCAACTTCTGCACGTACAGGCCCGGCGTGACCGAGAACTCGAAAAAGTCTGCGTTGACCGTGCCTACTGCGCTGTTGCCCGAAGGGGGCTTGGGGAACTGGCCCGGGCAGTCGTCGCCTGCGCCTCCGTAACAGATCGCCAGCGCTTGCTCGCTGAACACGATGTTCCAGGGCTTGCGACCATCCCGTTGGTACACAGGATCATTGTTGTAGTAGCCCAGCACGGCGGAGCCCAGCTCCTGGTCCGGCGGCTCCGGGGGCGGCACGGCCACTGGGATGTTGTCGAAATCCATCGTGAAGTCCAGGGCCATCGCGGGGGCCGCGGCGGCCAGCACGACGGCGCCAGCAAGGGCAGAGCGCAGGAGGTTCATGGCAGTCGGTTTCTGTGGTTTTCGGTACAAATGCACACCTCTCGAGCTCGCGGCATGCGCTGCAAGCGACTGTAGTGGCATTGCGGCCGCGTGCGAAGGCCGCGACACCCCCCACCCTCGGGGGGCGGGCGGATCAGGTCGGCGCGGGCTGGTGAACCAGCGTGTTGCTGTTGACCAGGTCGCCGGCGGCCGGATTGGCGGGCGAATCGGTGGGGCAGGTGAAGGCCTGTGTGCCGTCGCCCGCGCGGATGACCAGGAAGTTCTGGTTCCACAACGGCGCCTTGACGCCGATGTACGTGCGTGGATGGTCGCGGTTGGGCACCTTGACGCTGTCGCTGCTGGCCGGGGTGTAGCGACAGACACGATAGCGATCGGCCGATGCGTCGGCCGCGTTCTCGGCAATCAGCCAGGGGCTGTCGGGCAGCTCGAGGAAGGCCAGCGGCACCACGCTGGACCGTCCCGACCATTGGCCCTCGCCGTCGAGATACACGATGCAGAAATAGGCGACGTCGGTGAACAGGCTGGCCAGGCTCTGACTGACGGGCGCCGAGGCGAAGCACTGGCGATAGGGGAACGGATGCCCGGTGCTGGTCAGCGTCAGGTTCACGTCGAGGTTCAGCGCCTGGCTGCTCGGGTTCTCTGCATCCGCCGCGGTGGGCTGCTGCGTGCCGGTCGCAAAGCGCACGAAGCCGGCCAGCAGCAGCGCATGCACGTCGGTGCTGCAGTTGGCAAGGTCGGCCTCGGTGAGCTCGGCCTGCTCGGTGAGCACGCCCGTGCAGACGCTGGTGATCAGCCCGGTGCCGTTGTTGAACACCCAGACCAGGTCGCCGCCCGGCGCCGGTGGCTTGAAGGCGCTGATGCCCTGGGGCAGGGCCTTCGCCGACGGTGGGATGCCCTCGTGCCGCCCCAGCGGCTGGCGCACCGGGATGCCGTTCGGGCGCGCGCCCAGCAGCAAGGCCAGCCGAGGATCGTTGGCGCCGACGATGCTGCTCAGTTCCACCGCCTGCGCCTGGCCGCTGCGGTCCTCCCACGCCACCCGGATGCGGATGTCCTTGCGGGGCGCATCGGTATGGGTCACGACCGACCTCGTCACCAGGTAGGTGGTGTTGGTGGTGTAGCCCTCGACGGCCTGGGCCTGGCCGCCGACGACCGCAGCGTAAGCCGTCTGTCCCTGGCCCGGTGCTTCGACGGCGGAGAAGCCACGTGCCGCTTCCATGGCCTCCTGCGCGATGCGTACCGCTTCGGAGCGCTGCTTGGCCACATCCGCGTTCAATCGCAGGGTGGACTGGATGCCGACCACCGCCAGCATGCCCAGCGCCATCACGGCCATGGCGACGAGCGCCTCGACAAGCGAGGTGCCGCGCCGCATTCGAAGGGCGGACCAGCGGGCCTTCATCGGAAGTCGCGCCAGCTGCCTGGCAGCCGGGTGAAGGAGGCGAAATCGAGGGCGGTGCGCGCCTGCACCTTCTTGAGGGTGTCCATCAGCGCGGCGTCGTACACGAAGCGCGGGCTTCCAGTGACGGTGAAGCGCCCGGCGTCGGGTGGCCCGGCCGGGTCGCCTTCGGCCACGACCGCGCCGACCACGGTCGCGGCAGCACCGGCGCTCGACCAGGATGCGCCGCGGACATGGACCAGGCCGCGAATCACCACGCTGGCGCCGGCAGCCCAGTCGATGTTGCCGCCGACGATGATGAGTGCCGGTACCGCCGCCGTGCCGAGGTCGAGCACGGTGCCTGCAGACAGCCGCCAGTCACCGTCGATCCAGATGGCATGGCCGGGGAAGCGCAGGGCGGTGTCCTGGATGGCGGCGCCGCAGTCGTCTCCGCAGACGATGCGCCGCACGCTGGCCTGCAGGCGATAGGCGTCCGGCGGCATGCCGAAGGCCGCCAGGAACAGCATTTCGCCCTGGGTCATGGCGCCAGCGACCGGCAGGTTGTTCAGCGACAGGTCGTCCGGCACCACCAGCGCCGCCTGGGCCTGCGCCGACGGCATGCCTGCCGGACCGACGACGGGCGGTGCGGCGATGGCGCCCCCTGCGTTGATCGCCAAGCCTACGGTATCCGGATTGACCACTTCCGCCGAGGGCGCGTCGAGCGGCCCGCGCACGGTGACGGCGGCGATCGGCGTCTGCGTCAGCGCCGGTGCCAGGCCCAGCACGGCATTCACCTCGGCATTGGCGTCGGCACGGTTGGCCGCGCCGTCGATGCACGGCGTGCCCCAGTTGCTGCACCCGCGCACGAACACCCTGAACAGATGCGGCTGCACGCCGATCGGCGCAAACTCGACGCGGAACACCGGCGTGTTGCCGGTGCCCGCCGGTGCCACGAGTTGCGGGTCGCCCCCGCTGGGGCAGCTGCAGACCCAGGCGCCGCCGCTCAGCACGCAGCTGGGCTGCAGCGCGACATCGGCGCCGGCCTTGTTCCACTTGCGCGGATCGATGCGACCGGTGTCGTCGACGATCTGCAGGTAGCGCTCGCGGAAGCTGTCGCGTGCCGGGTCGGCCGTGCTGGTGCAGGCGTCGTCGATGCGCCCGCCGTTGAGCATGGCCACCGCCCATTCGAGCCCCGCCTCGGCCGCGTCGAACGCCTGCGTCGAGCGGTAGTTGTTGGCCGAGGTGCGCTGCTCGAAGATCAGGTTGCGGCTGGCGTAGGCGGCGACCAGCGAGATGATGAAGAACAGCATCATCACCACCACCAGCGCGGCAACGCCGCGCCGGGGCTTCTTGGGGGGGCGGTGGACGCTTGGCATGGATCAGGCCGGACAGGCCCCGGCGGGGGTGTCGTTGCGCAGCCGCACCGTGTCGCGCACGCTGCGCGCCACCGCGGAGTCGTTCACCGCGCGACCGGCGATCTCGACGGTGATGCGCCGGATGTCCAGCGTCGGCCAGCAGGCCGTGCCGCCGCCTGGGCATTCCTTGAAGCAGGCCTGCACGACGGTTTCGCGTTCAACGGTGACATCGAATTGAGTAACCTCGAGCACGTTGGTGTCGGTGAGGGCCTGCCAAGCCCCGCCGATGAGCATCTTGATCGCCCCACCGTCACGCTTGAAGCCGAATTGCTCGCGATCGGCGTCGACGGCGTTGTCTTCTTCCACCGGGTCGCGCGAATAGTTGAAGTCCACCTGTTCGACCGGAGCCCCCGGTTCGGCCGGCGACAGGTCGATGTACGGGTTGAGCGCGACGTTCGGATCATTGCCCTGCCAGGCACCGGTCTCGGCCTTGCCCCAGTAGCCGGCCCGGCGGATGTCGCGTGCCACCATGTCGGCGGCGGCGCGCAGATCCTGCTGGACCTGAGTTTCCAGTAGCAGGCGGCGGTTCTCTACCAGCTGGTTGACGGCCACCATGCTGGCGCCGGCGACCACCATCAGGCCAACCGCCACGCCGACCATCAGCTCGACCATCGACAGGCCGCGGGCGATGCGCTGGCGCGATGCGGGTCTCATTCCGGACACCGTGTCGCCCCGGAAATGGAGCCGTCCGGCGAGCACACCTGCGGTCGTCCCGCGATGCCCACCGCCGTGCGCAGCTTGCCGCTGATCGAACTATCCACGCCGACCAGGAAGTCCTGCCAGCCGGTCGAGTAGTCGGCGTCGGTGGGCAGATGGCCCGACCAGAAGGCCAGGCCCTGCGCGCCGGTGAATCCGATCCGGTTGCCGGGTGAGGGTGGCGGCACGAAGGCCACGTCGGTAGTGGCCAGCACCTGGACGGTCTTGATCTCGATCAGCTCGGCCACGTTCTGACATGCGGTGCCGGGTGGCTTGCGGCAGTCGCAGGTGCCTACCGTGCCGAGCGTATGGATGGTGTAGCAGGTCATTGGCGGCGAACCCACCCGCGGGGCGGTGCGGAAGCTCACGTAGACCTCCCGATTGCGGGCCACCGCCTCGGATCGGGCGTACTGCAAGTCGGTGACCAGTTCGGCGTTGATCGCGGCCACCCGCTGGCGGGCCAGCATCTCGCGCAGCGAGGGTGCCGCCAGCGCCGCCAGCACGGCGACCACTGCCACCACGGCCATCAGCTCGATCACGGTGAGGCCGCGGCACTGCCGCGCTGCGGGAAGGGTGCGTGCAGTCCGGATCATCAGCGGACCCAGCAGCGCGCGGTGGACGTGGAATCCGCGTCCGCACCGTTCACCGACGTGTAGAAGATGTTGCCGCCGGCCAGCTGCATCACCAGCTTGCGGCAGGCGCTGTCGGCGTACTGCTTGCCTGTGCTGGTGGCGGTGGCTGTGATCGTGTAGCCCGACGCGCTGACGTTGCTAAGTGCCAGCTGGTAGTTGCCCTCGGCGGTGGTGTCGGCAATGCCCAGCCCGTCGGGCGGCGCCGGGGACAGCTGGTCGTTGTCGGCATAGATGCCGCGATTGGCCCGCCAGCGTTCCTGGGCCTGCTGCACCTGCGTCAGGGCGGCCACGGCCTCTGCGCGGCGGCCCTTGCGTACCGAGTCCAGGTAGCTGGGAATCGCGACCAGCGCCAGCACCGCAAGGACGGTGACCACGATCATCAGTTCGATCAGCGTGAAGCCGCGAAGCACGGGACGATCGATCCGAACGAGGGTGCTGCTGGGCATGGCCGCAAAATTATCCGTCGCGACCTGGCGACACCTTTGCCGCTCATCGGCTGGCGCGCACCGCCGGTCGGTCCGCATTCAGCAGCGCGGGTAGCCCTCCAGCGCGCCGTTCGGCGTGCAGGAGCGCACGCGACCCATGATGTTCAGCACCTGATGCAGTGCGATGCCGTTGCGGCTTTCCAGGCGGATCGTGGCCGTGGGCGTGCTGGTCCCGCGCAGGGGATCGAATAGCACCGAACGCACGCTGGCGCGCAGGCCCATTTGCGTGCCGGCCGCCACGGACACGCTGCGCTGTGGCTGGGCACCACCCTGGCAGGTGGCCGTGCCGTCGCCTGAGCAGGTGCATTGTCCGGCGGCGCCGGTGTGGATCACGTAGCAGCCGGCGGCGTTGTCGAAGCTGATGCGCAACGGCGTGTTCTGCGCCACGGCCAGTGAGCGGGCGTGGTGGATATCGGTCTCCAGCTGGACCGCGGCGCCTTCCAGGCGGTGCCGCTGCAAAGCGCGGTCGAAACCTGGCACGGCGCTGCCCGCCACCACGGCCAGCACGGTCATCACCGCGGCGCTTTCGACCAGCGTGGCACCGCTCTGACGACGCTGCAGGCGGGGTTGGGCATTGCGGTGGGTCATGCTGCTCTCCTGGGGTGAATCGGGTGAGATCCACTGTAGGAAAGCGAGCCGCGGCGCGCGCCCCCAGCGCGGGGGTGCCCTCCGACCGATTTGGAGGGCCCCCATGCCTCCCCCATAGGGGGGAAGCAGCTTCAGATGTCCCGGATCAGCTGCCGGAACTCGTCCACGTCCTCGAAGCTGCGGTACACCGACGCAAAGCGCACATAGGCCACCTTGTCGATGCGTTTCAGCTCCCGCATCAACAGTTCGCCCAGCCGGGCGCTGGGCACTTCGCGGGCGCCGCTGGCCAGCAGCTTGTCCTGGATACGCTCCAGGGCCGCGTCCACCTGTTCGATGCTGACCGGCCGCTTGCGCAGCGCCAGCAGCATCGACGCACGCAGCTTGGCGGCGTCGAAGTCCACCCGCGAGCCGTCCTTCTTGACGACCGCCGGCATGGCGATCTCGGCCCGTTCGTAGGTGGTGAAGCGCTTGTCGCAGCGCTGGCAGCGGCGGCGCCGGCGGATGGCGCCGCCCTCGTCGGCCTCGCGCGTCTCGACGACCTGGGTGTCGTCGTGGCCGCAGTAGGGGCAGCGCATGGCCGGCCTGACGGGATCAGCGGTAGACCGGGAAGGCCTGGGTCAGCGCCGCCACCTTGGCGCGCACCTCGGCGATGCGGCCTTCATCGTCCGGCTTGTCCAGCACGTCGGCGATCAGGTGGGCGGTCTGCCGCGCCTGCTCTTCCTTGAAGCCGCGGGTGGTCATCGCCGGCGTGCCCAGGCGGATGCCGCTGGTCACCATCGGCTTCTGCGGGTCGTTCGGGATGCCGTTCTTGTTGCAGGTCATGTGGGCGCGGCCCAGCAGGTCCTCGGCCGCCTTGCCGGTCAGGCCCTTGGGCCGCAGGTCGACCAGCATCACGTGGCTCTGCGTGCCGCCGGAAACGATGCGCAGCCCGCGCTCGATCAGCGTGCGCGCCAGCACGTCAGCGTTCTTCACCACCTGCGCCTGGTAGGCCTTGAACTCCGGCGACAGCGCCTCCTTGAAGGCCACCGCCTTGCCGGCGATCACGTGCATCAGCGGCCCGCCCTGGATGCCGGGGAAGATGGCGCTGTTGACCTTCTTCGCCACCGCTTCGTCGTTCATCAGGATGATGCCGCCGCGCGGGCCGCGCAGGCTCTTGTGGGTGGTGCTGGTCACCACATCGGCATGCGGCACCGGGTTGGGGTAGACGCCGGCGGCGATCAGCCCGGCGTAGTGCGCCATGTCGACCATGAAGGTCGCGCCGACCGCCTTGGCCACCTTGGCGAAGCGCTCGAAATCGATGCGCAGGCTGTAGGCGCTGGCGCCGGCGATGATCAGTTTCGGCTTGTGTTCATGGGCCAGCCGCTCCATCGCGTCGTAGTCGATGGCCTCATTGGCGTCCAGCCCGTAGGACACCACCTTGAACCACTTGCCGCTCATGTTCAGCGGCATGCCGTGGGTCAGGTGGCCGCCTTCGGCCAGGCTCATGCCCATGATGGTGTCGCCGGGCTGCAGCAGGCCGAAGAACACCGCCTGGTTGGCCTGCGAGCCAGAATTCGGCTGCACGTTGGCGTGTTCGGCGCCGAACAATGCCTTCAGCCGGTCGATGGCCAGCTGCTCGACCACGTCGACGAACTCGCAGCCGCCGTAGTAGCGCTTGCCGGGGTAGCCCTCGGCGTACTTGTTGGTCAGTTGCGAGCCCTGCGCGGCCATCACCGCCGGGCTGGTGTAGTTCTCCGACGCGATCAGTTCGATGTGCTCTTCCTGGCGGCGGTTCTCGGCCTCGATGGCGGCCCAGATCTCGGGGTCGACGCGGGCGATGGTGGATTGGGAACGGTCAAACATGGCAGTCCTCTTCGGGTAGGAAGCTGTGCCGTCGCATCGCCGCGGGCCCGTGGGTGTCGGGTGCGGCGGTGGAGGGCTGCCCAGGCGAACGGCTGAACGACGCGGCCCCGGGGCCGCGCGCCGCGCTCCCTGGTGGTGATCCACCTCGGGCCGCCGCCGGGGCCGCCCTGATCGCCAGTCGCGCAGGCCGCCAGTGTAGCGGCAGCCGCGGAACCGGGCCTGTGGGCTCAGCGTGCCAGGGCCACCTGGTCGGTGCCGGCGGTCGGGACGGTGGCTGGCGTACCGGCCTCGGGCGCGGCCGGCGTGGCCGCGGCTTCCTGGGCCGGCACGGGGGCCTTGCGCACGCTGTTCGGCGCGTTCAACGGCACGGCCGTGCCGCTGGCCACGCGCTTCATGTGGGTCTGCTCGGCCAGCACCTTGCCGATGTAGCCGCCGTCGTCGTCGGTGTTGGCGGCGCCCACGTACCAGCGCAGCCCGGCTTCCAGGCCGCCGGCGCGGGCGATGCACTCGCGCAGCACCTGCACGCCCACCTTCAGGTTGCTGATCGGGTCGAAGGCGGCATGGGTGCCGCCGAAGGGCTCGTACTTGTCGACGTGCACCCGGGTCATCACCTGCATCAGGCCCTGCGCGCCCATCGCGCTCTGCGCGAAGGGGTTGAAGCGCGATTCGATCGCGGCAATCGCCAGGATCAGCGTCGGGTCCAGGCCCACCGCATGGCCGATGGCCCAGGCCTCCTGCACCAGGCGGCCGATCGGTTCCAGCGCCACGTTGTAGCGGCGCGAGATCCACTTGGCCAGCGCCGCCTGCTGCGGCGTCAGTTCCTTCGGGTTGACCGCCGTGGCGCGCTCCACCGCGTCGGGCTCGGCCGCGGCCACCGTCAGGTCGTCGTCGGCCGCGGTGCGGGCCTCATGGCGTTCCTGCAGCCAGTCCAGCGCCCAGACCTCGGTCTGGTGGCGCAGGTCGGGCCGGCCGGCCACGAACACCAGGGCCACCACCACGGCCAGGCCCAGCAGCGCCAGGCTGTTGTGGCTGATCTCCAGCAGGCCGTTGCCCACGTCCCGCAGGAACACCTGGACCGAGCGCGCCGTGGAGTCTCGCGCCGCACGAAGCATCTGCAAGCTCTTCATCGCAATCCTCTAGACCGTTGCCGGCGCTCCGCGCCGGACATCGTGCACCCGGCCGCCGGGGCGGAAGGGGTGCCAGTGATAATGGTTCGGAAGGGTCCGCAGCCGTTGAACGAGTGCGCCGATGCCGGCGCTGGCTGCTCGCCACCCCCACCTCAGGAGCCCCTGAAGCTGACCAGGGTTAACCCTGGAGGGCGTCAATTTTTCGCGGATTCTAGAAATCGAAATATATCGAGTCAAGCATAAGCAATGCTTCTCTAATACCCAATGGGAATGATTTACAGCGACCTTCGGGACTTCATCGGACAGCTGGAAACACGCGGAAAGCTGCGTCGCGTGGCCGAAAGCGTGTCGCCGCGGCTCGAAATGACGGCAATCAGCGATGCCGTGCTGCGTGCCGAGGGGCCGGCGCTGCTGTTCGAGCGGCCCGACGGTTACAACATTCCCTGCCTGACCAACCTGTTCGGCACCCCTGAACGGGTGGCCCTGGGCATGGGCAGTCACAGTGTGCTGGAGCTGCGCGACATTGGCCGCATGCTGGCCAGCCTGAAGGAGCCGGAGCCGCCGCGCGGTCTGAAGGACGCCGGCAAGCTGCTGCAGATGGCCAAGGCGCTGTGGGACATGAAGCCGGCGCTGCAGCGCCGCGCGCCCTGCCAGGAAGTGGTACTGGAGCAGGGCGACATCGACCTGGGCGGCCTGCCGGTGCAGACCTGCTGGCCCGGCGACGCCGGCCCGCTGATCACCTGGGGGCTGGTGGTCACGCGCGGCCCGCAGGGCGTGGCCTCACCCCGGCTGCGGCAGAACCTGGGCATCTACCGGCAGCAGCTGATCGGCCCACGGCAGCTGATCATGCGCTGGCTGGCCCACCGCGGCGGCGCGCTGGACTTCCGCGATTTCCGCGTGGCCAACCCGGGCCGGCCCTTCCCGATCGCCGTGGCGCTGGGCGCCGACCCGGCCACCATCCTGGGCGCGGTGACGCCGGTGCCGGACACGCTGTCGGAATACCAGTTCGCCGGCCTGCTGCGCGGCGGCCGTACCGAGGTGGTGGTCACTGGCGTGGGCGAGGGCGATCTGATGCTGCAGGTGCCGGCCAGCGCCGAGTTCGTGCTGGAAGGCCACATCCCGCCGGCCGAGCCGGGCTTCGAGGGCCGCAGCGCGCACGGCGTGCCGCTGCGCGAGCAGGGTGGCTACCTGCATGCGCTGGAAGGCCCCTTCGGCGACCACACCGGCTACTACAACGAGCAGGACTGGTTCCCGGTGTTCGAGGTGTCGCGGCTGACGCACCGGCGCGAGCCGATCTACCACTCCACCTACACCGGCAAGCCGCCGGACGAACCGGCGGTGCTGGGCGTGGCGCTGAACGAGGTGTTCGTGCCGATCCTGCAGAAGCAGTTTCCGGAGATCGTCGACTTCTACCTGCCGCCCGAGGGCTGCAGCTACCGCCTGGCGGTCATCTCCATCAAGAAGGCCTACCCGGGCCATGCCAAGCGGGTGATGTTCGGCCTGTGGAGCTTCCTGCGGCAGTTCATGTACACCAAGTTCATCATCGTCACCGACGACGACGTGGACATCCGCGACTGGAAGGAAGTGATCTGGGCCGTCACCACCCGCATGGACCCGGTGCGCGACACCACGCTGGTCGAGCACACGCCGATCGACTACCTGGATTTCGCATCGCCGGTCAGTGGCCTGGGCGGCAAGGTGGGCCTGGACGCCACCAACAAGTGGCCTGGCGAGACGACGCGCGAATGGGGCCGGCCGATCACGATGGAGCCCGACGTCACGGCGCGTGTGGCGACCCTCGTCGAAAGCTTGACGAACGGCAAATGAATGCATCGCCCGCGCCACGAAGGGGCTTGATTGCGGGCCGCGGCAGGAGTACGCTGAAGGCGCCTGTTCAAGGCACTTGTGATGGCGCAGTCTCTGCGCTTCAGGAGCCCCGGACCTGACTCTCCGGAGCCCCGCAGGCGGATCGCTCCGCCCGCCCCCTCCCACCGCAAGGTGCGAGGGGGCTTCGCTTTCCGGGAGCCCTCAACCGCGCGCGTGGGTCACGCCGCCGTCCACCACCAGCGTGTGGCCGACCACGTAGTCGCCCGAGCGCGCCGCCAGGTAGATGGCGGCCGCGGCCATGTCCTCGTCGCGGCCGATGCGCTTGGCCGGGATGCGCTGCGCCACGGCCTCGGCATGGTCGCGGGCGTCGCGGTTCATGTCGGACGCGAAGGCGCCGGGCGCGATGGCGTTGACGACGATGCCGTCCTGCACCAGCCGCAGCGCCATGCGCTTGGTCAGGTGGATCAGCCCGCCCTTGCTGGCAGCGTAGCTGTAGGTTTCCATCGGGTTCACCGACACGCCGTCGATCGAGGCGATGTGGATCACCTTGGCCAGGCGCTGCGCTGCGGCGGCGCGCAGCGGGCCGATCAGCGCCTGGGTCAGGAAGAAGGGCGCCTTCAGGTTCAGGTCCACCACCTTGTCCCAGCCCTTCTCCGGGAACTGGTCGAAGGGCTCGGCCCAGGCGGCGCCGGCGTTGTTGACCAGGATGTCCAGCGCGGGTTCGTGCGCCGCATAGGCCGCGGCCAGCGCCTGCGCGCCGGCCAGCGTGGACACGTCGGCCGGCAGCGACACGCACTTGCCCAGCGCCGACAGCTCGGCTGCGGCCGCGTCGCAGGCCTCGGCCTTGCGAGACGAGATGTAGACGCGCGCGCCGCGCGCAAGGAAGCCGGCGGCGATCATGCGGCCGATGCCGCGCGAACCGCCGGTGATCAGCGCGGCGCGCCCCTGCAGCGAAAAAAGGTCTTCCATGGCTTGTCCCCTGTCAGCCGAAGTGCCCGGCCGCGCCCAGCGCGCCCAGCCGGCGGGTGATGGCCAGAAAGCCGGCCACCGTGTCGTCGATGATCTGCTGCGCAGACTTCAGATCGTGGATCAGCCCGGCCGATTGCCCGGCCAGAGCCGGCGCGGCATTCATGTCGCCGTCGAAGTACACGCCGCGGATGCCCTTGAAGGCATCGGCCGGCATCAGCCCCTCGGCATGGATCGTGGCGCTGAAATCGGTCTTCAGCGCGCGGATGCAGGGCGTCGACTTCTTGTTCAGCATCCAGGTGCCGGTGGTTTCGGCGTCGACGATGGCCTGCTTGTAGTTCGGGTGCACCGGGCTTTCCAGGCTGCTGACGAAGCGCGTGCCCATCTGCACCGCCTCGGCGCCCAACGCGAAGGCGGCGGCCATGCCGCGGCCATCGCAGATGCCGCCGGCGGCCACCAGCGGCAGGTCGACGCGTTCGCGCACCGCCTGCAGCAGCACCATCGTCGACACCTCTTCCGGGTTCTTGAAGCCGCCGCCTTCGCTGCCTTCGACCACCAGGCCGTCGACGCCGGCGTCCTCGCACTTCAGCGCGGCGTCCAGCGTGGGCACCGCGTGATAGACCACGATGCCGGCATCGTGCAGCGGCGCGATGAACTTCGCGGGGCTGCCGGCCGAGGTGGTGACGAAGCGCACGCCCGAAGTGCAGACGAAGCGCAGCATCGCGTCGTCCTTCAGGAAGCGGATCGGCAGGTTCACGCCGAAGGGCAGGCCCAGCTCGCGCATCGTTGTGATCTCGGCCTGGCAGGCCGCGGTCTCGCCGGACGAGGTCTCGATGATGCCCAGGCCGCCGGCGCGCGACACCGCGCTGGCCAGGCGGCTGCGCGCGATCCAGCCCATCGGCGCCTGGATGATCGGATAGCGGGCGCCGCAGTGGGCGAGGACTCGGTTCATGGTCGGCAACGGGCAGTGGCGAAGACGGCCATTCTCAGGCCCCGGCCAGCAGGCCCAGCATCTCGCGCAGCGCCACCCGGGTGCTTTCGAAGCCGCCGGCGCTGGGCAGCCAGCGCAGCAGCGCGCGGCTGTCGTCCTGCGCCAGGCTCATCGGCGCTGGCGTCAGCGCGATCGCGGCGCCGCTGGCGGCGATGGCCTGCTGGAAGGCGCGCTGGCTGCGCGGCATGTGCCAGCCGTGCGTCACCAGCACGATGCGGCTGATGCCGGCCTGCCGCAGCAGCGCCACGCTGGCGGCCGCGTTCTCGCGGGTGTCGCGCGAGCTGGCTTCGGTCCAGCGCAGCGGCCGGCCGAAATCGCGCCGCGCGATCAGCGCCGCCACCTCGGCCTCGGGCGGGCCTTCGCGCGCGGCATGCCCGCTGCCGCCGCTGTAGGCCACCGGCAGCCCGGTCTCGCGCGACAGCCACAGCCCGTAGCGCAGCCGCTCCAGCGCCTGCGCCGGCAGGTTCGGGCCGCCGTACTCCGGTGCATGGGCCTCGCGGCCGCCGCCCAGCACCACGATGGCGGCATCGTTGCGCTGCCCGGCCAGGCGCTGGATCTCGGCCGCAGACAGCGCCGGTGGCTGCAGGCGCTGCTCCAGCCAGTCGCCCACCGCCGAGGTGCAGCTGAGCCACAGCGCGGCGGCGCCGGCCAGCAGCAGCCCCCAGCCCATGCGTGGCCGGCGGCGCAGCAGCGCGCCGCCCAGCAGCATCGCCGCCAGCAGCGGCACCGGTGGCAGCAGCAGGGCGGTCAGCAGCGGCTTCCAATCGGGCTGGCCCAGGCGCAGCAGCAGGTCGTTCACGGTCGGACAGGAGCCTCAGGATGGGGGGCAGGCCGGCAGACCCGCGCTGCTAGGATTGTGCGAGAAGGCGCTGCCGCCGTTCATGAGGGAGAGGGGTCGATGTCGCGCATGCTGCGGCTGCTAGGAGGGGTGGCGCTGGTTCTGGTGCTGCTGTGGGGCGTGGCCTGGCTGGCCGTGCCGCCGCTGCTGAAGTGGCAGCTCGAGACCCGCGGCTCCGAACTGCTGGGCCGCGAGCTGCGCGTCGACGAGGTGCGCTTCGCGCCGGCGACGCTGGCGCTGACGCTGCAGGGCTTGCGGCTGGCCGGCGCGCCGGGCGATGCGGACAGCACGCCGCAGCTGCAGATCGAACGGCTGCACATCGACCTGGACGCGCGCTCGCTGCTGCGCCTGGCACCGGTGGTCGAGGCGCTGGAGGTACAGGCGCCGCGGCTGCGGCTGGCCCGCCTGGCGCCCGGCCGCTACGACATCGACGACCTGCTGCAGCGCTTCGCGCAGCCCGCACCGGACCCGGCCGCCGAGCCGCAGCGCTTTGCGCTGTTCAACCTGCAGCTCAGCGACGGCACGGTGCAGCTGGACGACCGGCCGGTGGACCGCCGGCACGTCATCAGCGCCATCGTGCTGAACCTGCCCTTCCTGTCCAACCTGCCCGACGACGTGCAAGTGCGCGTCGAGCCGCGGCTGGCCTTCCGCTTCAACGGCGGGCAGTTCGACCAGCAGGGCCATGCCACGCCCTTCGCCGAGGGCCGGGCTGCGGAGCTGACGGTGCGCTTCGAACCCTTCGACCTGGCGCCGCTGTGGGCCTACCTGCCGGGCGAGCTGCCGGCGCGGCCGGAAGGCGGCCGCCTGTCGGCCGACCTGAAGCTGCGCTTCGAGCAGCCCAAGCAGGGCGACCCGCGCATCGAGCTGCAGGGCGAGGTGGCGTTGCGCGACTTCGCGCTGAAGACGCCGGCCGGCGCACCGTTGCTGTCGTGGCAGGCGCTGGGCCTGCAGCTGGCCGACGTGCGGCCGCTGCAGCAGCAAGTCAAGCTGGGCACGGTGCAGCTCGACGGCGCGGTGCTGCACCTGCGCCGGCTGGCCGACGGCACGCTGGAGCTGCAGAAGCTGGCGGAGGCCGCGGCCCGCGCCGGCCCGCGCCCGGGCGCCAAGGCGGCCGCCGCGGCGGCGCCGCAGCTGCAGCTGCAGGTCGAGCGGGTGGCGCTGCAGGACGCCACGCTGCGCTGGAGCGATGCCTCGCTGCAGCCGGCCGCCGAACTGCAGGCCGAAGGCGTGGGTCTGACGCTGCAAGCCCTGCGCTGGCCGGTCGATGGCGAGTCCGCGCTGCGCAGCGAAGGCCGGCTGGTGACCCAGGGCCAGCCGCGCGGCAGCTGGACAGCCGAAGGCGCGCTGACCGACCACCGCGCGCGCATCGCCGCCGAGCTGAAGGACATCGACATCGCGCTGGCCGCGCCCTACCTGCGCGCGCTGCTGCGGCCGCAAGCCAGCGCCCGCGTGCAGGCCGCGCTGACGCTGGACTGGGCCGATGGCGACGCCGCCCGGCTGCAGGTCGGCCTGCCGCGGCTGCGCGTCGACGACTTCCGGCTGACGCCCGAGGCACCGGCCCGTGGCAAGCCGGCCGCGCCGCTGGCCCAGCTGGCGCGGATGGAGCTGAGCGATCTGCAGGCCGACCTGCTGCAGCAGCGCGTCAGCATCGGCGCGCTGCGCCTGCAGCGGCCGATGGCCGAGCTGTCGCGCGATGCCGCCGGCCGGCTCAGCGTCGAGGACTGGCTGCGCCAGCCGCCGGCTGCGGCGGCGCCGGCCGAGGGTGCCGCGCCGGCCAAGCCCTGGCAGCTGCAGCTGCGCGAGCTGGGCGTCGAAGGCGGCCGGCTGAAGCTGGCCGATGCGGCGCTGCCCGCCGGCCCGATCGAGCTGGACCAGCTGCAGCTGCGCGTGCAGGGCCTGGACTGGCCGGCGCAGGGGCCCTGGGCCACGCAGCTGGCGCTGCGCCTGGGCCTGCCGGCGCGTAGCGATGCGGCGGCCAACGCCGCGCGCGTCGACTGGCGCGGCCGCGTCGGTCTGCAGCCGCTGTCGGCCGAGGGGCAGCTGCGGCTGGAGCGCTTTCCGGTGCATGTGTTCGAGCCCTATTTCGGCGCCGCGCTGCCGGTGCTGCTGCAGCGGCTGGAGGCCGGCTACCAGGGCAGCGTCGCGTTCCAGCAGCTGCCGCAGGGGCCCAGCGCGCAGCTGCGCGGCGATGCGCTGCTGGCCGACCTGAAGGTGCTGGCGCGCGGCGCGCCGGCCGCCACGGCGGCCGAACTGCTGAGCTGGAACGCCCTGAACCTGAACCGCCTGGGCCTGGCGCTGCAGCCCGGCCAGAAGCCGCGCATCGAGATCGGCGAGCTGCGGCTGGCCGACTTCTTCTCGCGGCTGGAGATCAACGAGCAGGGCCAGTTCAACCTGCAGAACGTCGCCGCCGGGCCGCAGGCCGGGGCTGCGCCGGTGCCAGCCGCCGCGCCAGCGCCGGCCGTGGCGGCCTCGGCGCCGGATTCGGTGCTCAGCCGGCTGCCCGTGGAACTGCTGATCGAGGGCATGCAGTTCAGCAACGGCCGCATCGACTTCAACGACCGCTTCGTGCGCCCCAACTACCGCGCCGACCTGAGCGAGATGAACGGCCGCATCGGCCGGCTGGACAGCGGTTCACGCGACATGGCCACGCTGGCCTTCAGTGGCCGTGTGGCCGGCACCGGCCTGCTGGAGATCGGCGGCGCGCTGAACCCGACCGTCATCCCGCCGGCGCTGGACATTCAGGCCAAGGCCCACGACATCGAATTGCCCGGCCTGACGCCGTACTCGTCCAAGTACGCCGGCTATCCGATCGAGCGTGGCAAGCTCAGTGTCGACGTGGCCTACAAGATCGAGTCCGACGGCAAGCTCGAGGCCACCAACCAGATCATCGTCAACCAGCTGACCTTCGGCCCCAAGACCGACAGCCCCGATGCCACCAAGCTGCCGGTGCCGCTGGTCGTGGCGCTGCTGCAGGACAAGAACGGCGTGATCGACCTGGACCTGCCGCTCAGCGGCTCGGTCAGCGACCCGCAGTTCAGCATCGGCGCGCTGATCTGGAAGGTCATTGTCAACCTGTTCACCAAGGCGGTCAGCTCGCCCTTCTCGGTGATCGGCGGCGGCGGCAAGGATCTGAGCGTGGTCGAGTTCAGCCCCGGTACCGCGCAGCTGGCGGCCTCGGGCAACGAGGCGCTGGCCAAGGTGGCCAAGGCGCTGGAAGACCGGCCGGGGCTGAAGCTGGGCATCGTCGGCAGCGCCGACGCCGTGGGCGAGCGCCCGGCGATGCAGCGCGCCGCCTTCGAGGCCCGGCTGCGCGACGAGCAGCGGCGCGAGCGCGCACGCGGCGCGCTCGGCCGCCAGGCCGCCGACGCCGAGGCGCCGTTGCCGCCGCTGACGGCCGAGCAGCGCGCGCGGCTGGTGCAGCAGCTGTACGACGACACCCGGCTGCCCGACAAGCCGCGCAATGCCATCGGCATGGCCAAGAGCGTGCCGGTGCCGGAGATGGAAGCGATGCTGGTGGCCGCGATGCCGGTGGACGAGGCCGCGGCCCGCCAGCTGGCGGTGCAGCGCGCCCGCACGGTGCGCGACGCGCTGGTGGCCAAGGGCCTGGGCAGCGAGCGGCTGTTCCTGGGCGACGTGCAGATGAAGCCGGAAGCGAAGGACAATGTGGCCTGGGTGCCGCAGGCGCAGCTGACGCTGTCGCCACGCTGAAGCGGCCGCCCGGTGCCCGGCAAACCAACGGAGAAGACCCCATGGCCCGTGAACTGATCACCCTTGGCGGCGGCTGCTTCTGGTGCACCGAGGCGGTGTACCAGCAGGTCGACGGCGTGCTGGCGGTGGAGTCCGGCTACAGCAACGGCCATACCCGCAACCCCAGCTACCAGCAGGTGTGCGGTGGCGACACCGGCCACAACGAGGTGGTGCGCGTGGAGTTCGACAACGAACGCATCAGCCTGCGCGAACTGCTGGAGATCTTCTTCACCATCCACGACCCGACCACGCTGAACCGCCAGGGTGCCGACGTCGGCACTCAGTACCGCTCGGGCATCTACTTCCACGAGCCGGCGCAGCGCGAGGTGGCGCTGGCGGTCATCGAGGAAGCCAACGCCGCGCACCGCGGCCGCGTGGTCACCGAACTGCAGCCGGTGGACAACTACTCGCGCGCCGAGGACTACCACCAGCGCTACTTCCAGAAGAACCCGCAGCAGGGCTATTGCGCGGCGGTGGTGGCCCCCAAGGTGGAGAAGTTCCGCAAGACCTTCAAGGCGCGGCTGAAGGCCTGAGGCCGCCGTTCAGGGCGCCAGGCGCTCGCGCACCCAGGCGCCGTCTTCCAGGCGATAGCGCAGCCGGTCGTGCAGCCGGCTCTTGCGGCCCTGCCAGAACTCCCAGGTGTCCGGCTTCAGCCGGTAGCCGCCCCAGTGCGGTGGCCGCGGCGGACTCATCGCATGCTGCAGGCCCACCTTGGCCGCATTGGCCACCAGCACGGCACGCGACGAGATCACCTGGCTCTGCGGCGAGGCCCAGGCACCGATGCGTGAATCCAGCGGCCGGCTGGCGAAGTAGGCGTCCGACAGTTCGGGCTCGACCTTTTCGACCCGGCCCTCGATGCGCACCACGCGTTCCAGCTCCACCCAGTGGAACTGCAGCGCGGCCTGCGGGTTGGCGGCCAGCTCGCGGCCCTTGCGGCTTTCGTAGTTGGTGTACCAGACGATGCCGCGCGCATCAAAGCCCTTGATCAGCACCACGCGCGTGGACGGACGGCCGCCTTCGCCGACGGTGGCCAGCGTCATCGCATTCGGCTCGGGCAACTGCGCATCCAGCGCCTGCTGAAGCCAGTGTTCGAACTGGCGCAGCGGGTCGGCCGCGGAGGCCTCTTCGTCCAGTGCATCGCGCTCGTAGTTCTTGCGCAGGTCGGCAATGTTCTTTTCCATGACCGCAGTATGACGCGGGCGACTTCGCGCGACCGGTGCTTCCCTTACGTGAAAGGCCCTAAGTGAAGCTCCCACTTCCGGCAGCGCGGTGTCGGGGCGATGCTTCGGGCCACAGCGCACCGCAGAGTGCGTCTTCACCAGTCCCGTCACGAGAAAGGTTCAGGGGATGCAGTCCCGTCCGACCGTCGTCGTGCTGGCCGCAGGGAAGGGCAGTCGATTCAAGGGTTCCGCGCACAAGCTGGAACAAAGTCTCGGTGACCTGAGCGTGCTGGGCCGCACGCTGCGCAACGCGATCGAAAGCCACCTGCCGGTGGTGGTGGTCACCACGCCGATGCTGGCCGGCCTGGCCGCGCAGGTGGTGGCGGCACGCGACGTGGTCGTGGTGCCGCCCGAGCAGGCCGCGCTGGGCATGGGGCATTCCATCGCCGCCGGTGTCGGCGCGCGGGCCGACGCGCCGGGCTGGCTGCTGTTGCCGGGCGACATGCCGATGGTGCGCCCGGCCACGATGCTGGCGGTGGCGGCGGCACTGCAGCAGCATCCGGTGGCCTATGCGCAGTACCTGGGGCGGCGCGGGCATCCGGTGGGCTTCGCGTCCGAGCTGTTCTCCGAACTGCTGATGCTGCGCGGCGACGAAGGGGCGCGGCGCATCGTTGCGCGCTATCCCGCGCTGGGTGTGGACGTCGAAGACCCCGGCGTGCTGCTCGATCTGGACACCGAAGCCGATCTGGCCGCGATGCGCGCGCTGCGCGCGGCCGAGCCTACATCGGTGCCACCCGTCCCTCGCTGACCAGCGGCGCGTACAGCGCGCGGTCAGCGGCCATGCGTTCACGCAGCGCCTGCGGGCTGGAGGGTGTGATCTCGAAGCCGGCCTGTGCGGCCTGGCGCCGCACCTCGGGCTGGTTCAGCGCCAAGACGATGTCGTGCTGCAGGCGCTCAAGCAGCGGCGCCGGCGTGCCGGCTACCGTGACCAGCGCCGCCCACGGGTGCATGTCCACCGGCGGTCCTCCGGCCTCGCGCAGCGTCGGGATGTCCGGATGGCCGGGCAGCCGCTGCGCTGCCGCTACGGCCAGCGGCCGCAGTTTGCCGGCGGCCATCAATCCGGCCACGCTGTTCATGCCGAAGGCGGTGAAGTCCACGTCGCCTGCAGCCACCGCGGTAAACAACGCGCCGGCATCCTTGAAGGGCACATGCAGCATGCGCACGCCCGCGGCGCGCGCAAAGCTTTCGATGGCCACGTGGCTGGCGTGGCCGTGGCCCAGCGTGCCGTAGCTGACGCTGTCGGGGGCGCGGCGCGCGGCGTCGAGCAGATCGCCCAGGCTCTGGAAGCGGCTGCGCCCGCCGACCCAGATCAGAAAGGTGGCGCGGAACATCAGCGACAGCGGCGCCAGGTCATGCACCGGGTCATAGGGCAGGGTGCTGTGCAGCAGCGGGTTCACTGCCAGCGTGGCCGTGTCGGCCAGGAAGAGGGTATGGCCGTCGGCCGGCACACGCCGCACCTCGCCAAAGGCGACGATGCCCGAGGCGCCGGGCTTGTTCTCCACCCACACCGTCTGGCCCCACTGCCTCGACAGCGCCTCGGCCAGGCTGCGCGCCACCACGTCGGGCCCGATGCCCACCGAATACGGCACGACGATGCGCACGGGTCGATGCGGGAACGCGCGTGTGGCATCGGCCGCCCAGGCCGGCGCCGCGCAGTATGCGGCGGCATGGATCAGCCATTGGCGCCGTCGCCAGGCCCTGGGTCGCGCGTTCATCCGAGCATGCGGCCGAGCAGGGCGCCGGCCGACAGCAGCGCGGCAAACCACAACTCCAGCCTGAAGGTGCGGAACAGCAGTTCGTTGAAAGCCGTGCCCGGCGGGCAGCGCAGGAAATCGCGCTGCAGTTGCCAGGCCGGGCGCAGCAAGGGCAGCGGCAGCAACAGCGCTGCCGAGCCGCCGAGCACGGCCATGACCGGCAACAGCACGAAGGGCAGAAACAGCAGTCCCGCGTACAGCCCGGCCGAAGCTGCCGGCCCGAAGCACACCGCAAAAGTCCGCCGCCCTACCAATCGGTCATGGGCGATGTCGCGGTGGTTGTTCACCGCCAGCGCGGCCGCGGCCAGGCTGCCCAGCGCGACCGAGGCCACCATGCTGGATGGGCCGACGCTGCCGGTCAGCACCCAGTCGGTGCCGTTGACGGCCACCACGCCGAAGAACACGAACACCGTCAGCTCGCCGAACGGCGTGTAGGCGATCGGCCGCGGCCCGCCCATGTAGGCCAGCGCCGCCAGCAGCGAGGCCACGCCAATGGCCAGCACCGGCCAGCCGCGGTAGGCCACCAGCGCCAGGCCCAGCGCGGTGGCCACCAGTGCCACCACGACGATGCCGGTGCGCACATGGCGCACGCTGAGCCAGCCGTTGGCCGTGGCCCGCGGCAGACCGGTACGCGTGCCGCTGCGCTCGCCGCCGCGCACGGTGTAGCCCACGTCGTTCTGCATGTTGGTGATGACTTGCATCAGCAACGCCGCGCCCAGCACCAGCAGCGCCGCCAGCAGATCGATCGCGCCGGTGCGTTCGAAGCCCAGCGTGGCACCCACCAGCACCGGGCTCAGTGCGACCAGCAGCGTGCGCGGGCGCACGGCCACCGCCCAGGCTGCCAGCGAGCCATTGCGGATCGCCGAGGCGTCGGCCGTGGTCACCCTATCGGAACTCATGAAGACGATTCTGCATGACTTGGAAGTACCATTCTCCCGGGCCGACGGTGCGGCCGGCCTTGCGGCAGGTCAAGCGCCCGGGCGCGCCGTGGCGGCGCAACCGTTGATGCCTGTCAAGGGCGCTCCGGGCGTTCAGGCCTAATGTTCTGTGCAACGCGGCCGCAGGGTCGCCATGGCCAGGAGAAGACAATGAGGCTGCCTAACAGCCCGCATGAGGGGCACGCCGACGACGCCACCCGCGCCACGTCGACGTTGCGCGAGGGCGGGTATGCAAGCCTGCCGCGCATCGTGCCGCTGCCACCGTCGGACGAGGCGCCGCGGGCCTGGCAGAAGGCGCTGCAGGCCCTGTCGGAGCGGGCCGATGAGGCCGTTTCGCTGAGCATCGATCTGCCGTTCTGTGCGGCCCATTGCCTGTGCTGCGACCGCGCCGTGCTGGCTGCGCAGCCGCGCGAGGTGATCGATGACTATGTCGACGGCTTGATCGCGGAGACCGCTGCCGTGGCCGCCCGCGCCGGCGCCGATCACGACCTGCTGCAATTGCATGTCGGTGGCGGCAGCGCCAGTGAGCTGGAAGAAGACCAGCTGGCGCGTCTGGTGACGGCCGTGCGCGACACCTGGCGGCTGCCCGCCGATGCCGAGATGTCGATCGACTGCGATCCGCGGCGGATCGGCTGGATGTCGCTGCAGCTGATGCGCAGCCTGGGCTTCAGCCGCATCCGTCTGGGGGTGCTGGATCTGGACGATCGCGTGCAGCAGGCCATCGGGCGGCGACACTCGCAGGCGCTGATCGACGATGTCTGCCAGCTGGCGCGCGACAGCGGCATGGAGACCATCGAGTTGCAGCTGATGGTCGGTTTGCCGTACCAGCACGCCGACGGCTGGCGGCGCACGCTGCGCCGCCTGGTGGCCATGGCGCCCGACCGTTTGACCTTGGCGCGCTACCAGCACCGCCCCTGGCTGGCGCCCGGGCAGCACGCCATCGATGCCGACACGCTGCCGGACGAAACCGAATGCCTGGAGCTGATGCGCATCAGTGCCGATCTGCTGCGCGAGGCCGGCTACCGCTGGATTGGCGCCGACCATTTCGTGCTCGAGTCCGACGAGCTGGCCACGGCGCAGGAGCAGGGCCGGCTGCGCTTCACGCCGATCGCCTACACCGGCATGCCGCCTTCGGCGCTGATCGGGCATGGCGTGGGTGCGCACAGCTGCATCGATGGCGATGGCTTCGGCAATGCCGCCACGCTGGGCGGTTGGCGCGGTGCGCTGCGCGAAGGGCGTTCGCCGGTGGAGCGACTGCAGCGCTGCACGCCCACGGAAGCGCGACGTCAGGCGGCACTGCAGCAGTTGATGTGCCGGCAGGAGCTGCCGCGGGCGCTGGCCGAGGACGGGCTGGAGCTTGGCTATGCCGCGCTGGCCCGCCATGCGCCGCGGGGCCTGGTGCAAGTGGAGGCTGATCGCATCGTCGTCACCGACGCCGGCCGCCTGCAGCTGGCGGCGCTGTGCGCCGAGCTGGGCCCGCCGCCCCAGGAGCAGGTGCTGTAGTTCGGCCAGCGCAGGGCGCGGACTGCTCGTGGTTCCGGCGCCTGCCGATCAGGCCGCCGAAGCCATGCTCTTGCGCTTGGCGCGCCAGGCGCCGAACAGCGCGATCGCGCCGGGCACGATGATCATCAGCCAGATGATCAGGCTCATGTTGGCCTTGGCCCACGGCAGGTTGCCGAAGAAGTAGCCCAGCGTGGTCAGGCTGATGACCCACACCAGCGCGCCGGCCACGTTGTACATCGTGAACTTGCGCCGGCTCATGGCCGCCACGCCGGCCACGAAGGGCACGAAGGTGCGGATGAACGGCAGGAAGCGCGCCAGCATGATGGTGATGCCGCCGTACTTCTCGTAGAAATCGTGTGCCTGCTGGAAGGCGCGCTTGTTGAAGAACCGCGAATGCTCCCACTGCCACACCTTGGGCCCGAAGTAGCGGCCGATGGTGTAGTTCATCTGGTCACCCGCCACCGCGGCGACGATCAGCAGCGGCATCGCGATGCCGATCTCCATCAGCCCCAGACCGCACAGCGCGCCCACCACGAACAGCAGCGAATCGCCGGGCAGGAAAGGCATCACCACCACGCCGGTCTCGACGAAGATGATGGCGAACAGCAGCGCATAGACCCATGCGCCGTACAGCGTGACGAATTCGGCCAGGTGCTTGTCGATGCGCAGCACGAAGTCGAGCAGGAACGAGATCACTTCCATCGGCGAGGCACTCTACCAGCCGGCAGCGCCGCCTCGGCCTTGTCCGACTTGCCGACACCCGGTACTTTCCCTCAGGGCCCCCGCGAATGGGTGAATCGGCCGCGCGCGGCTGCTAGGCTCCAGCCCACAACGAGGAGGAACCTGCCCATGAAGAACCTGCGAACCGTTTGCACCCTGGGCCTGAGCCTGGTGCTGGCCGCCTGCAGTACCGCCCCCACCCGCCCGACCGGCTGGCACCAGCCCGAGGTGGTGGTGTCGCCTTCGGCTTTCCACGGCGTGCACGGTCTGGCCGTGGCCGGCGACACCCGCCTGCTGGCCGGCACCGTGGTCGGCAACGACATGTGGGAGGTCGACCGCTACAACGGCGCCGCGCGCGTCTATATCCCCGCGCCGGAAGGCCAGGCCGACGACATCGCCATCGGCCCGAAGGGCGAGCTGGCCTGGACCTCGTACCTGCAGGGCATCGTGCGCTACCGCGAGAAGGAAGGCGCGCCGATCCGCATCCTGGCCAAGGACCTGCCGGGCATCAACTCGCTGGCCTTCGACATGAAGAGCGGCCGGCTCTTCGCCAGCCAGGTGTTCCTGGGCGACGCGATGTGGGAGATCGACGTCAGCGGCGCCAAGCCGCCGCGGCTGGTCGCAAAGGACATGGGCGGCTTCAACGGCTTCGAGGTCGGCCCCGACGGCATGCTCTACGGCCCGCTGTGGTTCAAGGGCAGCGTGGCCAAGATGCACCCGGACACCGGCGTCATCACCGTCATCAACAACCAGTTCCAGACACCGGCCGCCGCCAACCTGGACGGCAAGGGCAACCTGTGGGTCATCGACACCAAGACCGGCGAGCTCAGCCGGGTGGAACTGGCCAGTGGCCGCAAGCAGGTGATGCGCCAGCTGGCCACCGCGCTGGACAACCTGGCCATCGCCTCGGACGGCACGGTGTACGTGTCGAACATGGCCGACAACGCGATCCAGGCCTTCAACCCCGCCACCGGCCAGCTGACCACGCTGGTCTCCGGGCAGCTGGCGGTGCCGGCCGGCGTCAAGGTGGCCGGCGACACCGCCTGGGTGGCCGACATCTTCGCCTTCCGCGAGGTGAACCTGAAGACCGGTGCGGTGCGCGACATCCACCGCATGCAGGCGTCCGACATGGAGTACCCCTTCGCGGTGGGCCTGGGCAGCAGCCAGGTGCTGCTGAGTTCGTGGTTCACCGGCTCGGTGCAGGTGCTGGACCGCGCAACCTGGAAGACGCAGGCCATGCTGCACGGCCTGAAGGCGCCGATGGACGCGCAGTTCCTTCCTGACGGCAGCATTGCCATCGCCGAGATCGCCACCGGCAGCATCACCATCGCCAGCGGCGCCGGCTTCAAGGACCGGCGCACGCTGGCCAGTGGCCTGGCCGGCCCGGTGCAGATGGTGGTGGGCCCGGACGGTGCGCTCTACGTCACCGAAGCCGCCGGCACCATCCAGCGCATCGATCTGGCCAGCGGCGCCAAGAAGCAGGTGGCCGACAAGCTGCTGCTGCCCGAAGGCCTGGCCTTCACGCCCTGGGGCACGATCGTCGTGGCCGAGGCCGCGGCCCGGCGCCTGACCGAGATCGATCCGGCCACCGGCACGCGCCGCAGCGTGGCCGAGAACCTGCCCATCGGCCTGGAAGCAGGCCCCGGCCTGCCGCCGCCCTACGTGGTCACCGGCGTGACCACGGCGGCCGATGGCAGCGTGTACTTCAGCGCCGACCGCAACAACGCCTTGTACCGGGTGCGGGCGAAGCCCTAGTCCCCAGGAGTGGGGCTGCGTGACAGCGGGCGCCGCCGCGCGTAGAGTGCGGCGTCCTTTCATCGCGGAGACCGACATGCGCATTGCAGCTTCCTTCGTCGCCCTGATCGTGATGACCGGCGCTGGCCTGGCCCAGGCCCAGTCGGCCGATAAAAGCACCGCCACGCAAGCAGCCCCGGCAAAGACCAGCCCGGCCCCGAAGGCCGCTGCCAAGCCCGCCGCCACCACCGCCGAGACCGGCAAGGCCAAGGTCGAAGGCGTGTCGACGCTGCGCTCCACCCCGGCCGACGGCAAGAAGGTCGGCGGCTGCAGCCATTCGATGGGCAGCGACGCCTGAGTCTGCGCCGCGGACCCGGGCGCATGCAGCCCGACTACCTGAAGAAATCGCGACTGGCCTTCGGCATCGCCGTGATCTGCGGCGTGTTCCTGCTGGAGACCAGCTTCGCGCACCGCAAGATGCCCAGCCCCGCCGCGCCCTACGTGTGGGCCGGCCTGGGGGCGGTGGCGTTGCTGGCCCTGGCCTACGGCCTGTGGTGCCGGCAACGGGCCCGGCGCACGCCGGACGACGCATGAGCGACGCCATCCGCAACCACTACACCCGCGGCGATCTGCTGCAGCGGCTGCAGGCCGCGCTGGCCGAAGACGGTGCCGACCCGCTGCAGCCCACGGCCGAGGCGCTGGCGCCCTACGACCAGTTCCACGGCCGCGGGCTGGAAGCCACCGAGGACCTGGCGGCCCTGGTGCAGCCGCGGCCCGGTGACCACCTGCTCGACGTGGGCAGCGGCATCGGCGGCCCTGCGCGCTACCTGGCGCAGCGATTCGGCTGCCGCGTCACCGGCATCGACCTGACGCCCGAGTTCTGCGAGGTGGCGACGCAGCTGACGCGGCAGCAGGGGCTGCAGGCGCAGGTGGATTTTCATGTGGGCGATGCCACGTCCATGCCGTTCGGCGATGCGGCCTTCGACGGCGCGTATTCGATGAACGTGTCGATGAACATCGCCGACAAGGCCGGCCTGTACCGCGAACTGTGGCGCGTGCTGAAGCCCGGCGGCTGGCTGGCGCTGTCGGAAATCGCGCGCGGCAGCGGGCCGGAGATCGACTACCCCACGCCCTGGGCGGCCACCGCGGCCAGCAGCTTCCTCAGCACGCCGGCACAGACCCGCCAGGGCCTGATCGAAGCCGGCTTCGAGGTGCTGCGCCTGGACGACACGCTGGACAAGGCGCGCGACTACGGCGCCCGCTCGCGCGCCATCGTGGCGCAGGGCGGCAAGCCGATGCACCGCGCGGTGATGCTGATCCACGGCGGCGTGGCCGTGCAGGCCATGGCCAACAGTTCGCGCGCCACCGCCGAAGGCCGGGTGGTGCCGATCGAGGTGCTGGCGCGCAAGCCGGCCTGATCAGCGCGCGAAAGAGTAGGGGCCGCCGCGCTGCAGCGCGCGCTGGTAGGACGGCCGGGCCTGGATGCGCTGCACCCAGGCATCGACACTCGGGTAGGCACTGCGCTCGGTACGCGCACCGGCCACCTCGCCGACGAAGCTCATCATCACGTCGGCGCCGCTCAGCGCGTCGCCCACCAGCCAGCTGCGGCCCTGCAGCGATTGCTCGACGAAGCCGAGGTGATTGGCGATCTCGCTTTCGATGCGCGGCCACAGCGGCGCGCCGGCATCGCCCAGCCGCGAGACGTACAGCTTCAGCAGGAAGGGCAGCATGGCCGAGCCCTCGGCATAGTGCAGCCACTGCTGGTAGCTGTCGTACAGCGGCGAATCGGCCGCGGGCTGCAGCCGCCCGCCGCCATGGTGGCGCAGGATGTAGTCGACGATGGCGCCCGATTCGATGATCGTCTTGCCACCATCCTGCAGCACCGGCGACTTGCCCAGCGGATGCACCGCCTTCAGCTCGGGCGGCGCCAGCCGCGTGGTGGCATCGCGCTGGTAGGCGCGGATCTCGTAGGGCAGCGCCAGTTCTTCCAGCAGCCACAGCACGCGCTGCGAGCGTGAATCGTTGAGGTGGTGGACGACGAGCATGGGCATCCTTGCGGGTTGGCAGAGCTGCGCAGCATAGCCGCTGCGCCCAGGTGCCGCGTGCCGCTTGGCCGCCTACCTTGGCGGCTCGTCCGACACCTGCACCAGCAGCTTGCCCTTGTTCTCGCCGGTGAAGAGCTTGCCCACCGCCTTCGGCGCGTTCTCCAGCCCACGCACCACGTCGACCTGGTACTTGAGCTTGCCTTCGTTGAGCCATTGCGCCAGTTGCGCCCGGCCTTCGGGAAAGCGCTTCAGGAAGTCGGTGACGATGAAGCCCTGCACCTTGACCCGCTTCATCAGGATGTTGGCGAACCGGGCAGGACCGGCCACCTTGACGTCGTCGTTGTAGGTGGCAATCAGGCCGCACAGCACGATGCGCGAATAGTTGTTCACCAGCGCCAGCACCGCATCGAGCGTTTCGCCGCCGACGTTCTCGAAATCGACGTCGATGCCTTGCGGGCAATGGCGCCGCAGCGCTTCCAGCACGTTCTCCTTGCGGTAGTTGATCGCCGCATCGAAACCCAGTTCGGTGGTCAGCCAGCGGCACTTGTCGTCGCTGCCGGCAATGCCGACGACACGGCAGCCCTGCAACTTGGCGATCTGGCCGACGATGGAACCGACGGCACCGGCCGCCGCGCTGACCACCACCGTCTCGCCGGCCTTGGGCTGGCCGTGATCGAGCAGGCCGAAATAGGCGGTCAGCCCGGTGCCGCCGAGCACGCTCATATGCGCGGTCAGCGGCGTGGCATCGCCTGCGGCGATGCGGTTGCGCAAGCCCGACGACGCCACGCAGGCGTAGTCCTGCCAGCCCCACATGCCCTGGACGATGTCGCCGGGCTTCAGCGCCGGATCATGGCTCTGCTCGACCACGCCCAGCGTGCCCCCGCGCATCACGTCGCCCAGTTGCACTGGCGGCATGTACTGGTCGACATCGCTCATCCAGATGCGGTTGGTCGGGTCGAGCGACAGGTAGATCGTGCGCACCAGCGCCTCGCCCGGCTGCGGCGCCGGCACGGCTTCCTCGACCAGGCGGAAGTCGCTTTCCTTGATGGCGCCAGACGGGCGCGCCGCCAGGCGCCAGGCGCGGTTTCTGCGTTCGTTCATGCTGTCCTCGCGGGTGAAGGGTGCTGCGGCGAGCCATGCCGCCGGCGTGGCCGAATACTGCCACGGGCAGCTCGCCAGACCCGCTTCGGCACCCGGTGCCGCACGCGAAGAAACACCAGCGGCCTGCAATGAGCAAGCCGCTGGTGTGCAAGTGTCTTGGTGGGCCCTGAAGGATTCGAACCTTCGACCAACGGATTAAGAGTCCCGCCCATGCACGCAGCATTGGCGCGGGTTTCAGCGCGACGCGCGGGAACTTTTCGGCCTACTTGGGCCACGTGTTTGCGTGCTCTCCAGGGCAGTATTCCCGCGCCTGCTCAGCAGCCCGGCGCAAGGTCAGAAGGCTCCCTGTAGTTCACCGCGGCCAGGTACTGATCAGCAGCAGCCACCTCGTGCTGGTGCATGTCGCGCCAGCCCTCGGCATGCAGCTGGATGCGCCGCTCGCCGATCTCGGGCCGGTAGTCGATGCCCTCCACGCGCAGGCCCTTCAGCTCGGGCGCGGCGCGCAGCACCACACGCTGGCCGTGCAGCTTGGCCACGCCGCCCCGCGGCCCGTACCAGATCAGCGCCGTGGCGTACAGGTCGGTGCTCATCGCCAGTCCACCGCGTGGATCTGCCCCACGTCGGCCGGCAGCGGCGTGCTGTCCAGCAGCACAGGCACCACCGGCACGCCGCACAGACGCGCGGTCTGCAGCTCGCGCGCCACCTCGGTGCTGGCCGCGGCGCGGCGCGACCACACCAGCAGCACACGGTCGGCGCGGCAGATCAGCAGCTCGAGCACGGGCCGCCAGGGCACGCCGGGCGGCAGGTCGGTGTCGCGCAGCACCGGCCCGGCCAGCTGCGCCAGGCGCTGCACGCGCGCCGCCGGCGCGCTGTCCGTGCGGCTGTAGACCACCAGGGTCTGCGCCTGTGCCGGCACGCTGGCCAGCGCCACCGCCATCGCACACAGCCAGCGGCACATGCTCAGCCCTTGATGCCCAGCAGCTTGCCGAGCACTTCGAACTTCACGGCGCCCCACAGCAGCAGCGCCATCACCACCGTGCCGGCCAGGCGGCGGATGCCGCGGCCGATCACGCGGTCCAGGCTGCCCGCCCAGGCGTCGGTCACCCTGTCGACCGTGTCGCGGTCGGTCAGGGCGTCCACCAGGCGCTGCACCACGCGGTCGGCGATCAGGTCGGCGTCGGCCGGGGCCAGGGGCCCTGGCGGGTCTCGGGGTTCGGTCACGGTGTTTCTCCAGCCAGAGGGTGCGCTTCCAGGGGCACCAGGTCGGCCTCGGCGGCCGCTGTTTCGACAGACTGCAGCGCGCCGCGCAGCGCTTGCTTGCGGCGCTGGATCTCGGCCAGCACGGCCGCGGCATCGGCCGGCGCCGCGGCGCCGTCGGCCAGGGCGGCCAGCACCTCCAGCATGGGCCGGATGGCACGCGCGTCGGCCGCAGCCAGCTCCTGCAGCAACGGGGCGCGCAGCGCGGCCTTGCGCGCGGCCAGCGTGGGCACCGGCAGCCAGCGCTCGGCCTCGTCGCTCCAGGCCCAGCTGCGCAGCTCGTCGGCGGGCGGCGCCGGCGGGCGGTAGGGCACCACCTGGCCGCTCTGCAGGTCGACGCGCTGGGTCTGCGGGTTCAGCCGGCCGGCAAATGGCACGCAGCCGGGCGGTGCAAAGCCCAGAGGGTCGGCGCCCTCGGGCAGCAGGCTGCACACCGGCGCCAGCACACCGGTCTGCGCATCGTAGAAGCTCCATTCAATGCTGCGCATGGTGTCCTCAGCGCTTCACGATCGAAAGGCGGATGGTCGACCGGTACAACAGCAGGTTCGGCGCGCTGCCGCCGTTGTTCGTCTTCAGGTCGAAGGTCAGCGCCACGCCGCCCGTGGCGCTGAAGCTGTCGGCCGAGTTGAGCTGCGTGCGCGTGGCCACGTTGTTGCGGAAGCCGGCCGCGATGACGGTGGACCCGCCGGCGGGCGTCACCCACCAGCCCACCTGCTTGCCGCTGTCGCCCACCACGTTGGTGGCCTCGATGGTGGCCGACACCTCGATGGTGCAGTCCACCGGTGGCGTGATGCTGAAGCTGCGCGCCGTCACGGTGCCGTAGCTGCCGCCGCCGAAGTCGTAGTCGTCGCGGTACACCTCGGCGGCGGCGCCCACCGCCAGCTGCAGGGTGCCCACCAGCGGCAGCCCGTACATCCCACCGGCGCCAAAATCCCACGGCACCAGCACGTCGCAGCCGGGGCTCACCTCGCACAGCATCGCCCGGGTCAGGAAGGCATAGCTGTAGGGGGCCGCCGGCGCCTGGTACATGCGCACCACGGGCACGATGCGCGCCGTGCCCGCTGGCGCCTGCGCGGTGAACCACAGCTTGGTGTAGCTGCTCTCGTACTGCGCCTGGCCGTCGGCAGAGGGCTGCGCGCGCCAGGCGGTGTCCGGCCCGCCTGCGCTCATGCTGCTGTAGGCCGCAGCGGTGTTGCCGCCATAGCCTATGACCGTGCCAGCCGCGTTGCGGAACTCGCAATAGATCTGCGCGCCGCTGAACAGCTGGCACACCCACACGCTGAACTGATACCACCGCTGCGGGCTGGCCACGAAGCCGCCGGGCGCGGGGCTCACATCGACATACTGCGTGTCGGTGCCGCCGGCACCTGGCCGCAGGATGTAGCCGGTCTCGCGCGCGTCCAAGTTGTAGGCGCCCGCCCAGCTGTCGGCAGTGCTGACCACCGCGCCGGTCAACCCGGCGTTGGCGGTAATCGCCCACGGCGCCACCACCTTGTCCAGGAAGCACGGGTTGCGCAGCTGGTTGCCACCGGCGGCCGCGGCTGGCTTGCCGGGCCCGATCTCCAGGCCAGCGTCGGTGTAGGTCGGCGCCAGGGCCACCAGCGTGGAATACACCGCCGGGTCGTGCTCGGCCAGCTGCAGGCGCCAGCGCCCGGGGCCAGGCATCTCCACGTCCAGCACGCGCATTGGCTTGGCCGTCACGCCCATCGGGTGCGTCAGCGTGATGATGTCGCCACGCTCGGCCGCAATGCCCTCGTCGAACACTTCCACCGTCGTGGCCAGGTCGTTCAACCGCAGCTTGTTCAGGCGCTCCACGGCCTCGCGGTAGGCCTGGCTGTAGCGCTGGATGCCGGTCAGCGCCACTTCGCTCACGCGCAGCGGCAGCGTGCTGCCGGCCCCAGGCACAGTGGCCGTGGCCGCGGCCTCGCGCCAGGGCACCTGCGACGTGTCGGTGTACACCACCTCCACCACGGTGGGCGCATTGCCCAGGTCGCTCTTGGCCAGCGGCTCGATCGACGCGATCTGCCCACTGTCGTGGCTGTAGCTGGCCACCGGCGCCACATCGGCATCCGGCAGCAGGCGCGTGCCGGCCCCGGTGGCCACCAGCCAGCAGCCGGCATAGGCGCGCAGCGTCTCCATCAACGCCGGGATGCTGGCCGCCCGCGTGATGGCCCAGCCGATCACGCGCCGCTTCTCGGCCGGGCTGCCCACCAGCGTGTCGTTGGCATTGGCCGCCGCCGGCACGCTGCTCCAATCCACCGGCTCGCCGGCACCGTACAGCGCGTTGCTGAGCCAGTCGGCCAGCGCCAGCGACGGGTTGTCGCTGAACTCCCAGGTCGTGGGGTCGGCCAGGCGGTGCGCGCCGCTGCCGCCTGCCGTGCTGTCCTTTCGCGGGTCGTACAGCTTGCGGCCCCAAATGCTGGCGCTGAAGCCCAGCTGCGCAGGCACCGCCGACAGCGGCACGCTGAACACGCTGTAGGCAAAGCCGGTCAGCGGCGCGCTGTAGGTGATGCCCTGCGCCGCAAAGGCCGCCACCAGCGCGGCATCGGGCGTCACCTGGCTGCCGGTGTAGTGCGTGGCGCTGCTGCCGGCCGGCAGCACCTGGTCGTTCAGCAGCGGCACGTACACGCCCGTGCAGGCATGCGCCCACAGGCACTGCACCAGCACCTGCGAGCTGTCGCTGGCGCTGGGCAGCACGTTCATGATCAGCGCCGACAACCGGTCGATGCCATAGACCAGCGGCACCAGCGCGCGCAGCGCAGCCGCCGCCACCGGCCGCGGCTGCGCCGTGGCGTTCAGCGCCGCCGCCGGCGGAATGGTCAGGTTGGCATAGACCAGCGTGGCCACGGGCTACACCTCGCTCAGCCGCACCTGGGCTTCCCACAGGTCGCCGCGGCGCAGGTACTGCGGCGGCGCGGTGAACACCACGCTGTAGACCGCCGCATCCTCGGGCCACCACAGGTCCACCGCGGCGTCGCGGTTGGCCTGGTAGAAGGCCTCGAGGGCGTCGCGCTCGTCGCGGTTCAGCGCGTGCACCACCACGAAGTCGGTCTTCTCGGTGGCGTACAGGCGCCGCAGTTTCATGGCGCCGTTGGTGGCGCGTGCGGGCTCCTGGCCGCCCTGCCGCTCGGCGGTGCTGGTGCGCAGCACGCGCAGGCGCGGGTAGTCGCTCATGATCGACGCTCCAGCTTGATGGTCTGGCCATTGATGCGCAGCACCGTGCCGTCGGGCAGCAGCTGCTGGAACCCGGCCGTCTGGCCCACGTAGGTGCGCGGGCTCATCTGGTGCTCGGTGCGGTGCCGCAGCGCAATGCGCACCTCGCGCGGGCCCACCTGCGCCGCACCGCCAACCGCCGCGGCCTGCCACACCACGTCGGCCGCGCCGGTGGCGGCGGCGTCATAGCCGTACAGGGTGATGGGCCGGTCCTGCACGCCGTGCGTCAGCACCAGCGCGCCGGCCACCCCATCCAGGTTGCCCAGCACCAGCGTGCCGCTCACGCGCAGCGGCTGCACCTGCAGGCCCTCGACGCTAAGCGCGCGCGCGGTCCATGTGTGGCCGCCCCAGGGCAGCGTGGACATCGAGGTCCAGCGCTCTACCGTGGGAAAGCCCACCTCCACCAGCAGCGCCGGCCGCTGCACGGGCGCGTGCAGTGCGGCCGACAGGGCGCCCGACAAGCTCTTCATATGGCGTTCTCGGCGGTGGCGTTCCACATGCCGACTTCCCAGCCGGGCGCCAGGGCCGCGCCGGGCCGGGTGGACTTGACGGCATCCACCACCTGCAGCACCGCGTCGCGCACGCGGTCGACGCCGTTGGCCACGGCGTTGATGGCGTTCAGCTGCTCAAGCTGGCCGCCGGGGCCGAACAGATCCGACAGCGCCCCGGCCTGCGGCGCCAGTGCCGTGGTGCTGGCCAGGTTGCCGCCCACCTCGGCCTGGAAGTCGAACACCGAGGCGGCCGCGCCCTGGACCGACAGCAGCGTGGCCAGCTGCTGCCGGCCCTGCGTGCTGTTCACGTCGATGCGGTCCACCAGCGCGCGGAAGTCCTCGCGGCTGCGCAGGTTGCCGCCCTGCAGGCCCACGCCCGACAGCGCCGACATCAGCTCGCTGGCCTTCAGCCCGGCGATCTCCTCGCGGGTGTAGTAGTTCTGCGCATAGCCCAGCGCCTGCGACTGCAGCGCGTCCAGGCCACCGGCCAGCTCGGCCAGGCCTTCGCGCGCGTCCACCGACAGCCGCGCCAGGCGCGAGAACACGCCGCCCAGGTCGTTCAGGTCATCGCTCACCGTCTGCAGCGACGCCAGCCGCTGCAGCGTCTGCGCCAGCGTCTCGCCGCCCTTCTGCAGCGGCGTCAGCGCGGCCTGGTAGCGCGCGGCCAGGCCCTCGCCGAAGGACGTCACGGCGCCGGCGATCTTCTCCTGCACCTGCTGCTGGCTCAGGCCCTGCAGGCTCAGCTGGATCTGCTGCGTGAAGCCGTCGATGGCCGCGGCCGGCAGGCCCAGCACCTGGGCATAGCTGCGCGCCGACGTGGCCGCGGCGCGCGCGCCGGCATCCAGCGCGGCTTCCACGCCCGGGTCGAGCGCGCTGGTGCGGGTCTTGTCGTTCCTGAACCAGCCGCCCTTGTAGAAGGCATAGTTGTCGCCCGTGAAGTCGCCGCTGCCGCTGAAGCTGCCCTGCACGCCGGTGTCGGCCAGCTCGCGGCCGAAGGCCTTCTTCCCCAGGTAGTAGGCCGCCGCTGCCGCGGCCACGTAGGGCGCCACGGCGCCCAGGCCCAGGCCCAGGCCGCCGGCGACGGCGCCGTTGCCGATGGCCGCGCCCGACGCCTGCAGCAGGCTCACGATGGACGTGCCGCTGAAGGTGGCCGCGGCACCGGCCCCCAGCGTGGCGCCGAAGGCTCCCCCCGCGCCGCCGGCCAGGCCCAGCAGGCTCAGCCCCCCGCCGCCGGCCTGCACCGCGCTGGCGGCCGTGGCCGGGCCCGTCAGGCCCAGCGCGCCGGTGACGGCACCGGCCAGCGGGTTGACCACCGCCTGGATGACCGGCCGCAGCACGATGGTGCGGAACAGGTTCACCATGGCCTGGCCGGCGCTCTGCGCGCCGTTCATCAGCGCATCGGCCAGGCTCTGGCCGATCTGCTCATTGGCGCGCTGCCATTCGGCCACCGCGGCGTCGGTCACTTCCTTGTCGGCCTTGCCGGTGTCGATCTGCTTGCGCAGCGCCGCCTGCTCCCGCAGCGCGCGGGCAATCGCCTGCAGGCGGCGCAGCTCGTCTTCGTCGCGGGTCAGGTCGTAGCGGGCCAGCGCCAGGCGCTCGGCCGCCACGGCGGCTTCTTCCATGCGGGCCTGCGTCACCGCTTCCAGCGCGCGCTGGCCCTGCGCCTGGGCCAGGGCCTCGTCGCGCAGCGCCTGGGCCGCCTGCTCGCTGCTGGCCACCGTCTTGTCCAGCTCGTCGAAGTAGCGCGCGCGGGCCTTCAGCGCCTCTTCGGCGGCCTTGCGGGCGGCTTCCTGCTCGGCGCGCTGGCCGCGCAGCGCGTCGCCCAGCCGCACGATCTCGGCGCGCTGTGCAGACGTCTGCGTGCTCAGCCCCAGCTGCGCGGCGCGGTAGGCCAGCGCGGCCTCTTCACCGGCGGTGAGCTCGATGACCTGTTCGCGCAGCCGGCGCGCCTGGTCATCCAGGTTGTCGCGGAACTGCTTGGCCGCGTTGGCCGCCTCGTTCGTCGGCTTGATGTACGACTCGATGATGCGGTCGCGCAGCTCGGGCGTGAACTGGTCACCCAGCGCCACGGCCACGCTGCGCAGCTCAGCGGCCATCTTTTCGCCGGGCGACGCGTACTTGGCCCAGGCATCGTCCACCGCCTTGGCGCGCTTGGCCTGGGCCGCGGCGGCGGCTTCGGCCACCTGGCGGTCGATGCGGGCGCCGGACGCGGTGCTGTCGCGCGGGTTCAGCTCGCTGACGGCCCGCGCCGCGCGGGCAAAGTCGCGGTAGGCACGCGCCCGCTCGTCCATCGCATAGATCGACAGCCGGCCCTGCGTGCGCTCCTGTTCGTCCAGCCGCGCGATGGTGGCCCTTGCATCGTCCATGGCGCCCTGCAGCGTCATGGCGTCGCGGGTCAGCACCTGCAGGCCAGCGGCGCGGGCGATGAACATGGCCGCGCCGGCGTTCAGGCCGGCCAGCCATTCGGGCAGCCAGGTGGCGCGGCGCCGGGCCAGCTCCATCGCTTCGGCAATGGCCGTCATGTCGCCGGCCAGGCCGCGTGCGCCTGCAGCCAGGCCGGCCGAAGGGCCCGAGTCCCCGACCGCGGCCTTCAGCTTCTCCCAGGCCGTGGCCATGCGGTTGACCGAGGCATCCAGCCGCTGGGCCGCCTGGTCGGCCGCACCGCCCAGCTCGGTGTTCAGCTGCGCGGCGAACTTGGGCAGGAAGTCGTCGGCCAGCACCTGGCCCTGCTCGAGCATCTTGCCCAGCTCCTGGGTGGTGACACCCATGGCGCGGGCCGCGATCTGGAAGGCACCCGGCAGCCGCTCGCCCAGCTGGCCGCGCAGCTCTTCGGCCGCCACCGTGCCCTTGCTGATCATCTGCTGCAGGGCCCGCAGCACGCCTTCGGTTTCGGAGACGTTCAGCCCCATCACCGCGCTGGCCTTGGCGATGCTTTCGAACACCTGGCGCGCCGGCTCGCCGGCCAGCGCAGTGCCACGCGCCGCGGCGGCAAAGCTGGCGTAGGCGCGGGCGGTGGACGTGAGCTCCAGGCCCAGCCGCTGGGCCACGCCGGCCACGAAGGCCAGCTCGCGGGCGCTGTTGCCGCCGGTGGCGAAATCCAGCTGCGTGCGCAGCCGCTGCGCCTGCGCGCTGGCGTTGAACAGCGCCCCGGCAGCCTCGGCCGCGGCGCGGGCCACCGCGGCCAGCCCCAGGCCGCCCACGCCCACCGCCGCCAGGCGGCCCAGCGCGTTGCCTGCGGCCACGGCACCGCCCGTCATGCGGCCCTGCGCCTGGTCCACCCGCTCCATGGAGCCGGCCACGCCGGCCATGCCGGCCTGCACCTGTGGTGCGCCGTCCACCGACAGCCGGAAACGCATCTGCTGGTCCATCAGCTACCTCGGCAGGCGTGCTGCGGCCGCAGCACGTTGTTCGGCCCAGACCTTGAGCGTGGCGCGTTCCAGCACCTGCAGCTCGGCAAAGCGCTCGCGCCGATCGGCGCCGCGCAGGCCTTCGATGCGGCACACGGCTTCGACGCCGGTGTAGTCCAGCCCGATCGCGCCTGCGGGCCCGGTGCGCCACTGCGTGCCGACCTGGAACCACAGCCGCAGGGCCGGCACGTGGTCCGGCCAGAGCCAGAAGTTGGGAAGGCGCCGCTGGGCGCCAGCGGCGCGCATGAAGGCATGGAGGGCTGCGCCGACCTGCTGCCGCCCGAAGGCCATGGGACTGCTGTGGCTGCCCTCACGTTCCGGCTCCTCGGTGGCAAGCTGGCCGAGAGCGAGCAGCTCGGCCAGCCGGGTCAGTTTCCCCGCTTGTCCTCGGCCTGGCGCACGGGCTCGAAGCTGCGGCTCAGGCCTTCGACAACCGCGCGTGCCATCAAGCCGCGCAGGCCGATCACGGTGCAGGCGGCGTCCAGCGCTTCGGGCGACAGGGGGGCCGGCATGTCGTTGGCGTCGAGCACCAGGTCCTGGCGCCAGTCGAGCAGCAGCTCGATCAGCAGCGTGCGGTCGTCCACCTTGCCGTCCTGCAGCTTGTCCAGCAGCTCGGCGAAGGCTTCGCTTTCCAGGCGCTTGACCACCAGCGTGAGCTTGGCGCGCACGGTCTGCGCGCCGTCCTGCAGGTCGACTTCGACCGGCACCTCCAGGGTGCGGCCGATCTTCAGGCGGTACTGGCTCATGGGCTTTGGGCTCAGTAGCTGATGAAGCGGCCCAGCACGGCCACCGACGCGGTGACGCGCAGCACCTGGCCGCGCTGGATCTGCGGCATCTCGTTCATGCTGACGTAGCCGTAGAAGTAGCCCACCATGCCGCCGGCGATCACGGCCTTGAAGGCACGCTTCTGCAGGCTGCGCGACGCCGCGATCAGCGCCTGCTGCGACGCCAGCGAGATGTCGTGCCCGAACACCAGGTTGATGCTCGTGGCGTTGAAGCCGGCCGGGATGGCGATGGCGTTGCGCTTGGCGATCGGCTCCACGTTGGCCAGCCGCACGTCGCCGCCGTTGGGCTGCACGTCCAGCCACTGCTGCAGCTCGAGCCAGCCGCTGACCTTCTGCGCCTGGCCGGCGCCGCTGCCGGCCGGGAACCAGTTGGTGTCGGTGGCGTCCAGCCCCTTCAGCGCAAAGGTGTCGACCGTCAGCTGGTCGGCGCGCCAGATGTTGTCGGTGGCGTCTTCCCAGCCGCTGGTGACCAGCAGCTCGTCGTCGTCGACGTAGCCGTGCGCCACGCTGCCCGCCACCGCCGGGCTGGCGTTGCTGAGCGTGGTGATGGTCTTGGCCGCGGCGAAGCCGGTGGACATGAAGAGCTTCGAACCCTCGGGCAGAAAGTAGGACATGGGGTGCCTCTCAGATGAACGTGCCCGGCTGCGCCGGATGGATGAAGAACTTGCAGAGCCAGCGGATGCGCACGCGGCCCATGGACGCCTCGCCCTCGGTGGCCACGCTGCGCTGCAGGCTGGCCAGCTGGCCGCTGTAGGGCGCCGCGCCGCTGGCATGCACGGCCGCCAGCGCGGCTTCAGCCAGGGCGTTGAGCTGCGCGTCCATGCCGGTGGTAGCGCGGCAGATGCCGTCGGCCACCACCTCGAGCTCGTGCTCGTTGGCGCCGACGAAGTCGTGCGCACGCACCGCCTCGTCGCCGGCGTACACGCGCCAGGCGGGCAGCTCGGCCTCGCCGAAGGGGTGGAAGCGGTCGCTGTAGGCCCGGCCGGCCGTGGCCGGCACGCCCTGCAGCAGCAGCTTGTAGGCGTCGATGACCTGTTGTGCAGCCAGCATGGCGGGCCCTAGCTGCGTGCCAGCACCAGGCGGCGCACGGCGCCGTCGGGCGACGCGTGCAGCACCTGGCGCACCTTGTAGGACTGCGCGCCCACCACCAGCGTCTGGCCCGGCGCGGCGGCCGGTGCCTGGCTGGCCAGGACGCGGGCGCTGGGCTCGTCGGTGACGGCGGCTTCCAGCGCGATGTCGCTGCCCGTGTCCATGATGGCGTGCAGCGGCACCCCGGCCAGCGTGGCCGCGGTGCCGAAACCCACCACGGGGTCGAACAGCGTTTCGTCGTCGCTCACGGTGTCACGACGGCTGGCCGTCGCCTTCGGGCTTGCTGTCGGCAGGCTTGGCCGGGCTGGTGGCGGGCTTGGCTTCCACCAGCTCCACCTTGTCGGCGGCGCGCAGCTCGGCGGCCAGTTGCCGCGGCAGCTTGATCACGTCGCCGGCCTTGCGGAACTTGCCTTCGAACCACAGCGGACGCAGCACGCGGTGCGGCAGCGGCGCGGTGTTCGGCGTGTTGATGGTCATCACCATGACGCCGCCCGATCAGGTGATCGACACCGCGCGGCTGAAGGCCGCAGCCTGCCGCACACCGATGTCGATGGTCTGCATGCCGCGGATGCCGGTGATGCCCGCCGTGAAGTTGGCGTAGGGGTTCAGGGCGATCTCGAACATGCCCCACTCGCCGATGACCACCTGGCTGAAGTCGCCGAAGATCATGCTGCCGGCGGTGAGCTGCGTGGTGGTGGTGGCGCGGAAGCCGGACATCTGCCCGTCGAGCACGCTGCCGGTCCACAGCGGCGTGTCGGTGCTGGCGAAGCGCTGGCGCTGCATCAGCAGGGCGGCCACCGCCGGCGTGGTGACGTAGGCGCTGCCCACGTCGAGCGCGTTGCCCGCCGCCACGTCGGTCTGGAACTCCACCACGCCGGCATAGGCCAGCGAGGTGCCGGTGACCGCGCCGATGCCCGCGGTGGCGCTGATGCCGGTGGGCTGGCCGCTGGCGCCGCTGCCTTCCAGGCCGGCCAGGTCGACCGCCAGGCCCAGCACCTTGGCGAAGTCGCGCATCACCAGGTCGTCGGCGGCCGGCGTGCTTTGCAGCATCAGCAGGCGGCTGACTTCGGTGTAGGCGCCCAGGGTCTTGGGCGTCAGCGCCAGCTGGCCGGTGGCGGGCGTGCTCTCGGTGATGCCGGCCGCTTCGTTGGCCAGCCAGTATGCCGTGGCGGCGCCGCTCCACTTGGGCACCGTGACGTTGCCCACCAGGCCGCGCATGAAGTTGGCGCCCAGGCGGCCCAGCACCGTGCGGGCGCGCAGCAGGTCGATGAAGTCCTGCGGGCGCAGCTCGGTGGCCACCAGGTAGCCGCCGGCGGTGGGCGCGGCGGCCGTCAGGTCGCGCTGCTGCAGCTGCCGCTGCTGGATGTCCATCGGCAGGTAGAAGCCGTTGTGCACCGGCTCGGCGATGCCCGCGCGCTTGCAGATGGCCTGGCTGCATTCGCGCTCGAAGCCGGCCTTCGACCAGTCGCGCTCAACCAGCGCATGGATGGCGCGCATGACGCTGAAGCGCTGCTGGTCGCTGCGGCTCAGGTCCAGGTGGGTGACCTGCTGCGTCTGGCCGGCGGCCACCGCGTTCATGATCACCGAGCGGAAGGCATCCACCGTGCTGCCGTCGTCGATGGCGCGCGAGGCCAGCGCCACGCCGTCGAAGCGGGCGAACTGCTCGCCGATCTGGCGGATCTGCGTGGCGCGCTCGCGCTCGGCGCGGCGCACCGCGTCGGCATCGGCCGAGGTGTTGAGCAACGGCGCAGCCGGCGTGGTGGAAGTGGCCGCGCTGGTCTCGGCGGCAGCAGCAGTGGTCATGGCACGGTTCTCCAGGTTGACCGAAGGGGTGGCGGTGGTGGCGGGTGAAGGGGCAGATGCAGATGCAGGTGCAGACGCCTGGACGCGGCGCTGCACGCGCGGGTCTTCGGCTTGGCGGCCCACGCCCACGGTGGGGTCGGCCGGCACGGGGACGAACGAGATTTCGTAGGGCGTCCAGCGGGTGACGCGGTAGGTGTCCACCTCGTCGTCGCCGGTGAGCACCAGCTCGGCGCGGTCGATCACGTAGCCCACCGACACGTTGCGCACGATGCCGTCGACCACGTCGTTCCAGATTTCGGTGGCGCGGGCGCTCTTGCTGAAGCGCACCACCGCGCGGCAGACGCGGTCGGTGCCGATGCTGATGCTTTCGACCACGCCGATCTGGATGCCGGTGCTGTGGTTCCACAGCAGCGGGCCGGCGCCGTCGCCGAAGCGCTCGAGCTGCACCGAGCCGGGCGCGCAGTCCAGGATCTCGATGCCCCACCAGCGCTCGTAGGGCAGCTCGCTGGCGAAGGCGATTTCGACGGTGCGCGCTTCTTCGTTGACGGCGGCGCGCTGCACCACCAGGCCACGGGCCGCGGCGGTGCCGGGGCGCAGTGCGCTGGGCGGGGCGGTGTCGACAACGGCAGTGCTCATGGCGCGGCACTGTGCCGGCGCCCTGCGCGCGTGTTCAGGGGGAAAAGTGAGACGACGCCGCGATCAGCGGCGGCGCGGGCGACGCAGGCGGATGTCGCGCAGCATCTGCAGGTGCTGCGCCACGCGCAGCAGCTGCGGCGGCGCCAGGGGTGGTGCCTGCAGCAGCTGAAGGTAGTCGAAGCGCTCGACCGCTGGGAGCGCTGGCGGCGCTGGCTCCACCAGCAGCAGGGTGTACCAGTGGCCGAGCATGGTCAGGTGTAGGCGATGGCAACCTTGATGTCACCGGCGGCCACCGCGTCGGTGGCGCTGTCTGCGGCGCTGGCGGTCAGCGCCCATGCGATGCCAGTGCCAAAGCGAATGCCGTTGCTGCCGCCGTCGACCTGCGCAAGGCCACCGGCCGGGATGGGGATGGTGAGCACCGGCGTATCGGTGCCCACAACCGGCGCGCTGGCCTTGTTGTACAGCTTCAGGTAACGCACCGCGGCATTGATGTTGTTGGCGACGATGGACCAGACCGTACCCGCGCTGGCCTTGGTGCTGGTGGCGTTGGTGCTGGCGGCGCTGTTGGTGAATGTCTGCGTCGGTGTCACCGGCGTATTGGTCGTGGTGCCGGCGCTGGTCAGGCTACCCGACACCGGTTGCGTGCCGCTGATCTGCGCACCGGGGATCGGCTCGGTGGCGTAGGTGCCCGGCAGCATCGTCCAGGCCTGGGTGCCGCTGGTGAACGCCGTGGCCCGCACTCGGAACCACTTGAGGCCGTTGACGCTCAGCTCCCAGGCATACGCCGGGGCGGCCGACAGGTTGCCACTAGTGGTCTCGATGGTGTTGGCGTTGGACCTGATCGCCTGCACCGTGAACCACGTTCCGTCGGTGCCATTGGTGCTGTTGAGCGATCCCTCGAAGGTCACGTTCACCGTGCTGAAGGTGCCCGTGCAGTGGATCATCAGGTTGCTGAACCGCTCGCAGTTGGCCGCGACCGTCTGCCCGTTGGCAGTGATGTTGCCGGTGAATGGCGAGTAGGAGGCGGGCTGCGTCGACACCTTCAGGCGCCCGGCCTCGTCGGTTTTCAGCGTGCCGTAGTCACCATCGCTGCCGACGGCGGTGGTGTCGCTGTCGCGGCGCTGTGCCAGTATGACGACGCCCGGGTCTCCGTCGGCACTGGCGCTGTCCTCTGCCTTGACTGCGGCGGCCAGGCTGGCCAGGGTCGTTTCGGTAGCGGCACCTGTCGGCAGCGGCAAGTCGTCGACCGTCACTGCCAATGCGCTGGCGCGCAGCTGGGTGTCGGTCAAGCCCGACCAGGTGAAGCTGACGGGCAAGCCAGTCAGCTCCGCAAAGTTGGAGACCTCTACCGTGCCGGCAACGGCGCCGGTGTTCACCGCCGTGGTCTTGGCGTTCAGCGCGGCGACGGTGGTCTGCAGCGTGTCCAGGAGACCGGCCAGGAGCAGGAGCGTGTCTTCGCTGGCCGGGTCCACCTCGGTGCCGTCGGGCCGGGTGATGATGTTGAGCGGGAACTCGACGCCCCCGATAGGCTTGGACGCAAGGTCCAGATCGTTGCCGTCGCGGTCTTTGGTTGGAATTGACATGGTGCGGCCTGGTCAGGTGGGCGTCGCGGCCGCGGGTGCGGCCGGCTTGGGCAGGGGCCGCTCGGGCAGGCCCAGGCGGGTGCGCAGGTCCTGCGCGGCCTTGATCTCGGCCAGGATGTCCTCGTAGTCGCGCCCCAGCTTGGCGGCCACGCGCTGCGGGCTCTGCAGGTCGGCGTCCAGGGCCTCGATGTCGGCCTGGATGTCCTTCAGCGGGTCCACCCATTCCCAGCGGCGGCCCACCCAGTTGTGCGGGCGGAACTTGTCCAGCCGCGCCAGCGGCAGCGCCGAGCCATTGGGCAGGGTGACCTGGCCGAAGGCCAGCGCGCTGGGCAGCCATTCGGCGTCGATGCGCTCCAGCACGTCTTCGATGAACCACTCCTGGTCGGCCTGCCAAGCGTCGCGCTCTTCCAGCGTGCCGCTGCGGATGCTGCTGAAGTTGACGCCCTCCAGGTCATTGGCCAGCGCGTGATAGGCCACGTTCAGCCCGCTGGCGGCGCCGCGCAGGTTGGCCTTGACGAAGTCGGCGTACATGGCCGACGGGTAGTCGGGGTTGAAGGCTTGGAACTGGTAGCCGTCCGGCAGCAGGCCGAAGGCGCCGGGGTCCACCTCGGTGTACAGCTCGTCGGCGGCGTCCTTGCTGTCGGCGATCTCCTCGCCGTCGTCACCCGGCGGGCGCGTGAAGAAGCCCATCTTGCTGGCGCCCACGCGGGCGGCCACCAGCGCTGCCTCTTCGTACCCGCCCTGGTTGTGCAGCCGGCCCATGGCGGCGTGCATCCAGGTGACGCCGCGCAGCTGCTCGGGCCGGTCGCGCTGGAAGGCATGCACGATGTCTTCGGCCGGCACGCGGGTGCGGACGTCTGCACGCTGCGCGCCGGTGGCGTCGTACAGGTCGCCCGGGTGGCGGTGGCGCAGCCAGTAGGCCAGCGGCCGGCCGTAGGTGTCGATTTCCACGCCCAGGCGCACGGCCGGCAGGCCATCGCCCGCGGGGCGGTTGAACTGGGTGTCCAGGCGGTCGACGTCCAGCAGCTGCAGCGCCAGGCCGAAGGGGTTGCCGGCGGCGGCGCCGCGCACGAAGCGCAGCAGGATCTCGCCGTCGCGCGCGGCGGTGATCACCATGGTGCGGCACAGCGTGCGCAGCGATCCGCGGCCGGTGGCGTCGCAGGCGGCGGCCCAGCGGGCATGCGCGGCTTCGATGGCGGCATTGGCCAGCGCGTCGGGCTGGCCGTTGGCGTCGACCACGCGGGCCTGGCGCGCAAAGCCGGTGGCGCCCACCACGTTGACGGCCACCAGCGACAGGTATTTCTTGGCGTAGTCGTTGTCGCGGGCCAGCTGCCGGGCGCGGGCGCGCAGGATGTCCACCGCGGCATGCAGCTCGGTGTTGGCGCTGTGGTTGACGGTGGTCCAGCCTTCGGTCAGGCGCGTCACCTGCGCACTGGCGTAGCTGCGCCGCTGCAGGCGACGCACGGGCATGGCGGGGCGCGGTGCGTTTTCGGCCACCACGCCGGCGCGGCCGGCGGCCACGCGCAGGCCGCCAGGGCGGGTGGACAGAAAGCCTTCCAGGACGCGGGATTGCAACAGGGCCATGGTGCGTGCGGTGGTGATCAACGGCCGGTGAAGCGCACCAGCAGGCGGTTGCGCGGCGACAGGCCCTGGGCCACGCGCTCGGCGCGCTCTTCGGCCCGCACCTGGGCGCGCAGCTTGGACACGAAGGCGAGGAACTCGCCCGGGGTGTGGAAGCGGTGCAGGCGGTCGCCGATGGCGTGCTGCTGCAGGTAGGCCTTGGCGCCGTAGGCCACCAGCGCGGCCTCGGCCGCGTCGAGTGCCTGGCGGGCGGGGCTGCGGGTGTCGGTGCCGGCCGGGGCGGTGCGCAGGTTGGGCAGGATGGTCAGCTGCCCGGTGGCCACGGTGTGGATCTCGGCACCCTTCTCCACCCACTGCGCAGCGCTGTAGGCGCCGGCCGGCCAGTTGGCCGTGGTGGCCGCGGCAACGGTCAGGCGATGGTCGGCACCCTCGGCGGTGCCGGTGATGTCGATGGCCGTGCCCGTGGCGCGTGGCGTGAAGCGGGCCTTGAGCACCCAGCCAGACGTGGCCGGGTAGTCGCTCAGGGGGATGAGTGCGCTGTAGGTGTCGCCGGCGCGCAGGGTGGTGGGGGTGGTCATGTCAGGCCCTGCGCAAGATGGCGCCGCTGCGCACCTTCATGGTGATCTGCGTCACCGGCTGGCCGGCAGCGTCCAGCCACGAGCCCGCCGGCAGCGTCACCACCTTGTCGGGCGCGGCATCCCAGCCGGCGTCCTTGTCCAGCCGGGGGTACACCAGCACCAGCCCGGCCTTGTACTCGCGCTTCCAGATGCCATCCGACCATGCGGCTGTCGGCTGCCCCTCGATGGGCACGCCGATCTGCCAGTCGTACTCGGGGATGTAGCGGCGGCTGCGGGCGCCCACCGCCAGCGAATCGTCCGTCCAGCAGAACAGGCCTTCGGTCAGCAGCACCGTGGACAGCGCATAGAGGATGTCCTGCCGGAAGGGCTGCGTCGCCGGCGTGGCAGCCTTGTCGAACGGCTTGCACGAGATCCACACCGGCATGCTGCGGCTCTTGGCGGTGGGGTACACATGCTGCGGCAACTCGTAGATGAACTGCTGCAGCCAGGCGTTGTCGTATGCGTGCTCCGGGGCATAGTCGGCGCCCAGCGTTCCCTCCAGCAGGTAATGGTCTGCTGCCGCTTGCCGCCAGCTGGCGGGCTGCTTGCCCTGCGGCCCCTGGTTGCTGATGACCTTGGTGCCGGGGTTGAACCTGCGCAGCGCGTTGAAGTAGGCCCGGATACCGTCCTGGATGGCGGCCAGGTTGGCGGTGCTGGTGGTCGAGCTGACCGTGTCCCAGTAGCCCGTGCCCTGCGCGTTGACCGGGAACACGGCCTGGTTGAAGTAGTCCCCGTCGGCGGTGGCCCGCGCCACGTCGCTGTGCGAGTCGTCTACCGCCCAATTCCAGCGGCGCCCAGCCCAGTCCGCATCCACGGCGTGCTGGGCGGCGTTCCACTCCGCGAAGGTCAGTCCGTCCGAATCGCGCGGCCCCCAGGTCGTGATGTTCACCGACTTGACGGCAGCGTTGCGCACGTTGGCGACGAGGTTGGACGCGCCGCTGCCACCGGCGACGCTGTAGAGCCAGCCGTTGTTCGCATCCAGCCACGCCTTGGCCGGGATGCCGAAGGAGTCGCTGGTGCCGTCGTAAGCCGCTGTGACATAGCAGTAGGCGTGCAGACGGATGGCCGGGTTGTCGGCCCGCAGGGTGTCGTACACATCGGCGGCGGTCTTGCCGCTGCTGCGCTTGCGCGGGTCGAACCACCCTGCGGCGAAGTACGACAGCGGGCGCAACTCGTGCCACTTGGCCTCGTCGAACACGGTGTCGTTATTCGACACGGCGCAATGCCACTGGGCGCCATTGCGGCGCACGATGCTGGAGTTGGCCGTGTAGCTCGCGCCCGACACCCAGTTCGGGTAGAAGTTCGACCCGGCAGACGGTTCATCGCCGTTCAGCGTCAGGTCCTCGTGCTCCATTGAGCCGTTCGAGGTGGCGATGGCGAACAGGCGACGACTGATCGGCTGGTAGGTGTTGGCGGCAGGCGTGCTCGCCTTGCGCAACAGGAACCCAGGGAAGGCGCCCATCGGTCAGCCCCGGGTGTGCAGCCGCAGCGCGAAGCGGCGCATCGTGAACAGCGAAGCGTTCGCGCCCTGCACGTTGTAAAGCGCGAAGGTGAAGTCCGTTGTCAGCGCATTGATGGCCGGCAAAACCAGCGTGTTCTGCGACGCGGTACCGTCGCCCGACGACGCGGCCATCGAGATCTGCGCGCTGTTGGACAGCGGGATCAGCGTCTTCTTGGGGTTCCACAGCAGCGTGTCCGTCAGGCTGACGGCCAGGTTCTGCGACAAGAACGGGCCGGCGCCGCTGGTCACGCCGTTGAGCTTGACGCGGCACGAGTTGTTGCCAGCGGCAGTGCCGGCCACGCCGCCGGTGGCCGTCACCTGCACCTCGCACCGCTGGTGCTTGCGCTGCAGGAACTCCTTGGCCGCAACCAGCGTGGCCAGGTCGCCCGATGTGCCGCTCGCCGTGTTGTACGTCGGCTCCCGTTCGTCTGCGATGGTGAAGTCGTAGTCGAAGCGAAGGCCGTTCCACGTCCAGATCGCGCGGCTGTAGACCGGCGAACTGCCGCCGAAGGGGATGACCGACGCGCAATCGGTGACGGACAGCTTGAAGCCTGGCTTGAGCGTGATGGTGGCCGCGATGGCCGCCGCCTCCAGCGCCCACGCCGTGGCCAGCGAGCACTTCACCGCCCCGCCATCTTCGCGGGTGTTGTCGTTCGAGTCCTCGACGAAGTCCTCGGCGGTGTTCTCGGTCAGGTCGACGCCCAGCTCGTAGGCCGTGCCCTCGAAAGCCACCAGGCGCACTGGCGTAGGCCCGGAGTAGACGTAGGTCCAGGTGATGCCGTTGGTGGTGATGGTCAGCAGCTTGCCGCCAGGCGTTTCGCGCGTGGTGGCCGTGATGCTGTCGCCGGTACTCCCGCCACCTCCCGATGCGGACGAGCCCAATGGCACGTATCCCCCAACGCCATCGCTCTGCCCGTACAGCTGCCCGGTCACCGGATCACGCAGCAGCGTGCCAGCCTCCACAGGCAAGCCGGCCGTGGCCGACGCAGCCAGTTGCGTGGGCGTGACGCTCAGCCCGATAGGCTCGTCGGCATTGGTGGCCCGGCCGATGACGCCATGCACATCGACCGCGTACTTCTGGCCGACGAGCTGGATGGCCAGGTCGTTGGGCAGTGAGTACTGCTGGCCGGCCAGCAGGTCGGCCCCGGCCACGCCCTTGCGGCTTTGGGTCATCAGTACGGTGATCGGCATGGCGGCGGTCCCTGGCTCATCTGGCTGCGGCGCGAGCGTGCCAGCCGGCCGCGGGGCCGTTCAGGGGGAAAAGTGAGACGCCCGCCCGACCGCCAGGCCTAGCGCCGGCGCTTGTTGGGCCGCTGCAGCACGCGATAGCCCTGCGCCCGCGACACGCCGGCACGCGCGATGGCATCGGCCAGGCTGCTGCCGCTGGCCAGCGCCTGGCCGATGACCAGCTGCTTCCACTGCCCCGGGCGCTTGGCCACGTAGGGCTCGGTGCCGCCCCACTGCCGGCGCAGCTCGGCCTCGAGCATGGGCGCCACGGTGTCGGCCAGGCCGGGCGACATGGCCAGCAGCCGGCGGATGAAGTCGTCGACGATGTCCTCTTTCATCGCCAGCCTCCCCCCTTGCGCATCCAGCCGCCGCCGCGGCGCCGCACGCGCGCCAGCTGCGCGGCATCGGCCTGCGCTTCGGGCGGCAGCGTGTCGGCGGGCGGGGTCGCGGCATCGACAACGGCCGCCGGCGCGGGCGCGCTTTCGTCCACGGGCGCGCGGGCCAGCAGCGCGGCTTCCCAGCGGTCCCAGTCGGCGGCGCGGGCGCGGTGCAGACGCAGCTCGGGGTGGTGCGTGGCGGCGTAGGCATGCACCCAGGTGTCCAGCGGTTCGTTGCGGCGGTGGCCGCGGCGCACTTCGAAGCGGTTCTTGGCAGGGTTGTAGACCTCGCTGACCAGGCCGCTGAAGTATTCGTCGGGCAGGTCCTGGCTGAAGTGGCCCTGCAGCTCGGCGGCGTCGGGCTTGGTGTCGCTGTCGGGCAGCTGCAGCCAGGCCTGGTAGGCGTCGTGGTCGGCGGCCAGCTGGGCGAACAGGGCGTGCTTGGCGTCGACGGTGCCCACCTGGTAGACGTGCACGCCCTGTTTGTCGGCCTGGCCGCGACGCTTGACGTCCTGCAGCTTGGCGCGGCCCAGGATGGGCGCGGTGTTGGACTTGGCGCCATAGCTGGCCATGGCACGGCGCACGCGGCGGCTGCGCACGAAGTGCTTCACGTATTCGGTGCGGTGGCCCAGCATGTCGAAGCTGCTGGCCTCCACCTGCATCAGCGCGCCGCAGGCGTGGGCGATGGGGCGGTTGAGCAGGTCGGTGACGGCGGCCCACACGTCGGGCAGGGCCGGGTCGCCGGGCAGCACCACGTAGTCCAGCACCCAGAAGCGGCGGCCGCGGCCCCAGCCGATGATGTGCACCTCGAGCCGATCGTCCTGCGTGTCGATGCCGGCGGTGATGCGGATGACGCCGTGCGGCGCGGTGCGCAGCGCGTAGGGCAGCGCGCGTTCCTGCACCAGGTTGGCCTTGACGTTGGCGGCGCGCTTGTCTTCCCAGGGCTCGGCCAGGCGGTCGTTGATGAAGGTCTTCATGCGCGCGGGGTCGCCCTGCGCGTCGAGCCAGCGCTCCACCAGGTCGGGCCAGCGCGGGCCCAGGCCCAGCGGGTAGTACAGGCAGTTGGCGGTGTAGCCGCGCAGGCGGCTGGCCGGGTTGCCGGCCACCCAGCGGCCGGCAGGAATGGCGGCCTTCCAGGCGTATTCGTCGCCCTCGGCGCCGCAGGCGCGGCAGGCATACACCACCCGCCGCGTGCCGCCGGGCAGCGGCGCGGCGCCCCAGCTGAGGCCAGCCCACATGAGCGGCTGCGCTTCGCCGCAGTGCGGGCACGGCACGTGGTAGCGGCGCTGGTCGCTCTTTTCCCACAGCCACCAGATGCGGCTGCTGCTGCGCAGCTGCGGGGTGCTGATGTACAGCCGCTGGTAGGTGGCCGGGAAGGCGCTGGTGCGGCCGTCGAGCATTTCCACCGGGTCGTCGCCGCCGGCCAGGTTGGCCACGAATTCGTCCAGCTCGTCGACCACCAGCTTGCGCACGCTGGTGCTCTTCAGGCGGCTGGGCGAGCCGGCGTGCTCGATGTACAGCTGGCCGCCGGCAAAGTCCTTGAAGGTGCGGGTGTTGCTGGCTTCGCGGCTGGCCACGCTGCTGAGGGCGTCGCGCACGGCCGGGGTTTCGTCGATCATGGGCTGCAGCTTCTGCGACACCCACTTGTGCAGGCTCACCTCGCCCGGCAGGCACACCATGACGGGGCACGGGTCGTGGTCCATGGTGTAGCCCACCACGTTCAGCGCCACCTCGGTCTTGCCGAACTGGATGGGCCAGACCAGCGCCACGTCGTGCACGCCGCTGCGGGCGGACAGCGCGTCCATGGGCTCGCGCAGCAGCGGATTGCGGTCGGTGCGCCAGTCGCCGGGCTCGGGGCTTTGCTTGGGGCTGAGCTTGCGCTTGTCGTCGGCCCACTGGCTGACGGCCAGGGTCTTCTGCGGGCGCAGGCCACGGCCCAGGCGGCTGAAGATGCCGGGGCGCGCGGGCTGCAGCGCCAGGGCGGGTGCAGGCGTCTGCACGGTCATCATGCCTCGGCGCCCCCGGTGGCCAGCGCATCGAAGCGCTGCGCTAGGCGGCGCAGCAGGGCTTCGCACTCGGCCGCCAGCAGCGCGGCGATGCGGGCTTCGTCGCCGCCCAGCGCGGCCAGCTGCGGCGGAAGGCGGTCGCGCCAGGCTTCGATGCCGGTGCGCATCAGCGCCGCGGCGTCGGCCACGGCGCTGTACACGTCGTCAGCCTGCAGCAGCTGGCGCATCTCCCGTTCCAGCTCGATGCGCTTGAGCTCGGCGCTGTAGTGCCGCTCGCGGTCCTGGGCGCCGGCGTATTCGCTGCCCTGCACGCTGGGCGCGGCACGCTCGGGCGCCTTGGTGGTGGCCTTGATGCGCGCCAGGCTGGCGGCAAAGTCCACCTGGTGGTCGGCGGTGAAGACTAGCCGGTCTTCGGCCTTGAGCTTGGTGACATAGGCCTTGCTCCAGCCCTGCGCGCGGGCGAATTCGGCCTGGCTGCCGGTGGTGGACATGTTCAGGCCTGCTCGATGTGGAACGGACCGCGCACGCCAATGTTGAAGGCCTCGGCGGCCTGCAGGGCGACGGTGATCCGCTGTTGCGGTGCGGCGCCGCGCGTGGCGTACAGGGCGCCCATGGCCAGGTCGGCGCCGCAGCCCACGGCATCGAAGCCTTCGGCGCATTCGCCCACCTGGTAGTCGGATGCGACATGGAACAGGCGGCCTCGGTAGCCCACCAGGAAGTCACCGGCCTGCTCGGCCCCTTCGGTGGTGCGCGCGTAGCCGCCGGCCTTGAAGCATTCGCGCAGGCTGTCGACAAAGGCCGTGCGCATGTACCGGTCGATAGCCCAGTCGGCCGGATGCTCGGGCGGCTGGAAGCGGTAGCCCAGCAGCTGGCCCATGCGGAAGCTCGAGGTGTAGCCCATGAGCAGGTCGCCCACGCGGTACAGCTTGGGGTCGTTGCGCACGCGCAGCGCCCACCCGCTGACGCCAGCGGCGTCGGCGCCCATCCACACCGTGCCGTCGGCCACCAGGGCGGCAATGCAGGTCATCGGCCCGCCCTCCTCGCATTGACCCGCGCCTGGTGCTCGGCCAGCGACCGCTCCAGCTCGGCCGGGAAGCGCGTCGTCGCCAGCTGGCGCGCGGCGTCCATAAGCTTGGTGCGCCGCGGGTAGCGCGTGCGCGACACGAAGAAGAACACCGGCAGCAGGTCGCCGCTGAACTTGCGGTAGATGCCGGGCTGCAGCTTGCCGCGCGGCGCGGTGACGGCGACATAGGTGTTGCCGGTGCGGGCGGCGTTGCGGGCGCGCCGCGTGGCGTCGGCCGAGATGACCTGGGCATAGCCCGGCGAGAAGGCCGTGCCCAGCTGCGCCAGCACCTGGACGATCTGGCCGCGGCTGACGTTGCCGTAGCCGTCGAGCTGGGCATACTGGCCCGGCACGGCGCGCTGGCCGGCGCGCATGGTGCCGCGCGCGATGAGCGCGCGCTCGAACTTCTTCAGGCCGCGGTCGCCGCCCTGCTCTTGCGTGGCCAGGTATTCGGACGGCGGCGTGGCGCCAGCGCGCACCTGTTCGCGCAGCGCGACTTCGACGACCAGCTTTTCGGCGGTGGCATCGGTGCGCATGGGCGCGCCCAGCGTCAGCGGGGTGGGCCGGTCCAGTTTCTCGCCGAGCTGCAGGCGCCAGGCTTCCTGCACGGGCTTGCCAGTGCGCGTGAGGGCGGTGGCAACGGCCGCGGCGAAGCGCCGGTCGCTGAAGCCTTCAACCGTGGCGCGCGCTGCGGCCAGGCCGTCGATCTGGATCTTCACCATGGGCGCTCTCCGGGGTTGCAGGCGTGGCAGGGGTTGCAGGCGCCGTTGCAGGCGCTGCCGGCGGTGGCTGCAAGCCGCAAGTGGTTGCCTCCACAGCTTTTTTTCGGGGTTGCAGGGGTGTGGTTCCGTGCGCGCGTGAGCGTGCGCGCCCGCCCGCCCGCCTGCGCCCCCGCCCGCCTGCACGCGCCCACGCAGGTGCGCACATGTGCGCGTTGTGCCTGCAACGCCTGCAACACGGCGCCAAGCCCTTGTCGCGCTTGGCTTTTCAGGTTGCAGGCGCTGCCGAAAGCGCCTGCAACAGCGCCTGCAACCCCCTGCAACGCCTGCAACTGGGCCGAGCCGGCGGTGTCAGTACGGCGCGTCATCGTCGGTCTCCGGTGGGACGGGGCGGCCGTTGCCGACCTTGGCGCCGCGCGCGCTGTTGCTGCTGCCGCCGCCGAGCACGGCGCTTTCGTCCTTCCAGGTTTTTAGCGCTTCGGCGAAGGCGTTGATGCTGTCGGCCAGGGCCTGCGCGCCATCGGGCCGGGCCACGTCGGGCGGGGTGATGAGCACGCTTTGCATCAGCACGGTGCGGCTCTGGTTCTTGTAGTGCTGGTGGCGGCCCTTCTGCACGCCGGGCCGCTTGCTGAGCGTGCCGATGAAGGTGCTGAGCTGGGCGGGCTTGCCCACCCCCTGCCCCGTGCACCAGTGGCGGTAGGCGGCGTACAGGTCTTCGCTGCGGCAGGTGCGCCGGGGGATGGGCAGGTAGCCGGCGGCCCATTCGTTGAAGAAGCGCTCGCTGCTGTCGAGGCCCAGCTCGACCAGGTCGCGCTTGGCGTCGGTCATGGGCGGCAGGGTGGCGGGGCCGAAGTCGCCCAGGTCCAGGCTCAGCAGGTGCTGGTGCAGCGCGGCAATGCCGCCGGCGTCGAGCTCTTGCAGGATGTCGTGGTAGCGCGTGGCGCTCCACTTCTGCGGGGTCCAGATGACGGCATAGCGCCTGTCGTCGCGCTCCAGCGCCATGGGCTGGACTTCGTTGCTGAGGAAGACGATCTGGACGTGGTTGCGCTCGCGGTAGCTGGCCAGGTGCTTGGGGTTGATGCGGATCCAGTCGCTGGTGACCAGGCCCTTCAGCTTGTTCTTGCTGTGGTACATCTCCTGGCGCGCCACCACCTCGTCGGCCACGAGCATGAGCTTGCGGCTCATGAAGTCGTTGTGCTTGTCTTCGATGGCGTCCTGGTCGACGATGGCGCCGTACTCGCCATAGATGCGCAGCACGGCTTCGAAGAAGACGTTCTTCCCGGTCCCCTGCGGCCCGTGCATGATGACCGCGGTCTTCATCTTCGCGCCGGGGTGCTGCACCGGGTAGGCCAGCCAGCACTGCAGCCAGCGCCACATCTCGGCAGCCTTGGGGTCTTCGCTGCAGAGGTACTCGCCCAGCTCGAGCAGCCTGTCGCAGCGGCCGGCGCGGGGCTGCGTGGGCCAGCCGCCCCACAGGTTGCACTTGATGGTGTCGTCGCGCTCGGTGGGGTCGAAGCCCACTTCGCGCAGGCGCACCACGCGCTTGTCCAGGCTTTCGAGCCAGTTGCGGTGCAGCTGCTTGCTGGTGCACAGGTTGCGCATGCTGGCCAGCGGCACAAGCACGTGCTCCTGGGCGTCGAAGACCATGTCCGAGGCCTCGTACACGAGCACGTAGCGCTCGTGCAGCTCGTACAGGGTGTTGATGCTGGTGAGCTCGGCGCCGGCTCCCCCCTCCCCGCGTGACGGATGGGTCGGCGCGGCCTGCGGCCTGCCCCGCCAGCCCAGTGCCGTGAGGCGGGCCTCGATCTGCGCGCGCACCACGTGCAGGCCTTCGCGCACGTGCAGGTCGTTCCAGTCGGTGGGGCCCTTCTCGTCGGTGGGCCGCTCGGCGGCGAAGGTGGGCACGGCCACGGCGCCGTCGACGGCCAGCGCGGCGGTGTGGGCGCCGTTGACGCCGGCGTTGCCGGCGCCATGTTCGGCGCCGCAGTGCAGGCACTGCGCCTGGCCGGTGAGCGTGAGCTTGCCGCAGGCGCGGCACTTGCCCAGGTAGTCGTCGTCGGCGCAGACCAGCAGGCGCAGGCCGCGGTGCCGCTTGCGCAGCTGCTCGGCCACGTGCACCAGGTTGCCAGCGTCGAAGGCGACGACGGTGGGCAGGCCGGTGGCCTCGTACAGGGTGGCCGCGGTGGCGTAGCCCTCGGCCAGCAGACAGCAGGCGCCGGCAGGCGGGCTGCCCAGCGCGAAGTGGTGGCCCTGCTTGGCCACGCCCTTGGGCCAGAAGTCCTTGTCGCGGCCCAGGCGCTTGCGGCGCGGGTGGCCGCTGGGGAAGATCAGCTGCAGGCCGTGGATCTGCCCGCCGGCGTCGAGCAGCGGCACCACCATCGTGCCGCTTTCGCTGAAGCGCAGGCCGTGCGACTGGATGCACTTGCGGCGCAGGTAGTCGCTGTCGCCATCGGTGGCCAGGCGCGCCCACATGGCCTGCGCCCTGACGGCGGCCCGGCCGGCCTCGGCGCGCCGCGCGGCCTGTTCCTGCTTGCGGTCTTCGGCCAGGCGGGCGCGCAGCGCCAGGCGCTGCTCGGCCGACATGGGCGTGCCCTTGCCGAGCTCGATCTTGGTGCTGCCAGGGTCGGCGCCGCGCCAGATGCCGTAGCTGCCGACGATGACGTAGTCACCGGAGTCGAGCCGCAGCTCGTGCAAGCGATACCAGCCGCGCTTCTCGCGGTCGGCGCCCTCGACGCGGCACCGCTGGCGCTGGCCGATGACCAGGTCGTCGACCTGCAGGCCGGCCTCGCGCAGCTGGCGCAGCACGTCGTCATAGTTGCCCCAGTTCACCGAGCCGCCACCTCACTGACTACACCCCCCGCGCGCCGCAATGCACCCTCGCGCGGGTCGACCAGGGAGGACCCGTTCACCGGCAGTTCACCGTTGCCCGCGCGCGACGCTGCAGCGGCCGCCGCCTCACACATACAGGGGATCGGGGTTCCGGCCTCGCGTGCAGCAGCCCAGCCGGCGGCCACGCGCTGGCGCAGGCAGTCTGTCGATGCCTTGCCATCGAAGCGCTCGGCGCGGTCCAGGTAGTCGGCGCGCTCGGCCTTGGTGGGCAGGCTGAGCACGTAGCGCAGCTCGCACTCGTCGCGCAGCTGCGCCGGGCAGGTTGTGCTGTCGATGCTCATGCCACCCGCCTGCGGGCTACCTGCATCTCCTCCAGCACCGTCAGCTTGCTCTGCTGTGCCAGCCACTGGCTCATCACCGTGTTGCCCAGCACCGCCTCCACCGGCCCCACATGCTTGGCCGGCAGTTCGCGCCGATCCGTGCGCACCGCGAAGTAGTCGCTGACGTGGCTCTGGTACAGGCCGGGCACCAGCTCGGCCAGCGTGCGCTGCGTGATGCGCGGGTGACGCAGCCGCCACGCCAGGCGGCAGGCGTGGCGCCAGCTCTTCAGCCCCATCACCACCTCGGGCGGCACCACCAGGCGCTGGCGCTCGACGACACCGCCTAGCAGAGGCAACGGCAGTGTCCGGTCATCGGCAAATTTCATGGAGATACCCCTTGATATACCGGTTGAGTCAGGGCGAGCCTTCAGGCATGCAGATCGCCATCCACCAGCTCCACGGCCACGCGCGAAGCCACGTCTTCTTGCGGCGCCGGGTCATCCACCGGGTCGACCAGGATCAACGCCGCCGGCACCTGCACGACCACCCGCTGGTGCTGGTGCACCGTGACGCTCAGCTCCATGTCCGCCGTGAGTCTGTAAGGCCGGTCGATCACGGCCACCTGCATGGCCTGGTCGTCGACCCAGAGCACGTCGCGGATCTCGCGGCACGTGGGCACGTGCCACACCAGCCAGCGGCGGATGTGGGGGAAGGTGCAGCGGGAGACGCGCATCTACAGCGCCTGCTGTTCGGGCCACACTTGCACCCGCCGCCCGGCCAACAGACTGCCCAAGGACACCGCATGAAGATCATCAGCACCCTGCTCCCCGCTGCGCCCAGCGACCTGGCCAGCGGCAAGCCGACCATCGTGATGGCGCTTGACACCCTCGTGGACCAGAAGCCCCTGGTAGTGGGCCTGACCGTCGGTGCCCTGCAGGGGCCACAGCTCACGGACGTGGCGTTGAGCCAGGTCGGCCAGGTCATCGTCGAGCGGTGCATCTGGCACCAGGAGCTCAACTACCCGGACGGCGCGGTGCTGATAGCCGGGGTAGCACGCGTCGGCGACGCGAAAGAGCGCGTTCGCAAGGTGCTGGCGCAGGCGGCCCCAGGCACCTTTGTGCTGCTGGTCTGCGCGGATGACAAGGTGTACGACGCCGCCTACCCCGCACTGTGCGTCGACCTGAAGTCCGCGAATGCGAACCCGCAGTAGCGCCGTGTCAGGCTGCATCGCGCACCTCCTGGGGTTGCTCGGCCGAGGCCAACGTCTCGACATCGATCCCGCACCGATCCTTGGCCAGGCGGAGCAGCACCAACCCCGTGCTGGTGCGCGGGTCGGTCGTCTTGCCACGAAGGAGCTCACTGATCGTGGACTGCCCGCAGCCAGCAGCCTCTGCCAGCTGCGGCTGAGTCAAGCCAGAACGGATGAGGCCGGCGATCAGCTCCGGCCATGGAATCTGCTGCATGGGGCGCGACGATATCGAATAAACGATGGTCACGCAACTAGCGGATAAGCGATATCGGGTTTCCGTAGGCTACGCAGCATGACAACCGAGTTCGGGCGACGCCTGGCCAAAGCACGGGACCACGCGGGGCTGACCCAAGACGAGCTGGCGGCAGCCGCGGACATGGCGCAGAGCACGCTGGCGCACGCCGAGAAACACGGCCACGGGTCGCGCAAGACTCCCCAACTGGCTGCAGCTTGCGGCGTCAATGCACACTGGCTGGCTACGGGCGAAGGGCAGATGCTGGCGCCAGCCTCGCACACTGCAGCCACCCCGATCGCGCAATACAGGGTCCAGAAGACTCTGTCGGCTGATGACCTGATCGAAGCCCTCGGCGCTGTTCTTGCGCGCCTGGGGCCTCAACGGCAAGTCGTCGTGAGCATGGTGTTGGCCAAGTTCGCAACGGACCCCAAGAACGACGCCATGGCCGCCGAGCTGGTGCAGCTGCTCAAGGCACCAGACGCTCAAGCGACCAAACACCGCCGGGCACGGTAACCCCCGCCCGAATTTATCGATTCCCAAGTGACCTGAGTCACCCGCGATTCCGGGGGTAACACATGGATGTGCGTCGGGTTATCCCGATGCCGGGATTATGAGGAGGAGCAGAGGATATGGATGTCGTCATCTACGCACTGGCCCTGGTGGTTGGAGTGGTGCTGTATGTCAGGTCCAAGCTGCGCGAGAACCCACCACCCAATCACGCGCGCAGCTTCCCGGTCGATGAGCCCGAAGCATCGCCGCCAGACCGGCCCCCAAGGCTGGTGCCGGAACACACCGAAACCACGTCGATCGATCAGACTGACAGAGACGCGTGGGAGGGTGGCTTCTGGGAGGTGGACTACCCGCGCGGAGTGACGACCACATTGCGCTTCGACTACGTTGATGGCCAGGGTGTGGCCTCCCAACGCACGGTAGACGTCCGGCAATTCGGAGCCTACTTTGGCAACATCCTGATCATCGGTCGATGCCACATGCGAAACGCCACTCGCACCTTCCGTTCCGATCGAATGGCCAATTGCGTCGACGTCACCACCGGAGAGCACGTGTTCGACGTTGCAGACTACCTGCTCAAGCAGTACGAGGCGTCGCCCCAGCACAGCGCCGATCGGCTGCTGGCCGACGAGTTCGACGCACTGTGCATCCTGCTGTACGTTGGCAAGGCTGACGGTCAACTGCGAGCACCGGAACGAGCAGTCATCCTCGAGGCGGCCCAGACCATCGCAGGCGATGCAAGGCTGTCGCCCGCCGATATCGACCCGCTTCTCTCGACGATGAACGTGCCGACCGAACACGCCTTCAAGCTGGCTGTCGGTCGGCTGAACAAGCGGCCCAGGGCGATCTGCATGACGGTGCTCAATGCCGCGGAGCGGATCGTCGGGACACAAAAGACCGTTCACTTCAACGAGCAGCAGGCGCTTGAATACATGCGCAAGCGTTTCGGCTGAAGCGCATTCCACAAATATCGTTTAACCGTTGACACTGTTCATCGCTTAATCGATACTCGCGCCCCAACGCACCCACCTCGGGTGCGCAACGGAGCGCGAGATGCACCCCTACACCGCCCACGTCACCGCCCGTGACGGCATTGCCAGGCGTCACGAGCTGACGGCCCACAGCCTGCAGGCCGCGCGCGACGCCGCCCTGCAGCTGGCCCGCAGCCACTACGGCGCGGCCTTCACCTTCTGCGTGAGGCCGGCATGAGCGCCGCGCTGAATCGCCTGACCAAGTGGCGCACCGTGTTCGCCGGCTGGCAGCTGGGCACCCGCGCCAAGGGCGACCCCGAGTGCGACGCCGTGCGCGACCACCGCGAGGTGACGATGCTCATGCGCTGCGAGCTCAACGCCCTGGCCGGCCTGCTCATCGAAAAGGGCGTGCTCACGGCCGAGGAATACCAGCGCCGCCTGGACAGCGAGGCCGACTACCTGTCGGCGCAGTACGCGCGCAAGTTCCCAGGCTTCAAGGCCACCGACCACGGCATCGACGTCAACACCGCGATCGCCGCGGACACCACGCGCGGGTGGCGGCCATGAACACCCGTGCCCTCATCCAGCTGTGGAACCTGACGCAGCTGCACCCCGGCACCTCGGGCGCCCGCGCCGCCGCCGGCGTGTTGCTGGGCCTGTACAACGGCACGCGCTTCCCCTTCGACCTGACCGACCTGCGTGTGCTGGACAGCCAGTACCTGCAGGCAGCGCTGGAAGTCATCGCCGCCGACAGCTCGCGCTGCCAGATGGAAGTGCACGAGTGGCTCAACCGGCTGAGCGGCCGGCGCGACTTCGGCCAGCGCTTCGAGCACCTGGCCTGGGAGTACCAGACCTTCAAGCGCGGCCGCTGCAAGCGCGAGTACCTGACGCCGCTCAACGCGCCGCAGTTGCACCTGGCCGAGCAGCCCGCCACGCAGCTGGCCACGGCATGAAGCGCGCCGCCATCGCCCTGGCCCTGGCCGCGCTGCTGGCCGCCTGCGGCGGCGGCAGTGATGACCCGCCCACCGACCGCGACATCGGCCCGCCCGACTGCCGCAACCGCCCGGAGATCTGCCAATGAACACGCTGACCCAGCTGGACGCGGCGATCCGCGCCCACTGCACCCACGACGCCGGCGCCCTGGCCGACCCCGGCACCGAGGCGCTGATCGACCAGGCGCTGCTGCCCACGCAGCCCGCCGACCTGGACGCGCCCGTGCAGACGCCTGCACACGCCGACCCGCAGGCCGAGCTGGCCAGCCCCGCGCTGTGCCTGGTGGCCGCTGTCGCGTTGGTGGTCGTGGCTGCGGCCCTCAGCGCCCTGTGGCCGTGGGGCCATGCCCTGCCCCTGCCCTGACGTCGGAGGCCGCATGTCCCAAGCTGCACCCCTGACAGCACCCGCCGCGGCCCCCAGCGCCGCACCGCGCGGCCACCAGGCGCTGGCCGAAGCCACCGGCATCGGCTACCGCCGCGGCGAACAGGTCGGCTACTGCGACGGCTGGCGCGCCGGCCTGTGGGGCGGCATCGCGCTGGGCGCCGCGCTGGCCACCGTGGCCTGGTGCGCGTGGCTCAGCATCCACGCGCCGGGCACCCTGTGATGCAGGCCGCCGCCGCCCCCGTGTCGCTGCTGCAGCGCGTGCAGCAGGCCTATGCCACGCTGCACGTGCCCGAGTTCAGGGCCTGCCAGCTGTGCGTGCATGCCACGCCCGACGGCGGCCACTGCCAACGCGACAGCCGGCGCCCCGTGCCGGTGGCCGTGGCCCGCTCTGGCCACGGTGCCTGCGGCCCCAACGCCGAGCACATGCACGTGCCGGCCTGGGGCCTGTCGCGGTGAATGCCATGCCCGTCACCGACGAGCAGCTGCGCCTGGCCTTCCGGCAGATCAGCAGGCCCGGGTGGCCCGCCACGCTGGAGGCCGCACTGGAACAGCCGGTGTACCGCACCGCGCTGTTGGGCATCGCCCGCAACCTCAACCGCGGCGGCATCGAAGGCCGCCGCAGCACGCCGGCCAGCCCGGCGGCGCGCTCTGCGCACAGCCGCGAAGAAGCCATCGCACTGGTGCGCCATCTCATTACCCGCCACGGGCTGACGGAGGCCGATCTGCTGCCCCCGCTGCCACTGTTCACGCAAGGGAACCCATGACCCCCATTCAAGTCGCCGACATGGCGCAGCGCCTGGCCGACGCGCATGCCATTGAGCTCATCCGCGCCAACAGCGTGCCCGAGCAGCAGCACGGCCGCCTGTGGTTTGACACCCGGCCGATGCTGGACGAGCGGGAGCGCTCCGGCCCCGATGTCGACCGCTGCAGCCTGGCGCTGCAGTACGCCCACCAGCGCGGCCTGATCAGCCCGCACCCGGAACACGCGCACCTGGTGCGCATCACCAAGGCGGGCGCATGAGCATGCTCGACCCCGACACCGCACGCGACCTGGCGGCGCGCCTGGGTGCCGCCAACGATGCCGCGCGGCCCCTGCAGGTGCCCAGCGGCACCGAGGCGGCCGTGTGCCTGGACATCATGCGCCGCCAGCAACTGGGCATCGTGAAGTACGGCACCACCGTCGCCGACAACCCCCTGCCGCTGCGCGACTGGCTGCAGCACGCCTACGAAGAAACGCTCGACCAGGCCGTGTACCTGCGCCGCGCCATCGAACAGATCGACCGCGAGCTGGGGGCGGCTTGAGCCCCAGCACCCTACCCGCTGCCACGGCAGCACCACCCAGGAGCACCACCGTGTCCGAAGTCCTTGCACCCCTAACGCTGGCCACGCTGCCGGCACTGAAGCAACCGCTGGATGCCGGCCTGTTTGCCGGCGTCATCACCCAGCCCGACGGCAAGCACTGCGCCGTGGTGCTGCTGGCCGACAAGCCCACCCAGCGCCTGGTCTGGAAAGACGCCATGGCCTGGGCCGAGAGCGTGGGCGGCCAGCTGCCCACCCGGCCCGTGGCGGCCATGCTCTTCGCCAATGCGAAGGACCAGTTCGAGGAGGCCTGGCACTGGACGCCCGAGAGCTTCGATGGCTCGTACGCCTGGGTCCAGTTCTTCGACGGCGGCTACCAGTACTACGGCCACAAGAGCTATGAGGGCCGAGCCCGAGCCGTCCGCTTGATTCAGCTTGACGCTTGATCCTTTGATCCTTCAACCGGAGCACCCCGTGCACATCGACACCATCAACGTCACGATTCAGTCGCCAGTGGCCAAGGCCTTCATCGAAGCGCTGCTGCACGACATGGCCACGCCGGCAACCGCAGCCAGCGCGCCGAAGCAACAGCTCACCCCGCCCGCCATCGGCGCCGTGTGGCCCGAACAGGGCGGCATCTATGCCGGCCTGGCGCGCGGCGACGACGGCGCGCCCGATGCCCACCTGGTGCTGGCCACGGCTACGCCGCCGGGAAGCGTGGCCTGGCAGGCCGCAATCGACTGGGCCGCCGGCCTGGACCACGAAGGCCACACCGACTGGGCGCTGCCCACGCGCTGGGAGAGCGCGCTGCTGTACGCCAACCTGCGCCAGCACATTGACACCGAGGGCTGGTACTGGACCCGCACGCCGCACGAGAAGGATGGCTCGTACGCCTGGAGCCAGGACTTCAACTACGGCGGCCAGGGCTACGACCACAAGAGCTATGAGGGCCGAGCCCGAGCCGTCCGCAGATTGACCGCTTGATCCTTTGATCCTTGAGCCATGGCCCTGCACACCGACCTGCCCATCTACCGCACTGGCGTCCAGCTGTTGGCCCTTGCCATCAAGGTGCAGCAGCAGATGCCGCGCGGCGTGAAGCGCTCGCTGGGCGACAAGATCAGTCAGCACATCACCGAGATGCTCGACCTCATGGCGCTGGCCAACGCCACCCAGCGGGCCGAGCGGGCGGCGCACATCCAGGCGCTGATGAAGCACCTGCGCGCCACCACCGTGCTGTTGCGCGTCAGCCACGACAGCCGCTTCGTGTCGCACCAGCTGTGGGGCGAATCGGTGCAGCTGCTCGACAGCATCGGCAAGCAGGGCGGGGGCTGGCTCAAGCACGCAGCGAACAGGGCGCCTGCAGCATGACGGTCAAGGCCCTCATGCCCGTGCGCAACATGAATCTGGTCGTGCCGCTGGCCCACGAGGCCACCGCCATGCGCACCACGGACACCGCTGCCACCGTGCAGGCCCGGTCCGGCGCAGTCGCCCCGCTGATCGGCACCAGCCTTCGGCCCGGCGACGTAGATAGCACGACAGTGGCTCGTACGCCTGGAACCAGAACTTCAACAACGGCAACCAGAACAACAACCACAAGAGCTATGAGGGCCGAGCCCGAGCCGTCCGCAGATCCTGACCTGTTCCACCAGCTGGTGCTGGCCTACCTGGACTGCCGCCGCACCAAGCGCAACCGCGACAGCGCCCAGGCCTTCGAGTCCAGGCTCGAGGCCAACCTCGTCGACCTGCACGACCGCCTGGTCGACGGCAGCTACCGGCCCGGCCGCAGCATCTGCTTTGTCGTCGACCAGCCCAAGGTGCGCGAGGTATGGGCCGCCACCTTCGGCGACCGCGTGGTGCACCACCTGCTCTACAACCGCATTGCGCCGCGCTTCCTGGCCCGCTTCACCGCCGACAGCTGCGCCTGCATCCCTGGCCGCGGCACCCTGTACGCCGCGCGCCGGCTGGAGCACCAGGTGCGCAGCGCCACGCGCAACTGGACACGGCCCGCCCACTACCTGAAGGTGGACCTGGCCAACTTCTTCGTGTCCATCAACAAGCACGTGCTGCGCGCCCAGCTGGCCCGGCACGTCACCGAGCCGTGGTGGCTGCGCCTGGCCGACACCGTGCTGATGCACGACCCGCGCGCCGATGTCGATCTGCGCGGCCGGCCCGGCCTGCTGCAGCGCGTGCCGCCGCACAAGAGCCTGTTCAACGCGCCGGCCCACAAGGGCCTGCCCATCGGCAACCTGTCGTCGCAGTTCTTTGCCAACGTGCTGCTCAACGACCTGGACCAGCGCGTCAAGCACCGGCTGCGCGCGCCGCACTTCGTGCGCTACGTCGACGACTGCGTGCTGGTGCACGAGTCGACGGCCTGGCTGAACGCTGCGCTGGCCGACATAAGCGCCTGGTTGCCGGCCGAGCTGGACCTGCAGCTGAACCCGCGCAAGACCATCCTGCAGCCCGTGGCGCGCGGCATCGACTTCGTCGGCCACCTGCTCAAGCCGCACTGCCGCCGCACCCGGCCGGGCACGCTGGCCAGGGCCATCGGCCGCATCCAGCACATGCCCGCGGCCGACGTGCACCAGGCCGCCAACAGCTATTTCGGACTGCTGCGCCAGGCCACCCACAGCCACGCCGAGCGCGCGGCACTTGCCAACGCCGTGCGACGCCGGGGCCACTGCGTCGACGGAGCACTCACCAAGGCCTACCGCACAGGAGCATGACCATGGACACCATCACCGAGATCCCCCTCGAGCAGCTGCACGAAAGCACCGCCAACCCGCGGCGCACCTACACCGGCATCGACGAGCTGGCCGCCAGCATCCGCGCCGAAGGCCGCATCCACGAACCGCTGCTGGTGCGCCCGCGCATCACCAACGTGCTGCGCCCTGACGAGCACGACGGCTACGAGCTCGTCTTCGGCCACCGCCGCCTGCGCGCGGCCGAAGCGGCCGGCCTGGCCACCGCCCCGTGCATGGTGCGCGCCATGTCCGACGTCGAAGCCGCCAGCGCCCGCGCGGCCGAGAACCTGCAGCGCGAAGACCTGCACCCCATCGAAGAGGCCGAAGGCCTCAAGGCCCTGCTCGACGTGGGCAACCTCAGCGCCGACCAGCTGGCCGACAAGCTGGGCAAGAGCCGCAGCTTCGTCTACGGCCGGCTGAAGCTGCTGCAGGCCTGCCCCGAGGTGCGCAAGGCCTGCGCCGAGGGCAAGATCGGCAGCGAGGTGGCCCTGCTCATCGCCCGGCTGCGCACTGACCGGCTGCAGGCCAAGGCGCTGGGCTACATCCGCGGCAAGTACATCGACATGGGCGACGGCGGCGCCAAGAGCTTCCGCCAGATCCGCCAGCTGCTGAACGAGCACTTCACGCTCGAGCTGAAGGGCGCGCTCTTCGACACCGCCGACGCGACATTGCTGCCCGACGCCGGCGCCTGCGACGCCTGCCCCAAGCGGGCCGGCAACGCGCCCGAGTACGCCGATATTGCCGACCAGCGGCCCGAGCGCGGCACCGGCTTGCCGGCCGACTGGGCAGCCCGCGTGCCCCATGGCGGCGCAGACGTCTGCACCGACCCCGACTGCTTCGACGCCAAGAAGCGCGCGCACCTGCGCAACCAGGCCGCCGCGCTGGAAGCCAAGGGCAAGACCGTGGTGGCCGGCAACGCCGCCCGTGCGGCCGTGGGTGCCGACGGCACCGTGAAGGGCGCGTACATCGCGCTCAAGGACGTGAAGGCCGAGATGAAGGCGGCGCTGGCCGCCAAGAAGACCGTGACCTACAGCGACCAGATGCCGAAGGTGGTGCTGATCCAGGACCCGCGCACCGGCAAGACCATCGAGGCCGTCAAGCGCGAAGAGGCGGTGCAGGTCGGCGTCAAGGTGCCCGCGGCCGCGGCGCCGGGCCGCGACGGCTACGCCGCGCAGGAAGCGCGCCGCCAGGCCGAGCACGCCCGCAACGAAGAGCGCGCCAAGCTCGAAAACCAGGTGCGGCTGGCCGTGCTGCGCGACCTGCGCGACGCGATGATGGACCGCGAACGCGACGCCTTCGACCTGGGCCTGGTGGCCGTGGCCGCTTGGCGCGGTGTGGAGTGGCGCGGCCGTGCCGTGCTGGCGCAGCTCTGGGGCGTGAGCAACGAGCGCGCGCTGGAACAGCGCATCGGCAGCATGGACGTGCAGCAGCTCACCCTGCTGATCATGGACTGCGCGCTGGTAGCCGACTGCGTGGTCACGGCCTACAACCTGCACGAGAAGCCCACCACACTGCTCAAGGCCGCGGCGCACTACGACATCGACGTCGACCAGGTGCGCGCCGAGGTAGCCCCCGCGCCGGCACCTGCACCGGCCGCGGCTTCCAAGCCGGCGCCAAAGGCCGCCCGCAAGGCCAAGCCGACGCAGCCGGCCGTGCGCTACCGCTGCCCTGCCACCGGTTCCACCTGGTCAGGCCGCGGCCTGCAGCCCGCCTGGCTGAAGGTTGCGCTGGCCGATGGCAAGACGCTGTCGGACTTTGCCGTCGACAAGCCCAAGGCGCCGGCCACCAGCAAGCCCAAGGCCAAAGACGGCGACGCTGCCGACGCCGAGCTCGAGCCCCGCGACACCCGCACGCTGGACATGTTCGCCGAGGCAGGCTGATGTCGCGCAAGCGTTGCCACCGTCGCGTCATCGTGCCGCTGCCGCCGCGCGGCCTGCGGCCAAAGCTCGACAAGGGCCAGCTGTTCGACCTGTCGATGGCCCACAACCAGAACGTCGACGCGGTGGCCAAGGGCGATGCGAACGAGACCACGCTATGGCACCTGGTCGAATCGGCCTACACCTGGTCGCGGGCCGCCGAGCTGCTGCACTTCGGCGAGTTGGAGATGACCCAGCAGCTGCACATGCTGGAGGGCGTGCTGGCCCGCTACCACCGCACCCGCCGCATCGGGTTCTCGGGCCCCGAGCTGGAACTGGCGCGCGACGGCGTCGTGGTAATGGACCAGATCGCCGCCCAGTGCGACAGGCCCACCGCGCTGGCCGCCGTGGCGTGGTCCGAGGCACGCATCGAGCGCATCCTGGCTGAGCAGCGGCAGGGCTTGCCGGCATGAACAGCCCACGCGCCGACCTGACCGACGAGGAGATCGACGCCATCTGCGCCGGCCTGACGCAGGGCGCGGCCCAGGTGCGCTATCTGCAGCGGGTACTGAAGCTGCCGGTGGCCCGCAAGCCGAACGGCCGGCCGCTGGTCAAGCGCTGCGACTGGGAGCGGGCGCAGAATGCAACCCGGCCCGCCAACGGGCCCAACTGGACGAGGCAGGCATGAGCGACATTGATCGAAGCGATGCAGCCGACGCAGCGCGCCTGCGCTGGATGTTGGCAGGCAACGGCTACTTCATGGAAGAAGAAATGCTGTGCGGTCACAAGCCGACCACCCTGGAGGACCGCGACGAGGCACGCCGGCGGATTGACGCGGCCATGGCTGCGGATCCGGCAGCGCAGGAATGAACCGCCCCCGCGACCGCGCCAGGGCTGTACAACCCTGGCTGCTGCGCATCACCAGGAACCGGGCACCGCTGCCCGCCGTGACAATCGAACTGTTGCACGATGCGCAGCCTGGCCTGGTCTACAAGCCCACTGTGGTCGAGCAATCCACATCGGTGTGGATCACCATCACCATCGACCAGCCGATCAACGCACCAGGCGTGAAGTGCAGGCCGACGATGCGCGGCGCCGTGATTGAGTACGTGGTGAAGATCCGCCGCAACCGGTTGCGAGTAGAGCAATGAACCGCCCACGCGACCGCGCCACCGCCAAGGGCCTGCTGCCCCGCATGGAGGCCAGGCCCTGGCGCGACGGCAAGACGATCACCTACCGCTACCACCCCATCGGTGGCGCACCGATCAACCTGGGCACCGACCGCACCGAAGCCTGCCGCCGCGTGCTGGAACTGAACGGCCAGGCCGACGACACCGGCACCATCGGCCGGCTGTGGCAGCAGTATCAGGCCAGCCCCGCGTGGGCCGCGCTGCGCGACCGCACCCGTGCCGATTACGTCGACTACAGCGTGCACCTGCTGCGCGTGTTCGGCACCGTGCACGCTGCGCACATCACTGCGCCCGACGTGGCACGCTACCTGCGCGTGGAACGGGCCCAGGCGCCCAAGCGCGCCAACCGCGAGGTCAGCCTGCTGGGCAACCTGCTGGGCCTGGCCATCGAGCGCGGCGACGCCATGCACAACCCCTGCCGCGGCGGCCAGGTGCGGCGCAACCCTGAGCGGCCCCGCAGCATCACCCCTGAGCAGGCCGACATCCAGGCCCTGGTGGTGCACGCGCAGGCCAAGGGCGGGCAGTGGGCCATCGTCACCATGGCAGCCGAGTTTGCGGCCCTGGTGGGCGCGCGCCAGGCCGAGCTGCTGACGCTGCACTGGCCGCAATGGTCAGCCGACGAGGTGCGGCTGCAGCGCGCCAAGCAGCGGGCCGGCGTGGTGAAGGTGGAGCGCATCGAATCCAGCCCCGCGCTGGCCGAGCTGCGCAGCCGCCTGCAGGCCGTGGCCAAGAACACCACGCTGGGCGCGGTGTTCCCCAACCGGCAGGGCAACCCGTACACCGCGGCCGGCTTTGCGGCCATGTGGGGCAAGCTGATGCGCGAGGCCGTGGCCGCCGAGGTGGTGCAGCAGCGCTTCACCTTCCACGATCTGCGGGCGCACTACACCACGCAGCACCAGCAGCAGCGCGGCACCCTGCCGGCGCTGCACGCCAGCCCGACGACGACGGCGCGGGTGTATGAGCGGGCGAAGGAAGCACGAAGGAGAGCGCTGTGACGGACGGGAAGTGGCACCTTGAACCGATGGACCCAGGCATCGGCTGGCGCGTGTGGCACGACAACGCACCCCGCCGGCGCTTCCACGTGCTTGAGGTCAGCAGCGCGGGGGACGGATTCAGCGCACGCTTGAAGGGGCCGAAGCCGATCCGTGGGCCGCGCGCCGTGGCTCGGCCGCCAGAGACGCGCGACGGCATCGTTGTCTACGTTACCGACCTGCTGATCAGCGACCTGGTGGTGAAGAGCCTGGAACAGATCTACATCGACACCACCACGTTCGCCGAAGCGGTGGCAGGGCGACGCTCACGCGCAGCGGCCGGCTATCGAATCACCGACATGGCGGTCGAGATGCAAGCGAAGCCGGGCCGTCCGAATCTGCAGCGGCGGCGTACACCAGCTGGCAAGAAGTGACGGCGCTGCGCCGGCAGTGCCCTGATATTCCCACCGTGGGAATTTCGCGGGAACAGGCCACTGGCTGCGCATCCAGCGATGCGCGCCTAAGTGGTTGATTTGATTGGTGGGCCCTGAAGGATTCGAACCTTCGACCAACGGATTAAGAGTCCGCTGCTCTACCAACTGAGCTAAGGACCCGCTCGATGAATCGAGTGGTGGGTTGTGCAGGATTCGAACCTGCGACCAACGGATTAAAAGTCCGCTGCTCTACCGACTGAGCTAACAACCCGTCTGTAGAGGCGCGCATTATAGCGGGCCCACGGAGCCTTCCTCCGCGCCGCGTGCCGCCAGGTGCAGCGCGATGGCTTCGGCGGCCGCCACCATGCCGAAGGTGGCGGTGACGGTGACGCTGGAGCCATAGCCATGGCAGTTCAGCGTGCCGTCGGTGCCGGCATCGCTGTCGCAGGCTGCCTCGGGCAATGCCACCGTCTCGCGCGAGTACACGCAGCGCAGCCCGATGCGGCCTTGCCGCGGCGCGCCGTGCTCGCGCCGCAGCCGCTGGCGCAACGCGGCCAGCAGCGGGTCGTGCGTGGTCTCGGCCAGGTCCTGCACCTGCACAGCCTGCGGCTGGCGCTTGCCGCCGGCCGCGCCCACGCACACCAGCGGCTGCCTGGTGCGCAGCGTCCAGGCGGCCAGCGCCGCCTTGGCGCGCACCTGGTCGCAGGCGTCGATGACCACGTCCACCGGATGCGGCAGCAGTGCGGGCCAGTTCTGCGCATCGACGAACTCCTCCACGCACAGCACCTTGCAGCCGGGGTGGATGTCGGCAATGCGTTCGCGCAGCGCCTGCACCTTGGCCTGGCCCAGCGTGCGGCCCAGCGCCTGCACCTGGCGGTTGATGTTGCTTTCGGCCACGTGGTCCAGGTCGATCAGCACCAGTCTGGCGATGCCGTTGCGCGCCAGCGCCTCGGCCGCCCACGAGCCCACGCCGCCCACGCCGACCACCGCCGCGCGCATGCCGCGCAGCCGCGCATAGCCGGCCTCGCCGTACAGCCGGCGCAGGCCACCGAAGCGCCGCTCCAGGTCGGCCTGCGCCACACCGGTGTCGGTCACAGGCTGCGCTCCACCCGCCAGGCCTGGAAGCGCACGCCCAGCACGCCGCCGCCCAGGATGCCGGCCAGCGCAATGAAGCTACCCAGCGCCAGCGTGCTGACTCCGCTGAGCCCCTGGCCGACGGTGCAGCCCATCGCGGTGACGCCGCCCACGCCCATCAGCACGGCGCCCACCAGGTGCAGCGCCGTGTCCTCGGTGCCGCGGAAGCCTTCCCAGCGGAAGCTGCCCGTGGCCAGGGCCACCGCGGCCGAGCCCAGCACCACGCCCAGCGTGGTGACGATGGCCACCGTCAGCACGCGGCTGGTGTCGCTGAACAGGATCAGCCAGTCCACCGTGTAGGCCACCGGTGCGACGAAGCTCAGGCTTTCCATGCGCCGCGAGTTGGTTGCCAGGAACGTGGGCTCCAGCGTCTGCGGATGCTCCGGCACGAAGCCCAGTCGCCCCGACACCCACCACATGCCGACGATGACCGCACCCACGCCCACGCCGGCCAGCAGCGCCTCGCCGCTGCGCCCTTCGGGCCGTATCAGGGCCCAGCCCAGCAGCGCCAGGCCGATGCCGCCGCCCAGCCCCAGTGCCAGCCACGGCTTCGGCGCTCCAGTGGCGTGGGCCAGCAGCGAAGGCAGATCCTGCCCCGTGGGCAACATGAAGGCCACCTTGTCGACGGTGGACACGCGCGCCACCGCCAGCATGCCGCGCATGGTGGCGTAGGCGGCCACGGCCATGACCACCACCACCACCAGCGACTTCAGGTTGCCGCCGCCCACGCGCACCAGCGTCTTGCTGCCGCAGCCCGAGGCCAGCACCATGCCGAAGCCGAACAGCAGCCCGCCCAGCGCGTTGGACAGCCAGATCAGTGCCGGCGCGGCATAGATGCTCTGCGCGGCATCGATCCAGCCCAGCGCCACCATGCCGTTGAAGCCGATCATCGCCACGCCGATGGCCATGCCCCACATGCGCATGCGTGTCCAGTCGCCCAGGTTCACCACGTCGGCCACCGCGCCCATCGTGCAGAAATGGGTGCGCTGCGCGATGGCGCCAAAGGCCACCGCCAGGCCGAAGGCGGCCCACAGCACGGTGGCCGTCAGGCCGGGCAAGTCGGATTCCTGCATGCCGCTATTGTGGCCGTGCGCCCCCGCGCGGCCGACGCGCCACGCTCAGCGCAGCGCGGCCAGGCGTTCCTTGGCGGCGGCCGCGGCCTCGCTCTTGGGGTAGGCCTTGATAAGCTCGTCCAGGGTCTTGCGCGCGCCGGCGCGGTCCTTCATCTCGGCCTGGCTGTTGGCGATGGCCAGCATGGCCTCGGCGGCGCGGTCGCCTTCGGGCGCCTTGGCCAGGAAGGCGCGGAAGGCGGAGATCGCCTCCTTGTAGTCGCGCTTGCCGTACAGCGCGTTGCCTTGCCAGAACCGTGCCGACGACGCATAGCCGCTGGCCGGCCAGCGTAGCTGGAAGGCCCCCAGCGCCGCCGCCGCCTTGTCGAAATCGCCGCTGCGCAGCAGCGCAATGGCCTCGTCGTACTGGCGCTTCTCCTCAGGGTCGGCATTGAACTCGCGGCCGTCCAGGCTGACCTTCTGCGGCTCGATCTTGCGCAGCCGGTCGTCCACCGCCTGGCCCAGGTCACGCTGCTTGCGCTGCAGTTCGGACAAATCGCGTTGCAATTGCTCGTTGCTGCCGCGCAGGCGGGCCATCTCGCTGCGCAGCGCCTCCATCTGGCTGTTGATGTCCAGCAGGCTGCGGCGCAGCGTCTGCAACTGCTCGTTCAGGTCGGCATTGCGGGTGCGCGCCTCCTGCTCGCTGGCCGCCAGCTTGGCGCGCAGGTCGAGAATGGCCTTGCGCGCATCGTCGTCGGCAAACAGCTGGGCCTGCGCCGCCACGGCGGCGAGGCTCAGCGTGCAGGCAGCCAGGGTGCGCCGCATGTCACTTGTCGCGCAGGTCGACGCGGCGGTTCTTCGCCCACGCGGCCTCGTCGCTGCCCTGCACTGCGGGCTTTTCCTCACCGAAGCTCACCGCCTCGAGCTGGCCGTCCTGCACGCCCAGCAGCACCATCGTGCGCAGCACGGCCTCGGCCCGCTTCTGGCCCAGCGCCAGGTTGTACTCGCGGCCGCCGCGCTCGTCGGTGTGGCCTTCCAGCACCATGCGCTTGCTGCGGTTGGCGCTGAGCGCCTTGGCATGCGCTTCCAGCATCGGGCGGTATTCGTCCTTGACGACGAAGCTGTCGAAATCGAAGAACACGGTGCGCTGCGCCAGCAGGCCGCCGGCCGCGCCGCCCGCCTGCTTGGACAGATCGACCGTGGCGACGCCCGACTGCGCGGTGCCGGCCGCACCGGCGCCGCCAGCGGCACCGGCCCCGGCGGTGGCGCCATCGGCCGGCACGTTGCGGCTTTCGACAGGGGCTTCATCCAGCTTGGTGCTGCTGCAGCCGGCCAGCGCCAGGGCTGCCAGCACAGCGGCAGTGCTCAGGAGGTGACGGTTCTGGAACATGGGCTTCTCCAAAGGAACAACGGTAGGCATTCAGCGGCCGAAGGGGCCCCAGGCAGGCTCGCGCATGTCGGCGCCGCTGGTCAGCAGGCGGCTCTTGATGCGGCCGTCGAGTGTGGTGGTCATCAGCACGTCGCGGCCGCCGGCGCGGCTGGTGTAGACCAGCAACCGGCCGTTGGGCGCGAAGCTGGGGCTTTCGTCGTCGTTGGTGTCGGTGATGGCCGTGGCACCGCCGCCGGACAGGTCCTGCACCATCAGCTTGAAAGCGCCGCCCTGACGGGTGACGAAGGCCAGCGTGCGGCCGTCGGGGCTGATGGCCGGGCTGATGTTGTAGCTGCCGCCGAAGGTGACGCGCTCGGCATTGCCGCCGGCCACCGGCATGCGATAGACCTGCGGGCCGCCGCCGCGGTCGCTGACGAAATAGATCTGCCGGCCGTCGGGCGTGAACACCGGCTCGGTGTCGATGGCCTGACTTTGCGTCAGCCGACGCGGCGCGCCGCCATCGCGCGACATCAGGTAGATCTGCGCCACGGCGTCGCGCGACAGCGTCAGCGCCAGGTCGCGGCCGTCCGGCGACCAGGCCGGCGCGCTGTTCGAGCCCCGGAAGTTGGCCAGCATGCGGCGCTGGCCGCTCTGCACGTCCTGCAGCCAGACCACGGCCTTCTGGCTTTCAAACGATACGTAGGCCAGCTCGCGGCCGTTGGGCGACCAGGCCGGCGAGATGATCGGATCGGGGCTGGCCAGCGCGATCTGCCCGCCTTCGCCGTCGGCGTCGGTGACATGCAGCTGAAAGCGAGGGCCGGCCTTGGTGACGTAGGCGATGCGCGTGGCAAACACGCCGCGCTCGCCGGTCAGGTTCTGGTAGATCGAATCTGCAATCCGGTGCGCCACCAGCCGCATGTCGGCGGCCACGGCCACGTGGCTCTGGCCGACCAGCTCTTCGCCCTTGACCAGGTCCCACAGCTTGAAGCGCACGTCGAAGCGGCCATCGGCCAGGCGCATCACCGAGCCCACGGCCAGCGCATCGGCCCCGCGGCCGCGCCATTCGGCGATGTTGATGCGGCTGCTCTCGTCGAAGCTGCCGGGCACGTCGACGATGCGGAACAGGCCGCTGCGCTGCAGGTCGGCGCGCACCACGGCGGCCACCGGCACGGGTGACAGCGTCTCGTCACGGAAGGTGGCGATGGCCACCGGGATCTGCGTGCCGCCGATGCCGGTGATCTCGACGCGGAACTGGGCGGCGGCCGGCAGGGCCGCGGTGGCGGCAAGGGCACCGACGAAACGGCGGCGCGGCCAGGGGGCTTGGAACAAGGCGGATCTCTGTCTTGTGGAGGGGCCGTGCCGATAGAGCCCACGGGATTGCCAAGGTTCCCTTGCAAGGCGGTCTTGGCGGCTGCCGCGCAATTGTAGGCACCCCGGCACCCCGCCCGGGAGCCCGCCCGATAATGGCTGCGACCCTCTCCCCGACCCATGTCCAGCCTGCGACAGCGCATCGCCCACATTGCCCCCTATTTCGAGTCCGCCAAGCGCGGCTTGGCGGTGGCGGTGGCTGGCGCTCTGGTGATGGCACTGACCGAGCCGCTGCTGCCGATGATGATGAAATCGGTGCTCGACGAGGGCTTCGGCACCGACAAGATTCCGCTGTGGATGGTGCCGCTGGTGCTGGTGGGCCTGTTCGTCCTGCGCGGCGCGGCCTCCTTCGTGTCGCAATACGCTCTGGCCTGGACGGCCAACCAGGGCGTGCTGAAGCTGCGCACGGCCATGTTCGGCCGCTTGCTCGGCGCGCATCCGGACCTGTTCACCCGCAACTCGGCCAGCCGGCTGACCAACATCGTGGTCTTCGAGGTGCAGGAAGGCACCAACCTGCTGGTGACGGCGGTGCTGACGGTGGCCCGAGAGAGCCTGACGCTGATGGCACTGCTGTCCTACCTGATCTGGCTGAACTGGAAGCTGACGCTGTTCGTGGGCGTGCTCTTCCCGCTGGTGGCGCTGTCGGTGCGGGCCATCACCCGGCGCATGCGACGCATCACGCTGGCCAGCCAGAAGGCCATCGACGAGCTGGCCTACGTGATCGAAGAGAACGTGCTGGCCTGGCGCATCGTGCGGCTTCACGACGCCGCCACGCAGCAGACCGGCCGTTTTCTCGAGCGCAGCCACCAGCTGCGCCGGCTGATGATGAAGGCCGTGGCGGCTTCCTCGCTGATGACGCCGGTGACGCTGACGCTGACCGCCTGCGCGCTGTCCGGGGTGCTGATGGTGGCGCTGTACCAGAGCCGCACTGGCGGTACCACGGTGGGCAGCTTCGCGGCCTTCATCACCGCCATGCTGATGCTGCTGGCGCCGATCAAGAAACTGTCGGAGGTGAGCGGCCAGATCACCCGCGGCATGGCCGCGCTGGAACGCGGCGTGGCGCTGGTCGACGACAGCCCCATGGAAGTGGCCGGCACGCACCAGGCCGACACGGTGCGCGGCGAGATCGAGCTGCGCGGCGTGACGCTGCGCTACAAGGACGACCAACCCCCCGCGCTGCAGGACCTGGACCTGCACGTGCGCCCCGGCGAGACGGTGGCGCTGGTCGGTCCCTCGGGTGCCGGCAAGTCGACGCTGGTGCATCTGCTGCCGCGCTTCGTGGAGCCCAGCAGCGGCAGCGTGCGGCTGGACGGCGTGCCGCTCGGCGACTGGAACGTGCAGGCGCTGCGCCGGCAGTTCGCGCTGGTCAGCCAGGACGTGGTGCTGTTCAACGACAGCGTGGCCGCCAATGTGGCGCTGGGCGCGCCGGTCGAGACCGCGCGCGTGCGCGACGCGCTGCGCAGCGCCAACCTGCTGGACTTCGTCGACGGCCTGCCGCAGGGCCTGGACACGCTGATCGGCCACAACGGCAGTGAGCTGTCGGGCGGCCAGCGGCAGCGCCTGGCCATCGCCCGCGCGCTGTACAAGGACGCGCCGATCCTGATCCTGGACGAGGCCACCTCGGCGCTGGACAGCGAATCCGAGCGGGCCGTGCAGCAGGCGCTGGAGCGGCTGATGAAGAGCCGCACCACGCTGGTCATCGCCCACCGGCTGTCCACCATCGAACATGCCGACAGGGTGGTGGCGCTGGAGGCCGGCCGCGTGGTGGAGCAAGGCAGCCATGCCGAGCTGCTGGCCCGCGGCGGCCTGTACGCCCGGCTGCATGCGATGCAGTTCGGCACGACCAAGACCCAAGGAGAAACCGCATGACCGCAACGATCAGCCGCTACCCGGTGCCTGAGCTGAAGGACCTGCCCGAGGACCTGCGCGCCCGCATCCTGGAGGTGCAGGAGAAGGCGGGCTTCGTGCCCAACGTGTTCCTGGCGCTGGCCCACCGGCCGGCCGAATGGCGCGCCTTCATGGCCTATCACGACGCGCTGCTGCTGAAGGAAACCGGCTCGCTGAGCAAGGGCGAGCGCGAGATGATCATCGTCACCACCTCGGCGGCCAACCAGTGCCTGTACTGCGTGGTGGCACACGGCGCGATCCTGCGCATCTACGAGAAGAAGCCGCTGATCGCCGACCAGCTGGCCACCAACTACCGCAAGGCCGACATCACGCCGCGCCAGCGTGCGATGCTCGACTTCGCGATGAAGGTCTGCACGCAGTCCGCCACGATCGAGGAGGCCGACTTCGCTGCGCTGCGCGCGCATGGCTTCGACGACGAGGACATCTGGGACATCGGCGCCATCACCGCGTTCTTCGGCCTGAGCAACCGCATGGCCAACCTGACCGGCATGCGGCCCAACGATGCGTTCTTCCTGATGGGCCGAGTGCCGCGCGAGAAAAAGGCCTAGGAGCCTGGCTGGAGACAGCGCTTCAGCCCGGGACCTTCAGCCAGGCCGCCAGCACGGCCTTCAGATCGGCATCGCTGAGGGTCTTGCTGTCCACCGGCACCATCGGTACCGCGCCCCAGACGCCGCTGCTGCCCTTGCGCACGCGGCTGCTCAGCGTGGCCAGGGCACCGGCATCGCCCTTGTAGCGCGCCGCAATTTCCTTGATCGACGGCCCCACCGTCTTCTTGTCGGGGGCGTGGCAGGCGGTGCAGCCGGCCTTGGCGGCCACCTGCGCCGGGTCGGCTGCGTGCGCCGCGCCGGTGGCAACCAGCACCGCGATGACCATCGGTGCGCGGGAAAACCCTGACATGCGTTGCTCCCTGGGCACGCCCTGCCGCAACCGCAGAAGCGCCGCCGTTTGTGCTGTGTCAATAAGCCGGTACAGCCCGGCTGTACGCTGCGCGTGACACTTTATCCGACAAGGACCGAGCGATGCGCGTCGTGCTGATCCACCCCAACTACCACTCCGGCGGCGCCGAGATCGCCGGCAACTGGCCGCCCGCCTGGGTGGCCTACCTGACCGGCTACCTGAAAGGTGGCGGCTACCACGACGTGCACTTCATCGATGCGATGACGCACCACCTGAGCGACGAGCAGGTGCGCGAGCGGCTGACCGAACTGCGGCCCGACGTGGTGGGCTGCACCGCCATCACGCCGGCCATCTACAAGGCCGAGGGCCTGCTGAAGCTGGCCAAGGAGCTGGACCCGAAGGTGGTCACGGTGCTGGGCGGCATCCACGGCACCTTCATGTACCCGCAGGTGCTGAAGGAGGCGCCGTGGATCGACGCCGTGGTGCGCGGCGAGGGCGAGCAGGTGTTCCTGAACCTGGTGCGCGCAGTGGACGACGGCAGCTGGGCACGCGACCCGGCCACGGTGCGCGGCATTGCCCTGCTGCGCGACGGCAAGGTCGTCGCCACGCCGGCCGAGCCGACCATCCAGGACCTGGACCGCATCGCGCCGGACTGGGGCATCCTGGAGTGGGACAAGTACATCTACATCCCGATGGGGGTGCGCGTGGCCATTCCCAACTTCGCGCGCGGCTGCCCCTTCACCTGCAGCTTCTGCAGCCAGTGGAAGTTCTGGCGCGACTACCGCATCCGCGACCCGAAGAAGGTGGTCGACGAGATCGAGACGCTGGTGCGCGACCACCAGGTCGGTTTCTTCATCCTGGCCGATGAGGAGCCGACCATCCACCGCAAGAAGTTCATCCAGTTCTGCGAGGAACTGATCGCCCGCAAGCTGCCGGTGCAGTGGGGCATCAACACCCGCGTCACCGACATCCTGCGCGACGAGAAGCTGCTGCCGATGTTCCGCCAGGCCGGCCTGGTGCACGTCAGCCTGGGCACCGAGGCGGCGGCGCAGCTGAAGCTGGACCGCTTCAACAAGGAAACGACGATCGAGCAGAACAAGAAGGCGATCCGCCTGTTGCGCGAGGCCGGCATCGTGTCGGAGGCGCAGTTCATCGTCGGCCTGGAGAACGAGACCGCCGAGACGCTGGAAGAGACCTACCAGATGGCGCGCGACTGGAACCCCGACATGGCCAACTGGGCGATGTACACGCCCTGGCCCTTCAGCGACCTGTTCCAGGAGCTGGGCGACAAGGTCGAGGTGTTCGACTTCGAGAAGTACAACTTCGTCACCCCGATCATGAAGCCCGACGCGATGGACCGTGCCGAGCTGCTGGACCGGGTGATGAACAACTACCGCCGGTTCTTCATGAACAAGTCGCTCTTCCAGTACCCCTGGGAGAAGGACAAGGGCCGGCGCAAGTACCTGCTGGGCTGCCTGAAGGCCTTTGCCAAGAGCGGCTTCCAGCGCACCTTCTACGACCTGGGCCGCGTCGGCTACTGGGGCCCGCAGAGCAAGAAGAAGGTGGACTTCCAGTTCGCCGACCAGCGGGTGCACGGCCGGCCCGACGCGGCGGCCATCGCCGCGGCCGACGAAGGCTGGGTGACGATGCACGGCCCGAAGATCGAGCACCGCCGCCGCCAGGGCGAGCTGAACGCCGCGCTGGCCTGCGGCGGCGGCACCGACCAGCTGGACGATGCCGCGATGGATGCCGTGCTCAGCCCGCCGCCGCCAGTGCCGGCAGCGGCGCCGCACTGAGCCGGCGGCCCGGCGATGCATGCCGCGGCGGCCCGCATCGGGCCGAATGCCATCACCCGCGTGGCCGAGGTGCTGCGCGCGCAGCGCGGCGAGGCCGCCGCCGCTGCGCTGTTCCGCGCGGCCGGCCTGCTGCGGTACCTGGCCGAGCCGCCGCAGGCCATGGTCGACGAGGCCGAGGTGGCGGCGCTGCACCGGGTGCTGCACCAGCAGCTGGGCACCGCGGCGGCGCGCGAGGTCGCGCGGCGTGCCGGTGAGCGCACGGCCGACTACCTGCTGGCGCACCGCATCCCGAAGCCCGCACAGACGGTGCTGAAGCGGCTGCCGGCGCCGCTGGCGGCGCGCCTGCTGCTGAAGGCCATCGGTGGCCACGCCTGGACCTTTGCCGGCAGCGGGCAGTTCAGCGCCTCGCCCGGCACGCCGGTGGTGCTGGAGATCCGCGGCAACCCGATGTGCCGCGGCCTGCGCCTGCAGGCGCCGGGCTGCGACTTCTACGCCGCCACCTTCGAGCGGCTGTTCCGCGTGCTGGTGCATCCGGCCGCGCGTGCCGTGGAAACGCACTGCGAGGCCCGCGGCGACGACCGCTGCCGCTTCGAGCTGCGCTGGGACGGCGGCGCCTGAGGCGCGCCGCGGCGCGCTTACATGCCCGGCTCGATCGGATGGTCGACGGCGCCGCCGTTCTCGACCCAGTCCTTGAAGGCGCCCAGGTTGTAGACCTCGGCATAGCCCAGGTCCTTCAGCGTCTTGCCGCTCAGCGCCGAGCGGCCGCCCGAGGCGCAGTACAGGATCACCGGCCTCTGCGGGCTCAGCGTCTTGTCGTGGTAGGGCGAGGCCGGGTCGGCGCGAAACTCGAGCATGCCGCGCGAGATGTGCAGCGCGCCGCTGACTTTGCCGCTTTTCTCGACCTCGGGTGCGTCGCGCACGTCGATGACCAGCGCGTTGCTGCTGGCGATCAGCGCCTGGGCCTGCGCGGCCGAGATGCGCGGCACCGCGGCGTTGGCCGCCTCGATCATCTGCTTGACGTTGGTGCTCATGGTGGGCCTCCTTCGGGTGGCCGGATTATCGGCCGGCGCCGTCAGCCGGCCAGCGCGTCGCGCAGGCGCAAGGCCTGCGGCCCGAAGGCGTAGGCGTCCATGCCCAGGTCGCCATGCGTGTGGCTGGCATGCAGGCGCAGCGCCGGCCGCGGGCCGGCGGCGCCGGCCGCCACGTAGAAGGGCAGCAGGTGCTCGTCGGTGGGGTGCATCAGCACCGCATGCGGTGCCTGGTGGCGGTAGTCCAGCAGGGCGGCCCAGTCGGCCGCCGCGCCGCGCTCGGCGAACCATTCGCGGAACGCCAGGCTTTCCGGCGTGGCGGCGCGGCCCACGTCGCGCAGCCCGCCGGCAAAGACGCGCTGCAGGTTGTGGGTGATGCTGCCGCTGCCCATCACCAGCACGCCTTCGTCGGCCAGCGCCGCCAGTGCCGCGCCCATGTCGAACAGCGGCTGCGGCTGCCAGTCGGGCACGAAGGCCAGCGGCAGCACCGGCACATCGGCCTGCGGCCACAGGTAGCGCAGCGGCGTCCAGATGCCGTGGTCCAGTCCCCCCTGGTCCACCGTATGCACCGGCAGCCCGGCCTGCTGCAGCAGCGCCTGCACGCGCCCGGCCAGGGCCGGTGCGCCCGGCGCGTCGTAGCGCAGCGTGTACAGGCGTTCATCGAAGCCGCCGAAGTCGTACACCGCCTCGTGCCGTGCACCGGCCAGCAGCACCGGGGCGCGCGCCAGCGTGTGCGCCGACACCGCCAGAACGGCCTTCGGCCGGCCAAAGGCGGCTTCGATGGCCGGCCCCAGCCGCTGCATGAAGGCGCCGGCCTCGCGCGGCTCCAGTGCAGTCATCGGCGAACCGTGCGACAGGAAGATCGGTGGGACGCTGTAGCGGCTCATGCCGCGATTGGACACGAGGGCCGGCGCGGCCATCTTCAGCGGCGCTGAACGCAGCATTCGCACGCCGCGCAAGACCTTCGTCCAGCAGCAGACCGCCCGGCTGCGGTACCGTCGCGTCCTCATGCAAGCCGATACCATCCGCCCGCCTTCGATGCCCGCCCTGGCCTGGCGCCAGACCGTGCGCGACTTCCGCGCCGGTGAACTGCGCCTGCTGGCCCTGGCGGTGATGCTGGCCGTGGCCGCGCTGACGGCGGTGGGCTTCTTCGCCGACCGCCTGAACCAGGGCCTGACCCGCGATGCAGGCGCGCTGCTGGGCGGCGATGCGCTGGTCGGCAGCGACAAGCCGGCGCCGCCCGAACTGCTGCAGCGCGCCACCGCGCTCGGCCTGCAGACGGCCACCAGCGCCAGTTTCCCGAGCATGGCGCGCGCGCCGGACGAACTCGGCGGCAACTCGCGGCTGGCGGCGGTCAAGGCCGTCAGCAATGCCTATCCGCTGCGCGGCCAGTTGCGGCTGAAATCGGCGCCCGAGGCGGCCGAACGCAGCGTGGCCGGCGCGCCGGCACCGGGCACGGTGTGGGTGGATGCGGCGCTGCTCGATGCGCTGCAGCTGAAGATGGGCGACGACCTGCTGCTGGGCGATGCCGCCTTCGAGATCGCGCAGATCATCGTCATCGAGCCGGACCGCGGCGCCGGCTTCATGAGCTTCGCGCCGCGGGTGATGCTGAACCAGGCCGATCTGGAGGCCACCGGGCTGATCCAGCCGGCCAGCCGTGTCAGCTACCGGCTGGCGCTGGCCGCGCCGCCGGGCGGCGACGCCAACCTGCGCGCCTACCTGGTCTGGGTGGAGGAGCAGATCAAGAACGTGCCGCTGCGGGGCGTGCGGGTGGAGTCGCTGCAGAGCGGCCGGCCCGAGATGCGCCAGACGCTGGACCGTGCCGAGAAGTTCCTGAACCTGGTGGCGCTGCTGTCGGCCTTGCTGGCCGCGGTGGCGGTGGGCATCGCCTCGCGCGATTTCGCGCAGCGCCACCTGGACGATTGCGCGATGCAGCGGGTGCTGGGCTTGTCGCAGGCGCGCATCGCCGGCGCCTATGCGCTGCAGTTTGCCGGTGTAGGCCTGCTGGCCAGCCTGGCGGGCGTGCTGCTGGGCTTCGTCGTGCACCATGTGTTCGTCTGGCTGCTGGCCGGGCTGGTGAACGCGGCGCTGCCGGCGGCCGGGCCGTGGCCGGCGCTGTTCGGCCTGGGCGTGGGCATGACGCTGCTGCTGGGCTTCGGCCTGCCGCCGGTGCTGCAGCTGGCGCGGGTGCCGCCGCTGCGCGTGCTGCGCCGCGACGTCGGCTCGCTCAAGGCCTCGTCGGCGCTGGTGCTGGCGGCCGGCACCGCCGGCTTCGTGGCGCTGCTGCTGGCGGTGTCGGCCGACCTGAAGCTGGGGCTGATCGCGGTGGGCGGCTTCGCGGCGGCCATCGCGCTGTTCGCGCTGCTGTCGTGGCTCGCGGTGATGCTGCTGAAGCGCGCCGTGCCCGAGGCCCGCGCGCCGCGCTGGCTGGTGCTGGCGACGCGGCAGATCGCTGCCCGGCCGGCCTTTGCCGTGCTGCAGGTGTCGGCGCTGGCGGTCGGCCTGCTGGCGCTGGTGCTGCTGGTGCTGCTGCGCACCGATCTGATCGACAGCTGGCGCAAGGCCACGCCGCCGGATGCGCCGAACCGCTTCGTCATCAACCTGCAGCCCGACCAGTCCGAGGCCTTCCAGCAGGCGCTGCGGCAGGCCGGTGTGACGCGCTACGACTGGTACCCGATGATCCGCGGCCGGCTGGTGGCCATCAACGGCCAGCCGGTGCAGGGCGACCGCATGAGCGAAGAGCGCGCCAAGCGCCTGCTCGAGCGCGAGTTCAACCTGAGCCATGCCGCACAGCCACCGGCGCACAACCCGGTGGCCGCCGGCCGCTGGGTGCCCGACGAGCCCGGTGCAATCAGCGTCGAGTCCGGCCTGGCCGAGACGCTGGGCGTGAAGCTCGGCGACACGCTGCGCTTCGACATCGCCGGCCAGCAGCGCGAAGGCCGCATCACCAGCCTGCGCAAGGTGGACTGGTCGTCGATGCGCGTCAACTTCTTCGTCATGTTCCCGCTGGCCGAAATGCCGGGCCTGCCCATCACCTACATCAGCGCCTTCCGTGCGCCGGACACGCCGGGCTTCGACAACCGGCTGAGCCGCGAATTCCCGAACATCACCAACGTCGACATCTCGGCCTCCATCGGCCAGGTGCAGCGCGTGCTGGACCAGGTGGTGCGCGCAGTGGAATTCCTGTTCGCCTTCACGCTGGCGGCCGGGCTGGTGGTGCTGTTCGCCGCGGTGACGGCCACCCGCGAGGCGCGGGCCCGCGAATTCGGCCTGATGCGCGCGATGGGGGCCAGCGGCCAGTTGCTGGCGCGGGTGCAGCGCACCGAGCTGCTGGGCGTGGGCGCGCTGGCCGGTGCGCTGGCCTCGCTGGCGGCGATGGCGGTGGGCTGGGCGCTGGCCCGCTATGCCTTCGAGTTCAGCTGGAACGCCTCGCCTTGGGTGCCGCTGGCCGGCGCGCTGGCCGGCGCGCTGCTGGCGCTGGGCGCCGGCTGGTGGGGCCTGCGCGGCGTGCTGCGCCGGCCGGTCATCGAGACGCTGCGCGCCGCGCCGCAGTAGGGCTGCCCGCGCAGGCAAAACTTGGCACGCACGGCGGCTGCGGTGGCCCGGCCGCCCGCCGGCGCTGCGCGATACTCGGCGCATGACCGATGCGGATGGCCGGCGCCCGCTGCGCGTGCTGCACCTGGAGGATTCGGACCTGGACCACGAGCTGGCGATGGCCCACCTGCAGCGTGCCGGCCTGCGCGTGCAGGCGCAGCGCATCGAGTCGCGCGCCGAGTTCGCCGAGGCGCTGCAGGGCGACTGGGACCTGATCCTGTCGGACTACAACCTGCCCGGCTTCTCGGGCCTGCAGGCGCTGGAGATGCTGCGCGACAGCGGGCGCTTGTTGCCCTTCATCCTGGTGTCCGGCGAGATCGGCGAGGACACCGCGGTGGAAGCCATGCGCAACGGCGCCAGCGATTACCTGCTGAAGAACAACCTGGCGCGCCTTGCGCCGGCGATGGAGCACGCGATCGAGGCGGCCGAGGCGCGGCGCGCGCGCCTGGCGGCCGACGAAGAGGTGCAGGCCTCGCGCCAGCGCCTGGCCGAACTGGCGCAGCACCTGCAGACCAGCGTCGAGCAGGAACGCAGCGCCATCGCCCGCGAGATCCACGACGACGTCGGCGGCTCGCTCACTGCATTGAAGTTCGACCTGGCCTGGATCGCGCGGCATGCCGGCGGCGAGCCGGTGCGCCTGCGCGCGCAGGAGGCGCTGGAGACGGTGACCCTGGCTATCGAAAGCAGCCAGCGCATCATGCACAACCTGCGTCCGGCGATCCTGGAACAGGGCCTGGTGGCGGCGCTGCAGTGGATGGCGCAACGCCACGAGAAGCGCACCAGCATCGAGTGCCATTTCCACACCAACCAGGAAAGCATGCAGCTGCCCGCGGGCGTGCCGCTGGTGGCCTATCGCACGGCGCAGGAGGCGCTGACCAACGTCAGCAAGCATTCGCAGGCCACCCGCGTGCGGCTGGACCTGATCGTGTCGCCCGAGATGCTGTCGCTGGACATCAGCGACAACGGCCGCGGCCTCAGCCGGCAGGACCTGGCCAAGGCGCGCAGCTTCGGCATCCGCGGGCTGCGCGAGCGCGCGGCCACGGTGGGGGGCTGGATCGACCTGTCCAGCTCGGCCAAGGGCACGACGCTGATCCTGTCGATCCCGCTGCCCGCTACGGCCGCGCAGGACGAGACCAACACGCCCGGGGTGGCGGGCACGGCCGGGCACGACCCGTCCGCATGGGGAGAGCTATGAGCATCCAGGTGGTTCTTTGCGATGACCATGCGCTGATCCGGCGCGGCATCCGCGACACGCTGTCCGACGCGGACGACATCCAGGTGGTGGGCGAGGCTGGCGACTACGGCGAGCTGCGCACGCTGCTGCGCCAGCGCAGTGAAGGCGGCAAGCCGCCCTGCGACGTGCTGGTGCTGGACATCAATCTGCCGGGCCGCAGCGGCCTGGATGTGCTGCACGTGCTGAAGGACGAAGGCACCGCGATCAAGGTGCTGATCGTCAGCATGTACCCCGAAGACCAGTACGCGATCCGCGCGCTGCGCGCCGGTGCCCAGGGCTACGTCAACAAGGGCGGCGACCCGCAGCTGCTGGTGCAGGCGGTGCGCATGGTCGCGCAGGGCCGCAAGTACATCACGCCCGAGATCGCGCAGATGCTGGCCGAGAACCTGAACATGCCGACCACGGCCCAGCCGCACGAGAAGCTGTCCGACCGTGAGCTGCAGACGCTGGTGATGATTGCTTCGGGCAAGCGACTGTCCGACATCGCCACCGACCTGGTGCTGTCACCGAAGACCGTGTCGGTGTACCGCGCGCGGGTGCTCGAGAAGCTGCAACTCGCCAACAACTCCGAGCTCACCGTCTACGCCATCCGGCACGGGCTCGTGGGCGGCTGAGCAAGATGTAACCGCTGGGTCGTGCACTGTGCACGACCTGCCGCTTCAACCCCCCGAGGCGTGGGGCCCTCAGCCGGGGGAGTTCCCCCGTGATCGCGCGGGCCTCGCCGGTGGCGTGTTACCAGATGCTTCTCTAACGTTCGCACATGCATCGGCGTCGTGTCGGTGCAAGGCAAGCAGCCTGCTCATGTTCGGGTCCGCTGGCCTCCAGTGCAACCGCTTAGAAAGGTCGTCATGAAGCTTCACCACATCACCGCTGCCGCGCTGCTGGCCCTGTCCGCCGGCGTCGCCACCGCGGCTCCCATCGTGCTGTCGAACGGCGGCACCAATTACCTCGGCGTTACCGACAACGGCAGCTCGCACACCGACCAAGGCATCACCGGCCGTGGTGTGACGGGCGAGATCAGTCTGAAGGAAACGCTGGTGATGAACTTGAACGGCACCTACACGATCAAGTCGTTCCAGCTGGGCCTGCTGTACGACGGCCCCGAGTTCCACGACGTCAATGAAGTGGCCAAGGTCAGCTTCTTCGGCGCCTCCGGCCTGATCGGCAGCTTCACGCTGACCGCGACGGACGCCATGTCGGCCAGCTGGACTGGCGCGGGCAGTGCCATCAACCTGTCGCCTGCGGCGCAGCCCGGCTCGGGCCACTGGCTGGTGGACGGTCTGCACATTGCCGATGTCACCAAGATCAAGTTCAGCGCGCTGGAAGGCATGTGCGGCACCGCCGGCGGCAAGTGCACCAACCAGTCCGACTTCATCGTGACCAACGTCACCGCCGTGCCGGAACCCGGCACCTATGCAATGTTCGCTGCCGGTCTGGGCGCGCTGGCCTTCGTGGCCCGTCGCCGCCAGCGTCGCGACTGATCCGCAGCGCGAGGGACGGGTACCGGCTTCGCGCCGGAAAGCGGGTGGTGCATGGCACCACCCGCTTTTCTTCGTGGCCTGGCCGATCAGAAGTAGGCCAGCATGCGCTCCAGCGCCGCCACGAAGGGGTGCTGCATCAGTGGCAGCGTCAGCAGGATGCCCAGCAGCCCCACGCCCAGCGTGATCGGGAACCCGATCGCGAAGACGTTGATCTGCGCCGCCACGCGCGAGATCACGCCCAGCACCAGGTTGACGAAACTCAGCATCGCCACCATCGGCAGCGCGATCCACAGGCCGGTGATGAAGACCTGCGCGCCCCACTGATGCGGCAGCGTCTGCTGCAGGAAGGCGAAGGGTGCGCCGCCGACCGGGAAGCTCTTGAAGCTGTCCACCAGCGCGGCGATCACCAACAGGTGGCCGTTGATGACGATGAACAGCCAGCCGACGATGGCGCCGAAGAAGCGGCTGGTGGCGGTGGTCTGGCTGGCGGTCACCGGATCGAAGAAGCCGGCGAAGTTCAGGCCCATCTGCAGGCCGACGATCTCGCCAGCCAGTTCGATCGCGGCGAACACCAGCCGCACCGCGAAGCCCAGGCCGATGCCGATCAGCAACTGCTGCAGCACCAGCTGAAACGCCAGCCACGAATCCAGCGGCACCACCGGCATGGCCGGCAACGAGGCCTGCGCGGCCAGCGCCACCAGCGCGGCCAGGCCGATGCGCACCCGCGCCGGCACCACCCGCGTGCCCAGCAGCGGCAGCGCCGACAACAGCGCCAGTGCGCGCAGGAAGGGCCACAGCAGCGGCGTGATCCAGCCCAGGATCTGGGCTTCGGTGAAGCTGATCACGGCGCTGCGCGCCGTCAGCCGACGGCGCTGGGGATCGCCTGAAGCGTGCGCTGCAGGTACTCGACCAGCATGCTCAGCATCCACGGCCCGGCGAAGGCCATCACCGCCACCGCGGCCACCACCTTGGGCACGAAGGACAGCGTGGCCTCGCTGATCTGCGTGGCCGCCTGGAAGATGCTGACCACGAGGCCCACCGCCAGCACCGTCAGCAGCACCGGGGCACTGACCATCAGCAACTGCAGCAGGCCTTCCTGGCCGATCGTGAAGACTTGTTGGGCGTTCATGTTCAGGAGGCGAAGGAGGCGGCGAGCGAGCCGAGCAGCAGGTTCCAGCCATCGGCCAGCACGAACAGCATCAGCTTGAAGGGCAGGGCCACGAGCACCGGGCTGAGCATCATCATGCCCAGGCTCATCAGCACGCTGGCGACGATCATGTCGATCACCAGGAAGGGGATGAAGATCAGGAAGCCGATCTGGAAGGCGGTCTTCAGTTCGCTGGTGACGAAGGCGGGCAGCAGCACGCGCAGCGGCACCTCTTCGCCCTTCACCTCGGCCGGCAGCTTGGCCAGACGGGCGAACAGCATCACGTCGGATTGGCGCGTCTGCTTCAGCATGAAGGCGCGCATCGGTTCCTCGCCCCGCTTCAGCGCCTCGTCGAAGGCGATCTGGTTGGCGGCGAAGGGCTGGTAGGCGCGCTCGTACACCTGGTCCAGCGTCGGGCTCATCACGAAGAAGGTCAGGAACAGGCTCAGCCCGATGATCACCTGGTTGGGCGGCGCGGCCTGCGTGCCCAGCGCCTGCCGCAGCAGGCTCAGCACGATGACGATGCGCGTGAAGCCGGTCATCAGCAGCAGCACCGCCGGCAGGAAGCTCAACGCGGTGAAGAACAGCAGCGTCTGGATCGGCACCGAATAGCTGGTGCCGCCGGCGCCCTGGCCCACCACCAGCGGCAGGCCCGGGTTGCCCTGGGCCAGCGCATTGCCGGCGATGCCCAGCCCGGCGGCGGCGAAGAGCAGGCGCTTCATGCTCAGGGCTCGCGCTTCAGCCGCGACAGCAGCTGTGCGAAGGTGGCCGCGGGCTCGGACGGGTCGCCGCCCGGTTCGTCCTGCGGGTCCATGCTGTGCAGCGTGTGGATGCCTTGCGCGCTGATGCCCAGCACCAGCCAGCGCCGCGCACTGCCGCGGCCCACCTCGACGATGGCCACCCGCTGCGAGGCCGACAAGGGCAATGCCGCCACATGGCGCAGCGGCCCGTGGCTGGCGCCGCCGCCGAGCGGCGTGCGCTTCAGCAGCCACAGCGCCAGCGGAATCAGCACGATGATCGCGCCGAACCACAGCAACGGTGTCCAGTCAGGGGCCATGCGGAGACGTAAGGTGCCCGGGCCTCAGGCCCGGCTCAGGCGGCGCAGCCGCTCGCTGGGCGTGACGATGTCGGTCAGCCGGATGCCGAACTTGTCGTTCACCACCACCACCTCGCCCTGCGCGATCAGGTAGCCGTTGACCAGCACGTCCATCGGCTCGCCGGCCAGCGCGTCCAGCTCCACCACCGAGCCCTGCGCCAGCTGCAGGATGTGCTTGATCGGGATCTTGGTGCGGCCCAGTTCCACGGTCAGCTGCACCGGGATGTCCAGGATCATGTTGATGTCGTTGCCGGCGCCGCCCGCGCCGGTGCCGCCGGTGGGCGTGAAGTTGGCGAAGGTGGCCGGCGCCACCGTCTCGGGTGCGCTGGTCACCTCGCTGGCCACCTCGGTGCCGGCGTTCTTGCCTTCTTCCAGCGCGGCGGCCCATTCGGCGGCCATGCGGTCTTCTTCGGATGTCGCGGCGTTGTCGGCACTCATGGGGTGTTTCCTCCGAGCCAGTCCAGGCGTGAACCGGTCAGCAGTTGTTCAATCTTGATGGCGTAGTGCTTGTTGGACGTGCCGTAGTGGCAGTCGAAGACCGGCACGCCGTCGACCTTGGCCTTGATCACCGGCTCCAGGTCCAGCTCGATGAAGTCGCCGGGCTTGAAGGACAGCAGCTGCTCGATAGTGGCCGGCGCGGTGGCCAGCGTGGCCACCAGTTCCACCTCGGCTGCCTGGATCTCGGTCTTCAGCACCTGCACCCAGCGGCGGTCGGGTTCACCGGTGTCGCCCTGGCTGGTGGAGTACAGCACGTCGCGGATCGGCTCCAGCGTCGAGTACGGGAAGCACAGGTTCACCGAGCCGCTGGTGTCGCCGATCTCCAGCGTGAAGGACGTGGTCACCACCATCTCGCTGGGCGAGGCGATGTTGGCGAACTGCGGCTGCATCTCGGAGCGCTGGTACTCCAGCTCCAGCGGGTACACGCCGTTCCAGGCCTTGCGGTATTCGGCGGTGATGGTCTGCAGCAGGCGCAGGATCACGCGCTGCTCGGTCGGCGAGAACTCGCGGCCCTCGATGCGCGTGTGGTACTTGCCGGCGCCGCCGAACAGCGCGTCGATCACCGCGAACACCAGGTTCGGGTCGCAGACGATCAGCGCCGAGCCGCGCAGCGGCTTCACGCTGACGATGTTGAAATTGGTCGGCACCACGATCTCGCGCAGGAAGGCGCTGTACTTCTGCACCTTGATCGCGCCGATCGACACCTCGGGGCTCTTGCGGATCAGGTTGAACAGGCCGACGCGGATGTTGCGGGCGAAGCGCTCGTTCACCACTTCCATCGTCGGCATGCGGCCGCGGACGATGCGCTCCTGGTTGGCCAGGTCGTAGGTGCGCGGGCCGTCGCCGGGCGCTTCTTCCTGCTCGGGCTCCTGGCTTTCGCCGGTGATGCCCTGCAGCAGCGCGTCGACCTCGTTCTGCGAGAGGATCTGCTGAGTCAATGGAGCCTCGGGTCCGGCTGAGCCGTGGCCTGTTGCGGGCGGCAGGCGGGCATGGGCATCGACATCATTGGATGATGAAGTTCGAGAAGTGCACCGCGCGCACCGGGCGGGGCTCTTCGTCGGCGCCCTTCTTCACGGGCGCACCGGGCACTTGCGGCTCCAGGCCCAGGGCGCGCTCGGTCTCGCGCAGCACTTCCTGCGCCAGCTTTTCCTTGCCGCTGCGCTCCAGCAGGTCGGCCGCGCGCTTGTGGGCCAGCACCATCAGGATGTTGTTGCGGATGGCCGGCATGAACAGCTTGATGCGATCGCCGGCCTTCGCGTCGTTCAGCTCCAGCGAGATGCCGATCTGCGCATAGCGGTCGGCATCGCGGTCGGCGAGGTTGACCGTGAAGTTGTCCAGCGGCACGAACACCGGCACGGCCTTCGGGTCGCGCTTGGCTTCGGCCTTCTTGCCCGGCGTCTCGACGCCGGCTTCCTCTTCCTCGGCCAGCTGCGCGGCATGCGCCTTGGCCTTCAGCCAGAAGACCACCCCGCCACCGGCGGCTGCCAGCAGCAGCAGCACCACGGCCAGGATGATGATCAGCTTCTTCTTGCCAGCCTTGGCGGGCGCTGCGCCTTCGACGGCCGCGGCAGTGGACATGGGACCTCCGGGTTTGCCGGACCGCGCCCGCGTCACCTTGGCCGTGGGCGAGATCCTTTGCGCACCATTATTGAAATCCGCCCGTCCGCGGAAGGCGCGAAAAGCGCCCTAAAGACGGCTGTCTCAGGCGTACAGATCGAGCACGCCACGGGCCCGGGGCAGGGCCGTCGGCGCCAGACCGGCCAGGCCACTCTCGCGCGGGCCATCGGCCTCACGGCCGCTGCCGCGCGGCGCATCGCTGCGGGCCTCGCCGCGCGGGTCGCGCGGCTGCTCGAAGACGCCACCGCCGCTCAGCGTCAGCCCGCTCTCGCGCAGCGTGGCCGCCAGCGCGGGCACGGCATCCTGCAGGGCCTGCCGGGTGGTCGTCTGCGCGGCGCTGAAGTCCACCTGCGCCTGGCTGCCGTCGATGCGGATGCGTACCTCGATCGGGCCCAGCTCGGCCGGGTTCAGCTTCAGCTGGGCCTGCTCGATGCCATCGCGCACCAGCAGGCTCAGCTGGCCGGCCAGCGCGGGGGCGAACTCGCGCGAGCCGACCTCGGCACGCACCTCGGCCTGGGCCACCGGCGCGGCTTCGGCGCTGCGGGGCGTGGCCACGGCCCAGCCGGGGGCCAGCAGGTTCAATGCCGGCGCGTTGTCGGGGCCGCTGCCAGGCTGCGCCGCTTCGTGTGCGGCCAGCGGCCGGGCGGCCAGGGCTTCGGCCGTGACCGACGCCGGGCTTTCGGCGCGCGCGGCGCTGCCAGGCAGGCCGCGGGCCGGGGCGCCGCTGGCCAGGCTGCCCAGCGCAGCCAGCGCCGCCGGCGGACCGTCGGCGGCCACGCCTGGCGCGGCAGGGTCCTGGGGGGTGGCGTCAGCCGACGGCAAAGCTGCGGTGTCGATGGCCGCCCGCACGCCGGGCAAGGCCGTGCGTTCAGCTTCGCCGGCCGCCCGGCCTGCGGCCATCTTCGGCGGCAAGGCGGCAGGCAGCGGCGGCAAGTTCGGCAAGGGCAGGCTGTCCACCCAGGCGGCCAGGCTGTCGTCAGCCGGCGGCGCGTCCAGCGCTTCCGGTTCCGTCGGGGCCGCCGCGTCATCGTCGGACGTGCCGCGCAGCGCGGCGCCGGGGCGGCCGGCTTCGGCCGGATCGGCCGGCAGCGCCAGCTCGGCCGCGGTGCGGCGCAGGCCGCGGCTGCGCGAGCGATCGCGCGCCTCGGGTGTTTCGGCGGTGGCCGGGTCTGCAGGGGCCGCCGCGTCGCGCTGGCCCGCGGTGGCGGCATCCAGGGCCTGGGCGAAGCCGGCATCGTCGCCGCCTTCGGCCGGCGCGGTGCCAGGCCGGCCCAAGGCGGCCAGCGGCAAGGAGGGCGTGGGGGCGGCGGTGCTCATCAGGCTCATGGCGCGGCTCGGTAAGGGGGCTATTGCGGCAACAGGCGGCCGTGCCGGCTGGCATGCCAGCGCAGGCGCTGGGCTTGCTCGTCGGTCAGCTTCTGTTCGTGGCGGCGGCCGCTTGCGGCCAGCTCGGCCAGCCGGCGTTCGATCAACTTGCGCACCGAGGCGGCGCGGCGTTCGATGTCCAGCAACTGCTGGCGGGCCTGCTCGCGCTGGCGCTCGGCCAGCTGCAGCTGCCGCGCCTGAAGCGCCAGCGCCTGGTCCAGCCGCTGCATGAAGCTGCGGTAGCACTGCAGGATGTCCATCGATGCGCCCTGGGCAAACTGGCGCGACCAGCGGGCTTCGTATTCGCCGCGGTAGGTGACCAGCTGCTCGTGCTGCAGGCGGGCGCGCTGTTCGGTCCGATCGGCATCGCGCAGTGCGGCCTGGGCCTGCTCGCAGTGCTGTTGCTCGCGCTGCAGCAGCAGTTGCAGCGGTTCCAGCGTGCGCTCGCTCATGCTTCGACCACCCCGCACAGCCGCGCGATGCTGTCCGTCAGCGAGGCGGGTTCGTGCATGTCCTGCTGCAGCAGGGCGTTCAGGCCGGGGTGCAGCTTCACGGCCAGGTCCAGCTCGGCGTCGTGGCCGGGCACATAGGCGCCCAGCTGGATCAGGTCGCGGGCCTTGTTGTAGCGCGCCAGCAGCTGGCGGGCGCGGCGGGCGGCCATCACCTGTTCGCGCGGGGCAACGCTGGTCATCACCCGCGAGATCGAGCGTTCCACGTCGATCGCCGGGAAGTGCCCCGATTCGGCCAGCTCGCGCGACAGCACCACATGGCCGTCGAGGATGCCGCGCGCGGCGTCGGCGATCGGGTCCTGCGGGTCGTCGCCTTCGGTCAGCACGGTGTAGAAGGCGGTGATCGAGCCGGCACCGTTCAGGCCGTTGCCGCTGCGCTCCACCAGCGCCGGCAGCTTGGCGAACACGCTGGGCGGGTAGCCCTTGGTGGCCGGCGGCTCGCCGATGGCCAGCGCGATCTCGCGCTGCGCCATCGCATAGCGCGTCAGGCTGTCCATCAGCAGCAGCACGTGGCGGCCCTGGTCGCGGAAATGCTCGGCCACCGCGGTGGCGTAGTTGGCGCCCTGCATGCGCACCAGCGGCGGCGCATCGGCCGGCGCGGCCACCACCACGCTGCGGGCGCGGCCCTCGTCCTCCAGGATGTCCTCGATGAACTCCTTGACCTCGCGGCCGCGCTCGCCGATCAGCCCGACCACGATCACGTCGGCCGCGGTATAGCGGGCCATCATGCCCATCAGCACGCTCTTGCCCACGCCGGTGCCGGCAAACAGGCCCAGCCGCTGGCCGCGGCCCACGGTCAGCAGCGCGTTGATCGCGCGCACGCCGGTGTCCAGCGGCGTGCGCACCGGGTCGCGGTCCATCGCGTTGATCGGTCGGCGCACCATCGGCTCGGTGCGCACCGGCGTCAGCGGGCCCAGCCGGTCCATCGGCTTGCCATGTGCGTCGACCACGCGCCCGAGCAGGCCTTCGCCCACCGGCAGGTGCAGGCCGCGGTCTTCGGTGCGGCGCCATGGATGGTTGTCCTGGCCGAAGCAGGGCGCGGCGTGTGGCGCCGGCAGCGGCGTCACCATCGCGCCGCTGGTCAGGCCCTGCAGTTCGCCGTTGGGCATCAGGAAGGCGCGGTCGCCGCTGAAGCCCACCACCTCGGCCAGCACCGGTGGCTGGCCTTCGGCGCGCACCTCGCACACCGAACCCACCGGCGCGCGCACGCCGGCCGCCTCCAGCACCAGGCCGGTGACGCGCACCAGCGTGCCGCTGCTGTCCAGCGGCTGCGGCAGCGCGGCATATTCCTGCAGGTCGGCCAGGTATTGCAGCCAGCGTGCCGAACGCGCGGCCGGTGGCGTGGGCATGGGTGGGTTCTTCATGCGCCGTCCGTGGCCGCAGCGCTGTCGTCGCCCCAGGCCAGCTCGCTGCCCAGCACGGCGGCGGCCTGGCGCCAGCGCGCTTCGATGCGCGCGTCGATCTGCCCCAGGTCCGATTCCACCAGGCAACCGCCGCGGGCGATACCGGGGTGCGGCAGCAGCCGCGCGCCGCGTCCCTCCAGCGCCTCGGCCGCGCCTTCGGCCACCAGCGCATGGTCGTCGGGATGCACCAGCACGCGGATCTGGCGGGCGCTCTGCAGTACGGCGTTGACCGCCTGCTCGGCCACCTTGGCCACCTGCTCGGGCCGGGCGTCGATCTCGGCGCGCACCACGCGCCGCGCCAGCAGCACCGCGGCCTGCGCCACGGCCTGGGCCATCTGCTGCTCCAGTGCCTGCAGCTGGGCATCGAAGCTCTGCAGCAGCGGGCCGATCTGGCCGCTCATCTGGGTGGCATAGCTCTGCTTGAAGCTGTCCAGCGCCACCAGCCCGTCGCGGTAGCCGTCCTGGTAGCCGGCTTGGCGGGCGGCGGCCAGCTGGGCCTGCACGGCCGCCTTGTCCGCCGCCGGCGCGGTGCCCGCCGCGGTTGGGCTGGCGGGCCCGGGGTCGAGCTCGGAGTTCAGCGTATCGGGGCTCCAGGCGGCAAAGGCGCCCAGTTCCTCGCGCGGAATGAAGCGCGAATAGCTGGCCGGCCCCCGGGTGCTGCCGCTGCTGCCGGGCGGCAGGTTGCGCTTGGGCTTAGAGGAACTGGTCGTCACCGCCGCCTCCGATCACGATCACACCCTCGTCGGACAGGCGACGCACCACCTTCAGCAGTTCCTTCTGCTCGGCCTCGACCTCGGCCACGCGCACCGGGCCGCGCGTCTCCAGGTCCTCGCGCAGCGACTCGGCGGCGCGGGTGGACATGTTGCGGAAGATCTTCTCGCGCAGCTCCGGCGACGCGCCCTTCAGCGCGATCACCAGCGATTCGGTCTGCACCTCCTTCAACAGCGACTGGATGCCCTTGTCGTCCAGGCGCTCCAGGTCGTCGAAGGTGAACATGTTGTCCAGGATCTTCTGCGCCAGGTCGTTGTCGGCGCCGCGGATGAAATCCAGCACCGAGGTTTCCAGCGTGCCGCCGAGCATGTTGATGATCTCCGCCGCGGGTTTGACGCCGCCCAGGTTGGACTTCTTGACCCGGTCGCTGCCGGCCAGCACCTGGTTCAGCACCTCGTTCAGGTCGCGCATCGCCGCCGGCTGGATGCCGTCGAGCGTGGCCACGCGCACCAGCACCTCGTTGCGCTGGCGTTCGGTGAACAGCTTCAGCACCTCGGCGGCCTGGTCGTAATCCAGGTGCACCAGCACCGCGGCGACGATCTGCGGATGCTCATGGCGCATCAACTCGGCCACCGAGGACGGGTCCATCCACTTCAGGCTCTCGATGCCGCTGACGTCGTCGCCTTGAAGGATGCGCTCGAGCAGCAGGTTGGCCTTGTCCTCGCCCAGCGCGCGCTTCAGCACCGAGCGCACGTACTCGTCGTTGTCGCCCACCAGCATGCTCTGGTCGCCGGCCATCTCGCGGAACTTGTCCAGCACCTGGTCGAGCCGGTCGTTGCTGATGCTCTTCATGCGCGCGATGGTCTCGCCCATGCGCTGCACTTCCTTGGGTGCCAGGTGCTTGAAGACCTCGCTGGCATGCTCCTCGCCCAGCGACATCAGCAGGATGGCGGCGTTTTCCAGGCCTTGGTCGTCCATCGTCACGTTGCTCGCTCAGGCCGCTTCGCCGCCGACCCAGTCCTTGACGATCTGCGCCACGGCGGCCGGGTTCTGCTGCGCAAAGGCGCGCGCGTTCTCCAGCTTCTGGTTCACCACCGGCGCGGCCAGGGCCGGCGTCACCGCGCCGCCGGGCAGCGCGGCCTCGACATCGTTGTCGGCCACCACGTCCAGCTTGTTGCCGGCGGCCTCGGCCTGCGGGCCGGCGGCGGCGTTCAAGGCCGGCCGGATCAGCTTGAACACCGCCACCAGCGCCACCAGCGCCAGGGCCAGCGGCGCGGCCGCGGCGCGCAGCAGGTCCAGCAACCAGGGCTGCTGGTGCAGCGGGATCGGTTCCACCTTGGGCGGCGGCTCGACGCGGAAGGGCGCGTTGATCACGCGCACCGAGTCGCCGCGTTCCTGGTTGAAGCCCAGGCTCTGCTGCACCAGCGCGGTGATCTTCTCCAGCTCCTCGGCCGACAGCGGCGTGCTGGTGGTCTTGCCCTTGGCATCGGTGCTGCCGCGGTGGTTGACCACCACCGCCGCGTTCAGCCGCTTCAGCGTGCCGCTGGCATTGCGCGTGACGCGCACGGTCTTGTCCACCTCGTACTGGGTGACGGCGTCGCGGCGCATGCCGCCGCCGCCGGCGCCGCCCTGTGCCGCCTGCAGCGGCGGGTTGGCACCGGCCAGCTGCGCGTTCGCCGGCGTGGGCGGCTGGTTGGTGGCCGCGCCGGGCACGCCACTGGGCACCGGCGCGCCGGACTGGCTGCTTTCATTGCGCTGCACCAGCTTGACGGCCGCCGGCGCATCGCCCTGGTTGGGCCGGAACTCCTCGGACGTGGATTCGCTCTGCGTGAAATCCACGTCGGCGGTGACCGTGGCGCGCAGGTTGTCGCGGCCGACCACCGGCTCCAGGATGTCGATCACCCGCTTCAGGTAGCTGGCTTCGATCTGTTGCACGTATTGCAGCTGCTGGGCATCCAGGCCGCGGCCGCTGTCGTCGGCGCCGGACAGCAGCTCACCGGTGCCGTCCAGCACGCTCACCGCCTTGGGGCTGAGCTCGGGCACGCTGCTGGACACCAGGTGCACGATGCCGGCGATCTGCGCGCGCTCCAGCGTGCGGCCGGGGTGCAGCGTCAGCAGCACCGACGCACTGGGCTTCTGCTGCTCGCGGAACAGGCCGTTCTGGTTGGGCAGTGCCAGGTGCACCCGCGCCGCCTGCACCGCGGCCAGCGAGTTGATCGAACGCTCCAGCTCGCCCTGCAGCCCGCGCTGGAAGTTCACCCGTTCCTGGAAGGCGGTGATGCCGAAGGGCGACTTCTCCATCACGTCCAGGCCGATGCCTGCGCCCTTGGGCAGGCCGGCCGAGGCCAGCCGCAGCCGCACGTCGTGCACCTGCGAGGCCGGCACCAGGATGGCGTTGCCGCCTTCGGCATGCCGGTAGGGCACGTTCATCTGCGACAGCTGCGCCAGCACAGCGCCGCCGTCCTTGTCGGACAGGCCGGAGAACAGCACGCGGTATTCGCCTTCGGCCTGGCGCAGCGTCAGCGCCACGGCCACCGCCAGCAGCAGGGCCACGCCGATGCCCAGGCCGAGCAGCGATTTGGCGGGGATGGCCGCCAGGCGGGCGCCGAAACTGGGCAGGGCCGGGTTCAGCGGCACCAGCGGGGTGGGGGATTGCGGCGCGACGGCGTTGTCCATGGGCAAGAGATCCGGGTGATGGCGGGCCTGCTTCACGACGCGCGGTGGGGCAGGCTCTGGCGGCGATTGTTCGGCAGCACCCCGCTGCGCTATAGCGCAAGAAGCCGCGCAAAGCGGCACCAGTTACATGCCATGGAGAACACCCGGCTTGCCTAGACTTGCGCTGCGCCGGGACGGGCTGTACGCCCGGCGGAAGGACAGCCGATGGACCTGAAACTGAAGCCCTTCGACTTCGCGCAGGCGGTCGCGCGGGCGGGCCTGCGCCCGGACGGGCAGCCGCTGAACCGCGTTGCACCGGCACCGGCCGGCACCAGCTTCCAGGACGCCATGTCGCAGGCGCTGAAGTCGGTCAGCCAGTCCCAGCTGGAGACGCAGGCCATGCAGCGCGAGCTGCAGCTGGACAACCCCAGCGTCAGCCTGGAGCAGACGATGGTGGCGATGCAGAAGTCGCAGCTCGGCTTCCAGGCCACGCTGCAGGTGCGCAACCGTCTGGTGCAGGCCTACAGCGAGATCATGAACATGCAGGTATAGACGCGCCCGCGCGCCGGCTTCAGCAGGCCGGATAGCCCGGCACGGCAGCCCCTGGCGCGCAGACCTTGGGACGGCCCAGGGGCGTCATGGCCACACGCAACTGCTGGCCATCGGCCGACTGCAGCAGCACGCTGCCCTGGCTGGCACCCGGCTGCGGATCGATGCGCATCGGCAGCGCCTCCTGCAGCGTGATGCCCGGGTGCTCGCGGGCCCGCACGGTCTTCAACTGGCAGCCTTGCGGCACACGGCAATCGCAGCCGGCCGAGACGGCCAGCGCATAGCACCAGGGCGCGGCGGTCTGCACGTCCAGGTGCAACGGCACTGCGCGCTGCGCCGCCATCAGGCGCAACTCGCCCAGGTCCATGGCCAGCTGCTCGGCGGTGGCCTTGAGCCGGTGGCGCGACAGCATGCCGGCGAAGGAGGGCAGGGCCAGCGTCATCAGCAGCGCCACGATGCCGAGCACCACCACCAGCTCGAGCAGCGTCAGGCCTGGGCGCGGGCGGCGCGGCATCAGCGGTTCCAGCAGCGCGCCGACGGCGCATGGGCGGCCAGGCCGTCGCGCACCTGCAGGCTCAGCAGCGGGCAGTCGGCATCGGCGGCGGCGGGGCTTCCCGCGAGCGCGCGGGCGCGGGCTTCGTAGCGGTCGCCGCCGGCGTCCAGCAGTTCGATCTGGTACCAGCCCTCGGCGCTGCGCGGCACGCCGGCACCGCCCAGCGCGGCCAGCTGGGTGGCATAGAGCCCGTGGTGGGCGCGGTGCTGCTCCTGGGCGATCTGCAGGCGGGTCAGCGCGGCCACGGCATCGGCACGGCGGCTGCGCTGCAGCTGGGTTTGGAACGAGGGCCAGGCCACGGTGGCCAGCAGGGCCGCCAGGCACAGCACCACCATCAGCTCCACCAGCGTGAAGCCCGCGGTGCAGAGCCGGCCCGGCCGCCGCATGGGCCTCAGCGCAAGGCCAGCAGGCGGCGCCGCTGCTGCGTGCGGTCGATGTAGCGCTGCAGCTGTCGCTGCGCGTCGCCGTCCAGGCCGCCGAAGGCGCAGCCCAGTCGCACGCCCGGGCCGGTGCCGTGCAGCGTGCTGACATGCTGCAGCCGCAAGCTGGCATCGAAGCCGCTGTCGGCGTCGAGCTCGACGCGCACACCACGCAGTTCGGTGCCGGGTTGCAGCGCCGGCACGTCGTCGGGCAGCTGCAGCGCGCAGCCGCCGACGCTCAGGTCGACGATGCGCAGTGTCAGCCGCATGTCCGGCAGCGAGGGATGGCGCAACTGCACGCGCGGGCCATGGCGGTCGAACTGGCGCACCCGGTAGGTGGCCCGCCGCTGGAAGCGGTACAGCAGATCGGGCCAGCGGGCGCGCAGCGCGCAGGACCGCGCCGCATGCACCAGCAGCAGCCCGCTCAGGTCGAACTGCAGCTTGACATGGTCCAGGTAGGCCACGGCCACCGCCTCGTCCGCCTGCGCCAGCTGCTGCATCGGCAGGCTGTCGCCATCGGCGCTGAAGCTGATCTGGCGCTGCGCCGGGTCCAGCGACCAGAGCTGGCTGGCGACGGCGACCACGCCGGGAGCGCTCAGCTGCACCGGCACGCTGCCATCGCGCAGCTGCTTCAGCAGGCGCAGCTGTTCGCCGGGATCGTCGACGCGGAAATCGGCCCAGGGGTCGGTGCCGCCATCGCTGCCGAGTTCTGCCGGCCGGGTGTCCTGGAACATCGCGCTGCCTCTCACGCTCTCAGTGCAGCGTGTGGCTCTTGCCCTGCATCAGGCGGTGCAGGTCGGGCAGCCAGGGTTCGGCCAGGTGCCGCACCTCGGCGTCGTTGAGCAGGATGCGCTGCATGATGCGCGACTTGGCGCGCGCCTCGTCCTCGGCCAGCGGCTTCTCGCGGGCCGCCTGCTTCAGCTGGCTGATCAGCAGCACGCAGGCGCCTTCCAGCTTGACCACCTGGTCCCAGTCGCCGCTGCGCGCGGCGTTCAGCATGTCGACGCTGGCCTTCTCGATGGCCTCGTAGTAGTTCAGGACGGATGTGCTCATCTTGGCATCGGTGGCGTCGGTTTCGGCGGCAGGCTCGTCGCGCTGCGGGCGGCTGCGGTGGCCCATCGGGTCAGGCCGCACGATCGGCCGCGGGCGTGATCGACGCCCAGGCTTCGCGCAGCGGCTGCATCAGGCGACGGCATTCGTCCAGCAAGCTGGCGTCGTTGTGAAGGTTGGCCTGCACCAGGCGTAGGCTGATGTAGGCATAGAGCTCGGCAAGGTCGCTGGCCAGGCTGCCGCCGCCGCGCATGTCGAGGTTGGCGCGCAGCCCCTCGTCGACGATGCGCGAGGCCCGGCTGATGGCACGGCACTTGATCTCGATCGCGCCATCGCGCATGGCACCCAGCGCCTGCACCAGGGCCTCGTCGAAACCGTCGAACAGCATCAGCACCAACTGGTGCGGCGAAGCGGCCGCCACCCCGGTGCTCACGCCCACCTGATGGTAGGCGCCAGCGCCGGCATGGGGTGCAAGGGCTGTGGCGGTCGCGTACATGGCTGCGTCGAGGATTGCGGGCTGCCTTGAATATCGGCCCGCCCCTGGGCGACTTGAGCTTCCGGCCGGCTTGCGGCGCTGCGGGAATGCAGGGGCTTTGCGGGCCGTTTCCGGCCGTCGCCAGGGCGCGGCCTGCGGCGTTGCGCAGACCCGTCGTGGAGCGCGCGACGGCGGCCGCCGCGGCGGGCGCTCAGTTGTCGCTGTTGCTGTTGTTCAGCGCGCTGAGCTGCTGGGTGACGTAGTTCGACAGGCTGCTCAGCGAGGCCATCTGCTTGTCCAGCGCGGTGTACTGGGCACGCAGCCGCTTCTCGATCATCGTGATGCGGTCCTCGAGCATGTCCTGGCGGTCCTGGTTCAGTTCCAGGCGCTTGCGCAAGCCCTCGCTGCGTGTGCTGATGCTGCCTTCGATGCCCAGCACCTGGTCGGCCATCTTGCGCAGCCGCACGGCGATGCCGTCGTTGGCGGTGTCCAGCAGGTCGCTGTTGGCGAACAGCTTCTTCATCTCGCCCAGATTGGCCAGGCCGTTGGCCAGCTTGGTTTCGTCGAGCTTGATCGAGCCGTCGGTCTGCACGTCGAACCCGACCTCGGCCAGGCGGGAGAACATGGCCGATGCGCCGCTGCTGGCGCCGACCAGGCTGCGCATCTGCGTGCGGATCGACACCGCGGCGCTGTCACCTTGCAACGCACCGGCCGACTTGCTGGCGGCGTCGTACTTGGTCTGCTCCAGCAGCAGCTTGTTCAGGTCGTTGTAGGCGGTGACGAAGCTGTCCAGTGCCTTGCGCATGGACGCCGTGTCGGGCTTGGCCTCCACCAGCACCGGCGCGGTGGTCACCTTGCCCAGTGTCAGGGTCATGCCGTCCAGCACGTTCGACAGCGTATTGCTCTCCGACGAGATGGACAGCCCGTTCAGCGTGGCCGCGGCATTGGCCGCAGCCAGGGCCTGGGCCATCGTCAGGATGCCGGCCGATGGGTCGAAGGCCAGCGCCGACAGGCCCACGCCGTCGAAGTTGTTGCCGTCGTTGTCCGTCACGCCGATGCGAAAGCCGTTCATCTCGCCCGTGGCCGCCGAGCGCAGCACCAGCCGGGCACCGCTGGCGTCGGTCAGCACCGAGGCGACGACGCCGGAATTCGAGGCATTGATCTTGTCGCGCAGCTGCGCCAGCGATTCCGCCGGCGGGCCGACGCTGATGTCCACCGCCGTGGCGCCGGCCTTCGGCGTGAAGCTGCTCTGGTCGGCGTTCCAGGCGCCCAGTTCGATGCGCAGCGTGCCTTCGCCCACCAGCGCGTCGGCCGAGGCGTAGACGCCGGTGGCATTGGACTGCACCGAGGCCAGGCGTTGCACCTCGATGCTGTAGCTGGCGGGCAGGGTGGTGCTGCTGGTGGTGACGGCCACCGCGCTGGCGTCGCTGCTGCTGCCGGTGGTGGCGCCCCAGGTGCTGCCGCGCGCCAACGCCACGGCGGCATCGCGCAGCGCGGACATGCCCGATTGCAGCTTGCCGTAGGTGGACAGCTTGGTCTGCAGCGAGCTGGCTTCGGTCTGCAGCTTGGTCACCGGCGCGCGCTCCACGGCGACGAGCTGGGTGATCATGCTTTCGATGTCCAGGCCGCTGCCGATGCCGATGGAGGAGATGGTGGCCATGGGGATTTCCTGGGTCGCCAGCGTGCTTTCGGCAGCCTGCGTAGAAACTTTAGGGGCGCCAGCGCCAAGGCCCGCCCGGGCGCGCAGCCGGGGCGGGCGTCAGCCGGACCGGAGCGTGATCAGTTGCGCAGCAACTGCAGTACCTGCTGCGGCAGCTGGTTGGCCTGCGCCACCATGGCCGTGCCGGCCTGCTGCAGGATCTGCGCGCGCGACATGTTGGAGGTTTCCGCCGCGAAGTCGGCGTCCATGATGCGGCCGCGGGCGGCCGACTGGTTCTCCGAGGAGATCTGCAAGTTCTGGATGGCCATCGAGAAGCGGCTCATCGCCGCGCCGTAGCTGGCCCGACTGGTGCTGATGACGTCGAGCTTGGCGTCGATCGCGGCCAGCGCGGTGGAGGCATTGGTGGCGGTGGTGATGTCGCCGGTGATGGTGGTGACCTGCGTGGTGGTCACGGTCAGCGTGTCGCCGCCGTTCGCGCCCACCTGGAACACCTGCGCGCCGGCGCTGGGGCCGACGATGGCGGTGCCGTTGAACTTGGTCTGCGTCGCGATCCGGCCCACCTCCAGGATCAGCTGCTGGAACTCGGTATCGAGGTTGGCCCGGTCGCCGGTGCCGTTGCTGCCGTTCTGGGCCTGCACCGCCAGTTCGCGCATGCGCTGCAGCGCGTCGGTCATGGTGGCCAGCGCGCCCTCGGCCGTCTGCGCCAGCGAGATGCCGTCGTTGGCATTGCGGATCGCGACGTTCATGCCGCGGATCTGCGCGTTCATCCGGTCGGCGATGGCCAGGCCGGCGGCGTCGTCCTTGGCGCTGTTGACGCGCAGGCCCGACGAGAGCCGCTCCATCGACGTGGCCAGCGAGCTCTGCGAGACGTTGAGGTTGCGCTGGGCGTTCAGCGACGCGACGTTGGTATTGATCGTTTGGGGCATGTCAGCACACTCCTTCGGGATCCAGATGCCGGCCGGCGTTCGCGCCGGTTGCCTCAGGCCTGCGGAAGCGGGGCCTGCATGACTTCATTTTCGACAGCCCCGTCGCTTTGCTAGACCTCGAAAAGACAGGCAATGCCCGGTCAATACGGTTTCGATCGGACACAAAAAAGCCGCCCCGAAGGGCGGCTTGATCGTGGGCCGGTCAGGGCCCGGCCGTGGGTGTCAGCGCAGCAGCGCCAGCACCTGGTTGGGCAGCTGGTTGGCCTGCGCCACCATTGCGCTGCCGGCCTGCTGCAGGATCTGCGCGCGCGACAGGTTGGCCGTCTCCGCCGCGAAGTCGGCGTCCATGATGCGGCCGCGCGCGGCCTGCTGGTTCTCGCCGGTGATCTGCAGGTTCTGGATGGCCATCGAGAAGCGGCTCATCGCGGCGCCGTAGGACGCGCGGCTGGTGGTGATGGTGTCCAGCGCGGTGTCGATCGCGCCCACCGCCGTCGAGGCGTTGGCAGAAGTGGTCAGGTCGCCGGCCACCGTGGTCACCGTGGTGGTGGTGATGGTCAGCGTGTCGCCGCCGTTCGGACCGATCTGGAACACCTGCGCGCCGGCGCTGGCGCCGACGATGGCGGTGCCGTTGAACTTGGTCTGCGCCGCGATGCGGGTGATTTCCGCCGACAGCGCCTGGTATTCCGTGTTCAGGTTGGCCCGGTCGCCGGTGCCGTTGGAACCGTTCTGCGCCTGCACGGCCAGTTCGCGCATGCGCTGCAGCGCGTCGGTCACCGTGGCCAGTGCGCCTTCGGCCGTCTGCGCCAGCGAGATGCCGTCGTTGGCGTTGCGGATCGCGACGTTGATGCCGCGGATCTGCGCGTTCATCCGGTCGGCGATGGCCAGGCCGGCGGCGTCGTCCTTGGCGCTGTTGACGCGCAGGCCGGAGGACAGACGCTGCATCGAAGTCGCCAGCGACGACTGCGAGCTGCTGAGGTTTCGCTGCGCATTCAGCGAAATGATGTTGCTGTTGATGGTCATCGCCATGAAAGGACTCCTAAAGTGGACAAGAACCCCCGGTCATAAGCCGGCGTCAGCCGGGTTTGCCGGGCATTTGCGCTGCCCGGCTCCCCCGATCGCCGGTCTGGGCGACTCGCGTCGCTTGCCCCGGCACCGCCCGCGCCAGCTAACCTTGGGGTTCAGGGGCGTTGTGACTCCCTGGACCTTCGGCCGGCCAACCGGACCACGTCCTGAGTGATTCAGGTGCGTTGGGCGGGATATCGGAACGGCTGCGGCGGAACTTGAGGCCGATCTGCAGCGCGGCGGCGAAAACGCCAACCCAAGCGGCTGTCCGGCAGTCGATGGAACAGCGGCGGGCGCGCCGGCTTGTTCTGCGCACTGCGGCGCCCGCCGACGCGGCAGTCTCGCGCATGGCTTGCATTTCCTTGGTGATGATCGCCCGCGACGAGGCCCGCTGCATCGAGCGCTGCCTGCGCAGTGCCGCCGGCTGGGTGGATGACATGTGGGTGCTGGATACCGGTTCGGTGGACGACACACCGGCCATCGCCCGGCGCTGCGGCGCGCAGGTGGTGCCCTGGTCCTGGCGTGAGGATTTCGCGGCGGCGCGCAATGCCGCATTGGATCTGTCCGCCAGTGACTGGAACCTGGTGCTCGACGCCGACGAGTGGATTGCCGGTGCCGCCGGCGCATTGCAGGACTGGTGCCACGATCCACGGCCGCGCATCGGCCTGCTGCGCGTGGCCAGCCTGGTGGACGGCGCGGGCGGCGGCACGCAACTGGCGCCGAGCTGGCTGCCGCGGCTGCTGCCGCGTGACGTGCGCTACACCGGCCGCGTGCACGAGCAGCCGCAAAGCGCGCTGCTGCGACAGCGCCTGGCGCTGCAGGTGCTGCATGACGGCTACCTGCCGGCGCAGATGGGGCGCAAGCAGGGCCGCAACCGCGCCCTGCTGCAGCGCGCGTTGCAGGACGATGACCAGGATCCTTACCTGCACTATCAATTGGGCAAGGACCACGAGGTGCACGGCGACTATGCCGCCGCCGCGCCTTGCTATGCCCGCGCGCTGACGGCGGTGGACACGCTGGCGGCATGGCGCCACGACCTGGTGCTGCGCTGCCTGTTCACGCTGAAGAAGCTGCGCCGCTACGACGACGCCCTGCAGCTGGCCGAGCGCGAGATGCCGCTGTGGGACCACTCACCGGACTTCTATTTCACGCTCGGGGATCTGCTGCTGGACGCGGCGGCGGGCCAGCCGCAGCACGTGGCGACGCTGTTGCCGCTGGCCGAAGCCGCCTGGCGCCGGGCGCTCGACATCGGCGAGAACCCCTCGCTGCCCGATACCGTGCTGGGCCGTGGCAGCTTCCTGGCGGCCCACAACCTGGCGGTGCTGCACGAGGGACTGGGTGACGCGGCCCAGGCCCGCGCATGGCAGGAGCGCGCCGCCCAGCTGCGCGCCGCCGGCCAGCCCGCGGCCATCGCTGCCTGAACTGGCGCCGCCGCAGCCCGCTTATCCGGCCATCGCCGCGGCGGCGGCAGCCCTAGCCTAGGCAGTGCTGCAACTCCCGCCTTGCTGCCGCCCCGCGGCAGCGGCCCAAAGCCATGTCGCTGGCCCTTCCCGCACCGATGCGTCCCGCTGTCGCTGCCCGTGCGCAGCAGCAGGCATTCAAGCACTGGCAGGCCGGACAAGGGCACGCCCGGCGCGAGCGCTGGCCGGCAGCCGCGCAGGCCTTCGAGCAGGCCAATGACCTGGACGGCGACCCGGCCTATGGCCTGGCAGCAGCCCACGCGCTGATCAAGGCGGGCCAGGCGACGCAGGCCGTGCAGCGGGCACGCCGGTTGCGCACGGCCCATGTGCACGAACTGCTCGGCTACACGCTGGAGTCCCATGCGCTGCTGGAACTGGGGCGGCCCGAAGAGGCGCTGCGCTGCCTGCAGGCGCTGCCTGCCGGGATCGTGCCGGACCATCCCTATCTGCTGTCGATGGCGATGGCCCTGCAGCGCTGCGCGCGCCATGCCGAGGCGGTGCCGGTGTTCCTGCAGGCGTTGGCCCTGAAGATCGACGACGCCGCGCTGCACTTCAACCTGGGCACCTCGTTCAAGCAGCTGGGCATGAAGGCCGAAGCCGCCGAGTGCGTGCGCACCGCCGTCACGCTGGGCGTGGGCAGCAGCGACCTGGCGGCGCGCGGCTTGCTCGCCTTCCTGGAACGCGAAGCCTGCCGCTGGCCCGAGGCCGAAGCCGCGATGACGGCGCTGCGCCAATCGCTGCGCCAGGTGCCGCCGAACGAAGCCGCAGAGACATCGCCCTTCGGGCATGCCGTGCTGGTGAACGATCCGCTGGAGCAGCTGAAGGTGGCGCGCCACTATGCGCTGCACGTGGCCGCCAAGCTGCCGGCCTTGCCGCGCGTGACGGCCAGTGCGCACCCGGGGCGGCTGCGGCTGGGTTACCTGTCCGCCGATTTCCACAACCATGCCACGGCGCAGCTGCTGGCTCAGGTGCTGGAGGCCCACGACCGCGCCACCTTCGAGGTGTTCGCACTGTCCACCGGCCCGGACGACGGCAGCCCGTTGCGCCGCCGGGTGGTGGCCGCGGTGGAGCACTTCGTCGAACTGCGCGGCCTGGGCTACGCCCAGGTGGCGCAGCGCGTGCGCGAGCTGGGCATCGACATCCTGGTCGATCTGAAGGGTGCCACCCACGACACGCTGCTGCCCGTGCTGGCCGCGCGGCCGGCACCGCTGCAGGTGGGCTGGCTGGGCTTTCCGGGCACCAGCGGTGCGCCGTACATCGACTACCTGGTCGGCGATCCGGTGGTCACGCCGCTGGCGCATGCGGCGCACTACGCCGAGAAGATCGCCCAGCTACCGCGCTGCTACCAACCCAACGATGCCCGACGCGAGCGGCCGCGGCCCAGCAGCCGTGCCGACTGGGGCGTGCCCGCCGAGGGTCCGCTGTGGTGCGCGTTCCACCAGTCCTACAAGATCTCGGCCGAGGTCTTCGACACCTGGTGCGGCCTGCTGCAGGCGCGGCCCGACGCCCACTTGTGGCTGCTGCAGTGGAACACCAATGTGCAGGCCACGCTGCAGTCGGCGGCCGCGGCACGCGGCGTGGACCCGCAGCGCCTGCTGTTCGCGCCGCTGCTGCCATTGCAGCAGCACGTGGACCGCCTGGCCTGCGCCGACCTGTTCCTGGACACCTGGCCCTGCAACGCCCACACCACGGCCAGCGAAGCGCTGTGGTCAGGCCTGCCGGTGGTGACGCTGCAGGGTGAGACCTTCGCCCAGCGCGTGGCCTCCAGCCTGCTGCAGTCGCTGCAACTGCACGAGCTGGTGGCGACCGACGTCGACGGCTACCGTCAGCGCGTGCTGTCGCTCAGCGACGATGCGCCGCGCCGCCAGGCGCTGCGTCGGCAGCTGCAGGCACGTCAGCATGACCCGCTGTTCGACGGCGTGGCCTTTGCGCGCGACCTGGAGAAGCTGCTGCAGCGCATGTGGCAGCGCGCGCTGCGCGGCCAGGCTCCGCAGCACCTGCCAGCGGAGCAGCGCGCATGAAGGCGGTGATCCTTGCCGGCGGCCTGGGCACCCGCCTGACCGAAGAGACCAGCGTGCGGCCCAAGCCGATGGTGGAGGTCGGCGGCAGGCCGGTGCTGTGGCACATCCTGAAGAACTACTCGCACCATGGCATCAACGATTTCGTCATCTGCCTGGGCTACCGCGGCTATGTGATCAAGGAGTACTTCGCCAACTACTTCCTGCACATGTCCGACGTGACCTTCGACCTGGCCGAGAACCGCATGGAGGTCTGCCACCGCCATTGCGAGCCGTGGCGTGTGACCCTGGTGGACACTGGCGAGCACACGCAGACCGGTGGCCGGCTGCGCCGGGTGCGCGAGTACGTCGAGGACGAAACCTTCTGCTTCACCTATGGCGACGGCCTGGCCGACGTGGATATCACCGCGCTGGTGGCGTTTCATCGCGCGCAGGGGCGCCAGGCCACGTTGACCGCGGTGCAGCCACCGGGCCGCTTCGGTGCGCTGGATCTGCAAGGCCACCGCATCACCCGCTTCCAGGAGAAGCCGCACGGCGACGGCGCTTTCGTCAACGGCGGCTTCTTCGTGCTGGAGCCCGCTGCGCTGCGCCTGATCGAGGGCGACCGTACCGTCTGGGAACAGCAGCCGATGGAACAGCTGGCGCGCGAGGGGCAGCTCTCGGCGTTCGTGCACCGAGGTTTCTGGCAACCGATGGACACGCTGCGCGACCGCCAGCGCCTCGAGGAACTGTGGGCCGGCGGTCATCCGCCGTGGAAACTATGGACCTGAGCGATCAAGACGCGGCACTGCGCCGCCTGTTTGGCGGGGTCTACCGCGGCCGCCGCGTGCTGGTGACCGGCCACACCGGATTCAAGGGGTCCTGGCTGGCGCTGTGGCTGCAGCAGATGGGCGCCAGGGTGTGCGGCCTGGCTCTGCCGGCCCCGGGGCTGCTGAACCACGCGCGCCTGTTGCGTCTGCCCGTGGACGAGGCGCTGATCGACCTGCGCGACGCCGCGCTGGTGCGCATGGCGGTGCAGCGCTTCCAGCCGGAGGTGGTGTTCCATCTGGCGGCGCAGCCGCTGGTGCGCCGAAGCTATCGGGAGCCGCTGGCCACCTTCGATGTCAACGTGATGGGCCTGGTGCACCTGCTGGAAGCCGTGCGCGCCACACCCTCGGTGCGTGCCGTGGTCAATGCCACCACCGACAAGTGCTACGACAACCGCGGCGACGGTCGACCGTTCCGCGAGACCGATCGGCTGGGCGGCCACGATCCGTACAGCGCGTCCAAGGCCTGTGCCGAGATCGTCTGCGCCAGCTACCGTGCCTCGTTCCTGTCGAACGACGACGGCCGTGGCCATCCGGTGGGGCTGGCCACGGCCCGCGCCGGCAATGTGGTCGGCGGTGGCGATTGGGGCGAGGACCGTTTGATTCCCGACCTGGTGCGCGCCGCGGTGGCGGGGCAGCCCACGCGCATCCGCCAGCCGGGCGCGGTGCGCCCCTGGCAGCATGTGCTGGAGCCGCTGGCCGGCTATCTGATGCTGGGCCAGCAATTGCTGCAGGACCCGGCCGGCGCGGCCGAGGCCTGGAACTTCGGGCCGCCGCCCGAGGCGCACCAGCCGGTGCAGCAGGTGGTGGATGCCTTCGCCGCGGCCTGGCCGGCCGTGCGTTACCAACCGGACGGCGACGCGCACCCGCACGAAGCGCCACAGCTGCACCTGGACTGCCGCAAGGCCGCGCAGCGGCTGCACTGGCGGCCAGTGTGGGACCTGCAGACCACGCTGCAGCGCAGCGCGCACTGGTATCGCCGGCAGCATGAGCAGGGTGCCGTGTCCAGCCACGAGGATCTGCACCGCTACGCACAGGACGCGAGGCTGCACGGTCTGGCCTGGGCCGCATGAAGTTCCTGCCCACCCCGATCGCCGGCCTTTGGCAAGTGCAGGGCAGTGCGCAGGCCGATGCCCGCGGCAGCTTCATGCGGCTGTACTGCGCCGAAGCTTTCGATGCGGTGATGCCGGGGCTGTGCTTCGTGCAATCCAATCTGTCGATCACCCGCCGCCGCGGCACGGTGCGCGGCCTGCACCGCCTGCGGCCGCCAGCGCAGGAGTACAAGCTGGTGCGTTGCCTGCGCGGCCGCGTCTTCGACGTGGCCGCAGACCTGCGCGACGGCTCGCCGACCTACGGCTGCTGCTTCGCGGTGGAACTGCACGAGCAGGCATCGCTGGCGTTGTTGATTCCGCCCGGCGTGGCCCACGGCTTCCAGGCGCTGAGCGACGATGTGCAGATGCTCTATCAGCACAGCTGCGCGCACGATCCCGCATTGGAGGACGGCGTGTGTCACGACGATCCGCAGCTGACCATCCGCTGGCCGCTGCCCGTCACCTTGCTTTCGCCGCGCGACCAGCAGCTGCGCCGTCTCGGCACCCCTCAGCCTGCCCTGTTGCCATGAAGTGCCGTCATTGCGCCACACCGCTGCAGGCGCCGCAGCACCTTTTCATTGACCTGGGCAGTGCCCCGCCCAGCAATGCCTTTCTCGACGATGCCGCCCTCGGTCGGGCGGAAGCCAGCTTCCCGCTGAAGGTGCTGGCCTGTCCCGGCTGCGGACTGGTACAGATCGACGAGCTGCAGCGCCACGACGCGCTGTTCAGCGACGACTACGTGTACTTCTCGTCGTACTCGGCCTCGTGGCTGGCCCATGCCCGCGCCTATGTGGACACGGTGGTACAGCGGCTGGGCTTGGGCCCGCGCTCGCTGGTGATGGAGGTGGCCTCGAACGACGGCTACCTGCTGCAGTACCTGCAGCAGCGCGACATTCCCTGTGTCGGTGTGGAGCCCACCGACAGCACCGCGCAGGTGGCCCGGCAGCGCGGCATCGAGAGCCTGGACGCCTTCTTCGGGCTGGAATTCGCCCGTGGCTTCGTCGCCGCGCGGCGGCGCTGCGACCTGGTGCTGGGCAACAACGTGCTGGCCCATGTGCCCGACATCAACGACTTCGTCGCCGGCCTGCGCGAGGTGCTGGCACCGCAGGGCACGCTGACGCTGGAGTTCCCGCACCTGCTGCAGCTGGTGCAGCAGCGGCAGTTCGACACCATCTACCACGAGCATTTCTCGTACCTGTCGCTGGCCACCGTGCAGCGCATCCTGCAAGGCCAGGGCCTGGCTTTGTGGGACGTGCAGGCACTGCCCACGCACGGCGGCTCGTTGCGCATCTGGGCGCAGCATGCCGGCGGCCCCCGGCCGCTGCAGGGCAGCGTGGCCCGGCTGCTGGCCCAGGAGCAGGCGGCGGGCATCGGCCAGCCCGCCTTCCACCAGGGGCTGCAGGCGCAGGCCGAGCGCATCAAGGACGACCTGCTGCTGTTCCTGATCGACTGCAAACGCCGCGGCCTGCGCGTCGCAGGCTATGGTGCGGCGGCCAAGGGCAATACCCTTCTGAACTTTGCCGGTGTGCGGCCGGACCTGCTGCCCTACGTGGTGGATGCCTCGCCGCACAAGCAGGGCCGCTTCCTGCCCGGCTCGCGCATCCCCGTGCGCTCACCGCAAGTGCTGCGCGAGGATCGGCCGGACATCGTGCTGATCCTACCCTGGAACCTGCGTGACGAGATCGTCGCCCAGTGGGCCGAGGTGCGCGGCTGGGGCGGCCGATTTGCCACCGCCATTCCGGCGCTGCACGTCCACTGAATCCCCGGCCGCCGGGTCCGGGGCGAATGCACCGGGTTGCGGGGCTTTTTCCGCGGCTTGCCCGCGGGCCCGCTGTCTAGAGTGGGCGCATCCAAGTTGTGCGGAGACAAGTCATGGTCCCGATGTTCAAGCCCCTGATCGAGCAGGAGGAGATCGACGCCAGCCGCGAATCGCTGGAAATGGGCTGGCTGGGCATGGGCAGCTACGTGGCGCGCTTCGAGCAGCAGGTTCACGCGCTGATCGGCGCCCCCGACCGGCACGTGGCTGCGCTCAGCACCGGCACCGCCGGCCTGCACGTGGCGCTGCTGCTGGCCGGTGTGGGGCCCGGCGATGAAGTCATCGTCTCGGCCTTCAACTGCTCGGCGGACTTCCAGGCCATCGGCTGGGTGGGAGCGGACATCGTCTTCTGCGACTGCGAAGACGACAGCCTGACCATCGACCTGAAGAAGGCCGATGCACTGGTCTCGCCACGCACCAAGGCGATCATCGTCATGGACTACGGCGCGATGCTCTGCGACCACGACGCAGTGGCCGATTTCGCCGCCCGGCACGGCCTGCGAGTGATCCACGACGCCGCACATTCCTTCGGCTCGCACTACAAGGGCCGGCCGGTGGGCAGCTTCTCGGACATCTGCGTGTTCAGCCACGACCCGGTGAAGACCGTCACCTGCCTGGATGGCGGCACGATCGTCGTGCGCACCGAGGAAGAACTGCGGCGCGTGCACGAACTGCGCCTGCTGGGCATGCAGCAGCCGGCCAGCGTGATGTACCGCAACCAGCGTGCCTGGACCTTCGACGTCGAGCGCGTGGGTTTCCGATATCACATGCTGAACATGCATGCGGCCATCGGCCTGGCGCAACTGGGCAAGCTGGACAGCATTCGTGACAGCCGGCGCGGCGCCGCGCTGGCCTACAGCGCCGCGCTGCGTGGCCTTTCTTCGCTGCGCATCCCGGCCGGCGACTTCGAGGGCATGAACCCCTTCATCTATCCGGTGCGCGTTCCGGCCGAGCAACGCGACGCGCTGCGCGAGTTCATGAAGGCCGAAGGCGTGGACACCGGCATCCATTGGCAGCCGGGCCACTGGTTCGCGCTGTGGAAGGATTGCCGCGCCGGCGACCTGAGCGTCACCGACCGCGTCGGCCACGAGGTGCTGTCCTTGCCGCTGCATTCGAAGATGGCGCCGTCCACCGTGCACAAGGTGGCCGACAAGCTGCACACCTTCTTCGCGCGCGGGGGCTGAGGCGATGTCAGGCGAAACGCTGCTGCGGGCACTGAAGGACCAGACCCGCGCCGGCGCCCCGGCGCTGGTGTTGCCGGTGGGCGAGCCGCTGCGCGCGGTGCTGCGCCCGATCGCCACCGTGCCCGGCGCGCTGGATGCCGAGGACGTGCGGCTGTTGACCGAATGGCGCAACCGCCATGTCGAGCGCTTCCTGACCGAGTTCGTGGCCACCAATGCGCGCACCGCAGCCTGGCTGTCGGGCACGATCCATGCCAATGGCAACAAGATGCTGTTCATGCTGGAGTCACCCGAGGGCACCCGGCTGGGGCACCTGGGCATCGGCTTCATCGACTGGCGCGGTGGCTACGGTGAGGCCGATGCCATCGTCAGCGGCGGTGCGTCGCCGCCGGGCCTGATGAAACTGGCGCTGCAGACGCTGCTGCGTTGGGCGCGCGAGCAGTTGGGGCTTGCCCACCTGGCGGTGCGGGTGCGCTCGGACAATCCGGCGGTGGCGTTCTACCGCCGCGTCGGCTTCGTCGAACACCGCCGCACCCCGCTGGTGGCCGAGGATCAGCCCGACGGCCGCACCTGGCGCGAGGCGCCGGAGCATGTGCACAGCCCCGTTGGTTTGGTGCACATGCGTTACCAGGGCGGCTGATGCAGGTGCTGCGCATCGGCCGCGACGGCCTGCGTGCCTACCTGCTGCGCCAGCTGCAGCACCACTTTCCCGACGGCCGCGAGCATGGGGCGCTGCTCGACGCCCACCTGGACGAGGCCCTGGCCCGGCTGGCCGTGTGCATCGACGCGGTGCGGCCGTGGACGCCGGGGCAGTTCGACTATCTGCATTCCACGCAGTACTGCCAGTTCCTGTACTACCTGTCCAACACCGTCTGGCGGCGCAGCGGCGAGACCGAGCTGCCGACCAAGCTGTTCCTGCTGAACAAGGCGCTGAACGCGATCGACTGCTTCTACGAGATCGATCTGCCCGCGCGCTTCTACATCGGCCATTCGGTGGGCATCGTACTGGCCAAGGCACGTTACGGCGACCGCCTGGTGCTCTACCAGCACTGCACGGTGGGCAAGAACCATGGCGTGGCACCGGTCATCGAGGACGGCGTGGTGCTCTATCCCGACTCGGTGGTTATCGGCCGCAGCACGGTGCGCGCCGGCAGCGTGCTGTCGCAGGGCTGCCGCGTCGTCAACCAGGACACGCCGGGCCACTGTCTGGTCTTCGGTGCCGAAGGCGGCAGCCTGACCTGCAAGCCGATCGGCACGCCGGTGCTGTCGCAGTTCTTCCGCGACTAGGGCCTGTTTACACCTCAGAGGCCGAACTTGGCGGCCAAGTGGCGCTCGTGCAGCACGCGCACGTTGCGCTGAGCCGCCAGGGCGCTGTCCAGGCCCTGCGCCCGCTCGGCATCGTCGCGCACGAACAGCAGCGCGTCGGACAGGTGGTCGCAGCTGCCCAGGTCGGCCTCGAACAGCACCGGCATGCGCGCACTGCGCCTGAAGAAGTCGCGCTCCTCCGGCGGGCAATGGCCGATGCAGATCATCTGCTGCATGCCGCGGTGGATCTCCGGGTCGCGCAGCATGAACTCCACCATGGCCTGCGAGGCCAATGTCTGCATCGGCACCGGCAGCAGCTGCTCGTAGCCCATGCCGCGCAGCCGCATGCCCAGGTAGTAGGTATCGATCGCGTTGCGCTGCTTGGCGTGGCGCAGCCTGATCGCCACCGCGATGCGGTCGGCAATCAGCCGCTGTACGCGCAGGTGGAAGCCGCTGCGTTCCTCGGTCGTCAGTGCGTTGCCGCAGGCCGCCAGCATGTATTCGAGCCCACCGCGGTAGCGGTCCCAGGCCACTTCGACCTCGTCGGTGCCGAGCTGCTCGCGCTCCTCGTCGGCGAAGTAGCGGGTGATGGCCACGTAGAACGGCTCCTTCTGGATCATCACGGCGCCCTGGCGCAGGTAGTCGGTGCTGTGCACGAAGGCCAGGAAAGCGTGGTCGTTGATGCGCGGCATCGTCGCCTGGAACACCTCGCGGCGCAGCACGCCGATCTCCGGAAAGATGCCATGGCGCAGCACGTGGTCCAGCAGCCGGGCATGCTGGCCACGCTCGATGCGCAGATCCTGCGGCACGCTGTAGAACTGCCCTTGCAGCTGCTGGTCCACCAGGTCGTACATCAGCCACGGTGCATACACCACGGCCAGCGCGGGGTCGGCTTCCATCTTGTCGATAAGGTCGGCCAGCTGCGGGCCCAGGATGCTGTCGTCGTCGCTCAGGTAGACCAGGTAGCGGCCCAGGCCCCGCGACATCACGTACTGCCAGTTCGGGTAGCCACCGATGTTCTGCGCGTGGCGGGTGTAGCGGATCGGCAGCTGACCGGCAAAAGCCTGCACCACCTCGGCGCTTCGGTCGGTGGACGCGTTGTCGGCGATGACGATCTCGTAGGGGTAAGGGAAGCCCGCCAGCTGCTGGACCAGCGAAGGCAGCAGCGCCTCCAGGTAGCGGGCGCGCTGGTAGGTGGGGATGCAGAAGCTGACGACGGGCGGGGTGTTCATGCCCGATTCTGTGCAGCCCGGGAGCCGGCCCAAGCCGCGATCAGCGCCGGCTTCACCGGCCAGATTGGCGCCCGAAAGAACCGCCCGAACCGGCTGCCTTGTAGGAATTCGTCTGACAAGCCCTATGGAAGAACCGGGACTCAAGCCGTGGAACTGGGCTGATGTCGGGGCCCATTTCCGCTGCATACAGTTCCATCACGCCGCGAAACAGCGGCCCACCACCAACCCACGGAGTGATTCGATGACCGCCGACCAGATCCTTGCCGAAATCCGCGAAGCCAACCTGTCCTACCTGATGCTGGCCCAGAGCCTGATCCGCGTGGACACCGAGCAGGCGCTGTACCGCCTGGGCATCAGCGAGGACACGGCCCGCCTGATCGGCACGCTGACCCCGGCGCAGATGATGAAGATCGCCGCCAGCAACACGCTGCTGTGCCGCTTCCGCATGGACGACGACATGGTCTGGGGCCTGCTCACCAGCCATGGCAAGCCAGCCGCCAACGAGGGCGTGAACCGCCTGCATGCCTCCATCCTGCTGGCCGGCCGGCACCAGGAAGCCGCCTGAGCACACCATGGCCCGCAACAAGAGCATCCTGACCGAGGCGCGGCAGATCGAGCGCGCCGTCACCCTGATCCAGCTGGGCGCGCGCCTGCAGGTGCTGGAATCGGAAACCGACCTGAGCTACGAACGCCTGCTGCGCCTGTACAAGGAAGTGGCCGGCAAGAGCCCCAGCAAGGGCCAGCTGCCGTTCTCCACCGACTGGTTCATGACCTGGCAGCCGAACATCCATGCCAGCCTGTTCCTGAACATCCACGAGTACCTGAACAAGGTGGCCGAGCTGGACGAGATCGACGTCGTCATCAAGGCCTATCAGCTGTACCTGGAGCAGACCCAGTCGCAGGGCCTGGAGCCGCTGCTCAGCGTCACCCGCGCCTGGCGGCTGGTCAAGTTCGTGGACAACGGCATGCTCACGCTGACCAAGTGCAGCTGCTGCGGCGGGCACTTCGTCACGCACCCGCACGAGATCGCCAAGCATTTCGTCTGCGGCATGTGCAACCCGCCGGCCCGCGCCGGCAAGGGCAAGCTGGCCGGCGCCCTGCAGATTCCGTCGGCGCAGGACCGCGCCGCGGCCGCGGCTGCGTACTGATTCACGCCCCGTGCCCTCAACCGGGCCCGCGGCCGGCCGATACACAGGGCAAGTCCTGATCGATTCACACCGTCTCCTCCTGGCACAGACCTCTGTGCTTTTGGCGGGCCCCTCGGGGCCCGCCTTTTTCATGGGCGGCGCCATTCAAGGCGACGCCATAGCGGCCGAAAAGAGTGACTGCCCCGGGTGCCGATCTGCATGGCCCGCCCGGCTGACCCTGCCTTGAAGCTGATCCACTTCTCCGCCGAACATCTGCGCATGGACGCGCCGCTGCCCTTCGGGCTGCGCGACGCCAGCGGGCGGCTGCTGCTGTCGGCCGGCCAGTCGCTGGCCAGCGCCGCGCAGCTGGAGGAGTTGCGCGCGCAGGACCTGTACGCCGACGAGGACGAATCCATCGAATGGCGGCGCAAGCTCGGCGCTGCGGTGGGCGCCATGCTGCGGCAGAACGCGCCGCTCAAGACCATTGCCGAGTTGCGGCCGCAGGACGGCAGCCGCGAAAGCCTGGCCAGCAACGATGTCACCGTGCCCGACCAGTGGGAAAGCCTGAGCGTGATGCTGGATGCCGCAATGCGCGATGCCAAGCCGGGCCCGGAGCTGCTCGCCCGGCTGCGCCTGGTGCACGAGCGCGCGCGCAAGCTGGGGCAGCGGCAGGTGGACACCTCGCTGTACCACCTGATCCACATGGCCGGCCACAGCACCGAGAAGTACAGCAGCCACCATGCGCTGCTGGTCATGCTGGTGTGCGAACAGGCCGCCACCGTGCTGGGCTGGCCGCCCGAGCGGCTGCTCAGCCTGGGTGGCGCCGCACTGAGCATGAACGTGGCCATGGCCACGCTGCAGGACCATCTGGCCGTCACCGACATCCCGCTGACGCCAGCCATGCGCCAGCAGATCCAGGCCCACGCCGAGCAGGGCGCGCAGCTGCTGCGCGACAGCGGTCTCGATGATGCGCTGTGGATCGAGACGGTGCGCCTGCATCACGACAGCAGCGATGGTCAGGCGCCGCTGGCCGAGCTGCCGCCCGAGCGGCAGCTGGCGCGGCTGCTGCGCCGCGCCGACATCTTCACCGCCAAGATCAGCCGCCGCCGCACCCGCGCGCCGATGTCGCCGGTGCAGGCCGCGCGCGAAGCCTGCCTGGGTGCCGGCGGCGTGCCCGACGAGGTGGGCGGCGCGCTGCTGCGCGCCACCGGCCTGTACCCGCCGGGCAGCTTCGTCGAGCTGGCCAACGGCGAGCGCGGCATCGTCGTCGCGCGCGGCCGCCGTGCCAACCTGCCCTGGGTGGCCAGCCTGGTGGCGGCCACCGGCCTGCCGCTGGGCGAGCCGGCGCTGCGCGACACCGTCGAATCGCGCTTCGCGGTGCGCGCCGCGGTGCCCGGTGCCCAGGTGAAGGTGCGGCCGGACCACCGGCGCATCCTGGCCCTGCGCTGACGCGCCACGGCAAAGCAGCCGCGCAAAGCCCGCGCTTTTCCGGCGCATCCGGCCACCGCCCGACAGACACACTGCGGGCCGTGAACGCCACCTCCTTTCCCGCCCCGGTGCGCGGGCTGTTGCGCCGCGGCCTGCCGTGGCCGCTGCCGGCGCTGGCCGTCTGGGCCGCGGGCTGGCTGCTGTTCCGCCTGCTCGGTGCCAGCGGCCTGCCACCTTGGCTGGGGCTGCTGGCCGGCACCGCGCTCGGCGTGGCCTGCAGCCGGTGGGCAGCCAGCCGCCTGCGCGCCTTGGTGGTGGCCGGCGGCTTCCCGCTGTCGCTGCTGGCCAGCGGCCTGGCCGGCGCGTTGCCGGCCTGGGCCTGGCTGCTGCCGCTGGCGCTGCTGCTGCTGCTGTACCCGCGCCACGCCTGGCGCGACGCGCCGCTGTTTCCCACGCCGGCCGGCGCGCTGGACGGGCTGAGCCTGGCTGCGCCGCTGCCGCCGGCGGCGCGCGTGCTCGATGCCGGTTGCGGCCTGGGCCACGGCCTGCGCGCGCTGCGGCGGGCCTATCCGCGGGCCCGGCTGGAAGGCGTGGAATGGAGCTGGCCACTGGCCCGGCTGGCGCGCTGGCGCTGCCCGCAGGCCGAGGTGCGGCGTGGCGACCTGTGGGCCGGCCACTGGGCGGCCTACGACCTGGTCTACCTGTTCCAGCGGCCCGAAAGCATGCCGCGTGCACTGGCCAAGGCGCGCGCCGAGATGCGCCCCGGCGCCTGGCTGGCGAGCCTGGAGTTCGAGGCCGCCGGCTGGCAGCCGCAGCAGGTGCTGCGCTGCCCGGACGGCCGGCCGCTGTGGCTGTACCGGCTGCCGTTGCGTGCCTCAAGTGGCGGCGGCGCGGGCCGATAAGAAAGGCCTAGTCCCCGGGACCTGCGCCTATCGCGCGCGGGTGCCGGCCCGCAGTCGCTGAGAGCGCCCTCCACATGTTCGTCATCATTGGCTGGATCGTCGCGCTGGCTGCCGTGTTCGGCGTGTTCATCGCCCACGGCGGCAACATCGGCGTGGTGCTGAAGGCATTGCCCTTCGAAATGGCCGCCATCGGCGGCGCGGCGCTCGGCGCCTTCATCGCCAACAACCAGCCCAAGGTGCTGAAGGCCACGATGAAGGGCCTGGGCCAGTGCTTCAAGGGCAGCAAGTACACCAAGGCGCGCTACATGGAGCTGATGGCGCTGATGTACGACATCCTGCAGAAGGCCCGCAAGGAAGGTCTGATGTCGATCGAGAAGGACGTCGAGGATCCGCACAGCTCGCCGCTGTTCCAGAAGTACCCGGCCGTGGGCAACGACCATCACGTGTCGGAGTTCATCACCGACTACCTGCGCATGATGGTCTCGGGCAACCTGAACTCGCACGAGATCGAGAGCCTGATGGACAACGAGATCGAGACCCACCACCACGAGGCGCACAGCGCGGTGGCCGCGCTGCAGCGGCTGGCCGGCGCGCTGCCCGCCTTCGGCATCGTGGCCGCGGTGCTGGGCGTGGTCAACACCATGGGCTCGGTGGGCCAGCCGCCGGCGGTGCTGGGCGGCATGATCGGCTCGGCGCTGGTCGGCACCTTCCTGGGCATCCTGCTGGCTTATGCCTTCGCCGAGCCGCTGGCCGGGCTGCTGGAGCAGAAGGTCGACGAGCAGGGCAAGGAGCTGCAGTGCATCAAGACCACGCTGCTGGCCAGCATGCAGGGCTACGCGCCGCAGGTGGCGGTGGAGTTCGGCCGCAAGGTGCTGTACTCGACCGAGCGGCCGACCTTTGCCGAGCTCGAATCGCACGTCAAGGGCAAGAAGTGACCCCCCCCCGAAGCGCCTTCGGCGCTCCCCCCCAGGGGGGCGCCGCCAGCGGCCCGGCCAAGCCGGTTCCGCGGCGGCCGCTCGAAGCGGCAGGGAGTGACGCTGTTTCGGCGCATCTGCGAGGGGCTGCTTGAAATGGCAGGCGACGCCAAGAAGCTGCAGCCGATCATCATCAAGCGCGTCAAGAAGGGCGGCCATGGCGCCCATGGCGGCGCGTGGAAGATCGCCTATGCCGACTTCGTGACGGCCATGATGGCCTTCTTCCTGCTGATGTGGCTGCTTGGCAGCACCACCGAAGGCGACAAGAAGGGCATTGCCGACTATTTCCAGAGCCCGCTGAAGATCGCCCTGCTGGCCAGCGGATCGGGCGCGGGTGACGCGTCGCACGTGGTCAAGGGCGGCGGCGAGGACATGACGCGCAGCACCGGCCAGGTCAAGCGCGGCGACATCGATTCCAAGCGCAAGACGGTCAACCTGCAGGCGCTGAAGGCCGAGCAGGTGCGCGCCGAGATCGCCCGGCTGGAGCAGCTCAAGCAGAAGGTCGAGCAGAAGATCGCCGAGAACCCCAAGCTGGCGGCGCTGAAGTCGCAGATCCGGCTGGACATGACAGCCGACGGGCTGCGCATCCAGATCGTCGACGAGAACCAGCGGCCGATGTTCAGCAGCGGCAGCGCGGTGGTGCAGCCGTACATGCGCGACCTGTTGCGCGAGATCGGCGTGGTGCTGGCCGAGGTGCCCAACCGGCTGACGCTGGAAGGCCACACCGACGCGGCGCCCTTTGCCGGTGGCGGGCTGGGCTACGGCAACTGGGAGCTGTCGGCCGATCGCGCCAACGCGTCGCGTCGCGAGCTGATGGCCGGCGGCCTGCCCGAGGACCGCATGCTGCGCGTGCAGGGCCTGGCGGCCAGCCTGCCCTTCGAGGCCCGCGATCCGCTGGCCGCGTCGAACCGGCGCATCAGCATCATCGTGATGAACCGCGAGGCCGAGGACCGCATCTTCCGCAGCAGCGCCGAGGTGCAGGAAGCCACCGCGCCCGCCGTCGGCGAGCCCGCCGGCACCGGCTGGCTGCCGAACCTGCCGCGCTGAAGGCCCGCGGGCGGCCGCCCGCACCCCGGAACATCGCCGGCTTTAGCCCTCTTATCGGGCTCAAGTTACAAGTCCCTGGCGGCACCATGGCAAGGCTCGCGAAGCCCCGTGACCGAATGCCATGGCCGACGCCCAGGACCGCCGCTTACCCGCCACCGAACGCAAGATCCGCAAGGCCCGCGCCGAGGGCCAGGTGGCGCGCTCGCGCGACCTGGCGCATTTCGCCGCCGTGGGCGTGGCGCTGGGCCTGCTGGTGGCGGCCGCGCCGGCGCTGACCGGCTGGCTGCGCGGCCTGCTGGCCAGCGGCCTGCGCTTCGATGCCCGGCTGCTGGCCGAGACCGACGCGATGCAGCAGCGCCTGGCGTCGCTCGGCTGGCCCGCGGTGGCGTTGGTGCTGGCCATCGGTGCGGCCATGGTGCTGGCCGCGCTGCTCGCCGGTGTGCTCAGCGGCGGCTGGAACTTCAGCTGGCAGGCGCTGCAGCCCAAGTTCGAGAAGATCGACCCGATCGCCGGCCTGGGCCGCATGTTCTCCGGCCACCAGTTGGTCAACACCCTGAAGACCTGCCTGCTGGCGCTGATCATCGGCACCGTGGGTGTGCTGTACCTGCGCCACGAGATGCCGCAGTTCGTGCAGATCATGGCGCTGCCGCTGCCGTCGGCCTTGACGCAGGCCGGCAGCCTGGTGCTGGGCGGTCTGCTGCTGATGCTGCTGGCGCTGGCGCTGTTCGCCGCGGTCGACGTGCCGCTGCAGCGCCACCAGCTGGCCAACCAGCTGAAGATGAGCGTGCAGGAAATGAAGCAGGAGCAGCGCGAGGTCGAAGGCAGCGCCGAGATCAAGTCGCGCCAGCGCTCGCGCATGCGCGAGATGGCCAACCGGCGCATGCTGGCTGCGGTGCCCACTGCCGACCTGGTGGTGATGAACCCCTCGCACTACGCGGTGGCACTGAAGTACGAAGAAGGCCGCATGAGCGCGCCGCGCGTGGTCGCCAAGGGCATCGACCTGATGGCCATGCGCATCCGCGATGCCGCGCAGGGCGCGCAGGTGCCGGTGCTGCGTTCGCCGCCGCTGGCGCGTGCGCTGTACACCCATGCCGAACTCGACGGCCCGGTGCCGGCGGCGCTGTTCTCGGCCGTGGCGCAGGTGCTGGCCCATGTGTACCAGCTGCGTGCCCACCTGCAGGGCCGCGCGGCGATGCCGCCGCCGCTGCCCGAGCTGCCGGTGCCGCCCGAAATGGACCCGAAGCACGGTGATCCGGAGGCCGACGCATGAACGCCCAGCTGACGCGACTGCAGGCCTGGCTGGGCCCGCGCGCCGCCCTGCTGCGGGTGCTGGGTGCACCGCTGCTGGTGGTGATGGTGCTGGCCATGATGGTGTTGCCGCTGCCGCCCTTCGCGCTGGACCTGCTGTTCACCTTCAACATCGCGCTGGCGCTGATGGTGGTGATGATCTCGGCGCACATGGTCAAGCCGCTGGACTTCGCGGCCTTCCCGACGGTGCTGCTGATCACCACGCTGCTGCGCCTGAGCCTGAACGTGGCCTCCACGCGGGTGGTACTGGTCGAAGGGCACACCGGCCCGGCCGCGGCCGGCAAGGTGATCGAATCCTTCGGCCATTTCCTGATCGGCGGCAACTTCGCGGTCGGCCTGATCGTCTTCGCGATCCTGGTGGTCATCAACTTCATCGTCGTCACCAAGGGCGCCGAGCGCATCGCCGAGGTCGGCGCGCGCTTCACGCTGGACGCGATGCCCGGCAAGCAGATGGCCATCGATGCCGAGCTGAACGCCGGCATCATCGACGAGAAGGAAGCCCGCCGTCGCCGCGCCGAGGTCGGCGAGGAGGCCGACTTCTTCGGCAGCATGGACGGTGCCAGCAAGTTCGTGCGCGGCGACGCCATCGCCGGCATGCTGATCCTGTTCATCAACATCGTCGGCGGCTTCGTCATCGGCATGGCCCAGCACGGCCTGTCGGCCCAGGCCGCGGCCAGCACCTACATCCAGCTGGCGGTGGGCGACGCGCTGGTGGCACAGGTGCCGGCGTTGCTGATCTCGGTGGCCGCGGCGATGGTGGTGTCGCGCGTGGGCAAGGAACACGCCATCGGTGCGCAGATCGGCACGCAGCTGTTCAGCAGCCCGAAGGCGCTGTGGGTCACGGCTGGCATCGTCGGCGCGCTGGGCCTGGTGCCGGGCATGCCGAACCTGGTGTTCATCCTGATCGCCGGCGGCATGGCCGCGCTGGCCTGGTGGATGACGCGCCGGCAACGCGCCGAGGCGGCCGCGGCCGCGCGGCCGAAGGAGCCCGAGGTGGTGGCGCCGAACGGCGAGGCCAGCTGGGACGACCTGGTGCCGGTGGACACGCTGGGGCTGGAGGTCGGCTACCGGCTGATCGCGCTGGTGGACAAGGCGCGCTCCGGCGACCTGCTGGGCCGCATCAAGGGCGTGCGCAAGAAGTTCGCGCAGGACGTGGGCTTCCTGCCGCCGGCGGTGCACATCCGCGACAACCTGGAGCTCAAGCCCAGCATGTACCGCGTCACGCTGCGCGGCGCGGTGGTCGGCGAGGGCGAGGCCTTCCCCGGCATGTGGATGGCCATCAACCCGGGCGGTGCCACCCAGGCGCTGCCGGGCACCCGCACCACCGACCCGGCCTTCGGCCTGCCCGCGGTGTGGATCGAGGAACGCCACCGGGAAATGGCCCAGATGGCGGGGTTTACGGTGGTTGATTGCGCGACCGTCGTGGCCACCCACCTTTCACACTTGATGCAGGTGAATGCCGCGCGGCTGCTGGGCCGCGTCGAGGCCCAGGCCCTGATCGACCATGTCACCAAGCTCGCCCCGAAACTGATGGAAGACGTGGTTCCCAAGATGGTCGGCATCGCCACCGTGCAGAAGGTCCTGCAGCTGCTGCTGGAAGAAGGCGTGCACATCCGCGACATGCGCTCCATCGTCGAGGCCCTGGCCGAGCATGCCCCCCACACCACCGACGCCGGCGAGCTGGCCCGGCTGATCCGCGTGCACCTGGCGCCCGCCATCGTGCAGCAGATCTACGGCCCGACGCGCGAGCTGGACGTGATCGCGCTCGACCCCGAGCTGGAGCGCCTGGTCACCCAGGCGCTGAACTCGCCGCACGGCGCTGCGCTGGACCCCGGCGTGGCCGAGTCGCTGACCCGCCATGCCGCGCACAGCGCCAAGTCGCAGGAAGACCTGGGCGTTCCGGCCTGCCTGCTGGTGCCCGACCTGATCCGCGCGCCGATCGCACGTTTGCTGAAGCGCGCCGCGCCGCGGCTGAAGGTGCTGTCGCACAGCGAGATTCCTGAAACCCACTCGATCCGCATCGGCTCGGTCATCGGAGCTAACCCATGAACGTGAAACGCTTTTCCGCCCGTACCGCGCGCGAGGCGCTGGGCCTGGTCCGCCAGGCCTTCGGCGAGGACGCGGTGGTGCTGTCCACCCGGCCCTGCGCCGAAGGCGTGGAGGTGATGGCCATGGCCCCCGAGGGCATGGCGCAGATCGAGCGTGTCAGCGCCGAGGCCGCTGCCGGCCTGACGCCGGCCGCACCCGCACCCGCACCCGCGCGCCGCCTGGTCGCTGCGCGCGAGCCGGTGGCCGAGCCGCCGCCGAGCAGCGTCGAGCAGGACGTGGCCCAGCTGTCGATGAGCACGCTGTCCTTCCAGGACTATGTGCGCGAGCGCATGCTGCGCCGCCGCCGTGCCGAACAGCAGGCGCAGGAGCAGGCCCAGGCCCAGTCGGCCCAGGCCGAGGCCCGCGCCGCCGAGCTGCAGGCCCGGCCGGTGCCGCCGGCCAGCAGCCTGCTGCGCACGCGCGCCGCCACCCGCGCGGCGGCCGAGCTGCCGGCTGCGCCGAGCCTGCACGACCTGCCGGCCGAGGCTGCGCCTGCGGCCCTGCCGGCGCTGCCCCCGGTGGCGCCCGCAGCCGCCATCAGCCTGCCGGCGGCGGCCGATGGGCAGCACGAGATGCTGAATGAGCTGCGCGCGATGAAGGGCCTGATCGAGGACCGTTTCGGCGCGCTGGCCTTCATGGAAAAGCTGCAACGCCAGCCGCGCCAGGCCAAGCTGACGCAGAAGCTGCTGGACCAGGGCTTCTCGCCGGCGCTGATCCGCAAGCTGGCCGACAGCCTGCCCAACGACCTGGACGAGACCGCCTGGGCCGCCAGCGTGCTGGAGCGCAACCTGCTCACCGGCGAGGGCGAAGTCCCGCTGGAGGAAAGCGGCGGCGTCTACGCGCTGGTCGGCGCCACCGGCGTGGGCAAGACCACCAGCACCGCCAAGCTGGCCGCGGCCTTCGCCACCCGCCATGGCGCGGCCAACCTGGGGCTGATCACGCTGGACGCCTACCGCGTGGCGGCGCACGAGCAGCTGCGTGCTTACGGCCGCATCCTCGGCGTGCCGGTGCACACCGCGCACGACCGCGCCTCGCTGGACGACCTGCTGGAGCTGCTGGCCGGCAAGAAGATGGTGCTGATCGACACCGCCGGCATGGCGCAGCGCGACGCCCGCACCCGCGAGCTGCTGGACATGCTGTCGCACCGCAGTGTCAGCCGCCTGCTGGTGGTGAATGCCGCCGCGCAGGGCGAGACCATCGACGACGTGCTGCAGGCCTACCGGGCCAGCAGTTGCCGTGGCGTGATCCTGTCCAAGGTGGACGAGGCGGTGAAGCTCGGCCCGGCGCTGGACGCGATGATCCGCCACAAGCTCAAGGTGCTGGGCGTGGCCAACGGCCAGCGCGTGCCCGAGGATTGGCACCGCCTGTCCGCACATGCGCTGGTGCAGCAGGCACTGCAAAGCGCACCGGCCGCCGCCTGGCGCATGGACGCCGCCGACGTGAATCTGGTCTTCGCCGGGCTGCGCGCCGTGCCACCGGCACCTGCCGCCCCGGCCCACGCCTGAAGCCCGCCGAGCGCGCATGCACGACATCCATGTTCCGTCGCCCGCCGACCAGGCCCACGGCCTGCGCCGGCTGTTCGCCGGCGCCGGCCAGCAGCACCTGGCGCTGGTGGCCAACCCGCACGTGGCCTTCAGCCACGTGGTGCTGGAGCGGCTGACCACGGTGCTGGACGGCCTCGGCCTGAGCACGCTGGTGGTCGATGCGGCCGACAGCTCGCCGGCGCCGCAGGAGCTGGCCGCGCTGGACCTGCGCGCCTGTGTCGAGCCGCTGTCCGAGCGCGTGTCCTACCTGGCGGCACGCGGCCTGCCGCTGCGCCATGTGGACACCCGCGGCTCGGCGGCCCACCTGCTGGACCGGCTGCAGGCCGCGGCCCCGCAGTGCCGCGTGCTGCTGGTGCATGCCGGCGCGTCCGACCTGGCGCGGCTGTACCCGCGGCGTGCGCTGCGCCCGCTGCTGCTGGCCAGCGAATTGCCGGACAGCCTGACCGCGGCCTACGCGGCCATGAAGCTGCTGGTGATGCGCAATGCGCTGATGAGCTACGACCTGCTGCTGGCGGCGCCGCCGGACTCGGCACGCGTGCCGCGCATGGCCGAGCGCCTGGCCAGCTGTGCCGACAACTTCCTGGGGGCCGCCTTGCACGGCTGGGCGGCCATCGACCCGGCCTGCGACGTGCGCGACGACCCTGGCGCCGCGTTGCGGCAACTGGTGGCCGCGCAACTGCAGGCCCCTTGCGACACCGAGGCGCTCCCGGCCGGGAATGCGCCGCACTGGTATGGAACCGGCCGCGCCACCCCGCGGGGCGCCGCCCCTTTGAACTGAAGCCCGGAGCACACCATGTACACCGCCAAGGGGCGACTGGACGCCAACGCGATGATCAAGCAGTACAGCCCGCTGGTGCGGCGGCTGGCGCACCAGATGATCGCCAAGCTGCCGGCCAACGTCGAGCTGGACGACCTGATCCAGGTGGGCATGATCGGCCTGTCGGATGCGCTGAGCCGCTTCGATGCGGCCCAGGGCGTGCAGTTCGAGACCTTCGCCACGCAGCGCATCCGCGGCGCCATGCTCGACGAGCTGCGCGGCAACGACTGGATGAGCCGCGGCGACCGCCGCCACCAGCGCAGCATCGAGGCTGCGGTGCGCACGCTGGAGCAGCGCCATGGCCGGCCGCCCAGCGAAGGCGAGATCGCCGCCGAGATGGGCATGAAGCTGGCCGACTACCAGGAGCTGCTGGGCAAGGTGCGCGGCACCCAGCTGGTGTGCCTGGAGGACATGAGCGGCGACGACGGCGACGACGACTACCTGGACCGCCACGTGGCCAGCGAGGAGCACAACCCGCTGGCGCTGCTGCAGGACCAGCGCATGCGCATGGCGCTGGTCGAGGCCATCAAGAACCTGCCCGAGCGCGAGCAGTACGTGATGAGCATGTACTACGAGCACGACATGAACCTGAAGGAGATCGCCGCGGTCATCGGCGTCACCGAGAGCCGGGTCTGCCAGCTGCACAGCCAGAGCATCGCCCGGCTGCGCGCCAAGCTGCGCGAGTGGTAAGCGGCCTGCAGCCGCGCGGCTTCAGCGCCGCTGCAGGAAGGCCTTGACCGGGGCCACCGTGCGGGCCGCGTCTTCCTCGTGCGGCACGTGGCCCAGGTCGTCGAAGACCACCAGTTCGCTGCCGGCAATGTCCTGCCGGAACTGGCGGCCCACCGACAGCGGCACCAGCTTGTCCTTGCCGCCCCACAGGATCAGCGTCGGCAGCTTCAGCTCGCGGATGCGCTCGGCGTCGGCGCCGCGCTGGTTCTGCTGCAGGCGCTGCACCAGCGCGCGGCGGTTGCCTTCGCGCAGCGCCATCTGGTAGTAGCGCTCGACCAGCTCGTCGCTGACGCGTGACGGGTCGCCATAGACGTTGCGCACGCTGGCCACCACCATCGGCCGCGGCAGCAGGGTTTCGAAGGCGCGGTTCAGCACCGGCACGCGCGCCACCAGGAAGCCGATCGGCACCGATTCGGACTTGAAGTCCGGCCCGGCCGCATCCACCAGGATCAGCTTGCTCACGCGCTGCGGCGCCAGCCAGGCGGTGCGCCAGGCCACCTCGCCGCCGAGTGAGTTGCCGCCGATGGCAAAGCGCTGCACCTGCAGCCGGTCCATCAGCGCCAGCACGAAGCGCGCATAGGTGTCGCCGCGGTAGTCGCCGCTGGCGCTGGGCCCGGTCAGGCCGAATCCGGGCAGGTCGAAGCTGATGACGCGGTGCTGCGCCGACAGCGCCTTGACCCACCCCTCCCAGGTGTGCAGGCTGTCCGAGGTGCCGTGCACCAGCACCAGCGGCTCGGGATCGTCGCGCGGGCCGACGTCGCGCAGGTGCACCAGCTGGCCGTCCAGGTCGATGAACTGCGAGGGCGGCGGCGCCCATTGCGCGACCAGCGATTCCACGGGCCAGTCGGGCGCGCGCGACATCCACATCAGCAGCGCCGTCAGGAACAGCAGCACCCCCACGGTCTTCAGCAAGAGGGCCTTCATGCAGGGCGTTGCGCTGGGTGAAAGGCGCGCATTCTAGGAGCCGCCGGCAGCGCTCGGCGCAGGGGGTGCTGCCTACAATGACCGCATGTCCTTCGTCCATTTGCGCCTGCACAGCGAGTACTCGGTCGTCGACGGCATGCTGCGCATCGACGATGCCGCCAGCGCGGCGTGCGCCGATGGCCAGGGGGCACTGGCGCTGACCGATCTGAACAACCTGTTCGGCGCGGTGCAGTTCTATCAGGCCTGCCGCGGCCAGGGCATCAAGCCGATCCTGGGCGTGGACCTGTGGATGGAGCCCGAAGCCGGCGACAAGCAGCCCAGCCGGCTGCTGCTGCTGGTGCAGGACCTGCGCGGCTACCTGAACCTGTGCGAGCTGCTGGCCCGCGGCTGGACGCGCAACGCCCAGCGCACGCAGGCCTGGATCAAGTGGGAATGGCTGGACGAGCTGAACGCCGGGCTGATCGCGCTGTCCGGCGCCGACCTGGGCGCCGTCGGCATGGCGCTGCTGGCCGGCGATGCAGCGCGTGCGCAGGCCGTCGCCCGGCGGCTGGCCGCCCGCTTCGAAGGCCGCTTCTACATCGAGCTGCAGCGTGCCGGCCTGGCCAGCCACGAGACGCACGTGCGCCGCGCCGTGGCACTGGCGGCGCAACTGGGCCTGCCGGTGGTGGCCACGCACCCGGTGCAGTTCCTGGAGACCGAGGATTTCGAGGCGCACGAGGCGCGGGTCTGCATTGCCGAAGGCGAGACGCTGGCGAACCCGCGGCGCGTCAAGCGCTTCAGCGCCGAGCAGTACTTCAAGACCCAGGCGCAGATGGAGGCGCTGTTCGCCGACCTGCCGTCGGCGCTGGCCAACAGCGTGGCCATCGCCCGGCGCTGCAACCTGCAGCTGACGCTGGGCAAGCCGCAGCTGCCCAACTTCCCGATCCCCGACGGCATGGGGCTGGAGGACTATTTCCGCAAGCTGTCCTTCGAAGGCCTGGAGCAGCGGCTGCAGATGCTCTATCCGGACGCGGCCGAGCGCGAAAGGCAACGCCCGCGCTATGCCGAGCGGCTGGAGTTCGAGATCGTCACCATCCTGAAGATGGGCTTCCCGGGCTACTTCCTGATCGTCAGCGACTTCATCAAGTGGGCGCTGGCCAATGGCTGCCCGGTGGGGCCGGGGCGCGGCTCGGGCGCGGGCTCGCTGGTGGCCTACTCCTTGTTCATCACCGGCCTGGACCCGCTGCAATACAACCTGCTGTTCGAGCGATTCCTGAACCCCGAGCGGGTGTCGATGCCCGACTTCGACATCGACTTCTGCCAGGCCAACCGCGAACGCGTCATCGACTACGTCAAGGCCCGCTACGGCCGCGACGCGGTGAGCCAGATCGCCACCTTCGGCACCATGGCCGCCAAGGCGGCGCTGCGCGACGTGGGCCGTGTGCTGGGCATGGGCTACGGCCATGTGGACAGCATCGCCAAGCTGGTGCCGGCGCCGCCGGGCAAGCAGGTGACGCTGCAGCGCGTGCCGGAGAAGCCCGACCCCGGCGTGATCTACGCCCGCAAGGAAGCGCCCGAACTCGAGCAGCGCGAGGCCGCCGAGGAAGAGGTGGCCGAGCTGCTGTCGCTGGCCATGCGCGTGGAAGGCCTGGTGCGCAACGTCGGCATGCATGCTGGCGGCGTGCTGATCGCGCCCGGCAAGATCACCGACTTCTGCCCGCTGTACCAGCAGCCGGGCAGCGCCAGCGCGGTGAGCCAGTTCGCCAAGGACGATGTCGAGGCCATCGGCCTGGTGAAGTTCGACTTCCTGGGCCTGGCCACGCTGACCATCCTGGAGCAGGCCAAGGACTTCATCCGTGCCCGCCGGCCGCAGTACCAGGACTTCGACTACGACCGCCTGCCGCTGGACGACCCGAAGGTCTACAAGCTGTTCAGCGAAGGCAAGACCGAGGCGGTGTTCCAGTTCGAATCGCGCGGCATGCAGGGCATGCTGCGCGAGGCGCGGCCGACGCGCATCGAGGACCTGATCGCGCTGAACGCGATGTTCCGGCCGGGGCCGATGGAGAACATCCCGAGCTTCTGCGCGCGCAAGAACGGCAAGGAGACCATCGAGTACCCGCACCCGCGGCTGGAGACGGTGCTGGGCGAGACCTATGGCATCTTCGTCTACCAGGAGCAGGTGATGCAGGCCGCGCAGATCCTGGGCGGCTATTCGCTGGGCGGCGCCGACCTGCTGCGCCGCGCGATGGGCAAGAAGAAGCCCGAGGAGATGGCCAAGCAGCGCGAGATCTTCCGCGCGGGCGCGGCGCAGAAGGACATCCCGCCCGAGAAGGCCGACGAGGTCTTCGACCTGATGGAGAAGTTCGCCGGCTATGGCTTCAACAAGAGCCATGCGGCGGCCTATTCGGTGCTGGCCTACCACACCGCCTGGCTGAAGGTGCACTGCACGGCCGAGTTCTACGCCGCCAACATGACGGTGGAAATGGACGACACCGACAAGCTGAAGGTGCTGCTGAACGACGCCAAGCAATTCGGCATCGCCTTCGAACCGCCGGACATCAACCGCGGTTTCTGGCGCTTCGAGCCGGTGGACGACCGCACGGTGCGCTACGGCCTGGGCGCGATCAAGGGCACAGGGCAGTCGGCCATCGAAGCCATCGTCGCCGCGCGCGAGGGCCGTGCCGGCGAGGGCGGAGGGCCCTTCCGCAGCCTGTTCGACTTCTGCGCGCGGGTCGACCGGCAGCGCATCAACAAGCGGGTGGTCGAGGCGCTGATCAAGGCCGGCGCCTTCGACAAGCTGCACACGGACCGGGCGGAATTGCTGGCCAGCGTGAACCTGGCGCTGGACTGGGCCGACACCCAGGCCGCGCATGCCGACCAGGGCGGGCTCTTCGATTTCGGTGATTCGCATGCGGCGTCCACCCACGAACCCTCGCTGGTGGCCGCCGCGCCCTGGGACGTGAAGGAACGGTTGACCCACGAGAAGACGGCGATCGGCTTCTTCCTGTCGGGCCACCTGTTCGAGCAGAGCGAGGCCGAGGTGCGCCAGTTCTGCCGCACCCGCATTGCCGACCTGGTGGATTCGCGCGAACCGCAGCTGCTGGCCGGCATCGCCAGCGAGCTGCGCGTGGTCAACGGCCAGCGTGGCCGGGTGATGATCTTCAAGATCGACGACCGCAGCGAGGTGATCGAGGCGGTGGCCGGCGAAGAGCTGATTGAGACCCACCGCGAGCTGCTGCGCGAGGACGAACTGCTGGTGGTGCAGGGCCGCGTCAAGCTGGACCGTTTCTCCGGCGGGCTGCGTCTGGAAGTGGCGCAGGTCTGGGACCTGGCGGGGGCGCGGGCGCGTTTCGGCCGCTATTTGGCGGTGGCCATCAACGGCGTGCCGCTGCCGCTGAACGAGCTGCTGCGCCAGTGGCCGGCGCGCCGGCTGCACACCGAGCAGGGCGACCTGTCGCAGGGCCTGGGTATCCGGCTGCAGCTGCGCCGCGCCGATGCCACGGCCGACATGGACCTGGGGGACGAGGCGCGCTTCTGGCCCTGCGACGAGGCGCTGGCCCGCTGGCGCAGCGTGGCCCACGAGGGCCAGGCGCGCATCGTCTACGGCTGAGGGCCGCTCAGGGCTTGCTGGCGGGCGCCGCACCCTCGGCCTTGGTGGCCTTCGGCTTGGCGGCCGTCTTGTCGGCCTGCGCCGCGGCGCTGGCCACGTAGGGGCTGTTGTTCACCGTCAGGCCGGCCTGCGAGAAGCGCGCGGCATTGCCCGGGCCGACGCCGCCGACGCGGTCGACCAGGTCGGTCCAGTCCTTGAAGGCGCCCGCCTTGCGCGCGTCCAGGATCTTGGCCGATAGGCCCGGGCCGATGCCCTTGACGGTTTCCAGTTCGGCCTGGCTGGCCTTGTTGGCGTCGACCGCGGCCTGGGCGGCAAAGGCGAAGGCGGCGATGACGAGGGCGACGAGGGTGCGGATCATGGCGAATCTCCTTGCGGTTGAGGCCCGGCGACATGCCGGGTTGGGAGAGATTCTGGAAAGCGCAGCCCGCGCCGTGAATCCGCCAAAGGTCGGCCTCGAGGGGGGCCCCCGGAAGGGGGAGCCCCGCGGGCGCCTTCAGGCCTGGGTGGCCTGGGGGCTGCCTTCCTGGGCGGCCGGCTGGGGCGCCGGTGCTGGCGTCGGTACGGGAGGCAGCGTCACCAGGGGCAGGGTGAACTCGAAGCAGGCGCCGCGGCCTGGCGTGCCCTGCGCCTCGACGCGGCCACCGTGGCGCTCGATGATGCGCTGCACGATGGTCAGGCCGATGCCGCTGCCACCGTAGTCGTCGCGCGCGTGCAACCGGCCGAAGGGCTTGAACAGCTGGCCCACGCGGGCCGGATCGAAGCCCACGCCGTTGTCCTGCACGCTGACGCGCAGGCCCTCGCTGCCTTCGGCGCGCAGTCCTACACGGGCTTGCGGCGTGGCGCAGTCGCGGGTGAACTTGGCGGCGTTGCCCATCAGGTTCAGCAGCACGATCTTCAGCGCCGCCGCATTGGCCGGCACGCGCATGTCCAGCTGGATATGCCAGCGCAGCGGCGCGCGCCGCGCCATCGCCGGCAGCTCGGCCGCTACCTCGTGGGCCAGCGCGCTCAGGTCCAGGTCCTGCAGCGGCATCGGCTGCATCGTCGAACGCGCCAGCCCGAGCAGGGCGTCCACCGTCTCCAGCATGCGCTGGGCCGATTGCACCTGCAGGCGCAGCAGTTCCTGGTCCTGCGCCAGCAGCCGGCTGCCGGCCCGCTGGCCGAGCATCTGGGCCAGGCCCTGCACCTGGCCGATCGGGCCGCGCAGCTCGTGCGCCAGGTCGCGCGAGAAGGCGTCGAGATCCCGGTTCAGCTGCTGCAGCTCGCGGGTGCGCTCTTCCACGGCGCGCTGCAACGATTCGTTGTGCCGCAGCAGCAGCGCCTGCGCCTGCTGGCGGGCGGTGATGTCGCGGCCGACGCCGTGGTAGCCAAGGAAGCGCCCGCTGCTGTCCACCCGCGGCATGCCGCTCAGCGAGATCCACAGCCAGCGGCCTTCGCCGGCTTCCACTTCCAGCTGCAGCGACCGGAAGGGCCGCCGCGCGTCCAGGTCGCCGCGGTGTTCGGCCCATTGCGCGGGCGTCAGCGCGTCGCCATGGGCCTCCCAGCGCGTCCTGCCTTCCAGCCGGTCGGCCAGGTCGGGGCCGACGCGCTGCCGCTGCTCGGCCGAAAAGGGCAGCAGCCGGTGCTCGGCGTCGGTCTGCCAGTACCAATCGGCGGCCAGCCGCGTCATCGTCGACCAGCGCTGCTCGCTGGCCAGCAGCTGCTCGTGGGCCAGGCGGCGCTCGGTGACCTCGCGGCCCACGCCCTCGTAGCCGATGACATGGCCCTGCGAGTTGTGCCGTGGCCGGCCGCTGATGGCGATCCAGTGCACCGGTCGGCCGGCCGCCGCCACCTGGAACTCCACGTCGCGGAAGGCCTCCAGCCGAGCCATGCGCGACTGCAGGGCGGTCCAGCCCTGTTCGGGCGAGCGGAACAAGGTGATCTGGTCGAAGCGCCGGCCCAGCAACGCGGCATCGTCCAGGCCAGGGGCCAGCACCTGGGGCGCGGCCCCGGACAGCCAGCTCAGGCGCTGCTGCCGGTCGGTCTCCCAGTACCAGTCGGCCGACAGTTCGGCCAGCGCCTGCCAGCGCCGTTCGCTTTCGCCCAGCACGCTTTCCATGCCGCTGGCCAGCGCATCGAAGGCCGATGGCGTGCCGGCGCGCTCGTCGCGCAGCTGGCGTACGGCTTCACGCCAGTTGTCGGTGTCCAGTTCGGTGGCCGGGCGGCGCGTGGCGGCGCCGCGTCGCGGTCGCCGCAGCCACTGTGCCGGCAGCAGCAGCACCGGCACCGCCAGCGCCAGCACGGCCAGGGTCTGCAGCGTGGCGTTGTCGGCATCCCAGCCCTGCCAGAGCAGCAGGGCCAGAGCGCCCATCGCCAGCGCCCCGCCCAGCAGCCATGGCCAGCGCCGCGCGGCCACTGGCGGCCGGGTTCCGGCGGCAGGGTCCCAGGGGTCCACGGAGTCGTGCCGCGAAGGCATCGCGCGCTGACGTGTTTTCATTCCCGAACGACTGGCTGTGCTGACCGGCCCGTCGTGCGCGGGCCTGGGGCCCCTGCAGGCCGGTGGCCGGCCCGCAGGGAGAGTGGGGCACAGTATCGGGGTTTTTCGGGCGCCGTTGGATCGGCGCGGACCCGCAGGCGTGGCGCCGGCGCATCGCGCCGGGCGTGCGGCGGCCTGTCAGGCCTGGATCATGCCGCCCAGCGCGGCGCGCTCGGCCAGGCCGCTGGCCGAGTAGGCCGGCCGCTCGGCGTTGCCGGGGAGCAGCACGTCGATGGCGCGGTCCAGCGAGGCACTGGCCCGGGCCAGCGATTCGCGCTGCGCAGCCACATGGCCGCTGGCCACGGCCAGCCGCTGTCGCAGCGGCAACGGTAGCGGGCCGCTGCGGGCGCTGAGGCGCAGTTGTTCCACCGCAGCGGCCAGCGCGCGCTGCAGTTCGGCGGCCTCGGCGGCCACGGCATCGGCATGGTGCACGCGCAGCGCCTCGCCCAGGGCGGCCAGGCGCGTCTCGACCTTGTCGACGAGTTGTTCCAGGTGGCTCAGGTCTTGCATCGTCGGCGGGTGCTCAGTGCGAGGCCTTGGGCAGCAGTTCCTGCGCGTTGGCAATCAGCTGGTCGGCAATCGCCTCGGCGTTGACGCGGAAGCGGCCCTCCCGAATGGCCAGGGCAATGCGCTCCACCTTCTCGGCGTCGAAATCGGCACGGGCGGCCTCGTTGCCAGCCAGCGCCAGTTCGGGCGACAGCTGCACACGGGCGCTGGGCTCGGCCGCCTGCACCGGCTCGGGCGAGCCCTTGCGTTCCGCGGCGGTGGCCGGGGTGGCGGTCGTGATGTCGAGAGGACCGATCTTCATGGCGAACTCCTGGTGTACCGCCCGGCCCGTGCGGAAGGGGTTCCGCCCGGCCGACCAGCGGCCACGCCGGGCAGCGCCCGACGTGCATGCGCGGGATATCGGACGGGTTGAACGCGAACTTGAGGGCTGCTTCGCGGAATTATGTGCCGCCCCCCCGCAAAACGGGGGGCCGCCGCGGCGGCCGCGTTCAAAGCAGCACCTCCACCCGGTTCTGGCCCACCGCCTGGCCCGTCAGCACCCGGCCGTTGTCGATGCGCACGCGCACCGGCTGGCCTTCGATGCCGGCGCCCATCGCCTGGCCGCTGCCGCCGACGCTGTAGCCCGGCCCCCGCGCGGTGATCTGCACGGTGTCGCCGGCGTCGAACCACTGGCGCTGGCGCAGGTCGGCCGTGCGCACCGGCGCCCCGGCCGGCAGCGGCCGCGACAACTGCCGGCCCACCAGCCGCGACAGGTCCACCAGCGGCGGGGAGGGCGCAGCCGCCCAGTCCACCTCGGCCTGGCGCAGCTGCTCGGCCTGCAGCACGCTGCCGGCCGGCTGCGGCGCGGCCAGCACCCAGGCCGGCGCGAACACCTTCACGGTGACCGGCAGGCTGACGTTCCAGGCCGCCGGCCCCTGCACGCAGCGCAGCCCGACCCGGCTGCGACCCCAGACCCGGGCGCCGGAAGGCAGGTAGGGCTCGATGCGCTCACAAGGCGCAAGGCGCAGCCGCGGGTCCAGCCGGCCCGGCTCGATCTCCACCCGTGCCACCCCCGGCGCCAGGCCGGCGCCGGCCTGCTCGCCCAGCGCCTGCAGGCGCTGCAGCAGGTCGGCATCCAGCGCCGGGGGCTCCGGCGCCGCCTGGGCGGCGGCGCGCAGCGCCGTGCCCCACAGCAGCAGCGCGCACAGCAGCATCGAACCGGCCGCACGGGCATGGCGCGCGCCGCGCGCGTAGGCAAGGGCAGGGGCAGGGGGCTTCATCACGGCCTGCACTCTAGGGCCGGGCGGGAGGCGGCGGCAGCGCGAAATGGCCCGCCTTCCGCACGTTATTCACGCTCATGTGCCAGGCGGCCGCTGCCCACAATGCCCCGGCATCAGCTGCTGCGCCCGGGAGGGCCGATGATCAACCGACTGACCGACAGCCTCGATTTCCAGAGCCAGGCCCTGGCACTGCGTGCCGAGCGCCAGCGGCTGCTGGCCAGCAACATCGCCAATGCCGACACGCCCGGCTACGTGGCGCGCGACCTGGATTTCGCGGCCGCGTTGCGCGACGCCACCGGCACGGCCACGGCCGGTGCGGCGGTGACGGCGGCGCTGCGCCAGGCCCTGCCCGGGGCGGGTGGCTTCGGGGCTTCGACCGAGGCCCACCTGCGCTACGCCGCGCCCAGCCAGACCAACCTGGACGGCAACTCGGTGGACATGGACCGCGAGCGTGCGTCCTTCGCCGACAACAGCGTCAAGTACGAAGCCACGCTGCGCTTCATCAACGGCAGCGTGCGCAGCATGCTGGACGCGATGAAGTCGCCGCAGCAGGGCTGATGCCTGAAGGGATCTCCGCATGAGCATGTTCAAGATCTTCGACGTCAGCGGCAGCGCGGTCAGCGCGCAGAGCCAGCGGCTGAACGTGGTGGCCTCCAACCTGGCCAACGCCGACACCGTGGCCGGCCCTGGAGGCCAGGCCTACAAGGCGCGGCAGGTGGTGTTCCAGACCGAACTGATGGGCGCGCTGGGCGCCGCCGGCGTGCGCGTGGCCGCCGTCGGCGAGGACAACACGCCCGGCCGCCGCGTGCACGATCCGAAGCACCCGGGTGCCGACGCCGAGGGTTACGTCACTTACAGCAACGTCAACACCGTCGAGGAGATGGTCAACATGATCTCGGCCTCGCGCTCCTACCAGAACAACCTGGAGGTGATGAACTCGGCCAAGAGCCTGCTGCTGAAGACGCTGCAGATGGGTCAGTCATGAGCGCGCCGGACCGTTCCCAAGCGCTCATCCCGGAGCACCTTGTGCGGAGGGTCAGTCCATGAGCGCTGTCATCGATGCGCTGAACGGCAGCGGCAGCGGGGTGAGCACCTCGGGCACGCAGAACGACGCCGGCAGCGCCGACCGCTTCCTGAAGCTGCTGGTCGCGCAGATGCAGAACCAAGACCCGATGAACCCGCTGGACAACGCGCAGGTCACCAGCCAGATCGCCCAGATCAACACCGTCAGCGGCATCGAGAAGCTGAACAGCACCGTCGCCGGGTTGAACACGCAACTGCTGCAACTGCAGGCGCTGCAGGGCGCCACGCTGGTGGGGCGGCAGGTCACGGTGGCCGGCGACCGGCTGTCGGTGGCCAATGGCAGCGGCGTCGGCGGCTTCGACCTCAGCGGTGCGGCCGACCAGGTGAAGGTGGAGATCCTGAACGGCGCCGGCCGTGTGGTGGACACGCTGAGCCTGGGCGCGATGAGCAGCGGCCGCCATGCCTTCGAATGGGCCGCCGGCAGCGTGACGGACGCCGCCGGCTACCGCTTCCGCGTCACCGCCACCGCCGGCAGCGCCAGCGTGCTGGGCAGCAGCCTGATGCGCGACCAGGTCGACGCGGTGAACAGCAGCGGCAACACACTGAACCTGGAGCTGCGCCACAGCGGCACCGTGGGCTACGACAGCGTCAAGGCCTTCAACTGAACCTTTCCCAAGACAGGACTGCCACATGAGCTTCCAGCAGGGTCTATCCGGCCTGAACGCCTCGAGCAAGAACCTCGAAGTCATCAGCAACAACATCGCCAATGCCAATACCTTCGGTGCCAAGACCTCGCGCGCCGAGTTCTCCGCGGTCTATGCCGCGGCACTGAACGGCGCCGGCACCAACCTGGTGGGCATCGGCACCGCGCTGCAGTCGGTGGCGCAGCAGTTCACGCAGGGCAACGTCTCGACCACCGAGAACCCGCTGGACCTGGCCATCAACGGCGCCGGCTTCTTCCAGATCACCGACGGCAACAGCCCCATCACCTACACCCGCAACGGCCAGTTCAAGGTCAACCGCGACGGCTACATCGTCAACAACAGCCAGGAACGGCTGATGGGCTACAGCGCCGACGGCAACGGCGTGATCCAGCCGGGCCAGCTGGCACCGCTGCGCCTGCCCACCGACGGCATCGATCCCAACACCAGCACCCGCATCGAGCTGGAGGTGAACCTGGACTCGCGGCTGGCGACCACGCTGCCGCCGGCGGCGCCGATGATCGACTTTGCCGATGCCGGCAGCTACAACAACGCGACGTCGCTGACGGTGTACGACATGAAGGGCCAGGAAGTGGCCATGAGCTTCTACTTCCAGAAGGCGGCCAACAACCAGTGGAACGTCTACGCCACGGCCAACGGCACCTCGGTGGCCGGCACCAATGCGGCGCCGACACCGATCACGACCATCAACTTCCAGACCAACGGCAGCGGCCCGATCACGCCGAACGCACCGGTGAGCATCAACGTGCCGGCCTCGACCAACGCCGCAGGTGCGCAGACCGAGGCCATCCCCGGCCTGCTGTTCGACCTGAGCGGGGCCACGCAGTACGGTTCGGCCTACGGCGTGACCGACATGCGCCAGGACGGCTATGGCGCCGGCCAGCTGAGCACCATCTCGATCGAGCCCAACGGCGTGATCATGGCGCGCTACTCCAACGGCCAGTCCAAGCCCTCGGGCCAGATCGAACTGGCCAACTTCCGCAACCCGCAGGGCCTGCAGCCGCTGGGCGACAACGCCTGGGCGCGCAACTACGCGTCGGGCGACCCGGTCTACGGCGTGCCCGGCGACGGCAACCTGGGCGTGCTGCAGTCGGGCGCGCTGGAGGAAAGCAACGTCGACCTGACCGGCGAGCTGGTCAACATGATCACCGCACAGCGCGTCTACCAGGCCAACGCGCAGACCATCAAGACGCAGGACCAGGTGCTGCAGACGCTGGTCAACCTGCGCTGAGCTTCGCGCCGCGCCCTGACGGAGACACACGATGGACCGCATGATCTACCTGTCGATGTCGGGCGCCAAGGCCATGCTGCAGCGCCAGGACATCCTGGCGCACAACCTGGCCAACGTCTCGACGCCCGGCTTCCGTGCCGAACTGGCCGCGTTCCGCGCGGTGCCGGTGTCCGGCGACGGCGCCAGCACGCGTGTCTACGCGCTGGAAAGCACCCCCGGCCACAGCGACGATCCGGGCGTGGTGCAGACCACCGGCCGCTCGCTGGACGTGGCCGTGTCCGGCAAGTCCTGGCTGGCGGTGCAGGGGCTGGACGGCACCGAGGGCTACACCCGCGGCGGCGCGCTGGACATCGACCCCGAAGGCCAGCTGGTCACGCGCAGCGGCCTGCCGGTGATGGGCGATGGCGGGCCGATCACCGTGCCGCCGAACGCGCAGATCGAGATCGCGCCGGACGGCAGCATCACCGCGCGGGTGGGCAACCAGCGTGCGCAGCAGGTCGGCCGGCTGAAGCTGGTCACGCCCGAGGCACCGCTGGTGCGCGGCAACGACGGCCTGTTCCGTGCCGCCACGGGCGACCTGGAGGCCGACCCGCTGGCGCGCGTGCAGCAGGGCGCGCTGGAGGGCAGCAACGTCAGCGCGGTGGAGACGATGGTGGCCATGATCGCCGCGGCCCGCCAGTTCGAGCAGCAGATAAAGATGCTGCAGGCCGCCGAGCAGAAGGAGCAGTCGGCCGCCAAGCTGCTGTCGAACAGCCCGGTCTGAGCGCGGACGGGCGCGTGCTCGGCGGCATACTCGCTGCTTCACCAGCCCTTCGCCGCGCCCGATGAGCACAACCGGTTTCGTCGCCACCCATGCCCGCGATGCCGTCTTCGAGCGCGGCCTGCGCAGCTTCTTCGAATACCGCGACCTGGGGTTCCGCCAAGCCACCGACGGACGGGTGGTGGCCCACGTGATCCGCGCCGTGCCCGGCGCCGGCTTTGCCAGCCAGCCGCACCTGCACGAGACGCAGTTCCAGCTGGTGTACGTGCTGAAGGGCTGGATCGAGTTCGAGTACCAGGGCCAGGGCGTCGTGCGGCTGGAGGCCGGCTCCTGCGTGCACCAGCCGCCGGGCATCCGCCACCGCGAGCTGGGTCACAGCGACGATGTGGAACTGCTCGAGATCGTCATGCCGGCCGACTTCGCCACGCGCGAGGTCACTGCGGTGGATGCGGCCTGACGCGGCGCGCATGGACACCCGGACCGAAGACCCCTACCGCCACCTGCCGCAGCTGCGCGACCGCATCGCGCCGGCCGAGCGTTCGGCGCTGCGCGTCACGCAGGAGCTGCTGGCCCAGTGGGACCAGCGTGCCGCCGAGCAGGGCCGCGGCACCGACTGGCGCCTGTCCGATGCGCAGCGGGAGGCCTCGCGGCGCGCGCTGCTGGGCCCCTGGCTGCAGGGCCGCGACCTGTGGATCTACGGCTACGGCTCGCTGATGTGGGACCCGGGCTTTCATTTCGCCGAAGTGCGGCTGGCCGATCTGCCCGGCCATTGCCGGCGTTTCTCGCACCGCACCCACATGGGCCGCGGCACCCTCGAATGCCCGGGCCTGATGCTGACGCTGGAGCCCGGTTCGGGCTGTTGCACCGGGCTGGCCTTCCGGGTGGCGGGCGCGCTGGTCGACGAGGAAACCACGCTGCTGTGGCGCCGCGAGATGCTGCGCGGCATCTACGCCCCGGGCCTGCGGGCGGTGCACACGCCGCAGGGCACGGTGACGGCGGTTGTCTTCGCCGCCAACCCGGCACACGAGGACTACCTGCAGGGCCTGCCACTGCCGCAGGCTGCAGAGATGATCGCCCGCGCCGAAGGCGTGATCGGCAGCAACCGCGACTACCTGGAACAACTGCTCTGGCAGCTGGACCACCTGGGCATCGCCGACGAGCACCTGCGCGAGCTGGCCGACTGCGTGCGCCGCCTGGCGCCTGCGGTGGCGGCACGGTGAGCGGCGAGCTCTGGCTGCTGGCCGGCGGCGCCGCCGTCGCCGGGCTGGTGCAGGGCATCTCCGGCTTCGCCTTCGCGATGGTGGCGATGTCGATCTGGGTCTGGGGCGTGGAGCCGCGGCTAGCCGCGGCCATGGCGGTGTGCGGCGGCCTGCTGGGCCAGGTGGTGGGCCTGTTCACCGTGCGGCGTGGCCTGCAGGGCGCGGTGCTGGCGCCCTTCCTGGCCGGTGCGCTGGTCGGCGTGCCGCTGGGTACCTGGGTGCTGCCACTGCTGGACCCGGCGCGCTTCAAGCTGGTGCTGGGCCTGTGCCTGCTGCTGTGCTGCCCGCCGATGCTGCTGGCCCACCGGCTGCCGCGCATCACCGGCGGCGGCCGCTGGGCCGATGGCCTGGTGGGCCTGGCCGGCGGGGTGATGGGCGGCATCGGCGGCTTCAGTGGCATGGCGCCCTCGCTGTGGGTCACGCTGCGCGGCTGGGACAAGCACCTGCAGCGCGGTGTCATCCAGAACTTCAGCCTGGTGGCGCTGGCCGTCACGCTGGTGGCCTATGTGGCCACCGGTGCCGTGCGCGCCGACATGTGGCCGAAGTTCGCGGTGGTGGCACCGGCGATGCTGCTGCCGTCGCTGATCGGTGCGCGCATCTACCACGGCCTGAGCCCGCTGGCCTTCAGCCGGGTGGTGCTGATGGTGCTGACCGCGGCGGGCCTGGCGATGGTCGCCGCAGGCCTTCCGCACCTGTAAGAAACGGCCCGAAGGCCACGCTTTTCGGCCGGCCGCCCTGGGCAGCTTCGGCCGACACTGCCCCCAGACAGTGCATCCGGCTGGCCGCCCGTCCCTACGCGGCGGCAGCGCGCCGGCTGCCAGGGACCGGGAGTGCAGGGCATGAATCGTTCGTTGTGGATCGCCAAGAGCGGCATGGAAGGCCAGCAGTTCAAGCTGGACACCATCTCCAACAACCTGGCCAACGTGGCCACCAATGGCTTCAAGCGCGGGGGCGTGGTCTTCGAGGACCTGATGTACGACAGCCTGCGCAGCGCCGGTGCGGCCAGCAGCGACCAGACCCAGCTGCCCACCGGCCTGCAGGTGGGCCTGGGCACGCGGGTGTCGGCGTCGACGCGCAACTTCAGCCAGGGCAACCTGCAGCAGACCGGCAACACGCTGGACCTGGCCATCAAGGGCCAGGGCTTCTTCCAGATCCAGCTGCCCGACGGCAGCACCGCCTACACCCGCGACGGCTCGTTCCAGCTGGACGCGGCCGGCCAGGTGGTGACGGCCAACGGCCACCTGCTGCAGCCGGGCATCACCGCGCCGGCCAATGCGCAGGGCATCACCGTGGCGGCCGATGGCACGGTCAGCGCCACCTTGCCCGGCCAGGCGCAGCCGCAGACGCTGGGCCAGCTGCAGCTGGCGACCTTCATCAACCCGGCCGGCCTGGACCCGCGCGGCCAGAACCTGTACGCCGAATCGGCCGCCTCGGGCACGCCGACCACCGGTGCGCCGGGTGGTGACGGACGCGGCGCGCTGATGCAGGGCTTCGTCGAGGGCAGCAACGTCAACGTCGTGGAGGAGCTGGTGTCGATGATCGCCACGCAGCGCGCCTACGAGTTGAACTCCAAGGCCATCCAGACCACCGACCAGATGCTGGCCCGGCTGGGGCAGCTGTGATGCGCGCGCTGCTCGTGATCGCGGCCGCCGCCGGCTTGAGCGGCTGCGTGACCATGAACCCGCGGGTCGAGGTGGCCGAACCCACGCAGACCCTGCCGCGCGTGCCGCCGCCGGTGGTGCAGGCCAACGGCGCCATCTTCCAGCCCGCGCAGTACCGCCCGCTGTTCGAGGACTACCGTGCGCGCCACCGTGGCGACACGCTGAAGGTGGAGATCGTCGAGAAGATCGTCGCCAGCCAGAAGTCCACCAGCTCCATCGACAAGAGCGGCAAGGTCGACGCGTCGGTGGTGGCGCTGCCGGGCATCAACCCCACCCGGCTGACGCGGGCCAATGCCGAAGGCACCAGCAACAACACCTTCGCCGGCAAGGGCAGCACCGAGAACAGCAACGATTTCTTCGGCAGCATCAGCGTCACCGTCATCGACGTGCTGCCCAACGGCCACCTGCTGATCGCCGGCGAGAAGCAGATCGGCGTCAACAGCAATGTCGACGTGCTGCGCTTCTCCGGCCAGGTGGACCCGCTGCTGATCGAGCCGGGCAACAGCATTCCCAGCGTGAAGATCGCCAACGTGCGCGTCGAGCACCGCGGCCGCGGCGCGCAGGCCGACGCGCAGACCATGAGCTGGCTCAGCCGCTTCTTCCTCAACATCCTGCCGATCTGATGCGATCCGAGCTCCATCCCGAAGCGCGCCTGGTGCGCCGCCTGCTGTGGCTGACCTTCCTGCTGGCCAGCGCCGCGCTGTGGTGGCCGGTGGACGCCGCCGCCACGCGCGTCAAGGAGGTGTCCTCGGTGGCCGGCGTGCGGCCCAACCAGCTCACCGGCTACGGCCTGGTGGTCGGCCTGGACGGCAGTGGCGACCAGACCACCGCCGCGCCCTTCACCAGCCAGAGCCTGGTGTCGATGCTGCAGCAGCTGGGCGTGAACATCCCGCCCGGCACCAATCTGCAGCTGCGCAACGTAGCCGCGGTGATGGTCACCGCGGTGCTGCCGGCCTACGGCATGCCGGGGCAGGCGATGGACGTCAACGTGTCCTCGATCGGCAATGCCAAGAGCCTGCGCGGCGGCACGCTGGTGTCCACCCCGCTGAAGGGCGTGGACGGGCAGATCTACGCGCTGGCCCAGGGCAACGTGGTGATCGGCGGCGCCGGCGCCGCGGCCAACGGCTCCAAGGTGGTGATCAACCAGCTCTCCAGCGGCCGCGTGCCGGCCGGCGCCACCATCGAGCGCAGCGTGCCGAACATGGCCTTGCAGGGCGACACGCTGCAGCTGGCCATGCACAACAGCGATTTCCAGACCGCCAGTGCGGTGGCCCAGGCCATCAACAACGCCAAGGGGCCGGGCACGGCCACCGCCATCGACGCGCGCATGGTGCAGGTCAGCATGCCGCCCGAGCCCTCGCGGCGCGTGGCCTTCATGGCCGAGATCGAGAACCTGCCGGTGCAGCTGGGCAAGCCGGCGGCCAAGGTGATCCTCAACGCGCGCACCGGTTCGGTGGTGCTGAACGAATCGGTGACGCTGGGCGCCTGCGCGGTGGCCCACGGCAACCTGTCGGTGACCATTTCCACCACGCCCAACGTCAGCCAGCCCAATGCGCTGGCCGGAGGCCGCACGGTCGTCACCGAGCAGTCCGACATCTCGATCACCGCCGGCAACAAGGCCATGCTGGAAATGCCAGCCGGCGTGAAGCTGAGCGACGTGGTCAAGGCGCTGAACGCGATGGGTGCCACGCCGCAGGACCTGCTGGTCATCCTGCAGGCGATGAAGAGCGCCGGCGCGCTGCATGCCGAGATCGAAGTGATATGAGCACGCCGGGCCGTTCCCAAGGGCTCATGCCGAAGCGCGCAGCGCGGAGGCATTCACGATGAGCACGCTGCCGACGGCCGGCCTGGCGGGCGACGCGCAGTCGCTGGCAGCGCTGCGCGCGCGTGCCGCCACCGACCCGAAGGCGGCGGTGCGCGAGGTGGCCAAGCAGTTCGAGGCCCTGTTCATGCAGGAGCTGATGAAGAGCATGCGCGCCGCCACGCTGGCCTCGGGCATGCTGGACAACGAAGGCAGCAAGCTGGGCACCGACCTGCTGGACCAGCAGTTCTCCACGCAGATGACCGGCCTGCCGGGCGGCCTGTCCGAGGCCATTGCCCGCCAGCTGGAGCGGCAGATGGGCCTGTTGCCCGGGCCCATCCCCAAGGCCGTGGTGCCGGGCGCCGCCTTGTCCACCGAGCGCCCGGTACGCATTCCCGACAAATCGGCCGCGGCCTTCGTGCAGCAGCATCAGCAGGCGGCGCAGGCGGCTGAAGGTGCCACCGGCATCCCGGCGGCCTTCATGATCGGCCAGGCCGCGCACGAGAGCGGCTGGGGCCGGCGCGAGATCCGCCATGCCGACGGCACGCCGTCGCACAACCTGTTCGGCATCAAGGCCGGCGCCGACTGGAAGGGCCCGGTGGCCGAGATCACCACCACCGAATACGTGGACGGCCGCGCGGTGAAGACGGTGGCGCGCTTCCGCGCCTATGCCAGCCATGCCGAATCCTTTGCCGACTATGCGCGGCTGATGAAGGACAGCCCGCGCTACCAGCGCGTGCTGGCGCAGGGCCAGGATGCCGGCAGCTTTGCCGCCGGCCTGCAGCGCGCCGGCTATGCCACCGACCCGGCCTACGCCGACAAGCTGACGCGCGTGATCAACACCACGCTGCGCCTGCAGCGTTCGATGGCCGGCTGAGGCCTGCGAGATGAGCGCGTCCGCACTGTTCTCTCTGGGCAGCAAGGCGATGGCCGCCAGCTATGCGGCGCTGAGCACCACCGGCCACAACATCAGCAATGCCAACGTCAAGGGCTACTCGCGCCAGCAGGCCGAGCTGGCCACGGCCGCGGGCCAGTACGGCGGCGCCGGCTACATCGGCAAGGGCGTGGACGTGGCCACCGTGTCCCGCGCCCACGACGCCTACCTGACGCGCGAAGCCGCCAGTGCAAGGTCGCTGTCGGCGATGGACGAAAGCCGGCTGCAGCTGATGCAGAAGCTCGAGTCGGTGTTCCCGACCGGCGAGCGCGGTGTCGGCCATGCCACCGGCGAGTTCCTGAACGCCATGGTCGACCTGAGCGCCCGGCCCGCCGACTCGGCCACGCGCCAGGTGGTGCTGGCCCGCGCCGGCGAACTGGCGGCACGCTTCAGCGAAGGCGGTGCCGCCTTCGACACGCTGCAGCTCGAAGTGCACGAGCAGATGAAGGCCGGCGTCAGCGAGGCCAACCGGCTGATGCGCACCATCGCCGACCTGAACCAGCGCATTGCCGCGGTGCAGGGCCTGGGCCAGCCGCCCAACGATCTACTGGACCTGCGCGACCAGGCACTGTCCGATCTGAGCCAGCAGCTGCAGATCAGCAGCGTCGCGGCCGACGACGGCAGCGTCACGGTGATGGCCGCCGGCGGCCAGGCGCTGGTGCTGGGCTCGCAGGTCAAGCCGCTGATGGTGATTGCGGACAACTCGGACAGCACCCGCGCGGCGCTGGCCGTGGTCGACAAGGGCGGCATGATCGGCCTGCGCAGCAACGAGCTGGGCGGCGGCGCGCTGGCCGGGCTGCTGCGATTCCAGAACGACGACCTGGTGGACGCGCGCTCGCAGCTCGGCCGCCTGGCCGCGGTGGTGTCGGGCACGATGAACGCGCAGCAGGCGCTGGGCCTGGACATGAGCGATCCGCCCGGCGCCGGGGCGGCCCTCTTTGCCACCGGGCCGGCCCGGGTGATGCCGGCGGCCAGCAACGCGGTGGACGGCACGGGCCAGTACACCGGCCAGGTCAGCCTGGCGATCACCGACGTGACCCAGTTGCAGGCCAGCGAATACGAGCTGCGCGCCGACCCCCTCGGCGCGCCGGGCGTGTGGCAGCTGACCCGGCTGCAGGACGGGCTGGTGCGCAGCATCGCCAGCGGCGACGAGGTCGACGGCCTGCGCATCGACATCGGCCCGACGCTGCCGTCAGCCGGCGACCGCTACCTGCTGCAACCGGTGACGCGGGCGGCCAATGGCATGGAGCGCGTGCTGGACGACATCAAGGGCCTTGCCGCGGCATCGCCGCTGAGCGCCAGCGCCGCGGCGGCCAACACCGGCAGCGGCAGTGTGGCCGGCCTGCGCGTCGTCAGCCCCACCGCCAATGCGCAGCTGAACGCCAGCGTCAGCTTCACCAATGCCAGCGGCGCCTATGCCTGGGAACTGCGCGACCGCACGACGAACGCGCTGGTGTCCAGCGGCACCGGCACCTGGAGCGCCGGCACGCCGATTGCGTTGAACGGCTTCGAGCTGTCGCTGAACGGCGCACCGCGGGCCGGTGATGTCTTCAGCGTGGTGAAGACGCAGTTCCCGGCCTCGAACAACGGCAATGCGCTGGCCTTCACCGAGCTGCGCGACGCCGCGCTGGTGGGCCGCATCGGCAGCACCGGCGGCGAGACGCTGACCAATGCCTACGCCGCGGCCATGGCCGACATCGGCGTGCGCGTGCAGGCCGCGGGCTCCACGTCCGCCATCTCCACCGCCGTGGCGGCGCAGGCCGAGGCGGCGCGGGCTGCGAAAAGCGGCGTCAACCTCGACGAGGAAGCGGCGCGGCTGATCCAGTACCAGCAGGCCTACCAGGCCGCCGCCAAGATCCTGCAGGTGGCGCAGACCCTGTTCCAGGCGTTGCTCGACGGCGCCGGCTGACCATGAACATCCGCATCACCACCGCCAACGCCTACGAGACCGCCATCGGCAACCTGCAGCAGCGCCAGCAGGACCTGCAGCTGACGCAGGACCGACTGACCAGCGGCAAGCGCGTGCAGCGCGCCAGCGACGACCCGACCGCCGCTGCCCGGGCCGAAAGGGCGCTGGCCGCCAGCGCGCGCTCCCAGGCCGACCAGCGCGGCCTGGAGGCCGCCCGCAGTGCCATGCAGCAGACCGAAGCGGCGCTGGGCAGCGCCAGCGAGGCGATGCAGCAGGTGCGCGAGCTGCTGGTGGCTGCCGGCAACGGCAGCTACACCGACGCCGAGCGCGCCAACCTGGGCGCGCGCATCCGCACGCTGCGCGACCAGGTCTTCGCCATTGCCAACCGCGGCGACGGCGCCGACGGCTACCTGTTCGGCAGCCAGGGCGCGGCCCAGCCGCCCTTCGTCGACGGCAGCAGCGGCGTGGTGTTCCGCGGCGTCGGCGGACAGGCCGTGGTGCAGGGCGGCGAATTGCTGCCGATGACACAGGATGGCGGCGCCGCCTTTCTGCGCGCGCGCAGCGGCAACGGCGTGTTCGTCACCAGCCCGGCGGCGGGCAACGGCAACGGCGCCTGGATCGACCCGGGCGCGGTCACCGACCCGTCGGCCCTCACCGGCGCCGACTACACGCTGCAGTTCAGCGTGGCGGCCGGTGTCACCACCTATTCGGTGCTGATGAACGGCGCGCCTACCGCGATGGCAGGGCTGCCCTATGTCTCCGGACAGGCCATCCAGTTCGACGGCATGTCGGTCACGGTCAAGGGCGTCCCGGCCAATGGCGATGCATTCGACCTGACGCCATCGACACCGACGCTGTCGGTCTTCGACGTGCTGGACCGTGTGGTCGGCGAACTGCAGGCCGGCGGCCGCAGCACCGCCCAGGTGGCGCAGACCGTGAGCAGCGGGCTGCGCGACATCGATGCCACGGCCGGCCAGCTGCAGCTGCACCGGGCCATGGCCGGCGAAAGCCTGAACCGCATCGATGCGGTGGAATCGCGGCTGAAGGAGAAAGACCTGCAGGCCCAGACCGAGCGTTCGCTGGCCGAGGACCTGGACATGGTGCAGGCGCTGTCCGAGTTCCAGGCCAAGCAGACCGGCTACCAGGCCGCCCTGAACACCTACTCGATGGTGCAGCGCCTGTCGCTGTTCGAATACCTGTAGCCGGCCCACCGAGCCGCCATGCCGATGAACGAACACCCGATCCTGGGACAAGTGGTGCTGGGCTACAGCCCGATGATCGACCGCCAGCGCAAGGTCACGGCCACGCGGCTGACGGTCTTCCCGCAACGGCCCGATCTGGCGCCCGAAGCGACACCGCTGCTGGCCGCGCTGGCCACGGCCTGGCCCGAAGGCGGCGAAGCGCTGCTGCTCAACGTGGCCAGCGAGCCGCTGCTGCGCGAGCTGCTGGCCTGCGAGCTGCCCCTGCACATCGGCCTGGAAGTGCCGGCGTTCCTGGCCGCCGATGGCGCATTGCCGCCGCTGCTGGCCGCGCTGCACGCGCGCGGCACGGCGCTGTACATCAAGGGCCGGCCGACGAGCGAACTGCCGAAGCCGGTGCTGGGTTGCTTCCGCCACGCCGTCATCGAGCAGGGCGAAGAGCGGCGCGACGGTGCGGAGGCCGAAGGCGGCAGCGCGCGCAGCCTGGGCTTCGTGCAGGCCGGCGTACGCTGCGCGTCCGACGTCGAGGCCGCCTTCGGCCGCGGCGCCGCCTTCGTGCTGGGCTGGCCGATCGAGGAATCGGTGGCTCGCGGCAACGGCAAGAGCGCCGCGCCGAACCTGAAGGTGATCGTCGAGCTGATCAACCGCGTCGATCGCGAGGAATCGATCGACCGGCTGGAGGCCGTGCTGAAGAACGACCCGACGCTGGCCTTCCGGCTGGTGCGCTACATCAACTCGGCGGCCTTCGGCCTGCGGGTGGAGATCAGCTCCTTCCGCCACGCCATCATGATGCTGGGCTACCAGAAGCTGAAGCGCTGGCTGGCGCTGCTGCTGGCCTCGGCCAGCAACGACGCCAACATGCGGCCGGTGATGCACGCCGCGGTGCGCCGCGGCCTGATCATGGAAGAGCTGGTGCGCGGCGCCGGCGACGAGCAGATGGGCAGCGAGATGTTCATCTGCGGCGTGTTCTCGCTGCTGGACATCATGATGGGCCAGCCCTTCGACCAGCTGCTGAAGAGCATCCCGGTGCCGCAGGACGTGTTCGAGGCGCTGGTCAACGGCGGCGGCCGCTACGTATCCTACCTGGAGCTGGTGCGCGCCATCGAGCAGGAGTCGCTGTTCGACATCCGCGAGCGCGCCGAGACGGTGATGCTCTCGGCCTCGGAGATCAACCACGCGCTGCTGCGCGCGATGGGCGCGGCACGGCAGCTGGAGTAGGGCACCTGGCCGCGGCGGCAGGGCCGGCTTGAGCGATCATGCGAGGCCTGCACCCGTTCCCACCCGCCGCGATGCCGCTTCGCTCTGCCGCCCCTGATCTACCGCCCTCGGCGCTGCTGCCCTCGCGTGCCGCGCTGGGCGGGTTGCTGGACGGGCTGGACGAGCCGCTGCTGCTGTTCGACGACCTGGGCACGCTGAGCTTCTGCAACCGCGCGGCGATGCGCAGCCTGGGCGCGGTGGGCGGCAGCGCGCTGGCGCAGCTGCAGGGGGTGCTGGGCCCGGCAGCGCTGGCCTGGCTGCGCGAGGGCCTGCAGTCCGACGGCACGGCCCCGCGCGAGCAGGCCTTCGTGCTGGCCGACCAGCGCCGGGCGCGCCTGGCCTGCTGGCGCATCGGCCGCGACCTGGCGCTGCGGCTGCGGTTCGACGCACCGGCCGCGCCGGCCGCGGTGCCGGCCGTGGACCCCGGGCCCACGCAGGAGATGCTGCGCATGCTTTGGGCCTCGCCCTTCCCGGCCACGCTGCAGGATGCCGACTTCCGCCTGCTGGCCGTCAACGATGCCTACCTGGATTTCACCGGCCGCAGCCGCGAGGCCCTGCTGGGCACCGACCCGCTGGTGCTGCAGCCGCAGGAAGACCAGGCCACCCAGCACGAGGCGCGCCGCGAGCTGTTCGGCGGGACCGCGCTGCCGCAGCTGCGCGAGCAGCGGCTGATCGATGCCTCGGGCCGCGAGCGCTGGTGCCGGGCCACGGCCTACCGCGTGTCGGGCGCCGATGGCCGCACGCTGCTGCTCAGCGTGCTGCAGGATTCCACCGCCGAGCATGTGGCCCGCGCGCAGGCCGACCGCTCGCTGGACGAGCTGGCGCAGTGGTTCGACCTGAGCCCCACCGGCATGCTGGTGTTCGACGAGGCCGGGCTGATCGTGCGTTCCAACCCGGCCTTCGAGGCGCTGGTTGGCCAGGTGCCGGTGCTGCTGAACGATGCCTCGGCCGAGCTGCAGGCGCTGCTGGCCTGGCAGCAGGGCGCGCCGCGGCCCGAGCTGCGGCCTGGCGCGGCGCCGCTGGAGATCCATGTCGCGCTGCCGCTGCCCGACGGCCGGCGCCAGCGCCTGAGCGCACGCCTGCGCGGCTTCGCCACCGACCAGGGCCAGCACCGCTTCATGGCCGTGGTCGAGGACCGCAGCGCCGAAGAGGAGCGCGACCTGGCGCAGCTGGAGATCGGTGCCCTGATGGACACCGCCGGCGTCGGCGTGGCCACCTTCGACAGCGCGCGCGGCTGGCTGCGGCCGCGGGCCGAGCGGCGGCGCGCACCGGCCAAGTCGGCTGGCTTGCAATCGATCGCCCGCGACATCGTCGAGCCCGAATCGCTGCCCGAATACGAGAAGCTGCAGCAGGCGTTGCGCCTGGGCCAGCGCACCGAGGTGCGCTACGCGGTGCGTCATGCCGAACTCGGCCGGCGCTGGCTGCTGACGCGCGTGGAACCGGGCGAGGGTGATGCCGGCCGGCGCACCGTGGTCACGGTCGACGTGACCGAGCAGGAAAGCGCGCAGCGCCAGAGCCAGCAGCTGCTGCGCGAGCTGACCACCATCCTCGACGGCACGACGGCCGGCATCGCCTACCTGCGCGGCGGCACGCTGCTGCGCTGCAACCGCCGCTTCGAGGCCTTGCTGGACTTGGCCGCCGGTGCCGCAGCCGGTGCGACGGTGGTCGAGCTGTTCGGCCGTTTTCCGGAGGCGCTGGGCGCGCTGCGCTCCGGCCAGAGCTTCGAGACCGAGCTGGCGCTGCAGCGGCCCGACGGTACGCCGGCCTGGGTGTCGCTGTCGGTGCGCCGCGCCGAGCCGGCGCCCGCCGAGAACGAGGTGGTGGCGGTGCTCAGCGACATCACCCGGCTGAAGGCCCAGCAGCGCGAGCTGGAGGCGCTGCTGCGCGACCGCGAGCTGATGTTCAGCCTGTCCGACGTGGGCATCGTCTACCTGCGCCACGGTCGCATCGAACGTGCCAACCAGGCCATGGCACTGCTGACCGGCTACGCCGATTCGGAGCTGACCGCGCTGGACCCGGCCGAACTCGTCGGCGGGGCCGAGGTCTATCAGCGGCTGGAGCAGGAGGTGCTGCGCGCGCTGCGCCAGCACGGCCGCTTCCATGGCGAACTGCTGCTGCACCGGCGCGACGGCCGGCGGCTGCGCGTGCAGGTGGCGCAGCGCCTGGTGGACGAGGCCGACGAGCAGGCCGGGCGCATCTGCTCCTACGTGGACGTGGACGAGCGTCACCGCGCCCGCGAGGAGCTGCTGCGCCAGGCCGGGCGCACCCGCGCCATTCTCGATTCGGTGCTGGTGGGCATCGTCACCGTGGGCGCCGGCGGCATCGAGTGGATGAACCGCTCGGCACGGCGCATGTTCGCCGGCGACCTGGCCGATTTCGTCGGCGAGCCGATCGCCACCGTGGCAACGCCCGAGCCCGACCACCCGCTGCGCCGCACCGACTACCTGGACACGCTGGCCGAAGGCCGCGCGCATACCTTCGAGTGCCGGCTGAAGGCGCGCGACGGTCGCGAGTTCTGGGTGGTGGGCAATGCGGTGCTGACAGGGCGCGATTCCAGCGGCCCGCAGATCACCTTCGCGCTGCTCGACATCGAACGGCGCCGCCAGGCCGAGGTCAGCATCGCGCAGGCGCAGGCCTCGCTGCAGCGCATCATCGAGACCGCGCCGCTGGCCATCGCGCTGTTCGACGGCCGCAGCCTGCGCGTGCAGCAGGCCAACCAGGTGGCCGCGGCCTTCTTCGGCCAGCCGGCCGAGGCGCTGGCCGGCGGCACGCCGGCGCAGTGGTTCGGCGAAGCGCTGGCAGCGGCGCTGGCGCAGGATCTGCTGGCCGCGGCCGCCGGCCACGAGGTGCTGCGCCGCGAGCTGCGGCTGCCCGGCGAGGCCGGCGAACGCGTCTGGGATGCCCGCTTCGTCTCGCTGCAGGGGCCGGCCGACGCGCGCGAGCAGGTGCTGCTGGTGGCCAGCGACGTGACCGAGCAGCGGGCCGAGGCCGAGAAGCGCTTCGAGGCCGCGCTGACGCAGCGCGAGATGCTGGTGCGCGAGGTGCACCACCGCATCAAGAACAACCTGCAGGGCGTGGCCGGGCTGCTGCAGCAGAACGCCGCCCGCCACCCCGAGGTGGCGGCGGTGCTCACCGAATCGGTGGGCCAGGTGCAGGCCATCGCCCAGGTCTACGGCCTGCAGGTGGGCTCCAGCGGGCCGTTGCGGGTGGCCGGCGTGGTGGAGGCCATCGCGCTGTCGGTGCAGCGCACCTTCGGCCGGCCGGTGCAGGTGCAGCTGGACGGCGATGCGCCGGGCCGGCTGCTGCTGCCCGAGGCCGAATCGATCCCGATCGCGCTGACGCTGAACGAGCTGCTGACCAATGCGGTCAAGCATGGCGGCCAGCAGCCGGTGCAATGCCTGCTGGCCGGCCGCGACGACGCGCTGTGCGTGCAGGTGCGCAACGCCGGCCGGCTGCCCGAAGGCTTCAGCCTGGCGCAGGTGCGCGGCGGCGTCTCCGGCCTGGGCCTGGTGCGGGCGCTGCTGCCGCGGCGCAGCGCGCAGTTCACGCTGCAATCGGTGGGCGACGAGGTGGTGGCCGAGGTGCTGCTGAAGCCGCCCAGCGTGCAGCGCGAAGAGGGCTGAGCCGGCTTCGGCGAGAATGCCCGTCCTCCCCTTCCGATCCCATTCCGTGCCGCGATGAACGCCAAGGGCAAGATCCTCGTCGTCGACGACGACCGGCTGGTGCTGGCCACGGTGACGCACGGCCTGGCGCAGGCCGGCTACGAGGTGATCGACGCCGACAACGGCGACGAGGCCATCCTGCTGGCGCGCCGCCACCAGCCGGAGCTGGCCCTGCTGGACATCCGCATGGAAGGCAAGAGCGGATTCGACGTCGCCGAGTACCTGCGCGACGTCTGCCACATCCCGTTCATCTTCCTGTCGGCCTTTGCCGATGCCGACACGGTGGCCCAGGTGGCGGCGCTGGGCGCGGTGGCCTACCTGGTGAAGCCGCTGGACGTGGGCCAGATCGTGCCCACCGTCGAGGCGGCCTTCGAACGGCTGCGCACGCAGCGCGCGCAGGCCGCCGCCCGGCCGGGCAGCGCGGCGGCGGCCGGGCTGGAGGTGGTGCCGATGGCGGTGGGCGTGCTGATGCATCGCTATTCGCTGTCGCGCCAGGAGGCGCAGGCGCGCCTGAGCCGCATCGCCGACGCCGCCGGGGTGTCGCTGGCCGAACAGGCCGAGCGGCTGGTGCGCGCGGTGGAGGAGCTGTCCCGCCCGGGTTCGGCCTGACGCGGCCGCCGGCTGCCTCAGCGCAGCGTGAAGTGGAAGCGGGCGCCCTTGCCCGGCTCCGATTCGGCCCAGATGTCGCCGCCATGGCGGCGCACGATGCGCTTCACCGAGGCCAGGCCCACGCCAGTGCCCGGGAAGTCGTTGGCGCTGTGCAGCCGCTGGAACACGCCGAACAGCCGGTCGGCATTGCGCATGTCGAAGCCGGCGCCGTTGTCGGCCACGTGGAACACCGGCCGGCCGTCCTGCACCGTGCTGTGAAACTGCAGCCGGGCCTGCGGATGTCGGGCGCTGTACTTCCAGGCGTTGCCCAGCAGGTTCTCCAGCACCAGGCGCAGCAGGGTCGGGTCGCCGTCGGCCACCATGCCGGGGGCGATCTCCACCTCGACCTGGCGCTCCGGCGCGCCGCGCTTCAGGTCGTCGATCACGAAGCCGGCCAGCTGCGAAAGGTTCACCGGCTGGCGCGACAGCGGCTGCGCCGACAGGTTGGCCAGCGTCAGCAGCGCGTCGATCATGCTGTTCATGCGCGCCGCGGCGGCCAGCACGCGGTCCAGGTGGTCGTTGCCGATGCGGTCGAGCACGCGGCCGTAGTCTTCCTTCAGGATGCGCGCAAAACCCTCCACCACGCGGATCGGCGCGCGCAGGTCGTGGGTGACGGTGTAGCTGAAGGCCGCCTGCTCGCTGAGCTGCTCGGGCGCCTCGGGGCTTTGCAGTGCCTGCGGCACGGCCGGTGTGGCCGCGGCGGCCGGCGTCGCCGGCACCGGCCGGGCGGTGCCCAGGTAGCCCTCGAACTGGCCCTCGTCGTCGAAGCGCGGCACGCCGCGCAGCAGCCAGTCGCCGCCGTCGGCGGCGCCGGCCGGCCGCACCGGCAGGTCGCTGAGCGCCACCATCGATTCGATCTGCGCGCGCAGGCTGTCCGAGGCGGCGGCGAAGCGCTCCCACAGCGGCTGGCCGTTCCAGGGCACGGCCGCCCAGGCGTCGGCCGGCGCACCCGCCGGCGGCTGCAGTTTCAGCAGGCGGTGGTGCCGGTCGGTCTGCCATTGCCAGACGTCCAGCAGCGGCGGCAGCAACTGGGCCTGGGCGCGGGCCTCGCGCAGCGCGGCGCGCTGGCGGGCGCGCTCTTGCAGCCGCCCCAGCGCGAAGCCGGCGCCGGCCGCGATCAGCAGCGCCAGGCAGGCGAAAAGCCACAGGGCTGCGCCGGGCGCTGGGCTGGTCGGGGGCATGCGCGGGATTGTAAGGATCGGCCTGTCGTGGCCCCCGTCACGCGGCAGGCTCAAGTTCCGCAGGGCTGCACCGATAGCCCGGGCATGCGGGAAGGATGCGGGTGTTTGCGTGACATTTGAAGGGATGCCGGGGTGCCGGCCTACTTATCATCGGACTCTTCCCATGCTGGCCATGCCCGATCTTTCCCAGCCCTCGCCCCGCCCGGCCGCGGCCGTGCTGGATGCGGCGTCGCTGCAGCGTTTGCACGAACTCGATCCCCAGGGCACGAACCGGGTGGTCGAGCGGGTGCTGCGCACCTTCGAGGGCTCGCTGCAGCGGCTGCTGGCCCAGGCCGCGCAGGCCGCCGTGGCCGGCGATGCCGAAGCCGCGCGGCATGCCGTGCACACGCTGAAGTCGTCTTCGGCCAGCGTCGGCGCACTGGCGCTGTCGCGTTGCTGCAGTGACATCGAGCAGCAGCTGCGCACGCAGCCGCTGGCTGCGCTGCAGGGCCTGCTGGACGAGCTGCAGCACGAAGGCCAGCGCGTGCTGCAGGCCGTGCGCGATCAGCTGCCCGACTGAAGCTGGCGCCCCGCACGATGAGCAACGCCCGCCCCACGCCGGACGACCCGACGGCCAAGCCGCCGGAGGTGCTGCTGGTCGACGACGACGAGGTCAACCTGCTGCTGACCGCCGCCGCGCTGCGCGAGCGGGGCTTCAACATCACCGAATCGAACGGCGGCGAACAGGCGCTGAAGCTGCTGGCCGACTGGTCGCCCGACTTGATCGTGCTCGACGCGATGATGCCCGGGCTGGACGGCTTCGCCACCTGCCAGCGGCTGCGCACGATGCACGGCTACGAGAACGTGCCGGTGCTGATGCTGACCGGCCTGGACGACGACGCATCGATCACCCGCGCCTACCAGGCCGGCGCCACCGACTTCTTCGTCAAGGCCAACCAGTGGAGCCTGCTGGCCGGCCGGCTGCAGTACCTGCTGCGGGCCTCTCGCACCCGGCTCGAGCTGGAACGCAGCCAGGCCCGCCTGGCGCGCGCGCAGGACCTGGCGCGCATGGGCAGTTTCGACTGGCGGCGCGCCGGGCCGCAGGGCAGCGGCGGCACGCTGCTGCTGTCGTCGCAGGGCCTGCGCGTGCTGGGCCACGGCGTCGGCGATACCGTCACCGTGCGCAGCATCCTGCGCCAGGTCAAGCGCAGCGAGCGCGCGTCGGTGATGCGCCTGCTGCAGAGCGTGATGCTGCACAGCTCGGTGCTGGCCACCGACGTGCCGGTGTTCTTCCGCGACGGCCGACACCGCATCATCCATGTCGAGGCCGAGCCCGAGTTCAACGAGCATGGCCACGGCATCGGCTACACCGGCATCGTGCAGGACGTGACCGACCGCCGCGTGGCCGAGGACCGTATCCGCCACCTGGCCAACTACGACTCGCTGACCGGGCTGCCGAACCGCCGGCACCTGGTCTGGCGCATGGAACGGGCGATCGACCACGCGCGCCGGCTGGGCCACCCCTGCGCGTTCCTGATGATCGACCTGGATCGCTTCAAGCTGATCAACGACACGCTGGGCCATGCCGCCGGCGACGAGCTGCTGATGGAGGTGGCGCAGCGCCTGCGCGCCTGCGTGCGCCACAGCGAGCAGGTGATGGAGAACTCGCTGGAGGCGGTGGGCTCGCGCGCGCACCGCTCGCTCGAGGCGGTGGGCCGCCTGGGCGGCGACGAGTTCATCGCGCTGTTGCCGGAGATCAGCGACGAGCGCGACGCCCAGCGAGTGGCCGACCGCATCCTGGAAGTGATGCGCGCGCCGGTGCTGGTGGGCGGCCAGGAATGCTTCGTCACCGCCAGCGTGGGCATCGCGATCTTCCCGCGCGACGGCAATTCGGTGGCCGACCTGATGCGCAACTCGGACGTGGCCATGTTCTCGGTCAAGTCCGGCGGCAAGGATGCATCGGCGCTGTACAGCCCGCAGCTGGCCGGCCGCGGCCGCGAGAAGCTGGAGCTGGAAAGCGCGCTGCACAAGGCCATCGAGCGCGACGAGCTGGTGCTGCACTACCAGCCGATGGTCGACGTGCGCTCGGCGCGCATGGTCGGTGCCGAGGCGCTGATGCGCTGGCAGCGCGGCAATGCGCTGGTGCCGCCCGGCGACTTCATCCCGCTGGCCGAGGAATCGGGCCTGATCGTGCCGCTGTCCGAATGGGCGCTGCGCGAGGCCGCGCGCCAGGCGCGCATCTGGAAGAACAGCTTCGGCTTCGACGACGCCATCTCGGTGAACCTGCCCAGCCGCGTGTTCGAACGCGGCCAGTTGGTCGACCAGCTGCACCGCAATGCGATGCAGTACGGCATCCCGCACCGCATGGTGCGACTGGAGATCACCGAGACCGGCCTGATGAAGGAGCTGCAGAGCGTGATCCCGTCGCTGCTGCAGCTGAAGGACATCAACGTCGACGTGGCCATCGACGACTTCGGCACCGGCTATTCGTCGCTGGCCTACCTGACCACGTTGCCGATTTCCGAGCTGAAGATCGACCGCAGCTTCGTGCGCGACCTGGGCGTCACGCCGCAGAGCTCGGGCATCGTCACCGCGATCATTGCCGTGGCGCGGTCGCTGAACCTGCGCGTCATTGGCGAAGGCGTCGAAAGCCTGCGCCAGATGGAGGTGCTGCACCGGCTGGGCTGCAGCCTGATGCAGGGTTTCCTGTTCAGCCGCCCGATCCCGCCCGACGACCTGGAGCGCTGGCTGGAACAAACCGTGCTGCCGCGGCGTGCGCCCTGGATCGGCCAGGCCGCCGAGCTGGAGCTTGGCACCGTGCCGGTGCGGGCTGCCGGCAGCCGCTCGTACTAGGGGCTGCCGATGGACATGTCGCACGGAGCCTCGCACCTGGCCGCTTCGGCGCCCTCGCCGGTGCAGGTGGCCAAGGCCGCGCTGCGCCGGCTGGCGCTGGACAAGGTGGAGCCCACGCCCGAGAACTACGCCCGCGCCTACGCCGCCGAAGGCGGCCTGGTGCAGACGGCGCTGCCGGAGCCGGCACGCCCGCTGCTGCAGCGCATGGCCACGGTGCTGGGCGACCAGGCGGGCGCGCAGGAAGAACTGGTGCGGGCACTGATGTCCGGCCAATGGGGTGCGGCCGAGGACGTGCTCGACCAGGCCGACACCAAGAACAAGGGCCAGGCCCAGGACTGGGCCGACCTGCTGCAGCGCCTGGCCCAGGGCCTGGAGCGCGGCAGCCGTCTGTGGACCGGCGCCCGCAAGAAGGACAGCCTGCTGCGCCTGTTGTCCGGCAGCCGCAGTGATTTCCGCCGCCTGCGCGAGCGGCTGCGGCACCTGCTTGCCGCCTGGGAGTCCGAATCCGACGAGCCGCTGTCCGACACCCTGGCCGCTGCGCTGGACGAAGCGCCGCAGGACGCGGCGCTGCCGCAGGTGCAGGTGCAGGTCGGGGCCGACGCGGCGGCGCCGGCATCGGCACCGGCTGCGGGCGTGGCGGAATGGACGCCGCTGGTGCACAGCCTGGAACGCACGGTGCGTGCCGCGCTGCCCGAGGGCGAGGCCCGCGCCGAGGAACTGCAGCGCGCGCTGCAGCAGATGGCGCAACGTGTGGCCGAAGCTGGCGCGCAGCCCGAACTGGTGGCCCAGGCCGAAGAGCTCTGCCAGCGCGCGCGGCGCATGCTGGCGCACCGGCAGCACCTGCTGGACGAGCTGGGCAAGCTGTGCGTCGAGTTGACCCAGGGCCTGACCGAGCTGGCCGAGGACGACAGCTGGGCCCGCGGCCAGTGCGAGATGCTGCAGCTGCGGCTGACCGAAGGCCTGAACGTGCGCAGCGTGCGCGCCGCCAGTGATCTGCTGGCCAATGCCCGCAAGCGCCAGGCGCTGCTGCGCGGCGAGCGCAACCAGGCACGCGACGCGCTGAAGGAGCTGATCCAGGGCATGCTGGGCGAGCTGGGTGTCTTTGCCGAGCACACCGGCCGCTTCCACGAGAACGTGGGCCGCCATGCCGAGGCCATTGCCAGCGCCGAGTCGCTGGACAGCCTGGCCGGCGTGGTGCGCCAGATGCTGAAGGACAGCAGCGAGGTGCAGGTGCTGGTGCAGCAGACGCAGGGCCGGTTGCGCGCCGAGCAGGAGCGGGCCGGCGCCATGCAGTTGCGCGTGCGCGAGCTGGAAGGCGAGCTGCGCCGCCTGTCCGACGAGGTTTCCACCGATGCGCTGACGCAGGTTGCCAACCGCCGCGGCCTGGCCCAGGCCTTCGACGTGGAACGGGCCCGCCTGCAGCGCGCCCGCAGCGACGGCCGCGAGGGCGGCCTGGCCGTGGGCCTGATCGACATCGACAACTTCAAGAAGCTGAACGACACGCTGGGCCATGCCGCCGGCGACGTGGCGCTGCAGAAGCTCGCCCAGCAGGTGCGCGAGCAGCTGCGCCCGCTGGACACGGTGGCACGGTTCGGCGGCGAGGAGTTCGTCGTGCTGCTGCCCGACATCGACACCGCCGAGGCACAGGGCGTGCTGACGCGGCTGCAGCGCAAGCTGACGGCCAGCCTGTTCATGCACGACAACAAGGAAGTCTTCGTCACCTTCTCGGCCGGCGTGACCGCGCTGCGCGAAGGCGAGCCGCTGGAGACTGCACTGGAGCGCGCCGACGAGGCGCTGTACGAAGCCAAGCGCACGGGCAAGAACCGCACCTGCGTGGCTTGACGGCAGTCAACCGGCAGGGGGCCTTCGGTAGGACAATGCGGGGCCGGGCGGTGCCGCCTCCGGTGCTGCCCCAGGGAGCCCTCATGGCCGAAGACACGTCCTACCATCACCAGCGCTGGCTGAAGCATTTCGAGGCCATCGATTTCGAGATCGGCCAGCTGGCCAAGGTCTGCCAGGTGCAGCTGCTCGACCCCGGCAACATCGAGCGCGTGCTGCGCAACGACATGCTGGTGTGCGGCCACCAGAACGAGCGCGCCTTCGCCAAGATGCGCCAGCTGCTGATGATGCATTACTCGGTGCGCGACAAGGCCCTGGTGGCGCTGGGCGAAGCGGAGACGCTGGCGCTGCGCGACGAGATCATCGAGCGGCTGCGCAAGCGCTTCGGCGATGACCTGGGCACCCTGCCCAAGACGGGCTGATCGACGCTGCGGCATGCCTGATTCGACCCGCGCCCGCTGGGGGCGCCGTGCGCTGGTGCTGCTGCCGTTGCTGGCGCTGGCCGCGACACTGGTGTGGTGGCTGGGCCGGCCGAAGCCGGTGCCGGTGATCACCGCCGAAGTGGGCCGCGGCACGGTCGAGTCCACGGTGGCCAATACCCGCGCCGGCACGGTCGAAGCCTGCCAGCGCACCAAGCTGTCGACCATCGCCGGTGGTCGCATCGAGGTGCTGGCGGTGAAGGAAGGCGACAAGGTCAAGAAGGGCCAGTTGCTGATGCGCCTGTGGAACGACGATCAGCAGGCCGAGCAGTCGCTGGCCCAGGCGCAGCTGGAAACCGCGCGCCGCCGGGTGGCCGAGGCCTGCACCTTGGCCGAGCTGGCGCAGCGCGAGTTCAAGCGCCAGGAGCAGCTGTTCCAGCAGGGCTTCATCTCCGACGGCGCGCTGGACAACCTGCGCTCGCAGGCCGACGCGCGCGTGGCCAGTTGCGCCACCGCGCGCTCGGACGTGACGCAAGCCCAGGCGCGGCTCAAGCTGGTGGGCACCGCGCAGCAGCGCACCGTGCTGGTGGCGCCCTTCGACGGCACGGTGGCCAAGATCGTCGGCGAGGTGGGCGAGTACTCCACGCCGTCGCCGCCCGGCGTGGCCATGCCGCCGGCCATCGACCTGATCGACGAGACCTGCCTGTACGTGGCCGCGCCGATGGACGAGGTCGATGCGCCGAAGATTGCCATCGGCCAGCCGGTGCGCATCACGCTGGATGCGCTGCCCGGCAAGGCCTTCGCCGGCAAGGTGCGGCGCATTGCGCCCTACGTCACCGCGGTGGAGAAGCAGGCGCGCACGGTGGAGGTGGAGGTCAACTTCGACGATCCGCAGTCCGCCGGCCGGCTGCTGGTGGGCTACAGCGCCGACGTGGAGGTGATCCTCGATGTGCGCAAGGACGCGCTGCGGGTGCCCAGCTCGGCCCTGCTTCAGGGCGGCCGCGTGCTGCTGCTGCAGGAGGGCCAACTGCTCGAGCGGCCGGTGAAGGCCGGCCTGGCGAACTGGGAACACACCGAAATCGTCGAGGGCCTGCAGGGCGGCGAGCGCATCGTCACCTCGCTGGACCGGGCCGGCGTCAAGGCCGGCGCCCGTGCCGTCGAAGAGGCCCCGGCACGTTGAGACGATGGCCGCGCAGATCGAGCTGCAGGGCATCGAGCGCGTGTTCCACCTGGGCGACAGCGTGGTGCATGCGCTGGCTGGCGTGGACCTGCGCATCGACGCAGGCGAGTACATCGCGGTGATGGGGCCTTCGGGCTCGGGCAAGAGTACGCTGCTCAACGTGCTGGGCCTGCTGGACCGGCCCGACGCCGGCCACTACCGGCTGGAAGGCCGCGACGTCACCACGCTGTCGCCGGACGAACAGGCGCGGGTGCGCAGCCAGCGCATCGGCTTCGTGTTCCAGAGCTTCCACCTGGTGCCGCGGCTGACGGCGGCCGAGAACATTGCGCTGCCAATGGTGCTGGCCGGGCTGCCGGCGCGCGAGCGCGAGCAGCGCGTGCGCCAGGCGCTGGCCGGCTTCGGACTGGCCGAACGTGCCAGCCACCGGCCCGATCAGCTGTCCGGCGGCCAGCGCCAGCGCGTGGCCATTGCGCGCGCCACCATCATGCAGCCGGCGCTGCTGCTGGCCGACGAGCCCACCGGCAACCTGGACCGCGCCACCGGCGACGAGGTGGTGCGGTTGCTGGAACAGCTCAACGCCGGCGGCGTGACGCTGCTGGTGGTGACGCACGACGCCGCGCTGGGTGCGCGCGCGCGGCGCCGGCTGCTGATGGAGGACGGGGCCATCCGCCACGACGAGTGGCAGGGCACCCGCGCCCATGCGCACGGCTGACCTGCTGGGCTTTGCCGTCGGCGCGGCGCGCGGCAACCGCACGCGCACCGTGCTGCTGATGCTGGCCATGGCCATCGGCGTGGCCGCGGTGGTGACGCTGACCGCGCTGGGCGATGGCGCCCGCCGCTTCGTGGTGCGCGAGTTCAGCGCCATCGGCAGCAACCTGGTGATCGTGCTGCCCGGCCGCACCGAGACCGGCGGCATCAACCCCGGCAGCTTCGTCAGCAGCACGCCGCGCGACCTGACGGTGGACGACGCCCTGGCCTTGCAGCGTGCGCCGGCGGTGCAGCGCGTGGTGCCGCTGACCGTGGGCAATTCCGAGCTGTCGGCGGGCGGCAAGCTGCGCGAGGCCATGGTGGTGGGCACCACGGCCGAGTACATCGACGTACGGCAGTTCAAGATGGCGCAGGGCCAGTTCCTGCCGCGCGAAGACTGGAACCGCGGCTCGCAGCTGATGGTCATCGGCGCCAAGCTGCGCGCCGAGCTGTTCCCCAACCAGGCGGCGGTGGGGCAGTTCGTGCGCGTCGGCGACCGGCGCTTCCGCGTCATCGGCGTGCTGGCGGCCACCGGCAGCGGCCTGGGCATGAACACCGATGAGCTGGCCATCGTGCCGGTGTCACTGGCGCAGGCCATGTTCAACACCCACACGCTGTTCCGCATCCTGATCGAGGCGCATAACCGCGACGCTATCGAAGCCGTCAAGCGCCAGGCGTTGACGATCCTGCAGCAGCGCCACGACGGCGAGCAGGACGTCACCGTGATCACACAGGACGCGATGCTGGCCACTTTCGACAAGCTGCTGGGCACGCTGACGCTGGGCGTGGCCGGCATCGCCGCCATCAGCCTGGCCGTGGCCGGCATCCTGGTGATGAACGTGATGCTGGTGTCGGTGGCGCAGCGGCGCAGCGAGATCGGCTTGCTCAAGGCGCTGGGCGCCAGCGGCGGCACCATCCGCCTGGCCTTCCTGGTGGAAGCGGCGCTGCTATCGGCCGCCGGCGCGCTGTTCGGCTATGCGCTCGGCCTTGCCGGCGCAGCGCTGATCCGCGCGATCTATCCCAGCTTCCCGGCCTATCCACCCGACTGGGCGGTCCTGGCGGGCCTGGGCACGGCGCTGTTCACCGGCGTGTTGTTCGGGGTGCTGCCGGCGCGCAATGCCGCGCGGCTGGACCCGGTCACCGCCCTGGCCCGCCGATGATCGCCGCCGACGCGCTGCACTACGCCTGGCGCTCGATCAGCGCGCAGCGCACGCGCAGCTTCCTCACGCTGGCCGGCATCGCGGTGGGCATCACGGCGGTGATCCTGCTCACCTCCATCGGCAAGGGCATCCACGGCTTCGTGCTGGGCGAGTTCTCGCAGTTCGGCACCAACGTGGTCGGCATCTCGCCGGGGCGCAGTGCCGCGCGCGGCGGCGGGCCCACCGGCCTGCCCACCTCGGTGCGGCCGCTGACGCTGGAAGACGCGCAGGCGCTGCAGCATCTGCCCGGCGTCATCGGCGTGGTGCCCACGGCCTGGGGCAATGCCGAAGCGCAGGCCCGCGGCCGGCTGCGGCGCACCATCGTCTACGGCGTGTCGGCCGATGCCCTGCCGGTGTTCAACATGCAGCTGGCGGTGGGCCAGTTCCTGCCCGGCGAGGGCTTGGACCAGGCGCGCAGCTTCGTCGTGCTGGGCGCCAAGCTGAAGCAGGAGCTGTTCGGCGCCGACAATCCGCTGGGCGAGCGGCTGCGCCTGGGCGGACAGAGCTTCCGCGTCATCGGCGTGCTGGCGCCGAAGGGCCAGTTCCTGGGGCTGGACCTGGACGACACCGCCTTCGTGCCGGCGGCGCGCGCGATGGAGCTGTTCAACCGCGAGGGCCTCACCGAGATCAACCTGTCCTATGCCGAGGGTGCCTCGGCCAAGGCCGTGGCCGCGGCGGCCGAAAGCGTGCTGGCGGCGCGCCACGGCCGCGCCGACTTCACCGTCACCACGCAGGAAGAGATGCTGGGCACCTTGTCCAACATCCTCGACATCCTGACCATGGCAGTGGCCGCGCTGGGCAGCATCTCGCTGCTGGTGGGCGCGGTGGGCATCGTCACCATCATGACCATCGCGGTGGCCGAGCGCACCCACGAGATCGGCCTGCTGCTGGCGCTGGGCAGCCGGCGCGGCACGATCCTGCGTCTGTTCCTGGGCGAGGCGGTGGTGCTGGCGGTGCTGGGCAGCCTGCTCGGCGTGGCGGTGGGCTTCGGCCTGGCGATGGCGATCCGCCTGTTCGTGCCGGCGCTGCCGGTCTCCACGCCCTTGCCCTACGTGCTGCTGGCAGTGGCCAGCAGCGCCGTCATCGGCCTGCTGGCCGGCGTGCTGCCAGCGCGGCGCGCGGCGCGCATGGATCCGGTGGAGGCGTTGCGCTCGGAGTAGCTCGTCGAGCCGGCCTACAAGGTCATCACGACCCGCCCGTCGATGGTGCCGGCCTTCATGCGGTCGAAGATGGCGTTGATGTTGTCCAGCCGATCGGTCGAATAGTGCGACTTGACCAGGCCGTCGCCGGCGAAGGCCAGCGATTCGATCAGGTCGGCGCGCGTGCCGACGATCGAGCCGCGCACCGTCTTGGCGTTCAGCACCACGTCGAAGATCGGCAGCGCGAAGTCACCCGGCGGCAGGCCCACCAGCGACATCGTGCCGCGCTTGTGCAGCATGCCGATGCCCTGTGCGAAGGCCGCGCGCGACACCGCGGTGACCAGCACGCCGTGCGCGCCACGCAGCTGCTTCTGCACCTCGGCCACGGCATCCTGCGTTGCGGCGTTGACCAGCATGTCCGCGCCCAGCTGCTGCGCGAGCTTGAGCTTGTCGTCGGCGATGTCCACCGCGATGACGTGAAAGCCCATCGCCTTGGCGTACTGCACCGCCATGTGCCCCAAGCCGCCGATGCCGGAGATGGCCACCCAGTCGCCGGGCTTGCAGTCCAGCACCTTCAGGCCCTTATACACCGTCACGCCCGCGCACAGCACCGGCGCGGCGGCCTCGAAGCCCAGCGCGGCGGGCAGCCGGCCCACGTAGCCCGGGTCGGCCAGCACAAACTCGGCATAGCCGCCGTTGACGCTATAGCCGGTCATCTGCTGCGCATCGCACAGCGTCTCCCAGCCGGTGATGCAGTGCTCGCAGTGGCCGCAGGCGGTGTGCAGCCAGGGCACACCGACGCGGTCGCCTTCCTTGGCCAGCTTGACGCCGCGGCCGACGCGCGCGACGAAGCCCACGCCCTCGTGGCCGGGAATGAAGGGCAGCGAGGGCTTCACCGGCCAGTCGCCGTTGGCGGCGTGCAGGTCGGTGTGGCACACGCCCGAGGCCACCACCTTGACCAGCAGCTGGCCGTCGGGCACCTCGGGCACGGGCACGTCCTCGATGACCAGGGGTTTGCCGAACTCGTGCACGACGGCGGCTTTCATCATTTCGGCCATGGCACTGCTCTAACAGTCGAGATGCCGGCGAGCATGCCATGCCGCCCGGCCCGCGCGAGCGATATCCGACTGCCGGGCTGGGGAGCGGCAAGGCGCCGCGCCGGGCCTCAGCCCATGATATGCACGCCGCCGTCCACGTACAGGGTCTGCCCGGTAAGCCGCCGCGCGTAGGGCGTGGCCAGGAAGGCGCAGGCATAGCCGACGTCGTCGATGTCCACCAGCTCGCCCACCGGCGCGCGGCGCGCCGCCTTGTTGAGCAGCAGGTCGAAGTCCTTCAGCCCCGACGCGGCGCGGGTCTTCAGCGGGCCGGGCGAAATCGGGTGCACGCGGATGCCGCGCGGCCCCAACTCGTGCGCCAGGTAGCGGCAGCTGGCTTCCAGCGCGGCCTTGACCGGGCCCATCACGTTGTAGTTGGGCACCACCTGGGTGGCGCCGTGGTAGCTCATGGCGAACAGGGTGCCGCCGTCGCGCATCAGCGGCGCGGCCAGGCGGGCCATGCGCACGAAGGAATGCACCGACACGTCCATCGCGCGCATGAAGCCTTCCGCCGAGCAGTCGAGCAGCCCGCCCTGCAGGTCGGCCTTGGGGGCAAAGGCGATCGAATGCACGACGATGTCCAGCCGGCCCCAGCGCTGCGCGACGGCCTCGAACACCGCTTCCATCTCGCCAGGGGTCTCCACGTTCAGCGGCAGGCATAGCGGAGCCTGCAGCCGCTGCGCCAGCGGCTCCACGTGCGGCCGGGCCTTGGTGTTCAGGTAGGTGACGGCCAACTCGGCGCCCAGCGCATGGAAGGCCTGGGCGCAGCCAAAGGCGATGGAGTGCTCGTTGGCGATGCCCACCACCAGCGCTTTCTGGCCCGCCAGGATCGTGCCGTTCGGGGGCAGCGTGGGCTTCATGGCCGCGACAGCAGCTGCAGGGTGTGGCGGGCGATCATCAACTCCTCGTTGGTGGGGATGACCCAGGCGCGGGTGCGGCTGCCTTCGGTGCTGATGCGCGGGCCACCACCTGCGTTGGCCTCATCATCCAGCGCCACGCCCAGCCAGGCGGCGGCGCGGCAGACCTGGGCGCGCACCGGTGCCGCGCGCTCGCCGATGCCGGCGGTGAAGACGATCGCATCCAGCCCGCCCAGCGCGGCCGCCAGCGAGCCCAGCTCGCGGCCGATGCGGTAGCAGAACAGGTCGATGGCCAGTTGGGCGCGCGGTTCGGTGGACGCCAGCAGCGTGCGCATGTCGCTGGACACGCCGGACACGCCCAGCAGGCCCGACTGGCTGTACATCAGCTTCTCCAGCGCCCGCGCGTCCATGCCGCGTTCGTCCATCAGGTACAGCAGCACGCCAGGGTCGATGGCGCCGCAGCGCGTGCCCATCGGCAGGCCGTCCACCGCGGTGAAGCCCATCGTGCTGGCGATGCTGCGCCCGCCCTGCAGCGCGCACATGCTGGCGCCGTTGCCCAGGTGCAGCACCACCGTGCGGCCGGCGGCGGCCGCTGCGTCCACCTGTGGCAGTACCGAGGCGATGTACTCGTAGGACAGGCCATGGAAGCCGTAGCGGCGGATGCCGGCGTCGCTGAGCTCCTGCGGCAGCGCGAACATCTGCGCCAGTGGCGGGTTGCTGCGGTGCATTGCGGTGTCGAAGCAGGCCACCTGCGGCAGCTGCGGCGCGCGCTTCAGCAGCTCGCGGATCGGCGCCAGGTTGTGCGGCTGGTGCAGCGGTGCCAAGGGCACGTATCTCTGCAACTGCTCGACGATGGCCGCGTCCAGCCGCACCGGCGCGGCGAAATCGGTGCCGCCATGCACCACGCGGTGGCCCACGGCGGCCAGCCGGCGGCCCGCGCTTTGCGCCGACTGCAGCCAATCGAGCAGATGCGCCAGCGCGCCCTCGTGCCCCAGGGCGCTGTGCCAGCGCTGTTCGCCCAGCAGCTGCCCTCCGGCATCCTTGGCGACGAAGTGCGGCGCCGTGTACAGGCCTTCCACCTGCCCATGCGCCAGCGCATCGAGTGCCGCGCCCGCGGCGTCGTAGAGCGAGAACTTGATGCTCGACGAGCCGGCGTTCAGGACAAGGATGCTGTCGCTCATGCCCGTTTGCGCACGCGCGCCGGCTTGTCCAGGCCCAGCACGGCGGCCACGCGCCGGAACCGCTGTTCCTGGTAGGGAGTGGGTTCGCCGCGGGCGCTGACGACCAGGCGTGCGCCCTCGTAGCCGCGGCGGCGCTCTTCCATGCCAGGCACCAGCTGCGGCAGCGCAGCCAGCGCGCGCTCTTCGTCCAGTGCCAGCAGGAAGGCCTGGCGCTTGAGGGCGGCCTTCACGGCCGCCAAGGTCGGCACGCGGCCCGGCTTGGCACGTTGCACCAGCTGGCGCAGCAGGTTGAAGGGCCGCTCGTCCGCCACCTTCTCCTCGCGGCCCACGTACAGCAGCAGGCGGGCCCAGGCATCGAGCAGCGTGCCCTGCTCGAAATGGGCTTCGGCCTCCTCACGTTTCAGCCGCCGCAGTTCGTCCTGCTCCCAGCTGGCGCTGCGCGTGGCCGGCCGGCCACGGCGCTGGGCATCCAGCCCCACGGCGGCCGCCAGCCAGGGCGATTCGTAGAGGGCCTTGAACAGGCGCTCGCTGGCTTCGTCGCGCAGGTCGCGGTACTGGTCCAGTGCCTGCTCGATGTGGGCGGACACCTGCTGCTCGGCCTGGCGCAGCGGGTGCTCGTCGGCCAACGGCCGGCGCTGCGCGCGCACCGCTTCGGCCAGGCCCTTCAGCCACCACAGCGCCGGGTTGGCATCGGAGAACCAGCGCCGCTCGGCCCGCGCCGGGTTCATCTGCCGCAGCCATGCGGCCATCGGCTCGCTGGACAGGGCCTTCACCAGCGGCGAGGCAAACTGGTCGTACAGCTGCTGGTTGATCTCGGCCACGCGGCGCGCCACCTCGAAGGCCTGCTCGTCCTGGCGGCCGTCATCCAGCGCCAGGATGTCGTCGATCGTGCGCGGCGCGAACTGGATCAGGTAGCGGCCCTGCACGTACTCCAGCCCCGGCATGTCGGGCGTGGTGTCGGTGATCAACGCCTCATACAGGCCCGGCGGCAGCGCGTCCACCAGCTCCAGCGCGCCGGCCAGCTCGGAGGTCTCGCGCTGGGCCACGCCGGCCGAGACGAAGATGCCCAGGTGGCCGATCTTCTCGTGCAGGCAGTAAACGATGGTCTGCTCGTTCAGCCGGATGTCGTCGACGCTGTCGTACAGGTCGGCGATCCAGTTCAGCGCCTGCTGCGGCGGCGTGATGTTGTCGCCCCAGGACGCGAACACCATGATCGGTGTGCGGATGTTGCGCAGGTCCACCCGGTGCTTGCCGTCGAAGGACTGCACCTGCCCGCTGGACAGCTTGTTGCCGACGAACAGGTTCTGCGTGATCCACTCCATCTCTTCCTTGTTCATCAGGTAGTGGCCACCCCACCACTTCTCGAACTCCAGGAAGCGCTCGCCTTCGGTGTCGACCTTGGCGTACAGGTTGTACAGCTTGCTCCAGTAGGTGTTGGACGGGTTCAGGTTCTCGAAGTTGTTGACCAGGTAGGCACCGTCGAAGATGCCGTGGCCGATATCGCCGGCCATCGATGCCATCCAGGTGCCGCCCAGCAGGCCGCCCGAATAGCGCATCGGGTTCTTGCCTTCCACGCCGGCCCAGTAGCTGATCGGCGAGCCGGCCAGCAGCAGCGGACCCACCGCGCCCGGTGCCAGCGAGGCCGCCATCAGCAACGCCCAGCCTCCCTGGCAGTTGCCGATGACGAAGGGCTTGTCGGCCTGCGGGTGCAGTTCGTTGACGTGCTGCAGGAAGCGTACCTCGGCGGCGCAGACCGATTCGATGGTCTGCCCCGGCATCGGCTGCGGAAAGAACATCACGAAGTAGCAGGGGTGGCCGAACTTCAGCGCGATGCCGATCTCGCTGTCCATCTTGAAGCCGCCGATGCCCGGGCCGTGGCCGGCGCGCGGGTCGATCACCACGAAGGGACGCATCGTCGCATCGGGTGCCGGGCAACCGGCCGGCGGGTGGATGCGCACCAGCGCATAGTTGGCCGGCTTGGGGAAGCTGCGCGCGTCCAGCACCATCTCGTAGTCGAACACCAGCACCGGCGGCTGGCCGGAATGCTCGTGCGCCAGGTACTGGTTGCCGCGCTGGCGCAGCAGGTCCCAGGTCAGGATCGTGCGCTGCCAGGCGTCGATGCCATAGTCGAAGGCCGCACCGGCGGGCAGCGGCCAGGCGGGCAGGGCAGGGGGCTGGGTCATGTTGGATCGGGCCGGTGAAAACACCACACCGTAGCACCCCGTGGCCGCCGGCTGCATGACAAGGCGCAAGGCTCCCGCGGCCGCGCCTTGCGGGTTGTGCTCCAGAATGGGGCATCTTGCGGCCACCGCCGCCGGCCGGCCCGCATGCAAGCGAAAGTGAATCGATGAGCGCAGACGCAGCCCGCACGCCCACGGCGCCGGTCCCGGCCGCGCGCTACCCGCTGCTGTACCAGCTGAACACCCGCGTGCGGCTGACCGAGCTGGCGCGCGCGCTGGGCCGGCCGGCCACGCTGGACGATATCGGCGATGCCGAGCTGGACCGCTGGGCGGCGCTGGGCTTCGACTGGATCTGGCTGCTGTCGGTGTGGCAGACCGGCCCGGCCGGGCAGCGCGTGTCGCGCAGCGAGCCGGCCTGGCGGCACGAGTTCGAGCGCGTGCTGCCCGACCTGCAGGACGAGGACATCGGCGGCTCTGGCTTCGCGGTGCGCGCCTACCAGGTGCATGCGGCGCTGGGCGGCGATGCCGCGCTGGCGCGGTTGCGCGAGCGCATGGCCGCGCGCGGCCTGAGGCTGATGCTGGACTTCGTGCCCAACCACGTAGCGCTGGACCATCCGTGGGTGGAGGCCTTCCCCGAGTTCTTCGTACACGGCAGCGCCGCGCAGCTGGAAGCCGAGCCGCAGAACTGGTGCCGGCTGCGCACGCGCGGCGGCTCGCTGATCCTGGCGCACGGCCGCGATCCGTACTTCGACGGCTGGCCCGACACGCTGCAGCTGAACTACGGCCGCGCCCAGCTGCAGCAGGCGATGATCGACGAACTGCAACGCATCGCCGGGCAGTGCGACGGCCTGCGCTGCGACATGGCGATGCTGGTGCTGCCCGAGGTCTTCGAGCGCACCTGGGGCATCGCCGCGCAGCCCTTCTGGCCGAAGGCGCTGGCTGCGGTGCGGCACCGGCACCCGGGCTTCCGCTTCATGGCCGAGGTCTACTGGGACCTGGAATGGACGCTGCAGCAGCAGGGCTTCGACCACACCTACGACAAGCGGCTGTACGACCGGCTGTGCAGCGGCCCGGCCCGGCCGGTGCGCGAGCACCTGCTGGCCACGCCCGAGTACCAGGACCGCATGGCGCGCTTTCTGGAAAACCACGACGAGCCGCGCGCGGCCACCGCCTTCGCGCCCGAGGCGCATGGCGCGGCCGCGCTGATCGCCTATGCCACGCCGGGTTTGCGGTTGTTCCACCAGGGGCAGCTGGAGGGCTATAGGGTGCGCATTCCGCCGCACCTGCTGCGTGGCCCCGACGAGCCGGTGGACGCGCAGCGGGCGCAGGCCTATGCACGGCTGCTGGCGGCGCTGCGAGAGCCGGCGCTGCGCGACGGCGACTGGATTCTGCTGGCCTGCCGCATTGCCTGGGACGGCAACGACACGCTCGACCAGCTGATCGCCTGGTGCTGGACCGGCGCCGACGCACGCTGGTGCTGCGCCGTCGCCAACTATGCGCCGCGGCCCGGCCAGTGCTACGCACCGCTGCCCTGGCCCGGCCTGGCCGGCCGGCGCTGGCGGTTGCGCGACCTGCTGAGCGATGCGGTCTACGACCGCGACGGCGACGAGCTGCTGCAGCGCGGGCTTTACCTAGACCTGCCGGCCTGGGGGCACCACCTGTTCGCGGTGGAGCCGGTGCCTGAAGCGCCCTCCGAACAGGTGCAGTTCAGCCGCGAGGCGCAGCTGCGCGACGGCACGCCGGTGCTGATCCGCGCAGCCCGGCCCGACGACCGCCAGCGCATCATCGACGCCTTCCACAAGCTGGATCCGGAGACGGTCTACACCCGCTTCTTCAGCGCCAAGAAGTCGCTGAGCGAAACCGACCTGCAGCGCCTGGAGCGCAACGACTACGCGCACCAGGTGGCGCTGGTGGCCACGCTGCCGCGGGGCGATGACGAGATCATCATCGGCGGCGGCGCCTACCTGGTGCAGCAGCGGCCCGAGCCGCCGCTGACGGCCGAGATGTCCTTCACCATCGAGGAGGACTACCAGGGCCAGGGCCTGTCGACGCTGTTCATGCAGCTGCTCACCGAGATCGGCCGTGCGCGCGGCATCCAGCGCTTCGAGGCGCAGGTGCTGGCCGGCAACGACGGCATGCTGAAGGTGTTCCGCCGCAGCGGCCTGCCGATCCGCGAGCACCTGGACGACGGCGTGGTCTTTGTCGAGATGGACTTGGCGCCAGTGGCCGGCGGATGAAGCACGAGCCGGTGCTGGACCCGATCGACCGCTATTCGGAGGTGCTGTTCGGGCTGTTCATGGTGCTGACCTTCACCGGCACGCTCAGCGTGGCCGGCGCAGGCCGCGACGATGTGCGCACCATGCTGATCGCCGCCATCGGCTGCAACACCGCCTGGGGCTTCGTCGATGCGGTGATGTACCTGCTGCGCAGCGCGGTGGCGCGTGGCCGCCGCGCCGAGCTGACGCGCCAGGTGCAGGCCGCCGGGCCGGACCGCGCGCAGCAGCTGATCGCCGCCGAGCTGGGCCCGCTGGGCCAGGCGCTGGATGCGCATGTGCTGGGCCATCTGGAGAAGACGCTGCGCCGCCAGCCGGCGCCGCCGCGGCGCATGCACTTCGAACGCGCCGACCTGCGCGGTGCGCTGGGTGTGTTCCTGATGGTGTTCGGCTCCACCTTCCCGGTGGTGCTGCCCTTCCTGTTCGTGCAGGACCTGCGGCTGGCGATGCGCCTGTCCGGCGCGGTGGCCATCGTGATGCTGTTCGGCTGCGGCTATGCCTGGGGCCGCTATGCCGGCGGCTGGCCGCTGCGCACCGGGCTGGCGATGGTGGCCACCGGCGCGCTGATCCAGGCGGTGGTGATCGCGCTGGGCGGCTGAGCGCGGCGCGCTACAGGTCGGTGCGCAGCTTCCAGATCTCGGGGAACAGCACCACGTCCAGCATGCGCCGCAGGTAGCCCACGCCGCTGGTGCCGCCGGTGCCGCGCTTGAAGCCGATCACGCGCTCCACCGTGGTCACGTGCCGGAAGCGCCAGAGGCGGAAGGCGTCTTCCAGGTCGGTGAGCTCCTCGCCCAGCTGGTACAGGTCCCAGTGCGTCTCGGGCGCGCGGTAGACCTGCAGCCAGGCGGCCTCGACCGCGTCGCTGGCCACGTAGGGCTGCGTCCAGTCGCGCTGCAAGTGGCTTTGCGGCACGGCGATGCCGCGGCGGGCCAGCAGGCGCAGCGATTCGTCGTACAGGCTGGGCGCGCGGTAGGCGGTCTCGACATGCGCCAGCAGCTCGGGCCGGTGCGAGTGCGGCTTGAGCATCGCCGCGTTCTTGTTGCCCAGGCTGAACTCGATGCAGCGGTACTGCCAGCTCTGGAAGCCGCTGCTGTTGGACAGGTAGGGCCGGATCGCGCTGTACTCGGGCGGCGTCATCGTCGCCAGCACGTCCCAGGCATGCACCAGCTGCTCCATGATCTTGCTGACGCGGGCCAGCATCTTGAAGGCCGGCGCCATCTGGTCGCGGGCAATGCTGTCGATGGCGGCACGCAGCTCGTGCAGCATCAGCTTCATCCACAGCTCGCTGGTCTGGTGCTGCACGATGAACAGCATCTCGTTGTGGTCGGGCGAGCGCGGATGCTGGGCGCTGAGCACCTGGTCCAGGTGCAGGTAGTCGCCATAGCTCATGTCGCGCGCGAAGTCGAGCTTCGCGCCTTCCTCGCGCACGATGCCTTCGGTGCTGGTAGGGGGGTGTTCGCTCATGTCACGGCCGCCCGCTGGTTGAAGCGCGCCTCGCGCCACTCTTCGCGCTGCAGCATCTGCCGCAGGTGTTCCACCGCGTCCCACACGTCCACGTGGCGCAGGTACAGCGGCGTGAAGCCGAAGCGCAGGATGTCCGGCGCACGGAAGTCGCCGACCACGCCGCGGGCGATCAGCGCCTGCACCATCGCGTAGCCGTGCGTGGGGTGCGCAAAGCAGACCTGGCTGCCGCGCTGCGCGTCGTCGCGCGGCGAGGCCAGTGTCAGCCCAAAGCCGGCGCAGTGTGTCTCGACCAGATCGGTGAAGGCGCGGGTCAGCGCCAGCGACTTGGCGCGCAGCGCTGGCAGGCCACCGTGCGGCTCTGCCGCCAGCACCGTGTCCACGCCGCATTCCAGCGCCGCCAGCGACAGCACGGCCGGCGTGCCGCACAGGTAGCGCCGGATGCCCGGCGCCGGCCGATAGCCCTCTGTGAACTCGAAGGGCGCCGCATGGCCCATCCAGCCGGCCAGCGGCTGCCAGAAGCGCTCGGCATGCTTTGGCGCGACCCAGACGAAGGCGGGCGCGCCGGGGCCACCGTTCAGGTACTTGTAGCCGCAGCCGATGGCGAAATCGGCGCCGCTGCCACGCAGGTCCACCGGCACCGCGCCGGCCGAATGCGCCAGGTCCCACAGCGCCAGCGCGCCGGCCGCGTGCGCGGCCTGCGACAGCGCGGCCATATCGTGCATGCGGCCGGTGCGGTAGTTGACATGCGTCAGCATCAGCACCGCGCAGCGTTCGTCCAGCAGCGCGGGCAGCGCTTCGGGTGTGTCGGCCAGCACCAGCTGCAGGCCGCGCTCGGCGGCCAGCGCCTCGGCGATGTACAGGTCGGTGGGGAAGTTGCTGCGCTCACTGACGATGCGCGTGCGCTGCGGCGCATCGGCCCGCGCGATGCTGAGCGCCGCGCTCAGCACCTTGAACAGGTTGACCGAGGTGGAATCGGCCGCCACGCATTCACCAGCGCCGGCGCCCACCAGCCGCGCGATCTTGTCGCCGATGCGCGGCGCCAGTTCCATCCAGCCGGCGCTGTTCCAGCTGCCGATCAGGCCGGTGCCCCATTCCTGCGTGACCACCTGCTGCACCCGCGCGGCGGTGGCCTTGGGCATCACGCCGAGTGAATTGCCGTCCAGGTAGATCAGGCCCTCGGGGATGGTGAACTGGTCGCGCAGCGGCGCCAGCGGGTCGGCGGCGTCCAGCGCCAGGGCTTCGTCACGGGTTTTCATCGGGGCTCCAGTTCTCGCAGCACGGCGCGCACCGGGCTGGCGTCGGCACTCATCAGCTTCAGCGGCAGCGCAATCAGCTCGTAGTCGCCTTCGGGCACCTCGTCGAGCAGCAGGTTCTCCAGCACGCGTAGGCCGCGGCGGCGGATCACCTGGTGGCTGTCCAGCGTCTTGCTGTCGGCCGGGTCGATGCTGGCCGTGTCGATGCCGATCAGCATCACGCCCCGGTCGGCCAGGCGCTCCACCGTCTGCGGCGCGAAGGCCGGCAGCGCCGGGTCCCAGCCGGCCGGCTGGCGCGCATAGGTGCGCACCAGCACACGCGGCGGCAGGTCATCCAGCGCATGCTGCAGGTGCGCCCATTCGACCAGCGGCCCGCGGCCGATGGCATGGATGACGCGGCAGCGGCCCAGGTAGGGCACCAGATCCACCGCGCCGACGGCCACGCCGGCTTCGTCGTAGTGCAGCGGCGCGTCGGCATGCGCGCCGGTGTGCGGCGACAGCGTCAGCGTGGCCACGTTGACCGGGCAGCCCGGGCCGATGCGCGCGTTCCAGGCCTGCGCATAGGACGCATCACCGGGAAAGACCGGCGAGCCGGCCTGCACCGCAGGGGAGATGTCCCAGAGACGTGGCATCGCGCGACGAACGCGTGGCGACACGCGTCATTTACTTTAGGACTAAAGTTTATCGGCGATGCGGCGCCGGGTCAATGCACCGGCCGCAGCCACTCAGCCGATGCGGCCGAGCAGCAGGTATTCCATCAGCGCCTTCTGCACGTGCAGCCTGTTTTCGGCCTCGTCCCAGACCACCGACTGCGGTCCGTCGATCACTTCGGCGCTGACCTCTTCGCCGCGGTGCGCCGGCAGGCAGTGCATGAACAGCGCATCGGGCTTGGCCACGGCCATCATCGCGGTGTCGACGCACCACTTGGCGAAGGCCTGGCGGCGCTGCTCGTTCTCGGCCTCGTAGCCCATGCTGGTCCACACGTCGGTGGTCACCAGGTCGGCGCCGCGGCAGGCGTCCAGCGGGTCGGCAAAGACCTTGTAGCAGTCGCTGCGCGAGATGCCGGCCACCTTGGGGTCGACCTCGTAGCCGCCGGGCGTGCTGACGTGCACGGTGAAGCCCAGGATCTCGGCCGCCTGCAGCCAGGTGTTGGCCATGTTGTTGCCGTCACCCACCCAGGCCACCACCTTGCCCTGGATGCCGCCGCGGTGCTCGATGTAGGTGTAGATGTCGGCCAGGATCTGGCAGGGGTGGTATTCGTTCGTCAGCCCGTTGATCACCGGCACCCGCGAGTGCGCGGCGAAAGCGGCGATCTTGGTCTGCTCGTAGGTGCGGATCATCACCAGGTCGACCATGCGGCTGATGACGCGGGCCGAATCGTCGATCGGCTCGGCGCGGCCCAGCTGGCTGTCGCCGGTGGTCAGGTGCACCACCGAGCCGCCCATCTGGTACATGCCGGCCTCGAAGCTGACGCGCGTGCGGGTGCTGGCCTTCTCGAAGATCATCGCCAGCGTGCGGTCCACCAGCGGCTGGTAGCGCTCGTAGTTCTTGAAGCGCGTCTTGATGATGCGCGTGCGTTCGAACAGGTAGGCGTACTCCTCGGCACGCAGGTCCTTGAACTGCAGGTAGTGGCGCATCAGGCTGGCCCCGGGTTTCATGCGCCTTCGGCGAGGAACTCGCGCACCAGCGGGCAGAGGATGGCGATGATCTGCCGGGCCTCGTCGGCCGACAGGATCAGCGGCGGCACCAGGCGGATCACGCGGTCTGCCGTGACGCTGAGCATCAGCCCGGCACGCGCGGCGCGGCCCAGGAGGTCGCCGCAGGGCCGGTCGAGCTCGATGCCCAGCATCAGGCCCTGGCCGCGCACCTCGACCACGCCCTTCAGGCCGGCCAGCTCGCGCTGCAGGCCGTCCTTCAGCAGCACGCCCACGGTGGCGGCGTTCTCCATCACGCCGTCCTCGACCATGATGCGCAGCGTCTCGACGCCGGCGCGCATGGCCAGCGGGTTGCCGCCGAAGGTGGTGCCGTGGTTGCCGGGGCCGAGCACGTTCTTCGCCTTCGGGCCGACGACCACCGCGCCGATGGGCACGCCGGAGCCCAGGCCCTTGGCCAGCGGCATCACGTCGGGCCGGATGCCGGCCCACTGGTGGGCGAACCACTTGCCGGTGCGGCCGATGCCGCACTGCACCTCGTCCAGCATCAGCAGCCAGTCCTTCTGGTCGCACAGCTGGCGCAGGCCCTGCAGGTATTCCCAGCGGGTGGGGTGGATGCCGCCTTCACCCTGGATGGTTTCCAGGAACACGGCCACCACGTTCGGGTTCTCGCGGGCCACGCGCTCCACCGCTGCCAGGTCGTTCAGCGGTACGCGCACGAAGCCTTCGACCAGCGGGCCGAAGCCAGCCTGCACCTTGGGGTTGGCGGTGGCCGACAGCGTGGCGATCGAGCGGCCGTGGAAGGCGCCTTCGTAGACGATGATCTCGGGGCGCTCGATCCCCCGGTCATGGCCGTACTTGCGGGCGATCTTCAGCGCCGCCTCGTTGGCCTCCAGCCCGGTGCTGCAGAAGAAGGCCGCCTCCAGGCCCGACAGCTCGCACAGCTTGCTGGCCAGCGTCTCCTGCAGCGGCATCTCGTAGTAGTTGGAGCTGTGGATCAGCTTGCCGATCTGCTCCTGCAGCGCCGGCACCAGCTTGGGGTGGGCGTGGCCCAGCGTGTTGACGGCAATGCCGCCCAGCCCGTCCAGGTACTTGCGGCCTTCGGTGTCCCAGACCCAGCAGCCTCGGCCGTGGCTCAGCGCGATCGGCAGGCGGCCGTAGGTGTTCATCACATGCGGCATCGGCGGGACGAGGGCCTTGTCGGGAGCGTTCATCGGCATTCCTCAGGCAGCGGTGGACGATTCTAGGAAGAAGGGCGGGCCCCAAAGCAAAAGAGCCTGCAGTGCAGGCTCTTGATGCGGAGGGGACCGGGCGGTTCGCCGTGTCGGGCCCTGATCAGGCAGCCAGCGCCTTCAGCTTGGCAGACAGTCGGCTCTTGTGTCGCGCGGCCTTGTTCTTGTGGAACAGGCCCTTGTCGGCGATGGAATCGATGACGCTCTGCGCCGACTTGTACAGCTCGGTCGCCTTGGCCTTGTCGCCGGTCAGCACGGCCTTCTGCACGTTCTTGATGGCGGTGCGGAACTTCGAGCGCAGCGAGCTGTTGGCGGCGTTCAGCTTCACGTCCTGGCGCGCACGCTTGCGCCCCGAGGCGAGGCGGACGGTTTTCTTCTTGGCTTTGGACGAGGTGGCCATGCTTGGAACTCTGACGTGATGTGCAAAGCCGGCAAGTATAACACCTGCTGCGGCGCTGGCCAGTGGCGTCTGGAGGCGCCTGCCTATAATCCGCCGCCGCTGCAGCACAGGCCGCCCGCGCCCTGCCGTCGCGCCCCGCGATGAACCTGTTCAAGGCCGCCTCCACCGTCTCCCTGCTCACGCTGGCGTCCCGCGTCACCGGCCTGGTGCGCGAGCAGCTGATCGCCGCGGCCTTCGGCGCCAGTGCCGCCACCGACGCCTTCAACGTCGCCTTCCGCATCCCGAACCTGCTGCGCCGGCTGTTCGCCGAGGGCGCCTTCTCGCAGGCCTTCGTGCCGATCCTGGCGGCCGCGCGCGAGCGCGACGGTGACGAGGCCACCCGCCGGCTGATCGACGCGGTGGCCAGCGTGCTGGCCTGGGCGCTGCTGCTGACCTGCATCGTTGGCATGGCCGGCGCGCCGCTGCTGGTGTGGCTGATCGGCTCGGGCCTGGCCGAGTTCGACCTGGCCGCAACGATGACGCGCTGGATGTTCCCGTACATCGGCTTCATGTCGATGGTGGCGCTGTCGGCCGGCATCCTGAACACCTGGCGGCGCTTTGCCGTGCCGGCGGCCACGCCGGTGCTGCTGAACCTGGCGGTGATCGCCGCCGCCTGGTGGGGCGGGCCGCTGTTCGCCCGCTGGGGGCTGAACCCGGTGCTGGCGCTGGCGGCGGGCGTGATGCTGGGCGGGCTGCTGCAGGCGGCGATCCAGATCCCGGCGCTGCGCGCCATCGGCTGCATGCCGCACTTCGCACTGACGCCCGGGAAGCTGCGCGCCGCCTGGCAGCACCCGGGCGTGGGCCTGGTGCTGCGGCGCATGGCACCGGCGCTGGTGGGCGTGTCGGTGGCGCAGATCTCCCTGCTGATCAACACGCAGATCGCTTCGCACGTGGGCGTGGGCGCGGTGTCCTGGCTGACCTATGCCGACCGGCTGATGGAGTTCCCGACCGCGCTGCTGGGCGTGGCGCTAGGCGTGGTGCTGCTGCCGCAGCTGTCGGCCGCGCAGGCCCGCGACGACCGGCAGTCCTACAGCGACATGCTGGACTGGGGCCTGCGCATGCTGGTGCTGCTGGCGCTGCCCTGCGCGGTGGCGCTGCTGGTCTTCCCGAAGGCGCTGGTGGCGGTGCTGTTCCACTACGGCCAGTTCCAGCCGCAGGACGTGACGCAGACCACCCGCGCGCTGATGGGCTACGGCGTGGGCCTGATGGGGCTGGTGGGCGTCAAGGTGCTGGCGCCGGGCTTCTATGCCCGACAGGACATCCGCACGCCGGTGCGCATCGCCATCGTGATGCTCTTCGCCACGCAGCTGATGAACGCGCTGTTCGTGCCGCAGCTGGGCCATGCCGGGCTGGCGCTGTCGATCGGCCTGGCGGCGCTGGTCAATGCCGGTTGGCTGTTGATGGGCCTGGTACGCGGCGGCCACTACCGGCCGCTTCCCGGCTGGGGGCTGTTCCTGCTGCGCGTGGGCCTGGCCTGCCTGGCGCTGGGCGCGCTGCTGGCCTGGGCCGCGCAGGCCATCGACTGGATCGGCCTGCAGGCGCAGTGGGGCCGGCGCGCAGGCTGGATGGCCGCGGTGCTGGGCGGCGCGGCGCTGCTGTACTTCTCGGTGCTGGGGCTGTGCGGGCTGCGGCCGGCGCACTTCCGCCGCCGGGCCTGACCGATACACTGCGCCCATGAGCGACACCCTGCGCTTCGAGGTGCCCACCGCGCTGCAGTACTTTGCCTCGCTGGTGGCCGAGGACGAAGGCTTCGCGCTGCTCGAGGCCGCCATTTCGGTGGCCCAGGACGAATACCCGCAGCTCGACCCGCAGGGCGTGCTGGCCCAGGTGGATGCGCTGGCCGAGCGGCTGAAGCGCCGCGTGCCGGCCGATGCGGTGGCGCTGCAGAAGCTGCGCTTCCTGAACCGCTATTTCTTCCAGGACCTGGGCTTCGCCGGCAACGTCAACGACTACTACGACCCGCGCAACAGCTACCTGCATGCGGTGCTGGACACGCGGCGCGGCATCCCGATCACGCTGGCGCTGCTGTACGGCGAGCTGGCCGCGCAGATCGGCCTGCAGGCGCGCGGTGTGTCCTTTCCCGGGCATTTCCTGGTCAAGCTGCGCGCCAGCCAGGGCGAGGTGGTGATCGACCCGCTTACCGGCCATTCGCTGTCGCGCGCCGAGCTGGAAGAACGGCTGATGCCCTACCGCCGCGCCCGCGGCCTGACCGGCGACTTCGAGATCCCGCTCGGCCTGTTCCTGCAGGCCGCGGCGCCGCGCGACGTGATCGCCCGGCTGCTGCGCAACCTGAAGGAGATCCACCGCAGCGCCGCCGACTGGCCGCGCCTGCTGGCGGTGTGCGAGCGGCTGGTGGTGCTGCTGCCGCAGGCCTGGGAAGAGCGCCGCGACCGCGGCCTGGCGCTGGCCGAGATGGGTCGCGACGAGGCCGCCGCGCTGGACCTGGCCGACTACCTGGAGCACATGCCCGAGGCCGAGGACGCCGCGCCGCTGCGCCAGCGGCTGCTGGGCCTGAGCGGCACGGGCGGCCGCGCGCCGCGCCGGCCCCTGCATTGAGCCGGGCCCGGCAGGCGCCGCCCCTAAAATGGCGGTTCATGTCTGCCCCAGCCCGTCCATGAAGCAGATCCCGCTGGCGATCGGCCCGGACCCGCTGCCCACCTTCGACACCTACCTCAGCCACGCCAATGCCGCTGCCGTGGCGCACCTGCGCGCGCTCGGCGAGCGGGCCGCGCCGGTGTACCTGTGGGGGCCGCCGGGCAGCGGCAAGAGCCATCTGCTGCAGGCGCTGCTGCACGAGCGCCAGCGCCGCGGCGAGCATGCCGGCAGCTTCGACGCCACGGTGCCGGCACCCTGGCCGCTGGATTTGGCCTGGCCGCTGGTGGTGGTCGATGGCTGCGAGGCGCTGGATGCCGAGCGCCAGCATGCCGCCTTCACGCTGTTCCTGCAGGCCGCGGAGGCCGGCGTGCTGTGGGTGGCGGCCGGCCGGCTGCCGCCAGTGGACCTGCCATTGCGCGACGACCTGCGCACGCGGCTGGCCTGGGGCCATGTGTTCGCGCTGCAGCCGGCCAGCGAGGGCGAGGCCCGCGCCGCGCTGCGCCGGGAGGCCGACCGCCGCGGCATCTTTCTGTCCGACGAGGTGATGGACTACCTGCTGACGCGCGCCGCGCGCGACATGGGCACGCTGATGCAGTGGCTGGACCGCATCGACCACTTTGCCCTGGCCCGCCAGCGCACGGTCACCGTGCCGCTGCTGCGCCAGGTGCTGCTGGAAGACCCGGCCGACGCGGGGGCGCCCACATGAACCTGGCGCTGTTCGACCTGGACGGCACGCTGCTGCCCATCGATTCCGACCATGCCTTCGGCGAGTTCATGGTCAGCCTGGGCTGGGCCGATGGCGAGGCCTTCCGCCGCGCCAATGACGAGTTCTATGCGCAGTACCAGGCCGAGCGGCTGGACGTGGCGGCCTACATCCGCTTTGCCACCTCGGCCTGGCGCGACCGGCCGGCGCCCGAGCAGGCCACAGCCAGCCGCCGATTCGTCGACGAGATCGTGCGCCCGGCCCTGCGCGACAGCGCGATGGCGCTGGTGCAGCGCCACGCGCAGGCCGGCGAGCGGCTGGCCGTGGTGACGGCGACCAACGAATTCGTCACCCGGCCGATCGCTGCGCTGTTCGGTGTGGACACGCTGATCGCCACCGAGCTGGCGCGCGATGCGCAGGGCCGCGTCACCGGCGACATCGCCGGCGTGCCGTCGTACCGCGACGGCAAGGTCGTGCGCGTGCAGCAGTGGCTGCAGGCGCAGGGCCTGCAGTGGCGCGACTTCGAGCGCATCAGCTTCTACAGTGATTCCACCAACGACCTGGCCTTGCTCGAACAGGTCAGCCACCCGGTGGCGACCAACCCCTCGCCGGCGCTGGAACGCATTGCCGCCGCGCGCGGCTGGCCCATCCTGAAGCTCTTCGAATGATCAAGAAATTCATCGACCGTCTGCTCGGCAAGGCGCCGCCCGAAAAGCCCGCGGTGCCGCTGGGCAAGCGGGTGGAGATTGCCGCCGACGTGCACGGCATCGACCAGACCCTGCTGGACGAGCATGCGGTGCGCGTGGTGCGCACGCTGCAGGACGCCGGGCACCAGGCCTACATCGTGGGCGGTGCGGTGCGCGACCTGCTGCTGGGCCTGCGGCCCAAGGATTTCGACGTGGCCACCGACGCCACGCCCGAGCAGGTGAAGGCGCTGTTCCGCCGCGCCTTCATCATCGGCCGGCGCTTCCGCATCGTGCACGTGATCTTCGGCCGCGGCCGCGAGCACGAGGTGATCGAGGTCTCGACCTTCCGCGCGCTGCTCGACGCGACGGACGCCGATCAGGTCAGCGGCAACGAGAAGACCTCGAAGCAGGAGCTGTCGGGCAAGGCGCACGTGGTCGACGCCAGCGGCCGGGTGCTGCGCGACAACGTCTGGGGCCCGCAGATCGAGGACGCGGCGCGCCGCGACTTCACCGTCAACGCGCTGTACTACGACCCCACTGCGCGCATCGTGGTCGACTACCACCACGGCTTCCAGGACGCGCAGAAGCGCGTGCTGCGCATGATCGGCGACCCGGCCACGCGCTACCGCGAAGACCCGGTGCGCATCATCCGCGTGGTGCGCTTCGCCGCGAAGCTGGGCTTCGCCATCGAGCCGAAGACGCGCGCGCCGATCCAGCAGATGGCGGCGCTGCTGGCCAACGTGCCGGCCTCGCGGCTGTTCGACGAGATGATCAAGCTGCTGCAGACCGGCCATGCGCTGAAGAGCCTGGAGCAGCTGCGCCTGCAGGGGCTGGACCGCGGCGTGTTCCCGGTGCTGGACGCGGTGCTGCAGCACAGCGCACAGAACCCGGCGCGCGAGCGCTTCGTGCAGCTGGCGCTGGCCGACACCGACCGCCGCGTGGCCGAAGGCCTGCCGGTGGCACCGAGCTTCCTGCTGGCCTGCCTGCTGTGGCACGAGGTGCTGGAGCGCTGGCAGGCGCTGAAGGCCGGCGGCGAAGCACCCTTCCCGGCGCTGCAGCAGGCGGTGGACGCGGTGTTCGACGCCCGCATCGGCGACATCTCCGGCCGCGGCAAGCTGGCTGCCGACATGCGCGAGATCTGGCTGATGCAGCCGCGTTTCGAGCGGCGCACCGGCAACACGCCGCGTGCGCTGGCGGAGCAGCCACGTTTCCGCGCGGCCTACGACTTCCTGCGCCTGCGGGCCGATGCCGGCGAGATGGAGTCCGAGCTGGCCGAATGGTGGGAAGACTTCGCGCTGGGCGACGAGGACGAACGCGTGGCGCTGCTGCAGGCGGTGCGCGAGCAGCAGGGGCCGCGCCGCGTCGCCGCGGTGCGCACGGCGCGGCCGGGGCCCGGCCCCGCGGGGCCCACGGCGCCCGAAGCCGAAGCGCCGGAGGCAGCTGCCCCGCGCAAGCGACGGCGCCGCCGCCGCCGGCCCGCCGGGGGTGACGGTGGCGATGCCGGCAGCCCTGGTGCGGGCCCGGCCAGCCCACCGAACGACGCCGCCTAGAATCCGCGTCGCCGCGAGCGCAGCCCTGCGTGTGCGGGGAGACGCTTCCATGTTCTTCGGCAAGTTACTGCCGCGCGAGGGCAACTTCTTCGCGCTTTTCGACCAGCACGCCAGCCAGATCGCCCAGGCGGCGCGATCGTTCATGCTGCTGCTGCAGCACTACGACGACGCGGCGCTGCGTGAAAAGCATGCCGCCGAGGTGGATGCCGCCGAGCACGCGGCCGACCGCGTCACGGCCGAGGTCAACCGGCTGCTGCACAAGACCTTCATCACGCCGATCGGCCGCGAGCAGATCCATGGCCTGATCAACGGTATGGACGACATCGTCGACCTGCTGCAGGATGCCACGGAGACGCTGTCGCTGTACGACGTGCGCCGGCTCACCGACGACGTGCGGCGCCTGGGCGAGATCAGTGCCAAGTGCTGTGAACGCGTGCAGCATGCGGTGTCACTGATGCCGCGCCTGAGCCAGCCGCAGGTGGCCGAGGCCGCGATCAAGACCTGCGAGGAGATCGACCAGCTCGAATCCGACGCCGACCGCGTGATGCGCGCGGCGATGTCGAAGCTGTTCCGCGAGGAGGCCGATGTGCGCGAGCTGATCAAGCTGAAGGCCATCTACGAGCAGCTGGAATCGATCTCCGACCGCTGCGAGGACGTGGCCAACATGATCGAAGGCGTGGTGCTCGAGAACTCCTGAGAAGCCGCGCGCGATGCAAAGCCTGCAGATCGGCCTCTGGGTCGTGGTGATGCTGGTGCTGCTGGCACTGGTGTTCGACTTCATGAACGGCTTCCACGACGCGGCGAACTCGATCGCCACCGTGGTCTCCACCGGCGTGCTGCGGCCGCAGACGGCGGTGCTGTTCGCGGCCTTCTTCAACGTGGTGGCGATCTTCGTCTTCCAGCTGAAGGTGGCGGCCACCGTCGGCAAGGGCATCGTCGACCCTGGTGTGGTCGACCAGTACGTGGTCTTCGGCGCGCTGATCGGCGCCATCAGCTGGAACCTGCTGACCTGGTGGTACGGCATCCCGTCCAGCTCCTCGCATGCGCTGATCGGCGGCATCGTTGGCGCCACGCTGGCCAAGGCCGGCGCCGGCAAGCTGGTGATGGGCGGGGTGCTGAAGACGGTGGCCTTCATCGTCGTCTCGCCGACGCTGGGCTTCCTGCTCGGCGGGCTGCTGATGGTGCTGGTGTCGTGGATCTGCCGGCGCAGCTCGCCGCTGCGCGTGGACAACTGGTTCCGCCGCCTGCAGCTGGTGTCGGCCGGGCTGTATTCGCTGGGCCACGGCGGCAACGATGCGCAGAAGACCATTGGCATCATCTGGATGCTGCTGATCGCCTCGGGCATGACCGCGGCCAGCGACCCGCTGCCGCCCACCTGGGTGATCTGGTCGTGCTACCTAGCCATCGGCGCGGGCACGCTGTTCGGCGGCTGGCGCATCGTCAAGACCATGGGCCAGCGCATCACCAAGCTCAAGCCAGTGGGCGGCTTCTGTGCCGAGACCGGCGGGGCGATGACGCTGTTCATCGCCACCGCGCTGGGCGTGCCGGTGTCCACCACGCACACCATCACCGGCGCGATCGTCGGCGTCGGCGCGGTGCGCAATGCGTCGAAGGTGCGCTGGGGCATCGCCGGCAACATCGTCTGGGCCTGGGTGCTGACCATCCCGGCCTCGGCGCTGGTGGCGGCCATCGCCTACTACCTCGGCCGCGCGGTGTTCTAGGCGCGGCTCAGCGGTCCTGCTGCAGCTGCCATTCGAAGAAGCGCTGGCCGCTGAAAGCCACCGTGCCCATGAACACCGTGGCGCCGATCAGCAGCGCCACGACCACGCCCAGCACCGGCGTCCAGCCGGTGGGCTGCACCGGTTGGCCGGGGTTGTGGCGCGCGGCCCATTTCTCGTCGGGCGTCAGACCGTAGACGATGGCCGTCAGCATGGCGGCCGACAGGCTCAGGCCGAGCAGCGGAATCAGCAGCCACGACACCATGTCGTCCTGGCCGAAGGCGCGCACGCGCTGCAGCCCCGCCAGGCCCAGCAGCGTGGGCAGCGGGTACAGCCAGCCCCAGCGGTCGCGCCAGCCGCGCAGGTAGAAGCGGTGCAGGCCCAGCGTGCCGCCGATCACCGCCAGCCAGGTCGCCACCGACTTGGAGCGCGGGCGGCTCATGGCTGGGTCTCCGCTGCAGGCCGGTGGTCGCCAGGGCCCAGCGCGCGCTGCATCAGCACCACGTCCAGCCAGCGGCCGAACTTCCAGCCCACCGACTGCAGCGTGCCGGCCGGACGGAAGCCCAGCGCGCGATGCAGCGCCATCGACGCCTGGTTGCCGCTGTCGCCGATGACGGCCAGCATCTGCCGCGCGCCGCTGGCCTGGCCGCGCGCCATCAACTCGGCCAGCAGCAGCCGGCCGATGCCGCGGCCCTGGGCCTGTGGCGACAGGTAGATCGAATCCTCCAGGCTGTAGCGGTAGGCCGGCCGCGGGCGGAAGGGCGTGGCGTAGGCATAGCCCAGCACCGCGCCGTTGGCCTCGGCCACCAGCCAGGGCAGGCCGCGGGCCAGCACTTCGTCGCGGCGCCGGGCCATCTCGTCGGGCGAGGGCGGCTCGATCTCGAAGGTGCCTGTGCCGTGCAGCACCGCATGGGCATAGATGGCGTGGATCGCGGCCAGGTCGCCTGGGGCGCTCGGGCGAACGAGCAGCGAGGGGGCAGGCATGAATCTGCTGTGCGGAAGACAAAACCCTTATAATGCCCGGTTTTCGTCGCGCGGCACGGTCGTCGCGCAGGCGGACGTGGGGCCCAAGGCCCCGGCCACCCGGCCGCTGCCGGCTTGGCGTCAGCAAACTCTGAAGGACAGTCCCATCATGGTCGTCATTCGACTGGCTCGCGGTGGCGCCAAGAAGCGCCCGTTCTACAACATCGTGGTCTCCGACTCGCGCGAGCGCCGCGACGGCCGCTTCATCGAGCGCGTCGGCTTCTACAACCCGATGGCCGCCGGTGGCGAGCAGCCGCTGCGCGTGGCCGTCGACCGCGTGAACTACTGGGCCAGCGTCGGCGCCAAGCTGTCGCCCACCGTCACGCGCCTGGTCGCCCAGGCGAAGACGGCCGCCTGAAGCCCTTGCGGGTGGCTGCCGCGTCGCCCCCGTCGGCGCCGGAAGCCGACGTCCCCGCCGATGCGATCGAGGTCGGTCGCATCACCGACGCCTGGGGCATCAAGGGCGGCTTCCGCGTGCAGCCCTATGCCAAGGACCCGCAGGCGCTGTTCTCCAGCCGCCGCTGGTACCTGCGCCCGGCCGAGCCCCGACCCGGCCAGCCGCTGAAGCCGCCCAGCACGCCGCTGCCGCCGCTGCTGCGCATCCAGCAAGCGCGCGAGCAGGGCGACGACATCGTCGCCACCGCGCATGACATCGCCGACCGAAACGCCGCCGAGGCGCTGCGCGGCGCGCGCATCTTCGTGCCGCGCAGCAGCTTTCCCACCGCCGGCACCGACGAGTTCTACTGGGTGGACCTGATCGGCCTGCAGGTGCGCAACCGCCAGGGGGACGTGCTGGGCACGGTCCGCGGCCTGCTGGACACTGGCGCGCACAGCGTGCTGCAGGTGCAGCCCGACGGCGAGCCGGATGCGCCGGAGCGCCTGATCCCCTTTGTCGATGCCTACATCGACCGCGTCGACCTGCAGACCCGCTGCATCGAGGTCGACTGGGGGCTGGACTTCTGAGGCGCCGGCGATGCGCTTCGACGTCATCACGCTGTTTCCCGAGTGGTTCGAGGCCCCGCTCAAGCACGGCATCACCCGCCGCGCCTTCGACTCGGGCCAGATGCAGTTGCAGCTGTGGCCGCTGCGCGACTTTGCCGACGACGCCTATCGCCGCGTCGACGACAGGCCCTATGGCGGTGGGCCGGGCATGGTGATGCTGGCCGAGCCGCTGCACCGCGCGCTGGTGGCGGCCAAGCAGGCGCGGGCCGATGCCGCGCCGGTGCTGCACTTCAGCCCCGCCGGGCGCCGGCTGGACCAGGCGCTGGTGCAGCAGCTGGCCGCCGGGCCGGGCGCCATCCTGCTGTGCGGCCGCTACGAGGGCATGGACCAGCGGCTGATCGACGCCCACGTGACGCAGGAGATCAGCCTGGGCGACTATGTGCTGTCGGGCGGCGAACTGCCGGCGCTGGTGCTGCTGGATGCGGTGGCCCGGCTGCAGCCCGGCGTGCTGACCGAGGCCTCGCACCAGCAGGACAGCTTTTCCGACGGCTTGCTGGAGGGCCCGCAGTACAGCCGGCCCGAGCTGTGGCAGGGCCCGGACGGCGCGGTGCCGGTGCCGCCGGTGCTGCTGTCGGGCCACCATGCCGACGTGGCGCGCTGGCGGCGCGAGCGCTCGCTGGAGCTGACGGCCCGCCGCCGGCCCGAGCTGATCGAGGCGGCGCGCGCCGCCGGCCGGCTGGATGCGGCCGACGAGCGCTTTCTGCGCGGCCTCGGGCTATAATCAAAGGCTTTTCGATCCTCTGCCGTGCCACGCCACGCCCCACGGGTGCGCGGCCACTCCTCCAACAGCACGCCGGCATGATCGCCTGGAGAACCCCATGGACCTGATCCAAACCCTCGAACACGAGGAAATCGCCCGCCTGAACAAGAAGATCCCCGATTTCGCCCCCGGCGACACGGTGATCGTCAGCGTGAACGTTGTCGAAGGCACCCGCAAGCGCGTGCAGGCCTTCGAAGGCGTGGTGATCGCCAAGCGCAACCGCAGCCTGAACAGCAGCTTCATCGTGCGCAAGATCTCCAACGGCGAAGGCGTGGAGCGCACCTTCCAGCTGTACAGCCCGATCATCGCCGGCATCGAAGTCAAGCGCCGCGGCGACGTGCGTCGCGCGAAGCTGTACTTCCTGCGCGAGCGCAGCGGCAAGTCGGCCCGCATCAAGGAGAAGCTCGCCTGACCATCGGTCAGCCTGTGGCGCAGCCACAGGTCGCGCGCAGCGCGAAGCGGGCTTCGTCGGCAACGCGGCGCAGCCGCATGCCGACAAAAGCTGGCCTCCCAGCATGTCATCGCCTCGCCCACGCATCCTCGACCCGCACGCCGTCCCGGTCGTCGGCACCGATGCCCATCTGCCGGCGGTCGATGCTGCCCGGCTGACGCCAGAGGCCCTGCGCCAGCGCTTCGGCCTGCCGGAGGACTGGCAGCCCGAGATCCCCGGCGATGCCGGCCATGCCAGCCGCGAGCTGCGCCCCGCCTCCGTGCTGGTGCCGCTGGTGCAGCGGCCCGAAGGCCTGAAGGTGCTGCTGACGCAGCGCACCGCCCACCTGCATGACCATGCCGGGCAGATCAGCTTTCCCGGCGGCCGGGTCGAGGAAAACGATGCCGATGCGGTGGCCACCGCGCTGCGCGAGGCCGAAGAGGAAGTCGGCCTGCCGCCGCAGGTGGTCGACGTGATCGGCCGGCTGCCGCAATACACCACGGTCACCCAGTACGTGGTCACGCCGGTGGTGGCGCTGGTGCAGCCGCACTTCAGCCTGCGGCTCGATGCCTTCGAGGTGGCCGAGGCCTTCGAGGTGCCGCTCAGCTTCCTGATGACGCCGGCCTATCACCAGCGGCACGAGTTCCACTGGGAAGGCGGGCGCCGCCAGTTCCTGTCGATGCCCTGGGAGGCGCCGGGCCCCGACGGCCAGCCGCGCCGCTACTTCATCTGGGGCGCCACCGCGGCGATGCTGCGCAACCTGTACGGCTTCCTCAGCCGCTGAACGCGAGGGCCGGCGCAGGGCCCGTCGTTATCATCGCGCTCGATGAGTTTCTTCGCGGTCCTGGTCGCATTGCTGATCGAGCAATTGAAGCCCCTGCGGCGCGACAACTGGGTGCACCACCGGCTGGTGGCCTGGGTGGGCTGGGCCGGGCGCAACTTCGACGCGGGCAAGCCGCGCCATGCCTGGGTGGTGTGGGGCGTGGCGGTGGGCGTGCCCACGCTGCTGGCGGTGCTGGTCTACCGGCTGCTGGCCGGCTACAGCCTGCTGCTGGCGCTGGCCTTCGACGTGCTGGTGCTGTACTTCACGCTGGGTTTCCGCCAGTTCAGCCACTACTTCACCGACCTGCGCGACGCGCTGGATGCCGGCGACGACGACGAGGTGCGCCGCCTGCTGGCCGAATGGCTGCACCTGGACGCCAGCGAACTGCCGCACACCGAGGTGCTGCGCCATGTGGTCGAGCATTCGCTGCTGGCCGCGCACCGCCATGTGTTCGGCGTGTTCTTCTGGTTCGTGGTCTGCTCGGCGCTGGGACTTGGCCCGGCGGGTGCGGTGCTGTACCGCATGGTCGAGTTCGTCAGCCGCTACTGGGCCTACCGGCAGCGTGCGCTGGAAGCGCCCGACAACGACCGGCTGATGCAGCTGTCGCGCGACCTGTTCGGCCGTGTCGACGCGGTGCCGGCCCGGCTGACGGCCTTCGGCTTTGCAGTCGTCGGTAACTTCGAAGAGGCCGTCAACGGCTGGCGCCGCGACGCGCGGCTCTGGCAGCAGCCCAACGAGGGCATCATCCTGTCGGCCGCGGCCGGCGCGGTGGGCGTGCAGTTGGGCGGCGACGCCGCGCCGGGCGTCACGCCCGACCGGTCCAAGACCTTCAGCGGTGGCGTGCAGGCCGGCGCCGGCCGCGCCGAAGGCTCCACCGCCGGCACGCCGCTGCAAAGCGGCCACCTGCAAAGCGTGGTCGGCCTGGTGTGGCGCTCGGTCGTGCTGTGGATGCTGCTGCTGGCGCTGCTGACGCTGGCCAACATCGTCGGCTAGGCAGCCTGCAGTTCGTCCAGGATGCCGGTGTACAGCCGGTAGCGCTGCGCCGCGATGTCGCCGCGCTCCACCGCCGCGCGCACGCCGCAGCCGGGCTCGTGCCGGTGCATGCAGTTGTAGAAGCGGCACGCGCCCAGGTGGGCGCGCAGGTCGGGCATCAGCGTGGCCAGCTGGGTCGGGTCGATGTGGTGCAGGCCGAACTCCTGGAAGCCCGGCGAATCGATCAGCGCGCCGCTGCGTGCCGCGTCCAGCCAGTACCACAGCGTGCTGGTGGTGGTGTGGCGGCCCGAGTTCAGCGCCTGCGAGATCTCGCCCACCTGCGCCTGCGCCTGCGGCACCAGCAGGTTGATGGCGGTGCTCTTGCCGGTGCCGCTGGGGCCCAGCAGCAGCGTGGTGCGGCCCTGCAGCACTGGCTGCAGCAGCGCGCGGGCCTCCAGCGGCGCGGCCTTCAGCGCGAACTCCAGCACCGGCACGCCCATCGCGCGGTAGGGCTGCAGCCGCTCGCGGGCCAGCGCGGCGGCCGGCCGGTCGATCTTGTTCAGGCCGATCAGCGCGGCAATGCCGGCGCTTTCAGCAGCGATCAGCGCGCGCGTCAGCTGCGCTTCGCTGAACATCGGCTCGCCGGCCACCAGCACCAGGATCTGGTCCAGGTTGGCGGCAAAGCTCTTGCTGCGGAAGGCGTCCTGCCGGAACAGCAGGTTGCGGCGTTCGGCCACCGTCTCGATCACGCCGCCATCGCCCGCCGGCTGCCAGTGCACCCAGTCACCCACCACCAGGTCGGCCTTGCGGCCGCGCAGGTGGCATTGCAGGCGCAGGCCCTCGGGGGTTTCGATGTAGGCATGGCGGCCGTGCGCGGCCACCACACGGGCCAGCGGCAGGGCCGGCGGATCGCTCAAGAGCGCAGGGCGTCCACCTTGGCCGCGCAGATGAAATCGTTGATCGAGATGCCGCCCACCGAATGCGTGTTGAAGCGCACCGCGCAGCGGTTGTAGCCCACCGCCAGGTCGGGGTGATGGTCCTCGGCATGCGCGATCCAGGCCAGCGCGTTGACGAAGGCCATGGTCTCGTGGAAGTTGCCGAAGCGGTATTCCTTTTCAATGGCGCCGTCGCGCAGCGCCCAGCCAGGCACGCGCTGCAGATGGGCCTGGATCTGCTCGGCTGCCATCGGCGGCTGGCCCTCGAGCGGCTGGCAATGCTGGGTGATCAGGTCTTGCATGGCGGTTCAGCGGGTTTGCAGGGCCAGGGCGGCCAGCCGCTCCGAGGCCGGGGGGTGCGAGTAGTAGAAGCGCACGTACACCGGGTCCGGCGTCAGCGTGCTGGCATTGTCCTCATGCAGCTTCAGCAGTGCGTTCGCGAGGTCTTGTCCGCTGGCCTGCGCGCAGGCATAGGCATCGGCCTCGAACTCGTGGCGGCGCGAGAAATGCGCCATCAGCGGCGACACGAAGAAGGCGAAGGGCGGCAGCGCCAGCATGAACAGCAGCAGCGCCAGCGCGTCGTTCGGCGCCTCCAGGTTCGGCGCCACGCCCAGGCCGGCGTAGAAGGGGGCCTGCGTGGACAGCCAGCCCAGCAGCGCCAGCGCCAGCAAGCTGAAGCCGAAGATGCCGACCATGCGCTTGAGCACGTGGCGGTGGCTGAAGTGGCCCAGTTCGTGCGCCAGCACGGCTTCCACCTCCGACGGCGACAGGCGCTGCAGCAGCGTGTCGAAGAACACCACCCGCTTGGACGCGCCCAGCCCGGTGAAGTAGGCATTGGCATGGGCCGAGCGCCGGCTGCCGTCCATCACGAACAGGCCCTTGGCGGCAAAGCCGCAGCGCCGCATCAACGACTGCACGCGTTCGGCCAGCGCGGCATCGGCCAGCGGCTCGAACTTGTTGAACCAGGGCGCGATGACGGTGGGGTACAGCACCAGCAGCACCAGGTTGAAGGCCATCCAAGCGCCCCAGGCCCACAGCCACCAGAGGCTGCCGGCGGCGCCCATCAGCCACAGCACCAGCGCGGCCAGCGGCAGGCCGATCAGCGCGCCGACGACGGTGTTCTTCAGCAGGTCGATGGCAAAGAGCTTCGGCGTGATGCGGTTGAAGCCGAAACGCTGCTCGATGCGGAAGGTGCTGTACAGCTCCAGCGGCAGCTCCAGCAGCGAGCCGATCAGCGCAAAGGCCACCAGCAGCGCCAGCTGGTAGGCCATGTTGCCGAAGCGCGCCTGCACGCTGTCCAGCAGCGCCTGGTTCAGCAGGTCCAGCCCGCCGAGCAGCGTCCAGCCCAGCAGCACCAGGGTGCCGAAGGCGGTGGCCAGCAGGCCGAAGCGGCCCTTGGCCAGCGTGTACTGCGCGGCGCGGCGGTGCGCCTGCAGCGTCACGGTGCCGGCAAAGGCCGACGGCACCTGGTGACTGTGGGCCGCCACGTGGCGCATCTGCCGCGTTGCGAGCCAGAACTTGGCCGCCAGCGACAGCAGCACGGCGGCGGCGAAGACCAGGGTGACGGTGGAACTCTGCATCGGGGCGCAAGTGTAGGCTTCGGCGAGAATCGGCGCGCCCGCAGGCCCTGGAAGACAACGACATGAGCGATGCCACGCTGCCGCTGAACGAACACAACCTGATCTGGATCGACCTGGAGATGACCGGCCTGTCGCCGACCACCGACCGCATCATCGAGATCGCCGTCGTCGTCACCGACGCGCAGATCACCCGCCGGGTCGAAGGCCCGGTGCTCGCGGTGCACCAGAGCGACGCCGTGCTCGACGGCATGGACGCCTGGAACAAGGGCACCCACGGCAAGAGCGGGCTGATCGACCGGGTCAAGGCCTCCACCGTCGACGAGGCCGCGGCCGAGGCACAGGTGATCGCCTTCCTGAAGCAGTACGTGCCGGCCGGCAAGAGCCCGATGTGCGGCAACAGCATCTGCCAGGACCGCCGCTTCCTGGCCAAGGACATGCCGGCGCTGGAGGCCTTCTTCCACTACCGCAACCTGGACGTCAGCACGCTGAAGGAGCTGGCCCGGCGCTGGAAGCCGGCCGTGCTGGACGGCTTCAAGAAGGCGCAGGCGCACACCGCGCTGGCCGACATCCACGAAAGCATCGACGAGCTGCTGCACTACCGGCAGCACTTCCTGCAGCTTCAGTGAAAACCCGCAGTCGGGTACAATACGCGCTGGGCCTGGGATCCAGGCCCTTCGTTCATCCCTGTTGACCCTCATCGTGTCTTTCCCGCAGCGTTTCTGGCTGCGAGGCCCGGACGTGATGGCTCCCCCGAAGGAGCCGTGGTTGGCGGCGATGCCGTCGCCCTGATCCGTCCCCCCGTCCACCTCCGGACGGACGCGTGCTTCCTGTTGCGACCTGACCCTCGACGGCGCCTTGCGGCGTCGCCGGCGTGCGCGAGCGCGCCGTCCTGAAGAAAGACGACGATGAGTTTCGAATCCCTGGGCCTGAACCCGGCCCTGACCCGTGCCGTGCAGGAAGCCGGCTACGACCAAGCCACCGAAGTGCAGCAGCGCGCCATCCCGGCGGCGCTGGGCGGTGCCGACCTGATGGTCTCGGCCCGCACCGGCAGCGGCAAGACCGCCTCCTTCATCCTGCCGGCGCTGCAGCGCGTGCTGGCCGCGCGCGGCCAGGCGCCGGTGCGTCGCGAGAAGGGCGCGCCGCAAGGCCCGCGCGTGCTGGTGCTGGCGCCGACGCGCGAGCTGGCGCTGCAGGTGGCCAAGGCCGCTGCCGCCTACGGCAAGCACGTGCCCGGCCTGCGCGTGGCCACCGTGGTCGGCGGCGTGCCCTATGGCGCGCAAGTGAAGGCGCTGCGTGGCCCGCTGGACCTGCTGATCGCCACCCCCGGCCGGCTGATCGACCACCTGCAGAGCGGCAAGGCCGAGCTGTCGCAGGTGGAACTGCTGGTGCTGGACGAGGCCGACCGGATGCTCGACATGGGCTTCATCGACGACATCCACCTGATCGCCGACATCACGCCCAAGGCGCGGCAGACGGTGATGTTCAGCGCCACCTTCGCGGGCAACGTCGGCGCGCTGGCCTCCAAGCTGCTACGCACGCCGCAGCGCATCGACGTGGCCTCGCACACCGATACGCACGCCGACATCGAGCAGCGGCTGCACTGGGCCGACGACCACGAGCACAAGAACGCGCTGCTCGACCACATCCTCACCGACCGCAGCGTCGAGCAGGCGCTGGTGTTCACCAGCACGCAGCGCGATGCCGACTGGCTGGCCGACCGCCTGGCGGACATGGGCCACCATGTCGCGTCGCTGCACGGCGGCATGCCGCAGGGCCGGCGCAACCGCGTGCTGCAGGGCCTGCGCTCGCGTCAGCTGAAAGTACTGGTGGCCACCGACGTGGCGGCGCGCGGCATCGACGTGCCGACCATCAGCCACGTCATCAACTACGGCCTGCCGATGAAGGCCGAGGACTACGTGCACCGCATCGGCCGCACCGGCCGCGCCGGCCGCTCGGGCCTGGCGGTGACGCTGGCCGAGCGCCGCGACGCCGGCATGATCCACAGCATCCAGCGCTTCACCACGCAGCGCATCCCGCCGGCGGTGATCGCCGGGCTGGAGCCGCGCCGTCCCGAACCGAAGCCGGCGCAGCCGGCGCGCTTTGCGCCCGGCCGCGGCAAGCCGCGCCGCGCGGGCTTCGGTGCCGACGAGCGCCGCCCCGCGCCGCCCTGGGCCAAGCCGGGTGCCCGCCCGGCCAAGCCGCGCGCGGCGCGCTGAAGCCTCAGGTCGACAGCAGGTCGACCTCGAACACCAGTGTGGCGTTCGGCGGGATCACGCCGCCGGCGCCGCGCGCGCCGTAGCCCAGCTGCGGCGGGATCAGCAGCACGCGCGTGCCGCCGACCTGCATGCCCTGCACGCCTTCGTCCCAGCCGCCGATGACCTGGCCGGCGCCGAGACTGAAGCTGAAGGGCTGGCCGCGATCCTTGCTGCTGTCGAACTTGCGGCCGCGGCCGTTCGGCGCCGACGGGTCGTGCAGCCAGCCGGTGTAGTGCACATGCACGTGCTGGCCGCTGCGCGCGGTGTCGCCGCTGCCGGCCACGGTGTCTTCGTACTGCAGCCCGGAAGGGGTGGTGATCATCGATCGCATCCTGTGTTGAAAAGGCCGCGCATCATGCCATCCAGCGCGCGGCCCAGGCCGGCATCGCGGACTGCAGCCAGGCCGGTGCGTCGGCCGCGCTGATCGGTGGCAGGCCCAGCACTCGGCCGGCGGCCTGCAGCGCGGCCACCGGGTCCGCCAGGTCCAGCGGCGTCGCGCCGTTCTGCTTGGACAGCTTGTGGCCGTCGGCGCCCAGCACCAGCGGCACATGCAGGTAGCGCGGCGTGGGCAGGCCCAACGCGCGCTGCAGCAGGATCTGCCGCGCGGTGTTGTCGGCCAGGTCGGCGCCGCGCACCACGTCGCTGATGCCCTGGAAGGCATCGTCCACCACCACTGCCAGCTGGTAGGCCCACAGCCCGTCGGCGCGCTTCAGCACGAAGTCGCCGACCTCGGCCTCCACGTCCTGCGTCTGCGGGCCGAGGCGGCGGTCCACCCAGTCGATGCGCGGGCCGATGCCGGCATGCCGCGTGCGCAGCCGAACCGCGCGGGCCGGCTTGCCCTGCAAACCGGCGCTGCAGGTGCCGGGGTAGGCGGCCTGCGCGTGCCGGCTCGGCGCCCTGCCAAGCGCGGCCAGCGCGGCGGCGATGTCGGCCCGCGTGCAGCCGCAGTCGTAGGCCCAGCCGTTTTCGCGCAACGTCTGCAGGGCCCGGGCGTAGGCCGCGCCGCGCTGCGATTGGTACAGGGGTGCCTCATCGGGCAACAGGCCCAGCGTGGCCAGCTGTTGCAGGATGACCGTGTCCATGCCCGGCCGGCAGCGCGGTGTGTCCACGTCTTCGATGCGCACCAGCCAGCGGCCGCCCTGCGCACGCACGTCCAGCCAGCTGGCCAGCGCGGCCACCAGCGAGCCCGCGTGCAGCGGCCCGGTGGGCGAAGGTGCAAAGCGGCCGACCACCGCGCCGCCCGTCATGGCTTCAGCTGCTCTGCCGCTCCAGCAGCGCCTGGCGCGTGGTGGACACAGCCAGCTGCTGCAGCCACCACTGCAGGCCCAGCCCGAGCGATGCGCGCTCGCGCCGGCCCTGGCCGCAGCGCCAGGCATATCCCAGGCGGGCCGCGGTGTTCGGCCGCAGCGTCTTCTTCTGCACCAGCCGGCCGCTGCGCAGGTGTTCGCGCACCAGCGGCTCGGGCAGGTAGCCGCATCCCATGCCGCGCAGCAGCGCCTCCACCTTGGCCGCCATGCTCGATACGGTCAGCACGTCCTGCCCCGGCAGCAGGTTCACCGTCAGCGGCGACAGGTGCTGCGCCGTGTCGGCCACGGCCACGGCACGGCAGCGCAGCAGTTCCACGTCGCTGATCGGCTCCTTCGCCGCAGCCAGCACATGCTGCGGCGACACGGCGAAGACGAAATTCACCTCGCCCAGCGGCTCCATCGCCACCCCTGGCGGCGGGCTGTGCATGCCCACGCCGATGGCCAGGTCGGCCTGGCCGCTGACCAACGCCTCCCAGGTGCCGGCCAGCACCTCGGTGCGCAGGCGCAGCCGTGTACCCGGGCCGCCGCTGCCGGTGGCGCCGCCGCTGGCCAGGCCTTGCGGGTTCAGCGCGTAGAAGGCCTCGCACAGCTCGTACACCGTGACGCGCGAGACGGCGTCGTCCACCGCGATGCTGAGTTGCGTCTCCCAACCCTGCGCCGCGCGTTTCACCCGGTTGGCCACGGCCGCCGTTTCGGCCAGCAGGCGCCGGCCTTCGTTGAGCAGTTCCTCGCCCGCGGCAGTGAAGCGCGCCTGGCGCGAGCGGCGGTCGAACAGCAACACGTCCAGCGCTTCCTCCAGCTGGCGCACGCTGTAGGTCAAGGCCGACGGCACCTTGCCCAGTTCACGCGCGGCGCCGGCAAAGCTGCCGGTACGGGCGATGGTGTCGATCATCGTCAGCGCGTCGGGCGTCAGGGCATGGTGGATCTGCGGCATGGGAGACAGAAGCGTTCGGGCGGCTTCATCTTATTTGAACGGCGTGCTCAAGCGCAGGGGGCTTCGGTTCCCGCCCCGCGCTCCTACATTGCTTCCATCGTGCCGCCCACAAGGAGACCGACCATGCTGACCCTTCGCCCCGCCCATGAACGCGGCCATGCCAACCACGGCTGGCTGGACAGCTACCACAGCTTCTCGTTCGCCGACTACTACGACCCGGCCCACATGGGCTTCGGCAACCTGCGCGTCATCAACGAGGACCGCATCGCCCCCGGCAGCGGCTTCGGCACGCACGGCCACCGCGACATGGAGATCATCAGCTACGTGCTCAGCGGCGAGCTGGCGCACCAGGACAGCATGGGCAACGGCAAGCGCGCCGGTGCGCCCTCGGGCGTCATCCGCCCTGGCGATGTGCAGCGCATGAGTGCCGGCCGCGGCGTGATGCACAGCGAGTTCAACCACGCGCCGAACCAGCAGACGCATTTCCTGCAGATCTGGATACTGCCGCGGCACCGCGGCATCGAGCCGGGCTACGAGCAGCGCCATTTCGACGCCGCCGGCAAGCGTGGCCAGCTGCGCCTGGTGGTGTCCGAGGACGGCCGCAATGGCGCGCTGAAGATGCATGCCGATGCGGCGCTGTACGCGGGCCTGTTCGACGGTGCCGAATCGGCCGAGCTGGCGCTGGACCCGAAGCGCCTGGCCTACGTGCACCTGGCCCGCGGCCGGCTGCAGGTGAACGGCCATGCGCTGCAGGCTGGGGACGCCGCGCTGCTGGACGGCGAGACGCAGCTGCGTCTGGACGGTGGGCAGGACGCCGAGGTGCTGGTCTTCGACCTGGCCCGCTGAGCCTCTGCCGGCGCGGCAGCGCGTACAGTGCCGGGCATGCAAAGGCTGCTCGACCTGCTGCGCCTGCTGCCGCCGGCCGACTGGGCGGCGATGGCCTTCTTCCTGGCCGTCTGGATCGGCTATGCGATCTTCGCGCGGCGGCGCGCTCGCACGCAACCTTCCTTCCTGGGCAGCTCGAACCGGGTGCGCCGGCAGTGGATGCTGCAGACCACGCACCGCGAGGTGCGCGTGCTCGACGGCGTGGTCGTGCAGCAGCTTTCCTCGATCGCGTCCTTCTTCGCTTCGACCACCATCCTGATCATCGGCGCGCTGGTGGCGGTGCTGGGCGCCACCGAGCAGGCCAGCGACCTGGTACGCGAGATTCCCTTCGCGGCGCGCACCTCGCTGCTGGTCTTCGACTTCAAGGTGGTGGTTCTGACGGCGATATTCGTCTACGCCTTCTTCCGCTTCACCTGGTGCATCCGGCAGTACAGCGTCGGCGTGCTGCTGGTGGCGGCGGTGCCCGAAGCCGGCGCCATCGACGACGACGCGCAGCGCCAGCGCTTTGCCGATCGCGCCGGCCGGGTGATGGGCCTGGCGGCCGAGTCCTTCAACGACGGGCTGCGCGCGTACTACATGTCCTTCGCCGCGGCGTCGTGGTTCATCTCGCCTTGGGCGATGATGGCCGCCACCACGGCCGTGGTGGTGGTGCTGTACCGCCGCGAGTTCCGTTCCGAGGTGCTGAAGCTGCTGGAGCCGGGCTGGGGCAAGTAGCCAGCTCCGTTCAGGGCGGCACGCGCCGGCCCAGATCGGCGGCCAGCGTATCGGCGATCACCCGCACGAAATGTTCGTTGCTGTGCCGCTGCGCGGCCGGGCTGCCCAGGAAGGCGCTGATCGCTTCCTGGTGACGGCGATGCTGTTGCGGCGTGATGCGCCGCAGGTGATCGAGCAGCGCACCTTCGTCCGCGAAGGTATCGGCATCGATGTAGCAGTCGGCCGGGATGTGCGCGATGGCCCCGGGCGTGCCCAGGTACACCGGCACGCAGCCCCAGACGAAGCAGTCGAAGATCTTCTCGGTCAGGTAGCCGGGCACGCCGCGCACGTTCTCGTAGGCGATGGCGAAGCGGGCGCGGGCCAGCACCTCGCCCTTGCTGTGCACCGGCCCGCGCCAGGTGGCGAAGGGCGCCCGCGCCGGCGCGATGCGGTTGCGCCACTTGCGCAGCCGCTTGACCGCGCGGCCCCACACGCCGGGCTGCACCGGCGGCTGGTCCCAGCCCTGGCCGAACAGCGCGAACAGCTCCGGCGCATGCGCCTCGAAATGCATCAGCGTGCGCAGCCGGCGGTGGTGCAGGTTGCGCGGGTTGGGTCGCGACAGCGCGTTGTTCCGCGTCAGCATCACGCAGAACAGGTCGCGCTCGTGCCAGGGCGCGGTGCTGCGCACGCGCAGGTCGTTGGGGATGTCCAGCTGGATGAAGCGTTCGCCGTCCACCAGCTCCTGGTTGTAGGTGAAGACCTTGCGGTAGCGCTGCAGGTGCGCGCGGTCACCGTTCACCGGCCGCACCAGCGGGTCTTCGTACAGGTAGGTGTAGGCCGGCCAGTCGGGCAGCGTGTGGCGGGCATTGATGTGCAGGTCGCAGGCCACCGGCTGGCCCTTCAGCAGGTCGGGGGTATGCAGCGCGATGCCGTGTTCGGCCAGCCGGTCGCGCAGCGCGCGGTAGGGCAGGTAGAAGTCACCACCCTGCGGGCCGCGGCCGGCGATGTAGACCTCGTCGCCCGTGTGCTTGCCCGCCCACAGGGCGGCATTGAGTGCGTCGGCCATGCTCAGGCCTTGCGCAGCACCGCGTACAGGCTGTCGCTAAGCGGAAAGCGGTCGAGCAGGTTCATGCGCTCGACGCGCAGGCCCGCGGCCTGCGCCGCCGCTGCCAGCGTGTCCGGGGTGAAGTAGTTGACGTGGTCCGGCCAGCGGTAGCCGCACCAGCGCGCGCCGCGCAGGCTGCGGTTCCAGCTGGCGTAGTTCGGCACCTTGATCAGCACCCGGCCGTCGGCGCGCAGCGCCCGCGCCGCCTCGCGCAGCAGCGGCAGCGGCTGGATCTCGTGCTCGAGGAAGGAGGACATGACGATCAGGTCGAAGTAGCCGGCCTCGAAGCCGGCCAGCCCCTGCAGCGCGCTGGCATGCACGCACCGCCCGCCGTAGGGTGCCAGCGCAGCGGTCGAGCGGCGCGCCAGCTCGTTGCTGATCTCCACGCCGAAGGGCCGGCAGCGCCGGCGCACGGCCTCGGGCAGGCGGTCCATCACCTGGCCCAGCAGCTGGCCTTCGCCGCAGCCCAGGTCGAGCATGCGCACCTCGTCGGCGGCGGACGCGCGCACGATGGCGGTGGCCAGGTCGGCAACCTTGTTGCGCTTCATCACCCGGTGGCGGAAGCGCTTGGCCGCGGTGCTCATCGCGTACAGCGCCGGCTCGTCGGCGGCGCGCTTGTCGGCCTCGCGCTGCCAGGTCACCTCCCAGGCCAGGTCGGCCTGCAGGCTTTCGTAGCCGGGCGGGTTCTCCAGGAACACCAGCCCCGAGGCGTCGCAGCGCCGCACCACCCAGGGCGCGGGCGCCACGTCGTGCAGCTGCGTGGTCGGGGTTTCGCGTTCGAGCAGCGGGCTGACGCGCTTGAGGTTCATGGCGCGCAGTCTAGGCCGTCCACTGTTCACCGACCCACGGCGAGGGCAGCAGGAAGCGGCCGCGCGCGGTGCGGCCGCCGCGGATCGCGTCGGGCGGGTTGATCTCGCCGTGGAAGACCACGATGCGCGTGCCCGGCGGCACGGCCGAGACACGCCAGTGGTTCAGCGGCCAGCGCGGCAGGCAGTGGTACTTGAAGCTGCAGCACCAGCCGCGCGGCCAGTAGGCCAGCTTGCCCTGCGCGTGCAGCGCATACGACAGGTATTCCTGCTCGTTGCGGTGGCGGCGGCGCACGTCCGCCTGGTGCTCGACGAAGCGCTGCAGCACGTCGGCATGCGCGCCGATGCGGAAGCGGTAGACCGAGGAATTGCCGGTCACGCGCCAGGGCCGCTTCCAGTCCTTGATGATGAAGAACTCGCCGGGCAGCGTGAAGAACTCGTCCAGCGGGCCGACGACGACGATGTCCAGGTCGACGAACAGCGCCTGGCCCTGCAGGCCGTGCAGATCGGTCTTGAAGGTGGTCAGCTTGGGCCAGCCGCGGTCGGCGCCCGGGGCCAGGTCCAGCGTCGGCAGCGGCAGGCATTCCACCTCGGGCCGCACGCCGTCGGCGTTGTCGGTCAGGCAGACGAAGCGGAAGTCGCCGGTCAGGTGGCGGCGCACCATGCCGTACAGCCGGTTCACGTATTCGGGGCCGTACTTGGTGCCCCACTTCATGCACAGCACGATCCGGTCGTCGCTGCGCTTCATGCGGCCTCGATGCGCCGTGGCGGATAGGTGTCCCAGCCCTGGCAGCCCGGGCATTGCCAGAAGTAGTGGTGCGCCTCGAAGCCGCAGGCCGCGCAGCGGTAGCGCTGCAGCGGCCGCGCCGCGGCGGCCACCACCTGCTGCAGCCGCGCCGGCGTGGCCGCGTCCCACTGCGCCGGCGGCAGCTCCAGCACCAGCGCCGCGGCGCCCAGCCCCGGCGTGCGGGCCAGGTGCTCCTGCAGCAGCCGCGGCCGCTGCTTGGCGTCGTCCTCCAGCAGCAGCCGGGCCTGCAGCAAGTCGGTGTCGGGCTCGGCCTCGTAGGCGGCGCGCAGCCGCTGCCGCGCGCTGTCGCATTCGGCGCAGGCCAGCGCGCTGCGCGCATAGTCGCGGCCGACCAGCGGCCAGGCGCCTGGATGCAGGGCCAGCATCTCGTCCCAGCATTGCAGCGCCTGCGCATGCGCGCCCTGGGCCGCCAGGCGCTGGCCGGCCAGCAGCCGTGGCCGCAGGGCCTGCGGCGCGGCCTCGGCCGCGCGCTGCAGCGCGGCGGCGGCCTCATCGGGCTGCTGGCGCGCATCGGCCTCCAGCGCCTGCTCGCAGGCGTAATGCGCGATGCGCGTCGCGAAGGAGCCGATGCCGCGCTGCTCCAGCTCGCGCGCCACGGCGGTGGCGGCGGCCCAGTCGCGGGCGCGCTCGTGCAGGGCCAGCAGCGCCAGCCGGGCCTCGCCGTCGAAGGGCGTGCCCAGCAGCGCCTGGTAGGCGGCCTCGGCCCGGTCGAACAAGCCGGCCTTCATGAAGTCGTCTGCCAGTGCATGCTGCGCGCGGTGCCGGTCTGCGGCCTTCAGGTCGCCGCGCTCCAGCAGGTGCTGGTGCACGCGCACGGCGCGCTCGAAATCGCCGCGGCGGCGGAACAGGTTGCCCAGCCCGAAGTGCAGCTCGGTGGTGTCGGGGTCGTGCTGCACGGCTTCGATGAAGGCATCGATGGCCTTGTCCTGCTGTTCGTTGAGCAGCAGGTTCAGGCCCTTGAAGTAGGCCTTCGGCGCGGCCCGGCCGTCGCGCCGCACCTGGCGCAGATCGAAGCGCGAGGCCGCCCAGCCCAGCGCGAAGGCCACCGGCAGCGCGATCAGCAACCACTGCAGGTCGAAGTCCATATCGCTACAGGCCCTCGCGCGGCGGATGCTCGGGCAGCAGCTCAGACTGCACGCTGTCGGCCGGCCGCGACGGCGCCGCCGTGGCCGGAGGGGCCAGGCGCAGAGCCTCGCGGCGATGCCGCCACCAGGCCGGCACCATGGCCAGCACGCCCAGCGCGCAGCCGGCGGCGAACACCACCAGCACCACGATGACCATCGGCGCATGCCATTCGACGCCGAAGAACCAGCGCACGGTGGCCGACTGCTGGTTGTTGAGCGCGAAGGCGAAGAGCGTGAAGAAGATCAGCGCCCTGAAGATCCAGACGAGGATGCGCATGCGGCGCCGATTCTAGGAGAGGGGCCGCCGACGCGGAGGCCGGCCGGCCCCGGCTCAGCCCTCGCGCGTGGGCGCGTCCGGGCCGTCCAGCGGCAGGTGTGCGTCCACCGATTCGCGCAGCGCCTTGCCGGGCTTGAAGTGCGGTACCAGCTTCTCCGGGATGACCACCTGCTCGCCGCTGCGCGGGTTGCGCCCGACACGCGGCGGCCGGCGGTTGATGCTGAAGCTGCCGAAGCCGCGGATCTCGATGCGGTGGCCGCGCGCCAGCGCGTCGGACATCGCGTCGAGGATGGTCTTGACCGCGAACTCGGTGTCGCGCTGCGTCAGCTGCGGAAAGCGTTCGGCCAGCCGGGCCACGAGATCGGAGCGGGTCATGGGCGTTGCAGGAAGCGGTGGGTCCAGACGACAAGGCGCCCGGAAAGGGCGCCATGGTAGCCGGCCTGCGCCGCAGGCCGGCCGCGAGCACAGGCCGGGCGGCCTTACTCGTTCTTGCTGTCGAGCTTGGCGCGCAGCAGGGCGCCCAGGCTGGTGGTGCCGGCGGTCTCGCGCTCGTTGCTCTGGCTCAGGCGCTGCATCGCCTCCTGCTGGTCGGCGTTGTCCTTGGCCTTGATCGACAACTGGATCGAGCGCGTCTTGCGGTCGACGTTGATGATCATGGCCGAGACCTCGTCGCCTTCCTTCAGCACGTTGCGCGCATCCTCGACGCGGTCGCGGCTGATTTCGCTGGCGCGCAGGTAGCCGGTGACGTCGTCGTTCAGCTGGATCTCGGCGCCGCGCGGGTCGACGCTCTTGACCTTGCCGGTGACCAGCGCGCCGCGGTCATTGACCGTGGTGAAGCTGGTGAAGGGGTCGGTGTCCAGCTGCTTGATGCCCAGCGAGATGCGCTCGCGCTCCACGTCCACGGCCAGCACGATGGCTTCGACTTCCTGGCCCTTCTTGTAGTTGCGCACCGCGCTTTCGCCCGGCTCGTTCCAGCTCAGGTCGGACAGGTGCACCAGGCCGTCGATGCCGGCCGCCAGGCCGACGAAGACGCCGAAGTCGGTGATCGACTTGACGGGGCCCTTGACGCGATCGCCACGGTTGACGGTGCCGGCGAACTCCTCCCAGGGGTTCGGCTTGCACTGCTTCATGCCCAGGCTGATGCGGCGCTTGTCCTCGTCGATCTCCAGCACCATGACCTCGACTTCGTCGCCCAGCGAGACGATCTTGCTCGGCGCGACGTTCTTGTTGGTCCAGTCCATCTCCGAGACGTGCACCAGGCCTTCGATGCCCGGCTCGATCTCGACGAAGGCGCCGTAGTCGGCGATGTTGGTGATCTTGCCGAACAGGCGCGTGCCGTTCGGATAACGGCGCGAGACGCCGTGCCACGGGTCATCGCCCAGCTGCTTGATGCCCAGGCTGACGCGGTTCTTCTCGGCGTCGAACTTCAGCACCTTGGCGGTGAGTTCCTGGCCGACCTGCACCACCTCGGTCGGGTGGCGCACGCGGCGCCAGGCCATGTCGGTGATGTGCAGCAGGCCGTCGATGCCGCCCAGGTCGACGAAGGCACCGTACTCGGTGATGTTCTTGACCACGCCGTGAACGATGGCGCCTTCGGTCAGCGTCTCCAGCAGCTTGGCGCGCTCTTCGCCCATGCTGGCCTCGACCACCGCGCGGCGCGACAGCACCACGTTGTTGCGCTTGCGGTCGAGCTTGATGACCTTGAACTCCATGGTCTTGCCCTCGAAGGGGCTCATGTCCTTGACCGGGCGCGTGTCGAGCAGGCTGCCGGGCAGGAAGGCGCGGATGCCGTTGACCAGCACCGTCAGGCCGCCCTTGACCTTGCCGTTGACCGTGCCGGTGACGAACTCGCCGCTTTCCAGCGAGTTCTCCAGCGACATCCACGAGGCCAGGCGCTTGGCCTTGTCGCGCGACAGGATGGTGTCGCCGTAGCCGTTCTCGACGGCGTCGATGGCCACCGAGACGAAGTCGCCGACCTGGACTTCGACCTCGCCCTGGTCGTTCTTGAATTCCTCGATGGGGACGTAGGACTCGCTCTTCAGGCCGGCATTGACGACCACATGGCTGTGTTCGATGCGCACGACCTCGGCCGAGATGACCTCGCCGACACGCATGTCGCTGTTCTTCAGCGACTCTTCGAACAGGGCGGCGAAGGATTCCATGCCGGCGGGAGCGGCAGTCTGGGTTTGCATGTTGAGTTTCCTGGTGTCGGCCCGATGCCGACGGGGGTTAGGGTTGCCACATGCACACCCCCTGTGGGGCCTGGCGGCCACGGCGGGGAAGGGGCGTGCGCTCTTGCGGCCGCGCGGACGAGGCAGTTGCCTCAGCCGAAGGGCCGGCGTTGTTGCCACCAGCCCAGCACCACCTCGACGGATTCGCCGACGGACAGTGCGGAGTTGTCCAGCAACAGCGCATCTTCGGCCGGCTTCAAGGGGGCGACGCTGCGGGTTTTGTCCCTGGCGTCGCGCGCCTCGAGGTCAACGCGAAGGTCGTCAATGTTAGCCTGAATTCCCTTTGAAATCAACTGCTTATGCCGCCGCTCCGCGCGCCGGGCGGCACTGGCGGTCAGGAACACCTTCAGCGGCGCGCCAGGGAAGACCACGGTGCCCATGTCGCGGCCGTCGGCCACCAGCCCCGGCGCACGGCGGAAGGCCAGCTGCAGGCCGTGCAGCGCCTCGCGCACGGCGGGCAGGGCGGCGATGCGCGAGGCCAGGTTGCCGACCTCCTCGCGCCGCAGTTCGTCGCTGACCGGGTGGCCGCGCAGCATCACCGCGGTGCCCTCGAAACGAAGATCCAGCACCGCGGCCAATCGGGCCAGCGCCGCTTCGTCGGCGGGGTCGACGCCGTCCTGCAGCGCCGCCAGCGCGGTGGTGCGGTACAGCGAGCCGGAATCCAGCGTGTGGTAGCCCAGCCGTGCCGCCAGCGCTGCGGCCAGCGTGCCCTTGCCGGAGGCGGTGGGCCCGTCGACGGTGATCACCGGCACGTCCTCGGGCAGGGTGCCGACCACGCCGAACAGCGCCTCGAAATAGTCGGGGAAGGTCTTGCCCACGCAGCGTGGGTCCAGGATGCGCAGTGGCAGGCCCGGCCCGGCGTCGTCGGTGCGGCCGGCCAGCGGGTTGAAGGCGGCCAGCGACAGGCACATCGCCATGCGATGGTCGTCGTAGGTGTGGATCGCGGCCGGCTGCCAGCGCGCCGGCGGGCGCACTTCGATGAAATCGGCGCCTTCGATGACCTCGGCGCCCACCTTGCGCAACTCGGTGGCCATGGCGGCGATGCGGTCGGTCTCCTTGACGCGCCAGCTGGCGATGTTGCTCAGTCGGGTGGGGCCGTCGGCGTACAGCGCCATCACCGCCAGCGTCATGGCGGCGTCGGGGATGTGGTTGCAGTCCAACTGCAGCGCGCGCAGCGGCCACGCGCCGCGCGACACCTGCAGCCAGTTCGGCCCGGACTGCACGCGGGCGCCCATCGCCTGCGCGGCCTCGACGAAGCGGATGTCGCCCTGGATCGAATCGCTGCCCACGCCATCGATGCGCAGCGGCGCACCGCCGTGCGCCGCGATGGCACCCAGCGCGATGAAGTACGAGGCCGAGGACGCATCGCCCTCGACATGAATGTCGCCCGGCGAGCGGTAACGGCTGGCCTGCGGCACGACGAAGCGTTGCCAGCCTTCGTTGCGCACGGCGATGCCGAAGCGCGCCAGCAGCCGGACAGTGATCTCCACATAGGGCTTGGAGATCAGCTCGCCCTGCACCTCGATGACGATGTCGCCGTCGTTGCTGACCAGCGGCAGCGCCAGCAGCAGCGCGCTGAGGAACTGGCTGGAGACATCGCCGCGCACGGGGATCGCCCGCTGCGTGTGCAGCCTGCCGCCGGCGTTGCCATGCACGCGCAGCGGCGGGTAGCCGGGCTGGCCCAGAGGGTCAACCGCGCAGCCCAGCGCGCGCAGCGCATCGACCAGGTCGCCGATCGGCCGCTCGTGCATGCGCGGCACGCCGGACAGCTCGAAGTGCCCGCCCTGTGTGGCCGCCAGCACCGCCAGCACGGCGGCCAGCGGCCGCATCGCGGTTCCCGCATTGCCGAGAAAGAGCGTCGCCTCGCGCACCTGCAGCTGCCCGCCGAGGCCGGTGATGGCCAGCGTGCCTGTGCCCTCGCTGTCGATCGTGCAGCCCAGCGCGCGCAGCGCATCGAGCATGACCCGGGTGTCGTCGGAATCCAGCGGATCGTGCACCCGGGTGCGCCCCTCGGCCAGCGCGGCCAGCAGCAGCACGCGGTTGGAGATGCTCTTCGAGCCGGGCAGGCGCACCGTGCCCGAGGCACCGCGCAGCGGCGGCAGGTCCAGGAAGGGGATGTCGTACACGGCCTAGCGCACCGGCGGCACGCGCGGCGCACCCATCTGCCAGCCGCGGCGGCCTTCGCTGGCCACCCGCAGCAGTTCCTGCAGCGCCGGTCCGTTGCCAGCCAGCATCACCTGTTCCAGCGCATCCAGCGCCTGGCGGAAGCGCTGCGATTGCTTCAGCACCTCTTCACGGTTGGCCAGCAGGATGTCGCGCCACATCGTCGGGTCGCTGGCGGCGATGCGTGTGAAGTCACGGAAGCCCGGGCCGGCCAGCGAGAGCAGATCGCGCCCGGCCGGCTGACCGACCACGCCACTGAAATAGGCGAAGGCCAGCAGGTGCGGCAGGTGGCTGACGGCCGCGAAGGCATGGTCGTGGTTCTCGGCCGTCATCTTCAGCACCTGGGCGCCGATCGACGACCACAGGTCGGTGGCCTTCTGCACCAGCTCCACCGGTGTCTGCGGCAGCGGCGTCAGGATCACCTGCCGGCCGGCATACAGGCCGGCGTCGGCGTGCTGGATGCCCGAGGCCTCCTTGCCGGCGATCGGGTGCGCCGGCACGAAGCTGGCCACGCGCTCGCGCAGCGCGCGCCGCGCGGCATCGACCACGTCGCGCTTGGTGCTGCCGACGTCCATCACCAGCAGGCCGGGCTCCACCAGATGGCGGATGGCCTTCAGCGTGGTCTCGGTGGCGGCCACCGGCACCGCCAGCAGCACCACGTCGGACCCGGCCACGGCCTGCAGCGCCGAATCGGCGCTGACGTCGATGACGCCCAGCCGCAATGCGCGTTCGGTGGTGGACGGCGATTTGCTGTAGCCCACCACGCGCTTGACCAGCCCGGCGCGCTTCAGTGCCAGCGCGAACGAGCCGCCCATCAAGCCGCAGCCGATGATGCCCAGCTGCTGGATCATCGCGGGGCCTGTCCCGGGCAAGCCGCGGCGCCGCGCACGTCAGTGCACATCGACGGGGTAGGTGCCCAGCACCTTGAAGAACTCGCAGGCACCGCGCAGCTCGCCCAGCGCGGCGGCCACATGGGCTTCGTCCGGATGACCTTCCAGGTCGATGTAGAAGTAGTACTCCCACTGGCCCGAACGTGCCGGGCGCGACTCGAAGCGGGTCATCGACACGCCATGCACCTTCAGCGGCACCAGCATGTCGTGCACCGCGCCCGGCCGGTTGGCCACCGATACCACCAGGCTGGTGCAGTCGTGCCCGCTGGGCTTGGGCGTGGGCTGGGCCTGCGCAGGCGCAACGATGGCGAAGCGCGTGCGGTTGTGCGCATCGTCCTGGATGGCCGGCGCCACGATGTGCAGGCCGTATTCGTTGGCCGCGCGCGTGCTGGCGATGGCCGCGAGCTGCGTGTCCTGGGCGGCCAGGCGGGCACCTTCGGCATTGCTCAGCGCCGGTCGGCGCTCGGCCTGCGGCAGGTGGGCCGACAGCCAGGCATTGCACTGCGCCAGCGCCTGCGGATGGCCGAGCACCACCTGCACGCCGGCGAGCGTGGGTTCGCGGCGCAGCAGGTTGTGACGCACGAACAGGCTGGTCTCGCCGATGATGACCAGCGGTGTGTGCAGGAACAGGTCCAGCGAGCGCGCCACCACGCCTTCGGTGGAGTTTTCCACCGGCACCACGCCGAAATCGGCGGCACCGGCGCTGGCGCTGCGGAACACCTCGTCGATGCTGGTGCACGGCACACGGTCGATGGTGGAGCCGAAATAGCCCAGCGCCGCCTCCTCGCTGAAGGTGCCGGCCGGCCCCAGGAAGGCCACACGCGGCCGCTGCTCCAGCGCGCGGCAGGCGGACATGATTTCGCGCCAGATCGGCGCCACGCTGGCGGATTGCAGCGGCCCGCCGTTGCGCGCCTTCAGGCCGTCGATGACCTGGGCTTCACGCTCGGGGCGGAACACCACGCCGCCGGTCTGCTTCTTCAGCTCGCCCACCTGTAGCGCTAGGCCGGCGCGGCGGTTCAGCAGCGCCAGCAGTTCGCCGTCGACGGCGTCGATCTGCCGGCGCAGGGCCAGCAGGGCCGCGTCGCCTCCTTCGGCCGGTGCGTGGGCCATCGTCACTTGCTCGCGGCCCGTGCCGGCGGCTTGGCGGCGGCAGGCGCCGGGGCTGCGGCAGGGGCGCCACCCGGGGCTGCCGGCGCACCGAGCGCCGTGCGCACCTTCTGCTCCAGCGTCTGCAGCTTCGGCTCGATCAGGGGCCGTGATTCGGTGCCCAGCTTCTGCATGAAGCTGCCGAACATCTCGCCGCTGACCTGCTGGAATTTCTTGTTCACCGGCGATTCGAACCAGGCCACGAGCTGCTTCAGCTCGTCCTCGCTGAATTTCTCTTCCAGCGCGGCGCCGATGGTCGTCGGCGCCAGCTTCAGGGCCCGGTCACGCACCGGCGGAAAAGCCTCGTCGACATATCGCTTCGCATCGGCCTCAATGGTCTTGCCGATGCCTTCGCGCTTGTCGGCCGGAAACTGCGTCTGCAGCACGCGGCCGGCCTCCTGCAGCATCATCGCCGCCGGCCGCTCGACCATGTTGCGCGCCGCGGCTTCGATGCCGGGCTGCTGCAGGGTCAGCAGCTTCTGCACCAGCTCCTTCTTGGCGGGCGACGCGGCGGACGGTGTCTGCGCCAGCGCGGCGCCACTCAGCAGCAGCGCGCCGCACAGCAGGGGGATCAGTTTCAAGAAGGATTCTCCTCGCCGGCTGGGCCGGCCGGGGTTTCGGGGTCGCCATTGGCATCGGAGGCGTCGTTCGCATCGTTCTCGACGATGCGCTGCAGGCCGGACAGGCTGGCGCCGTCGTCCAGCCCGATCAGCGTGACGCCCTGGGTGGCGCGGCCCAGTTCGCGGATTTCGGCAACACGGGTGCGCACCAGCACGCCCTTGTCGGTGATCAGCATGATCTCGTCGTGCGGCCGCACCAGCGTGGCGGCGACGACCTTGCCGTTGCGCTCGCTCTGCTGGATGGCGATCATGCCCTTGGTGCCACGGCCGTGGCGGGTGTATTCGGCAATCGGCGTGCGCTTGCCATAGCCGTTCTCGGTGGCGGTGAGCACGCTCTGCGTCTCGTCCTCGGCCACCAGCATGGCGATGACGCTCTGGCCTTCCTCGAGCATCATGCCGCGCACGCCGCGGGCCTGGCGGCCCATCGGCCGCACGTCGTCCTCGTCGAAGCGCACCGCCTTGCCGCCGTCGCTGAACAGCATCACGTCGTGGCGGCCGTCGGTCAGCGCCGCGCCGATCAGGTAGTCACCCGGGTCCAGGTCGACGGCAATGATGCCGGCCTTGCGCGGGTTGCTGAACTCGTCGAGCGCGGTCTTCTTCACCGTGCCCAGCGCGGTGGCCATGAACACGTAGTGGTCGGCCGGGAAGCTGCGGAACTCGCCGGTCAGCGGCAGCACGACGGTGATCTTTTCGCCGGGCTGCAGCGGGAACATGTTGACGATCGGCTTGCCGCGGCTGGCGCGGCCGCCCTGCGGCACCTCCCACACCTTCAGCCAGTAGACGCGGCCGCGGTCGCTGAAGCACAGGATCCAGTCGTGCGTGTTGGCGATGAACAGCTGGTCGATCCAGTCGTCTTCCTTGGTGGTGGTGGCCTGCTTGCCGCGGCCGCCGCGGCGCTGGGCGCGGTACTCGGTGAGCGGCTGGCTCTTGATGTAGCCGGTGTGGCTGAGCGTGACCACCATGTCGGTGGGCGTGATCAGGTCCTCGGTGCCGAGCTCCTGCACGTTGTGCTCGATGACGCTGCGCCGCGCGCCCAGCTTGGTCTGGCCGAACTCCTGGCGCAGCGCGGTCAGCTCCTCGGTGATGATCGCCGTCACCCGCGCCGGCTTGGCCAGGATGTCCAGCAGATCGGCGATCTGCGCCATCACTTCCTTGTACTCGCCGATGATCTTGTCCTGCTCCAGGCCGGTCAGGCGCTGCAGGCGCATCTGCAGGATCTCGCTGGCCTGGTCGTCGGACAGGCGGTACAGGCCATCAGGCTGCAGGCCGTAGTGGTCGGGCAGGCCCTCGGGCCGGTAGGCGGCGCGGCCGCCTGGCGTGTCGCTTTCGGCGCGGGCCAGCATCTCGCGCACCATCGACGAATCCCAGCTTTTGGCCATCAGCGCGGCCTTGGCCACCGGCGGCGTCGGGCTGGTCTTGATGGTCTCGATGAACTCGTCGATGTTGGCCAGCGCCACCGCCAGGCCTTCGAGCACATGGCCGCGCTCGCGCGCCTTGCGCAGCTCGAACACCGTGCGGCGGGTGACGACCTCGCGGCGGTGCTCGAGGAATATCTCCAGCAGCTGCTTCAGGTTGCACAGGCGGGGCTGGCCGTCGATCAGCGCCACCATGTTGATGCCGAAGGTGTCCTGCAGCTGGGTCTGCTTGTACAGGTTGTTCAGCACCACCTCGGGCACTTCGCCGCGCTTGAGCTCGATCACCACGCGCATGCCGGACTTGTCGCTCTCGTCCTGGATGTGGCTGATGCCCTCGAGCTTCTTCTCGTGGACGAGCTCGGCAATGCGCTCGAGCAGCGTCTTCTTGTTCACCTGGTAGGGGATCTCGTCGACGATGATGGCCTGCCGCGCACCCTTGTCGATGTCCTCGAAATGGCACTTGGCGCGCATCACCACCTTGCCGCGGCCGGTGCGGTAGCCCTCGCGCACGCCGTTCAGGCCGTAGATGATCCCCGCCGTCGGGAAGTCCGGCGCGGGGATGATCTCCATCAACTCTTCCAGCGTGGCCTGGTCGTTCTTCAGCAGGTGCAGGCAGGCGTCGACGACTTCGTTCAGGTTGTGCGGCGGGATGTTGGTGGCCATGCCCACCGCGATGCCGGCGCTGCCGTTGACCAGCAGGTTGGGCAGCCGCGTGGGCAGCACCAACGGCTCCTTCTCCGAGCCGTCGTAGTTGGGGCCGAAATCGACCGTTTCCTTGTCGATGTCGGCCAGCATCTCGTGGGCGATTTTCGCCAGGCGGATTTCGGTGTAGCGCATGGCCGCGGCGTTGTCGCCGTCGACGCTGCCGAAGTTGCCCTGGCCGTCGACCAGCATGTGGCGCAGGCTGAAGTCCTGCGCCATGCGCACGATGGTGTCGTAGACCGCGGTGTCGCCGTGCGGGTGGTACTTGCCGATCACGTCGCCGACGATGCGCGCGCTCTTCTTATAGGCGCGATTCCAGTCGTTGCCCAGTTCGTGCATCGCGTACAGCACGCGCCGGTGCACCGGCTTCAGGCCGTCGCGGGCGTCGGGCAGGGCACGGCCGACGATCACGCTCATCGCGTAATCGAGGTACGACCGCCGCATCTCCTCTTCGAGGCTGATGGGCAGGGTTTCTTTGGCGAACTGGGTCATGCGAGGCCGGTCAGGGGGACGGCCGGCTCGGTGGAGACGACCGCGCGCAGGCGCGCTGGAGGGCGGATTCTAAGTGCCCGAGTCTGTAGCACATGCGCAACAACGTAGGCTGCAAGTGCAGGCGGGCGCGCCAAAATGAGGTCCAACCGGCACCGTATGGCACAATGAGTTTGTCGGTGGCGGGGTGCCCGCCCGAGTGGGGTTTGAAACCATTCATCACGATTTGAGTGTGGACATATCGCAGGCAACTGCGGCTTTCCTTGAGAGGACAACCATGAAGAAACTGAACAAGGTGGCGGTGCTTTTTGCAACGCTCGCGCTCGCCGCCCCGATGGCTGCATTTGCGCAGTCGACGCCGACTGAGGCGGAATTCAAGGCCGCCGACGGCTCGAACCAGTGGCGCAATGCGTCGGGTCAGCCGTGGCGCGATGGTCCGGGCACCGAGTGCTGGCGCAATGCCGGCTGGACGCCGGCCACTGCCTACCCGGGTTGCGATGGCGCTGCCAAGCCGCCGCCGCCGCCGGCCCCGATGGCTGCTGCCGCGCCCCCGCCGGCCGCCCCGGCTCCTGCTCCCGCGCCGGCCCCGGTCGCCGCCGCTCCGCGCCCCGCCGCGCAGAAGGTGACCTACGCTGCCGACACCTTCTTCGATTTCGACAAGTACGACATCAAGCCCGAAGGCAAGGCCAAGCTGGATGACCTGGTTGCCAAGACCAAGGGTATCAACCTGGAAGTGATCATCGCCGTGGGCCACACCGACAACATCGGTACCGCCGCGTACAACCAGGCCCTGTCCGAGCGCCGCGCCAATGCGGTCAAGGACTACCTGGTCAGCAAGGGTATCGAGAAGAACCGCGTGTACACCGAAGGCAAGGGCATGAAGAACCCGATCGCCAGCAACAGCACCGCCGAAGGTCGCGCGAAGAACCGTCGCACCGAGATCGAGGTGGTCGGCACGCGCGCCGCACCCTGATCGATCAGCCCGCAAGGGCCTCGAACGGCAAACCCCGCTTCGGCGGGGTTTTTCGTTGGTGCATCGACAATCTGCAGAATCGGCGCCGGGCAGCGGGTTTCCGGTTGCCATCATCAAGGGCCTGTCATGGGAAACGTGGATCCGCAGGAGCTCGCCAAATTCAGCGAGCTGGCGCACCGCTGGTGGGACGAGAACAGCGAGTTCCGCCCGCTGCACGAGATGAATCCGCTGCGGCTGGAATGGATCGACGCGCAGGCGCAACTGGCCGGCAAACAGGTGCTGGACATCGGTTGTGGCGGCGGCATCCTCGCCGAATCGATGGCCCGAATGGCTGCGCAGGTCACCGGCATCGACCTGGCTGCCAAGCCGCTGGGTGTGGCGCGGCTGCATGCGCTGGAGGCCGGCATCGAGAATCTCGAATACCTGGAGATATCGGCAGAAGCGCTGGCGGCGCAGCGGCCCGCGGCCTATGACGTGGTCACCTGCATGGAGATGCTGGAGCACGTGCCCGAGCCGGCTTCCGTGGTGCAAGCCTGCGCCACGCTGCTGCGGCCGGGTGGCTGGGCCTTCTTTTCCACGCTGAATCGCAATCCGAAGAGCTTCCTGCTGGGCATCGTGGCGGCCGAGTACCTGCTGCAGCTGCTGCCCAAGGGCACCCACGAATATGCGCGCTTCATTCGTCCGAGCGAGCTGGCGCGTTGGTGCCGCGAAGCCGGGCTCGAACTCAGCACCAGCCGCGGCATGGAATACAACCCGCTGACCCGGCGCTTCCGGCTGACTGACGACACCAGCGTCAATTACGTGGTCGCCTGCCGCAAGCGCGCATGAAGACCCTTCACCCCCGGGCGGACGTGACGGCCGTGCTGTTCGACCTGGACGGCACGCTGGTCGATAGTGCCCCGGATCTGGCGGGCGCCGCCAACGAGCTGCGTGATGCGCACGGATTGCCGCCGCTGGCCTACGACCAGTTGCGGCCGGTGGTCGGCAGTGGTGCCCGCGGCATGCTGCGGGCGGCGTTCGGCATCGACCCTGGCGATGCGCGTTTCGAAGCTCTGCGCGAGGATTTCCTCAGCCGCTACGAGGCGCGCATCCTCAGCGAGACCCGTGTGTTCGAGCGCATCGAACCGGTGCTGCAAGCGTTGGAGCGCAGCTGCCTGCGCTGGGGCATCGTCACCAACAAGGCGTCGCGCTTTTCAGTGCCCGTGGTCCAGGGGCTGGGGCTGGCCGAGCGCTGCGCCGTGCTTGTCAGTGGCGACACCACGCCGCATGCCAAGCCGCACCCGGCTCCGCTGCTCGAGGCGGCGCGGCGCATCGGCTTGCCGGCGGGGCAGTGCATCTATGTGGGCGATGACCGACGGGACATCGAAGCGGGCCGCGGCGCGGGCATGCGGGTGCTGGCGGCGGCCTGGGGCTACCTGGGTCAGGATGAATCAGTGCACGCCTGGCAGGCCGATGCGGTGCTGGAACATCCCGAAAGCCTCTTGAACTGGCTGGGTCTGGCCTAAACTACCCGCCTGGGGCCGACCTGGCTTCGACGCAGGTTCGGAATCGACGCAGGGCATGCCGAGCACCAGTTCGCTCGCTAATCCACTGGAAACGAAGTAACTGCGAACGACGAACGTTTCGCCCTCGCCGCTTAATACCGGTGAGCCTCGCAACAGTTGGCCCATGGGCTGGGCCTGAGGTCGCAAGACCAAGGGCTGCGAGGTCATTCACATGGGCTGTGCCGTGCAGCGGGTCACTCGCCGCGGGGCAAGATCAAGTGACTGGCGTCAAGGGTAGCGTGCTGCTGCGCGACCCGGGGCGCGAGATTCAAATCAGCCAGCTACGCATGTAGAACTGTCCGGTGATGGCTTGCGGACGCGGGTTCGATTCCCGCCGGCTCCACCATCCAACTCACAAGGCCGGGCCTCGCGCCCGGCCTTGGTCTGTCCGGCGCCGCCCTTAGCTGGAACTCAGCCCCAGACGCTGGCTGCTACGGAACACCGGCCGGTCCGGGTCGCCATCGGCGGCCACGGCGCGCGAGCGGCCGAGGCGCTTGGCCTCGTAGAGCGCCAGGTCTGCGCGATGCAGCGTCTCATCGATGCTTTCGGCAGGCAGCATCTGCACGATGCCGAAGCTCAGCGTCAGCGGCGGCAGCGCCTGTGCCGGTGCCTGGGCCTGCAGCTGCGACACCAACCTGTCGGCCACCTGCATGGCTTCGCGCGTGCTGCTCTGGCGCAACAGCATGACGAACTCGTCACCGCCGTGGCGGCCGGCCACGTCGTGGGCGCGCAGCAGTTCCTGCGTGCAGCGCGACACCAGCTTCAGCGCCCTGTCGCCTGCCGCATGCCCGAGTTGGTCATTGATCTGCTTGAAATGGTCGATGTCCACCAGCAGCAGCGTGGCGCTGCCCGGCGTGTCGGTCTGCAAGGCACGCCGCGCCAGCTCTTCGAATCGGCGGCGGTTGGGCACCTGGGTCAGCATGTCCAGGTTGGCCAGCAGGCGCAGACGGCGCCGTGACTCGCGCAACGATCGCTCGGTGCGCCGGCTGCCCATGGCCAGCAGCAGAAAACTCAGTGCCGTCGAGGCCAGTGTCGTGGCCGCAGCCAGCTGGACGGCCGGTGGCCAATCGACGGACCAGCGTTGGCTGGCCAGCGGCCACAGTGCCGCTGCCAGGCACAGCGCGCCCAGCGCAAGCAGGCCGTCGTCGGCACGTCGCTGGGGCGTGGACCAGGCCGCCAGCGCGGCCAGCAAGGCGGCGGCGCTGGCCGTCAGCGCCGGCAGCATCGGCGCCAGCGGGTCCGCGGCGAGCAGCGACGCGCCCAGCCCTCCGGCCAGCAGCAGCAAGCCGATGGCGGCGACGTCGAGCAGCGGGTGGCCGGAGATCGGCAGCCGCGCGTGGAAGCGCCTCAAGCCCAGTACGCACAGCAGCGGCCACGGCGCCAGCAGCAACTGGATCCAGACATCCGCCTCGCCGCCTTGCCAGGCGACCAGCCCGACGCCGCCGGCGTTCAGCCACAACGCGGCCAGCCAGCAGCGATAGCCGCGGTGCCCGTGGCGGCGCCATGGGTAGGCGCTGAGTGCGGCGGCCGCCACGGCCAGCAGGGCGGCGCACAGCATCAGCAAGGGCGTGTAGGTCGGCATCCGTGAAATTGTGCGTAGCCCGGCCCGGCTGGGAAGAGTGCAGGCGCCCGGCTTTGCAACAGGATGCGTCGCCGGGCGCCCCTCTGGATTGCCCTATGCTGCCGGCATGAGGGAACTGATCGACTCGTTCTGGCGCGCGGCGGCCTACTGTCTGCACCCGAAGGTGATCCTGCTGTCGCTGCTGCCGCTGCTGCTGGCGGTGGGCGCCGTGCTTGGGCTGGGCTGGTTCTACTGGGAAAGTGCGGTGGCCGCGGTGCGGGCCTCGCTGGAGCAGTGGTCGCTGGTCGTGTCCTTCCTGCATTGGCTGGATTCGATCGGCGCGGCGGCCTTCGGTGCCGTGCTGGCGCCGCTGATCGTGGTGGCGCTGGCGGTTCCGCTGATCGTGGTGGCCTCGCTGCTGCTGGTGGCCTGGTTGATGACGCCGTCGCTGGTCTCGCTGGTGGCGGCGCGCCGTTTCCCGCTGCTGGAACGCAAGCACGGCGCGGGTTGGCTCAGCGCCGGGTTGTGGTCGATTGGTTACATGTTGCTCGCGCTGGTCTTGTTGGTGCTGAGCCTGCCGCTGTGGTTCGTGCCGCCGCTGGTGCTGGTGCTGCCGCCGCTGATCTGGGGCTGGTTGACTTACAAGGTCATGAGCTTCGACGTGCTGGCCGACCATGCCAGTGCCGACGAGCGCCGCCAACTGATGCGCGAACAGCGCTGGCCGCTGCTGGCCATCGGCATCGTGGCCGGCTACCTGGGGGCTGCGCCGTCGCTGCTGTGGGCGGTGAACGCGGCCGCCCTGGTGCTGGCGCCACTGCTGGTGGTGTTGTCGGTTTGGCTGTACACGCTGGTCTTTGCCTTTGCGGCGCTGTGGTTCGCACACTTTGCGCTGGCGGCGCTGCAGCGGCTACGCCAACAGGCCGAGGCGACTGTCGTCGAACCGGTGCCGGGCCCGGAGGCCTTGCCACCTGCCGCTGCGTTGCCGGTGGCAACGCCCGCCTCGCTGCCGCCGCCCTGAGCGTCTGGCCGGCCTTCGCCGCCGCGTTGCGTCGCCAGTTTCGCCGGCACGGGGCGGGTGGCGACGCCTTCATGGTGCTTCCACTGGGACTTGATGCACCGACGGCGGATGATCGCACTGACATGGTGCTCTCCGCGAAATTTATGCTCCAAGACGGTGCGTTCTCGTCACTTCGACCTCCGCGCCAGAGTGGTGCATCCGACCAAAGTGCAGGCCCGACAAGGGTCTGCCGGGCGCCCGGCTGCGGGCATGCTTTCTGCTACATTCGCCTGCGCTTCGCGGGGGTCCTCCCCGGCGGCCGACACCACCCCACCCCAAGAAATCCCCCCATTCGAAAGCTAGGAGAGCCCAGATGGCAAAGACTGTTGCCGACGTGATGAAGATGGTGAAGGAAAACGAGATCAAGTTCGTTGACTTCCGGTTTACCGACACCCGCGGCAAGGAACAGCATGTCTCGGTGCCGGTCTCGGCCTTCGACGAGGACAAGTTCACCAGCGGCCACGCCTTCGACGGCTCGTCCATCGCCGGCTGGAAGGGCATCGAGGCGTCCGACATGACGCTGATGCCCGACCCGAACACGGCCAACGTCGACCCCTTCTTCGAAGAGCCGACGCTGATCCTGACCTGCGACGTCATCGACCCCACCGACGGCAAGCCCTACGAGCGTGATCCGCGCTCGCTGGCCAAGCGCGCCGAGGCCTACATGAAGGCTTCGGGCCTGGGCGATGCGGCCTACTTCGGCCCCGAGCCCGAATTCTTCGTCTTCGACAGCGTGCGCTGGCAGGTGGACATGTCCGGCTGCTTCGTGAAGATCGAATCCGAGGAAGCCGCCTGGAACACCGGCAAGGAATACGAGCACGGCAACTCCGGCTATCGCCCGGCCGTCAAGGGTGGCTACTTCCCGGTGCCGCCGGTCGACAGCTTCCAGGACATGCGCTCGGAGATGTGCCTGGTGCTCGAATCGCTGGGCATTCCGGTCGAAGTGCACCACCACGAGGTGGCCAACGCCGGCCAGATGGAGCTGGGCACGAAGTTCAGCACGCTGGTGCAGCGCGCCGACTGGCTGCAGCTGCAGAAGTACGTGATCCAGAACGTGGCCCACGCCTATGGCAAGACCGCCACCTTCATGCCGAAGCCCATCGTCGGTGACAACGGCAGCGGCATGCACGTGCACCAGAGCGTGTGGAAGGACGGCAAGAACCTGTTCGCCGGCGACGGCTATGCCGGCCTGAGCGAGTTCGCGCTGTACTACATCGGCGGCATCATCAAGCACGCCCGCGCGCTGAACGCCATCACCAACCCCGGCACCAATAGCTACAAGCGCCTGGTGCCCGGCTTCGAAGCCCCGGTCAAGCTGGCCTACTCTGCGAAGAACCGCTCGGCCTCGATCCGCATCCCCTACGTGGCCAACCCGAAGGGACGCCGCATCGAGGCGCGCTTCCCGGACCCCTCGGCCAACCCGTACCTGGCCTTCACCGCGCTGCTGATGGCCGGCCTGGACGGCGTGGAGAACAAGATCCACCCGGGCGAAGCCGCCACCAAGGACCTGTACCACCTGCCGCCGGAAGAAGACGCGAAGATCCCGACCGTCTGCCACAGCCTGGACCAGGCGCTGGACTACCTGGACAAGGGCCGCGCCTTCCTGACCAAGGGCGGCGTCTTCACCGATGCGTACATCGATGCGTACATCGAGCTGAAGATGCAGGAAGTCACGCGCTTCCGCATGACCACCCATCCGGTGGAGTTCGACATGTACTACAGCCTCTGAGCCGAAAGCACATGGCAAGACAAAGGGCGGCCCTGGGCCGCCCCTTTTCATTGGATCGAGGGCTTTCGCGGTGCGCGAGAATCGCGCCCGACCCTGGCTCGGCACGAAGGCTCGCCCATGACTCGACACCGGCTTCCCCTGCTTGCGGCCCTGGCGCTGGCGGCGCCGGTGTGGCCGGCGCTGGCGCAGGCCCCGTCGACCATCGTCTACAAGTGCCCGGGCAACGTCTACACCAGCGACCGCGAGCTGTCGGCCAAGCAGGCGGCCGACCAGGGCTGCAAGGCCATCGAGGGCTCGCCGATCACCGTCATCCAGGGACGGCCGCCGACGCCGCGGCCGGCCGCGCCGGCGGCGACACCCTCGGGCCCGCGGCCGCCGGAAGCGCGGGTGGACCCGGCCGCGCAGCGCGCGCGCGACACCGATTCGCGGCGCATCCTGGAAGCCGAGCTGCGCCGCGAGGAAGAGCGCCTGGCCGAGCTGCGCAAGGAATACAACAACGGCGAGCCCGAGCGCCAGGGCAGCGAGCGCAACTACCAGAAGTATCTGGACCGCGTGGCCGACCTGAAGAGCGGCATTGCCCGCAAGGAAGGCGACATCGCGGCCATCAAGCGCGAACTGGCCAAGCTGCCGGCGCCCTGAAGCCGCAGGCCGGGAGACCGGCATGAACGGCGACGTGCCGCTGCCGCAGTACGAGGCCTTCGACCAGCTGGCCACGATGGTGGCCATCGCGCGCAGCGACGGCCATTGCCTGCTGGCCAACAGCACGCTGGAGAACGCCGTGGCGGTGTCGCGCCGCGCGCTGCTGCGCGGCAACGTGCTCGACTGGTTCGTCGACCCGCTGCCGATGCGCGAGACGTTGCTGGCGCTGCAGCGCGACGAGGTCACCAGCGGCCGCTTCGAGGCGCAGCTGAAGCGCGCCCCGCTGGGCTCGTCCGAGCCGCTGCTGGTGCGCGTCAGCGCCAGCCAGATGGAGCAGGAGGGCTGGGTGCTGCTGGAGATCGTCGAGATCGAGCAGCAGACCCGGCAGGACCGCGAGGAGCGAGCGCTGGGCCTGGCGCAGGCCAACAAGGAGCTGCTGCGCAACCTGGCGCACGAGATCAAGAACCCGCTGGGAGGCATCCGCGGCGCGGCGCAGCTGCTGGAGATGGAGCTGAACACCCGCAGCGCCGGCGCGCGCGTGCGCGGCGCGCTGGGCATGGGCGGCCGCGGCAGCCGCGGCGGCGCGGCACGCGGCCTCAGCGAATACACCCAGGTCATCATCCACGAGGCCGACCGGCTGCAGGCGCTGGTGGACCGGCTGCTGGCCCCGCACCGCAAGCCGCACGTGGTCAGCGATGTGAACATCCACGAGGTCTGCGAGCGCGTGCGCCTGCTGATCAGCTCGGAGTTTCCCAAGGGGCTGGAGGTGCAGCGCGACTACGACACCTCGATCCCAGAGTTCCGCGGCGACCGGGAGCAGCTGATCCAGGCCGTGCTGAACATCGTGCGCAATGCCACCGAGGCGCTGGCCGAGCAGATCGCCGCCGGCAGTGCGCGCATCGTGCTGCGCACCCGCATCGCCCGGCAGCTGACCATCGGCAAGCAGCGCCACCGACTGGCATTGGAATTGCATGTTCAGGACAACGGGCCGGGTGTGCCCGAGGCCATCAGGGACCGTGTCTTCCACCCGCTGGTGTCGGGGCGAGACGGCGGTTCCGGGCTCGGGCTCACCCTGGCGCAGACCTTCGTGCAGCAACACCAGGGCACGATCGAATTCGACAGCGCGCCCGGACGGACCAATTTCAAGATCGTCATTCCCTTGCCCTGAACCTGACCTAAGCTGCCCGCATGAAACCCATATGGATCGTCGACGACGACCACTCGATCCGCTTCGTGCTCGAGAAGGCCCTGGCGCGCGAGCAGTTCCAGGTGCGCAGCTTCGCCAGCGCCCGCGAGGTGCTGGCCGCGCTGGACGAAGACGAGCCGCAGGTGATGGTCAGCGACATCCGCATGCCGGGCGGCTCGGGCATCGACCTGCTGGGCAAGGTCAAGGCGCGTCTGCCGGGCCTGCCGGTGATCATCATGACGGCGTACTCCGATCTGGATAGCGCGGTCAGCGCCTTCCAGGGCGGCGCCTTCGAGTACCTGCCCAAGCCCTTCGACGTGCCCAAGGCGGTGGAGCTGATCCGCCGCGCGGTCGAGGAAAGCCTGCGCGAAGAGGTGCGCGACACCGCGGCCGCGCCGATGCCCGAGATGCTGGGCCAGGCGCCGGCCATGCAGGACGTGTTCCGCGCCATCGGCCGGCTGAGCCAGAGCACGGTCACGGTGATGATTACTGGCGAAAGCGGCTCGGGCAAGGAACTGGTCGCCCGAGCACTGCACAAGCACAGCCCGCGCGCCAACGGGCCCTTCGTGGCCATCAACACCGCGGCCATCCCCAAGGACCTGCTGGAAAGCGAACTCTTCGGCCACGAGCGTGGTGCCTTCACCGGCGCACAGACGATGCGCCGCGGCCGCTTCGAACAGGCCGACGGCGGCACGCTGTTCCTGGACGAGATCGGCGACATGCCCTTCGACCTGCAGACGCGCCTGCTGCGCGTGCTGAGCGACGGGCAGTTCTATCGTGTCGGCGGCCACCAGCCGCTGAAGAGCAACGTGCGCGTCATCGCCGCCACCCATCAGAACCTGGAAGAGCGGGTGCGCGCCGGCACCTTCCGCGAAGACCTGTTCCACCGGCTGAACGTGATCCGCCTGCGTCTGCCGCCGCTGCGCGAGCGGCGCGAGGACATTGCCATGCTGACGCGCTTCTTCCTGCAGAAGAGCGCCAAGGAACTGGGCGTCGACGCCAAGCGCATCACCGACGAGGCGCTGCAGCGGCTGATGGCCTTCGACTTCCCGGGCAATGTGCGCCAGCTGGAGAACCTGTGCCATTGGCTGACAGTGATGGCGCCGTCGCAGGTGGTGGAGGCCAAGGACCTGCCGCCCGAGCTGTTGTCGCGCGACGAAGGCGCCGGCCGCTCGGTGGCCGCGCCAGTGGAACTTGTGCGGCCCGCCGCGGCCGCAGCCGCGCCCCTGCCGATGCCGGCGACGCCGTCGATGACCGAGCCGGTGCTCGATCCCGCCACCGAGGGCGCGATCTGGCTGATGGACCTAGAGCGCGAGGCGCGGGGCCTGCTCGAAGCCGGCGTGCCCGATGTCTGGGACACGCTGTCACGCAAGTTCGAAGGCCGCATGATCCACACCGCGCTCGAGGTGACCCGCGGCCGGCGCATCGAGGCTGCGCAGAAGCTCGGCATTGGCCGCAACACCATCACCCGCAAGATCCAGGAACTGGGATTGGACGATTGACCCCTTGGATCGGGGATGGCGTTGCCGGCGCGCGTGGGTCCAGACTCCTCGCAACATCAACAGGAGGAGCGCGCGATGCGGCATTGGAAGCGCAAGGCCTTGGCCATCGGCGCGATGGCGACAATGGTGGCCGGGTCGGTACAGGCGCAGGTCTACACGGTCAGCATCGACGGCTCAGACGCCATCTGGCTGGCAGGGCGTACCGATCTGACCATCCCATCGGCCAATCAGGACTGGCTTGGCGGTTTGGGTCGCCACGGCTTCTCGACGCCGGAAGAGATCCTCGAAACCCTGCCGCCGATCATTGCCGTCTCGGGCGGCGACGAAATCAAGGCGCTGGATCCGGCAGTGGGGGGCATCAGCTTCTTTCTGGGCTTTGGCGGCACGTTGTACGGCCCCGGAGGCAACACGCCGACTGGTAGCAGCCTGACGGCGTTTGGTGGCATCAGCTCTTACACCGGGCCGCAGGGGCCACTGGTGGGCGTCTTCCTGGACGATGCAGTTCCTTCCGGCACGCCCCCGGCGGGGCTTGACTTCTCGCCCAGCGGGCTTGGCACCGACTTTGCCTCCTTGTCGCCGGGTCTTGGGCAGGTGTTCTACATCGGCGACGGCAAGACCAGCGGTGGCGTGTTTCAGACCTTCATTGCCCCGACAGGCGCCACGCGTTTGGCCCTGGGCATTCCGGATGGATTCGGCTTCGGCGGCCCGCCGGGTGCCTACGATGACAACGACGGCGGCTACCGCATCCGCATCGGGGTGAACTCGGTGCCGACGATCCCCGAGCCGAGCACCTATGCCTTGATGGCGCTGGGCCTGGCTGGACTGGGCTGGGTGGCCCGCCGCCGCCGCTGAGTTCTTGTCAGGCCGTCAGGTCCAGCACCACCGGCGCGTGGTCGCTGGGCCGTTCGTTCTTGCGCGGCAGCTTGTCGATGCTGCAAGCCTGCACTGCGGGTTGCAGCGACTGGCTGACCAGGATGTGGTCGATGCGCAGGCCCTGGTTCTTGCGGAACGCCAGATTGCGGTAGTCCCACCATGACCAGCTCTTCGGCGGCTGCTCGAACAGCCGGAAGGCGTCCACCAGCCCCAACCCCAGCAGCGCCTGGAAATGCGCGCGCTCTTCCGGCGTGCAGTGGATCTGCCCGGCCCAGGCCACCGGGTCGTAGACATCGCGGTCTTCCGGAGCGATGTTGAAATCGCCCATCAGCACCAGCCGCGGGTGCGTTGCGAGCTCGTCACGCAGCCAGCTTTGCAGCGCCTGCAGCCAGCGCATCTTGTACTGGAACTTGTCACTGTCCGGCGCCTGGCCATTGGGGAAGTAGGCGCCGATGACCCGCAGGCCACCCAGCGTGCCGGCGATCACGCGGGCCTGTTCGTCGTCGAGTCCGGGAATGTTCTTCTGTATGCCCGACGCATCACCGCGCGACAGCAGGGCCACGCCGTTGTAGGTCTTCTGGCCGTGGAAGGCCACGCGATAGCCCGCGGCTTCGATCTCGGCGGCGGGAAACTTGTCGTCGCTGAGCTTGGTTTCCTGCAGCACCAGCGCATCGATCGGATGCTCCTGCAGCCAGGCCAGTACCTGAGGCAGCCTCACGGCCAGCGAATTGACATTCCAGGTGGCAAGTTTCATGGCTGGCGCCGGTAGGTAACGAAGGCGAATCGCGTGCCGTCCGCGGCCACGTGTGCGTCGCGGGCGGCCTCTTCGAATGCGCTGCGGTCCCACTGCGGGAAGTGCACGTCGCCCGGCAGATCGGCGTCGATCTCGGTCAGCACCAGCTCGTCAGCCCGCGGCAGCGCCTGCGCATAGAGTTGCGCGCCGCCGATCACGAAGACCCGCGCTTCACCCGCCACGCGCTGCAGCGCGGCTTCCAGGCTGGGCGCGGTCTCGGCGCCGGGGGCCTCGAAGCCGGCACTGCGCGTGACGACGATGTTGCGCCGGCCCGGCAGCGGCCGGAAGCGCGGCGGCAGCGATTCCCAGGTGCGCCGCCCCATCACCACCGCATGGCCGCGCGTGGTGGCCGCGAAATGCCGCTGGTCCAGCGGCTCCTTCCAGAGCAGGTCGTTGTCGCGGCCGATGGCGCCGTTGCGTGCCAGGGCGGCAATCAGGGCGAGCTTCACACCGCCACCGGCGCCTTGATCAGCGGGTGGTGCTGGTAGTCCACCACCTCGAAGTCCTCGAACTGGTAGTCGAAGATCGACGCCGGCCGGCGCTTGATCTGCAGCGTCGGATACGGATAGGGCGTGCGCGCCAGCTGCGTGCGCACCTGCTCGACATGGTTGTCGTAGATGTGGCAGTCGCCACCGGTCCAGATGAAGTCGCCCACCTGCAGCTCGCACTGCTGCGCCAGCATGTGCGTCAGCAGCGCATAGCTGGCGATGTTGAAGGGCACGCCCAGGAAGATGTCCGCGCTGCGCTGGTAGAGCTGGCAGCTCAGTCTTCCTTCGGCCACGTAGAACTGGAAGAAGGCATGGCAGGGCAGCAGCGCCATCTTCGACAACTCGGCCACGTTCCACGCGCTGACGATGATGCGCCGGCTGTCCGGGTTGGTCTTCAGCTGCTTCACCACCTCGGCGATCTGGTCGATGTGGCCGCCGTCGGGCGTGGGCCAGCTGCGCCACTGCACGCCGTACACCGGGCCCAGGTCGCCGGTCTCGGGGTTCGCCCATTCGTCCCAGATGCTGACGCCGCGCTCCTGCAGCCAGCGCGCGTTGCCGTCGCCGCGCAGGAACCACAGCAGTTCCAGTGCGATGCTCTTGAAGTGCACCTTCTTCGTCGTCACCAGCGGGAAGCCTTCGTTCAGGTCGAAGCGCATCTGGTGGCCGAACACGCTGCGCGTGCCGGTGCCGGTGCGGTCGGCCTTGGCCACGCCATGTTCGAACACATGGCGCATGAAGTCTTCGTACTGGCTGCGGATGGGGCGTGACAACTCAGTAGGCTCCAAAGAGGGTGTCGAGGGCTTCCTGCACCTCGGCACGGTGTGCGCCGAGGTTGGCGACCGGCTTGCGCAGTTCGCTCAAGGGCACGGCGCCCAGCGCGGCCGTGTCCATCACCACATTGTCGCCGCCGATCGAGAACAGCGGGTTCAGGTAGCGCGCACGTGGGCCGAAGGCGGCCTCGCGCCGCAGCGGCACCACCACCCGCGTGGCCAGGTGGTCGATGTGGTTGTTCTGCAGGTCCATCAGGTAGGGCGTGAGCTTGCGCTCGGCCGCTTCCGGGTTGGCATACACATCGAAGCGCGGCATCAGCGGCCCTTCATGAAGCTGCGATAGCGTGCCAGCGGCAGCCCTTCGCGCTCGATGCGGGCGTTGTAGTGCTCGATGGCGGCCTTGTTCTCCTCGTTCCAGCGTTCCCAGTAGCGCTTGCGCACCTCTTCGGCCAGCAACTCGTCGACGGTGGCAGAGATGTTCATGCCCAGCTCTCGCGCCATGTCCAGCACCTGGGCGTTCAGGCTCAGGTTGGCAGATCGCTTCGCGGATTTGTCGAATCGCGGCATGGCCAGACCCCCATGAACTATGCGCATGAATTATGCAAGATCGGCTTGCGCAGTTGCGGGTTCCAGGTCGAACTGCATCGCCGCCAGCCGCGCGTACAGCCCGCCGCGCGCCACCAGCTCGGCGTGCGTGCCGATGTCGACGATGCGCCCGGCCTCCATCACCACGATGCGGTCGGCGCGCAGCACCGTGGCCAGCCGGTGGGCGATGACCAGCGTGGTGCGGCCGCGCATCGCGGCTTCCAGCGCGGCCTGCACCATGCGCTCGCTCTCGGCGTCCAGCGCGCTGGTGGCCTCGTCCAGCAGCAGCAGCGGCGGGTTCTTCAGCATCGCGCGGGCGATGCTGATGCGCTGGCGCTGCCCGCCCGACAGCCGCACGCCGCGCTCGCCCAGGTGGCTGTGATAGCCCTCGGGCAGTGCCGTGATGAAGTCGTGCGCGAAGGCCGCCTTGGCCGCGGCCATGACCTCGTCGTCGCTGGCCGCCGGCCGGCCGTAGCGGATGTTCTCCAGCGCGCTGGTGGAGAAGATCACGCTGTCCTGCGGCACGATGCCGATGCGCTCGCGCAGCGCCGCCAGCGACGCCTGCGCCACCGGAACGCCGTCGATCTCCACCCGGCCGTGCTGCACGTCGTAGAAGCGCAGCAGCAGTTGCAGCACCGTGCTTTTTCCCGCGCCGCTGGGGCCCACCAGCGCCACCGTCTCGCCGGGCGCGATGCTCAGGCTGAAGTCGCGCAGCGCGTCCTGTTTGGGCCGCGACGGGTAGTGGAAGCGCACGTCCACCAGCCGGCAGGCCGAGCCGCCGCGCACCGGCGGCAGAGGCAGCGGCTGATCCGGCTCGGCCACCGTCGAGCGCGCGGCCAGCAGCTCCATCAGCCGCTCGGTGGCGCCGGCGGCGCGCAGCAGGTCGCCGTAGACCTCGGACAGCACGGCCACGCTGCCCACCAGGATGATCACGTAGACCACCGTCTGCCCCAGGTGGCCGGCGCTGATGCGGCCTTCCATCACCGCCTGCGTGCCCTGGTACAGGCCCCACAGCAGCGCGCCGAAGGTGGCGGTGATGATGAAGCCCACCAGCAGCGAACGCACGCGGGTGCGCTTGCGCGCCACCTCGAAGGCATGCTCGGTCGATTCGGCGAAGCGCGCCGATTCGCGCCGCTCCATCACGTAGCTCTGCACCACGGGGATGGCGTTCAGCACCTCGGCGGCGATGGCGCTGGAATCGGCCACCCGGTCCTGGCTGGCGCGCGACAGCCGGCGCACGCGCCGGCCGAAATACAGGCTGGGCAGCACCACCAGCACCAGCATCGCCAGCACCTGCGTCATCACCCAGGGGTTGGTGATGACCAGCATCAGCAGCGCGCCCAGTCCCATCACCGTGTTGCGCAGGCCCATGCTCAGGGACGAGCCCACCACCGTCTGCACCAGCGTGGTGTCGGTGGTCAGCCGGCTCAGCACCTCGCCGGTCTGGGTGCGCTCGAAGAACTCCGGGCTCTGCTCCACCACGTGGGCATAGACGGCGCTGCGCAGGTCGGCGGTGATGCGCTCGCCCAGCCAGCTGACCATGTAGAAGCGCGCCGCCGAGAACACGCCCAGCGCCGCGCCCACGCCGAACAGCCCCAGGAAGTACGGGCGCAGCGCCATCACCCGCTCGCCGGGGTCGCTGCTGACCAGGCCATGGTCGATCAGCGCCTTCAGCGCGACCGGAAAGGCCAGCGTGCTGGCCGCCGCCAGCACCAGGAACAGCAGCGCCAGCGCGATGCGCCCGCGGTAGGGCTTCAGAAAGGGCAGCAGCCCGGACAGCGAGCGCGGCGAACGGCCCGCGGCGCGGGCATCTTCTTGGGGCATGGGTGCGAGTCTATGCGGGCCGCCGCCCGGCCCCGGTGTCGCGGCCGGGCGCCACCGCCGCGGCGGAAAATCACGCCGCCTGTCCGGTCGCCGCAACGCCCCGCAGGCTTTGTGGTCGAATCTAGGGGCCCCGTTCGCGCCCGATTGCGCCATCATCCGTCACATGTTCGACCCCGCTGCCGAGCCCCGCTGGATGCGCCGTATCACGGCGCTGGCGCTGCGCCTGGGCTTCCTGCCGTCCCTGGCCGGGCTGAGCCTGCTGCTGGTGCTGGGCGTGCTGGGGCTCACGCAGGCCGCACTCTGGCTCAGTGGCCACGGCCCCAAGCCAATGGCGCTGCTGATCGCCGGCTCCATGGCGCTGCTGCTGTCGCCCTTCCTGTCGGCCTGGCTGCTGCAGCTGATGTTCCAGCTGGACGCCGCGCGCCAGCGCCACAGCGTCAACGCCACCAAGGACGATCTCACCGGTGCGCACAACCGCCGCCACTTCCTGCAGGTGGCCGAGCGCGAATGGGCGCGCTGCCGCCGCTATGCCGAAGACGGCGCGGTGCTGATGATCGATGCCGACCAGTTCAAGTCGCTGAAGTCCAGCCACGGCAGCGCCTGCTGCGACGCGCTGCTGCGCGACATCACCCGGCTGGTCACGCAGTCGCTGCGCCAGCCCGATCTGCTGGCCCGCTTCGGCCCTGAGCTGCTGGCCGTCTACCTGCCGAACACCGATCCGATGGGCGCGCTGGACGTGGCCGAACGCATCCGCGAGCGCGTGGCCGGCCACACGCTTCGCTGGCAGACCGGTGGCGTCAGCAGCACGGTCAGCATCGGCGTGGCCTCGGTGGGCGCGGCCCACGTCACGCTGGATGCGCTGGTGCAGGACGCGCAGGCCGCGCTGCAGGCCGCCAAGGAAGCCGGCCGCAACTGCGTGCGCGCCGCACCGATCCAGCCGCGCGCCACGCCGGCGCGGCCGCCCTCGCAGGCCCAGGGCGGGCCGCGCGCGCGCCGGCCTTAGGGCGCGCGTCAGTCGCCCAAGCGCAGCCGGCCGGCGTAGCCGGTCATCTCCAGGTAGCCGCTGCCCACGCGCCGGCCCTGCGCGTCGCGCAGCTCGCTCAGGCCCTCCCAGTACACGGTGCCGGTGCTGCCGCGGCTGTCCAGCTCCTGCGCGTCCAGCAGCGCCTGCACCTCGAAGCGGCCGGCTGGCGTGTCCACGGTCCACTGCAGCGGGTAGCGCGCGCCCGAAGACGGGCTGGCCCACTGCCGCCCCGGGCTGAAGCGCACCGCGTCCGCGGCAAAGGCCTGCAGCCGGCCGTCGGCGCTGCGCCAGCTGCCACCGGCCCACAGCGCGCTGCCGTCGGCGCGGCGCAGCTGGAAGGCGGTCAGCGCCGCGCCGTCGTCCAGGTTCATGCCGATCCAGTCCCAGCCCACGGCCTGCGGATGCATCAGCGTGTCGCTCCACTCATGGTCCAGCCAGGCGCGGCCGCGCACGGCCAGTGCGCGGCCGTTCAGCTGCAGCGTGCCCTGCACGGCCAGCTGCGGCTCGGTGACGTAGTGGCTGGCCTGCGCCTCCTCGGGCCCCTTGCGCGAGAAGCCGGCGTCCCCCTGCAGCAGCGGCGGCTGGGTCGCGTCCATCTGCAGCTGCAGCACGAAGGCCTCGGCGCCGCTGCCGCCGAAGGCCGTGGTGTAGCGGCTGAAGGCGCCGGCGTCCTGCCGCTGCAGCGTCCAGTCGCCCAGGCGCAGGTCGGTGTCCTGCAGGCTGGCGCGGGCCAGCGGCGCGGCCGGGTCGCCCGACCAGCGCGCGATGCGCTGCGCATGCAGGTGGCGGCGCGCGCCCAGGTCGGTCAGTGCCGCATGGGCGAAGAGCAGCTGGCGCGCGGCGAAGCGGCTGTCCAGGCCCTCGGCCAGGCCGGTGCGGCTGCGGAAGAAGGTGATCTGGAAGCCGTAGCGCGCATCGCCCTCGGCCCGCAGTTCGCCGGTGACGTACCACCATTCGATAGCCGCGCCCAGGTGCGCGCCATGGTCGCGCGGGAACTGCAGCACGCGGCCGCGGCGCACGGCTTCGTCAGCCGGCGCGGCACGCAGCGCGGTGGCACAGGCCAGCGGCAGCGCAGCCAGCAGCGTGCGGCGCTTCACCAGTCCTCCTTCACCGACAGCAGCGCCGCGCGCGAGGCCGCGCCACGCGCCGCGAAGGCCGCGGTGCCGATGCCGGCGGCCAGCACTGCCGCGCACAGCGCGGCCAGCGGGCCCCAGGGCAGCAGCAGCTGCATCGTCCAGTGGAAGCTCTGCGGGTTGACCACGTGCACCAGCACCACGCTCACCGCCAGCCCCAGCAGCAGCCCCAGCAGCGTGCCGGCCGCGAGCCAGGCCGCGCCTTCGCCGGCCACCACCGCGATGACCTGGCGCCGCGTCAGCCCCAGGTGCGCCAACAGGCCGAATTCCTTGCGCCGTGCCAGCACCTGCGCCGACAGGCTGGCGGCGATGCCTACCAGCCCGATGCCGATGGCCACCGCCTGCAGGTAGGTGGTCACCGCGAAGCTGCGGTCGAAGATCGCCAGCGACAGCGCGCGCAGCTCCGGCGTGGAGGCGAATTCCAGCAGCCCCGGCGCCTCGCCCAGCGCGCGCAGCTGCGCCTGGATCTGCGCCGCGTCGGCCCCGGGCGCGAACCACAGCGCCAGGTCGTTGATGCGCGGGTCGCCAGTCAGCGCGCGATAGGCCGTCAGGTCCATCGCGACGGTGCCGAACTGCCGCGCATAGTCGCGCCACACGCCCCGCACGCGGAAGGCGTGGCGCTCGCCAGCCGCGCGGCCGATCGGCAGCTCGATCAGGTCGCCGGGCTGCTTGCCGTACAGCGTGGCCGCGGCCTCGCTCAGGTACACGCCGGTCTCGCCGGGCGTCGGCGCCAAGGGCGGGCCGACCAGCGGCAGGTCGCGCGCCGGGTCGGCCAGCGGCCGGGCGATCAGCGTCACCGCCGGCCGGTCGGGCAGCAGCTGCAGCGGGCGCACGCGCGAGGCCGCCACGCGCTGCACGCCGGGCAGCGCCGCCACCGCCTCGACGAAGGCCGGCTCCAGCCAGGCCTGGTCGGCGGCCAGGCTGCTGCCGGCGCTGCGTGCGTACAGGTCGGCCGGCAGCACCTGGTCCAGCCAGGCGGCGACGCCTCCGCGGAAGCTGGTGACCATCACCGTCAGCGCCACCGACAGTGCCAGGCTGGCCACCACGCCGGCCACCGCGGCGCCGGCAGTGTGACGCTGGAAGCGCGCGCGCTGCACCGCCAGCAGCACCAGCGCCTGGCGGCTGGCCGGCAGAGCGGCCAGCAGCGCCTGCACCACGGCCGGCACCAGCGCCACGCCACCGAACAGCAGCGCCGCCACCGACAGGTAGGCCGCTAGCGGCAGCCCGCCGATCGGCGGCGCGAAGGCCAGCGCCACGCCCCCGCCCAGCAGCAGCAGGCCCGGCCAGGCCGGCGAAGGCGGCGGCTTCGGGTCGCCCAGGCCCTTCAGCGCCTGCGCCGGCGACAGCGCCTCGGCGCGGCGTGCCGGCATCCAGCCGCCCACCAGTGCCGACAGCGTGCCCAGCAGCCCGAAGCCCAGGCTGGCCGGCAAGTCCCAGCGCAGCGCTGGCGCGATGCCGGGGAAGTAGCCGCCGCCCAGGTCACCGGCCAGCCAGCGCAGCGCGGCCGCGGCCAGCGCGGTGCCCAGCAGCAGCCCCAGCAGGCTGCCGGCGGCGCCCAGCGCGGCGCATTCGGCCAGCACCAGCACGCGCCGCTCGCGCGCGGTCAGGCCCAGCACGCCCAGCAGTGCGAAGGCCGGCGTGCGCTGCGCCAGCGACAGCGCCACCACCGAATAGACCAGGAAGGCGCCGACGAACAGCGCCACCAGCGCCAGCACCGTCAGGTTCACGCGGTAGGCGCGGGACAGCGTGGACAGCCGCTGCTCGGCATCGTCGGCCACCGCCGGCTGCACGCCTGCGGGCAGCGCCAATGTGGCCAGCAGCGGGCCCGCCGCCATGCCGGGCTGCAGCTGCAGGTCGATGCGCGTCAGCCGCCCCGTCAGGCCGAAATGCGCCTGCGCGCCGGCGATGTCCAGCACTGCCAGCGGCGCGCCGGCGGCCGGCACGTCGCCCGCCACTTTCAGGGTGATCCACTGCGGCCCGGCGCGCAGCGTCAGCGCATCGCCGGGCTGCAGGCCCAGCAGTTCACGCGCGCGCGGGTTCAGGAACACGCGCTGCGGGTCCAGCGTGGCAAAGGCGCCTTCGCCGTCGGCCGGCCGCGGCAGCAGCTGCGGCGCCATCGTGAAGATGCTCAGCGCGTCGATGCCCACCACATGCAGCGCCACGCGCTCGCCGCGCGGGCCGCGCGCATAGGTGTCCAGCTCCAGCAGCGGGCTGGCGGCGCGCACGCCCGCGGCCTGGGCAACGCGTTCGAACAGCGCATCGTCGAAGCCTTCGCGCGGGCCGCGCAGGCTCAGGTCGGGCTCGCCATTGGCGGCGCGCACCGCGGCCGAGAACTCGGCCAGCGCCGAGGCGTTGATCAGGTGCACCGACCAGGCCAGCGCCACGCCCAGCGCCACCGCCAGCAGCGCCATCGCATGGCGCCAGGGGTGGTGCTGCCATTCGCGCCAGCTCAGGCGCCACAGCGCGCGTGGGGGCATGCGCTCAGCCCACCACGCCCGCGGCGGTGAGCCGCAGCACGCGGTCGGCGCGCTGCGCCGCGGCATCCGAATGCGTGACCAGCAGGCAGGCCGCACCGCTGTCGCGCACCTGCGCCACCAGCACTGAGAGCACGCGTTCGGCGGTGGCCGGGTCCAGGTTGCCGGTGGGCTCGTCGGCCAGGATCAGCGCCGGCGCATGCACCACGGCACGCGCGATGGCCACGCGCTGCAGCTGGCCGCCGGACAACTGCGCCGGCATGCGCGCCTGCAGGCCCTGCAGGCCCACCGCGGCCAGCACCGCATCCACGCGCGCGTCGTCGGGCCGGCCCAGCAGCAGCAGCGGCAGTGCCACGTTCTCGGCCACGCTCAGGTGTGGCAGCACGTGGAAGGCCTGGAACACGAAGCCCAGCTGCGCGCGGCGCAGCCGGGCGCGGGCGTCTTCATTCAGTGTGCGCAGCTCGCGGCCGTCGAGCGTCAGCGTGCCGCCGTCGGGCTGCTCCAGCCCGGCGATGCAGTTCAGCAGCGTGGACTTGCCCACGCCCGATTCGCCGACCAGCGCGACGAATTCGCCACGCGCCACCTCGAAGCTCACGTCACGGAACACCGGTGTGTCGCCGAAGGACTTGCTCAGATGGCTCAAGCGCAACATGGGCGCGCATGATGCCGCAGCGCCCCGGCCCAGACAGAAAAAAGGCCACCCGCGGGTGGCCGAACGCGGGGCTCGTCGAGCCCCTTCGGAGGAGCCTGTTCAGTCGGCGCGGCGGCGGCGCGCCAGGAAGGCCAGCGCCAGCAGACCGGCGCCGAACATCGCATAGGTGGCGGGCTCGGGCACCGCGGTCATCACGCGGATGTGGTCGCCGGGGTTGCTGGCGTTCCACTTGAGCGTCAGCGTCTGGCCGGCCCAGCTGGTGTTCTTGCGGTCACCGGTTTCCAGACCCACCAGCGCACGGCTGTAGTCGTAGCCCACGCCCGCGTTCTGGAAGGCGGCGGTGGCCTTCAGCTCGGCCTTCTCGTCGTGCACGAAGAGGATCGGCTGGTCGAAGCTGATGCTGCCCTTCAATTGCAGCGGACTCTTGGGATCCCAGAACACATACCAGGAGCGCACGGCCTGGCCCATCCAGGTGCCCACGCCTTCGTCGATCCAGTAGGCGTTCTTGTCGTCCTGCACCTTGTTGTTGCCCACCAGCGCGCTGCCGGCGTATTCGATCCAGCCGCGGTTGAGCGAGGCGCTCGGGTCGGCGGCCAGGGCCGGTGCGGCCAGCATGGTGCAGGCGGCCAGGGTGATCAGCTTGTGCTTCATGTGCATTCCCAACGACGTTCCGGTTCAGTGATGTACACCCGCCGCAGCGGGCTGTTCGATGGATCAGGAGTGTGCGTTTCGTGCCAGCGCCTGTCGTGGCAGGAATGGACAGAACCCCGCGCCTGCGGGAGTGCAGACGTCACGCCCGGCGGGCCGACCGGGGGCTGCGACACAATGTGCCGAAGCCCAGCACGACGGAGACAGGACATGCAACAACTGCAAGGCAGGGTGGCCGTGATCACTGGCGCGGCCAGCGGCATCGGCCTGGCGATGGCCAAGCGCTTTGCGCGCGGCGGCATGAAGCTGGTGCTGGCCGACATCGAGACCGCGGCGCTGCAGCGCGCGCTGGCCGAGATGCAGGCGCTGGACGTGCAGGCCCTGGCAGTGACCGTGGACGTGGCCGATGCCGCCAGCGTGGAGCGCCTGGCCGATGCGGCCTATGCACGCTTCGGCGCGGTGCACCTGCTGTGCAACAACGCCGGGGTGGCCGCGCCGGCGCTGCTGCAGCCCACCTGGGAGAACAGCCTGGAAGACTGGCACTGGATCCTGGCCGTCAACCTGATGGGCGTGGTGCACGGCGTGCGCAGCTTCGTGCCGCGCATGCTGGCCGGCGGCGACGAGGGCCACATCGTCAACACCGCGTCGGTGGCCGGGCTGCTGACCGGCTCGGGCCCGTACTTCGCGTCCAAGCACGGCGTCAGCTGCCTGACCGAAGGCTTGTACAAGGACCTGAAGACCGCAGGCGCGCGGCTGTCGGCCTCGGTGCTGTGCCCGGGCGTGATCCGCACGCAGATCCTGGATGCCGAGCGCAACCGCCCGGCGCAGTTTGGCGGCCCCACCGACATGGCCAAGCTGAGCGAGCGCCAGCAGCAATGGAGCGCGGGCTTCCGCGCCGCGCTCGAGGCCGGCATCGACCCCGCCGTGGTGGCCGATGCAGTGCACGACGCCGTGATCGCCGACCGCTACTACATCGTGCCCGCGCAGGACGAGCACCTGGAGCGCATCGCGCTGCGCATGGCCGACATCGCGGCGCTGTGCAACCCGACGCTGCCGGTGCCCAAAGGATGAACGCGCCGCTGCTGCTGAGCGGCGCGCCCGGCTCGCCCTACACGCGCAAGATGGTGGCGCTGCTGCGCTACCGGCGCATTGCCTACCGCTGGCTGCTGTCGGCGCAGGCTGTGCCGGGTCTGCCGCAGGCCAAGCCGCCGCTGCTGCCCACCTTCTACCTGCTGGGGCTGGACGGCGCGCTGCAGGCCGTCACCGATTCGACGCCGCTGATCCGCCGCTTCGATAGCGAATTCGAAGGTCGCGCGGTGATCCCTGCCGACCCGGCGCTGGCGCTGATCGACGCGCTGCTGGAGGACTTCGGCGACGAGTGGCTGACCAAGGCGATGTTCCACTACCGCTGGACCTATGCGGCCGACATCCGCAAGGCCGGCGAGGTGCTGGCCTGCTGGCGTGGCGGGCCGCACGACGATGCGGCGTTGGCCGCCACCGCGCAGGCGGTGCGCGACCGGCAGATCCCGCGGCTGCGCTTCGTCGGTTCCAACCTGCAGACCGGCCCGGTCATCGAGGCCGGCTACCGGCGCGTGCTGCTGGCGCTGGAAGACCACTTCCGCGTGCACCGCTTCCTGATGGGCGCCCGGCCCGGCGCATCGGACTTTGCGCTCTATGGCCAGCTGACGCAGCTGGTGCATTTCGACCCCACGCCGATGGCGTTGGCCGCGGAGATCGCGCCACGCGTCGTCGCCTGGGTGCTGATGATGGAAGACCTGTCGGGCCTGGAGCCGGGCGAGGCCGACTGGCTGGACGTGGGCCGGCTGCCCGACAGCCTGCGGGCCCTGCTGCGCGAAAGCGGCCGCCTGTATGCGCCGCTGCTGATGGCCAATGCGCAGGCGCTCCAGGCCGGGCAGAGCGAGTTCCAGGCCCTGATCGATGGCCAGCCCTGGGTGCAGCAGGCCTTCCCCTACCAGGGCAAGTGCCTGGCTTGGCTGAAGCGCGACCATGCGGCGCTGTCGCCGGCCGACCGGGCGCGGGCCGATGCCGCGCTGGCCGGCAGCGGCAACGAGCTGCTGTTCAGCCCTTGAGGCGGCACAGCGCGTCGAGCAGCCGCGCTGCGGCGCCGGGTTCGTCGCAGGCGATGCGCGTGTGCACGTCCATCGAACGCAGCCAGGTGATCTGCCGCTTGGCCAGCTGCCGGGTCGCGGCGATGCCGGCCTCGCGCAGGCCGTCCAGCGTGCCGGCGTCCAGCGCCGCCCAGGCCTGGCGGTAACCCACGCAGCGCATCGACGGCAACTCCGGCCGCAGGGCAGGGCGCTGGCGCAGTGTGCGCACCTCGTCCACGAAGCCGGCGGCCAGCATGGCGTCGAAGCGCATGGCGATGCGCTGGTGCAGCCAGGCGCGCGAGGCGGGCTCCAGCGACAGCATCGGCCACTGCGCCGTCTGCGCGGGTTGACCTTCGCGGGCATGGAAGGCCGACAGCGGCCGGCCGGTGGCATGCCAGACCTCCAGCGCGCGCTGGATGCGCTGCGCGTCGTTCGGCGCGAGCCGTGCTGCGGTGGCCGGGTCCACGCGGGCCAGTTCGGCATGCAGCGCCGGCCAGCCCTCGGCTGCGGCGCGGGCATCGAGTTGCGCACGCAGGGCCGGGTCGGCCGCGGGCATCGCATCCAGGCCGTCGCGCAGCGCCTTGAAGTACAGCATCGTGCCGCCCACCAGCAGCGGCAGCTTGCCGCGCGCGCGAACCGCCGTGGCGGCCTGCGTCGCGTCTTGCACGAAGCGCGCGGCCGAGTAGGCCTGCTCCGGCTCCAGCAGGTCGATCAGGTGGTGCGGCACACGCGCGCGCTCGGCCGCGTCGGGCTTGGCGGTGCCGATGTCCATGCCGCGGTAGACCTGCGCGGAGTCCACGCTGATGAACTCCACCTCGCCGTGCAGCGCATCGGCCAGCTGCAGGGCCTGCGCGCTCTTGCCGCTGGCGGTGGGGCCGGCCAGGCAGATGCCCAGCGCTTTCACTTCGCCTCGCCATGCCGCTGCACCAGCGTCCAGGCCACCAGTGCCGTCGCCACCGCCATGCCGCAGACCGTGCTCACCAGCGGCCAGACCGTGCCGTTCATCGCCACGCCCAGCCAGGCGCCCACCGCCACGGCGGTGGCCGCCAGGATGAAGCCGGCCAGCGCCGAAGCCGCGCCCGCGTGCTGCGGAAAGGGCCCGACCACCGCCGCCTGCCCGCAGGGCTGGTGGATGCCGTGGCCGAAGGCGTAGACGAACTGCGGTACCGCGATGGCCCAGGGGCTGAGCACGCCGGCCCAGGCCAGCAGCGCCATCGACACGCCGCCGGCCAGCGTGAAGGCCGCGCCGCGCTTCACCGCGCCGGCCAGGCCGTGGGCCAGCAGCCAGCGCCGGCACCAGAAGGTGCCGACGATGTAGCTCACCGAGCAGCCGGCGATGTACATCCCGTAGGCCATGCGCGTGCTGCCCAGCACCTCGATGAAGACGAAGGACGAGGCCGCCAGGAAGGCGAACAGCCCGCCATAGGTGCAGGCGATCAGCAGCGCCCAGGCGGTGAAGGTGGGGTGGCGCACGATGCGCCCCCATTGGGCAACCATCGGCGCGAGGCGCAGCGCCTGCGGGTTGCGCGCCGGGGCAGTCTCGGACAGGGTCAGCGCCACCACCACCACGCACAGCGCGCCGAACACCGCGGTGGCCGCCAGCGCATGGCGCCAGCCCAGCAGCGTGGCCAGCAGCCCGCCGACCAGGGGGCTGACCAGCGCGATGAAACCCAGGCCGGTCAGGGCCTGCGACATCACGCGCGCACCGTCGGCCGGCACGTACAGGTCGCGCACCATCGCGCGCGCGCAGACCACCGCTGCGGCCATGCCCACGCCCTGCAGCGCGCGCCAGGCCACCAGCAGGCCGATGTCGGGTGCCAGCACGCTGCCCACGCTGGCCACCACGAACAGGCTCAAGCCCGCCAGCAGCACCGGCCGGCGGCCGAAGCGGTCGGCCGCCGGGCCCAGCAGCAGCTGGCTGAAGCCGAAGGCAAAGAGCAGCGCCGACAGCGTCAGCTGCGTGCTGCCCATCGGTGACTTCAGGTCGGCTGCCAGACCCGGCAGCGCCGGCAGGTACAGGTCGGTGGTGATCGGCTGGGTGCCCAGCAGCAAGGCCAGCAGCGCGACGATCAACCCCGGGGACATGCGCTCCCGCGCCGTTGGCCCCGCCGCCTCAGAAGCGTTCGTCATCGCGCAGGTAACGCCATTGCCCCAGCGGCAGCTTGCCCAGCACCACGCTGCCGATGCGCACGCGCTTCAGGCCCACCACCTTCAGGCCCACCGCCTCGCACATGCGGCGGATCTGCCGCTTCTTGCCCTGCTGCAGCACGATGCGCAGCTGGTCCTCGTTGGCCCAGCTCACCTTGGCCGGCTTCAGCGCCTCGCCGTCCAGCTCCAGCCCGTGACGCAGCAGCGCCATGGCCGACTCGGGCACGCCCTCGGCAAAGCCGTGCGTCACGCGCACCAGGTATTCCTTCTCCACCAGCGAGTGCTCGCCGATCAGCAGCTTGGCGACGCGCCCGTCCTGCGTCAGCACCAGCAGCCCGGTGCTGTCGATGTCCAGCCGGCCGGCCGGCGCCAGGCCGCGGGCATGGCCGGGGTGGAAGGGGCGCTTTTCCTCGTCCCAGCGGTGCTCGGGCGTGATCAGCGTCGCTGCCGGTGGGTAGCCGTCCTCGGCCTGGCCGCTGACATAGCCGATCGGCTTGTGCAGCAGGATGGTCACGCTGCGCGCCTGCTCCTTGCGCGCCGCCGGGTCGATGTCGATGCGCTGCTCTGGCTGCACGCGCTGGCCCAGCACGGCCATTTGGCCATCCACGCGCACCCAGCCGGCGGCAATCCAGTCGTCGGCCTCGCGGCGCGAGGCAATGCCGCGCTCGGTGAGCAGCTTCGACAGGCGGATGCCCTCACCCGGCGCGCGGCGCACTGGCGGCAAGGCGGCTGGCGTGGCCGCCGGCAGCGTTTGCGTCCGCACCGGGCGGGCAGGTGCCAGCGGGCGCCGCTCGGGCCGCGGCGCGGCGGGCTTGGCCGCCATGCCGGGACGGGGCGGCCGGCTGGCCGATGGGTCACGACGCGGCTCTCGCCGTTCGGCTTCGGGCGGCCGTGGCTTGTGCCGTGGGGCGGCCGGCGGGCGCGCGGCGTCGGCGCTGGCCGCATCCTTGTCCTTCTGGGTGCGCGGCGCGGTGGTGGCACGCACGCGCAGCCGTTGCGGGTTGCGCGGGGCGGCGCCGGGTTTCAGCTTGATCGTCGGTCGTTCGGCCATGGTGCGCCGATTGGAGCACAGCGCCTTCGGTCGGCCAGACGGCTGCTCAGTTGCGCTCCGGCGTCTCGCCTTGGGCCAGGCGCTCGCCATCGACAGGCGGGCGCAGGCCGAAAAGCTCGGCCACCGCTTCGCGGTACAGCGGCTGGCCCACCGCGTTGGTGTTGTGGTGCGAGCCGCCTTCCACCAGCACGAAGCGCTTCGGGTCCTTGGCGCGCTCATAGAGCTTGCGGCCCAGCGCCGGCGGGATCAACCGGTCGTTGCTGCCGTGCACCACCAACAGCGGCGAGCCCAGCTTGTCGACCTTGGATTCGGCATCGAAGCGCTGCGTGATCAGCGGCCCCACCGGCAGCCAGCCCCACTTGAAGCTGCTGACCACGTCGGGCACCGAGCTGAACGAACCTTCGACCAGCACGCCGCGCTCGTCGTCCACCTGCGCGGCCAGCGCCACGGCGATGGCGCCGCCCAGCGAATGGCCGAACACATAGCGTGGCAGGACCGGGTGCTGTGCGCCCAGCCAGTCCCAGGCGGCGCGGGCGTCCTCGTAGGCCAGTGTCTCGCTGGGCAGCGTGTCGGTGCTCTGGCCGAAGCCCCGGTAGTCGATGCCCAACACCGCGAAGCCCAGTTCGTGCATGCGGCGCATGCGGTGCGCGCTGCTACGCACGTCCCAGCGCGCGCCGTGCAGATACAGCAGCAGCGGGGCATCGGCGCGTGCCTGCGGCAACCACAGCCCGTGCAGCTTGACCGGCTCGCCGCTCTCGGCCGACCGAAAGTCGATCCAGACGTCCTGCATGCCTTCGGAGGCCACGCTGCCGCCCCACCAGCTCTGCTTGCTGGGCTGGAACACCCATTCGCGCTGCTTCTCGTCCAGTGTGGCGCAGCCGGCCAGCACCGAGACGGCCAGCAAGGTGACCCACAAGCCATGGCGGAACAGTCGGCGACGCATCGGGCGGAGATTGCCACAAGCGCGCAGGTCTTTCAGCCGATGGGCTTTGCCGGAGGCGCCAAGGCCGCGCTTCTGGCAGCATGCGCGCCGCCATGATCGACGTCGTCGTCTTCTTCTTCCTGCTGGGCGTGTTCGCGCGCCTGGTCAAGAGCGACCTGCGCCTGCCCGAGGCGCTGTACGAGACCTTGTCGATCTACCTGCTGCTGGCCATCGGCCTGAAGGGCGGCATCGAGCTGTCCAAGCAGCCGCTGGCCGCGCTGGCACCGCAGGTGCTGGCCTGCGTGGCGCTGGGTTTCGTGATCCCCTTCGTGCTGTACCCGCTGGCCCGCGCCCTGCGGCTGTCGGGCGTGGACGCCGCGGCGCTGGTGGCGCACTACGGCTCGGTCAGCGTGGTCACCTTCGCGGTGGCGCAGGCCGCACTCACGCGCGCGCAGATCCCCTACGAGAGCCATGCCGCGCTGTGGGTGGCGGTGATGGAGGCGCCGGGCCTGGTGGCTGGCATCCTGCTGGCGCGCTGGGCGCTGCGCGACGGTGCCACGCGCACCGACTGGGGTGGGCTGCTGCACGACGTGCTGTTCGGCAAGAGCGTGCTGCTGCTGCTGGGCGGCCTGCTGATTGGCGCCGTGGCCGGCGAGGCCGGCACCGCACCGATCAAGGCGGTGTTCGTCGACCCCTTCAAGGGCGTGCTGGCGCTTTTCCTGCTGGAGCTGGGCCTGGTGGCCGGCGGCCGGCTGGTGGAAGTCAAGCGCTTCGGGCCGGCGGTGCTGGTGATCGGCGTGGGGGCGCCGCCACTGCTGGCGCTGGCTGGCGCGGCCACCGGCCTGGCCTTGGGGCTCAGCACCGGCGGCATTGCCCTGCTGGCCACGCTGGCGGCCAGCGCCAGCTACATCGCCGCGCCCACCGCGATGCGCATCGCCGTGCCGCAGGCCAATGCGGCGCTGTCGATCACCGCGGCGCTGGGCATCACCTTCCCCTTCAACATCGTCATCGGCATTCCGCTGTACATCGAGCTCGCGCGAAGGATCGCCCCATGAGGAAACACGCGAAGACGCTGCTGGTCATCAATGCCGAGGGTGTGCTGGAAAAACCGCTGGTGCGCGACGTGCGGGAGCGCGGCGCGCAGGGCTGGACGGTGACCGAGGTGCATGGCGCCAGCCTGGAAGGCGTGCGCGAAGGCGCCTGGGAGGCCGACCGCACCATCGAGATGAAGGTGATCTGCGACGCGGCCGTGGCCGACACCATCGCCCAGCATGTGCTGGACACCTATGCGCCGCACTACAGCGTGGCGCTGTGGTTCGCCGACGTGCAGGTGCTGCGACCCGAACGTTACTGAGCACCCCCCACGGGGGTCGGGCAAGGTGGCAAAGCCACCTTTGCTGGAGAGCTTGGCTCGCCACCGGCCCGCGCGCCGGCGGTCGCGATCGATGGGCGGCCAGGCGCGACAGCGCCTTGCGCCTGTTCAGGTCGAGGCCATGTCCTGCACGCGGTAGACGCCGCAGCCGATGAACTGGCGCTCGTCCAGGGCCACCACGAAGGAGGCCTTGGGTTGCACCGCGCCGGTGCCCGGGTTGACGATGTCGTACTCCACCCAGCCGCCTTCGCCACCGTGGGCGTTGGCCGCGGCCCAGGCTTCGCGCACGAAGCGGTCGCCGTCGATGCCGGGCACGTCGTGCACGCGCCGGCCTTCCATCGCCGGGTTGGCGCCGTGCAGGTGGTATGCGCCCAGCCGGTCGACGATGAACACGTAGAGGTCGCGGTCGACGAAGCCTTCTTCGCGTGAACGCAGCGTGGGCAGCGCGCCCTGCAAGCCGCGTTCCTTGACGATCTGCAGTGCCCGGCCCACCAGGGCGCGCGCCTCGTCGGCCGAGCCCTGGCGCAGGCGGATCGTCGCCACCGATTCGCGCAGCTTGCCGGCGCGGCTGACCAGGTCGCCCGCGGCCCGGGCCGACTGCTCCACCATCTGCGCGTTCTGGCGGGTGATCTCGTCCAGATTGCCGACGCTCTGCGTCACTTCCTGCAGATCGTTGCTCTGCCGGGCGCTGGCCTGGGCGATGGTCTGCAGCGATTGCGACACGCGGCGCACGCCTTCCACCAGTTCGGCCAGCGCGTCGCCCACGTGGCGGGTGCGCTGCACCGAGCTGTCGACCTGCTCGCTGCTGCGGGCGATCAGCGAGCGGATCTCGCCGGCCGATGCGGCGCTGCGCTGCGCCAGCTGCCGCACCTCGGCGGCCACCACCGCAAAGCCGCGCCCGGCTTCGCCGGCACGGGCCGCTTCGACGGCGGCGTTCAACGCCAGGATGTTGGTCTGGAAGGCAATGGCATCGATGACGCCGATGATCTCGGCCACGCGCCGCGAGCTTTCCTCCAGCTGGGCCATCGCGTCCACCGAACCCTGCATCTGCTCACCGCCGGCCTCGGCCTGGTCGCGCAGCCGCGCGGTCAACTGGTCCAGCTGGCTTGCCTCGGCGGCGTTGGCGGCCACCGCGTCGGACAGATGCTGCACCGAGGCCACCGTCTGGCGCAGGCTGGCGGCCTGCTGCTCGGTGCGCTCGGCCAGCGACTGGCTGCCGTTGGCCACCAGCTCGCCGGACATGGTCACGCGCACGGCACTGCTGCGGATCTCGGCCACCAGCGAGGACAGGCGCTCATTCATGCGCTCGACCATGTTGCCGATCTGTGCCATCTCGTCGCGGCCCGCGACCTCGATGCGCTGCGACAGGTCGCCGGCCAGCACCTTGTCGACGCCACGGTGCAGGGTGCGCACCGCGCCGGCAAAGCTGATGTAGAAGGCCAGTGCCAGGTAGCCCAGCAGCAGCACCCCCAGCAGCGACAGGCCCATGTTCCACCACAGCGCCTGCGACAGCCGTTCCACGCGGGATTCCAGCTCGACGGTCAGCGTCTCGATGACGCGCTGCTTCAAGGCGATGCCGGCAGCCAGCGCCTCGCCGCTGCGGTCCAGCGTGGCCAGCTGCTCGCCCTTTAATGCCGGTGCGCCGAACAGCTCGCGCATCTGCCGGACCATCGGCTCGGCACTGGCCTGGGCGCGTGCCCATTCGGCCGGCGCGGCGTTGCCGGCCCGGGCCAGTGAATCCAGCCGCAGCTGCACCCTTTCGGTCTGGCGGCCGATGCGCTCGGCATGGGCGAGCATGGCGGCCCGGTCGGCGCCAGCGACCTCGCCACGTGCCGGCAGCAGCCCGGCCTGTGCGCGGGCCACGCTCAACGCCTCGATCCACGGCGGCAGGCGTTCGACGGCCAGGTCCATCAGGTAGTAGCTCTTCGCCTCAGGGTCCAGCAGCAGACCGGAAGATTCCGCGCTCAATTGCAGCTGGCGGTGCAGCTGGTCGATCACGCGGCCATGCTGGGCCAGCAGTTCGTCCCGCCGCAGCTCAGGCGGGCTGGCCAGCACGCCGTCCATGGCCTGGCGCAGCGCCGCCCAGTCGCGCGGCGTGGCGCCCACGGGCCCTGGCTGCAGCGCCGCGCTGGCGCTGCGGATCTGTGCCACCGCGGCGGCGCGGCGCCGCAGGGCCTCGTCGGCCTCGTTGCCGGCCACCAGGGCCTCGCGGTGGGCCTGCAGGCCGCTGGCCAGGTCGTTCAGCAGCGCCACATGCCGCGCACCGACCAGTTCCTGGCGGGCCACGTCGATGTCGTGCCGGGTGTTGATGAAGGTGTCCACCACGAGCACGGCCATCGGAATCAGCAGCACCAGGCCCATGGTGGCCAGCTTGATCGGCAGGCGCAGCTGCCGCATCAGGTGCACGCCGGGTGCAAGGGGGCGGAAGGCGAGGCGGGCCATGGCGTTTTCTCGGCGGTCGGGTTCGCACGGGCGGGGCGGCACGACGCTGCGCCGTGCGGCCCAAAGGGTGCGGCGATGATCGCCCGTACGGCGCGGCGCGATGTCCCGAAAAGCAGGGCTTTGGCCCGGCGCTTTGCCGGGCCGTTCAGTCGCCGCTGCGTGCCGTGCGCAGCGGCGCGCCAGCGGCCAGCGCCTGCAGGCAGCGCTGGCACAGGCAGCCCTGGAACTGCGCGCGCAGCTGCTGCTGCAGCGCCGCACTCAGCGTGATGGCGGTGCAGGCACAAGGGCCGGGGTCACCGATGCCGCAGTGGAAGGCGCCGCCGCAGCGGGGGCACCGGTCGGCGGCGGCCTCGCTCACGGGGCTGCCCTCCGCGCTGCGCGCGGCGGGATGAGCGCTGGGGAGCGGCCCCGCGCGCTCATGCCACGAACAGTGTCTTGTACTGCTCGCGCAGCAGGTTCTTCTGCACCTTGCCCATCGCATTGCGCGGCAGGTCGGCCAGCACGAACACGGCCTTCGGCACCTTGAAGTTGGCGATCCGTGACTTCAGCGCGGCCGTGATCGCCGCGCCGTCCAGCGCTGCGCCCGGCTTGGGCACGACCACCGCCACCACCGCTTCGCCGAAGTCGGCATGGCGCACGCCGACCACCGCCGATTCGGCCACGCCGGGCATCTGATTGATGCAGTCTTCCACTTCGGCCGGGTAGACGTTGTAGCCCCCGCTGATGATCAGGTCCTTGCTGCGGCCGACGATGCTGACGTAGCCGTCGGCGCCCACCTTGCCGACATCGCCGGTCTTGAACCACAGGTCGGTGGTGAAGTCCTCGGCCGTTTTCTCCGGCATGCGCCAGTAGCCCTTGAAGACGTTCGGCCCCTTGACCTCGATGTTGCCGATCTCGCCCGCTGGCAGCGGGTGGCCCTTGTCGTCGCGGATGCGCAGGCCCACGCCGGGCAGCGGGAAGCCGACCGTGCCACCGCGCCGCTCGCCCTGTGCCGGGTCATAGGGGTTGGAACTGAGCATGACGGTCTCGCTCATGCCGTAGCGCTCGAGGATGACGTGGCCGGTGCGCTCGGCCCATTCGTTGAAGGTCTCGATCAGCAGCGGCGCCGAGCCCGCGATGAACAGCCGCATGTGCGCGCAGGCCTGCCGGCTCAACGAGGGCTCGGCGAGCATGCGCACGTACAGCGTGGGCACGCCCATGAACACGGTGGCCTCGGGCAGCCGTTCGATCACCTTGCGCGGGTCGAACTTGGCCAGCCAGATCATCTTCGCGCCGGCCAGCAGCGCGCCGTGCGAGGCCACGAACAGGCCGTGCACGTGGAAGATCGGCAGCGCGTGGATCAGCACGTCGTCGCTGCGCCAGCCCCAGTAGTCCTTCAGCACGCGCGCGTTGCTCAGCAGGTTGCCATGCGTCAGCATCGCGCCCTTGCTGCGGCCGGTGGTGCCGCTGGTGTAGAGGATGGCCGCCAGGTCGTTCTCGGCGCGCGGCACCGGCAGGTGCTGGTCGCTGCACATCGCCGCGCGGTCGAGCAGGCTGCCGCTGCGGTCGTCGTCCAGCGTGAACACATGCGCCGTGCCGGCGTTGAAGGCGATCTTGCTGACCCAGCCGAAGTGCTTGCGCGCGCACACCACCACGCTGGGCTCGGCATTGCCGATGAAGTATTCGATCTCCGCCGCCTGGTAGGCGGTGTTCAGCGGCAGGTACACATAGCCGGCGCGCAGCACCGCCAGGTACAGCATCAGCGCCTCGACGCTCTTTTCGGTCTGCACCGCCACGCGGGCGCCGGCCGGCAGCTCCAGCCCGGCCAGCAGGTTGGCCAGCATCGCGGTGCCGCGCTCCAGGTCGCGCCAGGTGTAGTACAGCGGTGCGCCGGGGCCGTCGGCGGTCTCGATGGCGGTGCGCTCCAGATCGGCCGGGAAGGCCGCGCGCAGCGCCACGAACAGGTTGTGGTTCTTCATCGGCAGGGCAGGGGGTTGTCAGTCGAGCTTGGCGCCGGAGGCCTTGACCACGTCGGCCCAGCGCTTGACCTCGGCGCTGACGAAGCGGCCATAGGCCTCGCCGTACAGGTCGGGCGTGGTCGAGCCGATGCCGCGCCAGACGGCGACGATCTCCTCGCTGTTGAGCACCTTGCGCAGCTCGGCCTGGATGCGCTCGACCACGTCCTTCGGCGTGCCCTTCGGCGCCCACAGGCCGTACCAGGTGGCCACCTGGTAGCTGGGCAGGCCCTGCTCGGCGCTGGTCGGCAGGTCGGGGAAGCCCGGCGCGCGCTGGTTCGAGGCCACGGCGATGCCCTTGATGCGGCCGGCCTTGATGTGCGCGGCCGACGAGCCCAGGCCGTCGAACATCATGTCCACCTGGCCGGCGATCAGGTCCTGCAGCGCCGGGCCGGCGCCGCGGTAGGGGATGTGGGTGATGAAGGTGTTGGTCTGCAGCTTGAACAGCTCGCCGGCCAGGTGGTGGCTGGTGCCGTTGCCGGCCGAGCCGTAGTTGACCTTGCCCGGGTTCTTTCGCAGGTACTCGATCAGGCCCTTCAGGTCGGTGGCCGGCACGCGCTGCGCGTTGACCACGATCACCTGCGGCACGCTGGACACCAGGCCGATGGGCACGAAGTCGGTCTCGATGTTGTAGTCGAGCTTCGGGTACATGGCCGGCGCGATGGCGTGGTGCACCGCGCCCATGAACAGCGTGTAGCCGTCGGGTGCCGCACGCGCCGCGATGCCGGCGCCCAGCGTGCCGCCGGCGCCGCCCTTGTTGTCGATGATGAACTGCCTGCCCAGGCTCTTGGTCAGCGCCGCGGCCAGCGGCCGCGCGAAGGCATCGGTGCCGCCGCCGGCCGGGAAGGGCACGACGATCGTCACCGGCTTGCTCGGCCAGCTGGCGGCGGCCTGGCCGCAGGCCAGCGGGCTGGCCAGTGCCAGCGCGGCCGCGCCGAGCAGGCGCCGGCGCAGGGAATGGGTCGCTGTCTTCATGTCTTGTCTCCGTTCGTTATGGAAATGGGGGCTCTACATCACGGTGTGCACGGCGCGCGAGCGCGCCACCTCACCCTGCTTGAACTTCTCGTGGCTGGCTTCGATCTTGTCCAGGTCGTACAGGTAGTTGACCATCACGCCGAAGCTCTGCTTCAGCCCCTTGGCCGCCATGTTGCCACGGGCATTCAGCCGTTCCAGCCGGGCGCCGTTGTCGAGGTGGAAACGCGCCACCGGGTCGCCCTGCGGCGTGGGCGACAGGTGCAGCAGGTAGGCCGCGCACAGCGTCAGCAGCGCGGCGGTGTCCTCCGGGTCCATGCGCTCGTGCGTGGCGGCGCGCTGCAGCGCGGCCAGGTCGCCGTCGCACCGCGCCAGCAGGTGCTGGCGTGCGGCCTCGAAGTCGGCCGCGCCGTGGCGCCGCAGGTTCGGCAGCTGGCTGAAGTCGGGCTGCGCCAGCAGCCAGGCCGCGAAGCCGGGGATCGGCGACAGCGTGCAGAAGGTGCGGATCCGCGGCAGCTCGCGCTGCAGTTGCTCGGCCACGCTCTTGATCAGGAAGTTGCCCAGCGACACATTGCGCAGCCCCGGCTCGCAGTTGCTGATGCTGTAGAAGGCGGCGACGCGGAAGCGCTCGGGCGGCAGCGGGCTGCTTCCCTTGTCGATCAGCGGCGCGATCGCCGGCGGCATGTCGGGCAGCAGCGCCACCTCGACGAAGATCAGCGGCTCGTCGGGCAGCTGCGGATGGAAGAAGGCGAAGCAGCGGCGGTCGGGCTGCAGCCGGCGGCGCAGGTCGTCCCAGCCGTCGATGGCGTGCACCGCCTCGTGCTGGATGATCTTTTCCAGCAGCTTGGCCGGCGAGTTCCAGTCGACACGCCGCATCTGCAGGAAGCCCGGGTTGAACCAGCTGCTGAACAGGTGCAGCAGGTCGGCTTCCAGCGCCATCCATTCCGGCTTCTTCGGCAGCCGCTGCAGCAGCGCGCGGCGCATGCGCACCAGCGTGGCGGTGCCGTGCGGCGTGCGGTTCAGCCGGCGCAGCAGCTCCTGACGCGGCGGCTCGGCCACCTGCGTCAGCGCGATCAGGTGCTGCGCATTGGGCTGCTGGGCATAGGCCTCGGCGGCCTGCAGCACGCGCTTCGGGTCGGGGCTGAGCTGCAGGCTCAGGTAGTCGAAGAACTCGTCCAGCTCGCCGTCGGCGAGCGCGTCGATGCGCTCGATCAGCTGGCGCGCGATGGCCATGCTGTTGGTCTCGCCACGCTCGGACAGCAGCCGCTTGCAGCCGAAGACCAGGCTGCGCAGCTGGTGCTGCGCGCGCTGCCGTGCGGCCACCTGCCGCAGTTCATCCAGCATGGCTCTCTCCCGTCTGCCGTTGCAGGGCGCGCAGCTGCTTCAGCGCCACCAGCTGCGCCATCAGGTGGTCGTGCATCGCACGCTCGGCGCGCGCCGCGTCGCCCTGCGCGAAGGCATCAATCAGTACGCGGTGCTCGTTGATCGAGGCGTCGATGCGCCCCGGCAGGTGCAGCTGCCGGCCGCGCATCAGGCGCAGGAACTTGCGCAGGTCGCCGGTGGCGCGGTCCAGCCAGCGGTTGTCGGCCAGCGCCTGCACGCGGCTGTGGAACACATGGTTGGCGCGGTAGTAGCCGTCCAGGTCGCGGGCCGCAGCATGGCGCTCCAGCTCCAGGTGCAGGCGTTGCAGCTCGGCGATGTCGGCCGGGCTGGCCTTGCGCGCGGCTTCCTGCGCGCAGCGGCCTTCCAGCAGCGCCATCACCGGGAACAGGTCGTCGGCATCGTCGTCCGACAGCTCGATGACGCGGCAGCCGCGTTGCGGCACCAGTTCCACCAGGCCTTCGGCGGCCAGCACCTTCAGCGCCTCGCGCAGCGGCGTGCGGCTCACCGACCAGGCGGCGGCCAGTTGCTTCTCGTCGATCCACTGGCCCGGCGCCAGCTGCCGGTCGAAGACCATCGCGCGCAGCCGGGCGGCCACGCTGTCGTGCAGCGAGGTGCCACGCAGGGGGATCGGTTCGGCCATGGTTCGGTCTGATACGAGTCGGCCGCCATCGTAATTCTGTAATTACGTAATTGCAACAGCTGCCGCCGAGATGCGAATCTGTATGCTTTCTGGACACTACGCGGCTGCGGGCCTACAGTCGCGCACCCGCCCGTTGCCGACGATGGCCGACCGCCCCGACCCCCCCACGCTGCCTGACGAGCCGATGCTCAAGCTGGCGGCGAAGAGCATGTTCGATGCCTTCGCCAGCTCGGCCATGGGCTCGATGCTGGTCGACCGGCAACACCGCATCGTCTGGATCAGCGAGAGCTACAAGCAGTTTCTGCCGGCGCTGGGCTTCGACAGCGCCGACGCCTTCGTCGGCAAGCGCGTCGAGGAGGTGGTGCCCAACACGATGATGAACGAGGTCATCGACACCGGGAAACCGATCCTGGTGGACCTGCTCAGCAACCAGGCCGGCACCTTCCTGGTCAGCCGGCTGCCGCTGCGCGACGACAGCGGCCAGGTCATCGGCGCCTTCGGCATGGTGCTGCTGGACCAGCCCGAGACCACGATGCAGCCGCTGATGAGCAAGTTCGCGCGACTGCAGCGCGAGCTGGACAGCGCCCGCCAGCAGCTGGCCGCGCAGCGCCGTCCGAAGCACAGCATCGCCAGCTTCATCGGCAGCAGCGCCGCCGCGGTGGAGGTCAAGCGCCAGGCGCGGCGCGTGGCGCAGACCGATTCCACCGTGCTGCTACTGGGCGAGACCGGCACCGGCAAGGAGCTGCTGGCGCACGGTATCCATGCGGCCAGCGCGCGGGCCGGCAAGCCCTTCGTGGCGGTGAACATCGCTGCCGTGCCCGAGGCGCTGCTGGAGGCCGAGTTCTTCGGCGTGGCGCCCGGCGCCTACACCGGCGCCGACCGCAAGGGCCGCGACGGCAAGTTCAAGGCGGCCGATGGCGGCACGCTGCTGCTCGACGAGATCGGCGACATGCCGCTGGCGCTGCAGAGCAAGCTGCTGCGCGTGCTGCAGGAGCAGGAGCTGGAGCCGCTGGGCAGCAACCAGGTGCAGCGGGTCAACGTGCGGGTGATCGCCGCCACCAGCCGCGACCTGCCGGCGATGGTGCAGGCCGGCAGCTTCCGCGCCGACCTGTACTACCGGCTGAACGTGCTGCCGATCCACCTGCCGCCGCTGCGCGAGCGGCTCGACGACCTGGAGGCGCTGGTCGAGACGCTGGCCGAGGACATCTCGCGGCGCAGCGGTCTGCCGCACAAGAGCCTGCGGCCCGATGCGCTGGAGCTGCTGGCCCGGCATGACTGGCCGGGCAACATCCGCGAGCTGCGCAACGTGCTGGAGCAGGCCACGCTGATGACCGACGACCCCTCGCTGGGCGCCGCGCATTTCGCCGGCCTGCAGCCGCGGCGCACGGCACCGCCGCCCGCGCCCGCCGCGGCACCGGTGGCCACGGAAGCGCCCCAGGCGTCGGCCAAGCCGCTGGCCCGCGCGGTGGCCGCGCTGGAGGCGCAGAGCATCCGCGACGCGCTGCAGCGCACCGGCGGTAACAAGCTGGCTGCGGCGCGGCTGCTGGGCATCTCGCGTGCCACGCTGTACCAGAAGCTGGCCCTGCTGCAGGCGGCCGACGCCGCGCCGCCGCCCACCCCTTCCCACTGACACAAGGAGACACCCCCATGCAACGCATCGGATTCATCGGCGCCTCGGGCATGATGGGCCACGGCATGGCCAAGAACCTGCTGGCCAAGGGCTGGCCGCTGGCGCTGACCGTGCACCGCAACGCCGACCGCGTGGCCGACCTGCTGGCCGCCGGCGCGCGCCGCGCCGCGTCGCCGAAGGCGCTGGCCGAGGACAGCGACATCGTCTTCCTGTGCGTCACCGGGTCGCCGCAGGTCGAGGCCTCGGTGCTGGGGCCTGACGGCCTGCTGGCCGGCGCGGCGGCGGGGCTGCGCATGGTCGACACCTCGACCAGCGAGCCCGATTCCACCGCCCGGCTGCGCGAGGCCTGCGCCGCAAAGGGTGTGCGCTACATCGACGCGCCGCTGGCGCGCACGCCGGTGGAGGCCGAAGCCGGCCGGCTGAACGTGATGGTCGGTGCCGAGGCCGAGGACTTCGCCGCGCTGGAACCGGTGCTGCGGGCCTTTGCCGAGAACGTGTTCCACGTCGGCGGGCCCGGCGCCGGCCACATCATCAAGCTGCTGAACAACTTCATCGCGCAGGCGATGTGCACCTCGATCGCCGAGGCCTTCGCGGTAGGCCAGCGCGCCGGCATCGATCCGAACAAGCTGGTCGAGCTGGTGTCGGCCGGGCTGGTGAACTCCGGCATCTTCCAGGTGATGGCCAAGACGCTGAAGGGCGACCTGGGCGGCATGAAGTTCGAGCTGAACAACGCCCGCAAGGACGTGCGCTACTACACCCACCTGGCCGAGAACCTGGGCGCGCCCTCGGTCGTCGGCGAGGCGGTGCACCAGTCGCTGGTGCTGGCCTGCGCGCTGGGCCACGGGGGCAAGTTCGTGCCCTCGCTGGTCGAGGCGCAGGAGCAGCTGACTGGCGCGAAGCTGGTGCCGCGTTGACGCGGCGGCGCGCTCAGGCCTTCGGCAGGCGGTGCAGCGCGCAGATCTTGTTGCCGTCGGGGTCGCGCAGGTAGGCCAGGTACAGCTTGCCGGCCGCGCCCTCGCGGATGCCCGGCGGGTCTTCGATGGCGATGCCACCGTTCGCCAGCCCCGCGGCATGCCAGGCATCGGCCTGCGCGGGTGAGGTGCAGGCGAAGCCGATGGTGCCGCCGTTGCCCACCGTGGCCGGCTTGCCGTCGATCGGCAGCGTCACCGAGAAAACCCCGGTCGGCGTGCGCCAGAACACGCGGTGGCGGTCCACCGCCCCAGGCGGCACGCCCAGTGCACCCAGCACGGCGTCGTAGAAGGTCTTGGCGCGCTCGAGGTTGTTCGTGCCGATCATGATGTGAGAAAACATGGCGGAAAGTCTCCTGGTTGTGGGGCGGTCAGGCCGGGGCCTTCGGACATTGTGTCGCCAAGTGCCCAAGCCTGCCGGTTGCCTGCAAGTTGGACAGACCGCCAGCCGACAACTGTCTGATGTCTGAACATTTCATGGTGTCTGCGCGCATCGGTCGGCCTCCGAAGCCCGGAAAGCGGGCGCTGCGGACCGGTTTCTGGCCGGAAAATGCGGGTTTGCACTTAGATGGTGCTGCATGGCATGGGCGTTGCGATGAAATCGGCAAGACGCGGCGCATTGGCTGCCGCGCATTCGCAACCTGAAGGAGACGCACCCGTGATCCGACGCAACATTTCCTGGCTGGCCGCTGCGGCGGTGGCCGCCACGCTGTCGGCCCTGCCGCTGGGCAGCGCGATGGCGCAGAACAAGGGCGAGGTGAAGATCGCGCTGATCGCCAGCAAGACCGGCCCGCTGGAGGCCTATGCCAAGCAGACCATCGTCGGCTTCAACCTCGGCCTGGACTACGCCACCGGCGGCACGATGACGGTGGCCGGCAAGAAGCTGGTGGTCATCGAGAAGGACGACCAGGGCAAGCCCGACGTGGGCAAGACGCTGCTGGCCCAGGCCTATGCCGACGACAAGGTGGACATCGCCGTTGGCCCCACCGCCAGCCCGGTGGCGCTGGCCATGCTGCCCGTGGCCGAGGAGTACAAGAAGATCCTGCTGGTGGAGCCGGCGGTGGCCGATTCGATCACCGGCGACAAGTGGAACAAGTACATCTTCCGCACCGGCCGCAGCAGCAGCCAGGACGCCATCGCCAACGCCGCGGCACTGGACCAGGCCGGCACCAGCATCGTCACGCTGGCGCAGGACAACGCCTTCGGCAAGGACGGCGTCAAGGCCTTCAAGGGCGCGCTGAAGAAGTCGAAGATCGTCTACGAGGAATACCTGCCCGCGGCCACCACCGACTTCACCGCGGCCGGCCAGCGCATCATCGACAAGCTGAAGGATCAGCCGGGCAAGAAGGTGGTGTGGATCATCTGGGCGGGTGGCAACCCGTTCAAGATCGCCGACATGGACCTGAAGCGCTACGGCATCGAGATCGCCACGGGCGGCAACATCCTGCCGGCGATGGTGGCCTACAAGCAGTTCCCCGGCATGGAAGGCGGGCTGTACTACTACTTCGGCATCCCGAAGAACAAGGTCAACGAGTGGCTGGTGGCCCGCCATTACTCGCAGTTCAAGTCGCCGCCCGACTTCTTCACCGCAGGCGGCATGGCCGCGGGCATCGCGGTGGTCGAGGCGCTGAAGAAGACCAACGGCGACACCAACACCAACAAGCTGATCGCGGCCATGGAAGGCATGAGCTTCGAGACGCCGAAGGGCACGATGACCTTCCGCAAGGAAGACCACCAGGCGATGCAGGACATGTACCACTTCCGCATCAAGGTGGACCCGGCCTTCGCCTGGGGCGTGCCGGAGCTGGTGCGCGAGATCAAGGCCAGCGAGATGGATGTCCCCATCCAGAACAAGCGCTAGCGCTTGTTCTGGAGGGCCTGGCCTAAGGTTTCGCTCCCCCTAGCCCCCTCCAAGAGGGGGCTCCAGTCAGTCTGACGACACCCGGCCTGTGGCCGGGTGGGAATGCCGTGCTCGAGACTCGTGATCTGACCATCCGCTTTGGTGGCCATGTGGCCGTCGACCATGTGTCCTGCGCCTTTGCGCCGGGCACGCTGACGGCCATCGTCGGGCCCAACGGCGCCGGCAAGACCACCTACTTCAACCTGATCTCGGGCCAGCTGCCGGCCACCGAGGGCCAGGTGCTGCTGGGGGGCGAGGACATCACCCGGCTGCCTGCGCCGCTGCGCACCCACCGCGGCCTGGGCCGGGCCTTCCAGCTGACGCAGCTGTTCCCCAACCTGACGGTGCAGGAGAACGTGCGCCTGGCGGTGCAGGCGCGCGAGTCGGGCCGGCGCGGCGGCACGGGGCTGGACCTGTTCAGCGTCTGGCTGGACCGCAAGGCCTGGATAGCCGAGGCGCGACAGATCCTGCAATCGGTGCGGCTGGACGACAAGCGCGATGCCCATGCCGCCGGCCTGCCGCACGGCGACCAGCGCAAGCTGGAAGTGGCGCTGCTGATGGCGCTGGACCCCAAGGTCTACATGTTCGACGAGCCCACCGCCGGCATGAGCGTGGACGAGGTGCCGGTGATCCTGGACCTGATCCGCGCACTGAAGGCGCGCAAGGACCGGCTGATCCTGCTGGTGGAACACAAGATGGACGTGGTCAGCGAACTGGCCGACCGCATCATTGTGCTGCACAACGGCGCGCTGGTGGCCGACGGCGAGCCGGCCACGGTGATCGCCTCGCCGGTGGTGCAGCAGGCCTATCTGGGCATCGTGCCGGAGGAGGCGGTATGACCTTGGTGCTCGATCTGAAAGGCGTGCACACGCACATCGGCGCGTACCACATCCTGCATGGCGTGGACCTGCAGGTGCCGGCCGGGCAGGTGACGATGCTGCTGGGCCGCAACGGCGCCGGCAAGTCGACCACGCTGCGCACGATCATGGGCCTGTGGGCCACCTCGCAGGGTTCGGTGCACTTCAAGGGCCGGCAGATCGGTGGCCCCGGCGGGCAGCTCACCACGCCCGACATCGCGCAACTGGGCATCGCCTACGTGCCCGAGGCGATGGGCATCTTCACCGACCTGACGGTGCAGGAGAACATGGTGCTGGCGGCGCGCAGCGCGCGCCGCGCGGCCGAGCTGGACACGCAGCGGCTGGAATGGATCTTCGGCCTGTTCCCGGCGCTGAAGAAGTTCTGGCTGTACCCGGCCGGCAAGCTCTCCGGCGGGCAGAAGCAGATGCTGGCCGTGGCCCGCGCCATCGTCGAGCCGCGCGAGCTGATCCTGATCGACGAGCCCAGCAAGGGCCTGGCGCCGTCGATCATCAACAACCTGATCGACGCCTTCCGCCAGCTGAAGGCGCAGGACACCACCATCCTGCTGGTCGAGCAGAACTTCCAGATGGCCAAGGCGCTGGGCGACGGCGTGGCGGTGATGGACAACGGCCGCATCGTGCATGCCGGCGCGATGGCGGAGTTGGCCGAGGATGAATCGATGCAGCACCGCTTGCTGGGGCTTTCACTGGGGGCGCACCAATGAGCGCAGCAACGACCACCGCAGCGGCCGCCACGGCGCCGGCCGCCATCCCGAAGGCCGAGTTCGACTGGAAGCCGATCGTGCTGCTGGGCGCGGTGCTGCTGGCGGCTTGGCCGCTGGTGGGCTCGTCCTCCACCTGGGTCACGCTCAGCGTCGCCGGGCTGGCGATGGGGCTGATCATCTTCATCATCGCCTCGGGCCTGACGCTGGTCTTCGGCCTGATGGACGTGCTGAACTTCGGCCACGGCGTGTTCATCGCGCTGGGCGCCTTCGTCGCCACCAGCGTGATGGGCGGCATGGCCGACTGGACCGCGAGCGAATCGCTGTGGCGCAACCTGGCGGCGGTGTTCGCCGCGATGCTGGTGGCCATGGCCGCGGCCGGCGCCTTGGGCCTGGCCTTCGAGCGGGTGATCGTGCGCCCGGTCTACGGCCTGCACCTGAAGCAGATCCTCATCACGATGGGCGGCATGATCGTCGGCGAGGAGCTGATCAAGGTCATCTGGGGCCCGCAGCAGATCGCGCTGCCGCTGCCCACGGCCTTGCGCGGCAGCTTCGTCATCGGCGATGCCTCGATCGAGAAGTACCGCGTGCTGGCGGTGGTGATCGGCCTGGGGGTGTTCGCGCTGCTGCTGTATGCGCTGAACCGCACCAAGGTCGGCCTGCTGATCCGCGCTGGCGTGCAGGACCGCGAGATGGTGGAGTCGCTGGGCTATCGCATCCGCCGCCTGTTCGTCGGCGTGTTCGTCGCCGGCAGCGCGCTGGCCGGCCTGGGCGGCGTGATGTGGGGGCTGTACCAGCAGAGCGTGGTGCCGCAGATCGGCGCGCAGGTCAACGTGCTGATCTTCATCGTCATCATCATCGGCGGGCTGGGGTCGACCTTCGGCTGCTTCGTCGGTGCGCTACTGGTCGGGCTGATGGCCAACTACACCGGCTACCTGGCGCCGAAGGTGGCGCTGTTCTCCAACATCGGGTTGATGGTGGCCATCCTGCTGTGGCGGCCGCAGGGCCTGTACCCGGTGACGAACCGCTGAAGCACCATGCTGCTCGATCGACTGCTCTCGCACGACTTGCCACGCAGCCGCTGGCTGGGGCTGGCGCTGCTGCTGGTGGCCGTGGGCCTGGCCCTGGCACCCTTCCTGTTCCCCGGCAGCAAGGCGCTGGGCGTGGCCGCCAAGATGCTGATCTTCATCCTGCTGGTGGCCAGCTACGACCTGCTGCTGGGCTACACCGGCATCGTCAGCTTCGCGCACACGATGTTCTTCGGCATCGGCGCCTACGGCATCGCCATTGCCAGCACGCGGCTGGGCGAAGGCTTCGTCGCGCTGTTCACGGGCTTGAGCCTGGCGCTGCTGCTGTCGCTGGCGTTGTCGCTGGTGATCGGCCTGTTCAGCCTGCGGGTGAAGGCGATCTTCTACGCGATGATCACGCTGGCCGTGGCCGCAGCCTTCCAGACGCTGGCCTCGCAGCTGAGCGACTTCACCGGCGGCGAGGACGGCCTGACCTTCAAGAACCCGAGCGTGTTCAGCCCCTCTTTCGAGCCCTTCGAGAGCGAGGTCCTGGGCGTCATGCTCGACGGCAAGGTGTTCAGCTACTACCTGCTGTTCGTGGTGGTGGCGCTGCTGTTCCTGCTGCTGCTGCGCATCGTCAACAGCCCCTTCGGCCGGGTGCTGCAGGCCATCCGCGAGAACGATTTCCGTGCCGAGGCCATCGGCTACCGCACCGTCGTCTATCGCACGATGAGCAACGTGCTGTCGGCGTTGTTCGCCACGGTGGCTGGTGCGCTGTTGGCCATCTGGCTGCGCTACACCGGCCCGGACACCACGCTCAGTTTCGAGATCATGCTCGACATCCTGCTGATCGTCGTCATCGGCGGCATGGGCACGATGTATGGCGCGGTGATCGGCTCGGTGCTGTTCGTCTTCGCGCAGAACTACCTGCAGGACCTGCTGAAGATCGGCGCCGGTGCGCTGGAAGGCGTGCCGGTGCTGTCGCAGCTGGTCTCGCCCGACCGCTGGCTGCTGTGGCTGGGCCTGCTGTTCGTGCTGTCGGTGTACTACTTCCCCACCGGCGTGGTGGGCCGGCTGCGGGTGGCGGCCTTGCGGAACCGATCATGAGCTTCACCTCGCACTACATCGGCTGCCTGGGCCGCGAGCTGCATGTCACCGAATGGGGCGCGCAGCACAGCGAGACGGTGATTGCGTGGCACGGCTTGGCCCGCACCGGCCGCGACATGGACGACATCGCCGCGCACCTGGCGCAGCGCTACCGCGTGATCTGCCCGGACACGATCGGCCGCGGCCTCAGCCAATGGAGCCCGCAGCCGGAGAAGGAATACTGCCTGGCCTTCTATGCCCAGCTGGCGGCGGCGCTGCTGGACCAGCTGCGGCTTGAGCAGGTGCACTGGCTGGGCACCTCGATGGGCGGTGCCATTGGCTTGAAGGCGGCGGCCGACCCGCTGCGCGGCCGCATCCGCCGCATGGTGCTGAACGACGTGGGGCCGCAGCTGGCCGATGCGGCCATCCAGCGCATCCGCAGCTATGCCGGCAGCCCGCCGGCCTTCGACACCGTCAGCCAGCTGGAGCAGTACTTCCGCACCGTCTACCAGCCCTATGGCGCGATGAGCGACGCGCAGTGGCGGCGGCTGACCGAGACCTCCACCCGCCGCCTGCCCGACGGCCGCGTGACGCCGCACTACGACCCGGCCATGGTGATGCAGTTCACCCACCATGTGGACGACTATGCGCTGTGGGACGCCTGGGACAGCCTGGACCTGCCGGTGCTGTGCCTGCGTGGCGAGCATTCCGACCTGCTGCTGCCCGAGGTGGCGGATGCCATGCGCAACCGCGGCCCGCGGGCGGTGGTGGTCACCATCGCGGGCTGCGGCCATGCGCCCACGCTGAACACACCCGAGCAGTACGCGCTGGTCGAGCGCTTCTTCGCGGCCTGATGCGAGGTGAGGCGCACCTGGGCGGCATTCGCTGACGGCACGCAGGCGTTCAGCGGCTGGCGGCCGAGGCCGCGCTATCGGGCGGCAGGCGCCGCGCCTCGAATTCCACCGGCCGTTCGGCATCGAAGCCGCCGCGGCTGATCAGGCGGAACACCAGCACGTCGTCGGGCGGCTGGCCGCGCAGCTCGGCCGCGTACTGGTGCGTGATCTCGCGCGACTCGTTGCCCATCGAAGTGCGGCTGCGCGTCTGGAAGTGCAGGTTGATGCCGTCGAAGCGCAGACCTTCGATGGCCCGCGGATAGCCCAGGAAACCGGCGTTGCCGCCCAGTTCGCCGGCATGGCGCTTGAACTCGAAGCGCTCGGTATAGCGGTCACCCCAGGGGTAGCGCACCGGCCCGCTCCAGCTGCCCAGCAGCCGTGCGCTGGTATCCGGCGGCGGCGGTGGCGGCGGCAATGGCGCGGCCGGGCGCAGCGCCAGCCAGCCACCGGCCACAGCCAGCGCCAGCACGGCCGCGCCCGCCAGCAGCGGGCCGCGGCGACGCGGCGGCGGCGCCAGCCCCAGCGCCTGCGTCAGCCGGCCGATGTCGGCATCCCAGTGGGTGTCCCCCAGCGATAGCGCGTTGCGCCGCGCCAGCGGCTGCAGCGGCGCGGGCAGTTCGGCCTCGGCTGGCATCGTGGCGCCAGGCAGCAGCACCGGCACCACCTGGGCTGCGCTGGCCAGCGCCTCGGCCACTTCCAGCCGCACGAAATCCTGTGGGTCGTCGATGCGCCGTCGGCCGTCGGGCCCGGCGCCGGCCCAGCGCGGGCCGATCAGCACCAGCACCGCCTGTGCGCCGGCCAGGCGCTGGCGGATGGCCTGCACGAAATCGGCGCCCGGTGCGATGTCGAGCACGTCGCGGAACACGCTGCCGTGGCCCAGCCGCCGCTCCAGCGCTTCTTCCAGGCGGCCGGCGTAGCCCGCCGCGTCGTCGCGGCGGTAGGAGATGAACACCCGGTCGGCCGCGTCCACGCCTGCTTTCAGCGGCCGCGCAGGAACAGCGCGTCCAGCTCCTTCAGCGTCACCTGCCGCCAAGTGGGCCGGCCGTGGTTGCACTGGTCGGCGCGCTCGGTGGCTTCCATCTGGCGCAGCAGCGCGTTCATCTCCGGAAGGCTCAGGCGGCGGTTGGCGCGCACCGCGCCGTGGCAGGCCATCGTGGCCAGCAGGTCATCGCGGGCCCGCTGCACGCGCTGGCTGCCGTCCACCTGCGCCAGATCGGCCAGCACCGCGCGCACCAGCTCGGCCAGGTCGGCATCGGGCAGCGCGCTGGGCCGGCTGCGCACGGCCAGCGTGCCGGCCGACAGCGGCGTCAGCTCCAGGCCCAGCTCCAGCAGCGCCTGCGCATGTTGCTCGGCGGTGGCCATCTCGGCCGGCGTGGCCTGCAGGCTCAGCGGCACCAGCAGCGGCTGGGCCTGCAGCGCACGCTCGCCCAGCGTGGCCTTCAGGCGTTCGTAGACCACGCGCTCGTGCGCCGCATGCATGTCGACGATGACCAGACCCTGCGCGTTCTCGGCCAGCACGTAGGCGCCGCCCAGCTGCGCCAGCGCCTGGCCCAGCGGCTGGTCTGCGGTTTCGTCCACAGCCGGTATCGGCATGGCGGGCGCAGGTGCGATCCACGGCGCCGCCGGCTCCTGCGCATACAGCGCGCCCAGCGTCTGTAGCGCCAGCCGGCCCTGCGTGGGCGCCGGGGCGGCCCAGGCGGCGGGCCGCGGCGGGGCGGCCGCCGGCAGCGGCAATGCCGCGGGCTGCACGCCGGCGCGGCTTTCGGCCAGCGCGTTCTCGGCGGCCTGGCGCACGCCCTGGTGCAGCTCGCGCGCATCGCGGAAGCGCACCTCGATCTTCGTCGGGTGCACGTTCACGTCCACCCGCGCCGGGTCGATGGCGATGAACAGCACATAGGCCGGCTGGCGCTGGCCGTGCAGCACATCGTCGTAGGCCGAGCGCAGGCCGTGGGCGATCAGCCGGTCGCGCACGTAGCGGCCGTTGACGTAGACGTATTGCTGGTCGGCGCGCGCGCGGGCGGCGTCGGGCAGGCCCAGCCAGCCCTGCAGGCCGAGCGCGCCCAGCTGCTGCTGTAGCGGTCGGCTGCGCGCCAGGAAGTCCGCGCCGAGCACGTCGCGCAGCCGCTGCTCGGCCGGCGCGGCACGCCACTGCGCCACCAGCTTGCCGTCGTGCCAGACCGCGAAGCCCACGTCGGGCCGGGCCAGCGCATGGCGGCGCACGGCTTCCAGGCAATGCGCGGCCTCGGTGGCATCGGTCTTCAGGAACTTGCGGCGCGCCGGCGTGCTGAAGAACAGCTCGCGCACCTCGACCGTGGTGCCCACGGCGCGCGCGGCGGGTGCCATCTCGCCGCTGCGCGCGTCCAGCCGGGTGGCGTGTGGCGCGTCGGCCGTGCGGCTGGTGATCGACAGGTCGGACACCGAGGCCACGGCGGCCAGCGCCTCGCCTCGGAAGCCCATCGTCGCCACCTGCTCCAGGTCGAGCAGCGAGCCAATCTTGCTGGTGGCGTGGCGCTTCAGCGCCAGCGGCAACTCGGCCGCGGGGATGCCCACGCCGTCGTCCTCGACGACGATGCTGCGCACCCCGCCGGCTTGCAGCCGCAACTGCACTTGCGTGGCGCCGGCGTCCAGCGCGTTGTCCGCCAGCTCGCGCACGACGGAGGCCGGGCGCTCCACCACCTCGCCGGCGGCGATCTGGCTGACCAGTTCGTCGGGCAGCTCGCGGATCGCGCGGCGCATGGCGGGTTCGTGGGGCGCGTTCATCCGCGGATTGTAGGAAGCCGCCTCAGCCCCGCGGCTGCAGCCGGTCGATCAACGCATCCTTGTCGCGCCACTGCGCATCGACCCAGTCGCCGATGCGCTGGCGGTAGGCCTTGTCCTGCATCGGGTCGCCGCCCAGCACCGCGGGCGGGATCGGCCGCGGCTGCACGCGCACCGTCACGCCCGGCACCTGGCCGCTCAGCAGCTGCCAGAAGGTGGGGATGCCGCCGGGGTAGACGATGGTCACGTCCAGCAGCGCCTCGAACTGCTCGCCCATCGCCGCCAGCGCGATGCCCAGGCCACCGATCTTCGGCTTCAGCAGGTGGCGGTAGGGGCTGCCCTGCGCGTCGTGCTTGCCCGGCGTGAAGCGCGTGCCCTCGACGAAGTTGATCACCGTGGTCGGGATCAGCTTGAACTTCTCGCAGGCCTCGCGCGTGGTCTTCAGGTCGCTGTGCTGCGCGCCGTGGCCCTTGCCGCGCTTCATGAACGGGAAGTCCAGCGCCCACCAGGCCAGGCCGATCACCGGCACCCAGATCAGTTCCTGCTTCAGGAAGAACTTCAGGAACGGAATGCGGCCGTGGAAGATGCGCTGCAGCACCAGAATGTCCACCCAGCTCTGGTGATTGCTGGACACCAGGTACCAGCCGCGTTCATGCAGGCTGTCCAGGCCCTGCACGTCCCACGGCGCCGGGCTCACCGCGGCGATCCAGCCGTTGTTGATGCCCACCCAGATCGAGGCCAGCGCGTTCATCAGCCGGTCGATCGGCCGGCGCACCGCGGCCAGCGGCAGCAGCAGCTTCAGCAGCGCCAGCGGCATCAGGCACAGCGTGAAAGTGGTGGTGCTCAGCACCAGCAGCGTCATGCTGACGGCGCCGCGCAGCGGGGCGGGCAGGGGAGTGAGCAGGGCCATGGGGTGGGGGTCTCAGGGTTCTATGCGCACGCGCTTCAGCCGGCCGCTGGCGCCGCTGCGCAGCGACACCGCGGCCTTGGGCTTGCCGAAGTGGCGGGCCACCAGCGCCAGCAGTTCCTCGTTGGCCTTGCCGTCCACCGGCGCGGACTTCAGCTGGGCCTGCCAGCGGCCATCATCGTCTTGCTGCAGCAGGCTGGCGCGCACATTCGGCCGGACCTTGACTTCGATCAGCAGCGGCGCGGCGCCGCTGGCACTGGGCGGCTTGGCCATCGTCAGGTCGGCGGCGCGTGGCAGGCCACGCACAGCTTGTTGCCGTCGGGGTCGCGGAAGTAGGCGCCGTAGTAGTGCGCGTGGTACTGCGGCCGTGGCCCCGGCGGGCCTTCGCAGCGGCCGCCGTGGGCCAGCGCGGTGGCATGGGCCCGGTCCACCACGTCGCGGCGGTGTGCCAGGAAGGCCGTCATCTGGCCGTTGCCCGGCGCATGCGGCTGGCCGTCGTAGGGCCGGCCGATCAGGAACAGCGGCCGCGGGTCGGGGCTGGATTGCCAGCCGGCCCAGGGCTGGCTCGCATCGCAGAAGCGCGCCTCGATGCCCAGCACCTGCATCAGCGGGCGGTAGAAGGCCAGCGCGCGCTCGAAGTCGTGGGTGCCGACGAAGATGTGCGAGAACATGCCCGCACTGTAGCCCCCCGCGATCAGGTGCCGCGTTCCGGCGCCGGCGCCTTGTCGAACAGCACCCGCACGGCCAGGCCGATCTGCGCGCGATTGCCGGCGGTGGCGGCGCGCAGGCTCTGCTGGCCGTCGTCGACGGCAATGCCCGCGGCTGCCAGCGCGCTGCGCGCCTCGTCCACGCTCTTGCCGGCCAGCGCCGCGGTCTGCGTCAGCGGCGCATCGGCAATGGCGCCCATCACCAGCGCCGGCGGTGAGCTTTGCGGCGGCGCCGGCAGCAGCAGGCAGGCCAGCAGCAGCATCACCGACGCGCCGACGATGCGCCGCGGGCTGCCGGCGCGCTGCAGGTAGCGCAGGAAGGCCGGCGCATTGGCCAGCGCATGCAGCGCCACCGCGGCGATCAGCGCCCAGCCCAGCCATTCATGGGCCTGGCGCGTCAGGCCGGGCGTCAGGTGGAAGAACATCAGCACGCCGGTCACGGCGATCAGCAGAAAGCCGCCGATCGTCAGCGGCGTGGCCCATTGCCGCGAGGGCAGGCGGGACGGGGTCAGCATCACAGGCTCCGTAGGATCAGTAGCTTGAAGCCTGCGCCCGCTTTATTGCGCCTTTGTTGCCGGCGCGTGCCGCCGTGTGGCGGCCCGCCGTTCAGCGCTTGCGCGGCTTGTCGCGCTCGAACTTGCGCCAGTAGCCGAAGGCCTCTTCGTGCAGCTCGATGTCCAGCTCGCCGATGCGCGCCTGCAGCCGCTCCTGCGCGTCGGCCACCGCGCGGTTGTAGACCAGCGGGCCGATCTCCTCCAGCACAAAGCCCAGCAGCCCGGCCGCGGCGATGTTGCCGATGGGCTCGTCCATCTGCTCGCGGAAGTAGCGCTCGATCGAGGCGATGGCCTGCTGCCGTTCTTCCTTGTTCAGTTCGATGCTCATGCGGCGGCCCTCAGGCGGTCAGTTCCAGGCGGTTGCCTTCCGGGTCCAGCACCACGCTTTCGTAGTAGCCGTCGCCGGTGCGGCGCGGGCCGTCCAGCACCGGGTGGCCGGCGGCGCGCAGCTGCGCGGTCAGCGCGTCCACCGCGGCTTCCGAACCCAGCGCGATGGCCAGGTGCGTCAGTCCCATGCGCTGCGCGCCCGGCGCGTGCGGCACCGGGGCCAGCGTCTGCGTGCTCATCAGCTCCAGCCGCGCGCCACCCTCCAGCGCCACGAAGCGCGACGCAAAGCCCTTGGCCTCGTTGCGGTACAGCGGCCCCGGCGTGCCGCCGAAGGTCTGGGCATAGAAGGCCGCCATCGCTTCCAGGTCCTGCACCCACAGGGCGATGTGTTCGATGCGTGCCATGACCCTCTCCTTTCAAGCGGCGGGTGTGCCGGCCAGCGCATGCGCCGACAGCCGCATGAAGCGCCCGTCCTGCAGCGCGCCGACGTGCAGCGTGGTGATGCGGCCCTGCAGCGGCAGCAGCGGCGCGCCGCACTGCGCCTGCTGCGCCCGCGCCGCCGCTTCGTCCGGCAACGTGGCCACCGTGATGTGCGGCTCGTAGGCGATATCCGCCCGGCGCGCGCCGGCGGCCGGGCCGGCCAGCAGGCGCTGGTGCAGCTGCTGCAGCGCGGCCTCGCCCTCGTCGGGCCACAGGTGCAGCTGCCAGCGGCCGCCCAACGGGTCGTGCACCGGCTGCGCCTGCCGGCAGACGAAGCCGAAGGCCGGCGTGGCCGCGGCCACCGCCGCCACATGGGCGGTGTAGGCCACCACATCATCGACGTCCAGCCCGAACAGCAGCGTGAAGTGCGCCGCCAGCAGCCCATGCTGCGGGTCGTGCATGGCACGCAGCGCCTCCACCGCCGAATCGTCCGCGGGCGCCAGCACGGGGAAGACCACGGTGAACAGCCGCATGCCCGGCCTCAGGCGCACAGCGTGCAGATCGTGGCCTGCACCTCGCGCCCCTGCAGACGAAGCTCGGCCGCGGCGATCGGCAGGCGGAAGCGCCGCGGCCCGGCGCTGCCGGGGTTGACGTAGAGCACGCCGTCACGCGGCAGCACCCGCGGCTGGTGCGAATGGCCGCTGACCACCACCTGCACGCCGGCAGAGGCCGGGTCGATGCGCAGGTCGGCCAGGTCGTGCAGCACATGCAGCGTCACCGCGCCCAGCTGCAGCGTCAGCGTATCGGGCAAGGCGCGGGCCCATTCGCCATGGTCGTTGTTGCCGCGCACCGCGGAAAGCGGCGCCAGCGCGCGCAGCGCCTCCAGGATGGCCGGATCGCAGATGTCGCCGGCATGCACGATGTGGTCGCTGCCGGCCAGGAAGTCGCGCGCCTCGGGCCGCAGCAGGCCGTGCGTGTCGGAGATCAGGCCGATGCGCAGCGGCCGCGCGTCGTCCGGGGTGGGGGCGGGTGCCATGGCGCCGATGCTACGGCCGGCGCGGCCGCATCTGGTGCCCTGCCCGGGCGCTGTTCGGCCGATCGGCCGCGCGGCGCTTGGGCAAGCTGCGGCCGTGCATCGCACCATCCTGCTGCAACCCGAGGCGCCGCCCAAGCCGGCCGCCGGCCAGCCCTGCAACGGCTGCGGCGTGTGCTGCACGCTCGCACCGTGTCCGGTGGGCATGCTGCTCAGCGGCCGCCGCCAGGGCCCTTGCCGCGCGTTGCGCTGGCAGGCCGATGCGGGGCTGTACCGCTGCGGGCTGCTGGCCGGCCCGCCGAAGCCGCTGCTGACGGCGCTGGCCCGCCGCTGGATCGCCGCCGGTGCCGGCTGCGATTGCGACTGGGAGCCCGCACTCAGCGCGCCGGCGGCAGGAAGCGGTGGAACATGAAGAACTCGCCGTCCTGCACCCAGCCGCGCGCCGCATAGAGCTGCTGCGCGTCGGTGTTGGCCTGCTTGACGTTCAGGCTCAGCCGGCAGGCGCCGAACTGCGCCGCATAGGCCTCGATGGCCGCCAGGAGCGCGCTGGCCACGCCGCGGCGCCGGCCTTCCTCGGCCACGAACAGGTCGTTCAGGATGTAGACGCGCGCCAGCGCGGTGGACGAGAAGCTCGGGTACAGCTGCGCGAAGCCCAGCGTCTGGCTGCCCCACCGTGCCAGGAAGATCACCGACTGCCCATGCTCGAAGCGCGCCTGCAGGAAGGCGCGGCCGGCGGCCCGGTCGGCCGGCTGGCCCTGGGTTTGCCGGTAGCGGTCGAACAGCGTGGCCACGTCGTCCAGATCGGCCAGCGTGGCCTGCTGCACCTGCAGCGCATCCATCGTCGTCATCGCTGTTGTCCTGTGTCGGTGTGCGCAAACCAGCGCGGTGCCTGCGGCAGCGCCTGCTGCAGCGAAGGCAGCACGCACAGGCTGCGGCGCGCCAGCGCGGCCGGCGGCCGCACCAGGTCGGGCACCAGCACCAGCGTGGCGCCGGCGGCCAGCGCGGCGCGGGCGCCGTTCGGGCTGTCCTCGAAGGCGATGCATGCCGGCGCCGGCAGACCCGCGCGCTGCGCCGCCAGCCGGTACACCGCCGGGTCGGGCTTGCCGGCGGGCACCTCGTCGCCGCCGGCCACCGCGCGGAAATGCCCGCGCACGCCGGCCAGCGTCAGCCGGTGCTCGATCTCGTGCCGCGACGAGGACGAGGCCACCGCGCACGGCACCTCGCGCGCCGCCAGCCAGCCCAGCAGCGCGGCCACGCCGGGCTTCAGCGCGAAGCGGGCCTCTGGCGGCTGCGCCTGCAGCACGGCCTGCACCTGTTGCCGCGCCTGCTGCAGCCCGTCCAGGCCGCCGAACAGCGGCGCCAGCAGGGCGGTGGATTCGGCCACGTTGCGGCCCACCACCGTGGCATAGCGCGCCGGGCTCAGGCGCACCGCGCGTTCGCGCGCCACCTGCAGCCAGGCGTGCATGATGGCCCGCTCCGAATCGAGCAGCAGCCCGTCCATGTCGAACAGCGCGCCGGTGAACATGGTCCGGCGGGTCAGTCGTCCGGCAGCGGCCACTTGGGGTTGTAGGCGATCTCCCACAGGTGGCCGTCCGGGTCCTGGAACAGCGCGGTGCAGCCGCCCCAGAAGGCCGGCCCGGCTTCCTTGACCACCGTGGCGCCGGCCGCGCGGGCGCGGGCCAGCAGCGCGGCCACCTCGGCCTCGCTGGCCACGTTGTGGGCCAGCGCCACCTCGGTGGCACTGCGCGGGCCTACCGGCAGGCCGGCATCGGCCGCCATGCTGGCCCGCGGCCACAGCGCCAGCTTCAGCCCGGCCTGCAGGTCGAAGAAGACCACCGCGCCGTGGGGGTACTGCGTGCCGACGATACCTTCGGTGGCCAGACCCAGGCCGTCGCGGTAGAAGGCCAGTGCGCGCGGCAGGTCGTCGACGCCCAGCGTGATCACCGACAGCCGCGGCCTCATGTGGGCGTGGCCAGCTTCAGGCCGACGATGCCGGCGACGATCAGCCCCAGGCTCAGCAGCCGCGCCGCGGTGGCCGGCTCGGCAAAGAGCACGATGCCCAGGATGGCGGTGCCCACCGCGCCCACGCCCACCCACACCGCATAGGCGGTGCCCACCGGCAGCGTCTTCATCGCGATGCCCAGCAGCACCACGCTGCCGGTCATCGCCGCCAGCGTCAGCACGCTGGGCCACAGGCGGGTGAAGCCGTCGGTGTACTTCAGGCCGATGGCCCAGCCGACTTCCAGCAGCCCCGCCACCAGCAACAGGATCCAGGCCATGCAAGTGCTCCGTGAGTTGACGGCGCGCATTGTCCATGCGCCGCCCGGCCCTCAGCGGCCCAGCAGCCACGCGCCCAGATGGGCCGCGGCGTGGGCCAGCATCGCGCACTCCAGCCCGTGCCGCCAGTACAGCAGCCCGGCCACCACGCCGAACACCGCATTGCCGCCGACGATGTAGGCCACCAGCGAGGCATCCAGCCCGCCGGCCAGCGCCGCGGCCGCCGGCAGGTGGCCCACGCCGAAGAGCAGCGCCGACAGGCCCACCGCCAGCGCCACCAGGCCGAAGCGCGGCCGGCCCTGGCCGCGCTGCAGCAGCCGCCAGGCGGCCCACAGCAGCAGGCTCATCAGGCCCCAGCGCAGCAGCACCTCCTCGGTCAGCCCGCCGTACAGCAGGCGCACCGCCAGCGGCGGGCTGAACTGCGCCTGTGGGCCGGCCAGCGCAGGCGGTGCCACCATGGGCAGCACCAGCAGCCACAGCGCGCCGAACAGCCCGCCCGCCAGGCCGGCCACCAGCGGCCGCGCCGGCGCCGGCCAGGGTGCGCGCTGCAGCAGCGCCTCGACCCACGGGCAATGCAGGCCGACGCGCGGCGCCGTGGCCGCGCCCAGCACCGCGCACAGCGCCAGCAGCAGCAGCGACTGCAGCAGCGCCGCGCCGATCAGCACCGCCCGCGGCGCCGGCAGTGGCCCGGCCGGCAGCCACTGCGGCAAGGCCAGCAGCGCAAAGGCCAGCACGCCGGGCACGCCCAGCAGGCCGACCGCCAGCGCCAGCCGCCAGGGCAGCCGCGGCGCCTTCATGTGTCGGGTGCGTGCACAGCGTCTCAGGCCGGCGCGGCCGCCGCTTCGTAGATGACGAAGCGCTTGGTGGTGGTCTCCACCACCTGCCAGGTGCCGACGAAGCCGCGCGGGATGACGAAGTGGTCGCCAGGCCCCAGCGTGTGCGCGCGGCCCTCGGCATCGGTGACGATGCTGCGGCCTTCCAGCAGCTGGCAGACCTCGTGCTCGGTGTAGGCGATGCGCCAGGTGCCGGGGTCGCTGCGCCACACACCGACGAAGAACTGCTGCGTCGGATCGGTGTACTGCATCCACAGCGTCTGCAGCGGGTCGCCCTCGATCAGCTTCTCGGGCGGCAGGTGGTAGGTCTCGGGCTGGGGCAGCGCCTCCAGGCGGATCAAGGTGGCAGGGTTCATGGTGGTGCAGGGGTTCAGGTGCCGGCCGGCCGCCAGCCAATGCGCAGGAAGGATTCCACCGGCTGGAACAGCGGTGCAGGCCATTCGCCCCAGCGGAACCAGGCCCAGCCGTCGCACTTGTGCGGCTCGCGGTTCACCGGCTGGCCGATGATGCCGCGCGCCACGACGAACACGGTCAGGTACTGCTCGCGGGCCGCTTCGAAGATGTCGTTGGCATAAGGGCCCAGTTCGAAGACCCGCGCCGTCAGGCCGGTTTCTTCCAGCAGCTCGCGCGCGGCGCAGGCCTCGATCTGCTCGCCGTACTCCAGCCGCCCGCCGGGTGCCGACCAGGTGCCCGCGCCATGCGCGCCGCGGCGCCGGCCCAGCAGCACCAGGCCGTCCTGCAGCACCAGCACGCCCACGCCCACGGCCACGCGGCCTTGCGCCAGGCTCATCGCGCGGCCACCTTGCGCGCAGGCTTCGGCCCGGCGTCCTTGGCCACGCGGGTGGCGTAGGCCTGGGTCAGCAGTTGCTTGACCAGCGGCGCCGGCGCTTCCGCCAGCGCAATGCGCAGGCCCACCACCTTGCCGCCCCACAGCAGCTTCTGGATGCAGCCCGGCTCCAGCGCCAGCGCGCGTTCGCGCTCGTCCTCGCCGACGAACACATGCAAGAACCGCTCGCCCGGCGGCACGGTGGCGAAGATCTTGCCGCGCACGCGGAAGGAGCCGAAGTCGTGGTGCGGCGCCTCGGTCACCGCGTCCATCGCCATGGCATGGCGGCGCACGGTCTCGAACTTCATCCTAGGCCAGCCACAACAGCAGCAACCCCAAGGCCGCCGGCAGCGCCTGGATGTAGAGGATCTTGCGGCTGGCGGTGGCCGCGCCGTACACGCCGGCGACCAGCACGCACAGCAGGAAGAACACCTTCACCGCCAGGCCGGCGGCGCCCTGGCTCAGGCCCCACAGCAGGCCGGCCGCCAGGAAGCCGTTGTAGAGGCCCTGGTTGGCGGCGAGCACCTTGGTGGCCGCCGCGAAATCGGGCTTCAGGCCGAAGGCCTTGCGGCCGCGCGGCGTGTCCCACAGGAACATCTCCAGCACCAGGATGTACACGTGGATCAGCGCAACCAGCAGGACGACGGCATCGGCGGCAAGGGACATCGGGGCTCCTGCGGCGGGGGGCGGAAGCGGCATGGTAGCCGCGCGGCCCTAGTCCGCGCCGTCGAAGGGCCGCACCCAGTACTGCACATGGTGGTTGAAATCGCCCGAGAAGCTCGAGCGCTCCTGCTGCCAGTAGGTGCGCAGGTACTTGAACTGGCGCAGTTGCTTCTTCATCGAGTTCTCGATCGAGTACCAGAAGGCGTTGGGCAGCACCGGCACGAAGAAGATGAACATCTTGGCCTTGTGGTAGCGGTAGGCCTCTTCGAACAGGTTCATGTAGCCCACCGCGATGTAGTGCGCCGGGGGTCGATCGGCCCCGGGTGCGTATTCCGTCGCCACCAGGTAGGCATGTGCGCCCTCGGTGTCCGCAAACTTGAAGATCAGGCTCTGCCATCGGGCATAGATCTGGTTGCATACGGTCAGGCGCAGGCTGACCAGCGCGGTCAGGATGCCGACCAGGCTGACGAGCCCGACGACACTGATCCAGAACTTGGCCTGTTCCAGCGGCCCCGCGGCCGACAGGGAGGCTAACAAGGTGGGAAGCTCGGACACGTTCATGGCTTCAATCTCCGTGTGCAGGCCAAGGCCGGCCGGCAACCAGGCTGCGCCAGGGCATCGCGCACCAGGCGGACCACGTAGCGGTTGTGGGTGTCGAAGCCCGGTGGAAAGCCCAGGCCGAAATGCCCGCACACCGCCATGGCCACTGCCGGCGAGCGCGACTGACCGTAGCGGCAGTGCACCACCAGCGTGCTGGCGTGGGCCGCGGCGCCGTGCACGAAGCCTGCGATCTGCGCTGCCTGCGCCGGCGTCAGCGGCTGCAGGCCGGCATGGAACTCGTCCACCGCAAAGCTGTCCGGGTCCACGTCGTCGAAGGCGATGCGCAACAGCGCCGGCCAGCCGGGCTGCAGCGCTGCCGGCGCGGCACCGGTGTCGGTGATGGAGATCAGCGCATGGCCCGCGGCGGGCGGCATCGCCTCGGCCCAGGCTTGCCCGAGGAACAGGACTTCGCGCAGCGTGCTCATGGTGTGTGCAAGCGGCTTGCGGCGGCACCGGCGGCGCTGCCAACTTGCTCAGACGTGCTGGTCAATCAGGATCGCGTTGCCATCCGGGTCGGTCAGCGTGATGTAGGCCGGACCCGTGGTGCCGGCATCAGCCTCCTGATCCAGCGCGATGCCCTGCTCCTTCAGCCTGTTCTGGATGCTGCGGACATCTTCGAACCCCGGCACCAACTGGGCTTCGCTGTCCCATCCGGGATTGAAGGTGAGCACGTTCTTCTCGAACATGCCTTGGAACATACCAATCAAGGTCGTCCCGTTCTTCATGATGAGCCAGCGTTGCGCCTGCTCTCCGCCGAAGACAGAGAAACCGAGGCTTTCGTAGAACGCTCGCGACGCGGCGATGTCTTTGACGGCGAGGCTGATCGAGAAGGCTCCAAGCTGCATCTTTCTCTCCCGGGTCAACTCGAGCGAATACGAAGGGACTTCCCCAGTCCTACGACGGTATCGAGGTACCAAGATTGACTCGCGGAAGTTCAATCTGATCGGAAAGGGGAAGTCCATGGCGGAGATTACACGCGGCGCGGTGGCGCGGGTAGGGGTGGATCTGTCCAAGCACGTGTTCCAGGTGCACGCGGTGGACCGGTCGGGCCGGCTGGTGCTGGCCAAGGCGCTTTCGCCGGAGCGGTTCTTCGCCTGGTGTGCCGAGTTGCCCGCCGGCTGCCTGGTGGCGATGGAAGCCTGCGGGGGTGCCCACCATGCGGCGCGGCGACTTCGCTTGCAGGGCGTGGATGCCCGGCTGATCGCCGGCCACTTCGTCACCCCGTACCGCATGGCCGGCAAGTGCGGCAAGAACGACGCCAACGACGCTGCGGCGATCTGCGAGGCCACGGGCCGGCCGCACATGCGGTTTGTGCCGGTGAAGACGGCCGAGCAGCAGGGCCAGCTCAGCGTGCACCGTTTGCGCGAGGGCTACAAGGCCGAGCGCACCGCGCTGATCAACCGCATCCGCGGCGTGCTGGCAGAGTTCGGGCTGGTCTTCCCGCAGAGCCCCGAAGCGTTGCGCCGGGTGCTGGCCGATGTGCTGGAAGACGCCAGCAACGAACTGACCGGCATCGCCCGCCTGGTGCTGCAGCGCGCGCACCTGCATTGGATCGATCTGGATCTGCAGATGAAGTGGTGCGACGAACGCATCGAGGCCCACGCCCGCAGCGACGAGCGCGCTGCCAAGGTCGCGGCGCTGCAGGGGATCGGCCCGATCGGCGCATCGGCGCTGGTGGCCAGCGTCGGGGACTTCAGGCAATTCGCCAGCGCCGAGCAGTTTGGCGCGTGGCTCGGGCTGGTGCCCAGCCAGAACTCCACCGGCGGCAAAGCCAGGCTGGGCAGGATCACCAAGCGTGGCGACGACTATCTGCGCACGCTGCTGATCCAGGGCGCGAAGTCGGCAGTGATGACGGCTGGAAAGCGTGACCTGCCCCCCGCCAGCCGTACCAAGGTAAGGGAAGGAAGTCCGCACATCAGGAGAATGGCGGACATGAGGAAGAGCAAGTACAGCGAGGAACAGATCATTGGGTTCCTCAGGCAGGCCGATGCAGGGCTACCCGTGGCGGAGATCTGCCGCAAGGGTGGGTTCAGCGACGCGACGTTCTACAAGTGGCGCTCGAAGTTCGGCGGCATGGAAGCATCCGACGCGAAGAGGCTACGTGAGCTGGAGGCGGAGAACGCCAAGCTGAAGAAGCTGCTGGCCGAAGCGCACCTGGACATGCATGCGCTGAAGAGCGTGCTCGGGGAAAAGCGCTAGCCCCACAGGTCAAGCGCGAGGCGATCGCCAGGATGGTCAACGAACACCACCTGTCCGAGCGCCGCGCATGTGGGCTTGTGGGGCTCTCCCGTGACAGCTATCGCCATCTGCCCGAACCGGATGCCGCAACGTGCGAGCTGGCCGGCCGGTTCGTCGAGATCGCCCAGGTGCGCCGGCGCTTCGGCTACAGGCGCATCCACGACTTGCTGCGAGCGCAGTTTCCGGGCGTCAATCACAAGCGCGTCTGGCGCCTGTACAGCGAGGCCAACCTGGCCGTGCGCAAGCGCAAGAAGGTGCGCCGCCCGCCGGCCGAACGCGTGCCGCTGCAGGCAGCCCGCAATGTCAACGAGGTCTGGAGCATGGATTTCGTCAGCGACAGCCTGGCCAACGGTCGGCGCCTGAAGTGCCTGACGGTGGCCGACGACTTCAGCCACGAGTGCGTGGACATCACGGTGGACCACGGCATCTCGGGCGAGTACGTCACCCGACTGTTGGACCGCGCTGCGGTCTTCCGAGGCTACCCGGCAGCGGTGAGAACTGACAACGGGCCGGAATTCACCAGCCGGGCCTTCATCGCCTGGACCCAGGAGCACTACGTGCGGCACCTGCTCATCGAGCCTGGCAAGCCCATGCAGAACGGCTACATCGAGAGCTTCAACGGCAAGTTCCGCGACGAGTGCCTCAATGAGCACTGGTTCCAGACACTGCAGCAAGCCCGCGAGACCATCTCCCATTGGCGGCGTGACTACAACGAGGTCCGGCCCGCACAGCAGCATCGGTCGCATCCCGCCGGCGCAATTCGCCGAGCAGCACCGCCGGCATGCCGGCGGTACTGCTCACCAAACCCCAGCAACCAACGAGATCACGTAACCTTCAACCCGGACTTCTTCCGAAACATTGGTATGGCGGAAGGGGGCAGGTCAAGCGAAGCGACCGTATCAGCCAATGGCTGGTGCAGTTGAAGGAGCGGGTCGGCTGGCAGAAGGCGGTGGTGGCGCTGGCCAACAAGAACGCGCGCATCTTGTGGGCGGTGCTCACCCGAGAGGGCGCGTTCGACCCGAACCATGTTCCCGAGGTGCCGGCGCCGCACTGTGCGTTGAGCCAGCGGCCGGCTCTCTGAGGAGTTGATTCCCACCTGCAGACGCGAAGCGCAGATCACACGACAGGTCAGACCGGCGGCAGCCAAACCCGGTAACCCTCAAGGGCTCGATGTCCGCTGAGCGAATGGGGCACTGCCGAGCGGTTCGTATCTGGGGCTTCGGAATCGACCGAAACAAGCCCGCCTGTAGATGTGCAGTCTGTTCCTTGTCGGTGTTGTCGTTGCGCGCTGCAACTGCGGAGTGGAAGCGATCCGGAAATCAAACTGCGACGTTGACTGATTGGGGAGTCCCTGTAGAGGGGTTAGGCATCTTCTCGGCACGGGGACTTGCCGGCGCCGTGTTGGCTAGTCAGCGAGCGAACGTTATGGTGCCCACGAAAGTCTGTGTAAACGTGGACAGTTCGGTAAGCTCTGGCGCGGATATCTGTGCTCCAAGAATCTTCCGCGCGTTCGATATGGCTGCTGCGTCAGTCGAAATTGGCCACTCGAACGAGTAGTGCACCGTGGAGCCACGCAGACGCGAGTTGAGAAGTGTTATCTTGTAGTCGATTCGATTCGATGCTCCCGGCTGAAACATGCCCGGCCGGTAGACATTAAGTCTGAAGTCCTCGCCGGCGATCAACAGGTCTTCGCGCTTGGTGCCACTGTCAATGGGCTTTAGAGACAGGCGAATGTTTGGTGCCCCCACGATTGCGGCGTTTGCTCCGATGTTCTTGATCTCGTGCTCCATATCTACGTGCTCCGGGTGGGGAAACTCGAAGCTAAACTTACCGAAGCTAATGTTGGGGCGAAGACTTTGCCTCAGAGTGTTTAGGTCCGTGGTCGCCTGCGTTCGCGTTCGCAAGTTCGCCAACTGATCCTCGAGTCGCACAGTTGCTGCTTCAAGTCGTGCGATCTGTAGTTCCACAAAGCGTCTGTTTGAGTCATCCAACTGTACCTGCCCTCCCTTCTGTTGGACCTCGAGGGCATCCAAGACTGATTGATGTGTGCTCTTCAGGCGCAACAGTTGCTCGTCAAGGATTCTGGCTTGAGCCTTGTTTTGCTCCGCTTGAGGAGCAAGCACAAGAAGGTAAAGAACTAGCCAGCCTATCCCGTTGATGGCAGTGATTAGTATGGGGACGAGTTCGGCAAGCCGCCAGCCCTGCTGCGGCGGTGGTGTATTCGAGAGTGGCTGCGCGCCCACCGGTGGGGCACTTGGAGTACCCAACGGCGCGGATTGACCTGCGGGAATTGTCGGCTCACTTGGAGACAGCCTGTTGGTGCCGTTCGTTTCGGGCGCACTGGCTGGGGCCGCGTCTTGTTCCATGGTGTCTACGGGCGGAGTTGAAGATGCCTAACGTTCGAGCTAAGCTGCCCGCGGAGGCAGGTGCTGTAAGCCCGGGCTGCGATGATGCCTCAAGGGCCGCAGACCGGGCTTACAGCGCCTGCCGTAGCAGGTCAGCTTGAGCGAGGGGTTAGGCGTCTGTCGCGTAGGCATAGGACCACCGGACATCAGTGATGTTTCGTCTTATGCATTCTTGTAAAGTGGCGGTCAGCAGCCGCGCAGCGAAGGTAACCCCTTCGTCAAACTCCTTCATGGCCTGTTCGTCTTCCTTCCGGGCGCTCGAGTGGGGTGTTGCATACTCTAGCTTGGCGGATCCGTGAATGAATTTGGATCGCAAGTCGTACAGGCGACCAACAATGTTCTTTGTGTCTTGCCACCGTCCAAGCCAAAGTGCCACCTTGTCCGAAAGCTGTTTCCGAAGATCGCCTACCCCATCGCAATAGAAGGCCTCTAGGCCCTGCATCGCTCGGAACAGTACTTCTCCGTCTCGATGTTGAGTGAGGACCACCATTTGGGTGAATGCCGCAAGCGATCTCTCAAGTCTTGTTGCAGCAAGATCATCGGAATACAACGAGGTCCGAGTTGCCCACTGGCAAATGGCCTGAAGGTCCAGCCGACTGAGCTTGGGCCACTTTTCAGCCACTGATTCGGTCGAGTCATCAAGCTCGTAGAACGCTGACTTTGGGCGGATGAACGCGGCACCACCGAACCGGGCGGTTACGAGTCCTTGTGTTGTATTCAGAGCTCCTGGTTCCGCGAGTTCGGTCAACAGCAGAAGTATCTCAAGTGCGTCTTTTGCGCGCATGGCAGCAATCGCTCGCACGAGCTTCTGATCGATCGACTTGCCAACGTTCTGCAGCCTGAGTTCATCAACATCAATCGACACAATCGATTCGATTCGGATGAATTCGTAGAAGTTGAGTGGAAGAACGAGGCTTCTTTCCTGAAGCCAAAGCTTCGTTGCGCGGCTAGGGACTCCACTGGTGGCGCATACGACAGAGATACTTGGATCTACCAGTTGAAGCGCAGGCGATACAGCGGTAAGGATGGCATCACGCGCGCGCTCGTATCCTGATCGCCGAAGCTCCCAGTCGACTACTGGGGGTTGGACTGGGATCCAAGCGACGGTAGACAGATGCTGCACTCTTCAGACGCCTAACTTAAATGTCGGGCGACACGCGCCACTAACCGGATAGTGGCGCAGTCCAAGCGCCCATAACCGAATAGTGGCGCAAGCGCGCCAACCGTTGCGTGACGGCGGGGAGTTGCGCCTGCATGCCGATCGGCATAGACTGTATGTACATACAGTACCCATCCTGCCATGTCGCCTCCTGCCTCGTTGCCATCGGGGGTCGCGCCGCGCCGCCTGCTCGATCAGGTGCGCGAGCAGCTGCGCTACCTGCACTACAGCATAAGGACCGAAGAAGCCTACGTCCATTGGGTTCGCGCGTTCGTCCGTTTCCATCGTCTGCGCCATCCGCGCGAGATGGGCGGGCCGGAGGTCGAGGCCTTCCTGTCCTGGCTTTCCGGTGAGCGTGGCGTCTCGGTCTCCACGCATCGGCAGGCGCTGTCGGCGCTGCTCTTTCTGTATCAGCGCGTCTTCGGCCAGCACCTGCCGTGGATGCAGTCCATCGGCCGGCCGCACCGCAAGCCGCGCCTGCCGGTGGTGCTCTCGCGGGCCGAGGTGGCTGCCGTGCTTGCGGGGCTCGACGGCACGCATGGCGTGCTGGCGCAGCGGCTCTATGGCACTGGCATGCGCATTACCGAGGCGCTGCAGTTGCGCAGCCCGCTCGATGCCCTGCAGGCCGCGTGATGCCCTATCCGCCCCATGCTGCCCGCCTATGCCGAGCTGCACTGCCGCAGCAACTTCAGCTTCCTGTGCGGCGCCTCGCACCCCGAGGAGCTGGTGGCGCGTGCGCAGGCGCTGGGCTACAGCGCGCTGGCCCTCACCGATGAATGTTCGCTGGCCGGCGTGGTGCGGGCGCATGCCGAGGCCAAGCGCCTGGGCCTGCACCTGATCGTCGGCAGCGAAGTCCAGCTCACGCACCCGCCCGTCAAGGGCAAGGCCGATGCCGGCGCCGCGCCGCGGCTGGTGCTGCTGGCGCAGACGCGCCGCGGCTACGGCAACCTGTCGCAGTGGGTCACGGTGGCGCGCCGCCGCGCGGCCAAGGGTGAGTACCTGGCCCACCCGTCGGACCTGGAAGGCCGCGTGCCGCACGCGCCGCACCTGGCCGGCCTGCCCGATTGTTTTGCGCTGCTGCTGCCCGGCCCGTGGCAGCCGTTCGAGACGGTGTTCGCGCACGCCATGTGGCTGAAGACCTGGTTCGGTGCCGACCGGGCCGGCATCGCGGTGCAGCTGCTGCACCAGGCGCACGACGAGATGCTGCTGGACGTGCTGCCGCGCGTGGCCCAGGCCAGCGGGTTGCCGCTGGTGGCGTCGGGCGCGGTGCTGATGCACGCGCGCTCGCGCAAGCCGCTGCAGGACCTGCTGACCGCCACGCGCATCAACCGCCCGCTGGCCGAATGCGGCTTTGCGCTGCAGCCCAATGCCGAGGCGCACCTGCGCACGCGCCAGCGCCTGGCCGCGCTGTACGCGCCCGACTGGCTGGCCGCCACGCTGCGCATCGCCGGGCAATGCGCCTTCTCGCTGGACGAGCTGCGCTATGAATACCCCGAGGAGATCGTGCCCGCCGGCCACACGCCCACCAGCTGGCTGCGCGCGCTGGTCGACCAGGGCGTGGCGCGGCGCTTTCCGGCGGGCATGCCGGCCCAGCATGCGGCCACGCTGCAGGCCGAGCTGGCGCTGATCGCGCAGCTGCAGTACGAGCCCTACTTCCTCACCGTGGCCGACATCGTGCACTGGGCGCGCGGGCAGGGCATCCTGTGCCAGGGCCGCGGCAGCGCGGCCAATTCGCTGGTGTGCTACTGCCTGGGCGTGACCGAGGTGGACCCGCGCCGCGCCACGCTGCTGTTCGGCCGCTTCATCAGCGCCGAGCGCAACGAACCGCCCGACATCGACATCGATTTCGAGCACCAGCGCCGCGAAGAGGTCATTCAGTACATCTACCGCAAATACGGCCGGCAGCGCGCCGCGCTGACGGGCGTGGTCATCAGCTACCGGCCGCGCAGCGCGCTGCGCGACGTGGGCCGCGCTTTAGGCATCGACCTGGACCGCATCGATGCGGTGGCCAAATCCACGCAGTGGTTCGACGGCCGCAAGGTCAGCGCCGAGCGCCTGGCCGAAAACGGCTTCGACCCCGAATCGCCCATCTGCAAGCTGTGGGTGGAGCTGACGCAACAGCTGATCGGCTTCCCGCGCCATTTGAGCCAGCACCCCGGCGGCTTCGTCATCGCGCGCGACGACATCGCGCGTCTGGTGCCGGTGGAAAACGCCGCGATGGAAGGGCGCAGCGTCATCCAGTGGGACAAGGACGACCTGGACGCGCTGGGGCTCATCAAGGTGGACATCCTGGCCCTGGGCATGCTCAGCGCCCTCCGCCGTGCGCTGGAATGGGTGGCCACCAAGTTGGGACGCAAGTTTGAACTGGGCGACATCCCCGACGACGACACGCCCACCTTCGACATGATCTGCGCCGCCGACACGGTGGGTGTGTTCCAGATCGAAAGCCGCGCGCAGATGAGCATGCTGCCGCGTCTGCAGCCGCGCACCTACTACGACCTGGTGGTCGAGGTGGCCATCGTGCGGCCCGGGCCCATCCAGGGCGGCATGGTGCACCCCTTCCTGCGCAACCGCGCGCTGCCCGACGACGCCATCGAATGCACCGAGGAGCTGAAGCCCGCGCTGATGCGCACCAAGGGCGTGCCCATCTTCCAGGAGCAGGTGATGCAGATCGCCATGCTGGCGGCCGACTTCACCGCCGGCGAGGCCGACCAGCTGCGCCGCGCCATGGCGGCGTGGAAGCGCAAGGGCGGCCTGGGGCCCTTTTACGAGCGGCTGGTGGGCCGCATGGTGCAGAAGGGCTACGAGCGCGAATACGCCGAGCGCATCTTCAAGCAGATCGAAGGCTTCGGCGAATACGGTTTCCCCGAAAGCCATGCCGCCAGCTTTGCGCTGCTGGTGTACGACAGCGCGTGGATCAAGTGCCACCACCCCGATGCCTTCCTGGCCGCGCTGTTGAACAGCCAGCCGATGGGCTTCTATGCGCCGGCGCAGCTGGTGCGCGACGCGCGCGCGCACGGCGTGGTGGTGTTGCCGGTGGACGTGACGTGCAGCGATTGGCCGTCCACGCTGGAGCCGGCGGCGTCAGGTCTGTGGCCGGTGCGGCTGGGCCTCAACCGCATCAGCGGCTTCGCGCAGGAATCGGCCGAGCGGCTGCTGGCCGCGCGCGCCGAAGCGCCCTTCGACAGCGTGGAAGACCTGGCGCGCCGCGCCGCGCTGGATGCCGGGCAGCTGGCCTTGCTGGCGCAGGCCGATGCATTGCAGGCGCTGACCGGCCACCGCCACCAGGCGGCCTGGGCCACCGCCGGCGTGGACACCCGCGCCACGCCGATGCTGAAGCGCACGCGCACGCACGAGGCGCCGGCCCTGCTGGCGGCACCCGACGCGGCCGAGGACATGCTGGCCGATTACCGCAGCACCGGGCTGTCGCTGCACACCCACCCGCTGGCGCTGCTGCGCGCGCAGCTGGCGGCCTACCGCGTGCTGCCAGCGGCCGACCTGCGCGGCTGCCGCAGCGGCCAGCTGGCGCGGGCCAGCGGCCTGGTCACGCACCGCCAGCGGCCAGAGACAGCCAAGGGCGTGGTCTTCGTGACGCTGGAAGACGAGACCGGCACGGTGAACATCATCGTCTGGCCCGACGTGGCCGAGGCACAGCGCAAGCCGCTGCTGGGCAGCACGCTGCTCACGGTGTACGGCGTGTGGCAGCGCGAAGGCGAGGGCGCCCGCGCGGTGATGCACCTGGTGGCGCGCAAGCTGGTGGACCATACGCCGCTGCTGCAGGGGCTGGTGACGCGCAGCCGCGATTTCCGCTGAAGGCCGGGGCCATGGCGTAACAATGGCCCGCCCGCCGCTGCCCGCCCGAGCCATGACCGAGCCCACCCCCGCCGACCCGCTGGAGCGCCTGTTCCGCCCGCGCAGCATCGCCATCGTCGGTGCGTCCAGCAACCCGGCCAAGATCGGTGGCGTGCCGGTGGCACTGCTGCAGCGCATGGGCTATGCCGGCGCCATCTACCCGGTGAACCCCGGCGTGGCCGAGTTGCAGGGCCTGCGCTGCCATGCGCGCATCGCCGACATCGGCGCGCCGGTGGACGTGGCCATCATCGCGCTACCGGCGGCGCAGGCCGAAGCCGCGCTGGCCGAGGCGGCCGATGCCGGCGTGGCCGGCGCGGTGCTGTTCAGCTCGGGCTTCGCCGAGATCGGCGAGGCCGGCCGCGCCGCGCAGCAGCGGCTGGCCGACATCGCCCGCGCCCGCGGCATCCGCCTGCTGGGCCCCAACTGCCTGGGCTTCATGAGCCCGCGCGAGAAGGTCTACGCCACCTTCTCGCCGGCGCCGCTGGGCGGCGTGGCGCCGGCCGGCGGCATCGGCCTGGTGTCGCAGAGCGGCGCCTTCGGCATCTATGCCTACGTGATGGCGCGCGAGCGCGGCCTGGGCCTGTCGCAGTGGGTCAGCACCGGCAACGAATGCGACCTGCAGGTGGCCGACATCGTGGCCTGGCTGGCACGCGATGCGCACACGCAGGTGATCCTGGCCTACCTGGAAGGCTGCCGCGACGGCCCGCGGCTGCGCGCGGCGCTGGAGCTGGCGCGCGCGGCCGGCAAGCCGGTGGTGGTGACCAAGGTCGGCCGCACCGCCGCCGGCGCGCAGGCCGCGGCCTCGCATACCGCGTCACTGGCCGGCGACGACGCGGTGTTCGATGCGCTGCTGCAGCAATGCGGCGCGCTGCGCACGCACACGCTGGAAGACTTCTTCAACGCCGGCTACGTGCTGTCGCGCGCGCCGCGGCCGGCGCGGCCTGGGGTGGGCATCATGACCATTTCCGGCGGCGTGGGCGCGCTGATGGCCGACGATGCGTCCGACTGCGGACTGCCGCTGCCCGAGCTGCCGGCCGATGCGCAGGCGCGCATCCTCGAGCGCGTGCCCTTCGCCGCGCCGCGCAACCCGGTGGACATCACTGGCCAGGTGATCTCTGCACCGGAGCTGATGGCCTTCGCGGCGCGGCAGATGATCGACGGCGGCTGCTACGGCAGCCTGCTGGGCTTCTTTGCCGGTGCCGGCACGTCGCCCACCGTGGGGCCGCATGTCATCGACTGGGCGCGGCAACTGCGCGCCGAGTACCCGCAGCTGCCGTTGGCGCTGTGCGCGCTGTTCCCGCCCGAAAGCCGCCAGCAGCTGGAAGCGCTGGGCGCCCTGGTGTTCACCGACCCCAGCGCCGCGGTGCGCGCGCTGGCCGTGCTGGCGCGCAGCGCCGTGCCGGCGCCGCCGCCGGAGGCGTACGACGCATCGCCGCCGCGCCGCCTGCCGCCCGGCACGCTGAACGAGCTGGATTCGCTGGCGCTGCTGCGCCATTGCGGACTGCCGGTGGTCGACGCACAGGCTGCGGCCGATGCCGACACGGCGGTGGCCGCGGCCCGGCGCACGGGCTATCCGGTGGTGCTGAAGCTGCTGTCGGCCGAGGTGCTGCACAAGAGCGATGTCGGCGGCGTGCGCCTGGGCCTGCGCGACGAGGCCGAGCTGCGTGCCGCGCATGCCGCCATCCTGGCCGATGCGGCGCGGCTGGCGCCGGGTGCGCGCATTGACGGCGTGCTGGTGGCGCCGATGCTAGCCGAGCCGGGCGTGGAATGCATCCTCGGCGTGCAGCGCGATCCGGTGTGGGGCCCGGTGGTGATGGTCGGCCTGGGCGGCGTGTGGGTGGAGGCGTTGCGCGACGTGGCTTTCCGCATCGCGCCGTTCGGCCGCGACGATGCGCTGGCGATGATCGACGCGCTGCGCAGCCGCCGTCTGCTGGACGCACACCGCGGCCGGCCGGCGCTCGACGTGGGTGCGCTGGCCGATGCGTTGGTGGCGTTGTCGCGGCTGGCGGTGGCCGCCGGCGACACGCTGGACAGCATCGACATCAACCCCTTCGTTCTGCTGCGGCACGGCGCGGTGGCGCTCGACGCGGTGGTGATCGGCCGCAAGGAGGCGACGCATGCATGACCCCGCCACAGCCGCGGCGCCGCCGCCGCGCCAGGCGCTGGCCCGTTCGGTGGGCCTGGCGGCCTTCGTCTATGGCTACCCGCTGCTGGAGATGATGCGCACCTGCGCCGTGCAGACCGGCGCGTTGCCGGCGCCGGGCCGCGGCGCGGCCGTCGCGCCCATCGACCAGCTGCTGCACTGGGCCGGCCCGACGCAGGCCGAGGACCGCGACGTGGTCACCCCCGCCAACGACCTGATGTACAGCACCGCGTGGATCCACCTGGCGGCCGGCCCGCGCTGGCTGACGGTGCCGGCGGCGGCCGAGCACCCGGGCCGCTACTTCGTGCTGGCGCTGTATGACGCCTACACCGAGAACTTCGAGAACCTGGGCCCGCGCCACTGCGCACCGGGCGGCGAGCGTGTGCTGCTGGTCGGCCCCGGCGACACCACGCCGCTGCCCGCCGGCGTGCGCGTGGTGCGCGCGCCGACGAACCTGGTGTGGCTGCTGGCGCGCATCCTGGTGGTCGATGCCGACGACCTGCCCGCCGCGCGGCGGCTGCAGGTGCAGATCGGCATCGCGCCGCTGGCCGGCACGCCCGCTGCGCCGCTGCCGCTGGCGCTGCAGCACTGGCAGGGCCCGGCGCAGGATCCGATGGCCGCGGTGGTGGAGCAGCGTGCCGCGCCCGAGGGGCCGGCCCGGCACTTCTACGCCAACCTGTGCCATGCGCTGGCCGATGCGCCTGGCCGTGCGGAAGACCAGGGCCTGCTGGCCTGGCTGGCGGCAGCCGGGCTGCAGGCCGGCCGCGGCTTCGACTGGGCGGCGCTGGACGAAGCCAGCCGGGCCGGCCTGGTGCAGGGCTTTGCCGAAGGCGTGGCGCTGGTGGCCGAGGCCACGCGCCACCGCCAGGCGCGGCCCTGGGTGCTGTCGTGGCACAACGGCCGCTACGGCAGCCGCTACCTGGTGCGCGCCATCGTCGCCTACATCGGCCTGGGCGCGCTGCACACCAGCGAGGCGCTGTACGCATCGTGCCACTTCGATGCCGACGGGCAGCTGTTCGACGGCCGCCAGGCCTACACGCTGCGCTTCGAGCCCGATGCCATGCCGCCGGCCGAGGCCTTCTGGTCGGTGACGCTGTACGACGCCGACCGCTACCTGTACCCGAACCCGCTGCGCCGGCATGCCATCGGCGACCGCACGCGCGGCCTGCAGCGCGACCCCGATGGCGGGTTGACGCTGCACGTGCAGCACGAGGCCCCGGCCGACCCGGCAGTGCACGCCAACTGGCTGCCGGCGCCGGCCGGCCGCTTCTACCTGATCCTGCGGCTGTACCACCCGCGCGAGGACGCGCGCGGCTGGCGCATCCCGCCACTGCAACGGAGGCTGGCATGAACGACACCGAACTGCAGGCGCTGGCGCTGGAAGCCTTCGTCTACGCCTTCCCTCTGCACGAGATGACGCGCATGCGCGCCGCCACCTCGCCGCGCAAGCTGCCCGGCGTGGGCTTTGCCGGTGACGGCGCCGACAGCACGCAGCGTTGGGCCAACGTGTTCACCGCCACGCGGCAGCTGCTGGGCGCCGGCGGCAGCCGCGTGGTCACGCCGAACAACGACACGCTGTACCTGAACGCCTGGCTGGACCTGGACGAAGGCCCGCTGGTCATCGACGTGCCCGACACCGACGGCCGCTACTACGTGCTGGGCCTGCTGGACTTCTACACCAACCCCTTCGCGCACCTGGGCACGCGGCTCACTGGCAACGGCGCGCGTGCCTTCGTCGTGCTGGGGCCGGGTGCGAAAGAGGTGCCGGACGGTTTCGATGCGCCCGGCGCGGTGGTGCGCGCGCCCACGCGCTGGGTGTGGATCATCGGCCGCATCCTGGTGGACGGCGCGCACGAGCTGCCGCTGGTGCATGCGCTGCAGGACCGCTTCCGCCTGCGCCGGCTGGACGACTGGCGCGCCGGCCGCGACAGCGCACCGCTGCGCTTCGACGCGCGCTGCGATGCGCAGGCGCCGCTGGACGTTGCCGGCTTCGTGGCCAACGTCAACCGTGCGCTGCGCGACAACCCGCCGCCGGCCGACGAGCGGGCGCAGGTGGCGCGCTTCGCGGCGGTGGGCCTAGGCGCAAACTGCCCGGACCTGCCCACGCCGGAACATCAGGCGCTGCTGCGCCCGGCGCTGGCGCAGGGCATGGCCGAGTTGCAGGCCGGCGGGCTGGGCGACACGCGGGTCGACGGTTGGAGCATGCCCAAGCTGCTGCAAGGCGGCTTCGGCAGCGACCACCTGCGCCGCGCCGCGGTGGCGCTGAAGTACATCGGCGCACTGGAAAGCGCCGAGGCCGTCTACCCGATGGCCTACGTGGATGCCGAAGGCCGGCCGCTGAGCGGCGAGCATGCCTACCGTTTGCACTTCGCGCCGGGCCGGCTGCCGCCGGTGAACGGCTTCTGGTCGCTGACGATGTACGACCGGCGCAACTTCATGCTGGTGCCCAACGACATCGGCCGCTACGCCATCGGCGACCGCACGCGCGGCCTGGTGCAGGGCGCCGACGGCTCGCTGACCGTGTACCTGCAGGCGCAGCCGCCGCGCGATGCCGCTGCGCGGGCCAACTGGCTGCCGGCGCCCCAGGGGGCGTTCTACCTGTGCCTGCGCGCCTACCTGCCCAAGCCGCCGCTGCTGGAAGGCGGCTACCACTTGCCGGGCCTGCTGCGCTGCGAGCCCAGCTGAGCTGGCGAAACCGCTTGTTGCAGCTGTAAGCAGGCGTCCGCTGAGAAAATGCGGACCATGCAAGTGCAGATCCTGACCCAGGCGGTCACGCCCGAACTGCGCGACTGGATCGCCGCGCAGGCCCGCGCCGGCTGCGCCCCGGCCGACGTGCTGAAGGCCATGCTGGCCAGCGGATGGGACGATGCGGTCGCCCGTGCGGCGCTGGCACAGCTGATGCCGCAGGCCGCCACGCAGTTGCCGCTGCTGCAGCCGGTGCAGGCGGCGCTGCCGGCCGCGGTGGCCGTGCCCGAACCCGACCTGGCCGGCGAGCCGGCGGTGCTGCGCCTGCCCGACCGCGAGGTGCAGGTGCTGGTGCAGATGCGCCGGCCGCGGGTGGTGCTGTTCGGCAACTTCATGTCGCACGACGAATGCGACGAACTGATGGCCCTGGCCCGGCCGCGGCTGGAGCGCTCGCAGACGGTGGACCATCGCAGCGGCGGCAGCGAGGTGAACGCGGCGCGCACCAGCGACGGCATGTTCTTCGAGCGCGGCGAGGCGCCGCTGATCCGCCGCATCGAGCAGCGCATTGCCACGCTGCTGCGCTGGCCGGTGGAGCGTGGCGAGGGCCTGCAGATCCTGCGGTACCGGCCCGGGGCGCAGTACCGGCCGCACTTCGACTACTTCGACCCGGTGCAGCCCGGCACCACGGCGGTGCTGAAGCGCGGCGGCCAGCGGGTGGGCACGCTGGTGATGTACCTGCATGTGCCCGAAGGCGGCGGTGCCACCACCTTCCCGGACATCGGCCTGGAAGTGCCGCCGGTCAAGGGCAACGCGCTGTTCTTCAGCTACGACCGGCCGCATGAATCCACCGGCACGCTGCATGCCGGCTCGCCGGTGACGGCGGGCGAGAAATGGGTCGCCACCAAGTGGATGCGCGAGGGCGTGTTCGGCTGAGCGCGTGACAGCGCTCGCGCTCGGCACCTCTGCGAACGGCCCACGCCGTCGGGCAGCCCGCTGCGGCAAGCCATCCGGGCGCGATCATCGCGGTGCCGAAGTGCCCAACGCTTCGCGCACGAAAGCCACCAGCGCCCGCGCGCTGGCCGGTGCCACCGCCAGCGGCAGCGTCAGCGCCTGCACCGCCTGGCCCTCCGGCACCGGCAGGCGCCAGCCGGGCAGGGCGTCGATCAGCCGGCCGACGGCGAGCGCGTCGCGCACCGCGAAGTCCGGCGCGAACACGACGCCGCCGCCGCTGCCGGCCACGGCCAGCAGCGTGCCCATGTCGTCGGCCACCATCGCCGGCGCGATGGTCACGCTCTCGCGGCCGCGGCCACGCTCGGCCACCCAGACCATTGCATAGTCGTCGGCCGGCGCGCCCAGCACCAGGCAGCGCTGAGCGGCCAGCGCCGCCGGCCGCGCCAGCGGCAGCCCCGCCGCCGGTGCGGCCCAGGCACGCACGGTGTAGGGCAGCACCGGCTGCGCGATGCAGTCCTCGGGCGGGCGCTCGGTCAGCCGGAAGGCCACGTCGATGTCCTCGCGCAGCAGGTCCACGCGCCGGCCGGTCAGCCGCATCTCGATGCGCAGCTGCGGGTGCCGCGCCTGGAAGGCGGCCAGCAGCGGCGCCAGCACTGCCTGGCCGAACATCGGCACCGAGCTCAGGCGCAGCGTGCCGGCCAGCGTATCGCCGCGGGCGCGCAGGCCGCGTCGCGCTGCGTCGGCCGCCTCCAGCACCGCCCGCGCCCGCACCACCAGCCGGCGGCCGGTGTCGCTGAGGCCCAGCGCCCGCGTGCTGCGCGCGAACAGCGGCGCGCCCACCTGGGCCTCGATCTGCGCGATGCGCCGGCTGACCGCGGCGCGCGTCTGCCCCAGCTGGCGCGCGGCCTCGGCAAAGCTGCCGGCCGCGGCCACGCGCGCGAAGTACTCCAGCGCATTGGCATCGGGCCCGCGCGGCGGGTTGCGGTCCAGCGTGCTGCGGCGGCGTGGGGTTGTCAATTTCGTGTTGACAAGGTGTCAATGAATTGCAGTCTAGTCAATCTTCCGGCCGATTCCTACAGTGCCGGCCATGAACACCACCACCTCCTCCCCCACCCTGGCGCCGCGCACCGAGCGCGCAGCCGCTGCCGCCGACCACGTGCTCGTAGCGCAGGACGGCCGGCACCTGGCCGCGTCCTGGCACGAGCCCGCCGTGCCCGCGCGAGCCGTGGCCGTGATCAGCTCGGCCGCCGGCGTGCCGCGCGGCTACTACCGCGGCTTCGCCGGCTGGCTGGCCGCGCGCGGCTATGCGGTGCTGAGCTACGACTACCGCGGCATCGGCGGCTCGCGCCGCGGCGCGCTGCGCGACGACCCGGCGACGATGCGCGACTGGGCGGTGCTGGACATGAGCGCCGCGCTGGCCGCGGCCGATGCGCGTCGTGCCTCGGCCGGCCTGCCGCTGCTGCTGGTGGGGCACAGCTTCGGCGGCAACGGCATCGCCTTCGCCGACGGCGTGGAGCGCGCCGATGCGCTGCTGATGGTGGCCTCGCAACTGGGCGAGCCGCGGCTGTACCCCGGCGTGCACCGCGTGGTGGCGAACACCTTCTTCCGCGCCTGGCTGCCCACGGTGCTGCGGCTGCACGGCCATGTGCCGGGCTGGGCGTTGGGCCCGGGCGCCGAGCCGTTGCCGGCCGGCGTGGCGCGGCAATGGGCGCACTGGGGGCTGACCCGCGGCTGGGCCTATGCCGACCCGCAGATGGCGCCGCACCGCGGCGCGTCGGCCGTGCTGGCGCCCGTGCACCTGTGGGGCATCAGCGACGACCTGAGCTATGCGCCGCCGCGCGCGGTGGACGCGCTGGCGGCGATGTACCGCAATGCCGTCACCGAGCGCCACACGCTGACGCCGGCGCAGGTGGGCGTGAAGCGGCTGGGCCACTTCGGCGCCTTCCGCCGCGAGCCTGGCCCGCGGCTGTGGGCGCGGCTGTTCGGCCCGATCGAGCAGGCCAGCCGGCGGCTGCGCGAGGCCGGCCTCGGGCCGCTGGACTGAGTTAGGCCCCGTCGATCGCCGCCAGCGCCTGCTGGCGGTCCGCGGCCGGCAGGAAGCTGGCCATCGCGGCGGCTCGGTTCATCGCCCGCAGCGTCGCGGCATCGAGACCCATTGCCTGTGCGGCATGGCGCCATTCATCGCTGAGGCGCACGCCGGACATCAGCCGGTTGTCGGTGGACAGCGACACCGACAGCCCGGCGGACCGCATGCGCGGCAGCGGGTGGGTGGCCAGCGAGGCCGTCGCGCCGGTGTGCACGTTGCTGCTGGGGCAGACCTCGAAATGCAGCCCCAGTTCGCGCGCCCGTGTCATGTTGGCGTCGTCGTCGACGATGTGGATGCCATGGCCGATGCGCGTGGCGCCCAGCGCCGCGGCCTCCAGCACGCGCGCGCCGATGTCGGCCTCGCCGGCATGGCAGGTCAGGCCCAGGCCGGCGTCGCGCGCGGCGGCATAGGCGGCGGCATGCTCGCCCGGCGGATGGCCCGCTTCGGCACCGGCCAGGTCGAAGCCGATCACGCCGCGGCCGGCATAGCGTGCCGCCAATTGCGCGCTGCGCAGCGTATGCGCCGGCGGCTCGTGGCGCATAGCGCAGACGATCAGCCCGCAGCGCAGCGGGCTGCGCGCCAGCCCGGCCAGCAGTGCTTCGACGACGGCCTCGCCGGCCAGGCCGAAGGGCTCCAGCAGCAGCGGCGCGATGCGGAACTCGGCCAGCACGCAGCCGTCTTCGCGCGCATCCTCGGCAGCCTCGAAGGCCACGCGCTCGCAGGCCGGCAGCGAGGCCATCGCGCCCACCGTCAGCTGGAAGCCCGCCAGGTAGCGGCCCAGGCTGCCGGAGTTGGCATTGGCCTGCACCCAGGCGGCCAGCGCGGCGGCGTCCTCGGCCGGCGGCCGGATACCGCGCGCCCGGCACAAGTCCAGCAGCGTTTGCGGGCGCAGGCCGCCGTCCAGGTGCTCGTGCAGCAGCACCATGGGCACATGCGCTTCAGGGGAGAGGGTCAATGCCATTGGGCGCGGGAGTTGCTTTGCACTATAAGACGCAGCCATCGCCAGCCTTCAACACCACCGCCATGAAGCTTCTGCCCGCCCTGACCGCCGCCCTCGCCACCGCCTTCGTCGCCGTGGCTGCCCAGGCCCAGCCCGCCATCGTCTACGACATGGGCGGCAAGTTCGACAAGAGCTTCAACGAGGCCGCCTACCGCGGCATGGAGCGCTGGAAGAAGGAGACCGGCAAGAACTTCCTGGAGTTCGAGATCGCCAGCGAATCGCAGCGCGAGCAGGCCATCCGCCGCATGGCCGAGCGCGGCGCCAGCCCGATCATCGGCGTGGGCTTCAGCCAGGCCTCGAGCATCGAGAAGGTGGCCAAGGACTTTCCGAAGCTGCAGTTCGCCATCATCGACATGGTGGTCAACCAGCCCAACGTGCAGTCGGTGGTGTTCAAGGAGCAGGAAGGCAGCTTCCTGGTCGGGCTGATGGCCGCCATGGCCAGCAAGACCGGCAAGGTGGGCTTCGTCGGCGGCATGGACATCCCGCTGATCCGCAAGTTCCAGTGCGGCTACGAGCAGGGCGTGAAGTACAGCAACCCGAAGGCCGAGGTCTTCGCCAACATGACCGGCACCACCGGCGCCGCCTGGAGCGACCCCGGCCGCGGCGGTGAACTCGCCAAGGCGCAATTCGCCAAGGGCGCCGACGTGGTCTTCGCCGCCGCCGGCGGCACTGGCATCGGCGTGTACCAGGCCGCCAAGGACGGGGGCAAGCTGGCCATCGGCGTGGACAGCAACCAGAACCACCTGCAGCCGGGCACCATGCTGACCTCGATGCTGAAGCGGGTGGACGTGGCGGTCTACAACGTGTCGATGGGCCACAAGCCCGGCATCACCGTGCTGGGGCTGAAGGAAGGCGGCGTCGACGTGGCGCTGGACGAATACAACGCCAAGCTGGTGACGGCCGACATGAAGAGCAAGGTGGACGCCGCCAAGGCCGACATCATTGCCGGCAAGATCAAGGTCGCCGACTACATGGCCGACAACGCCTGCAAGTTCTGAACACCCCAGCCGTCCGCCTGAGCGGCATCTGCAAGCGCTTCGGCGCGGTGCAGGCCAACGACGAGGTGTCGCTGCAGGTGGCGGCCGGCAGCGTGCATGCCATCGTCGGCGAGAACGGCGCCGGCAAGAGCACGCTGATGTCGGTGCTCTACGGCTTCCACACGGCGGACCGCGGCACGATCGAGGTCGACGGCCGGCCGGTGCAGATCCGCAACCCGCACGAGGCCATTGCCTTGGGTATCGGCATGGTGCACCAGCACTTCATGCTGGTGGAGCCCTTCAGCGCGCTGGACAACGTGCTGCTGGGCGCCGAGCCGCATGTGCTGCTGCACCGCGCCGAGGCCGAGCTGCGCAAGCGGCTCTATGCGCTGATGCTGAGCACCGGCCTGAAGGTGGACCTGGACGCCACGGTGGCCGACCTGCCGGTGGGCGACCGCCAGCGGCTGGAGATCCTGAAGGCGCTGGTGCGCGGTGCGCGCATCCTGATTCTGGACGAGCCCACCGCGGTGCTGACGCCGCAGGAAACCGAGACGCTGTTCGGCGTGCTCGAGCGCCTGGCCGCGCAGGGCACCACCATCCTGCTGATCACCCACAAGCTCAAGGAGGTGATGCGCCTGGCCAAGCGCGTCACCGTGATGCGCGGCGGCCGGGTGGTGCACGAGACCGACGTGGCGCAGACCTCGATCGAGCAGCTGGCCGCGGCGATGGTCGGGCGCAAGGTGGCCATCGGCCGCGACGGCATGGCCGCGCGCCGTGGCGGCGAAGTGCGGCTGCGCGCCGCCGGCCTGGCCTGCCAGGACGCGCTGGGCGTCCCCAGGCTGCAGGGCGTGAGCCTGGAGCTGCGTGCCGGGCAGATCGTCGGCATCGCCGGCGTGTCGGGCAACGGCCAGAGCGAGCTGCTGGAGCTGCTGGCCGGCCTGCGTGCGCCGGAGGCCGGCACGCTGGAGCTGGCCGGCCGGCGCTTCGGCGCCGCGCAGTGGCTGGACCCGCACACCGCGCGCGAGCTGGGCCTGGCCCACGTGCCCGAGGACCGCCAGGCGCGCGCGATGGTCATGGACTTCGCGGCCTGGGAATCGGCCGCGCTGGGCTACGAGGACCGCGCCGACGTCAGCAGCGGCGCCGGCTGGGTGCAGCGCAGCGCGCTGCGCCGCGCCACCGCCGCGCTGATGGAACGCTTCGACGTGCGGCCACGCAATGCCGAGCTGCGCTGCCGGCAGTTCTCGGGCGGCAACCAGCAGAAGCTGGTGCTGGCGCGAGAGCTGAGCCGCGGCCCGAAGGTGCTGCTGGTGGGCCAGCCGACGCGTGGCGTGGACATCGGCGCCATCGAGTTCATCTACGGCCAGCTGCGCCAGCTGCGCGACGCCGGCTGCGCGTTGCTGGTGGTGAGCAGCGAGCTCGACGAGATCCTGGCGCTGGCCGACCGTGTGCTGGTGATGCACGCCGGGCGCATCGTCGGCGAACTGCCGGTGGCGCAGTGCGACGAGCAGAAGCTCGGTCTGATGATGGCCGGCGAGGTGGCCGCATGAACAGCGGTTTGCCGCGCTGGGCCGACCTGGGCCTGCTGCCGCTGTTCAACCTGGGGCTGGCATTGCTGGTGGCCGGCGTGGTGGTGGTCCTCGTCGGGCAGGACCCGTGGCGTGTGCTGGCGGCGCTGCTGCACGGCGCCTTCGGCACGCCGCGCGGCATCGGCTACACGCTGTACTACGCCACCACCTTCATCTTCACCGGGCTGGCGGTGGCGGTGGCCTTCCATGCCGGGCTGTTCAACATCGGCGGCGAAGGCCAGGCCATCCTCGGCGGCATCGGCACCGGGCTGGTGGGGCTGTGGCTGGGCGCATGGCTGCCGGCGTGGCTGCTGCTGCCGCTGATGGCGCTGGGCGGTGCATTGGCCGGGCTGGCCTGGGCGGCGGTGCCGGGCTGGCTGCAGGCGCGGCGCGGCAGCCACATCGTCATCACCACCATCATGTTCAACTTCCTGGCCAGCACGCTGCTGGTGTGGCTGCTGGTCAACAAGCTCAAGCCCGCGGGATCGATGGCACCGGAGAGCGCGCCGCTGGCCGAGGCCGCGCAGCTGCCCTCACTGCACCAGGCGCTGGCCGCCTTCGGCATCGAATGGCCGGCCTCGCCGCTGAACCTGAGCCTGTTGCTGGCGCTGGCTGCGGCGCTGGGCGTGTACCTGCTGCTGTGGCGCACGCGCGCCGGCTACCGGCTGCGTGCGGTGGGCTCCAGCCCCGGCGCGGCGGCCTATGCCGGCATCGACCCGAAGCGCCAGACCGTGCTGGCGATGATGATCGCCGGCGCGCTGGCCGGGCTGGTGGGCATGAACGAGATCGCTGGCGTGCAGCACAAGCTGCTGCTGGAATACGTGGGCGGGGCCGGCTTCACCGGCATCGCGGTGGCGCTGATGGGCCGCAACCATCCGCTGGGCATCGTGCTGGCCAGCGTGCTGTTCGGCGCGCTGTTCCAGGGCGGGGCCGAGGTGGCTTTCGAGGTGCCGGGCTTCAGCCGCGACATGGTGGTGATGCTGCAGGGCTTCATCGTGCTGTTCAGCGGCGCGATGGCCTACGTGGCCGCGCCGCTGCTGGCGCGGGCGTTGCGAGTGGGGCGTGCGCATGGATGAGGTGCTGGTCGGCACGGTGCTGGCGTCCACGCTGCGCGTGGCCACGCCGCTGCTGCTGTGCGCGCTGGCCGGGCTGCTGAGCGAACGCGCGGGCGTCATCGACATCGGCCTGGAAGGCAAGATGTTGTTCGCCGCCTTCGCCGCCGGTGCGGCCGGCGCGGCGCTCGGCTCCACGGTGCTGGCCATCGGCCTGGCCTGCGGCGTGGCGGTGCTGCTGTCGTGGCTGCACGGGCTGGCCTGCGTCAGCCACCGCGGCGACCAGGTGGTCAGCGGCGTGGCCATCAACCTGATCGCCGCCGGGCTGACGATGGTGCTGGGCATCGCCTGGTTCCGCCAGGGCGGGCAGACGCCGCCGGTGAGCGACGCGGTGCGGCTGCAGCCGCTGTGGCCAGGCGCGTCCGAGGCGCTGGGCCCGCTGTTCGGCGGCGCGCTGCTGGGCCACGACGTGCTCGTCTATGCCGCGCTGGCGCTGGTGCCCGCGGTGTGGTGGCTGCTGTACCGCACGCGCTTCGGCATGCGGCTGCGCGCGGTGGGCGAGAAGGCGCAGATGGTCGATGCCGCCGGCGTGTCGGTGCCGCGGCTGCGCTATGCGGCGCTGACGCTGAACGGCCTGCTCTGCGGCCTGGCCGGCAGCTACCTGGTGCTGGCGCAGAATGCCTCGTTCGTGCCGCACATGACGGCAGGCAGGGGCTTCATGGCGCTGGCGGCGATGATCTTCGGCAAGTGGCATCCGGTGGGCGCCTTCTGGGCCTGCCTGCTGTTCGGCTTTCTCGATGCGGTGGCCATCCGCCTGCAGGGCGTGGCGCTGCCCGGCATCGGCGAGGTGCCGGTGGCCGCGATCCAGGCGCTGCCCTATGTGCTGACGGTGGTGCTGCTGGCCGGCTTCATCGGCCGCGCGGTGGCCCCGGCCGAACTCGGCCGGCCCTACGTGAAGGAGCATTGAGCGTGGCCGCCGACCCCGAAGGGCCCACGCTGCAGGCGCTGCTGCAGGCGGCGCGCGCGGCGCGCGAGAAGGCCTATGCGCCGTACTCGAAGTTCCGGGTCGGTGCGGCGGTGCTCGACGAGCAGGGCCGCGTGCACGCCGGCTGCAACGTCGAGAACGCCGCCTATCCGCAGGGCCTGTGCGCCGAAGGCCTGGCGCTGGGCGCGATGGTGCTGGCGGGTGGCCGCCGCGCCCGCGCGCTGCTGGTGCTGGGCGATGGCCCGGCGCCGGTGACGCCCTGCGGCGGCTGCCGGCAGAAGCTGCGCGAGTTCGGCGGCGACGACACGCCGGTACTGGTGGCCGATGGCCGCGGCGTGCAGCTGCGTACCACGCTGGGCGCCCTGCTGCCGCATGCCTTCGGGCCCGATCATCTGGAGGGTGTGTGAGCCGCGCGGTCGGCGTGATCCGCGCCCGCGCGCCAATGGCCCGGCCGCGCATCGCAGTGCTGCTTGGCTCGGGCTGGGGCGGCTTCACTGCCGCGATCGAAGGTGCGACGCGCATCGCCTATGCCGAACTGCCGGGCTTACCGCCGGCGGGTGTGGCCGGCCATGCCGGCGAGCTGTGGCTGGGCCGCGTCGGCGCGGCCGAGGTGGCGGTGCTGGCCGGCCGCAAGCACACCTACGAGACCGGCGCGGCCGATGCGATGAAGCCGGCGCTGCAGGCGCTGCAGGCGCTGGGTTGCGACACGCTGGTGCAGACCAATGCCGCGGGCAGCCTGGACCCGGCGATGCCGGCCGGCAGCCTGATGCTGATCAGCGACCACCTGAACATCGCGCAGCGCTCGCCACTGGTCGGCGAGGCCGGCAACGGCCGCTTCGTCGGCATGGCCGAGGCCTACGACCCCGCGCTGCGCGCGCTGGCACGCCGCGCCGCGGCCGCGCTGGGCCACAAGCTGCACGAAGGCGTCTATGCCTGGGTGCTGGGCCCGCAGTTCGAGACGCCGGCCGAGATCCGCATGCTGCGCACGCTGGGCGCCGATGCGGTGGGCATGAGCACCGTGCCCGAGACCATCCTGGCGCGCTGGCTGGGCCTGCGGGTGCTGGCCTTCAGCCTGGTCACCAACCTGGCCGCCGGCCTGTCCGACGAGACGCTGAGCCATGCGCACACGCTGGCGCAGGCCCAGGCCGCCGGCGCCACCGCCAGCGCGGTGCTGGCGGCCGTGGTGCAGGCCATCGCGAAGGAGCCCGACGCTTGACCCCAAGTACCGACCTGCAGACCGCCGCGCGCACGGCACTGCGCTGCCTGGACCTGACCAGCCTGAACGACGCCGACACCGCGGCCGACATCGAGCACCTGTGCGCGCGTGCGCTGACGCCGCACGGCACGGTGGCGGCGGTCTGCGTCTGGCCGCGCTTCGTGGCGCTGGCGCGGCAGCGCCTGCCGGTGAGCGTGCGCGTGGCCGCGGTGGCCAACTTCCCGGCCGGTGGCGATGACGTAGACGCGGTGTTGCGCGAGGTGCAGGCCATCGTCGCCGCCGGCGCGCAGGAGGTGGACGTGGTGCTGCCCTGGCGCGCGTTGCAGGCCGGCGACCAGGCCAGCGCGCGCACGCTGCTGGTGGCGGCGCGCGCTGCCTGCGCGAAGCAGGTGCTGAAGGTGATCCTGGAAACCGGCGAATTGGCCGAGCCGGCGCTGATCACGCGTGCCTCGCAGCTGGCCATCTCGGCCGGCGCCGACTTCCTGAAGACCAGCACCGGCAAGGTGCCGGTGGGCGCCACGCTGCCGGCCGCCGAGGCGATGCTGGCGGCCATCGCGGCGCACCCCGGCGCGCGCGAGCGGGTCGGGCTCAAGCTCAGCGGCGGCTTGCGCAAGGTGGCCGATCTGCCGCCGTACCTGGCGCTGGTGGAGCGCACGCTGGGCGCGGAGGCGCTGCAGCCTGGGCGCTTCCGCATCGGCGCCAGTGGCCTGCTCGACGACATCCTGGCCGTGCTCGGCGGCGGCGCGGCGCCGGCCGCGAGCGAGGGCTACTGAACATGCTGGCCCAGGAGCTCATCCGCATCAAGCGCGACGGCGGCGTGCTGTCGCCGGCGCAGATCGAAGACTTCGTCAGCGGCCTGGTGGACCACCGCTGGAGCGAAGGCCAGGCCGCGGCGATGGCGATGGCCATCTTCCTGCGCGGCCTTTCGGCGGACGAGACCGTGGCCTTGACCCGCGCGATGACGTTTTCCGGCGAGGTGCTGGCCTGGCCCGCGGCCGACTGGCACGGCCCGGTGCTGGACAAGCATTCCACCGGCGGCGTGGGCGACAAGGTGAGCCTGATGCTGGCGCCGATCCTGGCCGCCTGTGGTGCCATCGTGCCGATGATCAGCGGCCGCGGCCTGGGCCACACCGGCGGCACGCTGGACAAGTTCGACGCCATCCCCGGCTACCAGACCGCGCCCGACCTGGACACGCTGCGCCGCGCGCTGCGCGCGGCGGGCTGCGCGATCATCGGCCAAACCCCCCAGCTGGCGCCGGCCGACCGACGGCTCTATGCCATCCGCGACGTCACGGCCACGGTGGAATCGATCCCGCTGATTGCCGCCAGCATCCTGTCGAAGAAGCTCGCCGCCGGGCTGCAGGGCCTGGTGATGGACGTCAAGTGCGGCAACGGCGCCTTTGCCGATACGCCGGAGATGGCGCTGGCGCTGGCGCGCTCCATCGTGCGCGTGGCCTGCGACGCCGGGCTGACGACGCGCGCACTGGTCACCGACATGAACCAGGTGCTGGGCCACGCCGCCGGCAACGCGGTGGAGGTGCAGGAGGCCGTGGCGTTCCTGCGCGGCGAGCACCAGGCGCCGCGATTGCACCAAGTGACGCGGCTGCTTTGCGCCGAGGCGCTGCAGATCGGCGGCCTGGCGGCCGACGAGCCGGCCGCGCTGGCCCGCGTCGATGCCGTGCTGGCCGGCGGCGCGGCGCTGGAGCACTTCGCGAAGATGGTGGCCGCGCTCGGCGGGCCGGCGGATTTCTGCGAGCGCCCCGCTGCGTACCTGCCATCGGCGCCGGTGCAGCGCGAGGTGCCTGCGCCGCGCGACGGTTGGGTGCAGACCAAGGCCACGCGCGACATCGGCCTGGCCGTCGTCGAGCTGGGCGGCGGCCGCCGCAAGGCCAGCGACGCCATCGACCACCGCGTCGGCTTCAGCGCGGTGGTCTCGATCGGGCAGCATGTGGTGCGTGGCGAACCGCTGGCCCGCGTGCATGCCGCCAGCGGGGAAGCCGCCGCGCAGGCCGTGGCCGCGCTGCAGCGCTGCATCGTCATCGGCGATGCCGCGCTGGCCGCCACGCCACTGGTGCTGGCGCGCATCACCGAGGAGGACACACGATGACCCGCCAATGGATCGGCTCCGGCTCGCCCTACGAAGAAGAGTTCGCCTACGCCCGCGCGGTGGTCGACGGCGACTGGGTCTTCGTCAGCGGCACCACCGGCTTCGACTACGCGACGATGACCATTGCCGACGACATCGTCGCGCAATGCGAGCAGTGCTTCGCCAACATCGCCGCCGCGCTGGCACAGGCTGGCGCCAGTCTCGACGACGTGCTGCGGGTGCACTACATCGTGCCGCGCGGCGAGGAATTCGCGCTGTGCGCGCCGGTGCTGCGCAAGCACCTGGGCCGTGCGCGGCCGGCGGCCACCATGATCAGCGCAGCACTGCTCGATGCACGCATGCGCATCGAGATCGAGGTCACCGCGCGGCGCCCGCGCGCCTAACCCGGCTGGCGCATGCGCTGGGCCAGCTCGTCGCGGCCGCGCGCGGCCAGGGTCTCGGCCGCGCCCAGGCGGTCGCGCTCTTCCTTGTTCTGGCTTAGCTTGCTCTTGCCGACCAGTGAGGTGAGCTCGATCTCGATGCCGACGATGTTGCGCAGCATTGCGTCGATGTAGTCGGGGGCCGAATCCCCCATCTTCCAGGGCCGCGGCTCGTTGGCTTCATGCTCGCGCGTCAGTCGCGCGACCAGGCCGCGCACGAAGCGCTCGTCGTCGCGCACCGTCAATGTGCCGTGCGCATGCACCACCTCGTAGTTCCAGGTGGGCACCTGGCGGTGTGTCTCGTGCTTGCTGGGGTACCAGCTGGGCGATATGAAGGCCTCGGCGCCGCGGAAGATCACCAGCACCGGTGTGCCCGCCGGGCATCGCTGCCACAGCGGGTTGGCCCGCGCCACATGGGCCGTCAGCCGGCCCAGCGGCCCGACCGCGGGGTCGAACTCGAAGGGAATATGGTCGGCGTCCAGGCCGTCGGCGTCCTGGCGCACCAGCACGCCCAGCGGGTGCTCGCGCACGATGCGCTGCAGCGCGGCAGGGTCGTTCACGGCGAAATGGGCGGGGATGTACATCGTTTGAGCGGTGTGGGGCAGGGCAGCCACTGTGGCCGGGAAGGGCGGCGCTGGCAAGCCGGGCCGTCCCGGTGTGCCGCTATGCTTTTGTCGCCCATCCTAAATCGACGAGGAGACAGACCCGATGACCACCCCACGCACCCTGCCATGGAGAGCCCTGAGCCTGGCCCTGCTGGCCGCCGCGCCGGCCTGGGCGCAGGCGCCGGACTGCAGCGCGCTGGTGGCCAACGCGCCGCCTGGCGTCACGCTGACGGCCGAAGGGGTGCCGGCCGACACGGTGCGCCCGCCCAACGTCACCACGGGGCCGATGCTGGTGGCGCATTGCCGCATCAGCGGCCGCATGGCCGAGCGCACCGGCATCGACGGCAAGCCGTACCACATCGGCTTCGAGATGCGGCTGCCGCTGCAGTGGAACGGCCGGCTGCTGTACCAGGGTGGCGGCGGCAACGACGGCGTCATCCGGCCGGCGGTCGGGCCGCAGGCCGCGCCCGGCTATGCGCTGAACCGCGGCTTTGCGGTGGTGACCACCGACGCCGGCCACCAGGGCCCGACGGCCGACTTCGGCTTCGACCCGATCGCGCGCACCGACAACGCCTACAACGCGCACGACCGCGTGGCCGTCACCGCCAAGGACCTGCTGCGCCGCCACTACGGCAAGCCGGCCGAGCGCGCCTATTTCATCGGCTGCTCCGGCGGCGGCGCCAGGGCATGATGTTCACGCAGCGCTTCCCGTCGTACTTCGACGGCGTGATCGCCATCGCGCCGGCGATGCGTGTGTCCAAGGGCGCGACGATCGCCGCGGCCTGGGACACGCAGGCGCTGCAGGCCATCGCGCCGCCCGGCGCCGACGGTCAGCCGGTGCTGAGCCAGGCCTTGAGCAACGACGACCTGGGCCTGCTGCGCAAGGGCATCCTCGAGGCCTGCGACGCGCAGGACGGCCTCGCCGACGGCCTCGTGTCGAACCCGGCTGCCTGCAAGTTCGACCCGAAGGCGCTGCAGTGCACGGGCGCCAAGACGGCCGAATGCCTGTCGGCGGCGCAGGTGGGCGCGCTGCAGAAGATCTTCGGCGGCGCGCGCAACAGCGCCGGCCAACCGCTGTACTTCACCCGGCCGCGGGATGCCGGCATCGGCCACCCGGCCAACGACTGGCGCGCCTGGAAGCTGGGTACCTCGACCACCGCACAGGCGAATTCGCGACATGTGTTCCTGATGCAGGACGCGCTGCAGGGCTACTTCGTCACCCCGCCCGACCGGTCCCTGAGCATCTACCGCTTCGACTTCGACCGCGACCCGGCGCGCATGGATGCGCATGCCTGGATCTTCAACACCGGCGACGACGTCAAGCTGGCCGGCTACAAGGCGCGCGGCGGCAAGCTGCTGTTCGCGCACGGCCTGGCCGACCCGATCTTCTCGCCCGACGAGATGGTCGACTACTACCAACGGCTGAGCCGCGAGCATGGCGCGGCCACGCCGGATTTCGCGCGGCTGTTCCTGATCCCCGGCATGGCGCATTGCCAGGGCGGCGCGGCCACCGACAGCTGGGACGGCCTGGGCGCGCTGGTCGACTGGGTGGAAAAGGGCCAGGCGCCGCAGCGCATCGTGGCCAGCGGCACCACGGTGTTCCCGGGCCGCACCCGGCCGCTGTGCCCGTACCCGCAGTACGCGCACTACAACGGCAGCGGCGACCCGGAGAAGGCCGAGAACTTCAGCTGCCGCTGACGAAGAGGGTGGCACCCCGTGACCGATTCGAACGGCCGACCCGCCGGTTCGAAGCCGGCCGCTCTATGTCCGCTGAGCTAACGGGGCGTGGCGGCCGACAACGGCTCGCATTGCCGGCAGTGTAAAGAATCTTTACTCTGCTGTCAAGCAGTTGGTGCCGGGGCGGCGCCGCTTGCCCATTGCCGTGACAATGATTGCCCAAGCAATCGATAATGCGGCGATGAGCTCTACACCCCGCCGCGCCGCCCGGCCGCGCTTCTACGACGGCCGGCGCTACGTGGCCGGCGACAGCGTCGGCTACCTGCTGAACCAGGTGGTGCTGTCGATGCGCCGCACCATCGAGCAGCGCATGGCGGCGCACGGGCTGACCGCCGCGCAGTGGTACCCGCTGTGGCGGCTGAAGCTGGGCCACGACGGCACCGCCCGCGAGCTGGCGCGCGACACCGACATCGACGCCGGCGCGATGACACGCCTGATCGACCGGCTGGTGCAGAAGGGCCTGGTGGCGCGCAGCCGCAGCACCACCGACCGGCGCGCGCTGGTGCTGCGCCTGACGCCCGCCGGCGAGGCCGTCGCCGCCGAGGTGCCCAAGGTGCTGGCGCAGGTGAACAACGACTACCTGCGTGGGTTCGATGCCGACGAATGGCGTGAGCTGCAGGGCCTGCTGCAGCGCATGCTGGACAACGGGCGTGGGCTGGCCGAGCCTGCCCCTCGCGGAGGCCGTCGATGAGCGCCCCCCATCCCGCCGCGGCCGAGCCCGCGCCGGTGATTCCGCCGCGCCGTCGCGGCCACGTGCTCTTGATCCTGGTGCTGCTGCTGCTGGTGGCTGCCGCCGGCTTCGGCGCCTGGTGGTGGACGGTGCTGCGCCATCTGGAGAGCACCGACAATGCCTACGTGCAGGCGCCGCTGGTGCAGATCGGCGCGCGCATCGACGGCACGGTGCGCGAGGTGGCGGTGGACGATACCGACGCCGTGCGCGCCGGCCAGCTGCTGGTGCGGCTGGACGACACCGACGCGCGGCTGTCGGTGCAGCGCGCCAGTGCGGCGCTGGCCCAGGCAGTGCGCGAGGTGCGTGTGCTGCAGGCCCAGGACGGCAGCTTCGATGCGCAGGTCAAGGCGCGCCGCGCCGATGTCGAGCGCATGCGCGCCGAACTGGCCCGCGCCGAAGACCTGGCCGCACGCCGCGCGGCGCTGCAGGCCACCGGCGCCATCAGCGACGAAGACATCCGCCAGGCCCAGGCCACGCGCGATGCCGCGCGCAGCGCGCTGGCCGCGGCGCAGTCTGCGCAGGCGGCGGCCGAGCAGCAGGCGCTGGCCAACCTGGCGCTGAGCGACGGCATGCGCATCGACAGCCACCCGGGCGTGCAGCGTGCCGCCACCGCCCTGCGCGAGGCGCTGCTGGCGCTGCGCCGCACCGAGATCCGCGCGCCGCTGGCCGGGCAGGTGGCTCGGCGCACCGTGCAGGTGGGCCAGCGCGTGGCCGCCGGCGCGCCGCTGATGGCGGTGATCCCGCTGGACCAGGTGTGGGTCGATGCCAACTTCAAGGAGGTGCAGCTGCGCCGCATGCGCGTGGGCCAACCGGTCACGCTGACGGCCGATGCCTATGGCAGCAAGGTCGAATACCGCGGCCGCGTGGCCGGGCTGGGCGCCGGCACTGGCGCGGCCTTTGCGCTGCTGCCGGCGCAGAACGCCACCGGCAACTGGATCAAGGTGGTGCAGCGGCTGCCGGTGCGCATCGAGCTGGAGCGCCCGCTGCCGGCCGGGCATCCGCTGCGCGTCGGTCTGTCGATGCACGCCACCGTGCGGCTGGACGAAGAGGTGCCTGCCGAGCCACCCGCCGCAGCGCCCGCGGGCGATGCCTGGGACGACAGCGCCGAGGCCCAGCGCGAGGCCGACGCGCTGGTGCAGCGCATCGTCGAAGCCAACCTGCGGCCCGCCGCGCGCCGATGAACCACGCCTCCGCTGCCCCGCTGCCGCCGCTGTACGGCGCGGAGCGCTGGCTGGCCACGATCTCGGTGTCGCTGGCCACCTTCATGAACGTGCTCGATTCGTCGATCGCCAACGTCTCCATCCCGGCCATCGCCGGCGACCTGGGCGTGAGCCCGGCGCAGGGCACCTGGGTCATCACCAGCTTCGCGGTGGCCAACGCCATCTCGATGCCGCTGACCGGCTGGCTGGCGATGCGCTTCGGCGCGGTGCGTGTGTTCATCACCAGCACGCTGCTGTTCGTGCTGGCCTCGTGGCTGTGCGGGCTGGCGCCCACCATCGAGGCGCTGGTGGGCTTCCGCGTGCTGCAGGGCCTGGTGGCCGGGCCGATGATCCCGTTGTCGCAGACGCTGCTGCTATCGGTGTACCCGCCGGCGCTGGCCGGCATGGCCACGGCGCTGTTCGGCATGACGGTGCTGGTGGCGCCGGTGGTCGGGCCGCTGCTGGGCGGCTGGGTCACCGAGCAGTTCTCGTGGCCGTGGATCTTCTACATCAACGTGCCGCTGGGCCTGGGCGCGATGGCGGTGGTGTGGCAACTGTTCCGCGACCGCCAGCAGCCGCCGCGCCGCGTGCCGCTGGACCGCGTCGGCCTGCTGCTGGTGGTGGTGTGGGTGGGCGCGATGCAGCTGATGCTCGACCAGGGCAAGGAGCAGGACTGGTTCGCCTCCACCGAGATCGTGGTGCTGGCGCTGGTGGCGGCGGTGGGCTTCGTCTTCTTCCTGGTGTGGGAGCTGGGTGAATCGCACCCGGTGGTCGACATCCGGCTGTTCGCGCGGCGCAACTTCCTGGTCGGTACGCTGGCGCTGTCCATCGCCTACGGGCTGATCTTCGGCAACATCGTGCTGCTGCCGCTGTGGCTGCAGCAGTACATGGGCTACACGGCCACCTGGGCCGGGCTGGCGATGGCGCCGGTGGGGCTGCTGGCCATCGTGCTGTCGCCGTGGGTGGGGCACAACGTCAGCCGCATCGACCCGCGGCGCCTGACCACCGTGGCCTTCCTGGGCTTTGCCGCCATCCTGTGGATGCGCGCGCAGTTCAACACGCAGGCCGACTTCGCCACCATCCTGTGGCCCACGCTGCTGCAGGGCATTGCGATGGCCTTCTTCTTCATCCCGCTGCAGGCCATCGCCTATGCCGGCCTGCCTCCGGCGCGCATGGCTTCGGCGACGGGGCTGAACAACTTCGTGCGCATCACCGCCGGCGCGGTGGGCACCTCGGTCTTCACCACGCTGTGGGAAAGCCGCGCCAGCCTGCACCATGCGCAGCTGGCCGAGCAGATCAGCCCCGCCCACCCGGCGGCGCAGCAGACGCTGGCCCAGCTGCGCGCGGCCGGCTACACGCAGGAGCAGGCGCTGGCGCAGATCAACCGGCTGATCGACCAGCAGGCCTTCACGATGGCCGCTAACGACCTGTTCTGGCTGTCGTCGATGCTGTTCATCGCGCTGGTGGCGCTGCTGTGGACCAGCGGCCGCCGCGCCGGCCCGGCGGCGGCGGTCGAAGGCGGCGCGCATTGAGTTCCAGCGTCGACGAATTCGCCACGCCGCGGCCCATCGCCGGCTGGCGTATCGTCTTCACCGCCTTCTGCATGGCGGTGTTCGCCTGGGGGCTGGGCTTCTACGCGCTGTCGGTCTATGCGCAGTACCTGGCGCAGGCGGGGCACTTCAGCCCGGCCATGCTGTCGGCGGCCACCACCGTCTTCTTCCTGGTCGGTGCCGGCGCGCTGTATGCGGTGGATGCGGCGGTGGCGCGCATCGGCCGGCGCGCCGCGGTGTTCATCGGGTTGCTGCTGCTGGCCGGCGGTGCGGCCACGCTGTCGCAGCTGCGCAGCCCGGTGGCGCTGTTCCTCGTCTACGGGCTGATGGCCTTCGGCTGGGCCGCCACCTCGGGCACGGCGATCACGCAGATCGTCGGCGCCTGGTTCGTGGCGCGCCGCGGGTTGGCGCTGAACCTGGCGCTCACCGGCGCCAGCGTCGCCGGCTTCCTGGTGGTGCCGGCCATGGTGGCGGCCATCGCCCGCTTTGGCCTGGGCGCCGGCATCGCGGGCGTGGCGGCGCTGCTGGCGCTGGCCCTGAGCCTGCTGCTGGCGCTGAACCTGCGCGAGCCGCAGGCCGTGGTGGACGACGGCGCGGCGGCCGCCGCCGCTCCGGCGGGCCCGCTGCGCATGGACGCGCGGCTGGCGCTGATGGCCGCGCTGTTCGGCATCGGCTGGCTGGCGCAGGTGGCCTTCCTGGCGCAGCAGCTGCCGCTGCTGGTGCCCAAGGTGGGCGCGGCCGCGGCCACCGCCGCGGTGGCCGCCACCACGGCCGCATCGCTGCTGGGCCGGCTGGTGCTGGCCAGCATCGTCGACAAGCTGGACCACCGCCGCGTCACCGCCGCCAGTTTCGCGCTGCAGGCGGTGGGCATGGGCCTGATGCTGGCAGGCGACGGGCCGGTTCTCGTCATCGCCGGCAGCGCGCTGGTCGGCGCGTCGGTCGGCAACCTGATCACGATGCCGGCGCTGTTTGCGCAGCGCGAGTTCGCGCCCGCGCACTACGCGGCGGTGATCACGCGCGTGTGGTCGGTGGGCCAGGTGCTCTATGCCTTCGGCCCGATGGCCGCCGGCCTGCTGCAGGCGCGCACCGGCTCGCCGGCGCCGACGCTGGCCGCCTGCCTGGTGGGCCAGCTGATCGCCGCGGCGCTGGCGCTGTGGCGGCCGCGCGGGCGCTGAAGCCGCCACGCATCAGGGCAGACACCCATCTGCGCGGCGGCGCCGCGCCCTAGCATGGCCGCAAAGCACCGCCATGCCCGCCAGCGCCGTCGAATTCGAGATCCGCACGCCCCGCGCCGATGACTTCGAGCGCGACGTGTCGCCGCTGCTCGGCGCGCACCGGCTGCAGGTGCAGGGCCGGGCCACGCGCAGCGCCTTCTACCTGCGCCACAAGGCGCTGTCGCGGCTGAGCCTGAGCACGGTGCGCTACGGCCGCCCGGTGGGCGTGGAGGTGCTGGCCGAGCGCGGGCACTGGTCGGTCACCAAGGTCGCGGCCGGCTGCGTGGCGGTGGGCAGCGGCGCGCAGCAGGTGTCGCACCGCCAGGGCGACTGGACGGTCTATGCGCCCGACCGCGCCGACGCGCTGGCCTTCGATGCCGCCGGCGAGGTGCAGACCCTGGCGCTGCCGCTGCAGGCGATGGAAGCCGCGCTGACCGCGCTGCTCGGCCACCCGGCGCCGCGGCCGCTGCAGCTGGCGCACGGGCTGCATGCCACGCCCGCGCAGGCGCGGCGGCTGGACCACATCGCCGGCCGGCTGTGGGGGCTGGACGATGGCGCGGCCCTGCCCGAGACGGTGCTGCGCCTGCACGAGGAGCTGGCGCTGTACGAGCTGCTGCTGACGCTGCCGCATGCGCACAGCGCGCTGCTGCAGCAGGCCACCCGCCCGCCCGGCGCGCTGCCGGTGCGCCGCGCCTGCGAATACCTGCAGGCCCATGTGCAGGCTGGCTGCCCGGGCGAGCTGGCGCTCAGCGAGGTGGCCGCGCATGCCGGGCTGGGCGTGCGCGCGCTCGGCGAGGCCTTCCGTCGCGAGCTGGGCGTGACGCCGATGCGCTACCTGCGCCACCTGCGGCTGGACCGCGCGCGGCTGGATCTGCTGGCCGGGCGCTGCAGCGTCACCGAGGCGGCCACCCGCTGGGGCTTCTGGAACCTGGGCGACTTCGCGCGCCACTACCGCCAGCGCCATGGCGAGCTGCCGCGTGCGGCCCGCCGCAGTGCCCGCGTTTTTCCGACGAAAGCACCGCCGTGACGCGGTAGCGCCGGTGGGCGCCGGTGCCCAGCATCCGGGCCGTGTTCCTCAGCTTTCACGGGCCGGCCATGCACCCCTTCCAACGCTTTCTGGGCGCCGCGGCGCTGCTGTTCACGCTGGCGCTGGCCGGCTGCGGCGGCGATGACTCGCCGCGCGGCGAACTCTTCGGCGAGCCCACCACCACCGCACGCCTGAGCAAAGCCGACATCGATGCCTCGGTGGCCGCGCTGCCCGGCCTGGTGGACCTGGTGGGCGGCCCGGCGCGCTGCGCCGTCACGCTGCAGAAGCTGGTCTACCAGACGGTGGCGCCCAGCGGCGCGCCTGCCCGCGCCAGCCTGGGCCTGCTGGTGCCGCAGGACTGCGCCGGGCCCTACCCGACGGTGGTCTACCACCACGGCACGCAGCTGCTGAAGAGTTTTGCCATGTCGGACCCGGCCAACCTGGAGACCTTCCTGGCCAATGCCTACTTCGCGTCGCAGGGCTACGTGGTGGTGATGCCCGACTACCTGGGCTATGGCGATTCGTCGCTGGACTACCACCCCTACCTCGACGTGCAGAGCATGGCCGACGTGGCCATCGACGCGCTGCGCGCGGCGCGGCGCCACCTGGCGGCGCAGGGCGTGGCCAGCAGCGGCAAGCTGTTCCTGACCGGCTATTCGCAGGGCGGCCATTCGGCGATGGCCACGCAGCGCGTGATGGAGCGCGACCATGCGCAGGAATTCGCCATCACCGCCACCGCGCCGATGGCCGGCTTCTATGCGCTGACCGCCACCTTCGTCGATGCGCTGGACGCGCCCACCGACCTGGGCACCGTGCTCTTCGCCTTCGGCCTGACCGGGCTGCAGGCGGTGTACGGCGATGTCTACAGCACGCCGGCCGCGGCCTTCCAGGCGCCGTGGGCGGCGGGGGTGGAGGGCTTGCTGCCCGGCACGCTGGAGCTGACGGCCCTCTTCACCCAGGGCAAGCTGCCGGCGCAGGCGCTCACCGGTCCCGGCGGGCTGCTGACCGACGCCTTCGCGGCCACGCTGAAGAACGATGCCGCCTCCGGCGTGCGCCGCCGCCTGGCGCAGAACGACCTGATCGACTGGACGCCGAAGGCACCCATGACGATGTGCCACGGCGGCCGCGACACGGTGGTGCCGGTGAAGAACATGACGCTGGCCGCCGCCGCTTTCGCCCAGCGCGGCGCGCCGGTGACGGCCATCGACCTGGAGGACATCGCTGCCTTCAAGCCGGCCATCGATGCGCAGATCGCCGCGGCGGGCACGCTGCTGGTCTATCACGCGCAGATCGCGCCGCCGCTGTGCTTCTCGGTCACCAAGAACCAGGTCTTCGACCCGCTGCGGTAGCTGCTCGGCCGCGCGACCGCCGGGCTTACTTGGGGAACATGAACTGCACCTGTACCCGCAGTTGCCAACTGGCACCATCGTCCGGATGCACCACGTTGTAGTAGCCGCCGATCTGCGTGTTGATCGGCAGCTTGCCCAGGTGGAAGATCTTGCCGATGCCGCCGCCCAGCGGCACGGTCCAGCGCTGGTCGCTGGCGGCCTCCCAGTTGGCGGTGATGATCGGTGAACTCGTCAGGTACAGCCCGCCGGGAAAGTTGTAGTTCAGGAAGGGCTGCATCAGGAAGTTGTTGTAGCGCCCGCCCTGCTTGTCGCTGCTCAGCGACCAGACGTTGTTGACCAGCACGCCATACACCCACGGGCTGCCCTTTTCGAGCCGCAGCACCACCGCGGTCGGCCCCAGGCCCCAGTTCTTGTTGCCCAGCATGTCGTCGGTGTTGGTGGGCATCTGCAGGATCGCGCCGGCGCCCCAGATCAGCCCGCCCGCGCCCGGCGTCGAAGGCGACAGGAAGGCCGACAGCTGGATGTCGCCGAGCCCGAAGCTGCTGCCCTGGCCCGGCAGCAGTTCGGGCTGCCAGATCACCGGCATGATCGTGCGGGTGATGAGGTTCCAGTCCTTGTTCACCTCGATCGGGATCACCGGCTGGATGTTCAGGATGTTCTGCGTGCCCGACAGCGGCCCGACATTGAAGTTCGTGTTGTTCTGGAAGGGCACGCTGACCAGGTTGCCCACCGGGTTCTGCGCCAGCTTGGCCAGTTCCTCGGCCGACAGCGTGGCCTGCGCGGGCGCGACCAGCAGCGAGAGTGCTGCGACGGCAACCGCTGCCGCGCAGCGCATGGTGAGCTTCATCAGATCGACTCCTGTCCTGGGGTTGGGATGATGCCCGGCTTCAATCGGCCAGCTGCAGCCCCGGTGGCTGCCAGGTACCCTCGCCCGCCGGCAGGATCGACGGCGGCGTGTCCTTCGGCCAGTACAGGCGCATCACCATGTAGATGGGGCCGTCCGGCGCCGGCAGCCAGTTCGATTCCTTGTCCTTGCCGGGCGAATCCTTCTGCACGTACAGCGTCAGCGAGCCGTCCTTGTTCTTCTTCATGCCCGGCAGCATCGGCGAGTTGATCAGGTAACGGTTGATCGGGTTCTTGATCAGCAGCTGCGTCTTGCCGTCGTACATGGTCACCGACCAGAAGGCGTTCACCGGCGGCAGCTGGTCCTTGGCGAAGGTCAGCGTGTACTTGTGCTTCGATCCGTCGAGCTCCTCGCCACTGGCCAGCGTCCGGGCCATCGGATACATCGCCTCGACCGCATCGTTGCCGTAGATGCCGCCCTTGGCGGCGGCGGCACGCTTCAGCCAGTCGCCGTTGTAGAAGGCGCGGTCGCCGAACAGCGAGCCGACCTTCCAGCCGTTGATGTTTTTCATGCCGGCTTCGAGGTACTTGTCGACCTTGTCCTCGCCTTCCTTCATCGCCAGCAGGATGGCCGCCTTGTGCTCCAGCGACAGGTCCTTGAACTCGAACTTCCGGCCCGGGCCGATGCCGATGGTGGCCAGCTTGGCGCGGATCGCCTCCTCCTCGGGGCCGGGCGGCGCGAACTGCAGCGCGAAGTCCAGGAACTGGAAGAAGTTGGTCTTGACCAGCTCCTTGTCGATCTTCGGGAAGTCGATGGCCGGCGCCGCCGCCGGCGCCGGCTGCTTCAGGAAGGCCGACAGCGGCTGCGCCTTGTATCCCGCCTGCACCTTGACGACGTTGGGCATGTCCTTGGCGTCGAAGAGCTGGGTGCGGAAGATGACGAGCGAGAAGTCGGTGGACGACTGGAACACCTTCTTGATGCCGGGCGGTGTCTCGCCCTTCCAGTGGGGGCCCACGACCATGTAGTCGCCGGCCTCGGTGCCGGTGGCGCGGCTGCCGATGTAGCCGTAGTTGAAGGTGTTGCCGTCGGTCAGCTGCACCGAGTAGTAGCGCTTCTTGTCCACCGCCGGCACCGACAGCACCACCGGTTCGGCGCGCAGGTCCATGAACATCAGCGAATAGGGCGTGTCGCTGTTCGGCGTGATGACCGTCGTGTCCTGCCAGGTGAAGACACGGGCCTCGTTGAAGATCTGGTTGAACGGTGCCTTGAACTGGCCCGAGTTCCTGTCGATGGCGAACTCGTACATCACCGCGTAGTTCATGACGATCGGCAGGCCGTAGATGAAGCCTTCCTCGGCGATGGCCTTGACCTCGGCGATGCCCGGCACCGCCGGGCCGGCCGGTGCCGCCGCGCTGGCGGCGGCGCTGGCCGCGGGCGCCTGGGCCTGCGTGATCGGGTCGTCCTTCTTGCCACAGCCGGCGAGCAGGGCGGCCATCAGGCCGAGGCCCACGGCGCCGGCTTGCAGCTTGCGTTTCGACTGGTTCATTCGAGCTCCTGGGTTGGATGAGACGAGGGAGGAAGTGCGCTAGACGGGATGCCAGGCCCTGGCCGGCGGTGCTGCCGCCTTCGCCGAGGTCGCCGGCGCGCGCGCCAGCAATGCGCGCGCGGCCGTCGGGCAGACCAGCAGCGACAGCAGGGCGGCGCCGATCAGGGCCTGTGACACGTCGGCATCCAGCTGACCCGACTTCAGGCCGACGCCGGCGACGACGACCACGATGCCCAGCGAGGCCACCGACGAGGCCATCGCCAGCGGCGCCAGATCGTGCCGGGGCAGATCGCGCCGGTACAGCACCACGGGCAGGCCGCGCGCCAGCACGAACAGCGCCAGGAAGGCCGGCACCAGCAGCAGCGTCTTCAGGTCGCGGCCCAGCGCCGCCAGGTCGAAGGCGATGCCGGTGCCGACGAAGAAGAAGGGCGCGAACCAGCCGAAGCACACGGCGTCGACCTTCTTGCGGAAGTCCTCGCCGTCCGGGCCGCGTGCCGCGACGCCGACGATCATGCCGGCCGCGAAGGCGCCGATGGCCGCCTCGAAGCCGAAGCGCTGCGACAGGTAGATCAGCGTGGCCAGCAGCAGCAGCGCCAGCCGCACCGGCAGCTGCGTGCTGCTGTGCATGGTGCGCGACAGCAGCGCCAGCAGCCTGGGCGGCCGCAGCCCGGCCCCCAGCGCCACGGCCAGCGCGACCAGGCCCAGGAAGACGGCCAGCAGCGCAAACTCCTGCCAGGTGCTGAAGCGCGTGGACAGCGCCAGCGATGCGGCGACGATGGGCCCGACCTCGCCGACGGTGGCAGCGGCCAGCAGCATGGCCCCGAAGGGCGTGGCCAGCAGGCCGCCGTCGCGCAGCATCGGCAGCAGCGTGCCCAGGCCGGTGGTCGCCAGTGCAATGACCAGCATCGCCGGCAGCGCCAGCCCGGTGGGCTGCAGCAGCAGCAGCGCGGCCGCGGCAACGGCCACTGATGCCAGCCAGCCGGCGGCGCCCAGCGCCAGCGGCCGACCGCGGATGCGCGCGAAATCGATCTCCATGCCGGCCATGAACATCACGGCCACCATGCCGACCTCGCGCATGAAGGCCAGGAAGCCCTGGTCGGCCACCAGCTGCAGCACCTGCGGGCCGATGACGATGCCGAGCACCACCTCGAACACCACCACCGGCACCCGGCCGCCCGGGCGCGTCTGCGCCAGCAGCGGCGCGGCCACCGCCACCAGGAAGACGACGAAGATCGGATGGTCGGCCAGCATGACGGCAGTCGCGGCCGGCACTCAGCGGCCGCCGCGCGACGCAGGCTCGCGGCAGGCGGCGGCGACATAGCGCCGGCCGGCCAGCACGGTGTCGACCGCGGTGAACAGTTCGGCCGCCAGCGTGGCCCGGTGCACCACGCCGTCGACCCCGGCCGACAGCGCCGCCGCGTCGGCGCCGGCGTCTTCGTAGTCGCTGAGCAGCAGCAGCCGGCTGGCCGGGCTGCGGCGGTGCAGCTCGGCCGACAGCGCGGCCAGGTCGCCCTCGGCCAGCCCCAGGTCCACCACCATCAGTGCCGGCTGCAGGCGCATGGCGCCGTCCAGCAGCGAGGCCCGGTCGCCGACCACGTACACCGCATCGAAAGACGCCTTGAGACAGTGGCGCAGCCCTTCGGACAGGCGCGGGTGCGCATGGCCCACCAGCACGCCGCCGGCGTGTACGGTCACGGCGCGGTCACCACCGTGTAATGCACGCCGTTGGCCCCGTAGGCCGGCAGGAACCAGGTGTTGCCGCTGAGGTAGTAGGTCTGGCCGTTTTTCTGGATGACCATGGCACCGGCCGGCAGTGCCGCGTAGCTGGCACCCATGGCGTAGCTCACCGGCGCGGTGGTGGTGACGGTGGTCGTGGTGGTGCGCGTGCTGCCCGGCGGCGGCGCGGTGCCGGTGGTGGCCCCGGCCGCGTAGCCCTGCTGGTAGGCCGCCGCGGCGTTTGCGCTGCCGGTGGCTACGCCGGCGGCATAGGCGTTGGAGGTGGCGGCCGCGTTGGCCGATGAGGCGATGGCCGCGCCGGTGGCCATGCCGACCACCGCCCCGGCCGCAGCCGCGCAGCCCATGCAGCCGGTGGAGTAGTACGGCACCGCCACCGGCGGGTGGTAGGCCGGGTAGGCCGGGTAGGCGCCATAGGCCGGCGGGTGGTAGTAGCTGGCCCCGCCGGGCGTGGTGCTGACCGCGCCGTAGCCGGCTTTGCCGTAGGTGGTGGTGCCGGTGGTGCTGGTGTGCTCGGTGCCGCCGTACACCGAATGCGCGGTGCTGCCGCCGTAGGCGTTGGTGTGCTCGGTGCCTTCGCCGGCCACGTGCTGGGTGCTGCCACCCCAGCGGTTTTCGTGGGCGGTGTCGCCGAAGCTGTGGGCGGTGGCGCCGCCGAAGCGGTTGGCCGAGGCCCAGGCCTCGGCGGGCGGCGTCCAGCTGCTCAGCGCGCCACCGAGCGCGGCGACGGCCAGCAGGGCCAGAGGAGCGTGCTTCATGGTCTGCCTTTCGATCATTGCGGTTTGGCCGCCGGCTTGGCCGCAGGCTGCAGCGCCACCGGCTTGGCACCGATGGGCACCTTGCGCCCTGGCGTGGCGAAGGCCATCGGCAGGCCGGCCTTGGCCTTGGCGGTGCTGAAGGTCTCGGGGGGAAGAGCGCCGTCGAGCTTCCAGTTGCTCAGCTCCAGATCGTGGCGCAGGCCCTTCGGGTCGGCACGGAACTGCGCGCGGATGCGCCGCGGCAGCTTGTCCTCGGCCCCCAGCCAGATCTGCAGGAAGACCTCGTTGTTGGCCCAGACCAGCATGTCGGTCTTGACGCCGCCAACGATGCCCGACGGGCCGATCACGTAGGCCAGTATCGCCCCCGGGCTGATGGCGCCGTAGGGGTCGTTCAGCAGCAGGTCGGTGAAGGGGAAGTAGATCGCCGCGGTGTCGAAAGCCTGCTTCAGCGCGCCTTCCAGCGTCGGCGGGGCGGCGCTCACGGCCACCAGGTTCTCTGCCGGGGCAAAGGCGACCATTTCCTTGCCGTCCCAGGTGAACTCGCTGGCCGGGCCGTCGCCGGGCACCACCACCTTCAGCAGGTTGGGCCGCTGCAGCGACACGTCGTAGCGCATCGTGTAGACGATCGGCGGGCCGAGCCGGCTGGGGTATTCGTAGCTGGCCACCGCCGTGAAGCTCAGGCTCCTGGCCGCAGCCAGCCGGGCGCTCATGGCCTGCAGCATCTCCACCGCGCGCGGCTCGAGCACGGGCTTGAAGGCTGGCTTGGCCGGGGCCTTCTTGGCACCCGGCTGGGCGGCGGCCTTTGCTGCCGGGGTGGTGCTGCCTTGCGCGGCGGCCGGGCCGGCCAGCGCGACGCCGAGCAGCAGGGCGCCGCTGATCAGTGCGCGTCTCACGGGATCATTCCGCAGTCGAACATCTTGTTGGCGATCGGCCCGGCGACCTTGTTCATGAAGGCCACGCGAAGCTGCGGATCGTTCTTCAGCAGGCCGATCAGGCGCTGCTCCTGCTCGCTCTTGGGCTGCTGCTTCTGCGCCCACAACTGCTCGCAGCTGGCCGACTGGTACTTCTGGATCACCTTGTCGGCCACCAGGTTCATCAGCGGGTAGTCGGCCGCGGCATGGCCGGCCAGGGCCAGCAGGCCGGTGGCGGCCAGGAACTTCAGGGACGGGTTGCGCATTCGGACCTCCTTCGGTTGCACCAGGGCTCGGATGCTGGGCCGCGGGCTGTCGGGCGTCACCTCGTAGGACTACGAGGCGCCCCGTAGAGGGATCCTTCGTCAGGGGCCGACGATCTGCAGCCGCAAGGCCAGCTGGATCAGCTCGGCGCTGGTGCCTGCGCCCAGCGTCTCCATCGCCTGGTACTTGTGGTACTCCACCGTGCGGTGCGAGATGTCCAGCAGCCGGGCGATCTCCTTGGCCGACCGGCCATCGACCAGCAAGCGCAGGATCTCGCGCTGCCGCGGCGTCAGGCCCGAGGCCGGATCGCGCTCCGGCCTCTGCGCGGTGGCGCCCAGCACCTCGGCGGCGATCTCGCGGCTGATGTAGATGCCACCCTGCGCCGCCACCTGCAGCGCCTGCAGCAGCTCCTGCGGCGCGGCATGCTTGAGCACGTAGCCGGCGGCGCCGGCCTCCAGCGCACGCCGCGCATAGGCGGGCTCGGTGTGCATGGTCAGGAAGATCACCGGCAGGTCCAGGCCCTCGCGGCGCATGGCCTGCAGCGCGTCGATGCCGTTCAGCCCCGGCATCGAGATGTCGGCGACGATGTAGTCGGCCGCCGTGCCACGCACCATCTCCAGCAGCGATCGGCCATCCTGCGCCCGCCCCACCAGTTCGAAGTCGTCGCGCAGCAGGGCCTCGAGCCCCGCCAGCACGATGCGGTGGTCGTCGGCCAGCAGCACGCGCGGGCGGGTCATGGAGCCTTCTCCGCCGCCGGCACCCAGGCCGTCACGCGCGTGCCCTGGCCGCGACGGCTGTGGATTTCGAGCCGCCCGCCAAGCAGCGCCACGCGCTCGCGCATGCTGGCCAGGCCGAGCGAGGCATGCCCGCGGGCAGCCTCGGTGTCGAAGCCGTGGCCATCGTCGCGCACGCTCACCTCCAGCCCGCCATCGGTGGCCCGCAGTTCAACCTGGATGCGGTGCGGCCCGGCGTGGCGCACGGCATTGCGCAGGGCCTCTTGCACCACGCGGAACAGGCACAGCGCACGGTCGCCACGGGCCCGGCCGGCGCTCTCGTCGCCTTCGAAATCCACCGCGACCTGGCCGCGCCGCGCGGCGCGCTGGCATTCGATGCGCAGCGCCTCGCCCAGCCCCAGGTCGTCGATCACCGACGGATGCAGCCGGTAGGACATGGCGTGCACGTCGCGGCTCAGCGTGGCCAGTTCGCTGCCGATGGACTGCTCGGCCGCCTGGCGTGCCGCGGGGTCGCCGAGCCGCCCCAGCATGGCGGCCTCGATCGACACGCCGGCCAGCCGCTGCGTGATGTCGTCGTGCAACTCGCGCGCCAGGCGGCGGCCTTCATCCTCGTAGGCGGTGATCAGCCGGCCACCCAGCGCGCGCGCCTCCTGCTCGGCGCGCCGGCGGCGGCTGCGCTGCACCAGCAGCGCGGCGATCAGTGCGGCCTGTGCAGCGATCACCAGCGAGGCCACCACGATCTGGGCGCGGTAGCGAACCCAGGGCGAAGGCTCGCGGAAACGAACCTCGCTGCCCGGCGGCAGCCGTGATTCGGCGATGCCCCAGCGCCGCAGTTCGCGCGCGTCGTAGACCGGGGCATCCATGCCGACGGTCACGAGCTCCGGCGGCGCCGGAGTGGCGGCGTTCAGCAGGCGCAGCGCGACGCGCGCGGCCTCCTGGCCGACGCGCGTCTGCGAGTTGTACGGCCCGCCGACGACACCCTGGCCGAGCTCGTTCTCGTACAGCCCGAAGATCGGCACCGGGGCCGCGCGCTTCAGCTGGCCCAGCGCGTCCAGCCGCTCGTGCGGCACGCCTGCGGCATCCACCAGCAGCAAGGCATAGAACACGGCGCTGTCCGGTGGCAGCGCCGCGATGCGCTGGATCATCTGGGGAAGCGACAGGCGGTCGAGCCAGACGAAGCGCACCCGGTCGGCGAGCGACGCGCTGTCACGCTCCAGCTGCTGGCGCCAGTAGCGCTCCAGTGGCGTGTCGCCCAAGACGACGGCAATGGTGCGGGTGTCGGGCAGCACGGCCAGGATGCTTTCGAATGCGCGCGGCAGGTCCAGCTGGGTGCCTACCATCGCGTCGCCGGGCCGCAACGCGGCACGCGGCAAGACGCGTGACTCGAAGGCGGTGGGCATGATCGGCACGCCGGCGAACAGCTGCTCGCGATGCCGGATCAGGAATTGCGCCGCGGGCCCGCCCGAACTGACCACCAGGTCCGGCGCCGGCTGCGAGAAGCGCGCCGACAGGTAGGCGACGAACGCGGCCTCTTCGTCGGGCCCGATCGCCCGTCCCGCGTCGAGCGCGGCCTCGACGAAGACCACCGGATTGGGCGAACGTGATGCCAGCTCGCGCCGGAGGGTGGCAATCGCGGCGTCGAAGGGTGCGAAGTCGCGGCCGAAGGAATGCACGATCAGCACCCGCTGCGGCGTCGGCTCGGCCAGGGCCGGCCCCACGATGCACAGGCAGGCGAGCCACAGGGCCCACGGCAGCCAGTGGGCGCAGCGCCTGGCGACGACAGGGGGGAGGGGTGCCGGGCTCAGGCGCGCATCCAGTGGCCGTCGCCGGCTTCGACGAGCACGCCGTCGTCGCGCAGCTTCAGCAGGTGCGCCATCAGGCTGCGCCGCGCCATCGTGTGCAGCTGCGGCGGCACGTCGTCGTACACGCGCGCCAGCAGCGCGTCGGTGCTGTGCTTGCCCTGCGCCGGCAGCGCGGCCAGCACCTTGGCCTCGCGCTTCAGCCGGTGGTCGATGATGGCCTGCATCGCGCGCCGCGGCTCGGGGATCAGGAAGCCGTGTCCGGGCGCCAGCCAGTCGATGTCCAGCGCCAGCAGCTCGCGCAGCGAGCGCAGGTAGGCGCCCATGTCGCCGTCCGGCGGGTTGATGACCACCGTGGAGCCCTGCATCACATGGTCGCCGGTGAAGAGCATGCGCTCCTCGTCCAGCAGGTAGCACAGGTGGTTGCCGGCATGGCCGGGGGTGTGCACCGCGCGCAGCGTGCTGTCACCGGGCAGGTGGAAGACCTCGCCGCCGCGCAGCGGCACCTCGGGCTGGAAATCGGTGTCCTGCCATTCAGCGTGCAGCGCGGCCATGCCCAGCAGCTGCGCGCCGGTCAGGCGCTTCAGCTCCTGCGCGGCCGGCGAATGGTCCTTGTGGGTGTGGGTGACGAAGATCCAGCGGATGGGGCCCGGCGCGGCGTCGACGATGGCCTGCACGTGCGCGCTGCTGGGCGGGCCGGGGTCGATGGCCGCCCATTCGTTGCGTTCGCCGCCGCCGATCAGGTAGCAGTTGGTGCCCGGCCCGGTCATGATGCTGCCGTTGTCGGCAGTGATGCGGATCAGCCGCGGCGACAGCCGCACCGCCACCGCAGGCGCCAGGTCGTAGCTGTGCGTGCCGCGGCCTTCGGGGTCGCAGCGGCCGATCTCGGCATACGGCGGCTCTTCGGGCATCACCGGCCGCAGGCCCTTGGCGCCGGTGGCCAGCCGCGGCATCGTGCAGCGCACGCTCTTCAGGCCGCGCGCATGGGCCAGCACCGCGTCCACGCTGCCCAGCTTGTCCAGCAGTTCCAGGATCTTGTAGGTGGGTGGCGCGAGCTTAAGTTCCTTGCGCCGCGCCAGGCCTTCGGCCGGCGTCAGCCATTGCTGGTCGTCGGTCTCGTGGTCGTCCTGCGTGGCCACCTGCAGGGCCGGCGCCTCGGTGACGAAGAAGCGCGTGTCGTAGCGCTTCGGCACGCCGGGCGGCGTCAGCCAGTGGTCCAGGTAGAGCAGCCGGTCGGCCGCCAGGTGGATGCCGTGGCGGCGGCAGATCTCGGCCATCGTGGTCTCGCGCCGGTTCAGCGCGACGCGTTCCTCGGCGATGGCCGCCAGCTGCGCGGCGTCCAGATGGGCGCGGTCCTGCGTGGTGGCGTACAGCAGGCCGGCTTCCTCGAAGCATTCGCGCATTGCCGCGAACCAGTAGGCCAGGCCGCCGCCCGGCAGGCCCAGGCAGGCACAGGCCTGCGTCTCTTCGACGCCGGTACACAGCGCCGCGCCTTCGGCATCGGCCACATCCACCAGCCCGCCGGGGAAGACGCTGGCGCCGCTGTGGATGTCGCCGGGCCGCGGTGCGCGGCGCATCAGCAGCACCTGCAGGCCGGGCTCGGCGCGGCGCAGCACCACCACGGTGGCGGCCTGGCGCACCGCGGCGCCGGGCGTGGGCGCCCAGGCGCGGGCGGTGATGCCGCCGGCGGCGGCAGGTTCCGAATTGGGGGCAGGTGTGCTCATGGGATGGCAGCGTAGCGCAAAGCCGCCTCAGGCCGCGGCGGCATCCAGCGCCGGATAGTCGGTGTAGCCCACCGCACCGCCGCCATAGAAGGTGGGCCGGTGGTAGGGGTTCAGCGGCGCGTTCAGCCGCAGCCGGCGCGGCAGGTCGGGGTTGGCGATGAAGCTGCGGCCGAAGGCCACCGCATCGGCCACGCCGTCCTGCACGGTCTGCAGCGCGTTGGCGCGGTCGAAGCCGCCGGCATCGATCAGCACGCCAGGCCACAGCGGGCGGAAGGTGGCGGCCGCGCTGGGCTGGCCCTCGCGGAAGATGTCGGCCTTGCCGGTGCCGCTGGCGCGCGGCTCGATCAGGTGCAGGTACAGCAGCCGGCGCTGCGCCAGCTGCCGCACCAGGTGGGTGTACAGCGGCAGCGGCTCGTCCTCGCCGCTGTCGTTGGCGATGCCCCAGGGCGACAGGCGGATGCCGGTGCGCTCGGCACCGATGGCAGCGACGATGGTGTCGGTGATCTCCAGGTGCAGCCGGCAGCGGTTGGCGATGCTGCCGCCGTACCGGTCGTCGCGCTGGTTGCTGCGCGACTGCAGGAACTGCTCCAGCAGGTAGCCGTTGGCGCCGTGGATCTCCACGCCGTCGAAGCCGGCGTCCATCGCGTTCAGCGCCGCCTGGCGCCATTGCTGCACCAGCCGCGGCATCTCATCGGTGCGCAGCGCGCGCGGCAGCTCGTAGGGCACCGGCTGCCACTGCGCGTCGATCGTGCTGCCCTGCGCGGCGATGGCCGAAGGCCCGACCGGCGGCGCGCCACCCGCCTGGTGGCTGGAGTGCGACACCCGGCCCGTGTGCCACAGCTGCATGAAGATGACGCCGCCCCGCGCATGCACCGCGTCGACGATGCGCCGCCAGCCTGCCACCTGCGCGGCGGTGTGGATGCCCGGCACGTTCGGGTGGCCATGACCCTGCCAGCAGACGGGCGTGGCCTCGGTGATCAGCAGCCCGCCGGGCGTGGTGCGCTGCACGTAATAGGCCTGGTTCAGCGCGGTGGGCACGTTGCCGGCCGGATCGGCGCGCATGCGCGTCAGCGGGGCCAGCACCACGCGGTGCTGCAGCGTGTGCGCACCCAGGCGCAGCGGGGTGAAAAGCTTGTCGGTCATGGGGTGGAGGCTAGCAGGCCCGGCGTCCGTGCATCCAGAACGCGACCGGCTGCGTAGATGGGCAGGTCACGGCATCTCCCGTGGCACACACCCATCCCAAGGAGCGAGAAGATGTCTGTCAAGACCCTGCTGAAGGCCGCCGGCGGCACGCTGGCGTTCACTGCGCTGGCTGCCCAGGCCGCCACCACGATCACGCTGCAGCCGGACGAACATTCCAGCAAGGACGTGTTCCTGTACCAGTTCGACGTGCCCGACGTGTTCGGCATTCCGACGCCGCCGCGCACCACCAACCTGGACACCACCACGCTGGGCATGATCTCGCCGCCGCCGGTGCCCTTCGGCAACTTTCTCGGCGCCGCCAAGACCGATGCTTTCTCGCTGACCCCCGGCGCGCCGCTGCGCGAGCACGGCACGCGCACGCTGATCGGCTTCGACCTCAGCGCGCTGAACCTGAACCCGTCGATGGTGGGCTCGGCCTGGCTGAACCTGTACGCGCTGCCGGCGCTGCGCGCCTTCGAAAGCCCGACCGCGATGAACCCGGTGACCACCGACCTGCGCCGCGTCACCCAGGCCTGGGGCGAGACCACCGCCACCTGGGACAAGGCGCCGTCGGTCGAGTCGATGCCCTTCGCCACCGTGGTGCAGAGCGGCGTCAACCAGTGGGTCAGCTTCAACATCACCGGGCTGGTGCGCGACTGGCTGCAGAATCCGTCGATGAACTTCGGTGTCGAACTGTCGCAGCGCGACGTGGTGGAGATGGCCGTGCCGGGCCAGCGCGACCGCTACTTCGCGTCGCTGTACGCGTCGTCCGCCTCGGCCGACATGATGCTGCGGCCCACGCTGACCGTCACCGCGGTGCCCGAGCCGTCGACCTGGGCGCTGTTCGGCGGTGGCCTGGCGGCGCTGGGCTGGATGGCGCGGCGGCGCCGCGCGGCGGCCTGAACGCGGGGCCGCCTTGCCGCGCGCTGCAGCCACCCCCGAAGACCTGGCGCACTGGCTGGCGCGCAGCGCGCTGGGCGACCGCGCCGCCTTCGAGCGGCTGTACGAGGCCACCTGCGGCCGGCTCTTTGCCGTGGTGCTGCGCATCCAGCGCGACCGCGGCCTGGCCGAAGAGCTGCTGCAGGAGGTGTACGTGACGGTGTGGCATTCGGCGGGCGGCTTCGACGCGGCGCGCAGCCAGCCGCTGACCTGGCTGAGCGCGATCGCCCGCAACCGCGCCATCGACAGCCTGCGCCGCGCCGCAGCGCGGCCGGCCGCGCCCACCGAGGCGCTGGACACCGACACGCTGGAAGACGAGCGGCCCGGCCCGGCCGAGCTGCTGCAGCGCGCGCTGGACCGCCAGCTGCTGGGCCGCTGCCTGGAAGAGCTGGCGCCGCCGCAGCGGCAGAGCATCGCGCTGGCCTTCTACGACGGGCTGTCGCATGCCGAGATTGCGCTGCACCTTCGCGAGCCGCTGGGCACCGTCAAGGCCTGGCTGCGGCGCTCGCTGCAGGCGCTGCGCGGCTGCCTGGACCGGAGCCACTGATGGACCTGCGCAAGCCCGAGCGCGCTGAGGCGCTGGCCGCCGAATACGTGGCCGGCACGCTGCGCGGCGGCGCGCGCCGCCGCTTCGAGGCGCTGCGCAGTCGCCACCCCGAACTGGACGACGCGGTGCGCCGTTGGGAGCAGCGGTTGCTGCCGCTGGCCGAGGCCGTGCCGCCCGAAGAGCCGCCGCTGCGCGTGTGGCGCGGCATCGAACGCCGGCTGTGGCTGGCCACGCCGCAGCCGGCCACCGGCAGCCGTTGGCTGCGCGCCTGGCAGGCCGCCGCCGGGGTGCTGGGCGTGGCCGTGCTGGCGCTGGCCCTGCTGCTGGCCCAGGCGCCGGCCCCGCCGGTCATCGTGGTGCTGCAGGGCACCGGCGCGGCGGCCGACTTCAGCGGCGGCTTCGTCGCCGGCATCGGCGGCGACGGCCGCTCGCTGGTGGCCCGGCCGCTGCAGCCGGTGGCGATGCCCACCGACCGCGTGCTGGAACTGTGGGCCGTGCCGCCCGAAGGCAGCGGCCCGCCGCGGTCGCTGGGCCTGCTGCGGGCCGACGGCCCGACGGTGCTGTCGCGCGACCGCCTGCCGCCGACGCTGCTGCGCGGCGGCGCCGCGGCCCTGGCCGTCAGCGTGGAGCCGCCGGGTGGCTCACCGACCGGCACGCCCACCGGGCCGGTGGTGTATGCGGGGGCGTTGCGGCTGTAGGGCCGCGGCAGGGAGCGAAGGTTTCAGGCCGCCGAGCGGCGGCGTGCCCGCGCGGACACGCCGACCAGGGCGAGACCGAGCCCCATCAGCGCGTAGGTGCCGGGCTCGGGCACGGCGCCAGCGACTTCGACCAGGAACTGCCCCGAGTTGTTGTACCAACCAAAGCCGTCGCTGGTGCCCAGGTAAAGGCGTGTAGCGCCGGTGGGCACGACAAATTGCTGCACCGTGCCGCCGAAATCACTGGCGTTGGTGTCGCCGGTCTTGCCGTTGCCGATGAAGAACATCTGCCCGACCAACGGTGACAGCGAGCTGAAGTTCAGACCACCGGAGAAATCGATCGCGGCCGGTGAAGCGCTGCCGGTGGGGCTGGTGGGGCCCAGGAACAGGCCCATCAACGCATCGACCCGGTTGACGTTGATTGGCGCGGTGATGCCGTCGCCATAGTTGGAGGGAATGTTGCCGTACGCCGTGCCATCGGGGTTGTTGCCAGAGGCGCCGGCACCGTAGTACGACACCTCGCCACTGACGACAAAGCTCAACTGCTGGCCGGCCACGAGCGTCAGCCCGCTCGCCAGCGTCGGGCCCTGGCCGGGCAGGGCGTCGCCGCTGCAGCAGGTGTAGCCGGGCGCCCGACCTGCCAGATTGAGGTTGGCGCTGCCTGGCACATTGAAACTGGCTGCGCCCGCAGGGAGCGCAGCCGCAGAAATCACACCCAGCGCGAACAGCCCAGCGCCCGAACTCTTGATGACTTTCAATCCGGCCTCCTCTTGATTGGTTTGTAGACTGCTCTGCACGCTAAGCGGCTTGGTGACGCAAGCACAATCCCGCGTTCGTGGGTGTCGCCGGCGCCATGAGCTTCAGCGTTGCCCGCCATTCGCCAGCACCCACGGTGCTGCCGGGCGCTGCGGCTCAGCCGCGCGGGTGGTGCCGCGCGTGCAGCGACTTCAGCCGCTCGCGCGCCACGTGGGTGTAGATGGTGGTGGTGGAGATGTCGGCATGCCCCAGCAGCATCTGCACGGCGCGCAGGTCGGCGCCGTGGTTCAGCAGGTGGGTGGCGAAGGCATGGCGCAGCGTGTGCGGGCTGAGCGGCGCGTCGATGCCGGCTGCGCGTGCATGGGCCTTGATCAGCTTCCAGAACATCTGCCGCGTCATCGGCCCGCCGCGCGCGGTGACGAACAGCGCATCGCTTTGCTGCCGCTTCAGGATCGCGCCGCGCCCTTCGGCCAGGTAGCGCCGCACCCAGGCATGGGCCTCGGCGCCGAAGGGCACCAGCCGCTCCTTGGCACCCTTGCCGGTGACGCGCAGCGCGCCTTCGTCCAGACTCAGGTAGACGGTCTTCAGCGTCACCAGTTCGCTGACACGCAGCCCGCTGGCATACATCAGCTCCAGCATCGTGCGGTCGCGCAGACCCAGCGGCGTGGCCACATCTGGCGCGGCCAGCAGCGCTTCGACCTGCGCCTCGCTCAGCGTCTTGGGCACGCGCATCGGCATGCGCGCGGGGGCCAGCTTCAGCGTCGGGTCGGCCTCGACCAGGCGCTCGCGCAGCGCCCAGCGCCAGAAGCGGCGGAAGGTGCTGAGCCGCCGGTTCGCGGTGGTGGCGCGCGTGCCCTCGTGGCGCTCGGCCATGTAGGCCAGCAGGTCCGATTCGCGCGCCTCGTGCAGTGGCCGGCCGTCCTGTGCGTGCAGCCACTGTGCCAGCAGCTGCAGGTCGCGCCGGTAGGCCGCCAGGGTCTGCGCCGACAGGCCGTCCTCGATCCACAGCGCGTCGATGAAGCGCTGGATCAGGTCGGCGTTGCGGTCGTCCATGGATGCAAAAGGCCACCTTGCGGTGGCCTGGGGGCGGTGCTGCCGCGGGCTCAGTCCAGCGTCAGCTTCTGCTTGGCCACCACGTCCTTGTAGACGTTGAACTCGGCCGCGATCTGCTGCGCAAACTGCTCGGGCGTGTTGGCGATGATCAGCGAGCCGGTGTCCTCGATGCGCTTGCGCACCGCCGGGTCTTCCAGCACCTTGCGGGTGCTGGCGTTGACCTTGTCGACGATGTCCTTCGGCAGGCCCTTGGGGCCCAGCAGGCCGTAGTAGGCCATGCGGTTCACCGGCTCCAGCCCCACTTCCTTGAAGGTGGGCACGTTGGGCAGCGCGGCCAGCCGCTGCGGTGCGGCCACGACGATCGGCACCAGCCGGCCGTCCTTGATGAAGGGCAGCGCCGAGGGCAGGTTATCGAAGATGATCGGCACCTGGCCGGCCACCGTGTCGTTCAGCGCCGGGCCGGCGCCGCGGTACGGGATGTGCGCGATGAAGGTGCCCGAAAGGTTCTTGAACAGCTCGGTCTGCAGGTGGCCGATGCCGCCGGTGCCCGAGCTGGCATAGCTGTACTTGCCCGGGTTCTTCTTCAGCACCTCGATGAAGGTCTTGTAGTCCTTGGCCGGGAAGCTGGGGTGCACGGCAATCACGTTCGGCGTGGCCGCGATATTGATGATCGGCGTGAAGTCGGTCAGCGGGTTGTAGCCGATCTTGGTGTTGATGGCCGGGTTGGCCGCGGTGGTGGACACCGTGGCCATGCCCAGCGCATAGCCATCGGGCGGGGCCTTGATCAGCTCCAGCGCACCGATCGAGCCGCCGCCGCCGGCCTTGTTCTCGATGATCACCTGCTGGCCGAACTCCTTGCCCAGGCCGGGGCCGACGATGCGGGCGATGATGTCGGTGGTGCCCCCGGGCGCGAAGGGCACGATCAACCGTACCGGCTTGGACGGCCAGGCCTGGGCCATGGCCACGGCGGGCAGCAACGCCAGCGTTGCCAGGGTGCTTGCGATCAGTTTCTTGCTCAAGGCGACACTCCAGGAGAGGGTTCGTGAAGGCGCGCATTGTCGCGGCAGCAGCTTTGCCCGCGGCTCAGGGTTGTCGCCGAGGGGACGCGCAGGCGCTGGCACACTGCGGCAGATGTCGCACGCGCTGCTGCTGGTGCCCGATTTCCTGCTGATCCTGTGCGGCTTCGTGCTCTGCCGCTGGACGGGCCTGGGCCGCAGCGTGTGGGACGGCGTCGAGCGGCTGGTGTACTACCTGCTGTTCCCGGTGCTGCTGTTCAACTCGATCCTGAAGTCGCCGCTGCAGCCCGGTGCGACGCTGAGCCTGGCGCTGGGCGGTGTGACGGTGGTGCTGTGCGGCGTGCTGCTGGCCTATGCCCTGCGGCTGCTGCCCGGCGTCGATGCGCGGCTGCATGCCTCGGGCGCGCAGACGGCCTTCCGCTTCAACTCCTTCATCGCGCTGGCGCTGGCCGAGCGGCTGGCCGGGCCGCAGGGCCTGGCCTGGACCGCGCTGCTGATCGCGCTGTGCGTTCCGTTGTGCAACGTAGCCGCGGTGTGGCCGCTGGCCCGCCACGGCGGCCACGGTTACCTGCGCGAGATCGCGCGCAACCCGCTGATCCTGGCCACCGTGGCCGGGCTGCTGGCCAACCTGGCCGGGCTGCGCCTGCCCGAGGCGCCGGCTGCGGCGCTGCAGCGGCTGGGCCTGGCCGCGCTGCCGCTGGGCTTGATGGCAGTGGGCGCGGGCCTGAAGTTCGGCGGCCTGAAGGACGCGCCGGGCCTGGCCGCGGCGCTGCTGCTGATCCGCCATGCCGCGCTGCCGCTGCTGGCAGTCGGCCTGTGCGTCGTGCTGCAGTTGCCGGCCGCGCAGAGCACCATCCTGGTGGCCTTCGCGGCGCTGCCCACCGCGCCCTCGGCCTACGTGCTGGCGGTGCGCATGGGCGGGCACGGGCCCTTCGTGGCCGGGCTGGTGACGGTGTCGACGCTGCTGTGCGCGCTCAGCCTGCCGCTGTGGCTGGCGGCACTGTCGGCGCTGAACTGAGCTGCCGCAGCGCCCAGACGATGTGCTCGGCCAGCAGCTCGCCCGCCAATGGCAGGCGCTGGCGCAACGCGGCCTCGATCTCGGCATCGGGCGCCACGCGCAACGCATTGCCCAGCGCCACCGCCAGGTTGCGCTGCCAGCGCGCGTGGCCGATGCGGCGGATGGCGCTGCCTTCGGTGCGGCGCAGGAACTCGGCCTCGTCCCAGGCCCACAGCTGCAGCAGCGTGGCGCCGTCCAGCGGCGCGCGCGCATCGAAATCCGGCAGCGCGCTGCGCTGTGCGTACTTGTTCCAAGGGCAGGCCAGCTGGCAGTCGTCGCAGCCGTAGATGCGGTTGCCCATCGGCGCGCGCAGCGGCTCGGGGATGGCGCCTTCGTGCTCGATCGTCAGGTACGAGATGCAGCGCCGCGCGTCCAGCCGGTACGGCGCCACGATGGCCTGCGTGGGGCAGACGTCGATGCAGGCCGTACAGCGCCCGCAATGGGCCTCCACCGGCGGTGTGGGCGGCAGCGCCAGGTCGACATAGATCTCGCCCAGGAAGTACATCGAGCCGCCTTCGCGCTGCAGCGCCAGCGTGTGCTTGCCGCGCCAGCCCAGGCCGCTGCGCACGGCCAGTTCCACCTCCAGCACCGGCCCCGAATCGGTGAACACACGCGCTCCCAGCGGGCCCACTTCCGCGGCCAACCGATCGGCCAGCGCCTGCAGCCGCGTGCGCAGCACCTTGTGATAGTCGCGGCCGCGCGCATAGAGCGACACGGTGGCCTGCCGCGGGCTTTGCAGGCGCCGCCATTCCACCGCCTGCCAGTCGCCCGGCGCATCGCGCGGCAGGTAGTCCATGCGTGCGGTGATCACGCTCAGCGTGCCCGGCAGCAGCTCGGCCGGCCGGGCGCGGCGCAGGCCGTGGCGCTGCATGTAGTGCATCGTGCCGTGGAAGCCCTGGTCCAGCCAGGCCAACAGCCCCGCTTCGGCCGTGGACAGGTCCACGCCGGCCACACCGATCTGGGAGAATCCAAGCTCCTGCGCCCACTCCCGCAGCCGCGTCAGCAGTGGCTGCCCGTCGAGTTGATGACGCTCCCGCATGCGCCGATTCTAGAAAGCCGCACCCTGCACTGGCCCGACGAGGCGGCCTGTGCCCAGCATGCCGCCGTGCTGGCGCGCCGGCCCGCGTTGCGCGACGCCTGCATCGCGCTCGACGGCGATCTCGGCGCCGGCAAGACCACCTTCGTGCGCCACCTGCTGCAGGCGCTGGGCGTGCCGGGCCGCATCAAGAGCCCGAGCTACACCGTGCTGGAGCCCTATGCGCTGCCCGGGCTGGCGGTGTCGCACTTCGACTTCTACCGCTTCGACGACCCGCGCGAGTGGGAGGATGCGGGCTTCCGCGAGGTCTTCGCCGCGCCGGGGCTGAAGCTGGTGGAATGGCCGCAGAAGGCCGGTGCGCTGCTGCCCACGCCCGACCTGCGGCTGGAGATCACGGCGCTGGACGAGGCCCGGCGCCAGGTCACGCTGCAGGCGCTGACACCGCGCGGCCTGGAGCTGCTGCCGTGAAGCCCGGCCGCCGCGCCGCGCTGCGCCGCATGGGCGCGCTGACGCTGGGCTTCGGCGCCTGGCACGTGGCCTGGGGCGCCACCATCGTCGGCGTGCGCGTCTGGCCGGCCGACGACTACACCCGCCTGACCCTCGAATCCGACCAGCCGCTGAGCGCCCGCCACCAGCTGCTGCATAACCCGCCGCGGCTGGTGGTGGACATCGACGGCCTGACGCTGGACCCGGCCCTGCGTGAGCTGGTCGGCAAGGTGCAGCCCGACGACCCGTATATCGCCGGCGTGCGCGTGGGCCAGAACGCACCGCGCGTGGTGCGACTGGTGCTGGACCTGAAGCAGCCGGTGGCGCCGCAGCAGTTCGCGCTGGAGCCGGTGGCGGCCTATCGGCACCGGCTGGTGTTCGACCTGTACCCGACGCAGGAGCATGACCCGTTGCTGGCGCTGATCCGCGACAAGGAAGCTGCCGACCAGCGGGCCGCGCAGAGCGTGCGCGATGCGCTGGGCGAGCTGATCGCGCGCATCGACAAGCCGCTGCCGCCGGCGCCACCGGGCGTGCCGCCGTTGCTGCCGGAGCCGCCTGCGGCATCGGCGCCGCTGCAGACCCGCGCCCCCGCGCCGCCACCCGAGCCGCCCAGCGCCGAGGAACGCCGCCGCATCGACCGGCTGATCATCGTCGCGCTCGATCCCGGCCACGGCGGCGAGGACCCCGGCGCCATCGGCCCGGCCGGCACGCGCGAGAAGGACGTGGTGCTGCAGATCGCGCTGCAGCTGCGCGACAAGCTGAATGCGCTGCCCAACGTGCGCGTGATGATGACCCGCGATGCCGATTTCTTCGTGCCGCTGCACGAGCGGGTGCGCAAGGCGCGGCGCGTGCAGGCCGATCTGTTCGTGTCGATCCATGCCGACGCCTTCATGCGGCCCGAGGCGCGCGGCGCCAGTGTCTTCGCGCTCAGCGAGGGGGGCGCCAGCAGTGCGGCGGCCCGCTGGATGGCGCAGCGCGAAAACGCCGCCGATCTGGTGGGCGGCATCAATGTGGCCACGGTGAAGGACGAGCAGGTGATGCGCGCCATGCTCGACATGAGCACCGCTGCGCAGATCAAGGACAGCCTGAAGCTGGGCAACGAAGTGCTGGCGCCGCTGGGTCGCGTGGGCCGGCTGCACAAGCGGCGTGTCGAGCAGGCGGGCTTCGCGGTGCTGAAGGCGCCCGACGTGCCCAGCATCCTGGTGGAGACGGCCTTCATCTCCAACCCCGAGGAAGAGCAGCGCCTGCGCGACCCGGCCTACCAGGCCGAGCTGGTGGAGGCGCTGGCCACCGGCATCCGCCGCTACTTCGCCAAGAACCCGCCGCTGGCGCGCAACCGGCAGCTTTGAGCGCGCGGTGCGCCGAAGCCGAAAGCCCGAGCGCCGACGTCAATATAAGCGTTGAGTAATACTTGCGACATGAACTTGCCGAAGCCATTGCGCCGCCTGGCCCTGCCGGCGCTGCTGATCGTGCCGCTGGGGCTGGGCATGGGCCTGGCGTTGTCGTCCGGGCCGGGTGCACAGACCGCCGATGCGGTGACGCTGCAGGCCGCGCGCGATGCGCACGAGGCCGGCCGTGCCGTGCTGATCGACATCCGCGAGCCGAACGAGCACGCGCGTGGCGTGGCCGCCGGTGCACGCCTGCTGCCGATGTCGCAGCTGCCGCAGCGGCTGGCCGAGATCCCGACCGACCCGGCCATGCCGGTGCTGCTGATCTGCAACACGCAGAACCGCTCGTCGGCCACGCTGAAGGCGCTGCGCCAGCAGGGCTACGCGCATGTGCGCTATGTCGATGGCGGCATGGCCGCGTGGGTGCGTCGTGGCTGGCCGGTGGTGCCGCCGGGCCCCTGAGGCCACAGCACATCGCCGAACGCGCCATGCAGCGGCCGGCTGGTGTACGGTACGGCCATGAAGACCCTGCTGATCGTCTGGCACACCGCGACCGGGGGCACGCGGCAGATGGCCGAGGCCGCGGCCGAAGGCGCGCGTCACGAGACCGGCGTGACCGTGCGGCTGCAAGCCGCGGTCCACAGCGGGCCGGCCGACCTGCTCGGCGCCGATGGCTTGCTGTTCGCCACGCCGGAGACCCTGGCCTCGATGGCCGGGCTGATGAAGGATTTCTTCGACCGCTGCTACTACCCGGCGCTGGGCCGTATCGAAGGCCGACCCTATGCGGCGATGGTCTGCGCCGGCAGCGATGGCAGCGGGGCGGCGCGGCAGATCGAGCGCATCTGCACGGGCTGGCGGCTCAAGGCCGTGGCGCCCCCGCTGATCGTATGCACCCATGCGCAGACGCCCGAGGCGATCCTGGCCGCCAAGCGGATCGGTGCCGAAGACCTGCAGCGCTGCCGTGACCTGGGTGAGGCATTGGCCGCAGGCCTGGCCCTGGGCGTGTATTGACATAGCATGCCGGCCGCCGGCGTGACGCCGGTGCCCACCCCCGCACCGCCATGCCGACCCTTGATCGCGCGCCCGCCGCGCTTGCCCTGTCTGCCCTGGCCGCCTGCCTGCCCGCACTGGCTCAGGATCAGGCTGCATCCATGGCAGCCTGCGCCGCCATTGCCGCCGATGCCGATCGGCTGGCCTGCTTCGACCGTCTGAGCGGCCGCACCGCCACGGCACCGGCGGCCAGGCCCGACGCGCAGGCCGCGGCCAACACCAGTGCCGCGGCCGGCCAGACGACCACCGTCGTGGCCACGCCCGAGGCCGGCGGCAGCGGCTCGATGTACGACAAGGCCTGGGGTTTCGAGCCCGGCAGCACCCGCTACGACATCTCGCTGTACGCGCCGAACTATTTCCTGTTCGGCCGCTACACCACCGACCTGAACACCGCGCCCTTCGACCCGCTGGTCAACGGCGGGCTGATCGAGCCCGGCACGCAGCTCGACTCCACCGAGGCCGCGTTCCAGCTGAGCTTCAAGTTCCGCCTGTGGACCACCGACGACCGCCGCTGGGGCGTGTGGGCGGCCTACACGCAGCAGAGCCAATGGCAGCTGTACAACGATTCGGGCAATGCCTCGCGGCCCTTCCGCGAGACCAACTACATGCCCGAGCTGATCCTGAGCACCAAGCCGGGGCTGCAATGGGGTGGCCTGCAGTGGAACCTGCTGAACCTGGCCTTCAACCACCAGTCCAACGGCCGTTCGGACCAGTTGTCGCGCAGCTGGAACCGGCTGATCGTCAGCGCCGGCATCGAGCAAGGCAACCTGGCGCTGCTGGGCCGGCTGTGGTGGCGCATCCCCGAGAGCGCGGACACCGACGACAACCCGACCATCAGCGACTACTACGGCTGGGGCGACCTGTCGCTGCTGTACAAGTGGCGCGGCCAGAGCTTCGCCGCCACGATCCGCGGCAACCCCAGCACAGGCAAGGGCGCCGGCCAGCTCAGCTACACCAGCGCGCCGCTGCTCGGCCCGCTGCGCGGCTATGTCAAGCTCTTCAGCGGCTATGGCGAGTCGCTGATCGACTACAACTGGAACCAGTCGACCATCGGCATCGGCATCACGCTGAACGACTGGCTCTAGGCGCGCGGCCAAAAGGCCGAGCTTGGTTGACGCAAACGCGGCCTGCGAACTCCGCGCCAGCCGCGCCGCAACAGCGTGAAGCGAGTGCGAACGCCGAATCCGGTTATGATTCTTCATGCAACATAGTTGCATTTACGATCATCATCTGGAGGACAGCACATGAAACGGATTTGCCTACGCACGTGGGTCGCTCTGGCCGGCGCGCTCGCCGTCTGCGCGGCGCAGGCCGACGAGGGCTCGCGCTGGGACGACGGCATTGGCTTCTATGTCGGCATCGACTCTCGCATCACCTTCCCCAGCGGCACCTATGCTGGGCAGACCAACCCCAACGCCGGCCGGCTGACCTTCCTGTTCGATCACGGCGACCACTTCCACGGCATCGGCACCTACAGCCTGAGCGGCCCGGCCGACGCGCCAGTGACGCTGCCGACCAGCACCAACAACCGCATACCCGAGACCTACACAGGGCTGAGCTCGATCCCGCTGAAGGCGGGCAGCGGCGCCTTCGCCGGCACCTGGGCCAGCAAGGTGCTGCCCGACAGCGATCCGGCGCACGAGTACAGCCACCTGGGCATTGCCTCGATCCAGTCGCTGAAGGGTCTGAGCCCGATGGCCGACGTGCTGTTCCACAGCAGCGGCGACCGCTGGAGCGCGCACTACCAGAACACCACCGTGGCGCTGAAGCTGCTGTCGGCCACGCCGGGACTGAAGGTTGCGGCCGGCGGCATGATGGACATCTTCGGCGGCAGCGACACCTACGCCCTCGGCCCCAGCGGCAATTTCGAGTTCCTGCCCACCTACTACGTCGATTCGGGTGCCGCCCCTGGCAACTACACGGCGAAGTTCATGCTCGTCAACCTGGGCAGCAATGCCAATGCCCGCGCCAGCGGCGAGTTCTACATCGACTTCGGCGTGCCCACGCCGGTGCCCGAGCCGGGCACCTGGGCGCTGTTCGGCGCCGGTCTGCTGGCATTGGGCTGGGTCGCGCGGCGCCGCCGCGCTGGCTCAGCGCGCTGAAGGCGACGATGACGCGTTGCCGCCCCACGGCAGCACGGGCGGGGCGGACCAATGTGCGCGCGGCACCGGGGCACCTTGTCTTGAAGGTGCCGCCGGTCGCGCCTCGATGCGCGAGCGCAGCGCCTGCGCCAGCTGCGCTTCGCTGATGCCGCGTTCGAAGAGCACCTGGATCGGCTCGGACGGCAGGTACTTCGGCGCGCCGTCCTGCAGTGTGGGCGACCACAGCTGCAGTGTCACCATGTAGGCGCCCACCGGTGGCGCCGCGCCGGGCGGGGCAGTGATCTTCCAGTCCAGGTGCGCATGGAATTCGCCGCGCCGGCGCGCCGCATCGATGATGGCCGTCAGCGGCCCGCCGATGCCGTTGGCGCCGAAGCGGGTGCCGCCGCGGTGGAACTCGTACTGTTCGCGCCAGGCGGCCGGATCACTGTCGAAGCCGATCTCGACCTCGATGGGGATGTTGCCGTAGAGGATCACCTCCACCCCCTGCGGCGCGGCGCTCCAGCGCAGCGTCTGCGGGTTCCAGTAGCGCAGCGTGCCCAGCGCGCGAAAGGACACGATCTCGTCGCGCAGGAAGGTGCCCGGGAAGGCCTGGAAGCCCGGGTCGTCGGTCAGGAAGGGGCCGCCTTCCAGGTCACCGAAGTAGCCCGGGTAGATGCGCTGGCCGGTCTCGCCGTCGATTGGCAGCGCACCGGCGAGGCCCAGGTCACCGAAGAAGTCGGTGGTGATGCGCGCGCCAGCCACCGGCCCCGGCACGGTGCGTAGCTCGACGTCGAAGTGCACCGCCGAGGCCTGAAACGACAACGCCGCCGCGGCAGCCGCGGCGGCGCGCCGGAACGTGGTGTTCAACGGCTGCGGCGGCGCTTGGCGCTATAGCCCACTGCCGCCAGACCCAGCAGCAGCATCGCGTAGGTGGAAGGCTCCGGCACGGCCATCACGGCGGCTTCGAAGGCTTCTTCATCGAGGCCGCGGTTCAGCACGATGTGGTACGGGTCGGAAGCCTGCAATGCGGTCGATGTCGAGCTCAGCTTCAGTGAGATCATGTAGGCGCCGACGGTCGCCTTGTTGGTGCCGACCACCGACATGTCCAGGTGCTCATGGATGCTGCCACCGGCCCCGGCCTCACCGATCAGGCCCGAGAGGTCGCCGCTGACGCCGCTGGCGCCCCAGAAGGTCTCTTCGCCCAGGTTGCCGTCGATGCGGACCTGCACGTCGGCAGGCACCCAGGCGGCGCTCCAGCTGCTGCCGTTCCAGAACTTCAGCGTGCCCAGCGCCATGTAGTTGATGACCGTGCCGCTGGCGAAGGTGCCCGCATCGCTGTCGTAGCCCGGGTCGTCGGTCTTGTAAGGGCCGCCCGCCACGTCGCCGAAGTCACCCTCGAAGATCGTGTCGGTGTGTCCGCCACTGGTCTTCAGCTTGCCGTTGACCACCGAAATCAGGATGTCGCCTTCATGCAGGCCATCAGCCCAGGCGGGCGCGAAGGACAGCATGGCAGACAGCGCCATGGCGCCAAGCAGGGGTTTGTGCATCGGGAGCTCCTCGGGTGAACGGCATTGTTGCAACTGAAGTGCAATCATAATGCGATTCTGTTGCACATCAAGCGCAGGCGTCGATTGTTACGCCTGCAGCCCGCTTCCGAGTCCGAATGAGTTACCCCCGTCGCGCCTGGCCGCCGCTGGCTGCGAGCATCCTGTCGACATCCTTGCTGCCCTTGCCCGCTTACGCCCAGGACGCCGACCGCGTGCAGGTGCAGGGCCAGCGGACGGCGGCGCCGTCGGCCGAGCCGGTGCAGGTCCTGCGCGGCGAGGCGCTGCAACGCCGCGTGGCGCCCACGCTGGGGGCCACGCTGCAGTACGAGCCGGGCGTGGCCAATGCCAGCTTCGGCCCCAATGTCGGCCTGCCGGTGATCCGCGGGCAGTCGGGGCCGCGCGTCGGCGTCACGGTGGGTGGCACCGGCACGCACGACGCGTCGACCTTCAGCGCCGACCATGCGGTGATGACCGAGCCGCTGCTGGCAACGCGCGCCACCGTCTGGCGCGGCCCGGCGGCGGTGCGCTTCGGCGGCGGCGCCATTGGCGGCGCGGTGGAACTGGAGAACGCGCGCATCCCCCAGCAGTTGCCCGAAAGCCCGCAGCTGGCGGCCACGGTCATGGGCGGGCCGAACATCGTCGCCGGGGTGGCCTCGGCCACCGGCAGCACGGGCGCCTTCGCCTGGTACGCGGATGCGCATGGCCGGCAGCAGGGCGACGTGCCGATCCCCGGCTGGGCGCTGGACAGCGCCGCGCTGGAGCAGCAGTTCGGCCTGGTGACCGCACGCAACACCTACGGCTACATCGCCAACACCAACTCGCGCAGCGACGGCGGCTCGCTGGGCGGCAGCTGGGTCGGCCCGCAGGGCTGGCTGGGCGCGTCCTTGTCCACCTTCCGCATGGACTACGGCATCCCGCCCGGCGGGCACAGCCATGCGGTGTCGATCCCGGGCGTGATCGAGACCGCCGACGAGCAGGTGCGCATCGACGCGCAGCAGACGCGGCTGGACCTGCGCGGCGAGTTCGATCTGGCCTGGCCGGCGGCCTCGCTGCTGCAGCTGAACGGCTCGCTCAGCGACTACGGCCATGACGAGACCGACAACGGCCGCGTGGTCACCACCTTCGAGAACCGCGCCGCCGAACTGCGCGCCGAGCTGACGCACCGGCTGCTGCGCCCGCTGCTGGGCGCCGGCGCCGCCGAGGGCACGCTGGGCCTGCATGCCGAGCGCAGCGATGTCTCGGCGCTGGGCCTGGAAGTGTTCATGCCGAAGACGCTGGGGCAGAGCGCGGCGCTGTTCGGCGTGCAAGGCTGGCGCTCGGGTGACTGGCTGCTGGAAGCCGGTGCGCGCATCGAATACGTGGACTACGTGCCGCAGCGCTACCAGGTGGTGCGCGACGGCGCGTTGCTGCTGAAGATCCCGCCGGACCGTCGCTTCCAGCCTTTCAGCCTGTCGCTGGCCACCACCCGCCGCTGGGACGACGGTTCGGCCACGCTGACGGCCTGGTCGGCGCAGCGCGCACCGGCGATGCAGGAGCTGTACGCCGACGGCCCGCATCTGGCCACGCGGACCTACGACATCGGCAACCCGAACCTGCAGCTGGAAAAGCTGCTGGGCCTGAACCTCGGCGCGCAGCAGCTGCTGCAGGACATCACGCTGCAGGGCAATGTGTACGGCTACCGCAGCGACAGCTACATCTACCTGCGCAGCCTGGGCCGCTTCTACAACGCGGACACCGGTGGCATCCGCTTCGAATGCGTGCGCCTGGAGATCTGCCTGCCGGTGATGCGCTACGAGCAGGCGCCGGCTACGCTGGCCGGCTTCGAGCTGGGTGCGAGCCGGCCGTGGGTCGTGCAGGGCTTGGCCCAGGGCCAGGTGCGGCTGGAGGCCGACCTGGTGCGCGGCCGGCTGGACGACGGGCAGAACCTGCCCAACCTGCCACCCGCGCGCCTGTCGCTGACGGTGGAGGCGCAGCGGGCGGCCTGGTCGGGCGAAGCGCGGCTGGTGCACGGCTTCGCACAGCGCTGGCCTGGCGAGAACCAGACACCGACCGCGGCCTACACCCAGCTGAACGTGGCGCTGCGCTATGCGCCGCCGCCGCAGGGTGATCGCGCTTGGTCTGTCTTCCTCAGTGCCAATAACATCACCAATGCCGAGATCCGCAACAGCGCCTCGCTGCTGCGCAACTACGCGCCCGAGCCCGGGCGGGTGGTGCAGCTCGGCCTGCAGGTCCAGCTATGAACCAACGACTTGCAATGCTTGGCGCCGCCCTGCTGCTGGGGCTGGCCGCCTGCGGGGGTGGCGACGGCGGTGGCAGCACCCAGGTGATCGACATCACGCCACGCCCGCCGCAGGGGCCGGCCTGCGCGCAATGCGCGGTGGGGGTGCTCAGCGGTGTGGCGGCGGTGGGCGCGCCGTTGGCCGCGGCCGAGGTGCGCATCGTCGACGCCGCGGGCCGCACAGTGAACGGCCGCACCGATGCGCAGGGCGCCTACCGCATCGCGCTGGGCGAGCTGCAGGGCAGCCTGATCGTGCAGGTGGACGGGCTGGACGCTGGCCGGCCCGTGCGGCTGCATGCACTGCAAAGCGCCGACGAGACCGCTGCCGGCGCCCGTGCCGTGCATGTGACGCCGCTGACCGAGCTGATCGCCGCCGAGGTGCTGGGTGCAGCGCCGCGCGCGCTGCTGGCGATGGGCCAGGCCGACCATCGGCGCATCGTCGAGCGCGCGCTGGCGCAGGCCGAGGCGCGGTTGCAGGCCGCGCTGCGGCCGCTGCTCGATGCTGCCGGCCTGCCGGCCTCGGTGCCACTGCGTGGCGGCGATTTCGCGGCCGATGGCCAGGGGCTGGACCGCGTGCTGGACCTGCTGCGCATCGAGCCGATGGGCAGCGGCTGGCAGATCGGCGCCATCGGCAGCGGTGCGCTGCAGCGCTTCGACCCGGCTTCGCCGCAACTGGCGCCGCTGGCCCTGCCGGCGGACCCGTCGGCCGTGGGGTCGCAGCGGCAGGTGGCGCAGGCCGGCATCGAGGCCACGCTGGGCCGGCTGGCGGCACGGTTCGCCGGCAGCAGCCTGCCCGACGCAGCCACACTCCAGCCGCTGCTGGCGGGCGGCTTCCGCCATGCCGGACTGGACGGCCCGGACTATGTCGGCCGGGTGCTGTTGCGCCGCGATGCGCCCGATGACGGCGGCTTCGACTGGCTGGGGCTGCGCATCGAGGCGCTGCGCGTGCTCGACCTGCGCGCCGATGGCGCCGCGCTGGCACGCTGGCGTGCGGTGCCGCGCGCGCCCTTCGCGGCGCAAGACATGCAGATGTGGTTCCTGCCCGATGCCGCCGGCTGGCGCCTGGCCGGCGACGGTGCTGCGGCGCGGGTGGCGCTGCGCCATGCGGTGCTGCTGGCGCCGACGGGCCTGGACGATGCCGGCCTGCAGGCCTTGCCCGGGCTGGCCTGCAGCGGCGACGCTGCGGCACCCGATGGCGCGCGCTGCATGCTGCCCGCAGGCGCCCTGGGCCTGCCGGTGGCCGGCCTGCTGGACCTGGGCGCCCGCGGCGACGGTGCCTTCGGTGTGCTGGGCCTGTTCCGCGCCGACAGCGGCACGGCGGCCGCGCGGCATGCGGCCGCCGCCGCGCTGTCGCAGCGTTGGGGTCCGTCCAGCCAGCGCCTGCAGCGGCACCTGCTGTTCGAGGTGGACGCCCGCGAGGTGGATGCGCGCGTGGCCCGCATCCGCATCACCGGGGGCGCCTTGCCGGCCGAGGGCGTGCACCTGGTGCCGCCGGCGCTGGGCGTCAACGGGCCGGCGTTCGAGCATTGGCCGCTGGCGGTGGACCCTGGCACCGACTGGGCCGGCCTGCCCTGGGGCTGGTGCGCGCCTGCCGTGGCCACCAGCGATTGCCGGCTGGCCTGGCAGGCGATGCAGCACGGCGCCATGCTGCGCTTCGAACTGCTGGACGCGGCCGACCAAGCGATCGAGGTGCTGGAGCGCACGCTGCCGCCCGAACCCGAGGCGGCTGCGTGGCAAGGCGCCACGGCCTTGCCACGCATGGCCCGCTTCGACAGTGCCGCGGCCGACAGCTTTGCGCCGCACTACGCGCAAGTGCTGGCCCTGGGCGATACGCGGCTTGCGGCGCGTTTGCGCTGGCAGCCGCCGGCGTCGGCCGCCAGCGCGTTGCAGCTGCGGCTGCACTGGCAGCGGGCCGATGCGCTGGGGCAGGGCGGCACCGAGAACCGCCATCGGCGCCTGGCGCTGCCGGCCAGCGCAGGCCCGCCGCTGGACCTGGTGTTCGATGCGCGCAGCGGCTGGTTCAGCACCTGGTGGAGCGCACGGCTGGACACCACGCGTGACGACGGCTTGCGCCACATCCACGTGCTGGCCCCCGGCAATCCGCTGTAGCGCGCCGGCGGCCGCGGCGTGGCCTGGGCGCCTGCCTACAATCGTGGCATGGCCAGGCAACGATCGAGTGCCCCCCCCGACGATGCGGAGCCCCTGCGGGCGCTGCTGGACCAGCTGGGCCTGCGCGTCACCAAGGCGCGGTTGGCAGTGCTGCAGTTCATCCTGCAATCGCGCCGTGCCGTCAGCCACGCCGATGTCGAGAGCGGCCTGGACGATCAGCACATCGACCGGGTCACGCTGTACCGCACGCTGGACACGCTGACCGACGCCGGGTTGCTGGCCAAGAGCATCGGCAGCGACCGGGTGGCTCGCTTCGTGCCGATCCCGCGCGGCGACCACCGCCACCATGCCCACTTCAGCTGCGACCAGTGCGGCCGGTTGTATTGCCTGCCCGCCAAGCCGCCCAAGCCGGCGGCGCTGCCCGAAGGCTTCGAGGCCAGCAATGTCGAGCTGAACGTACACGGCGTGTGCGCCGATTGCGCCACCCACCCGCCGGCCTGACCACGTCCATGCGCAGCGCGCCCGCGTTGCCAGAGAACCAGGAGACATCGATGCTGCACCCCCACGCCAAGGCCCTGCTCGACCTGATGATCGAGCGCGGCGTGCCGCCCACGCACACGCTGAGCCCGGCCGACGCGCGCACCTTCTATCGCGAGCGCCGTGCCGTCACGCAGCCCGAGCCGCCACCCATCGCCGAGACCCGCGACTTGAGGGCCAACGGCCCGCACGGCGCGATCCCGTTGCGGCTGTACCACCCGCAGTCCGCTGCCGCGCGCAAGGCCGCGCCGCCGGTGCTGGTGTACTACCACGGCGGCGGCTGGGTCATCGGCGACCTGGACACGCATGACACGCTGTGCCGCGAGCTGGCCAATGCCAGCGGCTGCGCGGTGGTGGCAGTGGACTACCGCATGGGCCCCGAGCATCGCTTCCCGACGGCGGTGGACGACTGCATCGCTGCCACGCGCTGGGTGCGCGACCATGCGGCCGAGCTCGGCGTCGATGCCACACGGCTGGCGGTGGGCGGCGACAGTGCCGGTGGTAACCTGGCGGCGGTGGTGGCGATCGCGATGCGCGATGCCGGCGATCTGCCCATCCGCTTCCAACTGCTGATCTATCCGGCCACCGACCAGGGCCGCGGCTGGCCTTCGCACACCACCAATGGCCAGGGTTATCTGCTGACGGCCGACACGATGGCCTACTTCCACGACCACTACATCACCGACAAGGCGCAGGACCTGGACTGGCGCGCGTCGCCGCTGCTGCACCCCGACCTGTCGAAGCTGCCGCCGGCGCTGGTGCTGACCGCTGGCTACGACCCGCTGCGCGACGAGGCGCTGCAGTATTCGCACAAGCTCACGCAGGCCGGCAACCGCTGCACGCACCTGCTCTTCGAGCGGCAGATCCACGGCTTCATCACCATGGGCCGCGTCATCGACGAGGCCAACGCCGCCGTGCAGATCTGCGCCGCCGAACTGCGGCGCGCGCTGGCCTGAGCCTCAGGCCTGTGCCGTCTCGCCGTGCTGCGGCACGCGCACCTTCCAGCCCAGTTCGTCCTGGATGCGGATGCGCAGCGCGTCGCTGGCGTCCGGCTCGCCGTGCACCACGAAGGTCTGGCGCGGCGCATGGCGCAGGCCGCGCAGCCAAGCCATCAGCTCATCCGAGTCGGCATGGCCGGAGAAGCCCTCCAGCTGGCTGACCCGGGCCCGTACCGGCACGTAGTCGCCGTGGATCTTCACCTCGGTGGCCCCCTGCAGCAGCCGCGCGCCGCGGCTGCCGCCCACCTGGAAGCCAGCGAAGACGATGTGGTGCTTGTCCACCGGCGCCATGGCCTTCAGGTGGTGCAGCACGCGCCCGCCGGTGGCCATGCCGCTGGCCGAGATGATCACGCTGGGCCAGCGCGAGCGCGTCAGGCGCATCGACTGCGCTGCATCGCCCACCATGCGCACGCCGTCGCTCAGGTGCGCGGCCTCGCGTGGCGCCAGCCGCAGCAGCCGACGGTGCCGGTGGTACAGCGCGGTGGCCTGCACGGCCATCGGGCTGTCCAGGTACACCGGCAGGTCGGGCGGTATCTGCCCGGCGGCCTTCAGCCGCTGCAGCACCAGCATCAGCGCCTGTGCCCGGCCCACCGCAAAGGCCGGCATCAGCACGCTGCCGCCGCGCTGCACCGTGTCGCGCACGATCTGCGCCAGTTGCGCCGCGGCATCGGCCTGCGGGTGCATGCGGTTGCCGTAGGTCGATTCGATCAGCAGCACCTCGGCCTCGGGCAGCGGCTGCGGTGGCGGCATCAGCAGGTCGTGCTGGCGGCCCACGTCGCCGGAGAACACCAGCCGCTCGGCCCCCGCCTGCAGCGTGATGGCGCAGGCGCCCAGCAGGTGGCCCACCGGCGTGAAGCCGATGCGCACCTTGCCGCACCAGGCCTCGCGGCCCGGCGCCACCGCCTCGATGCGGGCGATGGCGCGCTGCGCATCGCGCCGGGTGTACAGCGGCAGCGCCTTGGCATGGCGTGAATAGCCGTAGCGGTTGGCGCGGCGCGCGTCCTCTTCCTGCAGGTGCGCACTGTCCAGCAGCAGCACCTCGGCCAGGTCGCGGGTGGCCGGGCTGGCGTAGATGGGCCCGCGGTAGCCGTGCTTCACCAGCACCGGCAGCCAGCCGCTGTGGTCCAGGTGGGCATGGCTGAGCACCACCGCGTCGGCGCCCAGCAATTCGGGGCCCGGCGGCAGCCAGTTGCGTTCGCGGTGCACCTTGAAGCCCTGGAAAAGCCCGCAGTCGAGCAGCACCGACTGCCCGCCGATGCGCACCAGGTGGCGCGATCCGGTCACGCTGTCGGCCGCGCCGTGAAAGCTGATCTGTAGGCTCATTCGGCTCCCAGTTCCTGCAGTTCGCCCGATTCGATGATGCGCACGCCGGCTGGCGGCTGGCGCATGCCCTGGATCATGGCGCGTGCCACGACATCCGCCTTGATCGGGCGCACGCCGGCGGGTATCAGCCCGGCAAACGGTGTGCTCAGCCACAGCGCCAGACGCTCGGCGGTGCGCGGGGGCTGGCCGAGTGCGCTGCGGTCGCCGGCCAGCAGCGAGGGCCGTGCGATCAGCACGCTGTCGAAGCCCAATGCAGCGACGGCCTGCTCCATCTCGCCCTTGACGCGGTTGTAGAAGCTGGCCGCGCGCGGGCTGGCGCCCAGCGCCGAGACCACCGCGAAGTGCCGGGTGCCGGCATCGCGCGCGGCCTGCGCAAAGCCCAGCACCGCATCGAAATCCACCGCGCGGAAGGCCGCCTGCGAGCCGGCCTGGCGGATCGTGGTGCCCAGGCAGCAATAGGCCTGTCGGGCCGGCGGCAGCGCCGGTAGCTGCGCGAAATCCACCGCCTGCCACTGCACGCGCGCATCGGCCGGCGCCGGCGGCCGGCGCACCAGCGCATGCACCTGCGGCGGCGGCACCTGCGCCAGCAATTGCGCCAGCAGGGAGCGGCCGATCAGGCCGGTGGCGCCGGCCACCAGCACGCCGGATGCGGAGGTGTTTTTGACCATCTTCGGGATAGCGGAGGGTGTTTGCGGCCCGACTGTATCGGCAGGCCGTTGCCGAACGGTGCAGACTGGGGTGATCCGCAGGCCGCGACGCGCCGACGCGCCCTTAGACTGTCTGCAACCCCCTTCGAAAATGAAAGCAGAACAGCATCTGCGGCTCAGCCTTGTCGGGCCCCAGACCGACGCCGGCGGCCTGCTGCGCCATGGCTGGCAGCCGGTGGCCTTGCTCGACGATCTGCAGGCCGCGGACGTGCCGTATCCGGTGCTGCCGTTGCGCGTGCTGGGCCAGTCGTTGCTGCTGTTTCGCGATGCGCTGGGCCGGCCCGGCCTGATCGACCGCACCTGCCCGCACCGCGGCGCGGACCTGCTGCTGGGCACCAACCAGGGCGATGGGTTGCGCTGCGCGCTGCATGGCTGGAAGTTCGACATCGACGGCCACTGCCTGGACATGCCCGGCGAGCCGGCCGGCTCGCCGCTGTGCAAGCGCATGCGCCAGCGTGCCTATCCGTTGCTGCCGCGGGCCGGCCTGCTGTTTGCGTGGCTGGGCCCGGCCGGCACCACGCCCGATGCGCTGCCGCCGCTGGCCTGCCTGGCCGCACCGGGCAGCCATGCGGTGTGCGTGCGTGCGTTGTGGCAATGCCATTGGCTGCAGGCGATGGAACTGAGCCTGGACCCGCTGGCCGCGCAGTCGCATGCCGCAGTGGAACTGCGCGTGGATACCCCGGCCGCAGGGCTGTTGCGCTGGACGGCGCTGCGGCATGTCGATGACGCTCGCCTGCATGTGCGCATGGCGCAGGCGCTCAGCCCGAACATCGTCGTCACCCCCTTGTCGCAAAGCCTGACGCTGACCCGCTGGTTCGTGCCGCAGGACGACACGCACACGGCGGTGTACAGCATCGTCAGCAGCTTCGATGCGCCGCTGGAGGCGGGCAGGCTGCCCGAAGACGCGCTCGGCCTGCGCGAGCAGCGCCTGGCCGAAAGCATGGGCCCGCTGCAGGACCGCACGCGCGAGCATGCCGTGGCCAGCGACAAGGCCATCGTGGCCTGGCGCAGGCTGCTGCTGAAGCAGATGGATGCGTTGCGCTTTGGTGACCGGCTGCCGTCGGCGGCCGACGCGCTGCAGGCGGCCGCGGCCAGCGGGCTGGACAGCATCGAATGCCTGGTGCCGGCCCGCGACTGGCAGCGCCATTGCAGGCAGGCCGTGGCCGCCCGGCGCGAGAGCGCGGTCTGGCAAAGCACCTGAGCGCTTAGCATCGGGGCCCGTCCCGACATGCAGCCGGCCAAGCCCCGATGGAGTCCTACACCAACCGCACCTTCGACGAACTGCAGATCGGCGAGTCGATCACCCGTTCGCACAAGCTCACGCAGCCCGACGTCGAAGGCCTGGCCTTCGTCTCCGGCGAACTGGATGCCTTCGACGGCGACACGGCGCGTGCGCCGGTGGCCGAGGCGGTGGCGGCCAATGCGCTGATCAGCGGCCTGCTGCAGCGCCGGCTGCCCGGCCCGGGCACCGAGATCGTCGCCCAGCAGCTGCACTATGGCGGCACGATGCATGTGGGCGACGAGATCAGCGGCACGCTGACGGTGCGCGAAAAGCGCCCCGCCACGCGGGAGGTGGTGTTCGACTGCCGCGTCAGCTGCGGTGCGGCCGAGCTGGTCAGCGGCAGCGTCACCGTCATTGCGCCCGCGCAGCGCATTGCGCTGGAGGGCCTGGCCGCGCCGGAGATCGTGCTGCGCCACAACGACGTGTTCGCGCGCCTGCTGCGTGGCTGCCGCGGCATGCCGCCGGTGCCCTGCGCTGTGGTGCACCCCTGCGACCATGATTCGCTGCTGGGCCCGCTGGAAGCCGCACGGCGCGGCCTGATCGTGCCGGTGCTGGTGGGCCCGCAGGCCAAGATCCGCGCTGCCGCACAGGCTGCCGGTGCCGACCTGAGCGGGCTGCGCATCGTCGATACCGAACATAGCCATGCCGCTGCGGACGCGGCCGTCGCCATGGCTCGCAGCGGCGAGGTGCAGGCGCTGATGAAGGGCAGCCTGCACACCGACGAATTGATGGGCGCCGTGGTGGCCAGCGCCACCGGGCTGCGCACCGCGCGGCGCATCAGTCATGTGTTCGTGCTGGACGTGCCGGCCTACCCGCGCATGCTGCTGATCACCGACGCGGCGATCAACGTCGCGCCCAAGCTGCGCGACAAGGTGGACATCGCACAGAACGCCATCGAGCTGGCGCAGGTGCTGGGCATCGCGCAGCCGCGCGTGGCCATCCTGGCGGCGGTGGAGACCGTCAACCCCGACATGCAGAGCACGCTGGATGCGGCGGCGCTGTGCAAGATGGCCGACCGCGGCCAGATCAGCGGCGGGCTGCTCGACGGCCCGCTGGCCTTCGACAACGCCGTCAGCGAAGCCGCGGCGCGCACCAAGAAGATCGAATCGGCGGTGGCTGGCCGCGCCGACATCCTGCTGGCGCCGGATCTGGAGTCCGGCAACATGATGGCCAAGCAGCTGCAGTACCTGGCCGGCGCCGACAGCGCCGGCATCGTGCTGGGCGCGCGCGTGCCCATCGTGCTGACCAGCCGTGCCGATTCGGTGCGCTCGCGCCTGGCCTCGACGGTGGTGATGGCGCTGCTGGCCGATGCGCAACGGCGCAAGCAGGCGGCGCCGGCCGGATGAGGCCGCCTGAAACGACAACCGGAGACCGATGATGAGCACGCTTCCCACCACCGCCCTGCAATTGCGTTCGCTGGTTCGCGACAGCGGCGAGATCGAGGTCTCGCTGGCCGAGGTGCCGCTGCCCGCGCCCGGCCCCGACGAGGTGCTGGTGCGCGTGGAGGCCACGCCGATCAACCCCAGCGATCTGGGGCTGCTGTTCGGCCCGGCCGACCTGTCCACGCTGCAGGTCGGCGGCAGCGCCGCGCGGCCGGTGGCCACCGCGCGCATCCCCGAACGGGCGATGGCCGGCATGGCCGGCCGGCTGGGCCAGTCGCTGCCGGTGGGCAATGAAGGTGCCGGCACGGTGGTCCAGGCCGGCAGCGCGCCGGCTGCGCAGGCGCTGTTGGGCCGCAAGGTGGCGCTGATCGGCGGCGCGATGTATGCGCAGTACCGCAGCATGCCGGCCGCGCAATGCCTGCCGCTGCCGGCCGATGCCACGGCAGCCGACGGCGCGTCCTGCTTCGTCAACCCGCTGACCGCGCTGGGCATGGTCGAGACGATGAAGCTCGAGGGCCACCAGGCGCTGGTGCACACCGCGGCAGCGTCGAACCTGGGGCAGATGCTGAACCGCATCTGCCAGAACGACGGCATCGGCCTGGTGAACATCGTGCGCAAGCCCGAGCAGGCGGCGCTGCTGCGTGCGCAGGGCGCAGTGCATGTGTGCGACCAGTCCCAGCCCGACTTCCTGGCCACGCTGACCGATGCGTTGGCGGCCACGGGCGCCACCATCGCCTTCGACGCCATCGGCGGCGGCCGGCTGGCCGGGCAGATCCTGTCGTGCATGGAAGCGGCCATCAACCGCAACACCAAGGAGTACAGCCGCTACGGCTCGGCGGTGCACAAGCAGGTCTACCTGTACGGCATGCTCGACACCAGCCCCACCGAGATCGTGCGCAACTTCGGCATGGCCTGGGGCATGGGCGGCTGGCTGCTGTTCCCCTTCCTGCAGCGCATCGGCCCGGCCGCAGCGCAGAAGCTGCGCGAGCGCGTGGCCGCCGAACTGAAGACCACCTTCGCCAGCCACTACACCCGCACCGTGTCGCTGGCCGAAGCGCTGTCGGCCGAGGCGATCGGCGTGTACGCGAAGCGCGCGACCGGCGAGAAGTTCCTGATCGACCCGAGCCGCGGTTGAATCAGCCGCGGGCACGGCGGCGGGCCAGGCCCGCCACGCCGGCCAGGCCCAGACCCATCAGCGCCCAGGTGGCGGGCTCGGGCACGGGCTGGGCGGCGGTGAAGGAGGTGATTTCGAAGTCCACGTAGTAGGCGAAGTCCGACGCGGTCATGGGGCGGCTGTCGGTCTTCACGTAGTAGGCCCGCCCGGTGGCCGAAGTGGCGAAGCTCAGATCGGGTGCCTGGTTCACGCTGCTACTGGAAATCATCTTGCCGCTCTGGTTCGCATCCAGAAAGGTCAGCGTGAAGCTGTTGCGCGGCAGATTCGTGAAGCACGGGTTCTGGCCCTCAGGTGCGCAGGCATCCTGGAAGGCCTCGTACTGGAACTGGTCTATTCCGCTGTTGTGGAAGTAGGCCGTAACCTCGGAGTTCAGCAAGAAGTACGGCGGATCGATGCCGATGCTGCTTTGCCCACCAGGCAGGCTGAAGCTGGCCATGACGACGCCGATCGGTGCAGCCGGTTGGGTGCCCATGAAGTGCATGTACTCGTACTTCACCGTGCTGAAGGTGGGCAGCACAGGCGACACAAAGGTGGCGACGGCTAGATCGACCACGATGCTGCCCGAGATCTGCTGCCCCACCCAGGTGAGGTCGGTGACCGAGGCGGTGATCTCGCCGGCAAAGTTGTAGGTCTTCGGCGCGGCCTGGGCGCCGCCGGCCACAGCCAGCCAGACGGCGGCAACCAGAGGGGTGGCGACAAACTTCATCGGGGCTCCTCCTGCGACTCCACAGTGTCGCAAGTCACTATAGAAGCCCCTGCCGCCAATACGGTGGCGAACGACCCCCCGCGAATGCGGGGGGGCGCCTCAGACCGCGTTCAGCGCCCGCTCGAAGGTGCTGACCGTGCGGTCCAGGTTCATCAGCTTGTCCAGTCCGAACAGGCCGATGCGGAAGCTGCGGAAGTCCGGCCCTTCGTCGCAGGCCAGCGGCACGCCGGCGGCGATCTGCAGGCCCTGTGCGGCGAAGGCGCTGCCGTTGTGCCAGTCGGGCCGCTCGGTGTAGCTGACCACCACGCACGGCGCCTGGAAGCCCTTGGCGGCCACGCTGGCGATGCCGCGCGCTTCGAGCAGTGCCCGCACCCGGTCGCCCAGCGCCTGCTGCGCATCGCGCGCTGCGGCAAAGCCCATGGCTGCCGTCTCCTGCATCGCGTCGCGCAGCTGCGCCAGGCCGTCGGTGGGCAGCGTGGCGTGATACGCGATCTGGCCCTTCTCGTGCGTCTGCATGATCGACAGCCACTTCTTCAGGTCCATCGAGAAGCTGCTGCTGGTGCTGCCTTCCATCGCGGCCAGCGCGCGTGCGCTGAGCATCACCAGGCCGGCGCAGGGCGTGCTGCTCCAGCCCTTCTGCGGCGCGCCGACAATGATGTCCACGCCGGTGGCTTCCATGTCCACCCACATCGCGCCGGAAGCCACGCAGTCCAGCACGAACAGGCCGCCGTGCGCGTGCACCGCGTCGGCCACGCGGCGCAGGTAGTCATCGGGCAGCATCATGCCGGCCGAGGTCTCCACATGAGGCGCGAACACCAGTGCCGGCTGCTGCGCGCGGATGGTGGCCACCACCGCGTCGATGGGTGCCGGCGCAAACGCGGCCTGCGGCCCTTCGGCCACGCGGCGGGCCTTCAGCACCAGCGTCTCCGCGGTGATCGCACCCATCTCGAAGATCTGGCTCCAACGGTAGCTGAACCAGCCGTTGCGGATGACCAGCACCTTCTTGCCGGTGGCGAACTGCCGGGCCACCGCTTCCATGCCGAAGCTGCCGCTGCCCGGCAGCACGATGGCCGCCTGTGCAGCGTAGACCTGCTTCAGCGTAGCCGATACGTCCTGCATCACGCGCTGGAAGCGCTGCGACATGTGGTTCAGCGCACGGTCGGTGTAGACCACCGAGTATTCGAGCAGGCCGTCGGGATCGACGTGGGGGAGCAGGCCGGGCATGGTGCCTCCGCAAGGGTTCTTGTATGGGCCCGCAGGTTATCAGGCACGCGGCCCCGCTGCCGGAAAGGCGCTGCGCAGGAATGCCCACCGGCTCCTAGAATCAATGTTCGCCTTAGCAGGAGCCGCGATGGACACCCGCACCTCACCGATCCGCCTGCGGCTGACGCAACTGCGCGAGGAGATGTCGCGCCGCGGCGTCGACGCGCTGCTGGTGCCCAGCAGCGACCCGCACTTGTCCGAGTACCTGCCCGAGCGCTGGCAGGGCAGGGTGTGGCTGTCGGGCTTCACCGGTTCGATGGGCACGCTGGTGGTCGGCGCGAAGCGCGCCGCGCTGTTCGCCGACAGCCGCTACTGGGTGCAGGCCGAAGCCGAGCTGGCCGGTAGCGGCGTCGAGCTGGTGCGCATCCAGACGGCGGCATCGCCCGCACACCTGGACTGGATGGTGGAGCAGGTGCCGCGCGGCGGCCTGGTGGCGGTGGACGGCCAGGTGCTGAGCCTGGCATCGGCCCAGGCGCTGAAGACGCGGCTGGATGCCGCCGGCATCCGCCTGCAGACCACGCCCGACCTGCTGGACGCCATCTGGCCCGAGCGGCCGGCACTGCCCGCCGAGCCGGTGTACGCGCACGCGGCGCCGCACGCGCCGCGCAGCCGCGCCGAGAAGCTGTCGCTGGTGCGCGAGGCCATGGCCCGCCAGGGCGCGAACCGGCATTTCGTGTCCACGGTGGACGACATCGCTTGGATCACCAACCTGCGCGGCAGCGACGTCGAATACAACCCGGTGTTCCTGGCCCACCTGCTGCTGGACCTGAGCGGCGGGCAGCTGTTCGTCGGCGAAGGCAAGGTCAGCGATGCACTGCGCGCGCAGCTGGCGGCCGACGGCATCCGCTTGGCGGACTATGCCGCAGCCGGTGCCGCGCTGGCCGCGCTGGGTGAAGCCGATGTGCTGCTGCTGGACCCGCGGCGCGTGACGCTGGGCTTTCGCGAGCAGGTCGGCCGCGGCTGCCGGGTGGTGGAGGCCATCAACCCGAGCACGCTGCTGAAGAGCCGCAAGACCGAGGCCGAAGCGGCGTTCATCCGCGAGGCCATGGTCGAGGACGGCGTCGCGATGTGCGAGTTCTATGCCGAGTTCGAGGCCGCACGCGCCCGCGGCGAGCGCTGGAGCGAACTCACCATCGACGAGCGGCTGAGCGCGGCGCGGGCCCGCCGGCCGGGCTTCGTGGGTCTGAGCTTTTCCACCATCGCCGCCTGGCAGGGCAACGGCGCGATGCCGCATTACCGGGCCACACCCGACGCGTTTGCCCACCTGGACGGCGACGGCCTGCTGCTGATCGACTCGGGCGCGCAGTACCTGGGCGGCACCACCGACATCACGCGGGTCTGGCCGATCGGCCAGGTGACGCCGGCGATGCGCCGCGACTACACGCTGGTGCTGAAGGGCACCATGGCCTTGAGCCGCACGCGCTTCCCGCGCGGCACGCTGAGCCCGATGCTGGACGCCATCGCGCGTGCGCCGCTGTGGGCCGAGGGCCTGGACTTCGGTCATGGCACCGGCCACGGCGTGGGCTACTTCCTCAACGTGCACGAAGGTCCGCAGAGCATCAGCCGCACGGTGCCCGATGCGCACATGGCGATGGAGCCCGGCATGATCACTTCCATCGAGCCCGGCGTGTACCGGCCGGGACAGTGGGGCGTGCGCATCGAGAACCTGGTGATGAACGTGCCGGCGCCCACGCCCGAAGGCAGCACCTTCGCCGAGATGCTGGAGTTCGAGACGCTGACGCTGTGCCCGATCGACACCACCTGCCTCGACCGCAGCCTGCTGCGCGATGACGAAGTGGCCTGGCTGAACGCGTACCACGCCACCGTGCAGCAGCGGCTGGCGCCGCGCCTGCGGGGCGAGGCGCTGGCCTGGCTGCAACGGCGCTGCCAGCCGATCTGATGCAGGGCGGCCGCGCCCTCGGCATCGACCTGGGCGGCACCAAGATCGAAGCCCTGCTGCTGGACGCAGACGGCCAGCTGCTGTGGAACCGCCGCATCGACACCCCGGCCGGCGACTATGCCGCCACGCTGCAGGCCATTGCCGCGCTGGTGCAGCAGGCCCGGCAGGCCGGCGGCGGCCCGTGCAGCATCGGCCTGGGCACGCCGGGCAGCCTGACGCCCGAAGGGCTGATGAAGAACGCCAACTCGCAGTGCCTGAACGGCCGGCCGGTGCAGCGCGACCTGGAAGCCCTGCTGGGCCAGCCGGTGCGGCTGGCCAACGATGCCAACTGCCTGGCGCTGTCCGAGGCCACCGACGGCGCCGGCGCGGGTGCCGAAGTGGTGTTCGCGGTGATCCTGGGCACCGGCACCGGGGCCGGCATCGCGGTGCGCGGCCGCGTGCTGCGCGGCCCCAACGGCCTGGCCGGCGAATGGGGCCACAACCCCTTGCCCTGGGCCGTGCCGGGCGAGGACCCGCTGTTCGACTGCTACTGCGGCCAGCGCGGCTGCAACGAGACGGTGCTGAGCGGCCCGGGCCTCGCGCGCGACCATGTGCATCACGGCGGCGCGGCCCTCAGCGCGCGGCAGATCGCCGAGGCCGCTGCGCGCGGCGATGCCGCCTGCCAGGCGACGCTGCAGCGCCATGCGGCGCGCCTGGCCCGCGCGCTGGCCGCGGTGATCAACCTGCTGGACCCGGACGTCATCGTGCTGGCCGGCGGCGTGTCGCGCATCGCTTCGCTGTACACGCAGGTGCCGGCGCTGTGGAGCCGCTGGGTGTTCAGCGGCGGGCACCGAGACATCGTGCGCACGCGGCTCGTGCCCAGCCGGCATGGCGATGCCTCGGGCGTGCGCGGCGCCGCCTGGCTGTGGCGCGAACCGGCCTGATGTAACCGTCCTGGCGAGTCGCCCGTGCAGGCTGTCACGCCCAGGCAGGGGGTGTCCCCGCGGTCGCGGGGCTGTGCGGCGAAGGGGTGTTCCCAACAATGCGGTGCATTCGCCACCACCCCACACGCACACCATGAAGAAGTTGTTCACCGCCTGCCTGCTGGCCCTGGCCGCCACTGCATCCTTCGCCGCCAGTACCACGCTGACTGGCACGGTGCGTGACTTCACGCCCGGGGCCCTGGTCCCCGGCAGCAGCAACCCCGACTTCCAGGCCGGCATCGGCGGCGTGCGGACGGGCATGGTGGCCAGCACGCTGACGGGCAATGCACCGACTCCGCTGCTGTTTGGCTCGCCTTACTACGTGCAATCGGCCGAGTCCTTCGCCGAATGGTTCGGCGCCGCGGCGCCGAGCAAGCAGCTGTCGATCACGCTGAACGAGACCGCGCCTGGCTCGGGCATCTACAGCTACTCGAACAGCGCCTTCTTCCCGATCAACGGCGAGCTGCTGGGCAACTACAGCGACACCGGCAAGAACTACCACTTCACCTACCAGATCGCCGCCACCTTCGGCTACAAGCCGGGCACGGGCCAGACCTTCACCTTCACCGGTGACGACGACGTCTGGGTGTTCTTCGACAAGAAGCTCGGCATCGACCTGGGCGGCGTGCATGGTGCGGAAACGCGGACGGTGAACCTGGACACGCTGTTCGGGCCGGGCAAGGCCGAAGGCAACTACAGCTTCGACTTCTTCTTCGCCGAGCGCCACACCACCGAATCGAACCTGCGCATCGACACCTCGCTGCAGCTGGTGCCGGTGCCCGAGCCCTCGACCTATGCGCTGATGGCCCTGGGCCTGGCCGGCGTGGGCGCCATCGCCCGCCGCCGCCGCGCGCAACAAGCCTGAGTCAGCTGGGCAGGCCCAGCGCCTGCCGCACTGCGGCGCAGCTGGCAGCCGGCTGCGTGACGTCGAAGGGCAGCGCCACCATGCCGAAGGCGGCGGCGCCATCGACATTGCGCGCCTGGTCATCGACGAACACGCAGTCTGCGGGCGCCATGCCGAGCTGCTGCGTGCACAGCGCATAGGCGCGCGGGTCGGGCTTCAGGATGCCGGTGTAGGTGGCATCGACGATCACGCGCACGTCGCGCAACGCGGCCATGCGCTGGCGCAGCGCGGCGCCGTAGAACAGGTCCAGCTCGTTGGACAGGATGGCCAGCGCGATGCCGGCGGCGTGGGCCTCGCGCATCAGCGCCACCGTCTCAGGCCTGGCCACCCGGTCGGGCTCGGCGCCACGGGCACGCTGCACCAGCGTCTGCATCTCGTGCCAGGCCTCGCCCAGCAGGCGGCCGACCTCGCGCGTGCGCAGCAACCAGTAGTCGCGTTCACTGATGCGGCCGGCCTGCATGTCGCGCCAGGGCGCGTCGGTCTCCGGTGCGAAGGGGCCGCGCCAGGTCAGCGTGCCGGCAGGCAGGCCGAGTGCGGCCTCGGTCTGGTCATGGGTCTCGAACAGCGTGCGGCTGATCACGCCGCCGAAGTCCAGCACCAGCGCGCGCATGCTCAGCGCACCCCCGGCGGGATCAGCCCCTGCGCCACCCAGTCGTCGAACACCGCCAGCGCGGCATCGCAGAAGGCGTCGTCGTTGATGTGCGCGTCCAGTTCGATGCAGCGCAGCGGCGGCTGCACGGCGGCGCGCATCGCGGCCATGAAGGCCTGCAGGCCCTCGGCATCGTGCAGCGGTTCGCCGGGCTGGTCCCACTGCTCGACGCCGCGCAGCGGCAGCAGCAGGCAGCTGGGGCCCTTCGCGGCCGCCAGGCGCGCGGCGATCTCGGCGGCGATCGCGCGGCGCAGCGGCGGCGCCGAGGTGGCGCTGGCGATCAGGCGGTTGTGCACGTGCACCGCGCGGCCCGCCAGCGCTGCGGGCACCGGCTGCCAGGCCGGGAAGTCGACCATGTCCACCGCGCCAGGCGCCACGATCTGCGGTACGCCGCGTCGGCCCGCGCCGCTCAAGCGCCCGGCACCGGAGCTGACCACCGAGCCGCCCAGGTGGTTGGCCAGCTCCTGCAGGCAGAAGTCCATCACCGCGCAGAAGGCGCCGCTCTCGGCCAGCGCCTCGAAGGCGCGCCCGCCCATGCCGGTGCTGTGGAACACCGCCAGCTCGTAGCCGCGCGCCTCCAGCGCGGGTTTGAGCCGCACCATGTAGCGCAGGCAGCTCTTGCCCAGCGAGCTCATGCCCACCAGCGGCCGGTCGCGGCGCGGCGCCTGCGCGGCCTGCATTGCGCCGACCACCGCACCCGCGCCTTGCGCCAGCGTCGAGCGGCACAGGCTGTTCAGCCCGTACAGCCCGCCGGCCCACAGCAGCATCATCAGGTCCGGCGTGATGCGCTCGGGCGGGATCAGGTGCGAATAGGCGATGGTGCTGATGACGACCTTCGGCATGCCGATGGGCAGCGCCGCGGCCACGTCGAAGGCCAGGTCGGTGCCCATGCTGCCGCCCAGCGCCAGCAGGCCGTGGATGCGGCCTTCGGCCTGCAGCTGCGTGGCCAGCGCCGCGGCGCCATGCGCCATGCGCGTCATCGCCGTGTTCTCGTCGCCGCTGTCGATGACTTGCTGCAGCGTGCTGCCGGCCGCGGCGGCCACTTGATGATTAGCGATGTCCACCGGCGCGTGGCCGGCGGCCAGCACGCCCACGTCCATCACCAGCGCTTGCGCGCCCTGGGCCAGCACCTGCTGGCGCAGGAAGGCGATCTCGTCACTCTTGGTGTCGGCGGTGCCGACGATCAGCACCGTCTTCATGCTGGGAGCCTGTGAAGGCATGAATCGCGCCCGCGCTGGGGCGGCCAAGGCCGCTGGCGTAGGCGCGTCGCGCAGCGCGGGCTTGCCGCCCGCGCAAGCGGCGCAACACCCGCCAGCGGCCTTGGGTGCCCCAGCCCTCCGGGTGAGGGCCCAGAACAGGCCCACTCGGCGTTGCGAGGCTTCGCCGGGGCCCCACCCCGGCTGTGCCTCGCGCCTAGATTGGGCCTGTTCTTGGCCCTCACGCGGGTGCGATTCATGTCTTCACAGGCTCCGAGGCAGCGTCGTCGAAGGCGCCTTCCAGCGCGGTGCAGAGGGTGTCCAGCTCGGCCTCGCTGATGACCAGCGGCGGCGACAGGATCAGGTTGGCACCGGACACGCGCACCATCAGCCCGCGGCGGTAGGCGGCGCGCGCCACGCGCGCCGGCAGGTCGCTGGTCTTGGGCAGCGGCGCCTTGGTGGCGGGGTCGGCCACCATCTCGATGCCCAGCATCAGGCCGTGGCCGCGCACGTCGCCGACAAAGGCATGGCGCTGCTTGAGGTCGCGCAGCCGCTGCTGGAAGGCCGGCGCCACGCGCGCCACGTGGCCGGGGATGTCCTGCTCGACCAGCAGCTTCATCGTCGCCAGCGCGGCGGCCGCGGCCACCGGGTGCGCGCTGTAGGTGTAGCCGTGTGCCACCTGGCCGGCGCCGGTGGCGTCGGCGTCGAAGACATCGGCCACCGCCTGCGAGATGGCGGTGGCGCCCAGCGGGATGTAGCCGCTGCTGATGCCCTTGGCCAGGCACCACAGGTCGGCCTGCACGTCCCATAGCCGCGTACCGAACAGGTGGCCGGTGCGGCCGAAGCCGGTGACCACCTCGTCGGCGATCAGCAGCACGCCGTGGCGGCTGCAGACCTCGCGCACCAGCGGCCAGAAGTTGGCCGGCGGCACGATCACGCCACCCGCGCCCTGGATCGGCTCGGCGATGAACGCGGCCACCGTGTCCGGCCCCTGGAAGACGATCTCGCGCTCCAGCTGGCCGGCGATGAGACGGCCCAGTTCCTCCGGGTCCTGCGTGTAGGCATTGCGGTACAGCCATGGGCTGTCGATGTGGAACACGCCGGGCAGCAGCGGCTCGTAGGCGCGGCGGAAGTTGCTGTTGCCGTTGACGCTCATGCCGCCGAAGTGCACGCCGTGGTAACCCTGGCGCAGCGCGATGTACTTCGTGCGGTCCTTGTGGCCGCGCAGCTTGTGGTACTGCCGCGCCAGCTTCAGCGCGCCTTCCACCGCGTCGCTGCCGCCGTTGCTGAACAGCACTGCGGCCACGCCGTCGGGGCGCATCAGCTCCACCAGCGCGCGGCTGGCCTCGATGGCGCGCGGGTGCGTGGTGCCGCGGAAGGTGTTGAAGAAGGGCAGCTCGTCCAGCTGCGCGACGATGGCGTCGCGCACCGGCTTGCAGCTGTGGCCCAGGTTGCTGCTCCACAGCCCGGCCACGCCGTCCAGCAGCTTGTGGCCGTCGATGTCCCACACCCAGCAGCCTTCGCCGCGGGCGATGATGTCCGGCCGCGAGCCTTCGGCCTTCATCGCCTTCGGATGGGCCATCGGGTGCCACAGGTACTGGGCGTTGTCGCGCTTCAGTCGGTCGATCGCATCCATGGCGGGCCCTCAGAGGTGGCGGATGTAGAAGTCGCGCGCGCCCAGCACGTCGCGGCCGGCGGTCTTGGCGATCTCGTCGCGCTTCATGAACACATGGTTGGCGACCAGGCCTTCGCCCACCGCCTGCACCAGCGCGGCGTCGGCCTCCAGCGCGTCCAGCGCCTCGCCCAAGCTGCCGGGCACGCTGACGGTGGCGTCCTGGCCGGTCAGGCCGTCGCCGGTTTCCATCGGCTGCAGGGGATAGCCGCGCTGCACGCCCAGCCGCGCCGCCTGCAGCACCGTGGCCACCAGCGTATAGGGGTTGGCCGCGCCGTCGCCCATGCGGTGTTCCAGCCGCGCGGCGGCGCCGCCTTCGGCCGACACCCGCACGGTGACGTTGCGGTGGTCGATGCCCCAGTTCTGCCAGAAGCCCGACAGCGAGGCCGGCTGCAGCCGCTCGTAGCTGTTGACGCAGGGCGCGGCCAGCCCGGCGATGCCGCGGTGGTGCTGCATCAGGCCGGCGATGCAGCCGCGCGTCAGTTCGTTCAGCGCCGCCGGGTCGGCGCCGCCGCTCAACGCGTTCTGGCCCTTCTGCGGCCCCTCGCCGTGGCGGAACGAGAAGTTCACGTGCACGCCGCTGCCGCCCTGCGCCGGCAGCGGCTTGGGCAGGAAGCTCAGCAGCAGCCCGTGCCGGAAGGCCACCTCGCGCGCCAGCAGCCGGAACAGCACGATGTCGTCCACCGCCTTCAGCGCGTCGGCATAGGTCAGCGTCAGCTCGTACTGCGGCGAGTCGTATTCGGTGTTCAGGCTGTCGATGGGCAGGCCGCAGGCGGCGGCCTTCTCCCACAGCTCGTCCGTGAAGCCGCGCGGGTCGGCGAAGGGCCCGGTGGCATACACATGCGAGGACGGCGTGTCGTAGGGCTTCAGGCTGCCGTCGGGCTCGATCTGGAAGGCATAGGCCTCCAGCTCGATGCCGACCATCGGCTCGTAGCCCAGCGCCTGCCAGTCGGCGATGGCGCGCTTGAGCGCACTGCGCGCGCATTGCGGCAGCGGCTGGCCATGGTGGTCGAGCAGGTCGCACAGCACCACGCGGGTGTTCGGCTCCCAGCCGGGGCGGGCGGCGGCGGCCTGGTACACCGCCTCCATGTCGGGCAGGCCTTCCAGCACGGTGGAGCCCGGCGCGGGGAGCAGGTCCTTGTCGTAGCCGACGCCGAAGGTGCCGCGGCAGAAGCGCGCGCCGCCGTCGCGGCCGCGCCAGGGCACGTACTTGCCGCGCACGATGTTCAGGTGGTCGCAGAACAGCACGCGCAGGCGCTCAGGGGACAGGGCTTCGATCATGGCGACAGGGGCTCCGCGGTCATTGCAGGGTGAAGCGCAGCGGCAGCCGCTTGATGCCGCCGACGAAGTTGCTGCGCAGGAACTCGTGCGCGCCTGCCGGCTCGACGCGGCGCACGCGCGCGGCGAACTCCTGCAGCAGCACGCGCACTTCCAGCCGCGCCAGCCACATGCCCAGGCAAACATGCGGCCCGCCCTGGCCGAAGGCCAGGTGGCGGTTGGGGCTTCGCTGCAGGTTCACACGCATCGGCTGGTCGAAGGCGGTCTCGTCGCGGTTGCCCGAGACGAACCAGAACGCCACCTTGTCGCCGCGGCGCACGGTCTTGCCGTGCAGTTCGAAATCGCGCATCGCCGTGCGCCGGAAGTACATCGCCGGCGACGCCCAGCGGATGAACTCGTCGGCCGCGGTGTCCCACAGCGGCGCCGCGGTCGGCACACCCTGCAGCTGCGCGAGCAGCCCGTCCTGGTGGGCGAAGGCATGCAGCGCGGCGGCGATCGAGTAGCGCGTGGTGTCGTTGCCGGCGGCCACAAGCAGGCAGAAGAAGTTGCGGAACTCGGTGTCGCTGATGACATTGCCGGCCATGTCGGGCTGGGTAATCAGGTGCAGCACGCCGCTGGTGTCGCCGCGCGCGCGCTTGTCGGCCATAAGCCGCTGCGCGTAGTCGTAGAGCTCGGCGCCGGCCGGCGAGCGGAAGGGCATCAGCCGGTAGGCCTCGGTGTCGGCCTTGTCGAGCACGTGGGTGGTGAACTCGGCATCGGTGTTGGCGATCAGCGCATCGCCCCGGGCCACCAGCCAGTCCAGGTCTTCGTCGGGCGTGCCCAGGATGCGGCCCAGCATGCGCATCGGCAGCTGCCGCGCAATCTGCTTGACGGCGCAGAACTCGGGCTGCGCCAGCGCGCGGTCCAGGATCTCGCGGCACAGCGCGCGGATCTGCTCCTCGAACAGCGCCACCATCGGCTTGGAGAAGGCCTTGGCCACCAGCAGCCGGGTGCGCGAATGCTCGGGCGGGTCGGTCTCCTGGAAGGTGCGGCGGGCGATCACCTCTTCCTCGGTCTGGTCCTCCAGCCGGATGCCGTGGGCCGAGGACAGCATCTCCACCTCGCGGTTCAGCGCCAGGATGTCGGCATGCCGCGTGACGCTCCAGAAGCCCTTGGCGCCGGGGAAGTCGCACCAGGCCAGCGGGTCCTCGCGGCGCAGGCGCGCGAAGGTGTTGTGCGGCGCGCCGGCGGTGAAGCTGTCGTGGCTGGACAGGTCGGCATGGCCGTCGTCGGTGGGGTGCCAGATGGTCATCGGTTCTCGCTCGCTGCCTGTTCCAGGAACTGTGCGGCCCAGCGCATGAACAGCGCGGCGTCCACCGGCTGCTGCACCTGCAGGCGGGCCTGCGCCACCATGGGCGCCGGCCACAGCGCACCGTATTCGTCCAGCAGCGCCTGCATGAACTCGCGGCTCAGCTCCGGGTGGTACTGCGTGGTGAAGATGTGCCGGCCGACGCGCAGCGCCGCGGTCGGGGCGAAGTCATCGCCGCCCAGCACGGTGGCCTCGGGCGGCGGCTGCAGCACCTGCTCCTGGTGCGCGGCGAACAGCGTGATCGTGGCCTGCGGCGGCTGCATCCACGGCAGCGCCGCGCACGGCTCGGCGCGGTAGTGCGTGGGCGCGGTGCCGATGCGCCAGCCGCCCGGCGATGGGCCCACGCGCCCGCCCAGCGCGTGCGCCACCATCTGGTGGCCGAAGCACAGGCCCACCAGCGGCACCTGGCGGCGGTGCAGGTGGCGCACCAGCTCGGCCAGGCTCGCCATCCACGGCGCGCCGTCGTTGACCGAGGCCACGCTGCCGGTCAGCACCCAGCCCTGGTAGGCATCGGGGTCGGGTGGCAGTTCGCCGCCGTGGGCGTGCCAGACCTCGTACTGCCAATCGGGGCGGTGCAGGCGCAGGCCCGCGGCGACCTTCTGGCCGTCGTCGGCAAAGCGCTGCGCAAACGCCGAGGTGTCGGTGTTGTTGTTCAGGATGGCGATGCGCCGCGTCATCCCGGCACTCCGACGGTGACGGTCTTGACGTCGGTGTAGGCCAGGAGCCCTTCGCTGCCCATCTCGACGCCGTCGCCGCTGGCCTTGATGCCGCCGAAGGGCAGCTCGGGCTGCGACACGCCGAAATGGTTGATGCCCACCATGCCGGCCTCGATCTCCTCACCCAGCCGCTGCGCCACCTGCAGGTCGCGGGTGAAGGCGTAGGCGCCCAGGCCGTAGTCCAGCGCATTGGCCATCGCGATCGCCTCGTCCAGCGTTTCGAAGGGCTGCAGCACGGCGATCGGGCCGAAGGGTTCGATGCGCATCACGCGGCTCGTGGCCGGCGCGTCGACGATGACGGTGGGCGCGAAGAAGAAGCCCGGCCGCGCGACGCGCTGGCCGCCGGTCAGGATGCGTGCGCCTTGCTCCCGCGCATCGGCGACGAAGTGTTCCATGTCGTCGAGCCGCCGCACGTGGGTGAGCGGGCCCATCTGCGTGGCCGCATCCAGGCCCGGGCCCAGGCGCAGCGCGGCCGCGGCGGCAGTGAAGTCGCGCCGCCAGGCGTCGAAGTGGCGGCGGTGCACGAAGAAGCGGATCGGCGACGCGCACACCTGCCCGGCATTGCGGAACTTGGCCGGCACCGACAGCTTCAGCGCGAAGGCCGGGTCGGCGTCTTCGCAGACGATCACCGGCGCGTGGCCGCCCAGCTCGCCGGCGAAGCGCTTGCCCTCGCGCGCGCACTGCGCGGCCAGCAGCCGGCCCACGGCCACCGAGCCGGTCAGCGACACCTTGCGGATCGCCGGGTGCGCGATCAGCGTTTCGCTGACCATCGCCGGGTCGCCGCAGACCAGGTTCAGCGCCTCGGGCGGCAGGCCGGCGTCGAGGAAGCACTGCACCAGCGCCATCGCGCTGGCCGGGGTTTCTTCGGCGGGCTTCAGCACCACGCTGCAGCCGGCCGCCAGCGCCGCGCCCAGCTTGCGCGCCGGCAGGTTGACCGGGAAGTTCCACGCGGTGAAGGCGGCCACCGGCCCGACCGGCGGGTGCGTCACCGTGTGCGACAGGATGCCCTCCACCCGCGGCGGCACGGTACGGCCGTACAGGCGCCGTGCCTCCTCGGCCTGGAAGTCGATGATGTCGGCCGACAGCCGCACTTCGCGCTGCGCCTCGGCCAGCGGCTTGCCCTGTTCCAGCGTCAGCACGGTGGCCATGGCTTCGGCGCGTTCGCGCATCCGCATGGCGGCGCGGCGCAGCACCTCACAGCGCTCCAGCGCCGACCGGCGGCGCCACAGCGCGAAGCCGCGCGTCGCGGCCTCGGCCGCCGCGGCCACGTGCGCGGCGTCGGCCAGCGGCAGTTCGCCGATCGTCTGGCCATCGGCCGGGTTCAGCACCGGGCGGCGGCCGCCGCCGGCCTCGTGCAACCACTGGCCGCCGATGTGCAGGGCCAGCGCGGGGTAGGGCGTGCTCATGGTGCAGTGCATGCTAGGGCGGGGATGCCGCGGCGGCCTATCGGATTTGCGCACCGGCGCGACGGGGTTTGCCCTCGGCTGAGCGCAGCCGCTGCAGAATGCTTGCGCCCGCTGCCGTCGCCATGCCGCCCGAACCTACCCTGCCGCAACGCCTGCCGCTGGCCGCCCCTGGCGCCTGGCAGTGGAGCGCGCGCACCGGCGATGTCGACGCCCAGGCGCAGGCCCAGCCGGGCTGGCGCCAGCACTACGAGCAGCTGTCGGCCGGCCCCTTCGAGGGCTGGGTGCAGCATGTGCAGTTGCCGGGGCTGCGCCTGGTGCGCGAGGACAGCCGCTGCGCAGTGCACCAGCGTGGTGACCTGGGGCAGGGCGCCTATGGCCTGGCGCTGCCGCTTTCCATGTCGGGGCCGGCCATCTTCAACGGCCAGCGCGTCGGCGCCGACGACCTGATGGTCGGCCGCGGCGACGAATTGGACCTGCTGACGCCCGAGCAGTTCTCGCTGATCGCGGTGGTGGTCGATGCTGCGCTGCTGCACCCGCTGTGGGCACAGCTGTACGGCAAGCGACCCTCGGCCTGGATCGAAGAGCAGCTGGTGCTGCCGGCGCGGCCGGCTGCCGCTGCAGCGGTGCGCCGGCTGCAGCGGCAGGCGCTGCTGGATCTGTGCGCCGACGATTCACCGATCACCACCGAGACCGCGCTGCTGCAGCTGCGCGATGCGCTGCTGATCGAATGGATCGAGGCGCTGCCCGAGCGCGTGGACGCCAGCGAACTGCCCACGGTGGCGGCACGCAAGCAGCTGGTGCAGCGGGCCTGCGCGCTGATGCTGGCGCAGGCCGACGAGCCGCTGTCGATGCTGCAGGTGTGCCGCCAGCTGGGCACCAGCCGACGCAAGCTGAACTACTGCTTCCAGGACGTGCTGGGCACCAGCCCGCTGAAGTACCTGCGCGCGCTGCGTCTGAACGGCGTGCGGCGTGAGCTGCGCGGCGGCGCCACCAGCGTGCAGCAGGCCGCGGCCCGCTGGGGCTTCTGGCAGCTGGGCGAGTTTGCCGCGGCCTACCGCCGGCAGTTCGGCGAGCTGCCCTCGCAGACCTTGAGGCTGCGCAGCTGACGGGGCGCGGCAGGCTGCCACAATCGGCGCCCGCAAAAAAACCGGAGGAGACCGATGCGCAACCCCTGCACCCGGCGTGGCCTGCTGGCCGCCTGTGCGCTGGCGCTGGCCGCGGCCACGCTGCCGGCCAGCGCTTTCGTCGGCAACCTGCGCGGCCCCAAGGTCGACGGCGAACTGGCGCTGCAAGGCCTGAGCGCACCGGTGCGCGTGCTGCGCGACGCTCACGGCATCCCGTACATCTTCGCGGCCAACACGCCCGACCTGATCCGCGCGCAGGGCTTCGTCACCGCGCAGGACCGGTTGTTCCAGATAGAGGGCTACCGTGCCATCGCCACCGGCAGGCTGGCCGAGGTGGTGGGCGCGGCCGGCCTGGCCAGCGACCGGCAGATCCGACTGCTGGGCCTGCGCCGCAACGCCGAGCGCCACGCCCGACTGCTGTCGCCCGAGGCGCGCGACTTCCTGATGTGGTACGCCGAAGGCATGAACGCCTACATCGGCAGCCACGACGGCGACCACCCGCTGGAGCTGCGGCTGGCCGGCTTCGTGCCGCGACCCTGGACGCTGGAGGACATGGTCACCGTGCTGCACTTCGTCAACTGGAGCCAGGCCGCCAACTTCAAGGCCGAGCTGACGATGCAGAAGCTGATCGACAAGTTCGGCGCCGAGAAGGCATTGCGCGAGCTGGCACCTGTGAACGTGAACCCGCTGCGCACGCAGCAGCCGCTGATCGTGGGCGACGGCGCACGGCCGCTGGGCGATGTGCCGCTGCTGGCCGGCCTGGATGCGCCCGATGCGCCGCTGGCGCCGCTTGCGCCATTGGCGGTGGGCAGCAACAACTGGGCGGTGGGCAAGAGCCGCAGTGCCAGCGGCGCGGCGGTACTGGTCAACGACCCGCACCTGGACGCGCGCATGTTGCCGGGCATCTGGCATCCGGTGGGCCTGTTCACGCCCGAGATCCAGGCGGTGGGCGCGGCGCTGCCGGTGGTGCCGGGCATCCAGGTGGGGCGCAACGCGCATGTGGCCTTCGGCGTGACCAATGCCTACGGCGACTCGCAGGACCTGTTCATCGAGAAGGTGGCACCGGGCCGGCCCGACCACTATCTGGAGGGCGAGCAGGCCAAGCCCTTCCAGCTGATCGAGGAAGTCATCCGCATCAAGGACAAGGACGCGCCGGGCGGCTTCCGCGAAGAGAAGATGAGCATCCGCGCCACGAGCCGCGGCCCGATCATCAGCGGGCCGATCATGGGTTACGAGGGCGAGCAGTTGCTCAGCCTGCGCATGGCCTCGGCCGAGCTGTCCGGCGGCGGCATCGGCATCGACCAGCTGCTGAGCGCGCGCAACGTGGCCGAGGTGGACAAGGCCGCGCAGGCCATGGACGTCATCTACTTCAACTACGTGTTCGTCGACAAGGCCGGCGGCATCGGCCACCGCGCCACCGGCCGCGTGCCGATCCGCGCCAGCAAGCAGGGCAGCCACCCCAAGCCGGTGGGCGCGGTGGACGACTGGCGTGGCTTCATCCCGCCCGACCAGATGCCGGCGATGCCCACCGCGCGCGACTGGGTCGGCACCGCCAACCACGACAACCGGCCCGACGGCTATGCCTACGACTACTCGTCGTACTTCGCCTCCAGCTACCGCATCCGCCGCATGATCGAGGTGCTGGACCAGGCCCGCGGCATGCGCACCGCCGACCAGTCGGCGCTGATGATGGACGACCAGAACCTGCAGGCGCCACGGCTGAAGCCAGCGCTGGTGGCGGCGCTGCAGGCCGACCCGGTGAACGCCGATTTCGCGCGCCTCCTGCAGGCCTGGGACGGCCGCGACGACAAGGCGCTGGCCGCGCCGCTGATCTATCACACGCTGTACGAACGGCTGGCCTACGAGACCTACGTGGACGAGATGGGCGACAAGCTGGCGCGCAGCTGGCTGGGCCAGTGGTACGCCTGGCAGGAGCGTTTCGACGAGCTGCTGAAGACACCGGATTCGCCCTGGTTCGACGACACCCGCACGCCGCAGAAGGAAACGCTGCCCGACCTGATCCGCCGCGTGGCCGCGACGGTGCGGCCCGAGCTGCAGGCGCGCCATGGCCTGGACCCGGCGCAATGGAAGTGGGGCGACGAGCACCGCATCGTCTTCGTCAGCCCGCTGCGGCGCAGCGGCGCCGGGCGCGACTTCCTGGGCTATGCCGAAGCGCCGATGAGCGGCTCGGGTGCGACGCTGCTGCGCGCGCTGAGCCCCTTCCTGGGCGGCTTCGAGGTGCAGTTCTTCGCCTCGATGCGGCTGGTGGCCGACCTGGGCGACGACGAGAAGGTGGAGGCGGTGGTGGCCGGCGGCGTGGTCGACCGGCAGTTCCACCCGCACCAGAAGGACCAGCTGCCCGCCTGGAGCGAGGGCCGGCTGCTGCCGTGGTGGTTTGCCCCCGCGCAGGTGGAGGCCAACGCCCGCCATACCCAGCGGCTGCTGCCGCGCTGAACCTGGAGTGCAACCATGGCCCGCAAGCAAGACAAGGGCAAGCCGGCCGCGCCGGCTGCCACGGCGGAGCCCGCAGGCCCGCTGTCGCGCAAGGAATACGAGCGCGAGCTGCGCCGCCTGCACGTGGAACTGGTGAAGCTGCAGCGCTGGGTGGTCGACCAGGGGCTGAAGGTCTGCATCGTGTTCGAGGGCCGCGACGGCGCCGGCAAGGGCGGCACCATCAAGGCGCTGACCGAGCGCGTGAGCCCGCGCATCTTCCGCGTGGTGGCGCTGCCCGCGCCCACCGAGCGCGAGAAGACGCAGATGTACATCCAGCGCTACCTGCCGCACCTGCCGGCGGCCGGCGAGATCGTCGTCTTCGACCGCAGCTGGTACAACCGCGCCGGCGTCGAGCGGGTGATGGGCTTCTGCAGCGAGGAGCAGGCGCAATCCTTCCTGAAGGCCGTGCCGCTGGTGGAAAAGGCGATGGTCGCCTCGGGCATCGTGCTGCTGAAGTACTGGCTGGAGGTGAGCCCCGAGGAGCAGACCCGCCGGCTCGCCGCGCGCATCGACGACGGCCGCAAGATCTGGAAGCTGTCGCCGATGGACCTGAAGTCCTACGACCGCTGGGACGACTACACGCGGGCCCGCGACGAGATGTTCGCCGCCACCGACGTGTCGTGGGCGCCGTGGTACGTGGCCCGCTCCGAGGACAAGAAGCGCGTGCGGCTGAACCTCATCAGCCACCTGCTGGCGCACGTGCCCTACCAGGACCTGGGCATGCCGAAGATCAAGCTGCCCAAGCGGCGCATCGGCCGCTACCAGGCGGCTGAATACCCGTTCCGCTACGTGCCCGAGCAGTTCTGAGCAAGCCCGGCCGCCGCCCGCGCCGACGGCATCACTTCAAATCAGGTTGATTGAACGCAAATACGAATAGCTCGTATTAACTGAGAATACACCGCCATGACCAACTTGCGGAGGGCGGGGTATGCAGACCAGGGGCCGATGGGTGGGGGGTGCGCTGCGGGCCACCACGCTGATGGTGGCGTTGCTGGTGGGCTGTAGCAGCGACAACGCGGACAGTCGATCGCAGAAGGCCCAGCTGGGTGACCGCATCTTCCACGACGCCACGTTGTCGCTGTCGGGCCGGCAGTCCTGCGCGAGCTGCCATGTCGCCGCGGCCGGCCATGCGCAGGACAACCCACTGGCGGCGCAGTTGGGCGGGGCCGGGCTGAACCTGCAGGGCACGCGGGTCGCGCCATCGATCCGCTACCTGGCCACCAACACGGCCTTCCACTTCGACGAGGAGGACACGCCGACCGGCGGCTTCTTCTGGGACGGGCGGGCGGCCTCGCTGGCCGAACAAGCCGGGGGCCCCTTTCTCAACCCGGTGGAGATGGCCATGCCCAGCAAGGCGGCGGTGGTGTCACGGCTGGAGCAGGCCGGCTATGCAGCCCAGTTCAGGGCCGTCTTCGGCGAGGACATCTTCTCGCGCATCGACGACGCCTTTGCAGCCCTTACCGAGGCCTTGCAGGCCTACCAGCTGGAAGACGAGGAATTCCGGCCGTTCAGCAGCAAGTACGACGCCTACCTGCGCGGCGAGGTGGCGCTGGGTGCGCAGGAGGCCCGCGGGCTGGCGCTGTTCAACGACCCGGCCAAGGGCAACTGTGCCGCCTGCCACCCGTCGGAGCGCGCGGCCGATGGCTCGCACCCGCTGTTCACCGACTTCAGCTACGACAACCTGGGCGTGCCGCGCAACCCGGAGATCGCCGCCAACGCCGACCCGGCCTTCTTCGACCTGGGTCTGTGTGCACGGCCCGATGGCGCACTGGCCGCGCGCACCGACTTGTGCGGCGCCTTCAAGGTGCCTTCGCTGCGCAACGTGGCCTTGCGCCAGGCGCTGTTTCACAACGGTCGCTTCAAGACGCTGCAGGATGCCTTGAGCTTCTATGTGCAGCGCGACACCTCTCCGGAGAAGTTCTATCCGCGCAAGGCCGACGGCAGCATCGACCTGTTCGACGACTTGCCGCAGGCCTTCAAGGCCAACGTCAATCGCACCGAAGCGCCCTACGACCGCAATGCGGGTGATGCACCCGCCCTCAGCGATGCCGAGATCGACGACGTGATGGCCTTCCTGCGCACGCTGACCGACGGCTGGCGCCGCTGAGTCCGGGCGCGCGCCTTCAGTCTTCAGTTGACCTGCCGGTCGCGCCCTTCCCAGTAGGGCGCACGCAGCGCGCGGCGCAGGATCTTGCCGGTGGGGTTGCGCGGCAGCTCGGGCAGCACGTCCACGCTCTTCGGCACCTTGAAGCCGGCGATGCGCTCGCGCGCCCAGGCGATGATGCTGGCCGGCTCGATCTGCCGGCCCGGCCGCGGCACCACCACCGCCTTGACCGCCTCGCCCCAGGTGTCGTCGGGCACGCCGATCACCGCTACCTCGGCCACGTCGGGGTGGCCGTAGATGGCGTTCTCCACCTCGGCGGGGTAGACGTTCTCGCCGCCGCTGATGATCATGTCCTTGACCCGGTCGTGGATGTAGACGTAGCCGTCGGCATCCAGGTAGCCGGCATCGCCGGTGTGCACCCAGCCTTCTCGCGTGAGCGTGCGCGCAGTGGCCTCGGGCTGCTTCCAGTAGCCCAGCATGTTGTTCGACGAGCGGGTGACGATCTCGCCCACCTGGCCGGTGGGCAGCGGCTGGCCGTCGGGGCCGACCACCTTCACCTCCACCCCGGGCAGCGGCTTGCCGGCCGCGCGCATGCGCGGGCTGCCGTTGGGGTCATGGTCCTCGGGCGGCAGCGCCACCACGGTGCCGGTGGTCTCGGTCATGCCGTAGGCCTGCACGAACTGGCAGCCGAAGGCCTGCACGCACTGGCGCAGCAGCGCCAGCGGGATCGGCGCAGCGCCGTAGAAGATGTACTTCAGGCGGCCGAAGTCGGTCTGTGCGCAGCGCGGGTGGTTCACCAGCATCTGCAGCGCCGCCGGCACCGCGAAGAAGCGCGTCACGCCCTCGTCGCGGATCGCGTCGAACACGCCGTCGGGCGTGAACTCGGCCATCACGCAGCCGCACACGCCGCCGGCCAGCGCCATGAAGCCCAGGCCCGTGCCGCCGATGTGCGCGCAGGGCATCGCCACCATCACCACCTCGTCATCGTCCCAGGCCGACCAGGGCAGGCCGGCATCGATGCCCGCCTGGCGCAGGCCGAACAGGTTGCGGTTGCACAGCTCCACGCCCTTGGGGTTGCCGGTGGTGCCCGAGGTGTAGAGCTGCAGGATCGCGTCTTCCGGCCCGCTGGGCGTGAAGGCGGCCGGTGCGGTGCCGTCGATCCAGGCCCAGGCCTCGTCGGCCGAGAACACGCGCTGCACGGCGGGCAGCGTGGCGGCCAGCGCGCGCGCATCGTCGGCAAAGCCGTCGCCGGCGAACAGCAGCTTCGAGCCGGTGTCGTCGACGATGAAGCGGCGTTCGGGCGCGGCCAGCCGCCAGCCCACCGGCGCCATCACCACGCCGATGCGCGCGGCGCCGAACAGCAGTGTGAAGTACAGCACCGCGTTCTTGCCCAGCCAGGCGATGCGGTCGCCGCGCTGGAGCCCGGCGGTCTGCAGCGCCGTGGCCAAGCGCTGCGTGGCGGCGTCCAGCGCAGCGAAGTCCATGCGGCGTTCGCCGACCATGGCCATGCGCTGAGGCCGGTCGGCCGCCCAGTGGCGCAGGAAAGCGTCGATGGTGAGCAGCGGTGCGGCAGCGTCCATGGGCGGGGCGGCACACGCGGCGCCGCAGGATGAGGATCGCTGCACTTTAGTGGCCACCGGCGCGTCATGGGCCCGGGACGATCCCGAACGCTGTTGCGCTGCTGCGCCGTCGGGCTGTGTGCGGCCCGGCGCCAATTGGCCGCTGACCTCCGGCAGGCGGACTTCATCAACGCGGCGGATGCGCATGCGAAGGCGACGAATCAGACTGGATGCGTGTGAGGAGATCGCAGGAGGACAGGGATGAAGACGAAATCGCACGTGCCGAATTGGGTCGCCTGCATGGCGGCCGCGCTGCTGGCTGCTTGCGGCGGCGGGGGTGATGGCGCAGACGCCGCAGCAGAGGCCTATGCGCAATGGGAGGGCAACGCCAACGGCTCTGTCGTCAAGGACGCCAGCAACGACAGCTTCGAGGTGCTCGACGAGGAGCGCGTGCTGGTGCACAACCGGTCGACGCGACTGGCCGAAATCCAGATCGACAGGGAAGGCGCACTCAGCTACCGCGGCGTGCTCCAGGGCGCCGTGGTGGCCGGCACGTCGACGACGGGCCGCTCGATCGCCGTACTCGAATGCCTGGACGGGACGCCCATCGACATCGTCGTCAACGGCAGCAGCTGGACCTGGAACTGCAGGCCCGGCGAGTCGACTGCTTCCCTGTCGGCGCCGCTGCCTGCGGCAGCCACCACCGTGGCGTCCGAGCCCCCGCCGACGCTGGAACCCTACGTGCCGCCGATCTCCGTGCCGACGCCCACGCCGACCCCGACGCCGCCGATGACGGCCGTCACGCCACCGGCACCCTCGGAACCCAGTCCGGCGCCGATCGTGCGCGTGCAGGCCGTCAGGCACGGCCTGTTCGACGGGCGCTACTACAAGGTCTTCCTCCAGAACCTGGGCAACGTGCGCACCATCTGCGACGTGACCCTGCAGTACAACCGGTTCATTGGGGGCACGACATCGGTCAACGAGTCCAGCTCGGTGTCGATCTTGCTCAACGTGGGCGAAAGCGATGCGGTCAGCTTCGACACGCGCGTCACGGATCTCAACTACGTGACTGTCCAGCGCTGGAGCTACAGCTGCAGGGCGTTTCAGTTGTAGCGGCCCGGCGGGTCTTGACCTGCGAACTGGCGGAAGCGGTGAGATTCGAACTCACGAGCCCTTGCGGGCTGCCGGTTTTCAAGACCGGTGCAATCGACCACTCTGCCACGCTTCCAACGCGGGCTGCATTGTGCAGCGTCGCCGGTTTTGCCTGCGTTCACATCGCTGCGCGATATGAACTACGGCGCAACGCCTGCGGCGTTGAACAAGACCGGTGCCTTACACCACTCGGCCAGCCTTCCCCAGATGTGTGGCCTCTAGTGTAGTTGCGCCACCGCGCCACCAAGGAACCGTGGCCGCGACACAGCGTCGGTGAGCTTGGGGCGAGGTCCGTTGACCAAAGGGTCGCGTCGATAATGCCTGACAGAGAGGAAGGCAACGATGCTGCTCACGATTACAACAACCCATCGCCCGGCGACCGACCTGGGCTACTTGTTGCACAAGAACCCTGCGCGCCTGCACTCGCGGCGCCAGTCGTACGGGGTGGCGCACGTCTTCTACCCCGAGGCCAGTCTGGACCGCTGCACGGCCGCGCTCTTTGTAGAGGTCGACCCGGTCGGCCTCGTCCGAGACCGCAAGGGGTTCTCTGCGACAGCCGGGCTGATGGACCAGTACGTGAACGACCGGCCCTATGCGGCGTCCTCGTTGCTGAGCGCCGCGATGGCTGACACGTTCGGCAGCGCGATGGGCGGCAGGTCGTCCGACCGACCAGAACTGGTAGACGTACCGCTCCCCCTCGAGTTTTCGTTTCCTGCTTTGCCGTGCCGCGGTGGCGAAGGCCTGCTCCGCACGCTCTTCGAGCCTCTCGGCTATGTAGTTGAGGCTCGTCAGCTCGGCCTCGATGAGCGATTCCCGAGTTGGGGTGCCAGTCCGTACTTCAGCGTGACTCTGACGACGACCTCGGCGCTGCATCTGGCGTTGACCCACCTCTACGTGCTCATTCCGGTACTCGACAACACCAAGCACTACTGGGTAGGCGAGGACGAAGTCGAGAAGCTGCTAGCCAAGGGCGAGCCGTGGCTCGGCTCGCATCCGCAGCGAGACCTCATCGTTCGTCGCTACCTCAAGCACCGGCGCAGCCTGGCCGACCTGGCGATTGACCGCCTGGTCGAATCGGACGGAAGCGCCGTCGAGGATGCCGAAGCAGCAGACGGCACCGAAGCGGTTCGCGGCGACGAACAAGAGCAGCGGCTCGAGCGAGGCATATCGCTCAATGAGCGGCGCATGGAAACCGTTGCAGCGGTGGTGGATGGGCTGCTTGCGAGCAGCGTCATCGACCTTGGTTGCGGGGAGGGGCGACTGCTGAAGCAACTGCTTCCGATGAAGGGCATCTCACGCGTCACCGGCATGGATGTTTCCCACCGAAACCTTCAGGTGGCGCGGGAGCGTCTCAACCTCGAGCGGATGCCTAAGATGCTGCAGGAAAAGTTGACCTTGCTGCACGGCTCGCTCGTGTATCGCGATGCCCGCTTCAGCGGCTACGACGTGGCCGCCGTCGTCGAGGTCATCGAGCATCTGGACGAATTGCGGCTTGGCATGTTCACTCGGGTGGTCTTCGAGTTCGCCCGGCCGAAGGCGGTGGTCGTCACGACGCCGAACAGCGAATACAACGTCAAATTCCCCTCGTTACCCGCCGGCCGGTTCCGGCATCCGGACCACCGGTTCGAATGGACGCGAGCCCAGTTCGAAGATTGGGCACAGCAGCAGGCCCATCGCTTCGGCTACGCCGTTCGCTTCGAAGGCATCGGCGATGCGGACGCGACTCTCGGGGCGCCGACCCAAATGGCCGTCTTCACCAACCAACAATAAGCCAGGCCGCAACTTGCACGTCGACATTCCAGAACTCTGCCTCGTCATGCTCGTGGGAGCCACGGGCTCGGGCAAGTCGACATTCGCCCGCAAGCACTTTCTCCCGACGGAGGTCGTCTCTTCCGACTTCTGCCGTGCGGCCCTTGCCGACGATGAGAACGACCAGTCGGTCACCAACGATGCCTTCGAGCTGATGCGGCTGATGGTGTCCAAGCGCTTGAAGCTCGGACGGCTCACCGTCGTTGACGCCACGAACGTCCAGCCCGCGTCGCGAAAGGGATGGATTGAGCTCGCCAAGGAGCACAACGTCTTCTGCGTCGCCATCGTGTTCGACCTGCCGGAAAAGGTCATGGTGGAGCGTCACGCTCAGCGCACCGACCGGCGTTTCGGCGACCATGTCATTCGCAACCAGCGGAATGACCTGGGACGCTCCTTACGAGGGCTGGAGCGAGAGGGGTGCCGCTTCGTCCATGTCTTCAAGCAAGCCGAGCAGGTGGATGAGGCCTCTGTCGGCAGGACTCGCCTTTGGACGAACCTCCGCTCCGAGAAGGGGCCGTTCGACATCGTCGGCGACGTTCATGGTTGCCTGGACGAAGTTCTTGAGCTAACTCAGAAGCTCGGATACGAAGTTGCACAAAGCGAAGATGGCTGGCAGGTCCGGCATCCGGAAGGGCGCAAGCTCGTCTTCGTCGGTGACCTGGTTGACCGGGGGCCAGATTCGCCAGGCGTTGTGCGCTTCGTTCAAGCAGTCGTCGCTTCCGGTGCGGGCTGTTGCGTCGCGGGGAACCACGATGTCAAGTTGGCGCGGGCACTCATGGGCAAGGACGTGAAGGTCACGCACGGGCTCGAGCGCTCGCTGGAGCAGTTGGAGGGTGCAGGGAGCGATGCCAAGCGCAATATCGCGAAGTTCCTGGATGGGCTCATCAGCCACTACGTCATGGACGAGGGGAAGCTGGTCGTTGCCCACGCCGGACTCAGCGAGGAGTTGCAGGGGCGTTCATCGGCACGAGTTCGCTCCTTTGCCATGTATGGCGAGACAACGGGCGAGACCGACGAATTCGGCCTGCCGGTCCGGTACAACTGGGCCCAGTCGTATCGCGGAAAGGCCATGGTCGTTTACGGCCACACGCCCGTGCCCGAGGCCGAATGGCTCAACAACACCATCTGTCTCGATACGGGCTGCGTGTTTGGCGGAAGGCTGACGGCCTTGCGCTATCCCGAGAAGGAACTGGTCTCCGTCCCGGCGGCGCGCGAATACTACCCACCCGTAAAGCCGTTGGTCGCTACCGCTCCGCAGTTGTCTGCGCAGTTGGCGGCCGACGACATGCTGGACTTCGCTGACGTGTCCGGCAAGCGATACATCAAGACGGAAGTGTTTGGCACCGTCCAGATTCGCGAAGAGAACGCGGCCGCGGCCCTGGAAGTGATGAGCCGGTTCGCCGCCAATCCGAGGTGGCTCATCTACCTGCCTCCGACCATGTCACCCAGCGAGACATCCTCGGAGCCCAACCTGCTCGAGCACCCCATTGAGGCGCTGGCCTACTATCGGAAGAACGGTGTGGCGCGCGTGGTCTGCGAAGAGAAGCACATGGGCTCGCGCGCCGTGGTTATCGTCTGCAAGAGCGCAGATGTTGCTCTTCGTCGCTTCGGAGTCGCGGACGAAGGCATCGGCATCGTCTACACGCGGACGGGGCGAAGCTTCTTCTCGGACAAGGCCGTTGAACAAGCACTGCTCTCCCAGGTGGCAGACGCCGTCGAGCAGGCTGGTCTGTGGGGGGAGTTGTCGACCGACTGGCTCTGTCTGGACTGCGAATTGATGCCTTGGTCGGCCAAGGCTATCGAGCTCATCAAGACGCGGTATGCGCCGGTGGCAGTTTCCGGGACCGAAATGCTCGCGAAGCTGCAGGACTTGCTCCGCCAGGCGGAGAAGCAAGGGCGGACGTTTGAGGCCCTGCAGGGGCCCACCGCGGAGCGACTGCAGTCCGTGAAGCAGTATCGCGACGCGTACGGCCGATACTGCTGGGACGTCTCCGGCTTGACAAACATTCGGCTCGCGCCGTTCCATTTGCTCGCGGCAGAAGGCCAGATATTCGTTGACCGAAACCACGACTGGCACATGACGATGTTGGGCAAGTTGGCCGCCGCACAGCCTTCGCTCATAGTGGCGACCCCGTATCGAGTCGTGAACCTCGAAGACGCGGCGGACTGCGCCAATGCCATCGACTGGTGGAAGGCTCTCACCGGCGAGGGTGGCGAGGGGATGGTCGTGAAGCCGCTGGACTACATCGCCCGCGGCAGGAAGGGGCTGCTGCAGCCAGCAATCAAGTGCCGCGGCCCCGAATATCTGCGCATCATCTATGGTCCGGAATACCTGAGGCCGGCCAACCTCGAGCGCTTGAGGGAGAGAGGCGTGACGGGAAAACGCAGCTTGGCCCTAAAGGAGTTCGCGCTTGGCGTCGAGTCGCTTTCGCGATTCGTCCGGAAGGAACCCTTGAGAAGCGTGCACGAGTGCGCTTTCGGCGTGCTTGCCCTGGAGAGCGAGCCCATCGACCCACGCTTGTAGAAGGATGCGGCGGCTCGGCTATACGACGAAAGCAGTCCGGCGCTGCTGAGCCAGCGGTGCCTCACGCACTGCGCGCTCAAACGCCGTCCTGTCGCCGATGAAGACGACCTGCCGAATGCCTCGGGTGAGTGCCGTGTAGACGAGGGCATGGTCCAAGATGCGCGACTCCGAAATGACCACGACGACGCGCTTGAACTGGCCGCCTTGGGCCTTGTGCACCGAGATGCTTTGCCTGCATTCACATCGCCGCGCGATATGAACTGCGGCGCAACGCCTGCGGCGTTGAACAAGACCGGTGCAATCGACCACTCTGCCACGCTTCCAACGCGGGCTGCATTGTGCGCGACTTCGTCTTCAGCCCGGCGCCTGTGCCTGTGCGCAGCGCACCTGGATCCACTCGCGCCGGCCGCCGTCGACACGCACGGCGCTGAGCTGCCCACCCCACACGCAGCCGGTGTCCAGCGCCAGCAGGTCGGGCCGGTCGATGCGGCCCAGCGTCGACCAGTGGCCGAAGGCGATCGGCGTGCCCGCCGTGCGCCGGCCCGGCACACCGAACCACGGCAGGTAGCCCGGCGGCGCAGCGTCGGCGCCTTCCTTGGCCTTCAGTTCCAGCCGGCCCTCGGGCGTGCAGAAGCGGATGCGCGTGAGCACGTTGATCACGAAGCGCCAGCGTTCCGGGCCTTGCAGGCTGTCGCTCCACTGCGCCGGCTCGTTGCCGTACATCTGCTGCAGCATCTCGCCCAAGGCCGGGCCGCGCAACAGCGCCTCGATCTCGGCCGCCAATGCCAGCGTGGTCGCGGCGTCCCACTGCGGCACCACGCCGGCGTGCACCAGCAGCCAGCCGTCGCGCATCAGCGCCATGCGCTGCTGGCGCAACCAGTCGAGCCAGGCGTCGCGCTTCTTTGAATCGAGGATGTCGTCCAGCGTGTCGTCCTTGCGCCGCTTGCGCACGCCGTGGGCCACGGCCAGCAGGTGCAGGTCGTGGTTGCCCAGCAGGCAGCTGGCGGCGTCGCCCAGGTCGCGCAGCCGCTTCAGCGTGCCTAGCGAATCGGGCCCGCGGTTGACCAGGTCGCCCAGCACCACCAGCCGGTCGCGCGAGGGCGAGAAGCCGATCTCGGCCAGCAGCCGCTCGAAGGCGTCGCAGCAACCCTGCAGGTCGCCTATCAGGTAATCCATGAGGTGATTCTGCTACGCTGCGGCCCTTTTCCCGGCCTGCTGCCCCGCGCGGGCGGCCCTGCATGGACTTCGTTCTGCTGTTTTTCCTGATTCTGCTGAATGGCGTGTTCGCCATGTCCGAGATGGCGCTCACTGCCAGCCGCAAGGCGCGGCTGCAGGTCATGGTGGAAGGCGAGGAACCCGGGGCGCGGGCCGCGATGGACCTGCACGAGCACCCCACCAAGTGGCTGTCGACGGTGCAGATCGGCATCACCTCGATCGGCGTGCTCAACGGCATCGTCGGCGAGGCCGCCTTTGCCGAGCCCTTTGCACGCTGGCTGCAGCAGGTGCTGCCACTGTCGCCCCAGGCGGCCGCGCTCAGCGCCACCGGCCTGGTGGTGGCCACCATCACCTTCCTGACGATCATCTTCGGCGAGCTGGTGCCCAAGCGGGTGGGCCAGATGTTCCCCGAGACAGTGGCCCGGCTGGTGGCGCAGCCGATGAACTGGCTGTCCACCGCCACCCGGCCTTTCGTCTGGCTGCTGGGCGCCAGCACCGAGGCGGTGCTGCGCGTGCTGGGCATTCGCGGCGGGCCCACGCGCAGCGTCACCGAAGAGGAGATCGCCGCCAGCCTGGAAGAGGGCGTGGATGCCGGCGTGATCGAGGCGCAGGAACACCAGCTGGTGCGCAACGTGTTCCGCCTGGACGACCGGCAGATCGGCTCGATGATGATCCCGCGGGCCGACATCGTCTGGCTGGACGCCGGCGCGCCCTTCGAGCAGATGCTCGAGCGCATGGTGCAAAGCGGCCGCTCGCGCTACCCGGTGTGCCGCGGCAGCCTGGACGACGTGATCGGCGTGGTGGCCGCGCACACGCTGCTGCCCACGCTGGCGCAGGGCCAGCAGCCTGACCTGAACGCGCACCTGAAGCCGCCGGTCTTCGTGCCGGAGACGCTGTCCGGCATGGAGCTTCTGGAGCACTTCCGCCAGACCAGCGCCGACATGGTGTTCGTGGTGGACGAGTACGGCGCGGTGCAGGGCGTGATCACCGAGCGCGATCTGCTGGAGGCGATCACCGGCGAGTTCGTCGGCGCCGATCCGGGCGAGGAAGCCTGGGCCACCCAGCGCGCCGACGGCAGCTGGCTGATGGACGGGCTGATCCCGATCCCCGAGCTGAAGGACCGGCTGGACATCAAGGAAGTGCCCGAAGAGGAACGCGGCCGATACAACACGCTGGCCGGCATGGTGATGCTGCTGCTGGGCCGGCTGCCGGCCACCGGCGACAGCGTCGAATGGGACGGCTGGCGTTTCGAGGTGGTGGACCTGGACGGCAAGCGCGTGGACAAGCTGCTGGTGCAGCGCACCGAGGAACCGGGGGAGAGCAAGGCATGATCATCGGCAACCTGCACCGCCAGATGGTGGCGGTGGACCGCCAGCTGCACCGCCAGCTGCGCATCCACCAGCCGAAGATGGACTGGTCGGTGGCGGCCGAACTGAACGCGCTGTTCGTCGCCGGCGCCGAGTTCGGCGACGTCTGCCGCGAATACCCGATCCTGTTCGTGCGCGCCGGGACCGACCCGCAGGGCAAGCCGCAGGTGGCGCCGATCGCCGCCTTCGGCCTGGCACCGAAGGAGAACCTGTTCCTGCGCGGCAGCGAGTGGCGGGCCCACTACGTGCCGGCGCTGCTGCGCGCCTATCCCTTTGCGCTGGGCCGCGTCGGGCCCGACCAGCGCGGCGTGCTGTCCATCGACATCGGCTGGAAGGGCCTGTCGCAGACCGAGGGCGTGCCGCTGTTCGACGAGGCCGGCGAGCCCACCGAACACCTGAAGACCATGACCCAGCAGCTGCAGCAGATCGAGCTGGAGGTGCAGCGCACCCGCGAGCTGGGCCGCTTGCTGCTGGACAAGGACCTGCTGCGCGAGATGCGCTTCGACGCCGACCTGCCCGGCGGCGAGAAGCTCAAGGTCGACGGCTTCTTCACCGTCGACGAGAAGCAGCTGGCCAAGCTGTCGGATGCCGACCTGCTGACGCTGCACAAGAGCGGCGTGATGGGCCTGGTCTACGCCCACCTGGTGTCGATGGGCAACCTGCGCAAGATGGTGCAGTGGCGCATCGACGCGCTGCCGGCGGCTGCTCAGGCCGGCGTGGCGCCCAGCTGACGCGACAGTTCGTCGGCGCTGCGCCGCAGCACCTGCGCGACGGCGCCGTCGGCGCGCGCGTCGAACACCGCGCTGGGGCCGATGGCGGTGAGGCTCATCACCAGGTTGTTGCCCACGTCGAACACCGGCGCGGCCAGCGCGCTGATGCCCGGCACCGACGCGTCGATGGCCTGCGCCAGGCGCTGCGCGCGCACCTGCGCCAGCTGGGCCTGCAGCGCGGCATCGAAGCCGCCCGCGCGGCTGCCGGGGGCGGCCTCGGCCTGCAGCAGCGGCAGCACCAGCTCGCGCGGCAGGTAGGCGCTGAATAGCAGCCCCGAGGCCGTGCCGCGCAGCGTCATCACCGTGCCGTGGCGCATGTTCACGTGCACCGCGGACGGCGCCTCTTCGATGCGCACCATCGTCGGCCCGCGGTTGCCCCACACCGCGATGCCCACCGTGTGACCCAGCGTGCGCGCCAGCTCGCCAATCAGCGGCGTGGCCAGGCGCACCGGGTCGTATTGCTGCAGGCTGATCAGCCCCAGCTGCATGGCCAGCGGGCCCAGGCCGTAGCGGCCGGTGGACGGATCCTGGCCGATCAGCCCCAGCTTGCCGAAGCTGACCAGGTAGGGGTGGGCCTTGGCGGCGCTCATGCCGGCGTCGCGGGCCAGGTCCTTCAGCGCCATCGGTCGGCCGTGGTGCGCCAGCGCACGCAGCAGCTGGCCACCGACCTCCACGCTCTGGATGCCGCGCTGCGCCCGCGGCGCGGGCTCCGCCGGGGGCGGGGCAGGGGTCTTGCGGGTCGGGGCCATCGGATGCGGGTTTCTACTGAAACGAATCGGTTAGACATTATCGAACGCGTTGACTAGAATCAAACCCGTAGTTACACCAATACAAACGTGTTCGACTAAACCGAACTTGGAGACCGCATGAGCAAAGCCTTCGCCAGCCAGGCCGACCTGGAAGAAAAGACCGTCAGCTTCACCAAGCTGTCCGACCATGCCTACGCCTACACCGCCGAAGGCGACCCGAACACCGGCATCGTGGTCGGCGACGACGCGGTGATGGTCATTGACACCCAGGCCACGCCGGCGATGGCGCAGGACGTGATCCGCCGCATCCGCGAGGTCACCGACAAGCCGATCAAGTACGTGGTGCTGAGCCATTACCACGCGGTGCGCGTGCTGGGCGCATCGGCCTACAAGCCGGAGCACATCCTGGCCAGCGAGGACACGCTGAGCCTGATCAAGGAGCGCGGCGAGCAGGACAAGGCCAGCGAGATCGGCCGCTTCCCGCGACTGTTCCGCAATGTCGAATCGGTGCCGGCGGGGCTGACCTGGCCGACGCTGACCTTCGCCGGCCGCATGACACTGTGGCTGGGCAAGCTCGAGGTGCAGCTGATCCAGCTGGGCCGCGGCCACACCAAGGGCGACACGGTGGTCTGGCTGCCGCAGGACAAGGTGCTGTTCAGCGGCGATCTGGTGGAATTCGATGCCACGCCCTATGCCGGCGATGCGTACTTCCAGGACTGGCCGAAGACGCTGGACAACATCGCCGCGCTGAAGCCCGAGGCGCTGGTGCCGGGCCGCGGCGCGGCGCTACAGGGCGCGGCCGACGTGGCGCGCGGGCTGGAAGGCACGCGCAATTTCATCGCCGACCTGTACGCCAGCGTGAAGGCCGGCGCGGCCGCGGGCAAGGAGCTGCGCGCCGTCTACCGCGAGACCTACGACAAGCTGAAGCCCAAGTACGGCCAGTGGGTCATCTTCGACCACTGCATGCCCTTCGACGTGACCCGCGCCTACGACGAGGCCACGCAGTACCCCGACCCGCGCATCTGGACTGCCGAGCGCGACATCGAGATGTGGAAAGCCCTGGAGGCCTGAAACAAGCCCACCCCCTACGGCCTTCGGCCGCCCCCTCAAGGGGGCAACGCCAGTGGCCCGGCGAAGCCGGATCCACGGCGTTTGCTCGAAGCGCCAGAGCCATACGACCCTGCCGCCCTAACGGGAGAACATGATGAAGATTGAGCGCATCCATCACGTGGCCTACCGCTGCCGCGACGCCAAGGAAACGGTGGAGTGGTACCGCCAGCACCTGGGCATGGACTTCGTGCTGGCCATTGCCGAGGACAAGGTGCCGTCCACCCATGCGCCGGACCCGTACATGCACCTGTTCATGGACGCGGGCCACGGCAACGTGCTGGCCTTCTTCGAGCTGCCGAACTCGCCGCCGATGGGCCGCGACAGCAACACGCCGGACTGGGTGCAGCACATTGCCTTCAAGGTGGGCAGCGTCCAGGAGCTGGAAGACACCAAGGCGCGGCTCGAGGCCGCCGGCATCCCGGTGGTCGGGGTCACCGACCACACCATCTTCAAGTCGATCTACTTCTTCGATCCCAACGGCCACCGGCTGGAGCTGGCCTGCGACACCGGCACGCCGGACATGTACCGCAAGCTCGACGATGTGAAGTGGGCGATGCTGGAGGAATGGAGCCGCACCAAGCGCGCGCCCAAGCACGCGCACTGGATGCACGAGGCCGAACTCGCGGAGTGAGCGCGTCATGTCCAAGAGCTACACCTACCCCGAGTTCCCGTACCGCCAGAGCGCCGCACAGCGCGAGGGCCGGCTGGAGCGCCACCCGCTGGTGGTGATCGGCGCCGGCCCCATCGGCCTGAGCATCGCGCTCGATTGCGCGCAGCGCGGCATCGCCGTGCGGCTGATCGACGACAACAACACCGTCAGCTTCGGCTCGCGCGCGGTCTGCTATGCCAAGCGGCCGCTGGAAATCTGGGACCGGCTGGGCGTGGCCGCACCGCTGGTGGCCAAGGGCGTGCGCTGGCAGGTCGGCAAGGTGTTCCTCGAGGACGAGCAGGTCTACCAGTTCGACCTGCTGCCCGAGCGCGGCCACAAGATGCCGGCGATGATCAACCTGCAGCAGTACTACGTCGAGCAGACCCTGGTCGACGCCTGCGAGGCCCACCCGAAGATCGACATCGGCTGGAAGCACAAGCTGGTCGCCCTGGCGCAGCAGGACGACCATGCGCGGCTGACGGTGGAGACGCCCGACGGTCGCTACCACCTGGAGGCCGACTGGGTGATCGCCTGCGACGGCGCCAACAGCGACACGCGCCAGATGGTCGGCGCGCAGTTCACCGGACAGTTCTTCGAAGACCGCTTCCTGATCGCCGACGTGGTGCTGAAGTCGGCGCCGCAGCCAGCGCACGGCGCGCAGCGGCTGGGCAGCGAGCCCGAGCGCTGGTTCTGGTTCGACCCGCCCTTCCATCGCGGACAGAGCGTGCTGCTGCACAAGCAGTGCGACGACGTCTGGCGCATCGACTTCCAGCTGGGCCGTGACGCCGACCCCGAGGCCGAGAAGCGCCCCGAGCGCGTGATCCCGCGCATCCAGGCGATGCTCGGGCCCGAGCTGCCTTTCGAGCTGGAATGGGTGTCGGTCTACCAGTTCGCCTGCCGGCGCATCGACAAGTTCCGCTACGGCCGCGTGATCTTTGCCGGCGACAGCGCGCACCAGGTCTCGCCCTTCGGCGCGCGCGGTGCCAACACCGGCATCCAGGACGTGGACAACCTGGCCTGGAAGCTGAAGCTGGTGCTGGACGGCCAGGCGCCGCTGGCGCTGATCGACAGCTACCACGAGGAACGCGCCTTCGCCGCCGACGACAACCTGCTGAACTCGACGCGGGCCACCGACTTCATCTCGCCGAAGAGCCCGGTCAGCCTGCGCTACCGCAACGCGGTGCTGGAACTGGCCGCCACCGAGCCCTTCGCGCGGCCGCTGATCAACAGCGGCCGGCTGTCCACGCCCACGCCGTACCTGCAGTCGTCGCTGAACACCCCCGACGAAGACACCTTCGCCGGCCTGATGAAGCCGGGCACCAACTGCGCCGACGCGCCGCTTCAGCGCCAGGGCCAGCCGGCCTGGCTGCTGAACGTGATCAACACGCTGCACGGGCCGGCGGGCGGCTTCACGCTGCTGTGCTTCGGCCCGCGCCCCGCGGTGGAAAGCGTGGCCGAAGGCCCGCTCGTCGCGCGCGTGCTGTCGGTCGGTGACGACGTGCAGGATGCCGACGGTCTGCTGGCGCAGCGCTACGACGCCCAGCCGGGCACGGTCTACCTGATCCGCCCCGACCAGCATGTGGCGGCGCGCTGGCGCTCGCTTGACGCCGCCAAGGTGCGCGCCGCGCTGCGCCGCGCCACCGCGCAGCATTGAAGGAGTCGCCATGCCGCTGAACCGCCAACCGAACATTGCCGACCCCGACGACTTCTACCGCGAGCTGATCGACAGCCAGCGCGGGCTGAGCGACGCGCAGGCCGAGATGCTGACCACCAAGCTGGTGCTGATCCTGGCCAACCACGTGGGTGACCGCGCGGTGCTGCGCGAGGCCATCGCGCTGGCCCGCGACAACACCTTGCAGCACGGCTGAGATGGGCGCAGTGCAATACCAGAGCGGCTTCGGCAACAGCTATGCCACCGAGGCGGTGGCCGGCGCGCTGCCGCAGGGTCGCAACAGCCCGCAGCGCGTGGCCCACGGCTTGTATGCCGAGCTGCTGTCGGGCAGCGCCTTCACCGCGCCGCGTGCCGAGAACCGCCGCACCTGGATGTACCGCCGGCAGCCGTCGGTGGTGGCCGGCGCCTACGAGGCGCTGCCGCATGCGCACTGGAAGACCGGCGCCAAGGACGGCGTGGCCTCGCCGCCGAACCCGCTGCGCTGGCACCCGGCCGAGGTGCCGGCCGAGCCGCTGGATTTCGTCAGCGGCCTGCGCACGATGGTCGTCAACGGCGATGTCGATGCGCAGACCGGCGTGGCCGCGCACATCGTGCTGATGAACCGGCCGATGGGCCGGCGCGCGCTGGTCAATGCCGATGGCGAGATGCTGATCGTGCCGCAGCAGGGTGCGCTGCGCGTCACCACCGAGCTCGGCGTGCTGGACGCCGCGCCGGGGCAGGTGCTGCTGATCCCGCGCGGCCTGGCCTTCAAGGTCGATGTCGATGGCCCGGCGGTGGCCTATGTGTGCGAGAACTACGGCGCGCATTTCCGCCTGCCCGAGCTGGGCCCGATCGGCTCCAACGGCCTGGCCAATGCCCGCGATTTCGAGGCGCCGGTGGCGGCCTTCGAAAGCGACGAAGGGCCGTACCAGATGCTCAAGCGCTATGGCGGCGCGCTGTGGGTGGCGACGCAGTCGCACACACCCTTCAACGTGGTGGCCTGGCACGGCACGCTGGCGCCGCTGCGCTACGACACGCGGCACTTCAACACGATCGGCTCGATCAGCTTCGACCATCCGGACCCGAGCATCTTCACCGTGCTGACCAGCCCCAGCGACACGCCGGGCACGGCGAACTGCGATTTCGTCATCTTCCCGCCGCGCTGGCTGGTGGCCGAGGACACCTTCAGACCGCCCTGGTTCCACCGCAACGTGATGAGCGAGTTCATGGGCCTGGTCTACGGCCAGTACGACGCCAAGCCCGAGGGCTTCCGCCCGGGTGGCGCGTCGCTGCACAACTGCATGGTGCCGCACGGCCCGGATGCCGAGGCCTTCGAGCGTGCCTCGAACGCCGCACTGGCGCCGCACAAGCTGGACCACACGCTGGCCTTCATGTTCGAAAGCCGCTGGCGCTTCCACTTGACAGAATGGGCGCTGCGCGACGGCGCCCGCGACCTGCGCTATGTCGACTGCTGGGCGCCGCTCGCCGACCACTTCAAGGCCTGACACATGCTGGATGCCACACACGACGCTGCACTGAGCAGCTGGGTCGAATCGGCCAACGCGCCGGACACCGATTTCCCGGTGCAGAACCTGCCCTTCGGCGCCTTCCGCCGCAAGGGTAGCGACGAGAAGCTGCGCATCGGCGTGGCCATCGGCGACCGGATCCTGGATCTGAAGCTGGCACGTCAGCAATGCCCCTGGGGCGCCGGCATGGAAGCGCTGCTGGCGCCATTGGCCGAAGGCGACCTGAAGCCGCTGATGGCCGCGCCCGCCGCCACCCGCCGGCACCTGCGCAGCGCACTGTCGCAGGCGCTGGCCGAAGGCAGCGAGCAGGCGCCGTTCCTGGAGCTGTGCCTGGTGCCGATGGCCCAGGCCGAGATGGCGCTGCCCTGCGCCATTGGCGACTACACCGACTTCTTCACCGGCATCCACCACGCCACCGCGGTGGGCAAGCTGTTCCGCCCCGATAACCCGCTGATGCCGAACTACAAGTGGGTGCCCATCGCCTATCACGGCCGTGCCTCGAGCATCGGTGTCAGCCCGCAGAGCTTCGTGCGGCCGCGCGGCCAGTCGTTGCCGCCCGGCGCCGATGCGCCGCGCTTCGGCCCCTGCCAGCGGCTGGACTACGAGCTGGAGATGGGGGTGTTCGTCGGCGCCGGCAACCGGCAGGGCGAGCCGATGGACATGGCGCAGGCCGAGGACGACTGGTTCGGCATGGTGCTGCTCAACGACTGGTCGGCGCGTGACATCCAGACCTGGGAATACCAGCCGCTGGGCCCCTTCCTGGCAAAGAGCTTTGCCACCACCATCTCGCCGTGGATCGTCACCCGCGAGGCGCTGGAACCCTTCCGCGCGCCCTTCAGCCGGCCCGATGGCGACCCGCAGCCCTTGCCCTATCTGGATTCGCCAGCCAACCGAGAGCGTGGCCAGATCGACATCGCGCTGCAGGTGCTGATCCAGACCGAGGCGATGCGCACCCAGGGCCTGGCCCCGGTGGAGCTGAGCCGCTCGAACTTCCGCGATGCCTACTGGACGGTGGCGCAGATGCTCGCCCACCACAGCAGCGGCGGGTGCAACCTGCAGACTGGCGACCTGCTGGGCACCGGCACGCAATCCGGCCCGCTGCCAGGGCAGGGTGGCTCGCTGCTGGAGCTGTCGATGGGCGGCAAGCAGCCGGTGGCGCTGCCGGGCGGCGAGACGCGCAGCTTCCTGCAGGACGGCGATTGCCTGATCCTGCGCGCGCATTGCCTGCGCGACGGTGCCCGGCGCATCGGCTTTGGCGAATGCAGCGGCACGGTGCTGCCGGCGTTGACGCCGGGGGCTTGAGCCCGGCCTCGTCGTCCCCATGTGCAGAGGCATGAGTGCCTCTTCACCCGTCAGCCCCAAGGCCCGCCTCGCGGTGGCGCACCTGCTCGCCCAGTTGCTGGAGCGGCTGGAGCGCAGCCCGCAGCCGGTGGCGGCCGGGCAGTACCGCTCGGTCGTGCGACACCTGGCCGAGGAGTTCGAGGACCTGCAATCGCACCAGGGCCTGTCGGCCCTGCTGGATGCGTACCCGGCGGCTGCCGAGTTGTACGAGAACCTGAACTACGGCCATGCCGGGCTGTGCCGCTCGCCCTTGGAGCGGGCGCTGCAGGCCGAGATGCAGGCACGCCAGCTGATCCACCGGATGAAGTCCGGGCCTGCGGCGGCCCGTTAGGGCCTGTTCACGCTACCGCAAGGGGTCGCGAAGGCCCGGCGCCACGGGCCAATCTAGGCGCAGTGCGCCGCCCGCACTGACGTGCGGGCAAGCGCTGCAACGACGAGTGGCCCGTGGCGGCGGGCCTTCCCGAAGGGTTGTGGCCAGAAATGCCGCATGCGGCGTTGCAAATCCTCGCCGGGTGTCCAACCCGGCTGCGGTTTGCGCCTTGCCTGCGGCATTTCTGATCCACAACGCGACCCCTTGCGGTAGCGTGAACAGGCCCTAATCCACCACCGCCACGCACTCGATCTCCAGCATCAGGTCCTCGTGCACCAGCGCGGTGGTGCCGACCAGCGTGCTGGCCGGCTGGTGCGCGCCGAAGTGGCGCTGGCGGATGGCGCGCAGCGTCTTCACCTTGTCGCTGGTCAGGTCGCGCACGTAGACGTTCATCTTGACGATGTGGTGGTATTGCGCGCCGCCGGCGGCCAGCGCAATGCCCAGGTTGCGCAGCACCTGCTCGCACTGTTCGGCGAAGGTCTTGCCGACCACCTGGCCGGTGGCATCCATCGCCACCTGGCCCGACACGTACAGCGTGCGTGCGCCGCCGCTGACGGCGGCCACGTGCGAATAGGTGCCCTGGCTCAGCTCCGCAGGGTTGATGAACTCGACCGGCATGGCGTGCTCCCGTGAAGGTGGAGCCCGCACCCTAACTCAATCGGCTCTCAATCGGGCCGGTAGGCCGAATCGAGCACCACGCCGCCGCCGCACACCCGCGACACGCAGGCGCAGAGCTTGTGGTTGGCCTGCTTCTGGTGCGGGCTGAAGAACACGTCGCGGTGGTCCACCGTGCCCTGCACCGACACGATGTCCAGCGCACACAGCCCGCATTCGCCGCGACGGCAGTCCGACAGCGCCTGCACGCCGTGCGCTTCCAGCACGTCCAGCAGGTTGCGGTCGGCCGGCACCTCGATGCGCAGGCCGTGGCGCGGCAGCTCCACCCAGAAGGGCTCGGCCGCCTGCGTGCCGCTGTTGCCGAAGGTCTCGAAGCGCAGGTCGGCTTCGGGACGGCCGGCGCGTTGCCAGGCACTGCGCGCCGCGTCCATTAGGCGCAGCGGCCCGCACAGCGCCAGCTGCGCGCCTGGCGGCAGCGCGGCGATCTCGGCGTCCAGGTCGATGCGCTGGCCGGCGTCGCTGCAGCGCAGCTGCAGCCGTTCGCCCAGCGTGGCCCTGAGGGTCTCGGCATAGATCAGTTCGTCGGCACTACGTGCCGCATACAGCATGCGCAGCGGCGCGCCGCGCGCCGCCAGCTGCTGCGCCATGCCCAGGATCGGCGTGATGCCGATGCCGCCGGCCACCAGCAGCGTGAAGGGCGCGCGCCAGCCGATCTCGAAGTGGTTGTTGGGCTCGCCGATCAGCAGCTCGTCGCCGGTCTGCAGGCCCCACAGAAAGCGCGAGCCGCCGCGGCCGTCGTCGGCACGGCGCACGGCGATGCGGTAGACCTCGTCGGCGCCGGGCGCGTCGGGCAGGCCGACCAGCGAGTACGAGCGCTTCTCCTCGCGGCCGTCGACCCGCACGCGCAGGTCCAAGTGGCTGCCCACCGTCCACGGCCGCACGCCGCGTTCGGGGCGGATCTCGAATTCGCGCACGCTGGGGCTCAGGTCGCGCTGCGCGCGCAGCGTGGCGCTGTGCCAGGGGGCGTTGTGTTTCATGGCAGGGTCAACGGCTGGGGCGGCGGCGGATCAGGCTGGCACCGGGCACGCGCTGCCAGCTGCGGTGGTCGGCCAGCGCGGCGCGCAGGTTGCCGTGCGCGCTGCGCGCGTGCTCCTGCATCAGCGCCTCGGCGCGCGCGCCTTCGCGCTGACGGATCGCGTCCAGCACCGCGCGGTGCTGCGCCTGCGCCACCACCAGCAGGTCGCGCGCATCGGGGCCGGTGGAGCGTGCCAGCACGAAGCCGTTGGGCGAGGCGAAGGGCAGCGTCTTGGCGCGCTCCAGCTGGCGGCGCACCATCTCGCTGCCGGCCATCTCGGCCAGCAGGTCGTGGAAGCGGCCGTTGAGCTGCACGTAGCCGCTGAAGGATTCTTCGCTGAGGCTGGGCGCGGCCAGCAGCGCGTCGATCTGCGCGACGCAGTCGCGCGCCTCGCTCATCAGCACGGTGGTCACGCCGCGCTCGGCGGCCAGCCGGGCGCACAGGCCTTCCAGCGTGCCGCGCAGCTCGATCGCGTCGTGGATGTCGGCTTCGGAGAAATCCTTCACCGCGAAGCCGCCGTGCGGCAGCGCCTCCAGCAGGCCTTCTTCCTGCAGCCGCACCAGCGCCATGCGGATCGGCGTGCGCGAGGCGTTCAGCCGCTCCACCAGCGTCAGCTCGGCAATGCGCGCGCCGGGCTTCAGCTCGCCGCCCAGGATCAGCTCGCGCAACCGCAGCTGCACGCGCACCGTCTGCGACGGCTCGGCAATGTCGGTGGCGCTGTGCATCACGCGGCCCGCAGCGGGATCACGCCCGGGCGCTCGTGCGCCGGCGTCTCGGCGCGCACCATCTGCTCGATCAGTCGCCGCGCCCACATCGAGCCGGCGTCGATGTTCAGGTTGTAGAAGCGGTAGCCGGGGCGTTCGTCGATGGCCTGCTGCTGCGCCTCGAGGATCAGCTCGTCCTCGCGGAAGATGCCGGACACGCCTTCGCGCAGCTCGTGCGTCAGGCGCTGTTCGCCCAGGCAATAGTTGCGCGCGAAGGCCCAGAAGTAGTGGCAGGTCCGTTCCGTCTCGGGCGTGATGGTGTTCAGCACGAAGCCGTTGACGCCCTTTGAGCGATCGCCCTGCGGTGCGCCGCTGCCGGCCGGCGCCACCCCCACGTCGATGGCGATGGTGCAGGGCGCCTCGAAGCGGATGATCTGCCAGCGGTCTACCTTGCCTTCGTAGCCGGTGGCGTGCTTCAGCTGCCCGGCCCAGAAGGGCGGGGCGTCGATGTCCTCCATCCAGCGCGTCACCGTCGCGGTGCGGGTGCCGTGCGTGGCGACGAAGGGGGCCTCGGCCACCGCCAGCTGGCCGATGCTGCTGCCGTGCACATAGGTCTCGTGCGTCAGGTCCATCAGGTTGTCCAGTACCAGCCGGTAGTCGCACTTCACGTGGATCAGCTTGCCGTCGCCGGCCCAGGCCGGGTCGTGGTTCCAGTGCAGGTCGGGGATCTTCGCAGGGTCGGCCAGCGCCGGGTCGCCGGGCCACACCCAGACGAAGCGGTGTTTCTCCACCACCGGGTAGGCGCGCACGCAGGCCGAGGGGTTCAGCGTCTCCTGCGAGGGCATGTGGGTGCAGCGGCCGTCGCCGTTGAACACCAGGCCGTGGTAGCCGCAGGTGATCTGGTCGTCGCGCAGCCGGCCCTTGGACAGCGGCAGCAGCCGGTGCCAGCAGGCGTCTTCCAGTGCGGCGACCGAGGCGTCCTTGCGCCGGAACATCACGATCTTCTGGCCGCAGATGGTGCGGCTGAGCAGCGCGGCCTTCACTTCCACGTCGTAGGCGGCCGCATACCAAGCATTGAGCGGGAAGGGTTTCATCGACGTCAATGAATACGTGTTGTATACATAAGCGCCATTGTCATGGGATGGAATGACCGATGAATGCGGGTAAACACCAATAAATGGAAAGATGATGTATTCATCGAGGTGGGTGAAAACTGCGCTACCGTTCATCCTGTGCCGCCGCTGCCGGCCGGCCCGCATCACCCAGGAGACGCCATGACGACCCGTAACACGCCCCCCTTCCGCGCCGACCATGTCGGCAGCTTCCTGCGCCCGGCCTACCTGCTGGAAGCGCGCGACCAGTTCTTCAACAAGAAGTCCATCAGCGCCGAGCAGCTGCGCGCGGTGGAGGACAAGGCGATCACCGAGATCGTCAAGTTCCAGCAGGACGTGGGGCTGCACAGCATCACCGACGGCGAGTTCCGCCGCACCTACTTCCACATCGATTTCCTGGAGCAGCTGGGCGGCGTCAAGACCGACATCCCGGTGACGATCAAGAAGCCCGACGGCACCGAGGAACTGGCCCCGCCGGTGATCCGCGTCACCGGCAAGGTGCAGCACGTCAAGGACATCCAGAAGGCCGACTTCGAATACCTGAAGAGCCAGGTGGCCGCCGGCCTGACGCCGAAGGTAACGATTCCCAGCCCGACGATGCTGCACTTCCGCGGCGGCCGCGCCGGCATCGACAAGGTGGCCTATCCGGAGCTGGAGCCGGCCTTCTACGACGACGTGGCCCGCGCCTACGGCGACGAGCTGCAGAGCCTGTACGACGCCGGCTGCCGCTACGTGCAGATGGACGACACCAACCTGGCCTACCTGTGCGACGAGAAGATGCGCGAGGCGGCGCGCCAGCGCGGCGACGACCCGAACGAGCTGCCGCACCGCTACGCCAAGTTCATCAACAAGGTGGTGGCGCTGAAGCCGGCCGGCATGACGCTGGCCATGCACCTGTGCCGCGGCAACTTCAAGAGCACGCATGCGGCGGCCGGCAACTACGAGCCGGTGGCCGAGGCGCTGCTGTCGGAGATGAACCTGGACGCCTTCTTCCTGGAGTACGACGACGAGCGCTCGGGCGACTTCCGCCCGCTGCGCTACCTGTCCAAGGACAAGATCGTCGTGCTGGGCCTGGTGACCACCAAGTTCGGCGCCATGGAAAGCAAGGACGCGCTGAAGCGCCGCATCGACGAGGCCGCGAAGTACGCCCCGCTGGAGCAGATGTGCCTGAGCCCGCAGTGCGGCTTCAGCAGCACGGTGCACGGCAACAACATCGCGGTGGAAGACCAGCGCAAGAAGCTGGCGCTGGTGGTGGAGACGGCGGCCGAAGTCTGGGGCTGAGCCTAGAGCTCGTCCTCGGCCAGGCGCTGCCGCACGTCGCGCAGCCGCGCCAGGCTGTTGACGACAGTCGGCACCTGGTTCAGCCCTTCCAGGTAGTCGTACACATAGGCCAGCACCGCGTAGATCGCCCCCGCGGTGAAGGCCGGTGACTGCGTGAAGTCCACCAGGATCCACACCAGCGCGCCCATCAGCGCCAGCTCGGTGACGGCCCAGGTCCACGACTCTGCATCCGACAGCCGGATGCGCCAGCGGCGCAGCAGCAGGAAATGCCGGCGCACGCGGAACGGGCTGGCCGAGGCGATGTCGGCCACCTCGCGCTCGATCTGGTTGTGGATGCCCTGGTTCAGCCGCACCGCGCGCCGCCAGTACCAGGTGTTGACGAGTGCCATCGGCAGCAGCACCGCCATGGCGATGAAGCCGGCCTCGCGGTCGTAGACGAACAGCATCGTCAGCGAGCCGATCACCGCCAGCAGGTTGTGCAGCACCATCGGCACTTCCTTCTCGAAGAAGCCGACCACGTCGCGCACCATCTCCACCCGCGCCGACACCTTGCTCAAGGCCTGGCCGTCGGCCTGCTGCGTGCCCACCAGCTGCGCGGCGATGGCGGCATACAGGCCCATGAACACGCGCGTATCCACCCGCTGGCGGGTGAAGGACAGCACCAGATGCAGCAGCCACACGCCCACCAGCCAGGCCAGGCCTTCGTAGCGGCGCTGCAGCAGCTGGTCGACCGCCTGCCCGGTCAGCGTCGGGTAGGCCAGCATGCACAGGTTCTCGGCCACCGTCAGGCCGTAGGTGCCGGCCACACCCAGCCGGCGCTCGCGGACCAGCGCCGCGACAGCGGGCGTCACGGCGTCGCGCGGCGCGCCGGGCGGCGGCGCTGGCGTGCCGGCGCGAGCGCGGCCGGGCCGAAGCCGGCCAGCGCCTCGCGCGCCGCGGCCAGCAGCGCGTCGGAGCGCTGCGCATCGGTCATCACGCGCGACACCAGCAGCGTGCCGATCATCGCGCTGACGACGAACAGCGCCTGCGCCTCGTCGTCCGTGCCCATGGCCTGCGCGGTGCGCGCGGCCACGCGGTCGATGGCCTCGGACATCACCTGGCGCGAGGCCTCGTCGGCGCGCGCCACGTCACCGGCCAGCGCGGCGATGGCGCAGCCGGTGCGGCGCATGTCGCGGTGCGCGCGGCTCAGGTAGCTGCGCAGCCGCCGCGCGAAATCGGCGGTCGGGCCGGCGGCGGCCAGCGATGCGGCCTCGCCATCCTGCAGCGCGCGCGCCAGCGCCTGGGCCAGCAGCTCAGAGCGCGATTCGAAGTGCCCGTAGAAGCCGCCGTGCGTCAGCCCCACGCTGCGCATCAGCGGGCCCACGCCCACCGATTCGAGACCGGCGTCGCGCACCTGCTCGGCCGCCTGCGCCAGGATGCGTTCGCGGTTGCGTGCCTTGTCGGCCTGGGAATGCCCCATGTCCCTCTCCACGCTCGGCTGCTTGACAAGCTGAATTATGTTCGTCATCCTGCTGCATGACAAACGTCATGCAGAATCGTGCTGACGCATTCCCGCAGGAGACACCGATGTCCGACCCCACCCCCGAAGGCCGCGTGCGCAGCGAGCGCATCGGCCGCGTGCTGAAGATCACCATCGACCGGCCGGAGAAGAAGAACGCCTTCAGCCCGACGATGATGCGCCAGCTGTCTGATGCGCTGACCGAGCTGGACCGCGATGAGGCACTGTGGGTGGGCGTGGTCTGCGCCGAGGGCGCCAACTTCACCGCGGGGCTGGACATGCCGCAGTTCTTCGGTCCCAAGGCCACGAACAAGCCGCTGCCCGAAGGCAACGTCGACCCCTTCGGCATGGGCGTGCGCTGCCGCAAGCCGGTGGTCACCGCGGTGCAGGGCATCGTCTACACCATCGGCATCGAGATGATGCTGGCCGGCGACATCGTGGTGGCGGCCGACGACTGCCGCTTCTGCCAGATGGAGGCCAAGCGCGGCATCGCGCCGCTGGGCGGCGCGCACTTCCGCTACCTGGAACGTGCCGGCTGGGGCAACGCGATGTACCACCTGATGCTGTGCGACGAGTTCGGCGCCGCCGAGGCCCATCGCATCGGCCTGGTGCAGGAGGTGGTGCCCGCCGGCCAGCAGACCGAGCGCGCGCTGGCGCTTGCGCAAGTCATCGCCGCCAACGCGCCGCTGGGCGTGCAGGTCACCAAGGAGGCCGGGCGCCGCTTCATCGAGGCCGGCGAGGCCGCGGCCATCGCCGCGGTGCCGGCCATCCGCCAGCGGGTGCTGAACACGGCCGACGCGGCCGAGGGCATCCGCTCCTTCGTCGAACGCCGCAGTGCGGTGTTCCAGGGCCGCTGAGGAGGCACGCGCCATGTCCGAAGCCCGAAGAGCCGTGCTCGTCATCGGTGCCGGCGACGCCACCGGTGGCGCTATCGCCCGCCGCTTCGCCCGCGAGGGCTACATCGCCTGCGTGACGCGGCGCAATGCCGACAAGCTGCAGCCGCTGGTCGACCAGATCGTGGCCGAAGGCGGCCAGGCCCATGCCTTCGGCAGCGACGCGCGCAAGGAAGAGGAGATGGTGGCGCTGGTCGAGCGCATCGAGCGCGAGATCGCGCCCATTGAGGTGGCGGTGTTCAACATCGGCGCCAACGTGCGCTTCTCGATCACCGAGACCACCGCAAGGGTGTACTACAAGGTCTGGGAGATGGGCTGCTTCGCCGGCTTCCTGATGGGCCGCGAGGTCGCCAAAGCGATGCTGCCGCGCGGCCGCGGCACGATCCTCTTCACCGGCGCGACCGCGTCGCTGCGCGGCCGCGAGGGCTTTGCTGCCTTTGCCGGCGCCAAGCATGCGCTGCGTGCTTTGGCGCAGAGCATGGCGCGCGAGCTGTGGCCCAAGGGCATCCACGTGGCGCACCCGGTGATCGACGGCGCCATCGACACCGAGTTCATCCGCAGCAACTTCCCCGAGCGCTACGCGCTGAAAGAGCAGGGCGGTATCCTGAACCCGGATCACATTGCCGAGCTGTATTGGCAGATCCATAACCAGCCGCGCGATGCCTGGACGCACGAGACCGAACTGCGGCCCTGGATGGAAGCCTGGTAGGCCGGCACAAGACTAGGAGACACGATGGACGCGAAGGTGGAGTTCCTGTTCGACTTCGGCAGCCCCAATGCCTATTTCTGCCACAAGGTGATCCCGGCGATCGAGGCGCGCACCGGCGTGCGCTTCGAATACGTGCCGATCCTGCTGGGCGGCTTGTTCAAGCTGGCCAACAACCGCTCGCCGATGGAGGCCTTTGCCGGCATTCCGCACAAGATGGCCTACGACCGGCTGGAGATCGCGCGCTTCGTGAAGAAGCACGGGCTGACGGCCTTCCGCATGAACCCGCACTTCCCGGTCAACACGCTGAAGATCATGCGCGGCGCCTGTGCGGCACAGCAGCTGGGCGTGCTGGCGCCCTACGTGGACGCGGTGTACGCGGCGATGTGGGAGCAGCAGCTGAACATGGCCGATGACGCGGTCATCGCCGAGGCGCTGCAGCGCGCCGGGCTGGACGCGGCGGCGCTGATCGCCACCTCGCAGCTGCCCGAGGTCAAGGAGCGGCTGCTGCAGAACACCCAGTCGGCGCACGAGCGCGGCGCCTTCGGTTCGCCGACCTTCTTCGTCAACGGCGAGATCTGGTTCGGCAAGGACCGGCTGCGCGAGGTGGAGGATGAGATCGTGCGCCTGAAGGCGTAGGTTCCGGGTCAGCCGCTGCGCTTAGACTTCAAGGGTGCAGTACTTCCGCAGGCTTCGTCGCCGCACCACCTGGCTGGCCCTGGTGGCGCTGCTGTGCGCGACGCTGATGCCCACGCTGGCGCATGCGCTGGTCGGCGCGGCGGGTGTTGGTGCCATCGAAGTCTGCACCTCGCAGGGCATGGCCTGGGTCCAGCCCGATGCGCCGGGCGAAAGCTCCCAGCCCGCCACGCACACCGGGCCGCTCGACCACTGCCCCTACTGCAGCCTGGCCTCGCAGCTGCCGGCGCTGCCGGCCACGGCTGCCGCCTGGGCGCCACCGCCCGGCCCCTTGCAGACCTACCCCGAGCGCTTCTACAGCGCCGCGCGCACCCCGCAAGCCTGGTGCAGCGCGCGGCCGCGCGCGCCGCCTGTTTTCTCCTGAGGTTCTGAGCAGCCCCCGCGGCATGGCCTAGGCGCCCCTGGCGCCGGGTTCGCCCGGGCACGTTGTCGACGCCCGCGCCGGCCCCGCCCGGGCGCGGCGCGCCACCAGGAGATTCTTCATGTCCACCCCTTCACCGGTCATGCGCCTGATGCGGTTCATGACCCATGTGAACATCGGCGCCATGCTCGGCATGGCCGCCTGGCTGGTCTGGTCCGGTTGGCAGGTGAGCACCGGTCAGATCCGTATCCCGCGCATCGACCCACCGAGCGCCAACGCTGCCGAGCCCATGCGTCTGGTGCCGGTCAGCGGCGCCACGAGGGCAGCCGGCCATTGCCTGGCGCCGGCCCCTGCCACGCGGCAGGCGCAGGCAGGCCCCCTGTCGGGAGCCGACCTGTGAACGCCACCCGGCGCCGGCTGCGCTGGTTCGTCGCACTGCACGTGGGTGCCGTGGCCCCGCTCTATGGCGTCGCGCATGCCATCGGTGGCGGCTGGGCTCAGGGCCTGCCGCCCGACTTGCAGGTGCCCGCCGCGCGCGCCATGCCGGCACGCGGGGCATCGACGGCCGCGGTCCCGCCGAGCACTACCGAGTTGCCGGCATGGGCAACTCGCGCGGAGTTGTCCGTGCCCTGGGAAGGCCACTGAGATGAAGCTCCGGCCCCACCGCCGCTCGGTCCTGGCCGTTCTGCTTGCCGCAGCGCTGGGCACGGCCTGCTCGCCGCGCGAGCAGCCCGTGGCCTTCGAGGCCCTGGACATCTCGGGCGCCGACTGGGGCCGCGACTTCGCGCTGCGCGATTCCGAAGGACACCCGCGCACGCTGGCCGATTACCGCGGCAAGGCCGTGCTCGTGTTCTTCGGTTTCACCCAATGCCCCGACATCTGCCCGACCGCACTGTCGCGGGCGGCCGAAGTGATGCAGCACCTGGGGCCCGAGGCCGCGCGGCTGCAGGTGATCTTCGTGACCATCGACCCCGAGCGCGACACGCCCGCGCTGCTGCGCGAGTACACGCGCGCCTTCCATCCCAGCTTCGTCGGCCTGCACGGCGACGAAGCCACCACCGCCGCCACTGCGGCGCAGTTCAAGGTCTTCTACCGCAAGGTACCCACGGGCAGCAGCTACACCATGGACCACTCCGCCATCAGCTACGTGTTCGATCCGCAGGGTCGGCTGCGGCTGGCCGTCAAGCACGAGCAGCCGGCCGCGTCGCTGGCCGCCGACATCGGCCAGCTACTGAAGGAGCCGCGCTCGTGAGCCCGGCCAATACGCGTCGCCACCTGCTGCTGAGCAGCCTGGCCCTGCTGGCGGGTTGGTGTGCGCCCGCCCTGGCGCACGATTTCAAGTTGGGCGCGCTGCGCATTGACCATCCCTACGCCACGCCCACACCGGCCGGGGCCCGCAGCGGCGCGGCCTACCTGCGCACGCTGCGCAACACCGGCGACGAGCCGGACCGCCTGATCGGCGCGCGCACGCCCGCTGCGGGCTCGGTGGAGATCCACCGCAGCGTCGTCGACGCAAACCAGGTGATGCGCATGCGCGCCGTCGACGGCATCGACCTGCCGCCCCGGTCCGAGCTGCAACTGCGCCACGGCGGCGAGTTCCACCTGATGCTGATCGACCTGAAGGCGCCGTTGCAGAACGGCGACCGTTTCCCGCTGACCTTGCGTTTCGAGAAAGCCGGCGAGCGCGAGGTGATGGTGTGGGTGCAGCAGCCGCGCGATGCGGCTGCGGCTTCCGCGCACCGCCACTGACCGGCCGCCCCACGCACAGGAGTCCACACCATGAACGTCCCCCATCGCATACCGTTGGCCGGCCTGGCCACGGCCACGCTGCTGGCCGCCTGCAGCACCGCCACGCCGCCGGCTGCGTCGAGCGCCGGGGCGCAAGCCGTCACGCTGCAGTTTGCCGCCCAGGTCAACGGCCAGGCCTTCGCCTGCGGCCAGAGCTACGGCGGCGTTGGCACCACCCGCTCGACCATCACGCCCAGCGACTACCGCTTCTACGTCAGCGAGGTGCAGCTGATCGACGCCAGCGGCCGCGCGGTGCCGGTGACGCTGGCCCAGGACGGCACCTGGCAGCGCGACGGCGTGGCGCTGCTCGATTTCGAGAACGGTAGTGGCCCCTGCCGCAACGGCACGGCGGCCATGAACAGCAGTGTGCGCGGCACGGTGCCGGCTGGCCGCTACACAGGGCTGCGTTTCACCGTCGGTGTGCCCTTCGCGGCCAACCACGGCGACCCGACCACCGCGCCGTCGCCGCTGAACCTGACGGCGATGTTCTGGAACTGGCAGGGCGGCTACAAGTTCATCAAGTTCGACACCGCCACCACAGGCCAGCCGGCCACCACCGCGGCGCCGCATCCGCAAGGCGGGGGCAATGCCTCGGGCTTCTCGGTGCACCTGGGCAGCACCTTGTGCGCCTCGCCGTCGCGCACGCAGGCGCCGCAGGCCGCGTGCGGCAACCCCAACCGCGTCACCGTGCAGTTCGACAACTTCGACGTGTCCACGCAGACGGTGGTGGCCGACATCGGCCGCGTGCTGGCCGGCGCCAACGTGGACGTCAACGCGGCGGGCAGCTCGCCGGGCTGCATGAGCTTCCCGAAGGACGCCGACTGCCCGCCGGTGATGGGTGCGCTGGGCCTGGCCTACGACGGCGTGCCAGCGCCGGGGCCGCAGCGCATGTTCAGCGTGCGCTGACGCCCGACGGATCCGCCGCGCCACCATGCCTCGCCTGCTGCGCCCCGCCGTCGTTGCCGCCCTGGCCGCGGCCGCCATGGCGCTGCTGGGGGCGGCGGGCGAGTCGTGGCGCTGGCCGCTGCCCGACTGGGTGCCGCCGCCGGCGGTGCCGGCCGACAACCCGATGTCGGCCGACAAGGTGCTGCTCGGCCGCCACCTGTTCTACGACAAGCGCCTGTCGCGCGACGGCAGCCTGGCATGCGCCAGCTGCCATGAGCAGGCGCGCGCCTTCACCGATGGCAAGGCGGTGTCCCAGGGCGTCACCGGCGAGTCCGGCACGCGCAGCGCGATGAGCCTGGCCAATGTGGCCTACCTGCCGGTGCTGACCTGGCAGAACCCGCAGCTCACGGCGCTGGAGGTGCAGGCGCTGATCCCGCTGTTCGGCGAGCACCCGGTGGAGATGGGCCTGGCTGGGCGCGAGCCACAGCTCTTTGCCATGCTGCAGGCCGACCCGGTGTACCGCGCGCTGTTCGCGCGGGCTTTCCCCGACGAGGCCCGGCAGGGCGATGCGGCGCTGTACTCGCTGGCCACGCTGACGCGGGCGCTGGCCAGCTTCCAGCGCACGCTGCTCAGCTTTGGCAGCCCCTACGACCGCTATCGCTACGGCGGCCAGCCCGAGGCCTTGAGCGCAGCCGCCCGGCGCGGCGAGGAGCTTTTCTTCGGCGAGAAGCTGGAGTGCTACCACTGCCACGGCGGCTTCAACTTCACCGACAACCTGAAGCACGCGCGCTCTGCCTTCGCCGAGACCGGCTTCCACAACACCGGCCTGTACAACGTCGATGGCCGGGGTGCCTACCCGGGCAGCTCGCCGGGCATCGTCGAGTTCACGGGGGAGCCGCGCGACGCCGGGCGCTTCCGCACGCCGACGCTGCGCAACGTGGCGGTGACGGCGCCGTACATGCACGACGGCTCGATCGCCACGCTGCCGCAGGTGCTGCGCGAGCACTATGCCCGGGCAGGCCGTGCCGTGGCGCTGGGGCAGGGCGTCAACCCGCTGCGCAGCGAACTGATTGCGGGCTTCCAGATCAGCGAGGCCGAGATCGCCGACGTGGTGGCCTTCCTGGAGTCGCTGACCGACGAAGCCTTCCTGCGCGACCCGCGGCTTGCCGACCCCTGGCCAGCGCGCACGCCGGCCGCCCGCTGACGCTGCGATGGACGCTTCCACCATCGAGGTCGGCACCCGACGCGCCCGTTGGCGATGGCCCCGACTCTTGGCTTTCACCGCCGCCCCTGAGTCCCCCGGCCGCCCGCCGGCCACCCCCTGGCGCCTTCCCGACAGCCTGCGCCGACGCCCTGTTCCAGACCCAACCCGAGGAGTTCCCATGACCACCGAATCTTCCGCCCTGCCGCGGGCCGCACGTTGTGGCACCGCCATCGGCGCCGCACTGTGCCTGTCGACCGCGTTCGCCCAGACGCAGACCACCACGACCCCCGAAGTGACCATCGTCGACACCCGCCTGCCCGGCCCGCCGGTCGAGCAAACCACCGCCGGCGCGGTGCAGGGCTATCGCGCTCTCACGGCCACCTCGGCCACGCGCACCCCCACGCCGCTGGAACAGATCCCGCAGTCGATCCAGGTCATCACCCGGCCGTTGATCAACGACCAGAATAACCAGACAGTGACTGAGGCGCTGCGCAACGTCAGCGGCGTGCAGGGCACCAACCCGCTGCAGACGCCGGCCTACAACTCCACCTACATCCGCGGCTTCGCGGCCGAGAACTGGGTCGATGGTCTGACCACCTACTACAACCCGGGCAACCGCGACGCACTGATCAACGCCGAGCGCATCGAAGTCCTGAAGGGGCCGAGCGCCATCCTCTACGGCGGCGGCGTGGGTTCGCCGGTGGGCGGCGTGGTCAACCTGGTGTCCAAGTTGCCCACCGACACTGCCTTCTACAGCGGCGGCATCGTGCTCGGCAGCGACAGCTACTACCAGCCGTACTTCGACGTCAACCAGCCGCTCGGCAGCGATGGCCAGGTGCTGTTTCGGATGACCGGCGCCTACACCGGCGCCAAGTCCTTCATCGACGTGCTGGACACCCAGGCCTGGTCGCTGTACCCGACGCTGATGCTGACCAACCGCAGCGACACGCGCCTGGTCATACAAGGCCAGTTCTCCGACTGGAAGCAGCAGGAATACCAGGGTCTGCCCGCCACCGGCACGCTGACCGGCGGCTTCCGCATCGCCAACAGCCTGTTCCCCGGACCGACCGACATCCCCAAGTCCTACTCGCGGCTGAACAGCGGCACCGTGCTGCTGGACCACAAGTTCGACCCCACCTGGTCCGGCAGCGTGCAGGCACGCTACAGCCAGACCGATTTCGCCGAGTACGCGCAGAACTACGTCGGCACCGACTTTGCGGCCAACGCGCCATCGGTGCCGCCGTCGAGCTGGAACCTGCTGAACCTGGACCTGAGCCAGCAGCAGACCGAGTTCACCATCGCCGCCAACGCGCTGGCGCAGTTCGACTACGGCGAGACGCGCAACAAGGCGGTCATCGGCCTGGACTACAGCCGCGTCACCGACAAGGGCGTGATGCTGGCCGACTTCAACGACCTGTTCACGCTGCCCACGGCGGACCTGGCCAGCCCGACCCCCGGCTTCCAGCCCTACGTGCCGCCGGCCAACATCGCCGCCAACACCGTCTCCGACGGCGACAACACCTACACCACGACGGGGCTGTACGTGCAACTGCAGACGGCCGTGTGGGAGCGCTTGTACCTGCTGGCCGGCCTGCGGCTGGCCAACCTGAAGATCGACAGCGTGTCGCCGGCCTTCGGGGTCACCAACACCACCGACACCACCAAGCTGCTGCCGCGCATTGGCGTGGCCTACGAGGCGACGCCCGGCGTATCGCTGTTCGCCGGCTACAGCCAGGGCATGAAGGGCAACCCCTTCGTGTTCTATGCCGGCACGCCCGAGCCCGAGGAATCCACGCAGATCGAGGCCGGCGTCAAGTTCAACACCGCCTTCGGGCTTTCGGGCTCGGCCGCGCTGTTCCAGATCGACCGCACCGGCGTGCCGGTGTCGATGGGCCTGCTCAGCGTGCCCGAAGGCGAACAGCGCTCGCGCGGCTTCGACATGGACCTGCTGTGGCAGCCCGATCGCCAGTGGCAGGTGCTGGCCAACTACGCCCACATCGACGCCACGCTGGTCAACGCCGTGCCTGGCGTGGCACCGGCCGGCAGCCAGCTGAACATCGTGCCGCCGAACTCCGGGCGGCTTTGGGTCAACTACCGCTTCGAGGGCGAGGCGCTGGCCGGCTGGCGCGTCGGCGCGGGCGTGTATGCGGCCTCGGGCGCCTATGTGGACCTGGCCAACACCTTCAAGACCAGCGGCTACTACACCGCGGATGCCACGGTGGGCTACGACAGCAAGCAGTTCAGCGCTTCGCTGACCGTGCGCAACCTGACCGGCCAGGACTACTACGTTCCCTTCGTCTACTACGGCGGCCGGGTGGCCCCCGGCAACGACCGCACGGTGATGGCCAACCTGGCCTTCAAGTTCTAGCCACGCATGACCGGGCCGGTGGTGGCACCCCAGGAAGGAATGTTCATGAGACCGAGATTGACGATGCTGCTGGCCGGGGCTGCGCTGGCGCTGGCCGCCTGCCAGCCCGCGCCACCGGCGCCGCCCGCCAGCAGCGCGCGAGGCGCCGCCGACATCAGCGTGCAGCTGACGCCGGAAGAGGAGGCATTGAAGGCACGCTTGCCCGACAAGGTGCAGGGCGCCGACCACGCCTGGGTGATGGATGCCATCCTGGGCAAGCCGAAGAAGCCGATCAAGAGCATCGGCATCCTGGTCTACGACGGCGTGAACGACCTGGACTTCACCGGGCCGCGCTACGTGCTGGGCCAGGCCGGCGCGAAGACGCAGCTCATCGGTGTAAAGCCCGGGCCGATCCGGACGGTGATGGGCGTGCAGGTGATCCCCGACACCACCATCGACCAGGTCGATCAGCTGGACATCCTGGTCATTCCCGGCGGCTTCACCGGCACGGTGGAGGCGGCCTACGACCCGAAGATCCTCGACTGGATCCGGCGCATCGACAAGGGCAGCACCTACACCGCGGCGGTCTGCACGGGGGTATGGGTGCTGGGCGCGACCGGCCTGCTGGAGGGCAAGCGCGCCTCGACCAACTGGTACCGCGAGGAGGAGTTCCTGAAGAAGTACAAGGCCATCCCGGCGAACGAACGCTACACGCAGGACGGCAAGTACTGGACGGCCGCCGGCGTGACGGCCGGCATGGACATGGCGCTGGCGATCCTGAACGACAACTGGGGCCCCAAGTACACCCAGGGCGTGATGCTGGACATGGAGTACGACCCGCATCCGCCGATCAGCGGCGGCACGCCGGAGAAGACGAACGGCCTGGTGCATTGGATGATGAAGGCGATGTACGACGCCGGCATCGACCCGTTGATCGAGAAGCTGGAGAACAAGCCGCGCTGAGCCGGACCGGCGCGTTCAGAACCGGTATGACAGGCTGACGCGAAAGCTGCGCGGCTCGCCCGGGTGCACATGCCGGTCATCCACGCCGGCCACCGGTTCGCCCGGCAGGCGCGAGGTGTAGTAGTAGCTGATGTCGTTGGTCTGCGCATTGAACAGGTTGAAGACATCCAGCCGCAGCTGCAGCCCGCGCGCCAGCTCGTAGGCCACCTGCGCATCGACCACCGTCTGCGCATCGGCACGCACGCTGTTGTCCTCGGTCAGCGGATACGAGCCGATGTAGCGCAGGAAGGCGGCACCCGACCACGGCCCGTAGCGCGGCACCGACACGCCGGCCGACGCTACCCAGTCGGGCGCACCCGGCACGTAGTTGCCTTCCGGCGCATCCTGCGTGAAGCGGGCGTGGTTCCAGGCCACGTCTAAATCCACCAGCAGCCACGGCAGCGCGCGCCAGCGGTTCGACCACTCGCCGCCGTAGCGGCGCGACGGCCGGCCGACGTCGGTGTTGCCGGCGTCCCCGATGAACACCAGCTCGCTGTCCAGCGTCAGGACCCACAGCGACAGCGACGACTGCAGGTTGGGGACGAGCTCGGTGCGCAGCCCCAGCTCGCCGCCCTTGCTACGCACCAGCGGCGTGGCCGGGTCCACCGAGCTGCCGGTGGCCGGGTCGACCTGGATCGTCACCCCGCGTGCATCGTTGCTGTGGAAGCCGTAGCCGGCATTGACGAAGTACTCGGTCTGCGCCCAGGGCCCGAACACCAGCGACAGCTTCGGCGACCAGATGCCCGCCGTCACGTCGCCGGAGTTCTGCGGCGTGCTCAGGCTGTTCACGTCGAAGCGGTAGCGGTCATAGCGCAGGCCGGCGATGCTGCGCAGCCAGTCGGTCCACTGCGTGTCGTTGGACGCGAAGACGCCGGCGCTGCCTTCGACCACGTCGTCCAGCCGCATGGTCGACAGCCGCTCGCGCTGGCGCGTGGCATACAGGCCCACCGGCTTGATGCGGTCCTGGCGCAACTCGTAGCCCAGGGTGTTCAGCGTGGGCCGGCCGAACAGCGTGGCACGCTTCGACCATTCGCCGGTCCAGCCGTAGACGTTGCGGTCGTCGGCCTGCTCGAACTGGTCGCCGTTGACCGGGTCGTTCAGGTAGAGGCTGAAGTTGGAGTACAGGTTCAGCCGGTACTTGAACCAGTAGGCGGTGGTCTGGAAGTCGCCGCCGGCCAGCGGCGCCGCGTAGTCGGCCGAGACGCTGTAGCGGCTGGAGATGCCGCCCGAGCTGGCATCCAGTGTGCCGAAGCGGCCGATCAGGCCCGACTCGATGGCCCGCAGCGGCACCTGGTCGGTGGAGTTCCAGCGGCCGCTGTAGGCCATCGCCGTCAGGCCGAAGCGTCCGTCACCCAGCGCCCCCGCGTAGCGCAGCAGGCCGTTCCACTTGACGTAGTCGTTGGGCACCTCCCAGGGGCCGTCGACATGCTGGTACTCCAGCGCATAGGTCAGCGCCCCGGGGCCGAGCTCGGGCGAGCCGGCCAGCAGCGCGCGCTGGTAGCCGAAGTCGCCCAGCGTGGCCAGCGCGATGCGCTGTGGCAGCGCTTCGGTGTAGGCCATCTTGGCGCCGCCGGCGGACGAGAAGTCGCCGATCTGGGCGTAGTACGGCCCCTTCCAGTAGTCCACCCGCGAGATCAGCTCGGGGATGATGAAGTTCAGGTCGGTGTAGCCCTGGCCGTGCGCATGGGTGCGCAGGTTTACCGGCATGCCGGCCACCCAGGTGGCGAAGTCAGTGCCGTGGTCCAGGTTGAAGCCACGCAGGAAGTACTGATTGGCCTTGCCGGCGCCGCTGTGCTGGGTGACCGCCATGCCCGGGATCAGCTCCAGCAGCGTGCCCGGGCGCAGCAGCGGGCGGCTTTCGATCAGCTGCGGCGTGATGGTGCCGGCGCTGGCGGCATCGCTGCTGCCCAGGCTGTTGACATAGTGGCCGGTGACCTCCACCCGGTCGGTCGGTGGCGTGGCCTGCGCCCAGCAGGCGCCGCAGGCCAGCAGCAGTCCGGGGCCCAGCAGGGCAGGGCGCGCAGCGGCACAAGGGCTCATCGGTGGGCCTGCAGAGGTGTATGAAGTAATCTCAATATTGCATATCTCATGCCTGCTGTCTGCCCCTTCTGCTAGCCTGAGGGCTGTCTTGTTTGCAAGGGCAGGCGATGCAGCGCTTCACCATTTCGCTGGACGACAAGTTGGCCCAGGACTTCGACGCCTGGATCGCGCAGCGTGGCTATGCCAACCGCTCCGAAGCAGTGCGCGACCTGCTGCGTGCCGAGCTGGAGCACGCGGCGCAGCGTGCACAGGAGACGGCGGACTGCGTGGCCAGCCTGTCCTATGTCTACCGGCGCGGCGAACTGGACGTGACGCGGCGGTTGAGTGCACTGCAGCACGCGCACCACGACCTGGTGGTCAGCAGCACGATGGTGCCGCTGGACCATGAGTTCCGTCTGGAGACGCTGACGCTGCGCGGGGCGACGTCGGTGGTGCGGCAGTTCGCCGACCTGCTGTGCGCGCAGCGCGGCGTGCGCCACGGCAAGCTCAACCTGATCGGCATGGAGGCGCACCAGCCGCACCGGCATGCGCCGCCCGGCGGCGGCGTGCCCAAGAAGGGTGCCGCGGCTGGCCGCCCGCACCTGCATCTGCGGCCGGCCCACTGACCGGGCGCCTGGTCTCGCTCGTCTGACGGGCAGCCTTGTATGCTGCGGCCCATCCCGGACCGACCGTAGCAGGAGACACGCATGGAACAGGACCTGGTGCTGAGCACGACGCAAGGCGCGGTGCGCACCCTCACGCTGAACCGCCCCGCCGCGCTGAACAGCTTCACTGGCGCGATGCACAAGCAATTGCTGGCCGCCTTGAACGCCGCGGCCGATGAGGCCGCGGTGCGCGCGGTGGTGGTCACTGGCGCGGGCCGCGGCTTCTGCGCCGGGCAGGACCTGAACGACCCCGAGATGGCCACCGCGGACGGCGCGCCGCCCGACGTGGGCGCCGTCATCGAGCGGCATTACGCGCCGCTGGCGCTGCGCATCCGCTCGATGCCGGTGCCGGTGATCGCCGCGGTCAACGGCGTGGCAGCGGGCGCCGGCGCCAACTTCGCCTTCGGCTGCGACCTGGTGGTGGCGGCGCGCAGCGCCAGCTTCATCCAGGCCTTCTCGAAGATCGGCCTGATCCCCGATTGCGGCGGCACCTGGCTGCTGCCGCGGCTGGTGGGCCGCGCCCGGGCGATCGGCCTGGCGATGACCGGCGACAAGCTGCCGGCCGAGGAGGCGCAACGCATCGGCCTGATCTGGCAATGCGTGGACGATGCGGCGCTGATGGACAGCGCGATGGCGCTGGCGACCAAGCTGGCCGCCATGCCCAGCCGCGCGCTGGCCGACACCCGGCGCGCGCTGGACGACGCCGCGCAGATGGACTATGGGCAGGCGCTGGCGCTGGAAGCGCGCATGCAGGGTGCACTGGGCCGCGCGCATGATTTCGCCGAAGGCGCGGCCGCCTTCCGCGAGAAGCGCGCGCCGGTCTTCCGCGATCGCTGATGCACGCGGCCGCCGCGCGCTGAGCCTGCGGACGCAGCGCGTGGCCGAACGCCCCGCCTATCGCTTCTCGCGCTGCCCCAAGTGCGGCTGCCGCGATCTGCCGGCCGACCAGGCGCTGCCCGCGGCCTGCCCGGCCTGCGGCGTGATCCTGGCCAAGGTGGCGCCGCAGCGCCCGGGCCAGCGTGCGCCGGTCGAGACGCTGCGCGACCACGAGCCTGTCACCGGACGCGCCTGGGCGCGCTTGTGGCAGGTGCCCGAACGCGTCGACCCGCTGCGCTGGGGCCTGCGCTTGGCGCTGCTGCTGGCGCTGGCGGTGTGGGGTGTGGTGCTGGTGCGGCTGGACTACCGCACGGGCAGCATGGGCGCGTCCTTCCTGCATGGGCCGCTGCTGATCTTCCACGAGGCCGGGCATGTGATCTTCAGCCCCTTCGGCCACTGGATCATGGTGCTGGGCGGTACGCTGATGCAGCTGCTGCTGCCGCTGGTCATCCTGGTCGCCTTCCTGTGGCAGCGCCACGATCCCTTCGGCGCGGCGGTCGGGCTGTGGCTGCTGGGCGTGTCGCTGCTGGACGTGGCGCCCTACGTGTACGACGCGCTGGACCCGCAGCTGACGCTGCTGAACGGCGGCATCGGCGAAGAGGGCGGTCACGACTGGATCTACCTGCTCGAATCGCTGGGCCTGCGTGCGCAGGCGCAGTGGCTGGGCGCGGCGGTGCACAAGCTGGGCGCACTGGTGCTGCTGGCGGCGCTGGGCTGGGGCGCGCGGTTGTTGTGGCTGCAGCGCCGGCAGTTCAGTGGCCAGGCCCTGGCGGGGGAGTGAGCGGCCCCCCGTTCACAGGGTCTGGCCGGGGTCTGAACGCACCGTGCCCGCCCTAAGATCGGTGCGATGCGCAGTCCTCTACAAGGCATCCGGGTGCTGGACCTCTCGGCCGTGCTGTCCGGCCCGATGGCCACCGCCATGCTGGCCGACCAGGGCGCCGAGGTCATCAAGGTCGAGGCGCCGGGCGGCGACCTGAGCCGCCGCATCGGCCCTGCCAAGGGCGACATGTCGGCGATGTTCATCGCCGCCAACCGCGGCAAGCGCTCGATCTGCCTGGACCTGAAGCGCGCCGACCACCTGCAGGTGCTGCGCACGCTGGCGCAGCGCGCCGACGTGCTGGTGGAGAACTTCCGCCCCGGCACGCTGGCGCGGCTGGGCCTGCCGCCCGAAGCGCTGCGTCAGGCCAACCCGCGGCTGGTGCTGGTGTCGATCAGCGGCTTCGGCGCCAGCGGCCCCTATGCCGACGGCCGTGTGTACGACGCGGTGATCCAGGCGGTGTCGGGCTTCAGCGCCTCGCACCCACTGCCGGGCAGCGACGCGCCCACGCTGCTGGCCACCACCGTGTGCGACAAGCTCACCGCGCTGACCGCGGCGCAGGCCATCACCGCCGCGTTGCTGGGCCGCGAGCGCAGCGGCGAAGGCGCGCACATCGCGCTGTCGATGCTGGACGCGGCGCTGGCCTTCCAGTGGCCCGATGCCATGTACAACCACACCTTCAGCGGCGCGCCGCTGCCGCCCGCGCCCGAGTTCGGCGTGCTTCAGCGGCCCTATGCCACGCGCAACGGCCATGTGGCCATCATGACGCCGCAGCCCGACGAGTTCGCCGCACTGTGCCGCGGGCTGGGCCGGCCCGACCTGCCGTCCGACCCGCGCTTCGCAACCGTGGAGTCGCGGCGCCGCCACTTCACCGAACTGATGACGCTGCTGGAGGCGCTGTTCGCCGCGCACGACAGCGATGCGCTGGTGCCGCGGCTGCGCGAGGCGGGCGTGCCGATCGGCCGCGTCAACCTGCGCCACGAGGTGCTGGACGACCCGCAGGTGCTACACAACGGCACGCTGGTCGAGTTCGACCATGGCGACTTGGGCCGCGTGCGCCTGCCGCGTGCGGCAGCGCAGTTCGACGGCCATGCCGCGCCGCCTCGGCCGGCGCCGCGCCTGGGCGAGCATGGCCGCGAGGTGCTGGCCGAGCTGGGCCTGCCGGCCGCGCAGATCGACACGCTGCTCGGCCCCGCGCCGGCAGGGGCTGGCCGATGAATCCGCGCCGCTGGCTGATCTGCCTGGCGTTGCTGCTGTGCGCTGCCGCAGTGCAGGCGCAGGCCGACGATCTGCCACGCCTGCCCTGCGGTGCGGCGCCGTGGCCCGCCTTTGCCGAGCCCGGCGTGGCGCCGAACGTGCGCGCCTGGACGGGCAAGGCCGCGCGTGCCTGGCAGCCGCCGGCCTGCAGCACCTGGCAGCCGGCCGATGCCGACATGCTGGTGGCGCTGTCGGGCAGCTTCCGCTTCGATGGCGAGATCGACGGCCTGCTGGCGCGCATCGGCGCCATCTCGGCCAAGAAAGGCGTGCGCTACTGGTCGGCCACCGAGAAGAGCTGGCAGGCGCTGGTGACCGATGCCTTCGCGCTGTCCGGCCCCGAGCTGGGCCTGCGCCGCGCCGACTTCAAGCCCGCCGAGCTGGGCAAGGGCCAGAGCTTCCACTACGCGCAGAACGACAACCGCACCGCCGGGCACTGCATCTACCGCGAGCGCGTGCTGGCGCAGGACCGCGAGCGCGTGATGATCGAAAGCGAGAACCTCACGCCGGTGAAGAAGATGATGGTCACGCTGTTCTCGCCCGGCGACATGCAGTCGCTGTACGTGATCGAGCGGCGCGCGCCCGGCGTGTGGAACTTCTACAGCCTGACGCGCACGCGCATGGCCTCGCCGCTGCTGCCCACCGGCGGCGAGGCGTCGTACATCAACCGCTCGGCGGCCTTCTTCCGCCACGTGGCCGGCATTCCCACCGATCAGGAGCCGCCGGCCGCGCGTTGAACCGTCAGGCAGCGCTGCGCCAGCTGCCGTGGAAGCCGGCGGGCACGCGGTGCGACAGGTGCGCGCAGGCCAGCGGGCCGTCGGCCAGGTGCTGTGCCTCGAACACCGCCAGGTCGCTGCACTGAGTCTCGGCGCGGAAGATCACGCTCAGCAGGTAGCCGTCGCCTTCGGGGGCATCGGCGCTGCGCGGCACGAACACCGGCTCGCCGCAGCGGTCGCCAGCGGCGGGCATCCAGGTGTGCACGTGGCCGGAGGCATGGTCCACGTGCGCCAGGCCGTCGCGTGTGTCGCGGCCGCGGCGCGGCTCGGTGGCCAGCCCGGCCTGGAACCAGCCATGGCGGTAGGGCCGCGTGGCGAAGCGCTCGTCCAGCCGCGGGAACTCGCCCGGGTGGTCGTCCAGCGGCTGCTCGTGCCAGCCCTTGCGCTGGCCCTTCGGGTCGAAGGTCCAGCGCACCAGCGTGGCCACCGGCGCCTCGGCCGTCACCGGCCGGCCGTCGGGTGCGGAGAACAGCGGCGCCACCGGGTACTTCATCATGTCGCACACCACCTTGCCGTCGGTCGTCTCGAAGGCGTTCATCGGGTGGAAGACATAGCTCGGGTCGCCGTCGAACCAGATCGCCTCGTCGACCGAGCCGCCGCGCGGGATCAGCGCCACGTGGCTGCCCATGTCGGGCTCCCAGGCATAGGGTGGCAGGCCCTTCATCGCGCGCTCCATCGAGCCGGTGAGCGGGAAGATCGGCAGCACGATCCAGTGCTCGGTGACGACGAAGTCGTGCACCATGCTGGCATAGGGCGCCTGCATCCACTGCGAGCGCTGCAGCGTGCCGTCGCGGCCCACCACGTGCAGCGACACGTCCGGCGTGAAGCGGCCCATGGCCGAGTAGCCGAAGAACACCATTTCGCCGGTGGTCTCGTCGATCTTGGGGTGCGCGGTCATCGGGCCCTTGAGCCGGCCGTCGAAATCCCAGTAGCCCTTGGATGCCAGCGTCACCGGGTCCACCTCATAGGGCGCATGCGCCTCCTCCAGCGCCAGCAGCTTGCCGGCGTGCCAGACCACGTGGGTGTTGGCCACGGTGGAGCCCAGCTGCACGATGCGCGGGTCGGAAAAGCGCGGGTTGCCGAAGGCGCCGGACAGGCCTTCGCCCTCGTCGTGCTCGAGCTGCCACTTCGGCGTGCGCACCCAGCGGTTCAGGTACGACACGCGGCCCTCGGCCACGTGGAAGGCATGCAGCATGCCGTCGCCCGAGAACCAGTGGTACGGCCCGCGCGGCGCGAACTGCGGGTTCGGGCCGTTGCGGTACAGCGAGCCGTTGAGCGCCTTCGGCCACTCGCCGGTGATCGGCAGGTTGGGCGCATCGCACTCCATGTGCAGCGGCGCGTAGTAGCCGCGCAGGAAGGGATCGTCGGTGGGGAAGGGCTTGGCCATCGGTGGCTCCGGCAGATGGGGCGGGGATGGATCGTCGCACGGTTCTGCGAACGCTGGCCGCCAATCTTGCAAATGCGAACGATTCGTATTAAAGTGGATGCATGCCATTCGACGCGTCACCTCCTCTTCAGGACCCCTCGCAACGAGGGCCGGTCCGCATCGGGGCCGACACTCTGCTGCCGCTGCACCGCTACCAGCAGCAGCGGGCCGGACAGCGCGCGACGGCCATCGCCCACCGACGCGCCCGCAGCCTGGCCCTGGGCCCGACGATGACCCTGCAGTTCGAGGACGAGGCCAGTGTGCGCTACCAGATCCAGGAGGTGATGCATGCCGAATGCATCGTCGCCGCGGTCGACGTGCAGGACACCATCGACCGTTTTGCCCACCTGCTGGGCAACGGCCACCAGTGGCATGCCACGCTGTTCATCGAGCTGCCCGATGCGCAGCGGCGGCTGCGCGAGCTGCCAGCGCTGAGCGACGCGGCGCACCACCTGTACCTGGGCTGCGGCGCGCTGCCACGGGTGGTGGCCTCGGCCAACGACGACCTGGCCGACCGCCACCGTGGCCGGCCCAGTGCGGTGCACTTCCTGCGTTTTGCGCTGCCACCGGCCCACCGTGCCGCGCTGCGGGCAGGCCAGCCGGTGCTGCTGGGCTGCGCGCACCGCGCCTATGCCTGGCAGCGGCCGCTGCCAGCCGCGCTGCAGCATGCGCTGTGCCGCGATCTGAGCGGCGATCCATGCGATTGAGCGGCCGCCGCCCGTTGTGGGAATTGCCAGCCGAATGCCATGAGGCATTGATCGGCTGCCACTGGCGCCCGGCCGCGCTGCGCCAGTTGAGCGACCGGCTGTTCGGCGGCCGCTCGGTGCTGGACGATGCGGCGCTGCTGGCAGCCGCCGTGGCGCAATGCGCCAGCCGCAACACGCTGTCGCAGGCCCTGCAGCACGAACTCGACCGCCGCCACGCCGAAGTGCTGCGCCGCACGTCGACGCTGGCCGATGCCACCGCGCTGGCGGCGGCCTGGGCCGAGGCGCTGCGCGACGGCGACGTGCCGGCCGCCCTGTGGGCCACCCTGGGGGATGTGCGGTGCGACGAGGGGCTGCGCCTGCGCGTGCTGCAGGACCTGTGGCTGCTGCAGCACGAGCGGGTGGCCACGCGCAGCGCAGAGGCCATGGCCCGCCGCCAGCAGAAGGCCGACCTGGCGGTACTGCGCGAGCAGTCCGAGCGCCTGCAGCTGCGCCACGCCGAGCGGCAGCGCCAGGCCGCCGCGGCGCAGGCTGCGCTGCAGGCCGAGCTGGCCGCGCTGCGCGGCCGCGTGCAGGCGCAGCAGGCCGAGATCGAGGCGCTGCTGGCCCGGCGCACGGCGGCAACGGCGCCAGCGCGAGAAGCACTGGTGCAGCAGGTGGCCGCGCTGTCGCAGCAACTGGCGGCGCTGCAGCGCCGCCCGGCGGTCGAGATCCAGCTGCCGGCGCTGCCCGCGGTGCAACCCCGGCGCGCCGAGAGGCCCGAGCCGCCGCCGCTGCCGGCCGATGCCCTGCGCGATGCGCGGGTGCTTTGCGTGGGCGGACGCAGCGCGCAAGTGCCGCAGGTGCGCGCGCTGGTCGAAAGCCGGGGCGGCCGCTTCATGCACCACGACGGCGGGCTGGAACACAGCCCGCATCGTCTGGAGGCCCAGCTGGCCGGTGCCGACCTGGTGCTGTGCCAGGCGGGTTGCCTGAACCACAACGCCTACGCGCGCGTGAAGGCGCATTGCAAGCGCCACGACAAACCCTGCGTGTACCTGGATGCGCCGGGTTGGGGCCGGCTGCTGCGCGGCCTGGCGTCACTGCCCGTGAAGCTCAGCGCCTGATGCCCGGGGCGCCCGCGCGCTCACTTGGTCAGGATCAGCTTGCCCATCGCCGTCTGCCGCAGCCGGTAGAGCGTGCCGCGGTGCTCGATCTGCAACTCACTGGCGCCATCGAACAGCGATTGGCTGCAGACCACGCGTGGGGCGGCGCTGCGAACGGTGGCTGCGGGCGCGTCGGCTGCAGACGGCGCCTGCGGTGGGTGGGGGCGGTGGTGGCTGGACATGGCGCTCGCTTCTGCCTTCATTATCACCGTAATGCGAAGCATTCCTAATTGAAATCTTCGACGACGAAGGTCTCGCTGTCGGCTTGCGGCGACAATCAGCGCACCGTGACACGAGGAGTAGCCATGCAAGGCGACGCAAAGGTGCTGGACTATCTGAACCGCCAGCTGAAGAACGAACTGACTGCCATCAACCAGTACTTCCTGCACTACCGCATGCTGAAGAATTGGGGCTTCGCCCGGCTGGCCAAGCACGAGTACGAAGAGTCGATCGAGGAGATGAAGCACGCCGACAAGCTGATGGATCGCATCCTGATGCTAGACGGCCTGCCCAACCTGCAGGACCTGGGCAAGCTGCTGATCGGCGAATCGGCGGTCGAGGTGCTGCACTGCGACCTGAAGGCTGAAACTGCATCGCAGGCGCTGCTGAAGGAAGCCATCGCGCACTGCGAATCGGTGCGCGATTACGTGTCGCGCGAGCTGCTCGAAGAGATCCTGGAAGACACCGAGGAGCACATCGACCACCTGGAAACGCAGATCGGCCTGGTGGCCAAGGTGGGCGAGCCCAACTGGCTGCAATCGCAGATGGGCGAGCCGTCCTGACGGCTGCGGCGGCCGGGGGCTTGACCCTGCTGGCCGCTCGACTTATTTATTGAGAAGCATTCCTATTTCATGTAGACTGTGCGGCATTCGTCTGCTGCGCCATGATCGTCTGCCTGTGCCACCGCATCTCCGATCGCGACATCCGTCGTGCGGTGGATGCCGGCACCCGCTGCTTCGAGCGGATGCAGGACGAAACCCGGGTGGCATCGTCCTGTGGTTGTTGCCACGATTGCGCTCGGGACGTGTTCACCGCAGCCTGTGAACCCACGTCGGCCCTGCCGGCAGCCGAGACCGCCGTCGCCGGCGTCTGACTTGGCCGGCGCAGCGCGCGCCCGGCCCTTGCACTGCGCTCAGCCTGCCAAGCGATAGATGCGCACGGCTGTGTCGTGGAACAGCGCGGCCTTCTCGGCCGGGCTGGCGCCTGCGGCCAGGCGCTTGAAGCTGTTCCACAGCACCAAGTACGAGCAGGACACCTTGTCCACCGGGAAATTGCTCTCGAACATGCAGCGCGCGGCGCCGAAGCGCTCGATTGCGTACAGCACGTAGGGCGCGCTGGCGTTCGCCAGCTGCACCGAGCCCGGCAGCTGCGCCTGCTTGTGCCAGCCGAAGCCGTTGATCGGCATGGCCAGCCCGCCCAGCTTGAGCACCACGTTCGGGCAGCTGGCCAGTTCGTCGATGTGGCGCCGCCACTGCGCCAGCACCTCGTCCGCTCGGCCGGCGTAGGGCCCGATGCCCAGCGGCCCGCCGACATGGTCGAGCACGATCGTCGTGTCCGGGAAGGCGCGGGCCAGCGTCGTCAGCTCGGGGATCTGAGGGTGGTAGAGCCAGGCATCGAAGCTCAGGCCCAGCGGCGCCAGCTGCGCGAAGCCTTCGCGAAAGCGCGCATCGGCCAGCAGGTGTTCGATGGGTTCGGTGTGCGCATTGCGCACCTGCGGGCTGGCGTCCCAGGCCGCCGCATGGCGGATGCCGCGGAAGCGCGCCGGCGCGGCCGCGATGTGGGCCTGAAGCACCTCGCGCACCGCCGCGCCCAGGCGCAGGTCGGCCAGGCCGACGATGCCGGCGGCCACGCGCGTGGGGCCGTAGCCGCCGCTGGCGCTCATCGCCGCGATGCCGTTGACGAACTCGGTCTCGCCCACCGCGCGCAGCGCCTCGGGCCCGTCGGCGCGGAACATCGACAGGCATTCGACGAACACCGTGCTGCGCACGTCGTGGCAGCGGCCCTGCGCGTCGCGCTGGCCGGTATCGTCGAGCAGCTCGTGCAGCAGGTAGCGGTGGCCGTGGCGGTCCCACAGGTGATGGTGCGGGTCGCAGATCGGCAGATCGGGCTCGATCACGTCCTCGGCCGGGGCCGGGGCAGGGTGGCTCATCGTCGGTTCTCCAAGGGGGCCGGGCGGCGGCGCAGCCAGGCCAGCGCCAGCAAGGCGCCGGCGGCGATGCCCAACGCATCGGCCAGCAGGTCGCCCCATTCGGCCTGGCGGTTGGGCACCTGCGACTGCAGCAGCTCGATCGCGCCGCCATAGGCCAGCAGCGCCCCCAGCACCGCCAGCATGGCCGCGCGCTGGTGGTGCCAGCCCAGCACTGCGCACAGCGCCAGCGCGCCGAAGGCCGCCAGGTGGTTGAGCTTGTCCCAGCCCAGGCCCGCCTGCTCCGGCGGCGCCGGCATCAGTGCCAGCGCGGCCACCACGACCAGCAGCACGCCGAACAGCCATCGCCACAGACGCGCGCCAGCCATGCTCAGGCCTTCGGGGTCCGGCTGCGCGGGCCGGCGGCCGGCGCGCGCCGTGCGGCCCGGGCGCTGCCCCAGGTGTCGCTGCTGGTAGCGCCGGTGGCCACCCAGGTCCATTCGATCTTCTGGTAGCTGAAGGCCAGTTCCTCGAACTCGGCATAGCGCAGCAGATCCGGGTTCTTGTTGTTGAGCATGTGGAAGTGGATGCTGGTCAGCCTCGCGCCGCCGAGCTTGACCGTGTAGTGCTGCTTCTCTGCGCCGGCAGCGCTGCCGGCCGTGCCGATGCGGTTGGCCGTCCAGAACTGCAGCTCCCAGGTGCTGAACACCTCGTTGGTGGCCCAGGCGGTGCGCAGCAGCGGCGACGACTTGTCCAGCTCCTTGGTGACGACGAAGGGCTTGTGCAGACGCTTGCCGGTGGCCATGCCGCTGGCCGCGTCGTGCGGGGACAGCAGCTCGTGCTCCACCGCGATGACCATGATCTTGCCCTCGCGGCCCTTCTGCGTCACCGAGCCCTGTATCGGCCCCTGGTTCTGGCCCGCCAGCGTGAGATAGGCGTTCAATGCCATCGTCGTCCCCCTGTGTGGCGCCACCATCGGCGCGGGTGGAAGCATATGCCCTAGCATGCGCGCCCCCAGGCAAAGGTGCGACACCATGGCAGGCACGGTCTTCGTTTCTGGCGGCAGCGGCTACATCGCGGGCGAGCTGATCCGCCAGCTGCTGGCGCAGGGCTGGACGGTGCACACCTCGGTGCGCCAGCTCGACCGCGAGGCCGCGCTGCGTGCGCAGCTGAGTGGCGATGCGCAGCGGCTGAAGGTCTTCGCCGCCGACCTGCTGCGCGACGAAGGCTGGGCCGAGGCGATGCAGGGCTGCAGCCATGTGGCGCACGTGGCCTCGCCGCTGCCGGGCAACTGGGTGAAGAAGCCGGACGACCTGATCGTGCCGGCACGCGAAGGCGTGCTGCGGGCGCTGCGTGCGGCGCGGGCTGCCGGCGTGCAGCGCTTCGTGATGACCTCTTCGGTGGCGGCCATCGTCTACGGCCGCGGCCGCGGCGTGCACCACTTCACCGAGGCCGACTGGACGCCCACCGACGCGCCGGGCGCGTCGCCCTACACGCTGTCGAAGACGCTGGCCGAGCGCGCCGCCCGCGACTGGGTGGCCCGCGAGGGCGGGGCGATGGAGTTCTGCACCGTCAACCCTTCGGTGGTGCTGGGGCCGGTGCAGGGCGCGGACTACTCGTCGTCGATCGCGCTGGTGAAGAAGCTGCTCGCCGGCAGCCTGCCCGGCTGCCCGGACCTGGGCTTCGGCATCGTCGACGTGCGCGACGTGGCCGACCTGCACCGGCGCATGCTGGTGGCGCCGGGCATGGCCGGTGAGCGTGTCATCGCCAGCGGGCCCTTCCTGAAGGTGATCGCCATCGCCCGCATGCTGCGCGAGCACCTGGGCGAAGAGGCGCGCCGCGTGCCCACGCGCCGGCTGCCCGACTGGCTGGTGCGCGTGTCGGCGCTGTTCGATCCGCTGGTGCGCACGGCGGTCGGCGAGTTGGGGGCCGAGCGCCATACCGAAGCCCGGCATGCGCGCGAGCTGTTCGGCTGGCAGCCGCGGCCGGTGGAGCAGACGGTGCTGGACACCGCCCGCAGCCTGATCGCGTTGGGCCTGGTCAGGGTGTAGCGTCGGCGGCCTCGGACGGCGCCGTCAGCAGGAAGTGCCCGCGGCACACCGCGATCGGCCGATCGGGCGACTTCTGCCAGCAGCGCACCTGCACCAGCGCCACCCGCGAGCCGACGCGCACCACCTCGCAGGCGGCAAAGGTCTCCTCTGGCCGGCCCGAGCGCAGGTAGTCGATCGAGAAATCGACGCTCTTCGGGAACTTGGCGCCCTGCAGCGTGTGGATCAGGTGCATCAGCGCCGCGGTCTCGGCAAAGCCGGCGATCACGCCGCCGTGCAGCGCCGGCAGCCGCGGGTTGCCGACCAGCTTCTCCTGGAAGGGCAGGCGGAACAGCGGCTGGCCATCGGCCTCGGCCAGGCGGATGCCCAGGTACTCGACGTAGGGGATCGTGCGGCCCGGCAGCACCGGCCCGCTGCCCTCGGGTGGCTGCCAGGCAGTGCCGGCTTCGGCCGAGGCCTCCGGCGCCGGCGTGCGGCTGCCGCCGGCGGTGGACAGCATGAACGAAGCCTGCGTGGTGGCGATCGGCTGCTCGCGGTCGGTCTGCCAGACCTCGCCGCGCACGAAGGCCACGTTGCGCGTGAGGCGGTAGCAGTGCGCGTCGCAGTGGATGTCGTGCTCGGGGCCGGCCGGGCGCAGGTAGTCCATGCGCAGGTCCAGCGTGGCATAGGGCGCGCGCTCGGTCAGCGCGGTGCCCACCGCCAGGCCGCAGGCCGAATCGGCCAGCACCGTCAGCGGCCCAGGGTGCAGCAGGCCGCGGCCGGGGTCGCCCACCCATTCGGGGCGGGCCGGCAGCGACATCGAGCCATGGCCGCGCGACATCGCGGTGATGTGCGCGCCGATAGCGGCCATGTGCGGCGTGCGGCCGACGAACTTGCGGTTGGCTTCTTCGAGCAGATGGTTCATGGGGGTGATGGTATCGGCCGCGCGCTGCCTGTTGCAGGTCGCCGCTCGTGATCGGCCCGAACAGCGCGGCTGCGGTGCGGCTGTTCGGCGTTTTGCCCGGGAGCCGGCAGCCTTAGCGTGACGGTACACGCGCGCACCCGGCGCCGTGCCCCCTGTCACTGGCCCGACGGACGGCCCGGCCCCGCATGAGCCCATTGCACGCAGCGCAGGACGAGGATCAGGAAGAAGCCCAGCGCCGCCAGCGCCGGCAGCGGCTGATGCAGCGCATCGAGGCGCAGCCCGATTTCGCCACCATCAAGGCCTCGATGCTGGAAATCCAGCGGGTGGCACGTTCCGACCGGTCGCATGCCCGCGAGCTGGCGGGCCTGATCCATGACGACCCCGCGGTGCAGGGCAAGCTGCTGCGGCTGATCAACGCGGCCTTCTACAAGTCGGCCGGCGCCGGCCAGATCACCAGCATGCAGAAGGCCGTCACGCTGATGGGCTTCCACAGCGTGGGCCTGCTGGCCGGATCGCTGATGCTCTTCGAGCGGCTGGACCGGGGCGCCAACGGCCCGCGCCTGAAGCAGGAGTTCGCCCGCGCGCAGCTGTCAGCATTGCTGGCCCAGGACCTTTGCCCCGCCAACGAGCACAGCGAACATGTCTACATGGCGACGCTGTTCCAGCGGCTGGGTGACATGGTGGCCGGCCTGCACCTGGCCGAGGAGATCCAGGTCATCGACGACACGCTGGACGATCGCGAGCTGGCGCCGCACACCCGCGAACGCGACGAGGCCCGCGAGCAGCTGACGCGCGCCCAGTGGGGCATGAGCCTGGAGGAGCTGGGCATCGAAGTGGCGCGGCTGTGGGGCTGGCCGCAGCCGTTGATCGTTGGCATGCGCAGCCTCGGCATCGACGACCCCATCCGCGAGCTGCGCGGCGTCGAATACATGCGCGGCCTGTGCACCGCGGCCAACCGCCTGGCCGACGTGCTGATGCACACCCCCCTCAGCGGCAGCGCGGAAGAACGCGCCGAGGCGCGCAAGGCGCTGGTCAGGCGCTGCGCCGCCGATTGGGCCGTGCCGCTGGCGCTGAACCTGGACACCTTGCCCGAGCGAGTGGAAGCCGCCCGCGCCGCCTGGGAAGACCTGATGAAGACGCTGGGCGTGACGCCGGGTTCCCAGGGCAGCGGCAACGCGCCGGACGCCGCGCCGTCGAACAAGCCGAAACCGGGTACGCAGCAGTACCGCCAGGCCCTGGCGCTGGAGCTGGCCGATGCGGTGGACCATCTGACGCGCATGAACCGGCGCAGCGCGCCGGCCGCCGAGGTCAGCGACTCGGCGCTGCGCCTGATGAGCCAGGCGCTGGGCCTGCAGCGGGCCATCCTGTGCCTGCGCGACGCCGAGACCGGCCGCCTGAAAGGCCGCAGCGGCATCGGCGACAAGGGCGCGGTGCTGGCCGCCTACTTCGACATCGCGGTGCAGCCGCCGGCCGATCTGTTCGGCCTGTTGTGCTGCAAGAACGCCGACACGCTGATCTCGGACGCGACCGAGCCGCTGATGGCGCAGCGCCTGCCGGAGTGGTTCCACCGGCGGGTGAAGGCCGGTTCCTTCCTGGTGCTGCCGCTGGGCGAAGGGGGGCAGGTGCTGGGCATGCTCTACGGCGACCAGCGCGAACCGCACCAGCTGCATGTGCACGAGCGTGCACTGACGCTGCTGCGCAACCTGCGTGGCCAGGTGCTGCAGGCCATCGCACGCGAACATCGCTGAGGCGCCGCCGCCTCGCGCCCGGGCCGGGCGTGATGGGTTGCGCAGGATCAAGCGCCGACCCGGGTGCCTTGGGCCTAATGCGAACGTGGGCGCACCCGTCGCAGGGAGGCCCCATCTGACATGGGAGCGACCGATGGGCATGGCCATTGCGGCGCAGCCGATGCGGACCGAAGGCTTGAGCGCAGGCTGCAGGGACGGGGTCGTGGCGCGCTGTCGCGTGCCGCGAGACGGGTGACGACCCATGCATGAAGCCAGCCTGGCCGGCAGCGTGCTGCAACTGGTGGAAGCGGCGGCGCGCCGCGACGGCTTCCGCCGCGTCGCGATGCTGCGGCTGGAGGCGGGGCAGCTCTCCGGTGTGGAGCCGCGCGCGTTGCGCTTCGCGCTCGAGGCGCTGGCCCCCGGCACCTGCCTGGAAGGCGCCAACGTCGAGATCGACGAGCCCGCCGGGCAGGCCTGGTGCATGGACTGCGCGGCCACGGTGGCCCTCGAGCGGCGCGGCGACGCCTGCCCGCGCTGCGGCGGCTGGCAGCTGCAGCCCACCGCGGGCGACGGGCTGCGCGTGCTGGACCTGCTGGTGCACGACGACTGACGAGGGGGAACAAGCCATGTGCGTGGTCTGCGGATGCGCCGATGCCGATGCCGGCACGCTGCACTTCGGCGCCGGCGCGGCGCATGTCTCGGTGCCGGGCCTGAGCACGGTGCGCGCCATCAAGCTCGAGGCCGACATCCTGGGCGAGAACAACCGCATCGCGCGCCGCAACCGCCAGCACTTCGCGGCGCACGGCGTGACGGCGCTGAACCTGGTCTCCAGCCCCGGCTCGGGCAAGACCACGCTGCTGTGCGCCACCATCCAGGCGCTGCAGTCGCGCATGCCCGATGTGGCGGTGACGGTGATCGAAGGTGACCAGCAGACCCGCATCGATGCCGAGCGCATCCGCGCCACCGGCGTACCGGCGGTGCAGGTCAACACCGGCAAGGGCTGCCACCTGGACGCGCCGATGGTCGAGCAGGCCTTCGCGCTGCTGCACCGGCACCACCACGACCCGGTGCACCAGGGCGCGCGCAGCCTGCTGTTCATCGAGAACGTCGGCAACCTGGTCTGCCCGGCGCTGTGGGACCTGGGCGAGGATGCCAAGGTGGCGATCCTGTCGGTGACCGAGGGCGAGGACAAGCCGCTGAAGTACCCGGACATGTTTGCCGCGGCCACGCTGCTGCTGCTCAACAAGACCGACTTGCTGCCGCACCTCGACTTCGACGTGGCGCGCTGCGTCGAGTACGCGCGGCGCGTCAACCCGGCGGTCCAGGTGCTGCAGCTGTCGGCACGCACCGGCGAGGGCATGGACGCCTGGCTGCAGTGGCTGGACGAGCGCATGAGCCCGCAGCCGCGAACGCAACACCATGGGCCTGCAGGTGCCTGAGCTGCCCGACGTCATCGCCGTCGGCGCGTGGCTGAAGAACGCCGCCTGCCGCCTCACGGCCGGCCGCGCGCAGATGTCGGCGCTGCACGGCGACCTCGGCGATGCGCGCGCCTGCGCGGCGCTGCGGGCCTCTGTCGCGGCGCTGTGCCGGGCTTCCGCGCGCCCGATCGCGGCGCTGGCCCACGACCTGCATCCGGATTTCTTCAGCACGCGGCTGGCGCAGCGCCTGGCGGCGGAGCTGGGCGTGCCGGCCGTTGGCGTCCAGCACCACCATGCGCACATCGCCGCGGTGCTCGCCGAGCATCAGCTGCACGAGCCGGTGGTCGGTCTGGCGCTGGACGGCTTCGGCCTGGGCCGCGATGGCCAGGCCTGGGGCGGCGAGCTGCTGTGGGTCGACGGCCACCGCTGGACCCGGCTGGGCCACCTGGGCCGGCTGGCGCTGCCTGGCGGCGACGTCGCCGCGCGCGAGCCCTGGCGCATGGCCGCGTCGCTGCTGCATGCGCTGGGCCGCGGCGAAGAGGTCGTCGAGCGCCTGGGCCCGGCGGTGGGCACGCAGGCGGCGCGGATCGTGCAGCAGATGCTCGACCGCGGCCTGAACTGCCCGGCCACCTCCAGCGCCGGCCGCTGGTTCGACGCCGCGGCCGCGGCGCTGGGCCTGAGTCTGCGCCAGGCGCACGAGGCCGAGGCGGCCGTCGCGCTGGAGCAGCGCGCCAGCCGCTGGCTGGCCGGCGGCCACAGCCCGACGCAGCCCGCGCCGCTGCGCGCCGATGCCGGCGGCGTGCTCGACCTGCGCGCGCTGGTCGCGCCGCTGTTCGACATGCCGGCCGGGGCTGTCGACGAGGCCGCCGCCGGCTTCCATGCCGCGCTGGCCGAGTCGCTGGCCGAATGGGCCGCCGCGGCAGCACGGCGCTGTGCCGTCGGCACCGTCTGCCTGGGCGGCGGCTGCTTCCACAACGCCGTGCTGAGTGCCGGCGTGGCCCGTGGACTGCGCTCGCGCGGGCTGCGCGTGCTGCGTCCGCAGGCCCAGCCCTGTGGCGACGCCGGGCTGGCGCTGGGCCAGGCCTGGGTCGCGGCCTGGCAGCTGCATGCGGCCACGCCGGTGAACGACGGGAGCCTCGCATGTGCCTAGCCATCCCCGCGCGGGTCGTCGAGCTGCTGGACGGCGAGCAGGCCGTGGTCGACCTGGGCGGCCTGCGCAAGACCATCTCGGTGGCGCTGGTGCCCGAGGCGCGGGTCGGCGACCATGTCATCGTGCATGTCGGCCATGCGCTGGGCGTGCTCGACGAGGCCGAGGCGCAGGCCACGCTGGCGTTGTTCGCCGAAATGCAGCGGGGCCAGGCATGAAGTACGTGGACGAGTTCCGCGACCCCGCGCTGGCACGTCGGCTGGCCGATGAGTTGCGCGCGGCGGTTGACCCGGCGCGCCGCTACCGCTTGATGGAGTTCTGCGGCGGCCACACTCACGCACTGGCGCGCCATGGCGTGCTCGACCTGTTGCCGCCGCAGGTTCACATGGTGCACGGCCCCGGCTGCCCGGTGTGCGTGCTGCCGGTGGGCCGCATCGACATGGCGCTGCAGCTGGCGCTGGAGCGGGGCGTGACGCTGTGCAGCTACGGCGACGTGCTGCGCGTGCCGGCGTCGGCCGGGCAATCGCTGCAGCGTGCCAAGGCGCAGGGCGCCGACATCCGCATGGTCTATTCGCCGGCCGACGCGCTGCAGATCGCGCGCGCGAACCCGTCGCGCGAGGTGGTGTTCCTGGCGATCGGCTTCGAGACCACGACGCCGCCGAGCGCGCTGGTCATCCGCCAGGCCGCGCAGCAGGGGCTGAAGAACTTCAGCCTGCTGTGCAACCACGTGCTGACGCCGGCGGCCATGATGCACATGCTGCAGGCCCCGCCGGCGGCGGCGGACGATGCCCCGGCGCTGGACGGTTTCGTCGGGCCGGCGCACGTCAGCGTGGTCATCGGCTCGGCGCCCTACGAGCCCTTTGCGCGGCGCTGGCACAAGCCGGTGGTCATCGCCGGCTTCGAGCCGCTGGATCTGATGCAGGCCATCCTGATGCTGGTGCGCCAGGTCGACGACGGCCGCGCCGAGGTCGAGAACCAGTACACCCGCGCGGTCACGCGCGAAGGCAACCGCGTGGCGCAGGCGCTGACGGCCGAGGTCTTCGAGCTGCGCGACAGCTTCGAATGGCGCGGCCTGGGCGAGGTGCCGCACAGCGCGCTGCGCATCCGCCCCGCCTACGCCGCCTTCGACGCCGAGCGGCGCTTTCCGCTGCAGTACCGGGCGGTGCCGGACCACAAGCAGTGCGAATGCGGCGCCATCCTGCGCGGCGCGAAGAGCCCCAGCGACTGCAGGCTCTTCGCCACGGTGTGCACGCCCGAGAACCCGCTGGGCTCCTGCATGGTGTCCAGCGAGGGCTCGTGCGCGGCGCACTTCAGCTACGGGCGCTTCCGCGGCACGGCGGTGGTCGCGGCATGAGCGCCGCACGGCCGTTCCGAAGGCGCTCGCGCCCCCTTGGGGGGCCGACCCGAAGGGACTGGGGGGCACTGTGAAGCGCGACGCCAGCGTCTACCTGAAGCCGCTGGACTTCAAGCGCGGCTGCATCGAGATGAACCACGGCGCCGGCGGCCGCGTCGGTGCGCAGCTGGTGGCGCAGCTCTTTGCGCCCGCCTTCGACAACGAATTCCTGCGCCAGGGCAACGACGGCGCCCGGCTGCCGGTGCCGCCGCCCGGCCACCGCCTGGTGATGGCCACCGACGCGCACGTCATCGCGCCGCTGTTCTTCCCGGGCGGCGACATCGGCAGCCTGGCGGTGCACGGCACCGTCAACGACGTCGCCATGCTCGGTGCGACGCCGCTGTACCTGAGTGCCAGCTTCATCCTCGAGGAGGGCCTGCCGCTTCAGCAACTGCAGCGCATCGTCGCATCGATGGCGGCCGCGTCGCGCGCCTGCGGCGTGCCGGTGGTCACCGGCGACACCAAGGTGGTCGAGCGCGGCAAGGGCGACGGCGTGTTCATCAGTACCACCGGCGTGGGCCTGCTGCCGGCGGCGCGCGACATCGGCGGCGCCAACGCGCGCGCGGGCGACGTGCTGCTGCTGTCGGGCAGCATCGGCGAGCATGGCGTGGCGGTGCTGTCGCAGCGCGAATCGCTGCAGTTCGACACCGAGATCCGCTCCGACAGCGCGCCGCTGCACACGCTGGTGGCGGCGCTGCTGGCGGCCGTGCCGGAGGGCGCGGTGCACGTGCTGCGCGACCCCACGCGCGGCGGGCTGGCGACGACGCTGAACGAGATCGCCGCGCAGTCCGGCGTCGGCCTGCGGCTGGACGAGGCGGCCATCCCGGTGCAGCCGCAGGTGGCCGCCGCCTGCGAGCTGCTGGGCCTGGATCCGCTGTACATCGCCAACGAGGGCAAGCTCGTCGCCATCGTCGCGCCTGCGGCGGCCGAGGCCGCGCTGGCGGCGCTGCGTGCGCACCCGCTGGGCGCCGGCGCGGCGCGCATCGGCGAGGTGGTGGCCGACCCTCAGCACTTCGTGCAGATGCACACCACGGTCGGCGGGCAGCGCATCGTCGACTGGCTGAGCGGCGAACCCCTGCCGCGCATCTGCTGAAGCAGCAGCCCTTGCCTTGCCCGTGACGGCCGGCCGCGATGGCGTCGCGGGGCACGCGTCATCTGCCAGCGAGCATGCCCTCGATCAACACCTGCACGTCCAGCGCCTCCTCGGCGGTTGCCAATCGATGCGGCTGGCCCTGCAGCCACTTGTCCAGCTCCGTGAGCTGACGCTGCAGCGCACTGGTGCGCGGGTCTTCGTGCGACCAGTCGATCGCTTCGGTCCATGGCCCTCCGTCCGATCGCCACAGCTGGTAGAACTCGCGGAACTGAAAGCTTGCTCGCGTGCCCTTGACGGTGACCTCCTGTCGGTCCGGCTGCCGCCCGCCTGTGGTGCCGAGCACGTTCACGGGTCGGCCGTCGGCGGTTTCGAGCCTGGCCAGCATGTCCAGCTCGCAGAGTGCCGGGTCGGCCGGATAGCGCGGCGATGCGCTGCACAGGCGCAGGGGGCCGAGGAACCGGCCCGCAAGGAACAGGAAGTGCGAAATCACCTCGCGCGTGTAGCCGCCTTCGGCCCGGAAGCGCAGCCAGTCGGCATCGACCTGCCAGGCGCGGGGCCAGGCAGGGTAGGTGACCACGATGTCGATGCCGACCAGCTCGCCGGCCTCACCGGCGTCGATCGCCCGGCGCAGTGCCTCGAAGCCGCGTGACGAGGCCTGCGTGAAGTTCACTACCGCGCCCAGGCGCCCCGATGTCAGGCGCGCGACCAGGTCGCGGCTCTCGCCCACGTCGGTGCCCAACGGCTTTTCCAGGAACAGGCCTTGCCCGGCCGCGATGGCCGCCAAGGCGTGCGCCTTGCGCGGCCCCGGCGGGCAGGCCAGGTAGACCACGTCGGCGCCGGCCATCGCCGCGGCCGCACTCGCCGCGATCGGTGCCCCGGGCATCAGCTCGCGCGCCTTGGCAAGCGAAGCCGGATTCGGGTCCCAAAGGCCACTGACCTCGAAGCGCGGGTGCGTCAGTGCATTCGCAAGCATGCGCCGCCCCATGATGCCGAGCCCGATGATCGCCATCCTGTTGACCGACATGGTCCATCCTGTGCCGTGAAGACAGGGCGAGTATGCGCGTGGCGCCTTCGCGGCGTGGCCCCCGAGGCCAGCAAGGTGCGGATCGCCGGCTGTGAGCGGGCCGAAAGCGAGAGGGCCTGCTCGCTGGCAGGCCCTATAGAAGCTTGGTGCCGGTGAAAGGAGTCGAACCCTCGACCTTCGCATTACGAATGCGCTGCTCTACCAACTGAGCTACACCGGCGCGCAAACCCTGCATTGTAGCGGGCCCGTCGCGGCACAATGGGCCCGACTTCGGGAGCGCGACATGAATGCAGGCAAGATCCTCGTCGCACAGGGCGGCGGGCCCACCGCGGTGATCAACCAGTCGCTGGTGGGCGTGGTGCTCGAGGCGCGGCGCTTCGGCAACGTCGATCGCATCTACGGCGCGCATCACGGCGTGCGCGGCATCCTCAACGAGGACTTCGTCGACCTGACGCGCGAGACCAGCCACAACCTGGAGCTGGTCGCCGCCACGCCGGGCTCGGCGCTGGGCTCCACCCGCGACAAGCCTGACCTGAAGTACTGCCAGCAGATCTTCCAGGTGCTGCGCGCGCACGGCATCGGTCACTTCTTCTACATCGGCGGCAACGACTCGTCCGACACGGTGCGCATCGTCAGCAACGAGGCGCGCCAGGCCGGCTACCCGCTGCGCTGCATCCACATCCCGAAGACGATCGACAACGACCTGGTGGCCAACGACCACACGCCGGGCTTTCCCTCGGCGGCGCGCTTCGTGGCCCAGGCCTTCGCCGGCGCCAATCTGGACAACGCGGCCCTGCCTGGCGTCTACGTGGCGGTGGTGATGGGCCGGCACGCCGGCTTCCTGACGGCCGCTTCGGCGCTGGGCAAGAAGTTTCCGGACGACGGCCCGCACTTGATCTATCTGCCGGAGCGCGATTTCGCCATCGAAGCCTTCCTCGGCGACGTGAAGACGATGTACGAGCGCCACGGCCGCTGCGTGGTGGCGGTGTCCGAAGGCATTCACGATGCGTCGGGCCAGCCGGTGCTGGCACAGCTGGCGAAGGAGCTGGAGCGCGACGCGCATGGCAACGTGCAGCTGTCGGGCAGCGGTGCGCTGGCCGACCTGCTGTGCGAGGAGATCAAGGCGCGGCTTGGCATCAAGCGCGTGCGCGGTGACACCTTCGGCTACCTGCAGCGCAGCTTCATCGGCTGCGTGTCCGACGTCGACGCCCGCGAAGCGCGCGAGGTCGGCGAGAAGGCGGTGCAGTTCGCGATGTGGGGCGAACATGACGGCTCGGTGGCCATCCAGCGCACCGGCTTCTATTCGGCCGACTACCAGCTGCTGCCGCTGGAGGCGGTGGCCGGCAAGACACGGGTGATGGACGATGCCTTCATCGCGCCCAGCGGTACCGACGTCACCGATGCCTTCCGACTGTACCTGCGGCCGCTGCTCGGCTCCGGCATGCCCGATGCCTATCGGTTGCGGCCGGCGCCTGTGGCCAAGGTGCTGGGAACTTGAGTCGCCTTGACCACGGCGTCTGAGAGCCCGGCACCACGCCCGGGCATCGACCGCCGCGCCCTGGCGGCGGTGATGATGGCGGTGTCGCTGGTGACGCTGGATTCGGCGATGACGCAGACCGCGCTGCCGGCCATCGCCGCCGGCCTGCAGCTGCGGCCGGCGCAGGCCATCTGGGCAGTCAACGCCTACCAGCTGGCGGTGGTGGCGGCGCTGCTGCCCTTTGCATCGCTTGCCGACCGCCTGGGCGCGCGCCGCGTGCACCTGTTCGGTCTGGCCTTCTTCGTTGCCGCCTCGCTGGCCAGTACGCTGGCCACCAGCCTGCTCGGGCTGGCGGTGGCGCGCGCGTTGCAGGGCCTGGGCGCCGCCGCGACGATGAGCGTCAACGTGGCGCTGGTGCGCCAGCTGTATCCGCCGCAGCACCTGGGGCGCGGCGTCGGGCTGAACGCGCTGGTGGTCGGCGTCACCTTCGCCGCCGGCCCCACGGTGGCCTCGCTGCTGCTGGCCGTGGCACCCTGGCCGGCGCTGTACCTGCTGAACCTGCCTTTGGGGTTGCTGGCGCTTGCGGTGGCATGGTGGTCCCTGCCGCGCAGCCGGCCGAAGCCCCAACCCTTCGATGCCCTGGCCGCGCTGCTGACGGCCTGCACCTTCGGCGCCGCACTGGCAGCGCTGGTCAATGCCGCGCAGCGTGCGGCCTGGCCGGTGGCCCTGGCCCTGGCGGCCCTGGCGCTGGCCTGCGGCCTGCTGCTGTTGCGCCGCCAGGCCGGACAGCCGGCACCGATGCTGCCGGTGGACCTGCTGCGCCGCCCGCTGTTCGCCCTGTCGGTGGCCACGTCGATGGCCTCGTTCGCGGCCCAGGGCCTGGCATTCGTCTCGCTGCCCTTCTTCATCGAGACGGTGCTGCTGCGCGACCCGGTGCAGACCGGCTTCCTGATCGCGCCCTGGGCCATCGTGGTGGCGGCCGGCGCGCCGCTGGCCGGCTGGCTGTCGGAGCGCTACTCGCCAGGGCTGATGGGCGGCATCGGCCTGGTGCTGATGTGTGGCGGCCTGCTGCTGCTGTCCGGGCTGACGCCGGCCTCATCCACCGCAGCCATCGTCTGGCGCATGGCGCTGTGCGGGCTGGGCTTTGCGCTGTTCCAGTCGCCCAACCTGAACGCGCTGATGTCGGCCGCGCCGCCCGAGCGCAGCGGCGGCGCCAGCGGCATGGTGGCAATGGCCCGGCTGAACGGCCAGGCGCTGGGCGCCGCGCTGGTGGCGCTGTGCTTCGGCCTGGCCGGCGCGATGGGCCCGGTGCGCGCGCTGCAACTGGGCGCGCTGATGGCCGCGCTGGCCGCGCTGGCCAGCAGCGCCCGGCTGTGGGTCGTGCGGCGGCGGCCGGTGGGTTGACGGGCGACGCCGCCGGGCCTGCCCGAGGCCGCCCCGACAGTGGCAGGTCAACGGCGCGAGGCGCGTCGGCGCACGCAGTCCAGATAGGCCTCGCCGTCGGGCGGCAGGCCGCTGCGCTGCGAGGCCCAGACCATCTCGCCCAGGCATTCCATCACCTGATGGTGCGCCGCATGCAGCGAGCCGGCGGTGGCCGCCAAGTGCTCGACCGCGGCACGGATGCCGGTGGGCTGGTCGATGCCCACCTGCTCCAGGATCGACAGGTGCATCGACAGGTGCAGGAAGGGGTTCTCGCGACCGTCCTCGACGCGATAGACGGCCTGCAACGCGGCCGGCTCGTCGGCCAGCGTGCCGTGGTACTCCGGGTGCTCGTCGATCCAGAACGCGGCCTGCGCCTCCAGCGGCGTCAGCGGCTGGCCGGCGCGCTGCTTGCGCCAGGTGCCGCAGAAGAAGGCGCGCACGTCATGCTGCGAAGGTTGGAACATCGGACAATTGTGGCCCCGGCCCCCGCGCCCCGCCTGCCTGCACGATGATCACCACGACCGAGACGCTTTTCACCGAGGCGCGCACCCAGAACGGCTACCTGCCCGAGCCGGTCTCCGACGACACGCTGCGCCAGCTCTACGAGCTGATGAAGTGGGGCCCGACCTCGGCCAACAGTTCGCCGGCGCGGCTGATCTTCGTGCGCAGCGCGCAGGCGCGCGAACGCCTGCTCGCCTGCGTGAGCGCCGGCAACCAGAACAAGGTGCGCGAGGCGCCGGTGACGATGATCATCGGCATGGACCTGGATTTCCACGAGCAGCTGCCGAAGCTGTTCCCGCACGCGCCGGACGCCCGTTCGTGGTTTGCCGGCGACGAGGCCCGGCGGGCCGAGACCGCACTGCGCAACAGCAGCCTGCAGGGCGGCTACCTGATCCTGGCGGCTCGCGCACTGGGCCTGGACTGCGGGCCGATGAGCGGCTTCGACGCCGCGAAGATGGACGCCGCCTTCTGGCCCGGCAGCCGCGTGCGCACCAACTTCATCTGCACGCTGGGCCGCGGCAACCCGGCCAAGCTGTTCGCGCGCAGCCCGCGGCTGGGCTTCGACGAGGCCTGCCAGCTTGTCTGAGCTGGCCGGCTGGGCGACGGCCTGGCCCTTCATCGCCGACCCCTGGTTCTACGCGGTGGCGGTACCGGCGGTGCTGCTGATGGGGCTGGGCAAGAGCGGCTTCCTCAGCGGCTTCGGGGCGCTGGCGACGCCGCTGCTGTCGCTGGTGGTGCCGGTGCCGCAGGCCGCGGCGATCATGCTGCCGCTGCTGCTGGTGATGGACCTGACCGGCCTGCAGCAGCTGTGGCGCGAGCGCGACCGCGTGCTGCTGCGCCAGCTGATGCCGGCCGGGCTGCTGGGCGTGCTGATCGGCACGCTGCTGTTCGGCCTACTGCCCACCCATGCGGTGTCGGGCGTGGTGGGGTTGCTGACGCTGGCCTTCCTGGCACAGCGGCTGCTGTTTCCGCCCAGCCCGCTGGCGCCGCCGCTGCCGCGCTGGGCGGCCTTCGGCCTGGCCACGACCTCGGGCTTCACCAGCTTCGTCGTGCATGCCGGCAGTCCGCCGCTGAACGTGTACCTGCTGCCGCTGCGGCTGAAGCCGATCACCTTCGCCGCCACCAGCGCGGTGTTCTTCGCGGTGGTCAACCTGGCCAAGTGGCTGCCCTATGCCTGGCTGGGGCTGATCGACCGGGCCAACATCGCCACTTCGGTGCTGCTGATGCCGCTGGCGCCGCTGGGCGTGTGGCTGGGGGTGTGGCTGGCGCGGCGCATTGCCGCCCGCTGGTTCTATGCGGTGGCCTATGCCGGCATGGCCCTGACCGGCCTGAAACTGCTGGCCGACGCCTGGCGCTGAGGCCGCAAAAGAAAAGCCCGCGACCAGCGACTGGCGGCGGGCTTCCTCTGCCGGACACCAGCCCGAGGGTCGGGCGTGGCGACGGCCTCTTGGCGCTGGGTGACGGGTTCCCCGGGGCTTGCGGCCCCCTCCGCCCAATGGTGCGGCCGGTTCTGCGCTTCGATAGGCCGAAGTGTAGACCGCCGTCCGTGACGGTGCCGTGACAAAAGCACCGGCGAAACGGGTCTGTTGCCCCCCGCATCTTCGGGGGGAATAATTCCCCAAGCTGGTGCGTCGACCGGGCACGGGCGCCGGCCGCCGCCGGGCCGATGCGGCACCGATATTGCTGTATCCGACCCAGCCCGGCCGGCGGGCATTGCACAAACGACCACCATGGACACGCCTTCCCTTGACCAGCCGCTGCTGACGGAGACCGACCGCACCGGTCTGAGCCGCGACGCGCTGCGCCGCGCCTTCCTGGACAACCTGTACTGCGTGCAGGGCAAGTTCCCGGCGCTGGCCACCAAGCACGACTACTACATGGCGCTGGCCTACACCGTGCGCGACCGCATGCTGCAGCGCTGGATCAGCACCGCCGCGGCCTACACCCGGCAGGGCGCGCGCACGGTGGCCTACCTGTCGGCCGAGTTCCTGCTGGGCCCGCACCTGGCCAACAACCTGATCAACCTGGGCATCGAGGAGCCGGTGCGCGCGGCCATCCGCCAGCTCGGGCTGAGCTACGAGGAGTTGATTGCCCAGGAGGAAGAGCCGGGCCTGGGCAACGGCGGCCTGGGCCGGCTGGCGGCCTGTTACCTGGATTCGATGGCCACGCTGGAGATCCCGTCCATCGGCTACGGCATCCGCTACGAGTTCGGCATCTTCGCGCAGCGCCTGGTCGACGGCTGGCAGGTCGAGCAGACCGACAAGTGGCTGCGCAACGGCAACCCCTGGGAGATCCCGCGGCCCGAATGGGCGGTGGAGATCAAGCTGGGCGGCCATGTCGAGCGCTACGTGGACCTGAACGGCCGCACGCAGGTGAACTGGGTGGCCGGCCGCACCGTGATGGGCGTGCCCTACGACACGCCGATCCTGGGCTACCGCAACCACACCGCCAACACGCTGCGGCTGTGGCGCGCCGAGGCGCCGGAGTCCTTCGACCTGGGCACCTTCAACCGTGGCGACTACTACGGCGCGGTGCAGAAGAAGGTGGTGTCCGAGAACATCTCCAAGGTGCTGTACCCGAACGACGAGCAGGAGCAGGGCAAGGAGCTGCGCCTGGAGCAGCAGTACTTCTTCGTCAGCTGCTCGCTGCAGGACATGCTGCGCATCATGCGCGTGCAGCAGGTGCCGCTGGAGAAGTTCCACGAGAAGTTCGCGGTGCAGCTGAACGACACCCACCCGGCGGTGGCCATCGCCGAGCTGATGCGTCTGCTGGTGGACGAGCAGGGCATGGACTGGGACCCGGCCTGGGAGGTGACGCGCAAGACCTTCGCCTACACCAACCACACGCTGCTGCCCGAGGCGCTGGAGCGCTGGTCGCTGGGCCTGTTCTCGCGCGTGCTGCCGCGGCACATGGAGATCGTCTACGAGATCAACGCCCGCTTCCTGGAAGAAGTGCGCATGGCCTTCCCCGGCGACCTGGAGCGGCTGGCGCGGCTGTCGCTGATCGACGAGAGCGGCGGCCGCTTCGTGCGCATGGCCCACCTGGCCTGCGCCGGCAGCCACACCATCAATGGCGTGGCCCAGCTGCACAGCGACCTGCTGAAGCAGGACGTGCTGGCCGACTTCCACGCGCTATGGCCCACGCGCATCACCAACGTCACCAACGGCGTGACGCCGCGCCGCTGGGTGGTGCTGTCGAACCCGCGGCTGACCAAGTTCCTGAACGGCGCGATTGGCGAGGGCTGGATCTCCGACCTGGACCAGCTGAAGCAGATCGAGGCCTTCGTCGACGACACCGGCTTCCGCCGCGAATGGCGCTACATCAAGCGCAGCGTCAAGGAAGACTTCGCGCACCATGTCAAGCGCATCACCGGCGTGCGTATCGACCCGCATTCGCTGTTCGACGTGCAGGTCAAGCGCATCCACGAATACAAGCGGCAGCACCTGAACGTGCTGCACATCATCGCGATGTACCTGCAGCTGAAGTTCGACCCGAATGCCGTGGTGTACCCGCGCACCTTCGTGTTCGGCGGCAAGGCGGCACCGGGCTACCATTTCGCCAAGCTGATGATCCGGCTGATCACCGCGGTGGCCGAGGTGGTCAACAAGGACCCGGCGCTGGACGACAAGATGAAGGTGGTCTTCCTGCCCAACTACAACGTCACCAACGGCCAGCGCGTCTATCCGGCCGCCGACCTGTCCGAACAGATCAGCACCGCCGGCAAGGAGGCCTCGGGCACCGGCAACATGAAGTTCTCGATGAACGGCGCCTTGACCATCGGCACGCTGGACGGCGCCAACGTCGAGATCCGCGAGGAGGTGGGCGCCGAGAACTTCTTCCTCTTCGGCATGACGGCCGAGCAGGTGCATGCCACCTGGATGCCCGGCAGCGACTACGACCCGATGGCGCTGTACCGCGGCAACGAGCAGCTGCGCGCGGTGATCGACCTGATCGCCGAAGGCCATTTCTCGCGCGGCGACCGGGAGTTGTTCCGCCCGATCGTCGATTCGCTGCTGGGCCGCGACAACTACCGGCTGATGGGCGACTTTGAGTCCTACATCGACAGCCAGGCGCAGGTCGGCGCGGCCTATGCCGACCGGGAGCGCTGGACGCGCATGTCGATCCTGAACGTGGCGCGCATGGGCAAGTTCTCGTCCGACCGCAGCATCCGCGACTACTGCCGCGACATCTGGCGCGCCGAGCCGGTGAAGATCCGCCTGCTCAGCGAGGAAGAGGTCACCGGCGACCTGCTGCAGTAGCCGCCTGGCTAAGATCGTGCCGAGTGTCCATGTGGCGACACGCGGAAAGACGACCTACGATGCCCCTGCCTTGCGCAACCCGCCCGCCCTCCGCGGCCCGAGCCCTCTGCCTGGTGGCCTTGCTGCTCTTGGGCACCACCGCCGGCCTGCAGCCGGCGCGGGCCCAGAAGCTGTCACCAACACCCTTGCCCGGGCTGTGGGAGACGGACTGGAAGCTCACCGTGAACGGCCAGGACCTGGGTGCGCTGATGCGCCAGGCCATGGCACAGGCGCTGCAGCAGATGCCGCCGGCCCAACGCGCACAGGCGGAACAGATGATGAAGGCCCAGGGCGGGCCGCTGGCCCTGGGCGGCAAGCAGCAGGAATGCGTGAGCCCGGTCGAGGCGGCCAAGGCCACCGATCCGAAACAGGTGCTGGCCGAGATGCAGGAAGACGCCCCGCAGTGCCGCTTCGAGCCGGTGGCGGTGTCCGGCTCGACGATGCGCTTCAAGGGCCGCTGCGACGATCCCGAAGGCTTCAGTGGCGATATCAGCGGCGAGTTCACGCTGACCAGTGACAAGGCCTGGGTCGGCCGCTGGGGCGGGCAGGGCAAGATGGCTGGCGCCGAAGACATCCCTGGCTTCAAGCCGGGTGCGGGGGGGCAGGTCGACTACCGCATGGCCGGCGGCGGCCGCTGGCTGGCGGCCGACTGCGGTGCGGTGAAGCCGCGCTGAGCGCCGGGCCCGCCCGCTGGCCCGATACTGCGCGGCTTCGACGGAGCGTGCAGCATGGACATCGGCCCTCTTCTTGCGCTGGGTGAGCGCGTCGGCGACAAGCTCGCGGCCCGCGGCGAGACGCTGGCGGTGGCGGAATCCTCGGGCGCCGGATTGATCTCGGCCGCCCTGCTGGCCCGGGCTGGCGCGTCGGCCTACTACTTCGGCGGTGCGGTGCTGTACACGCGGCGCTCACGGCGGCTGCTGACCACACTGAGCTCGGACGACACCGCCGGCATGCGCTCGTCCAGCCCGCCCTATGCGCAGCTGCTGGCACGCCACCAGCGAGATCGCTTTCGCGCCACCTGGGGCCTGGCCGAGACTGGGGCGGCCGGCCCCACCGGCAATACCTACGGCGACCCTGCTGGACACAGCTGCATCGCGGTGGACGGCCCGGTGTGCCTGGAGCAGCTGCTGCGCACCGGGCAGGCCGACCGGCATGCCAACATGCTGGCCTTCGCCCTGGCCGCGCTCAAGCTGCTGGAGCAGGCGCTGGACCAGGCACCGCCCCGCCCTTGATCCGCGTGGTCAGCACGCCGCCGCCGTACTGCTGCCATTCCCTTTCGATGCCGCGGCGGAACTCGGCGTGCAAGTTGAACAGCAAGGTAAAGGCGATCAGCAGGCCTATGGCCAGCAGCCAGGCGAGCCGGGTCAGGTTGCGCAACGCTCGGTTGGCAGCCGCGAACGCGCCGTAGAACCAGTTGGCCACGCCCCACAGCAGGATCAGCGCCAGCACCCACAGCAGCTTGCCCGCGGTGCCGCGGCGCCGGTCGATCGCGCAATCGACGACGCTCCAGATCGGCTGCACCAGCACCATGAAAAGCATCAGCACACCGAAGCCGACGACGAAGCCGAACAGCGCCAGCGCGGCGAATCCAGTGAGGGTGTCTTGCATGGGGTGACCGATGGGGTGCTGGCCGGGCTCACTTGCCGGCCTGCAGCGCCTTCTCGTCGTCCTCGCGGTAGGGGCGGCCTTCGCAATCGGCCTTCCAGTCGGCCAGGCTGGTGTCGAAGGCCTGCACGTTGCGCGTGAACTGGGCGTTGCGTGCGTTCCAGTCGCTGGCGGCCTGGTTGCGCTGCGCCACCTTCTCGTTGTAGGCCTTGCCCTGCTTCTCGGCCCGCGCGGCCAGATCGGCGCGCTCGGCGTCCAGGTCCTTCGAGGCCTTGTCCAGGGCGGCCTTGTCGCGCTCCAGCGTCTGCTGCTGGCGCTGCGCCGTGGGGCCGGAGCCGGGCGAGGCCTGGAAGTTGCGCGCGCGCTCGTTGAATTCGACGATCTTCTGCGCCAGCTCGTCGTTGCGGCGGCGCAGGTCGGCCGCTTCGGCCTGCAGCTGGTCCACGGTGGCGCGCTCGGCTTCCAGCGTGCGGCCGGCGGCGTCGAACTGCTGGCGTTCGCGCTCCAGGCGCTCGCGCTCGGCTTCGAGCGGCGGCTTGCGTGCGGCCAGCTCCTGCTGCTGTGCCAGGCAGACCCGCAACTGCTCGCGGCTGAGCAGCTTGCCGCCGTCCTTGGCCGTGCCCAGCGACCTGGTGCTCGACTGGGCCTGCAGCGGGCCATGGCACAAGGCCAGCGCCGCCAGGCCGGCCAGCAGAGGGAAGGGCAGTTTCATGGTCGGCAGCGTCACGGGCGGGGCCGCATCATGCCATCGACGCCTGCCACTGCGACGCGGGTGCATCGGTTATCTTGCGTGCATGAGCGAGCTGAGCTTCTACTGGCACGACTACGAGACCTTCGGCAGCGTGCCGCGGCGCGACCGGCCGGCGCAGTTTGCCGGGCTGCGCACCGATGCCGACCTGAACCCGATCGACGCGCCGTTCATGGCCTATTGCCAGCCGGCGCCGGATTTCCTGCCCGAGCCCGAGGCCTGCCTGCTCACCGGCATCCTGCCGCAGCAGTGCCTGGCCCAGGGCCTGCCCGAGGCGGCCTTTGCCGCGGCCATCGAACAGCGGCTGGCGCAGCCCGGCACGGTGGGGGTGGGCTACAACTCGATCCGCTTCGACGACGAGGTGACGCGCTTCCTGTTCTGGCGCTGCCTGATCGACCCCTATGCGCGCGAATGGCAGAACGGCTGCGGCCGCTGGGACCTGCTGGACGTGCTGCGCTGCGCCTATGCGCTGCGGCCGGAAGGCATCGAATGGCCGCGCCATGACGACGGCCGGCCGTCCTTCAAGCTGGAACATTTCACGCGGGCCAACGGCCTGGCGCACGAGGACGCGCACGACGCGTTGTCCGACGTGCGCGCCACCGTGGCGCTGGCGCGCTTGCTGAAGACGCGGCAGCCGAAACTGTGGGACTTCTGCCTGCGGCTGCGCCGCAAGGACGCGGTGCTGGACGAGATCGCCGCGGCGCAGGCGCAGGGCCGGCCCTTCCTGCATGTGTCGGGCATGTACGGCCCCGAGCGTGGCTGCATCGCCTTCGTCTGGCCGCTGGCGCCGCACCCCACCAACCGCAACGAGCTGATCGTCTGGGACCTGGCGCAGGACCCGGCGGAACTGGCCACGCTGAACGTGCAGAGCCTGCGCCAGCGATTGTTCACCCGCAGCGACGATCTGCCCGAGGGCGTGACGCGGCTGCCGATCAAGACCATCCACCTGAACAAGTCGCCGGTGGTGGTGGCCAACCTGAAGACGCTGCGCCCGGAGATGGCCGCGTGCTGGGGTCTGGATGCCGACCAGGCGCTGCGCCATGCCGATGTGGCGGCACGCCATGCCGGCCTGCTGGCCGGCATGTGGCCGGAGGTATACGAACGGCCGGAAGCGCCGCGCCCGCCCGACGTGGATGAAGACCTGTACGGCGGCTTCCTGTCCAACGAGGACCGGCGCACGCTGCAGCGTTTGCGGGGCCTGAATCCGCAGGCGCTGGCCGACAAGCGGCCGGCCTTTGCCGACCCACGGCTGGACGAACTGCTGTTCCGCTACCGGGCGCGCAACTTTCCGGACACGCTGTCGGCGCCCGAGCTGGCCCAATGGCAGGAGCATTGCCGCGCCCGGCTGTGCGAAGGCGCCGGCGGTGCGTTGGGCCTGGCGGCCTTTGCGGCGCGCATCGATGCGCTGATGCCCGGCGCCGATGCCGCCGGGCTGGCGCTGTTGCAGGGCTTGCGCGACTATGCGGCGCAGGTGGCGCCGCGCTGCTGAACGGCAGCCAAGCCGCTCAGCACTTGGCCTTGGTGCAGGAGGTGTCCACCTGCCCGGCCATGTTCATGCCCAGCGCGTTGCTTTCGGTGGCCACTTCCTTGGCCTGCGTCTCGTGCACGCAGGCATCGACGATGCGGCGGCCACGCACGGTGTCCATCAGCATCGACTTGGCGGGAATCTGCACCATCAGCATCGGGCCGTTGTTCACCTCTTCCAGGCGCAGCGCGCCGGTGGACGAGCGCACCGGCTTCATCGTGTAGGCCTTGGCGCTGAAGGTGACGACCACGTAGCCTTCGACCTGGTGCTTCGAGACGCTGAGCATCTGCTTGAACTCGCACTCGTAGGGCCCGTAGTAGGCCTGGGAGGCGGCCAGCATCTGCTCCGAATCGGCGACGTTGAGCGTCGGCACGGGGGCGGCCTTGGCGGGCGAGGCCGCGGGCTTGGCGGCGGCCTGCTTGGCCGGTGCCTGCTTGGGAGCCGGCTTGTCCTGGGCGAATGCGGGTGCGGCCAGTGCCAGCGCAGCGCTGGACAGCAACAGGGTAAGGAAGTGCTTCATGGGGGCCCTGCGTCGGTGCGAGACCCGCATTGTGCCGCGTCTGTCGCCCGTGGCGAAAGGCCGATCTGCGGCCCCGGGCGGGGCTTATTGCCGCCGCCCGGGTCGCGCGATCAAGCGGCGACCGTCTTGGCGGTCTCCGCGTACTCCTCGATCTGGTCGAAGTTCATGTACTTGTAGACGCTGGCGGCATCCTTGTTGATGATGCCCATCGCCTCGTGGTACTCGGCCACCGTCGGCAGCTTGCCCAGCTTGCTGGCGATGGCCGCCAGCTCGGCCGAGGCCAGGAACACGTTGGTGTTCTTGCCCAGGCGGTTCGGGAAGTTGCGGGTGCTGGTGGAGACCACGGTGGCGCCTTCGCGCACCTGCGCCTGGTTGCCCATGCACAGGCTGCAGCCCGGCATCTCGGTGCGCGCGCCGGCGGTGCCGAAGGCGGCGTAGTGCCCTTCCTTGATCAGCTCGCTCTGGTCCATCTTGGTCGGCGGCGCCACCCACAGCTTGACCGGGATGTCGCGCTGCCCGCCCAGCAGCTTGGCCGCGGCGCGGAAGTGGCCGATGTTGGTCATGCAGCTGCCGATGAAGGCCTCGTCGATCTTGGTGCCGGCCACGTCGGACAGCAGCTTGGCATCGTCGGGGTCGTTCGGGCAGCAGAGCACCGGCTCCTTCAGCTCGTTCAGGTCGATCTCTATCACCGCGGCGTATTCGGCGTCCTTGTCGGCCTCCAGCAGCTGCGGGTTGGCCAGCCAGGCCTCGACCTTCTCGATGCGCCGGGCCAGCGTCTTGGCGTCGGCATAACCGTCGGCGATCATGTTCTTCATCAGCACGACGTTGCTCTTCAGGTACTCGATGATCGGTTCCTTGTTCAGCTTGATCGTGCAGCCGGCAGCGCTGCGCTCGGCGCTGGCGTCGGACAGTTCGAAGGCCTGTTCCACCTTCAGGTCGGGCAGGCCCTCGATCTCGAGGATGCGGCCGCTGAAGATGTTCTTCTTGCCGGCCTTGGCGACGGTCAGCAGGCCGGCCTTGATGGCGGCGTAGGGAATCGCGTGCACCAGGTCGCGCAGCGTCACGCCCGGCTGCATCTGGCCCTTGAAGCGCACCAGCACCGATTCGGGCATGTCCAGCGGCATCACGCCGGTGGCCGCGCCGAAGGCCACCAGGCCCGAGCCGGCCGGGAAGCTGATGCCGATCGGGAAACGGGTGTGGCTGTCGCCGCCGGTGCCCACTGTGTCGGGCAGCAGCAGGCGGTTCAGCCAGCTGTGGATCACGCCGTCACCTGGCCGCAGGCTGACGCCGCCGCGGGTGCTGATGAAGGCCGGCAGCTCGCGGTGGGTCTTCACGTCCACCGGCTTCGGGTAGGCGGCGGTGTGGCAGAAGCTCTGCATCACCAGGTCGGCGCTGAAACCCAGGCAGGCCAGGTCCTTCAGTTCGTCGCGGGTCATCGGGCCGGTGGTGTCCTGGCTGCCGACGGTGGTCATGTGCGGCTCGCAGTAGGTGCCCGGGCGGATGCCCTTTTGCGTCCCATTCACTTCGGGCAGGCCGCAGGCGCGGCCGACCATCTTCTGCGCCAGCGTGAAGCCCTTGCCGGTGTCCTTGGGCGCCACCGGCAGGCGGAACGCGGTGGAGGCCGGCAGGCCTAAGGCCTCGCGCGCCTTGGTGGTCAGGCTGCGGCCGATGATCAGGTTGATGCGGCCGCCAGCGCGCACCTCGTCCAGCAGCACGTCGCTCTTCAGCGCGAACTCGGCAATCGTCGCACCACCCTTGGTGATCTTGCCGTCGTAGGGGTGGATGTCGATGACATCGCCCATCTCCAGCTTCGACACGTCCACCTCGATCGGCAGCGAGCCCGAGTCCTCCTGCGTGTTGAAGAAGATCGGCGCGATCTTGCCGCCCAGCGTGACGCCGCCGAAGCGCTTGTTCGGCACGAAGGGAATGTCCTGGCCGGTGGCCCAGATCACGCTGTTGGTGGCGCTCTTGCGCGAGCTGCCGGTGCCGACCACGTCGCCCACGTAGGCCACCAGGTGGCCCTTCTTCTTCAGGTCCTCGATGAACTGCATCGGGCCGCGCTTGCTTTCCTCCTCGGGCTTGAAGGCGGCATCGGGGCGGCTGTTCTTCAGCATCGCCAGGTAGTGCAGCGGGATGTCCGGGCGGCTCCAGGCGTCGGGCGCGGGGCTCAGGTCGTCGGTGTTGGTCTCGCCCGGCACCTTGAAGACGGTGACGGTGATGGTCTTCGGCACCTCGGGGCGGCTGGTGAACCACTCGGCATCGGCCCAGCTCTTCATCACCTCCTGTGCCTTGGCGTTGCCGGCCTTGGCCTTGGCGGCCACGTCGTTGAAGAAGTCGAACATCAGCAGCGTCTTCTTCAGCGCTTCGGCCGCCACGCCGGCCACCTCGGGGTCGTCGAGCAGCTCGATCAGCGGGTGCACGTTGTAGCCGCCCACCATGGTGCCCAGCAGCTCGGTGGCCTTGGCCTTGCTGACCAGCCCGACCTTCAGCTCGCCGTGCGCCACCGCGGCCAGGAAGCTGGCCTTGACCTTGGCGGCGTCGTCCACGCCCGGCGGCACGCGGTAGGTCAGCAGTTCCATCAGGAAGGCTTCCTCACCCGCCGGCGGGGACTTGATCAGTTCGATCAGCGCGGCTACCTGTTTGGCGTCCAGCGGCAGTGGCGGGATGCCGAGGGCCTGGCGTTCGGCGGCGTGTTGGCGGTATTCGGTCAGCATCGGGGTTCTCCTGTGTGACGTGAGGTGGGGGCGGGGCGGCGCCGGGTCGGCATGCAAGCGCAGTGCCGGCTCAGGCGGCCCCCGCGGGGGGTTCGAAGAAGGCTTCGCGCACCGAAGCCGGCAGCTGTGCACCGCCGGCGTACGAGGTCTGGTGCGCGCGTTGCAGCAGGTGCCAGAAATAGCGGTAGCTGGCGCGGTCGTGCAGGGTGTCGCGGTGGCGGATCGGCGCCCAGCCGGCGTCCTGCGCCGCCAGCAGGATCTCGATGGCCATGTCCACCTCGGCCGTGCTGGGCGCGAAGGCGTCGACGATGACCCGCACCTGCGCCGGGTGGATGCTCCACATGCGGGTGTAGCCGAGCTCGCGCGAGGCCTTGTGCGCCGCTTCGGCCAGCGCGCCTTCGTCCTTGAATTCGGTGACCACGCAATGCGAGGGCGTCTTGCCGTGGCCATGGCAGGCGGCGGCGATCTCCAGCTTGGCGCGGCGCACCAGTGGATGCTCAAACTGGCCGGTGGCGCTCATTGCCGAGGCCGGAATCGCGCCGCGGTGGGCGGAGACGAAATCCATCAGCCCGAAGGAGAGCGACTCGATGCGCGGGTGCGCGGCCAGCGCCTGCACCTCGCGCAGCGCGCCGTGGGTCTCGACCAGCGCCTGCAGCGGGATCGGCTGGGCAAGCCCGACGGCGCGCGTGGCCGTATCTACCGCATCGACCGCGCGCTGCAGGTCGGCCAGGCCGCGCGGCTTGGGGATCATCAGGTAGGCCACGCGGGCGCCGGCCTTGGCGACCACGGTGGACACCATGGCCTCGAAGGCCGGGTGCTCCACCGGCATCACGCGGATGCCGACGCGGCCGAAGCGATTGAGCGGCGAATTCACCAGCTCGCACATCAGCAGCGCATGCTCGTGCTCGCCGCCCACCGGCGCGCCGTCCTCGCCGTCGAGCGTGACGTCGAACACCGGGCCCAGCTCGGCCTGCAACTCCAGGCTCTTGCGCATGCGCGGCTCGACGCCGCTGTAGTGGTCGCAGACCGGGAGCGGGCGCGCCGCCTCGCCGTCCTCGAACAGGGCCTCGCGCGGCGGAATGCGCGCGGGCCGGTCCGGCAGGTCGGTGGGCGGCTTGCTCACGGCCGGATCAGAGCAGGTGCTTGACGCCGTCCTGCTCGCCCTGCAGTTCGGCCAGGGTCTTGTTGATGCATTCCTGGCTGAACGCGTCGATCGGCAAGCCTTCGACGATCTTGTAGTCGCCGTTGGCGCAGGTGACCGGGTAGCCGAACATCACGTCCTTCGGGATGCCGTACTCGCCGTTGCTGGGCACGCCCATCGTGACCCATTCGCCGTTCGTGCCCAGCGCCCAGTCGCGCATGTGGTCGATGGCGGCGTTGGCGGCGCTGGCCGCCGAGGACAGGCCGCGCGCGGCGATGATCGCGGCGCCGCGCTTGCCCACGGTGGGCAGGAACACATCGCGGTTCCAGGCCTGGTCGTTGATCATGTCCTTGACCGAGGCGCCGTCGATAGTGGCGAAGCGGTAGTCGGCGTACATGGTCGGCGAGTGGTTGCCCCACACCGCCAGCTTCTTGATCGAGGCCACGCTCTTGCCGGTCTTGGCGGCCAGCTGGCTGGCGGCACGGTTGTGGTCCAGGCGCAGCATGGCGGTGAAGTTGCGGCGGTCCAGCGAAGGCGCGCTCTTCATCGCGATGTAGGCGTTGGTGTTGGCCGGGTTGCCGACCACCAGCACGCGCACGTCACGGCTGGCGGCCTTGTCCAGCGCCTTGCCCTGGGCTGTGAAGATCTGCGCGTTGGCGGCCAGCAGATCCGCACGCTCCATGCCGGGGCCGCGCGGGCGGGCGCCGACCAGCAGCGCGTACTGCGTGTCCTTGAAGGCGGTGTCCGGCGTGCTGTGCGCCTCCATGCCGGCCAGCAGCGGGAAGGCGCAGTCCTCCAGTTCCATCATCACGCCCTTCAGCGCGTTCTGCGCCTTCTCGTCGGGGATCTCCAGCAACTGCAGGATCACCGGCTGGTCCTTGCCCAGCATTTCGCCCGAGGCGATGCGGAACAGCAGGGCATAGCCAATCTGGCCGGCGGCGCCGGTGACGGCCACGCGGACGGGTTTCTTGCTCATGGGGGACTCCGTGGGTCTGGGTTGAGTAGGGAGGGCGAGGGTCTGCAAGTGTAGGCCAGCGCGGCGGCGTGGCTAAGGGTTGACCCGAAGCATAGCGTACTCTTATGTCTTATAGAAGATATATGTCAAGAGGCTGTGGACTTGGCGCCGCAGCTGTGCTGCAATCCCGGCATGCCCGCTGCTGCCCGGACCCTGCCCGCCGCCGACGGCGCCGTCGAGTCCGCGGCCCCGGCCTTCAGCCCGCTGTACCAGCAGATCAAGGGGCTGCTGACACGCAGCCTGACGCTGGGGGAATGGAAGGCCGGCGAGGCGCTGCCCAGCGAGCCCGAACTCGCGCAGCGCTTCAAGGTCAGCCAGGGCACGGTGCGCAAGGCGCTGGATGCGCTGACGGCCGAAGGGCTGCTGGTGCGCCGCCAGGGCAAGGGCACCTTCGTCGCCACCCATGCCGAGGCGCAGGTGCAGTACCGCTTTCTGCGACTGATGCCGGAGCGCGGCCTGCGCGAGGCGATGCAGCGCCGCTTCATCGATTTCCGCCGCCTGCGTGCCAGCGCCGAGGTGGCGCGCGCGCTCGAGCTGAAGGCCGGCGACCCGGTGCTGCAGGTGCGCCGGCTGCTGCTGTCCGAGGGCCGGCCGGTGGTGCTGGACGACATCTGGCTCAGTGCGCGGCTGTTCAAGGGCCTGACCGCCGAGCGGCTGCAGGCCTATCGCGGGCCGATGTACGGCCTGTTCGAGAGCGAGTTCGGCGTGCAGATGATCCGCGCCGAGGAGCGCATCCGCGCGGTGGCCGCGGGTGCGGACGAAGCCGCGCTGCTGGGCATTGGCGAAGGCGGGCCGTTGCTGCAGGTGGAGCGGCGCGCGTTTACCTATGCGGACCGGCCGGTCGAACTGCGGCTTGGCCTGTATCAGACCGATGCCCACTACTATCGCAACGAGCTGAGCTGATGGCCCTGCCGGGCGCGCGGTGCTGCCCAAGCTTCCTGTAAGCCCGACGGGTTGAAATAAAATCGACAGGCTCGACGCGCACTGCGCCCAGGGCCAAGACAACCAGGACACAAGATGGCCAACACGCTGAAGGAACGACCGGTCTATCGCAACATCCACGTCTCGCAGATCGTCGCCTACAGGCTCCCGCCAGCGGGCATCGTATCGATACTGCACCGCGTCAGCGGTGCCATGATGTTCCTGCTGCTGCCCTTCGTCATCTGGCTGTTCGACAACAGCCTGACCAGCGAAATCTCCTTTGACCGCTTCACCAGCGCGTTCAGCGCCGGCATCGGCTTCGTGCCGGGCTGGTTCATCAAGCTGGTGTGCCTGGGGCTGATCTGGGCCTACCTGCACCACTTCATCGCCGGCGTGCGCCACCTGTGGATGGACATGACACACAGCGTCACCAAGGCACAGGGCCACAGCAGCGCGATCATCACGCTGGCCTTGAGCCTGCTGCTGACGGTGGCGCTCGGCGCCCGGCTGTTCGGGCTGTTCTGAAGGAGACGCCGATGAGTTCGATGTACGGTTCCCGGCGTCTGGTCGTCGGTGCGCACTATGGCTCGCGCGACTGGCTGAGCCAGCGCGTCACCGCGGTGCTGATGGCGCTGTTCACGCTGGCGCTGGTGGTGCAGTTGCTGCTGCCCGGCGAGATGGGCTACTACAAGTGGGCGGGCATCTTCTCGGCGCAATGGATGAAGGTGCTGACCTTCGTCGTCATCGTCGCGCTGGCCCTGCATGCGTGGGTGGGCGTGCGCGATATCTGGATGGACTATGTCAAGCCGGCAGGCATCCGCTTGCTGCTGCAGGTGTTCTCCATCGTCTGGCTGGTGGGCTGTGCCGGGTGGGCGGTCCAGGTGATCTGGAGACTGTAGAAAACCATGGCTTCGATATCCAAGCGCAAGTTCGACGTCGTCATCGTCGGCGCCGGCGGCTCCGGCATGCAGGCTTCGCTGCGGCTGGCCCAGGCCGGCCTGAACGTGGCGGTGCTCAGCAAGGTGTTCCCGACGCGTTCGCACACCGTGGCGGCGCAGGGCGGCATCGGTGCCAGCCTGGGCAACATGTCCGAGGACAACTGGCACTATCACTTCTACGACACCGTCAAGGGCAGCGACTGGCTCGGTGACCAGGACGCGATCGAGTTCATGTGCCGCGAGGCACCGAAGGTCGTGTACGAGCTCGAGCACTTCGGCATGCCCTTCGACCGCAACCCCGACGGCACGATCTACCAGCGCCCCTTCGGCGGCCACACCGCCAACTACGGCGAGAAGCCGGTGCAGCGCGCCTGTGCCGCGGCCGACCGCACCGGCCACGCGATGCTGCACACGCTGTACCAGCAGAACGTCAAGGCGCGCACCAACTTCTTCGTCGAGTGGATGGCGCTGGACCTGATCCGCGACGCCGACGGCGACGTGCTCGGCGTCACCGCGCTGGAGATGGAAACCGGCGAGGTGCACATCCTGGAAGGCAAGGTCACGCTGTTCGCCACCGGCGGCGCCGGGCGCATCTATGCGGCCAGCACCAATGCCTTCATCAACACCGGCGACGGCCTGGGCATGGCGGCGCGCGCCGGCATCCCGCTGCAGGACATGGAGTTCTGGCAGTTCCACCCGACGGGCGTGCACAACGCCGGCGTGCTGCTGACCGAAGGCTGCCGCGGCGAAGGCGCGATCCTGCGCAACGTCGACGGCGAGCGTTTCATGGAACGCTACGCGCCGACGCTGAAGGATCTGGCGCCGCGCGACTTCGTGTCGCGCTGCATGGACCAGGAGATCAAGGAAGGCCGGGGCTGCGGCCCGAACAAGGACTACATCAACCTGGACATGACGCACCTGGGCCTGGACACGATCATGAAGCGCCTGCCCAGCGTGTTCGAGATCGGCCACAACTTCGCCAACGTCGACATCTCGAAGGAACCCATTCCCGTGGTGCCGACCATCCACTACCAGATGGGCGGCATTCCCACCAACATTCACGGCCAGGTGGTGGCGCCCAAGGGTGGCCAGCCCAGCAGCGTGATCAATGGCCTGTATGCGGTGGGCGAATGCGCCTGCGTCAGCGTGCACGGCGCCAACCGGCTGGGCACCAACTCGCTGCTCGACCTGCTGGTCTTCGGCCGTGCGGCGGGCTTCCACATCGTCGATGCGCTGAAGGGCGAGAAGCACCACAAGCCGCTGCCGGCCGATGCGGCCGACCGCTCGCTGGCGCGCATCGCCAAGCTCGAGGCGGCCAGCTCCGGCGAGTACGCGCAGAGCGTGGCCAACGACATCCGCAGTTGCATGCAGCAGCATGCCGGCGTGTTCCGCACCCAGGCCAGCATGGACGAGGGCGTGCAGCGCATCGAGGCGCTGGCCGAGCGCGTCGACCACATAGGCCTGAAGGACACCAGCAAGGTCTTCAACACCGCGCGCATCGAGGCGCTGGAGGTCGAGAACCTGATCGAGGCCGCCCGCGCCACGATGGTCTCGGCCGCGGCCCGCCGCGAATGCCGCGGCGCGCACACGGTCAAGGACTACGAGCGCGGCGCCGACGATGCCGAGTTCCCGCTGGGCCGCAACGACCGCGAGTGGATGAAGCACACGCTGTGGTACTCCGAAGGCAGCCGCCTCGAATACAAGCCGGTCAACCTGAAGCCGCTGACGGTGGAATCGGTGCCGCCCAAAGTGCGGACGTTCTAGTCCGCACCTGCCTGAGGCATCCGCACCTTCTGATCGAGATCGAACCCCATGACGAAGCGCACTTTCCAGATCTACCGCTACGACCCCGACAAGGACGACAAGCCGCGCATGCAGACCCTCGAGGTCGAGCTCGATGGCACCGAGCGCATGCTGCTGGACGCCCTGATCAAGCTGAAGCAGGTCGACCCGACGCTGAGCTTCCGGCGCAGCTGCCGCGAAGGCGTCTGCGGCTCGGACGCGATGAACATCAACGGCAAGAACGGTCTGGCCTGCCTGACCAACATGCGCACGCTGCCCGGCACCATCGTGCTGAAGCCGTTGCCGGGCCTGCCGGTGATCCGCGACCTGATCGTCGACATGACGCAGTTCTTCGCGCAGTACCACTCGATCAAGCCCTACCTGGTCAACGACACGCTGCCGCCCGAGAAGGAGCGGCTGCAGTCGCCCGAAGAGCGCGACGAGCTGAACGGCCTGTACGAGTGCATCCTGTGTGCCAGCTGCTCCACCAGCTGCCCGAGCTTCTGGTGGAACCCGGACAAGTTCGTCGGCCCGGCCGGGCTGCTGCAGGCCTACCGCTTCATCGCCGACAGCCGCGACCAGGACACCGCCGCCCGGCTGGACAACCTGGAAGACCCGTACCGGCTGTTCCGCTGCCACACCATCATGAATTGTGTCGATGTATGCCCGAAGGGCTTGAATCCGACGCGCGCCATTGGCAAGATCAAGGAAATGATTGTGCGCCGCACAATCTGAGCCCTTTCCCTGGCGGATGCGTTCATGCCCGATGCAGACCTGCTTCTCGACGAACGAGGCCTGAGCCGGCTCAGGTGGGCCTGCCGCCGCGGCCTGCTGGAAAACGACCTGTTCATCCAGCGCTTCTTCGAGCAGCACGGCGAAGGCCTCAGCATGCGCCGGGCACGTGGTTTGCAATGCCTGATGGACCTGTCCGACAACGACCTGCTCGACCTGCTGCTGCGGCGCTGCGAACTGCCGCCGGCGCTCGACCGGCCGGAAGTGGCCGAGGTCCTGTCCCTGATGCGCCGGCCGGCGCCCCCGATTTCTAGCGAAGGAATGACGCCATGATGTCCCTGTCCGATGTGAAAGCCACCCTGTCGTTCTCTGATGGCAGCCCGACGATGGACATGCCGATCTACAAGGGCAGCATCGGCCCGGACGTGATCGACATCCGTAAGCTGTACGCGCAGACCGGCAAGTTCACCTACGACCCGGGCTTCCTGAGCACCGCGTCCTGCAACAGCACCATCACCTACATCGACGGCGACAAGGGCGAGCTGCTGTACCGCGGCTACCCGATCGAGCAGCTGGCCACGCAGTGCGATTTCCTCGACACCTGCTACCTGCTGCTGTACGGCGAGCTGCCCAATGCCGACCAGCAGAAGTCGTTCCACAAGCTCGTCAACAACCACACGATGGTCAACGAGCAGATGCAGTTCTTCCTGCGCGGCTTCCGGCGTGATGCGCACCCGATGGCGGTGATGACCGGGCTGGTGGGGGCGCTGTCGGCCTTCTATCACGACAGCACCGACATCAACAACCCGCGGCACCGCGACATCGCCGCCATCCGGCTGATTGCCAAGATGCCCACGCTGGTGGCCATGGCCTACAAGTACGGCATGGGCCAGCCCTACATGTACCCGCGCAACGAACTGTCCTACGCCGGCAACTTCATGCGCATGATGTTCGCCACGCCCTGCGAGGACTACCACCCTAACGAGGTGCTGGTGCGCGCGATGGACCGCATCTTCATCCTGCACGCCGACCACGAGCAGAACGCCAGCACCTCGACCGTGCGGCTGTGCGGCAGCTCGGGCACCAACCCCTTCGCCGCGATCGCTGCCGGCGTGGCCTGCCTGTGGGGCCCGGCGCACGGCGGCGCCAACGAGGCGGCGCTGAACATGCTGGAAGACATCCAGAAGGCCGGCGGCGTGGAGAAGATCGGCGAATTCATCAAGCAGGTGAAGGACAAGAACTCCAACGTCAAGCTGATGGGCTTCGGCCACCGCGTCTACAAGAACTACGACCCGCGTGCCAAGCTGATGCGTGAGACCTGCCACGAGGTGCTCAACGAACTGGGGCTGCACGACGACCCGCTGTTCAAGCTGGCCATGGCGCTGGAGAAGATCGCGCTGGAAGACGACTACTTCGTGTCGCGCAAGCTGTACCCCAACGTCGACTTCTACTCCGGCATCGTGCAGCGCGCCATCGGCATCCCGGTGAGCCTGTTCACCGCGATCTTCGCCCTGGCCCGCACGGTCGGCTGGATCGCCCAGCTGAACGAGATGATCGGCGACCCGGAATACAAGATCGGCCGCCCGCGCCAGCTGTACGCCGGCTCGCCGTCGCGCAACGTGCTGCCCGTGGCGCAGCGTTGAACGCCGTGCTGCGCCGTCCGGTCAGGCTTGGCCTGCCGCTGCTGGCGGTGTGCCTGTGGCTGACCGGCTGCAACACGATGCTGGCGCAGAACCCCTCGTCGCCGCTGCGCCCCGTCAATGCGGTACGTGATGGCGACCAGTCGCGGCTGGTGCTGCGTGGCTACGACGTGGTGGCCTACGGGAGCCAGGCGCAGGCGGTGCCCGGTCTGCCGCAGTTCCGGGCCGAGTACGAAGGCGCCACCTACCAGTTCGCCACCGCCGAGAACCGGGCGGCCTTCCAGCGCGAGCCGCAGCGCTACCAGCCCGCCTACCACGGCTTCGATGCCACCGGCATCGTCTACGCCATCCCGGTGGCGGGGGACCCGACCGTCTTCAAGCGCATCGACGGGCGCACCTTCATCTTCAGCGATGCCGCTTCGCTGGCTGCCTTCGAGCTGGACGTCGCCGGCAACATCGCCATGGCCGACCGCTACTGGAAGGATGAAGTGGCTGGCAGCATGACCAGTTGGCAGAGCCTGAAGCGCCGCATCGATCGCGTGCCGCACTACCGCAGCCGCGACGAGCTCGCCCGGGCGGTGGCCGCCGCCCAGGGCAAGCCCGGCTGAGGCCGGCACCTGCTGCGCCGATGGCTGCGGCCCCGGCCTCGACGCCGCAGCGCTTGCGCCGCCTGGCCGTTCGCGGCGTGGCGCTGCTGGTGGCGCTGCTGCTGGCGGTGGCCCTGGGCTTCACCATCTATGCGGTCGGGGCCTTGCCGGCGCTGCAGCCCTGGCACACCGAGCTGCTGCGCAGCGAATTCAAGGCCACCCAGCACGCCGACCTGGACTTTGCGGGCTATCAGGCGCTGGAAGAGCGGCTGTTTGCCGAGCTGCGCGAGAAGACCGAAGGCTGGGCGCGTGGCGGCCTGGGCAGCGAATGCCCCGTGGTCACCGACGCCCAGGCGCCCGTCAGCGAATGCGCCGCTCAGGCCGAGGAGAGTTTCCTTCACAGCCGCTTCAACCAGGCCGGGTGGTTGCATCGGCTGGTGGGCGGCGCGCCGTTCAACCGCTCGTTCCGCCTGACGCAAGCGCAGCCGGTGGCCCAGGCGCTGCTGGTCCATGGGCTGACCGATTCGCCGTATTCGATGCATGCGATGGCCCGGGCGCTGCATGCGCAGGGCGTGGACGTGACCGTGCTGCGCCTGCCCGGCCACGGCACGCTGCCGTCGATGATGAGCACCATGTCGGCCCGCGACTGGACTGCAGCCGTGCGCCTGGCCGCGCGCGACGTGGCGGCGCGTGCGCTGGGCGGCCAGCCCTTCATCGTGGGCGGCTACAGCTCGGGCGGCACGCTGGTGCTGCAGTACACGCTGGATGCGCTGCAGGACGAACAGCTGCGCCGGCCCGACCGGGTGCTGCTGGTCTCGCCCGCGATCGAGCTGACGCGCGTCGCTGCGCTGGCCGAGGTGATCGACATCTTCGCCGTGGTGCCGCTGCCGGTGCTGGACAAGGTGCGCTGGCAGGCGATCGCGCCGGAGTTCGATCCCTACAAGTTCAACTCCTTCCCGGTCAATGCCTCGCGACAGATCAACCGCGCCACGCGGCAGTTGCAGCGCTCGCTGCAGGAGGCGCAGCGAGCCGGCCGGCTGGCGCAGCTTCCGCCGGTGGTCAGCTGGCAGTCGGTGGTCGATTCCACCGTGGGCTCCACCGGCCTCGTCGACCAGGTCTATGCCCGGCTGCAGGGGCCGCAGCATCGGTTGGTGATGTTCGACCTGAACCGCCTGCCCGAGTTGGGCGGCGTGGCGCGGCCGGCGGCGCGGGCGCTGATCGAGCGCATCGCCACGCGGCCGCGCGCTTACACCTTCGACGTGGTCAGCAACGGCGACGAGCGGCTGCCGCGCATCGCCGTGCGCCGCATGGCGCCTGATGGACGCAGCGAGCTGCTGCCGACCGCGCTGGACTGGCCGCCCGCGCTGGTGTCGCTGGGCCATGTGGCCTTGCCCTTCCCGGCCGACGATCCGGTCTACGGCTTCCAGCGCGGCAGCGGGCGCGATGGCATCCCCAGCATCGGCTCCTGGCTGCTGCGCGGCGAGAACGGCGCAATCACCATCTCGCTGGGCTCGCTGACGCGCCTGCGCAGCAACCCTTTCTGGCCATTGATCGCCGAGGACGCCGCCGCGCTGGTGGCGCAGGACGTGGCGGCGAAGCGCCGCTGATCAGCGCACGCGCAGCCCGGGCACCGCGCCGGGCCAGGGCTCCAGCACGTACAGCCCCGGGTGGGCTTGCTCATCGGCATGGCTGGCGGCCAGCACCATGCCTTCGCTGACGCCGAACTTCATCTTGCGCGGCGCCAGGTTGGCCACCAGCACGGTCAGCTTGCCGGCCAGCTGCTCGGGCGCGTAGGCACTGGCGATGCCGCTGAACACATTGCGTGTGCGACCCTCGCCGGCGTCCAGCGTCAGCCGCAGCAGCTTGGTGCTGCCCTCCACCCGCTCGGCGGCCACGATCTTGGCGATGCGCAGGTCCACCTTGGCGAAGTCGTCGATGCCGATCTCGGCAGCCAGCGCCTCGCCGCCCGGGGGCGGGGGCGCCGCGGCGGCCGGCGGCTCGAACAGCGCGTCCAGCAGCTTCGTGTCCACGCGCTGCATCAGGTGCTGGTAGGCGCCGATGCGGTGGCCGCCGATCGCGCGCGTCGCGTCGTGCCATTGCAGCGGCTCCACCTTCAGGAAAGCCTCCACCTGGGCCGCCAGCGCCGGCAGCACCGGCTTCAGGTAGACGGTCAGCACGCGGAAGGCCTCGATGCACACGCTGCACACGTCGTGCAGCACCGCTTCCTCGCCGGCCTTCTTGGCCAGCTCCCAGGGCTTGTGCTGGTCGACGTACTCGTTCACCCGGTCGGCCAGCGCCATGATCTCGCGCAGCGCCTTGCCGTACTCGCGGGTCTCGTACAGATCGGCCAAGGTATCGGCATGCGCCCGCAGGCCGTCCAGCAGCGTGCGGCCCTCCACGCCCAGGTCGGCGCTGAGCTGGCCGCCGAAGCGTTTGGCGATGAAGCCGGCGGCGCGGCTGGCGATGTTGATGTACTTGCCCACCAGATCGGCATTGACGCGGGCGACGAAGTCCTCGGCGTTGAAGTCGATGTCCTCGACGCGCGCGTTCAGCTTGGCGGCGATGTAGTAGCGCAGCCACTCGGCATCCAGGCCCAGCTCCAGGTAGCGCAGCGGGCTGATGCCGGTGCCGCGGCTCTTGCTCATCTTTTCGCCGCTGACGGTGATGAAGCCGTGCACGAACACATGGTCGGGCACCTTGCGGCCGCTGAACTTCAGCATCGCCGGCCAGAACAGCGTATGGAAGGTGACGATGTCCTTGCCGATGAAATGCACCTGCTCCACCTGCGGGTCGGCCAGGTAGGCATCGAAGTCCCTGCCGAGACGATCGAACAGGTTCTTCAGCGACGCCAGGTAGCCGATCGGCGCGTCCAGCCACACGTAGAAGTACTTGCCTGGCGCATCGGGGATCTCGATGCCGAAGTAGGGCGCGTCGCGGCTGATGTCCCAGTCGTCCAGGCCGGGGCCTTCGTCGCCGTCGCCGGCGAACCATTCCTTGACCTTGTTGGCCACCTCGCTCTGCAGCTTGCCGTCCTGCGTCCAGCCACGCAGGAACTCCACGCAGCGCGGGTCCGACAGCTTGAAGAAAAAGTGCTCGCTGCTGCGCAGCTCGGGCGTGGCGCCGGTCAGCACCGAGTACGGGTTCTTCAGGTCGGTGGGTGCGTAGACCGCGCCGCAGACCTCGCAGTTGTCGCCATACTGATCCTTGGCGCCGCACTTCGGGCATTCGCCCTTGATGTAGCGGTCGGCCAGGAACATGCCCTTCACCGGGTCGAAGAACTGCTCGATGGTGCGCGTGCTGATCAGCTCGTTGCGGCGCAGCGCGCGGTAGATGTCCTTGGCCAGTGCGTGGTTCTCGGGCCCGTCGGTCGAGTGCCAGTTGTCGAAGCCGATGTGGAAGCCGTCGAGATAGGGCTTGCGGCCCGCCGCGATGCGGCCGACGAACTCCTGCGGGGTCAGCCCGGCCTTCTCGGCAGCGATCATGATCGGCGCGCCGTGCGCGTCGTCGGCGCAGACGAAGTGCACCTCGTGGCCGCGCATGCGCTGGAAGCGCACCCAGATGTCGGCCTGGATGTACTCCATCATGTGCCCGATGTGGAACGGCGCGTTCGCGTAGGGCAGGGCGGTGGTGACGAAGAGCTTGCGGGTCATGCCCGCGATTCTAGGTGGCGCCCTATGGCTGGCGGCCAGGCTGCAGGGCCTGCAGTTCCTCAGGCGTGTTGGCGTTGGCGAAGGCCTCCACCTCGTCGAAGCGCAGCAGCGTGCAGCGCTGGCTGCCGGTCCAGCGGTCGATTTTGCGCTGGCCGGCATCCAGATACGCCTGCAGGCTGGGCAGCAGCTCGCGCCGCAGCAGGCTGAACACCGGCTGGTGGCGCAACTCGCCGTCTTCCCAGGTGGTGGCCATCGCGATGTCGGCTTCGGCCGCGGCGGCCGCGGCGGCCAGCCGAGCCACCAGGTCGGTGGGGAACTGCGGGCTGTCGCAGGGCACCGTCACCAGCCACGGCGTCTGGCAATGCATCAGGCCGGTCAGCAGGCCGGCAAGCGGGCCGGCAAAGTCGGGCAGCACGTCCGCATGCACCGGCACGCCCATCGCCGCATAGACCTCCAGGTTGCGGTTGGCGTTGATCATCAACGGACCCACCTGTGGCGCGAGGCGGCGCAGCGCATTCAGTGCCAGCGGTTGTCCGGCATGGCGCTGCAGGCCCTTGTCGAGGCCGCCCATGCGGCTGCCGCGGCCGCCGGCCAGCACCAGGCCGGTGATCTGCGCCCGGGGCGGCGGGGTCATCCCACCGGGTGGGCCAGGTCGCGCAGCACGGTCGGGCCGGCGCGGCGCTCCACCTCGTGCTGCAGCGGCCGGGCCAGGCCCAGCGTGAACAGCAGCTCGGCGGTGACGAACATCGGCCCGACCAGCAGGCCGACCAGGTCGTCGGCGAAGGCCGGCTTCTTGCCCTCGTAGTAGTGGCCCACGAACTGGATCAGCCAGCCGACGGTGAAGAAGCCCAGGCCCCAGGTGAGCCAGTGCGCTACCGTGCCGGCCGAGGCCAGGTGCGCCAGTGCGAACAGCAGCGCATTGCCCAGGCTGACCGCCAGCCCCAGCAGCAGGTGACCGCGGCTCAGGTACCACAGCGTGGCCGCGCCCCAGGCCAGCCAGGCCAGGCTCAGGCCGCCGGGGGGCAGCTCGCCGCGGGCCAGCAGCACGCCCAGCCCGAAGACGATCATCGGCACGCCGATCATGTGGGTGGCGATGTTGCGCTGGTCGCGGTGGTAGCGCGCGTACCGCACCATCAGTTCGCTGGCGGGAAGGAACAGGCTGCGTCCCATGAACGTCTCCGAAAGCGGGAGCTTCGTTGTGTGCCAAGCATAGCCGCTGTACGGCGCCGCCGCATGGCGAGCAGCGGGCCGCGTGCCAGAATTCGCGCCAGGCCAGGCTGCAGGAGGGCGCCGTTGAGCATCAAGAGCGACAAGTGGATCCGGCGCATGGCGGAAAAGCACGGCATGATCGAGCCCTTCGAGCCCGGCCAGGTGCGTGAAATCGACGGCCGCAAGATCGTCAGCTATGGCACTTCCAGTTACGGGTATGACATCCGCTGCGCGCCGGAGTTCAAGGTCTTCACCAACATCCACAGCACGGTGGTGGACCCGAAGAACTTCGACGAGAAGAGTTTCGTCGACATCGAGGCCGATGTCTGCATCATCCCGCCGAACAGCTTTGCGCTGGCACGCACGGTGGAGTACTTCCGCATCCCGCGCAGCGTGCTGACCATCTGCCTGGGCAAGAGCACCTATGCGCGCTGCGGCATCATCGTCAACGTCACGCCCTTCGAGCCCGAATGGGAAGGCTTCGTGACGCTGGAGTTCAGCAACACCACGCCGCTGCCGGCCAAGATCTACGCGGGTGAGGGCTGCGCGCAGGTGCTGTTCTTCGAGAGCGACGAGGTCTGCGAGACCAGCTACAAGGACCGCGGCGGCAAGTACCAGGGCCAGCGCGGCGTCACGCTGCCCAAGACCTGAGCGGCCGGCTCACGCCGCCATGGGCGCCAGCAGCCCTTCGTCGTGCTGCTTCAGGTGGGCCGCGGCGCGCTCCAGCACGAAGTAGCGGAAGGCCTCGGCCGCCGGCGACAGCACCTTGCTCTGCAGGTGTACCAGGTGCCAGCCGCGGATCAGCGGCGTGCCCTCCACATGCAGCAGCTGCAGCAGCCCGCTGCGCAACTCCAGCCCCACGGTGTGCAGCGACAGGAAGCTCACGCCCATGCCGGCCATCACCGCCTGCTTGATGGTCTCGTTGCTGCCCATTTCCATCGTGATGCGCGGCTCGAAGCGGTGATCGGTGAAGAACTTCTCCATCGCCTGCCGCGTGCCCGAGCCCTGCTCGCGCACGATGAAGGGGTAGGGCGCCAGCGCCGCCACCGGCGGGTGGCCGATGCGCATCAGCTCGTGCCCGGGCGGGCAGACGAAGACCAGCGGGTGCGGTGCGAAGGCCTCCGCGCGCGCCGCCAGCTCGCGCGGCGGGCGGCCCATCACCGCCAGGTCGCAATCGCCGGATTCCAGCAGCGCCAGCAGCGCCTCGCGGTTGGCGGTGACCGACAGCCGCACGTCGATGCCCGGGTGGTCTTGCCTGAACAGCGCCAGCAGCCTTGGCACGAAATACTTGGCGGTGCTGACCATGCCCACCGTCAGCAGGCCGTGCTCCAGCTTCTTGAAGCGGTTCATCGCGTTCTCGGTGTCGCGCAGGGCACCGAGCATGCGCTTGGCATGCACTGTGAAGTACTCGCCCGCGGTGGACAGCGACAGCGTGCGGCCCGAGCGGTCGAACAGCAGCAGCCCGACCTGCGATTCCACCTCCTTGATCTGCATCGACACGGCCGGCGGCGTCAGGTGCAGCGCCTCGGCTGCGCGTGTCACGCTGCCCTGGTGGGCCACTTCCAGAAACACCCGCAGCTGGCGGAAGGTGAGGTTCATGATTCAGGCAAAGCTGAACTGAATTGCAAATTCAACTGACTTTACTTTAATTTAGCCGGGGCTGATGATCCAACCCGGCGCTTCGCCACGACTTCGCTGACCGGCCATGCCCGCACACCTGATCGCCCCGTCCATCCTGTCTGCCGACTTCGCCCGCCTGGGCGAGGAGGTGCGCGCCGTCATCGAGGCCGGCGCCGACTGGATCCACTTCGACGTGATGGACAACCACTACGTGCCCAACCTGACCATCGGTCCGGCGGTGGCCGCGGCATTGAAGCCGCACTGCCAGCGGCCCGACGGCCGCGCAGTGCCGCTCGACGTGCACCTGATGGTCGAGCCGGTGGACGCGCTGGCACAGGCCTTCGCCGAGGCCGGCGCCGACATCATCAGCTTCCACCCCGAGGCCTCGCGCCATGTGGACCGCACGCTGCAGCTGATCCGCGCGGCCGGCTGCCGCAGCGGCCTGGTCTTCAACCCGGCCACACCGCTCGGCGCGCTGGAATGGGTGATCGACAAGGTCGACGTGGTGCTGCTGATGAGCGTGAACCCGGGCTTCGGCGGCCAGTCGTTCATCGACGGCACGCTGGCCAAGTGCGAACGCGCCCGCAAGCTGATCGAAGCCAGCGGCCGCGACATCCGCCTGCAAATCGATGGCGGCATCAAGATCGACAACATCCGGCGCGTGGCCGATGCCGGTGCCGACACCTTCGTGGCCGGCAGCGCGATCTTCGGCAAGCCGAACTATCGCGAGGTCATCGACGCGATGCGTCGCGAACTGGGAGCCTGAGGCGATGGCTCTGGCGCTGGTCAGCTTCGATCTGGACGGCACGCTGGTGGACACCGCCGGCGAGATTGCCGAGGCCGCCAACCGCGCGCTGCAGGAGCACGGCCTGCCGCGCCAGCCCGATGCGCATCTGGCGCTGCTGATCGGCCATGGCGCGCATGCGCTGATGCGCAAGCTGCTGGCCCAGTTGCAGGCACGCATGGACGAGGCGCCGGTGCTGGCCAGCTTCGACCGGCACTATGCCGACACCACCGGCACCACCGGGCAGCCCTATCCCGGCGCGGTGGAGGCGCTGGATCTGCTGCGCAGCCGCGGCCTGCGCGTGGCCTGCGTCACCAACAAGGAGCTGCGGCACACCCAGCACCTGCTGCGGCACCACCGCCTGCAGGACCGCTTCGACCTGGTGATCGGTGGCGATTCGCTGCCGCAGAAGAAGCCCGATCCGGCCGTGCTGCGCCATGTGTCGGCCACGCTGGGCGTGCCGCTGCAGGCGATGGCCCATGTGGGCGATTCCGCCACCGACGTGGAGGCCGCGCGCAATGCCGGCGTGCGGGCCTGGGTGGTGCCCTACGGCTACAACGCCGGCCGGCCGATTGCCGAGGCCGGGCCCGACGCGATCTTCCCGGACCTGCTGGCCGCGGCGCATGCCGCGCTGCAGGCCGACGCGCGCTGAGCGGCCGGCCTCGCCGGACACTGCACAATCCTGCGCCGGGCGCGGCCCTGAGCCGCGTCTTGCCACGGAGAACGAACCATGAACTTCGACAAGGAAGTCGATGCCGCCGGGCTGGCCTGCCCGATGCCGATCGTGAAGACCAAGAAGGCGCTGGCCAGCATGGCCAGCGGGCAGGTGCTGCGCGTCGTGGCCACCGACCCCGGCTCGGTGGCCGACATGGCCGCCTTTGCCGAGCAGACCGGCAACCCGCTGCTGCATTCGGGCACCGAGGGCGAGCGCTTCGTCTACTTCCTGCGCCGCGCCTAGTCGGGCCATGGAGACTTCGCCGGCGTCGATCAGCGCCCTGGTGGTGGCGGGCGGCTTCGCCATCGCCTTCGGCTTCGGGCTGGTGGCGGCGCGGGCCAACTTCTGCACCATGGGCGCGCTGTCCGACATCGTCAACATGGGCCACTGGGGGCGCATGCGCACCTGGCTGCTGGCGCTGGCGGTGGCCATCGCCGGCACCGCGCTGCTGGCGGCCAGCGGGCAGGCCGACATCGCCAAGGCGGTGGCGCTGCGGCCCAGCCTGTCGTGGCTGTCGCTGCTGCTGGGCGGGCTGCTGTTCGGCGTGGGCATGACGCTGGCGGGCGGCTGCGCCAACCGCAACCTGGTGCGTGTGGGCGGCGGCAGCGTGCGCTCGCTGGTGGTGCTGACCTTCCTGGCAATTGCCTCGTACATGACGCTGAAGGGCCTGTTCGGCCAGTGGCGCGCGCGCTGGCTGGACCCGGTGCGCATCGACCTGGGCGAGCGCGGCTGGGCCGACCAGGGCCTGGACACGCTGGTGGCGCGCGCCACCGGCCTGCCCGACGGCACCGCGCTGCTGCTGGTGGCCGGGCTGCTGGTGCTGGCGCTGCTGGTCTTCGTGTTCAAGGACGCACGCTTCCGCGCCAACGGCGCGCAGGTCTTTGCCGGCGTGGCCATGGGGGCGCTGATCGTCGCCGGCTGGTACGTCACCGGCCACCTGGGTTATGGCGAAAACCCCGACACGCTGGAGCATGTGTTCTTCGCCACCAACTCGCGCACGCTGGAAAGCCTGAGCATGGTGGCGCCACTGGCCTACACGCTGGAACTGCTGATGCTGTGGACCGACGCCTCGTTGCGGCTGACCTTCGGCATCGCCACGGTGGTGGGCATCATCGCCGGCTCGCTGGCCCATGCGCTGGCCGCGCGCAGCTTCCGGTGGGAGGGCTTCGCCTCGGTGGCCGACCTGCGCAGCCAGCTCTTCGGCGCGGTGCTGATGGGCTTCGGCGGCGTCACCGCGCTGGGCTGCACCGTGGGCCAGGGCATGACCGGCCTGTCCACGCTGGCCATCGGCTCCTTCCTGGCCGTGGCCGGCATCGTCACCGGCTCGGTGCTGACACTGAAGTGGTTGCTTTGGCGCGCCGAGTCGGAGTGAGGCGATCCCTTAGGCCCCAAGCCGCCTGCAGCCAGTAAGCTAGGGTGGCCGTTGCCGACTGCGCAGCAGCAAGCACAAGAACAGCATGTCCAGCCCGCTGCACGACCCGACCGCCCCGCCCTTGCCCGGGGCCGCGACCGACGTCCGCGAGACCACCTGCTACATGTGCGCCTGCCGCTGCGGCATCCGCGTGCACCTGCGCCAGGGCGAGGCCGGCCCCGAGGTGCGCTATATCGAGGGCAACCCCGAGCACCCGCTGAACCAGGGCGTGATCTGCGCCAAGGGCTCGTCGGGCATCATGAAGCAATACTCGCCGGCGCGGCTGACCAAGCCGCTGAAGCGCAAGGAGGGCACGGCGCGCGGCGACAACGCCTACGAGGCCATCGGCTGGGACGAAGCCTTCGCCCTGCTGGAAGAGCGGCTGCGCAAGATCCGCGCGACCGACCCGAAGAAGTTCGCGCTCTTCACCGGACGCGACCAGATGCAGGCGCTGACGGGGCTGTTCGCGCGCCAGTTCGGCACGCCCAACTACGCGGCGCACGGCGGCTTCTGCTCGGTGAACATGGCCGCCGGCATGATCTACACGATCGGCGGCTCCTTCTGGGAATTCGGCGGCCCCGACCTGGACCGGGCCAAGCTGTTCGTGATGATCGGCACCGCCGAGGACCACCACAGCAACCCGCTGAAGATCGCGCTGTCGAAGTTCAAGCGCGCCGGCGGCCGCTTCGTGTCGATCAACCCGGTGCGCACCGGCTACTCGGCCATCGCCGACGAGTGGGTGCCGATCAAGCCCGGCACCGACGGCGCGCTGCTGCTGGCCCTGGTGCACGAGATCCTGCGCCTGGGCCTGTACGACCGCGACTTCATTGCGCGCTACACCAACGGCGGCCAGCTGGTGAACCAGGACGCGGCCAGCAACGATTTCGGCCTGATGCTGCGCAACCCGGAAGGCGACATCGTCAACCCGCTGCGCCCGCACAACTTCTACTGGTGGGACCGGCTCACCCACAGGCCGGTGGCCGACCACAGCGAAGGCGCCGACCCGGCGCTGCTGGGTCACTTCACGATGCCGGACGGGACCCCTGCGGTGCCCGCCTTCCAGCTGCTGCAGGAGCGCGTCAAGCCCTACACGCCCGAGTGGGCCAGCGGCATCACCGGCATCCCGGCCGACACCATCCGCCGCCTGGCGCACGAGATGGGCATCACCGCACGCGACCAGAAGATCGAGCTGCCCATCGCCTGGACCGACAGCTGGGGCCGGCACCACGATTCGGTCACCGGCAACCCGGTGGCCTTCCATGCGATGCGGGGACTGGCGGCGCACAGCAACGGTTTCCAGACGATCCGCACGCTGGCCATCCTGATGAGCCTGCTGGGCACCATCGACCGCCCGGGCGGCTTCCGCCACAAGGCGCCGTACCCGCGTGCGGTGCCGCCCAACGCGCGGCCGCCCAAGGGGCCGGAAGCCATCAAGCCCGAGACGCCGCTGAACGGCGCCCCGCTGGGCTGGCCCGAGGGGCCGGACGACCTGTTCGTCGACGCCGCCGGCGAGCCGGTGCGCATCGACAAGGGCTTCAGCTGGGAATACCCGCTGTCGGCGCACGGGCTGATGCACAACGTCATCACCAACGCCTGGAAGGGCGACCCGTACCGCATCGACACGCTGCTCATCTTCATGGCCAACATGGCCTGGAACTCGACGATGAACACGTCCGAGGTCCGCAAGATGCTGAACGACCGCGACGAGAAGGGCGACTACAAGATCCCCTTCCTCGTCGTCTGCGATGCCTTCCAGTCGGAGATGACGGCCTTTGCCGACCTGATCCTGCCCGACACCACCTACCTGGAGCGGCACGACTGCATGTCGATGCTCGACCGGCCGATCAGCGAGTTCGACGGCCCGGTGGATGCGGTGCGCATCCCGGTGCTGCCGCCGCTGGGCGAGTGCAAGCCCTTCCAGGAGGTGCTGGTCGAGCTGGCCTCGCGCCTGAAGTTCCCGGCCTTCACCCAGGCGGATGGCAGCCGTAAGTTCCGCGACTACCCGGACTTCATCGTCAACTACGAGACCGCGCCCGGCTCGGGCATCGGCTTCCTTGCGGGCTGGCGCGGCAAGGGTGGCGAGAAATCGATGCGCGGTGAGCCGAACCCCAGGCAGTGGGAGATGTACGCCAAGAACCACTGCGTTTACCACCATGTGCTGGCGCCGTCGCAGCAGTACATGCGCAACTGGAACGACGGCTACATGCGCTGGGCGCAGGAAGCCGGCCTGCGCCGCGACCGCGACCCGATCGTCATCCACCTGTACTCCGAGTTCCTGCAGCGCTTCCGCCTGGCGGCCGAAGGCAAGCAGCCCGGCAAGCAGCCGCCGCAGCGCCTGCGCCAGCGCGTGCAGACCTACTTCGACCCGCTGCCTTTCTACTACGCGCCGCTGGAGCAGCAAGCCACCGACACCACCCGCTTCCCGTTGAACGCGGTGACGCAGCGGCCGATGGCGATGTATCACTCGTGGGACTCGCAGAACGCCTGGCTTCGGCAGATCCACACCTACAACTTCCTGATGGTCAACGCCGCCACCGCGCAGGCCGCGGGCATTGCCGACGGCGGCTGGATGTGGGTGGAGTCACCCTGGGGCAAGGTGCGCTGCCTGTGCCGCTACAGCGAGGCGGTGGAGCCTGGCACGGTGTGGACCTGGAACGCCATCGGCAAGGCCTCCGGCGCGTGGAACCTGGCGCCCGACGCCAACGAATCGCGCCAGGGCTTCCTGCTCAACCACCTGATCCGCGAGGAGCTGCCCACCAGCGGCGGCGGTGCGGTCAGCAACAGCGACCCGATCACCGGCCAGGCCGCCTGGTACGACGTGCGCGTGCGCATCTACCCGGCCGAGGCCGGCGAACCGGCCGAGTCCTGGCCGCGGCCGGCGCAAGCCATGCAGCCGGTGCCGGGCATGAGCGGCGCGCCGCAGCGGCGTGGCTGGATGGCCGGACTGATGAAGGTGATCAAGTGACCCAGCTCGCGTTGGTCATCGACCTGAACGTCTGCGTCGGCTGCCATGCCTGCGTGACCAGCTGCAAGCAGTGGAACACCTCGGGCTCCGCCGGGCCGCTGGTCGATGACCAGCCCTACGGCGCCGACCCGACCGGCACCTTCTTCAACCGCGTGCAGACCTTCGAGGTCGGCGAGTTCCCGAACACGCAGACGGTGCACTTCCCGAAGAGCTGCCTGCACTGCGAAGACCCGCCCTGCGTGCCGGTGTGCCCCACCGGCGCCAGCTACAAGCGCCAGGAGGACGGCATCGTCCTGGTCGACTACGACAAGTGCATTGGCTGCAAGTACTGCAGCTGGGCCTGCCCCTACGGCGCGCGCGAGATCGACGAGGAACGCAAGGTGATGACCAAGTGCACACTGTGCGTGGACCGCATCACCGACACGAAGCTGCCGGTGGCCGAGCGCAAGCCGGCCTGTGTGCTCGCCTGTCCCACCAACGCGCGCTTGTTCGGCGACGTGCACGACCCCGATTCGGTGGTCTCGCAGGCCATCCGCGAGCGCGCCGGCTACGCGCTGATGCCCGAGTGGAACACCCGCCCGGCCAACCACTACCTGCCGCGCCGCCGCACCGAGATCCCGGTGCATGCGGAAGACCTGGTGCGCGTGGACAACCCGCTGAAGATCGACGGCAGCCAGCCCGAGCCGCCGCATCACGGCGCGGGGCGCGAGGACTTCGCGACCTGAGCCCGCCATGAACCCAGCCTTTTCCGTGGTCTTCCTGACAACGCTGATCGGCGCCGGACAGGGCCTGTTCCTGGCGCTGTTCCTTGCCGAGCTGATGGGCTTCGGCGCAGGCACCCCTGGCGAGCATGCGCTGCTGGCTGCCAGCGGCGCGGTCGCGCTGGTGTTCACCGCCTTGGGCCTGTTCGCGTCGGTGTTCCACCTGGGCCGACCCGAGCGCGCCTGGCGCGCCGCGGCGATGTGGCGCACCTCGTGGCTGTCGCGCGAGGTCATCGCGCTGCCCGCGTTCATGGGCCTGGTCTTCGCCTGGAGCGTGGCGCACTGGTTCGGCAGCGCGGCCACGCTGTGGATCGGCTGGCTGACGGTGCTGGCCTGCCTGGCGCTGTTCGTCTGCACCGGCATGGTCTACGCGTCGATCCGCTTTCTGCAAGAGTGGGCCAGCGCCTTCACGCTGGTCAACTTCACGCTGCTGGGGCTGGCCTCGGGCTTTCTGCTGGCCACCGCGCTGGCGGCCTATGCCGCGCCGGAGTGGGCCGGCAACTTCGGGCTGCTGGCCTTCGTCTTCACGGTGGCCGGCGGCATCAGCCGCGGGCTGTCACTGCAGCGCAATGCCCGGCTGAAGCCCAAGTCCACGCTGCAGAGCGCCATCGGCATCCGCCACCCAAAGATCGCGCAGCGATCGATGGGTTTCATGGGCGGCTCCTTCAACACCCGCGAGTTCTTCCACGGCCGGCCCGCCGGCTTGCTGCGGCAGATCAAGTGGATGTTCCTGGTGGGTGCCTTCGTGCTGCCGCTGCTGCTGCTGGCGCTGGGCCTGGTCAACGGCGTGCCGGGCCTGCTGGCGCTGGCCTTCGTGGTGCAGTACCTGGGCCTGCTGGCCGAGCGCTGGTTCTTCCTGGCGCAGGCCAACCACCCGCAGAACCTGTACTACCAGGTGGTGTCCTGATGATGCGTGCGGCCACGCTCGCAGCAGGGCTGGTCCTGGCCGCGGCATCCGCACATGCGGCCACGCCGGCGGCGGCCGGCGGTACGCCCTGGTGGGTCTGGCCATTGGCTCTGTTCCTGGTGTGCTTCGTGATGGGCATCGTGGCGGTGCCGGCAGGCATTGGCGGCGGCACGCTGTTCGTGCCCATCGTGAGCGGCTTCTTTCCCTTCCACCTCGACTTCGTGCGTGGCGCGGGGCTGCTGGTGGCGCTGGCCAGCGCGCTGTCGGCCGGGCCGATGCTGCTGCGCTCGGGGCTGGGCAGCCTGCGGCTGGCGCTGCCGCTGGCGGTGCTGGCCTCGGCCTCGTCGATCCTCGGCGCCCAGCTTGGGCTGGCGATGCCGGCAAATGTGGTGCAGATCCTGCTCGGCGTGGTGGTGCTGGCCATCGTGGTGCTGATGTTCGTGGCCAAGAAGTCGGAGTTTCCGCGGGTCGAGCGGCCCGATGCACTGTCGCAGGCGCTGGCGCTGAACGGCGTGTTCTACGACGCGGCCTCGCGCAATGCCGTCGCCTGGCAGGTGCACCGCACGGTGCCCGGGCTGGTCGTGTTCCTGGGCATCGGCGTGATGGCGGGCATGTTCGGCATCGGCGCCGGCTGGGCCAATGTGCCGGCGCTGAACCTGCTGATGGGCGCGCCGCTGAAGGTGTCGGCGGGCACCTCCAGCGTGGTGCTGTCGCTGGTCGACTCCTCGGCCGCCTGGGTCTATGTCAACAAGGGCGCGGTGCTGCCAATGATCGCGGTGCCCTCGGTGGTGGGCATGATGCTCGGCGCGCGCATCGGCGCACGGCTGCTCAACGTGCTGAAGGGCCAGGTGATCCGCCGCCTGGTTATCGGTGTGCTGCTTTTCGCCGGATTGCGCGCACTGCTCAAGGGCCTGGGGGTGTGGGCATGAAGCCGCCAGTGGTCGAGCAGCCACCCGAGCAGCAACGCTACGCCCGGGTGCTGGAATGGGCCTCGCGCGCCGGGCTGCTGGTGCTGGTGCTCAGCTTTGCGGCCTACGTCACCGGGCTGATGGACGCGCACGTGCCGCCCGAGAAGCTGCCCGGGCTGTGGATCCATCCGGTGGACCGTTTCATCGAGCTGACCGGCTCGCCGCGCGGCTGGGGCTGGCTGGGCCTGGTCCACCTGGGCGACATCGCCGGGTTGCTGGGCATCGCCATCCTGGCCGGCGGCTCGGTGCTGTGCCTGCTGTCGCTGGTGCCGCTGTATGCCAGGCGGCGCGACCGGGCCTTCGCCGCCATCAGCCTGGCAGGTGCGGTGGTGATCCTGCTGGCCGCTTCGGGCTGGCTGATAGGCGGGCATTGAGCATGACATCACCGTTCTCCCGGCTGCTGCTGGCCACCGAGCACACCGAGTTCGACCGCGGCGCGGAAGCCATCGCCTTTGCCATGGCCGCGCGCTGCCAGCTGCCGCTGGCCGGGGTCATGCCGCTGGTGAGCAATGCCGAGTACGAGGCCGCCGCGCCGCAGTTGGCGGCGCGCGCCGATGCCGAGGCCGGGGCACGGGCCGACGCACTGGAAGCGGAGGCGAACGCGCGCGGCGTAACGCTGACGCTTCGTGTGCGCCGCGGTGCCGAGCCCTTCGAGGAGATCGTCGCCGAGGCGCGCGAGCGCGCGGCCGACCTGATCGTGGCCCGTCGCCGCGGCAAGCGCGGCTTCCTGGCCAAGCTGATGTTCGGCGAGATGGTCGGCAAGGTGGTGGCTCATGCCCCCTGCAGCGTGCTGCTGTGCCCGCGCTCGGCGCAGATGTGGCAGCGTCGCGTGCTGGTGGGGGTGGACCCGCAGTTGCCGGGCACGGCGCCGGTGGAGCTGGCGGCGCGCATCGCCGCGGAATGCGGCATCGGTCTGCAGATCGTGGTGGTAGCCGATGCCGCCGATGCGGCGCTGGTGCAGGCCCGGTCCTGCGCCGGGCAATGGCTTGATGACGTGCAGACCGAAGCGCGCCGGGGTCGGCCGCACGAAGGCCTGATCGCTGCCGCGGCCGACTGCGGGGCGGACCTGATCGTCGTCGGTCGCCACGGCCCCGGCCTGGCGGGCCGTGCCTGGATCGGCGGCACCGCACAGAAGGTGGTGGGGCTGGCGAGTTGCCCGGTGCTGATCCAGGTCTGAGAGTGTGTTCAGGCCGGCGGCGCAGCCGCCTGCAGCTTCTTCCAGGCCTGGAAGCCGCCGGCCACCGACAGCGCCTTCGGGTAGCCCAGCTCGCGCAGCATGTGCGCCGCATGCAGGCTGCGCCGGCCGCTGTTGCACAGGCACAGCAGGATGTGGTCGTGGCCGTGGTGCAGCTTGTTGATCATCTTGAAGAAGCCGCGCACGTCGATCTCGGTGGGGGCACCGGCGTCCAGCGTGTCCTGCTCGTTCTCGTTCAGCGCATGGCCGAGCAGCTGCTTCACCTCCATCAGCGGAATGTGCACGGTGTCGGGCACGGCGCCCTTCAGCTCGATCTCGAAGGCCTGGCGGATGTCGATCATCGTGCCCAGCCCCAGCTTGCACAACTCCAGCGCCGCGGGCAGGCTGATTTCCAGGCCCTCGCGTTCGGGCAATTGTTCTTCGGAGGGTGGGTTGGCCATCGTCGGTCCTCGGCTGCAGGGCCATATTCTGCGGTGTGCGCCGGCAATGCCCCGCGGCCCGGGGTGGGCAGGGGGCTCGGCTAGACTGCCGGCCCCGCTGCGAACTGCACTGCCGACCGCACACCCATGCCTTTGACCGAAGCCGCGCTGCTGGACGCCCTTAAGTCCGTCGTCGACCCCAACACCGGGCGCGACCTGGTGTCCACCAAGGCGCTGAAGAACCTGCGCATCGACGGCGCCGATGTCTCCTTCGACGTCGAGCTCGGTTACCCGGCACGCACGCAGATCCCGGCGCTGCGCCAGGCGCTGATCGACGCGGCGCGGCGCGTGCCCGGGGTGGGCAATGTCAGCGCCAATCTGGGCGTGAAGATCGTCGCCCATGCGGTGCAGCGCGGCGTGCAGCTGCTGCCGGGGGTGAAGAACATCGTCGCCGTGGCTTCGGGCAAGGGCGGCGTGGGCAAGAGCACCACGGCCGTCAACCTGGCGCTGGCGCTGTCCGCCGAAGGCGCGCAGGTGGGCATCCTCGATGCCGACATCTACGGCCCCAGCCAGCCGATGATGATGGGCATCGACGCCAAGCCCGACAGTCACGACGGCAAGACCATGGAGCCGCTGCTCAACCATGGCGTGCAGGTCATGTCCATCGGCTTCCTGGTCGATGCCGACAACCCGATGATCTGGCGCGGCCCGATGGTCACGCAGGCGCTGGAGCAGCTGCTTCGGCAGACCAACTGGCGCGATCTGGACTACCTGATCGTCGACATGCCGCCGGGCACCGGCGACATCGCGCTGACGCTGAGCCAGCGCGTGCCGCTGACGGGCGCGGTGATCGTCACCACGCCGCAGGACATCGCGCTGCTCGACGCCAAGAAGGGCCTGAGGATGTTCGAGAAGGTCGGTGTGCCGATCCTCGGCATCGTCGAGAACATGGCGGTGCACATCTGCTCGCAGTGCGGCCATGCCGAGCACATCTTCGGCGAGGGCGGTGGCCAGCGCATGGCGGTGCAGTACGGTGTGGACTACCTGGCCGCGCTGCCGCTGGCGCTGTCGATCCGCCAGCATGCCGACAGCGGCCGGCCCAGCGTGGTGTCCGAGCCCGAGGGCGAGGCCGCGGGCATCTACCGTGCGCTGGCCCGCAAGGTGGCGGTGCGCATCGCCGCCCAGGCCAAGGACTTCTCGGCCAAGTTCCCGACCATCACCGTCTCCAAGGACACGTAATCGCGTCCGGCCCCCGCATGCCAGAATGGGCCGCGGGCCGCCGTGCACGGATCGATGCGGCCCTCGGCATCCCATCCGGGCGGTGCCAGGAGGAGACAGCATGAAGTGGGAAGGCAACCGCCAGAGCGACCACGTCGAGGACCGGCGCGGCGCCGGCGGCTTCGGTGGCGGCGGCATGGGGCCGCGCATCGGAGGCCGTGGCATAGGCCTGGGCACCATCGTCATCGCGCTGCTGGCCGGCTGGATTTTCGGCATCAACCCGCTGACGCTGCTGGGGGCGCTCAGCGGCGGCGGCATGGCGCCCAGCGCGCAGCAGGCGCCGGCGCAACGCCCGCCGGCCAACGACGAGGTGGCGGCCTTCGTCTCTACCGTGCTGGCCAGCACCGAGGACGTGTGGGCCCAGCAGTTCCGTGCCGCCGGCGGCGCCTACCAGCCACCGGGTCTGGTGCTGTTCCGCGGCGCCACGCGCACCGCCTGCGGCCAGGGCCAGTCGGCGATGGGGCCGTTCTACTGTCCGGCCGACCAGAAGGTCTACATCGACCTGGGCTTCTTCGAAACACTGGACAAGCGTCTGGGCGCGCCGGGCGACTTTGCCCAGGCCTACGTGGTGGCGCACGAGGTCGGGCACCACGTGCAGCGGCTGCTGGGCATCACCGCCAAGGTGGACGGCATGCGCGGCCGCGTGCCCGAGGCGCAGATGAACGCGCTGTCGGTGCGGCTGGAACTGCAGGCCGATTGCCTGGCCGGTGTCTGGGCGCACCATTCGCAGAAGGCCAAGGGCTGGCTGGAGCCCGGCGACATCGAGGAAGGGCTGAACGCCGCCTCGCGCATCGGCGACGACACGCTGCAGCGCCAGTCGCAGGGCGTCGTGGTGCCCGAATCCTTCACGCATGGCACGAGTGCGCAACGCATGAACTGGTTCAAGCGCGGTCTGGACAGTGGCAGCATGTCCCAGTGCAACACCTTCGAATCCCGCCAGGTCTGACCCCCTTATGCGACAACTCAGCGCCCACGACGCCGGTTTCCTGTATTCGGACACCAGCCATTCCAACGCCAACGTCACCCTGATCCAGATCTACGACCAGAGCACCGCGCCCGGCGGCAAGGTGCGCTTCAAGAGCATCCTGGCGCACATCGAGAGCCGGCTGAGCGGCCTGCCGATCTTCCGCAGCAAGCTGCAGCGCGTGCCGCTGGACCTGGACCATCCGTACTGGGTGGACGACCCGAACTTCGATCTCGAATACCACGTGCGCCACATCGCGCTGCCCAAGCCGGGCGACTGGCGGCAGTTCTGCATCCAGGCCTCGCGCATCCATGCGCGGCCGCTGGACCTGAACCGCCCGCTGTGGGAGATCTACGTGGTCGAGGGCCTGGACAGCCTGCTCGAGCTGCCGGCCGGCAGCTTTGCGCTGCTGACCAAGATCCACCATGCCGCGGTCGATGCCGAGGGCGGCAGCCGCATCGCCATGCTGCTGCACGACCTGACGCCGCAGGTGCGGCCCGCGGTGCCGCCGAAGCCCTGGTTCCCGCAGCGCGCGCCGGGCACGCTGTCGCTGCTGCTGCGCGGCTGCGTCAACTCGGTGCTGTCGCCGCTGGAACTGCGCACGCCGTGGGCGCGCAAGATGGCCGACAGCGCCGAGGCGGCCTATGTGTTCGCCAGCGACCTGCTGGCCCGGCCCGAGCAGATTCTGGCCACGCGCTTCAACTCGGTGGTGTCGGCGCACCGCGTGTTCGACACGCGGCGCTTCCTGGTCGAGGAGTTCGACGCCATCTGCAGCCTGGTGCCGGGCGCCAGCCTGAACGATGCCGTGCTGGCGGTGTGCGGCGGCGCGCTGCGCGGCCATCTGCTGTCGCTGGGCGAACTGCCGGATGCCAGCCTCAGCGCGGTGATGCCGCAGCATGCCAAGGGGCCGGGCGCGGGCCATGGCGGGTCCGCCACCCGCTGGCTGCGCGTGCAACTGGGCACCGAACTGGCCGATCCGGTGCAGCGCCTGCTGCGCATCCACGAGCAGACCGCGGCGCTGGGTGCCGATGCCGGCGGCGAGGGCAGCGCCGATGGCAGCCATCAAGCCGCAGCGACGCTGGCGCTCAGCAGCAAGATGCAGAGCCTGCTCAGCCTGGGCAGCGCGCGGCGCGCGCCTTCTGCCGCCTGCACGGTGACCAACGTGGCCGGCCCGTCGGTGCCGCTGTACCTGAACGGCGCGCGCATGACCTACTTCTCGGCCATCATGCCGATCGCCGACGGCATGGGCCTGGTGTTCGCGGTGACCAGCTACGACGGGCGCATCATCATCTCGCCCACCTCGTGCCGCGAACTGCTGCCCGACCCCGAGGCCTTCACCCAGCAACTGCGCGACAGCTTCCAGGCCTATCTGGCGCTGGCCCGGGCCAAGTCGGTGCGCAAGCCTAGATCGGCACGGCCTCGTGCGTCAGCGCCCGGTGCACCATCCCCAGCACGCCCGAAGGCTCGAAGGGTTTCCAGCGCCCCTCGGGCTGCGCAAGCCGGTCGGCCACGATCTGCAGCACCAGCGGGTTGAAGCCCAGGCCCACGTGGCTGCCCCAGACGCGGATGTTCTCGTGCCGCGTCGGGTCGCCCTCGATGGTGGCTTCCTGCGGCGGGACGACGCCGTCGCTCAATGAATAGAGACAGCTCACCGGCACGGGCAGCGGCTTGCCTTCGCGCATGCCCTTGGCGCGCGGCTGCATCGCATGGGCGGCCGAGCCCATCGGATGGGCGATCAGCCGGTACAGCGCGCGCAGCAGCGGCGGCACCGCGGTGCCCGAGGCATCGACGCTGACCGGGCTGCCCAGCGTGATGACGTTGCGCACGCATTCGCTGGCCTGGTGCGCGCCGTAGAGCGCGAACACGCCGCCCAGGCTCCAGCCCACCAGGCTGACCTTGCGGCCGGTTTCGTGGTGCAGGTAGCGGATCTTCTGCTCGATGGCCGAGGCATGGCCGGGGCGGAAGCCGACATTGCGGCCCAGGCCCCAGGTCTGCACGTTGTAGTCGCGGCCGCGCAGGAAGCGCTCCAGCGCGATCAGCGAGCCTTCGCTGCCCATGAAGCCGGGCAGCAGCAGCACCGGGTGGCCATCGCCGTGCGGCGCCTGCATCAGCATCGGCCAGGCGTAAGCCAGCGAGGCCATCTCGAAAACCGCGCGCGTCTCGAGCAGCGAGCTGAACGCGCTGGGTTGCCCTTGGTGGGGATGTCGTTGGGCCATGGCGGCGGGCGAAATAAACAAAGCAAGCGCTTTGCGATATTCGCACCATAGCACGCCGCGGGGCCTTGCGACACGCCTGGACGGGTGGGCTATCCCGGTGTCGCGCAGGTGACGTGGCGCCCGGTCCGGCGCCTGAGCGCCGGCGTTGGCTACGCCAGCTGACGTGCTGGCTACACTGCGCGGCCCCTCTTGCGCATGCCGCGCCACACCTTCCGGAGCAGCCCATGAAACTCGAAACCATTGCCGTGCACGGCGGCCAGAAGCCCGACCCCACCACCAAGGCGGTGGCGGTGCCGATCTACCAGACCGTGGCCTATGCCTTCGACGACACGCAACACGGCGCCGACCTGTTCGACCTGAAGGTGCCCGGCAACATCTACACCCGCATCATGAACCCGACCAGCGCGGTGCTGGAACAGCGCCTGGCCGAGCTGGAAGGCGGCATCGGCGCGCTGGCCGTGGCCTCGGGCATGGCGGCCATCAGCTATGCCATCCAGACCATCACCGAAGCCGGCGACAACATCGTCAGCGCCAGCACGCTGTACGGCGGCACCTACAACCTGTTTGCGCACACCTTTCCGCAACTGGGCATCGAGGTGCGCTTTGCCGACTATCGCCAGCCCAACGCCTTCGAGCCGCTGATCGACGCGCGCACCAAGGCCATCTACTGCGAATCGATCGGCAACCCGCTGGGCAACGTCACCGACATCGCCGCGCTGGCCGCTATCGCGCACCGCCATGGCATTCCGCTGATCGTCGACAACACCGTGCCCAGCCCGGCGCTGTGCCGGCCCTTCGAGCATGGCGCCGACATCGTGGTGCACTCGCTCACCAAGTACTGCGGCGGGCATGGCAACAGCATCGGCGGCGCCATCGTCGACAGCGGCAAGTTTCCGTGGGCGCAGCACAAGGGGCGCTTCAAGCGGCTGAACGAGCCCGACGTCAGCTACCACGGCGTGGTCTACACCGAAGCGCTGGGCCCGGCCGCCTACATCGGCCGCGCACGCGTGGTGCCGTTGCGCAACATGGGCGCAGCGCTGTCACCGATGAATGCCTTCCTGATCCTGCAGGGCATCGAGACGCTGGCGCTGCGCATGGACCGCATCTGCGAGAACACGCTGAAGGTGGCTGCGTACCTGAAGCAGCATCCGAAGGTGGGCTGGGTCAACTACGCCGGGCTGCCCGACCATGCCGACCATGCGCTGGTCCAGCGCATCATGGGCGGCCGTGCCAGCGGCATCGTCAGCTTCGGCGTGCAGGGCGGCCGCGACGGCGGCGCCCGCTTCCAGGACGCGCTGACGCTCTTCACCCGGCTGGTCAACATCGGCGACGCACGTTCGCTGGCCTGCCACCCGGCCAGCACCACGCACCGCCAGCTCGGCTCCGACGAACTGGCCAAGGCCGGGGTCAGCGTGGACATGGTCCGGCTGTCGGTGGGCATCGAACACATCGACGACCTGCTGGCCGACCTGGAGCAGGCGCTGGCCGCCGTCTGATCAGTCGAAGCGGCTGCTGGCCCGCGCCAGGTAGAACCATTCCTGGCGCGCAGCCGCGGCTGCATAGGGGAAGATGATCCAGCCGTCGTGCGGGGCGGCCACCGGCTCGCCGCCGGCGCGCCGGCCGATCAGCTCGCCCTGGCGTACCGGGTCGAAGCTGCGCCAGTCGCGCACGAAGGCATCGGCCGCGTCCTGCTTGTCGACCACGCTCGCCAGCGACAGCGTCCGCAGCTTGCGCTGCGGCGGCGCCGGTTCGGCCGTGAGGCCGAGGTGCGCCAGCACATGGCGAATTGCGTGGTAGCCCACTTCCACCGACTGCGGGTCCTCATGGCCACCGCATTCCAGCGTCAGGCCGCAGCCGCCGATCGAGCGCATGTATTCGGTGGTGCCCACGCCGTAGCGCGGGTCCATTTCCAGCGCCTCGGCCAGGCCGGCAGCCTCAGCCGCGCGGCGGCGCTGCGCCACGCCGGCGGCGTAGGTGTCCAGCCAGCCGTCCACCGCCCGGTCCACGCCCAGGCAGCGGGCCAGCGCTTCCTCGCGCGTGGCCTGCGCGAAGGGTTCCAGCGCGCCGCGGTTGTCGAGCGGGCCCACCATCACGAAGGGCTGGCCGTTGCCGTGGAAGGAGTGCAGGTCCAGCAGCACCTCGTGCGCGGCCAGCAGCGGGCACAGCCAGTTGGCCACGTGGTCCTCGAACTCGCGCGGCGTGTCGGTAGGCTGCAGCGCGCGGTTCAGGTTGCGGTCGCCGGTGCGACGGCCGTTGGCATAGGCCAGCGGGTTGGTGATGGGCACGAAGCTGACGCTGCCGGCCGTGATCACCAGATCGCCGCGGTCCAGCTCGGCCAGCACGCGTTCGATGGCGCGGGTGCCGCAGGTCTCGTTGCCGTGCACTGCGCCCAGCACGATCAGCCGCGTGCCGGGCGCGCGGCCGGCATAGCGCACCGACTTGAAGGGGGGCAGGGCGTTCACAGGTTGTCGATGGCGACGGGCGGCACCGCGTCGGCCAGCGTGAAGCCGAGGATGCGCGCGTAGAAGAAGGCCTCGGCCTCCAGCGCGCGCACGATGTTCTTCTGCTGGCGGAAGCCATGCTGTTCGCCCTCGAATTCCAGGTAGGCCACCGGCACGCCGCGCGCCTTCAGCGCCGCATGCATGCGGCGCGATTGTTCGGGTGGCACCACCTTGTCCTCGGCGCCCTGCAGCAGGATCAGCGGCCGCTTCAGGCCGTCGAGATGGTGGAGCGGCGAGCGCGCGATGTAGACCTCGCGCGCCGCGGGCCACGGGCCCACCAGTCGGTCCAGGTAGCGGGCCTCGAACTTGTGGGTGTCCTCGGCCAGGGTCTGCAGGTCGCCGATGCCGTACAGGCTGGCGCCGCAGGCAAAGGCGTCGTGGAAGGCCAGCGCGCTCAAGACGGTGTAGCCGCCGGCGCTGCCACCGCGGATGATCAGCCGCGCGCCATCGACATCGCCGCGCGCCACCAGGTACAGCGCGCCGCGGATGCAGTCCTGCACGTCGACCACACCCCAGGCGCTGTCCAGCCGCTGGCGGTAGGCCCGGCCAAAGCCGCTGCTGCCGCCGTAGTTGACGTCCAGCACGGCGATGCCGCGGCTGGTCCAGTACTGCACGGCGGCCCGGTAGGCATTGCCGGCCATCGCGGTGGGCCCGCCGTGGCCCATCACCAGCAGCGGTGGCTTCTCGCCGGCCGGGCCCTCGAAGCCGGCGTTGCATGGCCGGTAGAAGAAGGCATGCGCCGTCAGGCCGCCGGCGGTGGGGAACTCGATGGCTTCGGGCACCGAGGTGTCCTCGGGCACGGCCTCCAGCGTGCTGCCGCGGCGCAGGATCTCCAGCTGCCCGCTGCCCAGGTGCAGCAGCCCCACCGACACCGGCTGCAGCGGCGACGCGGCGGTGAACAGCACCCGGCCGCCCGCCGCGGCCACGCTGCCGATGCTGCTGAAGGGCAGGCCCAGCCACTGCAGCTGCAGCGTGTCGGTGTCCAGCACCGCCAGCTGCGACACCGCGCGGCGGGTCACGCTGCACACCAGCTGCCGTGCCGACGCAAAGGCATAGGTGCTCAGGCCGAAGTTCCAGAACGGCTGTCCGAACTCGGCCTCCATCGGGCACAGCGGCTCGGCGCCATCGCCTAACCAGCGGTACAAGTTCCACCAGCCGCTGCGGTCGCTGATGAAATGCAGCCGCCCGTCCGGCGACCACTGCGGCTGCTGCACCGCCTCGTCGCGGCTGCCGGCAATGCGGCGCGCGCCGTGCAGCAAGCCCTGGTCGTCGACGTCGGCCAGCCACAGCTCGCAGCCATCCCAGGGCATGTCGGGGTGATGCCAGGCCAGCCAGGCCAGCTGCCGGCCGTCGGGGCTGAGGCGCGGCGCGGCCACGAAATCCGGGCCCTGCACGACGATGCGGCCACCGGCCTCGTCGTCGGCGGCGTCCAACGCCACCAGCAGGTTCAGCGGCTCGCCGCCGGCGCGGTGGTCTTCGCGCACGCACCACAGCAGGCCACGGCGTGCATCGACGCACAGGTCGGCATAGCGCAGCGCCGCCACCGGCGTGATCGGCCGCGGCGCCCGGCCGGGGTCCGCGCGATACAGCCGCTGATCGGCATCGGCGCTGAAGAACAGCACGCCGTCGTGCATCGCATAGGCCTTGCCGCCGTATTCGTGCACCCGCGTACGGGCGCTGAAGGGCGCGGGGTTCAGCTCGCGCAGCGCGCCGTCGGGCTCGCGGCACATCAGCACCTGGCGGCCCTTCTCGGCCGGCCGCGATTCCTGCCACAGCAGCCGCGGGCCGTCGATGGCCACGTCGCTCAGGCCGATGCCGGCCGCCACGGCGCGCTCGGCACTCAAATGCGAGGCCCAGCTGCCGTAGGGCGCGACGCGGCGCGCGCTCAACCCAGCACCAGCTGCGTCTGCGTGACCACCGCGCACAGGCGGCCGTCCTCGCCGCGGATGGCGGTCTGCCAGACCATCGTGGTGCGGCCCTTGTGCAGCGGCGTACTCTCGCCGGTGACGGTGCTGCCCACCTTGGCCGAGCCGATGAACTTGGTGCTCGATTCCACCGTGGTGGTGCCCTTGCCCTCGGGCAGGTTGACGAAGGTGCCCACCGCCCCCAGCGTGTCGGCAAAGGCCATGTGCGCGCCGCCATGCAGGATGCCGCCGGTGGTGCACAGATCGGGCCGCACGACCATGGTGGCAACGATGCGGTCGGGGCTCACCTCGGTGAGCTGCAGGCCCAGCAGGCCGGGGAACAGGGGCTGCAGGCGTTCCTGCAGCGCGGCGACGGGGATGCCCATGCATGTCTCCTTGGCGCGAAGTCGGGCCGCAAGCATAGCCGTGCAGCCTGCACAATGCGTCGGCCGCCAGGCCCCTGGCGCCCCAGCCAAAGGAGTTGCACGATGGCCCGCCGATCAAGACCTCATGCCGGGCGCACCGCCCTGGTCACCGGCGCCTCGTCGGGCATCGGCGAGGCGCTGGCCCGCTGCTTCGCCGAAGGCGGCTTCGACCTGGTGCTGGTGGCGCGCAGCGCCGACAAGCTGCAGACCCTGGCCGACGAGCTGCAGGCCGCGCACGGCGTGGGCGTGCAGGTGCAGCCCTCCGACTTGGCGCGGCCGGGCGCGCCGGCGGCGGTGGCCCGCGCGCTGGAACGCAAAGGCCAGCATATCGACGTGCTGGTCAACAACGCCGGCGTGCTGGAGCAGGGTGCCTTCACCGAGATCCCGGCCGAGCGCCACCAGCAGCTGATCGACCTGAACGTGTCGGCGCTGACCGCGATGCTGACGCAGTTCCTGCCCGGCATGCGCGAGCGCGGCTGGGGCCGCGTGCTGAACGTGGCCTCGATCGCGGCCTTCCAGCCGGTGCCCTCGCTGGCCACCTATGCAGCCACCAAGGCCTATGTGCTGTCGCTGACCGAAGCGCTGTCCGAGGAGCTGAAGGGCACGGGCGTCAGCATCAGCGCGCTGTGCCCGGGCATCACCGCCACGCCGATGGTCAGCCGCGCGACCGAGGCCAACGACAAGCTGTCGCAGCTGCCGCGCTTCCTGATCGGCGATGCCGCCGAGGTGGCGGCCGAGGGCTACCGCGCCTGCCTGCGCGGCGAGGTGATCCGGGTGCCGGGGGTGTTCAACCTGGCCTCGACGCTGGCGGCACGTGCCACGCCGAAGTGGCTGCTGCGGGGCCTGAGCGGGGCGGTGGTGCGGCGCGGCCTGTAGGCGCGCAACTCAGAGTGTGAGAGGCATTCCCAGGCACCCGCGCTGGGGTGGCCAAGGGCGCTGGGCTAGACGCGGCGCGACGCCCGCACTCACGTGCGTGCGAGCGACGCAACGACGCGCAGGGCCCTTGGGTACCCCAGCCCTGCGGGTAGGCCCCCAGAACAGCCCCACTCGTCGTTGCGAAG